>Ga0222714_10000002_pt1 | contig 764177 bp, 682 predicted proteins | sample C33_3DmetaG_FD_165048 | JGI IMG/M metagenome (GOLD analysis project Ga0222714, IMG submission 165048) | Estuarine water microbial communities from San Francisco Bay, California, United States - C33_3D | ecosystem: Environmental > Aquatic > Marine > Unclassified | place: USA: California... | reverse complement strand
TCTACATGCCCGCCCTGGTGGCCAAGCGCCACAACCCGATCCTGGCCGCCTTCGCACAACGCCTGGCCGATCGTGGCAAGCCACCCAAGGTCATCCTCTGTGCCCTCATGCGCAAGCTCCTGCACCTTGTCTGGGGCGTGCTGCGTTCGGGCAAGCCCTTCGATCCTCGCCATGCCCTTGCCTAGGCAGGGGCAAGACGGTATCTACGAGCCGCTCCGCCATCATTCACAGGACGATCCGCCGCCCATTCTCGTTGGCCGAGCGGAAGATCGCGTCCATCACCCGCAGGTCGCGCAGGCCTTCCTCGCCCGGCACGAGCAGCGACCTGCCCTGCAGGATCGCCAGCGCGTCGTCATCCATCTGCAGCGCCTGCTGGTGTCGCACTGTGGCGTCCAAACGGCGTCCATCACTAGTCTGCCCACGCACTCCGCTATAGCTCTGGAAGGGCTCCAGCGCATACCAGCCATCCGCGCAATCGGCGCGCAAGGTATTCATCGAGCGCCCGAAGCTGGTGGCGCACTCGGCCACCACGCCATCGGGGAACTCCAGGGTGAAGTCCATGTGCTCCTCCACCTGGTCGAATACCTCGGGCCGGTCCACGCGGCTGCGTGCGCTGACCGCTAGCGGTTCGACGCCGGTGGTGTAGCGCGCCGCGTTGAGCGGATAGGTGCCCATGTCGTACATCGGCCCGCCGCCGAACGCGCGCGCCAGCCGCCAATTGCGCGGGTGCAGGTCACCGGTGTCGTAGCCGCGATAGCCGGCCTGCGCCGTGACGCGCTGGATGCGGCCGAACGGGCGCGACGCCGCGTAGCCCATCAGCGTGCGCGTATTGGGCTCGTGCTGCATCCGGTAGCCGATGGCCAGGGTGACCTTGTTGCGGCGGCAGGCGGCGATCATCTGCTCGCATTCGGCCGCGTTCATCGCCATCGGCTTTTCGCACCACACATGCTTGCCGGCATTGGCCGCGCGCACGGCCAATGCAGCATGCAGGTGGGGCGGCGTGATGATGTAGACCACGTCGATATCAGGGTTGTCGGCGATCTGGTCCAAGGTCTCGTAGCGATAGACGTTGGCGTCGGGGATCCCGTGGCGCGCCTGCCATACCGGGATCTTGGCCGGCGTACCGGTCACGATGCCGGCCAGGCGGCAATGCCGGGTCAGCGCCAGGCCCGGGGCGATGCGCCCCTGCGCGTAGCCGCCCAGCCCGGCGATGGCCACGCCCAGCCTCCGATCGGGTGTGGCGGCCAGCGCGCTCGGCAGCGCCATCGACACAGCGGCCGCGCCCAATCCGGCCAGCACGCGCCGGCGTCCAAATGACATGCTGGTCATCGCGTCTCCACACAGGATTCCGCAGGAGTCTCGACTCTAGCGCCGCCATGCGAAGGCCAGGTCAAGCCGGCGGGCCCGCCCTGCGGAACTGTGGTCGACATCGCGCTGGGTCTCAGGCCACGTGACAGGCCCATGGCATCCTGATCGTCAACGGAGGGAATGCCATGTCACCGATCCAACTCAAGGACCCGGCCGGGTTCGCCGAGCAGTTCCTGCAGCTGTCGCTCATGCAGGGTTTTGGCTCGCTCAACAAACGCGACCTGGAACTGCTGATGTTCGTGCTGCTGGAGCGAGACGGCGCCGTCTCGCGCGCCAGCTCCAATGCGGCCGCCGCCCTGCAGTTGCGGATCACGCCGACGCGGGTCAAGAGCCTGCGTCGTGACGGCTATGCGCGCTGGCGGGCGCTGGTTCCGGAAGAATCCGACGCGGCCCTGCAACGCATCGTGGCCACCGTGCTGACCGAGGACAACCTGCGCTCTGGCGCCAAACATGTCAGCGAACGGGCCAAGAAGGACGGCTTCCTCGCCATCCGCGTGGAGCATCCCGACGATGCGCAGCAGTTCGAGCAGGCCATCCTGGAGGTCGGTGCCCTGCCCGTGTACGAGCGCAACCGCGAGGTCGTCGCCGTGCGCTTCGACACCTTGCTCAGGATCGCCGAGAAGTGGGGCTACCTGCAGCCAGACCCAGCCGCGATCACCCGCGAACTGAAGAAACTGCAGCCCACCGCCAGCGAGGTCGCCGACCTGCTGCAAAAGGACCTCGCCAAGCTGCGCTGGGAGGACGCCCGCAACGCCCTCAACAGCCTGGGCGCCAAGGCCATCGCCTCCACGGCCGAGGGCGGACTCAAGGGGCTGCTGAAGGTGGTGTTTCCGTTCCTGCCCTGACCGGGCGGCAACTTAGCAGCCGCTGCAAAGCCACGAGGCACGCGCTCTGGCCGGGATCGATGGCGAGCGTGCTCGATTCAGCGCGGCAGATGACGAACCCATTCGCTGGGTCAAGCGTCGCCTGATCTGCTCGGATCTCACCCTCCAGCTTCGTGGGTGGTCAAGAGCACGCCGCTCACGCCGTCGCCCGGCGCAGGTTGGCGCGTGCCGCGGCGTCCAGGCGGGCGTGGAAGAAGTCGCTCAGGTAGATCCGCTCGCGCGCCAGCACGCCAGCCAGAAACTGGCGGCGCTTGCGTCGGAACAGCCAGCCTGGAACCACGCGCCGGTATTCCTCGGCGATGGCCCGGTCGTAGGCGTCGAAGGCCGCCGGTTCGGCCCCCAGGATCGCCATGTCGCAGTCCAGAAACAGCGCAGCCTCGGCATCGACATCACCCGGCGACAGGCTGCCGTGGCGCGCGGTGAGCTGGATCAGCGTGGCGACGCGATCGACATCCAGTCCTGCATCGGGAAGCCAGCGGGCGATATGGGCCCGCGCCAGGTCGGCCGAGCGCGCCTCGTTGTCGGCGTGGCCGGCCTCGTAGATGGCGTCGTGGTAGAGCGCGGCCAACCGCACTTCCCGCGGATGCTGCCACCCAGGGCCGGCGGCGACCTCATCGACATGGTGCAGGACTTCGCGCACGTGGCCAAAATGGTGATACGCGCGCGGCGGCTGCGCGTAGGCGGCTTCCAGCGCGACCTGCTGGTCCGGCGGAAGCTGCAGCGGCAAGATGGGATCGACCATGCCAACAAGGCTACACCGCATCGCCCGGCGCCCGGCCTCGCCCGAAAACGGGCCAGGCGAGCATGCCATTAGCGCTTGACGTCACAGTTTTGAAACGCCAACCCGGTCCGGCGCCAGATTCCCCTCAAGAATCGCCTGGCCCGGCCGATGCGCGGGTATCTCCCAGCTGGACACGTCCCCATGAAGCTCGATCCCTGCGTTCCCTATCTGGGCTCCCTGCTGGTCCTGGTGCTGAGCGCGGCCACGGCCCTCGGGGCGTTGGTGCTGGGCAAGTTCGCCCTGCTGATGGGCTCGCCGACCTTCCTGCTGGGCAACGCGACCGCGTTGCTGGTGCTGCTGGGTTCCTACCACGCGCTGGGCGCTCCGCTGGAGCCCGAACCCAAGCGCCTGCCGCTGGGCGTGCGCACGCACAACCACTGAGCAAAGCAGCGCGGAAAACGCGCCAGCACCGCCGGCCCAAACAACGCCGCACCGTGACTGACGAGGCGGCGTTGTCATGTCCGAGCGCGGCGTCTCAGCCCGCGATCCGGGCCACCAGCGCGTCGTAGTGCGGGTCGATCAGGTCGGCATGGGCCGGGCGCTGCAGCAGGTCATTCAAAGCTGGCGGCACCGCGACCGCGCCGACCAACGGCTCGACCACGCTCTCGAACTTGGCCGGATGCGCGGTCGCCGCCACCGCCCAGTCACCATCCGCGCCCTGGTTGCGCAGGTCCTCCAGCACCTTGATCGCCGTGGCGGTGTGCGGGCAAAAGACCTCGCCGAAGTGGCGAAAGCGCCGCGCGATGACCAGGCGGATCGCCTCGTCGCCCACGCTGGCCGAGGTGAAGGCCGCACGCAGCGCCGCGTCGTCGCCCTGGTAGAGCCAGCGCAGGCGCTCGAAGTTGCTTGGCGCACCGACGTCCATCGCGTTGGCGATGGTCGCCACGCTGGGCTGCGGCGCGTACTCACCGCCGTCGAAGTAGTCAGGCAGCACGCGGTTGGCATTGGTGGCCAGCACGATGCGGCCGATCGGCACGCCCAAGGCGCGCGCCAGGATGGCGGCCATCGCGTTGCCCAGGTTGCCGGTGGGGATGACGAAGTTCAGCGCGTTGCCGGTCTGCGCGTGGTGGCGCAACGCCGCGTGCGCGTAATAGCTCATCTGCGGCAGCAGCCTCCCCAAGCTGATGCTGTTGGCCGAGCTCAGCGGCGCACGCGCCTGCAGGGCCTCGTCGCTTAGCGCGCGCTTGACCAGCGCCTGGCAGTCGTCGAACCAGCCGGCCACGCGCAGCGCGGTGATGTTGTCGCCGAAGCAGCCCAACTGGTGCGCCTGGCGCGGCGACACGCGTCCGTCTGGATACAGCACCACCACGCGCAGGCCCGGCTGCTGGTGGAACGCGGCGGCCACCGCCGCGCCGGTGTCGCCCGAGGTGGCGACCAGGATGGTGAGCGGCTTGGCCTGCGCGCCACGCAGGCGAGTCAGGCACTGCGCCAGGAAGCGCGCGCCGAAATCCTTGAACGCCGCCGTCGGCCCATGGAACAGCTCCAGCACGTGGTCACCGGGCGTGGCCAGCGGCAGCAACGCCGCGGGGAAGTCGAAAGCGGCCTCGCAGATCCCGGGCAACTCGCCTTCCAGGCCGTCACCGGCGAAGAACGGCTGCAGCAGCGTGGTCGCGGTCTGCGCCAGGGTGTCGCCAGCGACCAGCGTGCGCGCGGCCGGCATGGTCTGCGGCACGTACAGGCCCCCGTCGGGCGCCAGGCCGGCGGCGATGGCCGCGCTCAAGGAGGCTGAGGGGGAGGCGTTGCGGGTGGAAACGAAGTTCATGGATGGATTCCGAAGATGAAGGCCCGACCACCGCGCGCCGACGCCCCGTAGAGCGGAGCTTGCTCCCCTGGGGCTTGACCGCGGTCATGGATGAAAAAGCAGCGGAGCAAGCTCCGCTCTACACGAGGGAAAGCGACTTTCCTGCATCACAGCACATGCGCGCCGGGCGCGGCGATGCGCGACACCCAGGCCTGCGAGGTGAAACCGGCCTGGTCGAAGGCCGCCTGCACCGCCGGCGCGGCGGCCTGCGCCTCGGCCCGGGTTTCGAACCAGCCGAAGAGGCTGGGCCCGGCGCCGGAAATGCTGGCGCCCATCGCACCGCCCGCCAGCATCGCCGCCTTGGCCGCGTCGAAGCCGACGATCAGCGGCGAGCGACGCGGCTCGACCAGCACGTCCTTGAGGCCCGCACGCACCAGCGCGGCGTCGCCGGCGTGGCAGCCGGCCAGGACCAGGGCCAGGTTGGCGCTTTGGTGGACGAAGTCCTTCAGCTCGTACGCACCCTGCAGTGCGGCGCGGGCGCGACGGGTTTCCAGGATCGCATCCGGGTGCACCAGCAGGCTGTGCCAGCCTTGCGGCACCGGCACGCTGGCCAGGTGTTCGGCCGTGGCCAGGACCAGGCCGCCCAGCAGCATCGGCCCCAGGTTGTCGCCGTGCTTGCCGCCACTGGCCACTGCCTCGCCTTCCAGCGCGAACGGATACAGCGCCTGCGGCGTCAGCGGCGCATCGAGCAGCGCATTGGCCGCCACCAGCGCCGCGACGCACGAAGCGGCCGACCCGCCCATGCCCGAGCCCAGCGGAATGCCCTTGTCGATCTCCATCTCGAAGCCGAACGACAGCCCCAGCGCCTCGCGCATGGCGATCAGCGCCGCGCCGGCGGTGTTGGACGGCGCGTCCAGCGGCAGGTCGACGGTGGTGCCGCGGATGGCGACGATGCGCACCGTCGCCGCATCGATGCGACGCACGGTGACCGTGTCGCCCGGGCCTTCGATAACGTGGCCGAGGATGTCGAACCCGACCCCGACATTGCCGACCGAAGCCGGCGAGAAGGCGCGCGCTTCCCGCCTCACAGGCGCGCCCCCTGCCCGGCCGCCACACGCAGCAGGTCGGCGAACACGCCAGCGGCGGTGACTTCCGGGCCGGCGCCCGGGCCCTGCACGATCAACGGGTTGTCGCAGTAGCGGCGGGTGGTGAACTGCACGATGTTGTCGGTCAGACGCAGGTTGGCGAAGGCATGGTCGGCCGGCAGCTCCACCAGGCCGACACTGGCGCCGGCATCATCCAGGCGCGCCACGTAACGCAGCACCTTGCCGGCGGCCTTGGCATCGGCCAGGCGCTGGGAGAAGGCGGCGTCCACTTCGTGCAAGCGCGCCATGAAGTCCTCGACACTGGCCTGGCGCAGCGCCTCGGGCACCAGGCTTTCCACCTGCACGTCCTCCAGCGACAGCGCCCGGCCGGCTTCGCGCGCCAGGATCACCAGCTTGCGGCCGACATCGGTACCGGACAGGTCATCGCGCGGATCCGGCTCGGTATAGCCCATCGCGCGCGCCTGGATGACCAGGTCGGAGAACGGCACCGAGCCGTCGAACTTGTTGAACAGCCAGGCCAGCGTTCCTGAAAAGATGCCCTCGATGCTGGTGACGGTATCGCCGGTGTCGACCAGGTCGCGCAGCGTGGTGATCACCGGCAGGCCCGCACCGACCGTGGCCTCGTAGCGGAAGCGCGCGCCGCTGCTGGCGGCGGCTTCCTCGATGGCCTCGTAACGCTGCAGCGAGCCGGCGCCGGCCTGCTTGTTGGGCGTGACCACGTGGATGCCGGCGGCCAGCCAAGCAGCGTAACGGTCGGCAACTTCCGGGCTGGCCGAGCAATCGACGATCACCGTATGCGGCAGGTGCGAGGCCAGCAGGTGCTCGGTGAAGCGGTCCAGGTCCAGCGGCTCGCGCGCCTGCTGCAGCTGCGCCTGCCAGTCGCCTTCGATGCTGCGCCCGGACAGCAGCATGCGCCGCGAGGAAGCGATGGCGCGCAGGCGCAGGTCCACATCGGCCTTGCCCAACAGCTGCGGCTGGGCGGCCTGCAGCTGCTGCAGGAAGGCCCGGCCCACATTGCCGGGGCCGATCACGCCCACCGCGAAGGTCTGCGCCGAGAGCCAGAAGCCGGCATGCGCCGCGCGCAGGGCCTTGGTTGCATCGCTGCTGGCGATGGCCACCGAGATGTTGCGCTCGGACGAGCCCTGGGCGATGGCCAGGATGTTCACCCGCGCCCGGCCCAGCGATTCGAACAGGCGCGCGGCCACGCCGGGCATGCCGGCCATGCCGTCGCCCACCGCGGCCAGCACGCTGACCCCGTCGGTGAGCTGCACCCGCTGAATCTGGCCGATGCCCAACTCGTGGGCGAAGGCGCTCAGCAGCGCAGTGCGCGCCCGCACCGCGTCGGCGGACTTCACCACGCAGCAGATCGAATGCTCCGAGGAGCCCTGCGAGATCATTACCACCGACACCCGCGCGGCGCGCAGCGCGGAGAACACGCGTTCGGCCGTGCCCGGCACGCCGATCAGGCCGGTGCCCTCCAGGTTGACCACCGCCAGCTCGGGCGAGAGCGTCAGACCCTTCACCGGCCCGTTGGCGTCCTTGCGCGCGGTGATGCGCGTGCCCGGATGCTCGGGCTGGAAGGTGTTGCGGATGATGATCGGCAGGCCACGCTCGATCGCCGGCGACATGGTCTGCGGATGCACGACCTTGGCGCCGAAGTAGGCCAGCTCGCAGGCCTCGTCGTAGCTCAGGGTTTCCAGTTGCACCGCTTCGGGCACCACGCGCGGATCGGCCGAGAGCACGCCATCGACGTCGGTCCAGATGTGCAGCTCGTCGGCGTTGAACAACGCGGCGAAGATCGCGCCGGAATAGTCGCTGCCGTTGCGGCCCAGGGTGGTGATGCGGTTGCCGCGGTCGCGCGCGACGAAGCCGGTCACCACCACGCGCCGCGCCGGATGCGCCTGCCGCCACTGGGCCAGGCGCTGGGCGCTGGTGTCCCAGTCCACGTCCACGCCCAGCTCGCCGCGGTCCACCACCAGCACCTCGCGCGCGTCGAGCACGTCGGCATCCTCGCCGCGGCTGCGCAGGTGGTCGCCCAGCAGGCGCGCCGAATACACCTCGCCCAGCCCCTGCACGCGCTCGACCACCTCGACCGGCAGCCCGCCGATCACCGACAGCGCCTGCAGGACCTCGGCCAGGCGATCGAACTGCGCATCCAGCCAGTCCACCGTCGGGCCCGAGTCCTCGCCCAGCAGGGCCACGGCCGCGCCACGATGGCGCGCGCGCAATTCATGCCAGTGATCGCGCCAGTCGGCCTGGTCGTCGGCGGCGCGCGCGGCCAGGTCGATCAGGGCGTCGGTCACCCCCTTCATCGCCGACACCACGGTGACCTGCTCGTCCTCGTCGCGCGCCAGCAGCAGGTCGGCCACGTGGCGATAGCGCGCGGCATCGGCCACGGAGGTGCCGCCGAACTTGTGGGCGACGACCTTGTGCGATGGAGAAGCTTGGACGGGTTCGGATGCGACGGACGACATGGGGACCTCGGGGAAGGGAGGCCTCGCGCGCATCAGGATGGGGGCTCCCGCATCCTGATCCGGGTGCGGGGCGGTGGTTGCGAAAAACTTACGCTTGCACGGCCATCCACACCCGGTAGCCCCGGGTGATGGTGGTGGTAATGGTCGTGGTGCCAACGGCGTCCAAACGCAGGCCCGCGCCGGGCGCGTGCAGGGGTTCGGAAGGGGTGGGCAAGTGCGTCATGGGCGGCTACTGAAACCCATGCATGCAGCGCTGTCAAGCACTGTGAAACAAGGCATTTTATGGTTTCACGAGCAACTTCGACAGCCGCCGTACGACGCCACGTGGTCTGCAAGCACGCGCGCGCCGAACACCTTCAAGTTCAAGTACAACCGAGGGAGCATGACCCGTGATCGGCTCGCTGCGAGCGCGATGCTGCACCTTGCATCGCGCTCGCTGCGCGGAACTGGCAGGCGCAGTTGGTGACCCCGAGTGGATTCGAACCACTGACCTTCCCCTTAGGAGGGGGACGCTCTATCCAGCTGAGCTACGGGGCCGGCCGCGCCATTGTAGCCGCATGCGCCGGGCGCACGGCAGCACGAAGCCGCCGCCCACATCGCCTTAGCGCGTGCGTGCTAACGTTTCGGCTGGCCTGGGGATCGCCCATGATCGTCTGGCCGATTGGGGGAGAACCCGGGGTGTCGGTTCCTTGCAGGCCGGCGCCCGCAGCGCGGCAGATGCCGCGCGCCAAGACCTCTTCCACGACAGGAGCGGCAGAGCCGTCATGTGTCCGAGCAAGGTTGCCCAAGGCGACGAACGCGGCTGGATCGTCCCCATCGGCGGTGCCGAGAACAAGGACGGCGACCCGCGCATCCTGGCGCGCTTCGTGGCGCTGGCCGGCGGCCCGCGCGCCGAGATCCTGGTCATTCCCACCGCCAGCCAGCTGCGTGATGCGGGATCGCGCTACGCGCAGCTGTTCGGGGAACTGGGCGCAAGCCGGGTGGAAGTCGTGGACTTCCAGACCCGCCACGATGGGCATGATCCCGAGCGCCTGGCACGCATCGAGCGGGCCAGCGCGATCTTCTTCACCGGTGGCAACCAGCTGCGGCTGTCCTCCGTGCTGGGCGGTACGCCGGCCGCCCAGCTGATCCGGGCGCGCAACGCCGCCGGGATCACCGTGGGCGGGAGCAGCGCCGGGGCGGCGATCCTGTCCGAGCACATGATCGCCTACGGCGGCGAAGGCGCCTGCCCGCGCGCGGACAGCGTGCACCTGGCCCCGGGGCTGGGGCTGACCAACCGTTTCCTGATCGACCAGCATTTCCGCCAGCGCGACCGCCTGGGCCGGCTGCTGGCGGCGCTGGCCTACAACCCGTTCGCCGTCGGCATCGGCCTGGACGAGGACACCGCCGCCTTCATCGGCCCGGGCAACACGCTGGAGGTCGAGGGCTCGGGCTCGGTCACGGTGGTCGATGCGGGCGAGCTGGGGTTTTCGTCCATGGCCGATGCCGGCGGACGCGATCCGGTGTGCATGCTCGGCCTGACCCTGCACGTGCTCATCGCCGGAGCGACCTTCGACCTGGCCACGCGCACGGCATCGCCCGGTGCGCTGCTGGCGGATCGAACGTGAGCCAAGGCCGGTTGACGCGATTGCGAGACACCACGCCGCACCTGGTCAGGTGTGGGGCAAGGAAAAAGGAGAGCGCTGATGTTGATAAGCAGCCCAATGACGGAGCGGCACCGCGCGCGCCCAGTCGCGCTCCTTGGACTCGCCGTGACCCCGCTCTGTCGCGTTAACGGGCCCTAGGCCATGCGCATCCTGGAACGCGCGGTCTACGTCGGCCCGTCGTTGTATGCACACTTTCCGGTCATCCGGCTCGTGGTGGACCTGGAGGCGCTGGCGGACTGGTCGAGCGCGCGTCTCGGCGAGGAATTCGTCACGGGCGTGCTGGCCGCGCTGCCCGGGCTTGGCGGACATGGCGATGGCCACGAGGGACGTGGCGACCTGGCCCAGCGCATGCGTGCCGGTGACGGCGTCGGGCTGGGCGAGATACTGGCGGCGGCGGCCGTCGAACTGCAGCGGATCGCGGGCGAAGACGTAGCCTTCTTCCGCAGCCGTGCCATCGCGGGCGCTTCGCCCCCCCTGCACGAAGTGATCTACGCCTACGCGCAGCGTGAGGAGGGCCTGGCGGCCGCTGCGCTGGCGCTAAAGTTGCTGGCCTCGCAGGGCCCCGAGGCGCTGCGCGGCAGCGAGGCGGTCGCCGCTGACTGGCAGTGGGACACCGCGCGGATCGACTTCATCCGTTACGCCCAGCGGCGCGCGTTCGGCCCGTCGACCGCTGCCCTGGTCAAGGCCGCCGAAGTGCGCGGCATCCCCTGGCTGCGGCTCAACGCCCAGTCGCTGATCCAGTTCGGCCATGGGCGCTATCAGCAGCGCATTCAGGCCACGATCACCGGCCGGACCTCGCACATCGCCGTCCAGCTGGCCAGCGACAAGGAAGAAACCAACACCCTGCTCGCCGGCCTCGGCCTGCCGGTCCCGCGGCAGGTGCTGGTCACCAACGCGCAGGGGGCGGTGCGCGCAGCGCGCCAGCTTGGCGGCGCGGTGGTGACCAAGCCCTACAACGGCAACCACGGCCGCGGGATCAGCATCGACCTGCACACGCCGGAACAGATCATCGCCGGCTTCGAGGCCGCGCGCCTGCATTCGCGCTCGGTGATCGTGGAGACCTTCATCGCCGGCGACGACCATCGCCTGCTGGTGGTCAATGGCGAACTGATCGCCGCCACGCGGCGTACGCCAGGCCACGTGGTCGGCGACGGCGTGGCCGACATTGCCGAGCTGGTGGACCGGGTCAACGCCGACCCGCGCCGCGGCATCGGCCACGAGAAGGTGCTCACCCAACTGGAACTGGACGAGCAGGCCGACCTGATGCTCGAGCGCCTGGGCTACCACCACTTCACCGTGCCCGCCGCCGGCGAGGTGGTCTATCTGCGTTCGACCGCCAACCTGTCCACCGGCGGCACCGCCACCGACGTGACCGACCTGATCCATCCGGACAACCGCGACATGGCCGTGCGCGCGGTCAGTGCGATCGGCCTGGACGTGGCCGGCGTGGACTTCATCAGCCCGGACATCGGTGAGAGCTACGCGAAGGTGGGCGGGGCGATCTGCGAGGTCAATGCCGCCCCGGGCCTGCGCATGCACGTGGCGCCCAGCGAAGGGCAGCCGCGCGACGTGGGCGGGCCGGTGCTGGACATGCTGTTCCCACCCGGCAGCCCGGCGCGCGTGCCGATCGCGGCGATCACCGGCACCAACGGCAAGACCACCACCGCGCGCATGCTGGCGCACATCGCCAAGATGGCCGGACGCACGCCGGGCATGACCACCACCGACGGGGTCTACATCGACGGGCGACGCACCGTGGAAGGCGACATGACCGGCCCGGTCGCCGCGCGCATGGTGCTCGGCGATCCGCAGATCGACATCGCCATCCTGGAGACCGCGCGCGGCGGCCTGCTGCGCGCCGGCCTGGCCGTGCCGGAGGTCAACGTCGGCGCCGTGCTCAACGTGGCATCCGACCATCTGGGGCGGCAAGGCATCGACACCCTGCCCCAGCTGGCGCAGCTCAAGCGCATCGTGGTGGAGGTGGCCCGCGACTGCGCCGTGCTCAACGCCGACGACCCCAACGTGATCCGCATGTCCGCCCACACCGATGCGCGCGCGGTCTGCTACGTCACCACCAATCCCTCGCACGCGCTGGTCCGCGCGCACATCCGCGCCGGCGGCCGCGCCTGCGCGCTGGAGGCGGGTGTCAACGGACAGATGATCACCCTCTACGACGGCGGTCGGCACATCCCGCTGATGTGGACCCACCTGATCCCGGCCACGCTGGAAGGCCGGGCCACGCACAACGTGTCCAACGCGATGTTCGCCGCGTCCCTGGCCCACGCGCTGGGATTGAAGCTGGATGCCATCCGCCAGGGACTGCGCACCTTCGACACGACCTTTTTCCAGGCGCCGGGGCGGATGAATCTGTTCTCCGAGCACCCGTTCAAGGTGTTGATGGACTACGCCCACAATGCGCACGCGGCCAGCGCCATCGCCGATCTGGCCGGGCGCATGGACGTGAGCGGGCGGCGCATCGTGGTCCTCACCGGACCGGGTGACCGCCGCGACGCGGACCTGGTGGAGATCGCCCGCGCGGTGGCCGGGCGCTTCGATCATTACATCGTGCGCCGCGACGACGCGCTGCGCGGGCGCGGACCGGAAGAGGTGCCGCGCATCCTGGCCGAGGCACTGCGCGAGGCCGGCGTGCCCGCCTCGGCCATTGAGGTCATCCCCGACGAGCAACAGGCGGTGGATGCGGCCCTGCGCCTGGGCCGCACCGGCGACCTGGTCGTGGTGTTCGCCGATGCGCTGGCGCGCACCTGGAAGCAGATCACCAAGTTCCGCCCGGCCGGCGCGCCCGAGGCGCACCACACCGCCGCGGTCGGCCGTGACCCCACGCACGACGCTGGCCTGGAGCCGGAAGCCCTGCCCGACGGCGTGGTCCGCGATGCACGCGGGCTGGTGTTCGCGCGAGCGCACGGGGCGGACGGGTGAGCATGTCCGGGCTTCCGTTCCACGAATCGCGCCGACTCACCGGCTGCAACGTGTATTTCGCCGGCCCCGGCACCGCGCTGGAATCCGCGCCGGGGCTCCCCCTGGACGACGCCGCGCCGCGCCGCTGGCGTGCCCTGGTGCGGCAGATGCGCCGTGCGCTGGGCTGGCCGGACGATGCGCTGTACGTGCGCCGCCACGCCAGCGGCGTAACCCTGGCCTTCGCTGCACCGCTGGACCAGCTGCACACCGCCACCGTCCTCAACGAGTGGGCCTGGTGGCAGGCCTCCGGCTGCGCGGCCACCCCCTTCCACGCGCCGGGACATCCCGCCACCTGGGACATCACCGCCGCCCTGCCAAGCCTGCGCGCGGCCGCCGCCGCCGAGGCCGTGCCGGCCCTGGTGGCGCTCAAGGTCGAGGCCGATGCGCACGCGCTCCCCTTTCTGCTGGACGACGACGAATTGACCCTGGGCAGCGGCCGCGGCAGCCGCAGCTGGTTCCTGGATGAGCTGCCGACGCCGGCTGAAGTGCCCTGGGCGCGCCTGCACGACATCCCGACCGCACTGGTTACCGGATCCAACGGCAAGACCACCACCGTGCGCCTGTTGGCCGCGCTGTGCGCCGCACACGGCTGGCGCTGCGCCTACAGCTGCACCGATGGGGTGTTCATCGAAGGCCATGCGCTGGATACCGGCGACTTTTCCGGCCCCACCGGCGCACGCATGGCCCTGCGTCAGGCCGGTGCCCAGGCCGCCGTGCTGGAAACCGCGCGCGGCGGCCTGCTGCGCCGCGGCCTGGCCACCTGCCGGGCCAGCGTGGCGGCGGTGACCAATGTGGCGACCGATCACTTCGGCGAGTACGGCATCCACGGGCTGGACGACCTGGCCACGGTGAAGCTGACCGTGGCCCGGGCGATCGGCGCCGGCGGGCGCCTGGTGCTCAACGCCGACGACCCACGGCTGCGCGCGCAGGCCGAGGCCTTGTCCTGTCCGCTGGCGTGGCACTCGCAGGATTTCGAACACCCGTTGCTGCGTGCCCAGCGCGCGCGGGGCCAGCCGGCCTGCGGGCTGCGCGACGGACATCTGTGGCTGTCGCTGGCCGGCGTCGACCACGATCTGGGCGCGACGGCCGACATGCCCCTGAGCCTGGGCGACCGCGCCGGCTACAACCTGGACAACCTGGCCTCGGCGGCCCTGGCCGCCGCCGCGCTGGGCATCCGCCCGGACACCATCGCGGTGACCTTGATGCACTTCGGCAACGATCCGCACGACAATCCGGGCCGCCTGCAGCACTGGACCTTCGGCCGCACCCAAGTCTATCTGGACTATGCGCACAACCCCGACGGCCTGCATGGATTGCTCGACGCCGTGGGCGCCGGCGAGCGCGAAGGGCGCCTGGCCGTGGTGCTGGGCCATGCCGGCAACCGCGAGGACGCCGACCTGCGCGCGGTTGCCGCGACCGCCGCGGCCTATCGGCCCGAACTGGTGGTGCTCAAGGACATCGCCGGCTACGAACGCGGCCGTGCCAGCGGCGAGGTGGCCGGCATCATGCGCGCGCAGCTGCTGGCCGACGGCATCGCGCCCTCGGCCATCGCCCTGCACCTGGACGAGGTGGATGCCGCGCTTGCGCCCTTGATGTGGGCGCGCGATGGCGACCTGCTGGTCCTGCCGGTGCACGAGCTTGCGGCCCGCGAACGCGTGGTCGCCCTGCTGGATGCACTGGCCAGGCAGGGCTGGCGACCTGGCCTGCCGATGCCACGTCCCGCCCCGTAAGGCGTCGTCGGCCCGCTGGAGCACGCCGCGCGCACAGCGCGGCGCCCGGGCGCGCACGCCAACCTGCGCTCGGGAGGCGACCGGCGGGGCCTGTTAAAATCACCGGCCGCGCCGCGTCCCCCCACGTGCGGCCACTTCTTTCGCATCAAACACGGAGTCTCCATGTCATCTGACCTGCTCAAGGCCCTGGGCCTTGGCCCGACCAATTCCGGCACCTACCTCGGCCAGGGGGAATGGTCGACCACGACCGACGCCGGCGTGCTGGAATCGGTCAATCCGACCACCAACGCCGTCATCGCCACGGTCCATGCCACCGGCAAGTCCGACTACGACACCGTGATCGAACGCGCCCAGGCCGCCTTCAAGACCTGGCGCACCACCCCGGCCCCGCGCCGCGGCGAAGCCGTGCGCCTGTGCGGCGAGGCGCTGCGCGCCAACAAGGACCTGCTCGGCTCGCTGGTCGCCCTGGAAATGGGCAAGTCCAAGCCCGAGGGCGATGGCGAGGTGCAGGAGATGATCGACATCGCCGACTTCGCCGTGGGCCAGAGCCGCATGCTCTACGGCTACACCATGCATTCCGAGCGCCCCGGCCACCGGATGTACGAGCAGTACCACCCCATCGGCCTAGTCGGCATCATCAGCGCGTTCAACTTCCCGGTCGCGGTGTGGGCGTGGAACGCCTTCCTGGCCGCCATCTGCGGCGACATCTGCATCTGGAAGCCGTCCAACAAGACCCCGCTGACCGCGCTGGCCACGCAGAAGATCTGCAACGCCGCGCTCAAGGACGCCGGCTTCCCGGACCTGTTCTTCCTGGTCAACGATGCCGGCATCGAACTGTCCCAGCAGTTGGTCGACGACACCCGCGTGCCGCTGATCAGCTTCACCGGCTCGACCCAAGTCGGCCGCATCGTCGGTGAGCGCGTGGCCCGCCGCATGGGCCGCAGCCTGCTGGAGCTGGGCGGCAACAACGCCATCATCCTGGATGAGACCGCCGACCTGAAGCTGGCCGTGCCAGGCATCGTGTTCGGCGCGGTCGGCACCGCCGGCCAGCGCTGCACCACCACCCGCCGCCTGATCGTGCACACCTCGATCTACGACACCGTGCTGTCCACCCTGGTCAAGGCGTACAAGCAGGTCGAAGGCAAGATCGGCGATCCGCTGGACGCGGCCAACCTGATGGGCCCGCTCAACAGCAAGGACGCGGTCGATGCGTTCCTGAAGTCCGTGGAAGCAGCCAAGGCCGCCGGTGGCACCGTGGAGACCGGGGGCATGGCGCTGCCGCGCGAAGGCAACTTCGTGCTGCCGACGATCATCTCGGGCCTGAAGAATACGGATGCCATCGTCCAGCACGAGACCTTCGCCCCGATCCTGTACGTGATGCCCTACGAGATGCTGGATGAGGCGCTGGACATGCAGAACGGGGTGCCGCAGGGTCTGTCCTCGGCGATCTTCACCAACAACCTCAAGTCCGCCGAGAAGTTCCTGTCCGCGGCCGGCAGCGACTGCGGCATCGCCAACGTCAACATCGGCACCTCCGGTGCGGAGATCGGCGGTGCGTTCGGCGGCGAGAAGGACACCGGCGGCGGGCGCGAATCCGGCTCTGACGCGTGGAAGGCCTACATGCGCCGCCAGACCAACACGATCAACTACTCCGATTCGCTGCCGCTGGCCCAGGGCATCAAGTTCGATCTGTAAACCGCAGGTCCGGCCTCCCAGGGCCAAACCCTGCATCGCAACGGCGCCGCATCCCGGCGCCGTTGTCGTCTCTGCTGGCGACGACGACCTCGCACCCAGGTCGGGCTTGCACCTGAGCGACCGGCGCCTGGACGCCGGGCTGTTAAAATCCCGGTGCTGTCCCGCGCCCCGCGCGCTGGTTGCCGTCCATCTCTGCCCGCTGGCGGGCAGGCGATGTTTCCCCCGACTGAGCACTGCCAGGATCCCCGTGACGCTCGACTCCACCGAACGCTTCACCACCCGCGTGGCCGATTACGTGCGCTACCGACCGGACTATCCAGCGGCACTGCTGGACTGGCTGCACGGCGAGCTGGGCGTGTCGGCCGATGCGCCGGTCGCCGATATCGGAGCCGGCACCGGCATCTCCAGCAAGCTGTTCCTGGATGGCGGCCATCCGGTGACCGCCGTCGAACCCAACGCCGCGATGCGCGCGGCCGCTGTGGAGTGGCTGGGCGGCGAGGAACGCTTTTCGGCCGTGGCCGGCACCGCCGAAGCCACCACGCTGGCCGATGCCAGCGTCGGTCTGGTCACCGCCGCGCAGGCCTTCCACTGGTTCGACCACGACGCCGTCAAGGCAGAGTGGTCGCGCATCCTGCAACCCGGCGGACTGGCGGTCATCTTCTGGAACTCGCGGCGGCTGACCGGCACGCCGTTCCTGGAAGGCTACGAGCGGCTGCTGCTGGACTACGGCCTGGACTACACCAGCGTGGCCGAGCGCTACAACGACGATGCGTCGATGGCCGCCTGGCTCGGCGAGGGCCTGCGCGGGAGCGCGCGCTTCGACCACGGCCAGCGGTTGGACTTCGATGCGCTGCGCGGACGACTGCTGTCCTCCTCCTACGCGCCCCAGGCGGATCATCCCCGGCATGGGCCGATGCTGGCAGCGCTGCGCGCGCTGTTCGATGCCACCGCGGTCGATGGCGCGGTGTCCTTCGACTACGACACGCGCGTGTTTGCCGGTACGCTTGCCAACGCTTCCTGAGGATCCCCCGATGAATACCCCCGTCCGCTCCACCAGCAGCCTGGCCGTGGTCTCGCTGGTCTTCGGCATCCTGGGCTGGACCCTGATCCCGGTCATCGGCGCCATCGTCGCGGTCATTACCGGACACATGGCCCGCGCCGAGATCCGGCGCAGCGCCGGCCTGCTGGAAGGCGACGGCCTGGCGGTGGCCGGGCTGGTGCTGGGCTGGCTGTCCATCGCCCTGGGCGTGGCCGCGCTGGTGATCTTCCTACTGTTCTTCGGCGGCGTTGCCGCGCTGGCCATCTTCAACTCCTGACCCATGTACGGACTCGCCCGCCCCTTCCTGTTCGCCCTGGATGCCGAGCGTGCGCACGGCGCCGGGCTGCGCGCCATCGAGACCGCCTACCGCACCGGCACCTCCGCGCTGCTGGCGCGTCGGCCCGCACCGCTGGTGACCAAGGCCTTTGGCCTGGCGTTCCCCAACCCGGTCGGCCTGGCCGCGGGACTGGACAAGAACGGCGCGCATATCGATGCGCTGCTGGCGCTGGGTTTCGGCTTCGTCGAGGTCGGCACGGTGACCCCGCGCCCGCAGGCGGGCAATCCCAAGCCGCGGATGTTCCGCCTGCCGCAACAGCGGGCGGTGATCAACCGTCTGGGCTTCAACAACGGCGGGGTGGACACGCTGATCGCCAACGTGCAGCGTGCGCGCCGCCAGGGCGGGCTGCTGGGCATCAACATCGGCAAGAACAAGGACACACCCAACGAGTCGGCCGCCGACGACTACCTGTTCTGCCTGGAACGGGTATATCCGCTGGCGGACTACATCACCGTCAACATCTCCTCGCCCAACACCGCCGGCCTGCGCGAGCTGCAGGAAGAACAGGCCCTGCGCCAGCTGATCGGCACCCTGCGCGAGGCCCAGGAGCGCCTGGGCGCCCAGCATGGCAAGCGCGTGCCGATGCTGGTCAAGGTCGCCCCGGACCTGTCCGACGCCGACATCGACGCGGTCTGCCGGGTCCTGGCCGATCTGTCGGTGGATGGGGTGATCGCCACCAACACCACCGTGGCCCGCAACCTGATCCACACCCATCCGCACGCCGCGCAGGCCGGCGGCCTGTCCGGCGCGCCGCTGATGGGCCAGGCCACGCTGGTCCTGCGGCGCATGCGCGCGCGCCTGCCCGACACCATCCCGCTGATCGGCGTGGGCGGCATCACCTCCGGTGCCGATGCGGTCGCCAAGGTCTCCGCCGGCGCCGCCCTGACCCAGCTCTACACCGGCCTGGTGTACCGCGGCCCGGCCCTGGTGCACGACTGCGTGGAAGCCATCCGCCGTCGCCGCGAGCATCCCAGCGGCGGCCCGGTGGCCCCGGTATGAGCGCCCCCTGGCGCCTGACGGAACACGCCCCGCTCCGCTCCCGCAACACGCTCGGCATCGATGCGCAAGCGCGCTGGCTGCTCGAGCTGGCTCAGCTGCCCGCCTTGCCCGCCGCCCTGGCCCTGCCAGAGCTGCGCGAGCAGCCGATGCTGCCGATCGGCGCGGGCAGCAACCTGCTGCTGGCCGGCGACCTGGACGGGGTGGCCCTGGCCTTCACCGCGCGCCAGGTTGCCATCGTCCAGGAAGACGCCGACCAGGTGCTGGTCCGCGCCGAAGCCGGCCTGGACTGGCACACGTTGGTGCTGTGGACGCTGGAGCACGGCCTGTGCGGGCTGGAGAACCTGGCCCTGATTCCCGGCACCGTCGGCGCCAGCCCGATCCAGAACATCGGCGCCTATGGCGTGGAGGTCGGCGAGCGCATCGACAGCGTGGAGGCCTGGGACACCCGCGCCAGCGACTTCTGTCGGCTTTCGCGCGCCGAATGCGCCTTCGGCTATCGCGACAGCGTGTTCAAGCGCCAGCCCGGGCGCTGGATCATCACCGCGGTGACCTACACCCTGAGCCGCACTGCGCATCTGCAGCTAGACTACGCCGGCCTGCGCGCCGAGCTGGCCGACATGGAGATCGCCAACCCGACCGCACGCGAGGTGGCCGAAGCGGTCATCCACATCCGCCGCCGCAAGCTGCCCGACCCGGCACTATTGGGCAACGCGGGGAGCTTCTTCAAGAATCCGATCGTGCCGACGTCCGTCGCCGAGCGACTGGAAGCCGAACACCCGGGCCTGCCGGTGTTCAACGGGGATGCCGCCGACACGCGCAAGCTTTCGGCGGCCTGGCTGATCGAGCAGGCCGGCTGGAAGGGCCATCGCCAGGGCGATGCCGGCGTTTCTCCCGACCACGCCCTGGTGCTGGTCAATCACGGCCAGGCCAGCGGCGCGCAGCTGCTGGCGCTCGCACGGGACATCGCCGCCTCGGTGCATGAACGCTTCGGGGTGGACATCGAGCCGGAGCCGCGCATCGTGGGACAGACGTGGTGATGGCGCCGGTCCAGGCCGCACCGCTGCGCGCGGCCCTGCTGATGCTGGCCAGCACGCTGTCCTTCGGCCTGATGGCCATCAGCATCCGCCTGGCTTCGGCCACGGTGGAGACCACCGAGATCGCCTTCTTCCGCAATGCCTTCGGCCTGCTGGCGCTGCTGCCTGTGATCCTGCGCCCGGGCAAGCCGCTGCCGTGCACCGCGCACCTGCCGCGCTACCTGGTCCGCACCGTGATCGGGCTGTGCTCGATGCTGTGCGGGTTCTGGTCGATCGGGCACCTGCCGTTGTCCCAGGCGGTCTCGCTGTCCTATTCCACGCCGCTGTTCGTGACCATTGCCGCGGTCTTCTGGCTGCGCGAGAAGGTCCACGTGCGCCGCTGGATGGCCGTGGCTGCCGGCTTCACCGGCGTGCTGGTGATCGTGCGCCCGTGGTCGGAGGCCTTCAGCCCCGGCCTGCTGGTGGCCGTGGCCGCCGCGGTGATCAGCGCCATCGTGGCCATCCAGATCAAGCAGCTCTCGCGCATCGATGCGCCGGACACGGTGGTGTTCTACACCTACCTGTTCTGGGTGCCGATGTCGCTGGTGCCGGCGCTGTTCCAGTGGCACTGGCCGCAGGGTATGACCTGGCTGTGGCTGGTGGGCTGCGGCATCTTCGGCACCGGCGGCCAGCTGCTGTGGACGCGCGCGCTCAGGCTGGGCGAGGTCTCGGCCTTGCAGCCGATCAGCTTCATGCAGCTGCCGGTGGTGATCGTGCTGGGCTGGTGGCTGTTCGGCGAGACCCTGGACCTGGCCACGGCCGTCGGCGCGGGCATTATCCTGGCCTCCACCGCCTACATCGCCCACCGCGAGGCGGTGCTGGCAAGGCGCGCGGCGACCCATGCCCCATCCGAAGGCGCCAAGCCCGGGGAATAGCCGCGCGAACTGCAGCGGCACACCCCGCACGTCACTGCCAAGGAGGCAACGATGCGTGTCCCAACCTGGCTGACCACCCTTGCGCTGGTCCTGCTCATGCCGGTGGGCGTGGCCTCTGCAACGATCGAGGTGCCGGCCTATACGCCCAACGTCGTCGACCCTGCGCACGCGTTGTCCGCGGCGGACACCACGCGCGTGAACGCGGCCCTTCAACAATTGCGCGCGGAGCGCCACATCTGGGGTGCGGTCTACATCCTGCCCTCGCTGGACGGCGAGTCGATCGAATCGCTGTCCGAACGCGCCTTCCGGCAGTGGGGCCTGGGCCAGCGCGAGGCCGACAACGGACTGCTGCTGGTGCTGGCCCTGCGCGAGCATCGCTCGCGCTTCGAGGTCGGCTACGGACTGGAAGGGGCCTTGCCGGACATCGCCGCCAAGCACGCGCTGGACGAGGCGCTGGCGCCGAAGATGCGCCAGGGCGACACCGCCGGCGCCATCGTCGATGCCTTCGCGTTCATGGGCAAGGCGGCCGCCCAGGACCCGGCCACGCTCGATGCACTGGCGCGCACCGGCGCGACCGATGGGCATGGCAATGACATGCACTGGGCGCGTGGCCTGGTCGCCTGGATAGGGACAGCGGCGCTGATCTGGCTGCTGCCCCCACTGCGTCGGCGGAGGATGCGGCAGCAGCGCGCACGCCTGATGGCGCGGCACCCGGAGCTGGCCGGCGAATCCGAACAGGTCGCGCATACGCCACGCAAGCGCGGTGGCCTGCGCGGTGGCTGGGTGCTACGCGGCTTCCTCACGATCAACCCGGGCGTGTTCGTGGCGATGTTCTCCGCGCTGTTCCTGGCCGGGTTCGTGATCGCGCTGCTGGTGGAACTGATAGTGGCCGGCCTGGTGCTGTGGCGATCCGGACGGCGCTATCGCTCGGTGCAGGATTTCCGCGCCTTCCTCGACCGCCAGGCCCGTACCCGCGAGGCACTCATCAAGCGCGGCCATGTCGCCCGCACCGAGACCGGGGACTACGCCTACACGCCGGCCTACTACGCCAGCCAGGCGTCGTCGTCCTCATCTTCTTCATCGTCATCCTCGTCCGGCGGCGGCAGCTCGGGCGGCGGCGGCGCCAGTTCGAGTTGGTAGGCGAGAAAGGGAAGCAGCTGCGGCACAATGGCGCCATGAAGACCATCGGCATGATCGGCGGCATGAGCTGGGAATCCACCCTGCCCTACTACCGCCTCGTCAACGAAACCGTCCGCGACACCCTGGGCGGGCTGCACTCGGCACGGGTGCTGCTGCACAGCGTGGATTTCCACCAGATCGAGGCCTTGCAGCATGCCGGCGACTGGGACGCGGCCGGCGAGGCGATGGCTGAGGCCGCACGCGCGCTGCACGCCGGCGGCGCGGACTTCATCGTGTTGTGCACCAACACCATGCACAAGGTCGCCGACGCGATCACCGGCGCCACGCCCTTGCCGCTGCTGCACATCGCCGACGCCACTGCCGATGCACTGGCCGCTGCCGGCATCGCCCGCGTGGGCCTGCTGGGCACGCGCTTCACCATGGAGCAGGACTTCTACCGCGCGCGGTTGCAGGCGCGCGGCTTCGAGGTTCTGGTGCCTGAAGAAGAAGACCGCGGACAAGTCCACCGGATCATCTACGACGAACTCTGTCAGGGCGTGATCGGCGACGACGCGCGCGCGACCTACCGCCAAGTCATGGCCCGGCTGGCCGCGGCCGGTGCGCAGGGCATCATCCTAGGTTGCACCGAGATCTCGCTGCTGGTGGACCAGACCGACGCGGATGTGCCGCTGTTCGACACCACCACCCTGCACGCCCGCGCCGCGGCGCTGCACGCGCTGGCCGCTTAGGCCCGGATCAATCCGGCTGCGGTGTCTCCGGCGTCTTCCACGGCCGCCGGTGGCCACGGAACACGGCCGCATACACGCCCACCGTCCAGGCGATCGCGGCGGTCCAGCCGCCCAGGATGTCCGAGGGGTAATGCACGCCCAGGTAGATCCGCGAGAGCCCGACCAGCAGCGCGAACAGCGCAGTGACGGTCAGCACCGGCCAGCGTCCGCGCGTGCCCCAGGTCAGCAGCACCAGCACGGTGACCAGGGTCATCGAGCCCATCGCATGGCCGCTGGGAAAGCTGAAGGTGTCTTCCGGCGAGATCGACTCCCATAGCGTGGGCCGGGCACGGCCAAAGGCCTGCTTGGTCGCCAGGTTGAGCAGCGCTGAGCCGACCACGGCCACGCCGACGAAGGTCGCCTCGCGCCAGCGACGCAGCGCCAGCAGCACGGCCAGCAGCACGCTGTTGAAGACGATCACGCCCTGGTAGCCGGCCCAGGTGATCTTGAGGAACGCCTGGTCCAGCAACGGCCCGGACGCGGCCTGGGCGTGCAGCAGCAAGGGCGTGTCGAAGACGAAACTCTCCGATTCGTGGACCTCTTCGCCCAGTTCGGCAAAGCCCCACATCGGCAGGCCGATGGCCACGAACAGCAGCCCCATGCGCCAGCCGATGCGGCGCAGGGTGTGGCCGATGAGCCGCACCCCTTCGGCGAGGACCTTAACCAGCACTACGCGCGTAGTGCGTGTCGACGTATTGGTCGATCAGCGCGACGAATTCATGGGCGATGTTCTCGCCACGCAGAGTGACGGTTTTTTCGCCATCGACGAACACCGGTGCCGACGGGGCCTCGCCCGTGCCCGGCAGCGAGATGCCGATGTTGGCGTGGCGCGACTCGCCCGGGCCGTTGACCACGCAGCCCATCACCGCCAGGGTCATGTGCTCGGCGCCGGGGCGGGTGATCTTCCATTCGGGCATCTTGCCGCGCACGTGTTCCTGCACGACCTTGGCCAGCTCCTGGAAGAACTCCGAGGTAGTGCGCCCGCAGCCCGGGCAGGCGGTGACCATCGGGGTGAAGGCGCGCAGGCCGGTGGTCTGCAGCAGTTCCTGGGCGACGATGACCTCCTGCGTGCGCGAGGCGCCCGGTTCGGGAGTCAGCGAGATGCGGATGGTGTCGCCGATGCCTTCCTGCAGCAGCACGGCCAGCGCCGCCGAGGACGCCACGATGCCCTTGGAGCCGATGCCGGCCTCGGTCAGGCCCAGATGCAGGGCGAACTGACTGCGGCGCGCCAGGTCGCGATAGACCGCGATCAGCTCCTGCACGCCGGAGACCTTGGCCGAGAGCACGATGCGGTCGGCCGGCAAACCGATCTCCACCGCCCGATGCGCCGAATCCAGCGCCGAACGGATCAGGGCCTCGCGCAGCACCGCAGTGGCCTCCCACGGCTGGGCGCGCTGGGCGTTCTCGTCCATCAGCGCGGCGGCCAGCGACTGGTCCAGCGAACCCCAGTTGGCGCCGATGCGCACCGGCTTGTCGTACTGGATCGCGAACTCGATCAGCTGGGCGAACTGGGTGTCGCGCTTCTTGCCGAAGCCGACATTGCCCGGATTGATGCGGTACTTGGCCAGGGCCCGCGCGCACGCCGGCTCGTTGGTGAGCAGTTGGTGGCCGTTGTAGTGGAAGTCGCCGATGATCGGGACCTCGATGCCCATCATCGCCAGCTTGTCGACGATGCGCGGCACCGCGGCGGCCGACTCGGGATTGTTGACCGTGACCCGGACCATTTCCGACCCGGCGCGCCACAGATCGGCGACCTGCTTGACGGTGCTGGCCACGTCGGCCGTGTCGGTATTGGTCATGGACTGCACCACCACCGGCGCCCCGCCCCCCAGCCGGACCTTGCCCACCTGCACACCATGGGTGTGACGGCGGGGTTGGGCTCCGGCGGTCACGGGCGTGGATTCGGAGGCGGGCGATTGGGTCGGAATGGCGTTCATGGGAAACATTTTAGCCCCTGGCAGGTGTGGGAGCCGCCACGGCGGCGATGGCGCCTGACCATGAAGGCCTCTCGACGCCATGGCGGCTCCCACACCTGCGCGCCGCTACACTGGCGCGCTGATGAACGACCTGCCCGCCCGCGATGTCCTTACCCCCTCCCAGCTCAATACCCTGGCCCGCGACCTGCTGGAAGGCAGCTTCCCGGCGATCTGGGTCGAGGCCGAGCTGGGCAATGTCACCCGTCCCGCCTCCGGGCACCTGTATTTCACCCTGAAGGACGCGCGGGCGCAGGTGCGCTGCGCGATGTTCAAGCCCAAGAGCAGCTGGCTGAAGTTCGTCCCGCGCGAAGGCCTGCGCGTGCTGGCGCGCGGACGGGTGACGCTGTACGAGGCACGCGGCGAGTACCAGTTGGTCCTGGATCACATGGAGGAAGCCGGTGAAGGCGCGCTGCGCCGGGCCTTCGAGCAGCTCAAGGCAAGGCTGCAGGCCGAGGGCTTGTTCGATCCGGAACGCAAGCGGCCGCTGCCGGCCTTCCCGCGCAGGCTGGCGGTGATCACCTCGCCTAGCGGTGCGGCGGTGCGCGATGTGATCAGCGTGCTGGGCCGGCGTTTTCCGCTGCTGGAGGTCGACGTGCTGCCCACCCAGGTGCAGGGCGCCACCGCCGCCGCGCAGATCACCGCGCTGGTGCGCGCAGCCGGCAACAGCGGCCGCTACGACGCGGTCCTGGTGACCCGCGGCGGCGGCTCCATCGAGGACCTGTGGGCGTTCAACGACGAGGCGCTGGTTCGCGCGGTGGCCGACTGCGCCATGCCGGTGGTCTCGGCCGTGGGCCACGAGACCGACTTCACCCTCTGCGACTTCGCCGCCGACCTGCGCGCGCCCACCCCATCGGCCGCGGCCGAACTGCTGGTGCCCTCGGTCGCCGACCTGGGCACGCGCCTGCGCGGCCTGGGACGGCGTCTGCACACCCTGCATGCGCATCGCATGGACCGCGTGCACCAACGCGTGGATCGCGCGTGGCTGCGCCTGCAGGCGCAGGGTCCCCAAGCGCGTCTGCAGCTGATGCGCCGACGTCACGCCGAAGCATTGCGCCATCTGCAGGCGCAGTGGCAGGTGCAGCTGGATCGCCGCCAGGCACGGCTGCGCCACGCCGACAGCGTGCTGCGCGCACACTCGCCGCAGCGCCGCCTGGCCGCATTGGCCGAACGCCTGGCAGCGTTGCAACCGCGTCCGCGGGCCGCCATCGCCCGCCAGCTGCAGCGCGACACGCTGCGGCTGGGTGGGCTGGTGCGTTCGCTCGAAGCGGTCAGCCCGCTGGCGACCGTGGCACGCGGCTACGCGCTGGTGACCAAGGACGACGGCACGCTGGTGCGTTCGACCACACAGGTCGCCGCCGGCGACCGGTTGAACGCGCGCCTGACCGACGGCCAGCTCACCGTGCAGGTCCTGCCGCCGCGGGACTGACAGATCAGGGCCGGCCTTTCAGCCGCGGTTTCACCTCCACTCCCGCAAACACCCAGACACGCGCGTGTCCCAAGCGCGCAGCGCCGCCCGGCCCGAGGCCATCGGCCAGGTGCAGGCACGTGGTGTTGTCGTCAGCGAGGCAAAACGCCGGCCGCGCCCGCCACTCACCCAGACGGCGGTTGGCCCGCGCTGCCATTGCGCGAGAAGTTGGCGCGTAGGCGCTCGACCATCGCCGGGATGTTGTGGTCGAAATGATGGCCACCGCTGGTCTTGGCAACGCGAATGCCTTGCGCGGCCAGCGTCGGGCACAGGGTGTCCCTCTCGTCCTCGCCATACACGCACAGCAACTCGCCGGGCGGCAGTTTGGCCAGCTCCGGCGCGACCGGCACATCGTCGGAGGACGGCGTGCCCAGCCAGTCGCCCACCGACACACGGAACGACGCCGCATGCCCCAGGCCCAGCAGCGAAATCGAGCGCACGATGGCGCGGGTGGCCGGTGGCAGGCGGTTGTAGAGGAAGGGCATGGCGTCGGCGCCGAACGAGTAGCCGATCAATTCCACTTCGTCTGCATGCCAGCGCTGGCGGTATTCATTGATCACCGCGGCCAGGTCGGCGGCGGTCTGATCGGGTGTCCGCCGCGACCAGAAATAGCGCAGGCTGTCCCAACCCACCACCGAAACCCCCTGCGCGCGCAGCCCGTTGCACACACCCTTGTCCAGACTGCGCCAGCCACCATCGCCGGACATGAAGATCGCCAGGCGATGGCTGCCGGCCGCCGGCAGCTCGATCAGTGGCAGTCCGCGAAACGCCGGCTGCGGCCGCGGCAGGTGCGCCACCACCGTATCGGCCACCGGCTGCTCCCCGACCCGTTCCAGCACGAAGCCCTGCTCGGCCGAAGACGGCGCCACCGCGCAACCCGCAGGCGCCGCCGAGGCGGGCCCGTTCAACACCGCGCCAGCCACGGTCTGCGGCAGCGCATTGGCCACCGCCAGTCGCGCCAACGCACTGCCCTGCGCATCGGCGCCGACCAGCATCGGGGCGAAGTAGGCATTCGCACCGCTCTGACGCATCAGACGCCGGCCCACGCGCTCGACATCGTTGGCGACCAGCGCGCAGTGCTGCGGGTCGACGTGCGTCAGCACTTGGCGGGCCGGCACCAGCGCCACCAACAGACCACGATCGGCCAGCGACTGCGCCAGCTGCGCGGCCGTTCCGTGGGAGCGCACACGTTCGGCCATCACCACCACCACGCCACGCGGCTTGCCGGCCGGCTGGAAGGTCAGCGCCATGCCGAACGGCTTGCCCAGGTGGTCACGGCGCAGATGCGCGGCCACGGCCGCACCGGCGGCAAGGCTCAGCAACAGGACCAGCAGCGTCCAACGGGCCCAGGGGCGGATACGCATCGCGGTTCTTGAAGGAAGGAAAAGGTGGCGCAGCCTAGCGCCAGGTTGCGGCCAACGCGCACACCGGCTTTGCGCCCGTTTCGCCGCGGTTGAGCTGGCCTGGGCCGCACACGAGGCATCGGTGCAAACCCCGTTGCGGCTGCCCGCGCGTTTGCAGGTCTGTCCATCCCAGGAAGCCACCGACATGCTCCGCACGCCTCGCACCTGTCTGTCCCTGCTGGCCGCCGCCACGTTGGTGGCTTGCTCCTCCGCGCCCCCGTCGCCCTCCGCCCGCAACGAGGTTCCAGCGGCCGAAGCCGCCAAGCTCGCCACTTACCCAGTTCAACGCGACCAAGCCATCCCGCTGACCGCGCCGGTGGCGCCCCCCGCCCCGCCTGCGCCAGCCCCGCAGCGCGCCGCACGCGTGGCGATGCCCGGGATCATGCCGCCACCGCCCCCCGCGCCGCCTCCGCCCGCGGTCGATACCGAGCGCTATGCCCGCCACGACGACAACCCGGTCCAGCGGACCGCCGAACAGCCGGTGTCGACCTTCTCCATCGATGTGGACACCGGCAGCTACAGCAACGTGCGGCGCATGGTCCAGCAGGGCCAGCGGCCGCCGGCCGACGCGGTGCGCACCGAGGAATTCATCAACTACTTCGACTACCACCTGCCCGCGCCCGCCAGCCGCCACACGCCGTTCAAGGTCACCACCGAACTGGCAGCCGCGCCATGGAACGCCCAACGTCAGGTGCTGATGATCGGCATCAAGGGTTACGAGTTGCCCAAACGGGACCTGCCGCCCTCCAACCTGGTGTTCCTGATCGATACGTCCGGGTCGATGGAGGCGCCGGACAAGCTGCCGCTGCTCAAGCGCTCGCTGGCGCTGCTGGTGCCGCAGTTGCGTGCGCAGGACCGGGTGTCGATCGTGGTCTACGCCGGCTCGGCCGGGCTGGTGCTGCCGCCAACGCCGGGCAATCAGCACGACACGATCCTGGCCGCGCTGGATCGGTTGGAGGCTGGCGGCAGCACCAATGGCGGCGACGGCATCCGCCTGGCCTATGCGATGGCGCGGCAGGCCTTCATCGCCGGTGGCAGCAATCGCGTCCTGCTGGCCACAGATGGCGACTTCAACGTCGGCACCGTCGACCAGCGCGCGCTGGAAACGCTGGTCGGTGATGCGCGCAAGTCCGGCGTGGCGCTGAGCACCCTGGGTTTCGGACAGGGCAATTACAACGACGCACTGGCCGAACGCCTGGCCGATGTCGGCGATGGCCAGCACGCCTACATCGATTCGGAGAAGGAGGCCCGCAAGGTGCTGGTGCAGCAGATGCAGGGCACGCTGCTGACCATCGCCCGCGACGTGAAGATCCAGGTCGAGTTCAACCCGGCCGCGGTCGCCGAGTATCGCCTGATCGGCTACGAGAACCGTCTGCTGCGGCGCGAGGACTTCACCAACGACCGCGTCGATGCCGGCGACATCGGGGTCGGGCACGAGGTCGTCGCACTCTACGAACTGACGCCGGCCGGCTCGAACGCCGCGCGCCTGCCGCCGTTGCGCTACGGCGCCACACCCGCACCAGGCGGTCGGGCGCGCGAGCTCGCCGACCTGCGCCTGCGCTACAAGCTGCCCGAGGCCATGCAGAGCACGCTGATCGACACCCCGATCCTGGCCACCTCGGCCACCACACGCCCCAGTAGCGCCCTGCGCTTCGCCAGCGCGGTGGCCGGCTATGCCAACCTGTTGCGCGGCGGCAGCGGCCTGGACGGCTGGGATTGGGAGCAGGTGCGGGCAACCGCCAACGCGGCACGCGGCAAGGACCCGGATGGCCTACGCGGCGAATTTATTGCGCTGATCGATCAGGCCCAGGCGTTGACCGTGCCCACTGCGGCGATGCTCCAGACCGGTAGGGACTGCCCCCACCGGCCGGTGCGTCAAGGGGCCTGCACAACGCCAGGACGACCCGAAGCCGGTTCTGTTAACCGGCTGTCCTGCCAACATGCGCCTACACGTCATGCTCCCGTCTCCGCGCTGCAGTCCGTGGATGCCCTTGCGGACGCGGACGCTGCCGCTGGCGATTTCCGGACCCGCGGGCCTGGGGTCAGCGAAGGCCAGGTCCAGACGAACCTGGGCGTGTCCCTGCGCGTGGTGGATGCCTGCACCATCCAGCACGCAGGCAACACCGCATCACTCCAGGTCCACTGCAGCCCGCGCGTCGCCCGACCCGCCGTCCTCGTGCACACCGCGCTCGCGTCGCCGGCGTGCAAGGCGCGCGCGGACGAGGCGCCGATGCGGGTGGATGTGATCTTCTAGCGCCGCGGCGTCAGCCCAGCGCCTGGCCAAGCACCGGACCCGGCCGCCCCAGGAAGTAACCCTGGGCGTGGTCGCATTCCAACTCGCGCAGCGCCTGCAACTGCGCGGCCGTCTCCACTCCCTCGGCGATGCTCTCGATGCCCAGGGTATTGCCGAGCGCCAGGATCGCCCGGACCAGGCCCAGACTTTCCTCACTGTGCGCGCTCCCCAGCCCGGCAATGAAGCTGCGGTCGATCTTCAACGCCGAGATGGGGAAGCGCTGCAGATAGGAAAGCGCAGAGAACCCGGTCCCGAAATCGTCCAGTTGGGCAAGCACGCCGTGCGTACGCAGCAGCTGCAACATGCGCAGCGTGCGCGGCGCATCGTCCAGCAGCGCCATCTCGGTGATCTCCACGCGCAGCTGCGCGGGATTGGCACCGGCATCGCGCAACAGCGCCAGCAGACGCTCGGCGAAATCCGGAGCCCGGAAGTGGCGCGGCGAGACATTGACCGAGACGTAGCCGTCCATGCCTTGCGCGATCCGCCGGGCGACCTGTTCGTACAGCAGCCAGTCGACGTGCTCGATCAGGCCACTCTCTTCCCCAAGCGAAATGAACGAGGCTGGCAGCAGCAGGCCGCGGCGCTCGTGGTGCCAGCGCAACAAGGCCTCGTGACCGATCACCTTCCCGTCGCTGATGCGCACGATGGGCTGGAAGTGCGGCACGAAGTCGCCCGACTTGATGGCCCTGCGCAGGTCCGCCTCCAGGTCCAGGCTCTGCATCGCCGCCTCGCGCATGGCCTGGTCGAACACCGCGCTGCGGTCGCGCCCCTCGGCCTTGGCCCGGTACATCGCCGCGTCGGCGTCACGCAGCAATTCCTCGCCACTCTGGTAGCTGGCGTGCCAGGCGGCGATACCCACACTGGCGGCCGGAAACAGCTCACGCCCGGCCACCCACATCGGCCGGTTCAGCGTGGTCAGCAGGCGCGCGGCGAAGTCCACCGCTTCCTGCGGATCGACGCGGTAGCCGATGACCATCGCAAATTCGTCGCCTCCCAGCCGCGCGACCAGATCACCCTCGCGGACCTGCGAGGTGATGCGGCGCGCCACCTCGATCAGCATTTCATCGCCGGCCGCATGGCCGATCGAGTCGTTGACCAGCTTGAAGCGGTCCAGGTCCATGAACAGCACCGCGAACTCGTTGCCCGGCTCGGCGTGGGCGCGCGCGATCGCCGCGGCCAGGCTGTCCAGCAGGAAGGCACGGTTGGGCAGGCCGGTCAGGGCATCGTGGGTGGCCTGGTAGGTCAGGCGCTGTTCGGCGCGCAGGCGTTCGCCCATCTGCGCCATCAGCTTGGCGTTGGCTTCGGCCAGTTCGAAGGTGCGCTCCTCGACCCGGCGCTCCAGTTCCAGATGGGCCGCGCGCAGCGACTCGCGCGCACGCTGACGGACCAGGCCATTGCCGATGTGGTGGGCCACGAAGGACAGCAGGTTCTGGTCATGCGCGCTGTAGCGCACCTCGGGCGAATAGCTCTGCACCACCACGCAGCCGCGCACCTCGCCACTACTCTGCAGCAGCGGCACGCCCAGCCAGCTATGGGCCGGCGGGCCATGCTGGACCACCGCGCCGCTGCGGCTGAGCGCGGCAATCAGCTCTGGATCGGCCAGCAGCGCCCTGGCACTGTTGATGACATATTCGGTCAGCCCGTTGCTGGCCTTTCGCGACTGGCGCATCGGATCGCGCTCGTCGATGGAGTATGGGAAGTGCAGCGTCTTGCCGTCCTCGTCCAGCAGCGCGATGTAGAAGTTGCGCGCCACGATCAGTTCGTCCACCACCCAGTGGACCGCTTCGTAGAACTGCTCCAGCGTCGGGGAGGTATTGGCCAGATCGGTGATGCGGAACAGGGCGCCCTGCAGCTTCTCGGCGCGCTTGCGCTCGACGATTTCGGCCTGCAGTTCGCGGTTGGCCAACTGCAGCTCCCGGGTGCGCTCCTGGATCCTGGCCTCCAGCTCCTCGTGCGCATGGCGACGGTCCATCGCGGTCAGGATGTGCTGGGCCACATAGGACAGCAGCGCACGATCCTCGTCGGTATAGCTGGCCGGGGTGTCGTAGCTCTGCACCACGATCGCCCCGCACACGCGGTCATCGCGACGCATCGGCACGCCCAGCCAGTCCTGGCTGTCCGGTCCATGGCTGGGATCGGGCGGCACCGACAGACCAATCCGCTGGCGCACGGCCACCGAGGGCCCCCGCAGCGGTTGTCCATGGCGCAGCAGCGCCACGGTCATGCTGCTCTGCATTTCCTCCTCGCTGAACTCGCGGTCCGGATCGGCCACGTAGGGATCGATCAGATCGGCGAAATACAGGAACCGCAGCGTGCGCCGCACATCGTCGTAAAGGACGATGTAGCAATTTTCCGCATACATCAGGGTGCCGACCACCGCGTGGATGCGGCGCAGCATGTCGTGCATCTCCAGATCGGCACTGGCGACATCGGCGATTTCGTACAGGGCCTGTTGCAGGCGCTTGGACTTTTCCAGCGACAGCACCCGGGCACGCGAGCGGGCCGTCTCCAGCGACGAGGCCACCAGGGCCTTGGCCGCTTCCAGCCAGGCCGGGGCCTGGGCCGGCGCGAGCGGCTGGCCCAGGCTGGCGGCCACGGCCATGCGCGCGTTGCCCTGTGGATTGGACCAGGCATGCAGCAGCAGGGTCGGATCGCTGTCTGCACGGGCGGCGTTGTTGTCCCAGAGGGACTGCTCGGCCGCCCGCCGCAAGCCGGGACTGGCCCCGGCGGTCGCCGTGCTGCCCGCCCCCACCGCCCAGTCGCGCCAGTACGCCACGACCTGCGAGCCGGCCGGCAACAGGCCGCACAGCACCTGCGCCAGGGCGTCAGTCGCCACAGCGTCGACACCGGTCTGCGCTTGGGCAGTGGCGGTCTGGCCAGACATCAAGATTCCCCATGTTCGCTTGGCGCCCACACGAGCGCACAGGTCGATACATTCCGGCGCTGGAAGGCCCGTTCAATGCAGTGACCCCGAAGCGGATGGCCGGACGTTGAACCCTCCGTGTTCCATGCCCCCCGCCCCAGGTCGTCAGTATACGCAAGGCGTGAACGGCGCCAGCAGCAGCAAGAACTTCCGTCACGAGCACCGCCAGGCTTTGAGACGCCGGCCACACAACGTACGCTTGCCGACGTGAACGACGCCGCCGAGCCCGCCGACGACGCCCTGATGCTGGCCTATGCCGCCGGCGACATTCGCGCTTTCGAGATGCTCTACGCCCGCCATCGCGGCCCGCTGTACCAGTTCCTGCTGCGCCAGCTGCGCAATGGCGCGCTGGCCGACGAGCTGTTCCAGGATGTGTGGCAACGGGTCGTGGGCGCGCGGGCGAGCTGGCAACCGGAGGCGGCGTTCTCGACCTGGCTGTTCCGTATTGCCCACAACCGGCTCAACGACCATTGGCGGGCCCAGCGCCATCGCCCGGCCGCCCCGGACGATGCCGACGCCCGGACCGCCCAGTTGGCCGATCCGGACACGCCCGAGCGACAGCTGTCCGCCCTGGAACAGCGTCGTGTGCTGCAGCGCGCCCTGGATGCGCTGCCAGAAGAACAACGCGAGGTACTGCTGTTGCGCCTGGAACAGGAACTGACCCTGGATCAGATCGGCCAGATCACCGGCGTCGGCCGAGAGACCGTCAAGTCACGGCTGCGCTATGCCATGGACAAGCTGCGTGCGGGGATCGGCCCATGAACACGCCAGGCGATCGGCTGACGCCGGAAGAGCGCGCCCTGGCCGACCGGCTGGCCGGCGAGCACGCCAACGCCGGCCCCGGACCGGCCCTGGATGCACGCATCCTGGCAGCCGCGCGCGCGGCCCTCGAAGCGCCGCAGGCGCCATCGCCAGTCGCGCGCCCCCCATCCGGCCACCGCGCCGGCCGCGCCTCCAGCCGGCGTCCGCGCCGGCGCTGGACCGTCGGCGCCGGGATCGCCGCCTCGCTGCTGCTGGCGGTCACCATTGCCTGGCAGTTGCGCCCACAGCAAACGGCCCATGTGTTGTATGAGGGCGCCTCGGCGCCTGCGACGCCACCTCCCGAACCGGCCGCCGCCGTGCAGCAGCGCAAGCAAGCCCCCGCGCAGCCCGCAGCCGATGCGTCCCCGCCGGCGCCCACGGTCCGCGCGCCGGCTGAGGACGCCGCGCCGGTTCCGGCGTCTCCGGAAATGGCGCCGACGCCCGAACCCGCGCTGCCGCAGGCGGTCGCGCCCCCGGGCCCCGCGCCGAAGAAGCAGCGCGCTGTCCCGCGTGCCCCGTCCAAACCCCAGACACCGTCCTCGCTGGAGCGTGCGCCCGTCCACATTGAGGCAGCCCCGGACACTGCGCAGGTGCGGCCGAACGCGACCTACTCCCCGCCATCCCCTCCGGCACCGCCCGCGCCCGCCTACGCGCCTCCGCCCCCTCCTCCCGCGCCGGCCCCGACAGTGGAAGCCTTCGAGGCCCGCACCGCGCCCGCGGTCCAGCAGCGCTCCAATCTGAGCGCCGCGCCCCAAACGGATCAAGAGGCTGCGCCCGCGACCCTCGCACCCCTGCGTGCAGCGGACGCCGACACCGTCCTCCGCAGCACGGCGCGTTCAGCCGGCTTTGTGGCCGTGACGCCCGCCATTGCTCGCCAGATCGAGGAGGATCGACAACTCCCCCCCGAGCAGTGGCTGCGCCGCATCCGTCTGCATCGCTTTGAGGGCCAGGGCGCGCTTGCGCGGGCCAGCCTGGCCGCGTTCGTGCAGGCCTATCCGCATCGCGCCCTCCCCGACGACCTGCGCGCGCTGCGGCCATGAGCCACACCCTGGCCGGGGCGGTGGACCAGGAAACCCTGATCAAGCACAGCCGCTTCATCGTCCATGCCGCCCCGGTCGACTCGGCCGACGCGGCGATGGCCCATATCGCCGCGGCCAGCGAGATGGGCGCCACCCACAACTGCTGGGCCTGGCGGGTCGGCGCGGCCTTCCGCTCCAGCGACGACGGCGAGCCAGGTGGCAGCGCCGGCCGGCCCATCCTGGCGGCGATCGACGGCGCCGGCTTCGACCAGGTCGCGGTCGTGGTCACCCGCTGGTACGGCGGGATCAAGCTGGGCGTCGGCGGCCTGGTCCGCGCGTATGGCGGCTGCACCGCCAGCGCCCTGCGAGACGCGCCCCGGGTGGCGCTGGTGGCCATGGCCGAGCTGGCCGTCAGCTGCGGCTTCGATGACCTGGGTCATGTGCATGCCGCCGTCGCCACCTTTGGCGCAGAAAAGCTGGAAGAGACCTTCGACGCTGCGGGCGCCCACCTGCGGTTGCGGCTGCCGATCGGCCAGCTCGCGCCGTTGCGCCGCCATCTGCGCGATGCCACCCGCGACCGCGTGCAGTGCCGGGCCGATGCCCCGTCCGACTTGGCCGCGCCCGAACCTTGAAAAACCGGGGGCCTGCCGCCATCCGCATGGGGTGTGCAGGTCCGGCCAAGCCGACGGCGCCCCTTCAGATGCGCCCGTCCGGTTCTGCCATGTCGGTCGCGGGGAACCGTCCGGTGCGTGCGTGGTCCATGAACCCGCACGGCCCTCCCTCGCTCGACCGGACTCCAGATGACTGCGCCCCAGGCCTCGACCCTCCCCGCCGCCGAACCGACCGAAGCGGCGCGACCGAAGAAGGCCAGGCTGGGCAGCCTGCGTGCCCTGTGGCCGTTCGTGCGCAAACACCTGGGCCTGTTCATCTGCTGGCTGGTCGCGCTGGCGGTGGCCTCGGCCGCGACCCTGAGCCTGCCGCACGCGGTCAAGCAGATGATCGACCACGGGTTCTCAAGTGGCGACAACATCGACCGCGCCTTCCTGGCGCTGTTCGGCGTGGCGGTGGTGCTGGCCCTGGCCAGTGCGGCGCGCTTCTTCTTTGTGTCCATGCTGGGCGAGCGCGTCGTGGCCGACCTGCGCCGCCAGCTCTATGGCCACCTGCTGGGCCTGGATGCGCAGTTCCATGACCGCAACCGCAGCGGCGAGCTGATCTCGCGCCTGTCGGCCGACAGCGAACTGCTGCGCAGCGTGGTGGGCAGTGCCATGTCGGTGGCGGTGCGCAGCACGGTCACGGTGATCGGCTCGGTGGTGATGATGTTCATCGCCAGCCCGCGCCTGGCCGCCTTCGCCCTGGTGGGCATCCCGGTGGCGGTGGTGCCGATCGTGCTGGGCGCACGCAAGCTGGGCCGGATCTCGCGCGCCAGCCAGGACCGCGTGGCCGATGCCAACACCCTGGCCAGCGAGAGCCTGGGCGCGGTGCGCACGGTCCAGGCGCATGCGCGTGAGCCGTATGAGCAGGCGCGCTTCGAGGCAGCGGTGGAGGTCTCGGTGCAGACCGCGCGCAAGCGCATCCGTGCGCAGTCCTTCGTCACCGCCGGGGCGATCACCCTGGTGTTCGGCGCCATCGTGTTGGTGCTGTGGTCCGGCGCGCACGACGTGATCTCCGGGCGGATGACCGCCGGCACGCTGGGGCAGTTCGTGCTGTACGCGCTGATCGGCGGCGGCTCGGTCGGCTCGCTTGCCGAGGTCTGGAACGAGCTGCAGCGCGCAGCCGGCGGCATGGGCCGCATCGGCGAACTGCTGGAGGAGACCGCGCAGGTGCGCCCGGCCGCGCAGCCGTTGCCGCTGCCGGCGCCGGTGCGCGGCCAGATCCGCTTCGACCACGTGTCCTTCCGTTACCCCACCCGCCCCGACGCCCCGGCCCTGGACGATTTTTCCCTGGAGATCTCCCCGGGCGAGACCGTCGCCCTGGTCGGGCCGTCCGGCGCGGGCAAGAGCACCGTGCTGTCGATGCTGCTGCGCTTCCATGACGTGGAGCAGGGAGCGATCCGCGTGGACGGCCTGGACCTGCGCCAGGTTGATGTGGCGGCTCTGCGCGAGCAGATCGGTCTGGTCCCCCAGTCGCCGACGATCTTCGCCGCCAGCGCGGCCGAGAACATCCGTTATGGCCGCCTGGAGGCCAGCGACGCGGACGTGCAGGCCGCCGCGACCGCCGCCGAGGCGGACGGCTTCCTGCGCGAACTGCCCGAGGGCTACGACAGCCAGCTGGGCGAACGCGGCGCACGCCTGTCCGGCGGGCAGCAGCAGCGCATCGCCATTGCCCGCGCCTTGCTCAAGGACGCGCCGATCCTGCTGCTGGACGAAGCCACCAGTGCGCTGGACGCGCAGAGCGAGCGCGCGGTGCAGAGCGCGCTGGAGCGGCTGATGGCCGGGCGCACCACCCTGGTCATCGCCCATCGCCTGGCCACCGTGCTCAAGGCCGACCGCATCGTGGTCATGGACCGCGGCCGCATCGTCGCCCAGGGCACGCACGAAGCGCTGATGGCCGAGGGCGGGCTGTACGCGGAACTGGCGCGGCTGCAGTTCATCGATTGACTCGGCCGAAGCGCGCAGGCGCGAGCCAGCGCCCGCGACCCGGCTCACGCGCCTTTACGGTGGACATTCCCACGCTGGTCGCCTGTTCCCTACCGCGAGCCAGACATGACTCCTGCCGACAATCCCCGCATCCCCAAGGACATCGCCAAGGTCGAACTGACCGAAGAATGGGAACTGGCCTACTGGACCGGTCATTTCGGCGTGGACGAGGCGGCCCTGCGCGCCGCAGTCCAGGAAGTCGGCAGCGACAGCGATCAGATCAAGACCCATCTGGAATCCCGGCCGGAGTAGCCAGGCGCCGTGCGACAGTCCGCCTTTCCGGTTCCGGCGGCCTTGGTGGCGCTGGCGCTCTGCGGCCTGCTGGGCGCCTGCACCACGTTGTCACCCCCAGACACGGCACACACGGCGCCCCGATCCACCGCCGCTCAGCAGGAGGCACCGCTGCGCTTTGTGCTGGCGGTGCATGCAGCGACCGAACCGGGCGACGCGCTCAATCCCCCGCTGTCCACCGCCGGCCGCACCCAGGCCGAGGCACTGGCCGCAAAGCTGGCAAAGGCGCCGTTGGTCGCGGTCTATGCCAACGAATTCCTGCGCACCCAGCAGACAGCGCAAGCCGCGCTGGAGCAGCATCCTGGGCTGGCCCTTCAGGCGTTCTTCTCCCGCGGCCCGCTCGAGGAAACCGCTCGCGACTGGCGGCAGCGCTACCACCACGGCATGGTCCTGGCCGTGGGCGACCCGGCGCAGATCACCCTGCTGGCGCGCGCGCTGTGCGCCTGCCCGGTCGCTACGCTGGAGGAAGGAGAAAGCGGGCACGTGCTTGAGGTGCGTTTCGACGCGCAAGGACGGGCCACGCTGCAGGATCCGTGGATCGGAGAACCGCACCAATGATGTCCCCGGAAACACCTGACGCATTCGCCGGCTGGGACGGCAGCATTGCTGGCGCACGTGCGCTCCAGGAAACCTTGGCGACGCAAGTCGTCCTGGCCGACCAGGCGCCCGAGACCACGCGCACGATCGCCGGCTTCGACGTCGGCTTCGAGGATGAGGGGCGCATCACCCGGGCCGCTGCGGTGCTGCTCGACGGACAGACCCTGCAATTGCAGGCCAGCACCATTGCACGCGTGCCGACCTCCATGCCCTACGTGCCGGGACTGCTGAGCTTCCGTGAGTTGCCCGCGCTCCTCCAGGCGCTGGACGACCTGCCGTACGCCCCGGATCTGGTGCTGGTCGACGGCCAGGGCATCGCCCATCCCCGCCGGCTGGGAATCGCCGCACACTTTGGCGTGGTCACCGGCCTGCCAACCATCGGCGTGGCCAAGAAGCCACTGTGCGGGCGCGCGGACCCGCCCGGCCCGACGCCCGGCGATCACAGTGCCCTGGTCCATCGCGGCGAACAGATCGGCTGGCTGCTGCGCAGCAAGCTGCGCTGCAATCCACTGGTGGTCTCGCCCGGACACCGCGTCTCGCTGGGCACCGCCTTGGAGTGGACCCTGCGTCTACTGCGCGGCTATCGGCTCCCGGAACCCACCCGCCTCGCCGACCGCTTGGCCTCGCGGCGTGGGCCGATGCCTGGCGACACGCCGCAGTTGCCGCTGCGCTAGTCGTGCCTATCGATCACGGGTGCGGCAGGGCGACTTCGGCAGGCAATCGGAAGGACCCAGGCCCGCTCGCTGATCCGCGATCGCGCATACCACCGGGCACCGCGACGACAGGGCGTGGAGCGCGAACAAGCGCGGCTTCCGCGCCCTGCTCCCGGACGCCAAGCTCGAAGTAGCTTTGGGGCAGCCACTGGATCCGCAACGGTTGGCCCGCATCGGCAATCGACTCGTCGCTCACCGCGCGGCCGGTGCCGTAGTTGATCTGGACCTCGGGACGCTTGGGCACCCCCACCACCGCCACGATGCGGCTTCCAGGCGTCAGCAAGCGTGCGGTCAGCGTCTGGCTCTGAAAGGAGAGCACCTGCGTCCGTCCTGTCCGTAGCAGATGTCGCTTCGTCCGGTCCTTCATATAGCTCGCTCGGCCCAGATAGGAAGCCAAGTCCAGGTAGCGACCGTCCGGCTTTTCCTCGTAGAAGCCGACCTCCAGGTCGAAGTCGCATTTGTTGGTGACCACCTGCAGGTTCGCCTGGAACAGGCCATCGATTTCGACAGGTGCCTGGAGTTTTCCAGTCCTGAAGACCAGCGCGTTGCGTGTATCTGGGGCACCAGGCGGAAGGCTCAGATCGACGTCGTGACGATCCGCCAAATCGACCAGAAGCGCCGGAGGGACCGCCTTGGTTGGCAGCGCGCTAAACAGCAAACCCTCTCCGTCGCGCGTTCCGGACAGATACAGGCGTCGCCGACCAGTGGCCATGCCTTCCAGGGTCGAGACGTGCCGCCACGTGTTTGCACCCATGACCTGGAAATTGATGCGATCGCTCAGTATTGCGGGCATGGGCGCACCACGGAAGACATGATCAAACCAGTCCAATCTCACGTCTTGAAGATCGATCAGGGCCACCTTGTCCACCACATCCCCACGGACGCTGGCGAGGACCCCGCTCTGCATCGCAGTGTGGTGATAGGGCCCGACGAGCAGGCGATGATCGGCGTTGGGCCTGTGGCTGTAATGCTCCTCAAGATAATAGAGGGCACCGACCATGCCAGGGTCGTAATAGCCTGTCTGAACCAGCACCGGGATATCGATCGCTGAAAACTCGCGACCGTAGGGAATAAGCCGCTGCCAGAATCGATCGTAGTCAGGGTGGTCCAGCCAAGCATCAAAGATGGGGTTGGGCGTGCCATCGATCCTGTCCAGGTCGCGGTAGGGCGCCCCGCTGCGATACCACTGTCGCTGCATCCGCTGCCATCGGGCCCGGTCCTGGTAGGTCTTGTCGTCCAGGCCCTTGCCGCTGGCGGTGTAGAACGGCCATGGATAGATGAAGCTCTGGAAGACGCCGCCCTGCATCGGGGTGTCGATGCCAGGCGCATTAGTCGCATTGGTCGCCATCGCCTTCAGCGCCGGTGGACGGCGCTTGGCCGCTGCCCACTGCGTGAATCCGTTGTAGCTCCCGCTGAACATCCCCACCCGGCCGTCGCTCCACGATTGGTTCGCAAGCCAATCGATCACCGTGGCGGCATCGTCACCATCGTGGAGGTAAGGCTCAATCGGGCCCGGGCTGCTGCCTCGCCCCTTGCCGCGTGTATAAGCGACCACCCCGACATAGCCACGTCCGGCCATCTGAACCGCGTCGGCGAGCGCCCAGTCATCGCGCGCGTAGATGGTGAAATTCAGCAGCGCGGTCAGCCGCGTGCCATCCGTATGACGCTGCCGCACCATCAGCGCCGCGATCCGCGCGCCATCGGAGGTAGGGATCAGGACCTGCCGTATCGAGAACCGCCGGTCAAGGTCGGCGCTCAGCATTGGTTCCAGCGCGGGCCCGAGCACGCGCCACACCGCAGTCGCCTCGCGCGCCATGATCAAGGCCTGGGGCGCAGCGCACCTGCCCCGGGCAAGATCCGGACAGGCGAGTTCCTGTTTGGCCTGCTCCTCCCGGAGCGCGTCGAGATTGGCCTGGAGCCAGGGCAGGATCCGGGCGATGCCGCGGTCCGGGAGGCTGGCGAAAAGCTCGAAGAACGCCTGAGCCAACGCGTCGCCAGGCGCCTGACCCTCGGCCTGGTGGACTTTTGCCCTGGCATAGAGCTGCCAAGGCACCAAGGCCGGGACGCGCCTTGGTTCGACCGAGCGATACAAGTCGCTCAGCTTGGCCAGCGTCGCTTCCGCCGCGGCATAGCGCCCGACGAACAGCTGCAGCCGATAGAGCGTCGCCAGGTCCTCCGGTTTGCCGGAGGCTGCGTAACGGGGAATCAGTGCCGAGGCCACCGCCACGTCTGACACGGCCTCGGTGGAAGCCGATGCCCCGCTGAGGAAATACACAAACAGGCTTGCCAGGACAATGAAACGCAGGCGGGACGGGATCATGCGGGGGCGCTCCTCCGGACCGGGCCGGATGGCGATGCCTCCTGCTCACCCAGTCATGTTGTGGGAGGGCGATCGTCTTGAATCTACCGCTCGCCGTGTCGGAAATTCGGCGAGCGGACACTTCCGGACGGCGAACCGGACCTTGCAGCGGTCAAAGCACCCGGCTCCGCAGCAGGCTCGCGCCTTCCCGGCTGGTCGAGATGGTCTGCCCGGTCTCCAGATGCAGCAGCAAGCGCCCGCCGCCCGCAGGCTCCAGGCGCGCGATGCGGTCGGTATTGACGATCCAGGAACGGTGGACGCGGACGTACCGGGTCGGATCCAGGGAATTGGCGAACTCGGCCAAGGTGACCCGGACCAGATGCTTCGCTGTCAGGGTCGTCACTTCCGCGTAGTCGCCCGCGCCCCCGATGCTGACGACCGATTCGATATCGAGCGGGCGAAGCTCGTCGCCGATCTTGACGAAGTAGCGGGACAGCGCGGCGTCCACCCGAGCTTCTGGTTCCTGTGGCCGGAGGGGTGGCGACGGTTCCGGCACAGGCTCCAGGCACGGCGCATCGGCAGAGCCGCCCGTCGTCGCGGCGGGCGGGCAGGTGCCGGCACCTGCCGACCCGCCCGCAACCTCGCCGACGTCGGGTTGTGGCGTTGTCCGTGTCTGCGCCGAAAGGTAGGACACCGCCGCGATCAGCGCGTAGGTCGTCAGATTCTGGAGCGACTGCCAGGCCGCTCCGCCAGACTTGAAGGGGCGCACGACGAAGCCTTCGGGCGCGGAGCCGAAGAAAAAACCGAGCAGCACGATGAGCAGCCAGTACGACAGGAGCATGAACATCGCGCACAGCAGGGCATGGGCCAGCAGTTGGACGACGGCAGGCTTGCCGATCAAGTGCCTGACTACGATCCGCCTCACCGCCCAACCGAAGATCACCACGGGAAGGGTGTTGGCCAAGCCTCCCAGCAGTGCTCCGACGACGTCCAGGCCAAGCGCAAACCGGAGCGTGACCGTGTACGCCCCAAAGATGGCCAGGACCGTCCAAAGGTCCGAGTTGCGCTGCTTCATCGGTCATCCCGCGCGACAGACGAGCCCAGGCGCCCGGCTTTCTCGAGCGCATTTTAGCGGTCCGCATGGGCGCCGGGCCGCCTGCGAAGGTGTCCCGAGAGGGACCGGTGGCAGGTTCGACCATCCTTCCCAGCCAGGCCGTGAGGAAGCCTTGCGCCCGGCCTCGCCGCACAGCGTCGCGCGAGGTCAGCTCGCGGCCGAAACTGCAACGATCCGTTGTATGCGCTCGTCGGACAGAGCCCCCGGCCGGCATGCGATCCTGCGGGCCTCTCGAACCGGAGCAGACACCAATGACCGCCACCGTGATCGCCCCACGCGTCCATGACCTGGGCGGCTTCCAGGTCCGCCGCGCCGTTCCGACCCTGCAGGCACGCAGCGTGGGGCCGTTCGTCTTCGTCGATCACATGGGGCCGGCCGATTTCGCCGCAGGCCAGGGCGTGGACGTGCGCCCGCATCCGCACATCGGCCTGGCGACGGTGACGTTCCTGTGGGATGGCGCGATCGGGCACCGCGATACGCTGGGCTCGGACACGATCATCCGACCAGGCGACGTGAACTGGATGACCGCCGGCCGTGGCATCGCGCATTCCGAGCGCACCCCGCCCCTGGAGCGCGTGGATCATGCGCCCCTGCACGGCATGCAGACCTGGGTGGCGCTGCCCAAGCCGGATGAAGAGACCGCGCCGGAGTTTCACCACCACGCCGCCGACACGCTGCCCCACTGGGAACAGCATGGTGCGCGACTGCGGGTGATCGCCGGTCGCGCCTGGGGCCATGAATCCCCGGTTCGGGTGTTCGCCGAGACCTTCAACGTGGCCCTGGACCTCCAGCCCGAGGCAGAGCTGGCCATCGACGACAGCGCCATTGAGCGTGCGCTCTACATCCTGGAAGGCGAGGCCCAGTTGGACGGCGCCGACATCCCGGCCCGGCATCTGGTCACCCTGGATCGTGGCACCCGCCCGGTCCTGCGGGCCACCACGCCGATCAAGGCGATGCTGCTGGGCGGCGAACCGTTGGACGGGCCGCGTCATCTGTGGTGGAACTTCGTGTCCAGTTCGAAGGAGCGGATCGAGCAAGCCAAGCAGGACTGGCTGGAAGGGCGCTTCGGCACGATCACCGGCGACCCGGAATTCATCCCCCTCCCCGACCACTGAGGCAAGGCCCGCCGCGCCCGATTTGTCACGCCCGCTGTCATCGCTTATGGTGCGGCGCAGGGTGATCGTGCGCGGGGAGCGCGCCATCGCCCCATTACCGCACCACGCGTCGACCGGAGTGATGCGTCATCCGCCTGCCGGGGAAGCCTTACGCAGCAGGCCACGTCGGTCACCGTGATCCATGCACCAACCGCACCGCCGCGCGCCGGTGGTGCCCTGTTTGGGGAACGATCGATGAACGCCCGCCTTTGTTCCGCCGCCGGCCTGCTGCTCGCGCTGGCCGCGCCCGCCTTCGCCCAGTCATCCGGCTGCCCGGCGCTGCCAGCCGGCGCGGCCCTGCACTGGGAGCAGACCGGCACCGACACTCTGATGATCTGCAAGGCATTGGACGATCAGGGCAATCAGGCCTTCGGCGTGATGCTCACCGCCGAGCCGTCGATGGATCCCAAGCGCCACAACCGCGAGGAAAAGGGCTTCATCGACGGCAAGGAGATGCGCTGGTACCGCACCGAGATCGCCAACCGGCCTGACGCCCAGACCCGGGTAGCGGTGGTCGAACTGGACAAGGACCGCTACGCCCAGATCTGGATCGACGCCGATTCACCGGCGGCCCTGCAGGCCAGCATGACCACGGCCGAGCGGCTGGATTTCCGCCGCGCCGGCACGCCGGTCGCCTCCAGTCCGTAAGCCGCCGGCCTGGCGGGGCTCAGAAGCGGCCTTCCTGGAAATCCACGAAGGCCTGCATCAGCTCCTGCTTGGTGTTCATCACGAACGGTCCGTGGCGCATCACCGGCTCGCGTAGCGGACGGCCCGCCACCAGGATCAGTTGGGCGCCCTTGGTGCCGGCCCGTAGCGACAGGGCCTCGCCTCCCCCGAGCACGGCCAGGACTTGGGTATCCAAGGGGCGTGCATCATCGCCCTCGCCCACCGTGACTGCGCCCTCGTAGGCATAGGCAAAGACGTTGTGGCCGGTAGGTAGCGTGGTGTCCCAGCTGGCGCCGGGCTCCAGCCTGACGTCCAGGTACAGCGGGTCGGTCGCCGGCTGCACGATGGGGCCGACCACCTCGCCAACCGCACCGGCGATCACCTTGATCTGCACCCCGCGCGCCGGCGTAGCAACCGGAATGCTGTCCGGCGCGAACTCCTGGTACTTCGGCGCGCACATCTTGTCCTTGGCCGGCAGGTTCACCCACAGCTGGAAACCGCGCATGCGCCCGGACTCCTGCTCGGGCATCTCCGAATGCACCAGGCCGCGCCCCGCGGTCATCCACTGCACACTGCCCGGCGTGAGCAGACCTTCGTTGCCGTGGTTGTCGCGATGGCGCATGCGCCCATCGAGCATGTAGGTCACCGTCTCGAAGCCACGGTGCGGGTGCTCCGGGAAACCGGCGATGTAGTCCTCGGCCTTGTCGGTGCCGAACTCGTCCAGCATCAGGAACGGGTCCAGATCCGGCAATTGCGCGGTGCCAATGACACGGGTCAGCTTGACCCCGGCGCCATCGGACGTGGGCTGGCCGCGCACGGTGCGCAGGATGCGGGCGGATTCGGTTGCAGTACTCATGCTGGACCTCCTGTGTTGCACACAAGGTGGCGTGCGAGGTGCCCCAGCGTAAGGCCTTTGACGCGCAACCGTCTGTTCCATCGACGCGCCCTTCGTCGAGCGCAGAAGGAAAGGAGCCGGCCGTGCCGGGGCATGTCCTGCGAAGCTCGCCATATCTGTGCTTCGCCGCGCAGAGGCACTCCGATCCATCCATCGGTCAGCCCCCCGGCAGGCGCACGTCGCGCGCCTGCACCCGGTCCGCCTCGAGCCGCGGGCGTGAGCCACCTGGAACCAGGATTCGTCCGAGGCCGGTACTTTGAGGCAGCCGAAGTCAGGCGAGCACCAGATCGCCCGGAGACTCAGGCGGCAGAGGCCAGCCCTGAGGTTGCCGAGGCCCGTCGGCAGTCACGGCGCAGGCGCCCGTTCGCAGAGCAGGCGCTGGCGCTCCACGCAGTGGTCGATCGCCGGTGGGCGATCACGCCCACAAAAAACCCCGCCGAAGCGGGGTTCAAGAATTCTGCAATGTCGACCGCGAATCAGGTGGCCGGCGTGATGTTGGACGCCTGCGCGCCCTTCGGACCCTGCGTCACTTCGTAGCTCACGCGCTGGCCTTCCTGCAAGGTGCGGAAACCCTTGGCGTTGATCGCGGTGTGATGCGCGAAGACATCGGCGCTGCCATCTTCCGGCGCGATGAATCCGAAGCCCTTGGCATCGTTGAACCATTTGACGGTACCGTACGGCATAGCTCTCTCTTTCCCCAGTTGGATCGGTGGTGGTGGCGCGGCTGGGAAGCCGCACGGCCCGAGTATGCAAAGACGCAGCGGCGTTGACAATCACCCGCGCGCCAGTTCCCCCACCAACTCGGCCATCCCGGCCGATGCCGCGTCGACATTGGCCAGGACATCGGCCATGGTGATTTCCTCGCCGGTCCCGCAGCCGGCTGCCCAGTTGGCGACGATGGCCAGGCAGGCATAGTCCAGGCCCAGCTCGCGCGCCAGGCCGGCCTCGGGCATCCCGGTCATGCCCACCAGGTCGCAGCCGTCGCGCTTCATGCGGGCGATCTCGGCCCGGGTTTCCAGGCGCGGGCCCTGGGTGGCGCCGTAGCAGCCGCCTTCGACCACCTTGACCCCGGTCACGCGCGCCGCGGCCAGGATCTTGTGCCGCAGCATCGGGGTGTAGGGATCCCCGAAGTCCACGTGCAGCACCTCGCCTCCTTCCTCGCACAGCGTGGAAATGCGGCCCCAGGTGTAGTCGATGATCTGGTCCGGGCAGGCCAGCACGCGCGGGCCGAACCGCTCTGTGATGCCCCCGACGGTATTGAGCGCCAGCACGCGCGTGGCGCCGATCTGCTTGAGCGCGGCCAGGTTGGCGCGATAGTTGATCTTGTGCGGCGGCAGCGAATGCCCCTCGCCATGGCGGGCCAGGAACGCCACGCGCCTGTCCAGCACGGTGCCCACCCGGACCGGACCGGACGGTGTCCCGTAAGGCGTGTCCAGGTGCCGGGTCTCGACGTCATCGAGCGTGGCCAGCTTGTAGACGCCGGTGCCGCCGATGACCGCCAGGTCGACGCGCTGGCTCACGCGCCTTCCTTCATGGCATAGATCGCCGGCAGGTTGCGCAGGTGCTCGTGCACATCCATGCCGAAGCCGAACACGTAGCGGTCCGGAACCTGGACGCCGACGTAATCCGCCTTGACGCCCGGCACGGCGCGATCGTGCTGCTTGACCGTCATCGCGGCGATGCGCACGTCGGTGGCGCCCTGCTCCAGGCACCACTCGCGCACGGCCAGCAGGGTGTAGCCCTCGTCCAGGATGTCGTCGACCAGCAGCACGCGACGGCCGTACAGCGCGGTGGCCGGGCGATGCTTCCAGACCAGCTCGCCGCCTTCGGTCTCGCCGCGATAGCGGGTGGCGTGCAGGTAATCGAACTGCAGATCCAGGCTGCGGCCACCGAGCTCCAATGCCAGCTGCCCGGCGAACGGCAGCGCGCCATGCATGATGGTCAGGTACACCGGCACCTCGCCAGCGTAGTCGCGGGCGATGGCATCGGCCATGGTGGCGATGGCGGCATCCAGCGTGGGGCGGTCGACCAGCAGGTCGGCATTGGCCAGGGCCTGGCGGATGGTCGGGGCGGTATGGGTCGTGGACATCAGGCAATTCCCTTGGAAACAGGCAGGCGCGCGCGCGCCTGGTCATAACGCGTGTCGGCCAGCAGGCCTTCCCACGCGCGTGGGCCGCGACCGATCAGGCCGATCAGTGCGGCGGTGTTGAGTGCGCGGCCTTGCACGGCCCGCAGGGCGTCTTCGACCACGTCGGGCTGGCAGGCCAGGACGACGTCGCAGCCGGCGTCCAGGTGCAGGGCGACGCGCTGGGCGACGCCGCCGGCCGAGTGCGCGGCGGCCATCGAGATGTCATCGGAGAACACCACCCCGCGAAAGCCGAAGCGCCCACGCAGGACCTCGTTGATCCAGAACGACGAATATCCGGCCGGCTCGGGCGTCACGGCTGGATAGGCCACATGCGCGAGCATCACCGCGTCGGCGCCGGCCTCGATACCGGCGGCGAAGGGCACCAGGTCCTCGGCCAGCAGGGTCTCCAGCGGGCGCGGATCGGTGGCGACGTCGAAATGGGTGTCTTCCAGTACGGTGCCATGCCCGGGGAAATGCTTGAGCGTGGCGGCCATGTCAGCGTCGTGCATGCCGCGCACGTAGGCGCGGGTGAAGGCGGCGACCACTTGCGGATCGGCATGGAAGGCGCGGTTGCCGATGGCACGGTTGCCACGGGCCAGGTCGACGACGGGGGCGAAGCTCAGGTCCACGCCGCTGGCGCGGACTTCGCTGGCCATCAGCCAGGCGTGCTCGCGGGCCTGCTCCAACGCGCCGTCCGGATCACGCCCGTACTGCGCGCCAAAGGTCTCCAGCGGCGGCAGCGCGGCATAGCCCTCGCGAAATCGCTGCACGCGCCCGCCTTCCTGGTCCACGGTGATCAGCACCGGGCGCGGCGCGGCGGCACGGATCGCGGCGCTCAATTCGGTCACCTGCTGGCGCGAGACGAAATTGCGCGCGAACAGGACCACGCCGGCCACGGCGTCGTGCTGCAGCCAATCGACTTCGTGGGCGGCCAGTTCGGTGCCGGCGATGCCGATCAAGAGCATGTCAGGGTCTCCAGGCTGGCGCGCCGTGCGCGCCGGTCGGGCATTGTCGCAGAAGCGGCCTGAAGCTTCAGAGCAGGCGGCGGTGGGACTTCACTTGCCCTGGGACCAGCGCGCATAGGGATGCGCGGCCAAGGCCAGGTTGTAGTAGCGCGACTGATCGGTCACCTCCGCGCCGATCCAGTCCGGCCGCACGAAGGCCTCGTCGGCCGAGGCCAGCTCGATCTCGGCCACCACCAGCCCCGCGTTCTCGCCCAGGAACTCGTCCACTTCCCACAGGTGCGCGCCCACCCGGACCAGGTGGCGGCGCTTGTCGACCAGGCCGCCCACGCACAGTTCCAGCAGCGCGCGCGCATCGGCCACCGGCACGGGATACTCGTATTCCTGCCGGGTGTGGCCCAGTTCGCGCGACTTGATGTTGAGATAGGCCAGCTCGCCCTGCACACGCACGCGGACCGAGGCCTTCTGGGCCCCGGATTGCACCGCGCCCAGGTCGTTGAGGTAGCCCTGGGCCATGGGCACGACCGCATGCGCCGCGTCGCGCCAGCCGTCGTTGGTGACCAGGAACTTGCGTTCGATTTCGATTCCCATGGCCCATTATGCCGGCCGCGCGCCATGTCGCACCCGGATCACGCAGGGCTGACCGCGCGATCCGGCGCCAGGCGACTGTGCGGACCCCAGCGCGTGGGGTGAACGCTCAGCGCTCGAACAGCGCGATCGATTCCACGTGCGCGGTCTGCGGGAACATGTCCATCGCCCCGGCCGACACCAGCCTGAAGCCGCACTCGTTGACCAGGTAACCGGCATCGCGCGCCAGCGAACCCGGATGGCAGCTGACATACACGATGCGCGAGAACTGCTTGAGCGGCAGCTGCTTGAGCACGTCGATCGCGCCCGAGCGCGGCGGGTCCAGCAGCAGTTTGTCGAAGCCGGCGCGCATCCACGGCGTGCCGCGCTGGTCCTGGGTCAGGTCCGCGGCGAAGAACTGCGCGTTGTCCAGGCCGTTGCGCTGCGCGTTGTCCTTGGCGCGGGCGACCAGGCCGGCCTCGCCTTCCACGCCGACCACCTCACCGACCAGACGCGCCAGCGGCAGGGTGAAGTTGCCCAGGCCGCAGAACAGGTCCAGCACGCGTTCGCCCGGCTGCGGGTCCAGCAGCGCGAAGGCGTGGGCGACCATCTTCTCGTTGAGCTTGGCGTTGACCTGGATGAAGTCCAGCGGACGGAAGGCGAGTTCGACGTCCCACGGCGCCAACTTGAACGACAGCGGCACCTCGGCCGGCCACAGCGGATGCACGGTGTGGTTGCCGCCGGGCTGCAGGAAGATCGCGAACTGCTCTTCTTTCGCGAACGCGGTCAGCTTGTCCAGATCCTCTGGCACCAGCGGATTGAGATGGCGCACGACGAAGGCGATCGCGTCGTCGCCGGCGATGAACTCGATCTGCGGGATATCCGCGCGCCCGGCCAGACTGTCGACCAGCGCACTGAGCGCAGCGATCTTGAAGCCAATCTCCGGGATCAGCGTGTGGCACTCCCGCAGGTCGGCGACGAAGCGCGGGTCCTGCTCGCGGAAGCCGACCAGGGTCTTGCCCTTCTTCTCCACCCTGCGCACCGAGAAGCGCCCCTTGCGGCGATAGCCCCAGCTGCCCTCCTTCAGCACCGGCAGCACCGCCCCGGGGGTGACGTGGCCGATGCGCTCCAGGTTTTCGAGCAGGGTGTGCTGCTTGGCCGCGATCTGTTTGGTCTCGTCCAGGTGCTGCAGGACGCAGCCGCCGCAGGTGCCGAAATGCGGACAACGCGGGGTGACGCGATCCGGCGAGGCCTCCAGCACCTCCAGCGTGCGCGCCTCGTCGAAATGGCGGCTGCGCGCGGTCTGCTCGACCAACACGCGCTCGCCCGGCAGCGCGCCGGAGACGAAGACGGCCTTGCCCGGCTCGCCTTCCACCAGCGGCGTGCGACGGGCCACGCCGCGGCCATCGTGGCTCATGTCGTGGATCTTCAGTTCAAACGGGGTCTTGTCGATGCGCGGGGAACGGGCCACGTGGCGTCAGGCTGCGTGCGGGAAAACCGCCATTGTCGCAGATGCCGCCGCCCACTCCACGGCTGCGGCGCTATGCTCAAGCGCAAGGAACCCATCGCAGAGGGACTGCCCCCCATGACCTCACGCATCCTGCTGGTCGAGGACGACGCCACCACGGCCGAGTTCATGCGCGCCACACTGGAAGACCTGCCCGCCACGGTGTTGCTGGCCCGCTCGCGTGCCCAGGCCCTGGCGCAGGAAGGGCCGTTCGACCTGTGCCTGGTCGATGCCAACCTGCCCGATGGCCGCGGTGAGGAACTGTTGCAGCGCCTACGTGAGCGACAACCGGACGTTCCCGCCCTGGCTCATACCGCTGATCACGGCCAGGACACGCAGGCCAGGCTGTGCGCGGCCGGCTTCGCCGCCGTGGTGGTCAAGCCGGTCCGGGCCGACGTGCTGCGCCAGGCCGCGCGCGACGCGCTTGCGGCGCGCCCGCCCGTGCCGGTGGTGGAGGTCCGCGTCTGCGGCAACGACCTGCCGGCGTGGGACGACACCGCCGCGCTGGCGGCGCTGGGCGGCAACCCGGCGCACCTGGACACCCTGCGTGGTCTGTTCCTGCAGGAGCTCGACAGCCAGGTCGTCCAGATCCAACACGCGCTGGATACCGCCGATGTCGCCACCGCCCACCAGCTGCTGCACCGACTGAAGGCCAGCACGGGACTGGTGGGCGCTATGCGCCTGCGCGCCGCCACCGAGGCCCTGGACGCCGCCCTGCCCGATCTGTCCAGCCGCGGGGAGTTCGTTGCCGCCTGGCAGGCCAGCCGGACGCAGGATTAGCGGTCGGCCGCGCCGCCGGGAGCCCGCGCCGTGCGCGGCAGCGCCCCCAGCATCTCCCAGGATTTGAGGCCACGCGGTCCCAGGTGATGCGCCAGCAACTGGCGCATCGCGCGGCGCAGGTCGGCCAGATCGGTCGCCTCGGGTTGGGTGTCACTGGCCAGGGCCAGCAGCGCCTGCCCGCTGGGCGCACGCTGGCGCTCGCCGCCACGCTCGCTGAGCAGGCGGCGCGGACCCAGTTCGGGATCCAGGTGGTAGCGGGCCACCGGATCGATCGGCGCGCCGGTGTCGTCGATGTCGAGGATCAGACCGACCCCAATGGCCTCGAGCAGGTCGCGCTCGAAGCGGCGCAGGGTCCAACCCAGCGCAGCGCCATGCGCCAGGCGCGCGCGGACCTTGGCATAGGCCACGAACAGCTCGGGCAGCGGATCCTGCCGCGGTACCAGGCGCAGCATCAGTTCATTGACGTAGAAGGCGGCCAGCGTCGATTCGCCATCCAGCCGCGGGGCGGCATCCAGCGCTTCGGCACCGACCAGCCGTCCCAGTTCGCCGCGCAGCTGGGCCTGCAGGCGAATGTGTTGCAAAGGTTGCAGCGCCGCGCGCAGCAGGTGCTTCTTGGGGCCCTGCATGCCGCGGGCGACCACACCCAGGCGCCCATGTTCGGCCGTGAGCACCTCCACCAGCAGGCTGGTCTCACGCCAGGCACGCGCATGCAGGACGAAGGCGACGGTGTCCAGCTGCATCGGGACGGGCGCTCAGGACCGGGAGCGGGTGGGGCCGGTGGCCACGCTCACTCGTAGCCGAAGGCCTTCAGTGCGGTCTCGTCGTCCGACCAGCCCTCGCGCACGCGCACCCAGGTTTCCAGGAAGACCTTGCGGTCGAACAGGTGCTCCATCTGCTGGCGCGCCTTGCTGCCGATGTCCTTGAGTCGCGCGCCGCCCTTGCCGATGACGATGGCCTTCTGGCTCTCGCGTTCGACCCAGATGACCGCGCCGATGCGCAGCATGTTGCCGTCCACGGTGAAGTGTTCGATCTCGGTGGTGGTCGCATACGGCAATTCGGCGCCAAGCTGGCGCATCAGCTGCTCGCGCACCAGTTCGCCGGCCAGGAAGCGCTCGGAGCGGTCGGTGATCTCGTCTTCGCCGAACATCGGCGGCGCTTCGGGCAGCTGCGCCAGCACGTCGCGCACCAGGGCATCCAGCCCGTTCTTCTTCAGCGCCGAGATCGGGTGCACGGCGGCAAAGGTGCGCCCCTCGCTGACCTGGGCCAGGAACGGCAGCAGTTCGGACTTGTCCTTGAGCCGGTCGACCTTGTTGATCACCAAGAGTACCGGGATGCCGGTGTCGCTGAGCACGTTGTAGGCCAGGGTATCGGTCTCGTCCCAGCGCCCGGCTTCGATCACCAGCAGACCGGCGTCGACACCTTCCAGGGCGCCGCGCGCGGCACGGTTCATGACCCGGCTCATCGCCGAGGCCGAGTATTTGCCCTGCTGCTTGTGCAGGCCGGGTGTGTCGACCAGCACGATCTGGCCCTGCGGGAAGGTCGCGATGCCCAGCAGCCGATGGCGCGTGGTCTGCGGACGGCTGGAAGTGATCGACACCTTGGCGCCGACCAGCGCATTGGTCAGGGTGGACTTGCCGACATTGGGACGGCCGATGACCGCGACGCTGCCGCTGCGGTGGGACTGGGGTGTGTTCATGGGCAAAGCTTAGAGCGTGTCCGGGGTGTTGGGGGAACGAAAGGCGCCTGCGGTGCTTTGTCCCTGTCGCGCAGAGCGTGCTCGGCTGGCGCTTTCTCAGGCACCGCCCCGGCCGAGCAAGCTCTGCGCGACACAGGGCTCCCGGGATCGAGAGCGCCTAGCGGCGCGGCAGCTGGCTGATGACACCGGCCGCGGCAGCCTGCTCGGCGATCCGGCGCGAGCCGCCCTCGCCGTCGGCTGACAGTGCCGGCTCGCTGGTGATGCAGCGCACCTGGAAATGGCGCGCATGCTCCTCGCCGCTCTCGCAGACCAGTTCGTAGACCGGTAAGGGCTTCTGGCGGCCCTGCAGCCACTCCTGCAGGCGGGTCTTGGGGTCCTTTTCCGGTTTGCCGACCGGCAGCGCCGCCAGTGCGGTCTCGAACCAGGGCAGCACGCAGGCGCGACAGGCTTCGAAGCCGGCATCCAGATAGATCGCGGCAATGACTGCCTCGACGGCATCGGCCAGGATCGAATCGCGTCGATGCCCGCCAGACTTCATTTCGCCCGGGCCCATGGTCAGGCGCGCCCCGAGCTCCAGCGTACGCGCGACGGTGGCCAGCGAGGCTTCACGCACCAGCTCGGCGCGCGCCCGGGTCAGTGCCCCTTCGTCGGCCTTGGGCCAGCGCTGGAACAGGACTTCGGCGATCAGCAGGTTGACGATCCCGTCGCCCAGGAACTCCAGGCGCTCGTTATGCGGCGCACCGGCGCTGCGATGGGTCAGCGCCTGGGCCAACAGCTGTGGATCGGCGAAGGCATGGCCGATCAGGTCAGCGCCTGTCCAGGGCTCACTCTTCGACACCGCCACCCCGGGTGATGTCCTGAGAAATATCGAACTTGCCCACGACGTCGAGGTTGTAGAGCAGCGGCCTGCGCACTTCGTAGGCGATGTGCATGTTCCAGCCCGACGTGATGCGGGTGAACTTGACGTCCGAAGGTTTGACGCTCTCCGAGTAATCCACGTCCAGCCGACGGAACAACAGGCCCTGCAGCTTGGCCGGATCCATGTCCGCAGAGCCGGGCTGCTCGGCCAGGCCCTTGGCGGCCATCTTGACCGAGTAATACTCCTCATACATCGGGAACAGCTTCATCCCGATGAACGCGGCAAATCCCACCACCGCCAACGTGATCAGAAACCCGATCAGCGTGATCCCACTCTGCTTGCGCTTCATGACGTTCCCCTTCCCCTTGAAGGACTTGCTGATCACTCGATGCCGTGCCCGATGCGCGACGGATCGAACCCGTTCTTGCAGAACCACCCCTCGCAGTTGAGCCAGATCACGAAGGCCTTGCCCCGCAGATCCTTCTCCGGCAGGAAGTGGGTATCCGGCCACAGGCGGCCGTCCTCGCTATTATCACGATTGTCGCCCATCACGAAATAGTGGTCCGCCGGCACGGTCCAGGTGCCCTCGCCGGTGTAATGGCCCAGGTCCTCGTAGATGGTGTGGGTCCGGCCGGGCAGGTCCTCCTGCAGCAGGGTGACCCGGTCGCTGCCCGGCGGCAGGCCGCGACCCGAGTAGGTGCCCAGCGGCTTGTACTTCACCGGCGTGCCGTTCACCGACAGGGTGTTGCCGGTAAAACTGATGGTGTCGCCCGGCAGACCGATGATGCGCTTGACCCAGTTGTGCTCCGGGTCCATCGGCGGCTTGAACACCACCACATCGCCGCGCTTGGGCTCGCCGATCGGCAGGAACTTGGTGTTGGTGATCGGCAGGCGCAGCCCGTAGGAAAACTTGTTGACCAGGATGAAATCCCCGATCAGCAGGTTGGGCATCATCGAGGCCGAGGGGATCTTGTAGGGCTCGGCGACGAAGCTGCGCAGGACCAGCACGATGGCCAGCACCGGGAAGAACGCCTTGGAGTAATCGACCAGCACCGGCTCTTCGTCCAGCAGGCCGGCCTTGGCGGCGCGGCGCTTGGCCAGAAAGAGCTTGTCCAGCAGCCAGATGAAGCCGGTCAGCAGGGTGAGTACGACCAGGATTGTTTCGAACCAGACCATCGCATTTCCTTGTCGCGACGTCCGCGCCCGGTGCGTCGCATCTTGCACAGAACAAAGGCGGGTCACGCGACCCGCCCCGCTTGGCATGCCGGCCACCGGGCCGGCGCGCCCTTTACTTGCTGTCCACCTGCAGTACCGCCAGGAAGGCTTCCTGCGGGATCTCCACGCGGCCGACCTGCTTCATGCGCTTCTTGCCTTCCTTCTGCTTTTCCAGAAGTTTCTTCTTGCGCGTGATGTCGCCACCATAGCATTTGGCCAGCACGTTCTTGCGCATGGCCTTGACCGTGGAACGGGCGATGATCTGGGCGCCGACGGCCGCCTGGATGGCCACGTCGAACATCTGCCGCGGGATCAGGTCCTTCATCTTTTCGCACAGCTCGCGGCCACGGCGATCGGCCTGGCTGCGATGCACGATCAGGCTCAGCGCATCGACCTTGTCGCCGTTGATCAGCGTGTCCAGGCGCACGAACGGGCCGGCCTGAAACCGTATGAAGTGGTAGTCCAGCGAGGCGTAGCCGCGGCTGACCGACTTGAGCTTGTCGAAGAAATCCAGCACCACCTCGGCCATCGGCAGTTCGTAGCTGATCTGCACCTGGCTGGCCAGGTACTGGATGCCGATCTGCATGCCGCGCTTTTCCTCGCACAGCTTGATGATGTTGCCGATGTAGGCCTCGGGCGTGAGGATGTTGGCGCGGATGATGGGCTCGCGCACCTCCTCGACCAGATTGGACTGCGGCAGCTTGGCCGGGTTGTCCAGGGACAGGATGGAGCCGTCGGTTCTGAGAACCTCGTAGACCACCGTCGGCGCGGTGCCGATCAGGTCCAGGTCGTACTCGCGCTCCAGGCGTTCCTGCACGATCTCCATGTGCAGCATCCCCAGGAAGCCACAGCGAAAGCCGAAGCCCATCGCCTCCGAGCTTTCCGGCTCAAAGCGCAGCGCCGCGTCGTTCAGGCGCAGCTTTTCCAGCGCCTCGCGCAGGGCCGGATAGTCCTCGGCATTGACCGGGAACAGCCCGGAGAACACGCGCGGCTGCATTTCCTGGAAGCCCGGCAGCGCCTCGGTAGCAGGGTCCGACGCCAGGGTCAGGGTGTCGCCGACTGGCGCGCCGTGCACGTCCTTGATGGACGCGTTGATCCAGCCCACCTCGCCGGCGCGCAGCGCCTTGGTCTTGGTGCGCTTGGGGGTGAAGATGCCCACATCGTCCACCTTGTGCTTGCGCCCGGTGGACATGACCAGGATGTCGTCGCCGTCCTTGATCTGGCCCTGCATCACACGCACCAGCATGACGACGCCCAGGTAGTTGTCGAACCACGAGTCGATGATCAGCGCCTGCAGCTTGTCGGTGTCGCGCGGCCTGGGCGGCGGAATGCGCTGGACGATGGCCTCCAGCACCTCCTGCACGTTGAGGCCGGTCTTGGCCGACACGGCCACCGCGTCGGCCGCATCGATCCCGATGACCGCCTCGATCTCGGCCTTGGCCTTTTCGATGTCGGCGGTGGGCAGATCGATCTTGTTGAGCACCGGCACCACCTCCAGGCCCTGCTCCACGGCGGTGTAGCAGTTGGCCACCGACTGGGCTTCCACCCCCTGGGCAGCGTCGACCACCAGCAGCGCGCCCTCGCAGGCCGCCAGCGAGCGGCTGACCTCGTAGGAAAAGTCCACGTGCCCGGGGGTGTCGATGAAGTTCAGGTAGTAGGTTTGGCCATCGCGCGCGGTGTAAGGCAGCGATACGGACTGGGCCTTGATGGTGATGCCGCGCTCGCGCTCGATCGGGTTGTTGTCGAGCACCTGGGCTTCCATCTCGCGCTCGGTCAGGCCGCCACAGAGCTGGATGATCCGGTCGGCCAGCGTGGACTTGCCATGATCGACGTGGGCGATGATGGAAAAATTGCGGATGAACCGCATCGAATCAGGTGTTTCAGGCGACATGTGGGGAGCGCGGCGGCGCGACGAGGCGTCGGGGAGACAATCGCGGATTATCGCACGCCCGACCGGGGGCCGCCCGCTCGATGCGGGACGGCCCGGGGCGAGGGGCGCCGGCCCGCGCCGGCGCCGGATTCGACGGCCTTAGCCGCCGACGGTCAGGGCCACGAACTGCTTGACGCCGCTCTGGGGACTCTGGACCAGCAGCATCAGCGTATCGCCCTTCTTTACGCCGGCCACGGCCTTGTTGAAGTCCGACACGCTGCCGATCTTGTTGCGACCGATCTGCAGCACGATCAGGCCCGGCTGCAGGCGCGCCTCCATGGCCGCGGCGCGGGTCACATTGGAGATGACCACGCCTTCGCCAGCGGCCAGGCCCAGACGCTGGCGCTGCTGCGCAGGAATGGCCTCGACGCTGAAGCCGATGTCCTTGATGTTGGCGGATTTGCCCGAATCGGAATCCTGGTCGCCCTCATCCTCGCCGGGACCGGACAGGCCCGCCGCCTTGGGATCCAGCTCGGTCAGGGTCACGTCCACCTTGCGCGGCTTGCCGTCGCGGATGACCGTCAGGGTGACCTTGGTGCCCGGCGGCAGCGGCGCCACGCGCGATGGCAGGTCGGTGAAGTCGTTGATCTTGCTTCCGTTGAACTCGGTGATCACGTCCATCGGCCGGATCCCGGCCTTGTCCGCGCCGCTCCCGGGCGACACGGTGGTCACCAGCACGCCGTTGGTGTTCGGCAGGCCCAGGCTCTTGGCCATGGCCTCGCTGATTTCCTGGTTCATGGTGACGCCCAGCATCGAGCGGCTGACCTTGCCGTTCTTCTTCAGCTGGTCGGCCGCGCTGATGGCCAGGTCGATCGGAATCGCGAAGCTGATGCCCATGTACCCGCCGGACTGGGAGAAGATCTGCGAGTTGATACCGACGACTTCACCCGCGGTATTGAGCAGCGGGCCGCCGGAATTGCCCGGGTTGATCGCCACGTCGGTCTGGATGAAGCGCACGTAGTTCGACCCCATGCCGGCCTGGGTTCGTCCCGTCGCACTGACCACGCCGGCGGTCACCGAATGATCCAGCCCGAACGGCGAGCCCACGGCCACCACCCACTGCCCGGGCTTGAGGTTGTTGGACTCGCCCATGCGCAGCGACGGGAGGTTCTTGGCGTCGATCTTCAGCACGGCCACGTCGTAGCCCTTGTCGGCGCCGATGACCTTGGCCTTGAACTCACGCCCGTCGGACAGCTTGACCTTCACGTTGTCCGAGCCATCGACCACGTGGTTGTTGGTCAGGATGTAGCCATCGGGCGAAATGATGAAGCCCGAGCCCATCGACTCGCCTTCCGGACGGCCGCCGCGGCCGCGCGGCGAAGGCATCTGGAACTCCGGCCCGAAGAGCTGACGGAAGATGTCCGGGATCTGCTGCTGGTCCATCTGGGGCTGCTGGTCGTCGTCGCTGCTGCTGTCGTCACCGCCGCCGATGGTGGCGTCGACGTTGACAACACCCGGGGCGACCTGCTCGACCAACTTGGTGAAGTCCGGCAGCCCGGTGACGATCTGTGGGGCGCTGCTCTGAGCGATGGAGGGGACGACCGCAGCCGCGCTGCTGCCGCCCTGCTGGGCGCACGCCGACAGGGGCATGGTGAGGGACATCAGGCCGATCAGGCCAAAACGGACACGTGCATTCATCGACTGCTTGCCTCTGCGTCGGAAAAAGAAGGGGTTGGCAGCACCCGCCCGCAGGCGGGTGCAGGTCACTCAGGGCTGCGCGTCCGGCGCCCGGGCTTCTGACGGCTGGGACGTCGAGGCCGCCGTGGGAAGCCGGGGCTGGAACGGGTAATAGGGCGCCTGTTCGCCCTGGACGTAGCCGGCGGCATAGCTGCCATCGCCGGCCAGGTGAGGGAGCGTGGCCCGTGGCCAGGGCCGCGCCCGCGCCTCACCCAGGGCTGCACCGGCAAAGGGGTCCTGACGGCTTGAAGGTGCCTGGGCAAGGGCGTCCGCCCGCGGGACCTTGGCCGCATTCACCTCGGCCAGGGCCTGACGGGTGATGGCGGCCGTGGCACGTGCAGCCTGCTGGTTGCGGGTCGCACTGCCACGACGGCTCTCGTCGGCGCGGCGCGGCACACTGGCGACCGCGACCGCCGCCGACGCGGCCAGCGTCGCCGCAGGGTCCGGGTCGGCCGGCGCCGACGGCGCTGATGGCGAGCGGATCGTCGAGCCCCCGGAAGCCGGTGCCATGCTGCTGGCCAGCTCGGTCGCCTGTGAGGCGACCTGCGGGCGACTGTGCTGTCCGGCAATGAACATGGCCACCAACGCCACGGATGCGGCGACCGCACCACCGCTCCAGCGCAGCAGCCGATGCCCGCCGCGGCCGAATTCCTGATTGGCGGCAGGCTGTTGCCGGGGCTGCTCGGCCACGGCCGCGGCGACGCGCTCTGCGAACCCATGCGGCGCCGGCGTCGGTGCGCGCCCCCGCAGGACCTCACCACACAGCTGCCAACGTTCCCAGGTCGCGCTCAGCACCTGATCCTCGCCCATGCGGCGCATCAGGAAGCGGGCCTGATCCGGCGCCAGTTCGCCGTCCATCAGCGCGGACATCTGCTGGCGGTAATGCTGCTGGAACTTGTCGTCGATCATCGGGCACGCTCCCGGGTGGCACTGTCGTGTTCAAGCAAGGGCCGCAATTCGGCATCGATCGCATCGCGGGCCCGGAAGATCCTGGAGCGCACCGTGCCGATCGGGCAGCCCATCCTGGCGGCGATTTCCTCGTAACTCAGTCCGTCGACCTCGCGCAGACTGATGGCGGTGCGCAGGTCTTCCGGCAAGGCCTCGACCGCGCGCATCACGGTCTGTTCGAGCTGCTGGCGCATGAGCTCGCGCTCAGGCGTATCGGTGTCGCGCAGGCGCGCGCCGGAGTCGTACTGCTCGGCGTCACTGGCGTCCACGTCGTCAGTGGGCGGTCGTCGGTTGTGGGCAACCAGATGATTCTTTGCGGTGTTCACGGCGATCCTGTGCAGCCAGGTATAGAACTGCGCGTCACCACGGAAACTTCCAATCGCGCGATAGGCGCGCATGAAAGTGTCCTGCGCCACGTCCTGGCACTCGCTCCAGTCGTGTACATAGCGGCCGATCAGCGCCAGGATGCGATGCTGGTATTTGCGCACCAGCAGGTCGAATGCGGCGCTGTCCCCGCGCTGTACGCGCTTGACCAGCTCGAGATCCAGTTCGATGGGTGGATCAGCTTCGGCCATGCCGGTCCGCACTCCTGTGGGCGCCGTCATGAGCCGCTCCTTGTGACCACGCGGGCAGCGGAAAGTTCACTGACGCCATGAAAATCCTGCTGCGGAAAAGTTAGAACGTAAAAATAACGCATGGCGCGTGGACTGCCTGTCAGGTCGTCAGCACAGGACATAGGGATTTGACGCAGGCCAAACAACCTCCCGATCATAACGGGCTCCCCGTACCGTAACGGATGGTCCACCCCATGACAGCCAGCTTCGATGGGCTCCGATTCAGTCACTGGCGCACGGAAACCCGTCCGGAAGGCGTGGTGGTCCTGTTCCTCGACCGTCAGGACGCCTCGGTCAACGCCTTCTCCCAGGATGTCCTGATCGAGCTGGGCGAGGTGATCGAACGCCTGGCCATCGACCCGCCCAAGGGCGTGGTGATCGCTTCGGGCAAGGACAACGGCTTCATTGCCGGTGCCGACCTCAAGGAATTTCAGGAATTCGACCGCCGCGGCACGGTTAGCGATGCGATCCGTCGCGGCCAGGCCACGTTCCAGAAACTGGCCGAACTGCCCTGCCCGACCGTGGCGGCCATCCATGGCTTCTGCATGGGGGGTGGCACCGAGATCGCGCTGGCCTGTCGCTATCGCATCGCGTCGAAGGACGCTTCCACGCGCATCGGCCTGCCCGAGGTCAAGCTGGGCATCTTCCCGGGCTGGGGCGGCAGCGCACGCCTGCCGCGCCTGATCGGCGCGCCGGCGGCGATGGATCTGATGCTGACCGGTCGTACCGTCTCGGCCAGCGCCGCACGGGCCATGGGCCTGGTCGACCGGACCGTGGACAAGGCGGTGCTGATCGACAGCGCCGTGGCCCTGGCATTGAAAGGCACCACGCGTCCGTTCAAGCAGCGCGCCCTGGGCTGGTCCACCAATACCTGGCTGGCGCGCCGCATCCTGGCCCCGCAGATGACCAAGCAGGTCGCGCGCAAGGCACGCAAGGAGCACTATCCGGCTCCCTACACACTCATCAACACGTGGGAGCGCGCGGGCGGCAAGGGGATCGGCGCGCGCCTGGATGCCGAGCGCCGCGGCGTAGTCAAGCTGGCCGGCACCCCGACCGCGCGCAATCTGATCCGCATCTTCTTTTTGACCGAGCGCCTCAAGGGGCTAGGCGGCAAGGACGCGGGCATCAAGCACGTGCACGTGGTCGGCGCCGGCGTGATGGGCGGTGACATCGCCGCATGGTCGGCCTACAAGGGCTTCGAGGTCACCCTGCAGGATCGCGAGCAGCGCTTCATTGATCCGGCCATGACACGTGCGCAGGCGCTGTTCGACAAGAAGGTCAAGGACGCCAGCAAGCGCCCTGCCGTGGCCGCACGCCTCAAGGCCGATCTGGCCGGCGAAGGCGCCGCCAGCGCCGACTTGGTGATCGAGGCCATCATCGAGAACCCCGAGGCCAAGCGCGCGCTCTACCAAACCATCGAGCCGATGCTCAAGCCCGACGCATTGCTGACCACCAACACCTCGTCGATTCCGCTGGTCGAACTGCGCGAACACATCGCCCGACCGGCGCAGTTCGGTGGCCTGCACTACTTCAACCCGGTGGCGATGATGCCGCTGGTGGAAATCGTGCACCACGACGGCATGTCGGCCGAGACCGGCCAGCGTTTGGCCGCGTTCTGCAAGGCGCTGGACAAGTTCCCGGTGCCGGTGGCCGGCACCCCGGGCTTCCTGGTCAACCGCGTGCTCTTCCCCTACATGCTCGAGGCGGCCAATGCCTATGCCGAGGGCATCCCGGGTGCGGTGATCGACAAGGCGGCGGTGAAGTTCGGCATGCCGATGGGCCCGATCGAACTGATCGACACCGTCGGCCTGGACGTGGCGGCCGGCGTTGGCAAGGAGCTCTCGCCGTTCCTGGGCCTGCAGGTCCCGGCGGCGCTGGCCACGGTCGAGCCGGACAAGCGCGGCAAGAAGGATGGCCAGGGCCTGTACAAATGGGAGCAGACGGCCAAGGGCAGCAAGCCGGTCAAGCCCGAAGTGCCCGCCGATTACCAGGCGCCGGCCGACCTGGAGGACCGCCTGATCCTGCCGCTGCTCAACGAGGCGGTCGCCTGCCTGCACGACGAGGTGGTCGCCGACGCGGATCTTCTGGATGCCGGCGTGATCTTCGGCACGGGCTTTGCGCCGTTCCGCGGCGGCCCGATCCAGTACATCCGCGCCACTGGTGCCGATGCGCTGGTCGAACGCCTCAAGACCCTGCAGGCGCGGCACGGAGATCGCTTCGCGCCACGCCCTGGCTGGGACAATCCTGCGCTGCGCCAACCGGCCGCCTGATCGAGGCAACCCTGCACATCCGCCGCAGGCTGCAAGCCGCGCGGCGGATCGGGCATCATGCTCCGCCTTGGAACCACGACGACCTCACCTGCATGTTCAATCTGTCTGCGCCGAGTACCGGCACCTATTTCCTGTCGCTGCTGTTGGGCGGCCTGGGCGTTGCGGCCAAGCTGCATTACATCCCGGCACTGGTGCCATACGCGTTCTGGCTGGTCTGTGCGGGCCTGGCCGTGCTGCTGCTGGGCAACCTGTTCAAGAGCCTTTGACCGCAGGCGAGCGGTGACCAGGACGGCGAGGTCTCAGCACCCCATCGCCAAGGCGACTTCCAGTTGGGTCACCCGAACCCAGCCACGCCCATCCCACTGCTCCAGCACCATCCGCAGCAGGCTCGGCGCAACATAGGATGCGCCTTCGCCTGCTCGTGAGACGTCGCGCGCCAGGTTCTGCCAATGCGCCTCGCCTCCCTGGCGACGCACGGCCGCCAGCAGCTCTGACTGGCTGAAGGTGGGGAAGCAAGTGGATTCGGCCTCCGACGGCGGCATCACGGCGAAGCGCCCATTGCCGTCTACGGCAATGGTGTGCCACACGGACGTGCAGTGCTTCCAGTCCAGAAGATCCAGGTGCGGCCCCTCATCCGCAAGCGCCAGGCTGGTCTGGTATTGCACGCGCAGGCGCAGTGGCACCTGCTGCCCGGCGGCCTGCGCGACCTGGACGAGGCTGACCGTCTCCCCGATTTCCGGCGATAGCACATAGCGCGGCTGCAAGGGCGCGGACTGTGACCAGATCGCTGCCGGTGAAGCTTCCGTCCACACCTGGATCCGGGTCACCTGCGCCCCCGCATCCAGCGCAAACGACATCGCCAGCCCCGCTGACAGAAGGCTGGCGATCATGCTGCGGCATCGCGGCATGGGCGCGGTTACATGGTGTGAGTGGGCTTGTCGGCGTTGAGCGTGCCGGCCAGCAATGTCTCGATGCGGTTGCGCACCATGTCGCCCTCGCCGCCCTCGGTGAACTGCACGCCGATGCCGGCGGTGCGCGCGCCCTGTGCGCCAACCGGCGTCACCCAGATCACCTTGCCGGCCACCGGCAGGCGCTCGCTGGACTCGGGCAGGGTCACCAGGACGAAGACTTCGTCGCCGAGAAAGTACCGCTTGGTCGTCGGCACGAAGATGCCCCCGTTTTTCACGAACGGGATATAGGCACTGTAGAGCTGCGCCTTGTCCTTGACCGCCAGCGACAGGATGCCGCCCTTTGTTGCATTCATCCCGTTCCTCCAGTCGCCGAACCACGCACGCCATCGCGCCAGGCCAGCAGTAAATCCACCATCGCCAGGTCGGCGCGCACCGTGGTGCGCAGCAGGTCTCGCGTGCGGTTGGCCGCATCGAACCAGGCGGCCAGCTTGTTCAATCGTGCAGGATCGGTCAAGGCCGGATCGGCAGCCTGCGCCAGCACCAGGTCCGCGGCAAAACGCAGCCGCAATGAGGCGTGATCGTCGTTGGCCCAACGCTGGGCGGTCTCCACCACCTGCAGCTGGCCCCGCTCGAGCTTGCCCAGGTCCGCCGCCACCTCGCGGCGCAGCGCCATGCCCCCTTCGGCCATCCAGGACAGGGCCAGTCCCGGATGCCCGCGGGCCGCGTCCAGGGCTTCGGCCGCGGCGCTTTCCGGGTAGTCCTGCGCAGCCAGCCAGGTCAAGGCCTCGGCACGCGGCGGCAGGCGGACTTCCAGGCTCTGGCAGCGGCTGCGGATGGTCGCCGGCAGGCGCATCGGATTGGCGCTGAGCAGCCACAGGTAACGCCCAGGCTGGGGTTCTTCCAGCGTCTTGAGCAACGCGTTCCAGGCCGCGTTGTTGACCACATCGGCCGGGTCGATGATCGCCACCTGCGCGCGCCCGTACTGCGGGGTGAGCGATAGCTTCTGCGACAACTCGCGGATCTGCTCGATCACGATCTCGGTGCGCAGCTTGGTGCCGTCGCGCGTAGGAATGAAGGACACCACCGTCAGGTCCGGATGGGTGCCGGCCTGGATCAGCTGGAGATCGCGTCCGACGCCGTCGGTCTGCCCGCCGCTGAGCACATGGCGCGCCAGCCGGTCGGCGATCGCACGCTTGCCCAGACCTGCTGGCCCACATAGCAGCAAGCCATGACCCAGACGTCCGGCATCCAGTGCGGCGACCGCATGGTCGTAGGCGCGCTGCTGCCACGGGGCAAATGGACCTGTCATGTCGTCGCCTCCAGCCAGGTGCGTACGGCACTGGCGACCGCCTGCGCGACATCCTGCGGCGGCTGCGCCGCATCGATCACGCGGAAGCGCCCCGGGAACGCCTCGGCGCGTCGCCGATAGCCCTCGCGCACGCGCTCGAAGAAATCGTCCTGTTCGCTTTCGATGCGATCCGGCCACAGGTCGCGGCCTGCGGTGCGGGCGCGACCTTCGCGCACGTCCAGATCCAGCAGCAGGGTCAGCGCGGGCGCCGCATGCACCACGCGCCGTTCGAGTTCTTCCACCAGGCTGCGGTCCAGGCCGCGCCCGTGCACCTGATAGGCGTAGCTGGAGTCGGTGAAGCGATCGCTGACCACGAACGCGCCGCGGGCCAGGGCCGGGGCGATCACCCGCTGCACGTGCTGGGCACGCGCGGCGAACATCAGCAGCAGTTCGGCTTCCGGCGCCACCGCCTCCGCGCCGGGTTCGAGCAGGATGCCGCGCATGCGCTCGGCCAGCGGCGTGCCCCCCGGCTCACGGGTCAGGACGACCTCGTGCCCGGCCGCCTGCAAGGTGTCTCGAATGGCGCCCAGGGCGCTGGTCTTGCCTGCGCCCTCCCCGCCTTCCAAGCTCAGGAAGCGCGGATGTTCGACCGGCAGGCTCATCGCCTGCTCGCCTCGTCGTCCCGGCCCGTCGGCGTCTGCGCCGCCTGGCCTGCGGCGGCCTCCTCCTCGGGCAGCGGCGGACGACGCATGCGATTGAGGTAGGCGCGCACGGCGGCGTTGTGCTCGGCCAGGGTAGCCGAGAACACATGCCGCCCACTGCCGTCCCCGAGGGCGACGAAGTACAGCGCATCGCCCGGCGCCGGGTGCGTGGCCGCTTCAAGCGCCGCGCGGCCGGGCATCGCGATCGGCGTGGGGGTCAGGCCAGTGCGCGTATAGGTGTTGTAGGGCGTGTCGGTGGTCAGGTCGCGCCGGCGGATGTTCCCGTCATAGGCGCTGCCCAGGCCGTAGATCACGCTGGGGTCGGTCTGCAGCTTCATGCCCAGCGCAAGGCGCCGGGCGAACACGCCGGCGATTTCAGGCCGTTCCTCGGCGATGCCGGTTTCCTTTTCGATGATCGAGGCCAGGGTCAGCGCCTGGTAAGGCGTGGTCAACGGCAGGTCGTCCGCGCGCGTGGCCCAGACCTTGGCCAGGGCCTTGTCCATGTCGTCGTAGGCGCGCTGCAGTACGTCCAGGTCCGTGTCGCCGCGCGAGTACACGTAGGTTTCCGGCAGGAAGCGTCCCTCCGGATGCTCGCCTGGATGACCCAGCTTGGCCATCAGTGCGGCATCGTCGAGCTGGGTGGCCTCATGCAGCAACGGCGTGGCCGCCTCCAGCGCCGCGCGCAGCTGGCGCATGTTCCAGCCTTCGACGATGGTGAAGCGGTACTGGATGATGCGACCGGCGCGCATGTTCTGCAGCAGCGAGCGCGGGGTGGTCACGCCGGGCTCCAGCGCGTACTCGCCTACCTTGAGCTTGCCCGCCGCGTCGAGCTGGCGGGCCAGCAGCTGCCACTCCAGATCGCGGCCGGCCGTGACGCCTTCGCCGCGCAGGCGAGTGAGGACATTGTGGAACGAGTCGCCCCTGCGCACCTGCACGGACTGCTCCGGATGCAAGCCCGGCAGCGGTTGCGACTGGAACGCTTGATAGCGCTGCCAGCCCCACAGTGCGGCGGCCGCAACGGCCAGCCCGAGGAGCACGACGATGAGGACGATGGCGCGGCAACCGCGCCTGCAACCTGATGCCACGGTCATGAAGCCGGCCAAGGGAAGGCCGCGCAGGATACCAGCCGCACGCGAAGCGGGCCGTTCAGACCGCCGGCGCCGCCCCGAGCGCGAGCAGCATGCCGCGGGCCTTGGCCCGGGTCTCGGCCAGCTCGGCCTGCGGATCGGAGTCGATGACGATCCCCGCGCCGGTGCGGAAGCGCAACGTGGTGCGCTCAGCCTCGTCTACCAGCTGCGCGCTGCGGATCAGGATGTTGAGGTCCAGGTCGCCATCGCGTCCGAGCCAGCCGAACGCGCCGGTGTAGGCGCCGCGCGGCACCTGCTCCAGTTCGGCGATGATCTGCATGCAGCGCACCTTGGGACAGCCGGTGATGGTGCCGCCGGGAAAGGTCGCGGCGATCACCTGCCCTGGCGTGACCTCGGTGCGCAGCTGGCCGCGCACATTGCTGACGATATGGTGCACGTGCGCATAGCTCTCCACCGTCATCAGCTCGTCGACCTCAACGCTGCCCGGCGCGCACACGCGGCCCAGGTCATTGCGCTCCAGGTCGATCAGCATCACGTGCTCGGCGCGCTCCTTGGGATGGCCGACCAGCTCGCGGATGCGGGCGGCATCATCGTCCCCGGCGAAGCGCGGCCGCGTGCCGGCGATCGGCCGGGTCTCGACCACACCGCCGCGCACCGACACCAATCGCTCCGGCGAGGCGCTGACCACTGCGTGGCCGTCGTGCTGAAACAGCCCGGCGAACGGGGCCGGATTGCACTGCCGCAGGCGCGCATACAGCGCCGCTGGCTCCAGCCTCGGGGCAAATGTGGCCTGCCAGCCGCGCGAGAGGTTCACCTGGAACACATCGCCCGCCGCCAGGTAGTCGAGGATGCGCCGCACCCCCTCGATGAAGTGCTCGGGCGCGTCCTCGATCAGCGCCTCCGGCGTGTGCCAGGCCGGCGCCTGGAGGGCAAGCGCCAGGGCCAGATCCGTTTCGATGGCCTGCAGCAGCGCCTCGCAGCCCGGCTCGGCCACCGCCACGCATTCCCCGGTGGCGCGATCGCGCAGCACCGCGGCCGGACAACGCCGTGCCAGCGCGACCGGCCGTTCGCCCGGGCCCTGCGGCAGCGTCAGCACCGGCTCGACCTGGCCAGCCAGTTCGTAATCCAGCATCAGCGCCCAGCCGCCATGGAAGGGCCAACGTGGCTCCTCGCGCAGCGTGCGCAATGGCTGCCAGGCGGCATCGAGCAGCGAGAGGAAATCCCCTCCCAGCCGTTCCCCGGCCAGGGTGCGGGTCAGCCCGTCCGCATCCAGGCGCAGGCCTTCGCCGTTGCCCATCAGCAGCAAGTCCCAGCGACCGTGCGCGGTGCCCGACGCCACCGACTCCATTAACAGCGGGTAGCGCGCCGGCGCCACGCGCTGCAGCGACAGCAGGTCCACCTCGTTGGGCAGCGCACGGCTCAGAAGCATGACGGTCTCATGTGTTGCAAAACGCACATCGGGAGCGGCGCCATGCCGCTCCCGATGTCTTCAACGTCGCCGACGCAGCGCTCAGACGCGCTTGAACACCAGCGTGCCGTTGGTGCCACCGAAGCCGAAGCCATTGGACATGACCACGTCGACCTGCTGCTCGCGCGCCACGTTGGGCACATAGTCCAGATCGCAGCCTTCGCCTGGATTGTCCAGGTTGATGGTCGGCGGAATCACGCCCTCGTGCAGCGCCATCACCGAGAAAATGGCTTCCACGCCACCGGCCGCGCCGAGCAGGTGCCCGGTCATGGACTTGGTGGAGCTGACCATCATCTTGTAGGCGTGATCGCCCATGGCGCGCTTCATCGCCAGGGTCTCGGCCACATCGCCCAGCGGCGTGGAGGTGCCGTGCGCATTGAGGTATTGAACCTGCTCCGGATTCACACCGGCGTCCTTCATCGCCATGGTCATGCAGCGCGCCGGACCGTCGCCGTTCTCGCTGGGCGCGGTCATGTGCCAGGCGTCCTGGCTGGCGCCGAAACCGGCCAGCTCGCAGTAGATGCGCGCGCCGCGGGCCTTGGCGTGTTCGTACTCCTCGATCACCAGGATGCCGGCGCCATCGCCCATCACGAAACCGTCGCGCTCGGCGTCCCACGGGCGCGAGGCCCGGGTCGGATCGTCATTGCGGGTGGACATGGCCTTCATCGAGCAGAAGCCCGCCATCGAGGTCGGCGAGGAACCGCGCTCGGCACCGCCACAGACCATCACATCGGCATCGCCGTACTGGATGGTGCGCATGGCCATGCCGATGGAGTGGTTGGCGGTCGCGCACGCGGACACGGCCGAGAAGCCAGGCCCCTTGAGGCCCTTCATGATGCTCAGGTGACCGGGCAGCATGTTGATGATGGTGCTGGGGATGTAGAACGGCGAAACCTTGCGCACGCCGCCGTCGAGCAATTTCTCGGTCTGTTGCTCGATGCCCAGAATGCCGCCGATGCCCGAACCGATCATCGCGCCCACGCGCTCGGCGTTGGCCTCGGTGACTTCCAGGCCCGAATCGTCCAAGGCCATCAGCGAGGCCGCGACACCGTAGTGGATGAAGGCATCCATCTTCTTGGCGTCCTTGGGGTGGATGAACTGGCTCAGGTCCAGCTCACGCACTTCACCGCAGATCCGGGTGGGATAGGTCGAGGCATCGAACGAGGTCAGCGGGCCGATGCCCGAACGACCGTTCTTGATGCCGTCCCAACTGCTGGCCAGGTCATTGCCCAGGGGCGAGACCATGCCCATGCCGGTGACCACGACACGACGTCGGCTCATAACGTTCTACTCCGCAATGCTGCAGGCCGGCCAATGCCGGCGTTGACGGGGATGCTGCGGCGCGCCTGCGCCGGATGCGCGCGGGGCCGCAATCGCGGCCCCGGCGTCACTCACTTGCATCAGGGCGTATCAGGCCTTGACGTGCGCCTTGACGTAATCAATGGCCTGCTGGACGGAGGTGATCTTCTCGGCCTCTTCGTCCGGAATTTCGCACTCGAATTCTTCTTCAAGCGCCATGACCAGCTCGACGGTGTCCAGCGAGTCGGCGCCCAGGTCGTCCACGAACGATGCGCTGGTGGTGACTTCTTCTTCTTTGACGCCAAGCTGTTCGACAACAATCTTCTTGACGCGTTCTTCAATGCTGCTCATGGATTCGCTCCAACCGGAGATGGGTAAACACGGGATAGTGTAAGGGAAAGCGGGGCCTGCTGGCACGGCGCCGCAAGCCCCTTCGAATCAGCCACTTAGGGCCGAATTTTATGTCACGGCATGTACATGCCGCCGTTGACGTGCAAGGTCTCGCCAGTGATGTACTTGGCGGCCGGGCTCGCCAGGAAAGCCACCGCGTTGGCGATGTCGGCCGGCTCACCCAACTGGCCCAGCGCGATCTGGCCCAGCAATGCCTGCCTGGTCTCTTCGGGCAGCGCCTTGGTCATGTCGGTATCAATGAAGCCCGGGGCGACCACGTTGACGGTGACGCCGCGCGAACCGATTTCCTTGGCCAGCGACTTGGAGAAGGCAATGATGCCAGCCTTGGCCGCCGAGTAGTTGGTCTGGCCCGGGTTGCCGGTCACGCCGACCACCGAGGCGATATTGATGATGCGCCCCTTGCGCGCCTTCATCATGCCGCGCATCACCGCCTTGGACGTGCGGAAGACGCTGGACAGGTTGGTGTCCAGGATCGCGTCCCAGTCCTCTTCCTTCATCCGCATCAGCAAGTTGTCGCGGGTGATCCCAGCGTTGTTGACCAGGATCGAGATCGGACCGAATTCCTTCGCCGTCGCGTCAATCAGCGCGTCGACAGCCGCGGCGTCGGTGACGTCCAGCGTGCGGCCATGGCCGCCGATGGACTCCATGCGCTGGGCGATGGCCTGCGCACCGTTGTCGCTGGTCGCCGTGCCGATGACGGTGGCGCCCTGCGCGGCGAGGGTGTCGGCAATGGCCGCGCCGATGCCGCGACTGGCGCCGGTGACCAGAGCGATTTCACCGGACAGGGGAAGTGCTGCGTTCATGCGGTTTTCCAGGTTTCCAGCGCCGAGGCGAACTCGGCGGGCGTGGACAGCGTATGCGCGTCGACCGACTTGTCGATGCGCTTGATCAGGCCGGCCAGCACCTTGCCGGGACCACATTCGGCGATACGCGTGGCACCGCCAGCGGACAGTGCCTGCACGCAGTCGGTCCAACGCACCGGCAGGTAAAGCTGGCGCACCAGGGCATCGGCAATCGCGTCGATCGAATCGTGCACCTTGGCGTCGACGTTCTGCACCACAGGCAACGCCGGCAGGTGCCAGGACAGCCCCTTGATGGTGTCGGCCAGGCGATTGGCGGCCTCGCGCATCAGCGGGGTATGCGAAGGCACGCTGACCGCCAGCTTCACGGTCTTGCGCACGCCGCGCGCGTTGAGTTCGGCGATGGCGGCATCGACTGCCTCAGCGTCGCCGCCGATCACGATCTGGCCTGGGGAATTGTAGTTCGCCGGGACGACGACCTTGGTGCCTGACACCTGCTCGCAGACCTCCAACACCATCGCGTCCTCGGCGCCGAGCACGGCGGCCATCGCACCGACGCCGGCCGGAGCGGCTTCCTGCATCAGCTGCCCGCGGATGCGCACCAGATGCGCACCATCCTTCAACGACAGCGCACCGGCCGCGACCAGCGCGGTGTATTCGCCCAGGCTGTGCCCGGCCAGCTGTGCGGGCGTTGGGCCGCCCTGCTTGCGCCACAGGCGCCAGACGGCGATACCCGCTGCCAGCAGCGCCGGCTGGGTGTATTCGGTGCGGTTGAGCATCTCTTCGGGGCCACCCTGCGACAGGGCCCACAGGTCCGTGCCAGCGCCGTCGGAGGCTTCGTTGAAGGTATCGCGCACCTGAGGGTGCAACTCGGCCAGTTCGGCGAGCATGCCGATGGATTGCGATCCCTGGCCCGGGAAAACAAAGGCAAGTGTGGTGTCTGTCACGCGCAAAGACGCCCTGCTGCGAAAAACGAGGGGCGATGATACGGGTGAAAGGGGTAAGGCGTCTGTACTGCGGCGTATGCCGCCCCTTCACACCGTGGCATCAACCCACCAACAGGCGCAGCACATCCAGGTCGCCATCGCTGAACCAGTCGAAGGCCAAGGTCGCGATCACCAGCACACCCAGGGTGCTGGCGCCATGCAGCACCAGCACGGCGTGGGCGAGACGACGCGCCTTGCGTCCCAGGCGATTGCAGACCGCGGCCAGGCGCTGGAGCCGCGTGGTGACCTGATGGGTCTGCGCTTGGACGTCACGACCGCCGCGGGTCATGGCCTCACGCATCAGCCCCTCCAGCACGGCGGGCCGACGCTCGTAGTAGCGGGCCACGCCATAGCCGAACATCAGCCAGTCACGCGCCTGGGCCTGGGCCAGACTCATGACCTCCAGCGGATCTTCCTCGAAGTCGATGAAGCCGATCTGCTCGCCATCGAAGGTCATGTTGCGTGGCAGCGGCTGGCCGAAGTACGCGCCTTCTGCATGCGCCTTGGCGATCGCCGCGAGCGCCAATCGCGTCAATCGGTCGCGCTGCGCATCGTCCTGCGCATCGCGCATCCAAGCCGCCAGCGAGCGGCCGTTGTCGGTGAGCACCAACGAAGTGCGCCCGCGCCCGATCACTTCAGGCACGTGCACATGCTGTGCCGCCAGTTCGTTCAGGCGACGCGCTTCGACATCCAGGGCAGCGGTGCCGACACGATGCGGCGGCGGTCGCAGCGGCGCCATGCCGAGCTTGCTGGCCAAAAGATCCAGGGCGCCGAGCGACAGCACGCGACTGCCGCCATTGCCATAACGTTTCAGCCAGGCCTGACGGCCGTCGATCAGAATGGGTTCAACCATGGGGGCACTCCGTCACAGCATGACAACCCTGTCATGTCGGAAAGATGTTAACCCTCGAGCGTTAACGCCATCGGAACGCACAGCACCGCGCAGGCGTCGCGAACGCGCACGGCCCTGCGCAACGCGCGCGCAAGCGCACCCGGCATGGCCGGCGGCATTGAGAGGGGAACAGTGCGGCAGGGCGCCGGGCCGCGCTCAACAAAACATCGATCCGCGCATGAGTGACCCGTGCGCCTTCACCAAGGCACGCCACGCAGAGCAAGAAGGAACAAGGAACGCCCCGCGCCGCGGTGCGAGCCCCCGCTCAGAAGCGCAACAGCACCGAACCCCAGGTGAAGCCGCCGCCGAACGCCTCCAGCAGCACCAGCTGCCCGCGCTGGATGCGTCCATCGCGCACTGCCTCGTCCAGGGCCAGCGGGACCGAGGCCGACGAGGTGTTGCCGTGACGGTCCACCGTGACCACGACCTGGTCCATGGACATGTCCAGCCGCTTGGCAGTGGCTTCGATGATGCGCAGGTTGGCCTGATGCGGCACCAGCCAGTGCAGGTCGTGCTTGTCCAACTGGTTGGCGGCCAGGGCCTGGTCCACGACCGCGTCGAGCGCCTTGACGGCGTACTTGAACACGTCGTTGCCCTTCATCAGGATCCGCGATCCGGCATTGGGCGCGTCCGGCTGGAAGCCAGCAGAAATGCCGACCGGATTCCACAGCAGCTCCTTCTTGCTGCCATCGGCATGCAGGTGGGTGCTGAGGATGCCGGTCTCGGTATCGGCCTTGAGTACGACCGCACCCGCGCCGTCGCCGAACAGCACGCAGGTGGTGCGGTCGGTCCAGTCGGTAATACGGGTCAGGGTCTCCGCGCCCAGCACCAGCACGGTCTTCGCGTCCCCGGTCCGGATGAACTTGTCCGCGACCGTCAACGCGTAGATGAAGCCCGAGCAGGCCGCGTTGACGTCCATCGCCATGCAGCCTTCCGCCCCCAGCTTGGACTGGATCAGGCAGGCGGTCGACGGAAAAATGATGTCCGGCGTCGTGGTGCCCACGACGATCAGGTCCAGCTCGTCCGCGGTCACGCCGGCAGCTTCCATCGCCAGCAACGCCGCTTGGTGCCCCAGGGTGCTGCTGGTCTCGCCTTCGCCGGCGATGTGGCGCTCACGAATACCGGTGCGGGTGCGGATCCACTCGTCGCTGGTGTCGACGATCTTGGACAGATCGTCGTTGGTCATCACTTTTTTCGGCAGGCAGCTTCCGGTGCCTGCGATACGCGAGTAGATACGACCGTTCGTCACCGGCTGGCTCATCGTGATTCCCGTTGCGCGACCCGCGAAAACGGGCCAGAAAGATGAGAGGTCAGGCGCGCATCAAGCGCGCCGCCAGGCTCATTCTTCGTCGACAACCGCCGACTTGGTCGCGATGACCTTCTTGCCGCGGTAGTAGCCGTCAGCGGTCACGTGATGGCGGATGTGGGTCTCGCCCGTGGTCGGGTCGGTGGCCAGCTGCTTGGCGGTGAGGGCATCGTGCGCACGGCGCTGGCCGCGGCGGGACGGGGTGACGCGGGATTTCTGAACAGCCATGGTCTTGCTCCAAACAAGTCTCGTATTCCAACCGCCAAAGCGCGGTCAGTTCTTCTTGAGCGATGCCAGCGCCGCGAACGGGCTGGCCTTCGCCAGTTCTTCCTGCTGCGGGGAGACATCAAGCTCCACCGCGGGCAACTCCGGATTCATCGGGACTGCCGGAACGGCCAGCACCAGCTCATCCTCCACCAGATCCAAGGTCCGCAGCATGCCGTCCTCGGGCACCAGCAGGGCCTCGAACTCGGCCGGCAGCGCGGCCTCGTCGGCCTCGTCCCGGATCAAGCCAAGCCGCTGGACCATGGAAACCGGGAGCAGGAACCGCTCCAGGCTGCGCTGGCATTCCAGCGGCAGCGCCGTCTCGATCCTCAACTCCACGTAAGGCACCTGCAGCGCGTCGCGATCAAACTGAAGCGCAAACGCCACCTCGCCCTCGGCATCGGTCAGCAGCCCGTCCAGCCGGCGTAGTGCCGCCAGGGGCACCTTGCCTTCGAAACTGCGTCGCGCCGCAACCATGCGCCAGGCATCCAGGATTTCGGGCACGTGCGCGGACATAAGCCGCAAAATGTTAGAGATCTGCTGGCAGCGTGTCAAATCCAGGCGACGGACATTGTCGCATCCCGGTGCCGGTCGCACACTGCCCGGCCCGCACGACCGCCACCCGCCTCATGCCCGACCTGATCCTGGCCTCCACCTCGACCTACCGTGCCGAGCTGCTGCAGCGACTGCGCGTCCCGTTCCAGGCCAGACGTCCCCTGGTCGACGAAACGCCCCTGCCGGGCGAGCCTCCGCAGAGTCTGGCCGTGCGTCTGGCGCGCACCAAGGCCCAGACCGTCGCCGAACAATGTCAGGGAGCCTGGGTGATCGGCTCGGACCAGACCGCCGATCTGGACGGCGTCCCCATCGGCAAGCCAGGCGGGCGAGCGGCGGCGCTGGCGCAATTGGAGGCCATGTCCGGACGTGCGGTGGAATTCCACACCAGCGTGTGCCTGACCGACGGCACCCGATGGCTGGAAGCCACCGATGTGACCCGCGTCGTCCTGCGTTCGCTCCCGGCGGAGCAGATCGCGCGCTACGTCGATGCGGAAACGCCTTACGACTGCGCAGGCAGCTTCAAATGCGAGGGCCTGGGGATCAGCCTGTTCGAAGCCATCGAAACCCGCGATCCCACGGCCCTGATCGGGCTCCCGCTGATCGCCACCGCGCGGCTGCTGCGCGATGCCGGCTTCCGCATCCCCTAACCACCCGCTGCCGGCGTCACCCGACACCACTGATATGAAAACGGCGCCCGACCGATCCAGGACTCCACAACCGCGCAAGAGCCTCGATCGAGCGCAAGCCCATTGTCCGAAAGGACCGTAGCGGCGATGGCCGAGCCTCTTAGTTGGAGAAGGCGCGAAGTGGCGGCGGGACGCAAGCTAACCCGCCGCGGCTAATTGATGTCAACCGGCTGTTCCGACCAATCCTCGACGCTGCCGTCCTGGCCATGCAGGCGCAGCCCCATCCAATGCCGACCGGGGCGCAGCCCGCTGACGTCGACCTGCGCGCGGAATCCCACGTCAGGATGATGCGGATCGGTGGAGATCTTCCAGTACACCGCCACCCCCGGATCGGGCAGGCCATAGCGTGCCTGTGCCACCACCTTGCCATCGATGAGGACCTCCACGCCCTTCAGGCCGACGCCGTCCTTGAACGCCCAGCCCTGCACCGTGAATGCGCCCGACACGCTTGCACCGCTGACCGGATGATCGATCCAGGCCATCGCGGGCGTCGTGCATACCGGCCCGCGCCCTTCCTGGTCGCGTCGCGAGTGCGCCGCATCGCGCTTGGGCAGATAGAACAACAGAAAGCGCTGGCGCCCATGATCGACGTTGATCACGCGCGGAGGCGGCAGCGGCCCCACCCGCTCGCATAGCGCGTGGTAACGTGCCAGCAGGAGCTTGTATTGCACTTCGCTGGCGCCGACCACCAGCAGCTGTGCGGTCGGGCTGCTGCCATCGCTGTGAAGGTTCCAGAGGCGCAGCTGCGGGGCACGGCCATGCTTGACGTTGAGCGGATGGTCCAGCACCGGGATCGCATCGTCGCCCAGCGCGAACCCGAGTTCCGCGCCCAGTTTGAAGTTGTCGGCCAGCATGCCCGTCTGCCCGGGATGGCGGGCCAGCTCCTCGCGCACCGCCACCGCCAGTTGGTCCCAGCCGGCAAAGTTGTAGGGATAGAACTTGTTGGCCGCCAGGTCCTCCCGCCAGCGCGGCACCGAAGCCACCAGGTAATAGCCCAGCACCACCGCCAGGCCGGCTCCGCACAGCGCCCAGGTCGCCTGGCGTAGGCGACGCGGCCATTCCTGCAGCAAGGTGGGCACCGCCAGCAGCAGCGGCAGATATCCAGGCAGCGTCCAGTGGAAACTGACGCGCTCGACATCGGCAAAGAACCCCAGCCCGAAGAAGCCAAGGGTCGACACGCCACCGAGCAAGCCGAAGTAGCGCCATTGCGACGGCATCTGCCCGTGGTCGGCGAACGCGCGACGCAGCACCTGGAGCAGGGCGAAGAACAGCAGCGGCGTCACCAATGCGGCCTGCACCACCACGAACAGCACGCCAGTCGCCTGGAACGTCCAGGGATGTCGGTCCACCAGTTGGAAGCGCAGGCCCGCATCGGCGTTCTCGATGTTCCAGGCGATCAGCGGCATCCAGGCGGCCACACCCATCGCCAGCGCCACCCAGACGCGCACGTCCAGCAGCACGCGCCGGCCGCGTGACATCAGCAGCAAGGCAATGAAACCCACGCCGACCACACCGGCGAAGCGGTAATGGCTCAACGCCCCGATCACCAGACCCAGGGCCAATTCCGCTGCCGCGGCCGCCTCCACCTCGCGCAGCAGGCGTGCTCCGGCATCCAGGCACAGCACGGTGGCAAAGGCCATCGGCACATCGGGCACCGCCATGATGCCCAGACTGCCCGACAGCGGCATCAGCAGGACCAGCGCGCCGGCACGCCAGCCCGCCGCGCCTCCGAACCAGCGCCCGCCAATACCGGCCAACAGCCACGGCAACAGGGCGGACAGCAGCAGGAAGGGCATGCGGATGGCCAACACATGCTGGCCCCCAATCGCCGTTCCCAGGCGCACCATCCATGCGGTCAGGCCCGGCAGGTCGGAATAGGCCGCCGCCAGGTGTCGACCCTCCTGCCAGTAGAAGGCCTCGTCGACGAACAACGGCAGGCGCGCCGCGATCAGGATCTTGATCACGGTCAGACACAGCCACAGCGTCAGGAACGTGCGCCGCGCGCGCGCTTCATCATTCATGGAGCCAGTACACTCGAATCGCAGACAACGTGAGGTGGGAGATACGATGCAGGACAGCCCGGCAACGCACCCGATGCTACCCGATGCCCTGGTGCAGGCCCTGCAGCAGGCACAGGCGCAAGTGAATGGACTGGTGTTGGGCAAGCGCCTGCAGGTGCGCCTGGCGTTCGTCGCCCTGCTGGCCGATGGCCATCTGCTTATCGAGGATCTGCCCGGGTTGGGCAAGACGACGCTGGCCCATGCCATGGCCGCCACGCTCGGTCTCGGATTCCAGCGCGTGCAGTTCACCTCCGACCTGTTACCCGGCGATGTGCTGGGCGTGTCGATCTATGACGCGCAGACGCGTCAGTTCCAGTTCCATCCCGGCCCGGTGTTCACCAACATCCTGCTGGCCGACGAGATCAATCGCGCGCCCCCGCGCACCCAGAGCGCCCTGCTCGAGGCGATGGCCGAACACCAGGTCACATTGGATGGCACCACGCACACGCTGGAAGAACCCTTCTTCGTGATCGCCACGCAGAACCCGGTGGACCTGTCAGGCACCTACCCCCTGCCCGATTCGCAACTGGACCGCTTCCTGCTGCGCATGGGGCTGGGTTATCCCGATGCCAAGGACGAGCGCGCCCTGCTCGCCGGCAGCGACCGGCGCGAGCTCATCGCCAGCACTCGCCCGCTGCTGGGCGTGGAGCAGGTGCTCGCCCTGCGCCAAGCCGTCGGCCGCGTTCATGCCAGCGAGACGCTGATCGACTACGTCCAGGCCCTGCTCTCCCGCAGCCGGCGCCAGCCAGGGGTGCGGGTGGGGCTGTCGCCGCGCGCGGGGCTGGCCTTGCTGCGCGGCGCGCGTGCGCATGCGCTGCTGCTCGGTCGTGACCACGTGTTGCCCGAGGACGTGCAGACCTTGTTTCCGGCGGTGGCCGCACACCGACTCGTCCCCGATACCGAGGGCAGTTCTTCCACCGAGTTGTCCCACGCCATCCTCCACGCGGTGTCGGTGGACTGATCGGTGAGTGCGATCCGCACGACCGGGTTGCGCGAGCGACTGGCCTTGCTGGCGCGGCCACGCCAGGCCGAGGCCTTACCGGTCACGCTGGATCGTCGCCGGGTCTACGTGCTGCCGACTCCGTTTGGCCTGTTCGCCAGCCTGCTGGTGGCCACGATGCTGCTCGGCGCGTTGAACTACAACAACAACCCCGCACTGCTGCTCGCCCTGCTGCTGGCGGCCACGCTGATGGCCAGCCTGCTGGCAGCGCACCTGCAGCTCTCGGGGCTGCGCGTGGAGGCGGCGCGGGCCGAGCCGGTCCACGCCGGCACTCCCCTGCTGGTTCAAGTCGCTCTTTCCGAAGCGGACCGCCGCGCCCGCGTCGGGCTGCAGCTGGGGTCCGGGGGCGAAGAGGTGCTGGTCCCCAGCCTGCTGAACAGTACGGTGGTGGCCGGCCTCGCCCACCCCACCGAGGTGCGCGGCTGGCTACACCTGCCGCGCCTGCGGGCGTCCACCACCCAGCCATTGGGCGTGGCACGGGCCTGGTCCTGGATCTGGCCGGCGACCCCGCTGCTGGTCTATCCGGCGGTCGAGGTCGATGGCCCGCCGTTGCCCGCCCCGGCCGGCGCGGCACGGCGCACCCGCGTGCAGGCCGCGGGCGAGGAACTCCACCACCTGCGCGCCTATCGCCCCGGCGATGCACCGCGCACCATCGCGTGGAAGCCTTCCGCACGACGCGACACGCTCCTGGTCCGTGAATACGAGCATCCGGTCGGGGTGGAGGTCTCGCTGGACTGGGTGTCCCTGGCTGCCCTGCCCTACGAGGCCAGGATTCGCCGGCTCGCGCACTGGGTCGAACTGGCCGAACGCCAGGCCTGCCGCTATCGCCTGCGCCTGCCGGGGCAGGCACCGCTCGGCCCCGCCCTGGGCGCCGAGCATCGCCATCAGTGCCTGCGGGCCCTGGCCCTGATGCCAGCCGGCTGACACGTGCTCGCCCGCCGCTCCACTTCGCCCCGTCTGGATCCGCGCAGCCGCCTGTGGGCGCTGGCCTCCGCGGGATTTGGCCTGCTGCCCCTGCTCTTGCAGCTGCCGGGCAGCACCGCCATCGCCGTGGGGAGCGTCGGCCTGCTCAGTGCGGGCATCGCCTGGCGCCGGCCGATCCCATTGCTGCTGCGCCTGGTCCTGGCGCTGACGGCACTGGGCGCGGTGCTGTGGTCGGCCGGGCCGCACTTCGGACGCGATACCGGGTGTGCCTTGCTTGCGGCGATGCTGGCGATCAAACCCACCGAAACCACCAGTCTGCGCGATGGGCGCAGCCTGGTCGGCTTCGCGTTGTTCGCGCCCTTCGCCGCTTTCCTGCTCGACCAAGGGCCCATGACGATGGCGCTGGGCCTGGCCTCGGTGCTATGCGCGCTGGTGGCCATGCAACGTCTGGCGGCCCTGGAGTCCGGTCTCACGGAATTGGGCGCCGGCACCCCTCATCGCGCCCGCCCCTGGCAGATCGGACGCTTGGTCCTGATGGGCGTCCCGCTGGTGCTGCTGACGTTCTGGCTGTTCCCGCGCCTGTCCAACCCGCTGTGGGGCCTGCCCGAACGCGCGGTCGGCCGCCCCGGCCTGGCCGACACGATGAAGCCCGGCGAATGGATCGACCTGCTCGCCGATGACACCCCAGCGGCGCGGGTGCGCTTCTTCGGCCCCACGCCACCATCTTCGCAGATGTACTGGCGTGGACCGGTGCTGACCGATTTCGATGGACGGACCTGGCGGGCTTCGGGCTTGTCGCGCAATCGCGTCCCCGTGGAGGTGACACGTCGCGGGCCGCGATACGACTACCAGCTCGACTACGAACCCACGGATCGGCGCCAGCTGGTCGCCCTGGACCTGCCGCTTTCGGCCCCCGATGGCGCGCGCCTGGCAGGCGATTACGAACTGATCTCCGCGCGCCCGCTGTCCGGCCTCACCCGCTGGCGGCTGCAATCCTCGGCGCCGGCACGGTTTGCCGCCGATGCCGGTCCCGCGGAGCTGCGGCAGGCCTTGCGGCTGCCGCCGGGCTTCAATCCACGCACCGTCGCGCTGGGGCGCCAGTGGCGTGACGCGGCGGGCCGCGACGATGCGGCGATCGTGCGCCGGGCGATGGACTGGATCCGGCAGGACTTCGCCTACACGCTCGACATCCCGCTGCCCGGGCGCGACATGGCCGATGAGTTCCTGTTCCAGACCCGGCAGGGCTTCTGCGAGCAGTTCAGTTCGTCATTCGTGATCCTGATGCGCGCGGCGGGCGTTCCGGCACGCGTGGTCACCGGTTATGTCGGCGGCGTGCGCAACTCCTTGGGCGGCGGCTACTGGATCATCCGTCGCCAGGACGCCCATGCCTGGGCCGAAGTCTGGCTGCCCGGGCGTGGCTGGGTGCGCGTGGATCCCACCGCCGCAGTGGCACCCGAGCGCATCTACGACACGATCGACGACCGTGCCCAGGCCGGCGACGGTGACGCTGGCGGCTTTGCCGGCCTGAGCCGCTTTTCCGAGGTTAGCGACTGGCTGCGCCGCAACTGGAACGACTTGGTCCTGAGCTTCGATGCGCAGCGCCAGCGCGACCTGCTGCGGCCGTTGGGTTTCGGGCGACTGGACGAAGGCAAACTCGGCCTGCTGTTCGCCCTTGCCGGCGGCGGCACCTTGCTAGGCATGGCCTGGCTGCTGGCACGCGGCGAACGCGAGCGCGATCCACTGCTACGTCAGTGGCATCGCCTGGGCCGCCGCTACCGGCGCTACGGCCTGGAACCCCTGGCATCCGAGCCGGCGATGGCCTGGGCGCGGCGCGTTGCAGATGCGCGACGTGACTGGCCTGACACAAACGAGAACCTCATCTCACTCAGCCGGCGTTTCGCGGAATCGCGTTACGCTCTGAGTCATGCGGACGTCCGGGCGCTGATACGCGATCTGCGCCGGCACCGTCCGTGAACCACAGCGAGGTCTGTATGAACACGACTGCTTCCGTCCGCTTGCTGGCTGCTGGAGCCCTGGCGATTTTTCTCGGTGCCTGTGCCACCGTTCCCAAGCCGCTGCAGGGCGAATTCCCCGGCGTGACTCCCCGCGACACCGTCGCCGGCGCGCAGGCCGGGGCCCAGGTCCGCTGGGGCGGTCGCATCGTGGAGACCAGGCCGCGCGCGGACAGCACCTGCTTTGAAATGATCTCTGCACCCCTGGGTGCCACGGGTCGTCCCTTGAGCAGCTCCCCGGATGCCACCGATGGTCGCTTCATCGCGTGCCGCGCCGGCTTCTATGACCCGGCGATCTTTGCCAAGGGCCGCGAAGTGACCTTCATCGGCCGCGTGGACGGGTTCGAGAACACCCGCATCGGCGAGTACGACTATCGCCTGCCGCGCGTGACCGCCGACGTCGTCTACCTGTGGCCGGAAGTGAAAGAGGTGCAGGTGCGCCCATATCCGGGCCCGTACTACGACCCGTTCTGGGGTCCGGGCTGGGGCTGGGGCCCACGTTGGGGCTGGTGGTAAGCCCAGCGGCATCGACCTGAAAGCGAAGGGCCGGCATTGCCGGCCCTTCTGCCGTATGCGGGACGCGGCGACTCAGCCACCAGGCGCGCCGAAGCGCCCCAGCGTGGCGCCTGCCAGCAGGTGCAGGTGGATGTGGTAGACGGTCTGCCCGGCGTCCTCGCGGCAGTTCATCACCACCCGATAGCCGTTCCCGGCGAAGCCTTCGGTCCGCGCGTATTCGGCGGCGGCCAGCACCAGCCGGCCCACCAGCGCGGCCTGGTCGGTCTTGAGATCGTCCAGCGTCGGCACGTGCACGGTCTTGGGAATGAACAGCACGTGCACCGGCGCCTGCGGTGCGATGTCCTTGAAGCCCAGCACCTCGTCGTCCTCGTAGACGATGGTCGCCGGGATCTCGCGCCGGATAATCTTGCCGAAGAGGGTGTCGTTCATGGCCTGCCGTCTTGCTGCGAAAGCCCAAGCTTAGCCGCCCCCGGCCGGACGCACACGTTCAGAGGACTTCGCTGCGCGAGCCGAAGGCGTGCGACAGCGTGCCGCGGTCGACGTACTCCAGCTCGCCCCCCAACGGCACGCCGTGGGCCAGACGCATCGGCTTGACTCCCGCCTGCCGCGCCAGCTGCGCCAGGTAGTGCGAGGTCGCCTCGCCTTCCACGGTGGGGTTGGTGGCGATGATCAGCTCGGTGACCTCGCCCTCGCCCAGCCGGCGCGCGAGCTGCTCCAGGCCCAACTCGCGTGGACCGATGCCATCGAGCGGTGACAGCCGTCCCTGCAGGATGAAGTACAGGCCGCGATAGCCGGTGGCCTGCTCGATCGCCAGGCGGTCGGCGGGCGTCTCCACCGCGCACAGCTGATGCCGGTCGCGGCTGGCGCTGGCGCAGATCGCGCACAGCGCGCCTTCGGTGAAGTCCCGGCACTGCGCGCAATGGCCGATGTGCTCCATCGCCTGGCCCAGCACGCTCGACAGGCGCCGGCCGCCGGCGCGATCACGCTCCAGCAGCTGGTAGGCCATGCGCTGGGCACTCTTGTTGCCCACGCCGGGCAACACCCGCAGCGCGTCGATCAGTTGTTCCAGCAGGGAGGCGCTCATGCGGGCGTGGCGTACTGCGCGGGCCTGCGGACACTGCCGGGGCCTGGGCGGAGCGGCGACTTCAGAACGGCAGCTTCATGCCCGGCGGCAGCTGCATGCCGGCCGTGGCCGACCCCATCCGGTTCTTGGACTCGGCGTCGATCTTGTTGGACGCATCGTTGAAGGCCGCGGCCACCAGATCCTCCAGCATCTCCGCATCGGAGAGCAGCGAAGGATCGATGCGCACCTTGCGGCACTCCTTGGCGCCGGTGAGGGTCACGCTGACCATGTTGCCGCCGGCGTTGCCGGTGACTTCCAGCTTGGCCAGTTCTTCCTGCGCCTTCTGCAGGTTTTCCTGCATCTTCTGCGCCTGCTGCATGAGTTGGGCAATGTTTCCGCGCATGTGTGCTTACTCGTCGAAAGGTCGGATGGAATCGGGCACCACCCGCGCGCCCTGCTGCTGGATCAGGCGCTGGACGTCGGGATGGTTCATGAACTGCTCCTCGGCCGAGGAGCGACGCTCGTCCTGACGGCGCGCATCGCGCTGGGCCAGGGTCTCGCCGTGGTCGGCGGTTTCGAACACGATCTTCGGGGCCTGGCCCAGTGCCGCGCCCAGCGCCTCGGACAGGTCGCCGACCGAACGTTCGGTCCGCAGGTATTCGAACCCAGGCGCGAGCGACAGACGCAGCACCGCGTCCCCGTAGCCACCGAAGGCCGCATTGGCCGCCAGCTGCTTGGAGGGGCCGCTCAGCTGCGCCGAGGCCACCAGCGCCAGCCACTGATCGGCATCGGCGATGTCGGTGGCGGCGTTGGTCACGGTCGAGGGCACGACAGGCGTGACCGGCGCTGGCGCCGGGGCGACAGCTTCGTGGCGGCGGACGTCGATCGCAGCGGCCGGCGCCGCGGGCGCGGCGACTTTCACCGCCTGCTCGGGGACCTCCCAGGGCGGGACGTCATCGGCGGCGACCGCAGCTTGCGGCTGGTTCGGCTCCGGCGCACGCGCCGCCACCGCGGGAGTCGCTGCTGGGGGCGCAACCTCGGCCTCGCGCTCGGGCAGGCGCGGTGCGCTCGCCGCCTCCGGCGCCACGGGCGCGGCGGCAGCCGCGACCTGGCCAGCGGCCGGAGGCGTCGGCGTCGGCGTCGGCGCAGGACGGGCCGGCGCCGCCGTGGCGGGGGCGACATCGGCCGCACGGGCCGGACGGAAGGCCAGCATCCGCAGCAAGCTCATCTCGAAGCCCGCCCGCGGGCTCGGCGCCAGATACAAATCCCGCCGGCCATTGAGCGCCATCTGGTACCACAGCTGCACTACCTCAGGACGCAGGCGTTCGGCGAAAGCGGCCGCATCCACGCCCTCGGCCTCGAGGGTCACGCCCGGCACCAGCTGCCGCACCTGGACACGGTGCAGGGCCTCGGCAAAGGCCTCCAGCACGCCACTCCAGTCCGGGGAGAAATCGGCCAGCGTGGCGATCGTGGACATCAGGCGCGCGCCGTCGCCCGCGGCCAGCGCATCCAGCAGCGCGCCGACCTGGGTGCGGTCGACCGTGCCCAGCATGGCGCGCACGCCGGCGTCGGCCAGCTCGCCTCCGGTGTAGGCAATGGCCTGATCCAGCAGCGACAGGCCATCGCGCAGCGAGCCATCGGCCGCCTTGGCGATCTGGCGCACGGCACCGTCTTCGCAAGGGATCTGCTCGGCGCCCAGGATCTTGGTGATCTGCCCGCCGATCTGCTCCTCATCCAGGCGCTTGAGGTTGAACTGCAGGCAGCGGCTGAGCACGGTGACCGGCAACTTCTGCGGGTCGGTCGTGGCCAGCAGGAACTTCACGTGCTCCGGCGGCTCCTCCAGCGTCTTGAGCAGCGCGTTGAACGCCGCCTTGGACAACATGTGGACCTCGTCGATCAGGTAGACCTTGAACTTGCCGCGCGAGGGCATGTACTGGGCGTTCTCGATCACCTCGCGCACGTCGTCCACGCCGGTGTTGGACGCCGCGTCGATCTCCAGCAGGTCGATGTAGCGCCCGGCGTCGATGTCCAGGCAGGCGGCGCACTCACCGCACGGATCGGCGCTGGTGCCGCGCTCGCAGTTCAGCGACTTGGCGAAGATGCGCGCAATGGTGGTCTTGCCCACCCCACGGGTGCCGGTGAACAGGAAGGCGTGATGGATGCGGCCGGTGTCCAGGGCATTGGACAGGGCGCGGACCACGTGCTCCTGCCCGACCAGTTCGGCAAAACGCTTGGGGCGCCACTTGCGGGCCAGGACGAGGTAGGACATGTCCGCTATTGTGCCATGCGCCTGTCGCACACCCTGCGCGTTGGGGCCGCTTGAACGCCGCTCGCATCTGGCGCTCGCATTAAATCCATCCGACAGCTAGAATCTGCGCCCCTGAGCGCGGCCACGGCCATGTTCAGGTCCCGGAGAGGTGTCCGAGTGGTTGAAGGAGCACGCCTGGAAAGTGTGTAAGCGTCTAAACCGCGCTTCGGGGGTTCGAATCCCCCTCTCTCCGCCAGATTCAGGTCATCGCCCATGCGATGACGCAACACACCCGGGCCGCGCCTCGTGCGCGGCCCGCGTCCATGGTGGCCCCGTCGGCCCCTCGCGACGCTAGGTCGAAAATCCCGCCAGGGCCGGAAGGCAGCAACGGTATCGACTGACGCGGGCGCCGAGGTCAGCCGGCGGGGCCGCCACCTTTTGGGGGGTGCGCCATGCGTTCGCGTTTCTTCTGCACGCGGTCGCCCGTAGCGCGGAGCTTGCTCCGCTGGGCTTTCCCGACGACCTGAGCGGAGCGCCGCCGAGCAAGCTCGGCGCTACAAGCGCACGATGGCCAGGCGACGAGGCCTCTACCTTTTCGAGGGATGCCGCGCGCCCAAGTCGCACTTTCCGTGCGCTCGCTCGTAGATCGGAGCTTGCTCGACTTCCGCTGGGCCCTTGCGGCGACCTGACCGAAGAGCAGCCGAGCAAGCTCGGCGCTACAAGAACCCGATAATCAGGCGGCGCCGTCCGGCACTGCGGGATGCAGCCAGGCGTCCACGCCACTGGTGTAGCGCTCCTGCTTCCAGATCGGGACCCGCGCCTTGGTTTCGTCGATGATCCAGCGACAGGCCGCGAACGCGCCTTCGCGATGCCCCGCCGAAACCCCTACCCACACGGCCATCTCGCCGATGGCCAGCTCGCCGACGCGATGCACGCAGCGCGCATCGACGATGTCGAACTTCGCCAGCGCCTCGTCGAGGATCTTCTCGCCCTCGGTCGTGGCCAGCTCCACATAGGACTGGTAATGCAGGCCGGAGACGGGCTGGCCGTCGTTATGGTCCCGCACCCAGCCTTCGAAGCTGGCGAACGCGCCGGCGCGCGCATCCAGCAGCTGCGCACGCAGCGGGGCTGGCTCGATCTGCTGGTCGGTGATGGCGAAGCGGGACATCGTCAGCCTCCACTGACCGGCGGGATGAAGGCGACCTGCGCGCCTTCGGCGGGCGCATCGTCCCAGCGCACGAACGCGCCGTCCAGGGCCACGCGCAGGTGCGCGGTGTCCCAGGCAAAGCCATGGCGTTGCTTCACCTCGGCATACAGACCGGCCAGGTCGGTGGCAGCCGTTTGCACCGATTCGCGCTCCACGCCCGCCGCCTGGCGCAGGCTGGCGAAGTACAGCACGTCCAGCGTCGTCATGCCTGGACTCCGAAATCGCGCTTGCCGCCGTGTTTGCCCAGCAGCTGGGCCGGGCCCAGCACGATGGCGTGAGACAGCGCCTTGCACATGTCGTAGACCGTCAGGGCCGCCACGGTCGCCCCCGTCATGGCTTCCATCTCCACGCCGGTACGATGGGTGGTGCGCACGGTGCATTCGATCCGCAAGGTGTCCGCTCCACTCCAGTCGATGGACAGCTTGCAGCCATCGATCGGCAATGGGTGGCAGAAGGGGATCAGCTCGTGGGTGCGCTTGACCGCCATGGTGCCTGCGATCACCGCCGTGTCGACGATTCCGCCCTTGGCACTGCGCAAGGCATCGCGACGCAACTGCTCGGCCACGTCCGGAGGAAACACGACTTGGCATTCAGCCGTGGCTTGGCGCGCGGTGACGGCCTTGGCCGAGACATCGACCATGGCCGGCTGGCCGGTGGCATCCAGATGGGTGAGGCCATCGGCCACACGCGGTGCTTCACTACTCACTCAACCCCCGATTAGAAACATTTCCACGCGCTTGCGCGGCGGCTGCGCGGCCTGGCCGCGGATCTCGCTGTAGCGGTCGGCGCGCCGGGACCACAAGCCCGCGACATGCTCGGCCAGCCCATCTTCTCCCTGCGCCAGCGCGGGACGCAGGTCGGTGCTGGCGCCGGAGAACAGGCAGGTATAGAGCTGCCCATCGGCCGAGACGCGCGCGCGGTGGCAGTCACCGCAGAACGGCGCGGTCACGGAGGACACGAAACCGATCTCGCCGCCACCGTCGTCGAAGGCATGGCGCTCGGCCACTTCGCCGCGATAGTGCGCATCGAGCGCGTGCAGCGGCCAGCGCACATGAATGCGATCGCGCAGTTCGGCCGAAGGCACGACCTGCCCCGCACGCCAGTCGTTGCAGGTGCCCACGTCCATGAACTCGATGAAGCGCAGCACGTGGCCGCTGCCCCGGAAGTAATCGACCAGGGGCAGCACCTGGTCCTCGTTGACGCCGCGTTGCACCACGCAATTGAGCTTCAGGCTGGAAAAACCCGCCGCCACAGCCGCTTCGATCCCCTCCAGCACCGCCCCGATCTGCCCACGGCCGCCGGACATCTGCGCGAACCGTGCCGGCTCCAGCGCGTCCAGGCTCACGGTGATGCGGCGCAGGCCGGCCTCGTGCAGCGCGCGTGCATGCCGCGCCAGCAGCGAGCCGTTGGTGGTCAGGGCCAGGTCTTCGATGCCCGGCACCTGTGCCAGGCGGGCGATAAGCGCGGGCAGGTCCTTGCGCAGCAGGGGCTCGCCACCGGTGATGCGCAGTTTGTTGACGCCCACCTTGGCAAAGCCGCGCACCAGCGTTTCGATCTCATCGAAACTCATGCGCGTGGCGCTGTCGAATCCGTAGTCATCCGGCACCCGCTCGGCCGGCATGCAGTAGCCACAGCGGAAGTTGCAGGCCTCGATGACCGACAGCCGCAGGTCGCGCAGCGGCCGGCCGCGCTGGTCCAGCGGCAGTTCGAGCGGGCGCAGGCGGGCGTTCATGTCAGATCGAGATGCGGGCGGTCCTTGGATCACGCAAGGCTAGCACCTGCCCCGGCAACGCCACGTGGTGACCACGTCCGGCCAGCGCCTGCGCATCGGCGGCACTGGCGTGGTGGTACAGCACGCACCGCGACAGCAGAGCAGGCGGGTATTCACGCTCCAGATCATCGATACCGCTGTGCGAGGGATTGCCGTGCAGGGCGCAGTCATGGGCGATGAGCTCGTCGGCATCAGCATAACGGGCGAGGACTTCCGGGATGGGGCGCGTATCTCCGGTCCAGACCAGCGCACCCGGCAGGCGCAGGCCGAAGGCCGTCTGCGGCCAGTGGTGGCGTACCGGGAACACCTCCAGCCGCACCGCGTCATGCCAGAACGCCTCCCCCACCGGCACCAGCCGGAAGGCATCCCAGAAGTTCGCCCCGCCCTCGGCCAGGACATTCGGATATTCCGCCACGCGCTGGTGGAGCAGCGGCACGATCGGCGCCGGGACGTAGAGCAGCACGTGGCCGCGCCGCTGCGGATTGAAGTAGGCGCTGCCAAACAGCCGCTCGAAGCCCCCCACGTGGTCCAGGTGGGTGTGGGTGACGAACACCGCCGAAGGCGCATGGCCGTAGTGGCCGATGAAGGCCTCCAGACCCTCACTGCCGCAGTCGATCGTCAGCCACGGGGCGCCGTCGCGTTCCAGGGTCGCCATCGCAGAACCCAGTTCCACCGCCGACGCATTGCCGACGCCCTGGAAACGCAGTGTCCAGGCCATCTAGAAACCCTGCTCCCAGGCACGGTCGTAGGCCCGGCGCAGGCGGGCGAAGTCGTAGCCGGCCTCCTCCACGCTGCGCTCGCCGCGCAGCTTGATCAGGGACCGGCGCAGTCGCGACAGGTTGGCCTCGCGCCAGCGCGTGGCGGGAATGCGCAGCACGCCACGGTCGAAGTCGATCAACCAGCCCCGCCCCTGCGGATCGAACAGGATGTTGTGCGCATTGAGGTCGGCATGGTCCAGCCCGGCGCGATGAAAGCGCGCGATCAGCCGCCCGGCTTCTTCCAGCGGGGCGTCGCTGCCCGCCACCTGGAACCGGTCGGCCAACGAACGCACTTCCGGCAGGCGCTCCATCAGCAGCGCGGCGCGATAGGTCATGCCATCGCGCAAGTAGCTGGCCACGTAGGGCCGCGGCACCGGCAAGCCCTTGGCATGCAGTTCGCGGGTCAGGCGGAACTCGGCGAAGCTGCGGGTGCGATTGGCGCCCCGCCACAGGTAGCGGTCCGTACTGAGGCTGGCGGCCATGCCCCCACGCAGATAGAGCCGCAGCAGGCTCGGCCCGAAGGGCGCGTCGATGAACCAGGCGCCGCCGCGCCCACCACTCTCCACCGGGCGTGCCCGCTCGCCCCAGTAAGGTGGGTCCAGCCATTGGGCGTCGGCTTGCCGCAGCCGCTGGCGGTCGAACAGAATTGCCCCGTAGCCGCGCTCCTCGCGGTACGGCACCAGAACTTCCGTCGCGTCAAAAGCGGCCATCGCGCGAGTCTATCAACATTGTCCAACGCTCCTGAGTCCTTGTGCCTGCTGCGCCTGTCCGCGCTGGGCGATGTCACCCATGTCGTGCCGCTGGTGCGGACCCTGCAGCGCGCCTGGCCGCAGCTCGAACTGGACTGGATCATCGACGGCGGTGGCCGCAAGCTGCTCGAAGGGCTGCCAGGCGTGCGCTTCCACGTGTACGACAAGAAGACCGGGCTGGCCGGCATGCGCGCCCTGCGCGACACCCTGCCCGGACGCTTCGACGCCCTGCTGCAGATGCAGGTCGCCTTCCGGGCCAACGTGTTGTCGGCCTTCGTGCCGGCGCGTCGGCGCATCGGCTACGACCGCGGCCGCTCCAAGGACCTGCATGGGCTTTTCATCAACGAGCGCATCGCCGATCGCCCCGGCATCCATGTGCTCGATGCCATCGGCAGTTTCTGTGAACCGCTGGGCCTGAAGCAGGACGCAGTGACCTGGGACCTGCCGGTGCCGGACGAGGCCTGGGACTGGGCTGCGGCACAGTGGCCACAGGACGACCAGCCCGTGCTGATGATCTCGCCCTGCTCCAGTCACGTCCGGCGCAACTGGTATGCCGACCGCTATGCCGCGCTGGCCGACCACGCCATCGCCCAGGGCTGGCGCGTGGTGCTGTGCGGTGGCCGCAGCGCGCTGGAGCGCGAGACGGCCGACGCCATCGCCGCGCAGATGCGTGGCCCGGTGCTGGACCTGGTCGGCAAGGACACGCTCAAGCAGCTGCCAGCGTTGCTGGCCCGCGCCAATCTGGTGGTCACCCCAGACTCCGGGCCGATGCACATCGCCAATGCCATGGGGACCAAGGTGCTGGGGCTGCACGCGGCCAGCAACCCGCGCCGCAGCGGCCCGTATTCGGACGTGCGCTACTGCGTAGACCGCTACGACGATGCAGCGCGCAAGTTCCTGGGCAAACCGGCCAGCGCGCTCAAGTGGGGGACCAAGATCGAATTCGACGAGGTGATGCAGCTGGTCACGACCGAGGACGCGATCGCCGCCTTCGAGCGCTATCGCGCCGAGGCGCAGCGCTGAGACCAGGAACAACGCCGGGCGCCGCTGCCCCACTCAACAGCGACTGGCTTGGCGCCTAGGGTGCGGCAGCGCCGGAGGCATAATCCTCGTAGGACTTCTCCTCCACGTAGGCCGAACCCAGCGCCACGTTGATGTCCTTCTTGATCCGCGCGCGAGTGTCGTTTTCGAAGTACACGCTGCGCGCCAGCCGGATGAACTCCTCGTCGAAGGCCTGGGCCTTCTCCTTGACACGGATGTCGTCCTCGATCACCCACAGGCGCTCGTTGACGGCCTTCAGGTCGGCACGCAGCTTGGCCACATCCTGGACGGCGGCCGGATGGGCCATCCAGGTCTTCTCCAGCGCGGACAGCTCCTTGCGCACGTTGGCCAGCTTGTCCGGGTCGCGCATGCGCTCGGACTTGATCTGCAGGATGGAGATCTTGTCGAGCAGCTCGCCGTAGGAAACGGGGGTCAGAATCTCGGACATGGGGCGCACCGCAAACGGAAAGAGAAGTGGCAAGTCTAACGGCCACCGCCGCACACGCACGGCCCGGGCAGACGCTGAAAAGCAGAACGGCCCCGTGGGGCCGTTCTGTGGAACATGGCGGAGAGGGTGGGATTCGAACCCACGGTACGCTTGCACGTACGCCTGATTTCGAGTCAGGTACATTCGACCACTCTGCCACCTCTCCGGGTGGTGCACCGCCGCCTTGGCGCCGGTCCCGGCGGTCGTTCCGGGGTTGCGCATGATACGGGGCCGCTCTCCTGCGGACAAGCACCGCGCCGCCGGGCCTGCTCCGCTCACCCGGGCAGCCGGTTCCGATCGGGCTGGGCATCGCGTCACGCCCGCCTGCCGCGCTCGTTCGAAAACACCCGCTGTGCTTGTGGCGTGTCCTGTTCGCCGCGATCATGTCGTTCTGGTTTGTGACAGACAGGGCGACAAAAGGTCCTCATGATCGAGTTCGGACACCTCAGCCATGTCGGCCTGCGGCGCGCCCTCAACGAAGACACCTATTACGGCGACACCGAGCTCGGGCTCTGGCTGGTCGCCGACGGAATGGGCGGACACGCCTGTGGAGAAGTGGCCAGCGCCCTGGCCCGCGAAACCATCGTGCGCGAGATTCGCCAAGGCAAGTCGCTCGGGCAGGCCATCCGCGTGGCCGACGAGGAAATCATCCGGACCTCGCGGCGCCGCAACGACTCCCTGCCCATGGGCACCACCGTGGTCGCCGCGCGGGTCCATGGCAACCGCTTCGAGGTGGCCTGGGTCGGCGACAGCCGCGCCTACCTGTGGCGCGATGGTCAGTTGGCCCAGCTCAGCCAGGACCACAGCTACGTGCAGGAGCTGATTGCCCAGGGCGCCCTGACCAGCGAGCAGGCGCGCTCCCACCCGCACCGCAACGTGGTCACCCAGGCCCTGGGCGTCACCGATCCGGCCCAGCTCAACGTGGAAACCCTCACCGGCGAGCTGCGCCCAGGCATGCAGCTGCTGCTGTGCAGCGACGGCCTGACCGAGGAAGTGGACGACCGCGGCATCGCCGACACCCTGCGCCAGGACGACTGCAGTGCGCAGGAGTGCGTCGATACGCTGATTGCGGCCGCGCTCGATGGCGGTGGCTCGGACAATGTCACCGCCATCCTGGTGCGCTGCAGCTGAGCCGGACTCCGCGACATGCCTGACGCATGGCCCCCTGAGTCAGGGGGCGGCCGCAAAGCGGCGGGGGTCTGGATGCCGGTGAGACGGGGCCCCGGTTTTGGCAAAGCCAAATCGCGGGGCGCCCGCGCGAATGCGCTGGCGCGTTAGCGGACAACGTCACCGCCATCCTGGTGCGCTGCAGCTGAGCCCAGCGGGCCTGGAGGATCAGGCCGGCTGCAACGTCTGCGCCACTGCGGGGGCTTCCACCATGTCCCACAGGCAGGTGCCGCCCCCCTTGGACCGCAGCTTCTCAAGCCGGGCGGCGTGGGCTTCAAGTTCGGCCGGTGTGGGCATGACCCGGGCGCGCAGGCCGACATTGCTGGCATCGAAGGCATGGCGCACCGGCTCGGCACGCGCCTGTCCGTCCTGCGGCAGGCCGAAACCGATCTCCTCCTGCCCAGACGTCAGCGCGATATAGACATCGGCCAGAATCTGGGCGTCGAGCAGGCCGCCATGCAGGTGCCGGTGGGTGTTGTCCACGCCCAGCCGCTTGCATAGCGCGTCCAGCGAATTGCGCTGCCCCGGGAACTGCTCGCGCGCCATGGCCAGGGTATCGATGACCGTGCAGTGATCGGTCATGCGGCCGTGCTGCGGGCCGGCCAGCGCCAGCTCGTTGTCCAGGAAGCCCACGTCGAAGGCCGCGTTGTGGATGATCACTTCCGCGCCGCGGATGTAGTCCAGGAACTCCTCGACCACTTCGGTGAAGTCAGGCTTGTCGGCCAGGAACTCCAGAGTCAGTCCCGTGACCTCCTGCGCACCAGGCTCGAACGCGCAGTCCGGCTTGAGGTACTTGTGGAAATTGCGACCGCTGGGCCGGCGCTCGATCAGCTCCACGCAGCCGATTTCCACGACCCGGTTGCCCTTCTTCCATTCCAGGCCGGTGGTCTCGGTATCCAGGATGATCTGGCGCATGGGCTAGCGTTCCTCGTGCAGCGTGATGGAAAACTGCCGCAGGACGTGGTCCACGCCCGGCAGCTGCGTCATTGTCTCAAAGGTGAAGCCCAGCCGGTCCAGGACCGCCAGCGAGGCGGTATTGCCTGGCGACACCAGCGCCAGCACGCGCGGCAGCCGCAGCACCTGGCGCGCATGGTCCAGCACCGCGCGCCCGGCTTCTGTCGCGTAGCCCTGCCCGCGCGCACCGGGCAGAAAGGCGTAACCCAGGTCCGGCGCCGGTAACCCCTCGCGCGTGACCAGGCCGATCTGGCCGATATCGCGATCGCTGGCGGGCTCGACCACCCGGCACAGGCCCAGTCCGTTGCTGGCGCGATAGGCCATGGGACCAAGCTGCAAGGCACGATGGGCGGCGTCCAGGTCGCGCACGCCGCTGTCACGCACGTGAGCGATGAACTCCGGATCGTTCATCACCGCCAGCATCAGCGCGGCATCACGCGCGCTGCCGGTCGGATAGTGCAGCGCCAGGCGTGCAGTCCGCAGCGCCAGGGCGTCCTCGTCGCCGGACGCGCTCACGCGGCAGCGCCATCGCGCACAGCGATGGCGGCATCGCGTGCCAGCACGTCGACACGCTCGTTGTCGGCATTGCCCGAGTGACCCTTCACCCAGCGCCAGTCGATCTGGTGGCGCTGGGTGGCGGCCTGCAGACGTTCCCAAAGCTCGCGATTCTTGACCGCGCCGCCGCCGGCCGTCTTCCAGTTCTTGCGGATCCAGCCGGGCAACCATTCGGTGATGCCCTGGCGCACGTATTGGGAGTCGGTGATCAAGGTCACTTGACAGGGCTCGGTCAGGGCTTCCAGCGCCATGATCGCTGCCATCAGCTCCATGCGGTTGTTGGTCGTGTGCGCCTCGCCGCCGGAGAGCTCGCGCTCGATCTTGCCGTAGCGCAGCAGTGCGCCCCAGCCGCCGGGCCCCGGATTGCCGAGGCAGGAGCCGTCGGAGTTGATGGTGATCTGCTTCATGCGTGTTCCGATGCGGTGCGCCAGGCGCTGTTTGAAAAAATGGGAGAGGGTCGCGCCGGGCTCATGCCGGCACCGCGCCACCCTGCCAGCGCGGCGGGCGGCTCGGCCTGAGAATCAGGTCCGGACCGCGCTTGTCGGCCTGCAGCAGGCAGATCGCACGCATCATGGACGGCGCGCTACCGCTTCCGCTGCCGCGCCAGGCGGGCCCCAGCCACTGCGGCGGGTGCTGGCTGCAATCCAGCCCGGCGTCCTCCAGGTTGCGCCGCCAGCGCCCGGGGCCACGGATCGACAGGCCCGTGCGGCGCCAGCGCAGCCGGTAGGGACTGACCGGGTTGAGTGCGAACATCCATAGGCGGCCGCCAGGCTCGAGCACGCGGGCGCATTCGGCCAACACCCCGCGAACCCCATTTTCGGGCACATGCTGCAGCACCACCGCGCTGAAGCTATCCGAGGCCAGCGGGAGCGAAGGTCCACATCGCAGCGGGCCGTCGAAACCACCGGGCCTGGCCCGTAGGGTCACATCGGCGGCCACCACCGAGACGCCGGCGCCTCCGCCCGGATGCAACCACAGCGTCGGCGCGGCCGCCTTGGCGGCCAGGATCGCGGCGATCCGCTGCTGTTCGGCCGCCAGCAGGCGTTGGCCATCGGCGGTCCCGAACCATGCCAGGGGCTCGGGTTGACGGTGGGAGGCGGCGGCAGGCATGGTCGGGGATTGTAGAGGACGCTCCCGCGTCTGCCGACCGAAGCCCATGCCTGCACTCACCGCACTCACCGCCTTTTCCGACAACTACATCTGGGTTCTGGAGGGAGAGGAAGGCGACGCGGTCATCGTGGACCCGGGTGAGGCCGCGCCGGTGCTGGCCGCCGCCCAGCAGGGCCTGCGGCCGGCCGCCATCCTGGTGACCCATCACCATGACGATCACTGCGGCGGTGTCGGCGCGCTGCTGGCGCAGTGGCCTGGCCTGCCGGTGATTGCCGCAGACGATGAACGCATCACCACTGCCACCCACCGGGTGGGCGACGGGGAAATCGTCACGGCGGCCGGGATGGCATTTCGCGCCATCTTCGTTCCCGGGCACACGCGGAGCCACGTGGCCTTCCACCGCCAGGAGACAGGTGGCGAACTGTTTTCGGGTGACACCTTGTTCAGCCTCGGCTGCGGGCGGCTGTTCGAGGGGACGCCGGCGCAGATGCTGGCGTCGCTGGAGGCCCTGGCCGCGCTGCCGGACGACACCCCGGTGTGCTGCGGGCACGAATACACCCAGTCGAACGCAGCCTTCGCCCTGGCGGTCGAGCCCGGTAACGCCGCCCTGCACGCCCGCGCACGCGAGGTCGATGCACTGCGTGCGCAGGGGCGGCCCACGCTCCCGGTGACCCTGGCCACGGAGCGGGCGACCAACCCGTTCCTGCGGGTGGATGTTCCCGAGGTCAGGCACGCGGTCGACGCATGGCTGGGCCAGGCTGCGGACAGCCGCGTGGAGACGTTTGCCGGCCTGCGCCGATGGAAGGACGGCTTTCGCGCATGAGGCGTGCGGTGCTCGCCCTCTGCCTGCTGGTGGCGGCTGGTGGCAGCTGCGCCGCGTGGGCGCAATCGACCGATCACCCTCCCCCGTCGGGTAACGCGCCGGCCGACACGCTGGACGGCACGCTGATCTACCAGCAGTTCCGGGACGGCCTGGCCGAGCCGGACTGCACGCCCCAGGCCAGTGATGCCCAGTGGCAACGGCATTTCAGCCGTGCCCCGGCACGACTGGCCGACGAAAGCGACGATATCCTGCCGTTGTTCGGTTACGTGGTCGGCGCGATGCGCGATGCAGACCTGCCGACCGAGTTCGCCCTGATCCCGTTCGTGGAAAGCGGCTATCACCCTGGTGCCAGCAGCGGCAACGGCCCGTCGGGTCTGTGGCAGTTCGTCTCGCTGACCGCGCGCAACCATGGCGTGCGCGTGCGCAAGGGGTATGACGGGAGACTGTCTCCGGTGGATTCGACCCAGGCGGCGGTGCGCTATCTCAAGACCCTGCACGGGATGTTCGGGGGCAACTGGCGCCTGGCCGTGATGGCCTACAACGCGGGCGAGAATCGGGTCCTGCAATCTCTGCGCAAGGCCGGGGTGAACGCCAGCACGGCACGCCCAGCCAAGCTGCCCGGCCTGTCCCGGGTCACCTACACCTACGTGCAGAAGCTGCATGCCCTGGCCTGCAGCCTGGAGCAGGCCGGCACGGACCCCGCGTGGGTCGCGTCCCTGCACCGACCGGTGCCGCGCCTGCAGCCGCTGCAGCTTCCCTCCGATTTCGGCACGCTGGCCCATTGGGCACAACGCGAAGGTCATGACGCCGGTCAGCTGGCCGGCCTGAACCCGGCACTGTCGCGGCTGCACGGTTTCACCGGTGAGTCGCTATGGGTGCTGGCCCCAGCCGCGGACGGCGTCGCGCCCACGATCACGGCCAGCGACCTGGTGGGCGCCGAATCCGACGCCGGCCTGCAAGCCGACCAGCAGGCCCCTTTCCTCGCACGCCGTGCGCAGGCCCCGACCGCGACGCGCTCGCACACCGTGGCACGTGGCGATTCGGTGTGGTCCATCGCCCATCGCTACGGCCTGCGTCCCCAGCAGTTGCTCCAGTGGAACGGACTCAACGCCAAGTCGGTCATCAAGCCGGGCATGGTCCTGCAGCTGGCGGCGCCATCGCCCTGATCGCAAGGCGTCTGGCCTGCCTCCACGGCGCCGGCCAGCCGAGCCCTTGAACAAAAAAGGCCGCGCTCGAAAGCGCGGCCTTTTCTCATGGCGCATGGACCACCGCCTCAGAGCCGGTCTTCGTGGACCTCGACCTTGAAACGCTTGCGTGCATCCTTCACGTAATCCACCACTTCGGCGCCTGCGAAGGCCTGTGCCACCTGCTGGCGGAACTGGTCGCGCTGCGCCTCGGGCAACTTGGACGGGTCGCCGGGGATGACCTTGTCCACGGTGAACACCACGTAGCGGCCATCCTCCATCTTCGTCTTGCCGGCCGACACCTTGCCATCGGCCGGTGCCGGCAGGGCAAAGACGGCCTCGTTACCAGCCCGCGAGGGAATCGGCGCGCCACGCGGCAGGCCCGGGATCTGACCGGACTGGTAGTTGGCCTCGTCGGCGATGGCCTTGAGCGATTCACCCTTCTTGATCTTGGCCAGCACCGCATCGGCCTTCTTCTCCGCGGCCTTGGCGGCACGATCCGCGCGCACCGCCGCTACCACCTGGTCGTGGACCTGCTCAAGCGGACGATCCTGCGCCGCGCTGTGCCCGGTCACGCGCACCACCACGCTGTGCTGGTCATCCAGCTTGATCAGCTGGCTGGCGGTGCCATCGGCGATCATCTGCTCATTGAAGACTTGGCGCAGCACCAGCGGATTGGCCAGCACGCCGGGTGCATCGGCCGCACTGAACGGCCCGGCCTTCTGCACCTGTAGGTCGGCCGCCTTGGCCGCCGGGGCCAGCGCGTCGGGGTTGTCCAGCGTCGCGGTCACCAGCTTGCCGGCCACCTCGTTGTACTGCCGGGCCAATGCTTCGGTCTTGGCCTCGTTGGCCAACTGATCGCGCACCTCCTCGAACGGCTTGCCGGCCTCGCCCTTGATCTCACGCAGCTTGATGACGTGGTAGCCGAATTCGGTCTTGATCGGTCCGACCACCTCACCCGGCTTGGCGATGGAAAACAGCGCGCTCTCGAACGGCCCGACCATCATCCCGCGGCTCACCCAGCCCAGGTCGCCGCCGTTCTCAGCAGAACCAGTATCCTGCGAATTGGCCTTGGCCAGCGCGGCGAAATCCGCACCCGGCGCCTTGGCTTCCTGGGCGAGCTTGGCGGCCTTTTCCTCAGCGGCCTTCTGCGTGGCCGCATCGGCCCCGGCCGGCACCGAAATCAGGATGTGCGAGGCCAGACGCTGTTCTGAAGAGAAGCGGGTCTTCTCGGCCTCGTAGCGCTTGCGCAACTCGGCCTCGTCCGCCGGGGCCGGCGGCGGCAGCTTGCTTGCATCCACCTCGACGTACTCGACGCTGGCCTGCTCGGGCTTGCGGAAATCACCTCGGTGGGTGGTGTACCACTGCTTGGCCTGCTCCTCGCTCACCGGCGCGTTATCCGGCTCCGGTGCGGGCAGCGTGGCCAGGGTCACATCGCGCGTTTCGCCCAGCAGGCCAAACAGCTGCTCGACCTCCTTGTCGGTCACGAAGGCGGACTGCGCCAAGGCCTGCGGCACCAGCGCGATGGCCATGTCCTGACGTACCTGCTGCTGGTAGGTCGTGGGCGTCAGGCCCTGCTGCGCCAGCAGCGATTTATAGGTTGCACCGTTGAACTTGCCATCGATCTGGAAGTTCGGATCGGTGGCGATCGCCTCGCGCAGCGCCTGGTCGCTCACCGACACACCGGCGCGCACCGCGGCCATTTCGACCACTTTGCGGTCGACCAGGTCGTCGAGCACCTTGCGCTTGTTGTCGGCCGAATCGAACTCACGTGCATCGAAGGCTTCGCCCAGTTGCGCCTGCTGGCGCTGACGCGCATTGCGCAGCGCCATCTGATAGTCCTGCGCACTGACCTGTTCGTGCTGCCAGGCCATCGAAACCGGCCACCACGCCGGCGCGGACGTCCACCAGGTCGGCGGCGCCTTGACGGTGGCCACCGCGTTATCCGCGCCCCCGCCCATGTACTGGTTCACGCCCACGAAAGCGAACGGGACGATCAACAGGCCCATCACCACGGTGGCGATCCAGCCCGAAGTCTTTTCGCGAAGTGTCTGCAGCATCGAGTCGTTACGTCTGGTTCGGCAAGCCGCGCAGTTTAGCGTGGTTCCACGCCCAGTTCGACGTTACGGCGAGGCAAAAGAAAACGCCCGCCGGCTGAGCCGACGGGCGTTTTGGAACAACTGGCGGAGCGGACGGGACTCGAACCCGCGACCTCCGGCGTGACAGGCCAGCATTCTAACCAGCTGAACTACCGCTCCGCACTTTGAAACACGTTGCAAACCTTGTGCTTTCTCTTTTAGGGAAAGCAAAGCCCCCAATCGCTCGGGGGCTTTTGGAACATCTGGCGGAGCGGACGGGACTCGAACCCGCGACCTCCGGCGTGACAGGCCAGCATTCTAACCAGCTGAACTACCGCTCCGCACTAAACCTCATTGCCGTGGTGCTTTGGTGGGTGCTGAGGGTTTCGAACCCCCGACCCTCTCCGTGTAAAGGAGACGCTCTACCGCTGAGCTAAGCACCCTAGCGAGCTAACTAGTTTACTGCGTCCTTCAGGGCTTTACCAGCCTTGAATGCAGGATTCTTCGAAGCGGCGATCTCGATGTTCTCACCGGTCTTCGGGTTGCGGCCCGTACGGGCAGCGCGGCCACGCACCTGGAAGGTGCCGAAGCCCACGATGGTCACCGAGTCGCCGCCCTTCAGGGCGTCGGTGATGCTGGCCACGACGGCGTCGACGGCACGGGTGGAATCAGCCTTGCTCAGCTCACAACGGCTGGCAACGGCCTCGATCAATTCGGCTTTGTTCATTGGATAACTCCCTTTGCGGCATGCAACCGCTGAATGAGTGACCGGCCCGGGGCTTGCGCCACTGCGGGCCGGTTGGATCCCGCGTCGAGTGCCAACTCAAGGGCGCTCGCGGGGTGCGGCTTTTATACCAGCCGCCCCCCGCTATCGCAACCAAAAAACCCAATAACGACGCGGGTTTCAGCGGGTTTTGGGGTTCATGAACCGCAGCAGGTCAATGCTTGACATCACGTGCCGGAGTGGGCTTGGGTGGCTGCGGCACATCGACCTGCTTGCCGCCATCGCTGCCACCGACCGGCGCCACTGGCCGCTCCAGAGCCAGGTCGAGCACCTCATCGATCCACTTCACCGGCACGATCTTCATGCCCTTGGTCACCGCCTCGGGGATGTCCGCCAGATCCTTGCGGTTCTCCTCGGGGATGATCACGGTGGTGATGCCACCGCGCATGGCCGCCAGCAACTTCTCCTTGAGTCCACCGATGGCCGAGACACGGCCGCGCAGCGTGATCTCGCCGGTCATCGCCACCTCGGCCTTGACCGGGTTGCGGGTCAAGGTGGACACCAGCGCGGTCACCATCGCGATGCCGGCGCTGGGGCCGTCCTTCGGCGTGGCGCCGTCGGGCACGTGCAGGTGCACGTCCTGCTTCTGCAGGAAATCGGTGTCGATCCCCAGGCTCTCGGCACGGGCACGCACCACCGACAACGCGGCCGATGCGGACTCCTTCATCACATCGCCCAACTGACCGGTCAGGGTCATCCCGCCCTTGCCGGGCACCAGGGTGACTTCGATCTGCAGCAGGTCGCCACCGACTTCCGTCCACGCCAGGCCGGTCACCAGGCCGATCTCATTGGCTTCTTCGGCACGACCGAAGTCGAAGCGACGCACGCCCTGGTACTTCTCGAGGTTCTTCTCGTCGACCACGACGCGGGCAACGGCCTTCTTGCCCTTCTTCTTCTCCGGCTGCGGGCCAGCCAGCGCGATCTCCTTGACCACCTTGCGGCAGATCTTGGCGATCTCGCGCTCCAGGTTGCGCACGCCGGATTCGCGCGTGTAGTAACGCACGATGTCGCGCACCGCGCTTTCCTCGATCTTCAGCTCATCGGCCTTCAGCCCGTTAGCCTTCAGCTGCTTGGGCACCAGGTAGCGCTGGGCGATGTTGAGCTTCTCCTCCTCGGTGTAACCGGGGATGCGAATGACCTCCATGCGGTCCAGCAGCGGCCCGGGAATGTTCAGCGAATTGGAGGTCGCCACGAACATCACGTCGGACAGATCCATGTCCACTTCGAGGTAGTGGTCGTTGAAGGTGTGGTTCTGCTCGGGATCGAGCACCTCCAGCAGGGCCGAAGACGGGTCCCCGCGGAAATCCATCGACATCTTGTCGATCTCGTCCAGCACGAAGAGTGGGTTCTTGGTCCCGGTCTTGTTGAGGTTCTGCACGATGCGGCCCGGCATCGAGCCGACGTAGGTACGACGGTGGCCACGGATCTCGGCCTCGTCGCGCACGCCACCCAGGGCCATGCGCACGAACTTGCGATTGGTCGCCTTGGCAATCGATTGCCCCAGCGAGGTCTTGCCCACGCCCGGCGGCCCGACCAGGCACAGGATCGGCCCCTTCATCTGCTTCACGCGCGACTGCACCGCCAGATATTCAAGGATGCGCTCCTTGACCTTCTCCAGGCCGTAGTGATCGGCGTCCAGCGTCTCCTGGGCCACCTTGAGGTCCTTGCGGACCTTGCTGCGCTTCTTCCACGGCACGCCAAGCAGCCAGTCCAGGTAGTTGCGCACCACCGCGGCTTCGGCCGACATCGGCGACATCTGCTTGAGCTTGTTGAGCTCGGCGCGCGCCTTGGTCTCCACCGGCTTGGGCATGCCCGCCTCGGCGATCTTGCGGGCCAGGTCCTCCAGCTCGTTGGGCGCATCGTCCAGCTCGCCCAACTCCTTCTGGATCGCCTTCATCTGCTCGTTGAGGTAGTACTCGCGCTGGGATTTTTCCATCTGCGACTTGACCCGGCCGCGGATGCGCTTCTCCAGCTGCTGCACATCGATCTCGCCATCGACAAAGCCCACCAGCAGCTCCAGCCGCTCGCCGACCGGGATGGTTTCCAGCAGCTTCTGCTTGTCGCTGAGCCGAACGCCCAGGTGCGCGGCGATGGTATCGGCCAGACGACCGGGCTCGTCGATGCCGGCCAGCGTCTGCAACAGCTCCGGCGGCAGCTTGCGATTGGTCTTGACGTACTGCTCGAACAGGCTCATCAAGGAACGGGCAACGGCCTCGACCTCGCGCGACTCGGTATTCTCGTCGACCTCGATTTCCTCGCCCTGGCCGTAGAGGGAGCTGTCGCGATCGACGATCTCGCTGACCGCCACGCGCGACACGCCTTCCACCAGCACCTTGATGGTCCCGTCCGGCAGCTTCAGCAGCTGCAGGACCTGCGCCAGGGTGCCGATCTGATAAAGGTCATTGGCGGCCGGGTCGTCGGTCTCGGCCGATTTCTGGGCGACCAGCAGGATGCGCTTGTCGGCGGCCATCGCCTGTTCCAGTGCGCGCATCGACTTGTCACGCCCGACAAACAGCGGGATGACCATGTGGGGGAACACCACCACATCGCGCAGCGGCAGCACGGGCAGGTCCAGGATCTGGGGTTCGGAACGGGCCATGGGGGCTCCAAAGAAGTGCGGGAGGGCGGTCCTGGACAACAGCGAAACGGTGTCGCAAAAACGCCGATGGCCCCGTTATGGGGCCATCGGCAGGGGGATGCAAGCGGGAATCTGAATCCCCTTTTCCATCAATCCCTTAGCACATCACTCGGCCGAGGCCACCTTGGCCTGCGCCGGCGGGTTCTGGTAGATCAGATACGGCTCTGACTTGTGCTCGATGACCGACTCGTCCACGACCACCTTGCCCACGTTTTCCAGCGACGGCAGGTCGTACATGGTGTCCAGCAACACCGACTCGACGATGGTGCGCAGGCCACGGGCGCCGGTCTTGCGCTTGAGCGCCTTACGGGCGATCGCGGACAAGGCGTCGGGACGGAACTCCAGCTCCACGCCCTCCATGTCGAACAGGCGCTTAAATTGCTTGGTGATGGCGTTCTTGGGCTCGGTCAGGATCTTGATCAGCGCCGCCTCGTCCAGTTCCTCCAGCGTGGCGACCACGGGCAGGCGGCCGACGAACTCGGGAATCAGACCGAACTTGATCAGGTCTTCCGGCTCGACCTCGGACAGGACCTTGCCGATTTCCGGCTTCTTCTCCGAGGACTTCACCTTGGCGCCGAAGCCGATGCCGCTGGCCTCGGTCGAGCGCGACTGGATGATCTTGTCCAGCCCGGCGAAGGCACCACCGCAGATGAACAGGATGTTCTTGGTGTCCACCTGCAGGAATTCCTGCTGCGGATGCTTGCGGCCGCCCTGCGGCGGGACGCTGGCCACGGTGCCCTCGATCAGCTTCAGCAGGGCCTGCTGCACACCCTCACCGGACACATCACGGGTGATCGACGGGTTCTCGCTCTTGCGCGAGATCTTGTCGATTTCGTCGATGTAAACGATGCCCTGCTGCGCCTTGTCGACATCGTAGTCGCACTTCTGCAGCAGCTTCTGGATGATGTTCTCCACGTCCTCGCCGACGTAGCCGGCCTCGGTCAGCGTGGTGGCATCGGCGATGGTGAACGGCACGTTGAGCAGGCGCGCCAGCGTCTCGGCCAGCAGCGTCTTGCCCGAACCGGTCGGCCCGGCCAGCAGGATGTTGGACTTGGCCAACTCGACATCGTCGCTCTTCTGCCGGCTTTCGATGCGCTTGTAATGGTTGTAGACGGCCACCGCGAGCGTGCGCTTGGCGCGTTGCTGGCCGATCACGTACTGGTCGAGGACCTCGAGGATCTCGCGCGGCTTGGGCAGCGAGCTGCGCGCCGACTGGGCCTTCTCCTCCAGCTCCTCGCGGATGATGTCGTTGCACAGCTCCACGCACTCATCGCAGATGAACACGCTGGGGCCCGCGATCAGTTTGCGGACTTCGTGCTGGCTTTTGCCGCAGAACGAGCAGTACAGGATCTTGGTGCTGTCGCTGGAACGGCCTTGACGGTCTTCGCTCATGCTTGGTTTACCCACTCACTACGGCCCCCGCGGGGGCATTCGATTTCGAGAATAGCACCGGTTTGGCGCAGGTGCCGCGCCGGGGCTGCCGGGAACAAAGGAGAACTGCGGAACGCAGAAATCCAGATGCAATTCCCGGGCCGCGGCGCGCCGTACCTGCCGGACACCCCGCAAACGCAACGCGCCGGGAATGATCGCCCGGCGCGCGCTGGCCTCGTGTGCCGCGAGGCGGAACAGCCCCGATCAGGCGGACTGGATCGATTCGTCAGGACGACGCTCCAGCACCTCGTCCACCAGACCATAGGCCTTGGAATCGGCGGCGCTCTTGAAGTTGTCGCGCTCGGTGTCCCGGGCGATGGTCTCCAGCGACTGGCCGGTGTGCTTGGCCAGAATCTCGTTCAGACGGTGGCGCAGGGTCAGGATTTCGCGGGCATGGATGTCGATGTCCGTGGCCTGGCCCTGGAAGCCGCCCAGCGGCTGATGGATCATCACGCGCGAATTGGGCAGCGCGTAACGCTTGCCGGCCGCACCGGCCGCCAGCAGCAGCGCGCCCATCGAGGCGGCCTGGCCGACGCAGATCGTGCTCACGTCCGGCTTGATGTACTGCATGGTGTCGTAGATGGCCATGCCGGCGGTGACCACGCCACCGGGCGAGTTGATGTAGAAGCTGATGTCCTTCTCTGGGTTTTCCGCCTCGAGGAACAGCATCTGCGCCACGATCACGTTGGCCACGTGGTCATCCACGGGCCCGACCAGGAAGATCACGCGCTCCTTGAGCAGGCGGGAATAGATGTCGTAGGCGCGCTCGCCGCGGCTGGTCTGCTCGACCACCATCGGCACAAGATTCAGGGCTTTGGTCAGGTTATCCATGGGGTGAGGCACCTTCTTGTTGTTGGATCCGCACGGGTCGTGCGTGGAAATTGCCGGATCCCGCCTCAACTGTCGGTCCTGCCGCCCATGGCGGCCGGACCGACGGCGAAACCAAGCGCCGTTACTGCCGGATGGCGTCCTGGAAGGACAGCGCCTGCTCGGTGTGCTGGGCGCGCTCGGCGATCCAGTCGATCACCTGCTCTTCCATCACCCGGGCCTGCAGCCCGGACATCATCTGGGGATCGTTGCGGTACAACTCAATGACCTGCTCGGGCTCCTCGTAGGTGGAAGCGATCAGGCGCATGGTTTCCTGGACGCGCTTGGGATCCAGGCGCAGCTCGTTGCGACGGGCGACCTCGCCCACCAGCAGGCCGACCAGGACGCGCTTGCGGGCGGCATCCATGAAACCCTGGTGCGCACCTTCCGGCGGCTGCACGTTCTGGCCCTGGCGACGGGCCTGCTCGACCTGCTGGGCCAGCATGGCGCGGGCTTCGTTCTCGACCAGGCGCTCGGGCATCTCGACCGAGGCGTAGGCCGCGATCAGCTGCTCGCCGACTTCGCGGCGCAAACGATTGGCCAGCGCGCCCTTCAGCTCGCGCTCCAGGTTGGTGCGGATGTCGGCCCGGAACTGTTCTTCGTTGCCGCCCTTCACGCCGAAGCTCTTGATGAACTCCTTGTCCACCGGCGGCAGTACCGATTCGGACACGTCGGTGACCTTCAGGTGCACCTGCACGCTCTTGCCGGCCAGCTGCGGCACCCGCCAGTCGGCGGGAAACTGGACCGTGATTTCCTTTTCTTCGCCCTTGGCCATGCCGACCAGCGCCTGCTCGATGTCGGCGAACATCACGCCCGAACCGATCAGGGTGGCCCCGGTCTCGGCACCTTCGGCCGGCAGGCGCTCGTCGCCGGCCTGCGACCAGGTTTCCAGCGCGACGCGATCGCCATCGGCCGCGCCGCGTTCGACCGGCTGGAAGGTGCGGCGCTGCAGGCGCAGGTTCTCGATCATCTGATCGATATCGGCGTCGGTCACCTCGGCGGTGTGGCGCACCACGCTCAGCTTGGCCACGTCGATCTCACCGAAGTCCGGCACCACCTCGAAGGTCGCCACCCACTCCAGCTCACCCTCGCCCGCCGGCTCCAGGCGCGGACTTCCGGCCAGCTGCAGGGCCTGCTCGCGCACGGCCGAGTCAAAGGTCTCGCGCAGCAGGCCGTCCAGCGCCTCGGCGCGCACCTGCTTGCCGAAACGCTGCTCGATCACCTTGGCCGGCACCTTGCCAGGACGGAAGCCCTTCAGGCGCACGGTCTGGCTCAGCTCGCGCAGGCGGCCACCGATATGGGTGTCCAGGCGCTCGGCCGGCAGAGTGAAACTCATGCGGCGCCCAAGGCTGCCGGTCGATTCGACGGAAACGGTCATGTCACTGGCTCCTGCAACCGTGGCCTCGCAGGACCACGGGTTATCGTTGAGAAAGGGATGGCGGCGGGCTCGGCCGTTTGAAGCGGTCAGCGCCCTTGCCGAACGCGCTAGTTTCGCCGATCGGGCGCGGTTTGACCACCGAGGGTGCGGTTTTCGTTGACAGGCACCCTCCGCGTCCAGACAATACGCGTCCTTTCCGGCGCTGGTCGCCGGCAAGGCACCGGCAAGTCGCCGGCCCACTGAAGGTTTCCGGGGTATAGCGCAGTCTGGTAGCGCGCCTGCTTTGGGAGCAGGATGTCGGGGGTTCGAATCCCTCTACCCCGACCATCCTCAGTAAGGGCCAGCAAGATGGGCCCGGATGCATTTCCAGCCGGGCGCCCGTAGCTCAACTGGATAGAGCACCGGCCTTCTAAGCCGGCGGTTACAGGTTCGATTCCTGTCGGGCGCGCCAATGCATCGGCGCACAGGGCTGGATGCGGTTTTCAGTGGTGGCTGTAGCTCAGTTGGTTAGAGTACTGGATTGTGATTCCAGATGTCGGGGGTTCGAGTCCCCTCAGCCACCCCACTTTCCGCACCATTTCGCTCCGAAAGGGTGTTGCAGAACCGGAATCATCGCGTATACTGCGCGACCAGTTTTCGGGGCCGTTAGCTCAGTTGGTAGAGCAGTTGACTCTTAATCAATAGGTCCAAGGTTCGAATCCTTGACGGCCCACCAAACAAGACAGCCATCCGGTGCAAACCGGATGGCTGTTTTCTTATGCGCCGAATCTGCAAGGAAGTCCGACGACCCTGCGTCGCGGGACAGGGCGAGGACGCGCACCTCGTGCGCGAGCGCCAACGGACGTGTAAACCTTCCGCACCTTCGGCACATCCAAAAAGCTCCTTCCCTTCCCGAGATGACGCCATGCCGCCTCGCCTTTCGCTCGTCCTTGGCGCTGCCCTCTTGGCCGCGAGCTTTCACGGCCATGCCAGCCAGGACACCGGCACGATCCGCGGCCAGGCCGCACCCGACGAGCAGATCATCATCGTCAGCGAATCGACCAACGCCATCGTCGGCGTCGTCGCCGACCACGAGGGCCGCTTCGAGGCGCACGACCTCGCCCCAGGGCAATACCGCGTTGCGCGCGGAAGTACCCTCTCACAGCCTCGCGGCGCACCGGTCCTGGCCGGGCGCGTGACGACGGTGACACTGCCGGCAAAGGCCGACGACCCGGGACGCTGAGCGCCCGGAGACAGCACAGAACGCCTGCCCGCTCCCCTGTGCGATCCGCGGGGAGATCGCTTGCCGGCGATCAGAATCGTCAGCGCGCGCCGTGACGGCGGAGAGGTAGAATGCGTACAACCTTGCGAAAGTGGCGGAATTGGTAGACGCACTGGATTTAGGTTCCAGCGGGTAACCCCCGTGGGGGTTCGAGTCCCCCCTTTCGCACCATCAACAAAGGAATGGCAGCCCAGGAGGCGCAATGATCCGCAGTGGCAATCCCGCCCTGAAACAGTCCACCTTCCTCGATCTTGGATCGGGCCGGGTCGTGACCCGAGATGGCGGCGCGATGACGCTCAACGGCACGGTCAACAAGACCGGCTTCCTGTTGTTCCTCAGCCTGCTGACCGCTGCGTTCGCATGGCATCAGTCGACCATCGCCCTTCCCAACGGCGAAATGGCCCCGGCGGCCGGCGCAGGCATCTACATGATCGGCGGCGCGATCGGCGGCCTCATCCTTGCGCTGATCACCACCTTCAAGAAGACCTGGTCACCGGTGACCGCGCCGCTGTATGCGCTGGTCGAGGGCTTCTTCCTCGGCTCGATCTCGGCGATGTACGAAATGCGATTCCACGGCATCGTCTTCCAGGCGGTGCTATTGACCTTCGGCACGCTGTTCGCGCTGTTGATGGCCTACCGCAGCGGCCTGATCAAGCCGACCGAGAACTTCAAGCTGGGCGTGGTCGCGGCCACCGGCGGCATCGCGCTGGTGTACCTGGTGTCGATGGTGATGCAGATGTTCGGCATGAACGTCTCCTACATCCATGGCTCGGGCGTGATCGGGATCGGCTTCAGCCTGGTCGTGGTGGTGGTCGCCGCCCTGAACCTGGTGCTGGACTTCGATTTCATCGAGTCCGGCGTCGACGCCGGCGCGCCGAAGTACATGGAGTGGTACGGCGCCTTCGGGCTGATGGTCACCCTGGTCTGGCTGTACGTGGAGTTCCTGCGCCTGCTGTCCAAGCTGCAGTCCCGCAACTGACCGGCACGCAAGCGGTGTAGAGCGGAGCTTGTTCCGCTGGGCTTTCCCGACGACCTGAGCGGAGAGCCGCCGAGCCAGCTCGGCGCTACGCAAGAGCCAGCACTCCCATCAAAAAAGGGCGCCGATGGCGCCCTTTTTTGTGGACCGGTGTTCGCGCCCTTACAGACGGCTGGCGATCGCCTTGGCGAAGCCCATGGTGTTGCCGGTGCCGCCCAGATCCGGGGTGACCGAATCCTTGGCTTCCAGCGTGGCCACGATGGCGTTGCGCAGGCGCGTTGCGTTGTCCGGCTGGCCGATGTGGTCAAGCATCTGCGCGGCGGCGAGCAGCAGCGCGCAGGGATTGGCCTTGCCCTGGCCGGCGATGTCCGGCGCCGAGCCGTGCACGGCCTCGAAGATCGCCGCATTGGTGCCGATGTTGGCGCCCGGCGCCAGGCCCAGGCCTCCGACCAGACCGGCGCACAGGTCCGAGAGGATGTCGCCGAACAGGTTGGTGGTCACGATGATGTCGAACTGCTCCGGACGCATCACCAGCTGCATGCAGGTGTTGTCCACGATCATCTCGTTGCACTCGATGTCCGGATAGTCCTTGGCCACCTCGCGCCCGACCTTCAGGAACAAACCCGAGGTCGACTTGATGATGTTCGCCTTGTGCACCAGGGTCACCTTCTTGCGGCCGGCGGCGCGGGCCAGGTCGAAGGCGTAGCGCACGATGCGCTCGGAGCCCTTGCGGGTCACGCGGGTCATCGAGATCGCGGTCTCGCCGTCAGCCGAGACTTCCTGGCCCTCGCTCAGGTAGGCACCCTCGGTGTTCTCGCGCACCGTGATCAGATCCACACCCGCGCCGAAGCGCGACTTGGTGTTGGGGAAGGAAATCGCCGGGCGCACGTTGGCGTACAGGTCGAAATGCCGGCGCATGGTCACGTTGATCGAGGTGAAGCCCTCGCCCACCGGCGTGGTCAGCGGGCTCTTCAGCGCGACCTTGTTCTTCTCGATCGAGGCCAGGGTCTGCGCGGGCAGCAGGTCGCCATGCTTTTCCAGGGCGACCAGGCCGGCGTCGGCGTCTTCGTAGGTCAGGCCCGCCTTGAGCGCGTCAAGCACGTACAGGGTGGCGTCCATGATTTCCGGGCCGATACCGTCGCCGCGGATGACCGTGATGGTTTGCGTCATGAGGAGTTCCAGACTGGGGCGCAAGCCGGTGTGGCATGCGCGGGAAAGAGATTCAGTCCCCTCAGTATGCCCGACCTGACGTGATCGTCCCAAAACCGGAACGCAGCGGAAAACCATAAAGATCCGCTAAAAAGCGGACAAGAAACCCAAATTTCGGAAAAAATTCACATAACACGCGAGTACGCGAATTCAGGTATGCATCATCCATACATACCTGAAACCGCCCGGTTTGCGCGGATCAATCGTGCGCGTGCGCTTGCGGCGCGGCCGCTCCGCCTTCGAGCTGGTCCAGGAAATCCACTGCGCGGCGCAGGTGCGGAATCACGATGGACCCGCCGACGACCAGCCCCACGGAGAAGGTCTCGAAGAACTCCTCGCGGGTCACGCCGGCGTCCTTGCACTGGGCCACGTGGTAGCTGATGCAGTCGTCACAGCGCAGGACCATCGAGGCCACCAGACCCAGGAGTTCCTTGGTCTTCACGTCCAGCGCGCCCGCCTGGTAGGTCTGCGTATCCAGCGCGAAGAAGCGACGGACGACCTGGTTGGGCTCGGCCAGGATGCGCTGGTTCATGCGCTGCCGGAATTCGGTGAAGGCCTGGACGCGATCGGCTTCGTTCTCTGACATGGTGCAACTCCAATCGGTGATCGACTCAGGCGCCAGCCAGCAGCGGTTCCAGCCCACCGGCGCGGTGCAGCGCCATCATGTCGTCGTAGCCGCCGACGTGGGTTTCGCCAATGAAGATCTGCGGCACGCTGGTGCGGCGGGTCTTGGCCATCATCTTCTCCCGCTCGGCCGGGTCGGTATCGATGCGCACTTCGGTCCAGGTCTGGCCCTTGGACTTGAGGAAGTTCTTGGCCGCCACGCAGTACGGACAGATGGCGGTGGAGTAGATGGTGATCTCGGGTGTGCTCATGGGGAATTCTCCGCCCGGTTGATGGTCTGACAGGCATCATGGTGGCATGGAGGCGGGAAACCAGAGACAGACATGCAACGCAGCGGATTAACCACTGATTCACGCGTCGGGCACCCAGGGCCCGCATCCTGCGCCACTGCGCTTATCGCCACTCACCGAGCCTGTCCGTGCGCCTGACCCTGCTGGCCACCGCCCTCACCCTGCTGGTCGCCGCGCCGATCAGCCGCGCCCAGACCGAGCGGCTGCCCGACATCGGGTCGTCCGCCGGCGAGCTGCTCACGCCGACCAGGCAGCGCGAGTACGGCGCGATGACACTGCGCGAGCTGCGCAACTACGGCTACCTGCTGGACGATCCGCTGATCGACGACTGGCTCGACAAGGTCGGCCAGAAGCTTGCCACCAACAGCGACCGCCCGCAGCAGCCGTTCACCTTTTTCATGCTGCGCGACCGTCAGATCAACGCCTTCGCCACCCTCGGCGGCTATATCGCAGTCAACTCTGGACTGGTGTTGACCGCAACGCGCGAGGACGAGGTCGCCGCAGTGCTCTCGCACGAGATCGCCCATGTCACCCAGCAACACGTCCTGCGCGGCGTCGAACGCGCGCAGCGCGATCAGATTCCCATCCTGCTGGGCATGCTCGGGGCAATCGTCGCGGCCCAGGCAGCGGGAGGAAACTCCAGCGGAGACGCCTCCCAGGCCGCCATCTTCAGCGGCCTGGGGCTGATGCAGCAGCGCCAGATCGATTACACGCGCTCCAACGAATCCGAAGCCGACCGCCTGGGCATCCGCACCCTGGCCCGCGCCGGTTACGACCCGGAGGCGATGGCCGACTTCTTTGCCCGCATGCAGCAGGTCATGCGCGCCAACCGGGGGGGCGAACGCGAGCAGGTGCCCGATTACCTGCAGACCCATCCGGTGACGACCACCCGCATCAGCGAAGCCCACGACCGCGCCGAACGCATCGAGCGCGAGCAGAACGTGGTCACCACCGTGACCACCCCCGGCGGCAAGATCACCGAATCCAGCCCGCGCGAAGGCAACTACGCAGCGGGCATGCCCAGCACCAATCCCCTGCTGCCGTTCCAGGTCTCGCTGCCGGAGAGCAGCTTCCAGGCCGGTGCGACGGGGCTGTTCGCCTGGGCGCACGAGCGCCTGCGCGTCCTCAGCGCCAACACGCCGGGCGATGCGGTGCGCGAATACGAAGGCATCCGCCGCAGTACCGGCGAACTGACCGCCCCGCAGCAATATGGCCTGGCCCTGGCCGAGCTGCGCAGCAACGACACACTGAGCGCCGCCACGCATTTCGCCGCGTTGCTCAAGGCCGATCCGGACAACGTATGGCTGGGCTTGGCGCTGGCCGAGGCACAGGCGCGCAACGGAGACATGGCGGCGGCCAAACAGCGCTTCGAGGCGCTGCGCAAGCACCACCCGGACAGCCGGCCGATCGCCCTGACCTACGCGCAGGCGCTCAATGCGCAGGGCACCGCGGCTGGCGGCAAGCAGGCGCAGGCGGTCCTGCAGCCGCTGCTGGGGGGCGCGGACGACGATCCGATCTTCCAGCAGGCCTACGCCCGCGCCTGCGAACTGGCCGGCGACAGCGCCAAAGCCGGAGAGGCGTACGCCCAGGTCGCCTACCTGAACGGGCGCCCGGAGCAGGCCCTGACCCAGCTGCAGAATCTCAAGCGTCGCGAAACGCTCGATTATTACGACCGCGCCCGGGTCGACGCGCGCATCGCCGCGATCACCCCCGAGGTCCTGGAACTGCGCGATGCCGGCATCCGCGATCCGGACCTGGATCGCAATCGCTGATTCGATTGCTGCGACCGGGCCGGCCTCGCTGTCACAATAGAGTCATAAAATTGTCGTCTACTGGTGTCGATCCCACCGGCTTGGCGAAATTCCGTGCAGAAACGCATCCTGATCGTCGACGACGAACCGGCCATCCGCGACATGGTCGCCTTTGCCTTGCGCAAGGGTGAATTCGAACCGGTCCACGCTGGCGACGCCCGCGAGGCGCAGGGCGCCATCGCCGACAAGGTCCCCGATCTGATCCTGTTGGACTGGATGCTCCCGGGCACCAGCGGCCTGGACCTGGCCCGGCGCTGGCGCAAGGACGCCCTGACCCGTGAGATCCCCATCATCATGCTCACTGCCCGAGGCGAGGAGAACGACCGCGTGGGCGGGCTGGAAGCCGGCGTGGACGACTATGTGGTCAAGCCGTTCTCTTCGCGCGAGCTGCTGGCGCGCATCCGTGCGGTGATGCGCCGCACCCGCGAGGACGAGGAAGACGGCAGCATTTCGGTGGGCACCCTGCGCATTGACGGCGCTGCCCATCGCGTGTTCGCCGAGGACACGCCGGTGCCGATTGGTCCCACCGAGTACCGCCTGCTGCACTTCTTCATGACCCATCCTGAGCGCGTCTATAGCCGGACCCAGCTGCTGGATCACGTCTGGGGCGGCAGCGTGTACGTGGAGGAGCGCACCGTGGACGTGCATATCCGCCGCCTGCGCAAGACCCTCGAACCGCACGGCGCGGACAACATGGTCCAGACCGTGCGTGGGTCCGGTTACCGGTTTTCGGTCTCCACCTGAGCAGCGCCCCACCCGCGGCCGGGCAACACGCGACGGTCACATGCCTGTCGCCAGGCGGTCGCCGCGCCGCCGCATGCCTGCCACGACCGACGCATTACGCTCGGCAACAGCTCTGACACAATCGCCTCATGCCTCTGCACCTGCGCTCGGCCTGGAACCGCACCCTGTTCCGCCTCGCCACCCTCCTGCTCATCGCCGCAGTCGTCGGCTGGCTCGTCGGTGCGTTCTGGCCTGTCCTGGCGCTGGGCGCGCTGGGCGTCGTAGCTTGGCAGTTCTGGCACCTGCGCGTGGTCCTGCGCCGCCTGACGGCCCGCGAACGCCTGAAGCCGCCGCGTGGCGATGGCGTCTGGAACGAACTGGACCGCCTGCTGCACCGCGGTCAGGCCGACATGCGCACCCGCAAGCGCCGTCTGCTGTCCATGCTGCGCGCCTACCGCGCCGCGGCCGCCGCCCTGCCCGACGCGGTGGTGGTCATCGACCGCGACACCCAGCGTGTGCTGTGGTTCAACAAGGCCGCGACAGCGCTGCTGGGGCTGCGCCATCCGGTCGATCTGGGCGCGCCAGTTGGAGAGCGCCTGCAACCGTTGCCCATGTCGCACTGGCTCAGTGGCGGGCGCAACGCCGAGCCGATGCTCGACGCGGTCTCGCCGGCCAATGCCGCGCTGCGCCTGAACATCCGCCTGATCCCCTATTCGGACCAGTACTGGCTGCTGGTGGCGCGCGACGTCAGCAAGCTGCTGCGTTTGGAAGAAATGCGCCGGGACTTCGTGGCCAATGTCTCCCATGAACTGCGCACCCCGCTGACCGTGGTCCATGGCTACCTGGACATGCTCGACACCGACGAGGTGCCGGAGTGGAAGCCGATCCTGGAAGAGATGCAGAAGCAGTCCAACCGCATGACCCAGCTGGTGGAAGACCTGCTCACCCTTTCGCGCCTCGAGGTGCAGGACAGCCTGCCACACGAGAACATCGGCATGGCCTCGATGATGTCCACCCTGCGCCGCGAGGCCGAAGCCCTCAGCCAGCGGCGCCAGACCATCGTGATGGAAGACTGCGGCGACATCGACCTGTGGGGTTCCAACAAGGAGTTGCACAGCGCCTTCTCCAACCTGGTCAGCAACGCGGTGCGCTACACCCCGGTGGGCGGTACCATCACCATCGCCCTGGCCCGCGAAGGACAAGGCGCGGTGCTGAGCGTGCGCGATACCGGCTACGGCATCCCCGAATCGCACCTGCCGCGCATCACCGAGCGCTTCTACCGGGTCTCCACCAGCCGCTCGCGCGAAAGCGGTGGCACCGGGCTTGGGCTCTCCATCGTCAAGCACGTGCTGAACCTGCACCAGGCCCGGCTGGAGATCGACAGCGCGGTCGGCCAGGGCAGTACTTTCTCGGTCCATTTCGGTCCCGAGCGCGTGCACCCCCGCGAGGGGGCCTTCCCGCTTCAAGAGAGTCAGACCGCATGAATGCCGCCACCGAACTGCCCGCCGAGACCGCCGATCCGCTGCGCGACAGTGCCCTGTACTTCAACCGCGAGCTGTCGCAGCTGGACTTCAACTTCCGCGTCCTGGCCCAGGCACAGGATCCATCGGTCCCGTTGCTCGAACGGTTGCGCTTCCTGTGCATCAGCTGCACCAACCTGGACGAGTTCTTCGAGATCCGCGCGGCCACCGTGCGGCATGCGCAGGATTTCGGGCTGCCGGCCGGACCGGATGGGCTGAGCCCGGCCACGGTCCTGACGCGCATCCACGACCGCGCCGCGCAGCTCGTCGACGCCCAGTACACCTGCTGGAACCAGGTCCTGCGCCCGGCCCTGGACCAGGCGGGCGTGCGCGTGCTGAGCCAATTGGTGTGGAACGCCCGCCAGAAGCGCTGGCTGCGCGCCTACTTCCGCAACGAGATCATGCCGGTGCTCTCGCCCCTGGGCCTGGATCCGTCGCATCCGTTCCCCAAGATCCTCAACAAGTCGCTCAACATCGTGGTGGTGCTCAAGGGCAAGGACGCCTTCGGTCGTGCCGGGCACCTGGCGATCGTGCGCGCGCCGCGTTCGCTGTCGCGCATCATCCAGCTGCCGCAGCGCATCTCCGGCGGCGAGCACGACTTCGTGCTGCTTTCCAGCGTGCTGTCTGCCTTCGTGGACGACCTGTTCCCCGGCATGGAGGTCAAGGGCGCCTATCAGTTCCGGGTCACCCGCAACTCCGAGCTGGTGGTCGACGAGGAGGAAGTGGAGAACCTGGCTCTGGCGCTTCGCGACGAACTGGCCGGGCGCGGCTACCGTCCCGCGGTGCGCCTGGAGATCGCCCACGACTGCCCCAAGGCCATCGTCGGCACGCTGCTGGAGAACTTCGGCCTGACCGAAAACGCGGTGTATCGCATCAATGGCGCGGTCAATCTCAACCGGGTCAGCCAGGTCTATGACCTGGTCCAACGCCCCGAACTGAAGTATCCGGCCTTCACTCCGCGCACGCTGCGCGACGGCGATGCCATGTTCGAGACCGTCGCCGACGGCGACGTGCTGCTCAGCCATCCCTTCGATGCCTTCACCCCGGTGCTGGAGCTGCTCAAGCAGGCCGCCACCGATCCCAACGTCCTGGCCATCAAGCAGACGCTCTACCGCACCGGCAAGGACTCGGCCATCGTCGATGCCCTGGTGATCGCCGCGCGCAACGGCAAGGACGTCACGGTGGTGGTCGAACTGCGCGCGCGTTTCGACGAGGAGGCCAACCTGGGCCTGGCCGACAAGCTGCAGGAAGCCGGCGTGCAGGTGGTCTATGGCGTGGTCGGCTTCAAGACCCACGCCAAGATGCTGCTCATCGTCCGCCGCGAGGGCAAGAAGCTGCGCCGCTACGTGCACCTGGGCACCGGCAACTATCACGCCGGCACCGCGCGGGCGTACACCGACCTGGGCCTGATCACGGCCAACCCGGACATCGGCAACGACGTGCACCTGCTGTTCCAGCAACTCTCCGGACTGGCGCCCACGACCAAGCTCAAGTGCCTGTTGCAGTCGCCTTTCACCCTGCATCCGGGGGTGATCAAGAAGATCGAGCGCGAGGCGCGCCTGGCCCGTGAGGGTCGGCCGGCGCGCATCATCATCAAGGTCAACGCCATCAACGAGGTTCGGGTGATCCGGGCCCTGTACGCGGCCTCGCAGGAGGGCGTGCAGATCGACCTGATCGTGCGCGGCGCCTGCACGGTGCGCCCGGGCGTGCCGGGGATCTCGGAGAACATCCGCGTGCGCTCGATCGTGGGACGTTTCCTGGAGCACAGCCGCGTGTACTGGTTCGGCAACGATGGCGACCCGGAGCTGTACTGTGCCAGCGCCGACTGGCTGGAGCGCAACCTGTTGCACCGGGTCGAAACCTGCTTCCCGATCCTGGACGCGCGCCTGGCCGCGCGGGTGTTCCGCGATCATCTGCAGAACTATCTGGACGACAACTGCAACGCCTGGGAACTGGACGCGGACGGGGAATACCACAAGTGTTCGCCGGCGCAGGACCAGGCCCCGCACTCGGCCCAGGGCACGCTGCTGGCCAAGGTCTGACCCTGTGTCATCGCCCGCCGCGCGGCGGGCACCATGAAAGGTGAATGTGGCTTCGGCTACCATTGCGCGCCATGCCATTCACCCTCCCCCAGACCTTCTCCCAGCCGCTGCAGGACAACGACCAGTTGGCAGCCGTGGACCTGGGCTCCAACAGCTTCCACATGATCGTGGCCCGCTACACTCAGGGCCAGCTGCGCGTGATCGACCGCCTGCGCGAGACCGTGCGCATGGCCGACGGCCTGGATCACCGCGGCGGCCTGTCGGCCGAGGCCCACGCCCGCGCCATGGAATGCCTGTCGCGCTTCGGCCAGCGGATCCGGGATCTGCCCGACGCCCGGGTCCGTGCCCTGGCGACCAACACCGTGCGCAGGCTGGCGCTGCCGCAGGAGTTCCTGGTCCCGGCCGAAGCCGCGCTGGGTCACGCCATCGAGGTCGTCTCCGGCCGCGAGGAAGCACGTCTGATCTATCTGGGCGTCTGCAATGCACAACCACCGAAGGCCGGCAGCAAGCGCCTGGTCATTGACATCGGCGGCGGCTCGACCGAATTCATCATCGGCTCGGGCATGCAGACCCTGGAGCGCGAGAGCATCCAGGTCGGCTGCATCGCCAGCACCCGGCGGTTTTTTCCCGGCGGCAAGCTGACCAAGAAGCGCTGGAATACGGCCCTGACGGAAATCACCGCCGAGCTGCAGCAGTTCGCTCCGCTTTACCGGAGCTTGGGCTGGCAGGAAGCGCTTGGCTCGTCGGGTACCGCCAAGGCCATCGGCGACATCTGCGCGGCGATGAAGCTGACCAAGGGCGCGATCACCGCCGAGGCCCTGCCCCAGGTGCGCGAGCGCCTCCTGCAGGCAGAAAAGATCGAGAACATCGACCTGCCCAGCCTGAGCAAGGATCGCCAGCCGATCATCGCCGGCGGGGTGTTGGTCATGGAGGCCGCCTTCCAGGCGCTGGGCATCGAACGCGTTCTTGTGAGCAAAGCCGCCATGCGCGAAGGCATCCTCTACGACATGCTGGGCCGCCGCGGCGACAACGATCCACGCGAACAGTCGGTGGCCAGCATGATGCACCGCTACGGCGTGGACGAGGCCCAGGCAGGCCGCGTGGCCGCCACGGCTGCGCGCCTGTTCGCGCAGGTGGCACCGGCCTGGCAACTGGAACCGGACGACGGGCGCCTGCTCTCGTGGGCCGCGCGACTGCACGAGATCGGCCTGGCCATCGCCCACAGCCAGTACCACATCCATGGTGCCTACTTGCTGGAGCACTCGGACATCGCCGGTTTCTCGCGCCAGGAGCAGCTGATGCTCTCGGCGCTGGTGCGCACGCATCGTCGCGGCATTCCAAAATCCGCCTTCGACGCACTGCCGGACCGCCGCATTCCCGCGGCCCGGCACATTGCCGTACTGCTGCGCCTGGCCGTGCTGCTGCACCGCGCCCATGACCAGGACGAAATTCCGGTGCTGGACCTGGAGGCCACGGCCGATGACCTGCGCCTGACCCTGGACAAGGCGTGGATCGATGCCCGGCCGCTGCTGCGCGCCGACCTGATCGGCGAAGCCGACGCGCTGCCTGACCTGGGTGTCACCTTCAAGCCCTTCGTGACCTGAACTGCCACAGGCGCCCGGGCTCCTGTAGAGCGCGGCTTACCAACTGCGGGCCAGACTCGCCAGTTCCCGCGGCAGCAGTGCTAACGTCCCTGGGCAGGAAAGCGCGCAAACCGTCGATGCCGGTCACGCACCGCGCTGCCAAGCCGCACAGGGAATTGCATGGCCCGCCAGAATGCCGATGCACTCATCCAGCAAGTCATGGCGCAGGTTGCGAGCGCCTCGAGTTCGGTCGAACGCAACGTCGAGCAGATCCTGCGTGCGGTGCGTGACCACCTGCGCATGGACGTGGCCTTTGTCTCCGAGTTCGGCACCCGCGACCGCGTCTTCCGCTACGTGCTCAACGAGGGCGGCCGCCTCCAGCTGCACGCCGGTGACACCATGGCGATGGAGTCGGGCTACTGCCGGGGCGTGGTGGAAGGGCGCATCCCACAGCTGATTCCGGATACTGCGCGGGTTCCGGCGGCCGCCTGCCTGCCCGAGACCAGCGCGATCCCGATCGGCGCCCACCTGAGCGTCCCCATCGTGCTGGGCGACGGCCGGGTCTACGGGACCTTCTGCTGTTTCAGCTTCGAGCCGAACCTGAGCCTGGATGAGCGCGACCTGCACATGATGCGTGCGTTCGCCCAATTGCTGGCCTTCCAGGTCGAGGGCGACCTGGCTGCCGTGCGTGACCATGGCGCCAAGGTCGAGCGGATCAGCGCGGTCCTGGAAATGGGGCAACCGCGCATCGTCTATCAACCGATCTACCGGCTGTCCGATCACACCATCGTTGGCGTGGAGTGCCTGTCCCGCTTCGACATGGAGCCGCGCCGTCCGCCGGACAAATGGTTCGACGAGGCCAACGAGATCGGCCTGGGCGTGCGCCTGGAGCTCAACGCGATGCTGACCGCGCTCGATGGGCTGCGTGCGGTGCCGGGTGGCTTCTATGTGGCGCTCAATGTCTCGCCGCAGACGCTCGTCAGCGGCGACGTGCTGGAGTACCTGGACGTGATCCAGCCCGGCCGCATTGTCATGGAGATCACCGAGCACGCCCTGGTCGACGATTACCACCCCCTGCAGGCCACGGTGCAGAAACTGCGCCAGGCCGGGGTGCGCTTCGCGGTAGACGATGCCGGCGCCGGCTACGCCAACATGCGGCACATCCTCACGCTGCATCCGGACATCATCAAGATGGACATCAGCCTGACCCGAAGCATCGACAGCGACCCCTCGCGCAAGGCGCTGGCCGCGGCGATGATCGGCTTCGGCCACCAGACCGGGAGTCACGTCGTGGCCGAAGGCGTGGAAACCGCCCAGGAGCTGGCCGCCCTGGAAGTGCTGGGCGTGGACGAGGTCCAGGGCTATCACCTTTCCCAGCCACTATCGCGCGATGCGCTCTTCCAGGCCCTGCGAGCCAGCAAGTCGCTGAACTAGCGCGTTTCATCAAACTGCCACGCCCCTGCAATGCAGGGTGCACGACCGCAGCCCACGCTATGCCAAACGTGGGAGACGCTCATGCGCTACACCATCGTCACAGAGACCTATCCGCCCGAAATCAATGGCGTTGCATTGACCGTGCAGGGTCTGGAGGAAGGGCTGCGGCAGCGCGGCCACGCGGTGGCGCTGGTGCGCCCGCGACAGCCCGCCGATGAAGACGCACCGCCCTGCCCCGACACGCTACTGGTCCGCGGCGGCCGCCTGCCGCGCTATCCCGGACTGCGCTTCGGCCTGCCCGCACCGCAGGCACTGCGGGCCCATTTCGCACGTCACGCGCCGGATGCCATCTACGTAGCCACGGAAGGCCCCCTGGGCTGGTCGGCCCTGCGCGCGGCGCGGCAGCTGGGGATTCCAGCGGCCACGGGTTTCCATACCCGTTTCGATCACTACATGGACGATTACGGGATGCCCTGGCTGCGGCCGACCGCGCTGCGCTGGATGCGCCGCTTCCACAATGGCGGCGATGCCACGCTGGTGCCGACGCTGGAACTGGGCCAGTGGCTGGAGGAACAGGGCTTCCATCACGTGCGCCGCCTGGCGCGCGCAGTGGACACCCGCCAGTTCCATCCCGACTTCCGCGATGAGACGCTACGGACCCAGTGGAACGCCCATCCCGAAGCACCGGTGGTGCTCTCGGTCGGCCGGATCGCCGCGGAGAAGAACCTGGAACTGGCGGTGCGCAGCTTCCGTTCCCTGCAGCGCGATCGCCCGCAGGCGCGGATGGTGTGGGTCGGCGATGGCCCGGAGCGCGCGGCGCTGCAGGCCGCGCACCCGGATTTCATCTTCGCGGGCATGCAGCGCGGAGAGGCCCTGGCCCGGCACTACGCCAGCGCCGACCTGTTCGTGTTCCCCAGCCGCAGCGAGACCTTCGGCAACGTGACCCTGGAAGCGATGGCCAGCGGCCTGACCACAGTGGCCTTCGACTCGGGCGCGGCGCGCGAGCACCTGCGCAGCGGCCTGCACGGCGCGGCGGTGGGCGATGACGATGCCTTCGTGGCGGCTGTCTGCGCGCTGGGCGCACAGCCCGCACGCTGGAAAGCCATGGGCGCGGCCGCGCACCAGGCGGTCCAGGCCCTGCAACCGGCCCAGGTGGCCGCCGATTTCGATGTCCTGCTGTCCCGTCTGGCGCGTCAACGGAGGCCCCATGCGCACGTCGTCCCCGCGTGAGTTGAACCTCCCCCGCGAAGCAGGCGTCTGCCTGTTCGCCAACCGTTTTGGCCGGCGCCAAGACGTGCGCCGCTTCTTCGCCCTCATCAGCCGCCTGGGCGATGGGGTGTTCTGGTATGTGCTGATGGGCGCGCTGATCGTGTTCGACGGCTGGCACGGCCTGGCTGCCGCCGCGCACCTGGCGGCCACAGGCGCGGTCGCGCTGCTGCTCTACAAGGGCCTGAAGCGCTGGACCCGGCGCCCACGGCCATTCGCCTCGGACGTGCGCATCCAGGCCTGGGTGGCGCCGCTGGACGAATTCTCCTTCCCGTCCGGGCATACGTTGCATGCGGTGGCCTTCACCTTGGTGGCGCTGGCGCACTATCCGGCGCTGGCGCCGCTGCTCGCGCCATTCACCGCCTGCGTGGCGACCTCGCGCGTGGTGCTGGGCCTGCACTTTCCCAGCGACGTGCTGGCTGCTTCCATCATCGGCACCTCGTTGGCGGCCCTGGCGATCTGGGCGGTGCCCGGCGTCAGCCTGCTGGGCTGAAACAAGCACATCGTCGTAGAGCGGAGCTCGCTCCGCTGCGCTTGGTTCGGTCAGCGGGAACGCCTCGGCGAAGCGAGCTCCGCTCTACAGAGCGTTGAAGACCTGCACTTTCTCAGCGACACGCTGGCTGCCTCGATCATCGGCACCTCGCTGGCCGCCCTGGCGATCTGGGCGGTGCCCGGGGCCAGCCTGCTGGGCTGAAACAAGCGCATCGTCGTAGAGCGGAGCTTGCTCCGCTGCGCTTGGTTCGTTTCGTGAGGAAAGCCCCAGCGGAGCAAGCTCCGCTCTACGGAGGCGTCAGTCCTCCAGCACGTCCTTGCGCGGGAGCTTGTCATCGCGCATGGCGGCCTGGTAGACGAAGGTCGCCACGATGGCCGCGGCCTGCTGCAGGTCGGCGATGGAGGCGTGGTCGTAGGTGTCCAGGTCGCTGTGATGCACCTGGGTGCCGTAGTCCAGCCGGTCCTGCACGAACTGGAAGCCCGGCAGGCCGACGCGGTCGAACGCGATGTGGTCGGTGCTACCGGTGTTGCGGCTGGTGACGATGGTCGCGCCCACGTCGTTGAATGGCTTCAACCATGCCTCGAAGATCGGCATCACCGCCTGGTTCTCCTGCGCATAGACGCCACGGATCTTGCCCGAGCCGTTGTCCAGGTTGAAGTACGCCGAGAGCGTGTTCCACTCCTTGGTCTTCTGCAGCGCGCCGGTGGGCTCGCGGTAGTAGGCCGGCAATTCCTTCTGCGCCGGATCGGTCGGCTCCGGGTAACGGGCGAAGTGGCGCGCCACGTAATCCATCGAACCGACCAGGCCCTGCTCCTCGCCACTCCACAGCGCCACGCGAATGGTGCGCTTGGGCCGAGCGCCGACCGCCTTGAGAATGCGCATGGCCTCCATCATCACCGCCACGCCGGCGCCGTTGTCCGAAGCGCCCGTGCCGGCGTGCCAGGAATCCATGTGCGCGCCCAGCATCACCACCTCGTCGGCCTTGCCGCTGCCCTTGAGCTCGGCAATGGTGTTGTAGCCGGGGTCGTTGGCGTCGCTGGTGAAGCGCGCATCGGAGTTCACTCGCAGGCGCACGGTCTCCTTGCGGTCCAGGGCGCGCAACAGTGGGTTGTAGTGCTCGGCGGCGACCACCAGTTCGGGCACGCCGACCGACTCGCCGGCCTTGCGCGAACCGCCGCCACCGACGCGCAGGATGCCGTCGTCCCAACCGCTGATGCTCAATGCGGCGACAGCGCCCTCATCGATCAGGAACTGGTTGGTGGCCTTGGCCAGTTCGGTGCGTTCCAGATAGTCCTTCAGGCGCTTGTCGCGGGCGGCCGGGTCCTTGGGTGCGGGAATGGCGAAATCCAGCAGTTCGGTCAGGCCGGCTTCGTCGTAGCGCTTGGAGGCCGCCTCGGTATCCGGCTTGTAGTCGCGCGCCTGGCTCAGCAGCACGATCTTGCCGCGCAGCTTGCCCTTGTACTGGTCCAGGTCGCCCTTGGCCTTGATCTTGAGCGCGATGGCCTCGCCTTCGACCGGGCCGTTGGTGCCCGGCGTCCAGGCCTTAGGCACGGCATGCAGCGGTGCCGTGCGCGGGCTGAGCAGTTCGACGCTGGCGTTGGCAAACTCCCAGCCACGGCCGAAGTCGGCGAACGCCTCGTCGTGGACGTTGCTCAATCCCCACTCGGTGAACTTCTGCTTGGTCCATGTATTGGACTTGGCCATGTTGGGCGAGTTGGTCAGCCGCGGACCGATCTGCTCGGTCAGGTGCTCCAGCGTGTCGCCCACCTGCGAACGATGAAAGGCCTCCTGCCGGATCTTGCCGACCATCGCCAGGTCGACCGCTTCTTCGGCCTGCGCCGATAGCGCCAGGCCCAATCCCATTACCAGCGCACCCCACTGCATCCCCGTCATGTCCTGCTTTCCCGTTGTGGTTGATCAACCGGACGAGTCTGCCAGTGTGGCGCGGGGATTGCCGCCGGCCATCGGTCATGGCCGGACATGACGCTTGCGTCAGGCCAACGGCACGACCCGCGCACGGCGCAGCGCGGGGGCGTCCTGCCCAGGCCAGTCGCGATCGTTGGCCACCTGGGCGCGGGCGCGGCTGGCCTCCAGGGCCTCGAAATCCAGCTCACCGATGGCCCAGACCTGCTCGCCGCTCGTTTGCGCGACCACGCCATCGGCCGGCAAGCCGACGTCCATCGGCGCGAACAGCGCGGCCTCGCCGGTGTTCTCGTCCAGTGCCGGACTCCAGCGCGCGATGCCGGCGGTCACCGACTGGGCGACGAACACCCGGTTCTCCAGGGCGCGTGCCAGGCAGCCGACCTTGACCCGGGTGGCGCCGGCCTCGGTATCGGTGCAACTGGGCACCACCAGCAGGCGCGCGCCGGCCTGCTGCTGGGCGCGCACCGGCAGCGGGAATTCGGCGTCGTAGCAGACGGCGATGCCGGCGCGGATGGCGTCGGCCTCGAACACCCGTACCTCCTCCCCGCCCTCGATCACCTGCGCGGCTTTCTCGAAGCCGGTCAGCTGCAGCTTGTCCTGCCAGCCACTGCGCCCATCCGGGGTGAACCAGTGCGCGCGGTTGCGATAACGCCCGTTGCCGGCAGCGGTGAGGAAGCTGCCAGCGATCACGTGCAAGCCCATGCGCTGGGCCAGGGTAGCGTACAGATGCAGGAAGTCCTCGGCGTGTTGCTGGGTCGCTTCCAGCGAGGCCAGCAGGTCGGCACTGACGGCGACCGGAAAGGTCGCGGCCAGTTCCAGCGAGAGGTACTCGGGCAGCACCGCGATGCGCGCGCCGGCATCGGCGGCCTGCTGCAGCAGATGCACCTGCTTTTCGGCGAAGGCGTCGAAGTCGCGCGGCTGGCCGATGGGATATTTGGCGACGGCGACTTTCATGCCTGCGGCTCCAGGGGTCGGGTCCAAAAGGTGAGCGTATGCGTGACCTCGCCGCGCGCCGGCTCGCGCCAGGGCAAGGTCACCGTCAGGCCGTCGCGGCGCGTGTAGCCGCGCTTGTGCCAGAAGGCATCGTTGTCGCGGTGTCCCGCTGGCCGGCGCGGATCGCCCCGGTCGCGGTCGACCGCGCAGAACGCGGTGGTGTCAAAGCCCCCCAGCGCGCGCGCATGCGCTTCGCGCGCATCGAAGAACGCATGTCCGATGCCGCGACCACGCCACTCCGGCAGCAGCACCGATTCGCCAAAATAGAACACCCGCGCCGCATCAAGGCCCTGTTCGGCCAGCGGCTTGGAGAACGCCTCGGTGTCGTCAAGCAGCGGCAGCCCGGTGGACACGCCCACCACGGCGTCACCGGCTTGCGCCAGCACGAACACGCTGCGCGGCGAACGCGCGTAGGCCGCCAGGTATTGGCGTTCGTAATCCAGGCTGCCTTCGTACAGGTACGGCCAGTGCGCGAACACGGCGATGCGCAGACGCGCCAGGTCATCCAGATGCGGGGCGATATCGGCACCGCGCACCACGGTGATCCGGTGCGCGGCTGACGCGTGGTCGGGCGAAGTCATGGCGTCAATTTAGCGCACCCGGCCTTCTTGTCCCGCCACAGGTAAACCGCAACGCCGTCCTCCGGCGCGACGACCAGCCAGGCCGGCCCGTCGCGCTGCGCGCTCAGCCACAGCAGGCCGTATCGGGCACTGCGCAGCAGGCGCCAGGGACGCCAGGCGGACAGATGCACGCAACGCGGCGCAAGCGCTTGGTCCAGCAACACCGTGGGACGCTCCCGCAACGCCCGGACCGTGGCCTCGGCCAGCTGGAACACCACCGCGCCCTCGCAGCCATGCCGCAGCGGCAGCAACAGCGGCGTGAGCCCCTCTTCCACGCGCACGCCTGCCACCGACAGGATCGATGGCAGGTGACGCGCCGCATGGCGCACGGCGCGTCCCTGCAGCAGCATCAGCGCAACTCCGCCGACAGCGCGTACCAGTCCAGCTTGCGGGTGATGGCCATGATCGTGGCCAGGATGCCGAACAGCAGCAGCGAGCCCATCAGCAACGCGTTGTCCTCGGAGATCAGCAGGCCATAGAGCGCGCCATACAGCGCGGTCAGCCCCAGGGCGAAGCCCGCCGCGCGCCACCAGCCGCGCAGCACGCCGGACAGGTAGACGAACTGCACCCCGATGCACGCCGCTGCCGAGACCAGGTACGCGATCCAGAAGGCGATGTGCTCGGACAGGCTGATCAGCAGCAGGAAGAACATCGCCAACGCCAGGCCAACCAGCAGGTATTGCATGGGGTGGATGGGCAGGCGCTTGATCAGCTCGAACAGACCAAAGCCCACGAAGGTCAGCACCACGAACAGGATCCCGTACTTGCTGGCGCGGTCGGCCAGCGTGTAGACATCCACCGGGTCGACCAGCTCCACGCGCAACGCATCCAGCGCCACCTCCTGCGTGCGCAGCCGCTGCAGCTGGGTCTGGGCCTGGCTGGCCAGCGAGGACACCGCCCACTGCGCGTCGAAGCCCGCACCGCTCACCTGCCGCCGCACCGGCAGGAAGTCGCCGGTAAAGGAAGGATGCGGCCAGGCCGAGGCGAGCTGCACGCGGGTGTCGTCGGCCACCGGCACCACGTCCAGTGCCTCCGTGCCGGCCAGGGAGAAGTCCACCAAGACCTCGCCTGCGGCGACATGCCCGTCCTCCACCACAGGCAGCGTGGCGCTGATGCCCGGCAGATGTGCGTTGAAGTCGCGGGTACCCGGCACCAGCGACAGCGCGGCACCGTCGACGGTGAGCCTGGGGGTGCCCATCAGGCCGCGCACATCCTGCACGCCCAGCAGCAGATAAGGCGTGCCGTAACGGCGCGACACGCCGGCCGGCAGCGCCGGCAGTTCCTGCCCGAAGCGTGCCGCCAGCCGCGCCTCCCACACGTAGGTGGGCACGTCGAACAGCCCGACCCGCCGCGTCTGCGGACGCAGCTGGCCGTGCACGTTCAGCGATTGCGGAGCCTGCAACAGCACACCGGGCTCGTGCACGGTCCGCGTGCGGGCCACGCCCTTGTCGTCGGTGTAGGACTCTTCGTGGGTATCGGTGTACGGCACCGCGCGCAGCGGCCCGACCAGGCGCTGGGCCCCGGCGCTGCTGCGCGAGACCCGCTCCACCGCCTGGGCACGGTAGGCGGTGCGCTCGGCGATCTTGCTGCGGATCATCGTCAACGGGATCAGCAGCGCCAGGGTCAGCACACCGACCACGGCAAAGCGTAGGACGAGTTTGAGGGATTTCATGCGGGCCTCCGGCCAGGGTCGATGGCACGCAGCGTGCGCGCCCCCTGTAGGTGGCGATTGAGCTCATCTTGAAGCCAATGTGAAGTGCGCCAGCCGGCCCTCACCTTCCCAGGCTGCCACCACCGCATCCGGCGCTAAACTGACATATTCGTCAGAATCCTTGGAGCAAATCGTTGGATTTCACCACCGTGCATTGGCTTGCGCAGGATTCACGCCTGCTGTTCTGCGCCCTGGTTGGCATCGCCTGCATCATCGTCCTGATCAGCGTGGCCAGGCTGCCCCCGTTCCTGTCGATCCTCATCGGCACCTTCGCCGCCGGGCTCGGGATCGGTCTGCCCGCCGAGAAGCTCGCCAAATCCTTCAGCACCGGGGCCGGGCACCTGCTGGGAGACGCCGGCCTGATCATCGCGCTGGGGGCCATGCTAGGCGCGATGCTGGCCGACACCGGCGCCGCCGACCGGATCGCTTCGACCCTGCTCAAGCTTGGCAAGGGCAAGGCGCTGCCCTGGGTCATGGCGCTGGTGGCGCTGGTGATCGGCCTACCGCTGTTCTTCGAAGTCGGCCTAGTGATGATGGTGCCGATCATCTTCGTCATGGCGCGCCGGTCCGAGCAGCCGCTATTGCGCATCGCCATCCCCGCGCTGGCCGGCATGACCACCTTGCATGCGTTGATGCCGCCGCATCCGGGCCCGCTGATCGCGGTCAGCACACTGCACGCGGACCTGGGCCTCACCATGCTGTTCGGCTTGGTGATCGCCATTCCCGCGGTAATCCTGGCAGGACCGCTCTACGGGATATGGCTCTCGCGCCGCATGGTGGTCGCGGTGCCGGATCACATGGAAGCCCTCTACGCCTCGCGTCAGGCACCCGCCGCACAGCCGGGTTTCGGCGCGAGCCTGGGCATCATCCTGCTGCCGGTGGCACTGATGCTGGGTGCGACCGTGGCCAAGGTCGCCCTGCCGGAAGGCTCGCTGGCCTCGACCGGGCTGCGCTTCCTCGGCGAACCCATCGTCGCCCTCGCCCTTGCCGTGCTCACATCCATCGTGGTGCTTGGCTGGGGCGGTGGACTGGGCCGCGAGCGGGTCAACAAGGTACTGCTCAAGAGCCTGCCGCCGATCGCCGCGCTGCTGCTGACCATCGGCGCAGGCGGCGGCCTCAAGCAGGTGCTGCTGGACGCCGGCATCAGTGACACCATCGCCAAGGTCGCCCAGGCGGCGCACCTGCCCTTCCTGCTGCTGGCCTGGCTGATCGCCGTTGCGCTTCGCCAGGCGACCGGTTCAGCCACGGTGGCCACGACCACCACCGCTGGCATCCTCGCCCCGCTGGTCGCGCACTTGCCGGCCACGCAGAGCGCGCTGATCGCGCTGTCCATTGGCGCCGGCTCGGTGTTCTTCTGCCACGTCAACGACGCCGGTTTCTGGATGGTGCGCGAATACTTCGACCTCAAGCTCAAGCAGACCGTGCTGGTGTGGTCGGTGCTGCAGACCATCGTGTCGCTGGTCGGCCTGGCCGGCACCGCGTTGCTGTGGCGGCTGTTCGCGTGATCGCAGGCGGTTTGCATCACACGCGCTAGGCTTGGCTGCATGACCGAATCGCTGACCGGCCTCGCCGACGATCCCCGCCGCCTGCGCCTGCGCCGCATGAAGCTGGCCGCCTTCGGCCTGCTGCTGCTGATGCTGGCCGGCTTCGCCCTGAGCCACGCGATGGGCCTGCGCGGCCCGTGGGCGTGGGTGGCCGCCTTCTGCGAGGCCGCCGCGGTGGGCGCGATGGCCGACTGGTTCGCCGTGGTGGCGCTGTTCCGCCGGCCATTGGGCCTGCCGATCCCGCACACGGCGATCATCCCGCGCGGCAAGGCGCGGCTGGCCGACAGCCTGGCGGTGTTCGTCCGTGACCACTTCCTGGCGCCCGAGGCGCTGCTGGACAAGCTGCGCGTGTTCGACCCGGCCACGCGCCTGGGCCAGTGGCTGTCCGAGCCGACGCAGTCGAAGATGCTGGCCGGCATGGCGCGCGGCTGGGCCCTGCAGGCCCTGAACCTGCTGGACGAAGCGGCCGTGCGCACGGCGATCCAGCGCTTCGTCATCGACCGGCTGCGGCGCTGGAACGCGGCGGGGACCGCCGGCGAGGTGCTGGGCATCCTCACCGCCGACGGCCGCCACCAGGAACTGCTGGACGAGGCGCTCAAGCGCATCGGCCGCTGGCTGGACGACCCGGCGCTCAAGGCGCGCGCCTCTGCGCTGATCGTGCGCTATGCGCGGCGCGAGTGGCCCAAGCTGATGGGCACGGTGGATCTGATCAAGCCGGTGGATGAAATCGGCGACGCGCTGGCCCAGCGCATCGCCACCGCCGCCCTGGACGAACTGCAGCAGGTCCTGTCCACGCCTGAGCATCCCCTGCGCCAGGACTACGAGGCCTGGCTGTCGGACTACGTCGTGCGCCTGCGCGAGGACCCGGACCTGACCGCGCGCGTGGAGCGGATCAAGCAGAACCTGATCGATCATCCGGCCGTGCAGGACTACGTGCGCGGCCTGTGGGATCAGGTGCATGCCGCCCTGCGCACCGATCTGGAGAACCCCGACTCGCGCCTGGCCGCCCACCTGGAACGCTCGCTGCAGGCCCTGGGCGAGGCCTTGGGCCGCGATCCCTCGCTGCGTGACGCGCTCAACACCCACCTCACCACCGCCGCCGAAAGCCTCACCGCCCGCCTGCGCAGCGGCGTCACCAGCCACATCGCCCAGACCATGAAAGGCTGGGACGAACGCCAGCTGGTCGACGTGCTGGAACTGGCCGTCGGCCGCGACCTGCAGTACATCCGCTTCAACGGCACCCTGGTGGGCGGGTTGATCGGCCTGCTCCTGCATGCGGTGGTGGTGTTCTGGGGCGTGTGAAGGGTTCCGGGAGGCCTCGCCGGCCCATGCCTTGTGGCACTGTCCCGGCGGGTCGGGTGGCGGCACGGTGGCGGTTCTCTTTTCGCCAACCGGAGCCGCGCGATGCGCCGACCCACCCGTTCGCTGCTTGCCCTGGCCCTGGCCGCCTGCAGCGCCAGTGCCTTTGCCGCCAATGACGCCGTGCCCAGCGGCCACCTGCCGGGCTGGGCTGTGCCGCAGGACTATGCGCTGGACCTGAAGATCGACCCGGCGCAGGACAGCTTCAGCGGCACCACCACCATCCACGTCAAGCTGACCCAGGCCAGCGACCACCTGTGGATCGACGGCAAGGAACTGAAGGTCTCCAAGGTCACCGTGGCCGGCACCGACGGCAAGGCCGCCCCGGCCACCTACGTGGCCGCCGACGCGCAGAACGGCGTGGCCCGCATCGATTTCGGCAAGACCCTGCAGCCGCAGGTGCTGACCGTGACCATCGCCTACACCGCGCCGTTCAATGGCGAGCTGGAAGGCCTGTACAAGGTCACCTACGAGGGCAAGCCCTACGCGATGACGCAGATGGAACCGATCAGCGCGCGCTTCGCCTTCCCCGGCTTCGACGAGCCGGCGTTCAAGACGCCCTACGACATCAAGCTGACCATTCCCAGCGACCTGCAGGGCGTGGCCAATACCTCGCAGGTGAAGGAAACCCCCGCCGGCAAGGGCTGGAAGACGCTGACCTTCTCGCGCACGCTGCCGCTGCCGACCTATCTGGTCGCCTTCGCCGTGGGTCCGTGGGACATCGTCGACGGCCCGGGCATCACCGCCACGCCCGAGCGGAGCGGCACCCTGCCCCTGCGCGGCGTGGCGCCGGCCGGCAAGGGCCCGCGCATGAAGCTTGCGCTGGACTCCACTCCGGTGATCATCCACACGCTGGAGGACTACTACGGCTTCGGCTATCCGTGGGACAAGCTGGACCTGCTGGCCGCGCCGGACTTCTCCGCCGGTGCGATGGAGAACGCCGGCCTGGTGACCTTCCGCGACTTCCTGCTGCTGCTGGATGAGAACTCGGCCACCAGTTACAAACAGTCCTCCTTCAACGTGATCGCCCACGAGCTGGCCCACCAGTGGACCGGCGACACGGTGACCATGGCCTGGTGGAACGACCTGTGGCTCAACGAGTCCTTCGCCACCTGGATGCAGCAGAAGGTGACGATGAAGGTGCACCCGGAATACCGCGCCGACCTGGATCGCGTGCTGGGCGCGCAGGGCGCGATGTCCGGCGATGCGCTGGTGGCCACGCGCAAGATGCGCCAGGAGATCACCGGCAGCGGCGACATCGAGAACGCCTTCGACGGCATCACCTACCAGAAGGGCGCGGCGGTGCTGGGCATGTTCGAGAACTATGTCGGCGAGGACACCTTCAAGAAGGGCATGCGCCAGTACATCCAGGACCACAAGTTCGGCAACGCCACCGCCGACGACCTGGTCAGCGAGATCGCCCGCGCCGCCGGCAAGGGCGCAGACTTCAAGGCCGCCTTCAACAGCTTCCTGGACCAGCCCGGCGTGCCCTACGTGCATACCGAGGTGACCGATGCCGACGGCAAGGTCGTGCTCAAGCTCACCCAGAAGCGCTACCTGCCGCTTGGCAGCACCGGTGATGCTGCCAAGACCTGGGGCGTGCCGGTCTGCGTGCGCTACCAGACTCACCAAGGCAGCGACAAGGCCTGCACCCTGTTGTCGGCCGGCAGCGGCACCCTGGCCCTACCCGGCGCCAAGAAGGGCGGCTGGGTGATGCCCAACGCGGGAGCCGCCGGTTACTACCGCATCGGCCTCGATGCCAAGGCGCTCAAGGCGCTTACCACCGGCGTGGGCCAGCTCAGCGACACCGAGAAGCTGGCCTATGGCGACGGCGTCAACGCCGCCTTCAGCCTGGGCGAGATCGACCCCGCCCAGGTGCTGGCCGCACTCAAGCCGCTGGCTGGCGACAAGGTGGGCGAAGTGGCCGAAGTCCCGACCGACCGCCTGTCCTGGCTGTACGGCCGCCTGGCCAAGACCGATGCCCAGCGTGCGGCCCTGTCCAAGTGGGCACAGGATGCCTACCTGCCGCGCATGCAGCAGCTGGGCTACACCCGCAAGCCCGGTGAGGAGGGCAGCGATGCCCTGCTGCGCGCGCACCTGGCCAGCTTCCTGGCCCTGGACATGAAGGTCGCCCCGGTTCGCGACGCCCTGCTCGCCCAGGGCGATGCCGTGCTGGCCGGCGGCAAGACCCTGGACTTCGACAAGGCCAACCCGGACCTGCTGCCGGCTGCGCTGGGCGTGAGCGTGCAGGTGCACGGCGCCCCGGCCGTCGACCAACTGATGACCGCCCTGCCCGGCGTCATCGACCCGGCCCACCGCAACGCCATGCTGGCCGCGCTGAGCCAGATCGAAGAGCCGGCCCTGGCCGCCAAGGTCCGCAGCTTCGGCCTGAGCAAGGACGTCAAGGTGGGCGAGATGCGCTATCTGCTGACCGCCGGCAAGCACGCCACCCTGGCCGACCGCGATGCGCAGTGGAACTGGTTCACCGCCAACTACGACGCCATCCACGACCGCATCGGCGCCTTCGCCGGTGGCTCACTGCCGCGCGTGGCCGCTGTCGGTGCCTGCACCCCGGCCGAGTCGGACCGCCTGCAGGCCTTCTTCGAGCCCCGCCTGAAGGACCTGCCCGGCGCCATCCGCGGCCTGCAGCAGGCCCGCGAAAGCATCGGCCTGTGCAGCGCCCTGACCGCCAAGCAGGACCCGGCCACGCTGGTGAAGTGATCGGCTTGGGCTGAAGTCGACGTGTTGAAGCGCCGCCGCGGGAAACCGCGGCGGCGTTTTTGTTTGGTCGATGGCACCGTGCGAGAAAGCCACATCTGTGCGTTTCTGCAGATGAGACCGCCCTGGCGGTGCGTCCTCGGCGCTTCGGCTGGCCCGAAGAACAATGGCGCGAGTGCGCATCCGACATGCGTCATCACTCACCTCCGCGCCGCGTGGCGCGGACGCTCACCGATCGAGATCTCTAGAACAGCACCAGTTGCGCCGAGGCAGGTGCGGCACCGAACAGCGGCAGTTGCGCGGACGCGGAGTCCTGGATGCGCCGGCGGGGACTGCGGTGCGGCCGTACTCCGACACGCACGCCACGTCCCAATGTGGATGCCTTCCGACCACCTGAGCTCCCCACCGCTGCCGCCTTGCGCGGGTGCGGACCCGTTGTGGCCGGCGCCGTGCCGGCGGCGGCCCACAGATGCAGTTGGTCGAGGCGGTTGGCCGGATGTTCCAAGAAGCGTGTGGCGTCATCAGCGCGGGTAGCGCCGACGCGTCGGTCCAGGTGCGGGCGGCCGCGGATCATAGGGCGGTGCCCGATGTGCGACAAGCGCGTGACGTCGAGTCTGGACGTCGTGCGGAGTAAACGAATCTGACCCAGCTACGGCTCCATGCAGCTTCTGATCAGGTTCAACCCCGCGCCTGCGTCGGAACCTCGGGAAGGTCGGCGAAGCACTCGATCAGCATTTCGGTCAGGACGCGTATCTTCCGCGACGGATGCGGACTGGGCGGCCTCACAACGAACATGCCCGCCGTGCGCACCGGATGAGACGCCATGACCGAGACGAGCGCACCGGAGGCAAGATGCTCGGCGACGAGTCCTTCGGGAAGCATCGCGATGCCAAGCCCCGCCAGAGCGGCAGCAACGAGCGCCGTGCCGTTGTCGGCCTTGAAACGGCCCCGGGGTCGTACAGTGACCACCCGCTCCCCCTCCATGAACTGCCAGCTTTCGGTGCCTTGCATGAGGCATTCATGGGAGAGCAGCTGATCCGGGACTTCTGGTGCGCCGAATTGGGCCACGTAACCGGGCGTTGCGACCAGCCTGCCGACAATGGGCCCGACACGGCGTGCGATCAAATTGGAGTCGGGCAGGTAGCCAAGACGTATCGCGCAGTCATAGCCCTCAGCCACCAGGTCGACGTGACGATCGCTGTAGCAGGCATGGATATGAAGGCTTGGATGCTGACGCGCTAGCTCTGCAAAGACCGATGCTAGATGCGTGGGACCAAAGGACAAGGGTGCTGCGATGCGTAACCGGCCACGCAACTCGCCGGCGGGAAGTATCGTCTCCCTGGCGATGTCGATTTCGCTGGTGACCCTGGCGGCGTAGTCACGAAACGTCACGCCGGCCTCCGTGAGTGATGCGCCACGCGTCGTCCGAGCCAAGAGTTGAACGCCCAGATCATCTTCGAGCCGTCCCAATCGGCGGCTCACGATTGATTTGGAAAGACCGAGCCGTTGCGCGGCGGCGGTTACACCACCGGCATCGGCGACTTCAACGAATGTCCGCAGTTCTTCGATGTCCATCCAACGTTCCCCAAAGTGCGACACAGTTTGGCAGTTTGCCTCACTACCGCAGCAAGCATTGCATGGGCAACATCGATGCATGCCTCGTTGCAGCACCCCGCTCCCCCAACGCCGGTCAGGACATGGATGTCACCTCAAAGTCGACCCCACGTTTCACTTGCGCGCCGACCTGGGATGGAGAGCCAGGAACAAGGCTTCGCTCACCGCCCAGTCACCTTAGAGGGGCGCTCAACGGACGGGCCCTGGCCCTAAAGCTCGATTGAAGGCACGCCGTAAGGGCCGGCGCCGGGACTTGGGATGGTGTTCCGTGCATGCGTTCAACGCAACGCTAGGGCGCGCCCTCGCGCGTCGCCGTCGGACCAGGCCACCCACGCAACGCCAAGCTTGCCGTCCAGGCATCCGATGTTTTCCCTCGACCACAACAGAGAGCACTAGACGTGACCAGCGAAACGATCCGCTCCCCCCTTACCGATCAGCTCCTGACGCCCGCAAATTCCGCATTGATCATCATCGACTACCAGCCGATCCAGGTCTCCTCTATCCGATCGATGCCGCGCGATGAGTTGGTATTCAACATCACAAGTACCGCCAAGGCGGCAATGAATTACGATCTTCCGATCGTCCATTCGACGGTCAACATCGCCACCGGTCGCAACAAGCCGCCGATCCAGGAACTGCAGGATGTGATCGGACACCTGCCGACCTACGACCGGACCTCGATCAACAGCTGGGAGGACACCCAATTCAAGGACGCGGTGAAGGCACTCGGCCGGCGCAAGCTGATCATGACCGCGCTCTGGACCGAGGCTTGCCTGACCTTCCCCGCGCTCGACGCGATACAGGAAGGCTACGAAGTCTATGTACCGGTCGATGCAGTGGGAGGCACCTCGCTCGCCGCGCACGAAACGGCATTGCGACGCATCGAACAGGCCGGTGGCAAGCTGATCAGCCGGGTCCAGATGTATTGCGAGCTCCAGCGCGATTGGGCGCGTGAGGCGACCGTGCCGGGCTTTATGGACGTCTTCGAGAGCTTCGACGGGTTCAATCCTGAAAAAGCCGCCGCGAACCAATAATGTCTGACCTCCGAGCGGGCGGTATCCGTGAAGGTTGCCGGCCCCTCTTTCAGGGAGAAAGCAAGGTGACCGAACTGACCGTCCTCGTCGGGCTAAGAGCCAAGCCAGGCAGGGAAGACATACTGCGCCGCGAGCTATCCGCGCTGGTCGCGCCCTCGCGCAGCGAAGCAGGCAATCTTCGCTACGACCTGTTCGAGGCTCAGGATCAACCCGGCCTGTTTGTCTTCGTCGAAGCATGGTCATCGACCGAATTGCGGATGCAGCACCATGAACATGGCCGGCACATCCAGCATTTCCACGGCAACGGGATTGCCCACGTCGAAGCGCGCGAATTCGCCTACGTCCTAAAACGCGTCGTTTGAGGAGACGGCGAAACCACGCCAATCGCCGGCCCATCGGCTATGAGGATATAAAGATGATCGATCTAAACGGGAAGCGGGCACTCGTGACCGGGGGATCGCGGGGCATTGGTGCCGCGATCGCCGCCGCGCTGGCCGAGCATGGGGCCGATGTGGCGTTCACCTACCAAAATGCAGCCGCGAAGGCAAAAGCCGTCAGAAAAACCATTGAAGGCATGGGTCGGCGTGCCGTCGCCATCCAGGCCGATAGCGCGGATGCCGAAGCGATCGCGCGAGCCGTGAACGATGCGGTATCCGCGTTGGGCGGGATCGATATCCTCGTGAACAGCGCGGCGGTGGGCCTCAACGGGCCGCTCGCCGATCTCGATATGAATGAATATCAGACCTTGATGGATGTCAACGTGCGGGCGCCCGTGCTGTTCGCCAAGGCGGTTATTCCGCATCTTGGCAGGGGTGGACGCATCATCTCGATCGGCTCAGGTCTTGGAGAGCGCGTGCCATTCCCGGGTGTAACGGCCTATGCGATGTCCAAGGCCGCGCTCGTCGCCTTTACGCGCGGCTTGTCGCGCGAATTGGGCCCGACTGGCATTACGGTGAACCTCGTACAGCCCGGATCGACCGCCACCGACGCCAACCCGGCGGATGGCCCGGGCGCGGATTTCCAGCGCAGCCTATCGCCCTTGGGACGCTTCGGCGAACCTGGGGAGGTTGCGAACGCGGTGGTTTTTCTTGCGAGTTCAGCCGCGAGCGTGATCAACGGGGCCATCCTGAATGCCGACGGCGGCGCGCTCGCCTGAGCGAACCCAGCCGTCGAAACCCTTGGAGGACCTAGTGAGCATCGAACTGCGGCGCATCACGTACAAGAGCCACCACCACCTCATCGCCGGGCAACTCCGCCTGCCAGCGGATTTCAAGGAGGGACACGGCTACCCCGCGATCGTGATCTCTGGTCCCGGCAGCAGTACCAAGGAGCAGGCGCCGGGCATCTATGGCGAGAAGCTGGCGGCGCGGGGATATGTCACGCTCACCTTCGATCCTTCCTACCAGGGCGAGAGCACCGGCGAACCGCGCGACCTGGAAAGCCCCGCAGCGCGTATCGAAGACATCCGCAGCGCGGTCGACTTCCTGGTTACGCTGCCATTCGTCGACGAGGATTGCATCGGACTGCTCGGCATCTGTGCGGGCGGCGGCTACGCCATAAGTGCCGCGATGATCGAGCGGCGGTTCAAGGCAGTTGGCACCGTGGTCGCAAACGATATCGGCACGTCGTTTCGACGCATGGGCAATGCGGCCGACGGAGTGGAGAAGCTGCTGACCGACATTGGCCGCCAACGCACCGCGCAGGCCCGGGGCGCTGCCGCCAAGCGAGAGCCATGGCTGCCCACCCCGGAACAGGCGAAAGCGGCCGGTATTGAAGATCCGTCAACGCTCAATGCCATTGATTTTTACATGACAGAGCGCGGAGCCAGGCAAACGCGCACCAACCAGCGTCTTGCGATCGGCGATGCGCTGCTGGTCGGTTACGACGCGTTTCACTTGGTGGGCGAACTGCTCGTCCAGCCGACCCTGGTCATTGTCGGTGGAAAGCTGGGAACCACCTTCTCCTACGAAGCGAGCAAATCGCTATGGGAGCGCGCGAGAAACCGCAAGGACTTCGTGGTGATCGAGGGTGCAGACCACTATGACCTGTATGACAAGCCGCAGTATGTCGACCCTGCTGTGGCCTCCCTCGTGGCCCATTTTGATGGGCATCTTTCGAAGTGATCACCACGCACCATTTCAATTGAGGCAACAAGCGTGGCGGCCGACACGCTCGGTAAACCCCCATAACGCATGCCGCGACTCGAAAATTCGGATCGATGAATGGAAGATCCCGCGGAACGGATACCGTCGCACATTCAGCATCCACGGCATTTATCAAGGAGACCAGCCATTGAGCTTTATCACGACCAATGACCGCGTAGAAATCTTCTACAAAGACTGGGGCCCCCGCGACGCCCAGCCGATCATGTTTCATCATGGCTGGCCGCTCAGTTCCGACGACTGGGACGCACAGATGCTGTTCTTCCTGTCGAAGGGATATCGCGTGATCGCGCATGATCGACGTGGACATGGCCGCTCCTCGCAGGTCGATGATGGGCATGACATCGATCATTACGCCGCCGATGCCTTTGCCGTCGTCACCGCGCTGGATCTTCGCAACGCCGTGCATGTCGGCCATTCCACCGGTGGCGGCGAAGTGGCGCGCTACGTGGCGCGCCACGGCGGACCGGCGGGCCGGGTGGCCAAGGCGGTGCTCATTGCCGCCATTCCGCCGTTGATGCTCATGACCGAAAGCAATCCCGAAGGGACGCCAATGGAGATCTTCGACAGCTTCCGGACGGCACTGGCCGGCAACCGCGCGCAGTTCTTCCGCGATGTTCCCTCGGGGCCGTTCTATGGCTTCAACCGCGAAGGGGCCGAGGTCCATGAAGGCATGATCCAGAACTGGTGGCGTCAGGGCATGATGGGCAGTGCCAAGGCGCATCATGACGGCATCAAGGCGTTCTCGGAGACCGACCAGACGGGGGACCTGCAGGCAATCACTGTGCCGACGCTCGTGTTGCATGGCGAGGATGATCAGATCGTCCCGATCGCCGCCTCGGCAAAGAAATCGATCAGGCTCCTGTCGAACGGAACGTTGAAGACGTATCCAGGGCTATCACATGGCCTGTTCGCCACGCACCCAGATCGCATCAACGCCGACATCCTGGCCTTCATCGAACGTGATCCACGATGAGCTGGGCGGGAGGCGGCTTCGCCTGCCGCCATGCCCGAATGGTGAGAGTCGCCGGCCCGGCACGATGCTACTGCAACCTCCTTGGCCTGGCGACAGGCGCGTGAAAGCATCGGCCTGTGCAGCGCCCTGACCGCCAAGCAGGACCCGGCGACGTTGGTGAAGTGATCGGTTTGGTTTGAGGTCGATGTATTGAAGCGCCGCCGCGGGAAACCGCGGCGGCGTCTTTGGTTGGTCAATGGGACCGGGCCACAGACGCCGCCCTACAGCGCGTCTGCAGATGGGACACCTCTGGCGGAGCGTTCTCACCAGCTCAGCCAGGCCGCTGATCAACGGCACTGGCGCAGGTTGGGTTGCGTTAACACGGATCCAACCGTTAAGTAGCGCGGATTTGCACTCGTTCGAGATTGCTAGAACAACGACACCTGCGCAGAAGCAGGTGCAGCAGCGAACAGCGGCATCTGTGCGGACGCGGAATCCTGGATGCGACGGCGTGCGTTGCGGGGCGGTCTTGCTCCGACGCGCATGCCACGGCCCAGAGTGGAAGCCTGCATGCGACTTGGCGGCACCGCCTCTGCCGCTTTATCTTGGCGCTTACCATGCGCGGCCTGCACCGTGCCGACGGACGCCCACAGGCGCAGTTCGTCGAGGCGATTGGGCGGATGGTCCAAGAAGCGCGTGGCGTCGGCAGCAAGGGCGAAGCTGATGCGCCGATCCAGGTCCGGGCCACCAGGTGATTGCGCAAACAAGTGAACCTGACCACGCTGTCTTGCCTGTTGACACGCGCGTTTGCCAGTAGCAGTCTTCCCTGCAAGGAGCGTAGAAACTCCTCACAGAGCGGTCCCCACCTCCGTCAAACCGGTGGGTTTTTTGTGCCTGATATCCATCAGGTGCGAACCGACGTGATGCCCGCGTCGGGAGGGCGGCTAATACAACACCCTTCGGGGAAATACGCCCGCCGGCTCTGTGCGGTTTCTAACCTCCCGGCTTCCCGTCGTCATCCTGGCGCGCGGGTACTTCACGGAACGAGGAGGCAAGCATGTCGACGCACGATACGCACGATCAGGGAACGACTGGCTATTTCCTGCCGGAGGACAGCCAGCGACGGCTGAAGCAGCTGCAGGCCGAGGTGGCCGACCTGGCCAGCCTGGCCCGGCCGCGCAAGAGAGTGAAGCCCGCAGCGGATGCAGAGGTTCGCCTGGGCAAGGTGGCGAGGCGCTTGAGACAGATGGAGCAACAGATCGCCCAGGTCATGGAAACACTCGCGTGGCCAGCCAAACTTGGGAAGGAGGCGGTCGCGTCCGGGCTGGAGCGCGACGCGCACGAGGGGGAAAGCGAGGCCTCGGCAGCAGGCGCCGAGACGCAAGCTCCAGCTGATCCGGCAGCCGACAAGCGCTACCTGTCGGGTATCACCCTGCGCCAGATCGACGAGATCAACCGGCTGCTGGAAAGCCTGCGCGCCATCGGCAACGTCGTCGGCTGCGCTGATCATGCCGAGTACGCAGAAGCGACGCTGGCGGTGATGGGCGATGTCATCTACCGGGATGTGGGCAGGATCCATGACATCGTCGAGGAGATCTACGCATCGCAGCGCTTCCAGCCGAGGCGTCCGCTGGGCAGCGTGCGCGAAGCGCCTGCCAACTATCTGATGCGACCGGCGCCTGTACTGGCTGGCACCGCATCGCGCCTGTCGCAACCGCATCCGACGTATCAGTAGCCATACAAGGCATGGGCCGAAGCGAGGGCGGGTTGGCTGGCCCGGGGATGCCCCGGGGCGACGTCGTCGGCCTGCCCCTCGTCTTGTCTCAGTCAGCAGTTGGGTGGCCGGGATTGCCATCACACGTCCCGGCTGACGGCACGAATGGGGATGGCCCAGCTTGCCGCCCCCAGGGCAACGGCGAATAATTCACCATGCTGCGGTGCGGCATCCTGCGCGCACCAGCCTTTCCGGCGCTGCCGTCCTGCTCCGTCCCGCTGACCGGGGTTGCGGCGGCGCCCAGGACTTCTCGTTGTGACTGCTGCCCCACAGGCGCCGCCGGATATGCCAGCGGCGCGTCCACCCCGCAAGACGCCTGACTACCGCGTCGTCTCCCTGATCATCGCCTGCGCCATCTTCATGGAGCAGTTGGACGCCACCGTGCTGGCCACGGCGCTGCCGGCGATGGCACGGGACTTCGATGCCTCTGCGCCGGCGATGAGCATCGCCATGACCGCCTACCTGCTGGCGCTGGCGATCGGTATCCCGGCCAGTGGCGCGATGGCCGACCGTTATGGCGCGCGGCGGGTGTTCAGTGCGTCGATCGTGGTGTTCGTGATCGGCTCGGTGTTGTGTTCACTGGCCACCACCTTGCCGATGATGGTCGGTGCGCGCCTGCTGCAAGGCGCTGGCGGCTCGATGATGGCGCCGCTGGGTCGGCTGATCCTGCTGCGCGTGGTGGAGCGGAAAAACCTGGTCTCGGCGATGTCCTGGACCCTGGTGCCGGCCTTCCTGGGCCCGCTGTTGGGTCCGCCCCTGGGTGGCCTGCTGGTGAGCTACTGGAGCTGGCACTGGATCTTCTACATCAATATCCCGATCGGGCTGATGGGCTTCGTGCTGGTGCGCCGGCTGATCCCCTATATCGAGGCGGCCGACGATCCCAAGGCGTTCGACCTGCGCGGCTTCGTCTTGTGCGGGCTGTGCCTGGGCTGCGGGCTGTTCGGCCTGGAGATGGTCAGCCAGCGCGACGGACTGGGGCGGGCGATGGCGCTGATGGCCGTCAGTCTGGTCGCCGCGTTCGGCTACGGGTGGCATGCGCGTCGCCACGCCGCGCCGCTGCTGGACCTGAGCCTGATGAAAATCGCATCGTTCCGTCTGTCGGTGGTGGGCGGCTCATTGATGCGCATCACCCAGGGTGCGCAGCCGTTTCTGCTGCCTTTGCTGTTCCAGCTCGCTTTTGGCTACAGCGCCGCGCACGCCGGCCGGCTGGTGCTGGCCACCGCGCTGGGGGCGCTGATCATGCGCATCCTCACGCCCTGGCTGCTGCGCCGTGTGGGCTACCGGCGCGGACTGATCGGCAATGGCGTGCTGGCCAGCCTGGGCTATGCGGTCTGCGCGCTGTTCCGGCCGGGCTGGCCGGACTGGGTGATGTTCGTGCTGCTGGTGGGCTGCGGGGCGTTCATGTCCTTCCAGTTTGCCGCCTACAACACAGTGGCCTACGAGGCCGTGCCCACCCGCCGCATGAGCACTGCCTCCAGCCTGTACACCACGCTGCAGCAGCTGATGCTGTCGGTGGGCGTGTGCGTGGGCGCGCTGATCCTGAAGGTGGCCATTTCCATCGGCCACGACCCGCGCCCGCAGCTGGCGGATTTTTCCGCCGCCTTCATCGTGGTCACGCTGATCTCGCTCTCTTCGACCTGGTGGCACCTGAAGTTCGCCCCGGATGTCGGGGCCGAACTGTCCGGCCACCGCACCAAGGCGACGGCCTGAGTCAGGCCTGCGCCGGACGCTTCCACAGGGAAAGCGCCAGTGCCACGTTGACCAGCGCCACCACCGCCACGTAGTGCGCAGGCGCCAGCGCGCCCGCGCGTGCGGCGAGGTAGGCGATCAACGGCGGCGTCAGCGCACCGGCGATGGCATAGGCCGCGTTATAGGCCAGGGCCAGCCCGGTGAAACGCACCCGCGCGGGAAACGCCGCCGCCATCACCCCTGGCGCCACGCCGGACACGCCAGCGGTAAAGCCCGCCAGCGCATACAGCGGCAGGAAATGCTGCCCGCCGTGTGCCAGGTCGAGATAAAGCAGGTACACGCCGGCCATCAGCGCCAGCGAGGACACCAGCAGCGCCGGCGCGCGCCCGATCCAGTCCGACAGCATGCCGGTCCACAGGCAACCGGCGATCAGGCAGACCGAGGCCACCACGCTGCCCTCGCTCGCTCTCGCGGCGGAAATCCCGAAGGACGACTGCACCAGCGTGGGCGTCATCAGGATCACCACCACGATGGCCGCTGTCAGCGCCCAGGTAGCGCCCATCGACACCAGCACGCCACCGCGATGGTCACGCAGCACCTCGCGGATCGGCAGGCGCGCCAGCGCCTTGCGCTCGCGCATGCGGGCGAACACCGGGGTCTCGTCCAGCCAGCGCCGCAGCCACACCGACACCAGGCCGAACACGCCACCGAGCAGGAAGGGCAGGCGCCAGGCATACCCCAGCACCTGCGCCGGGGTGAACCAGAGCGCCATCGCCGAGGCCGCCAGCGCGCCCAGCACCAGACCCAGGCTCAGGCCGGCCGAAAGCGTGCCGATGGCAAAGCCCACCTTGCCCGGCGGCGCGTGCTCGGCCACGAAGACCCAGGCGCCCGGCATCTCACCCCCGATGGCCAGGCCCTGCACCAGACGCATCAGCAACAACAACAGTGGCGCGGCGATGCCGATCTGCGCGTAGGTGGGCAGCAGGCCGATGCACAGCGTGGGCACGGCCATCAGGAACACGCTGAAGGCGAACAGCCGCTTGCGCCCGATCCGGTCCCCGTAGTGCGCCATCAGCACCCCGCCGATGGGCCTGACGAGATAACCGGCGGCGAAGATGGCGAAGGTCTGCAGCTGCGCCAGCCAGGCCGGCATGTCGGACGGAAAGAACAGCGTGCCCAGGGTCTTGGCGAAAAACACGAAGACCACGAAATCGTAGAACTCCAGCGCTCCACCCAGCGCCGACAGGATCAGGACCTTGGCATCGTTGCGGAGCGGGACGGTGGCGGTGGACATGACAGGGAGGTTCGGGCCGAAGGCGGCACACGATACCGGGCCGGCGGCCCGGATGTGCGGCGGCGGCCAGGCGGCGAGCGCGGGACTAGGCGGCGGCTTCGACGGCCGGGCGCTTCCACAGATAGAAAGCCAGGGCCACGTTGACCAGGGCCACGCCTGCCACGTAGTGCGCCGGGGCCAGCGGCCCGACCTGGCGCGAGAGGAAGGCCACCAGCGGCGGCGTGGCCGCGCCGGCAATCGCGTAGGCCAGGTTGTAGGACAGCGCCAGCCCGGTATAGCGCACCGTGGCCGGGAAGGATGCGCTCATCACCGCCGGGGTCACCCCCGCCACGCCAGAGGTGAAACCAGCCAGCGCGTACAGCGGCAGGAAGTGGCGCCCGCCATTGGCCAGATCGAAATACAGGAGATAGACGGCCACCAGCAGCGACAGCGAGGCCACCAGCAGCGCCGGCGCACGGCCGATGCGGTCGCTCAGCACGCCGGTCCACACGCAGCCGATGACCAGGCAGACCGCCGCCAGCACGTTGCCCTCGCTGGCCAGCGCAGGGGCGATGCCGAAGGAGGACTGGATCAGCGTGGGCGTCATGAGGATCACCACCACGATGCCGGCGGTCAGGATCCAGGTCACGCACATCGAGACCAGCACGCCGCCACGGTAGTGGCGCAGGACTTCCTTGATCGGCAGTTGCGCCTGCGCGCGACGCGCACGGATCTGCGCGAAGACCGGCGTTTCATCCAGCCAGCGCCGCAGCCACACCGAGATGAAACCGAACACCCCGCCGATCAGGAACGGAATGCGCCAGGCGTGCCCGGCCAGCTCGGCCGGGGTGAAGAAGTGCGCCATCGCCGAGGCCATCAGCGAGCCCATCAGCGTGCCGACGTTGATGCCGGCCGAGAGGCTGGCCACGGCGAAGCCGACCTTCTTCGGTGGCGCATGCTCGGCGACGAACACCCAGGCGCCCGGCATTTCGCCACCGATCGCCAGGCCCTGCAGCAGGCGCAGGAACAGCAGCAGCAGCGGCGCCAGCACGCCGACCTGGGCGTAGGTGGGCAGCAGGCCGATGCACAGCGTCGGCAGTGCCATCAGGAACACGCTGAAGGCGAACAGCCGCTTGCGCCCGATGCGGTCGCCGAAGTGCGCCATCACCACCCCACCGATCGGCCGCACCAGATAGCCGGCGGCGAAGATGCCGAAGGTCTGCAGCTGTGCCAGCCAGGCCGGGATGTCGGCCGGGAAGAACAGCCCGGCCAGGGTCTTGGCGAAAAACACGAAGACCACGAAATCGTAGAACTCCAGCGCGCCGCCCAGGGCCGACAGGGTCAGGACCTTGGCATCGTTGCGGAGTGGGACGGTGGCGGTGGACATGGCGCGGGGGAGTCGATCAAAGGCGGCCGGACACCTTAGCGGTCGGGGCCGTCCCATGGACAGGCGCAGTGGTGCGCCAGCCGGATGGTGTTTCCCGCCGTCCACGCCGCGCGTGCAGTGCAGTGCGCGCTTCACCTGATCCCAGGCCCAATGTTGGCCCCCAGTCGGCTGGCGGCGCCCGTCCGTAGCGCCGAGCTTGCTCGGCGGGGGCATTACCGAAGAAAAGGACCCGCCACGTTAGAAGGCCCCGCCATGTTTGCGCGACCAGAGGCGTTTCCGGTAAAGCCTCAGCCGAGCAAGCTCGGCTCTACAGATTGACCTTGGCCGAGCAAGCTCGGCGCTACAGATTGAGCTCGGTCGAGCGAGTTCGGCGCTATGCGGTGGGAAACGCTGCTATCGCCGCCATGGCGGCTCCCACGACTGCGCTCAGGCGCGCGTGAGGCGCCAGGCGCGGTGGATGCGGGCGTTGCGCTCGAAATCCGGGCCGATGGTGCTGGGGCTGATCTCCTCGCACACCGCGAACTCGGCCACGGCGGCCTCGTCCAGCTTGAAGCGGCGGAAGTTGTTGGAGAAGTACAGCACCCCGCCCTGCGCCAGCCGCGCGATGCAGGCGCGCAGCAGGCGCACGTGATCGCGCTGTACGTCGAAGTCCTCGGCGCGCGCGGAGTTGGAGAAAGTCGGCGGGTCGCAGAAGATCAGCTCGTACTGGCCGCGGTCGGCTTCCAGCCAGGCCAGCACGTCGGCCTGCACCAGTTGATGCTTGGCGCCGCCGATGCCGTTTTCCTGCAAGTTCTCCGCGCACCACTGCAAGTAGGTGCCGGACAGGTCGACGCTGGTGGTACTGGCCGCGCCAGCCACGGCCGCTTCCACGCTGGCCACGCCGGTGTAGCTGAAGAGGTTGAGGAAGCGCCGCCCGCGTGCCTGGGCGGCCATCTGCCCGCGCAGGGGGCGATGGTCCAGGAACAGCCCGGTGTCCAGGTAGTCGAACAGGTTCACCCGCAGGCGCGCGCCATGTTCGTGGACCACGACGAACTCGCCCTGCTGGGCCATGCGGCCGTATTTGCTGCCGCCCCTGCCGCGCGCGCGCGACTTCACCGCGACCTGCTCGTGCGGCACGGCGAAGACCTGACGCACCGCGGCCAGCAGTTCGTTGAAGCGGCGCAGGGTGTCGGCCTCCGGGATGCTGGCCGGCGCGGCGTATTCCTGCACGTGCAAGAAAAGGCGGCGCGCGCCCTCGGCCTCCTGGTAGAGGTCGACGGCGGCGGCGTACTCGGGCAGGTCGGCGTCATAGACCCGGTAGCAGCTCACGTCCTCGCGCTGGCGCCAGGATTTGAACTTCTTGAGGTTCTTGCGCAGGCGGTTGGCCACCATCTGCGCGCCTTCGTTGAGCTCGGCCGGCGCATCGGGCACCACGCGCTGCGGCGGCGCGATGGGATCGATGAAGATCAGCGCGCACTCGATCGCGCCGTTGAACAGCTGGTACTTCTTCTGCGCGCGCAGGCCCGTGGCCATGGCCAGCTCGGCGCTGCCGCACAGCAGGCTGGCACGCCAGTCCGGCACTGCGCCGCGCAGGCCATCGCCCAGCGCGCGGTACAGCGCCGCATCGGCGGCCAGGCGTTCGTCGTACGGCGGATTGCACACGACCACGCCGCGCCGGATCGGCGGTGCGGGCAGCTGGGCCACATCGCAGACCTGGAGCGCGATGGCGTCCTCGACCCCGGCCTCGCGCGCACTGGCGCGGGCCGCGTCGATGGCGCGCGGATCGATGTCGCTGCCGAACGCGACCTGGCCCAGCTTGGCGCGGCCGGCCTGTTCGCGCGCGCGCGCCTCGTCCAGCAAGGCACTCCATTGCGCCAGATCGAACCCCAGCCAGCGCGACGGCGGCAGGCTGCCGTGGCGCTGCAGACCGGGGGCGACATCGGCGGCCATCAGCACCCCTTCGATCAGCAGCGTGCCGCTGCCGCACATGGGGTCCAGCAGGCCACCGCCACCGGCGTAGGACTGCAGCCAGCCGGCGCGCAGCAGGACCGCGGCGGCCAGGTTTTCCTTCAGCGGCGCTTCGTTGCGCACCTGGCGCCAGCCGCGCCGGTGCAGCGGGCCGCCGCCCAGGTCGATGGACACCGTGGCCCGCCCCTTGCGCAGCGAGAAGTTGATGCGCACGTCCGGCTCGTCCACGTCGACCGAGGGCCGCTCCAGGCCTTCGGCGCGCAGGTGGTCGACCACCGCATCCTTGATCCGCTGCGCGGCAAAGCGCGCGTGCGTGATCGCCTCGCCGGAGACGTGCGCATCCACCGCCAGGGTGTGCTCGCTGCGCAGGTGCTGCGTCCACGGCAGCGCGAACACGCCGTCGTACATCGCATCCTGGTCGGGACAGTCGAACTCGCCGATGGGCCACAGCACGCGACTGGCCAGGCGCGACCACAGCACCGCGCGCTGCGCATCGTGCAGCGTGCCCTCGGCATTGACCCCGGACACGGTGGCGGTCGCCTTGGACGCGCCCAGCGCGACCAGCTCGTCGACCAGCAGGTACTCCAGCCCCTTGGCGCAGGAAACGTAGAACTTCACTTCAACCTCGAATGGAAATCGACACGCATGCCGCAAGGGCGGTCACAGCCCGGCCAACAGCGCGGCGAACGCCTGTGCGGCCGCGTCCACGTGCGCCGCCAGGCGATGGTCGTCATCGACCATCAGCAGGCGCGCACGCCGCGCCTGTGCCCAGTCGATGACGTGCTTGGCCGGGATCAGTTCGTCGTCCCAGCCGTGGATGATCGAGACGGGCACCTGCGCGGCATCCAGCGCCGGCATGGGGCCCAGGATGGTCGGCGGCGCCATCAGGAACAGCGCATGCACCGGCACCAGCAGCGACACCTGCGCGGAGATGTAAGACCCCAGGCTGGAGCCGACCAGCACCAGCGGCCCCTTTTTGGCCGCGGCCGCGGCCAGCGTGCGCAGGCGCACCAGGCGCGCACCGACATCGCCCAGCTCGCTGATGTCGCTGCGGCTGTCCAGGTCGGTGTAGTCGGGGCGTTCGTGGCTCCAGCCGGCCGCCTCGGCGACCTGTGCCAGCGCGGTGACCTTGGTCGCCTCGGGCCCGCTTTCGAACCCGTGCGAGAGGATGACGTGGCCGCGGATCACAGCGGCACCACCGCATCGCCGACGGCGAAGCTGCCGCCTTCGACGATCCGGGCGCACAGGCCGCCGTGGCCGCGCATGGCGTTGTAGCCGCCGGGCCCGAGCGCGTCCTCCATGCGCGAGCACGGGTCGCAGGGCTCGGTGCCTTCCAGCACCACCCCGCCGATGCGGAAGCGGCGCTCCTTCAGCGCAATCAGCGGAATGCCCGAGACCAGCACGTTGCGGCGCAGGGTGGCGACCTCCACCGCATCCAGCCCGGCCAGGGCGGCGATCACCGGCAGGTGCTCGGCCTGGATCAGGGTCAGCCCGCGCTTGCCGCTGCCGCCCTTGTAGCGGTCGCCGGTCACGCCAGCGCCGGCGACGGCCTGGACGCGCTCGGCGGCGATCATGGGCACATCGCGCGCCGGGCGCACACCGATCCAGTCCACCACGCCGGCACGCGGCAAGGTGGCCATCAGCTTGGCCAGGGGGGAATCGGGGTTAAAAGGCATGGCAGGACAGGACGACAGCGCGCGGCCGGGGGTGCGCAGTCTAACGCGCCGCGCCCGGCCACCCGGGACGTGTAGCATCCCGGGCATGCCGCACGCCGCACTGATTCCGCTCGATCCACTGCCCTACGCGGGCCTGCTCGACGCCCGCCCGCTGGACCAGATCGACCTGGTCGTCATCCACTGCACCGAGCTGCCCGACCTGGCCACCGCGCGCCAGTACGGCGAACAGGTGCGTTATGCCTCGGGCACCGGCAACAGTGGGCACTGGTACATCGACCGCGACGGCGCGACCCAGTGCTGGATCCCGCCCGAGCGGGTCGCCCACCAGGTGCGCGGCTGGAACCCGCGCTCGGTCGGGATCGAACTGGTCAACACCGGGCGCTGGCCGCAGTGGCTGCATGCCAGCCACCAGGCCATGGACGAGCCCTACCCAACGGCCCAGATCACGGCGCTAATCGCCCTGCTGACACAGCTGCGCCGGACGCTGCCGGCGCTGCGCTTCATCGCCGGGCATGAGGATCTGGACACCACGCAGGTGCCGGCCGAGGACGACCCGTCGATCCGCGTGCCCCGCAAGCGCGATCCCGGCCCGCTGTTCCCATGGGACGCCGTCCTGGCGCAGGTGCCGCTGGAGCGCCTGGTGCCCTGACGGCCAGCCTGCGCAGCGCCGGGTCTCAGGCTTCCCAGTGCTCCGCTTCGACGGCTGGCAGCAGGCCACGCAAGGCGTCGCCACCGGGCTGGGAAAGCAGCTTCTCGGCATCGCCGCGGGCCATGTCCAGGGTCAGGCGCCAGCCGGATTCGTCATGGTCCTCGGCGCGGATCGCCGACAAGTCGTGCAGGCGCGCGCGCAGGCGGCCGGCCGTATGCGGCAGGCTCACCTCGCCGCGGATGCGCTGCAGGCCCAGGCGCTGGGCCAGCGCGGCTTCCAGCAGGTCCAGCCCGACGCCATCGCGCGCGGAGATCCACACTCGCTCACGTGCCAGGCCGACGGTGCCGGGTTCGGTTTCCTCGTCCAGGTCGCCTTCGGGCGCATCGTGGCGCGGCTGGGCGCCGTCGATCCGGTCGATCTTGTTGAACACCAGCAGCTGGGGAATGTCGCCTGCGCCGATCTCGCCCAGCACCAGATCCACCTGGGCCATGCGCTCCTCGCGCAACGGGTCGGCCGCATCGACCACGTGCAGCAGCAGGTCGGCTTCGCGCGCCTCGGACAGGGTGGAGCGGAAGGCCGCGACCAACTCGTGCGGCAGGTCGCGCACGAAGCCCACCGTATCGGCCAGGACGACGCCACCGCCGGGCAGGTTCACCCGGCGCACGGTCGGGTCCAGGGTGGCGAACAGCTGGTCGGCAGCGTAGGCCTGCGCGCCGGTGATGGCATTGAACAGCGTCGACTTGCCGGCATTGGTGTAACCCACCAGGGCCACGCGCGGCAGCTCGCTGCGCACGCGCGCACGGCGCATCTGGGTGTGCTGCACCTCGACCTTCTCCAGCCGCTTCTGCAGCTGGTCCACGCGCTTCTGCAGCAGGCGGCGGTCGGTTTCCAGCTGGGTTTCACCCGGCCCGCGCAGACCGATGGAACCACCGCGCTGGCGCTCCAGGTGGGTCCAGCCCCGCACCAGGCGTGTGGCGATGTGCTTGAGCTGGGCCAGCTCGACCTGGAGCTTGCCTTCGTGGCTGCGCGCGCGCTGGGCGAAGATGTCCAGGATCAGCCCGGTGCGATCCAGCACCCGCCGCTCCAGCGCCTTTTCCAGGTTGCGCTCCTGGCCTGGCGTCAGGGAATGGTTGACCAGGATCAGGTCGGCGCCGCTGGCGTCGGCCGCGGCCTTGACCTCCTCCAGCTTGCCGCTGCCGATGAAGGTCGAAGGACTGGGCTTGTCGGCGCGCGCGGTGATCATCGCGGCGATGGTGGCACCCGCCGAGCGCGCCAGCTCGGTGAACTCCTCGGCGGCATCCTCATCGGCGGTCACTGCGGCGGATCCACCCCGCACCGGCTGGATCAGCAGCGCGTGTTCGCCACGGCGGGAACGTTCAAACAACTCGGTCGGCATCGGCTACGCAACTGGGAAACAGACACCACAGGATGGTGACGCCCACGCCCCGGTTCAACCGCCGGCCGTGGCCAGCAGCCGGTTGTCCGACCAATGGACGCCGGGGCTGCCGGCGCCGGGAATCAGGCGTCGTCGGCCTCGTCGGACGGCAACTCACCGCCCTCGCCCCCTGGCTGCACATAGCCGCCCCCCGGTCCCACGCGCACGTTGCGCGCCGGCACCACGGTGGAGATCGCGTGCTTGTAGACCATCTGGCTGACCGTGTTGCGCAGCAGGACCACGAACTGGTCGAACGACTCGATGGTGCCCTGCAGCTTGATGCCGTTGACCAGATAGACCGAGACCGGCACCCGCTCGCGCCGCAGCGCGTTCAGGAAAGGATCCTGCAGGGATTGCCCCTTGGACATGCGTAAAACTCCCGCCCATTCTGCGATGGGACTGTTCTTGTAATGGGCCGGCAGTGGCGACTGCTCCCCGAACCACGACCGGTTAACCGATATTACACAAGGCGGACGGATTGACCAGCGACCGCGTCGCGGAATCGAAAGCAGCTTTGCTCAACGCCCCAGGAACAGGGCCAGCGCATCCTCCAGGCCGGCGCGCTGGGTCGCCGGATCGAACCAGCGCAGGTCCGGCCGGCCGCGCAACCAGGTGAACTGGCGTTTGGCCAGTTGCCGGGTTGCGGCGATCGCGCGATCGCGGAACTGGTGAGCATCGCCCTGCCCCTCCAGGAACTCCCACGCCTGCCGGTAACCCACCGCGCGCACCGCCGGCAGATCCAGCGGCGCGGTAACGGCCTGCATGGCCGGCAACGCGCGCAGGGCACGAACCTCATCGAGGAAGCCCTGCTCGAGCATGGTCTCGAAACGCTGGGCAATGCGGGCATGCAGCACCGCACGCTCGGCCGGGGCCAGGGCCAGGCGCAGCAGACGGACCGGCAGGCGCGGGCCACGCCGACCCTCGGCCTGCCAGGTGCTGATCGGCGTGCCGGTCAGGCGGAACACCTCCAGCGCGCGCTGGATCCGCTGCGGATCGGTCGGCTTGATCTTCGCGGCCGCGCGCGGATCGACCTGTGCCAGTTCGGCATGCAGCGCGGGCCAGCCGCGCATCGCCGCATCGGCGCTGATGGCCGCGCGCAGGGCGGCATCGGCCTGGGGCATGTCGGCGAGGCCTTCGGTCAGGGCTTGGAAATACAACCCGGTGCCACCGGCCAGGATCGGAATCCGCCCACGCGCCACGATGCCCGCGATCGCGGTGCGTGCATCGGCCGCGAACTCGGCGGCCGAATAGGTCTGCCAGGGGTCGCGCAAATCGATCAGGTGGTGCGGCACCCGCGCCTGTTCGACGGCACTGGGCTTGGCCGCGCCGATGTCCAGGCCGCGATAGACCAGCGCCGAATCGATGCTGACGATCTCCCCGCCCAGCCGCTGCGCCCATTCCAGCGCCAGTGCGGACTTGCCCGAGGCGGTCGGCCCCAGCAGGGCAATGGCAGGCGGCAACAGCAGGTTCGGCATGCGCGACAGTGTGCGGGCCGATGCCGGTTCGGTCCATCGCAAGCGGGGCGGCGATGGTCGCGACGGCGGCTCGCACTTGTAGCGCCGAGCTTGCTCGGCGGGGGCTTCGGTGGGAAGGCCTGTTTGGCTGGGGTGTTCACGGGAATGCCCCAGCCGAGCAAGCTCGGCGCTACGGGCCTTCCGTTACCCGTGGGAGCCGCCATGGCGGCGATGAGGCTCGCCCGATAACGGCTAAATCGTGCCCACGACCGCTGGTGTTTGGCGTTCCTGGCCAGCCCCGATCGCCGCCGTGGCGCCCCCCCCCCCCCAAGCGCGGCGATCTCAGAAGCTGTCGCCCGGCACGCGCACCCAGCCTTCCATCAGGATGCGGGCGCTGCGACTCATGATCGCCTTGGTCACGGTCCACTGACCGTTGACCTGCCGGGCCTCGGCGCCCACGCGCAGCGTGCCGGACGGATGGCCGAAGCGCACCGCCTCGCGCGCGCCGCCGCCAGCGGCCAGGCTCACCAGCGTGCCGGGAATCGCCGCGGCCGTGCCGATGGCCACTGCCGCGGTGCCCATCATCGCGTGGTGCAGCTTGCCCATGGACATGGCGCGCACGCGCAGGTCGATGTCGTCGGCGCTCACGAGCTTGCCGCTGGAAGCGGTATAGCCCTCGGCCGACGCAACGAACGCCACCTTGGGCGTGTGCTGGCGCTTGGCTGCCTCGCCGACGTCCTGGATCAGCCCCATGCGGACCGCACCATGGGCGCGGATGCGCTCGAACTTCGCCAGCGCGGCGGCATCCTCGTTGATCGCACCCTGCAACTCGCTGCCGGTGTAGCCCAGGTCGGCGGCGTTGAGGAAGATCGTCGGGATGCCGGCATTGATCATCGTCGCCTGGAAGCTGCCCAAGCCGGGCACCTCCAGCGTGTCCACGACGTTGCCGGTGGGGAACATCGCCCCACCGGCCTCGCCTTCCTCGGCCGGATCCAGGAACTCCAGCTGCACCTCCGCGGCCGGGAACGTGACCCCATCCAGCTCGAAATCGCCGGTCTCCTGGACCTGGCCGGCGGTGATCGGCACATGCGCCACGATGGTCTTGCCGATGTTGGCCTGCCAGATGCGGACGCTGCACACACCGTCGTGCGGCACCTTGTCCGCATCGACCAGTCCGGCGGCGATGGCAAACGGCCCGACCGCGGCAGACAGGTTGCCGCAATTGCCGGACCGGTCCACGAAGGCCGCGTCGATGGCGACCTGGCCAAACAGATAATCCACGTCGTGCCCCTCGCGCGTGCTCCTGGACACGATCACCGTCTTGCTGGTGCTGGAGCTGGCGCCCCCCATGCCATCGATCTGCTTGGCGTAGGGATCCGGGCTGCCGATCACCCGCTGCAGCAACGCATCGCGCGCCGGGCCGGGCACCTGGGCGCGCTCGGGCAGGTCCTGCAGGCGAAAGAACACGCCCTTTGAGGTGCCGCCGCGCATGTAGGTGGCAGGGATCCTGGTCTGAGGGGCATAAGGCATGGAGAGGTCCTTGGTGCGAAGGCAGGGGCGCGCCGGGATCACGCCCGGCCAGGCGAGGCGCTGGGTCGCAAGGGCCAGCGCCCCAGCATGCGGTAGCGGTACGGGTCGCCGCCTCCCACCACCAGCTCGAAGCTGTCGATGGTCCACTGGATCGGCCGCACCGGACGAACCTCGGGCCGCCGCGCATGGTCGGCAAACCGGTAGCTCAGGGTCACGTGCGGCACCGGGTCGGCGCCACTCTCCAGGCCTTGCTCACCCATCGCGCGCCTGAGCCCTGCAAACAATCGCGCCAGGGGCGCCGACGGTTGCGAGCAACGCAGGTCCACGTTGGCACTGTCCCGGGCGTTGGGCGCGATCCGCCACTGGTCCAGGGCCAGGGTGAAGCCTTCGGCCTGGACCTGCCCCCCGGCGCGCAGCAGCTTGGCCCGGGCCTCCGGCGTATCGACGAAGCGATCGGACAGCGTCTGGTGCCAGTTGACCAGGGGAAACAGGGCCAGCCCGACCCGCGCCTGGATGCCGTGCTCGCGCGTGGCGGTGTCGAAGGCTTCGCGCATCCTCGCGTCCGGGCGCGCGATGAACAGCAGCCGATGTCCGCCCACCCCAGGTGACCAGGCCATCTCCGGGCGCGGCCGGCGCGCCGGATCCAGGGCCATCGCGTCGTAGGTCAGCAGCATCGTTCAGGCGGTCTTGGTCGCTTCCAGGAAGTCCTGCGCGAAGCGCTGCAATACACCGCCGGCTTCGTAGATCGAGACCTCCTCGTCCGAGTCCAGGCGACAGGTCACCGGCACCTCGACCGCCTCGCCGGTCTTGCGATGGATCACCAGCGTCAGCGTGGCGCGCGGACTGCGCGCGCCGACCACGTCATAGGTCTCAGTGCCGTCCAGCTGCAGGATGCGTCGGTCGGTGCCGGGCAGGAATTCCAGCGGCAGCACGCCCATGCCGATCAGGTTGGTGCGATGGATGCGCTCAAAGCCCTCGGCCACGATCGCCTCCACGCCGGCTAGGCGCACGCCCTTGGCCGCCCAGTCGCGTGAGCTGCCCTGCCCGTAGTCGGCACCGGCAATGATGATCAGCGGCTGGCGGCGCTGCATGTAGGTTTCGATCGCCTCCCACATGCGCACCACCTCTCCCTCGGGTTCGATGCGCGCCAGCGAGCCCTGCGTCTCCACTCCGTCGATCACCGCCATCTCGTTGAGCAGCTTGGGGTTGGCGAAGGTGGCCCGCTGCGCGGTGAGGTGGTCGCCGCGGTGGGTGGCGTAGGAATTGAAGTCCTCTTCCGGCACGCCCATGTGGGTGAGGTATTCGCCGGCCGCGCTGCTGGCCAGGATCGCGTTGGACGGCGAGAGATGATCGGTGGTGATGTTGTCGCCCAGCAGCGCCAGCGGACGCATCCCGCGCAGCGTGCGTTCGCCGGCCAACGCGCCTTCCCAGTACGGCGGACGCCGGATGTAGGTGCTCTGCGCGCGCCAATCGTACAGGGGGCTGATCTTCTCGCCGTGCTCCACGCGCACGTCGAACATCGGCCCGTAGACCTTGCGGAACTGCTCGGGCTTGACGCTGGCCTTGACCACCGCATCGACCTCCGCATCGCTGGGCCAAAGGTCCTTCAAGGTGATCGGCGTGCCGTCCGCGTCGACGCCCAGCACGTCCTTCTCGATATCGAAGCGCACCGTGCCGGCAATTGCATAGGCGATCACCAGCGCCGGCGAGGCCAGGAACGCCTGCTTGGCATACGGATGGATGCGCCCGTCGAAGTTGCGGTTGCCGCTGAGCACCGCGGTGGCATACAGGTCGCGGTCGATGATTTCCTGCTGGATCTTGGGGTCCAGCGCGCCGCTCATGCCGTTGCAGGTGGTGCAGGCGAATCCGACGATGCCAAAGCCCAGCTGCTCGAGCTCCGGCAGCAGGCCGGACGCCTCCAGATACAGCTGCACCGCTTTGGAGCCAGGTGCCAGCGAGGTCTTCACCCAGGGCTTGCGGGTCAGCCCACGCGCATTGGCGTTGCGCGCCAGCAGGCCGGCGGCAATGACGTTGCGCGGGTTGGAGGTGTTGGTGCAGCTGGTGATCGCCGCGATCACCACGGCTCCATCAGGCATCAGGCCCTGGGCCTCCTCCTGACGCGCCTTGTCCAGGTCCACGGCGATGCCGCGTTCGGCCAGCAGCCGCGTGGGCAGGCGTCGGTGCGGGTTGGACGGCCCGGCCAGGGTGCGATCCACGCTGGACAGGTCGAACTGCAAGGTCCGCTCGTACTGCGCGGTGACCAGGTCGTCGGCCCAGAAGCCGGCGGTCTTGGCGTAGCTTTCCACCAGCTGCACCTGCGCTTCCTCGCGGCCGGTCAGGCGCAGGTAGTCCAGGGTCTGCTGGTCGATGTGGAACAGCGCCGCGGTCGCACCGTATTCCGGGCACATGTTGGAGATGGTCGCGCGGTCGCCGATGCTCAGCGTGGCCGCGCCCGGCCCGCAGAATTCCAGATAGGCGCCGACCACCTTCTCCTTGCGCAGGAACTCGGTCAGCGCCAGCACGATGTCGGTACAGGTGATGCCCTCGCCCGGCTTGCCGGTCAGCTGGACGCCGACGATGTCCGGCAGGCGCATCCACGAGGCGCGGCCCAGCATGACGTTCTCCGCTTCCAGGCCGCCCACACCCACGGCGATCACGCCCAGCGCATCCACGTGCGGGGTGTGGCTGTCGGTGCCCACGCAGGTATCGGGGAAGGCCACGCCGTCGCGCACGTAGATGACCGGGGACATCTTCTCCAGATTGATCTGATGCATGATCCCGTTGCCCGGCGGGATGACTTCCACGTTATGGAAGGCCTTGGCCGTCCAGTCGATGAAGTCGAAGCGATCGACATTGCGGCGGTCTTCGATCACGCGGTTCTTGGCGAAGGCCTGGGGATCGGTCCCACCGCATTCCACCGCCAGCGAGTGGTCCACGATCAGTTGCACCGGCACCACCGGATTGACCTGGGCCGGGTCGCCGCCCTGTTCGGCGATGGCATCGCGCAGGCCGGCCAGGTCCACCAGCGCGGTCTGGCCCAGGATGTCGTGGCAGACCACGCGCGCGGGGAACCACGGAAAGTCCAGGTCGCGTCGACGCTCGATCAGTTGGTCCAGGTAATCGCCAAGGCGCGTGGGATCTGCGCAGCGCACCAGGTTTTCGGCGTGGACCCGCGCCGTATAGGGCAGCCCGGCCCAGGCGCCGGCCCTGCGCGCCTCGACCGCGGCGCGGGCATCGACATAGTCCAGCGCGGTGCCGGGAAGCGGGGTGCGATAAACGGTATTCATGGCGGGATTCTGAAATCAGATCTTGCGTTGGGCAGGCCGGGGAGACGACGAAGCGCGCGACGCCCGTCCGCGGCCGGGCGCCAAATCTGGCACCGGCCGATGCATTGATCAATCTTGAGTGAACCAATCAACCTGTTGCGGCACGGCCTCGACGGCAGGAATTCAAACGCTTGTTCGGTTGGCTTGGTTATGATGGCGCCCCTTTCGCCATGCCCAGAGCCGGAGCACAGCCGATGACCCCGGAAGCCCTCCTTGCCCAGTACGGTCCCCGCGAATCCATGGAGTACGACGTGGTCGTGGTGGGCGCAGGCCCCGGCGGCCTGGCCACGGCGATCCGGCTCAAACAGCTGGCTGCACAGGCTGGCAACGAGGTCTCGGTGTGCGTGCTGGAGAAGGGCTCCGAGCCCGGCGCCCATATCCTCTCCGGCGCGATCATGGACCCGCGCGCGCTGACCGAGCTGATCCCGGATTGGCAGGAACAGGGCGCCCCGCTCAAGCAGGCCGTGACCCGCGACGAATTCCTGTTCCTGGATGAGGCCGGCGCCAAGGCCACGCCGGACTTCTTCCTGCCGGACTGCTTCAAGAACCACGGCAACTACATCATCAGCCTGGGCGCGCTGGTGCGCTGGCTGGCCCAGCAGGCCGAGGCGCTGGGCGTGGAGATCTTCCCCGGCTTTGCCGCCGCCGAGCTCCTCTACACCGAGGCTGGCGCGGTCAAGGGCGTGGCCACCGGCAATATGGGCCTGGGCAAGGATGGCGCGCCGACGGCCGATTTCCAGCTCGGCATGGAGTTGCACGCCAAGTACACGATCTTCGCCGAGGGCTCGCGCGGCCAGCTGGGACGCCAGCTGATGGACAGGTTCTCGCTGGACGCTGGCAAGGACCCGCAGGCCTACGGGATCGGCATCAAGGAGCTGTGGCAGGTCGATCCGAGCCGCCACGAGCCCGGCCTGGTGGTCCACACCGCCGGCTGGCCGCTCACCGATGACACCTATGGCGGCTCGTTCCTGTACCACGCCGAGGACGGCAAGGTCGCCATCGGCCTGGTGGTGGGCCTGGACTACAAGAATCCGTGGCTGAGTCCATTCGAGGAGTTCCAGCGCTTCAAGACCCATCCGGCGATCCGCAAATATCTGGAAGGCGGCAAGCGCATCGGCTACGGCGCCCGCTCGATCACTGCCGGCGGCCTGCTGTCGCTGCCCAAGTTGGTGTTCCCCGGCGGCGCCCTGGTCGGCTGCGAAGCCGGCACGCTCAACGCCAGCCGCATCAAGGGCAGCCACGCGGCGATCAAGACCGGCATGCTGGCGGCCGAGGCCGCCTTCGCGGCCCTGGGCGAAGGCCGCAGTGCCGATGAGCTGAGCGCCTACCCAGCTGCGTTCGAGGCCAGTTGGCTGCACGACGAGCTCAAGCAGGCCAAGAACTTCAAGCAGTGGTTCAAGAAGGGCCGTACCACCGCGACCCTGATGACCGGCATCGAACAGTGGCTGCTGCCCAAGCTGGGCGTGCGCACCCCGCCCTGGACGCTCCACCGCACCCAACCCGACTACGCCTGCCTGCTGCCGGCCGACCGCCAGCCACGCATCACCTATCCCAAGCCGGACGGCACGCTGACCTTCGACCGGCTCAGCTCGGTGTTCCTGTCCAGCACCAACCACGACGAGCACCAGCCCGCCCACCTGACCCTGAAGGATCCTTCCGCGCCAGTGGACGTCAATCTGGCCACCTATGCGGGGCCGGAGGCGCGCTATTGCCCGGCAGGGGTCTACGAATTCGTCGACGCCGACGGCGGCGGCCAGCGGCTGCAGATCAACGCGCAGAACTGCGTGCACTGCAAGACCTGCGACATCAAGGACCCCACCCAGAACATCGTCTGGGTCGCCCCGCAGGGCGGCGGCGGGCCGAACTATTCGGGCATGTAGCGACGCGTTACCTCCCACCGTGCGCGCCACTTCGGCGCGCCGTCGCCATGCACCCGGTTCCCGCCTTGCTCACCGTTCGACATGGCCACTCCCACAAAACTCTGACAACGGTCCGGCTCCTATGGAACCCGCCTGACGCTAGCTCCTCCGAGCGTCAGCACCGCGACCAGACCCCGCCCGGTGGAAAAGCCGGATAATGCGCACCATGCAGACCCCAGCCCTTTCCGTCGTCGTGCCGGTCTTTAACGAGCGCGACAATACTGCCCCGCTCGTCCGCGAGATCGTCGCCGCCCTGCGTGGCGCGGTCTCCTTCGAGATCGTCTATGTGGACGACCACTCCCGCGACGATACCGTTGCCACCCTCCAGGCCCTCAAGTCCGAAGTGCCGGAATTGCGCATCCTCCAGCACGTCACCCAGAGCGGCCAGAGCACGGCCATCCGCACCGGCGTCAAAGCCGCGCGCGGTGCCTGGATTGCGACCCTGGACGGAGACGGCCAGAACGACCCGGCCGACCTGCCCAAGCTGCTGGCCGCACGCGATGCCGGCGACCCGGCGGTCAAGCTCTACGCCGGCTGGCGCGTGGACCGCAAGGACAGCGGCAGCAAGCGCTGGGCGTCCAAGTATGCCAACGCCATCCGCGTGCACATGCTCCACGACGACACTCCCGACACTGGCTGCGGCACCAAGCTCTTCGAGCGCGCCGCGTTCCTGGACCTGCCCTACTTCGACCACATGCACCGCTACCTGCCCGCACTGATGCAGCGCGCCGGTTGGAAGACGATCAGCGTTCCGGTCAACCATCGCCCGCGCGGCGGCGGCGTGTCCAAGTACAACAACCTGCAGCGCGCCCTGGTCGGCATCCGCGATTTGCGCGGCGTCGCCTGGCTGATCACGCGCAGCAAGCGCACCGCGGTGCGGGAACTCTAGGCCGGCTTGCCGCCACTTTGCAGCGATTGACGGCAGGTGCGTCGCGCACCTCGCAATACCCCTCAATACACGCGCGATGCGCACGCACCAAACTGAGCCGACATGGACATCCCCTTCCTGGACCAACCCATCACCTGGCTGTTCTGGACCGGCCTCCACGTCACCGGCTGGAAGCTCATTGGCTACACCGGCGCCTTGATGTTCGGCGGCCGCTGGCTGGTTCAGTTCGTCGCTTCCAAACGCGCTGGCAAACCCGTCATCCCGCGACTGTTCTGGTACATGAGCGTCCTGGGCAGCCTCATGACCCTGAGCTACTTCGTGTTCTCGGCCAAACAGGACTCGGTGGGCGTCCTGCAGAACCTCTTCCCCGCCTTCACCGCCAGCTACAGCCTGTACCTGGACATCAAGCACCGCGGCTGGAAGCGGGATCGCGCCACGCATTGATACCAGTCCTTACTGGACGAAGTACGCAATTTAACGCCCGGCCCTATACCACCAGCGGGTTATACCCTTAAAAGCTAATTGGCGTGATAGATGGGCTTGCTGCAGTCCGTGAAAACAATCTCACAGGCGACCGAGTTTTCTTTTTCACAGCGTTGCAGCGCTAGCTTTTTCGCTGAGCTGACTTCGTCAGCATTTTGCGAAGCCGAACGCGACCCGTCCAAGGTATTCGCGACGGCAACACATTGGTTGTAATAGGTGAGAAACGGCTCGCAACCTGAGCCACCACGGCTCTCGCAGTCTTTTACAGCAGCATGCTCAGCCGCAGACTTCGACGCCATTTTCGAAGAAGAGCCTCCTACGCCGTCACTTGACCCCGCAAGCGAACCCCAAGTCGTTTCCCAACGTCCAACATACTTGATAACGGTTTGCACGCTGCCAGCTCCTCCATCTTGCACCTCATCTGGCGCGCACTGTGCTGATCCTATCGTCGCCCCAGGTGGGCAGCGCGTTTGCGCAGCAACCACGACAGGAGCGATTAGCAAAATTGAAAGCAGTAGAAATTTAAGCGGCAAAATACCTTCTCCAGAGCCACCCTATCGTTTTGTGTCGGGATGGTTTGCCAAAACACCTTGGGCGCCTTGAGTAGCTTGCTCGACACTCCCACCCCAACGCCTGCCAGATCCAGATGCAACCAAATTCCCCTCTCCACTTGCAGCACCACTTGGCTGAAGCGCTCTCTGGCTCTGTACCTGTACCGGAGCCCGCTGCCCATGCGGCGAGGTCGATGACCCAGGGCCAATGGCCGCGTAAGGATTGAACTGCCCCAGCATGCCATTGAAGAAGGCTGCAGCCATGGGAGGGCCGGTCACGATCAACATCGTCAGAATGATGCCTAATCCACCTGTCTGGATGGATACCGTACGCATGCCGTCTGGATTCTGAACCAACGCGCTGCTAAGCCAAAAGGTGGCCGCCACGGCCAACATCATCTCAGTTGCGATGATCAGCACGACGTACAGCACCGCCAGGGAAAACATGGTGCCGATACCGTAGAACAACCACTTCTGAAACAAGGGCTTGGTGGCATCGAATAGTAGACACATGATGAAGAACGGCCCAAAGCCCGTGAACATGGCCATCGCCAGCTTATTGAGCGTAATCATGGTGCCGCCAGCCAGCGCCGGGCCGCCCGTCCCAAAGGCAGCGACGGCCTCGATGAGCATGTCATCTGACACGGAATTGCCCTGACCACTACCGTCCCGCCCCTTCTCCACTGCGCTGATAGCGCCCAGGGCCGCAGTCGTGACGGCCAGGTTGGCATCCATGACGTGGTACATGCTGTCGATGTCATCCGTCGTACCGGTCACCGCACCATAGATGGCCTTCCCCAGTCCGTCGGTCAGCTTGGTGTATAGCGAGGTTGAGTTGCCCGCCCAGCCCGTCGCGATGCCGATGATAAGCATGGCCTTGAGCGAATCACCAACCAGCGCCATCATTGGCTCGCGAGAGCGTCCACTGACCACGCGCCATCCCTGCCAGAAGATCCAGATAGTCAGCAACGACAGTGCGGTGACGCCCAGCAACTCAGCAAAATTGCCGAGAATGCGCGACTGAAAGTCGCCAATGCGATCGCGGAGATAGGTCTGAATCTGCTCGTAGAAGATCAGATTAGATAGACCGGAGAGGATGTCGGTTGGCACGGTTTAGTTTTCCTTTTCCTTGGAGGCGGCGCCCCGCTCCATGGTTCGCCGATCAGACTAGTGATGCGGGCCGGGTGTGACCCGGGTGAGGCCTCAGAACGAGGTCAACATGTCACTGATGGTCGGCGCCATTTGGAGCGCACCCTGCAACAGGACCGCCGAACCCACCATGCCACCAAGACTGGAGTTGCCACCATTTGCCAACTGCTTGGCATAGTCAGCCAAGCGGGCACGCTGGGCTGACAGGTAACGGTCGTAGCTGGCGACGGTGAGGTGATAGTTGGTGGCGTCGATCTGCAACTGCGCCTGCAATGCGAGCAACCGGTTGGTATTGGACTGCAATTGACCCATTTCATGCTCAGCGCCGGAATTGATGTCCTGGCGCTCTCGCAAGATTTCCTTGAGTTCATCTTGGCGGTTCTTTGTCAGCTCCAGCATATCGATCATGTAGTTCTGCAGCTTGGACTCGCGCTCGACGATGTCTTTGCAGATCGGCTGCTGCTGGGCACTCTGTGGATTGCTCGAACCCGTCGGACAGCGGGCGGCGATAAGGTCACTGAGCTGCTGCGAGGTCACCTTGGACAGTTCCCGCTCGCCGGACAGCTGCTCGCCGCCTTGACTGGAGTCGCTGTACTGGAGCGTCAGACTCTTGTGGTTGTCAGCGCTGTACGTCTGGCCGTTGACGTTGGACTGCTTATATATCTTGTCCAAGCGCTCGTTGATATCGCTCTTCAGTTCACTGATACCCTGATGGGTTTCATCGTCGGTGACCGACCATTGGGCGAACGCGGGCAGGCAGGTGCAGCACAGCACGAGTGCCATGAGCAGCCGCATCACGATGTAGCCATGCGGCTGGGTAAATCGCTGAGTGAAGGGTTTGATGTTCATGAAGATTCCCATGTACTCTCGATCAATTGACGGACGCAACGCGGCGTTCGGTGTTGTGACGTGCGCCGCGCTTACCCGAGCCCTTCCGGTTCTCATAGAACAGCGCCAACCAATCGTCCGGCTCAAGCGCATCCTGCGATTTTTCTAGTTCGATGGCGCGCTGCTCCAGCACCTGATGCATGACCTCGATGTTGTCGGTGGACGCAGAAATCACCGACAGGGCGTCGTCCAGGCCACGCAGGTTGAGCTGACACACCACCGAACCATGGCCCTGCTTGACCAAGAAGCAGCGCGAGCGCTCGTCGAGGCTAACGACGACCTGATACTCGGCTTCGGTGAGCTTGAGCCCTTCGATATAGTCATCGCGGCTCGCGTTGGGGTTGGGGAGCAGGATCAGGGTCGCAGTCTGCTCGATCAGGGAGGCGGAGATGTCGCTGGCCAGCGCGTCCTCGGGGCTCTGCGTGGCGAAGATGCCCAGGCCGTTCTGCTTTCGGATGGTCTTCTGCTTGTTCTTCGCGAATTCCTTCAGCCCACCCTTGCCATCCAGGATCTTCCAGAACTCATCCATCACATAGATCAGCGGCCGGCCGTCGATCAGTTCCTCCAGTCGGTGCAGGAGATAGTTGATCACCGGGGCGCGGACCTCGGGATTGTCGATGATGTCTGTGTAGTCGAACCCGATGATGTTCGCCTTCTGTAGGTCGATGGTGTCCACGGGGTTGTCGAATACCCAGCCCAGCGAGTTGCCGGCGGTCCACTTGCGGATACGGGCGTACAGGCCGTCATCGCCCATGTTGGGCAGACTCTTCTGGAAGTTGGTCATCGTGCGCAGGCGCATTGGCGTGTCGAGGATGTTCTCGACCGCGCGGAAGATGTCCTCATCCTCGCGTGCGGTATACGCCTGCTTGCCCGCCAGCACCTTGATCAGGTCGGCCAGGAACTGCACGTTGGCCTCGTTGCGCTCGCACTGGAAGGGATTGAAGCCAGTCGGACGGCCATTTTCGAGCGCCAGGTAATTCCCGCCGCAGGCGCGGACGAAGATCTCCGCACCGCGGTCCTTGTCAAAGAAGAAGATGGTCGGCGACGGGGTGTACTTCTGCACCTGGCTGAGCAGGAAATTGATCAACGCGGTCTTGCCGGTACCCGACTTGCCGATGACCATGGTATTGGCGATGGCCTTCTCGCCGAAGGAGTTCTCGGCTGGGTGCGTAGCATGGAAATTGAAATAGTAGGGCTGGCCATTGGTGGTTTGCAGCGTGGTGACACACTCCCCCCACGGATTGTTCTCGCGCTTGCCGGTCGCGAAGTTATGCAGTGGCGAGAGCCCAAGGAAGTTGAGCGAACTGATATTGGCCGGGCGCGTGCGGTATTTCCAGTTGGCGGGCAACTGGGAATAGAACGAGGCGGTGATCGCCAGATCCTCCTTTGCGGTCACGAAGCCGGCATTGGATAGCTCCGCGCGCGCCGTGGCCACGTTCTGCTGCAGCCTTGCCTGGCTGTCTGCGTAGACCGACATGACGAAGTGGTATTCCCCAAGCACGAAGTTGCCGGAGGAGAGTTGGTCCATCGCGTGATCCAGCTCGGCGATCTGGCTGACGGCCTTGTCGCCCGAGGAGATCATCATGCCCTTGGTCCGGTCCAGGACCTTGAGCGCATCGTGACGCCCCATGGGACTGAAGGAATGCGTGATGACGTATTCGAAGTCCAGGTACTTGAGCCCGTTGAGGATGCCAGGGAACGTGCCGTCCGGATATTCCTTGACGTTGAGTACGGCCCCGTAGTGCTTCTCTCCATCCGGAGCCGCGATGATGTAGTCGCCGGTCTTTGCTGAGAACAGGTGCCGACTGACAGCAAGGTAGTCCTTGACCGACGCCCCCAGCACTGGAACCGGTTCGGTCACGCGGTTGAGGATGTACCCGAGGAACTCGAGGGTCTCGGAAAAGACCACGCCATTACGCGCCTCGTAGACACCTAGTCGGTACGGTGAATAGTCCTTGAGCACCGCCTCGACGTTCCCGGCCAGTTCCAAGACCTTCTCGACGGCCTGCTCCTCCATCGCACGCAGCCGCTCCAGGTTGTCCGTCTTCTCGATGAAGCTCTTCCCCGAGACGACCGGACGATAGATCAGGGTCAGGTACATCTCGTTGCGCATCACTTTTTGCTTGGCCAGGCTCTCGAAGTAGTCATCGGAGAGCTGTTGGTTGAAGCGGTGGGCAAAGCTGCTGTGCTGCCTGATGCTGCCACGCCGGCGAACGTCATGTACCCAGAAGGCCACATTGACGAAATCAGGCGCGCGTAGGGTCTGCAACATCCGATTGAATGTCTTGTGGCGATGTTCCAGCTCCCACTCCTCGCGGCCAACAAAGGGCAGCCCTCCGAGGTGCCAGGTCAGCATGTAGTCCCCACCCGTCGTCTTGACAACCGACTGAGCGACGTGGCTCGAGTAGGGAATGAAATCGCTGATGGGAGAGTCGGGGTTGAACATCACTACGTCCTTGGCGGTTATGCAAGCCGGCGCGAGGCGCCGGCGTCTCAATCGGCTCGCTTATCGCGATAGGGGTTTGCCGAGAACACCCAGAGTCCGTCATTGTCGCGGACGTTGCGGACGCGCAGACGGAACTGCAGGCGCAGACCAAGCAGGCGGAAGATCATCTCGTCACGCTTGGCCATCTGCCGCATCACGAAGATCACGACCGGAAGCGCGAGCAGCCACAATAGATTTCCGTACATGGCGAAAAGGAGCGTGCCGCCTGCCCCGATGAAAAACGGGACATACGGCACGCCCATGAACATCGCCGGCCGCGTGCACCCGCGGAACATGATGTTCTTTTCCATCGTACGCTTTAAAAGAGATGGGGAAGGTGCGCAACAATGAGGCCGACCGTCGATCCCTCGGTCATGCAGGCGCCCTGATTGGTGTTCTTCGGCATGATCATGGCGGCAATCTGTCCCGCGGCTCCGATCAATAGGCCACCGATCAGAATCGGCGCAACGTCCCCGATCCGCTTGTGCGCGAAGGCAATCTGATAGCCGGCGAAGATCACGGCGATGGTCACCACGGCGATCGACGCGATGGTCAGCAGATTGTTCACGCTGCCCAGGAAGCCGCAGACGCTGTCCTCGGTCTCCTGATAACCACTATTGTCGGCCATCGCCGGCATGGCGATCAGCGCAAAGACGAAGAGCGAGGCTCTTGCAAGCGCCTTGCTTGCCGCCATGGCTCCTTCGGCCGAAATCAACTTGTCCTGCTTGTTCATCCTGTCTATCTCCTTGTACGAGGGTGGTTTGGGGGGAAGCCTCCCCGGGGTATCCGTACCCGCCCATTCAGGCAACGCGGGTACAAAAATCAGAAGACAAAGGCTGCATCGACGCTGTCCCGCTCGACTGGATTGACCTGCAAGGACCCTGCAGCTGCTTGAATCTCCACCTCATCGCGGGGCGCTTGAGTGACGGCTGGGCCAGTGCTATCTGCATAGCGAGGGCCGCCGGGCGTGAGATGGACGACCTCACCGGCATGTGCGCCGGGATCATCATTCACGAGCGCAGCGGACTGATTTCGAGGCGACGCCCCTGCTCCTCCGGAGCGCATCACTGCGGGGGCGGAAAACGCCAGCGGTCCTGTGTCGTTGAGGTCCTCCGCGACGCGGCGCGATGTGGTTCGTTCGGCTCGCTCTGGCGCACTGGAGGACGCTGCGGCAAGTGCCACCGGCGTCGATGTCATGCCGCCTTGTGCCGCCTGGATGGAGGCAACGATCTTCTGCACGTACCCGTGCTGGAATCCGGTGGAGAAATTCCCGGAGTAGTAGCAGCTGAACGCCTTTCCCCAGTCCCCGCTAGCCCGCGTACGACACTCCGACAGAATCTGCGAGCCTGCCCGCAGGTTGGTGCACTTGTCGAAGGCTGCCGTGTAATCACTGATACCAAAGCGGCCCAAGTTGTGGCGATTGACCTGCGCAAGGCCGACTGAGAAGTTGTAGCCGCGTTGCTCGAGCATTTCGGCCGTTGCGACCGCCTCCGCGAGGCTTTCCGGCTGGCGCACCAAACGCCCCCCGACAACCCCGATTGCGTAGGGGTTGGCAGCAGATTCCACTTGAACGACGTGCTGCATGACGTCTGGCGAAACCGCGAGATTTTGGCATTGCATCATGTCCACATAGGGAAGCATGTGCGTCTCCTTGAGCCTGCCACTCGTTGCAACGAGTGCCCTTGTTTCCTTTATGGGAGCGAACCAAACAGCAGGTCGCGGGAGTGATCTTCGCGGCAGCGCTGCCCAGTGTCAATTCATTCAGCACCACCGTGGGCGGGCCCCAACAACAAGTCCCGCTAACGGTGATGGTCGTCACAAATCAATCGTCAAATGTTCGATCGGGGCTGAAGTCGATTCCCGTAATGTAACGCCCGCCGCCGTGCGCCTTGATATGGACCACGATATCGATGGTCATCATGAGCAAGCGTTTGATCACCGAGAACTCAAGCCCCGCCCCTTCTGTGGAGGCTTTGACCATGAGGGCAAGCTGATCCCAGGTCTGCGTGATGTTGCCCGCATGGCAACTTGTGATCGATCCTGGATGGCCGGACGCGCAGTTTCGGATGAAATAGAACGATTCATCACCGCGCAACTCGGCCAGGATGATGCGATCAGGCTTCATTCGCAGGCATGCTTCCATGCAGCTCTTGGCAGAGACGTTACTTGTGCTCTGCCCGCCTTTTGAATACAGCAGGTGGACGACGTTGGGCTGTTGGATAAACAGCTCGCGCGCGTCTTCGATGGTGACCAGTCGCTCTTCATCCGGGATGTGATGGACCAGTGCCTTCATGAACGTCGTCTTGCCGCTACCGGTTGCGCCGGCCACGACAATGTTCTTCTTGTAGTGCACGGCCTTGCGGAAGAATTCGGCGTAATCACGCTTGCTGCGCAATTCAAGCAGTTCTTCGTCATGCGCGCTCAGGCCAGCGGTGCCCTCAAGGATCTGGTCGAAGAAGCCCTCCTGCTGATATTGATCGAGCGTTCGCGTTTGATGCGATGGAAGCCGAATCGTGATGGAGACCTTGCCAGGATCGCAGGCGGGAGGGATCACGAACTGGGCACGCTGCCCAGTCGGGAAAGTCAGCGACACCACTGGATCAGCATCGGTGATGCGCTGACCGGTATTGCTCTCGTTGACGACGGCGGTACAGAACTGCCGTGCACGCTCGAAATTGAGGGAAGGGACCTCGACCTTGCGCCAGCCCCCACGTCCCTCCAGGTACAGCTCACCCGGACGATTGATGCAGATTTCCGTGACATCCGGCGAGGCCATGTATTCCTGAATACCGAGCACCTCATACTGGTAGTTCAGAAACTCATTGGAAACCTGGGCCAGTGGCCCCTCGCCAACCTCGGAAGACATCGTCCCGGCCGTCACTGATAGCTCGGCAGCACGCCGGAGAAGTCGACGTCCTTGGCGACATAGACATTCAACACAGTCCCCTGGTTGATGGTGATGGTAGGGGTACGCGCCATCTGCTGACTGATCATTTGATCGGCGAGCTTCTGCGCCGTCTTCGCGGTCTCGCTTTCATAGGGTTCGATGTAGGTCGTGCCTGTCGGACTGATCGTGGTCCGCTCTGGCCCGTTCTTTTCCCCGGCGTACTTGAAGGCATCCGCGATCATGCTGATCATGAGTGCCGAGCTAATCTTGCTCGCCCAGTGGTTGTCCAGATCGCCGGGATGTCCCGCCCCGCCAAGATTGTCGACACCGGGGCTGGACATCATCACATCCAGCCCTGTCGGTGTGGTAATGCGATCCCAGATCACGGCGACGCGATTGGTACGGCCACCGCCGCCAGAATATGAGCCGCTGACTTTCGACCCTTTGGGCAGCAAGAGCCGCTTCCCGTTGACCGAATACACTGGCTCGGTCACGACGCAGCTGGTGAACCCGGACACATCAGTGACGATGTGGGTCTCCAGGACACATCGAATATAGGTTCCGCGCAACAGCAGGGTATCCGGCTTGCGCAGATACGTTGCGTAGGACGTAGGCGCGAGCTGCGCCTGGATGGAGGGCTGGCCGCCGGGCTCACCGCTACCGAGCATGCCTGAAGCATTCGTCGGCCCGCCCGCACTAGGCTGAGCACCGCCAACACTGCCGCCGCTGTCCGCAATGCGGCGCTCAACCAGTGATGGCCCAGACGGACCGGCATCACGACGGGACGACGCCATCTGCTCACGCCCGTATTCGCGCGGCTCCTCCAGCGGAAGCGGCGCGACCGACTCTGTAGGCCCAGCTGCCGGGAGCGGCGCGACGACCTCCGGCGCGTCAGGAATCAAGGGACGCTCCACGCGCACACGCTCTGGCGCCGACTTGTCATTGCCGCCGCCATCGAACATCTTCAGGAACATGGCCGCCATGACAAGGATCAGAAGCAGCGTGGCCCCAAGGAACAACAAGGCACGCCGATTGAGCCTCTGCCCTTCTTCAGCCCTAAGGCTCGGTGCACCCGCATCCAGATCCTCGAACTCCTGCTCGCGGCCCGCGTTGAAGTAAGGATTGCGACGCGCTTCGGATGCACTGTCTCCCGGAACGTCATCACGGTCGTTGGGGGGATTGTGCTGATTCATTTCTGCTCATTCCTCCGCAAGCCGACCACATTCAGACCGTGCCGGATCACCAAGTAGGGGTAGGTCCCGTGCACCACGATCGTGTTCTTGTCCACGGTGGTGTTCACGACAAAGTCCTCGCTATGGGCCTCTTGGCGACCATAGACGGTCGGAAAATTCCCGCTCGGGAAACTAACGCCATCATTCAGCTTGATATAGGTGAAGCGACCGTCATCGTAGACCGTCGTCGGAATCAGCCACTGGGCTTTGCTTCGCGTCGCGTACGAATAATCGTAGTAATACCTGCGCCCCTTATCGATCCCCAGATCGAGCGCCTCCGGTGGCTCCTTGTTGGCAACTTCTTGCGTCGGGGCCGCACTCGCGAATTGCGTCTCGGGCGAGTAGACGAAGCTCACTTTGTACTGGACGCCGGAGGCGCGGGCCTGACTAAGCGTCTTCCAGTCGGTCGCCACGACTTTCAACTCGAAGATGTAGGAGTGGGTCGCGGTGCGCACCATCATATTGGTGTCCACGTCCGTATTCTTCGGCTTGAGGTAGAAGACATTTTCGCGCCGAGACAATTCCCAGCCGCTACTGAAGCCGGTGCTGTAATCGAGGATCTGCTCGTTAGGACTCAGTTCGATCTGTGTCGTGATGCCGAGGCCAGTCCTCACCTGATAGATCGCATCGGGCTTGTACTCATAACGATCAATCACCTGCGCGGAAGCAGGCCACGCCAACGCACACAGAAGCAGCAGGAACAGGACCGGCAATGCACCGGAGCGTGGAGGCGCACTCATTGCGGGGAAGCTCCATTCTGGTCAACTGGGGGAAGTTCAGGCGGCTCGGATACGGCAGGCGCGCTTGCGCCCCCCTGTGCGGGCTCGACCAGCGTCTCGGCCGGCGGCAGACTTGCGGCATCATCGTCAAGACGGTAGCTGGTGACCTGGAAACCCATGGGGTTGATGACGCGATCCTGATCCTCGAACTTCAGCCCCGGGTTGTATTCGTAATCGATGGTCGCCAGCTTGTTGTCCAACGGCTGGGTCATGCCATTTTTCTTGTCGTACTGAAACCGCTGAAAGCGTACCGTCGCGCCACGATAGCCACGCCCATCAGGCGTACGGACCAACACAGTGCTCAGGATCTTGACGCGGATCGCTGATTGTCGCCCCATTGTGTTGATCGGGCTGGCGGGATTGTTCTTTGAAAACAACGCGCGATAGGACGCGGCAACCGCGCTTGATGATGTCGCGTAGACATGTCGCCAGCCGCCTAGAGGGGTGAAGGTCAGATCGGCGTCATAGGATTCGCGTGCGAGCACGTAACGATCGACATTCGCTCGATTGATTGCCTCATTCATGGTCAGGCGCTTGTCCATGACATCGCCAACCAGGCGGCTTGCCTGCACATTGCCGGTGTAGGGGTCAGCCAGCACAATGAAGGGGGTTTTCTCTTTGAGCGGCAGCAGCACAAAGTACCCTGCGGCCAGAACGAGAGACAGCATGATTGCGCCGGTCGCCACCTGCCAGGCACGTCGCTCGCTCCGTTTTGCCATATCGGCGATGGTGAGCTCGTAGCTCACCGCCTTATTGATGGCCGACTTGACCTTGGCTGTTTCTTCTTTCTTTCGAGTGATCATGCGCTCGGCGCTTCTTAAGTTATTCGACGCGTATCCAGAAGTTCAGGCTTGCCACCTACTGTGCCGGCTCGGCTGCAGTCGGCGCCGCCGACACCGGCGCAACGGTGATCGTCTTGGAAACGACATAGATCGAAACCCCATGGCTGGCATAGGCGCTGCTTAGCTGAGCTGCGGCATCGCGAATATCGGTGGTATCGATCTGTGCCACGGGGCCGAACAGGGTGAAGTCGGAGCCAAACCGGTAGTCCAACTGCATGCCGCTGTCCTTGGCCCAGCGCGACAGCATGGTCTTGAGCGTGCCGTCCATGGGTGAGGCCTGGAAGATGTACGCATTCGCCAAGGGAAGCTCGATCGGGGCTTCGGAATAGGTATTGAGCGGCCGCCACTTCCCACGGTAATCAGGCGCAGGCGTGGTCCCGCAGCCGGCAAGCACGATGCTGATCAAAGCCAGCGGAAATGAAATTCTGATGGCGTTCCGACGACTCACCCGCGTGTACTCCTGTTCCAGGCCGGATATTTCAAAGACGTGAAAGCCCGGCCTGCATTCAGGTCAGGCACAACGAATGACTGCAAGCGAGCACCTAGGCGGTGCGCTTGAACAAGAACCGGAAGTGGGCGTGCGCCACGAAGGCGCGGATGCACGATGGCCGGCATTGCGCCGCGCCATAACCAAGAATTCCCCAACATCCTTGCAGCCTCCTTGCCTTCAGCTCACCGGCGCATCTTGCCGACGGGCTCGTCCCTGGATAGGACCGCGATCCAGGCGCCCCCTGTTGAGTAAAGCTAACGTGCGCCTGGCGGAGCGGTCAAGCGTTCAGCGTGCACTTATCTCACCACTGCACCGAGCGATTCGCCAGATTTTGAGATGTAAGTCACACTAAACAGAGATAGGCGTGACCTGCACCTTTTCCTTCAGGCGGGCGGTGAAGTGGCGATCCTTGTAGTACTTGATCTTCTCGCACTTCACCGGATGCGGGATGCCTTCGTACATGAAGACCTCGGCGTCAAACCCCATGGCCTTGAGTTCCTGCGGCAGCATCAGTGCGCGCCGCTCCTCTGAGATGCTGCGCGTGGTGTCGCGCCCCCGCGTGATGTTGCGTCGCTTGTAGGTGGTGTAGCCCAGCATCTCGGAATAGTCGTTGGCGTCCTGCTGCTCACGCGGCGCATAGAGGATCTGCAGCGCATGATTGGTGATGATCGTGCGCGACACGTCCTTGCCATAGGTGGCGTCCAGTTGCGCCATCGACTGGATGATGGGCAGCAGGCGGATGTTGTAGCCGGCCATGTAGGACACCGCGGTGGCGATGATGTCGACCTTGCCGATGGCGGTGAACTCGTCCATCAGCAAGAGGCATTGATACTTCAGTTCCGGATTGCTCTGCGGGAGCTCACGGGTATTGAGATTGATGATCTGGCTGAAGAAAAGATTGATGATCAGCCGGCTCTCGGCCAGCTTGTTGGGCTGGATGCCGATGTAAATGCTCATCTTTTTCTTGCGCAGATCGGTGAGCAGGAAATCGTCCGCCGAGGTCGCCGCATCCAGCACGGGATTGATCCAGGCGTTGAGCGGCTCCTTGAGCGTGCCCATGATCGAGGCGAACGTCTCGTCAGCCTGCGAGAGGAGATTGGAGAACGCCGAACGCGCGTTGTCGCTCAGAAATTTGCGGCCTGCGAGCCCCCGCAGATAGCCCTTCAGTTCGGTCCCATCGCCGGACGAAAGACGATAGATGCGTCCCAGCGTCGGCGCACCGGAGGAGAACGGGAATCCCGTGGCCAGCTCGTCGTCGCGGTTCTCGAACAGGAACAGCGCGAAGGCCATGAAGGCATTGCGTGCCTGGCTGACCCAGAATTTCTGGTCCTCGGCGCCGTCGGGATAGAGCATCGCGGCGATACTCATCAGGTCCGATACGCGGAACGCGGGGTCGGAGGAAACGTAGGTCAGCGGATTCCAGCGGTGTGTGCGGCGGTCCTCGGCGAAAGGATTGAAGAGAAAGACCTCCTGTCCTTGCGACTTGCGCCAACCGCTGGTGAGATCGAAATTCTCCTGCTTGATGTCCAGCACCACCACCGACTCGGCATACTCGAGCAGATTGGGAATGACGACGCCCACGCCCTTGCCCGAACGGGTCGGCGCGGCCAGGATTACGAACTGCTGCCCCGGCAGCCGCACCAGCTTGCCGCCGAACTTGCCCACGATGATCCCGTTGGCCGACGGCTTGAGCATGTCGTGCTTGGCGAGATCCCCGGCGGTGGCAAAGCGTGCATCGCCGTGGAGCGATTTCTTCTTCGGCTTGAATACAAGCACAAGCGTCAGCGCGTAGACGAGCAGGACGCCGCCAAAGCCAATGTAGCCACCGGCCTTGATCCTGCCGACATAGGGTTGATAACGCGCATCACCCAGCGCCTGCACGTACTGGAGATAGGTATTCCAGTGCAGCGGCGCCCTGACCTTGATCAGGAGCATGGTGGCGTAGCCGGACAGATAGAGCCCTGCGGCCAGTGCCAGGACAGTCAGGACGCCGGCGAAGACGAGTTTCCCCTTGGTCAAGCGATTTCCTCCTTGAAACCGACCCGGGCGGGCCGGCGCAGCAGTCAGCGGGTGGGACCTGAGCGCTTGGGGCGCACGGAGCGGCGTCGCCGTGGACGCGCGTCATCCGTGCGCTCCGGCTGCAGATCCTCAAGCAATTGCTCCATGTAGAGCCGCGCCTCCTCGAGCGAAGGCTCGTCGCGCAGCTTGGCGCCGGAGTCGGTCACCACGGCGTACCCGATCACTTCGTCGGGGGCGTAGGCGGGGTCCGCGTCACGTGTCAGGGCGACAACCTGATAGCCATGCTTCTGCAGAATCGTGTGGCGGTATTCCAACCTGGCGTTCCTTCACCGGTGCGACGACACGATCCTAAGCCATCCGGGTGTGTGCAGGCCACCGTGCCGTGGTCGAGCCCGAGGAGGAACCGGCCTCGCCCCACAGAGGCCCTCTCGAAGCCCGTCTCTCCGAGAACACGGCGCGACAGCCACCCGACGGAATCCAGACGCAAAAAAACCGGGCAATGCCCGGCTTCTTTCGTGCCACCTGCCCGACTCGGCAAAGGTGGTGGGCGGTACAGGGTTCGAACCTGTGACCCCTACCATGTCAAGGTAGTGCTCTACCGCTGAGCTAACCGCCCGTCGCAATCCAATTGCGCGCCCTCATGCGAGGGGCGCGAATCATACCATCCCTCCAGCCGGACGGGAACATGCCTGGCAGAATTTTCTCCAAGCAGCGCCCCCCTGCCCTAAACCGAGAGGCTAACGGCCTTGAGCTTGCCGATTTCGTCGCGCAGGCGGGCGGCGTCCTCGAACTCCAGGTCGCGGGCGTGCTGGTACATCCGGGTCTCCAGTTCCTTGAGCTTTGCGGCGATCTGCGACTGACTCAACGCGCCGTAGTTCTCGGCCGGCTCGGCGACCCTGCGCCCCTTGCCGCGCTTGGGTGCCTCGTCGTTGGCCGCGTCGCGCGCGCCTTCCATGATGTCCATGATCGGGCGCGCCACCGACTTGGGCACGATGCCGTGCTCGATGTTGTACTCCTCCTGCTTCTGCCGGCGACGGTCGGTCTCCTCGATCGCGGCCTTCATGGACGGTGTGAGCCGGTCGGCATAGAGAATCGCCTTGCCGCGCAGGTTGCGCGCGGCGCGGCCGATGGTCTGGATCAGCGAGCCGGTCGAGCGCAGGAAGCCCTCCTTGTCCGCATCCAGGATCGCCACGAGTGACACCTCGGGCATGTCCAGGCCCTCGCGCAGCAGGTTGATGCCGACCAGCACATCGAACTTGCCCAGGCGCAGGTCGCGGATGATCTCCACGCGTTCGACCGTGTCGATATCCGAGTGCAGGTAACGCACCTTGACGCCGTGCTCGCCCAGGTACTCGGTCAGGTTCTCGGCCATGCGCTTGGTCAGCGTGGTGACCAGGACCCGATCACCCCAGCCGATCCGCTCGGTGATCTGCGATAGCAAGTCATCGACCTGGGTACCGACCGGTCGGATTTCGACCTCGGGGTCGGTCAGGCCGGTCGGGCGCACCACCAGTTCGGTGATCTCGCCATCGGATTCACGCAGTTCATAAGGCCCAGGCGTGGCGGAAACGTAAATGCTGCGAGGCGAACGCGCCTCCCACTCCTCGAAGCGCAGCGGGCGGTTGTCCAGCGCGGACGGCAGGCGGAACCCGAACTCCACCAGGGTCTCCTTGCGCGAGCGGTCGCCCTTGTACATCGCGCCGATCTGCGGAATGGTCACATGCGACTCGTCGATGACCAGCAGCGCATCGGCGGGCAGGTAGTCGAACAGGGTCGGCGGCGGCTCGCCCGGCCCCTTGCCGGTCAGGTGCCGCGAATAGTTCTCGATGCCCGAGCAGAACCCGACCTCGGCCATCATCTCCAGATCGAACTGGGTGCGCTGGGCCAGGCGCTGAGCCTCGACCAGCTTGTTCTGGGCGTAGAGCTGGTCCAATCGCTCCTTCAGCTCCAGCTTGATGCTGTCCACGGCGCTCAGGGTGCGCTCGCGCGTGGTGGCGTAGTGGGTCTTGGGGTAGATCGTGAAGCGCGGCACCTTGCGCAGGGTCTCGCCGGTCAACGGATCGAACAGGGTCAGCTGCTCGACCTCGCCATCGAACAACTCGATCCGCAGGGCCTCCACGTCGTTTTCCGCCGGATGCACGTCGATGACCTCGCCACGCACGCGAAAGGCGCCGCGCTGCAACTCGTATTCGTTGCGCGTGTACTGCAGGTCGGTCAGGTGGCGGATCAACTGACGCTGGTCGATGTGCTCGCCCTTTGACAGGATCAGGCGCAGGGAAAGATAGTCCTCCGGCGCGCCCAGGCCGTAGATCGCCGAGACGGTGGCCACCACCAGCGCATCACGCCGAGACAGCAGCGTCTTGGTCGCCGCCAGGCGCATCTGCTCGATGTGCTCGTTGATCGAGCTGTCCTTCTCAATGAACGTGTCCGAGGCCGCCACGTAGGCCTCCGGCTGGTAGTAGTCGTAGTAGCTGACGAAGTACTCCACCGCGTTGTGCGGGAAGAACGACTTGAACTCGCCGTAGAGCTGTGCGGCCAGGGTCTTGTTGGGCGCCATGACCAGGGTCGGCTTCTGGATGCGCTCGACCACGTTGGCGATGGTGTAGGTCTTGCCCGAGCCGGTCACACCCAGCAGGGTCTGCTTGGCCAGGCCGGACTCGAAATTCTCGGTCAGCCGGTCGATGGCCGCGGGCTGGTCGCCCGCGGGGGAGTACGGGGAAACGAGCTGGAAACGTTCAGTCATGGGACCTGCCTTGCACGAGCGAAAAGTATAGACCCGGGCCAGGTGAGGCCCGGATGCAGGGATTTCCTACTCCCTGATGCGGCCTGTCCGACAGCCAAGCAAGGCGGCCGCCGATGCCGGGCGCCGAGCCTGCGAGCCACACTCATTCGCACCGCCACGGACAAAGGATTGCCCGATGACTCTTAGAACGCCTGCCCGGCCTATCGACCGCAAGCATCCCTGTTCAGGGGGAGGTTTTGGCCTGATTGAAAGCATGACCACGCTGCTCGTCGCAGCGATCCTGGCGGCCGCATGCATCCCATCCTTTCAAGCCCTTACCCGCCGTCAGCAAGAGCAGGCAACCAGCAACCTACTCAGCTCGTTCCTCGCCTCGGCGCGCAGCACGGCCGTCACTTTCCACCGGAGAACCGTGGTCTGCCCCTGGGATGGGGACATGGGATGTCGTGATGACAGCGACTGGACGCGCGGCTGGCTAATGTTCTATGACCCCGACGGCAACCGCAGCCCCGATCAGCCGGACGACATTCTGCGTACCGAGGTCCCGCCCGAAGCAAGCAGCCTCACCGTGCACTCGTCACAGTGGCGGCCACGTGCGGTCTTTACACCCGGCGGGATGGCCTGGGGAAGCAATCTCACCATCATGATCTGCCGAGAACGCCAGAGCGTGAGGCAGATCATCGTCAACATGGCTGGGCGAACCCGCTCGGAGGCCGCGCCCCCTGATACCGGTTGCCCCGGCTGATGCAAGGCTGACAGACGGCTTGCCTGGTATCAAAAACGATCATACAATGCGCCCCCTGCCCGAATAGCTCAGCCGGTTAGAGCACTTGACTGTTAATCAGGGGGTCGTTGGTTCGAGTCCAACTTCGGGCGCCAAATCTGTAAAAAAGCCGCCTCAAAGGCGGCTTTTTTTGTGATCGCCGCAGCTATCCCAGCGGCAAATCGCTACCAACAGTCCGACACGCTTGAAGCGGAACCCGTCTTACCGCGCACGCCCTGCGCATTTAAGGACAGCGTGCCACACGCACCATCCTTGCTTGCCTGGATTCCTTGCGGCACCGCCTGGAGCGTATAGGTCTTGGCAGCTGGTGCTGCCGCCGGATCGAAACGGATGGTGTAAAACGGCCTCAATCCATCGTCGCAAACATCTGGCGCAGGCGCGCCGGTATAGGTCATGTTTGTGGTGTAGTAGCGCTCCATGAACTGGGCTCGCTCCTGCAGACAGACCGCAGCCGCCTTTCGCCGGCTTTTCACCACCTGATTTTGGTACGACGCGTAGGCAATGCCGGCCAGCACGCCAAGAATGACAACAACGATCATGATCTCGATCAAGGTAAAGCCAGACTGAGTGCGACCCCGCCGCCCCAGAACCTGATGTGCCTGGTCCACATCCTTCATATCAACCCCCTTCTTTAATCCTGCCGTACTTCTCGCCACGAGACGCGGCCGTTGGTTCTGGGATCACTCTTACCGACGCAGGCCTTGTTACCTGTCGAACCGGGAACGCAAACAAGCCCGTTTCCACCCCCACTTCCACCTCCCTGCAATGCCGGCTGACCTACCATGCCGACACCGAGATCCACCGATCCAATCGGAACAGTGTTGCCCCCGCCGGTCACGGTATCGTTCGAGAAATCGCCGTCGCCGTCGACATCAAAATAGGGAACCGAAGTACTGGTGCCGGTGAACGCATCCAAGGAGTTGAGGTAGCCACGCCCATCGGATTCGCATGCTGTATTGGTCGGAATCACGCTGGGAACCACCAGAACGCTGGCATCCAGAACAGGTTGCCCGACAATGCGCTCACCCTCTGCGGTCCCCGGCGGAGTCGGCGGAGTCAAAAGGTCGATAAACCAGCCCGAAGAAGTGGGAGGCAAACTCGAATTGGTTTGAAAACCACGCACAGGGAATCCGTTAGTAGAGGTTCCCACCACCTGCACGTAACGCTGGGTCAACGCAGTGCGCGCGACCGGGCTGGAGGCACCAGAATCGATCACCCCGTACAGCGACTGCACGCTCTTATCGGTCACGTCGCCTGGCGTGATGAAGCGTCCGGTACCAAAAAAGACCCAGGTCTTGAATGTCGATGGATCCAGGCCAATCGCCAGGCCGCCGGTTACTGGCTGAGCCACCCCGCCTCTAACCGCCCTGAACAGCACACTCCGTTTGGTATTGTTAGTCCAAGTAGCAGCGTTTCCGGTCAGGGAAAACTTCCACACGTTCCCCAGCATGTCGCCCGCGTAAATCGTATCGAGCGTGCCATTTCCGTCCTCGTCACGGCCGATCGGCGCAAGCAGACCGTTCGGATTGGTCGAACTCCCCGCGCCGGTGCTGATCTCGGCGATAAGCGCGCCGGTGGTGAGGTTATAGACCAGCAGCGCCGCCTGATCGTTCGAACTGTTCAGGCCATTGCCGACGATGACCGCTGTGCTTCCATCATTCAGCTTTCCGATGATGGGCTTGCCGAGGATCAGCCCCATGTTGCCGTTGGGAGTTTCACTCTTCTCCCATTTAACGCTGGACGTCGCAAATGCTGAAGGCGTCGTGACATCCAAGGCAAACAAGCCTTTACCACCCCGGCCCAGCGTACCAACCAGATAACTGCTGCCCGGAGTCTGGTTTTGCGTAGAGACAACGATCGGACCGTCAACAAAATAGCGATGCAGGTAATCGGGGCGACTCAGCGAAGCCAGATCGGAGAAGCTGATCCCCGCCGGCACGTACGCAAATAGCTCTGCACCAGTCGAAGCGTTAAAGGCATGCAGCATGCCGTCGTTCGCTCCCACATACACCGTGCCAGTACGCCCGTCATATGTCGGGCTCGAGTTGACGATGTCGCCCAGCACAGAAGAGCGGTTGCGCAGCGTGCCGCCTGCGTTGATCTCCCGTGTCCGTTCGCCCTTGATGTAGTTGGCGTTGTCTTCTCCCGTCACTGGATAATTACTCGCGGCGCCGGTGCGAGTCAGACTCGTCTGCTGCGCCGATGTCGGGAACGTTGCACCTGTGGTGCCATTGAAGGTAAAGAACTTGCGATCGGCAAATCTTAGGAGACCGCCAGCCTCCCAGGCAGGCGTCGCATTGTAGGACGAGGTGGTGGTGTTATAAGCGTAGGCGGACAACTCACCAGACCACACTCCAGAAAGATAGCGCCCCTGAAACAGTAACGAGCCCGCCTCGACCCGAGCGCCGTTGGCACTGATATTGGCGAACGAGCCCGTGCGATTGGCGATGGTTGCCAGCGACTCGCGCAGGCCCGCCGCAAACTCATCTGGGTTGGTCGCGACCAAGAATTTGCCACGCCCATTGATGGCGGCATGCCACATGTCATCAATATTCTGAATGACATTGGTTCCTGGATGCGGCCACTGAAGCGTACCCGCCGTCAACGCCGGCAGGTCGGTTTTGGGGTTCAGCGTACCCCGCGAACCAATCGAGATGCCAAAAGTTACCATGTGCTGCCAGAACGCCGGATCGTCCGCCGCAATGGGGACGACATTTTCCAGATCAGTGCGCAGGTCGGTCTTCCAATACTTCATGGCGACGTCTGCCATCGTGTTGCTGTCGCCGGACTGACCGCGATAGGGCGGGGCAGGCGTATAGGTATAGCTGCCGTTCTTGGGGCCGGTGATCGTGGCTCCAGCCACGCTATCCTGCTCGCCTACGCCACTATACGTTTCGTTCGAATATCCGTCGGACGTCAGAATTGCAAAATTCTGTCGGCAGGCGTACTGATTGGCACCCGATTCCGGCCCCCAAGGACCATCTTCCGTATTGCTGCTGAAATACGTGCCAGCGCGCTCAAGCGCTTTACGCGATGGCGTGCCGTCCGAGCTATGTGCGCTATAAAGACGATCGTACCAATAGGTGCGGTTATTACTCGAGCCGGCAGGGCCATTGGGGTCGTCGAACAGGCCGCTATTGCTTCTCACCGGGATGGGATAGCTCTCGGTGATGATATTTCCTGATAACTCGTGATCGGTGCGCTGCCAGATTGTTCTAAAGCCCACACGAATATTGCTTCCAAGCGCACCGAACGCACGGCCCGAACCCGCCTTCGCCACCTTCATGCGCGTGCGATGGTAGGAATACCAGGCGGCAAAATTTCGCCGCTCCTCCGCCTCGGAGCGGCCCGTGGGGGTCATCTGTACGCAATTCTTCCAGCGCCAGGTATTTCCTGTGCCCCCAGAGCAACCGCTGTTACGCAGACCCTCATCCCCGCCACCGTAGACCCACTCACTCCGGATAACGCGCCCATCCGTGCGGATCTGATATCGGTAATAGTTAGCCGCGTCCGACAGGTAAGCGTCATCCGTCCGCGATGCGTCCTTTGGAACATAAAAGCTCTGATCGCTGTCGGATAGGTCTTTTGAGCCAGTCAGCAGATCGTTATTGGTATAGACGCTTGAATAACTCAAACCTCCAGTCATCTCGACCCCGGATGAATCCACCCAGGGCTGATACGTCGTTGCTGGGTTATAATAGATCCAGTTCTTTATGTATGTCTGCCGGGCAATATTCGTGCCGGTGCCGCTGGTGACAGGAAGACGCATTTCACTGATCACATCGGGCATATAGTCATTGCCCATCGACCCAGAGTCATCGAGGATATACAGCACGTTCGGCGGAATACGCGCGCTGGTGGTCAACGGTTCGGTCGGCAGCACGATTCCAGCGCTTGCCTGCCCAGCAAGCAGCGCCAGCGCGAATCCAATTCCGATTGCATGGCCCTGCGTTTGAGCGGTTTTCAACTGGCTGCGCATTTTGATCCCCTTCACTGGACCAGATAATTGGTCTGAAGCAGTACTTCGGCGCGGCTGCCGTCGTTGCTGCGGACGCGGGCGGTGATGCGGTAACGTGGCGCAAGGCACAGCGGCGAACGGTTTGTCTCGTCGATCAGGTCGCAACCAGGCCAGGTCGGGGCGTCGCCCATGTATTCGATGAAGAACTGGGGACTCAGCGCAGGCCCCGCCAATGCGATGGTGCCGTTACGCCAGCCAGCAAAAGAGCCATCAAGCCACCGATCCGTGTCAGTCGCGACTGGCGTGGCGCACACCCCGGTCGTGCAGCCTGAAGACGGGATGGTCGGCCGGGTCTGCGCAAGCGCCTCGCCTTCGCGAAGCGCTGATTCGGCAGCCTGGAATGCCAGGTTCCTGTCGTTGAGGTTCGCGGTCATGCGCTCCTCCATGATGGTCCCGCGCAGCGTGGCCAGTCCCAGCAGTGTCACGATCAGCAGCAGAATGAGCACGACGATCAGCGTGGCGCCGGTCTGGCGAGCGGGATGAATGTGCTTGCCGTTCATTCGGTCCGGTTCCTCAACGTCACCACATGGATCAAATGTCGTGCGATCGGCGCACCATCAGTTCCGATGCTTTCCGGGCTCACCAAGGTCAAGTCGACGCGAACGGCATTGACCATCGACCAGTCCGTGACTGAAGCCGCATCTACGTAGGTGTTGGAGCCTTCGCGTAAATATGTCAGCTGCATGTCGGTCACCCCCTCGGCGACCTCCTGAGCGGCCGCGGAAATGCTGCCCGAGCCGTTAACCGTCGCCAATTGATAAAGAGAACGCCCGCCACGACCGTTATTGCCGATGTACCAGGCTGTCGCGTGCAATTTGATGATGGTCGAGTTCGCGCCAAAGCTATAGGCGGTTCCCAACGGCATTCCCAAGGACGTGGTCTGATTACCGGGGCTGGCCGCGCCAGTGTTATGAACGATGTTCGCGTTGGTGCCTGGCTGGGCATTAGTGATCTGGAAAACCGCCGCCTCGCGGTTGTCGCAGACGATGGCCAGATCGCCACCATCCAAATTATGGTTAACGGTATTGACTTGGAACCTTGCTGAAGCAGGGTTATGAGAGACCACTGTGATGCCGGCAGACGTCCCAGACTTCAACTCCAGTGCGTCAGTGCCATTAACACGCTTAGCGCTCCCGGTCCCGAAGGCCGCTCCAGCAAAGGCGACCGTATTGTCATAGCCCCGTACCGGGCTAGACCAATCGGTGAACCATTGAGAGGCCGGGCTATTGAGAACATTCACAGTCGGTAGTCCGCGACTGCATGCGTTGCCTCCGGCCTCCCGGATGTCCCGAGCCATTAGCTCGAAGGCGACCCGCGCGGTTTCCTGCAGGCGCCCGAGATTATCCGTTGCGCGATAGGTCTGTCGGTTGGACAAGAAGATGCCGATCGCGGCGCTCAGCACGAGCAAACCCAATACCAGCGCGATCATCAGTTCGATCAACGTCATGCCCCGCGCACGCCGCCGCATGTGGCGCGGTTGACGACTGATTCCGGCGGACCTCACAACCACGTCCTCGTTTCGAACTGCTGGGTGCTGGAACCAGCCTGCGTCGCGCCGTTGGCGGCCGCGTCGGTGGCACGGCTATCGTCCCACTGCACACGCACCACGCAGCTTCCGTCCGACTGGCAATTGATGCTGCCGCAGCTGGTGGTATCCCCCGCCTGCCCCATGACACTCTTGAGTGAGCTGATCCAGGTATTGAGGTCGATACTGGCCAGCGTTCCGGCCGCGGCCGGCACCGTACATTGCGGAGTCGTCAGGTTGTAGGCCCCGGCGATCGCCTGGTTCCGGTTGGCACGCATGGCATCCAGAATCGAGTAGGTCTGGATGACCGCCTGAGAGCGTTCATACGAGCCCTGACTATTGCGCAGCGCCGTGCTTTGCATGGCCGCGATGCCGAGCAGGCCAATGCCAAGGATGAGGACGGAGATGAGGACTTCGAGCAGGGCGACGCCTCGCTGTGCCGATGATCCGTGTCGCGACGAACGCCCCATTTTGAGTCTCCGCAAATCAGGATGCTGGATTGGCCGGAGCATTGCATGCGCCCGCGCCATTTTGGGATGCCACACCCGTGCGGCTGCCGAATGACAGACTCACGACTCGAACATTGTCCGCCGGCTGCGTGGTAGGCATGCACACAGAGAAAGCACCTTGTAGAAGGGTTCCGGTACCGCTGCGCGCCAGGCCATCGGCATGGAAGACGATCCGATTTCCGTTGCCGCTGATGGCGGGACTCGGCAACACGGTGACCGTCGTGTTGGCCGAGCCGGTGCGCTGGATCTCCGAAGCTGACGGGACACCATCGCCGTTGGTATCGATGTAAGAGATCCAGCTTGTCCAGGCGCCATTGGCGCCATTGCAGGTCGCGCCATCGCTGCTCCTGCAGAGAATCGAGCGACGGTTGAAGCGGACGGCATCCATGCGGGCGAGTTGGATGGTCGCCATGAGATCATTGGCCTGGCTGCCCAACTTGTTCCCGTTGATCAGGCCGGTGAAACTTGGGATTGCTATCGCCAGAACGATCGCGAGCACTGCAATTGTGACCATCAGCTCAACCAAGCTGAAGCCACGATCAGGGGCCTTTCCCACCGCATGCTTGCCTGCGCTGCGATTGATTGTCCTGCGCCGCATTTCCCCACCCCTAATAGGCGACTATGCGACCATAGGCCACGTCGGCGACGGCCACCACTCGCGGATGGACGAGCGGCGTGAGTAAGGGAGTCAACGGTCCGGCCCGACCTGGAACCCGAATGCCCGAAGCCCCAAACATCGAAGAAGCCCGGCCTGCGCCAGGAAAAACGTCACTCGGGGCTCTATGGCAACCGCCGGTCATGATGTGGACATTGCTGACCGGCGAGGCGCTCGCGATCATCCTTGCATTGGCCCCGCCCCTGCACGAGCGCAGACTGATCTATTTCGGCCTGATCTCGCTGGTCATTCAATGGGTGTCTTTTGCAACGCTGGGGGCGCTGTATCTTTTCAGGCGCAGCCTTTCGCGGCTCAAGCCGCTCTATGTGGCGCAGATCGCACTTGCCCTTCTGGTCCTTTCGGCCTGGATCGTGGCGACCTTGGCCATGGCTCTGACCCGGGAACTCTGGCCGGCAGATGGGGCGGCCCTCTTCGCGAGCCTGCTGCGCTTCACAGGCATTACCCTGATCGTCGGCCTGTTGGCCCTGGCTGGTTTCCGCAGCCACCTGCAGGCCGAACAGCTGGCGATTCGCGCAAAGCAGGCGCAATTGGAGGCACTCCAGTCGCGGATCCACCCCCACTTCCTCTTCAACACGCTCAATACAGGGGCCGCCCTGGTCCACTCCCGACCGGCGGAAGCCGAACAACTGCTCCTTGACCTAGCGGACCTGTTCCGCGCCTCGCTTCGAGGCCCCGAACAGGTTCCTCTGGCGACCGAACTGGAACTCTGCCAGCGGTATGTCGAAATCGAGCGCCTGCGGTTTGCCGAGCGACTTCAAGTCCATTGGAGCCTTCCAGACCAGATACCGGACATCCTGGTCCCTACGCTCTGCCTGCAGCCACTGTTGGAGAACGCGATCCGCTATGGCGTGGAGGCCGCACGGGAACCCCAGCCTGTCACGGTATCGCTGACCTTACCCCCCGTGGGCGTACGAATCGACGTCCGGAACGGCATGCCGGACCGGGAACATCCAATCCGGCACGGACACAACGTCGGTATTGCTTCCACACGCGCCAGGATCAGCGCACTCAGCCAAGGCCTCGGGAGCCTGGAAGCCGGCCCCCAGGGCGAGTTCTATATCGCGCGCATCACCTTGCCACGCGCTTGAGCCGTCAGGTCACCACGCGATAGCAAGGCTTGTAGTCGCCAGCGATCTTCATGCGCCGCTGGGCGACGAAGGCCTGCAGCAGTGCGTCGAGGGCCGCCATGATGTCGGGATCGCCATGGATCTCGAACGGGCCGTGTTCCTCGATCCGGCGCATGCCGTCTTCCTTCACATTGCCGGCGACGATGCCCGAAAACGCACGGCGCAGGTCGGCCGCGATGGCGTGCGGGGCGCGCCCGTGGTGCAGGTCGAGTTGGGCCATGGCCTCGTGGCTGGGCACGAACGGCTGCTGGAACGCCAGCGGGATATCGATCGCCCAGTTGAAGTAATAGGCATCCTTGACCGCCTTGCGATGCTCACGGACCTTGGAGATCCCCTCCCTCATGACCTGGGAGACCGCCACCGGATCGCCCACGATGATCTGGTAGCGCGAGGCGGCGGCCTCGCCCAGGGTCATGCGGATGAACTTGTCGATCTGCTCGAAATAAGGCGCGGCCACCACCGGACCGGTGAGCACCAGCGGGAATGGCAGGTCGGCGTTTTCCTCGCGCAGCAGGATGCCCAGCAGGTACAGGATCTCCTCCGCGGTGCCCACCCCGCCCGGGAAGACGATGATGCCGTGCCCGATGCGGACGAAGGCCTCCAGGCGCTTCTCGATGTCCGGCATGATGACCAGGTGGTTGACGATCGGGTTGGGCGACTCGGCCGCGATGATCCCCGGCTCGGTGATCCCAATGTAGCGCGTCTGCTTCTGGCGCTGTTTGGCGTGGCCAATCGTGGCGCCCTTCATCGGGCCCTTCATGGCGCCGGGTCCGCAGCCGGTACAGATGTCCATCCCGCGCAGGCCGAGCTCGTAACCGACCTCCTTGGTATAGAGGTACTCCTCGCGGGCGATCGAATGACCGCCCCAGCACACCACCAGGTTCGGCTCGGCCGGTTTGAGGATGCGCGCGTTGCGCAGCTGCCCGAACACCGCATCAGTGATGCCCGCGGAAGTCTCCAGGTCGGCCGCGTACTCCTCGCCCAGCTCGATGGCCATGTAGGCCAGGTCCCGCACCACGGCGAACAGCAACTCGGCCACGCCGCGGATGATTTCCCCATCGACGAAGGCCATGGCCGGCGCATTGACAAGCTCGATACGTACGCCGCGGTCGCGCTGCAGGACCTGGATATCGAAATCCGGGTACAGATCCCGCGCGGCACGCGGGTCGTCGGAGGCGCTGCCGCTGGTCAGCACGGCCAGTGCGCAGCGCCGCAGGAGCTCATGCATGCCACCGGCAGAGGCGTCACGCAGGCGCGCCACCTCGGTCCGGGAGAGCACATCGAGCCCGCCGCGCGGATAGATTCGGGTCGTCACGACCGGGAGCGCCCGGGCTGCCGCTTCACTCATCTGTGTGTTCCTAATTCTTCTTCTCTGTCTGACCGATGACTTTAGCGCAGGCCGGCATTGGCGGATATGTCGCCAACCCAGACGCAAGAACGGCCGGGTCTCCCCGGCCGTTCGTTTTGCGGTCCAGCGTGGTGCCGAGCTTAGAACTCGTAGCGGAAGCCCACCTGGGCCGACCACTGCGAGATGCCCTGATCGAAGCCATCGGCGTCGCCGTTGGCCACGGTCGGCTCGTCGGCGCTGCTGAAGTTGTACACGTACTTGCCGTCGGAGATGCCCACCAGGCGTGCAACGCGCGCGTCAGCGTAGAAGCCGTAATCGATCACGTGGCCCCAGTCCTTGTTGATCAGGTTGCCGACGTTCTGGATGTCCAGCCACACCTGCGCCTTGTGCCCCTTCATGAAGCCGGGGATTTCCTGGCTGATGCGCAGGTCGAAGGTGTTCACCCAGCTTGAGCGGAAACCGTTGGCAGGCGCATAGCGGCCCTTGTACTTGGCAAGGTCCGGGTGCTCTTCAAGCCATGCGTAGAACTTCTGCTCCATCGCCGGATCGGCCACATAGGCACCGTTGGTGATGGAACCGAACAACACATCGCCCTGACCGGCCGGCACGTAGAACAGATCGTTGTTGCTGCGGTTGTCGCCGTTGGCATCGCCGTTGAAGACGTAGCTGTAAGGACGGCCGCTGCGGCCTTCATACACCAGCCCAACCTGGGTCTGGTAGTCACCGAAGAACTTGTGGTTCCAGTTCAACGAGCCCGAGAAGCGATCGTGGATCTCGTAACGCGAGGTCTTGGCTACGTCTTCGCCGGAGTTGAAGCTGTACTGGTAGGTATAGCCGGAACTGGCCGTCGAGCTGGTCAGCGGACCGACTTCCTCGGCGTCGGTGTAGGTGTAGCCCAGGCTCCAGGACCAGTCGCTGTTCGCGGTCCAGGGCTTGGTCAGCGAGACGGTGAACTGGTTGGTCTTGCCCTTGCTGGTGTTGTCGATCAGGTACACATAGCCGAAGTCGCGATCACGGTCATAGCGCGAGCTGGTGAAGGCGGCCTGATTGGGGTTCCAGTACAGGGTGCGGCCGTCCGGACCGGTGAATCCCGGGCCCAGATTGAGGCTGCGGTAATAGAGCCCGTTCTTGACCTTGGTCATCAACAGCTCGGCCGAGGCGACGATGCCGTACCAAGGGGTCTCATGGTCAATCGCCAGGTTGGCCTTCCAAGTGGACGGCAACTTGAAGTCCTTGCCCGACGTGAAGTTGGCATCGAACACGGTCGAGGACGGGTCGGTCGGTCGCGGTTGGTTGAGCCCGTCGCCACTGAATGGCAGCGTGGTGTAATCCGGGCCGTCCCCGCTCAGGCTCTCGAAGTAGGCGATGTAGTTCGCCGCACCCGCGTTCGCGTAGCTGTTGCCCACCCACACCGACGGGGCGGCACCCTGGAACAGGCCCACGCCGCCGCGCAGCTGGGTCGGACGCTCGCTCTCGAAGTTGTAGTTGAAGCCGAAGCGCGGCTGGATCAGGAACGCATCGTCAAACACCTGGGTGTTGTCGTATCCAAAGGCCTCCTGCACGCCCGGAGCCACTGGCGGCCTGGGGCTGGTGCTCGGCTTGTCCGCACGCAGGCCAAAGGTCAAGGTGAGGTTGTTCGTTGCATACCACGTGTCTTGCACGAACAGGCCCAGGTTCTTGTCGTGGAAGTCAGCGGCGATCGAATTCGGCGCGGTCTCCGCATGGAGCGCATAGGTACTCCAGCGACCGGCCTCGAAGTTGTCCAGGCCGTAGAAGGTATAGACGCCGTAGGACTGCTGGCCGAAGTAGTTGTAGATGTCGTTATCGCTGTACTGGGCACCGAACTTGATGTCGTGGTCGCCCAGGGTCAGCGTGCCGGCCCCGTAGTAGTCCCAGGTCTTGGTTTCCAGGACATTGTTCTGCGAGTACTGCTCGGTCCCCAGGTAGATCGAGTCGCCGGAAGGCGAGGTCAGGGTCTCGTCACCGCCGAAGAAGATCTGCACGCTCGGCGCGGTGGTCGGCGTGTTGCGAACCGCCGAGTAGTCGCGATACGAGACCTTGAATTCGGTGGAGAAGTTGTCGCTCCAGTCTGAGAACAGCTGACCGACGTAGCTTTCCACCGTCTTGTCGTGCTGGTACCAGTAGGAGCTCAGCGAGATGCCGCTGTTGCTGATGCCATTGATGCGCAGCTTGCTCTGGTCCAGCTTGCTGTAACGGAAGTTGGCACGGTGGTTTTCGCTGATGTTCCAGTCCAGCTTCAACGCGTACTCTTCCAGATCGGTGTCGCCATTGCTGTCCAGCGTTCCGGCATCGATGCCGTAGCCTGCGGCGATGCTCTGCGCACGCGCGATCTGATCCATGGTGATCCCGCCATCACCCAGCGGCGTGGTGCTCGGATCAAAGCCCGGGGCCTTCTGCTTGAACTTCTCGTAGTTGGCGAAGAAGAAAAGCTTGTCCTTGACGATCGGGCCGCCGAAGGTGGCGCCGTAGGTCTTCTCCGAGTCAAAGCCGTTGAACTTCTCGCCTTCCGGATCGTCGCCGAACCAGCTGCCATCGCGCATGTAGCCATAGATGGAGCCGTGGAACTCGTTGGTGCCCGACTTGGTGACGGCGTTGACCGTGGCGCCGGTGGCGCTGGTCAGGCTGACGTCGTAGTTGGACAGGTCGATGTCGATGGCCTCGATGGCCTCCATGGATACCGGCTGGCGGCGGGTCGGCATGTTGTTGCCTTCCAGGCCGAAGGTATCGCTGGCCGAGACACCGTCGATGTTGATCGAGTTGTAGCGCGGGTTCTGACCACCGGCCGAGATCATGCCCGACGCGCGATCGACAAACGCAACACGCGGATCCAGACGCATGAAATCCTGGATGTTGCCGCCGATCGAGGGCAGATCCTCGATCTTCTGCTGGTCCACGCTGGTACCGGAACCCATCTTGGTCGCACTGAAGACGTCCGAACCGCCGGCATAGCCGATGGCCTGGACCGACTCCAGATTGGTTACATCCCCGGTCAGCGATGCATCGACCGTGTTGACCTGGTTCAGGGTCAGGTAGACGCCGTCCTCGGTCTTGGTGCCTTCACCGGGCTTGGTGATGGTGACCGTGTACGGGCCGCCCACGCGCAGGCCGCGGGCGGTGTAGCGGCCGCTGGCATCGGTGGTGGCGCGGCTGACCGTTCCGGATTCCACGTGGGTGATGGTCACCTCGGCGCCGGAGACGGGTGCACCACCCGGACCGATGACCGTACCGCCGACGCCAGCGGAAGTGCTCTGCGCCATGGCGGGGGCGGTGGCCAGTACGGCCAGGAGGCCAAGGGCCAGTTTGGAAGTCCGGATACGGCGATGTTGGGTCATTGCGTCTGCCTCGAAGGTTTGGGCGGTCAGAAAAAAAATCGTGCTGGCCGGCCACGCTTCTGGCGTGGCTCTCATGGACTTGCTAGTGATGTGCCCCTGGAACGCGTGACAGGCACGACTGTCACGGGTTAACGACAGGTTAACACGTTAAAGCCAAGTTGTGACGGCTTCGTGACGATTTTTCGCAACGCAACATACGGCGCCAGATAAGACAGAAAATCCCTTTTAAATCATGACTTTACGGTCAAATAAAAACAAGCACAGCGCCTCGTTCGCGCGTGCGCTGCATGCCTTTCGAAGAATGCTGTGACAGAGCTGCCATCAGAGGATCGGCCTCTGCGGGAAGCGTGCCCCCACCGGCTTGATCCTCGTCGCGTGCGCGATGACGCATGGGAAAGAAGCTGACGTCTGAAGCCACGTGCGGCGAAAGTCGAGCCGCTTCAGGGGCAGCTTCGGAGGCGGGGCCGCTCCACCTGTATAACGCCAGACCCTGATCGTCAGCCTGCACGCTCGGATCTGGACTGCAAGGCGCGGCGACTGAATGTCAGGAGAGCGCTTCTAGATAGGTCCCGATGCCATCAAGCAGCATCTGCACCGAGATCGCCACCAGCAGCATGCCCATCAGGCGCTCGATCGCGGTCAGCGCGCGCATGCCCAGCCATTTGTAGACCAGGGTGGCCGAGAACAGGATCACCGCCGTGCCCAGCCAGGCGATGCCCAGGGCCAGGCTCCAACCGAGCAGACGCTCGGGCTCGTTGCTGCCCATCAGCATCACCGCGGCCATGCCGGACGGACCGGCCACCAGCGGAATGGCCAGCGGGACGATGAAGGGCTCGCCGCCCGGAATCTCGCCCATCAGGCCTTCGGGCCTGGGGAAGATCATGCGGATGCCGATCAGGAACAGCACGATGCCGCCGGCAATCTGCACCGACTCCTGGCGCAGGTGCATCCACTCCAGGAAGTACTTGCCGCCCCACAAAAAGCCCATCAGCACCACCAGCGCGATCAACATTTCGCGCAGCAGCACGATGCGCTGACGTTCGGGCGGCAGCGGGCGCAGCACCGACAGGAACACCGGGATGTTGCCCAGCGGGTCGAGAATGAGGAACAGCAGCAGGGCCGCGGAGAGGATGGTCATGCGAGGGGGCTCCAGACCTGGCCGCGACGGGGGGCGCCATCAGGCGATAACAGGGTGACGCAGTGGCGTGCGTAATCGCTGGCATCGGCCAGCGCCGGGTCGGTGTCTTCGGCGTAGGCCCGGGCGCGCAGCATCGTGCGCATGGGCCCGGGCTGCAGCGCGGCCACGCGCACCGGGCTGGCGGCCAGTTCCTCGTGCAGCATGTGCACCAGCCCACGCAGCCCTTGCTGGGCCAGGCCGTACCCGCCCCAGTACGCATGCGCGACGCGACGCGGATCGTCCAGCGCGAAGACCAAGGCGCTGTCGGACGCGGCGCGCAGCAACGGCAGGCAGGCCTGGCTGAGCCACCAGACAGCGGTGAGGTTGACGTGGATGGCGCGGGCGAACGCCGCCGGATCGGTGTGCTCCAACGGGGTCAACCCGCGGAACTCGGCCGCGCAGTGCAGCACGCCATCCAGCCGACCCAGCTGCGAGGCGATGCGCTGGGCCAGTTCGGCGTAGTCGTCGGGGGCGGCGCCCTCCAGGTCCAGCGGGTACATGATCGGTTCCGGGCCTAGCGCCGCGCAGGCGTCATAGACGCGATTGAGCTTGGGGGGCCGGCGCCCGAGTAGGATGACGGTCGCACCGGCCTGGGTGCAGGCCTTGGCCGCCGCCTCGCCCAGCCCCCCATGCGCGCCGGTGACCAGGACCACGCGCCCGACGAGGACCTGTGCCGCGCGCGTAGGCACCTCCAGCAATGTCACTGCGGCAGCGCCTCGGCGACGATCCGCGCCAGTTCGCCGGACTCGTGCAGCTCAAGCGTGATGTCGCAGCCGCCGATCAGCTCCCCATGGATGAACAACTGCGGGAAGGTGGGCCAGTTGGAGAAGCGCGGCAGGTTGGCACGCATCTCTGGCTCTTCGAGCACGTTGATCGCGCGCAGGCGGTCGGCACCGGCTTCGAGCAGGGCCTTGACCGCGCGGCTGGAATATCCGCACATGGGAAATTCCGGCGTGCCCTTCATGAAAAGCACCATCGGATGGGTGTCCAGTTCCGCCTGGATACGTTCCAGCACCGGCATGTTGCGTTCTCCTGCTTTGACAGCATGCAAACTGTCGTCGAGTAAACTCACCGGCGCTTTCCATCGCCGCCGCCAGCGCCCAATTGTAAGCCTTCGCGCCCCGCTGCCGGCATTCGACTTCACCGCCAAGCCTCAAGGAATTCCGCCATGGCCATCGAACTCCCCGCCCTGCCGTACGACCGTACCGCCCTGGAACCGCACATTTCCGGCGAGACCATCGATTTCCATTACGGCAAGCACCACAAGACCTACGTGGACAACCTCAACAAGATGATCGAAGGCACCGAGTTCGCCTCGATGCCGCTGGAAGAGATCATCAAGAAGTCCCAGGGCGGCATGTTCAACAACGCTGCCCAGATCTGGAACCACACCTTCTACTGGAACTGCCTGTCGCCCAAGGGCGGCGGCGAGCCGACCGGCAAGCTGGCCGAGCTGATCAAGGCCGCCTTTGGTGACTTCGAGAAGTTCAAGGAAGAGTTCACCAAGACCGCCGTCGGCACCTTCGGCTCCGGCTGGGGCTGGCTGGTGCAGAAGAAGGACGGCAGCGTCGGCCTGGTGAGCACCTCCAACGCGGCCACCCCGCTGACCGGCGAGGACAAGCCGCTGCTGACCTGCGATGTTTGGGAACACGCCTACTACATCGACTACCGCAACGCCCGTCCGAAGTATGTCGAGTCCTTCTGGGCCTTGGTGAACTGGGACTTCGTGGCCAAGCAGCTGGCCTGATCGTCACCGTCGCAGCAACGGAAAAGGCCGGGGCGACCCGGCCTTTCTCATGCGTGCCTCGTTCGTGCGTCCTGCCGCGCGCCAGCTTCAGCGCAGCCTAATCACACGCCGGACAGGACCGCCACCACGGGCTGGACCTGGGCCTGACGCGACAGCGCTTCGCCCGCTGCCGCGACGACCGACGACAAGGCGTGTGGCGTATCGGCACGCAGCGTCGCGTGCCCGACCTTGCGTCCGGCGCGCGGCGACTTGCCGTAGTCATGCCAATGCCCGCCTGGCTGGGCCAGCACGCCGTTGGCATCGGGCATTTCGCCCAACCAATTGAGCATGCAGGCATGGCCACGCATGGCCAGCGCGCCCAGCGGCAGGCCGAGCACCGCGCGCAAGTGCGCCTCGAACTGCGAGACCTCCGCACCTTCGATGGTCCAGTGGCCGGAGTTGTGCACACGCGGCGCCATCTCGTTGGCCAGCAGGGTCTCGCCCTGGCAGAACAGCTCCAGCGCGAACACCCCGACGTAGTCGACCGCCTCGGCGACGCGACGGGCGTAGTCGATGGCTTGCGCCTGCACGGCCTGGCTGGCCTGCGCCGGTGCCAGGCTGGCCGACAGCACACCGTCGACATGCCAGTTCTGGGTCAGCGGAAAGGCCTTGAATTCACCATCGCGGCCGCGCACGGCCACCACCGACACCTCACGGTCGAACGCGACGAAGCCCTCGAGGATCAAGCCAACGGTCAAGGCCTGCGCGCCCAGCGCATCCCATGCCGCCTGCGCATCGGCAGGCGACTTGATCCGGAACTGGCCCTTGCCGTCGTAGCCGAAACGACGCGTCTTGAGGATGCACGGCGTGCCGATCTCGACCAGCGCCGCGTCCAGGTCCTCGCGAGAATCGATCGTGGCGAACGCCGGCACGGGGATCCCCAATTCCCGGAACAGGGTCTTCTCCGACAGCCGGTCCTGGGCCACGCCCAGCGCGCGCGGGTTGGGATACACCGGCACGCGCTCGGCCAGCCATTGCGCGCTGCTGGCCGGCACGTTCTCGAAATCGAAGGTCACCATATCCACCTGTGCGGCGAACTGCGCCAGCGCGGCCTCGTCATCGAACCCCCCCACCTGCAGGGGCGCGCACTGCCCGGCGCAGGATTCGGCCGAAGGATCGAGCACCAGGAACTTCAGGCCCAGCGGGACGCCCGCCAGCGCCAGCATGCGGGCCAGCTGCCCGCCACCGAGGATGCCGACCGTGGTCATGACCGTGGATCGTCCTTGTCCATCACCTCCTGCGTCTGCCTGGCGCGGAAGGCGTCCAGCGCCTGCGCCACGGCCGCGTCGCCCGGCGCCAGCATCGCCGCGGCGAACAGCGCGGCGTTGGCCGCACCGGCATTGCCGATGGCGAAGGTCGCCACCGGGATGCCGGCCGGCATCTGCACGATGGACAACAGCGAATCCATGCCGTTGAGGGCCTTGGACTGCACCGGTACGCCCAGCACCGGCACGGCGGTCTTGGCGGCGATCATGCCCGGCAAGTGGGCGGCGCCGCCGGCGCCGGCGATGATCGCGCGCAGACCGCGCCCAGCGGCCGCTTCGGCATACGAGAACAGCACGTCCGGCGTGCGATGCGCAGAAACGACTTTCACTTCGTAGGCGACACCCAGCGCATCGAGCTTCTGCGCGGCGTGCTGCATGGTCTCCCAATCCGAACGCGAGCCCATCACGATGCCCACGTACGGCGCTGACTGGTTGGCGGTCATTGGCCGTGCCCTGCTACAAAACGATATTCTAGCGATCTTGATCGCCAACGGACCTTCCATGGACCGCAAACTGCTCGACATCCTGTGCTGCCCTGTCTCGCGCCAGCCGCTGGGGCCGCTGGAAGCACGAGGCCTGGACGCGCTCAATCGCGCCATCGCCGCCGGAGCGCTCAAGCGCATCGACGAGACCGCGCAGGCCGAGCCGCTGAAGGAAGCCCTGGTCACCCGCGACCGCAAGACCGTGTACCGGATCGAGGATGGCATCCCCGTGCTGCTGCCCGAGGAAGGCCTGGCCACCGTGCAGGTCGCCGACTTCCCCGCGTGAATCCTGCTGGGTCCCCGCTGCCGCCGCCGGAGGCGGTGATCCTGGACGATGTCCGCCGCGCCCTGGCCGAGGATCTCGGCCCCGGTGATGTCACCGCCGCGCTGCTGCCCGACACTGCCGACGCCGCCTACCTACTGTGCAAGCAGGACGCGGTGATCTGCGGCCGGCCCTGGTTCGATGCCTGCCACCAGTTGCTCGACCCCGGGGTCGCCATCGATTGGCGCGTGGTCGAAGGCCAGCGCGTGGCCGCCGGCACCGTGCTGGCGACGCTGCAGGGCCGCTCGCGCACACTGGTCAGCGCCGAGCGCACCTCGCTCAACTTCCTGCAGACCCTCAGCGGCGCGGCCACGACCACGGCCGCTTATGTTGATGCCGTACGCGGCACCGGCACCCGCATCCTCGACACCCGCAAGACCATCCCAGGCCTGCGCCTGGCGCTGAAGTACGCGGTGCGCTGCGGCGGCGGCGACAACCACCGCATCGGCCTGTTCGACATGGTCATGCTCAAGGAGAACCATGTCCGCGCCGCCGGCGGCATCGCCGCCGCCATGCGAGCCGCGCGTGCCCTGCACCCTGACCTGCCGCTGGTGGTCGAGGTCGAATCGCTGGACGAGCTGCGACAAGCGTTGAGCCTGGACTGCACCCGGATCATGCTCGACGACTTCAGCCCCGAACTGCGCCGCGAAGCGGTGCGCATCGCCGCCGGCCGCGTGCCGCTGGAAGTCTCCGGCATGGTCGACCTGAGCATCGTCCGTGCTGTCGCCGAAGACGGCGTGGACTGCATTTCCATCGGTGCATTGACCAAACACATCCAGGCCGTGGACCTGTCGCTGAAACTGGGACCGCCGCCCGCCTGATTTCACGGGCGCTGGGCAGCGAGTCTGCGAGCGTGAAGCGCATCGCACGCAGGGGATGAGCTCACACGATGGATCGACGCCGGTTGGCCGCCCTGACCCTGGGCCTGCTCATGCTGGGAAGCGGGCCCGCCGCAGCCATCGAGGTCTGCGATGCCCCGCCCCGCTACGGCCTGGGCCAGGCGGCGATCAACATCGTGCGCGCCGCCTGTGAGGAGCACCGCCTGTGGGGACGCCCCTTCTTCGACCCGCAAGGCCATGTTGCCAGCCTGGGCGTGACCGAGGCCGAACGCGAAGACCTGACCGATCATGGTGTGATCGCCTGGCAACGCGTGGCCCGCTACTGGCGCGAAAGCGGCACGCTGGCCCAAATCGGCGGCGAGCCCGGCGCCGCGAGCTGCTGGGCCACACCCGGCAATCGCGCGACCGACAGCGACTGCCGGGCGTTTGTGGTGGACACGCCGTGGTCGGCCGCCTTCGTCTCCTGGATCATGACCCGCGCCGGCATTGCTAACTTCTTCCGATCGCCACGCCACATCGACTACATCCGCGCCGCCTGGCGCGACACGGCGGGAAGCGGGCCGTATCGCTATGCGGACCCTGTCACGGAGAAGCCCGCCCCCGGCGACCTGCTCTGCTTCATCCGCGGCCGCGACCAGCCGCTAGGCTACGCCGGGCTGACGGCTGCGCTGGCCGGTCCGGGCCCTGTCCCGTCAGAGTCGCACTGCGAGATCGTGGTCGCGGCCAACCTCGGGGGCGACCGTACCCTGCACCTGATCGGCGGCAACGTGCTCAACACGGTGATGATGCGGGCCCTGCCGCTGGATCGCAGCGGGCACGTGATCCTGCCGGCTCCGCTCACGCCCATCCCCGACAGCGGCGGCGCCCTGCCGCCGGACCGTCAATGCCTGCCCTCGCAGCCGGATCAGTGCGACTTCAACCGGCAAGACTGGGCCGTGCTGTTGCAGCTGCGCCCACAGGAGGTACCTGTCGCCCAGGCGCCGCCCAGCCCGGAAATTCCAACGGCTCCCGCTGGAGGGGAGCCCACGCCGGCCGCCCCGGTGACACCGGCCGAGACGGTCACGCCCCCTTGAAATCCGGGGCGACGTCCACGGCTGCCACACCCCGCCGCCAGCCGGTAAAGTCGCGCGATGGAACCCATTCTCCTGCTGATCGCCGCCGGTGCCTTGTTTGGCTGGTGGAACGCCGCCCGCGCCGCGGCCGAACGCGCCACCGAAGTCGGCCGCAATGCCTGCTCGGCCGCAGGCGTCCTGTGGCTGGACCAGAGCGTGCATGCCGCCGGCGTGCGTTTGCGCCGCCGCGAGGACGGACGCCTGGGCCTGGAGCGCAGTTTCCGTTTCGACTATTCCTACGACGGTGCCGAACGCCATACCGGACGCTTGGTCCTGCACGGGGACCGGCTGGTGTCCTTCATCGGCCCGGCCCGGCCGGACAACACCGCCGAGTTCAGGACGCTGCACTGACCGGCGCCAGCCGCTGACGGCGCAGGTCTCAGCGCGGTTGGTGTCCACCCCAGTGCCAGCCGGGCTTTTCGCCTTTCCAGCGGCAGACCAGGATCAGGATCAGGACCACCGTGGCACTGCCAGCGCACACGTAGAACGTCATCGGGCGACGCGCGGGCGGGAGCAACGCCCCGCAGGCCAGCAGGACACCGACGTACAACGCCAGCGTCGCCCAGCCCTGCCACGCCACCGGCAACCCCCATCCCCAACCATATCGCTTGGCGGGGAACCAGACCCTGCGCTCTGCATGCATGACTGAGCCTCGCTGTCCTGCCGGCGCGCCCAACACGGACTGCGGCTTACTTGACGACCCGCAAATGCGGGCGCTTGGCCGGTGGCGGCGCATCGTCATCGGGTGAGGGCGCGTCGGGCGTCGGCGGTTCGTCATCGTCCGAAGGACCACCCGGCCCGGCCCCGATGTCCTCGGGCAGGGCCATGCCCTGCCCGGTCTCCCGCGCATAGATCGCCAGCACGGCGGAGATCGGGACATTCACCGGATAGCTGACGCCGCCGAAGCGGGCGCTGAAACTCACCGTGAGGTTATCGATCACCAAGTGCGCCACGGCCCGCTGGGCGATGTTCAACACCACGCGCCCTTCCTTCACGGCACTGGCGGGCACCTGCACACCCGCCTGCGTGGCGTCCACCAGCAGGTGCGGGGTCATGTCGTTGTCGGCGATCCATTCGGCCAGGGCCCGCAGCAGGTACGGACGATGGCTGGTCATCTGGGGGACGTCTTCGGTCATGGGGCCAGTTTAACCGGCCCGGCCGCAGGAGACCGTCGTTTTTACGTCATGCGCGACCCATAACGGACCGCCGCCAACGGTTCAGGCCGGCAGTTCGCGCAGCTTGCGCTCCTGCTCGGTCAGGCTGCGGGCGAATCCCGGGTTGCGGAAGATCCGGTTGCCATAGTCCTCGATGACCTTGCCATCCTTCGGCAGGCCCACGTCCAGCGACTGCAGGCGCCAGATGATCGGGGCCATCGCGCAATCGGCCAGGCTCATCTCCGGATTGAGGAAGAACTTGCTGGCCTTGAACAGCGGCACCGAGGCGGTCAGCAGTTCCTTGAGGCGCTTGCGGCCGGCATCGGCCTGGGCCTTGTTGCCCAGCTGGATGGCCTGCACCTGCGGCACCCAATCCACCTCGATGCGCAGCATCGCCAGGCGCAGGCGCGCACGCGACAGCGGATCGACCGGCATCAGCGGCGGATGCGGATAGCGCTCGTCGAGGTACTCGCTGACCACCGAGGCGGCGTAGAGCGTCAGGTCGCGCTCGACCAGGGTCGGCACCGAATGGTAGGGATTGAGATCGATCAGATCCTCGGGCGGATTCTGCGGATCGACCGGAACCAGATCGTAACTGACGCCCTTGGCGGCCAGTACCAACCGCACGCGGTGGCACAACACGTCGTCGACGGAGGAAAACAGCGTCAGGGTGTTTCGCATGCGGGCACTCGTAACCTTTATCAGACCGATCCAGCGGCCGGACTCCCGGCCGCGCCACTGCTCAGGCTGGGTGCCTGGCTGCGCGTGCCGGACGAGCCGGTTTCACGCGACGTACTCGAACATAACAGCTGCCCACGGATTTGCGCACCCCTGCATAAGCTCGCGCACCAGGCTCAATGGACGTCCTTCCAGAATTCCTTCTTCAACAGGTAGGCCAACAAGGTCAGCGCCACCAGGAACAGGACCACCCACACGCCCATGCTTTGACGCTTGAGCGCGGCCGGCTCGCTGGCGTACTGCAGGAAATTGGTGATGTCGCGAACGCTGCGGTCGAATTCGGCCGGGCTCTCGGTGCCCGGCGACACCAGTTTCAAGGCCTCGACCGGCTTTTCCTTGGTCTGCGGATCCTCCGGCCCGTACTCGGCATGCTGCAGGCCCTGAAGCTCCCACAGCGGGTTGGGCATGGAGGCGTTGGGGAACAGCTTGTTGTTCCACCCCAGCGGACGCGACTCGTCCAGGTAGAAGGACTTGAGGTAGGTGTAGATCCAGTCGGGCCCGCGCACGCGCGCGATCAGGCTCAGGTCCGGCGGCATCTTGCCGAACCACTTGGCCGCCCCGTCATGCGGCATCGCCACCTGCACCTGCTGGCCCACGGGCGCGCCGGTGAAGTTGAGGTTGTCCATCACCTGGTCCTCGGTCAGGCCCAGGTCCGAGGCCATGCGCGAGTAGCGCAGGTACTTGAGCGAGTGGCAGCCCGAGCAGTACCCCATGAACAGCTTGGCGCCACGTTGCAGCGAAGCCGTATCGCCCAGGTCGTTGCCCGCCTGCTGGGTGGCTCCACCCTCGGCCGCCAGCAGCGACGCACTCATGAGCAGGCCGGCGACCAGCGCGGCCAGCTGCGGGAAGAAGCGCTTAGTCATGCGTGCTCACCCGCTCGGGCACCGGCTTGGTGCGTTCCAGTCCAAAGAACGTATAGACCCACAGGAAAATGAAGAACCCAAAGTAGCAGCAGGTCAGCACCCGCCCGATGTAGGTCTCCATGATGTCCGTGCCGGGACCCGAGCCGATCTTGCCCAGGTAGATGAAGCTGAAGGCGAACACGCCCAGCGCGATCTTGTAGGCCAGCCCGCGGTAGCGGATGGAGCGGACCTTGCCGCGATCCAGCCAGGGCACGGTGAACAGGATGGCGATGGCCGAGAACATGACCAGTACGCCGCCTAGCTTGTTGGGCACCACGCGCAACATTGCGTAGTAAGGCGTGTAGTACCAGACCGGCTTGATGTGCTCGGGCGTCACCAGGCGGTTGGCCTCGGTGAAGTTGTCGTGCTCCAGGAACAGGCCGCCGAAGGCCGGCGCGAAGAAGATGATGAACGCCCCGATCACCAGCAGGAAGCCCACGCCCACCAGATCCTTGACCGTGTAATACGGGTGGAAGGGGATGGTGTCGATCGGCGCCAGCTTGCTCCAGCGGTTGCCCTTGGGCCCGTGCTTGGTGTCCACGCCCTGCGGATTGTTGGAGCCCACCTCGTGCAGCGCCCCCAGGTGCAGCACCACCAGCAGCAACAGGACCAGCGGCAGCGCGATCACGTGCAGGGCGAAGAAGCGATTGAGTGTGGCGTCGCTGGGCAGGTAGTCGCCCATGATCCATTCGGTCAGCCCCTGCCCGATCACCGGGATGGCGCCGAACAGCGAGATGATCACCTTGGCGCCCCAGAAGGACATCTGGCCCCAGGGCAGCACGTAGCCCATGAAAGCCTCGGCCATCAGCACCAAGTAGATCAGCATCCCCAGGATCCACACCAGCTCGCGTGGCTTCTGGTAGCTGCCGTACATCAACCCGCGGAACATGTGCAGGTAGACCACGATGAAGAACAGCGAGGCGCCGGTGCTGTGCATGTAGCGGATCAGCCAGCCCCACTCCACGTCGCGCATGATGTACTCGACCGAGGCGAAGGCCTCGGCCGCGCTGGTCTTGTAGTTCATCGTCAGGAAGATGCCGGTGACGATCTGGTTGACCAGGATCAACAGGGCCAGCGAGCCCATGTAGTACCAGAAGTTGAAGTTCTTCGGCGCGTAGTACTCGCTCATGTGCTTGCGATACATGGGCATCAGCCCCGGCGCACGCGCGTTGAGCCAGTCGAAGGCGCCGGTGGCCGCCCGCGAGATCACGTTGGACATCAGGCAGCTCCTTCCGGATCGACGCCAATGATGATGGTGTTGTCGTCCTGGTAGTGGTGCGGTGGCACCAGCAGGTTGATCGGTGCCGGCACGCCCTGGAACACCCGCCCGGACATGTCGAAGCGCGATTTGTGGCAGGGGCAGAAGTAGCCGCCCTTCCATTCCGGATCGAACGGCTCGGGCCGGATCTCGGCGATGATCTCCGGCGAGCAACCCAGGTGGGTGCACAGGCCCACCAGGACCGAGATCTCCGGCTTGATCGAACGCAGCTCGGGATTGCCCTTGAGCACGTAGGCCGGCTGCTGGTCCTTGTTCTCCGACTCCGGGTCGCGCAGACGCGGATCCAGCGTCGGCAGCGCATCCAGGATCGCCTTGGACCGCTTGACCACCCAGATGGGCTGGCCGCGCCATTCCAGGACCATGCGCTGGCCCTCTTGCAGTCCGGTGATGTCGGCGGTCACTGGCGCGCCGGCCAGCTTGGCACGGGCACTGGGGTTCCACGATTTGATGAACGGGACGGCGAGGAATCCTGCACCCACGGCACCGACGACTGCGGTGGTGGCCGTCAGGAACCGGCGGCGCCCCGCATCCACGGGCATTGAGACCTCGTCATTGGCCATCCGTTACTCCGCGAAGCGTCTTGAGGTAGCTGTCTGGCTGCCTGGATGGGGCCCGTAAAGGACCGTCATCGCAAGAGCGCGGCCGAGTCTAACTGAATAAAAAATTGCGTCACAACAAACCCTTTTCCATCAATGACTTGCAACTTCAATCGTCGACTCGAAGTGTATTGCAGTGCAGCAGCCGTTCAGCGAGCGCCCACCGTTCCCAGGTTGGATCGGTAGCGCGTGGCCAGGACACCAACGCGCTGCACGTAACGCTGGGTCTCGGCATACGGTGGCACCCCACCGTTGCGGTCGACCGCCCCCTCGCCAGCGTTGTAACCGGCCGCGGCCAGGGTCAGGTCGCCGTTGTAACGCTTGAGCAGGAAGGCCAAGTATTTGACCCCGCCCCGGATGTTCTGGGCCGCGTCGTAGGCATCGGCGACCCCGAAACGGGCCGCCGTCGCGGGCATGAGCTGCATCAGGCCCATCGCCCCGGCATGCGAGAGCGCCAGCGGGTTGAACGAGGACTCGGCGTGGATGATGGCGCGCACGATGGCCTCTTCCACCCCGTACTCGCGTGCCGCCGAGGCGATCTCGCTCTCGTAGGCCACGGTATTGAGCCGCACCGCGCCGAAATCCATGCCCGGGTTGCCGCAGGCGTAGCAGGTCTCGATATAGCTGTAGCGGATGGTGCGCAGGCTGCTGACCGCCACGCCGCGCGGCTTGGCGCTGGTGTAGTTGCGCACGCCGTCCTTGACGAACGAGTAGACCTGCCCGCTGACCACCCGCTGCGGATGCGCGGCGGCGGGTTTGGGCGCCACGGCCACGGCTGCCGGTGCAAACGTACCCGTGGGGGCCGACTCCGCCTCGGGCGCGGCCTTCGGTGATGGCGCCGGTGGCGGTGCGGAGACGCGCGCCGCCTTGCGGTTCGGCGCGGGGCGGTACTGGCTGACGACCGTGCAACGGGTCCCGGCGATGCGCTTGCTGACGTAGGCCGGCACGCCATCGGCGCCGACGCACTTGTACAGGGTGCCGGCGCTGGCCGGCAGCGCGACCAGCGATGCGGCGATCATCCCCAGTCGCAGCCATCCCCTCATGGCGCGAAGTGTCCCAGCTTATCAAGGACTTAACAAGCGATTCATCTGGAATTTCGCACTGACTTTCGGGAAGCGCATCGCGCAACCGGGCCAGCCGGAAGTTCCGCGCCCAAAAGCGCGGGAGCGCTGTTGGCCAAGGTCGCTTCCACGCCGTCCACCCGGCGCGAAGACCGCGCCGGACCGCCCGCAACCCGATAAACTAGGCGGCTTTCCCGCCCACCCGACTGGATTAAGCGCCATGACCGGGACGCCAGACGTCACCACGCCCCTCGCGGGCGACACCCCCCTCGTGCCCCTTCCCGGCCAGCGCAAAGCGCCGGCCAACGTGCGCGGCAAGCTTTACATCAAGACCCACGGTTGCCAGATGAACGAGTACGACTCGGCCAAGATGGCCGACGTGCTGGCCGACGCCGAGGGCCTGGAGTTGACCGATAGGCCCGAAGAGGCCGACGTCATTCTGGTCAATACCTGCTCGATCCGCGAGAAGGCGCAGGAAAAGGTCTTCAGCCAGCTCGGCCGCTGGAAGGAATTCAAGACCGGCGGGCGCGAGGTCATCATCGGCGTGGGCGGCTGCGTGGCCTCGCAGGAGGGCGAAGCCATCGTCAAGCGCGCCCCTTACGTGGACCTGGTGTTCGGCCCGCAGACCCTGCACCGCCTGCCCGAGCTGATCCGCGCGCGCCGCGAGCAGAACAAGCCGCAGGTGGACATCAGCTTCCCGGAGATCGAGAAGTTCGACGCCCTGCCGCAGCCGCGTGCCGAGGGTCCCTCGGCGTTCGTCTCGATCATGGAAGGCTGCAGCAAGTACTGCAGCTTCTGCGTGGTGCCCTACACCCGCGGCACCGAAGTCAGTCGTCCGTTTGAGGACGTGCTGGTGGAAGTGGCGCAGTTGGCCGCCCAGGGCGTGCGCGAGATCAACCTGCTCGGCCAGAACGTCAATGCCTATCGCGGTCCGTATGGCGAGGACGGCGAAGTGGCCGACCTGGGCATGCTGATCCGCACGATCGCCGAAATCGACGGTGTGGGCCGCATCCGCTTCACCACCTCACATCCGCTGGAATTTTCCGACTCGCTGGTTGATGCCTACCGCGATGTGCCGCAGCTGGCCAACTACCTGCACCTGCCGGTGCAGGCCGGCAGCGATCGCATCCTCAGCGCGATGAAGCGTGGCTACACCGCACTGGAATTCAAGTCCAAGATCCGCAAGCTGCGCGCGGTGCGCCCGGACATCTCGATCAGCTCGGACTTCATCGTCGGCTTCCCCGGTGAGACCGATGCGGATTTCGAGAAGACCATGAAGCTGATCGAGGACGTGGGCTTCGACCAGAGCTTTTCCTTCATCTACTCGCGCCGCCCCGGCACGCCGGCGGCCGACCTGGAGGACACCACCAGCGACGCGGACAAGCACGCCCGCCTGTCGCGCCTGCAGGCCCGCATCAATGCCTTCGCCGCGCAGATCTCGCAGAAGATGGTCGGCAGCGTGCAGACCGTGCTGGTCGAAGGGCCGTCGCGCAAGAATCCCAACGAGCTGACCGGCAAGACCGAGAACATGCGCTCGGTGAACTTCCCGGCGCCGGCGCGGCTGATCGGCCAGTTCGTCGACGTAGTGATCACCGAGGCGCTGAGCAACTCGCTGCGGGGTCGGGTGGTCACGCCGCTGGACGACGCCGCGTGACCGCGCGCATCAACCGCGACACCCGCCTATGCATGTCCCTGTCGGCACGGCCGGGCAACTTCGGCACGCGCTTCCAGAACTATCTCTACGAGGCGCTGGGCCTGGACTACGTCTACAAGGCGTTTTCCACCACCGACCTGGCCGGCGCGATCACCGGCATCCGCGCCCTGGACATCCGCGGCTGCGCGGTGTCCATGCCGTTCAAGGAGGCCTGCATTCCGCTGATCGACGGCCTGGAGCCGTCCGCGGCGGCGATCGACTCGGTCAACACCATCGTCAATACCGGCGGCGTGCTGCGTGGGCACAACACCGATTACGCCGCCGTGGCCTCGCTGATCGCCGACAGTGGACTGTCCACCCGCACATGCGTCGCCCTGCGCGGCAGCGGCGGCATGGGCAAGGCCGTGGCTTGCGCCCTGCGCGATGCCGGCTTTGCCGACGGCACCATCGTGGCCCGCAATGCCGTGGCCGGGCAGCGCCTGGCGCGCCAGGCCGGCTGGGCGTGGGCCGCCGACATGGGCGGCGTGTCAGCCTGCCTGCTGGTCAACGTCACTCCGGTCGGGATGGACGGAGGACCGGAAGCGGGCCAGTTGGCCTTCACCGAGGCCGAGGTGGCCGCCGCCGACCTGATCTTCGACGTGGTCGCCATCCCGGTGGAAACCCCGCTGATCCGTCTGGCGCGTGCGCTGGGCAAGCCGGTGATCACCGGCGGCCAGGTGATCGTGCTGCAGGCGGTGGAGCAGTTCGTGCTGTACACCGGCGTACGCCCGGACCAGGCCCTGATCGCCAAGGCCGCCGCGCACGCGCTGGCCTGAGACTCGGCGCGCCCGATCAAACCCTCATCCAGCGTTGCACGCCGGGCCTGCGCGGGCAGGCATCGGTCGCCCGATGCTGACGAAGGTCCCCGTGTCGATCAGCACATGCCTGCGCCGCCGCGACCGCACAGACTCGGCGACAACGCCTCTCGGCCAGCTGCCACGCCGCCATGCGCACGCAGGCGGCCATTGCCCTGACGCCCCTGACGGCATCAACAGCGAACTTCCCCCTGGTATTGCCTGATCCATGAAACCGCATTCCCCGTTCCGCGAGGTGGGTTGGTTCCTCGTCTGGCTCGCTGCACTGAGCGCCCCGACATGCGCTTTCATCGTCCACCTGGGCAGCCAGCCGCCGATGATGTCGCGAATGCTCATGTGGTGCCCGGGCACCGCGGCATTGCTCGCCTGCCTGACCTGCCGGCGTGATCCACGCACGCTTGGCTGGCACTGGCCTGCTGGCCGCTTCATGGCCCTGGCCTACTTCCTGCCGTGGCTGTATGCGGTCCCGGTCTACGCGCTCACGTGGTGGATGCTCCCGGGCGCCTTTGATTGGCAGCTCTATGCCTCGCCACTGGCCGAGCAGTACCACGTTGCCTCACATCCGGATGCCTTTGCAGCGCTGTTTGGCATCCCGACCACGATGACCTTGCTCGTGATCAGCACATTTGCCTGGGCGCTGGGCGAGGAGATTGGCTGGCGCGGCTTCCTGGTGCCACGCCTCTACCCACGATTGGGGCTGGCCGGCACCAGCGTGGCCAGCGGGCTGCTCTGGGCCGTCTGGCATTACCCCAGCCTGCTGGGCGCCGACTACAACGCCGGCACGCCCCCAGTCTATGCCGTGGGATGCTTCACGGCGCTGGTGGTGGCGCTGTCTTTCATGATGACCTGGCTGCGCATGGCGTCCGGCAGCATATGGCCTTGCGTCATGCTGCACGCCGCGCATAACACGCTGATCCAAGCGATATTGGACAGCATGACCGCCGAGCACGGAACTGCCGCCTATGTCACCACTGAATTCGGCGCCGGCACTGCACTGGCCGCTTGGGTCATCGTGACCGCACTGCTCGCAAGGACCCGTGCCAACCGCACACCTCTGCTCCAAGGCAGGTCTGTGCGCTGATCGCCTGGGCCGCCGCGCACGCGGGCGGATCAGCGCTTGGCGCGCATCCGCGGCGCGGATGCGGGCGACACGCCCTCCGCGCGCAGGCTGTCCACCAGCGAGAACACCCAGGGCCGCAACGCCACCAGCATGCCCACGCTGCGCCGACGCTCCGGCGGCAGGCTGACATCCAGTTCGGCGGCTTCCTTGAAGTCGGCCACCAGCTTATCCAGCTTGCGCCGCAGCGTGGCGGCTGAGGCCTCGCCCAGTTCGCGGATCTCCAGCGCGAAATGCGCCTGCGCCGCGGCGAAGTCGTCTTTCAGGAATTCATGGCTGGCCATCTGCAGGTAGCGCGCGCGCACCGGGCCGTCGTCGCGCCAGGAGAAATCGCGCGGCACCCGCAGGCGCACGTGGTCACCGGGCAGCAGCTCCAGCAGTCGCAACCGGTCCAACTGCGCGAGCAGCCGCACCAGTTCGGTCGGCTTGAGCCCGTAGCCTTCGCCGATGGCCGCGGTGTGCCAGCCCTGGCACAGCAGGTGGAACACCGTCATCAACCGCGGCTCGGCGGCCAGCGCGTGCTCCTGGTGCAGGGTGAGGTGGCGGCGCGATTCCCGCGTGCCCCGGGCACTGCGCGCCAGGTCGAAGAAATCGATGTCCAACACCTCGCAGATCTGCTCCAGACGGGTCAGGTCCATGCGTCCGCTGGAAAGCACGCGCTTGATCGTCGGCTCGGACACGCCCAGGGCAGCGGCCAGGTCGGCGTAGCGCCAGCCCCGCTCCTTGAGCAGGCGTTTGAGCGCAATCAGCAGGCGTTCGCGGTCGGCCATGGCGGTGGAGGCTCGATGCAAGAAGACGCCAAGGATCATATTCCGATACTTGACTGACCGTGATTGCGCATGACGATGCCCCAGCACGACGGTGGACGCTCATCTCGCGACCAAGTCCGCCCCCATGTCCGCCCTGCCCGCCTCCGCGCTGCCACCGGCCCAGCTGCTCAACGATGTCCACGCCCGCCTCAACCCCACCCGCGCACGCGTGCTGCGGCCTGGCAACGTTGCTGAGGCCTGCGAGACCGTCCGCGCCAGTGCGCGGGCCGGCCTGCCGCTGATCGCCGCCGGTGCCCGCCACGCCATGGGCGGGCAGCAGTTCCTCAGCGACGGGCAGGTGCTGGACACCTCGGCGCTGGATCGGGTGATCGCCTTCGACAACGCCCGCGGCCTGGTCACGGTCGAAGCCGGCATCCGCTGGCCGACCCTGCTGGCCTGGCTGGCAGCGTGCCCGGACAACACGGCGGGCTGGACGATCCGCCAGAAACAGACCGGCGCGGACGACTTCAGCTTGGGCGGTGCGCTGGCAGCCAACGTGCATGGACGCGGCCTGTGCCTGGCACCGTTCGTGGAAGACGTGGAAGACCTGGTGCTGATCGACGCCGACGGCCACTGCGTGCAGAGCAGTCGCAGCCAGCGCCCGGACCTGTTCGCCCTGGTCGCAGGCGGCTACGGGCTGTTCGGTCTGGTGGTGCAGCTGACCCTGCGCCTGACCCCAAGACGGACCCTGCGCCGCCAGGTCTCGCTGGCGCGCGTGGGCGGGCTGCAGCGCGCGTTCGAGGACGCGATCGCCCAGGGCTGCACGTTTGGCGATTTCCAGTTCGCGATCGATCCGCGCAGCGAGGATTTCCTCGACCTGGGCGTGCTGTCCTGCTATCGCCCGGTCGAGGGTGTCGAGCCCGGCGCACCGCGCCACCTGCAGGCCGAGGACTTCGCGCGACTGCTGTTGCTGGCGCATTACGCCCCCTCCCGGGCCTTCGACGAATACGCCGATTTCTACCTGGCCACCGACGGCCAGCACTACGCCAGCGATGCCCAGCAGAGCGGCGTGTACCTGGATGGCTATCACGCAGCGGTCGATCGCAGCCTGGGCCACTGCGGATCGGAAATGATCACCGAGCTGTACGTGCCGCGCGGCGCGCTGGCCGGCTTCATGGGACGCGCCGCCGACAGCCTGCGCCGCCACCACGCGCAGCCCATCTACGGCACCGTGCGCCTGATCGAGCGCGACCCGACCAGCGTGCTGGCCTGGGCGCGACAGGACTGGGCCTGCGTGGTGTTCAACCTGCACGTGCAGCACGGCCCGGCCGGCGTGCAGACCGCCGCGGTCGCGTTCCGCGCCTTGATCGACGACGCCTTGTGGTTCGGTGGCAGCTACTACCTGACCTATCACCGCTGGGCCACCCGCGAACAGGTGCAGGCCGCGCATCCGCGCTTCGCGGAATTCCTGCGCGCCAAGCGTGCGCTCGACCCGCAGGAACGCTGGCAGAGCGACTGGTATCGCCATCATCTGGCCCTGGTGGGGTGCTGAGGTGCGTATGTCGACCTCGCTGCTGCTGGCCGCCGCCGCCGTGCGCCAGGCCCACACGGACCCCACGCCGGGCGCCCAACACAACGCCGTCCTGGCCCGCGCCTGCCTGGAGCGTGCAGGCAAGACCGGGCGGCACCTGCTGCGCGCGGTCGACACCGCACTGGGGCGCGGCCTGCTGCGCCTGGTCGAAGCCGGCTGCCTGCCCGGCATCGGCGCGCACTACGCCTGGCGCAAGCGCCGGATCGGCCAGTGGGCCGCGCAGGCCTGCGCCGATGGCGCGCGCCAGGTGTTGATCCTGGGCGCGGGCCTGGACGGGCTGTCGCACCGGTTGCTGGCTCAGACGCCAGCGTTGCATGTGTTCGAGTTCGACCGCGCCGGCACACTGGCGCTCAAGCGCGATGCCCTGCGGGCGTTGAGGCTGGATGATCCACGCCTGCACCTGTGCCCGGGCGAACTGGGCAAGGTGCCGCTGGCACGTTGGCAACGCGGCCTGCCTGGCTTCGTGCCTGAACAGCCCACGCTGGTGATCGCCGAGGGCGTGCTGATGTACCTCCCGCTGGAGGCGACGCAGGCGCTGCTGCGCCAGCTCGCCCGGGCCCTGCCCGATGCGCGCCTGATCGCCACCGCCATGGATCTGCGACCGAATGGCGCGCCCGGTTTCGCGCGCCAGCGGCCTTGGGTGCGCACCTGGCTGGAGCGGCGCGGCGAGCCCTTCCGCTGGGCGGCGCCGCGCCAGGCCTTGCCCGTCCTGCTGGGCCACAGCGGCGTGCGCCTGACGGCGATCGCCGAGCCCGGTGGCCCCGACGATCCCGACCCCGCGCCAGGCGAATGGGTGTTCCGCGGAGACCTGCTGCATCCGCACCACAGCGTTCCGGCCGCCCCCGCACACGCCCGGCACAGGGCGCCCGCGCTACCCTAGGCGGTCTATGACCAAGCACCATCACGATTTCACCCTCGACCCCTACGACACCGAGCAACTGGCCAATCTGGCCGGGCCGTTCGACGCGCACCTGCGCCAGATCGAACTGAAGCTGGGCGTGGAAATCTCCAACCGCGGCAACGTGTTCCGCGTGGAAGGTCCGGAAAAGGCCTCGCGCGCCACCGAGCAGCTGCTGCGTGCGCTCTACGCCGAGGCGGCCACCGAGGTCTTCGATGCCGATGCCATCCACCTGCGCATGAACGAGGCCAACCTGGAGCACCTGGCCAGCGACGGCTACGCGCCGCAAGAAGTGGCGATCAAGGTCAAGCGCGGCACCGTGCGCGGGCGCGGCCCCAACCAGGCCGCCTACCTGCACGCCATCGCCACCCACGACATTAATTTCGGCATCGGCCCGGCCGGCACCGGCAAGACCTTCCTGGCCGTGGCCATGGCCGTGGAGGCGCTGAACGAGGCCCGCGTGCAACGCCTGATCCTGGTGCGCCCGGCGGTGGAGGCCGGCGAGAAACTGGGCTTCCTGCCCGGCGACCTGAGCCAGAAGGTCGATCCCTACCTGCGCCCGCTCTACGACGCGCTGTACGAGATGCTCGGCGTGGAAAAGGTCGCCAAGCTGCTGGAGAAGAACGTCATCGAGATCGCGCCACTGGCCTACATGCGCGGGCGCACGCTCAACGATGCGTTCGTGATCCTGGACGAGGCGCAGAACACCACCATCGAGCAGATGAAGATGTTCCTGACCCGCATCGGCTTTGGCAGTACCGCGGTGGTCACCGGCGACATGAGCCAGACCGACCTGCCCAAGCACATCCGCTCCGGCCTCAAGGACGCCACCGAGGTATTGCGCGGCGTGGAGGGCGTGTCCTTCAGCTTCTTCGGCGCGCGCGACGTGGTGCGCCATCCGCTGGTGGCGCGCATCGTGCGGGCTTACGATGCGCGCGATGACAAGTCCGGCGATGCCGATCCGGCGTGAGTTGAGTTCGACATGACCCAAGGTCCCATCCATCTGCAGGTCGCGGTCAGCTACGCGCTGCCACGCGCCGGCCTGCCCGCCGCGGTGTCTTTCCGCAAATGGGTCGCCGCCGCGCTCAAGGGCCGCATCCGTGAGGCCGACCTGGCCATCCGCATCGTGGATGCCAAGGAGGGGCGTTCGCTCAATCGCCACTACCGCGGCAAGGACTACGCGACCAACGTACTGTCCTTCCCCGGCGAGATGGACCCGGAAATCAAGCTGCCCAAGGGGGTGACCCTGCCCCTGTTGGGCGACCTGGTGATCTGCGCGCCGGTGGTGGCACGCGAGGCCCGCGACCAGGACAAGGCCCTGGCCGCGCACTACGCCCACCTGACCGTGCACGGCACCCTGCACCTGCTGGGCTGGGATCACGAGGACGACAAGGAAGCCGAGGCCATGGAACAGCTGGAACGCGAGATCCTGGCCGAGTTGGGCATCGACGACCCCTACGCGTCCGAGAACGGGGCATGACCGCGCGGGTCAATGCCGCCTGCGTGGCGGCCGCTCTGATCCTGTGCTCCGGCCTGGCGTCGGCCAGCGACCCCACCCCTGCGGACACCGCTGACAAGGCGGCAGCGCCTGCCGCGCCCGACCTGCCGGCCCTGATCGAGTGCCGCCGGGAGATCGCCGATTTCCTCAAGCTCGACCCGGCCGTGCACGACCCACTCAAGGCCGTGGCCCTGGGCTGGAAGCCGCTGCCGCAGGCCAACCCGTTCATGACCGAATTCGAGCTGACCGCGCCGATCACGGTGTTCGGCCACCAGACCCGCCACATCGCCTTTTCCGGCGACAGCGTCATGGCGATCCTGGACCTGCCCGATCCACGCCCGCTGGCCCATCAACTCGCGTTGGAGACCGGGATCGACACGCCTGCCAAGGCGATCTTCGGCAAGCAGCTGCGCGCGACCGAGCGGTTCGATCCGGACAGCGGCCAGACCCTCATCCAGGCGGTCATCCTCAACGTCTCCAACGTGGCCAGCCATCCGGGCAAGACCCTGGTCGGCTGCAGCTACAACCTGGACACCGAAGGTCCGGAACCGGAGCCCGCCAGCCCGCCTCCGGCAGCGGTCAACGCCGTGCCGAACGCCGACTGAGACCCTCGACCGGACGTCAAAACCGTTCTGCTAGACTGCCGGCCACGCCCGCTGTTTGACGGGTGCCTTCACCCCACCAATGTCAGAAGACGACAGTACAACCGCGTCGGAACTTCCCGAAAAACGGCGCAGCTGGCTCGACCGTTTGAGCCATGCGTTCTCAGGCGAGCCTGAATCCCGCGAGGACCTGCTCGCGCTGCTGCGCGATGCCCAGCACAACGGCCTGCTGGAGGCCGACACCGTCACGATGATGGAAGGCGCCATGTCGGTGGCCGAACTCACCGTGGGCGATGTGATGGTCTCCCGCTCGCAGATGGTGTCGCTGGCGCAGGACACGCCCTTCGTGGAACTCATGCACCAGGTGGTCGAATCCGGCCACTCGCGCTTCCCGGTGCATGGCGACAACAAGGACGAGATCCTGGGCATCCTGCTGGCCAAGGACCTGCTGCGCGGGGTGGTCGACAAGGGGCCGCAGAGCGTGCGCGAACTGCTGCGCCCGGCGGTGCTGATCCCGGAGTCGAAGAAGCTCAACGTCCTGCTCAAGGAATTCCGGCTCTCGCGCAACCACATGGCCATCGTGGTGGATGAGTACGGCGGCGTGGCCGGCCTGGTCACCATCGAGGACGTGCTGGAACAGATCGTCGGCGAGATCGACGACGAGCACGACGAGGCCGAGGACGAAGCCTCGCTGATCGCCGCGCAGGCAGATGGGCAGTACGTCGTCGATGCGCTGACCCCCATCGAGGACTTCAACGAGCGCTTTGGCGCCGACTTCCCCGATGACGAATACGACACGGTCGGCGGCCTGGTCACCGACGCAATCGGCCACCTGCCCGAAACGGGCGAGGAACTGACGCTGGGGCGTTTCGAGTTCCGCGTGGCCCGCGCGGACGGGCGTCGCGTGCACGCCTTCCACGTCGGCATCCTGTCAGACACCTGATGCGGCGACTGCCTGCCCTGCTGGCAAGCATCGCGTGCGCGCTGCTGCTGGCGCTGCTGGCCGGCACGGCGGTGGCCGCGCCGCGCATCGGGGTGATGACGATGCAGCCGGGCGAGGTGTTCTTCGAGCGCTTCGGGCACGACGCGCTGGTGGTGGCCGATCCGCAGACCGGCCAGGCGACCTCGTACAACTTCGGCTTCTTCGACCCGGACGAGCCCGGTTTTTTGGGCCGCTTCATCGACGGCAAGATGATGTATTACCTGGTCGCGCTGCCGCTGCAGCAGGACCTGCAGACCTATCGCGAGGAGGGCCGCGGGGTCTCGATCCAGTGGCTGGACCTGACGCCCGAGCAGGCCGATGCACTGGCCTATTCGCTAGCCTGGCGCGCGCAGCCGCAGAACGCGCGTTATCCCTACGACTACTTCACCAGCAACTGCGCCACCCAGGTCCGCGATGCGATCGACGCGGTGATGCACGGCGCGTTGAAGAAGCAACTGGCGGGGCGTTCGCGCGGCAACACTTACCGCAGTGAATCCGTGCGCCTGGCCTCGCCGGCGTGGTGGATGTGGATCGGCTTCGATCTGGGCTTTGGTCCGGACGCCGACCAACAGCTCTCGCGCTGGACCGAGTCGTTCGTGCCCATGCGCCTGGCCCAGGCCCTGGCCCAGGTGAAGAACACCGAAGGCCGGCCGCTGGTCCAGCAGACCCAGCAGCTGTTGCCGCACCGCATCGCCCCCGAACCGCCTGAAACCGCGCGCCACTGGTGGCCGTGGCTGTGCATCGGGGCGGCGATCGCGATCGCACTGGTCGCCCTGGGGCGACGCCACCGGCGCGCGGTGGCGGCCTTCGCCCTGCCGTTCTGGCTGCTGTGCACGCTGGCCGGCGCGTTGATGCTGTTCATCTGGTTCGGCTCGGGCCACGTGGCCGGCTGGGCCAACCGCAACCTGCTGCTGTTCAACCCGCTGTGCGTGCTGCTGCTGTGGCCGTCGGTGCAGCTGCTGCGTGGGCGCCCGCTGCGGCGCTGGCAGGGCTGGCTGCTGCGGGCGGTGGCGGTGATCGCGGTGCTGGCGTGGATGCTGCACTGGTTTCCGTTCGGGTCGCAGAACAACGTGGCCTGGGTCGTGCTGATGCTGCCGATCCATCTGGCGATTGCATACGTATTCACTGGTCAACGCGGCTTGTCGCGCTGATCCACGCGGGCGAGCATGCCGGTCCACTCCAGCCGGACCACCCGTCATGCTGCGTCTGTTGACCGCCCTGTTGCTGTTCTGTTCGCCGCTGGCCGCCTGGGGGGTCGTCCACGTCGACTCGCCTGGCAAGGTGCTCTCGGTCCAGGTCGACACCGATCCCGACGGCCGGCCCAGCTACATGGTGCTGCGCCACGGCAAGCCCATCATTGCGCCCTCGCGGCTGGGCTTCCTCCTGGTCGACGCGCCCAAGCTGGACCGCAACCTGGTGCTGGGCACGCCGGTCACGCGCACGTTCGATCAGACCTGGGAGCAGCCCTGGGGCGAGCGCCGCGTCATCCGCAACCACTACAACGAGCTGCGCGTCACCCTGACCGAAAAAGTCGCGCCCGCGCGTCATTTCGACGTGGTGTTCCGCGTCTACGACGATGGCGTGGGCCTGCGCTACGACGTCCCCGACCAGCCGGACCTCAAGGACGTGCGCATCGGCCAGGAGCTGACCGAGTTCAACATCGCCGACGAGGCTACCGCGTGGTGGATTCCGGCCTTCGAATGGAACCGCGCCGAATATCTCTACCACCGCACGCCGGTGGAGGAGATCGGCGATGCGCAGACCCCACTGACGTTGCGTACGACCGCCGGCCTCCACCTGTCCATCCACGAGGCCGCCCTGGTCGACTACGCCGGCATGAACCTCACCCGCGTGGAGGGGCGGCGCCTGCGCGCGGCGCTGACGCCGGGCAGCGGTGGCCAAGCGCCGGTCGAGCGGACCGCGCCCTTCCATACCCCGTGGCGCACGCTGCAGGTGGGCGAACGCGCCGGCGACCTGGTCGAATCCAGCCTGATCCTCAACCTCAACGCGCCCAACACGCTCGGCGACGTGTCCTGGTTCAAGCCGATGAAATACGTCGGGGTGTGGTGGGAGATGCACCTGGACAAGAAGACCTGGGCCTCCGGGCCCAAGCACGGGGCGACCACCGCCAACGTGATGCGCCATATCGACTTCGCGGCCAAACATCATCTTGGCGGGGTGCTGGTGGAAGGCTGGAACCTGGGCTGGGACGGCGACTGGTTCGGCAACGGCGAGGACTTCGACTTCCTCAAGGCCTACCCCGACTACGACCTGCGCAAGCTGGCCGCTTATGCCAAGTCCAAGGGTGTGCATCTGATTGCGCACAACGAGACCTCGGGCAACGCGGCCCACTACGAGACCCAGCTCGAAGACGCCTTCGCGCTATACCAGTCGCTGGGCATCGATGCAGTCAAGACCGGTTACGTGGCCGATGCGGGCCAGGCCAAGGTGATCGGCCGCGACGGCAAGCGCCACTACGCCTGGCACGAAGGCCAGGACATGGTCCGCCACTACCAGCATGTGGTCGATGTGGCCGCCGAGCACCACATCGCGGTGGATGCGCACGAACCGGTCAAGGCCACCGGCCTGCGCCGCACCTATCCCAACTTCGTGGCCCGTGAAGGCGCGCGCGGCATGGAATACAACGCCTGGGGCAACCCCGGCAATCCGCCCGAGCACGAGGAGAACCTGGTCTTCACCCGCCTGCTGGCCGGGCCGATGGACTTCACGCCTGGCATCTTCAAGATGCAGACCAGGCCCGGTTCGCACGTGTCCACCACGCTGGCCAAGCAGCTGGCGCTGTACGTGACGATCTACAGTCCGATCCAGATGGCCGCCGACCTGCTGGACCACTACGAAGCCAATCCAAAGCCCTTCAAGTTCATCGAAGACGTGGCCGTGGACTGGGATGAAACCCGCGTGCTCAACGGCGAGGTCGGCGACTACGTCACCATCGTGCGCAAGGAGCGCGGCGGCGAAGACTGGTTCCTGGGTTCGATCACCGACGAGCAGCCACGCACGCTGCAAACCAAGCTCGACTTCCTGACCCCGGGCAAGCGCTACACCGCGCAGATCTACCGCGACGGCCCGGATGCGGACTGGGCGAAGAACCCCGAGGCGATCGTGATCGAGCAGCGCGACGTCACCAGCGCCGACACCCTCACGCTCGAGCTCGCCCCTGGCGGCGGACAGGCGATCCGCTTCGAGGCCGAATAGGCGCCCGGCTGGCGCGCGGTGGATCGCCCAGTCAGAATCGGGCGATCTTCGTTCATCACCGCGAGTCGTCCATGCCTGCACCCGCCCGCCTGACCGCTGCCCTCCTGCTGGCCCTGCTGCCGGCCTTCGCCGTGACCGCGGCCGACGCGGCGGGCAAGCACTACCGCAGTGCGCAGCAGATCCTGGACGCCTCGCCGGACAGCGCCTGGCGCAAGCTGGATCCGGATCGCACGCTGTACATGGACCTGGACACCGGGCGGGTGGTGATCGAGCTGGCGCCGCAATTCGCGCCCGAGCACGTCGGCAACATCCGCACGCTGGCACATGAGCACTTCTGGGACGGCACCAGCATCTACCGCGCGCAGGACAACTTCGTGGTGCAGTTCGGTGACGTCGATGGCGAGGACCCGGCCAAGGCCAAGTCGCTGGGCTCGGCCAAGACCCATCTGCCGGCCGAGTTCCACCGCAGCGCGAAGGGGCTGGATTTCCAGAAGCTGCCCGACAGCGACGGCTGGGCCAAGGAAGTCGGCTTCGTCGATGGCTTCCCGGTCGGGCGCACCGGTCCGGACGGCACGGCGTGGCTGGCGCACTGCTACGGCACGCTGGGCGCGGGCCGCAACAACGCCGACGACAGCAGCATCGGCGCCGAGTTGTACGTGACCATCGGCCAGTCGCCACGTCAGCTGGACGACAACATCACCGTGGTCGGCCGCGTGGTGAAGGGCATGGAACTGCTGAGCACGATCAAACGCGGCCCAGAGCCGATGGGCTTCTACACCGACCCGGCGCAGCGCACCCCGATCAAGTCGATCCGCCTGGCCAGCGACGTGCCGGTGGCCGAGCGCACGCCGCTGGAACTGCTGCGCACCGACAGCCAGACCTTCCGCGAGGTGGCCGAATCCAAGCGCAACCGCGTGGACGATTTCTATAAGCGCCCGGCCGGGCACATCGACCTGTGCAACGTGCCGCTGCCGGTGCGCACGCCCAAGGACTGATCAGCGCCTTGCCGCGCGCTGGCTGACCGCCACGCTGCCCAGGATCAGCGCGCCGGCCACCAGCATCGGTAGTGTGACCGCCTCACCCAGCAGGGCCCAGGCGAACAGCGCGCCGAACAACGGCACCAGATAGGTCACTGTCGAGGCGGTGGCCGCGCCGACACGGTGAATCAGCCGGTAGTACAGCAGGAAGGCCAGGCCGGTGCAGACCACGCCCAGCGCCGTCACGCTGGCCCATGCGCTGGCGGACACCGCATGCGTCGGCCAGTGCGTCGCGGCCCACGGCGCCAGCAGCAGGGCCGCGCTGCCCAGCGTGGCGGCGGCCGAGGCGGCCGGCGGCAGGCCCTGCATGTGCCGACGCACCAGGTTCACGCCCACCCCGTACAGCAGCGCGGCCGTGGCACCGGCCAGCACCGCGCCGCCGACACTCGCGCCACCGGCCTTGCCCAGCGCCAGCACCACCACGCCGACGAAGCCGGTCAGCAACGCCAGCGCGCGTCGCGTGCCGATCTTCTCCCCGAAGAACAGGAAGCCGACCAGCGCGGCGAACAGCACGGTCATCGCGTTACAGATCGCGCCGATGGCCGCGGGCGAACGCTGCGCGGCCCAGGCGAACAGCAGGAACGGCACCGCCGAGTTAATCAGCCCGATCAGGGCCAGCAACGGCCAGCGGCGGGCCGGGAACTGGGCGCGCACCTTCCACAGGAACGGGGCCAGCACCAGCGCGCCCAGCGCCAGGCGTACTTCCACCAATGCCGCCGCCCCGAACTCGCTGGCGGCGATGCGCATGAAGAGAAAGGAGCAGCCCCAGATCGCACCCAGCACCGTCAGGTCGATGGGGGTACGCCAGTCGCGGGTCGCGACCGGGCTCAGGCTGGGAGCGGCAGGCGTGGGCGTGGACATGGGGCATCGGCGGGAGTGGGGAAAGGCGCAGTGCGGCGGGACGGCAGCGACGCGCCAAGGCCGGCAACAGCGTGCGCGGACCGAGCGTGCCGTGCTCGCCGTTTCCGGACATCACAGGACGATGGCTATCCTCTGTCCGGCGTGAAACGCCCACAAGCGCGTAGTATCGCGCCCTGCCACAAATCTGGTTTGTGTCTTGCCATGCACCTGCGCCCGACCCTGCTGCCTTCGCTCGGCGTGTTCGCCGCCGCCGCGCGCCACCAGAACCTGGCTCATGCAGCCGAGGAATTACACCTGACCGCCAGCGCGGTCAGCCACCACGTCCGCAAGCTTGAGCGCCTGCTCGAAGTCAGCCTGTTCCAGCGCCATGCGCGCGGCGTGACCCTCACCCCGGAAGGCCGCCAACTGGCCGATGCCGCCACCGCCGCGCTGGCCGACGTGGCCGCGGTGGCCGGCGCCCTCCATCCGCAGACCGACGCGGTGCCACTGCGCGTGACCACCTTGCATTCGCTGGCCTACAGCTGGCTGGTCCCGCGCCTGCCACGCTTTTGCGCCGCACATCCTCAGGTGCGCGTGGAATTCGATTCCAGCCCCGCGCTGGCACGCCTGGATGAGGGCGGGTTCGATCTGGGCATCCGCTATGGCATCGGGCACTGGCCGGGACTAACCGCGCATCACCTGATGGACGACGCGCTCTTCCCCGTCGCCTCGCCCGCCCTGCCTGGCGTGGATGCCGTCGACACGCCCTCGCGCATCACCACCCTGCCGATGCTCGCCGACCTTGGACCGCAGGGCTGGCGCGAATGGTTCCGCGAAGCCGGCGTGCACGGCGCGCAGCTGCCCACCCCGCACGTATTCACCGACAGCACCGACGTCATGCGCGCGGCGGTCTACGGGCTGGGCGCGGCCCTGGCCCGCAAACACATCGCCGCGCCTTACCTGGCGCGCTACGAGCTGGTGCGTCTGCCCGGCCCGGACCTGCGCGCCCGCTATGCCTACTACGCCGTGCACGCCGCCCACCGCACGCTTTCGCCCGCGGGACAGCTGTTCCTGGACTGGCTCAAGGACCAGGCCCGCGACGAGCGCACGCCGATGCCGGCGATTCCCGATGCGCTGCTGGGCCGCACTGGAACCACTTTGGGCAATCACACTTGACTTAACAAATAAGTTAATTGCTTAATTGTCTACATGATCAATGACAAGGTCTTCGAGGCACTGGCTTCTCGCCCACGGCGCGAGATCCTGGCTTATCTGTCTGCACAGGAACTCACCGCCGGCGAGATCGCCCAACGGTTTGCCATGAGCGCGCCAGCGATTTCGCGCCATCTGGCCGTTCTGCAGACGGCCGGCCTGGTGACGGGTGAACGCCGCGGACAGTTCGTGGTGTATCGCCTCAATCCCGACAATCTGGTCAATACGCTCGCGGGATTCGCGTTCGAGATCTGTCCCACCGCTGGACCTTTGCGCCGGGAGTCACGGCGCCTGAACAAGAAAGTCACCTGACACAGGACACATGCCGGCATGGACAGCACGCGCAAGACACATGGGTTCCCCCACATCCGCCTCCCCTCTTCCCGCCCTGGGGGACTGCCAGTCGAAGTCGTCCTCGTTACCCAGCTTGGGCCAGGAGCCGGTGACCGCATCCACGCCGATGCTGGCGTGCGCCAACGCCAACACGTGACGTACCAAGATGAACTGGACGAGCCCTCCGCCTGCCTGGCGCGCCCGGACATCGGCACCGGTGAACTGACGGCGATCTTCTCTTTCAGCGTCGGCCCGGGAGGGCATCCTTTCCATCGACACGCCGGCCATCGCATCTTCACTGCAATCGCAGGAAGCGGTGGAGCGTTGCTACGCTTCTGCGATGTCCCTGATTCGCTCCTGCACACCAACCCGTCGCATTTTCTGAGCGGCCTGCGCCAAATCGAGATTCCTCCTGACGCCATGTTTACCGTGCGCTTCGGTGGCGGGACGTGGCACCAGTTCCTCCCCGGGCAGGCGGGCGCTCATCCCGCTTTGTTCGCACTGTCCTGCCATAGCAACGAGCTTGGCGGAAACCTTGCGCCGGAACTGTCCCGACAGGTCTCACAGGGCCAGGCCACCATTGCGAGCCTGACCGAACTGCTGCCCGACGAAGTCAGCGAGGCGGTCGAGGCCCACGCCGCCCTGGGCGGCCAGATCGAGACCATCGCACTGTCTCTAAGTGCGGCAGCCGGAAGCTATCCACGCCGCCTCTGCGATGGCGTCCGCCATGTTCTCGGACGTCTCCGTACCTGCTTGGGCAGCACGTCGCACGCATCTGGCTTCATCGGACAGCGCTTGCCGCAAGTCAGGGTCGAGCCGCTGGATGTCAGAGACAGCCCGGCACTTTTGGAAGGCGCCCTCTCCGGCGTACACCACCGCGATCTATATCGGGTACGCCTGGATGATCCGGTTCTCGCTCGTCATGGCGCGCAGGCCATCCTTGCAGGACTTATGGACGCCTTCATGCAGCAGCCAGCAACCGGCGTAAGCGCGCTGATGTCGCTGAGGAATGTGCTCGTCCGCCCCCTGGGCCTGCGCCGGTCCTCGCTTGGATGTCCGGTGTCCTCACTCCTGGGGCCACAGGATGCCGAGTGCTTTGCGGGCCGTTATCCAGTCATCGCGCAATCCGGTCGCGCCGGGCAGCGAGAGATCACCGTGCTTCTGGGCGCTGACGATCGCCACCTCCGCTTCCGCACCTGCGTTGGTGTCCGCGTGCTTGATCACGCCCAGGTCGAGGTGATCTTCGGAACGCAGGTGCAGTGCCTGAATCCATTCGGCCACCTCTACCTGAAGATCATTGATTCGGTGCACAGGCGCTACGTCGCCCCAACCATGCTCCGCGCCGCAGTCCAAACAGTGCGTCTGCAGGACAGCTTTGTTCCCAATGCTGGCCTCCATCACGTCACCTGACACCTGGGGCTAGGCCGCCGTGCCGTCGTAAAACACCATTTTTAGCGCGGCCAGGTCCAGTGCGGGCACGCCGCGCAGGTTCACCGCGATCATCGCCTCCCCATCCGTGCCGATACCCTCGCTGTAGGTCGCGAGGCCGCATACGCCGCAGAAGAAGTGGTGCTGCAGCCGATGCGTGTTGAACGTGTAGGTGCGCAGGGCCGAAGGCTCGACCTGGAGCGTGACCGCCGCGCGCGGCGCGAACCACAGCAGCGCACCGCCACCAGCACAGCGAGCAGTTGCAGCCGATGGCCTGGTCGATCTGCTCCTTGAAGGTGAAGAAAAGTGCACCGCAGTGACAGCTGGCGGCATGGCCCAAGGCACGGTGCGTGGCGCGAAGACCGGACGAGCATCGGCCAAAGCCCTGGCCGGCGTGTTCGATGCCCTATGCTCGACAGCCTTGCCACCCGGATCTCCCAACATGCGCCACCGCCTGCTCGCCGTCGCTGTCCTCGCCTCGCTCGCCGCCTGCCAACCGGCGCAGGCACCGACCGAAAGCGCCAAGGCCGACGCCCCGACCATGACCGGGACCGCCAAGGCCGACGTGAAGTTCGCCGACCTGTCCAAGCGTGCGGTCGATGGCTGGATGCAGCTTTCGCCGGTTTCGGCCACGCAGGTGGGCGACCACCGCTACGATCACCAGCTCGACGACCTGTCTGCACAGGGAAGGCAGAAGGCCCTGCAGTTCAACCAGAACCTGTTGGCCGAGCTGGACGGCATCGACGTGCACGGCCTGTCGCGCGAGAACCAGGTCGATGCAGCCATCCTGCGTAACCAGCTGCAATACCAGATCTGGGATGCGCAGACCCTGCAGTCCTGGGCATGGGATCCGCAGGTCTATACCGGCCTGGCCGGAGGCGCCCTGTACGGCCTGATGGCGCGCGATTTCGCGCCACTGCCGCAGCGCCTGCAAGCAGCCATCGCGCGCATGGAGCAACTCCCGGCCCTGTTCGCCCAGGAGCGCGAGAACCTGGACCTGGCGCGCGTGCCCAAGATCCATGCCCAGACCGTCTCCAAGCAGAACCAGGGCGTGATGGGCATCGTCGCCCAGTTCATCACCCCGCACGCCAGCGAACTCTCCGAAACCGACCAGGCGCGCCTGGCCAAGGCCACCGCCGCGCTCAAGCAGGCCGTCGACGCCCAGCAGGCGTGGATCGACGGCACCCTGGTGCCCAATGCACAGGGCGACTTCCGCATCGGCGCGGACCAGTACGACCAGAAGCTCAAGTTCGCCCTGGTGTCCTCGCTGTCGCGGCAGGAGATCCGCCAGCGTGCAGAGGCCGAGATCAAGCGCGTGCGCGCCGAGATGTACGGCATCGCCCGCACCGTGCTGAAGGACAAGCCCGGCGCGCCCGCCCTGCCCGAGGCGCCCAGTGACAACCAGCAGCAGACCGCCATCGAAGCCGCCCTGGAGCTGACCTACGCCGACAAGCCGGCGCGCGATGCGGTGGTGGACACGGCCAAGGCCGCACTGGCCGAATCGACGGCCTTCGTGAAGGCCAAGGATCTGGTCACCCTGCCCGACGCGCCGGTCAAGATCATCCTGATGCCCGAGTTCCAGCGCGGCGTGGCGGTGGCCTACTGCGATTCGCCCGGCCCGCTGGACAAGGACCTGGACACCTTTTACGCGGTCTCGCCGATTCCGGACGACTGGAACGCAAGCCAGGTCGATTCATTCCTGCGCGAATACAACAACCGCATGATCAAGCTGCTCTCCATTCATGAGGGCACGCCGGGCCATTACCTGGAAGGCTGGCATTCGGCCAAGTTCCCCTCCACGCTGCGCGCGGTGCTGCGTTCCGGGATGTTTGCCGAGGGCTGGGCGGTCTACACCGAGCACATGATGAGCGAGCAGGGCTACCAGGCCGACGACCCGCTGTACAAGCTGACCCAGCTCAAGTTCTACCTGCGCACCATCTCCAACGCGATCCTGGACCAGGGCGTGCACGTGGATGGCTGGAGCAAGGAACAGGCCATGCACCTGATGGTCCATGACGCGTTCCAGCAGACCAGCGAGGCCGAGGGCAAATGGGTGCGTGCACAGCTGTCCAGCGCGCAGCTGCCGACCTATTTCGTCGGTGTGCAGGAGATGCTGGACACGCGCAAGGCCGTGGAGGCCAAGCAGGGCAAAGAGTTCAACCTCAAAGCCTACCACGACCAGTTGCTGTCCTACGGCGCCCCGCCGGTGCGCTTCGCGAGGGAATTGATGCTGGATCAGCCGATCGAGTAAACCGGCATCGGTGTCGGCCTCAGCCGGCGCCGAACTCGGCGAGCGCCTGTGCCGCGGGCGCCGGCTTGCCGGGGTAGTAGCCCTGCCCCAGGTCGCACCCCATGTCGCGCAGGCGATTCCACAGGACCGTGTTCTCGATGCCCTCGGCTACGGTCACCGCCTCCAGGCTGTGCGCCATGCGGATCATCGATTCCACCAGCTTGCAGGTGCGTGGGTTGTGCTCCATGTCGCGCACGAAGCTGACATCCAGCTTCAGTTCGTCGACATGGAAATGGCGGAAATAGGACAGCGACGAGTAGCCAGTGCCGAAGTCGTCCACCGCGATGCGCAGGCCGCTTTCGCGCAACTCGGTCAGGCGCTTGCCGATCAGCTGGGGACTGTCGATGAAGACGGTCTCGGTGAGTTCAAGGACGACCTGTTCGGGGCGCACGTTCCAGATTCGCAGCGCCGCAGCGATCTGGTCGACGAAGCCTTCTGCCATCAGGGCGATGGGCGAGATGTTGATGCCGCACTGCAGGGTCGGCGTGTCGCGGAATGCCGGTGCGCAATGCCGCAGGGTGGCGTTGACGCTCCAGCGGGTCAGCTCCTCGATCAGACCGGTCTTTTCCGCCGCGCCGATGAACAGTTCCGGGCTGACGAAGCCCAACACCGGATTCTCCCAGCGGGCCAGCGACTCGTAACCGCACAACGTGCCACTGTCCATGCCGAAGATAGGCTGCAGGTAGACCTGCAAGCGATTGGTGGTGATGGCCTGGTAAAGATCCTCGTAGACCACCTGGGGTTGGGCCTGCCCCCGATAGGCCGCGGCGCGCTCGGGCAGGCGGGCCGCCTCCTGGCAAGCCACGTCCGCCTGGCGACACAACTGGTCGGGGCACTGCGCTGCGCTGGCCATGCACAGCCCCACCGACACGATGGCGCGCGCCGAACGACCTTGCGCCTCAAGCGGATGCATGAACGCGCGGGCGACCTTGGAGGCGGCGAGCATGGCGTGATTGAGGTCGCGTAGTCCCGGCAGGACCACCGCGAAGTCGCACTCGCCAATCTGGACCGCTTCGTCCACCGCGCGCAGGCATTCGCGCAGCCGCACCTCGAAGGCGTCGACCAGCGCTTTGCCCGCCTCGTAGCCGAACACCGCCTCGAACTCGCGCAGGCGCTGCATGCGGACCATCAGCAGGGCCCCCGCCGATTGTCCGGACAGGGCCACGCGCTCAATGGTCTGGAAGAGGTGCACGCGATTGAGCATGTTGATCAGTCCTCCCCCTCGACGTCCGGTCGTGCACACGACCGCCGACTCAGAGATAGAGCTCCCTGGGGTCCAGCCCGTAGGTACCCGCACGCAGGCCCCGGCGGATGCTGATCTGACGATCGTCGTAGGCTCCCCAGGTATCGCGCAGATCCATTGGCTCGAACATGGGCCGCAACTGCTTGTCCGCGTCGGTCAACAGCATCACCCGCGGGAACAGGCGTCGCACCGGGTTCTGCGCCAGCACGATGGCCACCTCGCCGGTGGACAGCTCGACCAGCGTGCCGGTCGGATAGGCGCCCAGGCACTGCACGAACTGTTCCACCAGATCCGCCTGATACAGCGCACCGCGCTGGCGATACAGCACCTGCAGTGCGTCGTAGCGCGACAGCGCTTCGCGATAAGGGCGCGCGCTGGTCATCGCATCGTAGGAATCGACGATGCCGGCGATGCGTCCGAACAGCGGGATCTCGTCGGCCACCAGCCCCTTCGGGTAGCCCGAGCCGTCCTCGCGTTCATGGTGGGTCACGATCATCTGCCGCACCAGGGGATTGTCTGCGCCGGACTCGTCGTAGAAGCGCACGCTATGCATCAGGTGCTCACGCACCAGCGCCATCTCGGCCGGATCCAGGCTCCGGTTGCTCTCGAGCAGATCTTCCGGGATGACGGTCTTGCCGATGTCCAGCAGCAGGCCTGCGGTCGCCAGATCGCGCAGGGCCTCGTCGGGCAAGCCAAGATGACGGCCGAAGGTCGCCATGAAGCCACAGCAGTTCACCGCATGGCTGTAGGTATAGCTGTCGTGACTGCGCAGGGTCTCCAGCCAGAAGAAGGCATCGGGATTGCGTACGATACTGTCCACCACCGGGGTAATGGCTTCGGCCACCGCCTCCTGATCCAGGCCGCCTCCGCCAAGCAGCGCGCTGACGATCTCGTGGACGATCCGGTGTGCGTTGTTCAGCGCCTCGCTGGCTCTGGGGAGCTCTTCCTCGACCTGAGACAGAACGGGCCGGGGGTTGGCGGCGATCGCCGACAACGCGGGAACCTCGTAGCCTTTACGCTCACGCTTAGGTTTGCGCAGCGCGCGCCGCGCGAAACTGTCGCTCTTGGTGATATCCACCGTGACCGTGGTGCACCACTGGGCCAGGGTAGCGATGTCCGCCTGGGACTCCACCAGGAAGCCCTGCAGCAGGAACGGCGTGCCCACCCAGTCGCGGTCGAGCCTGCAGACATACATGCCCGGGCGCAGGTCGGCGACCAGCAGTTCATGCTCTTCGATCAGCATCGGCGCCCCACGTTCATCGCGTTCACCAGCAGCCTGCGCTGCCCTCCCCTGTTACGACATCTTCTCCCACACCTTTCCTTCTGCAATCCGTGAAGGTGTTGGCTCCCGCCCCGGTCGCGGCCCTCGCTCAAGCATCCGCTCCTGCAGCAACGAAGCCACCGCTCTGACGCTTCCACAACCTCGCGTAAAGTCCGTTACGCGCTACCAGTTCGGCATGGGTCCCGGTTTCCACGATCCTGCCCTGGTCCATCACCACCAGCCGGTCCATCCGCGCGATGGTGGACAGGCGGTGCGCGATGGCCACCACGGTCTTGTCCTGCATGAGCGCCTCCAGGCTCTCCTGGATAGCGGCCTCCACGTCGGAATCTAAAGCCGAGGTCGCCTCATCCAAAAGGAGAATAGGCGCGTCCTTGAGCAGCACCCGGGCGATGGCAATGCGTTGGCGCTGCCCCCCCGATAGCTTGACCCCACGCTCGCCCACATGCGCTTCCAGGCCTCGGCGTCCTTCGCTGTCCACCAACGTCTCGATGAAGCCTTGCGCCCGGGCCTGTGCCAGTGCGAGGCCGATCTGCTCCGGCGTTGCATCCGGGCGCCCATACAGCAGGTTGTCCAGGATCGAGCGGTGCAGCAGCGAGGTGTCCTGGGTCACCACCCCAATCTGGCCGCGCAGGCTGGTCTGGGTGACCATGGCGATGTCCTGCCCGTCGATCAGGATCCGCCCCGCCTCCAGGTCGTACAGGCGCAGTAGCACGTTGACCAGCGTGGACTTGCCCGCGCCGGAAGGGCCCACCAGGCCAATCTTCTCGCCCGGGCGGATGTCCAGGTCCAGCCCGGCGATCACCCCGCCCCGCTTGCCGTAGTGGAAGTGGATCCCCTCGAAGCGGATCGCACCATGTGGGACCTGCAGCGCCGTCGCGCCAGGTTGGTCGGTCACCGCCTGCGGCCGGGCCACGGTCTCCATGCCGTCCTGGACCGTGCCGATGTCCTCGAACAGCCCGTTGACCACCCACATGATCCAACCGGACATGTTCTCGATGCGGATCACCAGCCCGGTGGACAGGGCGATGGCGCCCACGGTGATCGCGCCACGCTGCCACAACCACACGCCCAGGCCTGCCGTCAGGGTGATCATCAGGCCGTTGAGCACGGCGATGGTCACATCCATGGCGGTGGTCATGCGGGTCATGCGCCGGACCTTAGACAGGTTCTCGCGCACGGCCTCGGCCACGTACAGATCCTCGCGTTGTTCGTGCGGGAACAGCTTGAGCGTGGCGATGTTCGTGTAACCGTCCACCACCCGCCCCATCAGCTGTGACTTGGACTCCGACGCGCGCCAGGAGCGCTCCTTGATCCGTGGCACGAACACCGCCAGCGCCGCCACGTAGGCCACCAGCCAACCGATCAACGGCAGCATCAGGCGCCAGTCGGCCTGGGCGAACAGGAACAGCGCACTGCCGGTATAGACCGCCACGTACCACAGCGCGTCCACGATCTGCACCGCCGACTCCCGCAGCGAGGCCCCGGTGAGCATGATCCGGTTGGCGATACGACCGGCGTAGTCGTTCTGGAAGAACGCCAGGCTCTGGCGCACCACGTAGCGATGCTGCTGCCAACGGATGCGTGCGGTCAGCGACGGGGTCACCGCTTGATGCATCAGCAGGTCGCCCAGCGCCATCAGCACCGGCCGCAGCACCAGGGCCACGGCGGCCATGCCCAGCAGGTGCAGTCCATGGCGCTGGAAGAAGCCGGCCGCATGTTCGGCCTTGGCCAGGTCCACCAGCTTGCCGAGGAAATCGAACAGCGCCACTTCCACCAGCGCCACGGCGAAGCCGACCACGCACATGGCCACCAGGACCCAGCCGGCCTGACGAAGATAGTGGGTATAGAACCGGAGCAGGCTGCGCGGTGGCGTACCCACGTCCGGCGGATCGAACACGTCGATCAGCGATTCGAACCAGCGAAAGATCATGCGTCATGCACCCTATGTCGTCGCGCAGTATCGCCCCGGCGACGACAAGGCCGCGTGCGCGGCGGTGCATTCAGGCCGTATCAGTCAAGGCCTGGGAGGCGACGATGACGCCATTGGCATCGGCGTAGAGCCAGTGACCGGGCGTGAACTCGACGCCGGCAAAGCGCACCGGCACGTCGACCTCGCCCAGGCCTCGCTTCTCTGTCTTCATCGGCGCGGCGGCCAGCGCCTTCACCCCGAGCGGCAGGTTGCACAGCACCTGCACGTCGCGCACCGCGCCGTGGATGAGCAGGCCCGCCCAGCCATTGGCCACGGCCTGCTCGGCCAGCATGTCGCCCAGCAGAGCGCGGCGCACCGAGCCGGCCCCGTCCACGACCAACACCCGGCCGGTGCCTTCGGCGGCCACCAACTCGCGCACGCGCGAGTTGTCCTCCAAGCAGCGCACGGTGACGATGCGCCCGCAGAACATCGTCCTCCCGCCGAAATCCATAAAGCGCGGCTCAACGACCTGGACCTCGGGATGGGCGTCACAGAGGTCCGGGGTGGTCCACTCGAATGGCATGCGCGGGTCCGTTGCGACTAGAGGGCGTAGCTGACGGTGAAGCTGCCGAAGACCGGCGGCTCGTCCTGACCATCGAACTCGCGGGTCGAATAATAGCGGGCCAGGGCGAACTTCCAGCGTCCCTTCATGACCGCCACACCATACCCTGCGTAGGCCACATAGCGCCGCTTGTCCACGCTGTGGCTGTCCTTCCAGGTGTTGCCGTCCAGGGTGATGTCGCGGCCAACCCAGCGGCCGTCGGCGGTCAGGAAGCCGTGGATGCGGAACACTCCGCCCGGCTCGGTCTGGCTACGCGGGGCGGTGTTCTCGCCGGCCGGACGCAGCGGCGTGCTGCCGAAATCATCGGGCAGATAGCGACCGAACCGCAGCTCCGCACCGCCGTTGACGAAGGTCTTGTAATTGCCCAGCGCACCGCCGGCATGGGTGATCGCATCCCAGGTCCACTTGCCCTGGCCCCAGGCGTAGCGATGCATGCGCTCATGCTGGAGCATGAAGACCGGCTCGTCGCGCAGCTGGTTGTTCCAGCCCTCGAACTTGTCGTCGCCCAATACGCTGTGGACCGCGTTCTGGACCTCCTCGCCACGTGCCGAGGGGCCAACCCAGCCGAGCTTGAGCAGCGTCGTGCGCAGGCTGTCGCCCTTGCGCGCGTTGTAGCCAAACCCGACCAGCAGCGCCGCCGCGTAGGGGCGATCATCCTCGATGAGATCCTTGCGGGTGTAGTCGGCTGGGGTGTAGATCTCCTGGCCCAGGGTGAAGACCATGTTCTGCTGGTCGAAACCTTCGGGCTGGATCCAGGTCAGGTAGCGATTCACCAGACGCGCCATGCGCGGTAGGCACGGGTCGTCGGTGTAGTTCTTCAGATTGGGCGAGACCAGCGAGAGCTGGACGCCATTGGTGTAGCCCTCGTCCTGATCCTGACCGCCGAACAGATCATTGTCGACGCGGAAGTTGACGGTGGGCGGAAGTTCGGTCCGGGTGGGGCAGCCTTCCGTTTCCGCTGCGTGCGCGCTGCCGCACGCGGCTGCTGCCAGCAGCAGCCATCCTGCTCTTGCCATGGGGTGTCCCAGTGGGTGGTTGGGGGTGGTGCAAATCATGAACCGCCCGGTATTGAAATCCATGTGAAGACGGCGCCACGATTCAGTGCCGGCGCGTGTCGGTATCCTGCCCGCCCGCGCTCACGCGTGCTTCCCAGGCCCTTGCCATGCCCGCGACCCGCAGACCCGCTCCCGGCGGCGACCTCTTCGATGCTCGCCCCACGGGTGGTGCCGGCATCCGGGTCGGCATCGGTGGCTGGGTGTTCGCGCCATGGCGCGACAACTTCTACCCGGCCGGACTGGTCCAGCGACTGGAGCTGGACTATGCCAGCCGCCATGTCACCGCGATCGAAATCAACGGCACCTACTACGGCACCCAGCAGCCCGCGACCTACGCCAAATGGCGCGATGCCACGCCGGCGGACTTCATGTTCTCGGCCAAGGCGCCCAAGCGCATCACCCAGGCGCGCAGGCTGAGCGGCACGCGCACGCAGGTGGAGGATTTCATCGGCGGCATCAGCGCGTTGGGCGACAAGCTCGGGCCGTTGGTGTGGCAGTTCGAATCCGGGCGCCGGATCGAGGCGGAGGAATTTGCCGGCTTCCTCGACCTGCTGCCCAAGCGCGCCGCTGATCGTCCGCTGCGCCACGTGCTGGACGTGCGCGATCCGGCTTTCATCACCCCTACGTTCCTGGAACTGGCACGCCACCACGGCATGGGCACGGTCTTTTCCGAATCCACCGAGTACCCGTCCTTCGCCGACCTCACCAGTGACTTCGTCTACGCCCGGCTGATGGCCAGCCGCAGCGATGAACCCCACGGTTATCCGGATAGCGAGCTGGACGCCTGGGCCGGCCGCGCGCAGGCGTGGCGGCGCGGCGAAGACCCCGCCGAGCTGCCGCATATCGGCCCCACCCCCGCGCCGAAGCAGCCACGCGAGGTCTTCGTGTACTTCATCTCCGCGGCCAAGGAGCGCAACCCCGCCGCGGCCATGGCCCTGCTCCAGCGCCTGCAGACCGTCTAGCGTCAGCGCAGGCGATCCAGGCCAGCAACTTCAGGACTGATCGCCACGCACACTCCCGTCGTCACCGACGCGTTGCGGGCCACGCCGGGCGCGCCATGGGCACTTACGTCCCCAGATGGATACGGATACTCGCGGACCACGCTGCCCCGGATCAGCATCCGGGCCAGGGGAGACACCGGAAACAACAGCCACCAGGCGACATCGCGCAGATCCAGCCCGCGCCAGGCCACCCAGCCCGGTCACCAGACCAGAAGCAGCGCCACGGCCGCAGGGATTCACGGTCCGGCAGCGGCGCTCCCTGCACCTGCGCAGACTCCATGGGGGCGACGCCTCGAACCGAGGATCCCGTGCTGCGTGGACGACTCGGCCGCAGCGATAATGCCCCATGCCCACCCCCGTCCCGTTCAAGGCCCACCTGCAGGTCCACGCCTGCGTCATGCTGTGGGGCTTCACCGCCATCCTCGGTAAATTGATCACCCTGCCTGCGCTGCCGCTGGTGTGGTGGCGGATGCTGCTGGTCGTGCTTGCCCTGGCGCTGCTGCCTTCGGTCTGGCGTGGGCTGCGCGCGATGCCGGCGCGGCATCGCTGGGCGTACGCGGGCATCGGTGTCCTGGTCTCACTGCACTGGCTGACCTTCTACGGCGCCATCAAGCTGTCCAACGCGTCGGTGGCGGCGACCTGCATCGCGCTGGCACCAGCCTTCACCTCGATCGTGGAGCCGTGGGTGGCCAGGCGCCCGTTCGACCTGCGCGAACTGATCTTCGGCCTGGCCACGCTGCCGGGCGTGGCCCTGGTGGTCGGGGGCGTGCCGCACGAGATGCGCGCGGGCATTGCGGTGGGCGCGCTGTCGGCCCTGCTGGTGGCGCTGTTCGGCTCGCTCAACAAGCGCATGGTCGAGGGCGGCGATCCGCTCACCGTCACCGCGCTGGAGCTGGGCGCCGGCACCTTGATGCTGAGCCTGCTGGCGCCGGTGATGCTGCTGGTCCCCGGTTTCGGCGGGACGCTGCTGCACGTTCCGGGCGCGCACGACGCCCTTCTGCTGTTGCTCCTGTCACTGGCATGCACCCTGCTGCCCTTCGCCATGGCCTTGGCCGCGCTGCGCCACGTCAGCGCCTACGGCATGCAGCTGGTGACCAACCTGGAGCCGGTCTACGCGATCGTCCTGGCCATCCCGCTGCTGGGCGAACAGCGTGAGCTCACCGCGCAGTTCTACGCCGGCGTGGCGATCATCCTGCTGGCGGTGTTCGCCCATCCGGTGTTGGCCCGGCGTCGCGGGGCCGCGCACCCGGAGTTGCTGGCCACCTCGGAAGCCAAAGGCATCGTCGACTAGGACGCAGTTCTACCAGCGCTCCATCTGCGGCAGCAGGCCGCGCAGTTCAGCGTCGGTAAGGTTGCGCCAGCGTCCGGTCTTGAGCGGGCCCAGCTTGACGTTGTCGATGCGCACTCGGCGCAACTGGGTGACCCGATAGCCAAAGGCCGCCGCCATCAGCCGGATCTGCCGGTTCAGGCCCTGGTTCAGCACGATGCGGAAGCCGAACTTGGCGATGCGCCCGGTGCGGCACGGCAGGGTCATCTGGTCGTGGATACGCACGCCCTTGGCCATGGCGCGCAGGAACTCGTCGGTCACCGGCTTGTTGACCTCCACGAGATATTCCTTCTCGTGGCGGTTCTCCGCGCGCAGGATCTGGTTGACGATGTCGCCGTTGCTGGTCAGCAGGATCAGGCCCTCGGACTCCTTGTCCAGGCGACCGATCGGGAAGATGCGCTGCTCGTGGCCGACGAAGTCGACGATGTTGCCCTTGACGCTGGCTTCGGTGGTGCAGGTGATGCCGACCGGCTTGTTCAGCACGATGTACACATGCTTGCGGCCACTGGACTTGACCACTGCCCGCGCACGCAGCGGCTGCCCGTCGACCAGGACCACGTCGCCCTCGCCCACCACCGCGCCGGTGCCGGCCGGATGGCCATTGACGGTGACCCGGCGCTCGCCGATGAGCTTGTCGGCTTCGCGGCGTGAGCAGAATCCGGTCTGCGCGATGTGCTTGTTGAGTCGGGTCGGCCCCGCGTCAGGTGCGTCTTCGGTCATGGCGACAACATCGTAAAGCGGAGCTTGCTCCGCTGCGTTTGGTTTAAATCCTGCGTAGGAGCCACAGGCGTGCCCGCGAGTTGGCTTGGGCTTGAGAGCAGCGGAGCGAGCTCCGCGCTATATGGCCGGAGCGAGCTCCGCGCTACGGACCCTTCGGACCCTTGCGGTGCGGCTTGCCCCCGGGCTTGAATCCAGCCTTGCCGGCGGGACGCGGCTTGGCGCCCCCCGGTCGCGCCGATGGCGGCCGGAACTGGCGCGGCGCGTCCTGGCCAGCCTCCTCGCCAACCTTGTGGATCCTCAGCTGCTGGCCGGACACCCAGACCTTCTTCAGATGGGTCAGCGTGTCGTCGGGCATGCCCTCGGGCAGGTCCAGGACCGAGTAGTCGTCCTGGATGTCGATGCGACCGATGTAGCGGCTTTCCAGCCCGGCCTCGTTGGCGATGGCGCCCACGATATTCGCCGGCTTGACGCCATGCGCGTGGCCGACCTCGATGCGATAGCGCTCCATGCCCGCCTCCGGCTGCCCAGCCGGCACGCGGCGCGGACGTTCGGCGCGTGCCTCGTCACCACCCTCCCGCAACGGACGCTCCGGGCGGGGGCGCTCGCCCCGCTCCGGACGCTCGCTGCGTTCAAAGCGCGCTGCAGGACGCTCGGTGCGCTCCGTGCGCTCCGTGCGCTCGGGACGCGGTGCACGCGGGCGCTCGGCCGACAGCAGCAGCGGCGTGTCGCCCTGCAGCAGGCGCGCCAGCGCCGCGGCGATGTCCACGGCCGGCACGTTGTGCTCGCGCTCGTAGCCTTCGATCAGCGCGCGGTAGTCGCCGGCTTCGCCCGCGGCCAGGGTCTCGGTGATCCGACCCAGGAACTTGGCCACGCGGCGGTCGTTGACATCGTCCACGCTGGGCAGCTGCATCTCGGTGATCGGCTGGCGGGTGGCCCGCTCGATCGCGCGCAGCATCGACTTCTCGCGCGGGGTCACGAACAGGATCGCCTCGCCGCTGCGTCCCGCACGCCCGGTGCGGCCGATACGGTGCACGTAGCTCTCGGTGTCGTAGGGGATGTCGTAGTTCAGCACGTGGCTGACGCGCTCCACGTCCAGACCGCGCGCGGCCACGTCGGTGGCCACCAGGATGTCTAGCTTGCCGTCCTTGAGCTGGGCGATGGTCTTCTCGCGCTGGGCCTGCTGCATGTCGCCGTTGATCGCCGCCGCGGCCAGGCCACGGGCCTGCAGCTTCTGCGCCAGCTCTTCGGTGGCCGCCTTGGTCCGGGCGAAAATGATCATGCCGTCGAACGGCTCGGCTTCCAGGATGCGGGTCAACGCGTCGAGCTTGTGCAGGCCCGAGACGAACCAGTAGCGCTGGGTGATGTTGGCCGAGGTCGTGGTCTTGGAGGCGATGTTCACCTCGACCGGCTCTTTCAGATAGGTCTGGGCGATGCGGCGGATGGCCGGCGGCATCGTGGCCGAGAACAACGCCACCTGGCGCGTCTCCGGCGTCTTCTTCAGCACGGTCTCGACATCGTCGATGAAGCCCATGCGCAGCATCTCGTCGGCCTCGTCCAGGACCAGGGTGGTCAGGCCGGACAGGTCCAGCGAACCACGCTCCAGGTGGTCGATCACCCGGCCCGGGGTGCCCACCACCACGTGCACGCCGCGCTTGAGCGCCTGCAACTGCGGGTAGTAGCTCTGGCCACCATAGATGGGCAGCACGTGGAAGCCGGGGATCTTGGCGGCGTACTTCTGGAAGGCCTCGGCCACCTGGATGGCCAACTCGCGCGTGGGCGCCAGCACCAGGGCCTGCGGTTTGCCGCTCTCGGCGGCCAGGCGCGAGAGCACCGGCAACGCGAACGCCGCAGTCTTGCCGGTGCCTGTCTGCGCGGTACCCAGCACGTCGCGCCCTGCCAGCAGCGCCGGGATGGTGGCGGCCTGGATGGGCGAAGGCGACTCATAGCCCACGGCGGTCAGTGCGGACTGGACCGGCTCGGACAGGCCAAGGGCGGAGAACGGCACCGCGGGTGCGGCATTTTCGGAAGACATGATGCAACTCTGACAGCGTAATGGCCGTCTATTGTGCGCCCTGGCGGCCTCCTGCGCCTTGAACGACGCCTGCCGGGAATGTCAAACCGACCGCTGGCGACGATATTTCGTCTTTGAATCGCTGGTTTTCAATGCTGCAAATGCCGGCGCAAGGCCTGTCGAAACGCTGGCATCGCCGCCACGCGCAGCGCCCCGCGCCGCAACAGGCGCGCGCCCGGGCGCTCGTCGGTGTATAGCCGCGCCACCAATTGGGTGGCCGCATACAGCGGCCAGGTCGCCCGGCGATGCGCCCGCGCGAAGACCTGCAGCGGCGACAACGCGCCCGGATCGGCCGCACCCTCCAGGGCTGCGGCCAAGCGCTCGCCCCCGGCCAGACCAAAGTTGAAGCCGTGCGCGGTGACCGGATGCATGCCCACCGCCGCATCCCCGGCCAGGGCGAAGCGCGGCCCAGCCAGTCGCCGGGCATAGCTGGACACCAGCGGATACAGGTGGCGACTGCTGGCCAGGCGCATGGCGCCCAGGCGCTCCTCGCACAATCCGGTGACCTCTTCGGCGAAAGCCGTCGGGTCCAGCGCCATCATCGCCGCGGCTTGCTGCGGCGCCAGGGTCAGCACCAGCGAGGAGCTGTCGCCCACCAGCGGCAGCAAGGCCACGGTGCCGCCATAAGCGAACCACTCCAACGCCACCCCGTGGTGCGGCCGGGCGTGGGCCACATGACAGACCAGCATGCTGCGCCCCAGCTCGTGTAGTTCGGCGCCCACGCCCAATTGCCGACGCAGTCCCGACAAACGACCGTCCGCGGCCACCAGCAGGCGCGTGTGCAGCAGGCGGCCATCGTCCAGGGTGATCACCACCCGCTCCGGCTCACGGCGCAGTGCGGCCACCCCGACATCGTCCAGCACGCTCACGCCCGGCTGATCGAGCGCCGCCTCGTAGGCGGCCTGGCGGATGCGGTGATTGGCCACCAGCCAGCCCAGCGGCTGGCCAGTGTCCGCCTCGCCGCCGATGGCCAGGGCGAAGGGCGAAGCACCGTCCTGCACGCGAGCCTGGCACAGCGGCGCGATCGTCCCAGCGTCCAGACGCGACCAGACCTGCAGGCGGTCCAGCAGCCGCCGCGAAGCATGGGTCAGGGCGATCTCACGGCCGTCAAAGGCCGGTGCGGCCAGCGCCGTGCGGGGTTGGCGCTCCACCACCGCCACCGTGCGCCCCTGCTGGGCCAGCGCGCGGGCCAGGCACAGGCCCACCGGTCCACCGCCGCCCACCACCACGTCAACCTGCATTGCCTGGACCTCTTCTGGAGCGGGAAGCGTCCTAACCTAGCGACTTGCCCAGCGCGTGCATTGATCTGGCGCAAGGTGCGGTGTGACAAGACGCCGGCCGCCGCGAATCATCCAGGCATTCCACACACGCTTTTCCGGACCTCCCCATGGAAGACGCCACCGTGCCACCGGCCCTCGCCCAGGACGAACAGACCCGGCACCGCTTCGAGGCGCTGCTGCAGGCCCATCGCGGGATCGTGCTCAAGGTCGCGGCCAGCTACGCCTTCCACCCCGAGGACCGGGCCGAACTGGCGCAGGAAATCGCCACCCAGCTGTGGCGGGCCTACGCGCGCTATGACGACCAGCGCAGCTTTTCGACCTGGATGTACCGGATCGCGCTGAACGTGGCCATTTCCCAGGTCCGCGGCCAGGCCCTGCGCCAGCGCCACGCCGTGGCCTTCGATCCCAGCCAGCACGACATGGCCGACCCACACGCGGCCGACCCGGAGGCCGAGCAGCAATTGCGCCTGCTGCGCGCGTTCATCGCCGGCCAGCCGCCGCTGGAGCGCGCCTTGCTCGTGCTCTACCTGGAAGAGCGCCCCTCGGCCGAGATCGCCGAGATTCTGGGCATCAGCCAGACCAACGTGACCACCAAGATCGCGCGCCTCAAGCAGCGCATCCGCGACCAACTATGACTTCTTCGGAGCCAACCCATGGACCTTGATGAAATGAAAGCCGCCTGGCAGACCCTGGACGCGCGCCTGCAGCGCCAGAGCTCGCTCAACCTGCAGTTGTTCACCGAAAGCCGCCTGGACAAGGCCCGCGCCCGCCTGCGCCCCCTGCTGGCCTGGCAGATCGTGCAGATCCTGCTCGGGATCGGCATGGCGGTGGTGTTCGCCAGGTTCTGGGTGCAGCACACGGATTCGCCGGCTGCGCTGGTGTCCGGCCTGGCCCTGCATGCGTGGGGCGTGGCCCTGGTGGTGTGCTCGACCGTGGACGTCCTGCTGCTGACCCGCCTGCATTACGCCAAGCCCGTGCTCACCGTGCAGACGACCCTCGGCCAGCTGCGCTGGTGGCGGATCAGGTGGCAGCCGCGATTGGGCCTGGCCTGGTGCCTGCTATGGCTGGCGTTGTTGGAAGTTGCGGCCGCGGCAGCCACCGGCCGGGACCTGCCGACCGGCTTTCTGGTGTGGACAACCGCGTTCAACCTGCTGCTGCTTGGCGGCTGCGTGCTGTTGCTGCGCCGGCGCCGCGACCTGTTCGACACAGGCAGCGTCGGCCGCAGCATTCCCCGTGCACAGACACTCTTGGACGAGATCGCGGCCTTCCAGCGCGAGGAGGCCGACGCCAGCCGCTAGACTGCCGGCATGCAGATCCTCGAATTCGATCTCGACGGCGAGTACGTCGAACTCCACATCCTGCTCAAGCTATGCGGCCTGGTCGACAGCGGCGGCATGGGCAAGCAGGTCGTCGCCAGCGGCGTGGTCACCGTCGACGGCACGCAGGAACTGCGCAAGACCGCCAAGATCCGCGCCGGTCAGGTTGTACGCATCGAGGACGAGGTCGAAATCCGGGTGATGGATCCGGTCGACTGAATCCCGATGCACCTGCATCAGGCAAGCGCCAAGCCTGAGTCCGCCTTGGTCAGCGCATCATGCAGCGCCCGTACCTTCTCGGCCTGAGGATCCACCCGATCGGTCGCCCCGAGCGCCGCCAGGTAGCGGCAAGCCGCGAAATCGCGCGAGATCCGCTCGTAATCGTCGATCCAATCCAGTCGCTCGGGCAGCATCGACTGACTGCTGGACCAGGCCGCGACCGTCGGCCGGATGCGACGTTTGATTCCCATCCGCCATGGCTTGCCAGTCAGGCGCGCACGGAAGCAGTGCTGCACCTTGCACAGCGTTGCGTACAGAACGTCGGCATCCAACGCATGGAAGCATGCTGCGACGGCCGGTTCGTCGGGCTGGAAGGTCCGGTGCATGGCCAGCACGCGCAGACCCGCGGGTGAGCGATAGACGCGTAGATGCCAATCCGGATGCGCCGCACTGAAGGCTTCGATCCGCGCCATCGCGCGGGCCTCCGGGCCGCCCCGACTACGCAGCCGATAACGGCGGAGGTGGAGCGAGACCAGATTGGCGATGATCAGGGCGACCAAGGCCAAGACGGCTCCGATCAGCACATGCCCCTGCCAGGCACCCAGCGCGACTCCTGTCGCCATCACCCCCGCCAGGACAGCAAAGGGGAGAACGCATCCCTGCGGCTCCGGTGCGAAATCCACATCCGCAAACAGCACGTCCGGCGTATTGAGACACAACGCGCCGTAGCTGTTGCGTGTGATCACCGTTTCGCCATGGCGCTCGACGATCTGCTCACGGATCGGGACGCCTTGGATGCCGTAATTGGTCCGCAATTCACGGCGTGGCAGCTTCTCCCCAGCCAGCACACGATCCAGCGCCGCCTGCGCGCGGCCCTGTGCGTGCTCCTGTGCAGCCCCCAGATCGCAATCGGACCAGCCAAACCTGCGAACGGTCACGCTACGCCCCTTGTGCCTCACCTGTAACCGGGCTTCGGCCCAGAACTCGGGAACGATCATCCTGTCTTTCTCTCCTGTGCCACGCACAGCGCGTCACTGCACCTGGGGCCTGGTCCATGATGCCATCGGCGACCCCATCGCCACCGGCGCGCTACGCGCGCCATGCGGGCGTCATGGCTTTCTGCGAAGCTTGCGGATCTGCTTCGTCATCCCTGCCTCGTCCATGCGCCTGCTCCCGGTCCGGGCCGCTTGGCTGGCCAGCCTGTTGCTGCTGGCCGCCTGCGCCACCGAACGCCCCACCCCGTCCGCTCCCGCCGCTACGACTGCGACACCCGAGCCAGTCCTGCTGATCTCCATCGATGCCCTGCGCGCCAGCTACCTGGGCCGCGGCGACACGCCGCACCTGGATGCGCTGGCACGCGACGGGGTGCGTGCACAATGGATGACGCCCTCGTATCCGGCGCTGACCTTTCCCAACCACTACACCCTGGTCACCGGCCTGCGCCCGGACCACCACGGCGTGATCCACAACTCCATGCGCGAGGAGGGCCTGGGCGAATTCAGGGTCGCCGACACCCAGGCCACCGCAGACCCGCGCTGGTGGAGCGAGGCCACGCCGATCTGGGTCACTGCCGAGCAGCACGGCCTGAAGACCGCGATCTGGGCCTGGCCCGGCAGCAGCGCGCCCATCGACGGCGTGCGGCCCAATGAGTACCGCTTGTTCGATACCGCCATCCCGGCCGCCGCGCGCGCCGCGGACGTCGCCTGCTGGCTGACCGGACCGCTGCAGGCGCGCCCGGCGCTGGCTGCGCTGTACATGGAAGACGTGGACGAAGAGGGCCACAGCCATGGCCCGGATTCGCCACAGGTCCGCGAGGCCTTGCGCCGCGTGGACGCGGCCGTGGGCACGCTGCTGGACACGCTGCGGGCGCACGACCAGCTGGCGCGCACCAACATCGTGATCGTCTCCGACCATGGCATGGCCACTGTCCACCCGGAGCACGTCATTGCGGTGGAAGACATGGTCAGCAAGCGCGAAGCGGTGGTGGTGTCGGTCGGCCAGGTGGTCGGCGTGCAGCCCAATCCCGGTTTCGAAGCGGCGGTCGAGGCGCGCCTGCTCGGCCGCCATGCGCCCTACACCTGCTGGCGCAAGGGGGAGCTGCCCGCGCGCTGGCATTACGGCAGCAACGCACGCATCCCGCCGATCGTGTGCCAGATGGACGAGGGCTGGGACGCCCTGCCGGCCGAACAGGCCGCGCGTCGCCGCAAGCTCGGCCACGACCGCGGCTCGCACGGCTACGACCCGGCGCTGGAATCGATGCGCGCGATCTTCATCGCCCATGGCCCGGCGTTCCGCCGCGGCGTGGTGCTGCCAGCGTTCGACAATGTGGATGTCTACCCGCTGCTGGCGCACCTGCTGGCCATCCCGGCACAGCCCAACGACGGCACACTGGCGCCGCTGCGGGCGGGGCTGCGGCCGGACGCGCATTGATGTCCGAAAACGGCCAGTAGGGCCGCCTCGCCGGTGCTAGCCTGCCGGCCATGTCCTCACCCCTGCCCGATGCCGCCCTGTGCGAACGCGCCCGCCTCAGCCGCGATGCGCGTTTCGACGGGCTGTTCTTCACCGCCGTGTCCAGCACCGGCATCTATTGCCGGCCGGTGTGCCCGGCGCCGGTGCCGCGGCGCGAGAACGTCCGCTACTTCCCTTCCGCCGCCGGGGCCGAAGCCGCCGGTTACCGGCCCTGCCTGCGCTGCCGGCCCGAGCTGTCACCTGAGCACGGCGCCTGGCGCCGCGGCGACGACGCGGTAGCCCGCGCGCTCAAGCTGATCGACGCCGGGCTGCTCACCGATGCACCGCTGTCGGCGCTGGCGCAGCGCCTGGCCTTGAGCGAACGCCAACTGCGACGCCTGTTCGCCGACCGCCTGGGCACCTCGCCGCTGGGGGTGCACGCCACGCGCCGGCTGCTGTTCGCCAAGCAGTTGCTGACCGAGACCGCCCTGCCAATCACCGATGTGGCCATGGCCGCCGGCTTCGGCAGCCTGCGGCGCTTCAACACCGTGTTCAAGGACGCCTACCGCATGGCCCCGCGCGAGCTGCGCAAGCGCGAGGTGCCGGCGGCGGCCGACGAAACCCTGGTGCTGCGCCTGGGTTATCGACCGCCGCACGACTTCACCGCGATGCTCGATTTCCTGCGCGGGCGCGCACTGCCGGGCGTGGAGCACGTCGATGCGACGTCGTATTCGCGCGTCGTCGGCCCGGCCGACGCCCCTGGTTGGCTGCGCGTCAGCCCGTGGCCCAGGGGCGAGCACGCACTGCGACTGGAACTGCGCCGGATCGCACCGGCGCGGATGCTGGGCGTGGTCGCGCGGCTGCGACGCATGTTCGACCTGGACGCCGATCCACAGGCGATCGCCGATGCGCTAAGCCATGACCACCGCCTGGCGCCGTTGCTTGCGCGTCGCCCCGGCCTGCGCATTCCCAGCGGGTGGGATGGCTTCGAGATCGCGGTCCGCGCGGTGATCGGCCAGCAGGTCAGCGTGGCCGCCGCGCGCACCTTCACCGCCCGGCTGGCGCAGGCCTTCGGCGCACCGCTGCCCGAACCGCTGCGCAGCGAGGTCCACACGCATCTGTTCCCCACGCCCGAAGCCCTGGCCGATGCCGATCTCACCGCGATCGGCCTGACCCAGGCGCGCGCGGCCACGGTGCGCACCGTGGCCCAGGCGGTGCTGGACGGGCGCGTGGACTTCCGCCCGGAGGCGCCGCTGGACGACTTCGTCGCCCGCTGGGTCGCGCTGCCCGGCATCGGTCCTTGGACCGCGCACTACCTGGCGCTGCGCGGGCTCGGCCACCCCGATGCCTTCCCGGCCGAAGACCTGGTCCTGCAGAAGGCGCTGCCCAACGACGGCACGCGCCTGAGCGCGCGCGCCCTGGCCGCGCATGCGCAGGCGTGGCGGCCCTGGCGCGGCTATGCCGTGCTGCACCTGTGGAAGGACGCCATGCCGGCCGTGCCCAACCGATCGCCCGAACGCCCCGCCAAGGACCTACCATGACCATCTTCGAACGCGAACTTCCCAGCCCGGTCGGCCCGCTGCGCGTGGCCGCCAGCGACACCGGCCTGCACGGCATCGAATTCCCAAACAACAAGCACCCGATCAAGCGGCTCGAAATGTGGGAGCGCGGCGACCATCCGCTGTTGCGCGAGGCGCAGGCGCAGTTGGACGCCTACTTTGCCGGACGCCTGCAGGCCTTCGACCTGCCGCTGGCCCCGCATGGCACCGACTTCCAGCGCCAGGTCTGGCTGGCGCTGGCGCAGATCCCCTTCGGCAAGACCTGGAGCTACGCCCAACTGGCCCAGTGCGTGGGCCGCCCCGGCGCCAGCCGCGCGGTCGGCGCGGCCAACGGCCGCAATCCGCTGCCGATCGTGCTGCCCTGCCATCGCGTCATCGGCGCAGACGGCGCCCTGACCGGCTTCGGCGGCGGATTGCCGACCAAGCAATATCTACTGGAGCTGGAAGGCGCGCTGCCCGCGGCCGAGGTCAGCCGCCAGCTTTTCAATTGAATCCCTCGCGCCCTCCCGCGACAAAACACTAGGCCTGCCGCTACATCCCGCGGAAGCGATGCATGAATCCGGCGCTGACCGGCAAGGTCTGGGCATGGCCGCGCAGGCTCAGCACATGCCGGCCCAACTCGTCCTTGTGGACGCGATGGATGCAGGACACGCGCACGATGGCGCCGCGATGGACCTGCCAGAACACCGTCGGGTCCAGGCCGTCCAGCAGCTCCTTGAGCGGCATGCGGATCACCGCCTCGCCCTGCTCGGTGACCACGCGCACCAGCTTGTCCTGGGCCTGGAAGAACAGCACCTCGTCGATGCCGATCATGCGCACGGTGTCGCCGGCGCTGGCGGTGATCCAGCGGATGCACGCGGCCGACGGGCGCAGGCGGGCCTCCAACTGGTCGATCAGGTCCTGCAGGTCCGGCGTCTGTCCGCTGTCCAATCGCGCCTGCACCCGCTGCACCGCCTGGGCCAGGCGCGCGGGCTGCACAGGCTTGAGCAAGTAATCCACCGCGCCGGCATCGAAGGCCTCGATGGCGTGCGCATCGTAGGCAGTGGTGAACACCACCAGCGTGCCACGCGCGGCCGCTTCGCGCGCCACCACCAGGCCGCTTTCGCCCGGCATGCGGATATCCAGGAAGGCGACCGCCGGCGTCTGTCGTTCCAGCGCATCCAGCGCCGCGCTGCCGTCGGCGCAGATCGCGATCAGCTACAGCGCCGGCCAGGCCTCGGCCAGCGCCTCGCACAGCGCGCGCCGCTGCGGGGCCTCGTCCTCGGCCACCAGCGCGGTCGGGGCTGGCGTGCTCATGCCGGCACCTGGTCCACGGGAATCCCCACCTCGGCACACACGCCACCACCCTCCAGTGCACGCAGGCGCAGCACCGCGCGTTCTCCATAGCGCGCAGCCAGCTGCTGGCGCACGTTGACCAACCCCAGTCCGCCGCTGGTGCCCGACACCAGCCCCGCACCGTCGTCGCAGACCTGCACCCACAGCAGGTCGTGGGCCAACGAGGCGACCAGGTCGATCCGACCTTCGCCACGCTTGTGCTCGATGCCGTGTGTGATCGCGTTCTCCACCAGGGTGATCAGCAGCGCGGGCGGAAAGGCCTGCTCGCGCAGTGCTGGCTCGGCCTGCACCATGTAATGCAAGCGCCCGCCCATGCGCAGCTGCATCAGCGCCAGGTAACGCGCGCACAGATCCAACTGCTCGCCCAGCGTGGATTGCAGCGCGGCCTGCCCATCACGCAAGCGGGGAATGGTGGCGCGCAGGAAGTCCACCAGCGCATCCAGCGTCGCCTCGGCCTGGGCCGGATCCTGGCGCACCAGCGCACGCACCGAGGCCAAGGTGTTGAACAGGAAGTGCGGCTCGACCTGAGCCTGCAGCACCCCCAGGCGCAGGTCGGCATCGCGCGCCTGCGCGGTGGCCGCGTCCAGAGCCCGACGATGCTGGTGTTCTTCCCAGCGGCGGTGCTCACTGAAATACGCACGCAGCGCCAGCCCGCCCCCAAACAGGCCGTAGATCACGATCAGCACCACCACGTTCACCGCCAGACTGAGCGCACGCGCCACCGGCCCCAGGTGCGGCGCGGTGATCCGCACGGCGTCGGTCGCCGGCCGGACCAGCGCGTTGATATAGCCCGACGCCAGCCGATCGACGAAGAAGCTCAGCACGATGCCCAGCAGCAAGGCGGCCACGACCCAGCGCCGCTCGCGCGCCGCGGGCCAGCCGCGATAGCGCACCACCCCGGCCAGCGCCGGGCCCAGCGTGGCCATCAGCATGAAGGCCACGAACTCGACAACGGTCACCAGCGCCCCCACCCGCACGCTCTGCCTGAGGATGCCCGTGCCCAGGCCGATCACCAGCGCGAACGCCAGCAACACCACGCCGAACAGCAGCGTGCGTCCGGCATGCCAGCGCAGGCTGAAGACGGGATAGCGGCGGTAGCGCGTCAAGACGGTGTCCGCGCCGCTGGCCATGGCCTGCGGCAGGCGAGTCTGCAGCGCGTAGTCCTGGGTGCTCATGGCGGTCCTGTCCTGCCTCATTGCCGCGCGCCACGCAGCACCTGCCCATTCTGACGCAGGACCAGCGTCTGGACCCGACCCTGCGCGTCCCGCTCGAACGTCAACTGCGCGCCCACCGATGGCGCTGCGAACTGGTCCTGCCCCACATGTTCGACGGCGATGGCCGGCTGCCCGGTGCCCTGCACGGTGAGCGTGTCACCGGCCACCGCCACGGTCAGGTCGAAGCCGGGCATCAGCGGATAGGTGCCGGCGTATCCGGCCAGTTGCGCGGCTGAGAGCGGCGCGACCTGTGGCTTGGCGGGTTCGTCCTGATCGCGCCGGGTGGCCAGCATCCGGCCCCCGCCCTGCGACCAGGCGAAGGTCATCCCTGTCGCACCGAGTTCGGGCGTGAGCACCGCGTCCAGCGTGCGCGGATAGTAGTCGCCGGCATCGTCGTGGCCCATGACCAGCTCGCGCTGCCCCTGTGGCTGCACCACCAGTTGTCCATCACGCGCGATCAGGCGCATCTTCAGCTGGCCCAGCGTATAGGTCCCTGCCAGCGCCGCCAGCTGCGCCGCATCGGCCGGGACTTCATGACGCGGGGGGCCGATCGGGAAATCCGCATCGACCAGGTGCAGGCCCAGTGTGCCCAGCCCACCCAGCGTGGTCCACGTGGTGTCCGAGAGGATCACCACGCCACGCTGGCGGACCGGGTCGACGGCCACGAACGAAGAGAACCCGCCGGTCCCGCCTTCATGCAGCAGCACGGTGCGCGTGCCGAGGCGGCGCTGCATCCAGTTCATCGCCATCGGCGGCTGTGCGGACACGGTCTGTTGGCTGAGCCGGATGGCGGGCGTGATCGGCGCCTCGATCTGCCCCAGCTCGCCCTGCACATAGCGCACCATGTCCTGCAGGGTGGCGCGCACGCCCCCCACGCCCGCCAGATTGGTCTGGAAGTGCCAGGCCGGCACCGGCTGCCCGTTGGGCGCATGCCCCTGTGCAGGTGAGCTGCCAGCCGTCGGCATGTTGATGTAGGCCTGGTCCATGCCCAGCGGTGCGAACAGCTCGCGCCTGAGCAGGGTCTCGTAGTCCGTGCCGGCGCGCCGGGCAAGGGCGTCGGACAGCAACATCATCGCGAAGTTGGAATAAGCGAAGTGACTGCCGGGCGCGGCGGTGAGCGTGACATCGCCCAGCGAGGCCAGCAGATCGGCTTCGCCCAGTCCGGCATAGGGATCGGCCATGCCGGTGGCGTGGAGTCGCGATGGCAAGGCCGGCAGCCCCGAGGTGTGGGTCACCACGTGCCGCAGCAGGATCGGCTGGCCCTGGAAGCTGGGCACCGGCGTCCCCGGCGGCAACCAGTCCGCCAGGCGATCGTCCAGCGAGGCATGGCCCGCCACGATCTGCTGCGCCAGCAGCGTGGCGGTCATGGTCTTGGTCACCGAGCCGATCTCGAAGGCGCTGGACGGGCCAACGCGCTTGAGATCGGCCGGCTCGGCACAGGCGTAGGTGCGTGCCACGTGATCGGCTTCGACCACCGCCACGGCCATGCAGGCGCCGGTGCGGTCGCCGTGCAGACGCTGGGCCACCAGGCCGGCCAACTGCGCATCGGTCATCGCGCCAGCGGCGGGGCTCACCAGCAATGCGGCCGAGGCCAGGGCAATGGTTGCGGGATGTGGGAACACGGCATGTCTCCTTGTCGCGGAAAGCCCATGCTCGTCCTCCAAAACACGCGACATCGAAGAACGCGACGAGCGTGCCCGCAGCCGCGATGAAACCCGCCCAACGTGCGACGAGCACTGATCCTGCAATGCTTTGAACCGGCCGCACCGGCACGCCTGCACGGCCCCTGGCTGTCACCCATGTCACAATAAGGGCATGTTTGATACTTCTGAAGCACGCGAGGCCCTGGCCCCGCTGTGGTCGCGTGAACGCTGGATGCGGCGCGTCGCGCTCTGGGGTGGCGCAGTGGCGGTGGCGGTCGTGGCCTTGATTTTCGCCCGGGCCAGCGACGCGGCGTTCGGCTTGTTCGAGAAGATCATCCATCACTCGGTGTGGTGGTCGGTGCTGCTCACCCCGGTGGTGTTCGGCATGCTGGCTTGGCTCACCAATGGCGCGCTGCGACCGACCCGCGGCTCCGGCATTCCCCAGGTGATCGCGGCCCTGCAGCTGCCCAGCCGCCCGTTCCGCAAGGAAAATCTTTCGCTCGGCGTGTCCGCCGGCAAGCTCATGCTGACCGTGCTGGCCCTGCTGGGCGGTGCCTCGGTCGGCCGCGAAGGCCCGACGGTGCACGTCGGCGCCAGCCTGATGTACGTGATCGGCCGGGCGTTGGGCTTCAAGGACCCGCGCGAAGCCACGCACTTCCTGCTCGCCGGCGGCGCGGCCGGGATCGCGGCGGCGTTCAACACGCCCCTGGCCGGCGTGGTCTTCGCCATCGAGGAGCTGTCCGGTCGCTACGAGCACAACTTCTCCGGCACGCTGCTGACCGCGGTGATCGTCGGCGGCGTGGTGTCGCTGGGTCTGCTGGGCAACTACACCTACTTCGGCACAGTCGATGCCTCCCTGCCGCTGGGTATGGGCTGGCTGGCGGTGCTGCTGTGCGGCGTGGTGGCGGGCCTGCTGGGCGGTTTGTTCAGCCGCATCATCCTGGCGGCGATGGACGGCAAGCCACGCTGGCTGGGACGCGCGCGCAAGGCCAACCCGGTGCTGTTCGCGGCCGGTTGCGGGCTGGCGCTGGCTCTGCTGGGCGTGATCTTCGGCGCCGGCGCGTTCGGCACTGGCTACGACCAGGCCCGCAGCCTGGTCCAGGGACACGCGGTGGTCGGGCACGAGTTCGGGGTGATGAAGTTCGCCGCCAACCTGGTGTCCTATGTGGCCGGCATCCCCGGCGGCCTGTTCTCGCCGGCGCTGGCCGTCGGCGCGGGCCTGGGACACAACCTGTCGGTCATCCTGCCGGGCGTGGACCCGTCCTCGGTGGTGCTGTTGGGCATGTGCGCCTACCTCACCGGCGTCACCCAGGCGCCGCTGACCTCGGCGGTGATCTCGCTGGAGCTGACCGACAACAGCGACATGATGCTGCCGATCCTGGCCACCGTGCTGCTCGCCCGCGCGGCTTCGGCCCTGGTCTGCCGCAAGCCGGTCTACAAGGCCCTGGCCGACCGCCTGCTGGCGGCGATGCCCAACGAAACGCCGGACGCCCCGGCCACGCCGGACGCGGCGACCAATGTCGCCGCACGTCAGGACGAAGAACAGGTCGCGGCCGCGGTCTCGACCACCGGTGCCGGTGCAGAGCCCTCCTCCCCGCCGCAAGCCAGCGACGGCGATGCCGCGGCCGAGGATCGCCAGGACCCGCCGACGCAGCCTCCGAACGCTTAGCCGCTCCAAGGCGTTCCAGACACCGCAAACGAAAAACGGCGCCCGAGGGGCGCCGTTTTTCGATGCACGATGGAAAGCAGCGGTCAGCTGGCCTTGGCCACCGTCTTCTTCGCCACGGCCTTCTTGGCCGGCGACTTGGTGACGGTCTTACTGGTCACCGGCGTGGCCACGGCGGTGGCGTGCTTGCGCGTGTTGCCGTAGCTGGCGTTGTAGCGCTTGCCCTTGGCGGTCTTGCGGTCACCCTTACCCATTGTTCGTACTCCTGATGTCTGATGGCCCGCCGGTTCGGCGGGTGCGCGGCCAGCGAGGGACTGGCGCACAGGGCCGGAGAGGCTATCACAGCCCCCTCCCCACCCGTACAGCGTCAGGATGTCGCCCATCCGGTCGGTCATGCGAAACGCCGTGGCAGACAATTCCGCTGCGACCCGGCAAATCCAGGTGCAGAACCCATGCAGAACGGCGCGCGCCTAATGTGCGCAGCTTGCGTCGTGCACGTGGCCGTGGTTCAGGCGCAGATTGAGCAGGTGCGCCAGCCCGACCAGGGTGCCGCCGAAGGTCATCGTCATCGCATGCGCCACCAGATGGTGATGCAGCGGTGCGTACAGGATGCCGGCCCACAGCACGAGCAACCCCAGCAGCAAGGTGCCCAGCGCGCGCAGCACGCGGTGGCGGCGATAGCCGGTGACCAGGCTGAAGGCGCCCAACAGCGAGGCGAAGACCACGAAGGCGCGCTCGAAGCCCTCGCCCAGCCAGGCCGACAGGCCCAACGCGGGGAGCAGCGCGATCAGCAGCGGCAGCACCGCGCAATGCACCGCGCACACCAGCGAGCCGGTGGCGCCCAATCGGTCGAGCCAGGAGCGGAAGGGTGATGACATGGCGGGGATGACTTTCGGGACGGGCGTTGACTTCGAGCAGATATATTATAACGTTTTGCCGACACCCGCATCTTTCCCGCAACCCTCCCCGGATCTCCTCAATGATGTCTTCCATTTTCCGCGCCCCCGGCGCGGCCTCCCCCGTTTTTGCCCGTGTTCCGCTTGCCGCCGCTCTCGCGTTGGCCCTGAGCAGCTTTGCCGCGCAGGCGCAGCAGACCGCCACCCCGCCGGACAGCGACTCGCGCCATGTCCATGGCAGCGGCCTGCACGCCAAGGATCTGGACGCGGTCAAGGTCACCGCCAGCCCGTTCGGCAGCACCGCAGACCAGCTCAGCCGTCCGACCGAAGTGCTCTCCGGCGAACAACTCGACGAAGCGCGCGCGGCCAGCCTGGGTGAGACCGTCGCCGGCATGCCCGGCGTGCAGAGCTCCAACTTCGGTCCTGGCGTGGGCCGCCCGATCATCCGCGGCATGGACGGCCCGCGCGTGGCGGTGATGGCCGACGGTCTGTCCAGCGCAGACGTCTCCACGGTGAGCCAGGACCATTCCCCGGCCATCGAGCCATTCCTGGCCGACCAGATCGAGGTCCTCAAGGGCCCCTCCACGTTGCTGTACGGCAGTGGCGCCATCGGCGGCGCGGTCAACGTGGTCGACGGACGCATCCCGGAGACCGCGGTCAACGGCATCAGCGGCCGCGCCGAGACCCGCGTGGACATCGGCGACAAGGACGGGCAGACCAGCATGGCGCGCGTGGACGTGGGCAACGGTGGCCTGACCATCCACGCCGACGGGGTGTACCGCAACGCCAAGGACTACGACACGCCCGAAGGCCGCCAGGCCAACACCTTCATCGACAACAAGTCCGGGGCCATCGGCGCCTCGCTGGCCGGCGACTGGGGCTTTGTGGGCATGTCGATCTCGCGTTTCAACGACAGCTACGGCAATCCCGGCGAGCCGGGCGACCTGGCCGCCGGCGAGCGCGGCGTGCACCTGGAGATGCACCAGGATCGTTTCGAGCTCAAGGGCGCGCTGAACGATCCGTGGGGCCAGGGCAGCGGCCTGCGCTACAGTTTCGGCCATACCTCCTACGACCACACCGAGTTCGAGGGTGACGAGGTGGGCACGGTGTTCAAGAAGAACGCCAACGAGGGCCGGGTGGAGGCCACCTTCGCCGCCGACGACGGCTGGAAGACCGCCGTCGGCGTGCAGGGCAGCGACTCGACCTTCCAGGCGATCGGCGAGGAGGCCTTCGTGCCGCGGACCGACACCAAGTCGGTGGGCGTGTTCGCCGTGGCGCAGAACACCTGGGGCGCGTTCTCCACCGACCTGGGCGCGCGCATCGACCAGGTCAAGTACGACACCGAGACCGGCCTGTCGCCGGACTACAAGCCGATGAGCCTGTCGGCCAGTTTCGGCTTCCGGCTCAACGACCAATGGCGCCTGACCGCCAACCTGGACCACGCCGAGCGCGCCCCGGCCGAGGAGGAACTGTTCGCCGACGGTCCGCACATCGCCACGTTGGCCTATGAGATCGGCGGCAACGATCTGCAGAAGGAAAAGGCCAACCAGGCCGAACTGGGCCTGCAGTACCGCAACGACTGGGTCGATGCGAAGGTCTCGGCCTATTACAACCGCTACGACAACTTCATCTACCTCACCGATACCGGCAACCAGTGGTACTTCGACGAGGAAGACGAATACCTGCCGATCCGCCAGTGGACCCAGGGCGATGCAATCTTCCACGGCTTCGAGGGCGAAGCCACCTTCCACCTGGCCAACAACGACCGCGTCGGTGCCTGGGACCTGCATGTCTTCGGCGACACCGTGCGTGCGCGCCTGGCCGATGGCGGCAACCTGCCGCGCATCAGCCCGGCCCGCTTCGGCGCGCAGCTGCGCTGGGAAGGGGATGCCTGGCGCGCCTCGCTGGGTGGCACGCGCTACATGAAGCAGGACAAGGTCGCGGTCAACGAGACCCCGACCGCCGGCTACACCATGGTCGATGCGCACCTGGCCTACCACATCGATGCTGGGAGCACCTCGTGGGAAGTCTTCCTGGATGGCAACAACCTGCTCAATCGCGACGCGCGCGTGCACACCTCCTTCCTCAAGGACGATGTGATGCTGCCTGGTCGCAACGGCACCTTCGGCGTGCGGGTGTTCTTCTGATCACCTGACCGCGCCGAGCGGTGGGGCGAGGCGCGACCCCTCCACGCCTCGTCCGGCCCCACGGGGCCTGCGGGCCGGAAGACCTCCCCTGTCTTCCGGCCCGCACTTTTTTCTGCTGCCACGAGGCGTCGGTGCCTCACGCGGTGGAGCGGAAATCCGGCGCCGAAACCTCCAGCGCCACCGCCCGCAAAGCGCGGGTCACACCCCCATGTAGCGGTGCGGACGGTGGTTGAACATCAGCACCAGGCTCAGCACCACCGCGCCCAGCGCCGAATACAGCACCTTGGAGGGCGCCAAGGTGAGGAAAGCCACGCACATCAGCACCGCGTCGAAGGTCATCTGCACCCGCCCGGCGCTGATGCCATGCGCGCGCTGCAAGTAGACGGCCAGGATGCCTACGCCGCCCAAGCTGGCGTGGTGACGGATGAAGAACAGGATGCCCAGCCCGACCAGGGCGCCGCCGACCAGGGCCGAGTACCAGGGTGTCATCGTGGCGTATGGCGCCCAGCGCGGCAGCAGGTCGGTCAACATGCCGCAGGCAGCCACCGCCGCGAAGGTCTTGAGCGTGAACTCCCAGCCCATGCGCCGCACCGAGAGCCAGTAGAACGGCAGGTTGACCAGCACGAACATCAGGCCGAAGTTCCAGCCCAGCGCGTAATGCGCCAGGAACGCCACGCCCGCCATGCCGCCAATCATCAGCCCGCCCTTGGCGAACACCGCCAGCCCCAGCGAAGCGGTGAGCGTGGCCAGGACCATGCCCTGCACGTCCTCGGCGATCGAATGGTGGAAGGCGCGATCATCGACCCCGATCCCTTCCGAATCCGGTGCCGGGGTCAGCGGCCCGGAGGTGACCACCACGCCCGGGGGCGAATGATCGGCACCGCCATCGTCCAGGCCAACCTCCGGCGCCGGCGCCGGCGCCGGCGCGTCGATGGTGTCGGGATCTTGGTCAGGGGGAATGGGGGAGGACACGGGGGGAGGCCGGCTGCGTGGGCCGGCGCATTCTACCGGCACGCCCGCGCCAAGCGGTCACACCCGCAACTTTCAGTCCATGCCGGTTGCGAGCAACCCGATCACCACCAGAAAGAAGCAGCAGCCACCAACGGCCACAAGCAGCCACGCGCCCCAAGACAAGGGCTCATCGGCAACTAGGCCGCCATCGGCAAGGCCCGCGGCGCGCACGCGCTGGTTCACCCACAGCACCGGCAGGGGCGCCAGCAGCGAGATCATCCAGAACGGGTGCGGCATGCGACCGGCAGCGCTGAGCATGAAATACAGCAGCGCGGCGATCCCACCATGCAGCTCCGGCGCCCTGCGGCCAAGCCGCTTGGCGAGGATGTCTTCCATCTGCTCGAAGCAGAAATACGCGGTGAACCCTGAAAAGATCGCGCGCGCCACCGGCGAGAGCTTGACCTGGCGCGCACGCCGCACCGCCACCCAGTTCCGGTAGAACCAGACCAACAGATACAGGCCCAGCGTGCAGCCCGACAACAGCAGGAATTTCCAGGCGGCCGGCGCGTACAGCGGAACCGTGGCCGCAGCGCCATCCGCCGGCGCATCGGCGACGTACGCCGCCGGTGCCTGGTAAGGATTCACTGTCTCAAGTTCCATTTGTCCCCCTGTCATCCACCCCGCGGCGCCATCGGGCGTCAGCGCGCCTCGGCCACCTCGACCCCGTCCAGCCCCTGGGCCAGGGTGCGTGCGTCGCCGCCGGAGGCCAGCTTGATGCGCAGGCGCACTTCGTTCTGCGAGTCGGCATAGCGCAGCGCGTCCTCGTAGGAGATCTCGCCGGCCTGGTAGAGCTCGAACAGGCTCTGGTCGAAGGTCTTCATGCCCAGGTTGGTGGACTCCTTCATGACCTCCTTGAGCTTGTGGATCTCGCCTTCGCGGATGTAGTCCTGGATCAGCGGCGTGCCGAGCATGATCTCCATGGCCACCCGGCGCGCCTTGCCGTCCGGGGTCGGCACCAGTTGCTGGGCGACCACGCCGCGCAGGTTCAGCGACAGGTCCATCAGCAGCTGGCTGCGACGGTCCTCGGGGAAGAAGTTGATGATGCGGTCCATCGCCTGGTTGGCGTTGTTGGCGTGCAGGGTGCACAGCACCAGGTGGCCGGTTTCGGCGAAGGAGATGGCGTGGTCCATGCCTTCGCGGGTGCGCACCTCGCCGATCATGATCACGTCCGGCGCCTGGCGCAGGGTGTTCTTCAGCGCGTTCTCCCAGCTATCGGTGTCGATGCCGACCTCGCGCTGGGTGATGATGCAGCCCTCGTGCTTGTGCACGAATTCGATCGGGTCCTCGATGGTGATGATGTGCCCGGTCGAGTTCTGGTTGCGGTAGCCGATCATCGCCGCCAGCGAGGTCGACTTGCCGGTGCCGGTGGCGCCGACAAAGATGATGATGCCGCGCTTGGTCATCGCCAGGGTCTTGATCACCGGCGGCAGGTTGAGCTCGTCGACGCTGGGGATCTTGGTCTCGATCCGGCGCAGCACCATGCCCACCTGGTTGCGCTGGTAGAAGCAGCTCACGCGGAAGCGGCCCACGCCGGCCACGCCGATGGCGAAGTTGCACTCGTGGGTCTTCTCGAACTCCTCGCGCTGGGCCGGCGTCATGACGTTGAGCACCAGATCGCGCGACTGTTGCGGGGTCAGCGGGGTCTGGGTGATCGGGGTCAGCTTGCCATGCACCTTGATCGACGGCGGCATGCCGGAGGTGATGAACAGGTCCGATGCCTTCTGGTGCGACATCAGCTTGAGGAACGAGGTGAAGTCGATGCTGCTCATCTGTCTCTCCGTGGGCCGTTGGCCCGGGTGGGGTCAGCGGCAAAACGCATGGGATCGAACCTGCCGCCCGCGCGATGGCGGCGACCACACGCCTGCGGTCACTCGAACAGGCGCTTGTCCTTGGCGTATTCCTTGGCCTGCTGGCGCGTGATCTGGCTGCGCTTGACCAGGTCCTGCAGGTGCTGGTCCAGGGTCATCATTCCGTACTGCTGGCCGGTCTGGATGGCCGAGTACATCTGCGCGACCTTGTCCTCGCGGATCAGGTTGCGGATGGCCGGGGTGCCGACCATGATTTCCCAGGCGGCGGTACGCCCGCCGCCGACCTTCTTCAGCAGGGCCTGGGAGATCACTGAGCGCAGCGACTCGGACAGCATCGAGCGCACCATCGGCTTTTCGCCGGCCGGGAACACGTCGATGATGCGATCGATGGTCTTGGCCGCCGAACTGGTGTGCAGGGTGCCGAACACCAGGTGGCCGGTTTCCGCGGCGGTCAGCGCCAGGCGGATGGTTTCCAGATCGCGCAACTCGCCGACCAGGATGTAGTCGGGGTCCTCACGCAGCGCCGAGCGCAGCGCTTCGTTGAAGCCGTGGGTGTCGCGGTGCACCTCGCGCTGGTTGATCAGGCACTTCTGCGAGGTGTGCACGAATTCGATCGGGTCCTCGACAGTGAGGATGTGGCCGTATTCGTTCTTGTTGATGAAGTCGATCATCGCCGCCAGCGTGGTCGACTTGCCCGAGCCGGTCGGCCCGGTCACCAGGATCAGCCCCTGCGGCTGCTGGACCATCTCGCGGAACAGCGGCGGGCAGCCCAGGTCCTCCAGGGTCAGCACTTCGGACGGAATCGTGCGGAACACCGCGCCGGCGCCACGGTTCTGGTTGAACGCGTTGACGCGGAAGCGGGCCAGCGAGGGAATCTCGAAGGAGAAGTCGACTTCGAGGAATTCCTCGTAGTCGCGGCGCTGCTTGTCCGACATGATGTCGTAGACCAGCGCGTGGACCTGCTTGTGGTCCAGCGCGGGGATGTTGATGCGGCGGACATCGCCGTCCACGCGGATCATCGGCGGCAACCCGGCGGACAGGTGCAGGTCCGAAGCCTTGTTCTTGACCGAGAAGGCCAGCAGTTCGGCGATATCCATGCGTTGCGTGTTCCCCTGTGGAAAGTACTGCGAAACTGGAAGCCTACATCCCCGAAAGGCAGTATAGCGCCCTTGTCGCACCTGCCAACGAGCTTGCCCGCCGTGCTTTCCGACCGTCTCGCCGACACCCTGACCAGGCTGAACAACGCGGCCACCGAGGCCGCCCGGCCAGTGCCCACGCTGGTGGCAGTGTCCAAGTTTCAGCCCGCCCAGGCCGTCGCGGCCCTGGCCGAGGCCGGCCAGCGCGTGTTCGGCGAAAACTACGTGCAGGAGGCGCAGGCCAAGCAGGCCGAGCTGAACAGGCCAGACCTGGTCTGGCACCTGATCGGCCACCTGCAGTCCAACAAGGCCGCGCTGGCGGCCGAGCTGTTCGACTGGGTGCAGACCGTGGACCGGCCCAAGCTGGTGAGTGCACTGGCCCAGGCACGACAGCCGGAGCGCGGCCCGCTGAATGTCCTGATCCAGGTCAACATCGACGACGAGGCCAGCAAGCATGGCTGCGCGCCGCAGGACATCGACGCGCTGGCCGCCGCCATCACCGCCCAGCCCGCCCTGGCGCTGCGCGGCCTGATGGCCATCCCGGCGCCACACGAAGACCCGGCCCTACGCAGGGCCGCCTTCGCCCGGATGAAGCAGCTGTTCGACTCCCTGGCCGCGCAGCATTCCGGCGTGGACACCTTGTCGATGGGCATGAGCGAGGACTGCGCGCTGGCGGTGGCCGAGGGCGCCACGATGGTGCGCGTGGGCACCGCCTTATTCGGTCCGCGGCCTGCAAACGCCTGAGTTGCCGTGGGAGCCGCCATGGCGGCGATCGAGGGCAGGATCGGGAAAGCTTCATCGCCGCCGTGGCCGCTCCCACGAGGCGCGGAAGACGCTGTAGCGCCGAGCTTGCTCGGCTGAGGCCTTCGCGATAGAGCCCCAGGCGAACAAAGGTGATCGAAGGCATATTCGACAAAGCCTCGCCGAGCAAGCTCGGCGCTACAGTGGGAGCGGCCATCGCGGCGATGGGCGCTCCCGGGAAAACCACCTCGCCGCCGTGGCGGCTCCCACAAGAAGCACCGAGATGCGGCGATAATCGACGGGGTTCTCCCGACGCAACAGGTGCATGCCATGACTTCGACCCAGACGACCGCTTCCGACACCATCACCTTCATCGGCGGCGGCAACATGGCCCGCAGCCTGATCGGCGGGCTGGTGGCGCGCGGCACCGCACCGTCGGACATCCGCGTGGCCGAACCGGTGGCCGAGCTGCGCCAGGGCCTGGCCGACAAGTTCGGGGTACAGGTCTTCGAGAACGCCGCCGAGGCCGTGCAGGGCGCGGCCCTGTGGGTGTTCGCGGTCAAGCCGCAGGTGATGCGCGGGGTGTGTGAATCGCTGGCCGACGCGGCGCAGGCGCAGCGCCCGCTGGCCGTCTCCATCGCCGCCGGCATCACCGCCGGGCAGCTGGCGCGCTGGCTGGGCGGCGCCGCGGTGGTGCGCGCCATGCCCAATACGCCCTCCATGCTGGGCGCCGGCGTGACCGGGCTGTTCGCCTCGCCCGAGGTCGATGCCACCGGCCGCGCACGCACCGAGGCCCTGCTGTCCAGCGCCGGCCCGACGGTGTGGATCGAGGACGAGGCGCAGATGGATGCGGTCACCGCCGTGTCCGGCAGCGGCCCGGCCTATGTGTTCCTGCTGGCCGAAGCGATGGAGGCCGCCGGCATCGCCCAGGGTCTGCCGGCCGAGGCGGCGCGCACGCTGACCCTGCAGACCATTCTTGGGGCGGCGCGCATGCTGACCGAATCGGACGAAGCCCCGGCCGAACTGCGCCGACGCGTCACCTCGCCCAACGGCACCACCCAGGCCGCGATCGAGACGTTCCAGGCCGGTGGGCTGGAAGCCCTCACCGCCAAGGCGATCGCCGCTGCGGCACGCCGTGGCGGCGAGCTGTCCGCCGCCAACGACTGAGTCGGCGCGATGGCCGCCCCGCACCGCCCTCGCCTGGCCGGGCTTGCCTGCGTGCTGGCCCTGGCCGCGTGCTCTGAGCAGCAGACGCCGCAGCGGGTCATGCCGATCGCGCCGCCCGAGGCGGTGCAGGATCTCGGCACGGTGCGAGTGCGCTACAACGCCCTGCCCAGTCTGTCGATGAATGCGACTGCCGCTCAGGCCTACGGGATCGAGCGCGGCACCGGGCGCGCGCTGGTCGTGGTCGTGCTACGCCGGATGGAGGCTGGCCAGGAGCAGCCCCTGCAGGGCGAGGTCAGCGGCACGGCCACCGATCTGTCCGGCCGCCGCCAGCCGATCACCTTCCGTCCCGTGCGTACCGGCGACTACGTCGACCACATCGGCGTGGTGGATGTCAGTGCGCACGACACGCTGCGCTTCGCGCTGCAGGTCAGCAGCGATGCCGGGGGCGGCGCGGTGCGTTTCGAGCGCAGCTTCTGACCGCGCCCGCCATCACTCGGTCCGCTGCGCCCAGGCCTGGATGATCGCGGCGATCGCCTGCACGCCGTCGGTCAGCGCGGCCGGACCGGGCTGCAGGATCAGCGGCGACTTGATCTCGTGCAGCTGGCCGTCGCGCACGGCAGGAATGGCCTCCCAGCCGGGCCGCGCGGCGACCTGTTCCGGACGAAAGCGCTTGCCGCACCACGAGCCCAGGATGATGTCCGGGGCCGCGGCAATCACCGGCGCGCCATCGGCCAGGATGCGCCCCTTCGCCAGCGGTTCGCGCGACAGCGCGGGGAAGGCGTCGCGGCCGCCCGCGATCTCGATCAGTTCGGCCACCCACTGGATGCCGGTGATCAGGGGCGTGTCCCACTCCTCGAAGTAGACGGTCGGCCGGCGCAGCAGCTGTGCGGCCTGCGCGCGGATCACATCCAGGCCGCGTTCGAGCGCATCGGCATACACCTCGGCGCGTGCCGCGCAGCCCACCAGCGCACCGAGCCGGCGCACGTAGTCGATGATGCCGGCGACGCTGCGATGGTTGGCGATCCACACCTCCACTCCGGCCTTGACCAGCGCGGCGGCGATGTCGGCCTGGATGTCGGAAAAGCCGATGGCCAGATCCGGCTTGAGCGCCAGGATCTGGTCGATCTTCGCGCTGGTGAACGCGGCGACCTTGGGCTTCTCGCGCCGCGCCTGCGGTGGGCGCACGGTAAAGCCGCTGATGCCGACGATGCGATCCTGCTGGCCCAGCGCGTACAGGGTTTCGCAGGGTTCCTCGGTCAGGCAGACGATGCGCTGCGGACCCATCGCCTCAGAGCGCCATGCGGAAGTAGACGACGCGCTCGGTTTCCTCGAACCCGCAGGCCGCATGCGCGCGCTGCGCGGCCAGATTGTCCAGCGTCGCGTCGGACGCCAGTTCGGTGCAACCCTGCGCGCCGGCCCAGTCGCGGACCGCGGCCAGCAGCGCGCGCCCGATGCCGCGCCCGCGCCAGGGCTCGCTGACGTACCAGCCTTCCAGGAACCCGACCGGCGAGGAATCGGTCCCGTTGACGTGGTCCTGGCGCAGGGTGGCTTCGGCGAACCCCACCGCCACGCCATCGGCGAAGGCGATGAAGTTGCTGGCATCGGCGCGCTGCAAGGCCTCGGCCACGTTGCCGACCGCGTCGGTTTCATCCGGCCACAGCGCGCGACGCAACTGCACCCAGGCACGCAGGTCGCCGCCGCTGGCGGCGCGGATCGAGAAGACCTCGCTCAAGGCAACGGAAACAGCGATTCGTCGACGAACACCGCCGGCACTTCCCAGGGATGGGCAGCGTTGATCGCCTGCAGGACGCGCTGCAGGCGGTCCGCATCACGGGTGATGCTGCATTCCAGGCGCACGGTCGGGTCGACGGTCAGCGCTCCGGCGCTGCCTACGGTGGGCGTGGCCTGGGGACCGGGACGGAATTGTTCGGTCCCCGGTGCCGAGGTCCACATCACCTCGCGGTAGTGGCCGATGGACAGATCGTCCGCCGCGCAGATCGCGGCCTTGACCGCCTCGACCTCGGCCGGCGGCACGAACACGGTGATCCGGTACACCGGCAGCAGCTGCAGCGTGGCGCTCAAGGGAACAGCATCCGCTTGGACCAGCTGCCGTCGGCGGCGCGTTCATAGCGCCAGCGCTCATGCAGGCGGAACTTGGCGCCGTACCAGAACTCGAAGCTGTCCGGCACCACGCGAAACCCCGTCCAGCCATCCGGGCGCGGCACCTCACCGCCTTCGAACTCAACTTGCACCTGCGCCAGGCGATCCTCGAAGTCCTCCTCGCTCTCCAGCGTGTGCGACTGCGCCGAGGCCCAGGCCCCCAACTGGCTTTCACGCGCACGGGTGGCGAAGTAGGCATCGGCCTCCTCGTCGGCCACCAGCTGCACCGCGCCCTCGATGCGCACCTGGATGCCGGCCTCGCGCAAGGTCCGCCACAGCAGCAGCAGCGCCGCGCGTGGATTGGCTTGCAGTTCCTGGCCCTTCTGGCTGTCCAAATGGCTGTAGAACACGAAGCCACGCGCATCGTGCGCCTTGAGCAGCACGGTGCGCACCGAAGGACGCCCGGCCAGGGTCGCGGTGGCCACGCTCATGGCGTTGTACTCGGGCTCAGCGGTGCTCTGGCTGGCCTCCAGGTAAAGCTCGGAGAACGTGGCCAGGGCTTCGGCATACAGATCGACTTGGACGTCTTCGCTCATCACGATTGAACTTGGCAGCGGCCCGCAGGCGGTGCGCTATTGTCGCCCGATGACGTCCCACGCGCACGGCTTCCCCGCATCACTGGTCTGCCAAGCCCTGCGCAGCGCCCTCGCACTGCCACGCGCGCTCCCGGTGTGGGGCTTGTCGGCCTTGCAGGGCACCGGCAAGTCGACCCTGGCCGCACAGCTGGCCCAGGCCGCGCACGGCCAAGGCCTGCGGGTCGCGGTGCTGTCGCTGGACGACTTCTACCTGACCCGCGGCGCCCGAGAGGCACTCGCGCGCCAGGTCCATCCCCTGCTGGAAACCCGAGGCCCCCCTGGCACCCATGACCTGCCGCTGGCCCTGCACACGCTGCAGGCCCTGCGCGAAGGCCGCCCGGTGGCGCTGCCGCGCTTCGACAAGCTTGCCGACGATCGCCTGCCCGAACGCGACTGGCCACGCCTCGATGCGCCGGTGCACCTGGTGATCTTCGAAGGCTGGTGCCTGGGCACGCCGGCGCAGGCGACCGGCGCGTTGGTCACGCCGATCAACACACTGGAACGCGAGGAAGACGCGCAAGGCGTCTGGCGCGGCTACTGCAACGCCACCCTGGCCCGCGACTACCCCGCGCTATGGGCGACCTGCGACAGCCTGTGGTTCCTGCAGCCGCCCGGCTTCGACCCTGTCCTGGACTGGCGCTGGCGGGCCGAACAACGCCTGCAGGCCACGCAGCCCGGGCGCACCGCCATGACCCGCTCGCAGCTCGAGCGCTTCGTCCAACACTACGAGCGCATCAGCCGCCACGCGCTGGCGACCCTGCCGGCCATCGCCGACCATGTAGTCAGCGTCGATGCACAGCGGCACGTGCTCGCTGGCTGACGCGGTTTCGCCTGCAACGGTCGTGGCCGGCGCCGGGGCGCCGCCGCTATCATCGACACCGATGAATCCCGCACCCAATCTCGTGATGGTCGGCCCGATGGGCGCCGGCAAGACCTCCATCGGACGCCGGATCGCCGAGCGTTTCAGCCTGGATTTCGTGGACGTGGACCACGCCGTGGTCGAAGAGAACGGCGCCAGCATCCCGGCGATCTTCGAGGCCGTCGGCGAAGCCGGCTTTCGCGCCCGCGAGCACACCGCCCTAGCCCGGCTGCTGGACGGCGAGGGCCAGGTGGTGGCCAGCGGCGGCGGCGCGGTGCTGGATCCGGCCAACCGGGCCCTGATGCGCGAGCGCGGCTTTGTGGTCTATCTGCACGTCGGTGTGGAGACCCAGCTGGCCCGCGTGGGCCGCGACCGCAACCGTCCGCTGCTGCAGGGCGTGGACCGTCGCGAGGTGCTGACCCGACTGTTGGAGGTTCGCGACCCGCTCTACCGCGAGGTCGCCGACCTGGTGCTCGATGCCGACCGGCTAACGCCAGGCGAGGCCACCGCCGCACTGGTGGGGCGACTGGCGCGCGAATGGCAGCGCAGCGGGGCGGATGCGGCATGAAACACGCGATGCAGACCGTCCACGTCCATGGCGCGGTGCCCTATGACATCCACATCGGCCCCGGCCTGGTCGGCGACGGTCGCGCCCTGGCCGCGCACGCACGTGGACGCCACGCGCTGGTGGTGTCCGACTCGCACGTCGCCCCGCTGTATGCGCAAACGCTGGAAGACGCCTTGCTGGCCGCGCGCCCGGACCTCAGGCTCGCCCGGTTTGTTCTGCCGGCCGGCGAGGAATCCAAGACCCTGGCCCACTTCGGCGGTGCGATCGAAGCGTTGGCGACGCTGGGTGCCACCCGCGATGCCTGCGTGTTCGCGCTGGGTGGCGGCGTGGTCGGCGACCTGGCCGGCTTCGCCGCTGCGTGCTGGATGCGCGGGGTGGACGTGGTCCAGGTGCCGACCACGCTGCTGTCGATGGTCGACTCCTCGGTGGGGGGCAAGACCGCGGTGGACATTCCGCAGGGCAAGAACCTGGTGGGGGCCTTCCATCCGCCGCGCGCGGTGTTCGCCGATACCGCCACGCTGGCCACGCTGCCGCCGCGCGAGATTCGCGCCGGCCTGGCCGAGGTGATCAAGTACGGCGCGCTGGGCGATCCATTGTTCTTCGAATGGCTCGAGGCCGAGCGCCAGCCGCTGCTCGATGGCGACGCCGGCGCGCTGGCCACCGCCATCGCCCGCAGCTGCGAGGCCAAGGCGGCGATCGTGGCGCGCGATCCGCTGGAAAAGGGCGAGCGCGCCCTGCTCAACCTGGGCCACACCTTCGGCCATGCGATCGAGACCGAGCAGGGCTATGGCGGGGTGGGCAACGACAACCTCAACCATGGCGAGGCGGTCGCGGTGGGCATGGTGCTGGCGGCGACCCTCTCGGCCCGCCTGGACATGAGCCCGGCCGAGGACACCGCGCGCCTGGTGGCGTTGCTCGAAGCCTACGGACTGCCCACGCGCGTCCCCGCCGGCCTGTCGCCCGAGGCGCTGCTGGGGCGCATGCGCCTGGACAAGAAGAACATCGCCGGGCGCCTGCGTCTGGTGCTGTGGCGCGGCATCGGCCAGGCCGAGGTCGTCCCAGACGTGGACGAGGCCCAGGTGCTGCCGGTCCTGGCCGGCATGGGCTGAACCGCCTGGCCCGCCGGACGCGGGCCTTGCGGCGGCCTGCGATAAACTCGGCGCCATGCGCGTCTTCCTCCAGCAACACCCCGCCGCCGGCGAATCGCCCCGCTACCTGCAGCTGACCCTGCAGCCCGACCTGTTCGGCGGCTGGGAGCTGCTGCGCGAGAGCGGCCAAATCGGCGGACGCGGCCAACTGCGCCGCGAGCAGTACCTGGCCCAGACCGAGGCCACCGCCGCCTTCGAGAAGGCCCGCGACACCCACCTCAAGCGTGGTTTCCAGGTCATGTTCGTGCGTGGCGCCGACGCCCCGCGGGCCTAGCGATGCAAGCGGTTCTGGAAACCGAGCGCCTGCTGCTGCGCCCGTACGTGCTCGCCGATGCGGCTCAGGTGCAGCGTCTGGCCGGCGACGCGCGCGTGGCCGACACCACGGCCAATATCCCCCACCCTTATCCCGATGGCGCGGCGCAGACCTGGATCGCCGGGCTGGCGGCCGCCTTCGCCGCCGGCACCCGCATCGTCTACGCGGCGACCCTGCGACAGGACGGCGCCGTGATCGGCACCGTCGCCCTGCACGACATCGTGGCGGCCCACGCCCGGGCGATGCTGGGCTACTGGATCGGCGTGCCGTACTGGGGCCAGGGCTATGCCACCGAAGCCGTGCGACGCCTGATCGACCATGGCCATGCCGCACACGGCCTGAGCCGCATCGGCGGGGCGTGCCTGGCGCGCAATCCCGCCTCGGCGCGGGTCATGGAAAAAGCCGGCCTGCGCGCCGAAGGCCGCCTGGTCGCGCACGAATGCAAGCACGGGGTGTTCGAGGACCTGTTGCTGTACGGCCTGGTCCTGCCCGGTCGCGCTTCCTCGCACTCACCCGCCTGATCCCTCTTTACGGAAGACCTGCCTTGTCCCTGCCCCCGCTCAAGAACGACCGCCTGCTGCGCGCCCTGCGCCGCCAGCCCACCGACCGGACGCCCGTGTGGCTGATGCGCCAGGCCGGCCGCTACCTGCCCGAGTACCGCGCCACCCGCGCCAAGGCCGGCAGCTTCCTGGGCATGGCCAAGAACCCCGAGATCGCCTGCGAGATCACCCTGCAGCCGCTGCGCCGCTTTCCGCTGGATGCCGCGATCCTGTTCTCCGACATCCTGACCATCCCCGATGCGATGGGCCTGGAGCTGTACTTCGTCGAAGGTGAAGGTCCCAAGTTCCGCCACACCGTGCGCAGCGCGGCCGACGCCGCCAGGCTGGGCGTGCCGGACATGGAGACCGAGCTGCGCTACGTCATGGACGCGGTGCGCCTGATCCGCCGCGAACTGGACGGCAGCGTGCCGCTGATCGGCTTCTCCGGTAGCCCGTGGACCCTGGCCTGCTACATGGTCGAAGGCGGCGGCAGCAAGGACTACGCCCGGATCAAGGCCATGGCGCTCAACGACCCGGACACCCTGCACGCGCTGCTCAAGGTCAACACCGATGCGGTGATCGCCTACCTGGGCGCGCAGCGCGCGGCCGGCGCGCAGGCGCTGCAGGTGTTCGATACCTGGGGCGGCGTGCTCAGCCCGGCGATGTACCGCGAATTCTCCCTGCCCTATCTGCAGCGCATCGTTGCCGAGCTGGCGCGTGGCGACGGCGAGGACCGCGCGCCCCTGATCCTGTTCGGCAAGGGCAATGCCGCGCATCTGGAAGCCCTGGCCGCCTCCGGCACCGACGCGGTCGGTGTGGACTGGCTGGTGGAACTGGGCGAGGCCCGGCGCCGCACGGGCGGCAGCGTCGCCCTGCAGGGCAACTTGGACCCGGCCGTGGTCTACGGATCGCCCGAGGCCATCGCCCGTGAGGTCGCCGTGGTGCTGGACAGCTACGCCGCTGCCAACGGCGGCAACCGCGACGGCCACGTGTTCAACCTGGGCCACGGCATGTCCCCGGACATGAACCCCGACCACGTCGCCGCCCTGGTCGAAGCCGTGCAACGGCACAGCGCGCGCTGAGGCGCCCGCCGTTCAGCCTGACGCAGCTGTCCGCTGCGCGGCCGCCTCCAATGCCGCCGCCATCGCCTCGCCCAGCAGTTCGCCGGTGACCGGCTTGCGCAGGAAGCCGTCGAAACCGGCCTGGCGGGCCAGGGCCTCGGCCTGGCCGTCAGCACGGGCGGTCACCGCCAGCAGCGGCAAGGGCATGCCCTGTGCGCGGAACTGCCGAGCCAAGGCCAGGCCATCCATGCCGGGCAGGTCCAGGTCGAGCAGGGCGATGTCGAACCGGGCCAGCGCGGCCTCGGTCAGGGCGGCCAAGCCATGCGGGACCGCGCGCACCTGATGCCCGCGGGCCTGGAGCAGGCCGGTGATGACCTCGGCAATGGTGGCATCGTCTTCCACCAGCAACACCGACAGCGCGCCGGTGGCTTCTGGTGCGAGCGGGCGCGGCAGTGCGCGCGGCGCGGCGGCGGCGGGCAGCGGCAGCTCGACCAGGAAGCGTGTGCCCTGCCCCGGCGTGCTCTGCACCTGGATGCGCCCACCCATGGCCACGGCCAGTTCCTGGCAGATCGCCAGCCCCAGGCCGCTCCCGCCGTAGCGGGCGGCGGTGCGCGCGCCTTCGGCCTGCTCGAAGCGTTGGAACAGGCGCGCCTGCTGCTCGGCGCTCATGCCCGGGCCGGTGTCCTGGATCGACAGGAGCACCCCGCCGCCGACCAGTGCAGACGCATGCAGGTCGACCTGGCCGTGCTCGGTGAACTTGATCGCGTTGCCGAGCAGGTTGAGCAGGATCTGGCGCACCCGCCCCGGATCGCCGCGCAGCCAGGTCGGCACCGCGGGATCGACCTTGCATGCGAAGTCCAGACCGCGCTGGGTCGCCAGGGGGGCGCTCAGCGCTGCGACGCCGTCGAGGAGCTCACGCAGGTCGAAATCCTGCTGGTCCAGTTCCAGCTTCCCCGCCTCGATGCGGGCCAGGTCGAGCGCGTCGTTGACCAACCGCAGCAGATGCGTCCCGGCCTTCTGGATGGCGGTGGTATAGCCGCGCTGGCGGGGGTCCAGGGCCGTGCCCAGGAGCAGCTCGCTCATGCCCAGCACGCCGGTCATGGGCGTGCGGACCTCGTGCCCCAGGGTCGCCAGGAAATGGCTCTTGGCCTGCGAGGCCTGTTCGGCGAGCTGGCGCTTGTGCTGGGCCAGGTTCCATGCCGTGCGTCGGCGCACGCGCTCGCGATACAGCCAAGCGCACAGGGCCAGCCCCAAGGCCACCGCAGCGGTCAGCAGGGCGATGCCCGTCGCGCTGCGCCACCACGGCGGGTCCACCGTGAAGTGCAGCCGGTGCACGCGCGAAGCATTGCCGCCGGTGTCGAAGCCCTGCAATTCCAGCGTGTAGGCGCCCGGCGCCAGCGCCGACAGCACCCGATCGCCACTGGCGCCCTGGGACACCCAGTCCGGGTCCAGCCCGACCAGGCGGCTGCGATAGCGGTTGCCGCCCGGGTCGTCGAAGGCCAGCAGGCGTGCGCTGACCCGCAGTTCGCGGTCGCCGGGCAGTAGCCGGGGCGAAGCGTCGGGCAGGACCACCACCGCGCTGCCACGCACCACCGTCGGCGGCTGGACCAGCAGCGGCGGGGTCATGGGCGGGCGATCGGGCAGCTCGGGGTCGATCAGGACCAGCGCGCCGTCGCTGGTGGTGCTGGCCAGCACGCCGGTGTCCAGCCGATACAGGCAGAAGTCCAGGAATTCCTGGCTGGGCAGGCCGTCGCGCACGCCAAAGGTGCGGATGTGGCCGCTGCCTGGATCGACGCGCAGCAGCCCGCGCTGGGTCGCCACCCACAGCCGCCCTTGATCATCGCGCTGCATGCCGTTGGCCGGAACGCTCGGCAGTCCCTCGCGAATGGTGCGATCCAGGGTCCACCGCTTTCCGCGATGCACCCAGCGCTCCAGCTGGCCTTCGCGGAACAGCCACACCGCGTTGGCAGATTCGGGGACGAAGCCGGAGACGTCTTCCTCGCCGGTGATGCCTTCCAGCGGCACCAGTGCACGGCGTTCGGGATCCCAGCGCAGGATGCCGGTGGCACTGGCCACCCACGGCTCGCCGTCCGCCCCTGCGCTGAGCTGGGCAAAGGCCAGATCCTCACCCGTGGACGGGTGGTTGCGGATCTCGTCCAGGACCTCGCCGCTGCGCTCGTCACGGCGCTGGACCATCCCGGCCACGCCGACCCAGACATCCCCGCGCGGGTCTTCCATCAGCGCCTCGGGCGCCATGCCGTAGCCGGGATAGCGCTCGATCCGCCAGCGTTTGCGCTCGCCGGTCACCGGGTCGAAGCGCGCCAGATGGCTGGGCCGGTGCCCCAACCAGACCTGGCCGCGACGGTCCTCCAGGCCAGTGGAGGGCGCCATGCCCTTGAGCTGGCGGTCGCGCATGGCGCTCATGCTGACATCGCCGCTGCGCGTATCGAACTGCTCCAGCGCGCCATCGCCATCGATCCGCCAGAGCATGCCATCGGCGCCGGGTGCCACCGAACAGTAAGGACTGATCGCCGTGCCCTTCACCGGGGAAATGACCGCCAGTCGGCGCCAGCTGGCCGGCACATAGGCCAGGCCCTTGCCCATCACCGACACCCACGTCCCGGCGCCAGGGACCTGCTGGAAGGCCGGCACGTAGCGGTTGGCGAACAGCGCATCGCGATCACGCACCGGCTGCGGCGCGCGCTGGCCGTGGGTCAGCCACAGGCCCTGGGACGTGCCCAGCCAGTATTCGCCCCGGCCGGCATCGGCCACCGACACGATCTGGTTCTCCTCCTCGAACATGGAGGCCCAGCGCGGCACCCGCCACGGCCCGGTAGGCCCCAGCGTGGCCGGGCCCCAGGCGCCGGATGCCCAGAGGGTGTCGCCCACGCGCATCAGCAGCGGCGCCGGATGCGCCGGCTGCTCGTCGGCGGCCGGCTTCACCACCTTGCCGTCCTGGATGTAGGCCATGCCGTCGATGGTGCCCACCCACAGCCGCCCGCGCGCGTCGCCGGCCAGCGAGATGACCTCGTCCGAGGGCAGCGCCCCGCCGGTGTTCTCCTTGTCGAAGCGGGTCAGCGCGCCGTCCGGGGTGACCCGGTACAGGCCACCGCCATTGGTGCCGAACCACACATCCGCGCCCTGCCCGCCGATGGCGTACACATCGTCGCTGCGCATCTGCCGCTGGTGGTCGGTGTCGTAGCGCACGAACCTCTTGCGCTCGGCATCGAGCACGCTGACCCCGGCGCCGGCGACCCAGATCCGGTCCTGGTCATCGATGTACAACGCCTGGGTGAGGTTGCTGGAGATCGACGCCGGATCGCGTGGATCGTGTTGCCACACGTCGAACTGGGTCCCGTCGTAGCGCGCCAGGCCATCATAGGTCGCCAGCCACAGGTAGCCCTGCCGATCCAGCGCCAGCGCCGAGACCGTTGCCGAAGGCAGGCCCTGGGCCACGCCGGTCAGGCGGAACACCGGGCGCTGGACAACCTGCGCCTGCACTGACGCGCAGCAGCCCAATATCCACACCAGCAATGCGGCGCGCAGCAGCGCGCGCAATCCATCCATGTGTTCGAGCTCGTCCGTTCTGGGGTCCCTAACCGGCATCCTCGCAACCGGGCTGGGCCGGCGCAACCGAGGCCGCTACCTAGCCGTCCGCCTGGTTGCGCCGCAGGGCCGCCACGCGCTGGGCGGCCGCCATCGCCTCGGCCAGCATCTCGCCTGTGACCGGCTTGCGCAGGAACCCATCGAAGCCGGCCTCGCGGGTCTGCACCTCGGCCTCGCCGTCGGCACGCGCGGTCACCGCCAGCAAGGGCGCGGCAAACCCCTGCGTGCGCAACTGTCGCGCCAGTCCCAGGCCATCCATGCCGGGCAGGTCCAGGTCCAGCAGGCCGATATCGAACTGCCCCACTACCACCTCGGTCAGTGCCGCCAGGCCATGGCCCACCGCCTTGACCGTGTGACCGCGCGCCTGCAGCAGGCCGGTGATCACCTCGGCGATGGTGGCATCGTCCTCCACCAGCAGGACCGACAGGGCCTGGCCATCGACGGTGGGCCGGTCCTGCGCGGTCTCGGGCACACCGTGGCTGGCGGTCGGCAGTGGCAATTCAACCAAGAATCGCGTGCCCTGCCCCGGCACGCTCTCCACGCTGATCCGGCCGCCCATCGCGCCGGCCAGCTCCTGGCTGATCGCCAGGCCCAGCCCGCTGCCGCCGTAACGCGCCGAGGTCCGCGCCCCATCGGCCTGCTCGAACCGCTGGAACAGCCGCTGCACCTGGTCGGCCCCGATGCCCGGCCCGGTATCGCTGACCACCAGTCGCACGCCCTGGGCCCCGGCGCCCAGCGGCATGGCCTGCAAGCGGACCGATCCGTGTTCGGTGAACTTCACCGCATTGCCCAGCAGGTTGAGCAGGATCTGGCGGACCCGGCCCGGATCGCCGCGCACCGCCTCGGGCAGGTTGGACGCCACGACGCTGGAAAAGGCCAGGCCGCGTTTCTCGGCCATGGGCGCCACCAGGGCCACGACCCCGTCCAGCAGTTCGCGCAGGTCGAAATCCTGCTGGTCCAGCTCCAGCCGGCCGGCCTCGATCCGGGCCAGGTCCAGGGCGTCGTTGACCAGGCGCAGCAGGTGGGTGCCGGCGTCCTGGATCGAGCGGGTGTAGCGGTGCTGGCGCGCATCCAGCGGCGTGGACAGCAGCAGTTCGCTCATGCCCAGCACGCCGGTCATCGGCGTGCGCACCTCGTGTCCCAACGTGGCCAGGAACCGGGTCTTGGCCTGCGAGGCCTGTTCGGCGACCGCGCGCTTGTGCTGGTCCAGTTGCCAGGCGTGGCGCCGGCGCAGGCGCAGGCGGTACAGCCACGCGGCCCAGGCCAGCAGCAGCACCGACAGCAGGGTCAATCCGGCCAGTCCCCACGGGCTGCGCCACCATGGCGGCAGCACCCGGAAGCGCAGCGTGCGCACGTCCGACCACACCCCGTCGCTACTGCGCCCCTGCACGTCCAGCGTGTAACTCCCTGCCGGCAGACGCGAGAACAGACGCTCGCCCTGCGTGCCCACGTCCACCCAGCCCGGATCGTAGTCACTGAGACGGAACCGATAGTCCATGTCGTTGGAACTGGAGAACGACAGCAGACGCGCCACCACGTGCAGATCGCGATCCTCGCTGCGCAGCACCAGCGTCTGCTGGTGGGTCAGGTCCAGGCCCTCTTCACCGCGCCGCACCCCGACGAACTCCAGCTGCAGGGCGGGCTTGCGCGTGGAAGGCTTGAGCTGGGCCGGATCGAACAGCACCAGTCCGTCGGGCGTGGCCGCCGAGATCTGGCCACTGGTGGCCTGCACCAGAGTGCGCTCGCGCAGTTCCGGACTGGGCAGCCCATCGCGCACGCCGTACTGGCGCACCTGTCCGTGGATCGGGTCGGTCCGCGCCAGGCCCCGGGCCGAACTGGTCCAGACGATCCCTTCGGCATCGACGACCATGCCGGTCGGGGCGATGGCGGGAAACTGCTGATCGGTGCCGATGACCTGTTCACGGACCAGGCGATGGCCATCCCAGCCTGCGCGCAGCAACTGCCCCATCTGCCCGATCCACAGGGTCCGCTGGCCGTGAAAGGCCAGCGAGAACACCGGCTCCCCAGCCAGGCCGGGGACGGCATGCACCTGCGCACCGTCGGCATCGACCCGCATCACCCCCTTGTCGGTCCCCAGCCACAAGTGCGCCTGCGGGCCGCAGACCATGGACTGGACGAACCCGCCAAGCGGGAACGCCGCCGTGGTCGGTTTGAGCTGGTGCAGGACATGCCCTTCCAGGTCGCGTTGCTGAAGACCGCCCACCCGGTCGTACAACCACACGGTCCGGCCACAGGCGGCGGCCAGCTCCACGCGCCCGGGCATGGCCGGATCGGGGCCCTGCCCGGCGCTCCAGCGCTGCACGCCATGCGTCTGGGGGTCGTAACGCTGCAGTTGCCCGGGCATGGTGATCCACACCCGTCCACGCGCATCCACGGCCACGGTCTGCGGCCATTGCACCGGGTCGATCACCCGCAGGTGGTGCACGACCCGACCTGTCCGGGGATCCAGCCAGTCCAAGGCGCCGCGGGTGCCGGCCAGCCATAGCCCGCCGTCGGCCGCCGGCGCGCTGGCCAGGACGTAAGGGTTGTACATCGTGTCCGGATCGTCGGCCTCGTTGGTGAGCACGGCGAACTGGCGCCAGCTGGCCGGCAGGTGCCACAGGTTGGCGTTGAGGCTGGCGAACCACAGACCGCCATCGCGGTCCTGGAAGCCGGTGACCCAGTTGGGCTTGACGATGCCATGCGCCGAGACGCTGTAGAGCGGCACGTTCTCGATCCGCCCATCCTTGAGCACGCCCAGGCCCGAGGCGGTGTCCAGCCAGTAGGTGCCAGCGCGGTCGTGCAGCAGGGTCTGCAGGACCGGCACCGAGGAGGTCGATGCCCAGGGCTGCTGCACGTAGCGCGCGTCGGGCGTGCGCAATACCGCCCCGCGATCGGTGGCGATCCAGATCCGACCATCGGGCTCGACACCGATGCGGTTGATGATCTGCGAAGGCAACGCAGTGGCCGGAACCCGTTCGAAGTCGTGTCCGGTCCAGCGGGCCGCTCCGCCCTGCGTGCCGATCCACAGGCTGCCATCGGCGGCGACGGCCATGTGCACGACGTTGGGATCGGGCAGGCTGCGCGCATCGCCCTTGACCGGCATGTAGCGCTCAAACCGCCCATCGGGCGTGCGCCGGGTCAAGCCACCACCGGAGGTCCCGAACCACAGGCTGCCGTCGGGCGTGGCGGCGATGCACCAGATGGTGTTGCTGCCCAGGGCCGGCGTGTTGTCGCGATCGTGGAAAGTGAAGGCCTTGCGGGCCGAGTCCAGTTCGGCGATGCCCGCATTCTCGGTGCCGATCCACAGGCGGTTCCCGTCATCGACGTGCACCGCCCAGACCAGGTTGTCGCGCAGGCCATCCTCGAGCCGCCAGACGCGGAAGCCACGGCCGTCATAGCGGGCCAGGCCATCATAGGTCGCCATCCACAGATAGCCCAGGCGATCCTCGGCAAAGGCATTGACGCGGCCGCTGGGCAGGCCGTCGGCCACACCGAGCTGCCGTGGTTGCGGGGTCAGCGGGACCACGGCGTGGGCCACGCCGGCCCAGGCCAGCATGGCCCACAGCACGATGATGATTGCCCGCATCCGGTCCTTTCCCCATGGCCTGCACACGCGTCCATCGCGCCCGGCCAAAGCCGGCCCGGCGCATGCGCGGGGCCCATCGTGCAAGCAAGCACGACCGCGTGGCAACCATGGGGGCTCGCGCGGCGCCATGACACGCCACGCAATGGCCTGTTGCGCAGAGGCGCGGCACTCCGGCCGCGCCAGGTGTCTAGAATCCCCCCATGGACATTCCGCACCACCCCGGGTTTTGCGCACGTCTCACCCTCTTGCTGGCCTGTGCGCTCGCCAGCAGTGCCGCCACGGCGGCCACCCAGACCTACGCACTCGACCCGGTTCACACCCGGGTGCTGTTCGCCATTTCCCACGCCGGTTTCTCGCAGGCGATGGGGACGGTCTCGGGCAGCACCGGCCTGGTGGAGTTCGATCCGGACGACTGGGCCTCGGCGCGCGTGGAGGTCAGCGTCCCGCTGGACCGCGTGGACCTGGGCGACGCGGCCTGGAACAAGGCGGTCCTGGCCGGCAATCTGCTGGATGCGGCCGACCATCCGCAGGCGCGCTTTGTCTCCACCCGGGTCGTCGCCCACGATGCGACCCACGCCGAGGTGCTCGGCGAGCTGACCCTGCATGGCGTCACCCGGCCGGTCACTCTGATGGTGACCTTCAACCAGCTCAAGCATCATCCGCTGCCGCCGTTCCGGCGCACCGCCGGCTTTTCCGCCACGGCCACCATCAGCCGCGCCGCATTCGGTATCACCGCCTGGAAGTCGGTCATCGGCGATACGGTGCAGCTGACCATCCAGGCAGAAGCCACGCGCTCCCGCGAGGACTTCGACGATGCCGTACCCGCCTCCGACGCGTCCGCGCCTGCCACCACCGCTCCCTCCTTCCAGGATCCCGCCACACCATGACCCGACCCAATGCCCAGCGCTGGGGTGCGGTCAGCCAGACCCTGCACTGGCTGATCGTGCTGCTGATCACCGCCCTGGCCATCGTCGGCCTGACCATGGACGATCTGCCCAAGACGCCGAAGTACTTCTGGGTGTTCACCGCGCACAAGTCGGTGGGCATCACGGTGCTGGTGCTGGTCGTGCTGCGCCTGGGCTGGCGCCTGTATGCCGGCGCGCCTCGGCCGGTCCCCGGCACCCCGGGCTGGCAGCACACGATCGCCTCGCTCACCCACGTGCTGCTGTACGTGCTGATGTTCGCCATGCCGCTGTCGGGGTGGATGTTCGACTCGGCCAGCGGGCTGCGGCCGTTCAAGTTCTTCGGCCTGTTCAACATGCCCAAGCTGGTCGCGCCCGACGATCAGCTGCGCCACCTCTCACACCAGGTGCACGAATGGGGGTTCTACGTTCTGCTGACCCTGGTCGTGCTGCATGCCGGCGCCGCCTTCTACCACCACCTGTTCCAGGGCGATGCCACGCTGGCGCGCATGCTGCCGCGCGGCTGGCTGCGCTCGGCCGACACTCCCACTCCGACCAAGGACTGACCCGATGTCCCGCACCCTGCTTCCCCCCGCTTTGACCGCCGCCGCGCTGGTCGCGGCCTTCGCCACCGCACCCGCCAAGGCGGCCGACTTCACCCAGGCCCCCGGCTCCACGCTGGTGTTCGCCACCAGTTACGACGGGGAGACCTTTACCGGCAAGTTCGGTGGGTTCGATACCAAGGTCAGCTTTGACCCGATGCGGCCGGACCTGGGCACGCTGGAGGTCACCATCCGCCTGGCCGGCACGGCCACCGGCAACAACGACCGCGACACCACCCTGGTCGGCGCGGACTTCTTCAACGTGGCCAAGTACGCGCAGGCCACCTACAGCGCCAAGGGCTTCAAGCCGCTGGGCGGCAACCGCTACAGCACCGACGGCACCCTGACCTTGCGTGGGGTCTCCAAGCCGGTGACCTTCACCTTCCTGTGGACCGGCGGTGCGACCCCCGTGCTCACCGGCAAGGCCACGGTCAAGCGTCTGGCCTTCGGTGTGGGCGATGGAGACTGGAAGGACACCGACACCCTGCCGGACGCGGTGGCGATCAGCACCAAGGTCCTGCTCAAGCCGGCCAACTGATCCGACCCACCACGAATGTGATTGCGCGCCGGGCCTTGCCCGGCGCGCTGCGTTTTCGTCGTTGGCCGGCATTGCCGGAAGGCAGGGTGACTTCCGGTCCGCGCGAGGCCCATGGCCGGCGCGCGATGCTCGCCAGGCCAACCACGCAGGGACACCCACATGCATCTCCGCCACGCGCTCCTTCCTCTCGGTGCGGCCCTGCTGCTGTCAATGACAGGCACCAGCGGCGCGGCCACACCCGCCACCGCGCAGGACGCCCTGCGCCAGTACGTGCAGGCTGAATCGAGCTTTGACCTGGAAGCCCTGCGCGCCGTGCTGGACCCGCACTTCGTCGAGACCAGTCCGCTCGGCCAGGTCGATGACCACGACGCGGTGCTGTCGTTCTACGCGCCGGACAAGAAGGTGGCGGCTCCACCCGTCGAGTTGACCGACTTGGTCGTCCACGACCATGGAGACACGGCCATCCTCACTGCACAGCTGCGCTATGCCGTCCCCGGGCATGCGATGACGCTCGCCCTGGGCGCCACCGCACAGCGCACGCCAAAGGGCTGGCACCTGCTGTCGGCGCAATACACACCCGTCCGCGCGCAGCAACCTCCAAAGGCGCCCTGACCCAGCTCACTTCCGCAGGAAGGCCTGCACCAGGGCAACATCGAACGGCCAGTCCAGCTCGCGTCCATCCTCGGCATCGCGCAGGACCGGCACGCGCAGGCCATAGCGCGCCTCCAGCGCGGCGTCGGCATCGATGTAGCAGGTCTCGAAATCCGGCAGTCGCGCGGCAGCCAACACGTCCAAGGCCAGGTCGCACAGATGGCAGTCATCACGCTGGTAGAGCAGATAGGCAGGCATGGCGGTCACGGTCCAAACAGGTGCCTGTGGTAACCCGACGCCCCCGGCGGCGTCGAGGCCCACCGCATCGCAGCCCGCCCTGAAGCCCCGCAGCTCACCCCTTAAAAATCGAAATTAATCTCGAAATTCGCGCCTACAATCGGACTCACCCCGGCAAGACGCGAAGAAATTTCGATTTTATGGACATCGCCGTGCTCGGCACCCACGCCAGCCGCATCCACCAGCAGCTGCGCCACGACATCGTGCGCGGACAGCTCAAGGCGGCCTCCAAGCTGAAGCTGGTCGAGCTGCAGCAGCGCTACCGGATCGGCCTGGCGCCGCTGCGCGAGGCACTGTCGCGGTTGTGCGGCGAGCAGTTGGTGGTCAGCGCCGACCAGCGCGGGTTCTGGGTGGCGGCGCTGTCGCTGCAGGAGCTGGACGATATCGCCAAGGTGCGCGTGCTGGTGGTCAACGAAGCCATGAACGACTCCATCGTCCATGGCGACGCGGCCTGGGAAGTCCAGGTCTCCGGCGCGCTGGCCGCGCTGGCCGAGATCGAACGCGACCTCTCCGGCAGCAGCACCCAGCCGCCGGGTGACGTGCTCGATGCGCTGGAAGCCCGCAACTTCGCCTTCCACCGCGCGTTGCTGGGCGCGTGCCGCTCGCCCTGGCTGCTGCGCCTGCAGGACATGTTCTATCACCAGGCCGAGCGCTACCGGTATGCGGCCCTGCCGCGCTCTCGCGACAAGCGTTTCTCCCTGGACGAACACATCGCCATCGCCGACGCCGCCCTGGCCCGCAACGTGATCAAGGCCTGCCGCCTGCACGACGAGCACATGGCGCGCACCCAGGCCAGCGTGCGCGCCGCGCTGGAACAACATCTGCAGCGCCAGGACGCGCCGCCGCAGGCGCGCGCTGGGCGCTGAACTTTTCCTTCTTTTCTTTTCGGATCTCACCGTGGCTGTCAGTACCTTCGACCTGTTCAAGATCGGCATCGGGCCGAGTTCTTCCCACACCGTGGGCCCCATGCGCGCCGGGGCGCGCTTCGTCTCGCGCTGGCTGGCTCAGCCCAGCCGCCTGGATGAAGTGGTCCGCGTGCGGGCCGAGGTGTTCGGCTCGCTGGCCCTGACCGGGCGCGGCCACGGCACCGACAAGGCGCTGCTGCTGGGCCTTGAAGGCCACCAGCCCAACCTGGTCGACCCCGACCAGATTCCCGCCATCCTCGAGCGCATCAGCGAGCAGGGGCGGCTGATGCTGGGTGGCACCCACAGCATCGCCTTCGTCGACAAGCGCGACCTGGTCATGAACAAGCGCCAGAAGCTGCCCTTCCACACCAACGGCATGCGCTTCACCGCCTACAACGCGGCCGAGGAAGTGGTGGCCACGCGCGATTACTACTCGGTCGGGGGCGGGTTCGTGGTCAACCAGGACGAGGCGGCCGAGGACCGCATCGTCGCCGACGACACGCCGCTGCCCTACCCGTTCGCCAGCGGCGACGGGCTGATCGCGCGCAGCCGCGAGAGCGGCCTGTCCATCGCCCAGCTGATGTTCGAGAACGAGAAGTCCTGGCGCAGCGCCGAAGAGATCCACGCCGGCCTGCGCGAGATCTGGGAGGCGATGCAGGCCTGCCTGGCGCGCGGCATCCGCCAGGAAGGCTCCCTGCCCGGTGGCCTGCATGTCTCACGCCGCGCCCCGGCGTTGCACCGGGAGCTGTCGGCCAAGCCCGAGGCGGCCATGCGCGATCCGCTGACCACGCTGGACTGGGTCAACCTGTACGCGCTGGCGGTCAACGAGGAGAACGCCGCCGGTGGCCGGGTGGTCACCGCCCCCACCAACGGCGCGGCCGGCATCATCCCGGCGGTGCTGCACTACTACGACCGGTTCTGCCCTGGCAGCAGCGAGGCACGCATCTTCGACTTCCTGCTGACCGCCGCGGCGGTGGGCATCCTGTACAAGGAAAACGCCAGCATCTCCGGTGCCGAGGTCGGCTGCCAGGGCGAGGTCGGCGTGGCCTGTTCGATGGCCGCCGCCGGCCTGACCGCGGCGCTGGGCGGCAACACCAGCCAGATCGAGAACGCCGCCGAGATCGGCATGGAACACAACCTGGGCCTGACCTGCGACCCGATCGGCGGCCTGGTGCAGATCCCCTGCATCGAGCGCAACGCGATGGGCGCGGTCAAGGCGATCAATGCCTCGCGCATGGCCATGCGCGGCGACGGCAAGCACAAGGTCTCGCTGGACAAGGTGATCCGCACCATGCGCGACACCGGCCGCGACATGCGCGACAAGTACAAGGAAACCAGCCGCGGCGGGCTGGCGGTGAACGTCATCGAGTGCTGACCCGGCCGGCATGTCGCCTGCCGGTGCCGGCCTTCACGCCAGCCTGGACTTGTCGTCACACCAAAGGCGTGACAGACGGCCTCCAATCGGCGACAAAGACCACTGCAGCAGCCGGGGGGGCCGGCAGTTGGCGAAGCGGCGCACACCCTCCGGCTACAGCCGGGACGGACCGGGCCGCTAACCGTTGTAGGGGAGAGCGGCGCAATGGCAGGTCACACAGCGCGTGGATCGCAGGCGGATCGTCACCAGGCCAGACCGTGGGCCCGCGTCTGGCTGTGCGCGCTGGCACTGCTGCTGTCGCAGCGCGCACTGGCGCTGGAGCCGGATAAGCGGTTCCAGGATTACGTGCGCAACAACTGGTCGGTCGAGCAAGGCCTGCCGCAGCTCAGCGTCACCGCCCTGGCCCAGGACAGCACCGGCTATCTGTGGATGGGGACCCAGGCCGGGTTGGCACGCTTCGACGGTAGCCGCTTCACCAGCTTCGACGGACGCGCCTGGCCGGGACTGGGCAGCGGCGACATCCGTGCATTGCTACCGGGCGAGGATGGCGATCTTTGGGTCGGCACGGCCCAGGGGCTGGCGATGTACAGCCGGGGCGACTTCCGCCATTACGACCCGCTGCCGGCGGTGAGTGGCCCGTTCGAGGTCGCCGCGCTGGACAGCGACATGCTCGACCGCGTGCTGGTGGCCTCCAGCCAGGGCGTCTTTGTGGTCGAGCAGGACCACCTGGTCCGCGTCCCCCGGCTGGAAGCGGCGGCCACCGCATTGCTGCAGCACGGCCCGACGTTATGGGTCGGCGGCGTGGGCGAGGTGCGCCAGCGCTATGCCAATAGCAGCGTGCGCATCCTGCCCCTGCCCGAAGAGGCCAGCGCTGCTTCGGTCCACGTGCTGATCCATGCGCAGGGCCGGCTGTGGGCGGGGACGAGTGTGGGGCTGTTCTTCCTCCAGGACGCGCACTGGCAGCGCTACACGGACGACCCACTGCTACGGCGCGCGCCGATCGAGGCGATGCTGCTCGACCACGACGACAACCTGTGGGTCGCCGCCGCCGACCACCTGCTGCGCCTGCGCGATGTCCGGGTCACGGAGCGGATCGATGGCACGCCCCAATTGGCCGCCCGTACCCTGCTGGAGGACCGCGAGCACAACCTGTGGCTGGGCACGTTGATTTCCGGAGTGACGCGGGTCTGGAACGGGGCCACGCGCCGCTATTCCACCCGCGATGGCCTCACCGACCCGCTGCTGTGGGCACTGGGCCGGGGCCACGACGGGCAGATCTGGGTCGGGACCAACGATGGGGTCTCGATCTTCGACCATGGCCGCTTTCAGAGGGTCGTGAGCGGGCGCCAGCTGCCGCATCCGGCCGCGTACTCGCTGCTGGTGGAACCGCGCGAGGCCTGGATCGGGACGCGCTCGGGCGTGGCGGTGCTGCGCGACGGCCGGGTCCAGCACTCGCCGCTGCTTGCGCCGATGGACGGAGCGCAGATCAACGGCATGGTGCGAGACTTGCGCGGTTGGCTCTGGTTCGCCACCTCCAACGGCCTGTTTCGCCTGCGCGATGGCGTGCTGACCCGCTACGGCGTCGAACAAGGCCTGGCCGATCCACGCGTGCGCGTGCTGCGCATCACCCATGACGGACGCCTGCTGGTGGGCAGCTACAGTGGCCTGTATGCCTGGCAAGACGAACGACTGCAGCCGCTGGGACTGGGTCAGGGGCTTGCACCCGACCTGCATGTCACCGCCATTCACGAGCTCGACGATGGCCGTCTGCTGCTCGGTAACCTCTCGCGCGAAACGCTGCTGCTGTTCGACGGCAAGCGATGGGTCGAACTGGACCAACGTCGCGGCATCCCGGCCAATCCCATCTTCGCCATGGCCATCGACGCCCACGGCCAGCTCTGGGTTGGAGGACTACGCGGGGTGTATCGCCTGCCGCTGGCCGATCTGGCGCACGCCGCCGATTCCCACGGCACGATGCTGCACGTCCAGCAGATGCTCAACGAGCGCGGCGACCGCCACGGCGGGCAGAAGGGAGATTGCTGCAACGGCGCGGGCAACGGCCGCGGCTTTCTCCAGGACGGCGCCTTCTGGCTCCCCACGCGCGATGGCCTGGTGGCGCTGGATACCGAATCGGACCACGGCAACCCCGTCCCCCCCACCCCACGCGTGGAACGCGTCCAGATCCAGGGCCAGTGGCGCGACGTGGAAGCCGGCGGAAGCTGGACGCTGCCGGCCCAGGCGCGCGACCTGCGCTTCGAATTCACCGCGCTGAGTTTCCAGGCGCCGGAGCACACCGACATCCGCTACCGCCTGCGCGGCTACGACGCGCGGTGGACGAGCCTGGAAAACATCGACCAACGCAGCGTCAACTACACCAACCTGCCGCCGGGCCATTACACCTTCGAGGTGCTGGGAGTGAACAACACCGGCGTGGAGAGCCCGGAGCCGGCGCGGCTCGCCTTCCGGATTCGCCCGTTCTTCTACGAGCAATGGTGGTTCCGCCTGGCGGCGGCCCTGGCGATCCTGTCGGTCCTGCTGCTGGTCTATGGCTGGCTGTCGCGCCGCCATGCACGCCAGCGCGCCGCGCTGGAGCTGTTGGTGCAGGCGCGCACGCGCGACCTGCGCGATGCCAATGCGCGACTCGAGGCGCTGAGCGTCACCGATCCGCTGACCGGACTGCACAACCGGCGTTACCTGGGCCGCCAGATTCCGCTGGACCTGGCGTTCTATGCGCGCAACGTCGGCATGGACGTACAGCACGATGCGGTGTTCTTCGGGCTGCTGGACGTGGATCACTTCAAGCAGGTCAACGACGTCCACGGGCACGAGGCCGGCGACCGGGTCCTGCAGCAGTTGGCCCAGTGCCTGCGCGACCTGACCCGCAAGGGCGACTATGTGGTGCGCTGGGGCGGGGAGGAGTTCCTGCTGGTGTTCCGGCCGATGCCGCGCGCGCAGTTGGCCACGCTGGGCCAGCGCGTGTGCCAGGCCATCGCCGGACATCGCTTCGACATCGGCGGCGGCGGGGCGCTGTCCATCACCGTCTCGCTGGGCCTGATGGAATACCCCCCCTTCCCGAACGCGCCGGAGTTGCTGGGCTGGGAGCAGATGGTCGCCCTGGCGGACCGCGCGCTGTACGAAGTCAAGCGCAATGGCCGAAATGGATGGGCCGCCTACCGCGCAGCGCCACAGGCCACCGTCCCGGCGAACGCGCGCGACGGGCAGGTCGACGCTTTACTCGACGGCGGCCAGCTGCAGTTGGTGGGCTCCATCGTGCCTGCGGACTAGACCGCCTGGCGGCGCAGCGCGAGCCGCGCCACAACGCGGGCGAAATCCACAACCTCCCTCGACACACCCCACGACGCGCAAAGGCCCCCCCCCCCAAAGGGCGGCCTTTGCGCGTGCAGCCTTGCGATAGCGACCCGCCGGGTGACAGGGCGCCACGGCGCATGACCGGCAAGTGCCCTGAACGGCGCCGGGCGCCCGCATGGGGGCGCCTGGCATCGCCGATGATGGATACGTGACCGGCTACGGACGTCAGACCTCTTATCCTGTCGGTCCGCCCCCCACGGACCCGCACGATGCGCAACATGCTCCTGGCCCTCGCCCTGGTCACCGCGTCCCTGCCCACGCTGGCCCAGCAGCAACCGGTGTATGGCGCACGCCTGGAAGGCTTCGACTACCCCTATCCGGTCAAATTGTTCAAGTTCCAGGCCCAGCGGCAGCCGCTGGAGATGGCCTACATGGACATCGCCCCGACCGGCCCGGCCAATGGCCGCACCGCCGTGCTGCTGCACGGCAAGAACTTCTGCGCGGCCACATGGGAGCCGAACATGGGCGCGCTGAGCCAGGCCGGCTATCGGGTGATCGCCGTGGACCAGGTCGGCTTCTGCAAGTCGTCCAAGCCACGCCACTACCAGTTCTCGCTGTCGGGTCTGGCCGACAACACCCACGCCTTGCTGGAAAGCCTGGGCATCGACCGCGCCGTGGTGATCGGGCATTCCATGGGTGGCATGCTGGCCATTCGCTATGCGCTGATGTTCCCGCGGGACGTCAGTCACCTGGCCCTGGTCGATCCAATCGGCCTGGAGGACTGGAAGGCCGTCGGCGTGCCTTACCAAAGCGTGGATCAGTGGTATGCCGGCACCCTCAAGACCGATTACGAAAGCACCAGGAAGTACCAGATGGACGTGTATTACGCGGGCACCTGGACGTCGGCATACGAGCGCTGGGCCCGCATGCAGGCCGGGATGTACGCCGGCGACGGCAAGGACATCAATGCCTGGGACCAGGCCCTGACCTACGACATGGTCTACAACCAGCCCGTCGTCTATGAGCTGTCGGACATCAAGGTGCCCACCACGCTGTTCATCGGGCTGAAGGACCGCACCGCGGTCGGCAAGGGCAAGGCGCCGCCGGAGATCCGCGCCACCCTGGGCAACTATCCGGTCCTGGGTAAGCGCGCCGCCGGGGCGATCCCGGGGGCGACCCTGGTGGAATTCGCCGACCTGGGCCATTCGCCGCAGGTGGCCGACCCGGCGCGCTTCAATGCCGCGTTGCTCAAGGCGCTGGGACAGCCATGATCGGCATGGCCTGTCCCTCGTTGCCCACGCGTTGGTAGACACGCATCCGTGCGCAGGGACGCCGGGACGCCGGGACGACGAGAATGCAGATCCTAAGACTTCGTCACATTTTCCCGCCAGAAGCTGGCACGCACCGTGCGGAAGGGGTTGGCATGCGACAGCGCCAACACCAGGGGAAACAGGCCATGCAAGCCGACGTCGTCACCGCAAACTGCTTCTGTTGTGACCAAAAACTGTACTTCCGGCCAGATTCTGACCATGGCCATGTGATCGAACGCTACGGCGTGCTGGTCTGCACGCCCTGTTACGAGCGCAACGCCGATGGATGGCACAGCGCGCTGGAAGAGCGCCTGCTGGGCCAGCTGCGCCACAGCCGGGTCAAGCTTCCACAGCGCAATGCCCAAGGTCTGTTGCCGCGCGACTGAATGCGCCGCTGCCGCTATGCGGTACGTCCTTGGACATGGTCGGACCGTGCCTGCCGCCACGCCCACGCCTTGACGGCGGGCCGGCATGGGGACCGATTGAAGCCCTTCAGGCCGCCTTGGCCGCATAGTCCCGCAAGGATCCGCTGGCCTCGCCCACTGTGTTTCCCGGGCGCGTGTCGAATCGGCCGCCACCGGCCTGGCGTTCTGCGTAACTCACCTGCCGACGGCGGCCGAACGGCTGGGCCGGGACACGTTGCCGCCGTTTCTCGAGCATCAAATCGAAATCACCGCGCAGGCATGCCCGGCGCAATGCGACGCATTGGGGCAGGTCGTGCCAGGTCGCGCAGCTGACGGCCCACCGGCGTCCCCGCCGCCGGCGCGGCGCAACCTCCCCGCGATCTAGGAGCCGCGCGTTGCCTCAGGCTGCGCGAGCGCGCGCGAGCGGCAGCAGTGTCAGCACGTCGTCCAGCAGCGCCGCGGCAGTGACCTCGGCACCGGCGCCCGGGCCCTGGATCAGCAGCGGCTGCTGCGCGTAGCGATCGCTGTGGATCGCCACGCGGTTGTCGCTGCCCGCCCCGCCACACAGGGCGTGGCCCGCCGGCAAGGCCTGGAGCGACACGCTTGCGCCGCGCGCATCGAAACGTCCGACGAAGCGCAGCTGGGCGCCGCGAGCCTGGGCCTGGACCAGATGCGCCTGCAGCGGCGCATCCAACGTGTCCAGCAGCGCATCGACCTGGGCGTCTGACGCGTTGGCCAGGACCGCTGGGACCAGCGATTGGACCCGCACCTCGCCGGCCTGCAGCGGCAGGCCCGCCGCGCGCGCCAGGATCAACAGCTTGCGACGCACGTCCTCGCCGGACAGGTCGATGCGCGGATCCGGCTCGGTGAAGCCAGCCTCGCGCGCCTGACGCACGCAGGCCGAGAACGGCACGCTGCCGTCGAAGGTGTGGAACAGAAAGGCCAGCGAGCCCGACAGCACGCCTTCGACCGAGGTGATCGCATCGCCGCCATCGACCAGCGCACGCAGGCTGCGCAGCAGCGGTAGCCCGGCGCCGACGGTGGCGCTGTCGCCGTAGACCGCCGCGCCAACGCGCGCGGCCTCGGTGATCGCCTGTGCGCGGGTGAGGTCCGCACCCCGGCCCAGTTTGTTGGCCGTCACCACGTGCACGCCGCGGCCCAGCCATTCGGCATGGCGCAGGGCGATGGCGTCGCTGGCGGTGGCGTCGATGACGATATCCCCAGCGTCCAGTGCGTCGGCTTCGGCCCACGGCGGCACGATGCGCGTATTGGCCGGCGCGGCACGCAACTGCGTCAGCCCGGCATGCAGATCTCCGTTGCCGTCGATGACGGCGCGTGAGTTGGCGATCCACGCGAACGCCGGCAACGGCACGCCGCGCGCCTGCAGGCGCTGGTAGCGGGCCACCAGTGCGCCGCCGACCACGCCGGTGCCCAGCAGGGCCAGGCGTGGCGCACGGTGGGTTCCGAGCCGGACGACCGCGCTCATGCGTCGGCCAGTTTCCGTGCGCCCTGGGCGGCGGCCACGGCCTGTGCACGGGCCAGTCCGGCCTGCAGGTCGGCCACCAAGTCCTCGGACAGTTCAATCCCCACCGACAGCCGCAGCAGGCCGTCGGAGATGCCAGCCTTGGCGCGTGCCTCCGGGGTCATTGCCGCGTGGGTCATCGTGGCAGGATGCGCGACCAAGCTCTCCACGCCGCCCAGCGACTCGGCCAGGGTGAAGTAGTGCAGGCCGTCGACGAAGGCGCGTACGGCGGCTTCACCGCCGTCCAGCTCGAAGGAGATCATCGCGCCGAAGCCCTTCTGCTGGCGCGCGGCGACCGCATGGCCCGGGTGCGAGGCCAGGCCCGGGTAGTAGACCTGGGTGACCGCGGCATGGCCGTCGAGCGCCTCGACGATGGCCTGGGCGTTTTCCTGGTGCACGCGCAGGCGCGCGTCCAGGGTGCGCAAACCGCGCAAGGTCAGGAAGGCGTCGAACGGCGAGCCGGTCAGGCCCAGCGCGTTGGCCCACCACACCAGTTGCTGGTGCAGCTCGGCATCGCGCGCGATCACCGCACCGCCGACCACGTCGCTGTGGCCGTTGACGTACTTGGTGGTCGAATGCAGGACCAGGTCGGCACCGAATTCGATCGGCCGCTGCAGCGCCGGCGACAGGAAGGTGTTGTCCACGACCACCTTGGCGCCGGCCTTGTGCGCCGCCTCGATCACAAAGCGCAGGTCGGTGATGCGCAGCAGCGGGTTGGACGGGGTCTCGATCAGCACCAGCCGGGGCGACTGCGCCAGCGCCTCGCCCAGCGAGACCGGGTTGGTCAGGTCGGCAGTGATCAGTTCGAAGTGGCCCTTGGTCGCCAGCGCGTTGAACAAGCGCCAGCTGCCGCCGTACGCATCGTGCGGCACCACCAGCTTGTCGCCCGGCTGCAGCAGCGCGTTGAGCACCAGGTTGATCGCGCCCATGCCGGTGGCGGTGATCACCCCGCCGGCGCCGCCTTCCAGTTCAGCCAGTGCCTCGCCCAGCAGGTCGCGCGTGGGATTGCCGCTGCGGGTGTAGTCGTACTGGCGCTTGTTGCCGAAGCCGTCGAAGGAGAAATTTGACGACAGCACGATCGGCGGGGTCACCGCACCGTAGGCGGTGTCGCGGTCGATCCCCGCGCGCACGGCGGCGGTGGCGGCGCTGCAGGGAATGGCGTTGTCGGCGGAATGGCTCATGGGGTCTCTCCGGTGGGGCGCAGGGCGGTGGCGAGGATCGCGTCGATGCGGTCGGTTTCTTTCAGGAAGGCGTCGTGGCCGTAGGGCGAGCGCAACACGCGCAGGTGGCCGTTGGGGCCCAGGCCTTCGACCAGGGTGACCAGGTCGGCCAGCGGCACCAGGCGGTCGCCTTCGACGGCGACCACGGTGGTGGGCACGGCGATGGTGGCCGGGTCGATGCGGTGCAGGTCGATGGATTCGGACAGGCGCAGGAAGGCGTTGACCGGGGTGCGCGCGACGTATTGCGCGCCGGCGGCATCCAGGTAGTCCTCGGCGGCCACGCGCACGCGGCCGTTGATGATCTCTGGCGCGGCGTCGAAGCGCTCGCCGAATTCTTCCGGGGTGCGGTAGCTGAGCATGGCGAACTGGCGCGCCAGCGACAGGCCCTGCTGGTCGGCGCACTGCATCTGGCCCAGCGCCACGGCATGGCGCTGCAGCGCGCGCCAGGCCGAGGCGAACGGATGCGGCCGGTGGGCACCGCTGACGGCCACCAGGCGCTCGACCCGCCGCGGATGCCGCGCGGCCAGGTGCTGGCCGACCAGCGCGCCATAGGAATAGCCGACGAAGGCGCGCAGCGCCGGAATCTCCAGCGCGTCGAGCAGGGTGGCGATGGCGTCGGCCTGGTCGGCCGGGTCGATCGGCGCGTCGAGCTGGCCGTCGGCGCCAAGGAAATCGAAGGACAGGATGCGCACGCGCGCCGGATCCAGCGTGCGCCCGGCGCGGACCAGGTCGTTGGCCCAGCCGTTTTCGGGGAACTGCGCGCTGGCCGCGACATGGCGGTGCGCGGAGATACCTCCGGCCACGAACACCACCGGCGCCTCGGCCGGGCCTTGCAGTTCGTAGCGCAGGGTCAGCGTACGCGCGCCGGCATGGCGCATGGCCAGGGCCACCGACAGCTCGCCGCGGATCGCGGGCGCAGCGGCGGCCGGCGTACAGCACGCGTCGACTTCGGTGGTTTCGTTGGAATGGGCGGCGACTGTGTTCACGAGGCTCATGGCGGGTCCGGGAGGAACGGCCATCGAGCTTTCGCGGGGAAGCTCGCGTTCGTCGTGCAAGGGACGGAAGACACCACCGCCGCTGCACCGTACGAACCATCTTTCGGTCTAAACGCAAAGGCGTCGCCGCAGGATTTGGCACCACCACGACACGCTGTTCTGCGTCGCTGGCTGCCCCGGCTTCAAAGGGCCTGTCCCTCTGCCGGTCTCGATGGTGGACGCAGGTTGCCAGCGCCGAATCCGGTTGTCAATCGCTTTATCAAGATGGAGCGATGGTTGCGCCTGCAACCGGACCGTCGGCGAATGGATGACGCATCCGGGCTCGGCACCGCATCATGGCGGGCATGAGCTCCTTTTCCCTGATCCGCGCTGCCTGCGTGGGACTCCTGCTTGGCGGCTGCGCCAGCCTCTCCCCGCCCCCTGCCCCGCCGTCCGCAGCGGCCGCCACGCCCCAGGCGCGAGCGCCGCATCCCGATGCGGTGGTCAAGGAAGCCTGGATCTCATCCGCTCACCCGGAGGACGAACTGGATTCCCTGGCGGTGTGGCCCACCGAGCAGGGCGGCGCCTGGGTGATCGCCACGGCCAAGTCCGGCAACCAACTGCTGGTCTTCGACGCCGATACCGGACAGCGCCTGCGCACCGTGGGTGGCCCGGGGGAAGGCCCTGGCCAGTTTGGGCGCCCCAATGGCATTGCGGTCTGGGGCGACACGCTGTTCGTGGTCGAGCGCGACAACCACCGGGTGCAGGCTTTGTCCCTGCCCGACTTCACCCCGTTGGGATTCGTCGGGGCCGAGACGCTCAAGGTGCCCTACGGCATCTGGGTGCAGGAGACCGCGCCGGACACGCTCAAGCTGCTGGTCACCGACAGCTTCATGGCCGACTTCCGCGCCGGCCTGCTGCCGCCGCGTGCGCAGATGGACCAGCGCGTGCGGCGCTACACGGTGAGCCTGCCGCCTGAGGGCGGATTGAGTGCGGTGGAAACGGGCAGCTTCGGCGATACCGGGGATGCCGGCATGCTGCACATGGTCGAGTCCATTGCCGGCGACCCGGCCCACGAGCGCCTGCTGATCGCCGAGGAGGACCGCCGCGTCGGTTCGACCCTGCGCGAATACACGATGGACGGTCGCTACGCCGGGCGCAGCCTGCCGGTGTTCGACGCCGACGCCGAGGGGGTTGCGCTGTGGGACTGCGATGTGGACAGCGGCTGGTGGGTGGCGACCGACCAGACCCGTCCGACCCTGTTCCGGGTGTACGACCGCGCCAGCCTGGCGCCCGTGGACACCTTCTCCGGTCAGGTCGTGGCCGACACCGACGGCGTGGCCCTGTATGTGGCCGGCACACCGCGCTTTCCCGATGGGGCGCTGTTCGTCCAGCACGACAACCGCGCGCTGGCCGCCTTCGACCTGCGCGATATCGCCGCGGCCCTGCACCTGCATGGCGCCTGCCTGCCGTGAGGTCAGGGATGGCGGGGGCGTGGGTCGTACTCGCCCTGGCCCTGCTGCCGTGCCCGACGCGCGCGCTTGGGCAAGCCCTGCCCGCGTCATCTTCCACCCCGGCCACCTCCACCCAGACCGAAGCCCTGGTCCGGTTGCGCCTGGTCAAGACGCCAACCCGCTACCAAGCCTGGGTGGATAACGCACTGCCCGGCCCGGTGCAGGTGGAACTCTCGCTGCCGCATGAACGCGGGGTCATCGCCTCGCCGGCGCTGCCGACCCGCGTCCTGCTGCCCGCCCACGGCAGCCGGCTGGTCGCCAGCCTGATCCTCACCGCCCCTGCGGACGCCGCCGACTTCGGGCTGGCGCTGGACGCGGTGCCTGGCGACCCGCATGTCCAACCGCTGGACGTGCGCTATCGGCTGCCCTTCGACGCACCGGCCCGGGTCGACCAGGGGCCCGGCGGCCACTTCAGTCATGACGATGCGCAGAACTTTGATGCCGTCGACTTCGCCCTGCCCGAGGGCACGCCGATCCTGGCGGCGCGCGAGGGCATCGTGCTCCAGGTCGAAGGCGATCATCGGCAGGTCGGCCTGGAACGCGAGGCCGGCGCGGGCAAGAGCAACTTCGTCCGCGTCCTGCATGCCGACGGGACCATGGCGCTCTACGCACATCTCAAGCCCGAAGGCGTGCTGGTCCAGGTGGGACAGTCGGTCACGGCCGGCCAGCGCATCGGGCTGTCGGGCAATACCGGTTTTTCCAGCGGGCCGCACCTGCACTTTGTCGTCCAGGTCAACGCCGGCATGCGGCTGGTCTCGATCCCCATCACCCTGGCCGGTCCGTTGGGCGAACTGCGCTTCGCGCACTGATCCGCGGTCCTGTCCCTCCAGGCGGCCCGAGCACCGTTTAAGGAGCGTTGACGCCGCCATTAGTACATAAGTGTACTATTAGCACGTGAATCAATTTGACCTCCAGCACAGCCGCTTCGCCGCCACGGCCGAGCGCCTCGAAACGACTGATCGGCGCCACCCCGGCTTCCCCAGGGACGCCGCCACCGTCGTGCGCATGATCAAGCTCATCCACAAGCTGATCGTGGACCATGGCAACGACACGCTGCGCGCGCACGGGCTGAGCTACCCGGAATACAACGTGCTGATGATGATCGACGGCAGTCCGGAAGGCGCCCTGAGCCCCTCTCTGATCGGCGAAGCCGCCGGGGAGAAGTCGGCCAACGTCACCCGTTTGACCCAGCAACTGCTCGACAAGGGCCTGATCCTGCGCCAACCCAGTCCGCACGATCGGCGCAGCACCCTGCTCTGCCTGACCGAGGCTGGCCATGCGTTGATCACTGCGTTCCTGCCGGACATCCGGGCCGTGTTGCAGGACTACGTGCGCCACCTGGACCGCGACGAGCAGGCCGCGCTGCAGCATCTGCTGACCAAGCTGCTGCACGGCGTGGAACAGACCTTGTGAGCGCGACGCCCGCCAGCGCCGCGCCGGCGCCCCAACCGTCCTGGCGCGCGCAGGTCCGCGAGGCACTGCGCGGCGAGGGCGCGGCCTGGCTGTTCGTGTTCAAGGTGCTGCTGTCGATGTACCTGGCCTGCGGGATCGCCATGCGCATGGGATTCTCCTCGCCGTCCACGGCCATGATCACCGTGATCGTGGTGATGAACCGGCAGAGCGGCATGGTCCTGGCCAAGGCCTTCTACCGCACCCTGGGCACCCTCGTGGGCAGCATCGTGGCGGTGGCCATCGCCGCGCTGTTCCCCCAGCAGCCACTGCTGTTCCTGCTGGCGCTGTCGCTGTGGGTCGGCCTGTGCGCCGGCGGTGCGCTGATGTTCCGCAACTTCCGCTCGTATGGCTTCGTCCTGTCCGGCTATACGGTGGCGATCATCGCCCTGCCTGCGGTCAATGCGCCGACCGCGGTCTTCACCCTGGCCACCGCGCGCCTGACCGAGGTCTTGCTCGGCCTGCTGGTCAGCGCGGTGGTGTTCGACGTGGTGTTCCCCGTCCGCCTGCGCAACAGCCTGCGCACGGCTTCCAACGGCTTGATGAGCGCATTTCTGGACTTCGTGCGCGATGGCACCCGCGGGGCGCTGCCGCGTGCGCAGATGGAGCAGGCGCATCTGCGTTTCGTGCGCGAGTCGATGAGCCTGGAGGACCTGCGGGCCTCGGTGGTGTTCGAGGATCCGGAGGCGCGGGTGCGCAGCCGCCGCATGCGCCTGCTCAACCAGCGCTTCATGGCGGCCTCGACACGGTTCCAGTCGCTGCATCACCTGATCAACCGCCTGCTGCGCGGCGATCCGGACGACATCGTGGCCGGCGCCCTGATGCAGCTCTACCACCCCCTGGGAGACGCCCTGGCCGAACGCCTCGCCGGCGATCATGCCGATGTCACCCAGCGCCTGGACCAGGTGCTCGACGCACAGCCCGCCCGCGCCGCTGGTCTGCGCACGGCCCTGCCCGCCGCGCGACTGGATGACTTCGACACCGGCGTCTCGCTGCTGCGACGGTTCACCGCCGAACTGCGCGACATGACCCATACCGCCGCGGCGCTGCAGCAGCCTGGCCTGCGCGGAAAGCTGCACCGCGCCAGCGAGAAGGTGCGCTTCCGCTACGCCACCGATCCGGCGGCGGTCGCCGTGACGGTGGCGCGCAGCTTCCTGGTCTCGCTGCTGCTCGGCCTGGCCTGGATCCATAGCGGCTGGAGCAGTGGCGCCGGGGCGCTGGCCAATGTCATCGCCTTTACCGCGATCCTGGCCGCCGGCGCTAACCCCGCCGCCGCCGCGGTGCAGATCACCAAGGGCTTCAGCCTGGGCGTGCTCATGGCCGTCGTCTGCTTCACCCTGGTCCTGCCGCGCCTGGACAGCTTCCCGATGCTGGTGCTGGGGACCGCGCCGTTCCTGATGGTGGCCGTGTATCTGTCCACGCGCCCGCCGCTGTTCGGACTGAGCCTGGGCACTTGCCTGGGCTTCATGGTCACGCTGGGGCTCGGCCTGTCACCAAGCCAGGACGTAGCCAGCCTGCTCAACAACGGCGTGGCCTTCCTGCTCGGCGCGATCCTGGCGATGCTCGCCTTTCAGCTGATCCCCTCGGTGGTCGGCACGCAGTGGCAGCGTCGGCGCCTGCTCACCGAACTGCGCCGCCAGGTGACGCTGGCCGCCCGCGCGCCGCTGGATGGATTGGCACCGCGTTTCGAGAGCGTCAGCCGCGACCTGTTCCTGCAGGTGATCACCTACACCCAGCCCGGAAGCCAGGAATCGCGCACGCTGCTGGCCTGGGCGCTGGCCGTGCACGAGACCGGCCGGACGCTGATCGAGCTGCGCCACGACAGCGTGGATGCGGCCGTCCCTGCGGACATCGAGCGCGAGATCGACGCGGCGGTGGCGGCGATCGCGCGCCTGTACGAACACCTCGGCGCCGCCGATCACGACGCGGCCTCCCGGCATCTGGACGCCGCCCTGTCGCTGACCGCCATCGATGGCGCCGTCCCCGCCCGCCTGCAGCCGGTGCGCGAGCACCTGCACCTGCTGCGCAGCGCTCTGCGCGACGCAGATTCGGTCCTCTCCGGCGCGGCCGGCGCCCACCCTGATACCCCCTCGGAGCACGCCCATGCTGCCCCCTGAAATCTCCATCGGCGGGGTTTATGTGCCCGGCCTGCTGGTCCTGGCCGCCGGCCTGTTCGTCCTGTTCTGGCTGCTGGACGGATTGGCCGGTCGCGTCGGCCTGTACCGGCACGCCTGGCATCCCCCGCTGTTCCGCCTGGCCCTGTATGTCTGCGTCTTCGGCTTGCTCGGCCTGATGCTGTTGACCTAGCGCGGCCCGCCCCGGCCGCCACCGCGCGCACGCGACATCGCCAGCGCCGCGCCGCGCCGCGCCGCCGACCGGATCGTGACCCGGCTTTCCTTTCCATCCCGAACCCACTCCCGCCCCCATGAATACACCCGCCCTGATCCGCACCGCCCTGACCGGCATCGTGGTCCTGGCCGCCGCCCTGATCGGCTACGCGCTTTGGAACCACTACATGTATTCGCCCTGGACCCGCGATGGCCGGGTCCGTGCCGAGATCGTGCGCGTCGCCCCGGACGTGTCCGGCCTCGTGGCCGAGGTCGACGTACAGGACAACCAGCACGTCAAGGCTGGCCAGGTCCTGTTCCGCATCGATCCGCGCCGCTTCGAACTGGCCGTTGCCCAGGCCCGGGCCGATCTGGGCGCCGCGCAGGCCGCGGCGCGCGCCGCCGGCGCCAACATCTCCGCCGCCGCGGCCAGCACCACGGCCAGCCAGGCCGATTACCAGAAGTACGCGGCCCAGGCCCAGCGTCGCGAGGCCGCCGCCTCGGTGATCTCGGCCGAGGCCCGCGCCGATGCCGCCGCCACCGCACGTGCCGCGCAGGCCGCGGTGGAACAGGCACGTGCCAACCGCAGTGCCGCCACCGCCTCGCAATCCAAGGCGTTGGCCGCGGTGGAACAGGCCCAGGCCGCGCTGGACCTGGCCCAACTCAACCTGGAGCGCGCCACCGTGCGTGCCGCCGCCGATGGCGACATCACCAACCTCAACGTGCGCGTGGGCGACTACGCCAGCGCGGGCGCCGCGCGCATGGCGCTGGTGCGCAGCGACACGATGTGGGTCTACGGCTACTTCGAGGAAACCAAGCTGCCGCACATCCGCGCCGGCGACGCCGCCGACATCCGCCTGATGAGCGGCGGCCGCGCGCTGCACGGCACCGTCGAAGGCATCGCCCGCGGCATCACCGACGCCGACAACCCGACCAGCAGCAGCGACCTGCTGGCTTCGGTCAGCCCGACCTTCAACTGGATCCGCCTGGCCCAGCGCGTGCCGGTGCGGGTGCGCATCGATCCGGCCAGCGTCCCCAAGGACATGGTGCTGGCCGCCGGCATGACCGCCTCGGTGACCGTGCATCCGGCGCAGCGCGACGCACGCTGAGGAGCTCGCCGGCGAGGGTCGCGAGGCTTTGAAGGGCCTGACTGGAAAAACCTCATCGCCGCCATGGCGGCTCCCACGAGGCCAGCCGCCTGCAGTGGATGTCCCACAAAAAAAGCCCCGCGCGTGCGGGGCTTTTTTTTTAACGTCGAAGGCGTGGATCAGCCCTTCGGGTAGTCGCGCACGTCCGAACCGGTGTAGATCTGACGCGGACGGCCGATGCGGGCTTCCGGATCGACCTGCTGTTCCAGCCAGTGCGACACCCAGCCCGGCGTGCGGCCGATGGCGAACATCACGGTGAACATCTCGGTCGGGATCTTCAGCGCCTTGTAGATGATGCCGCTGTAGAAATCGACGTTGGGGTAGAGCTTGCGCTCGACGAAGTACTCGTCCTTCAACGCGACTTCTTCCAGCTTCATCGCGACGTCCAGCATCGGATCGTTCACGCCCAGCTCGCCCAGCACCTTGTGGGTCATCTCGCGGATGATCTTGGCGCGCGGATCGAAGTTCTTGTACACGCGATGGCCAAAGCCCATCAGGCGGAACGGGTCGTTCTTGTCCTTGGCACGCTTGACGGCGTTCTCGACGTTGTCGGCGGTGCCGATCTCGGCGAGCATCTTCAGCACCGCCTCGTTGGCGCCGCCGTGAGCCGGGCCCCACAGGGCGGTGATGCCCGCGGCCACCGAGGCGTACGGGTTGGCGCCGGTGGAGCCGACCAGACGCACGGTCGAGGTCGAGGCATTCTGCTCGTGGTCGGCGTGCAGGATGAACAGCAGGTCCATGGCCTTGGCCACCACCGGGCTGAGCTCCAGCTCTTCGCTGGGCACTTCGAACATCATGTGCAGGAAGCGCTCGACGTAGCCCAGGCTGTTGCGCGGATAACGGATCGGCTGGCCGTTGGTGTAGCGGAATGCGGCGGCCGCCAGGGTCGGCATCTTGGCGATCAGGCGAATCGCCGCCAGGCGGCGCTGCTCGGGATCGTTGAGGTCCAGGGTGTCGTGGTAGAACGCCGACAGCGAAGCCACCGAGGCGGCAAGCATCGCCATCGGGTGCGCGTCGTGGCGGAAGCCCTGCAGGAAGCTCTTGAGCGACTCGTGCATCATCGTGTGATGCGTCACTTCGTCCTCGAACTGGGACAGCTCGGTCTTGGACGGCAGCTCGCCGTTCATCAGCAGGTAGGAGACCTCGGTGAAGCTCGAGTTCGCGGCCAACTGGTCGATCGGGTAACCGCGGTACAGCAGCACGCCCTTGTCGCCATCGATGTAGGTGATGGCGGACTTGCAGCTGGCAGTGGCGCCGAAGCCGGGATCGTAGGTGAAAAGACCGGTTTCCTTGGTCAGCTTGGACACATCGACACAGTCGTTGCCAAGCGTGGGTTTCAGTACAGGCAGGGCCACCGGCTTGTCGCCGGCGGTCAGCGTGACCTGGTCAAGATCGGACACAGTGCACTCCTTCACGTGGGGACGCCAAAGCCTGCCGGCCATGGCGCGTAGACAGGATCCGCAGCTGAAACTCGCGCTACGGAGTCCGAGGATTATCGCATACGCCTCCGGATCGATGCCGGTTTTGAATGGATCACGTCACAGTCCTATGCCCCACCCAGTGGTGCAGGCACAAGAAAACGGCCGCGTCCCCTGCGGGACGCGGCCGTCTTTTTTGCGAACAGCGAGCGTTCGATCAGCGCGCGTAGCGCTTCTGGAACTTGTCGATGCGTCCGCCGGTGTCCATGACCTTGTGCTTGCCCGTGTAGAACGGATGCGAAGCCGAGGACACTTCAACCTTGACCAGCGGGTATTCGTTGCCGTCTTCCCACTTGACCGTTTCCTTGCTGGCCAAGGTGGAACGGGTCAGGATCTTGAAGTCGGAGGTGACATCGTGGAAGACGACGTCGCGGTACTGCGGATGGATGTCGGCCTTCATGGGCTTACCACCAGGATGTCGAAAAGGTGAGCCGCGCATTGTAGCGGCCCGCCCAGGCGCCTGCAACTCCCGGCAGGACACCTCCGCCGGGACTGCAGGCGAGCCGCCCTAGCCTGCCGCCAGCGCCGCCTTTACCAGGTCCTCGAACCGGGCCTGGTCGTAACGCAGCAGGAGCCGGGCGTTGTCCGGGCGGCCGGTCTGCCGGTTCCAGTCGGTGATCGTGGCGCCCCGGGTCAGGGTGCCGACCAGCTCCACGCCCAGCGGACGCTCGGCCAGTTCGGTGGCGCCGTCCGGATGCAGGGCGAAGGCCATGGCCAGGGCGTCGGCGCTATGCCAGCGATCCCCGCGCCGATCGGCCGACCACAGCCGGGTCTGGCGCGAAATCTGGTCGTAGAACGCCGCCCGCAGCGAGGGCGCCTGCAGCCACTGCTCCACCTGGGCGTGGGGCAGGCCGTGGGCCAGGGTGGCCTCCCAGTCGGCCACGTCGAAACGCTCGAAGGCCTGGAACACCAGGTGCGCCGCTTCCGGATCGAAGGCCACGTTGAACTCGGCCGCCGGGGTCAGGTTGCCGTGCGCCGACACCGCCCCGCCCATCACCACCAGCCGCTTGATGCGCCGGGGCAGCGTGGGATCCAGCTTGAGCGCCACGGCCAGGTTGGTCAGCGGCCCCAGCGTCACCAGCAGCAGCTCGCCCGCGTACTGGTGGGACAGGCGCAGGATCGCCAGTGCGGCGTGTTCGGCCTGGACGCCGTGCGCGGCCGGGGCATAACCGACATCACCAAAGCCGTCGTTGCCGTGGACATCGGCCGCGTCGGGCGATGGGTGCAGCAACGGGCCGGGGCAACCGGCATGGACCGGCACATCGCTGCGGCCTGCCACTTCGCAGAGCTTGAGCGCGTTGCGCACGGTGTGGTCCAGGCCGACGTTGCCCGCGGCGATGGTCAGGCCCACCACCTCGTGCGCGGTGTCGTTGAAGGCCATCAGCAGGGCGAGCGCGTCGTCCACGCCCGGGTCGGTATCGATCAGCAAAGGGGTCTTTTCAGTCATTCCCCATTATGGACCGCGCCCGGTGAGCCCCGTCCAGCCGCCGCCGTACTGGACGGAATGCAAAAAGAAGGCTGCCATCCAAGGCAGCCTGTCGGAGAGAGGCGAACGAATGGCCAACCCTCGGTGGCGTGCCGCCTACGGGTGACAACGCGCACGCCCGCCGCGGGCGGCCATGGCTCACGCACTGGCATAACGGGCCGCGCCCCCGATCCAGCGCGCGGTGATGCGCTCGGCCAGCGCCGGCGCGTGTTCGAGCAAGTGGTCGGCCAGCGCGTGCACCTGTGGCAACAGGCCGGCATCGCGCGCCAGGTCCGCCACGCGGAACGCGGCCAGACCGGTCTGGCGCGTGCCGAGCAGTTCGCCGGGGCCACGCAGCTCCAGGTCCTTTTCGGCGATGACGAAGCCGTCGCTGGTCTGGCGCATGGTGTCCAGGCGTTCGCGCGCCATCTGCGACAGCGGCCCCTGGTAGAGCAGCACGCACGAGGACGCCGCCGCGCCGCGCCCCACCCGGCCGCGCAGCTGGTGCAGCTGCGACAGGCCCAGGCGCTCGGCATTCTCGATCACCATCAGCGACGCGTTGGGCACATCCACGCCCACTTCGATCACGGTGGTGGCGACCAACAGGTCGGCCTCGCCCTGCTTGAACGCACGCATCACGGCCTGCTTCTCGGCCGGCTTCATGCGCCCATGGACCAGGGCCACGCGCACGCCGGGCAAGGCGGCGGTGAGCTGTTCGAAGGTGGTCTGCGCGGCCTGCGCTTCCACCCGATTGGCCGGCCCGCCTCGCGACGGGGCCTTCGGATCCTCCTCGGCTTCCTCGATCAGGGTGCAGACCCAGTAGACCTGCCGTCGCTCGGCGCAGGCCACGCGGATGCGTTCGATCAGCTCGGGGCGGCGCTCGGCGCTGAGGGCGATGGTCTGCACCGGCGTGCGGCCGGGCGGGAGTTCGTCGATGGCCGAGACGTCCAGGTCCGCGTAGGCGGCCATCGCCAGGGTGCGCGGAATCGGCGTGGCGGTCATGACCAGCTGGTGCGGCACGCGGCTCACCCCATCCCCCGCGCGAGCGCCCTTGTCCCGCAGCGCCAGGCGCTGGTGCACGCCGAAGCGGTGCTGCTCGTCGACGATGGCCAACGCCAGATCGTGGAACGCCACCGCGTCCTGCATCAGCGCATGCGTGCCGACCACGACTTGGGCCGTGCCATCGGCGACCTCCTCCAACACCTTGGCGCGCGCCTTGCCGGTGACCTTGCCCGCCAGCCAGGCCACGCGCACGCCGAGCGGTTCCAGCCAGCCGCGCAGGTTGGTCAGATGTTGTTCGGCCAGCAGTTCGGTCGGCGCGGCCAGGGCGACCTGGCGCCCCGCCTCCACCGCCAGCATCGCCGCCAGCGCGGCCACGACGGTCTTGCCACTGCCTACGTCGCCCTGGACCAGGCGCAGCATCGGCTGCGGCCGGGCCAGGTCGGCCCGCAGCTGCGTAAAGACCCGCTCCTGCGCACCGGTGAGTTCGAACGGCAACGCTTCGCGCAATCGCGCCACCAGGTCGCCCCGGCCTGAAAGCGCGTAGGCGCGGTGCTGCTGCAGGGCAATGCGCTGGCGACGCAGGCTCAGGTGATGGGCCAGCAATTCCTCCAGCGCCAGGCGCCGTTGCGCCGGATGGGTACAGGCCGACAGCGCGGCCACGTCGGCATCGCGCGCGGGCCGATGCATGGTCAGCAGCGCCTCGCGCAGGGAGGGCAGCCGGCTGCCATCGGGCAGGCCGAGCAGGTGCTCGGGAAGCAGTTCCAGCGCGGCTTGGTCGGGCAGCCGGTCCAGCGCCTGGGTGATCAGCTTGCGTAGCACCGCCGGGCCGACGCCCTCGATGGCCGGGTACACCGGCTCCAGCGTCTCGCTCAGCGGCGCCTCGCCTTCCACGCCGAGCAGCTTGTAGCTGGGATGGACGATCTCCAGCCCGTGCTGCCCCGGTCGCGGCGTGCCATAGGCGCGCAAACGCGTCCCGACGGCGAACTGCGCCACCTGGGCCGCACGGAAATGGAAGAACCGCAGCACCAGCGTGCCACGCGACGCATCGCCGATGGCCACACGCAGCACCGGCCGATAGCGAAAGCCGCGCTCGACCGCTTCCACCACGCCCTCGACCTGCACGGCCACACCGGGCTGCAACCGCGCGATGGGCGTCAGTGACGTGCGGTCCTCGTAGCGCAGCGGCAGGTGCAGCCACAGGTCCTGCAGGGTCAGCAGGCCGCGCGCGGCCAGCTTTTCGGCGACCTTCGGCCCGACGCCCGACAGGGCGGAAATGGGCTGGGCAAAGGCGGGTTCCGGACTGCGGACGACGACGGGCATCGCATTAGGATGCCGCCGGCCCGGAGGCATTGCCACCAGAACATCACGCGCGGCCGGGTGGGAAAACCCCGCCGCGCGCGTCGGGCTTACGCGCCCAACACCATCACCGCATCGACTTCGAACAGCGCGCCCTTGGGCAGGCCGGAGACCTCGATGGTCGAACGGGCCGGGAAAGGCGCGCTGAAGTACTCCTGCATCACCGCATTGACCGCGGCGAACTGGCCCAAATCGGTCAGGTACAGGCCCAGGCGCACCATGTCGCCCAATGAGCCGCCCGCGGCTTCGGCCACGGCCTTGAGGTTGTCGAAGGAACGCCGCGCCTGCGCAGTGATGTCGCCTTCGACCAGGTTGCCGGTCGCCGGATCCAGCGGGATCTGGCCGGAGAAATACACGGTGTTGCCGGCGCGCACGGCCTGCGAATACGGGCCAATGGCAGCCGGAGCGTGGTCGGTATGGATGATCTGCTTGGACATGGGGACAGGCCTCGAGCCGTTGCGAAAGAGGCGCGCATTGTAGGCGCTGCCCATCCCAGACTCATGACGAACGCCCGCGTCCATTCGCGCGACTGGCGCGGCTGGCTCAGGGCCGGCGCACACCCAACACGGTCTGCAGGCGGCGCAGGCGGCGCATCACCTCGGCCAGGTGGCTGCGGTCGCGCACCTGGATGTTGAAGCGCAGGACCGCGGCGTTGATGTCGCGCTCCAGGTATTCCACCCGCTCGATGTTGGACTGGCTCTGCGCCACCGCCGCGGCGACCTGGGCCAGCACGCCGGTGCGATTCTCCACCTCGATTAGCAGGCTGGCGTCGTAGTCGCCCTTGACCTGCGAATCCCAGTCGATGGCCACCCAGCGGTCCGGCGACTTGCGGAACTCCACCACATTGGGGCAGTCCAGGCGATGCACCACGATGCCCTTGCCGGCGGTGTGGAAGCCCATGATCTCGTCGCCCGGGATCGGCTGGCAGCAGTTGGCGAAGCTGATCACCCCGCGCTCTGCGCCGGTGATCAGGATCTTCTCCTGGGAATGCTTGGAGTGGCCGCCGCTGCGCAGTTCGGCGAAGGCCATCATCGCCTGCGCGGCCTGGGCCGGCATCCAGTTGCCCAGGGCCACGTCTTCGAGCAGGGCCTCCAGGCGCGGGTACTTGTGCTCGACCAGGAAGTTCTCCAGGCGCTGCGCCGGCAGGCGGTCCAGCGAACTGTCCAGGTCTTCCAGCGCGCGATCGAGCATGCGGTGGCCCAGTTGCACCGCGTCCTCGTGGCCCAGCTGCTTGAGCTGGTGGCGGATGGCGGTACGCGCCTTGGAGGTCACCACGAACTCCAGCCACTGCGGCTTGGGCGCGGCCGACTTGGCGGTGATGATCTCCACGCTCTGCCCGCTGGTGAGCTTGGTGCGCAGCGGCACCAGCTTCTTGTCCACGCGCGAAGCGACGGCCTGATTGCCCACGTCGGTATGCACGGCGTAGGCGAAATCCAGCGCGGTGGAGTTGCGCGGCAGCGAGAGGATCTTGCCCTTGGGCGTGAACAGGTAGACCTCGTCGGGGAACAGGTCGACCTTGACGTTGTCCAGGAATTCCAGCGACGAGCCGGCCGAACGCTGGTTCTCGATCAGCTCGGAAATCCACGCATGGGCGCGGCTCTGGGCGCTGTTGGGTACGGCGGTGCCGAACTTGTAGGTCCAGTGCGCGGCGATGCCGCGCTCGGCCACCAGGTCCATCTCCTCGGTGCGGATCTGCACCTCGATCGGCGAGCCGTACGGACCGAACAGCACGGTGTGCAGCGACTGGTAGCCATTGGCCTTGGGGATGGCGATGAAGTCGCGAAAGCGTCCGTCCAGCGGCTTGAACTGCCCGTGCGCGGCACCCAGCGCGTGATAGACGTCCGGCACGCTGGTCACGACCACACGGAAGCCGAACACGTCCATCACCTGGTCGAAGCTTTTGCCTTCCGCGCGCATCTTCGTATAGATGCTCCAGGCGGTCTTGACCCGGCTGACCAGGCGGTGGGCGATGCCCTCGCGGGCCAGGCTCTGGGCGAGCTGGGTCTCGATCTGGGCCAGCGCTTCGCGGCGCATCACCGGCTGGCTGCGGATGTGCTTGCGGATGATGGCGTGACGCCATGGATACATCGCCGCGAAGCTCAAGTCCTGCAACTCGGACTTGACCAGGCTCATGCCCAAGCGCTGGGCGATGGGCGCGTAGATGTCCAGCGTCTCGCGCGCAATGCGCGCACGCGCCTCTGCGCTCTGCGCGCCCAGGGTGCGCATGTTGTGCAGGCGGTCGGCCAGCTTGATCATGATCACGCGCAGATCGCGCGACATGGCCAGCAGCATCTTGCGGAACGACTCTGCGGCCGCCTCCTTGCGGTCACGGAACTTCAGCTTGTCCAGCTTGGTCACGCCATCGACCAGCTCGGCCACCGCCTCGCCAAACTCGGCCGCGATTTCCTCGCGGGTCAGCGGGGTGTCTTCGATGGTGTCATGCAGGACCGCGGCAATCAGCGTCTCCACGTCCATGCCCAGCTCGGCCAGCACCTGGGCCACGGCCACCGGATGGGTGATGTAGGGCTCGCCGGACTTGCGCGTCTGCCCGGCGTGCGCCACCGCACCGACCTCCCACGCCTTGCGCAGCAGCGGCAGCTGATCGGCAGGCAGGTAGCTGGCGGCCGCCTCGAAACGCTGCACGTATTCGGGTGCATCGTCCTGCGGCGAGGTGGGGAAAAGCACGTGGCTGGCACTACCTGGATTCATCGGCAAAGCCTATGCCAGCCACCCGGTGGCGGCAATGCGTGCGGTCCGGGCGCGGCCACCGCGATTCACCCATCGCCCCAGGCGCGCCGCGCGGTCGCCGGCGGCCAGGTCCTGGTCCGCTTCCGACGCCGCTCGGGCCGAGAGGACGACCGCGAGTTGGCGCAGCGCTGGGGCACGCGCTGGATGGAAGACCCCGGGAGGCCAAGGGATACTTGAGCGAGTTTTCGCCCATTGCAGTGGCATTTGCCCGTCACTGCTATGCTCCTGGCTCCTTTCATCTCGGGGCCACTGCGTTGGAAGCGCGTCCTGACCTGCTGATCTTCGATTGTGACGGTGTCCTGGTGGACAGCGAGCCGATTTCCTGCGCGGTCCTGGCCGAAGCCCTCAGCCGCGAGGGCGTTCCGGCGGACGTCACGTCGGTAAAACGCCACTTCCTCGGCCGCAGCCTGCGCGTGGTCAGGCCGCATGCGCTGGAACAGGGCATCGCGCTTCCGGAGGACTTCGAGGCCCGCCTCAATGCCACGCTGCTGGCCCGCTTCCGCGAGGAGCTGCTGCCGATTCCAGGCGTGGCCGAGTTGCTGGAGGCATGGGAGCCGCAGGTCTGCGTCGCCTCTTCCAGCCACCTGGAGCGCGTGCGCCTGTGCCTGCAACTCACCGGGCTGGCCAGGTTCTTCGGCGACCACGTGTACACCGCCGAGATGGTCCGCCACGGGAAGCCCGCGCCGGACCTGTTCCTGCACGCCGCCGCGCAGCTGGGCGCTACACCGGCCCGATGTCTGGTGCTGGAGGACAGTCCCAGCGGAGTCCGCGCCGCCCAGGCCGCGCGGATGGAGGTCTGGGGCTTCACCGGCGGCGCGCACCATGCGGGCAGCCAGGCGGCGAGCGACTTGCTCACCGACGCCGGCGCGACACGGGTGCTGGACGACATGCGCGGTGTCGCCGATGCCCTCGACATGGCCGGCACCACCCCTTCGCGCGGCTAGGATAGGCCGCGCTTCACCGCCCGGGGACCCAATGCCGATGGCCAGTTCCGACAACGACACCACCCGTCTCGATGCCGCCGCGCGCGCCGGATGGCTGTATTACATCGCCGGCAATACCCAGGACGAGATCGCGCGCAAGCTCAAGGTCTCGCGCGCGACTGCCCAGCGCATGGTGTCGCTGTGCCTGACCCAGCGCCTGATCACCTTCCGCCTGGAACACCCCATCGCCGCGTGCATGGACCTGGCCGCGCAACTGCAGGACCGCTTCGGCATGCGCTATTGCGAGGTGGTTCCCAGCGATCCGGCCGATCCCACCCTGGTCACCGGCGTGGCCGAACGCGCCGCCGGACTGCTGGAATCCACGCTGCGCAGCGAGACGCCCAGCATCATCGGCATCGGCACCGGGCGCGCCATGCGCGCGGCGGTCGAGCGCATTCCGCCAATGCAGACACGCAATCACCAGCTGGTGTCGCTAGTGGGCAACATCTCGCCGGATGGCTCGGCCAGCCCTTTTGATGCGGTCGCCCGCCTGGCCGACCTGACCGGCGCGCAGCATTACCCAATGCCCCTGCCGGTGTTCCTGTCCTCGGCCCAGGAGCGCCAGACACTGCTGGGCATCGAGGCCGTGCGACGCATTCGCGACCTGGCCGGCCATGCCGACCTGCGCCTGGTCGGCGTGGGCCAACTGGACCAGACCGCGCCGCTGCACGTGGATGGCTTCATCAACCGCACCGAACTGCTGGAACTGATCCGCCTGGGTGCCGTGGGTGAGGTCATCGGCTGGGCCCTCAATGCCGAGGGCGAGGTGATCGAAGGTGGCAGCAACCAGCGCCTGACCAGCATTCCGCACCCGGTGCCGGCGACCAGCCTGACCATCGGCGTAGCCGTGGGCGAGGTCAAGGTGGTGCCGATCAAGGCCGCACTGAAGGGCCGCATCCTCAATGGCCTGATCACCGACGAGCGCACCGCCAAGGCCATCCTGGCGCACTGATCCGCAAGTCCCGCATGCCCGCGCCAGGGCAACGGCGCGGGCATGCGCGTGCGCGCTTTTCGACCAGCACGAGCCCCTTGCCACGCACTTCACGATGCTGCAGTGCACGATCGAAAGTGCTTTACAGCCACGCCTCATCATGAGCATATGCGCACCCACAGGGCATTTGCTCACATCATTTCTGGGAGGGAGCGGAATGAGCGCACTGACCAAGGCCACGATCTGCGTGGCCCTGACCGCGGCACTGGCCGCATGCGGAAACAGCGGCGACACAGCCGGTGGCGACGCGGCGGCCAAGTCGGACACGCTGGTGATCGCCACGGTCAACAACAGCGACATGATCCGAATGCAGAAGCTGACCTCGGACTTCACCGACCAGCATCCGGACATCAAGCTCGAATGGGTGACGCTGGAGGAGAACGTGCTGCGCCAGCGCGTGACCACTGACATCGCCACCAAGGGCGGCCAGTTCGACGTGCTGACCATCGGCACCTACGAGGTGCCGATCTGGGCCGAGCGCGGCTGGCTCAAGCCACTCAAGTTCGGCCCGGACTACGACGTGGACGACCTGCTACCCAAGATCCGGCAGGCCGCCAGCTACGAAGGCCAGCTCTATGCCGCCCCGTTCTACGGCGAAGGCTCGATGCTGATGTACCGCACCGACCTGCTGCAGAAGGCGGGCCTGACCATGCCCGAACAGCCTTCGTGGGACTTCGTGGTCGATGCCGCACGCAAGATGACCGACAAGCAGGACGGCGTGTACGGCATCTGCCTGCGCGGCAAGGCCGGCTGGGGCGAGAACATGGCCCTGCTCAGCGCGATGGGCAACGCCTTCGGCGCACGCTGGTTCGATGAGAACTGGCGCCCGCAGTTCGACCAGCCCGAGTGGAAGGCCGCGCTGCAGACCTATGTCAGCGTGATGAAGGATGCCGGGCCGCCGGGCGCGTCCTCCAACGGCTTCAACGAGAACCTGGCCCTGTTCAACGCCGGCAAGTGCGCCATGTGGGTCGACGCGACCGTAGCCGCTTCGTTCATCACCAATCCCAAGGAATCCAAGGTCGCCGACAAGGTGGGCTTCGCCGCCGCGCCGGATACCGGCAAGGGCAAGACGACCGGCTGGCTGTGGGCCTGGAACCTGGCCATCCCGGCCAGTTCCAAAAAGGCCGACAAGGCGCAGGAATTCATCGCCTGGGCCACCAGCAAGCACTACACCGACCTGGTCGCCTCCAAGGATGGCTGGGCCAACGTGCCGCCGGGCACGCGTACCTCGCTCTACAACAACCCCGAGTACCTCAAGGCCGCGCCTTTCGCCAAGCAGACCCTGGCGGCGATCGACAGCGCTGACACGCACAACCCGGCGGTCAAGCCGGTGCCCTATGTGGGCGTGCAGTACGCCGCCATCCCCGAGTTCCAGGCGATCGGCACCACGGTGGGCCAGCAATTCTCCGCCGCGCTCACCGGGTCGATCAGCGTGGATGAGGCATTGAAGAACGCCCAGGCGGCCACCGAGCGCGAGATGAAGCGCGCCGGCTATCCCAAGTAATCGGGCTGCGGCCCCGCCCGCTGGCGGGGCCGACCCATCTCTGTTCGCGGAAGGCGCGCGGCATGCGCGCCCGCAGGTTCAAGACAGCGAGGTTCAACCCATGAAAATCAGCATCACTCCCCTTGCGCTGGCGCTGCTGGCCACCGGGCTGGTCAGCGCCAATGCCGCGCGGGCCGCGGAGTTCGATCCCAATCAGCACATCGGCGGCGACTGGGGCGGCTGGCGCAGCGACCTGGCCAACGATGGCGTGCAGTTCAAGCTGGGCCACTTCAGCCAGACCGCGCACAACACCTCCGGCGGCGACAGCCACGAGACCGCCTATGCAGACCAGTTCTTCCTGGGCGGTTACTTCGACCTGGACCGCTTGTGGGGCTGGCGCGGCGCGGAGTTCAAGGTGGAGATCACCAACCGCAATGGCGAGCTGATCAACAACAAGGCCAACATCCCCACCCTGTTGCAGTCCCAGCAGATCTATGGCCGCGGCACCGTCACCCGCCTGACCCAGTTTTCGCTGACCCAACGCCTGTTCGACGACCACCTGAGCATCAAGGCCGGCCGTCTGTATCCGGATGCGGACTTTTTCGCGCTGAGCTGCAACTTCCAGCATCTGACCTTCTGTAGCGGTGGCTCGTCCAACAACATCAGCAGCAGCTGGTACGGCTCGCCGCTGAGCGCTTGGGGCGGGGTAGTGAGTTTCACCCCCGACCATCAGTGGTTCTTCAAGGTGGGCGGCTATGACACCAACCCAGAAACGCTCTCCAAGAACCAAGGCCTGAAGCTGGGCACCTCGGGTGATGACAGCGGGACGCTGATGGCCGCCGAAGTGGAGTTCAAGCCCGACTACGGCAATGGCATCGACGGCGACTACAAGATCGGCGCCACCCGCAACAGCAGCGACCGCACCCGCGTTTATGACGTCACCGGGCTGCCGACCAGCCTGACCGACAACGCCGCCGTCATGCAGAACACCGACAACGCGTTCTACTTCAACTTCGAGCAGCAGGTGACCAGCAACGGCGCCGGCGGCGGCCTGCGCCTGTTCGCCAGCATGATCCGCGCCGACCAGGACGTGGCGACCGTGGGTGAAGTGCTCGCGGTGGGCGGCTTCTGGAAGGGCTTCCTGCCCAGCCGTCCGGACGACCGCATCGGCCTGGCCTTCGGCCGCAATGCGGTCAGCGACAAGCTCACCGACGCCCAGCGCCTGTACGACCGCACCCTGCCGGCCGGTGCCACGCCGATCGGCGTGCAGCACTACGAGTATCCGATCGAGCTGAACTACAACATCGCGGCCTATCGCGGGATCGAGATCATGCCGAGCATCCAGTACATCCGCCATCCGGGTGGCTATGCCGATGCCGACAGCGCCACGATCCTGGGCCTGCAGGTCAGCCTCGATTTCTGAACCTGCAGCGGGCATCCGGCGTGGCCTCCCCTCCCCGCCCCGGATGCCCGGTGCAGCCTGACAGATGCCCGCGCGACCGTGCGGGCATGACCGCCCGGTCTTGACTGACCCGATGCCCGCGCGCGCGCCGCGCCCCAACGGACAGCTCCGATGGCCACGCAACAGACCCAAAAACTCGCGAGGTTCCTGATCGCCCCGTCGGTCATCCTGCTGCTGTTGTGGATGATCGTGCCGCTGGCGATGACGGTGTGGTTCTCGCTGCTCAACTACAACCTGCTCAATCCCGAGAAGACCTTCGTCGGGATCGCCAACTACACCTACTTCCTCGGCAATCCGGCCTTCGTGTCCTCGCTGGGCAAGACCCTGCTACTGGTCGGCTCGGTGCTGGGCATCACCGCGGTGTTCGGCACGCTGATCGCGCTGCTGCTGGACCAGGTCTTCGTCGGGCGTCGCATCGTGCGACTGATGCTGATCGCCCCATTCTTCGTGATGCCCACCGTCAGCGCCCTGGTCTGGAAGAACCTGTTGATGCATCCGGTCTCCGGGCTGCTGGCCTGGCTGTGGCGGGTGTTCGGGCTGACCCCGATCGACTGGTTCACCCAGTACCCGATGTTCTCGATCATCCTGATCGTGGCCTGGCAGTGGTTGCCCTTCGCCGTGCTGATCCTGCTCACCGCGCTGCAGTCGATGGACGAGGAGCAGCAGGAAGCCGCGCTGATGGATGGCGCCGGCGTGTTCGACCGCTTCTTCCACCTCACCGTGCCGCACCTGGCGCGCCCGCTGACCATCGTCATCCTGATCGAGACGATCTTCCTGCTGACGGTGTTCGTGGAGATCTATGTCACCACCGGCGGCGGCCCGGGCATGCAGACCACCAACCTGGCCTACCTGATCTATTCGCAGGCCCTGCTGCAGTACGACGTGGGCGCGGCCTCGGCCGGCGGCCTGATCGCAGTGGTGCTGGCCAACATCGCGGCCATCTTCCTGGTCCGCATCGTCGGCAAGAACCTGGAGACCTAGGACATGTCCTCCATTCACGAACAGGCCGCGTTGGACCTGGGAAGCCGGCAGGGGGTGTTGCGCGACGCAGCGCCTGACTGGCCGTCAGGCCAAGTTTTGCAACGCCGGTCGGCGGCCCCCCAGGCCCAACCCAGCGGGCCGTTCCTGCGCGCGTCCGGAACCGCGTCATCGATCGGTCGTGGACGGACGTCCACTTCCTCCCTTTTCCTTGCCCCGAACACGCGCGGGAACGGCGCGACCTGTCCGGGAATGGAGGACATGTCCTGATGGCCCGCCGCACGCCCGTTCCGCAGGTCATCGCCACCACCATCGCCGCCTGGCTGGTGGGTGGGGTGATCTTCTTCCCGATCCTGTGGATGCTGCTGACCAGCTTCAAGACCGAGATCGATGCGTTCTCCACCCCGCCCAGCTTCCTGTTTTTCCATTGGACGCTGGAGAACTACGCCGCCGTGCAGGCACGCAGCAATTACTTCAGCCACGCGTGGAACTCGGTGGTGGTCTCGCTGGGCTCCACCCTGATCGCGCTGGCCATCGCCATCCCGGCGGCCTGGGCGATGGCGTTTTCACCGACCAAGCGCACCCGCGGCATCCTGCTGTGGATGCTGTCCACCAAGATGCTGCCGCCGGTGGGCGTACTGGTGCCGATCTACCTGCTCTACCGCGATTCGGGACTGCTGGACACCCAGCTGGGGCTGGTGATCGTGCTGTGCCTGAGCAACCTGCCGATCATGGTCTGGATGCTGTTCAACTACTTCAAGGACATCCCCAAGGACATCCTGGAAGCCGCGCGCATGGACGGCGCCACCATCGGCAAGGAGATCCTCCACATCCTCGCCCCGATGGCCGTGCCGGGCATTGCCTCCTCGCTGCTGCTCAACGTGATCCTGGCGTGGAACGAGGCCTTCTGGTCGTTGAACCTGTCCTCGTCCAAGGCCGCCCCGCTGACGGCGTTCATCGCCTCCTACTCCAGCCCCGAAGGGCTGTTCTGGGCCAAGTTGTCGGCGGCCTCGACGATGGCCATCGCGCCGATCCTGGTGCTGGGCTGGTTCTGCCAGAAGCAGCTCGTGCGCGGGCTGACCTTTGGCGCCGTGAAGTAAGCGCGGCGCGATCAACACACACATTCGATAGGTGGTTCATGGGACGCATCACACTGGAAGGTGTCACCAAATCCTTCGACGACACCCAGGTCATCCACGGCGCCGACCTGGAGATCGAGGACGGCAAGTTCGTAGTCTTCGTCGGGCCATCCGGCTGCGGCAAGACCACCCTGCTGCGCCTGATCGCCGGGCTTGAGGACGTCAGTGGCGGGCGCATCCTCATCGACGGCCAGGACGTGACCAAGCTGCCGCCGGCCAAGCGCGGGCTGTCGATGGTGTTCCAGTCCTACGCGCTGTATCCGCACATGAGCGTACGCAAGAACATCGCCTTCGGGCTGAAGATGGCGCGCGTGCCCAAGGCCGAGATCGACAAGCGGGTCAACCAGGCGGCTGACATCCTCAACCTGACCGACTACCTGGACCGCCGGCCGGGCCAGCTCTCCGGCGGCCAGCGCCAGCGCGTGGCCATCGGCCGTGCCATCGTGCGCGAACCCAAGGGCTTCCTGTTCGACGAGCCGCTGTCCAACCTGGACGCCGCCCTGCGTGTGCAGATGCGCCTGGAAGTCACCCGCCTGCAGAAGCAGCTCAAGACCACGGCCGTCTACGTCACCCACGATCAGGTCGAAGCCATGACCATGGCCGATGAGATCGTGGTGCTGCAGGGCGGGCGCATCGAACAGGTCGGCACGCCGCTGGAACTCTACGAGCGCCCGGCCAATGTCTTCGTCGCCGGCTTCATCGGCTCGCCGCGCATGAACCTGCTCGAGGGCGAGATCGCCCAGCGTCATGGCGCGGCCACGCTGGGCGTGCGCCCGGAACACATCCGCGTGCATCGCGGCGACACGGCGACCGATGGCGACGCCTGGCGCGGCACCGTGGCCCAGGCCGAACATCTGGGCAGCGACACCTTCGTTTACGTGGATGTCCCGGGCGTTGGCACGTTGGATGCGCGCTGCACCGGCGATCTGCGCGTGCAACAGGGCGACACGGTGACCCTGGTGCCCGATCCGCAACACCTGCATCGCTTTGATGCCCAGCAGCAGGCGATGCGCTAACCCCCTTCCCCATTGCAACGCACAGCAGGAGATCTCCCCATGTATCTGGACAAGTTCAAACTCGATGGCCGCGTGGCCGTCATCACCGGTGGCGGTCGCGCGATCGGCTTGGCCATCTGCGAGGCCCTGGCCGAAGCCGGCGCCAAGGTGATCATCGCCGACCACGATACGGCCGTGGCCGAGGAAGGCCTGGCGACCCTGCGCGCCAAGGGCCTAGACGCGCAGATCGTGCAGATGGACGTGACCGACTCGGCCCGCGTGAACGCGGTGGCCGACGAACTGGTCGCCCAGCACGGCAAGGTCGACATCCTGGTCAACAACGCCGGCATCGCGCGCAGCATGACCCCGGCCGAGACCGTCGCCGACGAGCACTGGCTCAACGTGATCGACGTGAACCTCAACGGCACCTTCTGGTGCTGCCGCGCCTTCGGCAAGCACATGCTGGACAAGGGCGACGGGGTGATCGTCAACGTCGGCTCGATGTCCGGCTTCATCGTCAACAAACCCCAGGCCCAGGCTTACTACAATGCCTCCAAGGCCGCGGTGCATCACCTGACCAAGTCGCTGGCCGCCGAATGGGGTGCCCGTGGCGTGCGCGTCAACGCGGTCGCCCCGACCTACATCGCCACCCCGCTCAATGCCTTCGTCAAGGAGGATCCGCAGATGTACGACGCCTGGATCAACGGCACCCCGATGGCCCGCCTGGGCGAGGTCGAGGAGATCGCCTCGGTCGCGCTGTTCCTGGCCTCCAACGCCTCCAGCCTGATGACCGGCAGCATCGTGCTGGCCGACGGCGGCTACACCTGCTGGTAAGCCAACCCATGCAGGCCAACGACAAGGTGTACATCGGCGTGGACGTGGGCACCGGCAGCGCCCGCGCCGGCGTCTTCGACGCGCGCGGCCAGCTGCTGGGCACCGCGCGCCACGCCATCCAGATCTGGTATCTGCCCGGCGACATGGTCGAGCAGTCCTCGCAGGACATCTGGCATGCGTGCGTGCAGGCCATCGCTGGCGCGGTCGCCGAAGCCGGCATCGCGCCGACGCAGGTGGCCGGCATCGGCTTCGATGCAACCTGCTCGCTGGTGGCCGTGGCCGCCGACGGCGGCCCGGTCTCCATCAGTCCCACCGGCGAGGCCACGCGCGATGTCATCGTGTGGATGGATCACCGCGCCACCGAGCAGGCCGCGCGCATCAACGCCACCGACGAACCGGTGCTGCGCTACGTCGGCGGACAGATCTCCCCGGAGATGGAAACGCCCAAGCTGCTGTGGCTCAAGGAGCACCTGCCCGAACGCTACGCGCAGGCCGCGCACTTCTTCGACCTGGCCGACTGGCTGACCTGGCGTGCCACCGGCAGCACCGCGCGCTCGCTGTGCACGGTGACCTGCAAGTGGACCTACGTGCAGCACGAGGGTGGCTGGAGCCGGCGCTACTTCGAACGCATCGGCCTGGCCGACTTGCTGGACGACGATGCCCGCCGCATCGGCACCGACATCGTCGCGCCCGGCACGGCGCTGGGCGCCGGCCTGGACGCACGCGCGGCGCAGGAACTGGGCCTGCCGGCCGGGACCGCCGTGGGCGCCTCGCTGATCGACGCCCACGCCGGCGCCATCGGCACGATTTCCAGTCCGGACGCCGACGGGACCCCGGTGCCGCCCACGGCGCGCCTGGCCTACATTCTGGGGACTTCGGCCTGTGTGCTGGCCAGCACCGAGGAGCCCTGTTTCACCCCCGGGGTGTGGGGTCCCTACGGCGCGGCCATGATCGAAGGCCTGTGGCTCAACGAGGGCGGTCAGTCCGCGGCCGGCGTGGCGATCGACACCCTGGTCCGCTCGCATCCCGGCTATCCCGAAGCCAGCGCCCAGGCCCAGGCCGACGGCAAGGACGTGCTGCGCTGGCTGGAGGAACGCGTGCTGGCAAAGGCCGAGTCGGCCTCGCATGCCGCCCTGCTCGCCCGCGGCCTGCACGTCCTGCCTGACTATCTGGGCAACCGTTCGCCCGATGCCGACCCCAACGCCCGCGCGATGATCGCCGGACTGACCATCGACCACGACCTGCAGGGCCTGGAAGCCCTGTACGTGGCCGGCCTGTGCGGCCTGGGCTACGGCCTGGCCGACATCATCGATGCCCTGCGCGCGCAGGGCGTGCGCTTTGACAGCGTGATCATGAGCGGCGGCGCAAGCCAGAGCCGGCTGGTGCGCCAGCTAATGGCCGATGCCAGCGGGGTCCAGGTGCAGGTCGCCGCCACCGCCGAGCCGGTGCTGCTGGGCAGCGCGATGATCGGGGCGGTGGCCAGCGGCGGGTTCGCCGATCTGCCGGCGGCGATGGGCGCGATGAGCGCGCTGGGCGCGAGCACCGAGCCGACGCCAGCGGCACTGACGCAGTTCCACGCCGCCAAGCGACGTGGCTACCAGTCGATGCAGGCCCTGGACCGCACCTTGCGCCGCGAAATGGCCGACGTTTCTCCTGGAGCCTGACCTCGATGTTCCTGATCTGCGGCGAAGCCTTGTTCGACGTGTTCACCCAATCGCCGCAGGGCGATGCGATCCCGATGCTGGCCCGCCCCGGCGGCTCACCGTTCAACGTGGCCATCGGCCTGTCGCGCCTGGGCAGCCCCTCGGCACTGCTGGGCGGGCTCTCGCGCGACATGCTGGGCCAACATCTGGCTGGAATCCTGCGGCGCGAAGGCGTGTGCGCCGACTATCTGATCGCGCGCGACGAACGCACCACGCTCAGCCTGGTGGCCCTGGATGCGCAAGGCGTCCCGCACTACACCTTCTATGGCGAGCACAGCGCCGATCGCGCGCTTGAAGTCGCCGACCTGCCCGCGCTGGGCGCGGACGTCCACGGCTTGCATGTGGGCTCCTACACGCTGGTGGCCGAGCCCACCGCCTCAACCCTGCTGCGCCTGGTCACCCAGGCGCGCGGCGAGCGACTGATTTCGCTGGACCCCAACATCCGCCCCACGGTCGAACCGGACATGGCGCGCTGGCGCAGCCGCGTCGGCGCGGTGGCCGCGCAGGCCGACCTGATCAAGGTCAGCGAGGAAGACCTGGGACTGCTCTATCCCGGCGAACCGGTCGAGGCCGCCGCGCGGCGCTGGCTCGACGGTGGCACGCAGTTGGTGGTGGTCACGCTGGGCGCCGAAGGCGCCCTGGGCTTCAGCGGCCAGGCGCAGACCCGGGTCGCGGGCCGGCCGGTCACCGTGGCCGACACCGTCGGCGCCGGAGACAGCTTCCAGGCCGCACTGCTGCACCAGTTGCCCGACCGCGCCGCGCTGGAGGCGGCCGCCGCCGAGGCGCAGGCGATGCAGCGGCTGCTGACCTTCGCCGCCACCGCCGCCGGCATCACCTGCAGCCGGCCCGGCGCCGATCCGCCGACCCACACCCAGGTGCTGGACGCGCTCGGCTGAACGGTCGCGCCGCGCAGCACCGCTAAAACGCGGAACGGCCCGCGCAAGCGGGCCGTTCCCTGTAGACCTGAGAGTCGGTCCAGACGATCAGTCGTCGCCCTTGGACATGTCCTCGTCGGCCACGACCTCGGCGGCGGCCCATTCCAGGGCTTCGCGCTCGGCGCGCTCGCGCTCGGCCTTCTCGACGCGGTCGATCAGCTCGTTGTCGACCTTGCGCGCGGCGATCTCGCGCAGCGCCAGGACGGTCGGCTTGTCTTCGGTCTCGTTGTCCAGGGTGGCTTCAACGCCGTTGGCCAGCTGACGCGCGCGCTTGGCGGCCATCATGACCAGCTCGAAACGGTTGTCGACGACTTCCAGGCAATCTTCTACGGTGATGCGGGCCATGTGGGCTCCTGGCGGCCAGCCACCGGATCCGGTGGGCCGCGCGACTAGCGGAAAGGGACCGCGGATTTTAGGGGCAGGCCTTTCCATTTGCAAGACACCCTTTGCAAATCAAATGCTTAAGCCCGGCGAAACTGCATCAACGCCGCGGGAGATGCCGCGGCACGCGCGCCTGCAACAGGCGGATCAGCGCAGGATCCATGAACGCGTAGTCATCCGGGATATCCAGGCAGGCCACGCGTACGCCATCGAGATGCCGGCGGAACTTCTGCGACAGACGGTTTCGCTGCGCCTTTTCCATTACCAGAATCAGGTCGGCCCAGGCCAGCAGTTCGGGCGTCACCGGGTTTTCGGCATCGTGGTTCAGGCCGGCCGAGGCAACCTCGATGCCTGGCCAGTTGGCGAACACATGCTCGGCCGTCGGGCTGCGCAGCCGGTTCTGGCTGCAGACGAACAGGACGTTCAAGGGCGCGGGCGGCTCAGTCTGCCAGCAGCGCGTCGATCAGGGCGCCATGTGCGGCGGTCTGCCGTTCGCGGCGCAGGCGGCTGGCGGTGAAGATCGCGCACATCTCGTCCACGGCCTGGTCGAAGACCTCGTTGACGATCACGTAGTCGAACTCGCCGTAATGCGACATCTCCTCGCGCGCAGCGGCCAGGCGCTGGGCGATGACCGCTTCGCTGTCCTGCCCGCGCTTGCGCATGCGCTCTTCCAGTGCATCGCGCGAGGGCGGCAGGATGAACACGCTCACCGCCTCGGGCACCTTCTCGCGCACCTGGCGCGCGCCCTGCCAGTCGATCTCCAGCAGCACGTCCTGGCCGGCGGCCAGCTGCGGCTCGACCGACTGGCGCGCACTGCCCTTCCAGTCGCCATGCACGCGCGCGTACTCGAAGAAGTCGCCCGCTTCGATCATGCGCTGGAATTCCTCGGCGCTGACGAAGTGATAGTGCTGGGCGTGGCGCTCACCCGGGCGCGCCGCGCGCGAGGTGAAGGAAATCGACAGGCTGATGCGCGGATCGCGTGCCAGCGTGGCGTTGACGATGCTGCTCTTTCCGGCGCCCGACGGGGCCGCGACGATATAGAGGGTGCCGCGCATGGCGTTGGCCTTTGGCTGCCGCCCGCCTTGGGGCGGCGCGTCCGTGAAAAGGCGCGCAAGTCTAGCAAAGCCGCGCTCGGGGCGCGGCAAGACCCCGGACGTCGGGTCAAGCGCGTGCATGCCTTGTCGAGCACGTCTTCATGCCGCAGGTTTCACCCACCGGCTGGTTTTCGCATGAGGCCTTCATCGGAGTAGGCCGGCGCTAGGATTCCAGGCCTGCTTGCAGCACCCGCAATCGACGCTGGACGCCCGCGCTCACGGATTCATGCAACGCGGGGGGGAAGTCCGCTGGAAGCTCGCCCTCGAGCGATGCCAATGCACGCTCCAGGCGGGCCGCCACGTCCTCGACGGCGCTCCTGACCAGCGAAGGCGAAAGGCCCGCCGCTTCCCCCGTCTGGAAGAAGTGCCGGGTCCGAATTTCGTCGATGCGATAGTGGTTGCTGTTGCCGACCGACATGGCGAGTTTCATCTGCTTGCGCTCGATCTGGCGCGCATCGAGGCTGGGTTGCGCAGTCAGCACATCGTATAGCGGCGTCAAGGCGTAGCCCCCGCCAGGGTGCAGGAAAATACTGAAGTTCTTGGCATGCCCATCGGTCGCGCCGATCAGCCAGAAGACCAGTTGTGCTTGCAGCAGCGTCCGATGGTCGTTGGCGGGCGAGTCGGCGCCTTTGAGAAGTTCCGCAATGTCCCGAATGCCGGGGCCGCCGTGGCTCTGGTATTTGCGTGCCGGCGGCACGGACAACGCCTGGCAGCAATCCTCCTGCGGCAGGCGGATCAAGCGGCCATTGCTCCAGATCCGGTCGAAGCGTTCGACGACCAGCGCCTTGGTCTGTCCGAACGTTGCGATCTCGGCGCGGTTGACGGGAAGGTCGAGGTGGCTCAGCAGTTGCAGGCAATAGAATTCGTTTTCGACGCTGTTGGAGAGGTCGATACCGTTCGGCAATTTGCCGATCTGCGTTTTGAACAGGTGCGTGGTCGGCGTGGCGCCATGTGGTTTGAGCCATTGGCCGTCCAGCCACAGCAATGCGGTCTTTTCCTGGGCACCGGCGATCGAGATCCTGAAATCGTCGTCCCGGCTCAGACCCAACGGGGATTGCGCCAATGATTTGAGCAGTCGTTCGATGGCCTCGTCGTCGACCGGCTCCCCGGAGATCTCCATCGTCCCTTCCGGCATCGTATCGCCGGCAATAAATTGCAGGGCACCGATGCAATCCCTGCCGATCGCAGCCAGCAAGCTATAGGCGTCGGTACCGGCAGCACCAACCTTCTCGGCCACGCGCCTTCGCAAGTCAGCCGAGTCCGGCAACAGGTTCTCGAAGACCGCGGCGACCGGCTCGCCCCGCCATGGTTCCTCACGCAGCGGGAGCGACAGCGAGACCGGAAATGCTTTGCTGCGATCCAGCCATTCGCTGTCGTAGCGGAACTCGATCGCGCCGCTGGGCTCCTTCAGCAGGTGCCCGACCGGCCGATCGTTCTGGTAGACACGCAGCGGCGGATGTCGGCGCGTCCTGGCCATGGTCAGATCAGGTCCTGGGGATCGGAACCTCGGCTACGGGCGGCGACCTGGAATTCCAGGTCGAGCGCAGCCAACACCGCCAACATCGTGTCCAGCCGGCTCGCCGGATTGCCGGTCTCGATCAGCGAGATGGTTTCCTGACGCAGGCCGACGCGATCGCCCAGCTCGCGTTGGCTCAAGCCGAGGCGCTTGCGGTTGCGGCGGATGGTGGTGCCGATCTGCTTGGGCGTACGGGCAAGGTCATGCATGGCGGCCTCCTGGCCGGCCACTATGTGCCAATTCCGATAGTCTAGCAATATCGGATCTGGCACATATTCGCTACTTATGCACCATCCCCGATAAATTATATTTATCGGCTTTAGCACATAGGGGTCTCACGCCCTGCACAACGTCATGGCACCACAAGGCACCTCCGTGAGGTGTCGTCAGTGGTCTTTGGGGGGGCATGAAACCCCATGGAACCCTATTCCAGGTTCTGCACCTGCTCGCGGATCTGGTCGATCAGCACCTTCAGTTCCACGGCGATGTTGGTGGTGCGCACGTCCACCGACTTGGAGCCCAGGGTGTTGGCTTCGCGGTTGAACTCCTGCAGCAGGAAGTCCAGGCGCCGACCGACCGCACCATCGGCCTTGAGCACACGGCGGATTTCCTTGATGTGGCTACCCAGGCGGTCCAGCTCCTCGTCCACGTCCAGCTTCTGCAGGGACAGCACCAGCTCCTGCTCCAGGCGTCCGGGATCGGCCGGCTGGGCCAGGTCGGCCAGGCGCGCCTCGAGTTTCTGGCGCTGGCCGGCGCGGATCTGCGGGATCAGGGTGCGGGCCTCTGCGGCGTGGGCTTCCACGCCATCGACACGCTCGGCGATGGCCTGGGCCAGCTTGTCGCCCTCGCGCTCGCGTGCGGCGACGAACTGATCCAGCAACGCCTCCATCAGCGTCAGCGCGGCCGCCTGCAGGGCTTCGGGATCGATCGCACGGCTGCGCACGACGCCGGGAAACTGCAGCAGTTCGGTCAGGCTGGTACTCAGGCCCGGGAAGTGCATGCCCAGGGTCTGCCCAGCCTGGGCCAGGGCCTGGATCCGCGCCTGGTCCAGGTGCAGGCCATCGTCGCCTTCGGCCACCCGCAGGCGCACCACCAAGTCCAGCTTGCCGCGGGCCACGCGCGCGGCCACACGCTCGCGCAACGCCGGCTCCAGCGCGCGCAGTTCCTCGGGCAGGCGCAGGCTCAGCTCCAGGAAGCGGTGGTTGACCGAGCGCAACTCGGCCCCGAGCGTGGCGCCCTCGACCTGGTGCTCGACGGTGGCGTAGGCGGTCATGCTGCGGATCACGGCGGGCGATGTCCTGGGGAAAAGGGGCGTGGATGGTACCCTAGCGCGCTGCGCCGACCGGTCGATCGCACCGGCGCGCCTCACTTCCAAAGCGAATTCCCATGACGTTCTCCCGCCCCAGCGGTCGCGCCGCCGACCAGCTTCGTCCCGTGTCCATCCAGCGCGGCTTCACCCGCCACGCGGAGGGCTCGGTACTGGTGTCCTTCGGCGACACCCGCGTGCTGTGCACCGCCAGCGTGGAGAACCGCGTGCCGGGCTTCCTGCGCGGCAAGGGCGAGGGCTGGGTGACGGCCGAGTACGGCATGCTGCCGCGCTCCACCCACACCCGTTCAGATCGCGAGGCCGCGCGCGGCAAGCAGGGTGGCCGCACCCTGGAGATCCAGCGCCTGATCGGCCGCTCCCTGCGCGCCTGCGTGGATCGCGGGGCCTTGGGCGAACGCACCATCACCCTGGACTGCGACGTGCTGCAGGCCGATGGCGGCACCCGCACCGCCGCGATCACCGGCGCCTACGTGGCCTTGGTCGACGCGATCAACGGCCTGAAGGCGCGCCGCGAAATCAAGCGCGACCCGATCTTCGGCGCCATCGCCGCGGTGTCGGTGGGCATCTACAAGGGCGTGCCGGTGCTGGATTTGGACTATGCCGAAGACAGCGACTGCGACACCGACATGAACGTGGTCATGAACGACGGCGGCGGCTTCATCGAGGTCCAGGGCACGGCCGAAGGCCATGCATTCCGTCGCGAGGAAATGGAAGCGCTGTTGGGCCTGGCCCAGGCCGGCATCGAGCAGCTCGTCCAGGCCCAGCGCGACGCGCTGGCCAGCTGACAGCGCACATCCGATGAAGCGCACGCTGGCCCTGGTCACGGTGGTGGTCGACGACTACGACCGGGCGATCGCCCACTACACCGGCGACCTCGGCTTCGTCCTGCTGGAAGACACGCCCTTGGGCGGCGGCAAGCGCTGGGTACGCGTGGCGCCCCATGCCGACGATGCCACCGCGCTGCTGCTGGCCCGCGCGAGCAACGACGAACAACGCGCGCGCATCGGCGACCAGACCGGCGGGCGCGTGGGCTTCTTCCTGCACACCGACGACTTCGCCCGCGATCATGCGGCGATGACCGCGCGCGGCGTGCAGTTCCTCGAAGCGCCGCGGCATGAGCCTTACGCGACCGTCGCCGTCTTCCGCGACGCCTATGGCAACCAATGGGATTTGCTGGAGCCCAAGTGATGAACCGTCTCGTCCTGGCCAGCGGCAACGCCGGCAAGCTGGCCGAATTCAAGGCCATGCTGGCGCATCTGCCCTACGACATCGTCCCTCAGAAGGAACTGGGCGTCCAAGACGTCCCGGAAACCGGCCTGACCTTCGTCGAGAACGCGCTGATCAAGGCGCGCCACGCCAGCGCCGTCACCGGCCTGCCGGCGCTGGCCGATGATTCGGGCCTGATCGTCGATGCCCTCGGCGGCGCGCCTGGCCTGTACAGCGCACGCTATGCCGGCCAGCCGACCAGCGATGCGGCCAACAACGCCAAGCTGCTCGAAGCGATGCGCGAGATTCCGGACGACCAGCGCCGCGCACGCTTCTATGCGGTGATCGTGCTGCTGCGACACCCGGAAGACCCGCAGCCACTGATCGCCGAAGGCGCGTGGGAAGGCCGCATCATCCGTGAGCTGCGCGGCAACGGCGGCTTCGGCTACAACCCGCTGTTCCTGGACCCGGACTACGGGCTGACCGCAGCGGAGATGGACACCGCATTGAAGAACCGGCTCAGCCATCGCGCCCGTGCGTTGGACGTGCTGAACGCGCGGCTGCTGGCGTTCGCGCCCTGAGCGCCGCTCGCGCCTGAGATGCTCCATGTCGCGCCGAGCTTGCTCGGCGGGGACCTTCCCGCGAAAGCCACAGCCTGTAGAGCCGAGCTTGCTCGGCTAGAGCTCTCCCGAGAAAGCCACAGCCGAGCAAGCTCGACTCTACATAGGCATGCTGGGCTGCGAAGGCTCTGTCGGGAAAGCCCCAAGCCGAGCAAGCTCGGTTCTACAGGACGCCCGCAGCCGGGACAGGCCCGGCGCGATACCCCAACCTCCTGCACGTTCCTCGAGTCCCTTCGATGCTGATCCCACCGCCCCTGTCGCTGTACGTCCACCTGCCCTGGTGCGTACGCAAGTGCCCGTACTGCGATTTCAACTCGCACGAAGGCAAGGGCGCGCTGCCGTTCGGCGGCTATGTCGATGCGCTGATCCGCGACTTGGACCAGGACCTGCCGCTGGTGTGGGGCCGTACGATCCACAGCGTGTTCTTCGGTGGTGGCACGCCCAGCCTGTTCCCGGCCGAACAGATTGACCGCTTCCTGCAGGCCGCCAGCGCGCGGCTGCGCTTCGCGCCCGAGTGCGAGGTGACCCTGGAGACCAACCCGGGCACCGCGGAGCATGGTCGCTTCGATGCCTACCGCGCGGCGGGCGTGAACCGGCTGAGCTTCGGCATCCAGAGTTTCGACGACGGCTGCCTCAAGCGCCTGGGCCGCATCCACGACAGCACCCAGGCCGACGCGGCGGTGAAGCTGGCCCAGGACGCCGGCTTCGACAACCTCAACCTGGACCTGATGTACGCCCTGCCCGGCCAGTCACTGGACATGGCGCTGGCCGACCTGGAGCACGCCTTCGCGCTGAACCCGGCGCACGTCTCGCACTACCAGCTGACCCTGGAACCCAACACGGTCTTCTACGCCCGGCCGCCACAGGGTATTCCGGAAGAAGACGCCGCCTGGGACATGCAGGAGGCCTGCCAGGCCGCGCTGGCCGCAGCCGGCTATGCCCAGTACGAGATCAGCGCCTACGCCCGCCCGGACCGGCAGTGCGCGCACAACCTCAACTACTGGCGCTATGGCGACTACCTGGGCATCGGCGCCGGTGCGCACGGCAAGATCAGCTCCGGTGCGGGGCAGTCCATCCTGCGCCGCTGGAAGCCCAAGCACCCCACCGCCTACCTGGCCCAGGCCGGCACACCGGCCGGCATCGGCGGCGATGACCTCGTCGCCCCGGAACGGCGGCCGTTCGAATACATGCTCAACGTGCTGCGGCTGAAGGAAGGCTTCGCCCTGCGCGACTTCCAGGTGCGTACCGGACTGGAGGCCGGCCGCATCGCCGCGCCGCTGGCACAGGCCCAGTCGCAAGGCTGGCTGGTGCGCGAGGGTGACCGCCTGCGCCCCACCGAGCTGGGCCAACGCTTCGCCAATGACGTGATGTCATTGTTCCTGGACGAGTGAAAGGCCCACTACGCCGCATGGGGCAGCGCATGTTGACAGGTGTGTTAAAACCCCCGGGCACAGCGCTTGTTCTCAATGGAACCCGATGGCTGCTCCAGGGGCTGCTTCACCCGAGATGTTGAGTGCCGACACGCTGGCCGCGTCGGCCCTTCCGCCGCGCGTGCGCCACATTCTGGAAGTCCTGCTGGCCCACCTGCAGCCGCACCTGGCCTCGCGCCTGGACGCCACCGCCGATGCGCTGGAGCAGGAGTTGTTTACCCAGGCCGAGCGCGCGCGCAGCAACGAGCTGCAGGCCACCCAGTTGGCCAACCTGCAGCAGTTGCGCAAGCATCGCGCCCAGTTGCTACCGCGCATGTCCGCGGCGCTGGAGTGCGAGCTGGCCCAGATCCGCACCCCGCGGGCCGCGCCGGAACAGGCGCCGGAAGACATTCCCTCGATGCTGACCCTGGTGGCCAATGACGACATCGACCAGGACATTGTCCTGCAGGAAGTCGCGCGTCGCCACGAGCATCGCCACCACGAAGCCCTGACGCTGCTCTCCCAGCGCTTTGGCGTGCTGGCCGGCAGCCCCGCGCTGGAGGAAACCCAGCAGCCGCTTTCGCCCCAGTCGCTGTGCCGGGCCCTGCGCACGGCGGTGATCGCGCTGGACGTGGACCTGCCCAGCCAGCTGCAGTTCTATCGCCTGTTCGAGCAGCACGGGATGGCCAGCTACGGCGCGCTGGTGGACGAACTGAGCGAGCTGCTCGGCCAGCAGGGCGTGCTGCCGGGCCTGGTCTTCGCGCCGCAACGTGCGCGGACCCCGTCCGGCCGCGTACCGGTGACCCGCAAGACCCAGGCCCCCGACGTCCCGGCCCCGCCGCCGGCCAAGCCCCCGGTCAAGCCGCCCGCTCCACCCGCCACTGCTCCCAGTTGGACCCGTCCGCCAGCGGCAAAACGCCCGCCGGACGGCGCGTCCACGTTCGCTTCGTTGCAGCGCCTGCTTTCGGCCGGACATGCACGCGCAAGCGCCAATCCGAAGATCGCCGCGGACGCCGGCATGCCGGCCTGGCTTGCCTCGGCCGGGTCCACGTCGACCACCGCGCCGCAGGGCGCAGCGCCCAAGCCCTTGCCGGCCGCTGCCGCAAGTGCGGGTGCCGGCACCAGCACGGCAACCAGCCCGCTCCCGACGGCCCAGCTGCTGAGCACCCTGCAAACCCTGCAGCTGCAGGTGGCCCAGGGCCAGGTGCCACAGGCGCCGACCTCGCTGGGCGAGATCCGCGAGCGCACCCTGGCCGGCCTGCGTCGCGCCCACGGCCCGGACGCGCAGCTCGCGCGCCAGGACGAGGACACCTTCGAGCTGCTGGACCTGCTCTACCATGAGATCGGGCGCGAGGTGCGCAAGGGGCCTGCCTCGGACCTGCTGGGCGAACTGCAGGTCCCGGTGGTCCAGGCCGCGCTGAGCGACCGCGAGTTCTTCCTGCGACCGCAGCATCCTGCGCGCGAACTGCTCAACGCCGTGGCCGAGTCGGGCGCCAACTGGATGGGCGAGGAGGACGTCGATCCGGTCCTGATGCAGAAGCTCAAGGCCGCGGTCACCAAGGTGCTCTCCGAGTACAAGGGCGACGAGGCGGTCTTCGAACAGGCCCACCGCGAGGTCCAGGACCACTTTCAGGTCGCCGCGCGCAAGGCCGAGATCGCCGAACGCCGCCACGTGGAGGCCGCCCGTGGCCGTGACCGCCTGGACATGGCCAAGCGCGGCGCCGCGCAGACGATCGAAACGGCCCTGGATGGACGCTTGCCGATCCCCTTCGTGCAGGCGCTGCTCACCCAGGCCTGGGCCGACGTGCTGACCCTGACCCGCCTGCGCAACGGCGAGGATTCCAGCGAGTGGGCCGAGGTGGCCGCCATGACCGGGGAGATCGCAGGGGCGGTCACCGACGAGGCGCCGACGCCCGATCCCGCCCTGGCCCCCAGGATCGAGAAGGCGTTGGTGCAGGTGGGCTATCACGGCGACGAGGCCGCGGTCATCGCCCAGCGCCTTTCGGGCGAGGACACCGCGCCACACGGCGGCACCGATTTGGCCGCGCGCGTGCAGACGCGCGCGCGCATCGCCGCGCAGGAATCGCCGGCCAAACCCGCGCTGGCCCCGCGCAGCGCCAACGAAGACGCCAGTTACGACATCCTGCGCAAGCTGCCGTATGGCACCTGGTTCGAGTTCGTCCATAACCAGCAGGGCGACGTCCGTCGGCTGCGCCTGTCCTGGTACAACCCCAACAGCGGCCATGCCCTGTTCGTCAATCAGCGTGGGCAGAAGGTCGGCGACCACACCCTGGACGGCGTGTCGCGCCTGATGGCCCGCGGCCAGGCCCGCGTGCTGAGCGAAGAGCGCGGACGCCTGATCGACCGCGCTTGGCAGGCTACGGTCGGCAAGCTGCGCGAGCTGGCAGGAGCCGACGCATGAGCATCACCGAAGCCCGCCGCGCGCCACGCCGCAATCCGCATGGCGCCATCGCCGTCAGCGACACCATGACCGGGCGCATCATCGGCCGGGTCGGCAACGTCTCCGAGGCCGGCATGCTGCTGGTCGCCAACGCGCCGGTGCGCGAAGACGCGCTGTATCAGCTCCAGTTCACCCTGCCGGCCAGCGCGACCACGCGCGAGACCAGTATCGAAGTCGGCGCGCACCTGCTGTGGACCGGCGCGGCCAACACGCCGGGCCACGCGCTGGCCGGCCTGCGCTTCCTCACTGTCTCCCCCGTGCACCTGGACGCCCTGCGCGACTGGGTGGGCGGTTAGGCGGGATTGCAGCCGATCCGGCAAAATGGGGGGCTCTTTCGCAACACGAGCCTTCGCCATGATGCTGCCCGATCCCGCTCCGCTCTACGCCGACCACCTGGCCACGCTGAAGGCGCGCGCGGATGAAGCGCTGGCGCGCGGCGGCCTGGACCACCTGGTCATCCCCAGCGGCCGTCTGCACTATCAGCACGCCGATGACCTGGGCTACCCGTTCTATGTCAATCCGCAGTTCAAGGCCTGGCTGCCGCTCACGCGCGTGCCGGACAGCTGGGTGGTGTACACGCCAGGCCGCCGCCCGACCCTGATCTTCCTGCAGCCGCGCGACTACTGGCATGTCATCCCCGACGCGCCCAGCGGCTGGTGGGTGGAGCACTTCGACATCCAGGTGATCCGCACCCCCGATGAAGCCGTCGCCCTGCTGCCCAAGCCGGCCGCGCGCTGCGCGATCCTGGGCGAGGCGCACAGCACCCTGGGCGAGTACGCCCCCAACAATCCGCAGGACGTGGTCGACTACCTGGCCTATCACCGCGCCTTCAAGACCCCCTACGAAATCGCCCTGATGCGCCAGGCCCAGGTCATGGCGGTGCGCGGGCATCGCGCAGCTGAAGCCGCCTTCCGCAACGGCGGCAGCGAGTTCGACATCCACATGGCCTATTGCGCGGCCGTCGGCCAGGACGCGGCCGAACTGCCTTACGGCAACATCATCGGCCTCAACGAGCACGCCGCGGTCCTGCACTACACCGAGTTGGCTCGACAGCCGCCCGCGCAGTCGCGCAGCTTCCTGATCGATGCCGGCGCCAGCGCGGCCGGCTACGCCAGCGACATCACCCGCACCTACGCGGCCGACGCCGACAGCGAATTCCAGGCGATGATCGACGCCGTCGACGCCGCGCAGATCCAGATGGGCCAGGCCGCGGGCCCGGGCGTGGACTACAAACAGCTGCACGTCGATGCGCACCTGCGACTGATGGGCATCCTCAAGGACTTCGGGGTCATCACCGTTTCGCCGGAGGCCGCGGTGGCAAGCGGGGTGTCGGCAGCATTCTTCCCGCATGGCCTGGGCCATTCGATCGGCCTGCAGGTACACGACGTGGCCGGCTTCGCCGCCTCCGACCGCGGCGGTCGCATCGAACGTCCGGACGGTCACCCCTACCTGCGCATGACCCGCGTGCTGGCACCGGGCATGGTGGTGACCATCGAACCGGGGCTGTACTTCATCGACATGCTGCTCGAGGACGCCAAGGTCGCCGGCCATGGCGCGGCGATCGCCTGGGACCGCGTGGCCAACTTCAAGCCCTTCGGCGGCATCCGCATCGAGGACGAAGTGCTGTGCACCGAGGCCGGCGCGGACAACCTCACACGCCCGGCGTTCGCGGACGCGTCAGCGCATTCGCGCTGACGCCCCAAGGTCGGCTTCGCAGACCTCGGGCCCCGTCTCATCAGCTTCCACACCCCCGCCGCTTCGCGGGCGCCCCCTGGCTCAGGGGGCTTTCCTCCAGAAGGTGTTGGCGTGGGTAGGAGCCGCCATGGCGGCGATGAGGCTTCCTTGGGAAAACGCGTCGTCGCCATGGCGACTCCCACGCCAGCCACTGCAAGCTTGCATGGGCGGCGCCTGTGCTACTCGGCTGTCGCCATCACCGCCTCGATCTCCTCGGCGCTGCGCGCCAACTCGGCGGTCAGCACCGTATGGCCGTCTGCGGTGATCACCACGTTGTCCTCGGTGCGGATGCCGATGCCGCGCCATTTGGAATCGACGCTGGTGTCGTCGGCCGAAATGTACAGGCCCGGCTCGATGGTGAAGACCATCCCCGGCTCCAGCAGGCGTGAGTCGCCGGCCAGGCGATAGTCGCCCACGTCGTGCACGTCCAGGCCCAGCCAGTGGCCGGTCTTGTGGCGGTAGAAGCGCTTGTAGCTGCCGTCGGCAATCCGTTTTTCCAACGTCCCCTTGAGCAGGCCGAGCTGCAGCAGGCCTTCGGTCAGCGTTTCCACCGCCGCATCGTGCCCGGCCTCGTAGGGCACACCGGGGCGGGCCTGCTCCAGCGCCGCCGCCTGGGCGGCGCCGACCAGGTCGTGCAGCTGGCGCTGTGGCGTGGTGAAACGGCCATCGACCGGGAAGGTCCGGGTGATGTCGGCCGCGTAGTTACGGTATTCGGCGCCAGCGTCGATCAGTACCAAGTCGCCGGCCTTGGCCTGCGCACTGTTGGCCACGTAATGCAGCGTCACCGCATTGGCGCCGGCGCCGACGATGCTGCCGTAGGCCGGCCACGCGTCACTGGCGCGGAACACGCATTCCAGCACCGCCTGCAGCTGGTATTCGTGCACCCCGGCATGGGCGCCGCGCATGGCCGCCAGGTGCGCGGCCACGCTGATGTCGGCCGCGCGCTGCATCAGGCGCAGTTCTTCCTTGGACTTGAACAGGCGCTGCTCGTGCAGCAGGTGGCCCAGCTCCAGGAATTCGTGCGGCGGCTGCGCGCCGCGACGGACCTGGGCGCGCACCTGGTTGACCCAGCCGATCAGCTTGAGGTCGAACTCGGTGTGGCGGCCAAAGTGGTAGTACACCCGCGAGCGGCCTTCCAGCATCCCCGGCAGGATCTCGTCCATGTCCTCGATGGGATAGGCGTCGTCCATGCCGAAATCGTCGACCGCGCCCTGCTGGCCGATGCGCGGGCCGTCGTAGATCTCACGCGCCGGGTCGCGGTCGCGGTTGAACAGGATCACCTCGCCATGGCGCCGGCCGGGAATCAGGACCAGCACCGCGTCCGGCTCGGGGAATCCGCTCAGATACCAGAAGTCCGAATCCTGCCGATACGGATAGTAGCTGTCGTTGCTGCGTACCCGCTCGGGCGCGGCGGGCAGCACCACGATGGCGTCCTCGCCGACCATGCGCATGAGCTGCTTGCGCCTGCGCGCGAATTCGGCGGCGCTGATCCCGGTGGCGGCCTTCATCAATTCAAACGCTGGCGGTGGCGCGGCGCCAACACGCAGTCGCCGTGCAGCAGCAGGACGGCCACGCGCACGAATTCCTCGATCTCGGCCAGGGCGTCTTCGTCTTCCTCGCTTTCGCCCAGCTCCGGGCTGGCCTGGGCCAACTTGCCCAGATCCGCCAGGGCCTCGGCCCCGTCATCGGACAGTGAGGCATCGGTGGCCGCCGCCAAGCCGAAACCGCCCAGGAAGGCACGGCACCAGTCGAACAGCGCCTGGGCGCGCTCTTCCAGACCGGCGCTGGCATCGGGCAACAGCAATTCGAAGCCGAAGGCGCGGTCCTCCAGCTGGGCGACGGTGGAGGTGCGCAATTCATCCAGCGCGCTGTCCGCCGCCGGTGCAGGCAGGGCCGGATCGGCCAGGACGCGCGCCGGCCAGTCCACGGCGTTGTCGCCGCCGCCGGACAGCCAGCCGCACAGGCCGCCGTGGAGTTCAAAGGGGGAGGCGCCAAGCCCCAGGCCGCGCGCGGCCTGGTCGACGTCCTCGAGAGTCGGCAGGCTCATCGGGCGATGCCCTGCCGGCGATCAAAGGAATCAGACGGTTGCATGCCTAAAAGTGTAGTCGCAAAGGCCGAAATCCGCTTGTTGCGTGACGCATCGCACGCCTACACTCGATCGCATCCCTTGCGCTGGCGGATGTCACGGAGCCGTTTCGAGCTGATGCCATCATTGCCCTTCCCCCTGTTGATGGCCGCGACACCGGCTCCCGATGCGGCGCGCCTTGCCTGGATGGGAGTGGCCGCGCTGGCACTGATCCTGGTGGTCCTGGCCGGCACGCGCCGGTCGTGGCTCCCCGCCCTGCAGCGGCGGCTGCCGCAACCGCCTGTCGTGCCATCCGGAGACGACCATCTCAAACTGGCGTTGTGGGCCTCCGGCGAGGTGTTCTGGGACTACGACCTGATCGGTCGCCGCCTGCACCGCCTGCGGGCGGACGAGCACTCGCCATCCAGCCACGCCATCACCATGCTCACCCGGGTCGGCGACATCCCCCAGATCCATCCGCATGACCTGCCGCTGGTGACCCAGCGCCTGCGCAGCCACCTGCGCGGCGAAGCGCCGCTGTTCATGTCCGAGCACCGGATGGACATGCGCGGCGACGGCCAGTGGACCTGGGTGCGCGCGCGCGGCCGGGTGGTCGAACACGATGCACAGGGCCGCGCCCTGCGCCTGGCCGGCACCGCACGTGACATCACCGCCAGCCGCAACGCCGAATACGAGCATCGCGTGGCCAGCGAGGTCATGCGCAGCATGAGCGAAGCGGTCGCGGTCCTGGATGCCGAATACCGCTTCATCACGGTCAACCCGTCCTTCAGCCGCATGACCGGCTACGACGGGGCCGAAGTGGCCGGCCAGCCCCTCAGCCTGCTCGACAGCCGCCAGAACACCAGCGACAGCACCGCGCGCATGAGCACCCAGCTCCAGCGCGAAGGCCGCTGGTCCGGCGAGGCCTGGAAGGTGCGCAAGGACGGCGAGGAAATCCTGTGTCGGATCGAGACCAACGTGGTGCCCGACGCCAGCGGTCAGCGCCTGATGGTGGTCCTGGTCCTCAACGACATCACCGAACAGAAGCGCGCCGAACAGGAACTGCGCTACCTGGCCAACTACGACACCCTGACCAGCCTGCCGAACCGCTCGCTGCTGTCCGAGCGCCTGTCGCGCGCGGTGGTGCGCGCCCGCCGTGAACGCACCCGGGTCGCGGTGCTGTTCATCGACCTGGACCGGTTCAAGGACATCAACGATTCGCTGGGCCACGCCACGGGCGACCGCATCCTGCGTGCGGCCGCCGCGCGGGTGCAGCAGACCGTCGGCCACCAGCACACCGTCGCGCGCCTGGCCGGCGACGAGTTCACCGTGGTCCTGGAAGGCATCACCGCGCCGGCCGACGCAGAGCGCGTGGCCGAACGGGTGATCCAGGCCTTCACCCAACCACTGTCCTTCGGCGACCGGCTTGAAATCGCGGTCTCGCCCTCGATCGGCATCAGCCTCTACCCCGAACACGCCCAGGTCCCGACCGAACTGCTCAAGCACGCCGACACGGCCATGTACCAGGCCAAGTCCGCCGGCCGCCACACCTGGGCAGTGTACTCGGAGGAGATGGACGAGAAGACCCGGCACCGGGCGATCCTGACCAGCGCGCTGCGGCGCGCGCTGGAGCGCGACGAGCTGCGCGTGGTCTACCAGCCGCGGCTGTCGCTGCATCGCCAGCAGATCACCGGGACCGAAGCCCTGCTGCGCTGGGAGAGCCGCGAGCTGGGCGAGATCTCCCCGGCCCAGTTCATTCCGCTCGCCGAGGAAAGCGGGCTGATTGTCGACATCGGCATCTGGACCCTGCGCCAGGCCTGCAAGACCCTGCGCAGCTGGCATGACGCGGGCATGGACCACCTCAGCGTGGCGGTCAACGTGTCGTCCTTGCAGCTGCAGCGCGGCGACCTGGCCGACGTGGTCGCCCGCGTGCTGGCCGAGACCGGGGTCAACGCCTCGCGCCTGGAACTGGAACTGACCGAGAGCGTGCTGATGGCCAGTCCCGAACAGAACAGCCGCGTCCTGCAGGCCTGCCGCGCCCTGGGCGTGTCGATCGCGATCGACGATTTCGGCACCGGCTATTCCTCGCTGGCCTACCTCAAGCGCCTGCCGCTGAACACGCTGAAGATCGACCAGGAATTCGTGCGCGACATCAACCACGACATCGAGGACGAGGCCATCACCAGCGCGATCATCGCCATGGCCCAGTCATTGTCCCTGCACGTGGTGGCCGAAGGCGTGGAGACCGCCGCGCAGTTGGCCTTCCTGCAGTTGCGTGGCTGCGACGAGATCCAGGGACACCATGTCTCGCGCGCGCTGGAACCGGCCGACTGCCTGGCGTTCATCCGCATGCACGATGGCGCTGGCAACATCCTGGCCAGCGCCTGATCCGCGTTGCCCGATGCCGCGACATCGGCTGCTTGACCGTCCGCCACGGGCGTGCCTATCGTGATCGACATGGACCAGCCCGACTCGATCGAACAGCTACGCGCTCTGGCTGCACGCCTGCAGGAGCTGGCCGATCGCTGCCAGCGCCTGTCCGACGAGAACCGCAGCCTGCGCGTGCAGCAGGAGCAGCTGTCCAGCGAGCGGGCACAGCTGCTGGCCAAGAACGAGCTGGCGCGCTCGCGGGTCGAAGCCATGATCACCCGCCTGCGCTCGCTGGAGCAGCACACGTGAGCAGCAGCGAAGTCGTCAATGTCCACATCCTGGACCGCGAATACACCATCGGCGTGGAGCCAGGTGAACGCGGCAGCCTGATGGCCGCCGCCAAGCTGCTGGACACCCGCATGCGCGAGGTCCGCGGCGCGCACAAGATGGCCGCTGCCGACCGTGTCGCGGTCCTGGCCGCGCTCAACCTGGCGCACGAGCTTCAGCAACTGCGCGACCAGCAGGCTGCGCGCGAAAGCGAGTTCACCCGCACGCTGGGCGACCTGCATCGTCGCCTGGATGGCTGGCTCGAACCACGCTGAACCTTGACACGATCCTCGTGTTGAGCACTGCGCCCTGAACCGCGCCGACAAACGGACTAGGCAAAGCGCCGCGCGTGGCTATACTGATCGCGCATCCTCTGCTGTGTCCGACAGCGTGCAAAACATTCGCCTTGTCCCTTAAAAACGACACCGGGACGGAAACGGAAGCCGGGAGCGCAAGTCCGCCTTCGTAGCGGGAAGCCCGATGGCCCCAAAGCCGGCCCACTTGAACCCCGGGTTCAAGGTCGTTTCGCCGCATCGCCATTGGCGGAGGATGTCTTCAATCTTCTAGAATGCCGCGCCCCACCAGGACGCGGCATTCTTTTTTCATGAGCGACAGCGACGCCCTGCCCGAACTGCGCCGTGAACTGCGCCAACGCCGCCGCGCACTGCCGGCCGCCCAACGCATTGCCGGTGCCGAAGCACTCGCCACGCGTCTGCTGGCCCTGCCCTTTTTGCCCACGCGCGGCTATGTGGCCGGCTACTGGGCCACCGACGGCGAAATCGGCCTGCACGTCTTCCAGCTGCGCCTGCCGCCCGGCCTGGTCTACTGCCTGCCGGTGCTGCATGGCGAGGAACTACGGTTTGCTCCCTGGCGCGCGGGCGACCCGCTGGTGACCAACCGCTTCGGCATTCCCGAACCGGACGTGTCGCCGAGCTCGGCGCTCGAACCGACCGAGATGGCGATGGTGGTGATGCCGCTGGTGGGCTTCGATGACGCCGGCCAGCGGCTGGGCATGGGAGGCGGCTGGTACGATCGCAGCTTCGCGTTCCGGCGCATGAGCGCTGCCCCCCCCTGGCTGGTCGGCGCTGCATTCCAGGCCCAGCGCTGCGAGGCCCTGGTGGCCCGGGACTGGGATGTCGTTCCGGACGCGATCTGCACCGAAGCCCGCACCCTGACCCCTGGAACCCGATGAGCACCCGAACCCGCTACTGGTTGATGAAGTCCGAACCCGAGGACTTCTCCATCGACGACCTGCAGCGCGTGGGCACCGAGCCGTGGACCGGCGTGCGCAATTACCAGGCGCGCAATTTCATGAAGGACGGCATGCGCGTGGGCGACGGGGTGCTGTTCTATCACTCCAACACCGAGGTGCCGGGCATCTACGGCATCGCGCGCGTGGCCAGCACGGCCTATCCCGATCCCACCCAGTTCCAGAAGAAATCCAAATACTTCGACGAGAAGGCTACGGCCGAGCAGCCGCGCTGGTTCCTGGTGGACGTGGCGTTCGAGCGCAAGCTGGCCCACGGCATCGCGCTGGATACCATTCGCCAGCATGCCGAGGCGCTGGGGGAGGACTTCGCCCTGATCCGCAAGGGCACGCGCCTGTCGGTGCTGCCGGTCACCGCCGCGCAGTGGAAGCTGCTGCTCTCGCTCGAAGCCGCCTGATCGGGCGCGCCCACTCCATCCACTTCCCCTTCCGTGATCGCCTGACCATGTCCGAAGCCAAGCGCCTGGCCGCCGAAAAAGCCATCGAATACGTCGAGGAGGGCATGATCGTCGGCGTCGGTACCGGCTCGACCGTCGCCTATTTCATCGACGCCCTGGGCCGCGACCCCGCACGCATCAAGGGCGCGGTCTCCAGCTCCGAACAGAGCACCGCGCGCCTGCAGTCCCATGGCATCGACGTGCTGGATCTCAACCACACCGGCACGCTCTCGTTGTATGTCGACGGGGCCGACGAGTGCGACCCGCGCAAGTGCCTGATCAAGGGCGGTGGCGCCGCGTTGACCCGCGAAAAGATCATCGCCCAGGCCAGCCAGCAGTTCGTCTGTATCGTGGACGCCTCCAAGCAGGTGCCGGTCCTGGGCAAGTTCCCGTTGCCGGTAGAAGTGATCCCGATGGCGCGCAGCCTGGTGGCCCGCGAGATCCTGGCCCTGACCGGCGGCCAGCCGGTGTGGCGCGATGGCGTGGTCACCGACAACGGCAACGTGGTGCTGGACGTGCACAACCTGTCCATCACCGATCCGGTCGCGGTGGAGAGCGCGCTGAATCAGATCCCCGGCGTGGTCGCCGTGGGCCTGTTCGCCCGCCGGCCGGCCGATGTGGTCATCGTCGGCGGACAACCACCGCAGGTGCTCTGAGCACGCCAGGCCTGGCCGCCGCCGCGGCGGACCACATCGTCACTGGCATCGACTCAGGCTGCCCCGTGGACTGGCGATGAGGTCCGTCGTGGCTTGCCCGACGGCACAACCGACCGGGCAATGAGCACGCACCGGCGCCGCGTCAGGGACGCTTGCGTCGTCCGCTGCGCTGGCCAGCTCGCCGCTGCCCGAGCACGCGCACCAAGTCGCGCACCAGCGCCTTCTGTTCTTCATCCAGCAGGGCAAGCCCCTCGACCAGGGCCCGCTCCTCGGTGCTCTGCATTGGCCACGCCGCGCGGCTCTCACCCACGCGCAGCTTGCCGAACGCCAATTCGGCGGCCTCGATTCCCAATGCGGCCGCCAGGCCCTCGATCTGCTCGAGCCGCGGCATGTGCTTGCCATGACGCCAGTTGGAGACGGTCTGGGTCGTCACCGCGATGCCATGGCGACCAAACAGCTTCAGCAACTCTCCGTCACTGAGCTCGGAACGGCCGGAAGCCTGCAGTGCTTTGTTGAAACGGCTGGCGAAGTCCTCCCGTCTGCGTGCGATGTCCATCCGTGGACGGTAGCGGGCCTCCATCGACGAACTTGCGTAATTAACTTTCAAATAAAGTAAAGTTTACTTTGAATGGGCGTGGCTTCCGCTTAAGCAGACAGGAAGGCAAGTCCCGCAATGCCGCAAGCCTCATCAACGACAGGACGTCGCATGCACGCCAACCCACTCCATCTTGCGATCGAAGCTTCCTACCGATGGATCGACTACCGGCAGGCTTACGCAGCGGTGCTGGAAGGACATGCCAACCCGCAGTCCTGCCTGCTTGAGCTGTTTGTCTTCCGCGTCTGGCTTTCTCAATTCGCCTTGCACCATCTCCAGGGCGGTCGGGCCGATGAGGAAGAAGCGAGTCACAGCAAAAGCACGCCGCCCCCTCCTCTGTGGCTGTTGTCGAAACAGGCCCAGGAGGCCGGCATCATCGGGGATGGTCAGGCAGACTTGCTCGCCACACTGCTCCAGCGACGTTTCCCACATTACGATCGAGCCGCGTCGGCAAGCCGAAGCGTCGAGGATCCTCTGGGCCTGCTGGCAGCGACCTCGGTACTGATCAGCCAGTCGTCCCGGCGTCCGACGGAGGCAGCCACGTCTTGCTTGTTGCGGCGCACGCTGGGTCAGTACAGCGGTATCAAGCATGCCTATCAACTCGGCTGAGCACAGCCCCCATGACCACGGGCACCACCGCATCGCTTGACCTGTCCAGCGCCTTGCACCATGGTTTCGCGCTGACGATCAATCGACCAAGCCCCATGCTCGCGCGCTTCCGCCTCCTCTCGGTCCTGCTGCTCTCCGGCGTCGCCGGATGCGCGCCCACACGCTGGGTGGAGATCGCTGGCCACCGCTACAGCATCGAGGTCGCCGATGACGAGGCCGAGCGCGCGCGCGGGCTGATGTTTCGCGACCAGATGGCCGAAGACCACGGGATGCTGTTCATCCACGAATACGAGGAGCCGATCTCGTACTGGATGAAGAACACCAACATCCCGCTGGACATCCTGTACTTCGACCACGCCCTCAAACTGGTCGGCCAGCAGCGCAACGTGCCCCCGTGCTCGGCGGGCAACGCCTGCCCGGCCTACCCCAGCCACGCCGCCGCGCTGTACGTGCTGGAGCTCAATGCGGGGCAGGCCGATCGCCTCGGGCTCAAGCTCGGCGAGGTGCTCAAGGTCGATCCGGACGTGACTCTCAAGGCCCAGCCCGAGTGACCGCGCGCAGGGCTTGATCCCCCGCGCGAATGGCTGCAGTCTTGGGCCATGGGGGATCGACTGACACTTCCTGATTGGGGTTCGTTGGCCAGTCATGCCGATGACACCCTGCCGCTGCTGGGCACCGCGCTGCTGATCGCGCGCGACGAATACCCGCACCTGGACGCCGACCTCTACGACACCCTGCTGCAGAGCCACGCCGAACACCTGCGCCAGGAGATCGAGCAGATCGCGTCCTGGCCGCTGAAGATGGCGGCGATCAACCGCCACCTGTTCGAGGAACTCGGCTACGCCGGGGACCACGACGAGTACTACGACCCGCGCAACAGCTACCTCAACGAGGTCTTCGAACGCCGGCTCGGCAACCCGATCTCGCTGGCGATGGTGCAGATCGAGGTGGCCCGGCGGCTGGGCGTGCCGCTGGACGGCGTGTCCTTCCCCGGGCATTTCCTGGTCCGCCTGCCGGTGGACGATGGACTCCTGGTGATGGATCCGTTCAACGGCGGTCGGCCGCTGGGGGCCGATGAACTGCGCGAGCGCGCCAAGCCGCATCTGGGCGGCGACGTACCCGACGACAACGTCTTGCTGCAGATCCTCGACCCGGCGCCGCACCGGGCGATCCTGGTGCGCGTGCTACGCAATCTGCACGGCGTGTATGCCGAACGCGCCGAATGGGACCGCGCGGCGCGCTGCGCGGACCGGGTGCTCAAGCTGGTGCCCGACCAGCCCGAAGCGTTGCGCGACCGCGGCATGGCTTATCTCAACCTGGACTATCGCAAGGGGGCGCAGGCCGACCTGACCCGCTACCTGAATCTGGTCCCCAAGGCGCCCGACGCCCAGGCCCTGCGCGATCAGCTCATCGACCTGCACGCGGGCCGTTCCCGCACCCACTGACGCCGCCAACACCGCTCAGGGCGCAGCGCGCAGGTCCGAAGCCACCATCTCCAGGGTGCGACCCAACGCGCCGCGGCCGCGTTCGACCAGCAGGCGCCCGGCCTGGACCATCTGCTCGCGGCGTTCCGGCTCGGCCAGCAGGGCCAGGATCAGGTCACCGACCTCACGCGCGTTGCGCCCCACTTCCAGCGCGCCGGCCTCGGACAGGCGGCGTGAGATCTCCACGAAGTTGTGCAGATGCGGGCCGGTGACCATCGCGGTGCCGACTGCAGCCGGCTCCAGCAGGTTGTGCCCGCCGATGGCCTGCAGGCTGCCGCCGACGAAGGCGACCTGCGCGCAGGCATAGAAGCCCATGAGCTCACCCAGCGAATCGAGCACGAACACCGCATCGCCAGCCGCCGGCCAGCGTCCCACGCTGCGGCGGCCGACCTGCCAGCCGGCGTCCTGGGCCAGTTCCACCGCACGGACGAAACGCTCGGGATGACGCGGGGCCCACAGCAGCAGTAGATCGGGGAAGCGCGCCAGCAGCTGGCGATGGATGGCGATCACCGCCGCCTCCTCGTCCGGGTGCGTGCTGGCGGCGATCCACACCGGCCGGCCGCCCACGTGCTCGCGGAAGCTGCCCACCAGCGACTCCAGGCCGGCCGGAATGGCGATGTCAAACTTGAGGTTGCCGGTTTCCACGATCGCCTCGGGCGCCGCGCCCAGGTGGACGAACCGCTTGCCATCGGCCACCGACTGCGCGCCGATGCGGTGCACGCTGGCCACCACGCGCCGGATCAGCGGGGCCAGCACGCGATAGCCGCGCAGCGAGCGCGCCGACAGTCGCGCGTTGAGGATGTAGGTGCGGATCCCCCTGCCCTTGCAGCCCAGCAGCAGGTTGGGCCACAGCTCGGTTTCCATCACCAGGGCCACGCCGGGCTCGAAGTGCCGCAGGAAGCGCCCGACCGCGCCGGGCAGGTCGTAGGGCGCATAGACGTGGAGCACCTCATCGCCCCACAACGCGCGCACCCGGTCCGATCCGGTCGGGGTGATCGTGGTGACCAGCAGCCGCAGGTGCGGATAGTGACGCCGCAACGCATCGACCACCGGCGCGGCGGCATTGACCTCGCCGACCGACACCGCATGCACCCACACATCCACCGGATGCGGCGGCCCGCTCCAGGCGGCATAACGCTCCCCCCAGCGCTGGAAATAGCCGGGGACGCGGAAGCCGCGCCAGATCAGGTGGTAGACCGTGGCCGGCGTCAGCACGTAGAGCACGGCCGAATACAGGGCACGCAACCATGTTTCGGTCAGGTCACGACGCATCGGGGGGCAAGGATACGTAAAAGGCGCCCGGCTACAATGACCGCATGACACAGCGCCCCGCCGACGCGCCTGCGCGCCAGGCCACTCCATTCGATCCCGGACCGCCACCCCTGCAGCCCTCGACCTGGCCGACCTGGCTTGGCGTAGGCGTTTCGGCGCTGGTCGCGCGCCTGCCCTGGGGCCTGCAGCGCGCGCTCGGCCGTCCGTTGGGCGCGCTGCTGAAGCTCGCCCTGGCCTCTCGCCGCAAAGTGGCCGCGCGCAACCTGGAGCTGTGCTTTCCCAAAGCGGACGCCGCCACCCGCGCGCATCTGCTGGACGAGGTCTTCACCGCGCTGGGCGTGGGAATGTTCGAATTCGCCCGCGCCTGGTGGGGGGATGTGGCGCCGATGCGCAAGAACCTGCGCGTGGAAGGCCTGGAGCACCTCGAGGCCGCGCAGGCGGGGGGGCGCGGGGTGATCGTGATCTCCGGACACTTCACCACGCTCGAATTGTCCGCGCGGCTGATGTGCGACCACGCGCCGCTGGCCGGCATGTACCGGCCACATGCCACCGGCGCGATGGAATGGGCGGTCAAGCGCGGCCGCCTGCGCTATGCCACGGCGATGTTCGGCCGCGAAGAGCTGCGCCCGGCGCTCAAGCACCTCAAGCAGGGCGGCCTGCTGTGGTTTGCGCCGGACCAGGACACCCGGCGCGGGGACAGCGTGTTCGTGCCGTTCTTCGGCCGCCCGGCCTACAGCCTGACCTCCACCCACCAGTTGGCGCGGCTGTCCGGCGCGGCGGTGATCGCCTTCGCCCACGAGCGTCGCCCGGATGGCGGCTATACGCTGCGGCTATCGCCGCCATTCGCGGATTTCCCGTCCAAGGACGCCACCGCCGATACCGCCCGGGTGATGGCCGCGATCGAGGAGATGATCCGCGCGGTGCCAGCGCAATACCTGTGGATCCACAGGCGCTTCAAGCGCCAGCCGGACGGGCGCGGCGCGCTGTATCAGTGAGGCAGGAGTGAGCAGAAGCGGGCTTTCCCGACGTCTCATTCCTCTCCACTCACTTTTCGTTTCTTGCGCTCACTCCTCGCCCAAAGGCACGACCAGGCGCGTGCGGCCCGGGCCGATGCGGTGCGCGAGCGGAGCCGTGGCCCGCTGGCCCGCCTGGCGCCAGGTCAGCACGAATGGTTCGCCGTGGTTGTCCAGGTCCAGCACCGCGCGCTGCGCCTCGCGGCGCCAGGCCAGGTCGACGGTGCCGCCGCTGGCGCCCACCCGCACGCCTTCGACGCGCAGCCAGTCCCAGCCCGCCGGTGGCTGCGGCGCGAAGGCCAGCCGACGATGCGCGCCGTCCGCCTCCAGGCCCAGCAATCCGCCGAGGGCGGCCGACAGGAAGGTGGCCGACGACCACGTCTGCTCCGGCACCGACTCGCGTTGCGGCACGAACGCTTCCCCCGACTGCACCTCGTGCATATGCCCGGGCGCGTCCTGCGCGGCCCAGGGCACCAGCCGCAGCCACAGGTCGGCGGCCTGGGCGCCACGGCCCGCGCGCCATAGCGCCTCGGCCGCCGCCGCGCTGCCCAGGCCCCACACGCTGCCGCCCGCATAGCTTTGCGGATCGTAGTCGGGCGCACTCGCCGGCTTGCTGCGTAGCCCCCAGTCGGTCAGCACATCGGGGGAAGCCAGCTGCGCGAACAGGGCCGCAGCCTCCTGCGGCGTGGCCGCGCCGCTGCCGATGGCGGCCAGGTCCGCCCCGCTGAAGGATTCGCCGCGGCGGCCATCGCGGTAGAAGCCGCTGATCCAGGACGTCGCCGCCGGGTCGCGATAGCGCGCACGGATCGCCAGGCGGGCGCGCTCGGCATCGGCGCGCGCCTGTGTCGCCAGCGCCGCGTCGCCCTGCGTGTCGGCCATCGCCGCCATCGCCTGCGCCGCGTCCACCCAGGCCGCCGACAGGGTCAGCTCGTCGGTCAGCGCGTCCTGTTCGTTGCCGCTCATCTTGCCCGCGGGGACGCGTGGCAACCCGTCGCCGGCATCGATCAGCGAGCGGCAGTAGCGCCACGCCGCCAGCAACTGTGGCCAATGCGCGCGCAGGAAGCCGACATCGCCGCTGGCACGCGCGTACTCGGCGGTCACCGCCAGGAAGTCGAACGCGATGTCCACGTGCGCATACATGTGCGGGTAGTCGCGCACCCACTCCAGGAAGCCCGCGCTCTGCGACAGCTCGTGCCAGAGCATGCCGGTGTCCGGATCCTGGTAGCGCAGCTCGAACGCCAGCTGCGCCGCGGCGCGCTCGAACTGCCCGCTGGCCACCAGCGCGCGCGCTCACCAGCCCGTCGCCGCCGAAGTACCAGGCGTACTGAGGCCGTCGCGCGCCGTGCGAGGGCCCGTAGCCAGCGACCATGCCGCAGCCCAACCGCGCGTTGCACGACCAGGCCTGTTCCAGCGCCACCTGCGCCCAGCGCAGCGCCCGGTTGGCCTGTGCGTCCGGGGTGACGATGCGCAGGCGCATGGCCCGGGCCAGGCGCGCCGCGTCCGCCGGCGCAGGCCCCTCTGGCGCCTGCAGCAGTGCAGTCACGGTGTCGTGCACGTCCTCGCCAGGCTCGCTCTGGGAAGCGAACGCCAGCTCCGCGCAGCGCGCGCCGCCGCAGGCGGTCGGCACCAGGTCCAGGAACAGCGGCTGGCCGAACGCGCTGCCGCGGCGATCGTTGTTGGGCACGCTGTGCGCGCCGGCCTGCGGCGAGGCGATCAGCGCGCGGAACCGGCCGCTGGGTTCCTGCAGCAGCAGCCCGCGCGTGGCCGCATCCCAGGCGAACTCCTGCCCGCCGATGCCGGCCGGCCACATCAGGTTGAGCGAAGGCACCAGGTGCACACGAATGCGCAGCTCGGGCGGCGCCCGTTCCACCCGCAGCCGCACGCGCACGCCGGGCAGCGTATCGCGCGCCTCGATCCGCTCGGACACGCGCAGCCCCGGCGCGACATATGACCGCGTCAGACCGAACGGATCGACCGTGGCCGTGGCCGGCGCCTCCGCGGCGGCCAACGGCGTGCCATCGCCGCGCAGGAATTCCAGCCGATAGCCCGATGCGATCTGCACCGGGAAGCTCCACAGTTCCAGTCCATCGCTGCCGTAGCCGCCGGCAAAGCCGCGCAACCCGTGCGCGGCCAGATATCGCTCCTGCACCGGCGCCGCGACCGTCCAGGACGGCACCTCCGCTTCTTCGGACGGCTCGGCGACACCGGCCCGCGTGGCCTCACTCCCACCGGCCGGCACACAGGCCAGCGCGGCCATGCTCCACACGAGCGCGGACACTCTGCGCAACGGCATGCCCAATCCCCTGGCGCCACACTGGTTCGATTGTGGCCCGCCCACCACACGACAAGCCCGCCGCGCCGCATCATCGAACCGGCGTGCGCGGAGCGAAGCGACGCGTGAGCAGAAGCGGCTTTCGCTCGCTCCTCACTCCCTTCACTCACGCCTCGCTAATAGGGAGAAGCCTCACCCGGCGGCCGGGTCTTGAAGCGCCGGTGCCACCACAGGTACTGCTCGGGATGGGCGCGCACCACCGCTTCCAGCTCGCGCATGTAACGCGCGGCGAACGCAGCCGGATCGGCGCTGCGGGCTTCTTCCCACGGCGGGTCGATGCGCACGCGATAGCGTCCGTCGGGCAGGCGCTGGCACCAGTACGGCAGGATTTCCACGCCGGCGCGGCGGGCCAGGTCGGGCGTGGTGGTCAGGGTCGCCGCTGGCACGCCGAAGAACGGGACGAAGGCGCTGTTGTAGGTGAAGTTCTGGTCGGCCAGATAGGCCACCAGGCCGCCCCGGGAAAGTGTGCGCAACAGGCCGCGCACGTCCTTCTTGCCGATCACACTGGCGAAGGCGTGCTGACGTCCATCCTGCATCAGGCGCTCGCCGCAGGAACCGTCGACGCGCCGGACCATGCACGAGAGCGGCTCGCCCAGCGCCTCGCCGAGCAGGCGCCCGCCCAGGTCCAGATGCGGAAAGTGCGCGGTCAGCAGCAGGACACCGCGTCCGCCCCGACGCGCAGCCTGCAGATGTTCGAGCCCCTCGACCTCGGCCAGGCCGCGCAACGCGCGCGCCGGTGCGTACCAGGCCCGCGCCATTTCCAGTAGCCCGGTGACGCTGGCCCGGGTGTTCGCGCGGACCAGCGTCTCGCGCGCCGCCTCGTCCAGCGTGGGGAAGCACAAGGCCAGGTTGGTCCGCGCGATGCGCCGGCGGCCGGCCAGCAGCGGTGTCAGCACGCCGGCCAGCACGCGTCCCCAACGCAGCAGACGTCGCTGCGGCCAGTGCGCCACTCGCCGGCATACCCAGCGGGCAGGCGCGACGAACCAGCAGCGCGGCTCAGTCCGGGGCGACATCGTGGCAGGCCAGCAGGCTGCCCGTATACAGCGCGGCCAGCATCAGGGCCAGCCCGCCCCAGAACGTGGAATAGAACGCCAGGTGGGTGTTGAACGGGAAGACGGTCACCGCCAGGGCCAGCATCGCCGGCCGGGCCCGGTCCCGCGCCTCCATGGGCGAATAGCGCCATGCCCGCCAGGCCATCGCCGCGCCAGCCAGCCACATCAGCAGGCCCAGGGCGCCGGTCTCGCTCAGGATCTCCAGCACGATCTGGTGCGCATGCAGGGCCGGGCCCGCGCCCCAGGCCGGAGCCACGCCCGGCGTGGGATCGCAGGCGGGGAAGACCTCGCGGAAGTCGCGCACGCCAACCCCGTTGAAGGGATGGGCGCGGATCATGCAGCCCGCGGCTTCCCAGATTCGCGCGCGGCCAGACAGCGCCGTATCCACTCCGGTCTCGTCGGCGCTCATCGCCGTGGTGGTCAGTTGGACCCGTTCGCGCACCTGCGGGGAGACCACCGCCAGCCCGGCCAGGGCCACCAGGCCGGCCAGTCCCACGCCCAGCAGGCGCTTGCAGCCCAGCAGGCGCCAGCCGGAGAACAGCAGCACCAGCGCATAGGTGATCCATGCAGCCCGCGCACCGGCCAGCAGGATGACCACGCCCACGGCCGCCGCCGCCACCAACCACCCCAGGATGCCGAACCTGCGCCCGGCCGCGAACAGCGCAAACGGCGACAGACTGGCCAGGACCAGGCCCAGCTTGAGGTTGCACGGTCCCAGCACGCCGCTGAGGCGATCCACCGCCGCGGTTTCGGCCGCGGTGCACATGCCGTGGCCGCTGATCACGTGCTTGAGCTGGTCGATGCCAAAGAACAGCGGACTGGTCCCGGAGATGGCCTGGGCCAGCGCGTCCACCGTCCAGATCGCCAGGATGATCGCCAGTCCCCCGAAGGTGACCCTGCGGCCCCGGTCGTTGGCCACTGCCGAGGCGACCAGCCACAGGAAGGGCAGGTAGCGGATATCGGTGGCCACCTTGCTCCAGGCGTGCGCCGGGTCCACCGCGTCGAAAGCCGAGACCAGCTGGGGGACCCAGTAGGCGAAGAACATCACGCTGGTCAGTGCCCAGGCTTCGTTGCTCAGCAGCCGGGTGCCATTGCGGAACCGCTGCAGCACCAGTTGCACCAGCGCGGCCAGTGCGCCCAGGGCGAGCACGCCCTCGGCATAGCCCGGCGCCGGCCATAACGCCACGAACACCAGAATCCAGGCCGGCGCCCAGCGCCAACCATCGGCACGCGGGGCGGTGCGAAGCTCGGTGGCGGCGGCGGTCATGGGGTCGCGAGTTCCTGGTAGAGCGAGAGCGTGGTGTCCTGCATCGTGGACAGCGTGTAGGGCATGGTAGCTGGCGGGGTGGGCGGATCGTCCAGCAGCCCGAGCGCGGTGGCCGTAAGCGCCTGCAGGTCGAACGGCGGCACGGCGCCTCGCGGCTGCAGTTCGGCCAGCAGCTCGCCGACCCCGCCGTGGGCCCAACCCAGCACGGGACGGCCGACCGACAGCGCCTCCACCACGGTCCGACCGAACGCCTCCGGCTTGCGCGAGAGCTGCAGGATCAGGTCGCTGGCGGCGTAGGCACGGGCGATGGCGCTGGTGGGCGCGGTGAAGGCCACCGCCCCGGCAATGCCCAGTTGCGCGGCCTGGGCTTCCAGCTCGGCGATGTAGGCCTCCCGACCGGGCTCGCGCGCACCGGGCAGCCACAGGCGCGCATCGCGGCCGGCGGCGCGCACCGCCGCCAGCAGGGCCAATGCATCGCCATGGCCCTTGAGCCGGGTGCCGCGGCCAGGCAAGAGCAGCAGCGGCCCTTCGCCGCCCAACGCGGGGATCTGTTCGGCGAGCTCGGCACGCATCGCGCCATCTGGCCAGCCGACGCGTGGAAATTGCGCGGGGTCGATGCCACGCGGGATGACGCGCAGCCGCGCCGGATCGGTGCGCGGATAGTGCGCCAGGACGTAGCGGCGCACGGTGTCCGACACACAGACCACGCGCTCGCCGCTGGCCATGATGGCGCTGTAGCGCCCCGGCGAATTGAGCCCGTGCACCGTGGTAACCCAATGTGGGCGCGTACCGGCCGGTAGCTGCTTCAACGCGACCCAGCCCAGCCAGGCCGGCAGCCGCGAGCGGGCGTGCACGATGTCGGGCCGCTCGGCAGCCAGCACGGCGCGTAGCCCGCGAATATGACGCAGCGTCGCCAGGGACTTGCGCCCGATGTCCAGACAGATGTGCTGCGCGCCACTGGCTTGCAGTGCCGGCACCAGACGCCCTCCCGCGGAGACAACGATGGCGCGATGACCGGCGGCGACGAGCGCAGCGGCGATTTCCAGCGTGGAACGCTCAACGCCGCCGGACTGCAGCGCCGGCAGCAGTTGCAGAACCGTCAGCCGGCGTGCCGGCCCGGCGCTGTCAGTCGACAAGAACGAAGTGCGAACCGCAGTAGGGGCACTGGGTCTCGCCGTTGGGCTCGTCCTCGATGGGCAGGTAGACCCGCGGATGCGAGTTCCATAGCACCATCGACGGCAGCGGACAGCTCAAGGGCAGGTCGGCGCGGGACACGGTGTAGCGCTTTTCGGCATTGGCCGGCGCGGTGGCGGTTTGGCTCATGGCGGACTCTGGGAATCGCGGACCTGGAAGAACGGGATTCTACCAGCCAAGGCACGGATGACATCGACTGGAGGATGGGCGAGCCGCCACGGCGGCGATGGGGTTTGACTGGAGAGCTTCATCGCCGCCGTGGCGGCTTCCACACATTCAGCGCCAGCGCTTTCCGTTGGGCTCAGCGCGCGGCCTTCCAGGCGCGCAACGCGGCCTCGAAGCGCGAAAGCCCTTCGGCCAAGTCGGCCTCGGTGAGATTCAGCGCCGGCACGAAACGCAGCACGTCCGGGCCGGCCTGCAGCAGCAGCAGGCCGTGTGCGGCGCACTGGTCCAGGATCGCCGCGGCCTGGCCGGCGTGCTCGGGGCGCAGCACCGCGCCGATCATCAGGCCACGGCCACGGATCTCGGAAAACAACGCCAACTCGGCATCGATCCTGGCCAGCGCCGCGCGCAGTGCCTCGGCCTGGCGCGCCACGTTCTGCGCGATGGCCTCGGAGCCCAGCTTGGCCAGTGCCACGCGCGCCACCGCCGAGGCCAGCGGGTTGCCGCCGAAGGTGGTGCCATGCGCGCCGAACTGCATCACCTCGGCCACGCGCGGGCCGACCAGCATCGCACCGATCGGCAGTCCCCCGCCCAGCGACTTGGCCAGGGTGACGATGTCGGGGGTGACCCCGTCGTGCCAGTGCGCAAACAACGCACCGGTGCGGCCCATGCCGCACTGGATCTCGTCCAGCACCATCAGCGCGTCGTGCTGGTGGCACAGCGCCTCGATGGCCTTCAGATAGCCCGGCGCGGCCGGAACCACGCCGCCCTCGCCCTGCACGGGCTCGATCATCACCGCAGCCACGTCGCCGTGTGCCATCGCCGCTTCCAACTGGGCCAGGTCGTTGAAGTCGACGTAACGGAAGCCGCCCGGCAGCGGCTCGTAGCCTTCCTGGTACTTGGGCTGGGCGGTGGCGGTGACTGTCGCCAGGGTGCGGCCATGGAAGCTGCCGCGGAACGTCACGATCACGCGCTTGTCCGGACCGCGCCCCTGCTCGGCTGCCCACTTGCGGACCAGCTTGATCGCCGCTTCATTGGCCTCGGCGCCGGAGTTGCACAGGAAGGCGCGACTGGCGAAGCGCGAGGCCTCCACCAGTTCCTGCGACAGGCGCAGCGGCGGCTCGCTGTAGAAGATGTTGCTGGTATGCCAGAGCTTGCCGGCCTGCTCGATCAGCGCCGCGGTCAGGTCCGGGTCGTTGTGGCCCAGGCCGCACACGGCGATGCCGGCGGACAGATCGATGTACTCGCGGCCGTCGGTATCCCACACGCGCACGCCCTGGCCGCGCTCCAGCACCAGTTCGCGCTGGCGATACACGCTCAGCGTGTACTGCTTGGCGGAGGCGATGAGGTCGGAGGCGGCGGTCATGGCGGTGAACCTTGTGCTGACGAGGGGGATGAACCCGGCATTGTCGCGCATCGGCGCGGCCAGCGTGTGGCCGCGGGCGGCGCTTCAGCGGGCAGCGTCGCCTGTACAGGCCGGTGAGTCCGGGGCCGGACGGATGTCATCGTCGGCGCGCAGGGGGCCGGTGCAGGTCACCCGCCGCGCCGCCACGCTCTGGCTGCGTAGCAGATGACCATCCGACCAGGCCTGGACCAAGAAGTGATCCAGGACGCCGCGCGGCGTCTGCGTCGGCGGATCCAGCAGGGTGACGACGTCGCGTTCGCCCAGTACACCGGCCGGCATGTCCACCAGCGGACCGGGATCGACCGCCGCCACGCCGGGTGCTGCCGGCGGGAGGACATAGAACACGAAGCCGTCCTCGGTTGGACGCCAGCCGGCGGTATGCCGCCGGGCCCGCAGGAATGTCTGCAGGACCACCCGGCGCGGTGCGATCCCCGGTGCGCGTGCCAGGTCCTGGGCCAGCAGCCGCGCACCCTCGTCGTCCAGGTCATGCACTGCCCAGGCCAGCAGCGGACAGGCACCGCTGCCCGCGGCGGCCGCACGCTCGGCCAGGAGCGCGGCCAGCGCCGGGACGGGGCGACGGCCGGTCAGCTCCCCTGGCATCCAGGACTGGATCGACATGCCGGGCGGCGCGTAATGCCCGAAGAAATCGCGTTCGGCCAACTGACGGAACGCGGGCGTCGGCGGTCCGAACTTGTAGGGATGCATCACCGGCACGACCTGCCCCGCGCAGCCGGGGATGGCCGCCACGAAAGCCGCAGTGTCACGCCAGGGCTCATTACGCTGCACGAACCGGCCGCTCAACAGCCAAAGCTGCGCGCCCACCGCGACCACGAGCAGCGCGGCCATCACCCGGTTGGCCCGGGTCGGGCTTACCGGGCCGGCCGCGTCGTACAGCCAAGCCAGCAGTGCGCAAATGAACGGCAACGCAGTCAGCAGGTTCCGAGCCGAATACGACGGCGCCAGCAGGCAACTCACCAGGATCCCGCTGACGACCATGCCGGCCACCACGAACAGTGAAAGCCGCGCCACCGCCGATCCCCCAGCAGGGACCCGCGCCTTCAGGCTGCCACGACCGTGGCGGAGCCGTCGCCACACCGCGGCCACGCACAGGCCCGTCAGCGCCCAGCCCGAGGCCGCGGTGGCCAGGTGCTTGTTGGCCATGCGGGTCTGGGACCAGAAGAACCCGAGATCGGCGTGGTACCAGGTGTGCCCCACGTCTTGCTCCGTGGCGTGCCACAGCAGCCAGGTGTAGCCCCCGACCGCCGCAAGAATCGCCAGCCCGGCGGCGATCACCGGCAGCCGCAGGCGCGGCACCGCCAGCAGCCAGGCCATCACCATGCCGGTCAACAGCAACAGATAGAAGTGCACGAAACTGCCGGCCAGTCCCAAGACGACAAGCGCTGCGAAGGCCAGCAGCGGGAAGCGGGCTCGGGCGGCGACGTGTTCGCGCAGCCAGAGGCCCACGCCCATCAGATCGGCGGCGATGAGGATGCACAGGCCGTAGCTGCGCGCGTTCTGCGCCTGTTCGAACCAGAACGTGGACACCGCCGCCACGGCCAGCGCGTAGCCCACCGCCATCGGGCTGAAGCGCCGCCACAGCAGGCGGCCGGTCAGCAGCAGCGCCAGGACCGCACACACCGCACTGGGCAGACGCAGCCAGGCTTCGGACAGGTCGCCCAGCCGGCTCCAGCCCTGCAGCAACACGTAGTACAGCGGGGGATGCACGTCAGTCAGCGCGCGCTGCCACAGTCCGTGCAGACCGCCGTCGCCTCCGATCACGAACACCGTGAACAACTCGTCGGCCCAGTAGTTGCTGCGACCCAACTGCACGAAGGCGAATACGCAGGCCACCAGCACGATCGCGGCATAAGCGAAGGCAGGCCAGCGCACACGGGCGGTGGCGGAAGACATGGATTGCATGGCGTCGATCAGGGCGAGGGAGGAGACCGCGTCAGCACGAGGGCGCAAGCCCCGCACCGCGAACAGGCGCGCATCATACGGTCGCAGGCCGCGCCACGCGGCCGGACCACTCAGCCTGCGTGCAGCCTGGCCCCGCGGTCTAGAGAAGGATCAAGGCGTGCGAAATGTGACGCTTCGACCAGCCCGCGCCACAATGCCCTGATGCGACTGCTCTCCAATCCCCAACTCAATCCGGCGGCCGAGACTGGCTGGCGCAAGCGCTGGTTCGACATCATCTACCGGCATGACGACGCGCCCTCGCGCAACTTCGACCTGCTGCTGGTGGTGGCCATTATCGCCAGCGTCCTGGTGATCATGGTCGACAGCGTGCAGGACCTGCATCGACGCTATGCCACGGTGCTGTACGTGGTCGAGTGGGCCTTCACCGCGATGTTCACCGCCGAATACCTGCTGCGTCTGATCGTGGTGCGTCGGCCGCTGCGCTATGCGATGAGCATCTGGGGCGTGATCGACCTGCTGTCGATCCTGCCCAGCTATGCCTCGCTGCTGATCCCCGGCGCGCAGAGCCTGCTGGTGGTGCGCGTGCTACGCATCCTGCGCCTGTTCCGCATTCTCAAGCTCACCCAGTACGTGGAGGAGTCCGGCGTGCTGATGAGCGCGCTGTGGCGCAGCCGGCGCAAGGTGGCCGTGTTTGTCAGCACCGTGCTGACTTTGGTGGTGATCTTCGGTGCGCTGATGTACCTGGTCGAGGGGCCCGAGCACGGCTTCACCAGCATCCCCACCAGCATGTACTGGGCCATCGTCACCATGGCCACGGTCGGCTTCGGCGACATCGCCCCGCAGACCACGCTGGGACGCTGCATCACCTCGCTGCTGATCCTGATCGGCTACAGCATCATCGCCGTGCCCACCGGCATCTATACCGCGGAACTGGCCGCTGGCCTGCGCGAGGCCAGCGCCAACCACGACCATCGCGGCTGCCCGGAGTGCGGGCTGGAAGGCCATGAGCCCGACGCCCGCCACTGCCGCGGCTGCGGCCATGCCCTGCACGCGCCGATGCCGTAAGGCACCGGCACGGCGGGTTCACCAGACGCCGGTGTTTTCCATCGAGGCCCACGGCTCGGCCGGGGCCAGCGCCGTCCCCTTCTGCAGCAGTTCGATGGAAATCAGGTCCGGGCTGCGCACGAAGGCCATATGCCCATCGCGCGGCGGGCGGTTGATGGTCACGCCCATGGCCTGCAGGTGTGCGCAGGTAGCGTAGATGTCGTCCACCTCGAAGGCCAGGTGGCCAAAATTGCGGGCACTGCCGTAATCCTCGTCCGAGCCCCAGTTGTAGGTCAGCTCGATCTCGGCCTCCGGCTGGCCGGGCGCGGCGAAGTAGACCAGGGTGAACTTGCCCGCCTCGCTGTCCTTGCGCCGGGTCTGGACCAGGCCCAGGCCCTCGGTGAAGAACTTCGAGGTGGCGTCCAGGTCGTGGACGCGGATCATGGCGTGCAGGTATTTCATGGTGTCGCGAAGCTCCGTTCGAACGCGGCGTGGGGCCGCCGGGCCGTGCAGTGTAGGTGCCGCCGCGCGAACGCTCAGTCCAGAAACAGGTCCGGCAGCAGCGGCTGATCCGGATCGACCGCGTAGCCGGACAGATCGGTGATACCCGCCTGCGCCAGCACCTCGTCATCGATCAGGAACTGGCCGGAGAAGCCGGCTGCCTCGCGCACCAGCACCGCATGCGCCGCATCACCCATGATCGCCGGCGCACGGCCATTGGCCGTGGATACGCCGGGAATCATGTTCAACGCATCGGTGGAGATCAGCGTGCGCGGCCACAGCGCGTTGACCGCCACGCCCTGTGGGCCAAACTCGGCCGCCAGGCCGAGGGTCACGAAACTCATGCCCATCTTGGCCAGCGTGTAACCGGCATGCGGTCCCCACCACTTGGGGTCCAGCGACGGCGGCGGGCACAGGGTCAGGATGTGGGGGTTCGGGGCCTCCAGCAGATGCGGCAGGCAGGCCTGCGCGCACAGGAAGCTGCCGCGCGCGTTGACCTGCTGCATCAGGTCGAAGCGCTTCATCGGCGTGTCCAGCGTGCCGCGCAGCCAGATCGCGCTGGCGTTGTTGACCAGGATGTCGATCCCGCCGAAGGCATCGACCGTGGCGGCCACCGCCGCGCGCACCTGGTCTTCCTCGCGGATGTCGCACTGCAGGGCCAGGCCCTGCCCGCCGGCGTCGTTCACCGCCTGCGCCGCGGTATGGATGGTGCCCGGCAGCCTGGGGTTAGGCACGGCCGACTTGGCGGCGATGGCGACATTGGCCCCGTCGCGGGCGGCGCGCAGCGCGATGGCCAGGCCAATGCCACGCGAGGCACCAGTAATGAACAAGGTCTTGCCGGACAGACTGGACATGAACGCTCCCTCAGCACGCCGGGGCCGGATGCCCCGCGGCGGCACAGTCTAGCGGGGCGGACACCTTGGCCCTTCTATAATCGCGCCGATGGATTCCTGGTTCGATGGACTGCTGGACTGGATCACCGCACATCCGGCCGCAGCCGGCGCGGTGGTGTTGCTCGTGGCCTTCGCCGATGCGCTGGTGATCGTGGGGGCCATCGTCCCGGCGTTGCCGCTGCTGACGGCGGTGGGCGTCATGATCGGGCTAGGCAAGATTTCTGCGCCTTACGCCATCGCCTGTGCGGCGCTGGGTGCCTTCGCCGGCGACGGGGTCAGCTTTTGGGTGGGGCGACGCTGGGGCACCCAGCTGCGCGGATTCGGGCCATTCCGGCGTTATCCCCAGTTGCTGGAACGTGGCGAGCGCCTGTTCCGCCGCAACAGCCTCAAGGCGATCTTCATCGCCCGCTACGTGGGACCGGTCCGGCCCTTCGTGCCCGCGGTGGCCGGCATGCTGGACATGCCACTGCGCCGCTATCTGCCGGCCAGCGCCGCCGCGGCGGTGTCCTGGGCGGTGCTGTTCCTGCTGCCGGGCTGGCTGCTGGGCCAGGCCTACGACGCGGTGGCCGCGGTGGCCGGCCGCCTGGCGGTGGTGCTGGGGCTGCTGCTGGTCGTGCTCGGCGCGATCTGGGCGACGGTGCTCTACAGCTACCGGTGGTTTGCCGATCACGCCGACAGCCTGCTGGCCCGGGGCCTGGCATGGTCACGCGCGCACCCGGTGCTGGGACGCTACTCGGTGGCCATCTTCGATCCCGGCCGTCGGGAAACCGTTTCGCTGGCCGTCCTGGCGGTCGCGCTGCTTGCGGTGGCCTGGCTGCTGTTCGCCTTCCTGGTGATCGTCGTGGGCCACGGCGAACCGTTGGGCGTGGACCTGTGGCTGTTCGAGCTGATGCACAGCCTGCGCAACCCATTGGCCGACCGGCCGCTCGCGGCGGTGGCCGCACTGGGCGATGCCGATGTACTGGGCCCGGCCGCGCTGGCGGTGCTTGGCTACCTGGCCTGGCGCAAGCGTTGGCTGGCGGCGGGTCACTGGCTGGCCGCCATCGCCTTCGGCCTGGCGCTGACCGCTTGGCTGGGCGCGATGGTGGACATTCCCAAGCCGCCCACGGTCAGCGGCGGGTTCGGGTTCCCCTCCATCGCGGTGACCATGAGCACGATCATCTTCGGCTTCTTCGCCGTGCTGATCGCGCGCGAGTTGCCCGGACGCGACCGGGCCTGGCCGTACATGGTCGCCGGGATGGTGGTTAGCACGATCGGGTTCGCTCGGGTCTACCTGGGCGCCCACTGGCTGAGCGACGTGATCGGCGGGATGCTGCTGGGCGTGGTGTGGCTGCTGATCCTGGGCGTGGCCTACCGCCGCCGCACCAGCCGCGCCCTGTGGATCAAGCCCCTGGCGTGGATGTTCTACGGCGTGTTCGCGCTGGCCGCCCTATGGCATGCGCCGCGCGCGGTGGACGCGACCCTGGACCGGTTCGACGCCTCCCTGACCCCCATCGCGCTACCGCTGGACGCCTGGTGGGCCGACGCATGGCGCACCCTGCCGGCGACCCGCAACGAGTTCGACGACGAACAGCGCTGGCCGCTGGACGTGCAGATGGCCGGCCCCCTGAAACCGCTGGTGCGTCGCCTGGAGGCCGATGGCTGGCGCCTGCAGCGGCAGGCCGGCTGGGAACGTGCGTTGCAGCTGCTCGATGGCGACCTGCCGCCACAGGGGCATCCGGTCCTGCCGGCCACGTTGGACACCCACGCCGAAAGCCTGCTGATGCTCAAACCTGGCCCGCGCCCGGACCAGCAGTACGCGCTGCGGCTGTGGTCCACCCCCCTGCTGCTGCAGCCCGGGGAGGTTCCGCTGTGGATCGGGGGGGCGCAGACCCTGGAGCATCGGACCTTGCTGGGTCTGGTCGGTCTTTGGCGCCCGCTGGCCGACGCCAACGCCTCGCTGGACGCGGTGACCGCGTCGGTCTCAGGGTTGCCGCAAGCCATCGCCCCACACCCGGCCACCGGACTGCCCGTCCTGCGTCTGCGCACCGACCGCGAGCCAGCGACCGTGCTGGCACCGGTCAAGGCCAGAACCTCACCGCCCTGACGCCAGCGCAGGATCGAGTCGCGGCGGGGCGACTCAGGCCATCAGAGCCAGGAGATGATCCAGCCGCGCGTGCGGATCGTCTTCCTGCAGGACCGCCAGGCGCTGCGCATCGCTCAATGGCAGCAATTCGGCCAGGCGCCACCCGACCCAGGCTGCGCTGTCCAGGTCGCGAGGCGTCATGCCCGGCGGGGTCGCCCCGGCCTTCTCGAAGATCTTTTCCAGCACGGTGGCCAGCAGGCCGTGTTCTGGCCGCAGCTCGTCGTCGGGCTCCGGTTCGCACCAGTCCACTTCCCCCACGACCAGCCCGTTGTCGCGCACGCGGGTGCGCTGCACGTGGAAACGCCGACCACCGCGCAGGCGCAGGTTGAGCAGGCCATCCTCACCGGTGCCGAAGTCCTCGATGGTGGCCTCGGTCCCGTACGCCGCCGGCGCGGCCGGCGTGCCGGCCTCTTCGCCATCCAGGATCAGGCATACGCCAAAGCCCTTGCCGCTGCGGCCGCACTCGCGGATCAAATCCAGATACCGCCGCTCGAACACACGCAACCCGAGCCCCGCGCCAGGCAGCAGCACGGTGTGCAACGGGAACAGGGGCAAGGATTCGGTCGCGGGCATGGCCTCAGTGTAAACAGGCGCGCAGGCAGCGTCCTGCACGTTGTTTTGACGCCGCCTCAGGCCTGCAGCGCGGCCAGAAACCGCCGCGGCGCACCGTCGAAGCCGCCGTTGGACATGAAGACCACATGGTCGCCTGCGCGTGCAACTTCACCCAGCGCGGCCAGCAGTGCGTCGCTGTCGGGCACCGCGCGCGCATCCCCGCGCACCGCGCCGATCACCTTGCCTGCATCCCACGCCAGCGCCGGGCGATGCAGGAAGACCACCGCGTCGGCCGCGGCGAGCGACGGCGCCAGCGCCTCGGCATGTGCGCCCAGGCGCATCGAATTGCTGCGTGGTTCCATCGCCACCACAATGCGCGCATCGCCCACCTTCGCCCGCAGGCCTTCCAGCGTGGTCGCGATCGCGGTGGGATGGTGGGCGAAGTCGTCGTAGACGGTGATGCCGCGCGCCTGGCCGATCACCTCCAGCCGGCGCTTGACGCCGCGGAAGTCGGCCAGCGCCGGCATCACCGCCGCCAGGTCCACGCCGACCGCGGCGGCGGCCGCCAGGGCGGCCAAGCCGTTGAGCACGTTGTGGCGGCCCAGCAGCGGCCAGTGCACTTCACCGACTTCCACGCCCTGCTTCAGCACAGCGAAGGCGCTGCCATCGGCGGCGATCAGGCGCGCGCTCCAGTCCAGCGACGCCTCGAAGCCGAAGCGTTCCACCGGCGTCCAGCAGCCCATCGCCAGCACCTCGTCCAGGCGCGCATCGGCGCCATTGACGATCAGCCGCCCATTGGCCGGCACGGTGCGCACCAGGTGGTGGAACTGGCGCTGGATGGCGGCCACGTCCGGGAAGATGTCGGCGTGGTCGTATTCCAGGTTGTTGAGGATCGCCACGCTCGGGCGGTAGTGCACGAACTTGCTGCGCTTGTCGAAGAACGCGGTGTCGTACTCGTCGGCTTCCACGACAAACAGTGGCCGCTCCGCCACGGCCGGCACTTTGCTTCCTTCTCCCTCCGGGAGAGGGCGGCGCGCACCGCCGGATGCGGATTCAGCCACAGGACGCCCCAGCCGGGCCGACACGCCGAAATCTTCCGCCACCCCGCCGATCAGGAAGCCCGGCGCACGCCCGGCCACCTCCAGCAGATAGGCCAGGATCGTGGTGGTGGTGGTCTTGCCGTGGGTGCCGGCCACCGCCAGCGTCGTGCGGCCCGGCAGCACCGCTTCGCTGAGCCATTGCGCGCCGGAGGTGTAGCGACGGCCCTCATCGAGCACCGCTTCCACCGCGGCATTCCCGCGCGAGAGGGCGTTACCGACGATGACCGCATCACAATCGGGCGAGATGTTGCCGGGCAGATAGCCCTGGGCCAGTTCGATGCCCAGTTGCGCCAACTGGGTGGACATGGGCGGATAGATCGCCTGGTCGCTGCCCTCGACGGTGTGGCCCTGCTCGCGGGCCAGTGCGGCCACACCGCCCATGAAGGTGCCGGCGATGCCCAGGATATGCAGTTTACTCATGCGCCCATTGTTACCGATCGGGCCCAGCGGCACGACCGTCGCATACGAAAAAGGCGCCCTGCGGGCGCCTTCATCGTCACCGACAATCCGCCACTCAGGCCTTGTCGGTGGCCAGCGCGTCGGTCAGGCGCTTGGTAATTTCATCCAGCTCGCCCACGCCATCGACCACGGTCAGGCGCCCCTGGTCCTTGTAGAAGCTGATCACCGGCGCGGTGCTGCTTTCGTAGACTTCCAGGCGCTTGCGCACCGACTCGGGGTTGTCGTCGGCACGACCCTCGGCCTTGGCACGGCCGGCGATGCGCTCGACCAGCAGGTCGGTCGGCACATCCAGCTGCACGGCGGCGTCCATCGGCTGGCCGATGCGCTCGAGCAGGCGGGTCAGGGCATCGGCCTGGGCCAAGTTGCGCGGATAGCCGTCCAGGATGAAGCCATTGGCCACATCGCCCTGGGACAGGCGCGATTCCAGCATGCCCAGCAGGATTTCGTCGGACACCAGGTTGCCGGCGTCCATCACGGCCTTGGCCTGCTTGCCCAGTTCGGTCCCGGCGGCGACCTCGCCACGCAGCAGGTCGCCCGTGGAAATATGCGGCACCTTGAGGAAGTCCTTCAGGCGCGTGGCCTGCGTGCCCTTGCCCGAACCCGGGGGTCCCAGGAGAACCAGTCGCATCGTGTCACTCCAAACATTCAATGAGGAAACTCGGGGAGCGGGCCCGGGCTGCCAGCCTGGCGGCGGCGCCGACGCGGCCGGCGCATCGATGTGGGAAGCTTACCCCATCCGGTCATGCGCCCAAGGTAGGACGATGGTGAAACCCACGCTTCTATATGCCCAGTCCGGCGGCGTCACCGCCGTCATCAACGCCACCGCCGCCGGCGTCATCGGCGAGGCAAGGCGCCACAAGATCAAGGTCTTGGCCGCCCGCAACGGCATCCTGGGCGCGTTGCACGAGGACCTGATCGACACCTCGCGCGAGTCGCTGGCGGCGATCAATGCCCTGGCCCATACCCCCGGCGGGGCCTTCGGCTCGTGCCGGGTCAAGCTGAAGTCGCTGGAGGCGGACCGTGCCCGCTATGAACGCCTGCTGGAGGTACTCAAGACCCATCACGTGCGCTGGTTCCTCTACAACGGCGGCAACGACTCGGCCGATACGGCGTGGAAGGTGTCCCAGTTGGCCCAGGCCTTCGACTACCCGCTGACCTGCGTGGGCGTGCCCAAGACCATCGACAATGACCTGGCCGTCACCGATACCTGCCCGGGCTTCGGGTCGGCGGCCAAGTACACCGCCGTCTCGGTGCGCGAGGCGGCCCTGGACGTCGCGGCGATGGCGCAGACCTCGACCAAGGTCTTCGTGTACGAGGCCATGGGCCGCCATGCCGGGTGGTTGGCCGCCGCGGCCGGCCTGGCCGGCCCGACGCCGGCCGATGCGCCGCACATCCTCCTGTTCCCCGAACGCGCCTATGACGAGGCGACGTTCCTGGCCCAGGTCGACAAGGTGGTCAAGCAGGTCGGCTACTGCGTGGTCGTGGCCAGCGAGGGTATCCGCACCGCCGATGGCCGCTTCGTGGCCGATGCGGGCGGGGGCGCCGATGCATTCGGCCATGCGCAGTTGGGTGGCGTGGCAGCTTACCTGGCCGGCAAGGTCAAGGCGACGCTGGGATACAAGGTGCATTGGGCCCTGCCCGACTACCTGCAGCGCTCGGCCCGGCATATCGCCTCCAAGACCGACTGGGCCCAAGCCCAGGCCGTCGGCAAGGCGGCCGTGCAATACGCGCTGAAGGACATGAACGCGGTGATGCCGGTGATCGTGCGTACCTCGGACGCGCCGTATCGCTGGAAGATCGAGCCGGCGCCGCTGTCCAAGGTGGCCAACCACGAGAAGACAATGCCGGCCAGCTTCATCCGCAAGGACGGCTTCGGCATCACCTCCAAGGCGCGCGCCTACCTGGCCCCCCTGATCAAGGGCGAAGCCCCGCTGCCTTACGGCAGCGACGGCCTGCCCCGCTACGTGACCCTGAAGAACGTGCCGGTGAAGAAAATCCTCCCGGCCTGGGATTGCCTGAGCCGCCTGCCGCCTGCCGCCTGCCGCTGACCGCGCCGCGGCAGGTCAGCGGCAGGGCGTGCCCTCCATCTCCAGCTTGGCCGCATAGGCCGGCAGCGCCGCAAGCTTGCCGGCTGCGGCCTGCGCCTTGGCGTCCTGCAGATAGATGCGGGCGCGCTCCTGGCCATCCAGCTTAAGCGCCTGCCCGGCTGGTTTGCGCCAGACCTGGACCACGGCCACCTGGCCACTGCAACTGGCCGAGGGCACCTTGATGATGTCGTTGAGCTTCCAACCGGTGTCGACGCTGGGCTGCACCTTGGCGTAATCCATGAAGGCGGCGCGGGCCTGGCAGGTGGGACTGGTGCGGACCAGGGTCATCGCATACGGGTCGGCGGTATTTCCGGTGAAGGTGCCTTCGATCCGGGTGCAGGCCTCAGGAATCTGCCGCACCGTGTGCAGCGCCCCGACCGCCTGCGGCGTGCCGACCGGGCGCCGAATCTCAGGCTGCGCCTGGGCCAGCGCTAGGGCGGGGAGCAGAAAGACCAGGCTGCAGCAACGTAGAACCAGGACGGACATCGGCGACTCCTGCGCAAGAACCTAAGGTCCGGCAGGCTGGCAGGGACTTGCTGAATGCCCGGTGTGGGCGACCGTTCGTCGGGCATCGCGGCCCCCAGCAGCGCAAGTGAATGGACCCAATGACGTAGTGTGACCAGGTTCTCACGTATTCTGCGTTCTGATCTACAGACGCGACCAGGCCGGCCCGGCCTGACGTGTCGCGACTGCGTGCCTTCAGTCGCCCCCCTAGCGTCATCCAAACGGTGCTCGATGAAAGTAGTCATGTTGACGGTGCACGAGGCTTCGTCAGCCAGGAAGGTGGATTTCCATTTCTGGACCGACGTCCTGGCCTCCCGGGGCGACGAGGTGGACTTCGTCACCATTGGGTTGAGCCCATTGACCAAGTTCAAGCCGCAGGCCCGACAGTTCCAGGGGCCGTACAACGCCTGGATCAGCGTGGCGCCCGGCGTGCGCAAGCACCTGTGGCGCCCGATGTTCCACCCTCTGTCGCTGGGCAAGGCTGCGGTGGACCTCCTGACCAAGCCGCTGTTTTCGCTGTATCCGCTGCTGCTCTCTCGCAATCTGCTTGAGGGCATCGCCGATGTGGATGTCTTCATCGTGGAGAATGGCGCTGGGCTGTGCCTGGTCCCCTCGCTGGCCAAGCGCTTCCCCAATGCCACGTTCATTTACAGCGTGTGCGACCGGATCGCCACGCTGCGCTACCACCCGATCATCTTCGAGGCCGAGCATCAAGCCCTGCCGTATTTCGATCTGGTCCGCGTGCCGGCCGAGGTGATGGTGGCCGATTACCCGCACGCCGAGAACGTCCGCTACATCCCGCACGGGCTGGACAAGGCCCTGTTCGACGAGTCCAGCATCTCGCCCTACCCAGCCGGCACGCGCAACGTGGTCAGCGTGGGCGACATGCTCTTCGACGCCGACGCCATCACCACCATGGCCCAGGCCGCGCCAGAGGTGAACTTCCACCTGTTCGGCAAGAAGGCCCGCCTGGACACCACCCTGGCCAACGTCGTCACCCACGGCGAGGTGCCGTTTGACAGCATCGTGCCCTACATTCAGCACGCCGATGCCGGCATCGCGCCCTACCGGCCGGCGCCCAATGCCGACTACCTGAGCCAGTCGAGCATGAAGATGATGCAGTACACCTACTGCCGGCTGCCAATCATCGCCCCGACCTTCGCCGCCAGCGCTGACCACATGGCGGCCTACGAGCCAGGCAATGCCCAGAGCATCGTCGCCGCGCTTCGGCGGGCACTCGCCTATGACCGGGGTCTGATCGACAACAGCAAGGTCCTCAGCTGGCACGGCGCGACCGAACTGATGCTGACCCACGCCAAGGCCGTGCAGAACAAGCCCTCTTCGGCCGATCCGGACAGCATGCCGGTCCCCGAGCGGGACACGGCGCCGACCCAGCAAGACCTGGGCGAGACGGTCGGCGCCTAACCTGTCGCGTCCCGCGCCCAGGTCGTGGCAGGGCGCGCGGGGCACGTTCCCCCTCCCTCCGCTCTGACGCGAGCCTGCGCGGCACTGCGTCATGACCCGGAGCCCCGTGGCCTGCACTCTTGCCCGACTCCGTGCGCTTGGGGACGGGACGGAGCTCGCAGGCACTGACCGCCAGGGCAGCGCCTGTCCACCAGCCTTGGGAGGGGTCATGTTGGAACATTACGGTCTTGCGTTGGCATTGGCCTGCGCGGCAATCGCCATCGTCTACGGCATCCTTTCCTCACGCTGGGTGCTCTCGCGCCCCGCCGGCAACGCGCGCATGCAGGAGATCGCCGCGGCGATACAGGAAGGCGCGCGCGCCTACCTCAACCGCCAGTACCTGACGATCGCCATCGTCGGCGCGGTGCTGTTCGTGCTGGTGGGCGTCTTCCTGAGCTGGCCGACGGCCATCGGCTTCGCCCTGGGGGCGCTGCTGTCCGGGGCGGCCGGCTATATCGGCATGAACGTCTCGGTGCGCGCCAACGTGCGCACCGCCGAGGCCGCACGCCAGGGCATGGGCGCGGCGATGGACGTGGCCTTCCGCGGCGGCGCGATCACGGGAATGCTGGTGGTGGGACTGGGGCTGTTCGGTGTGGCCGGCTATTGGGCGCTCCTGACCCATCACCTGGGCGTCCCGCAGGAGCAGGCGCTGCACGCGCTGGTCGGGCTGGCTTTCGGTTCGTCGCTGATCTCGATCTTCGCGCGGCTCGGCGGCGGCATCTTCACCAAGGGCGCGGACGTGGGCGCCGACCTGGTCGGCAAGGTGGAAGCCGGGATCCCCGAAGACGACCCGCGCAACCCGGCGGTGATCGCCGACAACGTCGGCGACAACGTGGGCGACTGCGCCGGCATGGCGGCGGACCTGTTCGAAACCTATGCGGTCACGGTGATCGCCACCATGCTGCTCGGCAGCCTGATGGCCAGCGAGGCGGGACCGAACGCCATCCTCTACCCGCTGGTGCTGGGGGGCGTGTCGATCATCGCCTCGATCATCGGTGCGCTGTTCGTGCGGGTGAAGGCAGGCGGCTCGATCATGGGCGCGCTCTACAAGGGCGTGATCATCTCGGCCGTCCTTGCCGCCATCGTGTTCTATCCGGTCACCACCGCCTTGATGGGCGGCTCGGCCATCGGCGCGATGCCCCTGTATGGCTGCGCGCTGATCGGACTTGCGCTGACCGGCGCGATCGTATGGATCACCGAGTACTACACCGGCACCCAGTACAAGCCGGTGCAACACGTGGCCGCCGCCTCGACCACTGGCCACGGCACCAACATCATTGCGGGCTTGGGCGTGTCGATGAAGTCCACGGCGATGCCCGTGATCGCAGTGTGCATCGCGATCTGGGGGGCGCATGCGCTGGGCGGGCTGTATGGCATCGCGATCGCCGCCACGGCGATGCTGTCCATGGCCGGCATGATCGTGGCGCTGGATGCCTACGGGCCGATCACCGACAACGCAGGCGGCATCGCCGAAATGGCCGAGCTGCCCGCCGAGGTCCGCGCGGTCACCGATCCGCTCGATGCCGTCGGCAACACCACCAAGGCGGTGACCAAGGGCTATGCGATCGGTTCGGCGGCGCTGGCAGCCCTGGTGTTGTTCGCCGACTACACCCACAACCTGGGCGCGGCCCATCCCGGCTCGGTCTATACCTTCGACCTGTCCGATCACAAGGTGATCATCGGCCTGTTGATTGGCGGCTTGATTCCTTACCTGTTCGGTGCGATGGCGATGGAGGCCGTCGGCCGCGCGGCAGGCAGCGTGGTGGTGGAAGTGCGTCGCCAGTTCCGCGAGATCGCGGGGATCATGGACGGGAGCGGCAAGCCTCAGTACCACGCCGCCGTCGACCTGCTCACGCGCGCGGCCATCCGCGAGATGATCGTGCCCTCACTGCTACCGGTCGTGGTGCCCCTCCTCGTCGGTCTGTTGCTCGGCGCACAGGCGCTGGGCGGGATGCTGATCGGCACGATCGTGACCGGGCTGTTCGTGGCCATCTCCATGACCACCGGTGGCGGCGCCTGGGACAACGCCAAGAAGTACATCGAGGATGGACACTTCGGCGGCAAGGGCAGCGAGGCCCATAAGGCCGCGGTGACCGGTGACACCGTCGGCGACCCTTACAAGGACACCGCAGGACCGGCGATCAATCCACTGATCAAGATCATCAACATCGTGGCGCTGCTGCTGGTGCCATTGCTATGAGCGGGCACTGCCTCCCCCCGATTGCCCCTCGCTCGCCGCGGCCCACCCGGCCACGCGCAGCAGCTGCGCACAGCCGTCGCCAGCACCTGGACCGATAGCGGTGACGGGCCGCCAGGCCCGCCCGTCAAAGTCCGTTGCCAGGGACCAAGGGCCCTGGCAGCGGACACCAGGGCCGCTACAGACAGCCAATGAGCCCGTCATTGATGCTGGCGTTGCTGCGAGGTAGCGGCGCCAGCAGCGGCCCCTCTCCGGCCAGGGCCAGGTAAAAGGCCTTCAAGCGGGTGCCCTTCCTGATAGGCGTTGGACATTGCCAGAGTTGCGCGTCCACATGCACCTGGCCGGTGGCGGGGTCGATGCTGGCCTCGCTGGCGCCAAAGGTCCAGACGCATTCCCCCATGACGCCATCACGCTGGCGCACCGAGCAGCGATAGCGCAGGGGTTGATAGTCGCTGTATTCACCCTCGCAATAGGTATCGCCGCAGAGCTGGTCAAAATCGGCTTCCAGCCGCTTTTCCAAGTCGTGGAAGACCTCCCAACCCGCATTGGGGGTCGGGTAGTCCACCGCGTCCACATACCGTTCCTGCGCCGATGCGGCGCCCGTCAACAGCAATACCGAGAGTGCCAGCATCCCGCCCAACCTGCTGCGTGTCTTCCCTTTCATGATCCTGCTCCTACGAGTAACGATGAGATCACAGGATGTCCCGGCATTCGCCCGAACGCCGTCGGCGCACGGCGCAACGCGGCGGTGCGGTGGTCCGATATCGCCGTCGGATTTGTCCTAACCCCAGCACGCTGCAGCGCAACAGCCGGGGCGCTAGAATGCCGCCCACAATCACGTATCGAAACTGGAGCAGTACATGGGCCTTGGCAGCGTCCCCACCGGCAAGAATCCGCCGGAAGAGATCAACGTCATCATCGAGATCCCGAAGGATTCCGAGCCGGTGAAGTACGAAGTGGACAAGGAATCCGGCGCGATCTTCGTCGACCGTATCCTCTCCACGCCCATGCGCTACCCCTGCAACTACGGCTACGTGCCGCACACCCTGTGCGGCGACGGCGACCCGGCCGACGTGCTGGTGGTGCTGCCGCTGCCGCTGGTGCCCGGCTCGGTCATCCGCTGCCGCCCAGTGGGCGTGCTGCGCATGAGCGACGAAGCCGGCAGCGACGAGAAGCTGCTGGCCGTGCCGGTGGACAAGATCTTCAGCGGCTATGCCCACATCAACGACATCGCCCAGGTCAGTGGTCACTGGCTGGAGCGCATCGGCCACTTCTTCGAGCACTACAAGGACCTGGAGAAGGGCAAGTGGGTCAAGCTGGACGGTTGGGGCGGCGCCGACGAAGCCAAGAAGATCCTAGTCGAAGCCATCGCCCGTGACGCCGAGCAGGACAGCAAGGCCTGAACGAGGGCGCGATCGCGCTATCCGCTTTTCTAAGGGCGCCGAATGGCGCCCTTTTTCATTCACCCAAAAGAGCTTTCAGCCATGCAGCAATGCTTGGCTTGCCCGGTCCGTAAGGGAGCGCAGCTCCTTTTGGCGCGGGCACTTGGCACGTGTGGGCCTGCGGCAGCCCCCGCATGGTGCGGGCGTCTCCGAACAGCGCGTGCTCATTTCACATGGTATTGCGCAAGCCAATGCCAATGACTCACCAGCTGCCACCGGCTGCGGCTTGCTCGAACGGGGCAAACGTCGCTCCGCTGGGGACCGCCACGCCAGAGCTGCTGAAACCCCAGATGCAAGCGTCACGCGGCATGAGTTGGACGGCTGTCACATGATTAGGTCGTTAACCATTTCATTTGAATTCATATATCTCGGAATATGCCGGCCGTGACACATGTAATCACGTAATGCCAATTCCACGTCGCACACCGGCATTAATTTCCCGTTGCCGCTCCGTTGCTGTCGCGTTACGCGGAGTGGCATTTGCCAGACGTTGTCACTGCCCGATGCGCGCTCACACGTGCCTGGCGGGACCTTTTTGTTCTTTTTGGGAAGCCACACGCAATGAACCAACGCTACCAACGCCACGCCCTGCGACGTACGGCCCTGGCCGTCCTCCTCGGCGCCGCCTTGACCCAAGGCGCCGCTTACGCGCAAAGCACTTCGGGCAACATTTCCGGCTCAGCCGCCGATGCAGCCGGCTCCACGGTCCAGATCACCAGTAACGCGTCTGGCGTGACACGCGATGTCACCGTCGATGCATCCGGCCACTTCCGCGCCGCGGCCCTGCCGACCGGCACCTACACCCTGACCCTGACCGGTGCCGATGGCGTCTCCAGCAGCCGCACCCTGAATGTGATCGCCGGCCAGACCACCAATGCGAGCTTCGACGCAGGTACGGGCGCTACTAGCCTGGACACCGTCGTGGTCCGCGGACTGGCTTCAGTCAATAGCATCGACCTGTCCAGCGTCGAATCGCGTACCACCTTCACCGCCGACAAGCTCAACACTCTGCCTGTCCCTCGTGACATCACCAGCGTCTCCCTGCTGACCCCGGGCACCATCAAGAGCTCCAGCTACTTCGGCAATGCGTCGTTCGGCGGGGCCTCGGCGGCAGAAAACAGCTATTACGTCAACGGCTTCAACATCACCAACCTCTACGACAGCCTGTCGTTCTCCGAGGTGCCATTCCAGGCGATCGACCAGTTGGACGTGCAGACCGGCGGCTACGGCGCCGAATATGGCTTCTCCACTGGCGGCGTGACCAGCGTCAACGTCAAGCGCGGCACCAACGAGTGGCATGGCGGCTTCAGCTGGACCGGCGAGCCGTCCTGGGGCAAAGACGACGCCGGCGAGGTCTATCGCAACGACGGCGGCCTGCTACGCTCTTACAAGAACGACTCCAGCAGCAGCAACACCTACACCGCCTGGGTCGGCGGCCCGCTGATCAAGGACAAACTGTTCATCTTCGCGCTGGGCGAGTTCGGCCAGTCCAATGCGACGCGCTACAGCACGATGCCGGCCACTGCGATCGAGGACGGCAATGGCAACAGCACCGCGCCGACGTCAAATTCCACGACCGCCTACGACTACGAAAGCAAGAACCCGTACTGGCTTGTCAAGCTGGACTGGTACCCCAACGACAGCAATCATGTCGAATACACCGGCTTCGACAATAGCAGTCGCTACACCTACGACTACTACGACGCGGCCTACCAAGGGACCAGCCCGAGCAAGACTGACTACACCGGCCAGTTGGTCGGCAAGAGCGGCGGCCAGACCAACGTCTTCAAGTGGACCAGCTACCTGACCGACAACCTGACCGGCTCGATCCAGTACGGAAAGATGCGTAACCAGGACTCGCAGTTCACGGTCAGCCCAGACGGGGTGATGAGCTACTACGACGGCGACATCAATGGTCCGCAGGGCGCCTGCCCGTACGTGTACAGCTACATCACCAACAGCAAGGAAGGCTGCGCGGTGACCAGCAGCGTGGGTATCCTGGGCGGTCGCAACGAGCGCACCGGCACGCGCCTGGATTTCGACTGGCAGCTGGGTGACCACAAGGTCGGCTTCGGCTACAGCGACGAGAACTGGAAGTCCAAGTCCGGCTCGTCCTATTCAGGCGGGTCCTACTGGTACGTCTACGACGACGGCACCGCGGACCTGTACAACTACCGTACTGGCGGCAAGGTGGAGATTGACCAGAAGTCCTGGTACCTGGAGGACAACTGGCAGATCACCGACAACTTCATGCTGTACGCCGGCGTGCGCAACGACTCGTTCGAAAACAAGAACGGCGACGGCGCGAGCTTCGTCAAGCAGGACGACATCTGGCAGCCACGCCTGGGCTTTTCGTGGGATTTGATCGGCGACGGCTCGAGCAAACTGTTCGGCTCGCTTGGTCGCTACTCGCTGCCGATCGCGGCCAACGTTGCGCTCCGCGCGGCGACCGCTTCGTACTACACCATCACCACGTACGAGATCGCTGGGCAGGACCCGAGCAATGCCGCACCGATCGTTACCGGCCAACTGGGGGAACCGTACATCGTCAATGGCGAGAATGGCACCACGCCTGATCCCAAGGCTGTGGCGTCGGCGGGTCTGAAGCCGTATACCCAGGACGAGGCGATTCTGGGCTACCAGCAGCAGATCTCCTCGGACATGTCCTGGCTGGATGGCTGGACCGTCGGCATCAAGGGCACCTACCGCCGCATCAACCACGTGATCGACGACACCTGTGATACCCGCCAGGTCTATCTGGCCGCACAAGCCCAGGGCTACGACGTGTCCAGCTGGGGGGATGAATGGGGGCTGCCGGAAGGCCTGCCGGGCTGTTACCTCTACAACCCGGGCGAAGACATGACCATCAGCCTGGACGTGGACGGAGACGGCACACCCGACACGATCACCGTCGATGGCAAGGCGCTCGGTCCGAAGGCCAAGCGCTACTACAAGGCCGTTACCCTCAGCGCCGACAAGCAGACCGACAAGTGGTACGTGAGCGCTAACTACACCTGGTCTAAGCTCAACGGCAACTACGAAGGCCTCGTCAAGAGCACCAATGGTCAAGACGATACCGGTACGACTTCCGACTTCGATTTCGCGGAGATCATGTACGGGTCGGACGGCTATCTGTTCAACGACCATCGCCACAGCTTCAAGCTCTATGGCGGCTACAAGTTCAATGACGAGTGGCAGGTCGGTGCCAACCTTCTGGTCCAGTCTGGCGCACCGATCAGCTGCCTGGGCGGTGGGTACGGTAGCTTCGGCACCCAGTACGGCTACTCGGGCGTGTTCCACACCTGCAATGTCGGAGAAGACGACATCAGCAAGCAGGGCGCTTCGGGCCGCACCCCGTGGACTGCCAGCCTCAGCCCCAATGTGGTCTACAAGCCGCAGTGGCTGGAAGGCCTGAGCGCGCAGCTGTCGGTGATGAACCTGTTCAACAACATCAAGCCTCTGCAGGTATACGAGACCCGCTATGGCGTGAGCACTTCCGGGCGGGTTACCGACTACTACAACTACAAGGTCGGCAAGTACTACACCGATCCGCGCACGGTCCGTCTGCAGGTACAGTACGACTGGTAAGGATCAAACTAGGGCTTCTCTCTGAGCCCATTGCGTGACCGAAACGCCCCGCCGATTCTCTCCCGGCGGGGCGTTTCGCTTTTTGCGGTCACAGCGCCATGTGCTGCATTGCGGGGCAGTACGCACCTGGTGTGCACGGCCTACTCGCTATCCTGCTGCGCCTTCCACAGTGGCCCCGCGTGCGGCCAACGCACAGGAGCACCACATGGTCTTCAGGATCTCATTGTTCATCGTCGCCGCCCTCGTGCTTGTCGCGGGCCTGGCCCCCGAGCCGTTCAACGACCTCATGCAGGCGGCCCTTCAGCAGATCATCGGCGGCGCCGGTTCGCTGTATCTGCTGATCGTCTTCGCCGCCTTGGTGTTTTTACTGTACCTGTGCGTGAGTCGCTTCGCGGACCTGCGCATCGGGGGCGAAGACGCCGAGCCGCAGTTCTCCAATGCCAGCTGGCTCTCGATGCTGTTCGCGGCCGGCATGGGCATCGGACTGGTGTTCTGGGGCGCCGCCGAGCCGATTTCCCACTTCCTCCAGCCGCCCGAAGGATTGGCGCCGCAAAGCATGCCCGCCGCACGCGCGGCCATGCGCTATGCCTTCTTCCATTGGGGCCTGCACCCCTGGGCGGTGTACGCGTTGATCGGCCTGGCCATGGCGTGGTTCCAGTTCAACCGCGGTGGACGCGGGCTGATCAGCGACCTGCTCGAACCCGTCCTGGGCCGCCACCATGAGGGTTGGATCGGGCATCTGGTCAACATCGCCGCGGTGGTGGCCACCGCGATCGGCGTGGCGACCACACTGGGCTTCGGCACCGTGCAGATCGCCGCAGGGCTGGAACGCGTATTCGGCATCCAGGCCTCGACGCCGGTCAGGCTGACGATCATCGCGGTGGCCTTCGTGCTGTACATGTGCTCGACGGCGACCGGCGTGGAACGCGGCATCAAATGGCTGTCCAACTTCAACCTTGGTCTGGCGGCGCTGTTGATGGCCTTCGTCCTGGTGCTGGGCCCGACCGGCTTCATCTTCGACACCTTCACCACCACGCTGGGCGGCTACCTCAACAACCTGGTGACGATGAGCCTGCGCATGTCACCGTTCTCGCGCGGGACCTGGGTGGCCACCTGGACCATCTTCTACTGGGCCTGGTGGATCGCCTGGGCCCCCTTCGTCGGCGCTTTCATCGCCAAGGTGTCCTACGGCCGGCGCATCCGCGAATTCGTCTTCGGTGTGGTGCTGGCTCCCAGCTTGCTGGGCTTCGTGTGGTTTTCGGTGTTCGGCGGCAGTGCGCTGTGGGCACAGCTGTTCGGGCATGTGGACCTGACCCAGGCCTTCGCCGATGGCGCCAACGACTACCAGACCGTGCTGTTCTCGCTGTTCGACAGCCTGCCATTTTCGACTGGACTGGCGGTGCTGGCAGTGCTGTTGCTGTCGATCTTCTTCGTGACCTCGGCCGACTCGGCGGTGCTGGTTCTGGCCAGCATGTCCTATCACAAGGCCGAAGATCCGCCGCTGGGACGCAAGGTGGTGTGGGGCGCGGCGATCGCACTGATCGCCGGCGTGCTGTTGCTGGCCGGCGGGCTGGATGCACTGCAGGCGATGATCACCGTCACCGCCCTCCCCTTCGCGGTGCTGATGGCGCTGGTGATCGTCTCGTTGTACCGCGCGCTCAACGAGGAATACCTGCGCGAGCAACGCCGCGCGCATCGCGACCGGCACGCCATCGAACAGTGGCTGGCGCGCGAACGCGGCGAGTCCACCGACGACCGTCCCCGCGTCGCATCGCCGCGGGAATAGCGGCCGCCCCGGGGACTTCCCAAGCACCTGGATTCCGAGCTAACGTCCGCGGCGGGGAACGACCCACAGGGGATAATTCGAAGATGAAAGCATGGAGGCGTGCCGCGATTGCGGCGTGGATGGTGGCCGCATGTCTGCAGGCACACGCGGTCGAGCCGGTCCCGGTCGAAGCCTTCGCCCGGTTCAACAAGATGGAGTCGCCCAGGCTATCGCCGGATGGACAGTATCTGTCCGTGTCGGTGGACATGGACCAGGGGCGCTCGGCGCTGGCGATCTATCGGCTGGCGGACATGCAGCAGACCGCGCTGCTGAATTTTCCGCGCTATGAGATGGCCTACCAGGTGGCCTGGGTGAGCGACCGGCGCCTGGTCATCGCCAAGGCCAAAAAGACCGGCAGCCTGGAACAGCCCATGCCCCTGGGCGAGATCATCGCCAGCGATTTCGACGGGGAGAACCAGAAATACGTCTACGGCTACGAGCAGCGGGTCGCCCGCGCGTCGCTGGACCGGGGGTTTGGCTACATCGAAGGTGTACCGGAAGTACCCAACGGACACTTCTACCTGCGCCAGCTCTCCGAACAGACCCGGCGCTCGGTCATCTACGATGTGGACTCAGCCAAGCTGACCTACCACATGGTCGCCGAGATCGATCAGCCCGACATGGATTTCGTACTCGACCATGGCGGCACACCACGTTTCGCCTTGGGCACCGACCTGGACGAAAAGCCACTGATCTATCGCGCCTTGCCCGATGGCCGCTGGGAAGCCATTCCGCAGGCAACCAGCGAGGTGTGGCAGCCGTTCTCGTTCTCGCCCGACGATCGCCAGGTCTACGGCTGGTTCAGTCGCGACGGTGGTCCGGTCGCGCTGGTTCGCACCGAAGTACAGGGGACCCAGCGACAGGTTCTGGCAAACGACCCCTTCGCCAGCGTCGGCGACCTGCAGTGGACCCACACGCCGATGGTTCCCTTCGCCGCGCGCACCGGTCGCGGCCAGGTGAAGTACACCTACCTCGACACTGCATCGCCGGACGCACAGCTCCACCTGGCCCTGAGCCAGGCACTGCCGGGAAAACGGGTGAGCTTCATCGATCAGAGCCAGAACGGACAGGTAGTGCTGCTCGGCATCGGCAGCGACCGCGATCCCGGCGCCTGGTATCTGCTCAATCGTCACGACAACAAGCTCAGGCGCCTGATCACGCCCCGTGAAGGCATCGACCCAGAGCGCATGGGCCAGCGACGCTCGATACGCTTCACCGCCAGCGACGGACAGGCACTGGAGGCCATCGTCACCACACCGGCAGGGGCCGCCGACGCCCACAACCTGCCGATGGTGCTGGTGCCCCACGGCGGCCCGCACGGCATCGAGGACGACTGGGATTTCGACACCGACGCGCAGTTTCTGGCCAGCCGCGGCTACCTGGTACTGCAGGTCAACTACCGCGGCAGCGGTGGGCGCGGCGCGAGCTTCCGCGAGGCGGGGTATCTGAAGTGGGGCACGCGCATCCAGGACGACCTGCTCGACGGCGTGCGCTGGGCGGTGGCCGAGGGCATGGCCGATCCGGCGCGCGTGTGCGTGTATGGCGGCAGTTTCGGCGGCTATTCGGCGATGATGACCGCTGCGCTCGCTCCGGACATGTTTCGCTGTGCGGTCGGCCTAGCTGGCATCTACGACCTGGACATGATGTACAGCAAGGGGGATATCAAGCGCACCGAATCCGGACGTCGCTACCTGCAGCGGGTGATCGGCCGGAACGACGCCGAGCTGGCGGCCAACTCGCCTGTCCACCTCGCCTCGAAGATCAAGATCCCGGTGCTGCTCGCCCATGGCGAGGAGGACGAGCGCGCGCCCTTCGCCCAGGCCAAGGCCATGCGCGCGGCGCTGACCGAGGCCGGCCATCCGCCGCAGTGGCTGGCCGTGCCGAAGGAAGGTCACGGTTTCTACAGCGAAGAGAACAACATCGCCTGGTTCAAGACGCTGGATGCATTCCTGGCAGCCCACATCGGCACCGGCGCGATCGCGCACGCGGACTGAGCCGTGCCCCAGCCCCGTTTGGTCGGCTCCGTGACGGGGCTGGTCCGCCTTGGATCGCATGGCGCCCTGCGCCGCGTCGCACGGTTGCGATTGCAACAAAATAAGCGCTTGACAGGCCTGTCAAGCCCGTGTTTTTCTGCCCGCCTCATGAATGCACTGCGTCCCACGATGATCTCCGCCTCGACCGCGCCCTGCGCGTCGTCGCTCCTCGTGCTCGTACTTATTCTCTCGCCCACCGGCGCGGGACGTACGGACGTGTAGGCAGGAACGCACGCAACCCTTACGAAACCCCGCGCTGAGAAGTGCGGGGTTTCGTGCTTTCAGCCCCTCGAAAAGTTTCACCGTCAACCTTCAGCCAGACAGGACCAACCCCATGACCGCTTCGACTTCCACCGCCCTCCAGCCCTCCATCGCCATCGTCGGTTACGGCAGCCAGGGGCGCGCCCATGCGATGAACCTGCGCGAGTCCGGTTTCGACGTCACGGTCGGCCTGCGTCCGGGCGGTCCGACCGAAGCGAAGGCCAAGGCCGACGGCTTCCTGGTCAAGACCCCGGCCGAGGCGGTGAAGGAGGCCGACCTGGTCGCGGTCCTGACCCCGGACATGGTGCAGAAGCAGCTCTATAACGACGTGCTGGCCCCGAACATGAAACAGGGTGCGGTGCTGTTGTTCGCCCACGGCCTGAACGTGCACTTCGGCATGATCGACCCGCGCGAGGATCTGGACGTGGTCCTGGTTGCGCCCAAGGGCCCGGGCGCCCTGGTACGACGCGAGTACGAGATCGGTCGCGGCGTTCCGTGCATCTACGCCGTCTACCAGGACAAGTCGGGCAAGGCCGAGCAGTTCGCGCTGGCCTACGCGGCCGGCCTGGGCGGCGCCCGCGCCAACGTCATCAAGACCACCTTCAAGGAAGAGACCGAGACCGACCTGTTCGGTGAGCAGGCCGTGCTGTGTGGCGGTGCTTCCTCGCTAGTGCAGGCCGGCTTCGAGACGCTGGTCGAAGCCGGCTACCAGCCGGAAATCGCCTATTACGAGGTCCTGCACGAACTGAAGCTGATCGTCGACCTGTTCTACGAAGGCGGCATCACCCGCATGCTGGAGTTCATTTCCGAGACCGCGCAATACGGCGACTACGTCAGCGGCCCGCGCGTGATCGACGCCTCGACCAAGGCGCGCATGAAGGATGTGTTGACCGACATCCAGGACGGCACCTTCACCAAGAACTGGGTGGCCGAATACGAAGCCGGCCTGCCGAACTACAAGAAGTTCAAGCAGGCCGACCTGGAGCACCCGATCGAGGTGGTCGGCAAGCAGCTGCGCGCCAAGATGGTGTGGCTGGCCGAAAACGCCTCCCCATCGGACAACGAACAGGCCGCCGCCGCATGAACGCCACCACCGCCACTGCCTCCCGCAATGGCGCCCGCTGGATCGCCCACGCCCTGGAGACCGAGGGCGTGGACATCATCTTCGGATATCCCGGCGGCACCATCATGCCGTTCTATGACGCCCTGGTGGATTCCTCGCTGAAGCACATCCTGGTGCGTCACGAGCAGGGCGCGGCGCTGGCCGCCAATGGCTACGCCCGCGCCTCGGGCAAGGTCGGCGTGTGCGTGGCCACCTCCGGCCCTGGCGCGTCCAACCTGGTCACCGGCATTGCCGACGCGATGCTCGATTCGGTGCCCATGGTGTGCCTGACCGGCCAGGTCGCCACGCCGCTGATCGGCACCGATGCCTTCCAGGAACTGGACGTGTTCGGCATGACCATGCCGATCGTCAAGCACAGCTTCCTGGTGCGTCGGGTCGAAGACTTGCCGCAGGTCATGGCCGAGGCCTTCCGCATCGCGCGCGAAGGCCGCCCGGGGCCGGTCCTGGTCGACCTGCCCAAGGATGTCCAGGTCACCGATGCCTCGCACCTGCCCGACCATGTGCCGGCGGCGGTGCAGCCGCGTCCGGCACCTGCCGAGGCTGCCATCGCCGAAGCCCTGGCCGCCATCGCCGGAGCGGAGAAGCCGGTGGTCTACGGCGGCGGTGGGATCGCCCTGGGCGATGCGGTGGAGGCGTTCCGCCAGTTCGTCGAGGCCAGCGGCATTCCGACCGTGCTGACCCTGCGCGGGCTGGGCGCCCTGCCGGCCAACCATCCCAATTACCTGGGCATGCTGGGCATGCATGGCACCCGCGCGGCCAACATGGCCGTGCAGGACAGCGATCTGCTGATCGTGGTCGGAGCGCGTTTCGATGACCGCGCCACCGGCAAGCTGGCCGAGTTCGCCCCCTTCGCCCGCGTCATCCACCTGGACGCCGATGCCTACGAGATCTCCAAGCTGCGCACCGCCGACATCGCCATCCCCGGCGATGTCGCCACGGGCCTGCGTGCGCTGAGCGGTGCACGTAGCGGATGCTTCGCATGGAAGGCCAAGTGTGCGTCCAACCGCGAGCGCTTCGGCTTCCGCTACGACGCTCCGGGCAGTGACATCTATGCCCCGGCCTTGCTGAAGCGCCTGAGCGAGGTCGCCCCGGCCGATGCGATCATCACCAGCGACGTGGGCCAGCACCAGATGTGGGTGGCCCAGCACTGCAAGTTCAACCATCCGCGCAACCACCTGACCAGCGGCGCGCTGGGCACGATGGGTTTCGGCCTGCCGGCGGCGATGGGCGCGCAGTTCGCCTGCCCCGACCGCACCGTGGTGCTGGTCAACGGCGATGGCGGCTTCATGATGAACGTGCAGGAGCTGGTCACCATCGCCCGCTGCAAGCTGCCGGTGAAGATCGTGCTGCTGGACAACTCCGCGTTGGGCATGGTCCGCCAGTGGCAGGAGCTGTTCTTCGCCGAGCGCTACAGCGAGATCGACCTGTCCGACAACCCGGACTTCGCCGCGCTGGCCAAGGTGTTCGGCATTCCGGCACGCCACATCGCCCAGCGCGAGCAGGTCGACGAGGCCCTGGCCGAACTGCTGGCCACGCCTGGCCCTGCACTGCTGCACGTGAGCATCGACATCAAGGCCAACGTGTGGCCGCTGGTGCCGCCCAACCACGCCAACAGCTCGATGCTGGAATCCAACCCGGCCAAGGCCGCCACCACGGAGCCCAAGTCCCATGCCATACCGGCTTGACCTGATCGTGAAACCCGCCGAAGGCGCCTTGGTGCGCGTGATCGGCATGGTCGAGCGCCGCGGCTTCCCGCCACGCAGCGTGCATGCGGTGCCGCGCGCGGACGGCCGCTGGGACCTGCAGATCGAAGTGGACGTCGGCCGCCCGCTGGAGACCCTGCGCCACCAATTGGAAAAGGTGTACGACTGCGAGTCGGTCCGCATCGTCGAAGCCGGCGCGCCAGCGCTGACCAGCGGGGTGGCGGCATGAGCGCCACACCTGTCGCCCCGGAGCCTGCCGTACGGAGGTGTCTTCTCGGTCGCCGCCCATCCGTGTGTGGCGATGCCTGACATCGCGGCTGTGACCGTCCTGCGCCACTGCCCGCGCCAGATGCCGCGGGCGGGCGTTTCGGCGCGCCTATTGGACCAAGTGGTCATCGTGCGTGGGGCCAGGCTGCGCGAAACTGGACACCCCTGGCTGCGCGCCGGCCATCCCCCCGATGCGCGACCCCCCAGACACCGCCGCACGCCCTTTCCCATTCAATCCCCCCACACGCTTCCTTCAGACGCGACACGACAGAAGACCCGCCGCCCCCTCGCCAGCAGGACGGCCGAAGCCGTAGAGGAATCCATCGCATGAACACCAACACCATCGACAACGTACGCATCTTCGACACCACCCTGCGCGATGGCGAGCAGTCCCCCGGCTGCAGCATGTCCCCGCAGCAGAAGCTGGTCATGGCCCGCGGCCTGGCCGACCTCGGCGTGGACATCATCGAGACCGGCTTTCCGGCCAGCTCCCAGTCCGACCGCGAAGCCATGGCGATGATCGCGCGCGAGGTCCGCACCCCGACCCTGGCGGTGCTGTCGCGCTGCCTGGCCGCCGACATCGAGACCTCGCTGCGCGCCCTGGATGGCGCGGCCAATCCGCGCCTGCATGTGTTCCTGTCCACCAGCCCGCTGCACCGCGAGCACAAGCTGCGCATGAGCCGCGAGCAGGTGCTGGAATCGGTCGACCGCCACGTGCGCATGGCCCGTGCGGGGGTGGACGATGTCGAGTTCTCCGCCGAGGACGCGACCCGGACCGAGGAAGACTTCCTGGCCGAGGTGGTCCGCGTGGCCATCGCCGCCGGTGCGACCACCATCAACCTGCCCGACACCGTGGGCTTCACCACGCCCGAGGAGATCCGCGGGATGTTCTCGCGCCTGATCGCCACGGTGCCGGGGGCGAAGGACGTGGTCTTCAGCGCGCACTGCCACAACGACCTGGGCCTGGCCGTGGCCAACTCGCTGGCCGCCATCGAAGGCGGCGCGCGCCAGGTCGAGGGCTCGATCAACGGCATCGGCGAGCGCGCCGGCAACTGCGCGATCGAGGAGATCGCCATGGCGCTGAAGGTGCGCAACGCGTTCTACAACCTGGATACGCGCCTGAACACCCAGCGCATCGTCCCCACCTCGCAGTTGCTCTCGCGCCTGGTCGGCATGCCGGTCCAGCGCAACAAGGCTGTGGTCGGCGCCAACGCCTTCGCCCATGAATCGGGGATCCACCAACACGGCATGCTGCGTCACCGTGGCACCTACGAAATCATGCGCCCGCAGGACGTCGGCTGGCCGGACACGCAGATGGTGCTGGGCCGCCACAGCGGCCGCGCCGCGGTCGAAGCCCGCCTGCGCGCCCTGGGGTATGTGCTGGAGGAGGCCGAGCTGAAGCTGGTGTTCGAGCAGTTCAAGGCGCTGTGCGAGCGCCAGCGCGTGGTCAACGACGCCGACCTGCAGACCCTGATGCAGGACGCCAGCGTGAGCGAAGGCTACCGCCTCTCCTCGATGACCATCTCCGACGTGGGCAACCGCGCCAATGCGCTGGTCGAGCTGTCCGATCCGGACGGCAACCGTGTGGCCGAAACTGCCCAGGGCAATGGCCCGGTCGACGCGCTGTTCGGCGCGCTGGCCGCCTCCACCGGCGTACAGCTGGTGCTGGACAGTTACTCGGTGCACAGCGTGGGCATCGGTGCCGATGCGCGCGGCGAAGCCAGCCTGTCGGTGCGTCACGACGGCGTGGAATACGAAGGCACCGGCACCAGCAAGGACATCATCGAGGCCAGCGCCCTGGCCTGGCTGGACGTGGCCAACCGCGTGCTGCGCCAGCGCCAGGCCGCGCCGTCGCCCTCGGAAGCCGCCGCTGCCTGACCCGCCGTCATGTCCGCACAGACCACGTCCCTTCCCGCCGCAGGACAACACTGGAACGCCGCCGGCTACGCCACCAACGCCGGCTTCGTGCACGCGCTGGGCGCGCCGGTGGCCGAGCTGCTGGACGCCCGCCCGGGCGAACGCATCCTCGACCTGGGCTGCGGCGACGGCGTGCTCACCGCGCAGCTGGCCGCCCGTGGCGCCACGGTGATCGGCGTGGACGCCTCGCCCGACCTGGTGGCCGCGGCGGTGGAACGCGGCGTCGAGGCCCAGGTGATGGACGCCCACGCCCTGACCTTCGAAGCGCAGTTCGACGCGGTCTTCAGCAACGCCGCGCTGCACTGGATGCGTGAACCCGATGCGGTACTGGCCGGCGTGCGCCGTGCGCTCAAACCGGGCGGTCGCTTCGTCGGTGAGTTCGGCGGGCATGGCAACGTGGCGGCCATCGTCACCGCGTTGCGTGCCGCGCTGTGCGCCAACGATGCGGGCGAGCCCGCCTTCGCGTGGTTCTTCCCCACCGCCGACGAATACGCCGCGCGCCTGGCCGAACATGGCTTCCAGGTGGACCAGATCGCCCTGATCCCGCGCCCGACGCCCCTGCCCACCGGCATCGGCGGCTGGCTGCGCACCTTCGCCGATCCCTTCCTGGCCCAGGTCGACGCCGGCACCCGCAAGCGCGTGCTGGCCGACACCGAGACCCTGCTGCGCCCGGCGCTGTGCGATGCCTCCGGCCAGTGGCACGCCGATTACGTGCGCCTGCGCTTCAGCGCGCGCACTTCTTCTTCCCAGCATTCAACGCAAGGCCAACCGCAATGAGTTCCGCTCCCCGTACGTTGCTCGACAAGCTGTGGGACGCCCATGTCGTCGTCCCGGAAAGCGATACCGCCCCGGCGGTGCTGTACATCGACCTGCACCTGATCCACGAAGTCACCTCCCCGCAGGCCTTCACCGAGCTGCGCGCACGCGGCCTGGCGCCGCACCGCGCCGACCGCACCAAGGCGACGATGGACCACTCCACCCCGACTCTGCCCGCTGGCGCGGACGGTAAGCTGCCGTACTACACCGCCGCCGCCGAGAAGCAGGTCGAGACCCTGGAGCGCAACTGCGCCGAGTACGGCATCGAGCTGTTCGACATGGGGTCGGACAATCGCGGCATCGTTCACGTCATCGCGCCCGAGCAGGGCTTCACCCAGCCCGGCATGACCATCGTCTGCGGCGACAGCCACACCTCCACCCATGGCGCGTTCGGCGCCCTGGCCTTCGGCATCGGCACCAGCGAAGTCGGCCACGTGCTGGCCACCCAGTGCCTGCTCCAGCGCAAGCCCAAGACCATGTCGATCACCGTCGATGGCCCGCTGGCGCCGGGCGTGGAGGCCAAGGACGTGGTCCTGCACATTATCGGCAAGATCGGCGTCAACGGCGGCACCGGCCACGTGCTGGAATTCCGCGGCTCCACCATCGCCGCGATGGACATGGAGCAACGCATGACCCTGTGCAACATGTCCATCGAAGCCGGCGCACGCGCCGGCATGGTGGCGCCGGACCAGACCACCTTCGACTACGTCGCCGCCACCCCGCGCGGACCGAAGGGCGCGGACTTCGACGCCGCCGTGGAGTACTGGAAGACCCTGGCCACCGAGCCGGGTGCGCGCTTCGATGCGGAGGTCGTGATCGACGCCGCCGAGATTCGTCCGACCCTGACCTGGGGCACGCATCCGGGCACCGCGATCGCCGTCGATGCGGCCATCCCCGCCGCGAACGACGCCGCCGCGCAGAAGGGCCTGGACTACATGGGCTTCCAGGCCGGCCAGACGGTCGCCGGCGCCAAGGTCGACGTCGTGTTCGTCGGTTCGTGCACCAACGGCCGCCTGCGCGACATGCGCGAGGTCGCGCGCGTCCTGTCCGGGCGCAAGGTCGCCGAAGGCGTGCGCATGCTGGTCGTGCCGGGCTCGGAGATCGTCAAGCGCCAGGCCGAGGCCGAAGGCATCGATGTGATCGTGCGACAGGCTGGCGCGCAGTGGCGCGAGTCCGGCTGCTCGATGTGCATCGCCATGAACGGCGACCTGGTCGCCCCCGGCGAACTGGCCGTGTCCACGTCCAACCGCAATTTCGAGGGCCGCCAGGGCCCCGGCTCGCGCACCCTGCTGGCCTCGCCGCTCACTGCGGCATGGGCGGCGGTCAACGGCCGCGTCAGCGACGTGCGCGACCTGTTTGCAGCAACCAACTCCAAGGAAGTGGCCTGATGTCCAGCCCCCAGAACACCCAGGCGGCGAACATCGCCTTCTCCGCCACCGTGGCCAGCGCCCTGGCCCGCAGCATCCGCGACACCCCGCTGCGTCCGCGTGGCAGCGACGAGGCCCTGCCGGTGCTGGACCTGACCGACGTGCCCGCCGACTTTTCTCTGCACGAAGGCGAGGAGGCAGCCTGATGGCCGGCATCCGCACGATCACCTCGCAGGCCGTGGTGCTGCGTTCGAGCAACATCGATACCGACCAGATCATCCCCGCGCGCTTTTTGTCCACGACCGAACGCGCCGGTCTGGGCAAGCACGCGTTCAACGACTGGCGCTGGCAGGCCGACGGCACGCCGAATCCGGAGTTTGCCTTCAACCAGCCACAGAACGCCGGTCGTTCGATCCTGCTGGCCGGGCGCAACTTCGGTTGCGGTTCCTCGCGCGAGCACGCGCCGTGGGCACTGACCGACCTGGGCCTGAAGGCCGTGGTCTCCAGCGAGATCGCCGACATCTTCCGTGGCAACAGCCTCAAGAACGGCCTGCTGCCGGTGGTGCTGGACGAGGCCGACGTGCAGGCGCTGATGGAGCGCCCTGACGACGCGCTGACCATCGACGTGGCCGCGCGCGAACTGCGCACGCCCGATGGCCGCATCTACACCTTCCCGCTCGATGGCTTCTCGCAGACCTGCCTGCTGGAAGGCGTCGACCAACTGGGCTACCTGCTGGCCCGCATTCCCGACATCGAACACTACGAGAGCACCCATGCGCGCTGACATCGTCGTCCTGCCAGGTGACGGCATCGGTCCTGAAGTGGCCGCCGCAGCGGTCACCGTCCTGAAAGCCGTCGCCAGCCGACATGGGCACAGCTTCACCTTCACCGAGCATGACATCGGCGGCATCGCCATCGACCGCCATGGCGAGCCGCTGCCCGAGGCCACCCGGCTGGCCTGCCAGCAGGCCGACGCCGTCCTGCTGGGTGCGGTAGGCGGCCCGAAGTGGTCCGACCCCAATGCCAAGGTCCGCCCCGAGCAAGGCCTGCTCGCCATCCGCCGGGCGCTGGGGCTGTTCGCCAACCTGCGGCCGGTGCGTCCGCACCCTGCTGCTCTGGATGCCTCGCCGATCAAGGCCCACCTGCTGGCCGGGGTGAACATCCTGGTCGTGCGCGAGCTGACCGGCGGCATCTACTTTGGCGACAAGACCCGCACCGAGGATGCCGCCAGCGACCTGTGCAGCTATTCGGTGGCCGAGATCGAGCGCGTGATGCGCAGTGCCTTCCGGCTGGCCCAGGGCCGTCGGGGCAAGGTCACCTCGGTGGACAAGGCCAACGTGCTGGAAACCTCGCGCCTGTGGCGCGACGTGGCCACCCGCATCGGCCGCGAGGAATTCCCGGAGGTCGCCCTGGAGCACCAACTGGTCGACTCGATGGCCATGCACCTGCTGGCCAAGCCGCGCGAGTACGACGTGATCGTGACCGAGAACATGTTCGGCGACATCCTCACCGACGAGGCCTCGATGCTGGCCGGCTCGCTGGGCCTGCTGCCGTCCGCCTCGCTGGGGCTGGAGGGCAAGGTCGGGATCTACGAGCCCATCCACGGCTCGGCTCCCGACATCGCCGGCAAGGGCATCGCCAACCCATACGCGACCATTCTGTCGGCGGCCATGCTGCTACGCCATTCGCTGGGACTGGAAGAAGAGGCACAGTGCATCGAACGCGCCGTCGACGCGGCCCTGGACGCCAAGGCCTTCACCGCTGACCTGGCCGGCCCGGCGCAAGCATTGAGCACGGCCCAGGCCCGTGATGCGGTCCTGGAGCAGTTGGAGGCCCAAGGCGCGGTCCCGGCGCTCGGCGAGTGATTGCCAGCCGCCCCCCCCCTGCCCCGCAGCCAGCGGGTGGAGGGGGCGGGAATCCGGGCCATGGGCTGACGCGCAGATGACGGGCAGGACACCTTGGCGCCCTGCGGGCTGTAAATATCGAACCGTCTAGTCTAGTATTACGCGGATGGTCCAGCCTGCGCCTACCGATACGCCAGACCCCGTCGACCGCGCCTCGCGTGGTGCGACCGGCCCCGGACGCCCGAAGGATCTGGCCAAACGGGCCGCGATCCTGGAAGCGGCCAAGGCCCTGTTCGGGCGGGAAGGTTTCGTTGGCGTCAGCATGGACCGCATCGCGGCCGAGGCCGGGGTTTCCAAGCTGACCGTCTACAGCCATTTTGGCGACAAGGAATCCCTGTTCTCCGAGACGGTGCGGATTCTTTGCGAGGAAATGCTTCCGGACGAGTTCTTCCAGGTCCAGGCCGACGGCACCTTGCGCGGTCAGCTGCGCCACATCGCCGAGGGGTTCTTCAAGCTGGTGGTCAGCGACGCCGCGATCAGTACCCACCGCATCATGATCACCCCCGGGCAGGCCGATCAGGCCCTGCGCCAGATCTTCTGGAAAGCCGGTCCCCAGCGGACCCACGACGCGTTTGCCGCCTTTTTGCGTGCCGGTGTCGAGAAAGGCCAGCTGCAGATCGACGACTGCGACTGCGCGGCCAAGCAGTTTTTCACCCTGCTCAAGGGCGAGCTGTACGGCAGGATGATGTGCGGGGTGTGTGAGAAGCCTTCCAGTGAGGAGATGCAGGCTCACCTGGATGCCACCGTGGAGATGTTCCTGCGCGCCTATGCCACCCGCTGAAACACGGTTTACAACTGCCATGCCGTCCGGCCCGATGACTTCCGGCACTGCGTTCACGCACGTGTCGCGGCCATCCTGACCATGTCGGACATGCCCTGCACCGCTAGAATGCCCAGCCCCGCGCCCTGGAAGACGCCCATGACGATCAACTACGCCCAAGCCCGCGAGAACATGGTGGAACAGCAGATCCGTCCCTGGGACGTGCTGGACGCCCGCGTGCTCGACACCCTGGCCACCCTGCCGCGCGAAGCCTTCGTGCCACCGGCCTACAGCGCCCTCGCCTATGCCGACCTGGAGCTGCCGCTGGGACACGGGCAGAAGATGATGAAGCCGGTCATCGAAGGCCGCACCCTGCAGGCACTGGATCTTCAGGCAGGCGAGGATGTCCTGGAGATCGGGACGGGAAGCGGCTTCCTGACCGCCTGCCTGGCCAACCTGGGACGCGAAGTGGTCAGCCTGGAACTGCATCCGGAACTGGCCGCGCTGGCCCGTAGCAACCTGGACGCAGCCGGCCTGGGCAGCAACGTCCGCATCGAAACCGCCGATGCCATGTCCTGGACCACCGACCGCCAGTTCGACGTGGTCTGCGTCACCGCCGCGGTGGATGCATTGCCCGAGGCCTTCCTTGCCTGGGTGCGTCCGGGTGGACGCCTGTTCGTGATCCGCGGTCGCTCGCCGGCCATGGAGGCGATCCTGGTCCACAACGAGGCCGGCGACGCGCGCATCGAGTCCCTGTTCGAAACCGACGACGCGACGTACCTGACCGGCGCCGCGCCGGTCCCCCAGTTCGTGTTCTGAGCGCTTTACAAAAACCTTCAAGGAACCCCCCGATGATCCGTCGCCCCCTCGTTCTCGCCCTGGCGTTGGCGCTGCCTTCCGCCGCCTCGGCCACCGACCTGATGCAGACCTATGAAATGGCCCGCAATGGCGACCCGACACTGGCTCAGGCCGAAGCCGCTCGCCTGTCGCAGAAGGAAGGCGTGGTTCAGGCCCGCGCCGCCCTGCTGCCCCAGGTCAATGGCAGCGCGAGCATCTCCAAAAGCAACTCCAAGACGGTCGATAACGGGGACTGGAGCGACACCGCCACCAGCCGCAACTATTCCGGCACGGTCAGTCAGCGGCTGGTGGACTTCAGCGCATTTTCGACGGTGAAGGCGCAGAAGGCGCTCAGCCAGTCCGCGGACTTCGACCTGGATTCGGCCAACGACTCGCTGATCACCCGCACCTCGGCCGCCTACTTCAATGTACTGATCGCGATCGAGACGCTGGCCTCGGCCGAGGCCGCCGAAGCGGCCTACCAGAAGCAGTTCGACTATGCGCAGAAGCGCCTCGATGTCGGCCTGGCCCCGATCACCGACGTGCACGAAGCGCGCGCTTCCTATGACAGCGCCCGGGCCACCGTGATCAGCCAGCGCAACACCCTCAAGGACGCCTACGAGGCCCTGAGCGAGATCACCGGTCAGCCGATCACCAATCTGCGCGGCCTACCGGACGACTTCAAGCCACAGCTGCCCTCCGAGTACAGCGCGCAGGGCTGGGTGGACACCGCGCTTGCGCAGAACCCGGCCCTGAAGTCGCTGCAGCTGCAGGTGCAGTCCGCGCAAGCCGGTGTGAGCGGCGCCCGCGCCGGGCATCTGCCGACGCTGAGCCTGAGTGGCAGCTATGGACGCAGCACGGCGTGGGGCGGAGACTCCGCTGCCGTCGATACCGACGGTGACGGCGTCCCCGATACGATCGTGGGCAACAACAGTGATCGCGATTCGAGGTCCATCGGCCTGACCCTGAACGTGCCGATCTTCTCTGGCGGTGCCACCCAGTCGGCCGTGCGCCAGGCCATCGCCCAGCGCGATTCGGCCCAGGATGCCTATGAGCAGCAGCGTCGCGCCGTGGTACGTAACACGCGCAATGCCTATCAGGTGCTGGAAGCCGGCATCAGTGAGATCGAGGCCCGCCGCTCGGCGGTGGTGTCGGCCCGCAGCGCGTTCGACGCCTCCCAGGTCGGACTGGAAGTCGGCACCCGGACCGTGCTTGACGTGCTGACCAACCAGAACAACCTGGTCGCCGCCGAAGAGAACTACTCGCTGGCCAAGTACAACTTCCTGCAGAACCGCCTGCTCCTGGAAGCCGCGGCCGGCACCCTGGACGCCGCCGACCTGCAGGACATCAACGCCCTGCTCAGCGCTGATGCCAATGCGCGTCTGAACAGCGAAGATGCCCAGCTGATGGGAACCCCGCAGCCGCAGTAACGCGCCTGCGCAAGCTGTGATTCGAGACAGCCGCGGTCCGCCGCGGCTGTCTGCGTTTTGGGGCCAGGCTTCAGCCGGCCACGCCGCTGATCTGGATGTCGACGGCGTACTCGGCCGTCCCACGCGCCAGCCGCATGCGGGGAAACCACAGGGTCATCACCGTTCCGGCGCCTACCGCGCTATCCACCTCGATGAAGCCGCCGGCCTGGCGCATCAGCGCATAGACCTGTGCCAGGCCCAGCCCGGTCCCACGTCCTTCTGGCTTGGTCGTGAAATACGGCTCGAACAGGCGCGACATGGCCGCCTGATCCATGCCGCAACCGGTATCGGAGACCGCCAGGGTCACGTAGTCACCGGCGGCACGCGTGTGGGTCGCAAAATCTTCCGGCACCTGGTCCTCCCCGCACACCAGAGTGATCGTGCCGACGCCCTCGCAGGCATCGCGCGCGTTGATGCACAGGTTCATGACCGCTTGCCCGACCCCGTGCGGGTCGGCCACGACGGGAAATGCGCGCGGCTGGCGTTCGGTCACCAGGGTCAGGTCCGGACCCAGGCTCTGCCGGATCAGGTCGGCCATGTCCAACGCCACGTCCTGCAGGTCCATCGGTTCGGCCCGGACCGGATGCTGACGCGCGAAGCCCAGCAGCCGCTTGGCCACCATCGAGGCATGGCCGAGGGCGTCGCTGCCGCGTCCGAGCAGCTTGCGCTGCATGGGCGTGAGTGAGTCCGGATCATCGGTGACCATGCTGATGGCGGCCACCGCGGTCTGCAGCATGTTGTTGAAGTCGTGGGCGATGCCGGCCACCAGCTGACCCACCGCCTCGCCCTTCTGCGCCTGCATCGCGGCGTGCTCGGCCAGCGCACGCGCCGCCTCGGCGATATCGCGCTGCTCCAGTGCCTGTAGTTCGTGGTGGCGACGTTGCTCGCTGATGGCCTGGGCGCGGGTCAGGGTCGCTTCCAGGAATTCGTTGTGCTCGCTGGCGGCCAGCGCCCGGCTTTCGGCGCCCTGCAACTGCGAGGACAGGCTCTGGTTGAGCAGGCGCAGCGCCTGCTCGACCCGCCGCGCCTCGGTGACGTCGCGACCGACGGCCACCAGCGCGTGCACGCGCCCGGCCACATCCTGCAGCGGACCAATGGATACCGACCATTGCCGTTGCACACCGCGCAAGGTGGTCAGCGTGCCGCTATATTCGGTCGGCTGCCCCGCCATGCCGCGACGCAGGCTCTCACGCACCACGGGCTGCAGGGCGGGCGGCCAGAACTCGGCCCAGGGGTGGCCGACCACGTCCCCGCGCTCGAAGCCCTCCAGCATGTCCAGACCATGCCGGTTGACCGACGTGATCAACCCGGCGGCATCCAGTTCCAGGATGCAGTCCTCGGAGAGATCGACGATCTGGCGATAGCGGTTGCCGGTGGGCATGCGCCCATTCTAGGCACTGCGACGCGCGCTTGCGCGTGGGGTCACCCCGATTTCACAGCGCGACCCGGATACTCCGGAACTTATTTTGCCCCCGGGAACGCGATGTCCACTGACAGAAAGCCCACCATCCTCGTCGTCGAGGACGATCAGGGCGCCCGGGAGATCGCCGCCATGATCCTGGAAGCGGAGGGTTACCAAGTCGTGTCGGCCAATGGCGGTGTCCAGGCGCTGGACCTGCTGGATGGCACCCAGGGAATCGACCTGGTCTTCAGCGACATCAACATGCCCGGTGGCATGGATGGGATTCAGCTGGCACTGCGTGTGGCCGATCTCAACGAGTCCATCCCGGTCATCCTCACTTCCGGACACGCGCAAGGCAGTTTCCGCAACTTCCCTCACAACGCCGCGTTCCTGCCCAAGCCGTACAACCGGCAGGCGCTGCTGGGCGCGATGCGCAACCACTTGGCGCCCTGAAGCCGCGCCACTGCGCGGGCGCCTGACGGCCCGTTGCAGAAGGTCTACCCTGTCCCCCAGTGGAGGGGATGCTGTAGATGATGACGCCGGACCCGGCGCGCAGGCGCCTGCTGCCCAACCTGCTGCGGGGCTTCGTCCTGACGGTGTGCCTGCTCTTTGCCGGTGCCGAATACCGGCATGGCCTGGAGACACGCCAGGAAGCCCGCGCCCAGATCGAGCTGGATGCCGCCAACCTGGCCCGCTCGGTCAGCCAGCACGCCGAAGACTCCATCCTGCTCGCCGACAGTACCCTGTCAGGCATTGTGGAAGATCTGCAGGTGCACGGGACAGGTCGAGCCAACCTGCGCGCCCTCACCCGCTACTTGCGAAACGAGGCCGAGCGCTCCACGCGCCTGCATGGCCTGTTCGTCTACGACGCCCAGGGAAATTGGCTCGCCTCGTCGCTGGAGGCGATGCCGGCGCATTTCAACAACAGCGATCGTGCCTACTTCCGCCATCACCAGCAGGTCGATGACCAGCAGCCATGGGTCGGCCCTCCCGTGCGCAGCCGCTCCGACCACAGCTGGATCATCACGGTGACGCGCCGTTACGAGGACGCCAACGGACGCTTCGCCGGCGTGGTCCTGGCCAGCATCGGCGCGCAGTATTTCGCCGATTTCTACAAGGGCTTCGACGTGGGCCACGCGGGCGCCATCGGACTGCTGAACGACGCGGGCCTGGTCTGCGCGCGAACGCCGGACAACGCATCCAGCGTGGGCCGCAACCTCTCCAACACCGCCCTGTTTCGGGAGATGGCGGCACGCAGAAGCGGTGCGATCACCTATGACTCGCCGGTCGACCAGGTGCGCCGCATCAGCGGCTTCCATCATGCCGATCAGTTCCCGCTCCTGGCCGTTGCGGCCCTGTCCGAGCGCGAGGCACTCACTGCCTGGCGTCGATCGGTCCGCAGCCACGCCCTGCTGACCCTGGTCACCATCGGGCTGCTCGCCGGCCTGGGCGAGTGGCTGCGGGGCCAGTTGCTGGCCCGCCAGGCGGTGCAGGAGCAGTTCGAAGCTCTGGCCCGGACCGACGGATTGACCGGTTTGGCCAACCGGCGTGCGCTGGACGAATACCTGGCCGAAGCCTGGCCGCGCGCGATCCGGGAGAGCGCGCCGCTGGGCCTGCTCCTGCTGGACATCGATCACTTCAAGGATTTCAACGACACCTACGGGCACCAGGCCGGTGATGCCTGTCTCAAGCGCGTGGCCGAGGCGGTCCGGACGTGCGCACGGCGCCACGGCGACCTGGTCGCGCGCTATGGCGGTGAGGAACTGGCGCTGGTCCTGCCCGGCTGCGACGCCGCCGCGCTGCAGGCGGTTGGCCAAGCGGTGTGCCGCAGCGTGCAGGCCCTTGGGATTCCCCACGCCGAAAGCTATACCGCACCGGTGGTGACCATCAGCGTCGGCGCCGCCTCGACCTGGCCGATGCGCATGGCACCAGAGAACGGCCCGGCCGATCTGGTGAACATCGCCGACATGGCGCTGTACGACGCCAAGGCCGGGGGCCGCAACCGGGTGGTCCTGCGCAATCAGTAATGCGTTCGACTTTGGCCTGATGGCGCAGCAGCGCACGCGCGCTACCATCGCCGATCTGATCGATTGGAGGCTCGGCCCTGGCCAGCAACGCCGTCAATACAAGGCTGCTCGGCTTGGTCCTGGCGGGCGGCACCAGCTCACGCATGGGCCAGGACAAGGCGCGTCTGGCCTATGGCCCCGAGCCACAGCTCAAGGCCGCCTTCGACCTGCTCAAACGCCACGTGCAGGATTGCTGGATCGCGGTGCGTCCGGACCAGCAGGAAGAACCCCTGCGCGCGATGTTCCCGCAAGTGGTTGACGTCCAGCCCGGGATCGGGCCGGCCGCCGGGCTCCTGGCCGCCCATGCCGCTTTCCCGGATGCGGCCTGGCTGGTGCTGGCCTGCGACCTCCCCAGGCTGACCGACCGAGCGCTGGCCACGCTGATCGCCGCGCGCGACGCGAGCCACCAGGCGGTGGCCTTCCGCAGCCCCGTGGACGGACACGCTGACCCCCTCTGCGCGATCTGGGAACCTGAAGCGCTCCGGCAGTTGGCGGCACAGGTGCGCCAAGGGCAAGCTGGTCTGCGGCGCGCGCTGTCCGTTGTCGCAGTGCATCTGCTCGAACCACCGTGCGACCACGCGCTGGACAATGCGAACACGCCGGCGGAACACGCGCATCTGAAGACCCGCCTTGCGACCGGCCATGAGTGATCCCTGCGCCCCGGCTCCTTCCGTCCTGCGCTATGAGCAGGCGCTGTGGCGCCTGCTGCAGGATGCCGGCCCGCTGCCGGCCCGGACCTGCACCCGCGAGGAGGCGTTCGGCCGCATTCTGGCCGAAGACGTGCTCGCCCCGATCGCGCTGCCGGGCTTCGACAACGCGGCCATGGATGGCTTTGCCCTGCACACAGACCAGCACGTCCTGTCGGCCGGCAGCGAATTTTCCATCAGCGGCACCATCGTCGCGGGCGATGCGCCTCCCGCAACGCGCGGCGTCGCCTGGGAAATCATGACCGGTGCCCCGCTGCCTCCCGGGACCGACACGGTGGTGCCGATCGAACATACCGAGCGGCTGAGCGCAGGGAGCATGCGCCTGACGCAGGACATCGCGCGCGGCCGGCATCTTCGCCGCATGGGCAGCGACGTGGCGGCGGGCACCTGCGTCGCGCCTGCCGGAACCCAGGTCGATGCTACCCTCGACATGCTGCTGGCGGCCCTCGGCATCACACAGGTGTCCGTGCGGCCCGCCCCCCGCGTGGCCCTGCTGTGCACCGGCAAGGAACTGGTCACCGACCCCACACAAGCCCTGCGCCCCGGACAGATCCGCGCTTCCAACGGGGCCTATCTGGCCCGGGCCGTGCAGGACGCGGGTGGCCACCTCGTGGCTTGGCACACCGTGGACGACGACCCGGCGACATTCGCCCGACACCTGGACGCGGTGGCGGCGCAGTCCGATCTGGTGCTGACCACCGGCGCGGTCTCGGCCGGCGTGCACGACTTCATCCCCGAGGCGCTGACCGCCGCCGGCGCGCGGACGGTGTTCCGCAAGGCGGCCATTCGACCGGGCAAACCGCTGCTGGCCTCACAGCTGGCGGGCGGGCCCCTGGTTCTGTCCCTGCCGGGTAACCCCGTCGCTTCGGTGGTGGGCATGCGCTTTTTCGCCGTGCCGTGGCTGCGCGCACGCCAGGGTCAGGCGGTCGAGCGGCCGCTGCGCGCGCGATTGAATGCCGTCGCCCAACCACGCACGGGCCTGCGCCAGTTCCTCAAGGCCCGGGTCACCAGCGATCCTGCAGGGCAACTGCAGGTCGAGCTGCTCCATGGCCAGGAGTCGTATCGCATCGGCGCCCTGCTCGACGCCAACGCCTGGGCGGTGATCGACGAGGACGCGACCAGCCTGCCGGCCGGCACGTTGCTGGCGGTGTATCCGCGCGATGCCGGCGGGCGCTGGACGCTCGCCTGACCAGGCAGCTCAGGCCGCGGCGCTGACCTGCACCGGCACGGATTTATAGGTCGGCGTGCCCGACTGCGGATCGTGGCTGTCCAAAGGCACCAGGCAATTGCCTTCCGGGTAGTACATGGCGGCGCAGCCGCGCGGGATGTCGTAGGCCACGGCGGTAAAGCCACGCACGGCGTGACCGTCGCTGGCGATGCCCGGCATGCGCGAGGTGACATCGATGGCATCGCCGTGCTCCAGCCCCATCTCGGCCAGATCCTGCGGGTTGAGGAACACCACGTCGCGGCGTCCGCGGATGCCGCGATAGCGATCATCCAGTCCATAGATGGTGGTGTTGTACTGGTCATGGGCGCGCAGCGTGGTCATGGTCAGCAGGCCCGGCGGGCTGGGAAGATCCTCGGCAAGGCCCGGGGCCACCAGGAAATGCGCCTTGGCGCCTTCACCGCCCCAGTCGCGCACCGAGGCGCCCACCGGCAGCCGGAAGCCGCCCGGGACGCGGATGCGCTGGTTGTAGTCCTTGAAGATCGGGAACACGGCCTCGATGCCGTCGCGGATGCGATCGTAGTCGTCGATCAGCGACTGCCAGTCGACCCTGGTGTCCGGCAACAGGGCCATGGCCATGCCGGCGACGATCGCCGGCTCGGACAGTAGCTGCGGCGAGGCGGGGGTGAGGCCACCCTGCGAGGCGTGCACCATCGACATGGAGTCCTCCACCGTGACCGACTGCAGGCCGCTGGCCTGCATGTCGCGCTCGGTGCGGCCCAGGCACGGCAGCAACAAGGCCTCTTTCGCCGGGATCAGGTGCGACCGGTTGGGCTTGGTGGCGATGTGCACGGCCAGGTCGAGCGAGCGCATCGCGGCGAAGCAGGCCTGCGGATCGGGCATGGCCACGGCCAGGTTGCCGCCCAGCGAGACCAACGCCTTGCTGCGTCCGTCGCGGATCGCGCGCAGCGCCTCGACCGCATCGTGGCCGTGGGTCAATGGAAATTCGAAGCCATAGATGTCGCGGATGCGGTCGAGCAGTTCCTGCGTGGGCTTTTCGGTGATGCCCACGGTGCGGTCGCCCTGCACGTTGGAATGCCCACGGATCGGCGCGATCCCGGCGCCAGGCTTGCCGATGTTCCCGCGCAGCAGCAGCAGGTTGGCCATCAGCTGCACGTTGTGGGTGCCGCCGCGGTGTTGGGTCATGCCCATGCCGTAGCAGATGATCACCCGCTCGGCCTTCGCGTAGACCTGCGCGGCCGCCTCGATGTCGGCACGCGACAGGCCCGAGACGCGCACGATGTCTTCCCACCGGGTGGCCTGGATGTCAGCGCGCAGCGCCTCCAGGCCATCGGTGTGCGCCTCGATGAAAGCGCGATCCAGCAGGCCGGTACCGCCGGCGGCCAAGTCGGCCGCGTCGGCGTCGAACAGCCACTTCATCATGCCCTTGAGCAGCGCGGCATCGCCGCCCACCTTGACCTGGTAGTAGGTCTGGGCGATCTGCGTGGCGTGGTTGGTCAGCATCTCGGACGGATGCTGCGGCGAGACGAAGCGCTCCAGTCCGCGCTCCTTGAGCGGATTGATCGCAACGATCGGCACGCCGCGCCTGGAGATCGCGCGCAGCGTGGACAACATGCGCGGATGGTTGGTGCCCGGGTTGTGGCCGAAACTGAAGAGCGCGTCGCAGTGGTCGAAGTCCTCCAGCGTCACCGTGCCCTTGCCCACGCCGATGGACTGCGGCAGGCCGACGCTGGTGGCCTCGTGGCACATGTTGGAGCAATCGGGAAAGTTGTTGGTGCCGTATTCGCGCACCATCAACTGGTACAGAAACGCGGCTTCATTGGACGCGCGCCCGGAGGTGTAGAACTCGGCCATGTCCGGATGCGGGAGGGCGCGCAAGGCCTTGCCGATCCGCGCGAAGGCTTCGTCCCAGGTGATGGGCAGGTAGCGGTCGCTGGCCTGGTCGTACGCCATCGGGTGAGTCAGACGGCCGACGTCCTCCAACTGGTGGTCGCTCCATTCCCACAGCTCGGACAAGGTGTGTTCGGCGAAGAACGCCGGCGTGGCGCGCTTGGTCGTGGCCTCCCAGCTGACTGCTTTGGCCCCGTTCTCGCAGAACTCGAACGAGGAGGTGTCCGCCGGGTCCGGCCAGGCGCAGCCCGGGCAGTCGAAGCCCGCCGGCTGGTTGACCCGGCGCAGCGCTCCGGCTTCGCGCCCGACCCCCATCTGCTCCTTGAGCGCCTTGGCCACCGCACGCAACGCGCCCCAGCCCCCGGCCGGACCGTCGTACTCCTCGACCCCGGGGACGTGCACTTCTTCGTTCTTCATGGCCGGACATGCAGGGTGTGGGATCGCGATGCTGCCACAGCGGGCCGCAACGCGTCGTGCACCCGGCCACCTCGGCCGGCAATCGTCCTACCCCGGCACCGCCGCGGCGCAGTAGCGCTCGATGAACGCCTGGTGGGACGGCATGGCACTGGCGCAGGCCGCGATCGTCTGCTCGACACTGCCCATGAAGCGCTGCAGCTCGCCCTCGGGCACCTGGTCCACCAGCGGATGGTAGCTGGCGGGCACGATGCCCTGCCCCACCATCACCTGCACCCAGCTGATCTCGGCAAACATTTCCTCACCGTTGCGATAGAAGCGTCCACTGTCACGGAACAGCTCCAGCGTGGCCTGCAACGCGTCGGGGACGGCCATGTCACGGCACTGACGCCAGAAGCTGGTGTCGTCACGTTCGGTGGCGTGGTAATGCAGCACCAGGAAGTCGCGGATGCGGTCGAACTCGAACGCCAGCCGGTCGTTGTAGCGCTGCACCAGCACCGGACTGATGCCGTCGCGCGGAAACAGCTCCAGCAGCTTGCTGATGCCAGACTGGATCAGATGGATGCTGGTCGACTCCAGCGGCTCCATGAAACCACTGGCTAGCCCCAATGCCACCACGTTGCCGTTCCAGCTCGCCTTGCGCCGGCCGGTCGTGAAACGCAACGGCCGCGGCTCGCCCAGCGGCTTACCGTCCAAGTTGGCCAGTAGCGTGGCCGCAGCCTCGTCATCGCTGATGTGCGCGCTCGAATACACATAGCCATTGCCGGTGCGATGCTGCAACGGGATACGCCACTGCCAGCCCGCCGCGCGCGCGGTCGAACGCGTATAGGGAATCGGCGGCCCCACCTTCTCGCAGGCCACCGCCAGTGCACGGTCACACGGCAACCAGTGGCTGAAGTCGTGCCAGCCGGTCTGCAAGGCCTGTTCGATCAGCAGCCCGCGAAAGCCGGAGCAGTCGATGAACAGGTCACCCTCCAGGACTTGCCCGTTCTGCAAATGCAGCGACCGCACGTCGCCAGAGCCGCCTTCGCGTTGCACCTGCTCGACGATGCCCTCGATACGCCGCACGCCGCGCTGCTCGGAATAGGCGCGCAGGAAGCGCGCGTAGAGCGCCGCGTCAAAGTGATAGGCATAGGCGATGTTGGCCAGCGGCGACTGCGGCGGCACGTCGCTGGCCGAGGTCATGAAGCGTCCGAGCGGCGCGGCCATGGTGTTGAGCGTGTAGGCACCCAGCGGCTTGGCCCAGCCTGCCCGATGCCCCTTGATCCAGTACTGGTGAAAGGGCAGCAGGCCGAGCGGGTGCCCGATCTCGGTGCCGAACCCGTGAATGTAGGATTCGCCCATCCGCCGCCAGTCGGCGAACTCAATGCCCAGCTTGAACGTACCCTGGGTCTGACGGACGAACTCGGCCTCGTTGATGCCGAGCAGGTTGTTGAAGGCCTTGATGTGCGGCACGGTGGCCTCGCCGACCCCGACGGTGCCGATCTGCTCGGACTCCACCAGCGTGACCTTGTAAGCCGGCCCGAGCACGCGCGCGAACGCAGCGGCCGCCATCCAGCCGGCGGTGCCGCCGCCGACGATGACCAGGTTGCGAATGGACGTAGCGCTCATCGGTGATCGACTCCACACGTGCGACTGCACGCACCTTGCCATTGAAAGAAGGACGGGGCCAACTGGCCCCGTCCGGTCTGCGTCTGCCTTGCGGCAAGCGCGCTGTTGCGATGGATCAGAACTTGGCGCCGATCTCGAAGGTCAACGTCCTGGGCACGTAGTTGATGTCCCCGGTTTCGTTGATCGAGATGTCCGGCCGGAACTGCCCGTTGGAGCCAAAGCTGTTGTAGTTGTACGACGCGTAGTTCTTGAAGTTGAACGCATTGAGCAGATTCACGCGCGCGGTCAGCTTGAAGTCGTTGTAGACGGTGAAGTCCTTGGTGGCCTGCAGGTCGACAGTGCGGTAACCCCAGATGTCGCCACCGAACAGGAACTTGCCGGCCCCGGGCGGCGTGGCGGCCACCTGCTGGCACGTCGCACCATGGGTGTCGGTGTAGCCATAGCACGCGATCGTGTTGATCGGTTCCGGGGTGGCCAGCACCAGCTTGGCACCGAAGGTCATGCCCCAGAAACCATCGATCGAGCCCGATGCAACGAAGCGATGGGCTGCAACGGCATTGGACTTCACGAACGGATAGTCGCCGATGGTGGCCTGGTCAAACGCAAAAGGCTCGTCGATATTGCGGTTCTGCCGCGCGCTGGTGTGCGTGTAGGACAGGTTGACACCCCAGCCGGACTCCTTGGTATACGGCTTCTCGGCCGACAGCAGGACCTGGGTGCTGCGCGACTCCAAGCCGTTGTTGCCCATGATGGTGTTCTGGTAGCCGGGGACCGGTTCACCCCACGGCGCGCCGCCGTTCTCGAAGTACGACCCATCCGGATACCGGTTGATCAGCGTCATCGCAAAGCCGTCGTAGCTCAGGTTGCGCTGCACGGTGACGTCGGTCGACCAGTCGCCCACCTGATTGCTCACGCCCAGGCTGAACTGGTCGCTGTAGGGCGTCTTGAGCTTATTGGTGAACACGAACAGCTCGCCACTGCCGCTGACGCCGGCAATCGCGTTGAGTTCGTTGATGTCCTGGTACTTCGGATCGTAGGGCACGCACAGGCGATCGGAACGATAGCAACCATTGGTTGTGCCGTAGTCGCCCTGGAAATACACCGCCACCGGCGACAAGGCCGCCTTGCTGGTCTCGTAGGCCAGCTGCTCGAACAGGTTGCGATCGTACGAGCGGCCCGCGCCACCATGGATCACGCTGGTCTGGTCGCCGAACATGTCATACGAAAAGCCGAAACGCGGCTGCCAGGCATCCTTGAAGTTGGACCGGTTGTGTCCGTTGCTGATGTAGTCGTGATAGTCCAGTCCACTGGCCAGCAGGCGGTTGCCCCACGGCTGCCCGGCATTCTCCGGATCGTCCGATTCGAGCGCGGCCACGAAACCCGGGGCCGTGACAAAGTCGGTATAGGCCGGGTTTTCCTCGTAATCCCAGCGCACGCCGATGTTCAGCTGCAGCTTGTCGGTGACATCCCAGTCGTCCTGCAGGTAAACGCCGTACTGCTTGGAGTCGGTCTCCACCAGGGCCTTCTGGCCCGGGGTCGCGTAGGGCGAATAGAAATCCACGCGGTACGGTATTGCGGCCACGCCGTTGGCATCCACCGAATAGCTGAACTGCGGGTTGAGCGAGGCGGCATCCTGCGCCTTCAAGGTGATGTCCTTGTAGCTCACGCCCATCTTGATGGTGTGCCCGCCGTGCCAGTCGAAGCTGGTGAAGGTCAGGTCGTCCTGCAGGCTCCAGCCCTCCTGGCTGCGGCGCTGCACCGCCGAACCGCCCGCCGGGCCGGTGGCCAGGAAGGTGTACTCGCCGATGTTCGGGTCGTTGTAGTTCAGGTAGTTGTAGGTCGCGCCGGGGCCGGTCGCCATCGGATTCGGGTTGTTTTCCGAATCCTCCTTGGACACGATCAACTCGTTGTACCAGGCGTCCGCACTGTGCTGCCAGCGCAGCGCGACGCGCTTGTCCTTGTTGATCTTGTCCAGGCCGTGGTCGGTGGCGTTCTGCCCGCCGACGTTGTCGACCTGGGTCTCGTCGCGATACTGGGCCGACAGCTCGAAGCGGTCGCGGTCCGTGGGCTCGAAATCGATCTTGCCGAAGTACAGGTCCTCACTGAACGGCAGGTTGGCCGCGCCGTACTGCGAGGACAGATTGGAGGGCAAATATCCGACGTACGGGCCGGCATTCGGGCTGGGCTGGATGCTGCGCGGGACGACGTTGTCCTTGCCCTCGTAGGCCACGAAGAAGTGCATGCGGTCCTGCAGGATCGGGCCGCCCAGGGCGAAGCCGTATTCCTTGGTTTGCGAATCGACCTTGCCGTCTTCCTCGTCCGGACGCTTGTTGCGCAGGCTTTGGTCGGTGTAGCGATAGAACGCCTCGCCGTGGAACTCGTTGGTGCCCGACTTGGTCGCCGCGGTGACCGCCGCGCCGCTGACCTGGCCGAATTCGGCCTTGTAGTTGGACGTGATGACCTTGTACTCGCCGATGGCCAGCTGCGGGAACGGGTTGCCCTGACTGTTGTTCTGGCCTGCGATGCCGCCGCTGGCGACATAGCTCTTCTGACTCACGCCATCGATGTAGAGATTGCCGGCGCTGGAGTTGGACGCGCCACCGCGCAGAGTGGTGTGCCCCTGTGCGTCGATCTTGAAGACCATGCCCGGCACGGTATCGGCGAACTCGAGGAAGTTGCGGGTGGCCTGCGGCAGCTGCTGGATCTCGTGCAACGACACGATGTTCCCGACCTCGGAGGTCTTGACGTCGCGAGTGATCATCGGCGCGGTCACCGAGACCGTTCCCAGATTGGTGGCATCGCCCGCAGGCGCGCTGCCAGCACCGGCATCCAGGTTGACCGTGCTGCTGGAGGCCACCTGCAGGGTGACTGTCTGCGCAGCACCGCCCGCCTCGACCGTGTACGTCCCCGGCGGCAGGCCGATGATGGTGTAGTTGCCATTGCCGGAAACCGGCACGCGGCGCACGGCACCGGTGGCGATGTTGGTCGCGGTGACTTCGGTCCCGTCCTGCGCCGAGGCGACCTGGCCACGCAGGATGGCGGTGGAGGTCTGGGCGAAGCTGGGGACGGAGGCGGCCATGCAGCCTGCCAGGGCGATTGCCAGCATGCTGCGGGAAGGGGTACGGCGGGTGAGGCGCTTGCTCTTCATGACATTGCCCTCCTTGGGGCAGTCGGAACGCGAATGTTTGGAACGTCTTTCGGGAAACCGGGGACAGCGGAAAACACAGCGGGAGGAATGCGTCAGCCCATGCTTCGTCGCTCCGGCACGGCGCTGGAGTCGCGCACGATCAGCTGGGGAACCAGGTCGGCGGTGACTTGGGTCATGTCCGCATCGCCGCCCATGGCCGGGTGTTGCAGCAGCAGTTGCAGCGCGCGGGCGCCCAGGTGGGCGATGTCCACGCGCATGGTGGTCAGCGCGGGATTGACATAGCGCGCCATCGGCACGTCGTCGAAGCCGGCCAGCGCGATGTCCTCGGGTACTCGCAGGCCTGCCTTGCGCAGCGCGAACAGACAGCCCAGGGCCATCATGTCGTTGGCCGCGAACACCGCATCAGGGCGCTCACCGTCGGCGAAGCTCTCGCCCGCCGCGTAGCCGGACGCCTCATCGAAGGCCCCCTGGACCACCCACGCCGGACCGGCGTCGGCCGCGGCCAGCGCGTCGCGATAGCCGCGCAGGCGTTCGCGCGCATCGAAGTTGTTCTCCGGGCCGGCAACAAAGGCGATGCGCCGGTGGCCGACCTCAAGCAGATGCCGGGTCAGGGTCAGTGCCCCGCCGTAGTTGTCGACATTGAGCACGGTGGCGCGCTGGCTCTGGGCGCAGTTCATCAGGACCACCGGCATGTCCGGGGTCAGTGCCTGGTCCAGGGCATCGTCGCCGTCCAGAAACGGCGACATCACCAGGACGCCATCGACCCGGCCGGGTGTGGCCCGCAGCGCATCGCGCTGTTCGTCCAGGCTGCCGTGACAGCTGGAGACCAGCAGGTGCAGGCCGCGCTCGCGTGCGGCGTGATCGATGCCCCGCATCAGCTCGGAGAAGAATTCGCCGTAGAGGTCGGGCAGGACCACGCCCACCGTATGGGTGCGCCGACTGCTCAGCGCGCGTGCGGCATGGTGGGGGCTGTAACGCAGGTCACTGGCGACCTTGAGGATCCGCTCGCGCACCTCTTCGGCCACGTATTGCCGCCCATTGAGGGCGCGGGAGACGGTTGCGACGGAGACCTCGGCCACGCGTGCCACGTCCTTGATGGTGACATTCATACGGCTGACTCCATGCGCTGTGAGATGCAGACGAGGGCGCTTACAAAAGTCCCCGAGGGACCGCCTTGATGGCGTGTCCCGACAGGTGACTTGCGGTGGCGGAATACTGCTTTGGACACAGGAAGCTCCCCCTTCCCACGGCGACCGTCTCGTCGGCGGGCGGCACCGTAACAGGAGTTGCAACCGCTTACATGCTGCAACGCATCACACTTTGAATGCCGATCACCGCCATGCCATGGCGTGCCTAGACATCCCTGCCACAGAAGGCTTTGCGCCGGGTTTTCAGTGTTAGCGCTACCCTGACGAGGCCATGGGGCGCCCACTTTTCGTGATCCGCGTTGCAATGCGCCAGGCAATTGCGCAGGCCGGGACATCGAACGACATCCCAACATGGACTTAGCGAAACCCTAACGCCACTGGAAGCGAGACCACGCCGGACAGGCGCCTCCAGGCGGGCGTGGATCGACGGCCCGCTCACCTGCAGGTGGCCGCGGCGAGCGTGGATTCCTTCGGAGTGCGGGCCGCGTTTGCCGCGGAGGCCAGCGACGAGCGCACCGGCCGAGCGGAGGTCACCCTGACCAACCTCACGATTCCGGCGCTCCCACTCAAAAGACACCCCGGCCAGAGCAGCTCCACGTCCGACACGTGGTCCCAGGTCATCGACGACAGGAACCGTCAGATCAGCGTGGTCACGGCAGGACGTCCGCGCAGGGCGGGATCGCGCCTGCCAGCACAACCTTGCATCGACAACGTCGCGAGATCCTGTCGACAGGATCCGTGCGCAGCCATCCAAGCGTGGGGCCGGATCCTTGTTCGATCACCGCCCTCGCCGTGCGAGCCTGGGCGCTCACGCCGCAATGGCAGCCCGCACTGGTCCCCGTCCGCCGGAGGGCCGCCCCGCCGCCATCGCGACATCATCCGTTCGACTTTCGCAGGGCCTGACGCCGCCCATTTCCGGACGCTACGATGGTCCAGGTGCCGCAGGGAGGGCGGCCGACACCCCAGGGGGATGCATGCCGCAGATCCAAAGTGAACTTGTTCGCGAACGTGTGTCCGCCGTGGCCGTCGGCCTGGCCTGTCACGCAGCGGACAACGCCGCCGACCGCGTGACCTGGGCGGTGCGGCTGCTGCTGTCGGCCACCCATGATCTCGAGCCGGCCGAACGCTCGGCCGTGCGCCAGGGCGTGGGCGGACTGATGCGGATGTTCGGCCTGAACTAAGCGGCGAACCTAGCCGGCGGATTCCGGGTCCCGATAGAGACGCGCCACGCGTTTGAGCCCGCACAACAGGGCGTAAGGACTGGTCTGGCAGATGTGCGCCACCTCGGTGGCGCTGGGCCGGCTGCCCCACAACACCACGCGACTGCCGACATCGGCCTGCGCAAGCGCGGTGATGTCGACGGTCAGCATGTCCATCGACACCCGTCCAACGGTCCGGGTGGGCTGCCCGTCCACCAGCACCGGGGTGCCGTTGGGAGCCAATTGCGGATAGCCATCGGCATAGCCCATCGCAACCACGCCGATGCGCATCGGCGCCGGCGCGGTAAAGCGCGCCCCATAGCCCACCGCCTCGCCGGCCGGGAGGTCACGCACGGCAATCAACCTGGACTCCAGTTGCATCACCGGCGAGAGCACATGCGGGATCGGCGCATCGAGCGGGAACGGACTGGCGCCATACAACATCAGCCCCGGGCGCACCCAATCGCTACGGATACCGGGCCAGCCCAGTAGCGCCGGCGAGTTGTTGAAGCTGGTGGGGCCGTCGAAGTCGCGCGTGGCCGCCTCGAACACCGCGTGCTGGGTTGCGCTGAAATCGCTGTCCAGTTCGTCGGCACGCGCCAGGTGGCTCATCGCGGTGACCGAGGCGATCTTCGGGTCGCGCGAAAGCGCCTGCAACGCCTCTCCGAACTGCGCCGGCGACAGGCCCAGCCGATGCATGCCGCTGTCCAGTTTCAGCCAGACCGTCAACGGTGTGCGCGGCGTGTAATCCGCCAGGGCCGTGAGTTGCCACGGGGAGGCCACCACGGTCCACAGGCGATGCGCGTCGATCAACGGCAGCTCGTCCTCTTCGAGAAACCCCTCCAGCAGCAGGATCGGGTTATCGATGCCGGCTTCACGCAACTCCAGTGCTTCCTCGATGCAGGCCACGCCGAAGGCGTCGGCCATCGGCGCCAGCGCCTGCGCGCAGCGCACCGCGCCATGGCCATAGGCATCGGCCTTGACCACCGCAACGGCCTTGCCGCCTCCCAGTTGCCGCGCCAGCAGGTAGTTCCGCTGCAGCGCGCCCAGATCGATCAGTGCGCGGGCTGGGCGCATCGTGCCACCTTGCTGGTGCCCACGTGGGACGTTCGATAACGGGCCATGTCCAGGCCTTCAGTACTGATCTGCGGCACCTGCCCGGCCATCACGTCGGCCAGGTAGCGGCCCGAACCGCAGGCCATGGTCCAGCCCAGGGTGCCATGGCCGGTGTTGGTGTAGAGGTTGTCCAGCGCGGTCGCGCCCACGATCGGCGTGCCGTCCGGGGTGGCCGGTCGCAATCCCGTCCAGAACTGCGCCGCAGCGAGATCGCCGCCACGCGGGTACAGGTCATCGACCACGCGCTCCAGGGTCCGCCGGCGACGGGGGTTGAGCGACAGGTCGAAGCCGCTGAGCTCGGCCATGCCGCCCACGCGGATGCGCTGGTCGAAACGGGTGATGGCGACCTTGTAGCTTTCGTCCAGGATCGTGGACACCGGCGCGTCCGCGGCCGAGGTGATGGGCAGGGTCAGCGAATATCCCTTCAGCGGATACACCGGCAAATTCAGGCCCAGCGGGGCCACCAACTGCGGCGAATAGCTGCCCAGCGCCAGCACGTAGCGGTCGGCGCGCTCGACGCGGCCCTCCAGGCGCACGCCGGTGATGCGGCGTCCATCGGACTCCAGCGCATCGACGCGGGTGCCGTAGCGAAATTCGACGCCCGCCGCGGCCGCCATTTCGGCCAGCCGGTGGGTGAACAGGTTGCAGTCGCCGGTCTGGTCGTTGGGAAGGCGCAGCGCACCGACCAGGCGCACCGGCGCCTGCGCCAGTGCCGGCTCGTAGCGGGCGATACCGGCGGCGTCGAGCAGCTCGTAGGGCACCCCGTATTCGTCCAGTACCGCCACGTCCTTGGCCGCACCGTCGAGCTGGGCCTGGGTGCGGAACAGCTGGAGGGTGCCCAGGCGGCGGCCCTCGTAGTCGATGCCGGTCTGGGCGACCAACTCATCCAGGCAGTCACGGCTGTATTCGGACAGGCGCACCATGCGCGCCTTGTTCAGCGCATAGCGCTCGCTGGTGCAGTTGGCCAGCATCTGCAGCATCCAGGTGTACTGGCGCGCGTCCATGCCCGGCCGGATCGCCAGCGGCGCATGGCGCTGGAACAGCCATTTGAACGCCTTCAGCGGGATGCCCGGCGCGGCCCAGGGCGAGGCGTAACCCGGCGAGACCTGCCCGGCATTGGCAAAACTGGTCTCCAGCGCAGGCCCTGGCTGACGATCCACGACCGTGACCTCGAAGCCGGCCTTGGCCAGATACCAGGCGGTGGTGGTGCCGATCACCCCACTGCCCATGACAAGAACGCGCACTGCTGCACCCATGATGGCGACCGGCTCGACCGGCCCTGGCAAAACATTACTGCATCGCCCCCGGCAGATTGGACCCATCGCCGGATGGCTGGAGGCGAAAGCTTCAGTTCTGCGGCCTGCCCGCAGCAGAGTGTGCCGCCTGCCCGGATCGCGCCTGCCGCGGACCCGACGCTCGCGCCCCGTGGGCCGATCGGCGGCCTGCCGAGCCGCCATCGGGCAGCCAGGCCCCTGGTCCCATAAGCGCGTTGCCCCGCTTCGGCGAGCCGGGCTGGCGCGGGGCCGGATACGTCGCGGCGCGTGATCAGGCGTCTGGCGCGTGCCAGTGCTGGTCCAGGTAGTGCTGGTGCGCGGGCATCGTCGCCACCGCCCGTGCCACCCCCTGCCTGACATCCTCGACATAGCGCTCCAGGCGCTCGGGCGGCATGTCGTCCACGATGGGGTGGTAGCCCGCGGGGATGATGCCCTGCCCCAGCATCACCTGGACCCAGCTGGGCAACGCGAAAAAGTCCTCGCCATTGCGCAGGTAGCGCCCGTCGTGCCGGAACAGCGCCATCGTTTCCCGTAGCGGTTCGGGGATGGACATCGTGCGGCAGGCCTCCCAGAACGGCGTGTCATCCCGCGCCGTGGCGTGGTAGTGCAGGATCAGGAAATCCCGCACCCGCTCATATTCGAAAGCCGTGTCGCGGTTGTACCGATCGACCAGCAGCGCGCTGAAATCGCGCGTGGGAAACAGGCTCAGCAGCCGGCTGATGCCCGACTGCACCAGGTAAAGGCTGGTCGATTCCAGCGGCTCCATGAACCCGCTGGCCAGGCCCAGGGCCACGACGTTGCGATGCCATTGCTTGCGTCGCATGCCCGTGGTGAAGCGCAGCAGCCGAGGTTCGCCCAGGGCGGGTCCATCCAGGTTGCCCAGCAGGGTCGCGGTGGCCTCATCGTCGCTCAGGTAGGTACTTGCGTAGACGTGGCCATTGCCGGTGCGATGCTGCAGCGGGATCCGCCATTGCCAGCCGGCCTGGCGCGCCGTCGCGCGCGTGTAGGGCGTGATCGGGTCACGACGCTCGGACGGCACGGCGATGGCACGGTCGCAAGGCAGCCAGTGCGACCAGTCCTCGTAGCCGACCTGCAGGGTCTGCTCGATGAGCAGCCCGCGGAACCCGGAGCAATCGACGAACAGTTCGCCCTCGATGCGCTCACCCCGCTTGAGCGTGACCGAGGTGACGTGGCCATCGCTGTCACGCAGGCCCACATCGACGATCTCGCCCTCGATGCGCTGGACACCACGCGCCTGGGCAAGCTCGCGCAGGAAGCGCGCATAGAGCCCCGCGTCGAAGTGATAGGCGTAGGCGATGTCGGCCAGCGGCGAACCCGCCGGCGCATCACGGTCACCCGGCGAAAACCGGCCTTGCGGGGCCATCACCGTCTGCAGGGAATATTCGCCAATCGGCGCGGCGCGCCCGGCAAGCAACTGCTTCAACCAGAACTGGTGGAACGGCAGCGGCCCCATGGCGCGTCCGATCAAGCCAAAGCCATGCACGTAACGCTCGCCAACGCGCCCCCAATCCCGGAACTCGATGCCCAGCTTGGCGGTCGCCTGGGTGTGCCGGACGAAGTCGCGCTCGTTGATCCCCAGCACCTGCGTGTTGAAGGTCCGCAGGTGCGGGACACTGGCCTCGCCCACGCCGACGATGCCGATCTCCTCGGACTCGATCAGGCGCACCTGCGCACCCTTGCCCAGGTAGGTCGCCAGGGCGGCGGCGGCCATCCAGCCGGCACTGCCGCCTCCGACGACCACGATGTTGCGGATACGACTGTCGTTGGGGTTTAAGTCCACTGATCTATCCCGCCATCATCGGGGCCACCGGCCACAACAATGGGCATTGTGGAAAAAAAAGACGGCCGCCATCACCTGGCGGCCGTCCGGCATCACACGCGAAGCACCCGCTTAGAACTTGTAGGTCACACTCATGTACGCGATCCGCCCGGCGTAGCCGTTGGAGTTGAAGCGCGCCTTGGTGTCATTGCCCAGGTAGGTGCGCGTCTCCTCCTTGGTCACATTGAGGATCGAAGCCGCCAGACTCAGCGAGGGCGTGAAGTTGTAGGCCGCGTTGAGGTCGATCTGGGTGTACGGCTCCTCGTAGACGTTCAAGCCGCTGACCAAGCCATCGACCACCTCGCCACGACGATTGTACGAAGCCCGCAACAGCAGGGCATTGTTCTCGTAGAACACCGTGAAATTGGTCTGGTTGCGCGCACTGCCCACCAGCGGCGACTTGCCGATCTCGGTGCCGTCCTCCAGCGAGACCGCCGCTTCGTTGGTCTTGTTGTAGGTGTAGTTGAACTGGAAGCCCAGGCCCATATCGAGCGTGTGCTGGCCATACAGTTCCACGCCCTCGGAGACCGCGTCGCGGCCGCTGGCGGTGGTGGAATAGTTCTGCACCGTCACGGTTTCGCCACCCACCGTCTGCGAGACGTTCTGCACCACCGGCAGAGTGAAGTTGCTGACGTTCTTGCGGAACAGGCCCACGCCTGCAACCGAACCAGGGTGGAAGTACCACTCCAGACCAACATCGAACTGCGTGGCCAGGTAAGGATCAAGCGCCTTGTTGCTGCCCGAGCCATACCAGCCGGCCACATCGCCACCACCGATCAGACGCCGGTCGTTGACGTATTCCTGGCTGTAGTACTGCAGGCCGCCCGGTGCGGCGATGTCGCCGTAGCCAGGCCGCGACATGACGCGGGAAACCGCACCACGCAGGACCCAGTCCTGGGCCAGGTCATAGGCGATGTTGAAGCTCGGCAGACGATTGACGTAACTGCGATCCAGCGAGCTCACCGCGAAGGACGAGATATGGCCACTGGCCGGGTTGGTCTGGCTGTCAGGCAGCGTGGTGAAGCCACTGATGCAACCCGATCCTTCCGGCGCACCGGCGGCCGGCTGGTTGCCCGGGGCGCAGGGCAGCGGATTGCCGGCCGCGTCGTCGAAGAAGTAGTCGTTGTAGTAGTCGACGCGGTCGGTCGAATCCACGTGCTGATCGGTATGGACCAGACGCAGTCCGATGTTGCCGCGCAGGCGCTCGGTGCGGAAGTTGGCCTGGAAGTACGCCGCGTAGATCTTCTCACCCACGTTGTAGACGAAGTTCGGCTCCTGCCGCGTCTGCATCGGCCCGTAGGTCTGGTTGAGGTAGTCGATGTAGCCCGGATAGTTGATCGCCGGGAACGCGTTGGTGTTGAAGGCACCGGCAATGTTGCCGATCTCATCGGCAGCCAGGAATTGCGACTGGAAGACCGAGGCATCCGGATCGCAGCCGGCCTGGAAGCGGCTGTCATAGTCGCTCGGATCGGCACCGTTGCAGACCCAGTAGTTGTTGCCGGTATTGCGATGGGTGCCGCCATCGCGATACTTCATGCCGAACTGCACCGAGTCCAGCCAGCTATTCACATCGCCGCGCCAGGTGAAATCCGCCTGCGCGAACTTCTGAAAGGTGCTGTTGCGCGTCCACGACGAGCCGGTCGAACCCAGGTCGATCTCGCCGATGCCGTTGCGCAGGTTGTCCATCAGTTCGGGTGACACGCTCAGCGACGGCGTCCCGGTCAGGTCCCACGCGGTGTAGTAGTTGCCCAGCGTATAGGCGCCGGTGCCGTTGAGCGTGGTGCCCGCGCCTGTCTCGGGGGTGGGCTTGCGCGGCTTGACCGGCATGGTCATCTGCAGTTCCGGACCGCCCTTGGCCCAGGTGCGGCCGCCCTTGAGGGTGATGTCCAGGCGCTCGCTGGTCCAGGCCAGCTCAATGTCCGCGGTCTGTGAGCGGGCCTTCTGTTTGTTGTACGAGCCGGTCAGCCACGGCGTGGGGATGGTGCAGTCGTCCGGGCCCCAGCCGCCAGGCGGCATGCCGCCGGCGGCGGCCGCGTCCTCACTGCAGTAGTAGGTCTTGCCCTGGTGCGCGCTGTACTGCGCCCCGGTCACCACCGTCCCGCTCGGATCGAAGGTCAGGCCGTCCAGCAAGCGCCCGCCCGGCCAGTTGCCGTCGCCCGAGTACCGCGCCAGGTTCCATTCCGGCACCGACAGGGTGTTGGTCTGCGAGTCCTGGTCCAGGTCGAAGCGGAAGTAATTGCCGGTGATGGTCAGGTTGTCGGTTGGCTTGAACTGCAGCGTGATCTGGCCGCCCTTGCGCTCGCGCTCCTCCTTCTCGGACTTGAAGTTGACGACGTTGGGCATCATGAAATCGGTGTAGGAGCCACCGTTCTGGTCGTTGAAACCGGACTGGCCCCACCAGTAGCTGTCGAAGTTGGACGGATTGCCGTTGACGTCGGTCGCCGGATGGGTCTCGCTGTCCTCGCTGTACCAGTTCCAGGCGCTGGTGTCGACGCCCAGGGTGCGCGTGGTGCGCTTCTGGCTGGTATAGCCGACGAAGACGCCGAAGCGGTCTTCCTTGTCGTGCCAGGAGTACGAGCCGGAGAACTGTCCATCGACCTTGTCGCTGGTGTCGGCCCAGGTCCCTTCTGCGGACACGAAGCCGCTGTTGGACTCCAGCTCCAGCGGCCGGCGCGTGTGCAGGATCACCGTGCCGCCGATGCCGCCTTCGTCCAGGCGCGCCTCGGGCGTCTTGAACAGTTCGGCGCCGGACAGCATGTTGGACGGAAGCAAGGTGTAGTTGAACGAGCGGGTGGGATCGCCGTTGGACTCGGCGGTCGCCACGTAGTTGCCATTCAACTCGGTCAGGGTCAGCTCCGAGGACAGGCCGCGCACGCTGACGTTCTTCCCCTCACCACCGTCGCGGGTAATGATCACGCCGGGCACGCGCTGCAGCGCATCGGCCACGTTCTTGTCGGGGAACTTGCCGACGTCCTCGGCCGTGACCACTTCCACGATCGCGTTGGCATCGCGCTTCTGGTCCAGGCTCTTCTCGATCGAATAGCGATAGCCGGTGACGGTGACCGCATCCAGATCGGTGGCGCTCTGTGCGGTCTGCGGTGACTCGGCCTGCTGCGTGCTGTCGACCGACGACGTCGACTTGTCGGACTGCTGCGCCCACGCCGCGCATGGGCTTGCGCACAAGGCGCCAATGGCGACAGCCAGCAGACGGCGCCGCGGTGACGATGCGTAACTCATTGCAACTCCCCTCTCCAGGTTGACTGACGTTGCGCCGGCACACGGCCGTGGTCACGCCACATCGGCATGCCCCCCAAAGCCACGAAAGCCGGACGCGTCTTTTAAATCGTTACAAGTTTCGTGACGTACTAGTAACACGGCGACATCGAAAAAATCATGTTGCCATGCAGCGAATTGTGTAACTCGAATTTCATTCGAGGGCCGAATCTGCGTCGGAAGCGCGTCCTGACGCGATTCGGAGGGCTTCCTCAGAATCCTCTACGCGCCGACGAAAGGTCGATGTCGCGACGCATTTCTTCGAATGATTGCGCTGATCCGACGATGGAGTCACGGAGGACATGCCGAACGTGCGAACGCAGGTGCTGCACACTCGGCAAGCCCTTCTGCGCCCTGCGCGAAATGCAATGAACGCTACTCAGGACGCCACCATGGCGCCCGCACCTCGCGCCGCAACTTGTAATCAAGATCTAAATCGTTATAAATCCAAGACCCCATGGGAAGCCACACCGGCCGCGACGCGCGCCGGTCCCATCGCACTGGAGAGCGCACGATGGATCACACGACGAACCGCAGCCCGCGCCGCGGACACCGCCCCACATCCTGGCGCCATGGCGCGCTGCTGGGCTGCCTGCTTGGACTTGCCGTGCCCCAGGGCATGGCCCGGCCCGCCTCATCCGGCGTGGACCTGCCCGCACAGGTCAATACCTTCATCGGCACGCGCGACGAGGGCAACACGTTCCCAGGGGCATCGGCGCCCTTCGGCATGATTCAGGTCAGCCCGATCGGCTCGCACTACGCGGGCTGGCGCGACGGCGACGAGCGCATCCGCGGCTTCGGCCATTCCTTCCTGTCCGGCGCCGGTTGCTGGGAACAAGGCGGCCAGGTCTCCGTGCTGCCGGTCACCGGCACGATCGGCCCAGGCGGTGATTTCGACACGGCCAAGACCGATGTGTTCGATCAGACCAAGTACGGCGCGCGCTACGCGCAGACTGGCTCCACCGGCCAGGCCGGTGACTACCGCGTCAAGCTGACCGACTACGGCGGCATCCAGGTGGAAACCACGGCGCTGACCCGTGCCTCGGGCGAACGCTATACCTATCCGGCCTCGGCCGGCGAAGGCCACGTGCTGATCAACGTCGGCCAGGCCAACCAGAAGCACCGCGTGATCGGCAGCGAGGTCCACGTGGTCGGCGATCGCGCGGTCGAAGGCAAGATCACCACGCTGAGCTTCTGCGGCGGGCACCAGTACGCGACGTGGTTTCGGATCGAATACAGCCGCCCGTTCAAGGCCTTTGGCGTGTGGGGGCAGGCCGGCGGCACCCCGGGCGCGCGCGACAGCATGGAGAGCGAGTACGAGCCGCTCAACGGCGCCTGGGTGAGCTTCGATACGTCCAAGGACAAGGCCGTCACCGCAATCACCGCGATCTCGCACGTCGACCAGGCCGGCGCGCGCGCCAACCTGCGCGCCGACGGCATGCAGGACGGCAAGCTGCGCCGGTTCGACCCGATGCGCGAGGCCGCACGCGCCCAGTGGCAGCAGGCGCTCTCGAAGATCCAGATCGACGGTGGCAGCAAGGATGAGCGCACCGTGTTCTACACCGCGCTGTACCACGCACTGCTGCAACCGACCACCGGCAACGATGCCGACGGCCGCTATCGCGGCTACGACGATGCGATCCACGAGGCCAAGGACTGGACCTATTACGAGTTCTTCTCGCTGTGGGACACCTACCGCTCGCAGAACCAGCTACTGGCCCTGATCGAGCCCGAGCGCGCGCATGACATCGGCCGCAGCCTGCTGGCCATCGATGCCCAGAACGGCTGGCTGCCACGCTGGGGCTATGCCAACTTCGACACCAACACCATGACCGGCGACCCGGTCACGCCGTTCCTGGTGGACCTGTGGCGCTACGGCGCGCTGAAGGGCCTGGAGCCGCAGGCGTGGAACGCGCTGCGCAAGAATGCCTGGGGCGTGCCGCCTTTCCAGGCGCGCTCGGAAGGCCGCGCCGGCAACGTCAACTACCTGGAGCACGGCTTCGTGTTCTTCGACCGCACCTTCCCGGCGAAGGGCATGGATGTGGATCCGCAGAACGGCGGATCGGCGACCATGGAATACGCGCTGGGCGACTGCGCGCTGTCGCTGATGGCCGGCACGCTCGGCCACGATGCGGATGCCGCGACGCTGCGCAAGCGCGGCGGCAACTGGCGCAGCGTGTGGGACCCGGACCTGCACGAGGCCGAATCGGGCTACCAGGGCTTCCCGCGCCCACGGCTGCGCGACGGGAGCTGGTTCGCGCCGCCGACCGGCACCTACAGCCCGCGCTCGCATTACGGCTTCCACGAGGGCACGGCCTGGCAGTACCAGTGGCTGGTACCGCAGGACATCGACGGCCTGGCCCAAGCCATGGGCGGACGCGCCGCGATGGGCAAGCGCCTGGATGACTTCTTCGCCTACGACCAGCTGGTGGCCGATCCACTGCATGCCGCGCGCAAGGCCTGGGTGGGTGGCCCTTACAGCTACTACGGCCAGTACCGCTACAACCCCAACAACGAGCCCACCATGCACGTGCCGGCGCTGTACAGCCTGATCGGCCAGCCGTGGAAGTCCGCCACGGTGCTGTCCGCCGTGCAGACGCTCTTCACCAACGCGTCCAATGGCGTCACCGGCAACGACGACTTGGGCACCATGTCGGCGTTCTACCTGTTCAGCACCCTGGGCATCTCCCCGCTGATGCCGGGGACCGGCGACATGCTCCTGCACCCGCCGCGCTTCGCCAGCGCCCGGATCGACCTGGGCAACGGCCGCACCCTCACCGTGCGCGGCGATGGCACCGCCGGCGACGCCAGCCCGCGCTACGTGCAGGGCGTGCGCTTCAATGGCAAGCCGCAGTCGGCGGTGTGGATGGACGTGGACGTGCTCAAGCAGGGCGGCACGCTGGACTACCAGCTCAGCACCACGCCCGACCCGCATGGGTGGGGCACGTCCGAAGCAGCCGCCCCCGCGGCGGCCTGCCCGGTCGGTTGATCCGGAAGGCCGGCGTCATGCGCCGGCCGCTCCCTTCATCCCTGGAGCGCACCATGATCGATGCCACGCGCGCAACACGCGCGACTGCACGCAGGTTCACCGCTTTATGTCATCGTCCCGCATTCGCGGTGCTGGCCTGTGCCCTGCTGGGATGCCTGCCGCTGACGCCATCGGGATCGGCGCTGGCGCAGACGATCCCGAAGGATGCGGTCGATCTGGCCGATCCGCTGGTGGGCACCGCGCCGCTGGATCGCCCCGCACTGATCGGCAATGCGCCACCGCCCGGCGAGGCGCTCTACTCCGGCATGACCTCGCCCGGGGCCCGCCTGCCGCACAGCGCGACCGAGGCCGCGCCGGTCAATGCCAACCTCGACCTGAGCTATCCGGCGGGCGTCCCCGAGCCCTACCACTATCCCAACCCGACCATGTTCGCATTCACCGGCGGCGGCGGTCCCACCTACGGGGGACGTGCGCAGCCAATGATCATGCCGGTCGTGGGCGACTGGAGCGTACCGCCGGCGTACACCCCGGCTTATTACGACAAACAGCACGAGACCGCCTCCCCCGGCTACTACGCGGTGACACTGGACACCTTCAAGACCCGGGTGGAGCTGACCGCCACGGCGCGCACCACGCTGATGCGCTTCACCTTCCCCGAAAGCCAGCGCTCGAACGTGATCGTCAACCTGCGCCGCGACGGGGGGCAGGTGGAGATTGTCGGTGACCACACCCTGCGCGGCATCGCATCGCCACACGGCGACCGCGAGCCGACTGAGGGCCGTTACTTCGTGGCGGAGTTCTCGCGTCCGTTCTCGGCGTTCGGCAGCTTCCACGCCAACCCGGACGACCCGGGCTGGGGAATCGGCGGCAAGACGGTGATCCCCGCGGGGCACAACGCCGAGGGAAGCTACGCCGGTGGCTATGTCACCTTCAAGACGCAGACCGGCGACCAGGTGCTGGTGAAGCTCGCGCATGGCCACAGCTATGCCGAAGCCGAGCAGCGTCTGCGCGAGGAAGACCCAGGCTGGGACTTCGACCGCGTGCGCGGCCAGGCCCGCGCCGCCTGGGCCAAATTGTTCGACAAGGTGCAGGTCAGTGGCGGCACGCCCGCGCAGCGCAGGATGTTCTATTCCACGCTGTTCCAGTCGTTCGCCAGCCCGCGCCTGATTGCCCGCACCGGCGAGCGTTTCACCGATGCGGCAGGCAAGGAGCGGATCGCCACCCACAACCGCTACGGGCCGGTGCCGTTCTGGGATACCGGCCGCAATCAGATCGTCCTGATGATGTTGCTTGAACCGGACGTGGTGCAGGACGTCATGCGCTCGGAGCTGGAGATGGCCCAGGAACAGGGCTACATGAACACCTCGTTCCACGGCGACCACGCGGTGCTGCTCTACGACGGCGCATGGCAGCGCGGCATCGCGTTCGACTATGCAGCCGCCTATCCCTACCTGCGCAAGAACGCGACCGATCCCAAGGGCCCGCGCCACTTCCTCCACGAATACGACACGCAGGGCTGGATCGCCGACGTCGTCCCGGAAGGAAATCCCAGCCCGCCCTACGCCGGCGGCAAGGCAGGCGTGGCGACCACCCTGGAATACGCCTGGGACGACCATGCGCTGGCCAACATCGCCAGGCGCCTGGACCGGCAGGAGGACGCGCGGCGTTTCAGCGCGCGCGCGGCGAACTATCGCAACGTCTTCGACGCCTCGACCGGATTCATGCGCGGCAGGACCGCCGACGGCACCTGGATCTCGCCCTTCGATCCGGGCGAGCCGTACTACAACTTCATGATGAAGGAGGCCTCGGGCTGGTCGACGCTGTGGCTGGTCCCTCACGACGTGCAGGGCCTCATCGACCTGCTCGGCGGGCGCGAGGCCTTCAACGCCAAGCTTGATGCGTTCTTCTCCACGCCCTACACGCCCAAGGGCATCTGCCGCGACTGCACCGGCCTGATCGGCCAGTACGTGCACGGCAACCAGCCCGACCAGCAGGCGCCGTATCTGTACGCCTGGAGCGGACAGCCGTGGAAGACGCAGGCCCTGGTGCACCGCATCCTGACCGACATGTACGGCAGCGACGCCAGTGGCAACGGCTATGCGGGCATGGACGACCAGGGCGCCACCTCGTCGTGGTACGTGCTCAGCGCGATAGGCTTCTACCCGGTCGACCCAGCCAGCGGGGTCTACGTCATTGGCAGCCCGGTGTTCGACGACGTCCGCCTGCGCATAGGCAACGGCAAGACGCTGGAACTGGTCGCCCGCAATGCCTCGCCAGCTCATCCCTACATCCAGTCGGCCACGTTGAACGGCAAACCCTGGACCAAGCCCTGGTTCCGCCACAGCGACATCGCCAACGGCGGCCGCTTCGAGTTCGTCATGGGCCCAGCGCCGAATACTCACTGGGGCGCCGCACCGGAGGACGCACCGCCCTCCATGTCGCAAGCCCAGCACTGAGCACGCAGCCGCGGCCCGGCAAGTCACCCGCGCCGGCCCGGAGGCTACAATGCCGGGCTTGTGCGGGCCTATAGCTCAACGGTTAGAGCAGGGGACTCATAATCCCTTGGTTCCAGGTTCGAATCCTGGTGGGCCCAGATTGCGGCGTCTTCCCGCGTTATTGCGTGGCACCTTCCGACGCCGCTTCCGCCTCTTCCTCGATCTTTTGGCGCAGGCGACCGGCGCGCACCAGGATCGCGGGCGGGCGCGTTTCTTCGGGAATGCTGAGCAGGCGCAGCCGGCGCAGGAACTGCCCCGGGCCGCGTGCGGAGGTCAGGGCCACGATCGGGATGGAGAACACCAGCCCGATGATCACCGGCGACATCCAGGCCAGCAGCGCGGGTGAGACGAAATACGCCGCAGCGCCCATCATCACGCCGAACAGGGACAGACCGCCGTAGCGCAGGGTCAGCGTGGACCACGGCATGGAGCCGTCATCGCGACGCTGCGCGTCCCAGCCCGAGTCCTTGCCGGCCAGTACCTCGGCCACGCCGCGCGACTGCACGTACATCACGATCGGCGCCATCAACGCGGCCAGCACGCTTTCGATCACGATGCTGACGATCATCCGCGCCGCGCCGCCGCAACCACGCCGGACCTTGCCATCGGCCAGCACCGCCAGATAACCCATCACTTTCGGCGCAAACAGCGCAAACATCGTCGCGCCGAACACCCAGACGATGCGCTCGGGATCGAGTGAACGCCAATAATCGACCGGCGAAAAATGCGCCAGATCCTGCAGGCTCACCAGCGCGCCGGACTGGTCCAGCGGGATCGCGATGCCGATCAGCATCATCAAGGCCCACATCGGCGCGGTGAGGTAATGGCCGATGCCGATCAGGAAATGGGTGCGGCTGATCCAGTGCATGCCACGGGTTGGCAACACCCCCACATGCTGCAGGTTGCCCTGGCACCAGCGGCGGTCACGCACCAGCAGGTCGGTCAGCGAGGGCGGGCCTTCCTCGAAGCTGCCTCCCAGTGCTGGCGTCATGTGGCAGGCCCAGCCCCCACGCCGGATCAGTGCAGCCTCGACGAAGTCATGGCTCAGCACATGGCCGTTGAACGGCCGCACGCCCTCCAACTCTGGCAGTCCACAGTGGTCGGCGAATGCCTTGGTACGGATGACGGCATTGTGCCCCCAGTAGTTGCTCTCGGTGCCGTGCCACCAGGCCACGCCATGGGCGATCACCGGCCCGTACACGCGGCCGGCGAACTGCTGCATCCGCGCGAACAAGGTGCTGCCGTTGACGATCAGCGGCAGCGACTGGATCAGCCCCACGTCGGGGTGGGTTTCCAGGCCCCAGGCCAGGCGCACGATGGTGTCGCCGGTCATCAGGCTATCCGCGTCTAGGATCAGCATCTGCGGATAGGCGCCGCCGAAGCGGCGCACCCACTCGGCGATGTTGCCGGCCTTGCGCTCGCGGTTGTCGGCACGATGGCGGTAATAGAGATTCGGGGCGCCGCCCAGGCGCTCGCGCAGGCGATGGAACTCGGCCACCTCCTCCATGCGGATAGCCCCGCGCGTGGTGTCCGAGAGGATAAAGAAGTCGAACTGCTCAAGATGCCCGGTTTCGCGCACCGACTCGTAGATCGCCTGCAGGCCGGCCATCAGCCGCTGCGGCTCCTCGTTGTAGGTGGGCATCAGCAGTGCGGTGCGCACGGAGGGCGCAGGCAGGGGATCCTCCGGACGCAGGCCCAGGCGGCGCCGGCGACGGGTGACGATCAGCATGAACCCGGCGAACGCACTGACAAAGGACAGGGCCACCCAGGCGAACAGCAGGGTGAAAAATGCGAGGAACACCACCTCCAGTACGCCAAGGCCGTCGGTGGCCATGACCCGCATCATCTGGAACAGGCCCGCCAAGGTGATCGCCGCGGTGCCGCCGAAGATGTAGATGCGCCGGGCCACCATGTTCGGCGGCGAGGACGGCATCAGGGGCGTTTTCAGCTTGCCCTGGCGCAGGGACTGGACCGGCATGTCCAGGCGATGCTCCGGCGGCATCTGCTCGTAGGCGCGGGCTTCGTCGCTGACGGTGATCTCGACCTTGGGGCCAATGCTGATGGGTTGGACGACCCTCATGCGCGCGCGCTCCGGCGCAATGCCGGCAAGGCCGCACGGACGCAACGTGCTTGCAAGGGCCGCGAGAGGAAAACCGGGAGGAAGTTCAAGACAGGACGACCAGATGCAGGGGCACGCGGCACAGAATACAGGCGAGCAAGGCCGGACTGCATGGCGGCGCGAACGGGACCAGCCGCGCCCTGCACGGCGGTGGCGGCAGGCTGGGCGAACCCTCGCGCGCCTGGGCTGACCATTTCGGCGCCTGGCGGAAATTCATGGGACGACACGCATTCTCCAGGTGGGGGAGGCAGGAGTGCCCCGCGAGCGTACGCCAGTGCGCGTGATCGGCAGGACACGACGAATCGCAGGGCCATAACGCAAACAGGTCCGCCTCTCGGCGGACCTGTTGCATTCATCGGGCCAGGCAGTCGGACCCTTGCGCTCCTGGGATCAGTCGATGTCCAGGAAGCTGCGCAGCGTCTCCGAACGGGAGGGGTGACGCAGCTTACGCAATGCCTTGGCCTCTATCTGGCGGATGCGCTCGCGGGTGACATCGAACTGCTTGCCGACTTCTTCCAGCGTGTGGTCGGTATTCATGTCGATGCCGAAGCGCATGCGCAGCACCTTGGCTTCCCGCGGGGTCAGACCGGCCAGGACGTCCCGCACCGTTTCCATCAGGTTGATGTTGGTGGTGTTGTCCACCGGGGACTCCACGTTGGTGTCCTCGATGAAGTCGCCCAGGTGCGAGTCCTCGTCGTCGCCGATCGGGGTCTCCATGGAGATCGGCTCCTTGGCGATCTTCATGACCTTGCGGATCTTGTCCTCGGGCATGTCCATTTCCTTGGCCAGTTCTTCCGGCGTGGCCTCGCGGCCGTACTGCTGAAGCATCTGGCGGGAAATGCGATTGAGCTTGTTGATCGTCTCGATCATGTGCACCGGGATGCGGATGGTGCGCGCCTGGTCGGCGATCGAGCGGGTGATCGCCTGGCGGATCCACCAGGTGGCGTAGGTCGAGAACTTGTAGCCGCGACGGTACTCGAACTTGTCCACCGCCTTCATCAGGCCGATGTTGCCCTCCTGGATCAGGTCCAGGAACTGCAGGCCGCGGTTGGTGTACTTCTTGGCGATGGAGATCACCAGGCGCAGGTTGGCCTCGACCATTTCCTTCTTGGCCTTGCGCGCCTTGGCCTCGCCATAGGCCATCTGCCGGCTGATGTCCTTCATGTCGGCCAGGGTCAGCATCAGCGACTTCTCCACCTCGATGGTGGCCTGCTGCTCGGCGATGATCTGATCCTTGACCTCACGCAGGCCCGAGGACCACTTCTGCTTGCGCTTGAGGGCTTCGTCGACCCATTCCAGGTTGGTCTGGTTGCCTTCCCAGGAGCGGATGAAATCCTTGCGCGGCATGCGCGCGGTGACCGTGGACAGGTGCAGCACGCGGCGCTCCTGGTCCTTGATCCGCTGCAGCACGTCGCGCACGTTGCGCACCAGCGTGTCGGTCAGGGCCAGCGGCAGCTTCAAGGTGACGAACACCTCGGCCATCTCCTGGCGCAGCTTGGCACCGGCCTTGTTGTCGGCACCGCTCTTGGCGTAGCCCTTCTTGAACTTGGCCAGGGCGGCGGACATCACCTCCATGCGGCGGCTGACTTCCTCCGGGTCGGGACCGGTCGGGCCGGCATCTTCCTCGGCACCGTCATCGTCGTCGTCCGAATCGTCGTCCGAATCGTCGTCGCTGCTGTCGCTGCTGTCGCTGCTGTCGCTGCTGTCGCTGGCCGATGCCGGCTGCTCCGGCTCGTCCTGCAGGTCATTGAAGCCCACCACGACCTCCGCCAGGCGCTTCTTGCCCGCCTTGTGCAGCTCGTAGTCTTCCAGCACCAGCTCGACGATGGACGGCAGCAGGCCCAGGGAGGCCTGGACCTGGCCCAGACCTTCCTCGATGCGCTTGGCGATGGCGATCTCGCCCTCGCGGGTCAGCAGCTCGACCGTGCCCATCTCGCGCATGTACATGCGCACCGGGTCGGTAGTGCGGCCACCCTCGGTGTCCAGCGAGGTCAGCGCCGCGGCGGCTTCCTCGGCTGCGGTTTCGTCGACTTCGCGGTTGCCGCTGGACTCACCGGCCAGCAGCAGGGTTTCGGCATCGGGCGCCACTTCGTGCACCGCAATGCCCATGCCGTTGATCATGCCGATGATGTCTTCGATCTGCTCCGGATCGACCATGTCGTCGGGCAGGTGATCGTTGACCTCGGCATAGGTCAGGTAACCTTGTTCAAGGCCCTTGCTGATCAGCAGCTTGATGTCGGATGCCTGGGCAGGACGTTCGTTGGCCATGAGTGCTTGCGCCGCCTAAGAGAAAGGTCAGGAGAACCACGTATTATACCAGCCGGACCGTGTCCAGTCTGGTGCCGCGGCGTTCATATTCCGGTTTTTCGCGGCCTGTTCAGGTCCGCAGCAGGAAGGTGACTGGTCCATCGTTGACCAGCTCAACCACCATGTGGGCGCCAAAGCGACCGGTTTCCACCCCCGCGTGTCGCTGCCGGCAGACCTCGACCAAACGGTTGAAGCCGCGTTCAGCCTGATCGGGCGCTGCTGCCGTGGTGAAGCTGGGCCGCATGCCCGAACGCGTGTCGGCCGCAAGGGTGAACTGGCTGACCAGCAACAAGCCACCGCCGGTGTCGGCCACGGAGCGATTCATCCGCCCCTGCGCATCGGAAAACACCCGGTAGCCCAGCAACCGCTCGGCCATGCGCAGGATCTGGGGCTCGCCGTCGCCAGGTTCAAGCCCCGCCAAGGCCAACAGGCCCGGCCCGATCGCCCCGATCGTGTCGCCCTCCACCACGACCGAAGCCCGGGTCACGCGCTGGATCAACGAGAGCATGGAGCGCCTTGTACGGAAGTGGGATGGCCGGCCAGATGCGGGCGATCGCCGCCCTTTGCAATGCCCGCGGCGCACGCAGCCGATAGACTGACCGGATGAAACCAAACACCGTGGCCGGGCTCGCGTATCGCGCCACCGCCGTCTTCACCGCCCTGCCCTGGCCGATGCTGCGCCGCCTGGGCGACGCCCTGGCCTGGATCTGGACCCGGCTGGACGCGCGGGAGAGCCGGGTCGCCCGACGCAACCTGGAACTGGCCTATCCCGACCTGCTGCCCAGCGAACGTGCAGACCTGCACCGGCGGATCCTGCGCGGGACCGCGCGCCAGGCACTGGAGACCCTGCGCTTCTGGACCCGCCCGCACGCGGCCAACCTGGAGCAGCACCTGCGTCAGCGCCATGGCCAGGACCTGTACGACGCGGCGCTGAAGTCCGGTCGCGGCGTGATCGTAGCCGCGCCGCATTTTGGCAACTGGGAGCTGCTCAACCAATGGCTGGCCTCGCGCGGGGACATCGCCATCGTCTACCGACCACCCGAGTCTGACGTGGGCGACGCATTCCTGCAGCGCGTGCGCGGGGCCGAAAACATCCGCCAGGTGCGGGCCGAGGGACCCGCCGTGCGGCAGTTGTTCAAGGTCCTCAAGGAGGGCGGCGCGGTCGGGATCCTCCCCGACCAGCAGCCCAAGGCCGGCGATGGCGTGTTTGCGCCGTTCTTCGGGGTGCAGGCCCTCACCATGACCCTGGTCAACCGTCTGGCCGAGCGGACCGGCGCCATCGTCCTGTTCGCCTGGTGCGAACGGGTGGGCACGGACCTGGACTTCGCCCTGCATGTGGAGCCGGCGCCGGCGGGCATGGGCGACCCGGACCCACAGGTCGGCGCGGCCACGCTCAACGCGCAGGTCGAACGCATCGCCCGGCGCGATCCGGCGCAGTACCAGTGGACCTACAAGCGCTACACCCTGCGCCCTCCCGAAAGTGGAGAGGCCAATCCCTACTGGACCGCGCGCCACCCGCACTGATTCTTCGCCCCATGGCGGTGTGAAACAGGCATTCGCACCGGACTGACTAGGCTGTGCGCGCCCTTCCCCCAGGCCACTGTCTTGCTCCCACGCTTCCGACCCGGACATGCGTCGCGCCGTCCCTCACTTATCCCGGCCCCCGTTCGGTGAGCACGGCCACGCAGGCGCTGTGGATCGAGGGGAAAGGCCGTTTCGCGCTGCGCGAAACACTGTTGCCAGCACCGGGACCCGATCAGGTCCTGGTGCGCACCCGCTACAGCGGGGTCAGCCGTGGCACCGAGGCCCTGGTTGCGGCGGGCAAGGTCCCACCTTCCGAACACGCACGCATGCGGGCTCCTTTCCAGGAAGGCCAGTTCCCGTTCCCGGTCAAGTATGGCTATGCCTGCGTGGGCACGGTGGAGGCCGGACCTGAGCCGCTGCGCGGTCGCGAGGTGTTCTGCCTGCATCCGCACCAGGGCGCCTTCGTCGTCGCCGCCGATCGTGTCAGTGCGCTGCCGCCGCAGCTGCCTGCCGCGCGTGCCGTGCTGGCCGCCAACGCGGAAACCGCGCTCAACGTGCTGTGGGACGCCCGTATCGCCGCGGGCGACCGGGTCGTGGTGGTCGGCGCCGGCGTGGTCGGCGCGCTGGTCGCTCACCTGGCGGGGCGACTGCCGGCGACCGAGGTCACCCTGGTCGACATCGACACCTCACGCCAGCCGCTGGCCGAGCAATTGGGCGTGTCGTTCAGCGTGCCCGACCAGGCACCACGGGACTGCGATGTCGTGGTCCACGCCAGTGCGAGCGAGTCCGGCTTGTCCGCCGCGCTGGCTTGTGCGGGGTTCGAGGCCCGGGTGGTGGAGGCCAGCTGGTATGGCGAGCGGATCGCCCGCCTGCCCCTGGGAGAAAGCTTCCACAGCCAACGCCTGCAGCTGGTGTCCTCGCAGGTGGGCCACCTGCCGCCCGCGCAGCGCGCGCGTTGGGACTACGCACGGCGCATGGCCACCGCCCTGTCACTGCTCGACGACCCCCGCCTGGACGCCCTGATCTCCGGGGAGACGCCTTTTCAGGACGCTCCCAACGACTACCCCACAGTGCTGGCCCACGCCGGCACCCTGTGCCATCGCTTCCGCCATCCCGATTGACCGCAAGGAGCTCGCCCCGCATGTTCGCCGTCGAAGTCCGAGACCACGTGATGATCGCCCACAGTCTGCCGGGGGAAACCTTCGGACCCGCCCAGGGCCTGCACGGCGCCACCTTCGTCGTCGACGCCGCGTTCTACGCCGCCGAATTGGACGATGACGGCCTGGTCGTGGACATCGGTCTGGCCACGCCGCTGCTGGCCGAAATCCTCAAACCGCTCAACTACCAGAACCTGGACGCGCTGCCGCAGTTCGCCGGCAAGACCACGACCACCGAGTTCCTGGCCAAGTACATCTTCGACCAGTTGCGCGCGGCCATCGCCACCGGCCGCCTGGGCGCAGGCGGCGCACGGGTGAAGAAGCTGCGCGTGCTGCTGCACGAGTCGCACGTGGCCCGCGCCTGGTACGAGTCCGAGCTATGAGCCAGCGCGCGCTGGTGTTCGCCATCCCCGGCAACCTGGACAGCCCCACCGGCGGCTATGGCTACGACCGCCGGATCATCGCCGGCCTGCGCGCGCACGGTTGGCAGGTGCGGGTCCTCAGCCTGCCCGACGGTTTCCCGCACCCCACCCCGGCCGACCAGACCGCGACGCGCCAGGCACTGGCAGGCCTGCCTGACGGGACGCTGGTCATGATCGACGGACTGGCGCTGGGGGCGATGGAGACAGACGCGGTGGCTCAAGCCGCCGCACGCCTGGACGTGGTGGCGCTGGTCCATCATCCGCTGGGCCTGGAAGACGGGCTCGAACCTGCCCGCGCGCAGGCGCTGCTTGGCAGCGAGCGTGCGGCACTTGCCCAGGTCCGCAGGGTCGTCACCACCAGCGACACCACGGCGCGCACCCTGCAGGCCGACTTCGACATCCCTGGCGAACGTCTGCGCGTGGTTCCGCCCGGGCTGGACAAGCCGGACCTGCCCCCGCACGACCCGGTCACCGATGAACTCGAGACTCCGGCCACACCGCTGCGCCTGCTGTCCGTCGGCAGCCTGATTCCGCGCAAGGGCCACGCGCTGCTGATCGAGGCGCTGGCGCCGCTGCGCGACCTGGATTGGACGCTGCGCATCGTCGGCGGTGGGCGCGAGGGCGATACCGGCCGTGATCTGCAGGCCCGCATCGCGCGGCACGGACTGCAGGCCCGCATCACCCTGGTCGGCCCAGTGCCGGACACGGCACCGGAACTGGCGCAGGCCGATGTGTTCGTCCTGCCCAGCCGTTACGAGGGCTACGGCATGGCCTTCGCCGAGGCCATGGTCTACGGCCTGCCGGTGATCGGCTGCGAAGCCGGCGCAGTGCCCGAAGTGGTGCCGCCCTCGGCCGGGATCCTGGTGCCGGTCGACGACCGAGAGGCCCTGACCGATGCCCTGCGCTCGCTGCTGACCGATGCGCCGCGGCGTCAGCTGCTGGCCGCCGGCGCGCGCCAGGCCGCGGCGATGCTGCCGGACTGGTCCGCACGCGCGGCGCAGATGGCGCAGGTGTTGGCGGCATGAGCGGCTTTTCCGAGCAATGGCTGGACCTGCGCGAACCGGCCGATCACGCCGCGCGCGACCAAACCCTGCTCGGCCTCGCCGCCGCGCGCCTGGACGCTCGGCCGCACGCAACGCTGGTGGATCTAGGCTGCGGAACCGGCGCTAGCTACCGGGCGCTGGGCCCGCAGCTGCAAGCCCGGCAGACCTGGCATCTGGTCGACCACGACCCGGCCCTGCTGCGGGCCGCGCAGGCCCGGCTGGCGCCCCACGTCGCGGTAGACACCCATGCGCTGGACCTGCGCGCCCTGGACACCTTGCCGCTGGAAGGCGCCGACCTGGTGACTGCCTCGGCCCTGTTCGACCTCGCCGGCGACGCCTGGTTGAGCGCGTTCGCCGATCGCCTCGCGCAGGCCGGCGTCGGGCTGTACACGGTGCTTACCTACGATGGCCGCATGGACTGGTCCACGCCGCTGCCGGCCGACGCAGCGGTGGTCGAGGCCTTCAACCGCCATCAGCGCGGCGACAAGGGACTGGGCCCGGCCCTGGGGCCGGCGGCCGGCGGACGCCTGGTCGAACTGCTGCAGACGCGTGGCTACCGTGTGCAGACCGCCGCCAGCCCGTGGGTCCTGACCCAGCCAGGGCCCTTCCAGCAAGCCCTGCTCGAAGGCATCGCGCAGGCCGCGACCGAAGCAGGGATGGCGTCGGAGCAGGCGCAGGACTGGCTGGCCGAACGCCTGGGCGCGATGCGGTCGTGCACCGCACGAGTCGGTCATGTGGACGTGCTCGCCTTTCCGCCCGGCTGAACGCCGCGACTTTCAGGACATTGGCGCTTCGCGCAGCTCGCAGTCGAACACCACGTCCCCGCCCAGGTCGTAGCTGGTCGTGCGCGGCCTTCGGGCCTGGGACAGCGAGGACACCGGCGGCAGCGCCAGGCCGGTTGGCCCGGCGCCAATGATCAGCGGCGCGATCGCCACGTGCAGGCGATCCAGGCAGCCGGCCTCCAAGAAGGAGGCGATGGTGCAGGCACCGCCTTCGACCAGCACACGCCGCAGGCCGCGCGCGGCCAGCGCCTGGACAATGGCCGGCGCCTCGATGCGCCCGGCATCGTCCATCGGCAATGCCAGGCACGGCACCGTGAGGTCATCGACCCTGGCATCGGGACCGTGCACCAACAGGACCGGCGCGGCCGCGTCGTGCAGCAGACGGGCCTGACGCGGGATACGCCCACGCGGATCGATGACCACCCGCACCGGATTGCGCCCCTCCACCAGGCGCACGGTAAGCGAGGGATCGTCGGCCACGACGGTGCCGACTCCGACCACAATGGCATCCACCAGCGCGCGGCAGCGATGCAGGTGGCGCAATCCCGCCGCGCCGGAGATGTTGCGCGCGTCGCCATCCACCGTGGCGACCCGCCCGTCGAGCGACTGGCCCACCTGGGCCAGGACGAACGCCGGGCTGCGCGCGAGTGGCGCGTACAGGGCCCCGCACCGTTCCGCGTATGGCGCCCCCATGGCCTGGCGCGATGGGGGACAATGGCCCGGCCATGTCCCGGCTTCGGCCTGCGCACGCAAGGCCGCCCAGCTGGCGCTGGTCAATTCTTCGCCATCGTGGCGCGCGTCGGAATGCACCTGCTGGTCCATGCATTCAAGCTAGGGATGGCAAGGTATGGAGGTTGTGAAATGGCCCAAGACCCCTATAGACAAGATCTCTCGCTCACCCCCTTTCGATCAGGACGACTTCGCACCGCTTTCATCACAGCACTCCTAGCGTGACCTTGTTATTCCGGATGCGTCCGGTCTTAGAGGTGCGATGCGCGGGATCCGGAACGGCAGTGACGCCGGCCTTCCCTCCATGCCCGCAGGAGTCCCCATGTCCGCATTGCCCAGCCACGTGTTCAACATGCCCACTCGCGTCTCTTCCTCCCTGGCCTTGTTCGGCGACCCTGCCGCGGTCGCCTGTGAACGTGCCGCCGGGGAACTGCGCAGCGGACGGCCGGTGGTGGTAGTGGACGATGCTGGCGCCGGCACGGCCGTGCTGTCGATCGAAGGCGTGACACCGGAGACCTTTGCCAGCTTTGACGAAGCCAGTGGCGGGCAGCACCAGTTGTTCCTCTCTCCGACGCGCGCCCGGGTGCTGGGCCTGGATGCGCCGCATGGCGCGCGCATCCCGCTGGCCGGGCATGCATTCGATGCCTTGGCCGAACTGGCCTACCTGCCGGCGCAGGCGTATGCCGGCGCCTGGACCAGCGGCACGGACCGCGACGCGGGCGCCTCCGCGTTGGCCCGGCTGGGCCTGCTGCTGCCGACCCTGCTGGTCCACGACCTGCCCCGGCAGGCACCCCCCTTCGATGCCTGCGCCCAGGTCAGCTTGCGCCAGTTGGCCGATGGCGCGGCCCATGCCGGCCGTGACTGGGAACTGGTGGCGCGTACTCGCGTGCCACTCCGCGAGGTGGGCGACGCCCATTTCGTTGTCTTCCGCGGTGGGGTCGCGCTGCGTGATCAGGTCGCCATCGTGGTCGGCCAGCCCGACCTGTCCAAGCCGGTGCCGGTGCGCGTGCATTCGTCCTGTCTGACCGGCGACCTGTTCGGCTCGCTCAAGTGCGATTGCGGCGACCAGTTGCGCAACGGCCTGCTCAAGCTCAAGGAGCTGGGCGGCGGCGTGCTGCTGTACCTGGATCAGGAAGGCCGCGGGACCGGCATCGCCGCCAAGATGCGTGCCTATGGCTACCAGCACGATGGCCTGGACACCATCGACGCCGATGCGCTGCTGGGCTTTGGGCCGGATGAGCGTCGTTACGAAAGCGCGGCCGCGATGCTGCGCGCCTTGGGTGTTGCACGCGTTCGTCTGCTGACCAACAACCCCTCCAAGGTCGATCGGCTGCGTGCGGCCGGCGTGGAGGTGATCGGGCGCACCCCGGTGACCGGACGCATCACCGCCGACAACGAGGGTTACCTGCGCACCAAAGCGGCACGGGCCGGGCACGCGCTGGATGTCGATGCGCTGATTGCCTCGCTGTCCTGACGGCGTGGAAGCAACGTCATGGCCACCGTCCTCTCCCGGACTCACGGATACGCGCACGCAGCTGCACGACGTCGCAGCGCGGCGCTGAGTTTTCTTGGCTGCGGCGCCGTCGGCGCGGCGCTGGTCGTTGCGCTGTCGCGTGCCATCCCGCTGGACTGGCATTTTGGCGTGGCCTCGGCCGCCGTTTACTTGGGCATCGCCTGCGTCGCGCTGACACGGGTGAGCGGACATCACGCCGGTCCCCGCTTCGGCCTCGCCAACCAAGTCACCACCCTGCGTGCGGCGCTGACCTCGCTGTTCGGTGGGCTGGCCACGATGACCCAGACCGTGACGGCAGACAATGCGTGGCTGTGGGTGTTCGCACTGCTCGGCGCGCTGGCGCTGGCGCTGGACGGCGTGGACGGCTGGCTCGCACGGCGGCTGCGGCTCGCCTCGGAATTCGGCGCGCGTTACGACATGGAGATCGACGCGCTGCTCATCGCCCTGCTGTCGCTGCTGGCCTGGCGCCTGGGCAAGGCGGGGCCGTGGGTACTGGCCATCGGCGGCATGCGCTATGGCTTCATCGCCGCGGCGGCCGTTCTTCCCTGGCTGCGCGGGCAACTGCCGGACAGCACGCGACGCAAGACGATCTGCGTGGTCCAGGGCAGCGTGCTCTGCGCGCTGCTGGCGCCGCCGCTATTGGGCATCTGGAGCCAGCTGCTGGCCGGCGCTGCACTGACGATGCTGGCGCTGTCCTTTGCCACGGATATGTGTTGGCTCTGGCGCCATGCACGGCGCGGCGTTTCGGTGTCAGGGCACGCTGACCTGGGTGCGTCGTCGCACCAGGGTCCACAGTCCCGGTAAGGCCCCCACCACGTTCACCAGCCCATAAAGGACCGAGCTGGCGACGCCGTGTTCCGCGATCAGCCCGACCAGGGGCCACAGCGCCGCGGCGGCGGCCTCGCGCACGCCCCAGCCGCCGACCGAAATGGGGATGAGCATCGTGGCCAGGGTCAGCGGCAGCACGGTGAGCCAGGCCAGTGCGGGCAACGCATCGCCCAGTGTCCTGGCGCACAGGGCGAACACCGCCACATAGCTGCCCACGATGCTCACGCTCAGCACGGACTGCGTCATCCAGGCGCCGTCACGCCACCATGCGCGCGCCACATCCGGGCCAAGCCCCTGGAGCGCGCGCCGCACCCGCACCGGCCCGCGGCGGGCCAAGCCCCAAACCACGAGTGCGGCCACCACCACCAGCACGGCCGCCAACAGCAGCGTGACCGCAACGCCTGCCGGACGCGCAGCATCGGGGGCCAGCAGTGGCCAGGCGACAAGACCGAGGCCGGCCAGCACGAAGAACGCCACCTGCCCGGCCAGCCGCTCCAGAACCACCGCACGCACCGCGCGCGCGGTGCTGGCCGCTTCGCCGGCATGGCGCCAGGCACGCACGGCGTCACCTCCGACGCCGCCAGGGAGCGTCTGGTTGAGCAGCGTCGCCAGGTAGTACTCGGCGATGGCCCGTGGCAATGGCAGGACAACCTGGAGGCGCACCGCGGTGAAACGCCAGCGCATCGCCGAGAGCACGACCTGCAGCTGCACGACCAGCAGCGCCAACAGCAGCCAGATCGGCTGGGCCTGCTTCAGCACCTCCAGCGTCGCCGACAGATCCAGCCGCCAAGCGAGCACGGCCAGCAGCGCGAGCGGCAACAGCCACCGCAGCCACGACAGTGGGCGATGAGGACCAGTGTGGCGGGTGTGCGTGCGAATACAGCGGCTCCTCGGCTTGATGCTGGAGACGTTACTAGAACCTCGCATTCGCCTCCTGCAATGCGCCTTGGTCCGGCGACTGTCGCGACTCGGTGGCTGCCGGTAGAGAGCGGCGAAATCGACTCCCGCCGCTCCCCCTCCTGCTCACCGAAAACCGCGCGAATGGGGACGACCACTGCGATGGTAGGCTCCCCGCCCTGTCCGTCCAGCTGATGACACCGCCTGACGGCGACTTCTTTCCTTCCAGGCGCCTCCTGCTTGTACACCGTCTCCGATCCGAACCCGGCCCCGACTTCTCCCCCGGCCCTGCCTGACACCTGGCAGCCACTGCCTGCGCGCGGGGCCAAGCTGGCCGCGACCGGCGCATTGCTTGGCACGCTGACGGCTGCCGCCGTCGCGCTGGGCGTGGCGCGCCTGTCCGCACCGGTACCGCTGCCCTGGCGCTGGCTGGGACTGGCGGCGGTGCTGGTAGCGTTGGGAGCGGCCTGGGTCGCCTGGCGCCGGCACCGCACGATCCGCTGGCGCCTGAACGCGCAGGGGTTCGCGGTGAGCCGCGGCCACCTGTGGCAGAGCGAGACCCACGTGCCAATCTCGCGCGTGCAGCATCTGGACGTGCGCCGCGGCCCGCTGGAACGCGCCGCGCGCCTGGCGACCCTGGTCGTGCATACCGCGGGGACCCGACTGAGCGCGGTCTCACTCTCCGGGCTGGACCACGACGATGCCGAACGCCTGCGTGATCGCCTGGCCCATCAGCTGGACCAGGACGACGACGCGCTGTGAGCGGAGTCGTCCCCAGCCGGCCGGAGACCAAAGCGCCGGACCAGCGCCTGCACCCCTGGTCGTGGCTGTTCGTGCTGTTGCAACAGCTGCGTCAGTTCCTGGTGCCGCTGGTGGTGCTGCTGGTGTTCGGGGGGCGCGATGGCGAACGCGATCATTACGACAACATCGCCTGGCTGGTGGTCATGGCGATCCTGGTCGGCAGCGCCCTGCTGCGCTATCTGACCTACCGCTACGCCATCGGCAGCGACGGCCTGAGCATCCGTAGCGGCCTGTTCCACCGCAACCGCCGCGAGATTCCCTTCGCGCGCATCCATAACGTGGTGGTGCATCAGTCACTGCTGCATCGCCTGTTCGGCGTGGCCGAACTGCGCCTGGAATCGGCCGGTGGAACCAAGCCCGAGGCGCAGATGCGGGTGCTGCGCATGGATCAGGCCTTGGCGCTGGAACAGTTGGTCCGCCACCGCGGCCAGGCGCCTGTGGTGGATGCGCCGCCGGAGGCCTCGACCACGCTGCTGGCCCTGCCCTCCAGCGAGATCGTCCGCCTCGGGCTGATTTCCAACCGCGGCATGATCGTCATGGCGGCCGCGTTTGGCGCGCTTTACCAGACCCTGCCGCAAAAGCTGGTGGCCGACGCCGTCGAGGACTATGGCGGCCAGGTCTTCGGCTTCGCCAGCCACCTGCACATGGGCTGGATGTCCGGGCTGATCACGGTGATCAGCCTGCTGGCGTGGGCGCTGGTCGGCCTGCGGCTGCTCTCCATTGCCCTGGCGATCGTGCAGTACCACGGCTTTCGCCTGAGCGAATCGGAGCGTCGACTGACGGTGGAACGCGGCCTGCTGGCACGCATTCGCAGCAGCGCCGCGCGCCGGCGCATCCAGTCCTGGACGCTGCATGAAAGCGTGCTGCATCGCTGCTTCAAGCGCCGCAGCCTGAGCATCGACACGGCCGTGGCCGGCGCCCAGGGCGAACAGGGCCGCGCCATCCGCGAACTGGTACCCCTGGCCACGCCGGAGCGCTGCGACGATCTGGTGCGCCATGTGCTGCCCCATGCGCAGTGGCCACCCGCGCAGTGGCATCCGGTCCCGGCGGGACAATGGTGGCGGCTGTGCCTGTGGCCGGCGTTCTGGCTGGCCTGCGGCGTGGCGGCGCTGTGGATGATGACGGAGGGATGGAGCCTGCTGCTCCTGGCCTGGCTGCCATGGTCGGCCTTCAAGGCCTACCGACAGATGCGACGGATGGGCTGGAGCGTGGACGCCGATCTGGTCGCGGTGCGCGGCGGATGGTGGACGCGCTGGTGGCGCCTGGCCGAGCTCGACAAACTCCAGGCGCTCAAACTTGCGCGTTCGCCGCTGGACCGGTGCTGCGGGACGGCCTCGCTGCTGCTGGATACCGCGGGTGCCTCGGGGGAGAGTCCACGCCTGCGGTTGCGCTATCTCCCGGTCGACCAGGCCCGCGCGCTGCACGCGCAGCTCGTCGCCACACTGGCCCGCCGGCGCTTGCGCTGGTGAACCCGCCAGGCGCTGGGCGCAATGACGCCTGTTAGCGTGCGCCGCGTCCCCAGTAGCGCAGGTCCCGACGGATCTGCAGGGCGCGCAGGCGGGCGCCGAATGGCTTGGACCGGAGCGTGCCCAACTCGCCGTCGATGAAGTCCTCGGTCGCGGTGATCACCCGCTCGGAGGCATGACCATCGCGGTTAGGATGGATCGCATCGGCGTAGCGCACGATGGCGTCCATCAGCGTGGACGAAGGGTGTAGCGCGCTTTCGAGCTGGGCCGGCAACTGCGCGGGGTCGTCGAAATTCAGCATGTGCGGCTTGGGCGCCCGGTTGCGCAGGGTCACCACCGGTTTGTGTTGCACGATGAACTCCGACACGATCGAGGAGGTATCGGAGACCAGGACATCGGCGGCGCGCTGGGCGGCCATGACCTGTTCAGGCTCGATGAAGGCCGCGTTCGGGCCGGCCAGCGCGCGGTAGCGGTAGAACAGCGCCGGCGGGCATTTGGGGTGCAGGGTCAGGAGCCAATAGTGTTCACCGCGCGCGATGTCGGCGGCGATGTGATCGATCAACAGCGGCGCGGCGCTCAGGCGCTCGGTGAAAGTGGAGCCGAACAGGATCACCGGCCGGCCACCGGCCAGCGCCCGCAATGCGGCGCTGGCCCCACCGTCGTCGCGGAACAGTGGATCGAGCTTGGGCCAGCCGGTCTGGGCCACTGCGAAGTGGCCCTCGCGCTCGGCCAGTGCGCGAAACGGCACGGTCGTGGCCGGGCCCTGGGTGCAATACAGGTCGAACAACCCACGCACGCGGAAGTGCCCGCGCGTGTCGGCGCGCTTTTCCACGTTGAAGCCGTGGAACAGCTGCACCTTGGCCCCGGACAGGAACGGCGGCACCCAGTTGGCCGCGCTGAACACCGCGCGCGGGCGCAGGGCCACGGCCTGTTTCAGGTCGACCTTGCGCACGAAGGGCGCGAGCTGGCCTTCCAGTCCGCGCGCATTGCCTTCGAACCACGCACTGACCTGCTGGCCGGAGGCGTGCAGGGCCTGGGCCAGAGGCGCGAGAATAGGCAGCGCGTACCGTTCGGTCGCAAATAGCAGGTAGTCGCTCAAGCCATGTCCTCCACGTCCGCACACGGCGAACGGCCGCGCATCTCGGCCTGCATTATCACGTTCAACGAAGCCGACCGCATCGGCGCCTGCCTGGACTCGCTGGCGTTCTGCGACGAATGCGTGGTGGTGGATTCGGGGTCCACCGATGCGACCGCGCAGATCGCGCAAGCACGTGGCGCGCGTGTCCTGCGGCGCGACTTCGATGGCTATCGCAGCCAGAAGGACTTCGCCGTGCAGCAGGCCACCTACGACTGGGTGCTGTGCCTGGACGCGGACGAACGCGTGGACACCCCATTGCGGGCGGCGATCCTGGCGGCGCGCGAGGCCGGGTTCGCAGGCGCGGCGGGCTACCGCTTCAACCGGCTCTCGGACTACTTCGGCCGCTTCCTGCGCCATGGCAACGCGTATCCGGACCGCGTGCTGCGCCTGTTCGACCGTCGCCAGGGCGGCTGGCGGGGCAAGCGCGAGATCCACGAGGCCGCCAGCGTGGATGGGCCGGTGCGGCCCCTGGCCGGCGACCTGATCCATTACCCCTACCGCTCGCTCGCCCAGCAACTGATCAAGACCCAGCGCTATGCGCAGATGATGGCCGAGCACGAGTTCGCGCGTGGCAAGCGGGCGTCCTGGGGCAAGCTGGTGGTGTCGCCCGCGTGGCGCTTCTGGCGCGGGTACGTGTTCCGACTGGGATTCCTGGATGGCTGGCGCGGGCTGGTCTATGCCTACGTGCGCGCCAACTACGTGCGCCAGAAGGCGATCATGTTGTGGCTGCTCCAGCACGGGCAACCAGTCAACGATCCGCCGCGCGACTGAGTCTCAGGCCTTGCGCGGATCCTCGCGCAGGCTGAAGCCCAGCAGGATCCCCACCAGGGTCAGATAGGTGCCGCCGCTGAGTTGGTGCGCCCACATCGACTGGCTCAGTCCGCACAGCACGAAGCTGACCACCACCACCAGTCCCGCCAGTGCCGCACTGCGCGAGCGCCGCGGAAACGGCCTGACGTTCAGGCGCCGGAGGAACAACCACGCCGGCACCCCGTACAACAGGACCAGTGCCACCAGACCTGGAATGCCCATCGTCGCGCCCCACTCGGGGAAATCGCTGTGTGCATGCCCCAGTTGGCACCAGGCATCCGGCACGGCAACCTGGCAGGCTGGCGCGGCGGCCAGCACCCGCTCGAAGCGGCCCACGCCCACGCCCACCCAGGGATCGGCTTCGAGCTCGTCGCCAGCCAGGCCCATCAATTGCAGACGCGCTCCGGCGGAGGTATCCGAATCACCGGACGCATAGCGCAGCATGTCGATCTGGAGTGCATCGACACGCTGCTGCACCTGGGGTGACACCGCAGCCACCGCGGCCAGCGCCAGCACGGCCAGCACCCAGGCCTCGAGCCGGTGCGCTCCGCCGCCGCTGCCGCGGGCAAACAGGGCGATGGCCACCACCAGGGCCGCAGCGGGCCAGGCCCCGCGCGTTCCGCTCAGTCCGATCGCCACCAAGCCTGCGGCGGTCGCCACCACGGTCAAGACAAACCGCCCCGAAGGACGCAGGAACACGACCAGCACCAGCAGCAGCACCGCCATGTCGCCGAAGGTGATCGCGTTGTTCCAGCCATCGGCCCGGTCTAGGCCGTGTAAGGTCTGGACCAACGCGACGACACAGGCGCCGATCAGTCCGATCACCGCGCCGCTCCAGAGCGCCGCGCGTGGGGGCGACAGGCCCAGGACCAGCAGGCTGGCCAAGGGGATCACCAGCACCCGTCCCCGAGTGCCGGCTTCGCTCCAGGTGTCGTGATGCACCAGGACGGAAAAGCTCACGACGCCAACGACGCAAAGCGCCACCAGGAGCATGCCCAGCACCGGCCAGCCGGCGGCGCGGCGCGCGGCCCACAGCCGGTCTGGCGCCAGCAAGACCGCCGCCAGGGTGCAGCAGGCTGCAGGCGTCAGGCCCCAGGGCGTGGCAATCAGACAGGCAGGCATCAGGACCAGGGCAAGCGCGTACAGCCCGCGCGCGGCGCGCAGGCGCAAGCCATCGGGAAATGGCTGGTCGAACCACAACGCTCGGTCAGGATGTGCCCGCATCGCCTCGTTCTACGCGATCAAGCCCGAACGCGGGCTCACTCATCGCCCGCTTCGATCCGCGCAGCGCGCGCGGCGTCGTCGAAGGGTATCTCAGGCGAAGCCGGGCAGTGTGCCCGCGCCGTCATCGGCACCAGCCACCAACCCCGACGATTGGAGTCGCCGATATTGTCAGCCAAGGCACGGTCGACACAGGCAGGGAGAGACACGTCCTGGATCAGCAGCCAGCGCGTGGTCGGCTTCTCCGCCTGCCAGGCCAGGCCAAGCCGCAACTGCTCCTTCCACGGCATCCGGAAGCCGAAATTGGTCGTCCTGGACTGGGTCATGAGCAGGTTCTGCTCCTTCCAGGCCACCAGGCCGAGTTCGGCATCCGGACCGATCCGGCGGGCGGTGGCCATCATCACCCCCCGCGCCGAACTGGAGTCGTTGACCAAGGGTGCCAGGGCGATGCCATACAGCACCCAGATCGCGCCCAGGGTGGACAACAACCCCACCACCGGTCGACGCCGGAACAGCAGCACGCTGCCCATGCCCCAGGTACCCATGGCCACCAGCACGTAGGCCAAGGTCGCGGTGACCGCCTCGCTCATGCCGCGATCGGTATGCAGTTTGCGTTCGAAGGAGGGGTCGCCGGTCAGCATGGCAATACCCATGCCCAGCGTGGCCAGGGCCAGCACCAGGGCGAATCCACGGGCCAGCCATTGTGGACCCGGCTTGCGCAGCAAACCCGGCAGCAAGGGCGCTAGCGCCAGACAGACCATGGGCAGGGCCGGCATGATGTAGACGTCTCGCTTGCCATGCGGAATGGAAAAGAACACCAGCACGATCAACCACCACGCAATCGGCACCAGGTAGCGCGGATCGTGCCGCAGGCGCAGGCGCCGCGCCCAGGGCCGGATCGCCCACGGCAGCGCCAGGATCGTCGGCGCCCACATGAACATGACTTCCAAGAAGTACCACACCGGCTGCGGGTGGTCCCAGGAATTGGCATAGCGCTTGGCGGTCTGGCGGAACAAGATGTCGTTGAGATAGGCGCGGTGCTCGGGATCACCGGACAACAGCACCGTGAAGACCATGGGCACCAGCCAGACCGACACGGCGACCAGGAACGCCAGCGGCCCCAGCCAGAAGCGGCGGTCGCCCGCGCCCACCTTGACGCCCGGCCAGCCGCGAACCGAGGCCACCGCCGCCGGGACGATGCTGAGCAGCGCCAGGAAACCCACGCCCTTGGTGATCGTGCCCAGACCGGCGAAGAACCAGCCCAGCACCCACATCTTCCAGTCCGGGCCCTTCAGCAGGTGCCGCAGCAGGCCGTAGTTGGCCACGGTGATCATGCCCAGCACCAGCGCATCGATCTGCGCGCGCTTGGCCTGGTAGGTGAACTGAAAGGCGAACAGCAGCGCCCAGCCCGCGTAGAGGCCGACCTTGCGCGTCCACAGCCGCTGGCCCAGGTCCTTCACGCACCAGATCGCGCCCATCGTGGCGATCAGCGAGGGCATCAGGAACGCGACCCGCCAGTTGCCCGTGATCAGGAAGAACAGCCCTTCCAGCCACATCAGCATCGGCGGCTTGTCCGGATACAGCTCCACGCCGCGATGCGGGAACAGCCAGTTACCGCTTTCCACCATCTGCTTGGCGACCAGCGCAAAACGCGGCTCGTCGGCCGGCCACGGATCGCGTAGGCCGATGCCGGCGCCGATGACCAGCAGGGCGGTGATGAAGAGCAGCCAGGTGTCGAGGGAACGGGTCTTGGCGAAGGTCATCTGACGCATGGCGCGGAATGATAAACGGGGGCTGTCGGAAGGGCGTTGGCGCCTGGCGGCTTCAAGCAGGTGGCGCGCTGGCCTTGCGCAGGCGAGCGTAGAAAAAGCCATCCATTCCCGCTTCGCCGGTCAGACGCTGGCGGAAGGCGGCCCGCTGGCCACAGGCATGGCCGAACGCCGCGCCCGGATCGTCCACCACGGCCTCGGGATGCCGCTGCACGAAGGCATCGACCTGGTCGGCGTTCTCGGCGGCCAGCAGCGAACAGGTGGCGTAGACCAGCGTCCCGCCGGGGGCCAGCACCTGCCAGGCCGCCTCGAGCAGCCGCGCCTGCAGCGCGGTGAGCGCGACGATATCGGTGTCCCGGCGATGCAGCAGCACGTCGGGCTGGCGACGCACGATACCGGTGGCCGAACACGGCGCGTCCAGCAGCACCGCATCGAAGGGGACCCCATCCCACCAGGCGTCCGGCGCGCTGGCATCCGCCGTCTTCAGGTCCGCCAGCACCCCGACGCGCTCGAGCGTCTGGGCCACGCGGCGCAGGCGCCGGGCATCGACGTCCAGTGCGGTCAGCCGCAGCCCAGGCTGGCGCTCCAGCAGGTGCGCGGCCTTGCCACCGGGCGCGGCGCAGGCATCGAGCACCCTGGCCTGGTCCTCCAGGGTGAACAGATCCGCCACCTGCTGCGCCGAGCCGTCCTGGACCGACAGTGCACCGTCGGCGAAGCCGGGCAGGCCCGCCACGGCCACCGACCCGGGCAGGCGTAGCGCATCGGGCAGGGTCTCAAAGATCTCGATCTCGAACCCCGCCTCGGCGAGCGTGCCGCGACAGGCGTCGCGGTCCGCCAGGCGCCGGTTGGCGCGCAGCCACAGCGGTGCGGCCTGGGCACTGGCCGCAAAGATCCCGTCCGCGTGACCCGGCCAGTCGGCCCGAACCTGCTGCGCCAGCCAGCGTGGCCAGGCGGCCGAGGCATCGGCCTGCGGGACGCCCTCGCGCTGGGCGCGGCGCAGCAGCGCGTTGACCATCCCCGCCTGGTGCGGGCGGCCCAGGGTCCGTGCCGCCTCGACCGTGGCCGACAGGGCGGCATGGGCCGGCAGGCCCAGGGCATCCAACTGCGCCATGCCCGCCAGCAGCAGCGCGCGCAGTTCGTTGTCGCGCGCCTGCAACGGACGTGGCATCCAGGCGGCCAGTGCCGCGTCGTACCCTGCTCGCCCGCGCAGCGCGGCGAAGCAGATCGCCTCCAGCAGGGCGCGATCGCGGGTGTCCTCCAGCCGGGGCAGCGCTGTCGCCAGCTCCGCCTTGAGCGAGCGGCCACGGTGCAGGACGGCATCCAGCACGCGGGCCGCCATCACCCGCACCACGACGCCGGCCTGGGTGCTCATGCGCTGATCAGGTCGCGTCGTGCGTTGAGATAATCGGCGGCAGTAATGGCCTTGCCGCCCTCGCGCTGGACGGTCCGCAGGCGTAGCGCGCCCTGCCCGCAGGCGATGTCCAGGCCCTGCCTGGATGCCATCAGCAAGGTTCCCGGGGCGGCCTGATGACGCAGCTCCAGCGCCACGGCGCCATGGATGCGCAGGCGCTCACCGGCCACGACGCCTTCGGCGATCGGCCAGGGCACGAAGGCCCGGACCTTGCGCGCCAGCACCTCGGCCGGCTGCTGCCAGTCCAGTCGCGCCTCGGCCTTGTCCAGCTTGTGGGCGTAGGTCACCCCGTCTGCCGGCTGCGGGGTCGGCACAGGCCGCATGCCGGCGCGCAGCAGGCCCAGGCCGTCGGCCAGCACCTGTGCGCCCAACTCGGCCAGTCGGTCATGCAGCTGGCCACCGGTGTCGGTATCGGCGATCGGCGTGACCTGGCGCAGGAGCACCGGCCCGGTGTCCAGTCCGGCCTCCATCTGCATCAGACACACGCCGCTTTCGGCATCGCCGGCCTCGATCGCGCGCTGGATCGGCGCGGCGCCGCGCCAACGCGGCAGCAGCGAGGCATGCACGTTCCAGCAGCCGAAACGGGGAATCTCCAGCACCGCACGGGGCAGGATCAACCCGTAAGCGACCACAATCATGATGTCCGGGGCCATCTGCCGCAGTGCCGCCTGGCTGTCCGGATGCTTCAGCGTCTCTGGCTGCAGCACCGGGATGCCGCGCTTGACCGCCTCCAGCTTGACCGGCGAGGCCGCCAGCCCGCGACCGCGCCCGGCGGGGCGATCAGGCTGGGTGTAGACCGCGATCACTTCATTGTGGCGGGCGGCCGCACGCAGCGACGGCACGGCGAAGTCCGGCGTGCCGGCGAAGACGATTTTCATGGGTGACGGCCCTGATCCTGAAATACAAAAGCGCCCCGCCTGCGCGGAGCGTCTAGCCGGGCTCCCGCGGGGACGCCCGGCAGGCTCACCTCAAGCGGCGTTGCGGCGCGCCTTGGCCAGCTTCTTCTTGACCATCTCGCGCTTGAGCGGGGAGAGATAATCCACGAAGAGCTTGCCGTCCAAGTGGTCCATCTCGTGCTGGATGCACACCGCCAGCAGGCCGTCGACGTGCAACTCCTGCGCGGTCCCGGTGCGATCTAGGAAGCGGACGGTGATCTCATCGGCGCGGGTGACATCGGCGAAGATGCCCGGGACGGACAGGCAGCCTTCCTGATAGACCTGTTCGCCGGCCTTGTCGACGATTTCGGGGTTGATGAACACCCGCGGGTCGCCCTTCTCTTCACTGACGTCGATCACCATGAAGCGCTTGTGGACATCCACTTGGCTGGCGGCCAGGCCAATGCCCGGCGCGTCGTACATGGTCTCGAACATGTCGTCGAGCAACGTCTGGAAGGCCGGCGTACCGACCTCTTCGGGCGTGACCGGCACCGCGCGCGTGCGCAGGCGGGGGTCGGGAAATTCAAGGATGGGGAGCTGTGCCATGGTGGGACCTACATGGGGCGCCAGCGTGGATCTGGCAAGTCATCGGCCATTCTAGCGCAGCGCCTGCCGACGCAGCGCTTGCGCCGGCCTGTGATTTCTGGACTATAGTGCCGACCGCCTGTTGGGGAATCAGGTACATACCGCCATGTTCAAACACTTTCGTACAGCTGCGGCTGTCGCGTTCCTGACCCTTGCCGCCTACGCGACCGCGCAGGAAATGGTCGGCGACCACCCTGACACCTATGTGGTGAAGAAGGGCGACACCCTGTGGGACATCTCCGCGCGCTTCCTGAAGAAGCCCTGGCTCTGGCCGGAGATCTGGCAGGCCAACCCGCAGATCGCCAATCCGCACCTGATCTATCCGGGCGATGTGATCTCGCTGGCGTACCTGGACCGGGTGGCGAGCGTGCAGCCCGGCCCGCGCCAGGACGCGCCGATCAACGGCCTGCCGCTGTCAGATATCGAGCCGTTCCTGCGCAACATGCGCGTGGTCGACGATTTTGAGGACCTGCCCTATGTGGCCGGCCTGCAGGATGACCGCCTGCGCGCCTTCGGCGACCAGGACGTCTACGTGGTCGGCCTGGACGCGGCCCAGGTGGGCCAGCGCTATGCGGTGGTGCGCCCGACCAAGCTCTACGACGAACCCAAGCCCAGCTACGACCTGGATAGGCAGGGCGACTACATCAAGGGCGAAGGCAGTCTGTGGAAGCAAGTCGAGGTTCCCAACGACCACAGCGACTTCCTGGGTTACGAACTGGAGCAGATGAGCGTGGGCACCGTCACCGCGGTGGACGCTGACGGCGAGACCGCCACGATCAAGCTGGAAGGCAACGGCCGGGAAGTCCGCGCCGGTGACCGCCTCCTGCCGGTCCAGGCCCAGCCTTATGACCTGCAGTTCTTCCCGCATCCGCCCAAGACGGCACTGGAAGACGGCAAGGTGCGCATCATGTCCGTGGCCGATGCCATGTCCTACGGAGGTGCACACGACGTGGTGGCCCTCTCCGGCGGCGCCCGCGAGGGCCTGGATAACGGCACCGTGCTGTCGGTATGGCGCCCGGGCAGCTACAAGCTGGACCCCTTCAAGGGCCACACCTCGCGCATCGCCGAGACCAAGCAATCCGGCCAGGGCCGCAACAAGATGCCCGACCAGTACGCCGCGCACGTGATGATCTTCCGCACCTTCGACAAGGTCAGCTACGGCCTGATCATGGAAGGCTCGGCGCCGTCGCGCGTGGGATACTTCCTGCGTGATCCGGACGCCGGCCAGCCGACCACCGCGACCGCCAGCCTGAACTGAGCGGAGTTTTCCTACGCGGATCGAGGACGGCGCCTGAGGGCGCCGTCCTCGTCTGGACGCCACGCTGGCGCCATGGACGAGGAACTTCACGCCCTGCTGCGCCTGATCCTGGCCGGCGGCGCGACCGCCCCGAGACGGCGACTGCTGGACACGCACCCCAGCGCCGCCGCCGCACTGGCCGCCGGCGTCGGCGCCTGGCGCGCGGCTGGCCTGGACGAACGCCGATGCGAATGCCTCAAGGCTCCGAACGAGGCCGCCCTTGCGCGATGCGCCCACTGGCTGGAAGCGCCCGGGCATACGCTGCTGCACTGGCGCCACGCCGATTATCCGTCGCTGCTGCGACAGATCACCTCGCCCCCGCTGGCGCTGTTCGTCGAAGGCGATGCCAGCCTGCTGTGCCACCCCGGGGTGGCCGTGGTCGGCAGCCGTCAGCCCACGGCCGGCGGCGCCGACCACGCGCGCCGTTTCGCCCAGGCGCTGGCCGCGGCGGGCTTCACCGTCATGAGCGGCATGGCCGCAGGCGTGGATGCGGCAGCGCACCAGGCGGCGCTGGCCGCCAACGGCAGGACCGTGGCCATCGTCGGGACCGGCACGGACCTGGCCTATCCGGCCCGGCATGCCCCTCTTCGCAAGCGCCTGGTCGAGGCCGGCGCGGTCGCCAGTGAATTCCCGCCAGGCACCCAGGCCCGCGCGCCGCATTTCCCCAGTCGCAACCGCGTGCTGGCGGGGCTGGCGCTGGGCACGCTGGTGATCGAGGCGGCCGAACGCTCCGGCGCCCTGATCACCGCGCGGCTTGCGGCCGAGGCCGGTCGCGAGGTCTTCGCCCTGCCTGGTTCGATCGACAACCCCATGGCCCGCGGCTGTCACCGCCTCATCCGTGACGGCGCCCTGCTGGTCGAGGATCCCGAAGAGGTGATCGCCGCTCTGGCGCCCCTGCTCGGACAGCTGGCCCAAGGCTTGCATGAGAGCCAAATGCCGGTGGCACACGGTCCCCGCGAGGGGGCCGTTCAGCCCAGGGCACCACAGGACCCTGACTACCAGAGCTTGTGGAACGCACTGGGCCACGACCCAACCGGTATGGATGTGCTGGTCGAGCGAACTGGATTGACGGCCGCCACACTGTCCTCCATGCTGCTGGTCATGGAACTGGATGGGCAGGTAGCGGTCGAACACGGGCGCTACTCACGCAGATCGTAGTTTTCCCACCTCCACAGTGCTTTGGAAGCACAGGCCGAGGGCAATGAAAGAGAGCATCCTGGACGTCCTGCTGTATCTGTTTGAACACTATTTCACCGAAGACGCCGACCCGGTCCGCGACCGCGACTCCCTTCAGAACGGCCTGATCCAGGCCGGCTTCAGCCCCACCGAGATCAACAAGGCCTTCGACTGGCTCGATGCGCTGGCCGAACAGCGGCCGGCCAGCACCGAGCCGCGTGTCGACGGGCCGACCCGGGTGTTCTACGGCCCCGAGCTTGAAAAGCTCGACGTGGAGGGCCGCGGTTTCCTGATGTTCCTCGAGCAGCACGGCATCCTGGACAGTGACCAGCGCGAGCTGGTGCTGGATCGGGCCATGGCCCTGGATCAGGACGAGCTGGACCTGGACGACCTGAAATGGGTGGTCCTGATGGTGCTGTTCAACCAGCCAGGCTCCGAGGCGGCCTACGCCTGGATGGAAACGCAGATGTTCGCCGACGAACCGGAGCCGGTGCACTAGGCCACAAGGAAGGCTGCCGGCGGCCCATGCGCGCCGGCAGCGCAAGCAGACAGGGGGCGTCGCGTGTCCGAATGGCATTACCAACGGGATGGACGGGCCGAGGGTCCGGTGTCTGCGGATGAAGTCGTGCGCCTGGTCCAGGCAGGCGTACTGAGCGATGACAGCCTTTTGTGGCACAAGGCGCTGGCCCACTGGCAACCTCTGTCCACCTTGCGGCCGGCGCTCGGCCCGCGCCTAGCGCCGGCGCAGTTGCCTGAGCCACCGCCGCTTCCTGGCGCCCCCGCCCCGGCCGCACCAAGCAAGGCACGTCGCGGCCTGTCCGGCTGCGCGATCGCGGCGATCATCGCCGTTGCCTGCGCGGTGCCTGTGGTGGCGATCCTGGCCGCGATCGCCGTCCCCGCCTATCAGGATTATGTGACCCGTGCCGCGGTGGCCCAGGCGCTGCTCGAAGCCGCCCCGGTCCAGGCCCAGGTCCAGACCGCCATCGCGCACACGCCCGACGGCCAGTGCCCCGAGAACGGCCAGCCGCCCCTGCGCGCAGCCACCGACTACGCCGGCGCGTCCCTGTCCAGCATCATCATCGGCCGCTTCGAGACGGGCGCCTGCGGGATGGAGCTGGTCCTGCATCGGCCCGGGCAGAAAAAACTGGATGGCAAGCGGATCTGGCTGGAACGCGCTGGCGAGATGTGGACGTGCAGCTCGGAGCTGCCCGACAAGATGCTGCCCCGCCAATGCCGTTCCAGCGGATCGGCGGCTGCCGGTTCCCCATAGCCCGCGTGCCGTGCGGACATGGACCTGGCGCGCGCACGCCCCACGCCGCATTTCGCCCACGACGCCAGCACGCGCGGGTGTACCGATTCCACCTAGAGCCCGGCTTGGTCTAGGCCTGCCGGCGCCGGTCGGTTAAGGTCGCGCCCGGGGAAATTCCAAGAACCACGGGGAAACGATGTCCAACTGGTACTACGCAGACCGTGACCGCCAGCGTCACGGGCCCATGAGCGCGCCCGCGCTGACGCAAGCCTTCCGCGATGGCCACGTGGGCCTGGATGCGCTGGTCTGGCGCGACGGCCTCGCCCACTGGCAGCCGCTAAGCGAACTGGCCGGCGAACTGGGCCTGCTGGCCGACACGGCACCGCAGGCGAGCCCGCGCCCACTACCCGACGCCTGGAGCTCCGCTCCCGCCGCCGAGGCCTCCCCGTACGCGGCGCCGGCGTCCGCGCTCAGCATGCAGGCGGCCCCCGTGGCCGGGGGAGAGATCGTGTATGCCGGCTTCCTCAAGCGCCTGGCTGCCTCCACGCTCGATGGCCTGATCATCGGCGCGGCGATGCTGGTCGTGCTGTTCGTCGTCGTGCTGATCATGGGCGTGGGCGGCAGCCTGTTCTCCGACCTGGAGCGGGGCCGCTCGCCGATGGGCGGGGCGATGGGCGTGACCTTCGTGCTGCTGTTCTACCTGGTGCCGTTCCTCGTGCAGGGCGCCTACTACACCCTGATGCACGCCTCCGGCAGCCAGGCCACGCTGGGCAAGATGGCCGTGGGGATCAAGGTGGTCCGAGCCAACGGCGAGCGCCTGTCCATCCTGCGCAGCCTGGGCCGTTTCGCCGCGCTGTTCTTGCTGGGCGCGGTGACCTGCAACATCACCCTGATCGCCTCGGCGGTCATGGCCGGGGTCACCGAGCGCAAGCAGGGCGTCCACGACATGATGTGCGACACCCTGGTGGTGGATCGCTGGGCCTTTACCGCGCACCCGGAGCGCCAGCGCCGCGAACTGGGCGGGGTCACCATCGCCATGCTGGTCCTGGCCGCGCTGGCCGTCCTGGGCTACGCGGCCATCATCGTCTTCGCCGGAATCGCGGGCGCCATGAGCAACCACTGACGCATCCCGGGCCACCGGCCGGCTTGACAGGCGGACCACGGCCGTGATTCCACTATAAATAGAACGAAGCTGAACGCCCGGGGCCGCAAGGACCGGGCGTCGCCTTCTTCCTCTCTCCAATCTGGCGCACACTCGCCGCCCCGCGCGGCCCGTACTGAATCGAACCCCAACTGATGCCCAAGCACCTGCTCATCGTCGAGTCCCCGGCCAAGGCCAAGACGATCAACAAATACCTCGGCAAGGACTTCACCGTCCTGGCCTCGTACGGGCACGTGCGTGATCTGGTCCCCAAGGAAGGCGCCGTCGACCCGGACAACGGGTTCGCCATGCGCTACGACCTGATCGAGAAGAACGAGAAGCACGTCGACGCCATCGCCAAGGCCGCCAAGTCCGCCGACGACATCTTCCTGGCCACCGACCCGGACCGCGAGGGCGAGGCGATTAGCTGGCACATCGCCGAGATCCTGAAAGAGCGCAACCTGGTCGGTGACAAGCCCATGCACCGGGTGGTGTTCACCGAGATCACGCCGCGCGCGATCAAGGAGGCCATGACCAAGCCGCGCAGCATCGCCGGCGATCTGGTCGATGCGCAGCAGGCGCGCCGCGCGCTGGATTACCTGGTGGGCTTCAACCTGTCGCCGGTGCTGTGGCGCAAGGTCCAGCGCGGCCTGTCCGCCGGCCGCGTGCAGAGCCCGGCCCTGCGCATGATCGTCGAGCGCGAGGAGGAGATCGAAGCCTTCATCGCCCGCGAGTACTGGTCCATCGCCGCCGAGTGCGCGCATCCGGCGCAGCACTTCAGCGCCAAGCTGGTGAAGCTGGACGGGCAGAAGTTCGAGCAGTTCACCGTCACCGACGGCGACACCGCCGAGGCCGCGCGCCTGCGCATCCAGCAGGCCGCCCAAGGCGCGCTGCACGTCACCGACGTGGCCAGCAAGGAGCGCAAGCGTCGCCCGGCCCCGCCGTTCACCACCTCCACCCTGCAGCAGGAAGCCTCGCGCAAGCTCGGCTTCACCACCCGCAAGACCATGCAGGTCGCACAGAAGCTGTATGAAGGCGTGGCGATTGGCGATGAAGGCACGGTTGGTCTGATCAGCTACATGCGTACCGACTCGGTGAACCTGTCGCAGGACGCGCTGGACGAGATCCGCGACGTCATCGCCCGCGACTACGGCACCGCCTCGCTGCCGGACAAGCCCAACACCTACCAGACCAAGTCCAAGAACGCCCAGGAAGCGCACGAAGCCGTGCGTCCGACCTCGGCCCTGCGCACGCCGGCGCAGGTGAGCAAGTTCCTGTCCGACGACGAGCGCCGCCTGTACGAACTGATCTGGAAGCGCGCGGTGGCCTGCCAGATGATTCCGGCCACGCTCAACACCGTCAGTGTCGAGCTCGCCGCCGGCGCCGATCACGCCTTCCGCGCCAGCGGCACCACCGTGGTGGTCCCGGGCTTTTTGGCCGTGTACGAGGAAGGCAAGGACACCAAGAGCGCCGAGGACGAGGACGAAGGCCGCAAGCTGCCCAAGATGGCGCCGGGCGACCGCATCGCGCTGGACCGGATCAACGCCGAGCAGCACTTCACCCAGCCGCCGCCGCGCTTCACCGAAGCGGCGCTGGTCAAGGCGCTGGAGGAATACGGCATCGGCCGTCCGTCCACCTACGCCTCGATCATCCAGACCCTGATCTTCCGCAAATACGTGGAGATGGAAGGCCGCAGCTTCCGTCCATCCGACGTGGGGCGTGCGGTCAGCAAGTTCCTGTCCGGGCACTTCACCCAGTACGTGGACTACGACTTCACCGCCAAGTTGGAAGACGACCTGGACGCGGTGTCCCGCGGCGAGGAGGACTGGATCCCGCTGATGGAGAAGTTCTGGGGCCCGTTCAACAAGCTGGTGGAAGAAAAGAAGGAGTCGGTCGACCGCTCCGAGGCCACCGGCGCCCGCGAGCTGGGCACCGATCCCAAGACCGGCAAGCCGGTCAGCGTGCGCCTGGGCCGCTTCGGGCCGTACGCAGCCATCGGCAGCACCGCCGAGGACGCCGAGGAGAAGCCCAAGTTCGCCTCGCTGCGTCCGGGCCAGTCGATGCACACCATCACCCTGGAGCAGGCGCTGGAGCTGTTCCTGATGCCGCGCGCGTTGGGCGAGGACAAGGGCGAGGCGGTCAGCGTGGGCATCGGCCGCTTCGGCCCGTTCGCCAAGCGCGGCAGCACCTACGCCTCGCTGAAGAAGGAAGACGACCCCTACACGATCGACCTGGCCCGCGCGGTGTTCCTGATCGAAGAGAAGGAAGAGATCGCGCGCAACCGGATCATCAAGGAATTCGACGGCAGCGACATCCAGGTGCTCAACGGCCGCTTCGGCCCGTACATCTCCGACGGCAAGCTCAACGGCAAGATCCCCAAGGACCGCGAGCCGGCCTCGCTGACCCTGGACGAAGTGGTCAAGCTGCTGGAAGAGACGGGCAAGCCGGTGCGCAAGGGCTTCGGCGCGAAGAAGACCGCAGCCAAGAAGACGACCGCCAAGGCCGATTCTGCCGAGAAGAAGCCGGCGGCGAAGAAGGCGACCAAGAAAGCCGCGAAGAAGACGGTGAAAAAGGCGGCCGCCAAGAAGACCGCAGCCAAGAAGACGGTCTCCAAGAAGGACGCCGCCCAAGGCCCGGCGCCGTTCTAAGAGGCCGTGCGGTGAGCGCCCCAACCCTGTCGCTCCAGGATGCCGTCACGCTGCTGCAGCACGGCGGCGTGCTGGCCTATCCGACCGAGGGCGTCTGGGGCCTGGGCTGCGACCCGATGTCGCAGGCGGCGGTCGACAAGCTGCTGGCGATCAAGGCGCGGCCGGTCGACAAGGGCCTGATCCTGATCGCCGGCGAGGTTGCCCAGTTGGCCCCGGTCCTGGACTGGCGCGCGCTGCCTCAGCCGCGCATCGCCGAGGTCATGGCGAGCTGGCCGGGTCCCAACACCTGGATCGTGCCGGCCTCGGCCCAGGCCCCGGCCTGGGTGACCGGTGCCCACGCCGGCATCGCCGTCCGCGTCACCAACCATCCCTTGGTCATCGCGCTGTGCGACGCGTTCGGGGGGCCCCTGGTTTCCACCAGCGCCAACCTGAGCGGACGCCCAGCGGTGACGACGTTCGAAGACCTGGACCCCCAGCTGCTGCCGCGCCTGGATGGCGTCCTGCCTGGCGCGACCGGTGGCCTGACCCGGCCCAGTGTCATCCGCGACGCGGTCAGCGGGCACGTGCTGCGGGCCTGAATCCCGGCACGGTGACCCTTTCGCCTCTGCCCGTCGGCGCGCAAGATGCGCGCATGAAGCAACACCTCCTCCTGCCCCTGTCGCTCGCCCTGGCCTGCGCGCTGTCGTCAGCGCCGGCCCTCGCCGATCAGGTCAAGGTCTATCGCTGCCAGGGCGCCGACGGCGCGGTGGCGCTGCGCGACACGCCCTGCAAGCCGGGGCAGCGTCAGGAGGTGATCGAGATGGCGCGCCCCACCGATCCGCCTGCGCCGCCGCGTGAGCCCACCACGCCGGCGCCGGCCTCAACGCCGCCCGCCCCACCCCCTCGCCAGGTGGTGGTCTATCGCACCCCGCCACGCCCGATGTACGAATGCACCACCGAAGAAGGCGAGACCTACACCAGCGACAACGGCGACGGCAATCCGCGCCTGGTGCCGCTGTGGTCGCTGGGCTATCGCGACGGGCATTCACGCGGCGGCCTGGTGCCGATCGGCAACACCTGGATCCACGACAGCTGCCATCAGCTGCCGCAGGCCGAGGTCTGCGCGCGCCTGCGCGACCGTCGCTACGAGATCCAGCGCGCGTACCACAGTGCATTGCAGAGCGAGCGCCACGCCCTGGACAAGGAACAGCGCGGGCTGGACGCACGCCTGGATAACGATTGCGGAGCTGACTGATGCTGTTCAAGCCCTGGGCCACGGCCACCCTGCTGCTGGCCAGTCTGTCGTGCGCCGGTGGCGCGTTTGCACAGACGACGATCTACAAGTGCACCGACGCAAAGGGCGAGCTGACCATCCAGAACTCGCCGTGTCCGGACGGCAGCCGGCAGGACAAGCGCGAGGTGAAGGATGTCGCGACCCAGCCCCTGCCTCCGGCGCTGAGTGCGCCCGCACCCAGGCAGGCCACGCCGGCAAAAGATCCCGCGCCCGTCTCCGGTACAACGCCACCGCCCCTGCACCTGAGCGCGGAAGATCCCACGTCCGCCGCGCCGCCTGCGCCTAGCGGACCGGCGACTGTGATCTACCGCTGCACCGATCCCCAGGGCGCCACGACCGTGCAGAACAGCCCCTGCCCAGCCGGCAGCAAGAGTGACAAGCGCGCGGTCCAGGGCGTGGCGGCCATGCCCCTGCCCTCGCCCGGACGCCCCACGACCCCGTCCGCCAGCGCCCGCCCTGTGCCGCCGCCGGCAGATGCGCCGCCCTCCGCCGCCGTGCCCGCCGCGGACGATGCGCCGGTGCAGACCATCCAGACCATCAACGGCATGACCCTGATCGAGGATCCCAGCCTGCACAAGGACGATGCGGCGGCCGACGCCCTTGCCGGGCGTGGTCCTTCCAGCAGCGGCAACGATGACGATGGCGCGCCGGCAACCGATGCGCTCCCCCCGCCGATCCTGTTCAAGTGCACCACCTACGACCGGGGGACTTACCTCACCGAGCAGGCCGAACCGCAGTCACGCTGCGCGCCGCTCAAGACGGTGGGCCTGGATGGCAACGCGTTCGCCGGTTCCGGCAAGGCGTGCGAGGTCATCCACGACGTGTGCGCGCGGGTGACCGACCAGGCACTGTGTCCGGCCTGGAAAAAGCGCCTGGGCGAGGCCGAGGTCGCCTGGCGCTATGCGCGGCCACAGGACCAGGCCAGCCGCAAGGCCGACTACGATCGGGTCCGCCGGATCGTGCAGGAAACCTGCAACCCCTAGGCGCGCGCGGCGCGTCAGACGGCCTTGTCGCTGACCAACTGCACCACGCTGGAGAAGTCCAGCCCGCCGCGCCCGGCCTGCTTGTTCATGGCGTAGAGGTTGCGCGCCAGCTCGCCCAGCGGGATGGTCGCGCCCACGCCCATCGCCGCCTCCACGGCCAGGCCCAGGTCCTTGAGCATCAGGTCGTTGCCGAAGCCGCCGCTGTAGCCACGCGAAGCCGGGGCATTCTCCAGCACGCCCGGCCAGGGGTTGCACACCTCGGTGGCCCAACTGCGCCCGGTGCTGACGGCCATCATCTGCGAGAGCACCTTCGGGTCCAGCCCATGGGCCACGCCCAGGCCGATGGCCTCGCCAGTCACCGCCATGATCACGCCCAGGGCCATGTTGTTGCACAGCTTGGCGACCTGGCCGGCGCCGCTGGCGCCGACGTGGAAGATGTTCTTGCCCATGGCCTGCAGCACGTCCCGGGCGCGCGCCAGCGCGTCGGCTTCGCCGCCGACGATGAAGGTCAGCGTGCCGGCCTGCGCGCCGGCGGTCCCGCCGGAGACCGGGGCATCGAGCATCGCCAGCCCGCGCGCGGCGGCGGCCTGTCCCACCGTGCGTGCGGTGGCCGGCGCGATCGTGCTGCAGTCGATCACCAGCGCGCCGGCGGGGATCTTGTCGAGGATCCCGTCCTCGCCCAGGTACAGGCCCTCGACGTGACGGCTGGCCGGGAGCATCGAGATCACCACCTCGGCGTCTTCCAGGGTGTCGATGGCCGAGGTCCCGGCGTGTGCACCCGCCGCCACGGCGGCTTCCAGCGCAGCGGGCACCAGGTCGAACACGCGCAGCGCGTGGCCGGCCTTGACCAGGTTGGCGGCCATCGGCCCGCCCATGTTGCCCAGACCGATAAAGGCGATATGACTCATGGTTCGGCCCTCCCAGGGCAGTTGCGATTGGTGGTGTGTCGCGCCGAGCGTGCCCGGTCGAACGTGATGTTTTGTAGCGGCGAGCTTGCTTGGCTATGGCCTTATTGATCGTCCTAGAGCCGAGCCCGCTCGGCTGGAGCTTTCCCGGCCGTTGTAGAGCCGAGCTTGCTCGGCTGGAGCTTTCCCAGCCGTTGTAGAGCCGAGCTTGCTCGGCTGGAGCTTTCCCAGCCGTTGTAGAGCCGAGCTTGCTCGGCTGGAGCTTTCCCAGCCGTTGTAGAGCCGAGCTTGCTCGGCTGGAGCTTTCCCAGCCGTTGTAGAGCCGAGCTTGCTCGGCTCGGGCTGCACCGGGAGAGCATCAGCCGAGCAAGCTCGGCTCTACGGTGGATTCCCTGCGACAGCTCCTGCCGCGCAACCAAGGCGCGCCGAATGTTCAAGCCAGGTCGGCGAGCGGATGCGCACCCGCCGGCCACGGCGAGACGAAAAAAGCCTCGGCCCAGCGCGCATCGGCATGCGCCAGCGTCGCCGGCTTCCAACGCGGCTTGCGATCCTTGTCGATCAACAGCGCGCGGATGCCTTCGGCGAAGTCGTCGTGCGCGGCGACATGCAGGGCGACGATGCATTCCAGGCGAAAGGTGTCGGCCAGCGACAGCGAGGCCGCGCGGCGCTGCAGCTTCCACGCCAGCCGCGCCGATCCCGGGGCACCGGCGGCCAACGTGGCCTGCGCGGTCTGCAGCCACGGATCATCGTCGCTCTGCGCGGCGTTGATCGCCTCCACGACGGCTTCCAGTGTCCGCCCCGCGACAAGGCCTTCGATCAGGGTCGCGTGCGTCTGCAGCGGGCCGCCCGCGGTCTTCATCGCCATGCCCTTGAGCAGGGCGGACAGCGCGTCGCGATCGGCCTGCGCCTCACCACGCCAAGGCAGGGCCGCCAGCGCTTCCAGTAGCGCGTCATGCTGGCTGCTCTCGATACAGACATCGGCCAGGCCCGCATAGATGGCATCGCTGGCATTGAGCGGTGCGCCGGTGAGCGCCAGGAACAGTCCCGCGCCGCGCGGCACGCGCGACAGCAGCCAGCTTCCGCCGACATCGGGAAACAGACCCACGGTGATCTCCGGCATCGCCAGCTTGGAGCGCTCGGTGACCACGCGGTGGCTGGCACCGGACATCAGGCCGATGCCGCCGCCCATGACGATGCCATGCCCCCAGCACAACAGCGGCTTGGGATAGGTATGGATGAAGTGGTCGAGGCGGTACTCCTCCTCGAAGAACGCCGCCGCGTACGTGTTGGCGGTGATGTCGTCGCTGCCGCTGTCGCGATACGCGCGCATGCTGCGATACAGCCCATGCAGGTCGCCACCGGCGCAGAACGCCTTGCCGCCAGCGCCCTGCAACACCACGCAGGCGATGGCCGCATCGTCGGCCCAGGCGCGCAGCCGCGCGTCCAGCAGACGGGTCATCTCCAGTGACAGGCCGTTGAGTGTCCTGGGGACGTTGAGCGTGGCGATGCCAATGCGCTTGCCGTCCACGCCGCTGCGTTCTTCGAACAGCACCGGGACTTCGAGCGGGGTCTGCGCCATGTTCATGCGTTGCTCCACTGCGGCGCGCGTTTTTCGAGAAAGGCAGACACGCCTTCGACCTGGTCGGCGGTATCGAACAGGTCGACGAAGGCCTCGCGCTCGGCCACCAATGCGGCGGCAAAGCTACCGTTGCGCGTGGCCTGCACCAGCGTCTTGCACGCGGCCACGCTGGTCGGACTCTGTTTGCCCGCCCGATGCGCCCATTCGAGCGCGCGCGCCAGGCCCTCTCCCTTCGGCACCACGTCCTCGACCAGCCCGATACGCAGCGCGGTGGCTGCATCGACGCGCTCACCCAGCAGGATCATGCGCTTGGCCCAACCCTCCCCGACCAGCCGCGGCAGCGCCTGTGTGCCTCCCGCACACGGCAGCAGGCCGACGGCCGCTTCGGGCAGGGCCAGTTGTGCATGGTCCTCAGCGATGCGCAGATCACAAGCCAGCGCGCATTCCAGACCGCCGCCCATGGCGTAGCCATTGATCGCGGCGATGGACACACCGCGGAAGGCCGCCAGCGCTTCGAAGGCCTCGCCGAAGCGGCGCGCCGCTTCGCGTGCATGGGCCTTGTCGCCATTGGCGAACTGCTTGAGGTCCGCCCCGGCCGAGAAAAACTTCTCGCCCTCGCCGGTGACGACCAGCGCGTAGATCTCGCGATCGGCGTTGAGGGCGGCGACCAGGTCACGCAGCGCGGCCAGGCTGTGCACGGTCCACGTGTTGGCCGGCGGATTGGACAAGGTGACGATGGCGACGTGGCCGTCGGCCTCGGCCTTCAGACCGGTGTGCGATACGGTGCGCCAGCTCATCGCAGCGCCTCGTCGCTGCTGAGCAGGTGCCGCGAGATGATCACCCGCATGATCTCGTTGGTGCCCTCCAGGATCTGGTGCACGCGGCAGTCGCGCAGCAGGCGCTCGACCGGGTACTCGCGGATATAGCCGTAGCCGCCATGCAGCTGCAGGGCGTCGTTGCAGACCGTGAACCCCGCATCGGTGGCGAAACGCTTGGCCATCGCGCACCAGACCGTGGCGTCTGCGGCGCCGGCATCGAGCTTGCGCGCGGCGGTGTGCACCATCTGCCGTGCGGCCACCAGTTCGGTCGCCATGTCGGCCAGCTTGAACTGCAGCGCCTGGAACTCGCCGAGCTTCTTGCCGAACTGGCTGCGCTCGCCCAGGTAGCGTCGCGCCGCATCCAGCGCGCCCTGTGCGGCGCCCAGGGAGCACGCGCCGATGTTGATGCGGCCGCCGTCCAGCGCCTTCATCGCCATGCGAAAGCCGTCGCCTTCCTTGCCCAGCAGGTTGACTGCCGGGATGCGCACGCCTTCGAAGCTGATCCCGCGCGTGGGCTGGCTGTTCCAGCCCATCTTCTCTTCCTTGCGGCCGTAGGTGATGCCCTTGGCATCGGCCGGCACGACGAAAGCGCTGATGCCGCGCGCGCCGGGCTCGCCAGTGCGCGCCATCACCACCAGCACGTCGGTGGCGCCGGCGCCGGAGATGAAGGCCTTGGCGCCGTCGAGCACGTAATCATCGCCATCGCGCACGGCGCGAGTCTTGAGCGAAGCGGCATCCGAACCCGCGCCGGGTTCGGTAAGGCAGTACGAAGCCAGTTTCTCGCCGGTGACCAGCCCCGGGCACCAAGCCTCGCGCACGGCCGGCGTGGCGTGGCTGGCGATCAGCCAGGTGGCCATGTTGTGGATGGTGATGAAGGCCGCGGTCGAGGGATCGACGCTGGCCAGTTCCTCGAACACCACCGCCGCATCCAGCCGCGACAGGCCCAGGCCGCCGACGTCCTCCGGCGAGTACAGCCCGCAGAAGCCCAGTTCGCCGGCCTTGGCGATGGCCTCGCGCGGGAAGATGCATTCGGCATCCCAGCGCGCGGCGTGCGGGGCGAATTCCTTGTCGGCGAAGTCGCGCGCGGCCTCGCGGAAGGCCTGCTGCTCTTCGGTCAGTTCGGCCGCGTCGACCGGGAGTTTCATCACTGCATTCATGGCGTGGCGCTCCGGCGGCTTACTTCAGGCTGATGGTGGTGTTGACGCCATGGCCCAGCGTCTCGTCGTCGAACCAGCGCGCGGTGACCGTCTTGGTCTGGGTGTAGAACATCACCACCTGCTTGCCGTAAGGGCCCAAGTCACCGAGCTTGGAAGCGCGCGAGCCGGTGAAGGAGAACAGTGGCACCGGCACCGGGATCGGCACGTTGATGCCGACTTGGCCCACGTCGATGTCCTCCTGGAACTTGCGCGCGGCGGCGCCGGACTGCGTGAACACCGCCGTGCCGTTGCCGTTGGGGTTGGCGTTGACGAAGTCGATGGCCGCATCGAGCGAGTCGACCTCCGCGATCACCAACACCGGTCCAAAGATCTCCTCGTCGTAGATCCGCATGCCCGGCTTGACCCCAGAGAAGATGGTCGGGCCGACGAAGTTGCCCTGCGCGTGGCCATCGACCTGCGGCTTGCGGCCATCCAGCTCGAGCTTGGCGCCCTGGGCGATGCCCGATTCGATCAGGTCCTGCACGCGGGTACAGGCGGCCGGCGAGATCAGCGGGCCGACGTCGGTGTCCTTGGCGTGGCCGGGGCCGACCTTCAGCGTCTTGGCCTTTTCGACCAGCTCCGGAATCCACTCGCGCGCCGCGCCGACCAGGACCAGCGTGGAGGCCGCCATGCAGCGCTGTCCGGCCGCACCGAACGCCGCACCGGCCATCGCGTTGAGCGTCTGCTCCTTGTTGGCATCGGGCAACACGACGGCGTGGTTCTTGGCGCCCATCATGCACTGCACGCGCTTGCCGGCCAGCGAGGCGCGGTGGTAGACATGCGTGCCCACCTTGGTCGAACCGACGAACGACACCGCCTTGATGTCCGGGTGGTCGCAGATCGCGTTGACCACCTCCTCGCCGCCGTGGACGACGTTGAGCACGCCCTTGGGGATACCGGCCTCCAGCGCCAGCTCGACCAGGCGCATGGTCACCATCGGGTCCTGCTCGGACGGCTTGAGCAGGAAGGTGTTGCCGGTGGCGATGGCCATCGGGAACATCCACAGCGGGATCATCGCCGGGAAGTTGAACGGGGTGATGCCGGCGCACACGCCCAGCGGCTGCATCAGCGTGTAGGTATCCACGCCGCCGGCCACGTTGTTGGCCAGCTCGCCCAGCTGCAGGTTGCCGATGGCCGCGGCGTGCTCCACCACTTCCAGCCCGCGGAACACATCGCCCTCGGCATCGGGCAGGGTCTTGCCCTGCTCGGCGGTGAGGATGGCCGCCAGCTCGCCCATGTGCTCGCGGATCAGCTGCTGGTACTTGAGGAAGATGCGCGCCCGGGTGCCGATCGGCGTCTTGCGCCAGGTATTGAAGGCGGCCTTGGCGGCGGCCACGGCGCGGTCCACCTCCTCGACGGTGGCGAATGGCACCTGCCCCAGCACCTCCTGCGTGGCCGGGTTGACGATGTCCTTCCAGGTGGTCGTGGTGGATTCGACGAAGGCTCCGTCGATCAACAAGGACATGCGCGGGAGTTCGGCGTTCATGGGCGATCCGGGAGCAGGACGAAGAAAGGATTCGCATTGTTCGCAAGGCAGGCCTCACTTTCAGCCAGTTTTTTGCTTAATCTGGTGAAATCCATCGAGATCGCTGCGAAGATTGCGAACATGCCCAATACCCGACGCCAGTTCGGCCTGCGCCTGCAGCGCCTGCGCCAGCAACACGGCCTCACCCAGGCCCAGCTGGCGCAGGCGCTGGGGCTGTCCCCCAGCTATCTCAACCAGATCGAGCGCAACAAGCGCCCACTGACCCCGGCCGTGCAGGCGCGCCTGCGTGAGGTGCTGGGCGATACCGCCCGGCTGTTCGACACCGACGACCCATTCGCCCTGGTCGACCCGCTGCACGACACCCTGGTCGCGCTGGGCCAGCCCGGTGTGAGCATGACCGAGCTGCGCACCCTGGCCGGCAACCTGCCCCAGGTCGCCCACGCCCTGCTGGACCTGCACCGCGAGCACCGCGCCCTGCGCGACCGCGCCACCGCCCTGGAACTGCAGGTCGGCGATCCCGGCGTCGGCACGCCAGCGCTGCTGTCGCCCGGCGACCAGGTACGCGATTACTTCAATCGCCTCGGCAACCACCTGCCCGAGCTGGACGATCTGGCCGAGCACCGCTTCGCCGAACTCGGCCTGCTAGTCGGCCACACCGCCCCGCGCCTGCGCCAGCTGCTGGCCGACCGCCACGGCGTGCTGGTCGAGGTGCACGCCGCCGGCGGCCACGAGAAGCGCCGCTTCGATGCCGCCGCGCGCGTGCTGCACCTGCCCGGCTATCTGCGACCCGGCCAGCAGGCATTCCAGATGGCCGCGCAGCTGGTGCTGCTGGAGCATGCCGACCTGATCGCCGCGTTGATCGCGCGTGCCGGCTTCGACGATCCCGAGCGCATCGCGCTTTCCCGCATTGGCCTGTCCAACTACTTCGCCGGCGCGTTGGTGATGCCGTACGGCGAGTTCCTGCGCAGCGCCGAAGAAAGCCGCTACGACATCGAATGGCTGGCGCACCGCTTCGGCGTCGGCTTCGAGGCGGTGTGCCACCGTCTTTCCACCCTGCAGCGCGAAGGCGCACCCGGCCTGCCGATCTTCTTTATGCGCGTGGACCGCGCCGGCAACGTGTCCAAGCGCCACTCCTCCACCGACTTCCACTTCTCCCAGGTCGGCGGCTCGTGTCCACTGTGGATCGTCTACGAAGCCTTCAACCAGCCCGGCCGCGTGCTGACCCAGGTCGCGCGCCTGCCCGATGGCCGCCGCCACTTCTGGCTGGCCCGCCAGGTCAGCAGCGGCCCGGTCGGCTACGGCCAACCGCGCAAGACCTTCGCCGTCACCCTGGGCTGCGACCTGCGCCACGCCGAGCGCCTGGTCTACGCCCGCGGCATCGACCTGCGCGCCGAAAGCGCGGTGCCCATCGGCCCGGGTTGCAGGACCTGCGAATGGAGTGACTGCCTGCAGCGCGCGTTTCCTGCGCTGCCGCGGTTGGGGGCGGTGGTGCGGTGAGATTGCGAGACGGGCTAGAGCTGAGTCTCCGTGCATGTGCACCGCAAAAAGTTAAGAGCTAAAGATCCAACTAGGCATTCAATCTATCGGTTCGGCGCGAGGCCGGAGCGCCTGATCAGCTTAACTATCATTTAAATGCGGGGCCGAAATTTCATTGACGGACGAAAATCCATGCCGACGGCATAGATTGAGAACCCACTGAGGATCTATAGAATAAAGAAATGAGAGGCGCCCCTTCAGTGTCCTCAGTGGAATTTCTGACTCTCCTTGAGTACACAATTGGTGCATAGCGGCACGCAAGAGACGCTTATTACGCCTTCCAATTGAAACACCACCGTTATTGGCCAACGTTAAACCCGTCAAGACCCTATGATTTTTTCTTGAAACATTTACAGTCTTCGATTCATTAAGCCTTAAGTTAAGAATTTCGAGATCATTTATCAATCGCAACACGTAATCAAAAATCTCATCGAGCCGGCCTGGCACCGAAGTTGAGAGCGCAATATCGTCTGCGTATCTTGTATATATGACCGAATTTGCAAGGCAATATTGCGCCAAATCCTCATCGAAGCGATACATCAACGCATTAGATATAAATGGCGAGCTCGGAGCACCAATTGAAAGCCTTAAAATGCCAGAGTCAGACCTTTTACAGATTAGTCTACACAGCAACTCCACCTCATCCTCTGAATATCGCCCTAGACGATTGACCATCTCTTTGACGGCAATCCCCCGGAGCGATGGGAAGAAATTTTCAAAGTCGAGCTTTAATAGATACTTCGATTTTGCGTGAGGCAAAGCATGTTGACGGATGGCTCGACCTTGACGATAGGCCATAGCGGCCATATGAACCCTAAGGTCGCTCAATTCGTTATTAACAAGGATTCGTTGAAAGAACTTTAGTTCGGATGTGGGTTGGGAAATGAGCCTCCTTCCACGCCCGTTTCTCTTCTCTATGAAATGCTCCTTATATCTTGAGGGCGCAGTCTCAATAAGAACCGCAAGCTCCCGTCGAGAAAGTGGCGACTGCTCCAACAGGCGAATGAAGAGAGGCGTATCAATGAATTTCAATTTCGACCCCTCTCGTAAATTGACTTCAGCCTAGCGTTTTTTTCTATAATTTCTTGCGCTTTGAGCTTGAATCGAGAACGCTCAAAATTTTGCTGCCCAGCGCCGGCCGTATAGTCAACCCAAGGACCACGAGCAGAACCATACCTTACCCAGTATCGAATAGAGCCTGCTTGATGCAAATTTATGAGCTTAAGAAATTTAAGCAAGCTAAGATATTTTCTTAATTGAAGCATTTCGAGCTCAAAACCAAAATGACTCAATGCAGCGATAAGATCAGGCTCACTCGAGAGCAGCATCAGATCAACAAGATCCGCAATAATAAGTAAAAGATGACAAGTATTGTTGCGATCCAGCCGCTCCCTCTTGTGACTAGCAGGGAGCCATTCCATTACAGCGTCGAGTATATCGGTAAAGTCGTGTTCGCTAATCCGCAGATCATCATCGCCAATTACGCACAAGCAGCCGCACTCACGCACGCGCCTCAAGGGACCGAGCGCCAGAAATGAATTATCGGCATCACCTTGAGAGTACTTGTGCTGAATTACTGCAATGAGGCGAGGAAGCAGCGCAGCGTCAAGTGCTAGAGCGCCTAGCTCCGCATGGGCGCCCGGGGATTCGGAGAAAATGATGACAGCACGCGCCAAGTAACACGCATCGCGTTCAAACTCAAGCAAATCACTATAGCCAGAATGTTCAAGCCAACCTGGGTAATCCTCAGGCCTCTCAAGATCAGTCAACCAATGAGGTGATGATCGAACGAGCGTCTGTCGCCAGAACGAATCACGCAAAGATTTCAACCGACCTGAGCTTTCGAAAGGGCCGCCAAATACCCATATTCGAGCTGGGACATCAACAACGTGGCATCCCCCTGGATCAGTTTGCTTTAACAGCTGATCCAGGGGTTTGCCTGACACGCTCAATTACCTTAATTAGGCTCGGATTCACGGGCCGGCTTCTTGGCCCGGGAATCCGAGCCGTTGATGCCGTCCACTCAAACGCAGTCCTGCGAAGCGCCGGACATTGATAGCTGGGCTATCGATCGCGTAATTGAGATTCACATACTAGCAGGGAAAGCGGGATCGGAGTGCAGACTCAAATGGGTAGCTACGACTGGTTCAATTGCGGAAGCAGGCGGCCTGAGTCACCCGCCATGCCCCGATGGTCCCACCGCCCGGCTGACGCGGGCCGGGTTTCCCCGGCCTGTTCATTCACCCCGGAAACTTCGGGAATTTCTCGTTGGGGTGGTTCTTCTTCCACTCGTTGAAGGCGGCGGTGCCTTCCCAGGCGGCGAAGGCGCGCGGAGTGCGGCCACGGCCGGTCCAGGTCTCGCCGGTATGCGGCAGCCAATACTTGGGGGCGACGGTCTGCTTGGCCGCGGCGGCGGGCTTCTTCGGCTTGGCGCCGCTGATGACGAACCCGGCGATCTCCGACTTCTGGCGGGCGTTGAACTGCTCGGCATAGTCCTTCAGCAGGGCCACGATCTGGTCGAAGGCTTCGCTGCACTGCTGGCCGCGCAGCTCGACTTCCTGCTCTTCCAGCTTGCGCAGTTCGTCGGCGAGCCGGGCCTTGGCCTCGGCGATGGAGGCCAGGTTCGGCGTATTGGGGGAACTCATGCGGATTTCTTGCCCTGACGGGAAACGGGCCGCCATTCTCGGCGTTCGGCGGGCGGGCGGCAAACCGGGCCGGTCGCTCGGCCCAACCGGGTATCGGGACGCCGGCAGCGGCTGCCAGCGCTAGCCGTGTCCGGCCGCGCTCAGGGATGCAGGGCCAGGCCCTTGATGGTCTTGTCCACCGCCTTTTTGCCGCCGCGGATGGCGTAACCGACCAGATTCATGTGCTCTGGATCCTCGGCGACGAACGCGGCGCGATTGGCCGCATCGTGTCCGGTGGAGAACATGGGCTGGACAAAGGCAAGCCGGACCAGCTCACGCTTCAGCGCACCGGCGTGTACCGCCTGCAGTTGGGCCAGGTCCGCCTGGAAGACCATCATCGGCTGGATGAGCATGCGTCCGTAGACGCGCTGCGCCGCATCCACGTAAGGCTCGCCCAAGGCCTCGGGCGCGGCCGCCGCGATGCCGGTGGACAGGAAGGCCACGACATTCAGGCGCTGCCAGATGGCCAGGTCATGACGCACGATGAGCGCGACTTTGGTATCGAACATGGGGCGGGTTCCGGTGGGGGTCCCCGCAAGCCTGGGGCAGCTCAGGGCAGCAGGTCTGGAACGTTTGTGCAGCTGCGTCGGTAGGCCGCCGGCGTCAGTCGGTACGCACGCCGGAACCAACGGCCAAGGTGGCTCTGGTCGGCGAAACCCGTCTCGGGCGCCACGCTGGCCGGCTGCATGCCACCGGCCAACAGCGCGCGCGCCGCGCGCAGGCGGAGCCGGATCAGGTAGGCATGCGGGGACAGCCCATAGGCCTGGGTGAACTGCCGGGTGAGCCTGAAGCGATCCATCCCGGTCATCTTCGACAGGTCATCGAGCCCGATGTCCTGCGCCAAGTGCGCATGCAGCGCCTCACGGACGCGCACGATGGCCGCATCCACTGGCCGGCTCGCCGGGCCGTGCCGAGAGCGATGCCTGTGCAGCGCACGCAGGAGTGCGTCCAGCGTCTGGTCGCGCGCGAGCCGGCCTTCGCCGGCGTGGAGCGCACTGAACGCTCCACTGATGACCGACACCAGCCCGGGATCGTGCTGCAGGATGTGCTTAGAGGCGGAGCGGTCTGCGCGTGCTTCATCCTGCCCGAGCCGCTCCGCCCATTGCACCAGCACGGGCTGCGGGATGTACAGCATGGCGTAGGTGAAGCCCTCCCGCTCCGGCGCGCGCCCGTCGTGGACTTCGCCCGGCTCGATCAGGATGGCGCGCCCTGGCGTGCTGACATGGACTGCGCGCCGACAACGGAACTGCTGGACGCCTTGCTGGGTGAAGCCCACCAGCAGTTCGTCGTGATCGTGCGGATCGTAGGCGTGGCCGCCGAAGTGGGCCTGCACCGTCTCGATGCCGGTCTCGCGATCCCTGCGGAGCGCGATCCAGTCCCGCGATACCGACCTGGCCCGAGGCATGTTCACCGCGCCATGTTACCCCCGCTCGGTCGGCTGGCCTGGGGGCCAACCGTCTCTTGCCGAGCGGCCCCGGCGTGTTCCACCCCATGTGGCACGCCGGCGGCCTGTGGGCCACGGCTCAGTTCGCCGCGGCCTCCTGGTTCGTCGCGGCGGGTTCGGCCGCGGGCATCACCGTCAGGGTGATCTTCGATGGGTACTGCGGGCCGTGGTGCACCACGTTGTGGGCGATCACGCCGTGGTCCTCGTCGACATTGTTGCCGCCGGTGTTGAGGTTGCGATCGAAGCGCGGGAAGTTGCTGCTGGACACGTCCACGCGCAGCGTGTGCCCGGGCTTGAAGTAGTACGCGGTATCGATCGGCTGAAAGGTGACCGGTACCACCTGGCCCTTCTCCATCCACGCCAGCGGCTTGTCGTAGCCGTTGCGGTAGCGCATGCGCTGGATGTTCTCGGTGATGTTCATCGCGCGGCCGTCCGGGAAGACGTCGATCAGCTTGAAGGTGAAGTCGGTGTCCTTGGCATCGGAGGACACGTACAGCGTGACGGTCACCGGGCCGCTGACTTCCATGCCCTTTTCGAATGGCTGGGTGTCATAGACCAGGATGTCGTTGCGGGTTTCCTGCTGACGCTGATCGAAGGAGCCGAACTTGGTCGCGCCCTGGCAGCACCCGCCGCCGCCCAGCGTGGGCACCGGATTGGTCGGGTCATAGGTGAACTTGTCCGATTGCGCGGTCGTGGGCAACGTGGCGCTCAGCACGCCGTTGCCGTACAGCGTGTTGGCCTGGCCCTCGCTGCCGAAGTACAGGTCCTGCGTGGTCACCCCCGCCGGCGGCCAGGTCTGCGCGTTCTTCCAGCGGTTGGCACCCATCACGTAGTACATGACCTTGGGCTGCTTGGCGACCACCGGGCTGCCCTCGCCCTTGAGGTACTGGTCGAACCAGCCGTAGACCAGGGCGTCGTAGTCGAAGCGGGCATCGCCCATGTCCATGTCGCCCACCATGGTGTGCTCGCTGGAGCGCTTGTAGGCGCAATGCAGCACCGGGGCGATCACCGCGTACTGCTGCTCGGCGATGGCCTTGTCGGCGGTCTTGCGCACCTGGTTGTAGGCAGCCAGGTTGGGCGAGACCGACACATCGAACCAGCTCATGAACCACAGGCCCGGCTTGTTGATCTTCTGGTCCTCGTGCCACAGCCCGCCCTTGTACCAGGCCGGGCTGTTGGGCGTGCGCGCGACCATGTTGCCGCCGGTGGCCACGGGCATGACCGTGTCGTAGATGCCGGGCGGACCGCCGACGGCCTTGATGATGTCCTTGCTCGGCAGATGCCAGAACGCCTTGTCCCAGTCGACCTTGGGCATCTGCGGGGCCAGGTCGAAGAAGTGCGAGGCGTTGATGAGCTCGTCCTGCGTGGTGCCGGCCGGAAACATCGGCCGCACCTGGTTCTGGATGCCGTAGTCGTAGATCCACGACACGAACAGCATCTGCATCGCGCCGCCGCGATACCAGTTGCCCTGCTCGTAGTAGGGACCGACCTTGCCCACGCCGGCACCGAAGCCCTGCACGTTGAAGGTGGTCAGCGCCGGGTTGCCCTGTGCCACCACCGCCAGTTGCCATTCGGCCGTAGAGGAGCACCCGGTGGTGCCGACCTTGCCGCTGGCCCAGGGCTGCGAGGACATCCACTTCAGCTCGTCGGTGGCATCGCTCAGCGGCATGCCGAGGATGTCGTAGTTGCCCTGGGAGAAGAAATGCCCACGCTCCTGCATCTGCACGAACGCGTAGCCATGCTTGACCGCGGCGATCTGCTGGCTCATGTCGCGCGGCGCGCCCAGCTTCACGTCCCAGAAATTGAAGTTGTAGGGCGTGCGCGAAAAGATGATCGGGAACTTGCCCTCGCCCTTGGGACGATAGACATCGGCCGCCATCAGCTTGCCATCGCGCATCTTGACCATGACCTTGCGATCGATCACGGCGATCTGTTCCAGCTCGGCCTCCAGCGCGTTGCGCTTGGCGATCAACTCGACATCGGGATCTGCGCTGCGCTGGGCGAACGCCGGAGTCGCCCCCAGCAAGGTCAGTCCGCAGGACATGAGTGCCGCGCCGAGCAAGGTGGCGCGCCGACGGATCAGCATGGAGGTTTCCCCGAGGTCAAACCCCGGAGTCTCTCCCAGATGCATGGCGTGCGGAAGAGGCAGTGGCACTGCCGGATGCCACCGCGCGCGCGGTGGCAAAGGACCAAGCGCGGCAAGCGCGCGGCTGCGGCCGGCCGCCAGGCAGCCCGGTTGCGCCTGGGGGCCAAACGACGTGATTTCGCCAGAAATCGCGCCCAACGCTTGCCGCCCATGGTTGCACCGGTAACCGCCGCACGTGGTGTCCCAATCAGCGGGAATGCCCGTCGCCACGCAATTGTCCGCATGGCGTCAATTCTGGTCTGATCCCGTCCCCGAACAGGTCACGCGCCTGACATGGCCGCGCCGGTTTCGCACGAGCGCGCCGCCGACTCCATTCTTTCAAGATGCCCCTCGCCCTATGACTGCAGACACCAAGCATCCCGCCGCCGCGCAGGCGCCACACCCGCACCAGGCGGCGCTGGACTATCACCGCTGGCCGCAGCCGGGCAAGCTGGAAGTGGCGCCGACCAAGTCGGTGCGCACCCAACAGGACCTGGCCCTGGCCTACTCGCCGGGCGTGGGCTATGCCTGTGAGGCCATCGTCGCCGACGCGGGCCAGGCGCACTTCATGACCGGACGCGGCAACCTGGTGGGCGTGATCACCAACGGCACCGCCGTGCTGGGCCTGGGCAACATCGGCCCACTGGCCGGCAAACCGGTGATGGAAGGCAAGAGCATCCTGTTCAAGCGCTTCGCCGGCGTGGACGCGTTCGACATCGAACTGGACGCCAACGACCCGGACAAGCTGATCGAGATCGTCGCGGCGATGGAGCCGACCTTCGGCGGCATCAACCTGGAAGACATCAAGGCCCCGGAGTGCTTCGCCATCGAACGCACCCTGGCCGGGCGCATGAACATCCCGGTCTTCCACGACGACCAGCACGGGACCGCGATCGTGGTGGGCGCGGCGGTGACCAATGCGCTGGGCCTGGTCGGCAAGCGCATCGAAGACATCCGCCTGGTGGTGTGCGGCATGGGCGCGGCCGGCGTGGCCTGCGTGGACATGCTGGTCTCGCTGGGCCTGCAGCGCGGCAACATCCTGGCGGTGGACCGCAGCGGGGTGATCCACAGCGGCCGCGGTAACCTGGACGCGAGCAAGGCGGCCTACGCGCGCGACACCGAGGCACGCACGCTGGCCGATGCGCTGGTGGGCGCGGACCTGTTCCTGGGCCTGTCCGGCCCGGGCACGCTGACCGCCGAGATGCTGGCCACGATGGCCGCCGATCCGATCGTGCTGGCGCTGGCCAACCCGTATCCGGAAATCCTCCCGGCCCAGGCCAAGGCCGTGCGCAGCGATGTGATCGTCGGCACCGGGCGCTCGGACTTCCCGAACCAGATCAACAACGTGCTGTGCTTCCCCTATCTGTTCCGCGGCGCGCTGGATGTGGGCGCCACGCAGATCGATACCGGGATGAAGGTGGCCTGCGTACAGGCCCTGGCCCGGCTCGCCCTGAGCCAGACCGATGCCGAGGGCCACGTGGTGTTCGGCCGCGAGCGCCTGATTCCGCATCCGCTGGACCCGCGCCTGCTGGTCGAGCTGCCCGCCGCCGTCGCCAAGGCGGCCATGGACAGCGGCGTGGCCACCCGCCCGATCGCCGATCTGCAGGCCTACCGCCAGCGCTTGGCCCAGCTGTCGGCCGACCTGGCGGCGCGTTGGAACACCGCCGAAGGCTGAGCCTCGCCAGCGCGCACGGCCGCACGCAGGCGCGCCATCACGCCCTGGGGCGTGGCACTTCGCACCCTGCCTCAGCGGCCGGCCGCGGTGGCGTTCAAGTCCGTCGTGGGCACCAGACCGTCGCCGCAGAAGATCGCGTACATCGCGGTCAGCAACTGCTCCACCCGTGCATCGGCGATGCGATAGAAGATCGAGCGCGACTGGCGGCGCGTGGCGACCAGCCCGGCCTGACGCAGTTCGGCCAGTTGCTGGGACAGCCCAGGCTGGCGGATGCCGGTGGCCTGCTCCAGCGCCCCGACCGACAGCTCGCCCTGCGAGAGCTGGCACAGCACCAACAGGCGCGAGGGCGTGGCCACCAGGCGCAGCAGCTCGGCCACTTCGGGCACCTTGGCCTTCATGGCCGCCAGTTCGGCGCGCTCGCCGCTCATGCCGGATTCCTGACGGCGCGGCACGGCTGCCGCCTTCCCGCCGGTGTGGCCACGACACGGACGACGCGCGCGCGGGGCGCCGACGGGAAACCCGCCATGGCAGGGGGGGCAAACAACATGCAGATCCTTGGTCGAACGCGGCAGCGGGGCGCCGCACAGTCTAAGAGCCGCCAGCGGCGAACGGCACCGACGCCCCGGCGAAACGAGATACTTGCATACCTTCATAAATAACGTAAGTATTAGCCATTCTCAGCCTGGGCCTGCCCATGCGCACCGCCGGTTCCGACCCAAACCTCGCCCTGGCCTGCGCCACGGTCGATGACGCGCTGCAGGGCCGCGCGCCGCGCCCGCAGGTGACGACGTTCTTCGACCAGGCCACCTTCACCGCCAGCCACGTCGTGCGCGATCCAGGCAGTGATGCCTGCGCGATCATCGACAGCGTGCTGGACTTCGACATGGCCAGTGGCCGCACCGCCCAGCATTCGGCTCAGCAGCTGCTGGACTTCGTGCGCGATGCGGGACTGCGCGTGGAGTGGCTGCTGGAAACCCACGCCCACGCCGACCACCTCTCCGCCGCCCCGCTGCTGCAGGAACGCTTAGGCGGGCGCCTGGTCATCGGCCGCCACATCACCACCGTGCAGGAGACCTTCGGCACGATCTTCAACGCCGACGCCCGATTCGCCCGCGACGGCAGCCAGTTCGACCGGTTGATCGCCGACGGCGAGACCTTCCGCATCGGCGGGCTGCAGGCCACCGCCCTGCACGTGCCCGGCCACACCCCGGCGTGCATGGCCTATGTAATCGGTGATGCGGTGTTCCCAGGCGACACGCTGTTCATGCCCGACTACGGCACCGCGCGCTGCGACTTTCCCGGCGGCAGCGCGCGCACGCTGTACCGGTCGATCCGCCGCCTGCTGTCCCTGCCCGGGCAGGCGCGGGTGTTCCTGTGCCACGACTACAAGGCCCCGGGCCGCGACCACTACGCATGGGAGACCACCATCGAGGCCGAGCGCAGCGGCAACATCCACGTGCACGAAGGCGTGGACGAGGAAGCCTTCGTGCAGATGCGCGAACAGCGCGATGCCACCCTGTCCATGCCGCGCCTGATCCTGCCCTCGGTGCAGGTGAACATGCGCGGCGGACACCTGCCCGAGCCGGAGGACAACGGCACCCGTTACCTCAAGCTGCCCCTGGACCTGCTGTGAGCGCGCCGGCGGCCATCGCGTGGTATTGGCCGGTCATGGGCGGGGCCATGATCGGGCTGGCGGCCGGCGGCTACCTGCTGCTGCTCGGGCGCGTCGCTGGCATCTCCGGGTTGATCGCCGCGGCGACCGGCCTGGCCCGCAACGCCGCCCGGGGACTGGCGACGTGGTTTCTCATCGGGCTGCTGTGCGGCAGCGCCATCGCGATGAGGCTGCGCGGCATGCCGGACCTGCAGGTCACCGGCAGCTGGCCGCTGCTGATGGCCGGTGGCCTGCTGGTGGGCTATGGGACCCGGCTGGGCTCGGGCTGCACCAGCGGCCACGGGGTGTGCGGGCTGGCGCGCCTGTCGCCCCGCTCGATGGTCGCCACCGGGGTGTTCATGGCGTGCGGGGTGGCCACGGTCTGGGTGGTGCGCCACCTGCTCGGGGGTGCGGCATGAAGGGGCTCGCCGCGCTGGCCTGCGGGCTGCTGTTCGGCCTGGGCCTGGTGATCTCGGACATGGCCAATCCAGCCCGCGTGCTGGCGTTCCTGGACGTGGCCGGCGCGTGGGATCCGTCGCTGATCCTGGTCATGGGCGCCGCACTGGTGCCCTCGACGCTGGCCTATCGCCTCTATCTGCATCGCCAGCGGCCGCTGCTCGAAGCCCAGGGCCAGCTGCCCGTTAGCGGCCGTCCCGACGCGCCCCTGGTCGTCGGGGCGGTGCTGTTCGGCATTGGCTGGGGCCTGGTCGGTCTGTGCCCTGGGCCGGCCGTGGCCGCCCTGGTGACCGGACGCTGGCCGTTCGTGCTGTTCGCCCTGGCCATGCTCGGCGGCATGGGCCTGCACCGTGTTCTGCACGCGCGTCGGTGAGGCAGGCCAACCGCGCGCACTTCAGAACCCGAAGCGCCCGAACCCGCCGTCCACGGCGATGCATTCCCCGGTGATGTAGCTGGCCGCCGGCAGGCACAGGAAGGCGATCGCCGCGGCGACTTCCTCCGGCTCGCCGATGCGCTGCAGCGGCGTGCGCGCCAGGACCTGCTCGTAGTGGTCGGTGTCGGCCAGCGCGGCCGCGGTGCGCGGGGTGAGGATGGCCCAGGGCGCGACCGCATTGACCCGGATGCCCGCCTCGGCCCACTCGGCCGCCAGGCTGCGGGTCATCTGATGCAGCGCGGCCTTGGCCATCCCCTCGACGGTGGCGCCCCGTATCGATGCCAGGCCGCTGACCGCACCGACGTTGACGATGCTCGTCGCCGGGTGCCCGGCCAGCAGCGGCTGCGCGTAGCGACACAGCTCGAAGGCCGAGAACAGGCTCGTCTCGAATACGTCCCGCCACTCGTCCTCGCCCAGTTCCAGGGTCTCGCCGATCAGCGTCGCGCCCACGGCATTGACCAGGATGTGCAGGCCCTCGCCCTGGTCCTCCACCCAGTCCAGCAGCGCACGCCGCTCCTCGTCGATGCTCACGTCGGCGGCGAAGCCTTCGATCAGGCGCTCTGGGAACTGGTCGGTCAGCTCATCGCGGGCCGCTTCCAGGGTGTCGGCATCGCGCGCGGCCAGCAGGACATCGCAGCCCAGCGACAGCAACTCGCGCGCCGTGGCCAGGCCGATGCCGGCACTGGCGCCGGTGACCAGGGCCAGCTGTCCATCCAGACGCCAGCGGAGATTGGACATCGAGCAACTCCCGTGAAAAAAGTCAGCGCACCCATGCCATGCCGATCGAGGCCGGCGCGGTGGGCCTGAAACCATACTGCGCATACAGCCGGTGTGCGTGACCGTCCGCGATCAGACTGACATACGCACCGGGCGGGACATGGTCCTGCAGGTAAGCGCTGATCGCGCCCATGATCCGCTTGCCCAGGCCGCGTCCCTGGTGCGCGGGCAGCACGGCGATGTCCACGACCTGGTAGAAGCACCCCCGGTCCCCGATCACCCGCCCCATCCCGACCGGCTCGCCCGCGCACAGCACCTGCACGGCAAAGCAGGAGTTGGGCAGCCCCGCGGCGGCGGCGGCTTCCGATTTGGGACTCAGTCCCGCGGCAGTACGCAGGCGGCGATAGACCGTGGTGGAGGGCGCCTGTTCGAGCAGGCTGTATCGAGATGCCAACGGGTCTTGCATGCGCGTGCTCTGGCAGCAGCTGGTCAATGCGCGTTGTACACCACGACCCACACCATGCCGAGCACCGGCGCGAGCACCGCGCCGGCCAGTGCGCAGCGCGCGCGCGACAGGCCCCGCAACGGCGTCACCAGCCCTGCCACGACGGCACACAGGCCCAACCAGAACACCGCCAGCCCAGCACCATGAAAGACCCAGACGACCTGGGCGGGCTGGCTAAGCCGCCACAGGCCAAAGGCCAACCCGGCCATCGACGGCGCAAACAGCAATGCGCCTGCGAATGCGTAGCCCGTGCGCGCAGACCACGGCACTGCGCTGGCCGCTGCCTTCCCTTTCGACATTCCCTGTCCTCCAGCACCTGCCGCGCACCGGCGTAGGATAGCCGTGCCTCCAACGAGACCTCTGCCATGCCTGCATCGCGCATCGCCATCGCCCTGTCGTGTCTGGGCTGTCTGACGCTGGCCGCCTGCAGCCCGCCCAGCACGCCACAGCCGGAAACGCCGTCGCAGCCGCAGACCGCCGCCGCGCGTGCCCTGCACGCTCCGCTGGATCGCGCCAAGGCGGTGGAGGGACAGGTGCAACAGGCCAAGGCCGCGCAGGATCGGCAGATCGAGGCCGACACCCAGTAGCGGCCAGTGCCACGTTTGCCGACACGCCGATCGGATCAAAAGAAAGCGGGCCAGTGGCCCGCTTTCTTTCATCCTGCCTGCGGTGCGGTTACAGCCCGCAGAAGCAGTACGCCAGCTCGGTCACCGGCTTGGCGCCGGGCTTGCGCGCCATCGCATCCTGTACGAACTGCAGTTGCTGGGCAGTCTGCGGCATGGCCTTGAGCAGCATCGCCTGGGCAAAATCCGAGTGTCCAAACAGCGCTTTGCCCACCGGGTTGCCAGCGGCATTGGCGATGAACTGCTCGAAGGGCGACAGCTCCTTCTCCACATAGCGCACGCGGTAATCGCCGGCCTTGCCCAGCTTGGCGCGCGCGGCGGCATCGGCGATGGCGTCCTTCAGGCCGCCCATCTGGTCGACCAGCCCACGCTCCATCGCCTGCTGGCCGCTCCACACGCGGCCACGGCCGATCTCGTTGACCTGCTCGACGGTCTTGTGCCGGGCGGCGGCCACGCGCCCGGTGAAGTCGGCATAGCCCTTGTTGATCACCGCCTGGATCACCTCACCCACCGCCGGGTCCATCGGCTTGGTCGGGTCGAACGCACCGGCAAAGCGCGTGGTGCCCACGCCATCGGTGTGCACGCCGATCTTGTCCAGCGCACGAGCGAAGTTGGGAATCAGGCCGAAGATGCCGATCGAGCCACTGATGGTGGACGGGTCGGCATAGATCCGATCGGCGTTCATGCTGATCCAGTAGCCGCCGGACGCGGCCAGGTCGCCCATGGACACCACCACCGGCTTGCCGGCCTGCTGCAGTGCGACGACCTCGCGACGGATCTGCTCGGAGGCGAACACCTCGCCTCCGGGTGAATCCACGCGCATCACCACGGCCTTGACCTTGTCATCGTCCAGCGCCTGGCGCAGCAGCGCCGAGGTGCTCTCCCCGCCGATGCGACCGGCCGGCTGGTCGCCGCCGCTGATCTCACCGGCGGCCACGACCACGGCCACCTGCGCGCGCTCGTCCAAGGCCAGCGGACGCTTGTCCAGCTGGGCCAGATAGGCGTCCAGGCCGATGTGGCGGAAGCCCAGATCGTCCTTGTCGTCATCGTCGGCCACGCCGCGCTTGGTCAGCAGCTCATCGACCTCGCGCTGGGTCTTGAGCCCGTCGACCAGCTTCTGCTGCAGGGCCAGCTTGGCCAGGTCGCCACCGGCGGCGGTGACCTCGGCCGGCAGGTTGTCGATGCCGGCGGCGATGGCCTGCGGGTCCAGCTTGCGGGCCTTGCCCACGTCGGCCAGGTAGCGGCCCCAGATGTCATTCATCCAATACAGGTCCGCTTCCTTGGCGTCCTCGGAAGCCGCATCCAGGATGTAGGGCTCGGCGGCGGACTTGTACTCACCCACACGGAACAGGTGCACGTCCACGCCCAGCTTGTCCTGCAGGCCTTCGCGGAAGTACTGGCGGTAGCGGCCCAGGCCTTCCATCACCACGCTGCCCATCGGATCCAGGTAGACCTCGTTGGCCTGCGCGGCCAGCAGGTACTGGCCCTGGCTGATGTTCTCGCCGAAGGCCACGATCTGCTTGCCCGAGGTGCGCAGGTCGGCCAGCGCGGCGGCCACCTCACGCAGCGAGGCGTAGCCGCTGGCCTGCAGCTTGTCGAAATCCACCAGGACCCGCTCGATCTTCTTGTCGTCCTTGGCCGCCTCGATCGCGCGCAGCAGGTCGCGCAGCTGGAGCTCGTTGCCCTCCTGGCCGAAGGCCTTGGACAGCGCGCGGCTGGCCGGGTCCGAGCTGTACTGTTCCACCAGCGCCGCATCCGGAGCGATGACCAGGGTGGTGCGGTCCAGCAACGGCCGGGGACCGCCACTGCCCTTGGCCAGGGCGATGATGACCAGCACCGCGATCAGGAACAGCAGGCCGAAGAAGACCAGGTTGAAGATCAGGCGGCGGGTGAAATTCATCACGTCCCACAGGCCGATGAAGAATCGGCTGACGGGATCACGGCGGACGGGCTGGTTCATGGGCGGCAACGCGCTCTCTACGGGAAGCTGGCCGCCAGCTTAGCCGCTGCGGCCCCACACCGGCATGCCCCACACGTCATGCGCGCCGATGGCCATCAGGTCATCCACGCCAATCGGCGCCGGCTGTGATGCAGGCGCCAGCCCATCAGCACCGCGGCGGCGGTCAGCCCCACGGTCAGGCCGATCCACATACCGCGCGGGCCATAGCCCAGGCCCAGTCCCAGGCCAGCACCCAGGGGCATGCCGATGCCCCAGTAGGACACCGCGGCCAGCAGCATCGGCACGCGGGTGTCCTTGAGCCCGCGCAGCGCCCCAGCTGACATCACCTGCAGCCCATCGGGAAACTGGAACACCGCCGCCAGCACCAGCAGGCTGCCGGCCAGGCCGGCCACCGCCAGATCGTCGGTATAGATGCCGGCGATCTGCTGGTGGAACAGCGCCAGGGCGATCGCGGCGACCGCCTGGGTGCCCAGCACGATGGTGTAGCCGGCCCGGACCGCGCGCAGCACCCCGGCCCCATCGCGGCGCCCCAGGGCGTGGCCAACGCGCACGGTGGTCGCCTCGGCCAGGCCCATCGGCACCATGAAGCAGATTGCCGAGATATTGATCGCGATCTGGTGCGCGGCCGCCGGCGTCGCCCCCAGCCGTGCGATCAACAGCGCGGTGGTGATGAACAGGCCGCCCTCCATCAGCACCGTCACCCCGATCGGCAAACCGGTGCGCAGCAGGCCGGCGATCTGCGACCAGCGCGGCGGCTCCAGGTGCGCGAACAGTCCCAACGGCGCGAAGCGCCGCGACCTCGCCAGATAGGTGGCGAACAGCACGGCCTGGATCCACATCGTCACTGCCGACGCGATGCCCAGCCCGCCGGCGCCCAGCTCCGGGAATCCGCCGACGCCGAATGCCAGCACATAGCCCACCGGCGCCAGCACGAACAAGCCGCCAAAACCCAGCACCATCGTCGGCAACGTCCAGTGCATGCCCTCGCTGAGGTTGCGCATGCACAGGTACAGCGCCATCGCCGGCAGGCCCCAGCGGATGCCGTGCAGGAAGTCGCGCGCGCCCGGGACGATCTCCGGCGCGATCCCCATCGGCGCCAGCGCATACGGCGCCAGGCTCAGGAAAGCGAACATCGCCAGCCCCAGCCCGGCCGCCAGCCACAACGCCTGGCGGAACAGCGGTCCGATGCGGTCATGCTCGCCGGCGCCATCGTGGTGCGACACCGAGGCGGCCAGCGCCACCAGGGTGCCCATCGGTACCATCAGCGGCAGCCACATCAACGCCGTGCCGGTGGTCACCGCCGCCAGCGTGGCGGTGGCGTGGTGGCCGGCAATGATGTTGTCGACAAAGCCGACCAGGCCGGCCGAGACATGGCCGATGACGAGCGGCAAGGCGAGCCGGCCGGTGGTGCGCACTTCCTGCGCAAGGCCCGGCGTGGGCAAGGATTGGGCGGACATGAGAAAAACCAGACGCATCGGCTGCGATCGCGCGCGGGATGGGCGCTGGCATCGGGCCGGAAAGGACGGCTATCTTACCGCTCGCGGCGGCCCACTGATGCAATGGGGAAGGGCCACGCCCAGCCAACGCGCGTGCCTTGCGGGAATAACGAGGAAGTCCATGTCGATCAGCCACTGCGTGATGACGCAGCGCCGCGTGCGTGCCGGAGCAGCTCCTCGGGTTGCCGTATTTGGCGCTCGGACCACGCTCGCACCCCAGACAACCGGACCAGGCAACCCGAGCTGTCGCCATTGCATCTGCAGCCCGCTGGAAAGGAGCTGCGCATGAACACGCCGGCCGGCGACCACGCCACTCCTGCCGCCTGTGACAACTGCGCCACGCCGTTGACCGGCGAGTATTGCTCCCACTGCGGCCAGCATGCGCACAACCCGCTGCGCAGCTTCGCCCACGCGGTGGAGGACGTGCTCGAGTCGTTCTGGCACCTGGACGGACGTATCGTGCGCACCCTGCGCGACCTCCTGTTTCCGGGCCGGCTGGCGGTGCGCTTCCTGCGCGGACATCGCGCGCCGTACGTGCCGCCGCTGCGTCTGTTCGTGGTGATGAGCGTGCTGACGTTCTTCGTGGCGCAGTACGCGTTCCACTGGGAAGGCGCGAACGTCTCGATGCCGGCGGTTGCCACGCTCGATCCCGCCGGGGCCAACCTGCCACCCACCCCAGGGGAGTTCGCCGAACAGACCACGGTGGCAGCGGTGGAGGCCGAACGCGACGCCAAACTCGCCGACCTCGTCCAGGCCAACCGCCAGGTCGCCGGCGTGCCAGGCCTGGCACGGGTCACGCAGTTGGGCATGCGCAAGATCCGCATCGATGCGCAGGCCCGCATCCACCAGTTGGATCCGAACCAGCCGGCCACGCTCGCAGCGTCGACCGATGCTTCGAACGCAGCGCCCGACACGCCTGACGCGGACGACGACCTGCTGGGCCATTTCGATCCGGCCAGGAACCCGGTCCACATCGATGCCCTGCCCGGCTTCGCCAATCGCTGGATCAACAAGAAGCTGGCGCGCGCGCAGATCAACCTGCGCCGCTACAGCGATGATCCCGGCGAAGGCCTGCATGTGTTCATCGCCGCGATTCCCAGCGCGCTGTTCGTGCTGGTGCCGGTGTTCGCACTGTTGCTGAAGGTCTTCTACCTGGGCAGCGGCCGCGGCTACCTGGAGCACCTGGTCGTGGGCCTGTACAGCCACACCTACATGGTGCTGTCGCTGTTGGCCGTCTTCGTCCTGATGCTGCTCGACGGCGCGCTCCCGGCCAGCGCCGCCTGGGTGTCGTGGATCCTCGCCACCCTGCGCGTGTTACTGCTGCTGTGGGTACCGGTCTACCTGTGGCTCACGCAATACCGCGCCTATGGCGAACCCTGGTGGCTGACCACGATCAAGTACGTCGTGATCGGCAACCTGTATTTCGTGCTGGTCGGCGTGGCCACGCTCATGGTCGGCTTCAACAGCATGACGCACTGAGGCCTCAGCGCCTCAACCGCTCCTGCAACCAGCGGTCGCGGTCCTGCGCGGTGGTGGCGATCAGGTCCTGGCGCAGCGCGTCGCGCTCCTGGGGCGGGGTGCGCTGGGCCAGCACGGCCAGGTCCGCACGCTGCGGCGCGGTCATCTGGCGCAGTGCCGCCAACAGCGGCTGGCGTTCGGCCTCGGGCATGAAGGCCAGCAGCGGATGCAGCTTGGCGTAATCGGCGCCCAGGTCCGGTCCCAGCCGCCAGCCCGCCTGATCGGTCTGGTCGAGCGCGTCAAAGCGCGCCTGCATCGCCTGCCGCTGCGCCGGCGGCAGGGTGGACAGGGTGGCGGCGGCCTGGCTCAGACGGGCGCGGGTCTGCGCGTCCAGCGCCATCCAGTCGGCGTAGGCGGCTCGCTGACGCGCACGCTCCAGGGGCGGCAATGCATCCCAGGCCACCATCCGGCGGGCGAACGCCGCACGGCCGGCCTCGTCCAGCGCGGCCAGGCGCGCGGCGCGCTGGGCCTGGAGGGCGCTCAGATTCGCCCCCTCGTCGCCAGCCTGCGCGACCAGGGTCATCGTCACCACCGCCAGTGCGCCGGCGATCAGGGCCAGCGCGCTACGGGGTCGCATCGTCGCGCTCCTGGGCGGTGCCGGCCATGGCCTCGGCGGCTTCACGCTGCCGGTCCTGCGGCGCGGCGGCGTACCAGGACAGCATCCCGCTCCGCCGCGCCAGCGCCAGGCCGTCCGGGTCCATCAACAGGTCGAAATCCGGGTGCGAGAGCAGCACCTGCGGATCGTCGTAGTGGACACCGGCCTCGTCGTCTCCGGAAAGGGTATCGACCTGGACCTGGGCGGCATCCTGCAAGCCCTGTTGGCCCCGGTCGCCGGACGGCGCGCCCGCAGTGGCAGGCGCGGCCAGACGACCTCCATGGGTGAACCACCAGCCCGCGGCCGCCAGGGCGCACAGGGCGACCAGTCCTCCCAGCACCCAGCCCCAGGGAAACGGGCGTGCATCGCCGCGCGCGCGCCGGGGACGCGCTGCCGGACGCGGGCGCGTGGACTGCTCGGGTGCGGGTGCCGGGGTCGCAGCCGGGGCCTGCGTCGGCGGGGCCGGGCGGGATGTCTGGCCCTGCACCAAGGACTCGCGCAGACGCGACAGGTGCGCCAGCCGCTCTGGCGGAAGCGCCCGCAGGTGCTGCTGGATCGCCTCGGCCAGGGCGCGCCAGGCATCGGCATCGGGTTGGCCTTCCGCATCACGCGGACAGGCCCGGGCCAGCGCCTGACGATAGCCGGCCTGGTCCACGCCGAGCACCGCGCCGGCATCCTCTTCGTCCAGTCCTGCAACCAGGCGCAGCAGCAAAGCCAGGCGGTCGTCATCGGCCAGATCGGCCAGGTGATCCAAGGCGTCGGGCCAGCGCGCCTCGGGGTGCGCCTGGCGCAAAGGGGGTGCGGCGACCAGCAGCGACCAGAAGCCGCGTGGCCAGGCGGCCATCGGCTGCTCGCTGGCGTACTGGCGGAAGGCCCGCAGCGCGGCGGCCAGGGCGATCTCGCCGGTGTCGCGGCGGCCGCACTGGAGTTCGGCCAGGACCACGCCGCGTCGTTCGACCCCGCGCAGGAAGGCTGAGAGCGCGGCGGGGACGTCGTCGGTTGTGTTCAAGGGCAGGATCGGATCGGCAAGGCGGAATACGGCGTCATGATAGGCGTGCCGACGCGGGTTGGGTTTGTCGACAAACGCCTTGACATTCGCCAAACATCCAAATTTCCCGGGATTCGACGGGGCTTGACTTCAAAGCGGTTGTGCACAGCAATCATTTTTCATTCACCAAGCCCCGCACAGGCGAGCATGGCGGTTCCCAAACACCGGGGTTCCACGCGCAAATTGTTGTTCTATATACGAAAAACCAGCTTGGCGTTTTTTTCACCAATGTGACGGATGCCTAACGACCACGCGAATTTACGCGTGGAGCACCCACGCCATGCACAGGCTTATCCACAGCCGATGTGGATAAGGGGGTTTTCCCAATGGCGACCGGGGGTTGCGCGTGGTTTGTCAGTGAAATGTCAGCTTTCTGACGCAAACGCACATGGCCCGGGTCGGGCGTGAGCGGTGACCTACACTTGCCGCCGATGTCCGCCGCTCTCGTCCTCCGCATCGCGCTGCCCGTCCCCCTGCGGCAGGCCTTCGACTACCTGCCTCCCGAGGGCCATGCGGCCGGTCCGGGCGACATCGGTTGCCGCGTGCGCGTCCCCTTCGGCCATCGCGAGCTGGTCGGGATCGTGGTGGCGGTCGCGCCCGCGGATCCCGCGGCAGGTGCCCTGCGCAGCGCCCTTCAGATCCTCGACGCAGACCCGCTGCTGGTCGGCGAACTGCGCCGCTCGCTGCAGTGGCTGGCCAGCTACACCCACGCCCCCCTGGGCGAGGTGCTGGCCACCGCCCTGCCCGGCCCCCTGCGCCACGGCGAGGCCCTGCCGACTCGCGAAGCCTGGCGCTGGCACCTGACCGAAGCCGGCGTGACGGCCCGCGACCGCCTGCGCGCAGGCAGCAAACCGCGCCTGCTGGCCGAGGCCTTGGGCGGTGACGGCCTGGCCGAGTGGCAACTGGACGACCTGCACCCGGGCTGGCGCACCGCCGCACGCAGCCTGGCCCAGCGCGCGTTCGCCGAGCGCATCGCCGAGGCCCCGCGGGGGTACGCCCAGCCGGCCCAGCCCGGCCCGGCGCTCAACCCCGAGCAAGAGGCCGCGGTGGCGGCCATCCCGGCGCAGGGGTTCGCCCCGATCCTGCTCGAAGGGGTCACCGGCTCAGGCAAGACCGAGGTCTATCTGCAGGCCATCGCCGCCTGCCTGGCCCGCGGCCGCCAGGCCCTGGTCCTGGTGCCGGAAATCGGCCTGACGCCGCAGACCCTGGCCCGCTTTCGCGCGCGCCTGGGCGTGGAGGTGTACGCACTGCATTCCGGGCTGGCCGATGGCGAGCGCGCCCTGACCTGGGCCGCCTGTCTGCGCGGCGAGGCGCGGGTGGTGGTGGGCACTCGCTCGGCGGTATTCGTACCGCTGCCCGAGGCCGGGCTGATCGTGATCGACGAGGAACACGACGGCAGCTACAAGCAGCTGGACGGCATCCGCTACCACGCACGTGACTTCGCCCTGGTGCGCGGCAAGGCCTTGGACATCCCTGTGGTGCTGGGCAGTGCCACGCCCTCGCTGGAGACGCTGCACAACGCCCAGGCCGGCCGCTACGCGCACCTGCGCCTGACCACGCGTGCCGGCGATGCCAAGGCCCCCAGCGTGCGCGTGATCGACGTGCGCAAGCGCCCGCTGGCGGCCGGACTCTCCCCCGAGACCCTGGGCGCGATCGCTGCCCAGCTGCAGGCCGGCGGCCAGGTGCTGGTGTTTAAGAACCGCCGCGGCTACGCGCCGGTGCTGCTATGCCACGACTGCGGCTGGACCGCGCACTGCCATCGCTGCGACGCGCCAATGACCGTGCATGCGGCCGGCCGGCGTCTGCAGTGTCATCACTGCGGCCACCGCCAGGCGGCACCGCCGGCCTGTCCTGACTGCGGCGGGCTGGCGCTGCAGCCGCAGGGCGTGGGCACCGAGCGCCTGGAGGAACTGCTCGCCGATAGCTTCCCCCAGGTGCCGGTGCTGCGCATCGACCGCTCCACCACCGCACGCAAGGACGCGCTGGAGCAAGCGTTCGCCACGCTGGGCGACGGGCCGGGCATCCTGGTCGGCACCCAGATCCTGGCCAAGGGCCACGACCTGCCGCTGCTGACCCTGGTGGTGGTGGTGGGCGTGGACGAAGGCTTGTTCTCGGCCGACTTCCGTGCGGGGGAAAAGCTGGCGCAGTTGCTGATCCAGGTCGCTGGCCGCGCCGGTCGCGCCGCGCGCCCCGGGCAGGTCTGGCTGCAGACCCACCATCCGGGCCATCCGCTGCTGGAAACCCTGCTGTCCGGCGGCTATCGCGCGCTGGCCGACGCCGAACTGCTGGACCGCCAGGCGGCTGGTTTTCCGCCGTTCGCTCACCTGGCGATGTTCCGCGCCGAAGCAAAACAGGTCGAGCACGTGCAGGCGTTCCTGCGCGCGGCCCGCGCCGCGCTGGCCAGCGCCGACGCCAGCGTCGAGCTGCACGGCCCGATGCCGGCACCCATGCCACGCCGGGCGGGCTTCCAACGCATGCAGCTGCTGCTGTCGACCGCACAACGCCCGCGCCTGCACGCGGCGCTGCAGGCGGCCCTGCCGGTGATCGACACGCTGCCCGAGGCGCGGCGCGTGCGCTGGTCGTTGGACGTGGATCCCACGGACCTGTACTGAATCCGCGGCGGACACGCCGATGAGGGGATCTCATCAAAAAGTCGAATTGACGTGACGGCTCGCGCGGGTGCGGCATGACAGAATCCTGGGTATCGCGCGACAGGCTGAGCACACGCCCGTCGCCGCCAATGCTTTCCCAACTGCCCCCCCCTCCCATGTCAGCTTCCACACACCATCTGGTCATTGTCGGCGGCGGTTTCGCCGGCCTGTGGGCCGCGCGCGCGCTCGACAACGCACCCGTGCGCATCACCCTGATCGACCGCCACAACCACCACCTGTTCCAGCCGCTGCTATACCAGGTCGCCACCGCCGGCTTGTCCGCGCCGGATATCGCCGCGCCACTGCGCCACATCCTCAGCGCCCAGCGCAACATCGAGGTCCAACTGGGCGAGGTCACCCATGTCGTTCCCGAGGCGCGCACGGTGGAACTGTCCGATGGCACCGTGATCGGCTACGACACGCTGATCCTGGCCACCGGCGCGGGCCACGCGTATTTCGGCAATGACCAGTGGGCCGAGCACGCGCCCGGCCTGAAGACCCTGGACGATGCCCTGCGCCTGCGCCGCGAGATGCTGGTCGCCTTCGAGCGTGCCGAGGCGGAGACCGACCCGGTCAAGCGCGCGGCCTGGCTGCACTTCGCCATCGTCGGCGGTGGCCCGACCGGCGTGGAGCTGGCCGGCACCCTGGCCGAGATCGCGCGTCACACGCTGAAGGACGAGTTCCGCCACATCGACCCGCGCGATGCGCGCGTGCGCCTGATCGAGGCCGGTCCGCGGGTGCTGCCCTCCTTCCCCGAGGACCTCACCGACAAGGCGCACGCGCAGCTGGAAAAGCTGGGCGTGGACGTCTGCACCGGCACGCCGGTCACGCACATCGACGAGCATGGCTACAAGCTCGGTGAGACGTTCTTCGCCGCGCGCACCGTGGTGTGGGCGGCGGGCGTGGCGGCCTCGCCGCTGGCACGCTGCCTGGGCGTTCCGCTGGACCGGGCCGGCCGCGTGCTGGTGCAGCCGGACCTGAGCGTGCCGGGCTACCCGGACATCTTCGTCGGTGGCGACCTGGCAGCGATCCAGCAGGCCAACGGCAAGCCGGTGCCCGGCGTGGCGCCGGCCGCCAAGCAGATGGGCAAGCACATCGCCAAGACGCTGCGCCAGCGGCTGGCCGGCAAGCCCGCGACGCCGTTCAAGTACAGCGACTTCGGCAACCTGGCCACCATCGGCCGCATGGCCGCCATCGTGCACCTGGGCAGGTTCAAGCTGTCGGGCCCGCTGGCCTGGTGGTTCTGGCTGGCCGCCCACGTGTACTTCCTGATCGGCTTCCGCAACCGCTTCGTGGTCCTGGTCAACTGGGCCATGGCCTACATCAGTTACCAGCGCGCCGCGCGCATCATCTTCGGCAGCGCGCCGAAGGAAAAGGTGCCCGACGACCATGGCGCCCAGGATCCCGTCGCCGAACAGCGCCGCGCCGCAGGCTGACCAGGCCGGCCGTGCCGGGATCACGCAACCGCGCAGGGAAGCGCGTGCGCCTTTGTTCTCTTATGGCGGCCTCGGCCGCTCCCCATCGCCGCCCCGCACCGACGCGGCGTGGATCGGGCCCTCCGGCGTTCAGGGCCAGGGTGCGCGAGACCAACAAAAAACCCCGCCTGAGCGGGGTTCTTGTGCGTACTTTCCGGGCTGCCGGAATCAGGCCGCGAACAGCGCCTTCATCTTCTTGAGCGCGTTGGCCTCGATCTGGCGAATGCGCTCGGCGGAGACGCCGTACTCGTCTGCCAGTTCCTGCAGGGTGACCTTGTTGTCATCGTCCAGCCAGCGGCGGGCGACGATGTCGCGCGAACGCTGATCCAGGTTGGCCATGCCCTCGCGCAACAGTTCGAGCTGGCTGCCCTCGCTGTCGGCGCGCTCATAGGCCTGCGACGGATCTTCCTCACCCGCCACCAGGTAGTGGGCAGGCGACGGCGGCGCAGAGCGCTCCTCGTCCTCGTCGGCCGGAGCGTCGAAACCGATATCGCGACCGGACAGGCGCGACTCCATCTCGACCACCTCGCGCTCGGAGACGTTGAGGTCCTTGGCCACGGCGCTGACTTCGGCCGCGTTCATCCAACCCAGGCGGGTCTTGGACTTGCGCAGGTTGAAGAACAGCTTGCGCTGGGCCTTAGTCGTGGCGACCTTGACGATGCGCCAGTTCTTGAGGATGAACTCGTGCATTTCGGCGCGGATCCAGTGCACCGCGAAGGACACCAGGCGCACGCCCATGTCCGGGTCGAAGCGCTTGACGGCCTTCATCAGGCCGATGTTGCCTTCCTGGATGAGGTCGCCCAGCTGCAGGCCGTAGCCGCTGTAGCCACGGGCCACGTGCACGACGAAGCGCAGATGCGAGTGCACCAGTTCACGGGCGGCATCGAGGTCGTTGTCGTCGCGGAAGCGGTGCGCCAGCTCCTGCTCCTCATCGACCGTGAGCACCGGGATCTGGTGCACGGCGCCGATGTAGGCGTCCAGCGAGCCAAGCGGGCTGGGAATCGGGAGGTTATTGGCCACCATGGCGGTGGCTGCGGAGGTCTGGTTCATGGCAGCGATATTAGCAATGTGGAGGTTCGACTGCTAAGGCCTGGAATGGTTCCCTTCGTTCTACCAAAAGGACAATCTTCCTGGAATTTGTTGTATTGCATTCACTTTTGGAAATACGACGCAAGACCAATCCAAATTTCATTTCGAATTAATCATTTGGCCGATACGACCGGCTCCAACGAGCTGCCTGACAATGACATGCGGTTCGTCAGGGCCGCGTTCAAGAGTCGAGCGCCTGGCGTTACATCCGACGAATGGTCGCCCCGGCCTCAGCCACCGGCCTGCACGGATCAAGACATCCGTCCCCGCGCTCCGCACCAGCAATCGCCGCCCTGTCGGACGCAGCGTCCCGCCGGGCACGGGACCGGCTGACGTCACGGTACCGGCGGCCTCGCTATCATGCGCGCCCATCTCACGCGGCACGGTCGCAAGGCACCTGGAGCACACATGAGCAAGCAACCTATCGGCGTGGTCGGCATGGCGGTCATGGGCCGCAACCTGGCCCTCAATATCGCCAGCCGAGGGCATAAGGTCTCCATCTACAACCGCAGCCGCGAGAAGACCGAGGAGGTCATGGCCGACAGCCCCGACGCCGGGCTGGTACCCACCTACACCCTGCAGGAATTCGTCGACTCGCTGGAAACCCCGCGCCGCATCTTGCTGATGGTCAAGGCCGGTGCCGGCACCGACGCGGTGATCGAGGAGTTGAAGCCGCTGCTGTCCAAGGGCGACGTGCTGATCGACGGCGGCAACACCTTCTTCCAGGACACCCGCCGCCGCAACCAGGAACTGGCCGACGCCGGCTTCCACTTCATCGGCACCGGCGTGTCCGGCGGCGAGGAAGGCGCGCTCAAGGGGCCATCGATCATGCCGGGCGGTCCCAAGGACGCCTATGAGCTGGTCGCGCCGATCCTGACCGAGATCGCGGCCAAGGCCGAGGACGGCACGCCGTGCGTGACCTACGTCGGTCCCGATGGCGCCGGCCACTACGTCAAGATGGTCCACAACGGCATCGAGTACGGCGACATGCAGCTGATCTCGGAGAGCTATGCGGTGCTCAAGCAGGCGCTGGGCCTGTCCAATGCCGAGCTGGCCGACATCTATACCCAGTGGAACGAAGGCGAGCTGGACAGCTACCTGATCGAGATCACCTCCAAGATCTTCCGCAAGCGCGATGACAGGACCGATGCCGACCTGGTCGACATGGTCCTGGACCGCGCCGCGCAGAAGGGCACCGGCAAGTGGACCAGCCAGAGCGCGCTGGACTTAGGCATTCCGCTGCCGCTGATCACCGAATCGGTGTTCGCCCGCATCGTGTCCTCGCTCAAGGACGAACGTGTGGCGGCGGCCAAGGTCCTGGCCGGACCGGACGCGCCTGCGTTCGACGGCGACAAGGCCGCCTTCATCGAAGCGGTGCGCAAGGCGCTGTACCTGAGCAAGATCGTCTCCTACGCGCAGGGCTTCGCGCAGATGCGCGCGGCCTCGGACGAGTACGACTGGAACCTGCAGTACGGCGAGATCGCCAAGATCTTCCGCGCCGGCTGCATCATCCGCGCGCGCTTCCTGCAGAAGATCACCGAGGCCTATGCCCGCGACGACAAGCTGGCCAACCTGCTGCTGGACCCGTACTTCCAGAAGATCGCCGCCGATTACCAGGGCGCCTTGCGCGAGGTGGTGGGCACCGCGGTGAAGCTGGGTATCGCCGTGCCCTGCTTCGCCTCGGCCATCGCCTACTACGACAGCTACCGCAGCGCGCGCCTGCCGGCCAACCTGTTGCAGGCCCAGCGGGACTTCTTCGGGGCGCACACCTTCGAGCGCACCGATGCCGAAGGCAGCTTCCACGCCGATTGGAACTGATCGCCTAGCACCGGCCAAAGTTGTGATTCAAATCACATATTTGGCCGGTTCTGGCGTCCAATCACGTCTGGCGTGCGACCAATGTTGTGTTTCGGTCTGACGACATTTGCCTGAACATTGCATTCAGCAAATGCATTCACGCCGGAACCACGATGTCCCTGTTGCTTCGCTTATTGACCTCGCAGACGCGTCGACGCCGCCTGCGCCTGCTGTTGCTGGTCCTGGCCGCGCTGCCAGCGGCCTCGGTCCTGGCATCGCCCACGACGTTGAAGGTCATGACATTCAATGTCCGCACGCCGGTCGACACCGATGACAACCGCTGGGAGAACCGCCGCGATGTGATGGCCACGGTGCTGCGCACGCAGGCACCGGACGTGATCGGCACCCAGGAGTTGGTCAAGCGGCAGGCCGATGACCTGATCGCCCGACTGCCGCAATACGCCTGGTTCGGGCGGGATCGGCGCGGAGGGGAAGGCGACGAACACATGGGCATCTTCTACCGCACCGATCGCCTGCGCGTGCTCCAGTCCGGCGATTTCTGGCTGTCCGATACCCCGCAGGTGCCCGGCAGCATCAGCTGGGGGCATCCGCTTCCGCGCATGGTCACATGGGCACGCTTCCAGCGGATTGCCGACGGTGCGACGTTCACCCTCTACGACACCCATCTGCCCTATCGCGATGAGGACGAGGCCGCCCGCCTCAAGGGCGCGCGTTTGATCGCCGCGCGCCTGGAGGCGCTGCCAAAGGACGAACCGGTGATCCTGACCGGGGATTTCAACACCACGCCGGACAGCCAGGCCCATGCCGCGCTGACCGAGGTGTTGCAGGATGCTTGGACCTCGGCCCCGCGCCGACAGGGCCCGGAAGGAACCTTCCACGATTTCACCGGCACGCCAGGGCGTCGGATCGACTGGATCCTGTCGCGCGGGCTCGAGCTACGCTCGGTGGAGGCGCTCACCTCCCACCAGGGCGCGCGCTATCCCTCGGACCATTTCCCGGTCGTGGCGGTGTTCGACCTGAAGCACCCGCCTGCTCAGGACCACTAGCGCAACGCGGCGATCGCGATCCAGCGGCCCCGATTTTCGAGGCGCGCGCCTCAAGTTAAGTTGAGACTGGCCGCTATCCTGGACCAAGACTCCGCTCCTTCGGCGGGCTTAACACGCATAAGGCAATGACGTCCCACGCAGTGAAGCGCCTGGTCAGGCTGTTCCTCGCGCTGCTGCTATTCCAGGGGCTGGTGGCCTGTGCGCCCGGCTCGCGCCCGGAGGCCTACGTGGTCACCGGACATGCGGCCACGGACCAGGAAACGCCGCCCCAGTGCCGGCACCGGCACCGGCCCGACCGCACCCTGGTGACGCTACAGCCCCCGCCGGGGGGATGGCCTGGTGTTCCCCAGGCGGTGGTGGTGATGAACGTGTTCCAGGGCGAAGTGGAGATCCGCCACGACACCCGTGAGCGTTGCGGCACCCTGCAGGACGCGCGCACTCTGGACTCACGCTTCATGTCGGGGATGGGCATGGTGCTGGTGCCGGCCAAGGGCGATCTGAGTCCGATCCAGGTCGAGTTCGACCCAAGCCCCCTGCCGCTGTGGCGGCCGCTGGTCCGGCTGGGCCAGCCGGCAACAGTGCAGCGGCAGGACACCTTCCGCTTCTCGATGCGCGTGGCCTCGGTGGCGGTGATGCTGGCCCTGGTCATGTCCTCGATGCTGACCTTCCTGAGCACGCGCGAGCGCGCGTTCCTGTCCTATGCGGTCAGCTCGGCACTGTTCGCGCTGTGGATGGCGCTGCTGTCCGGATTGTGGGCCTACCCGCGCCCCTGGCTGCCGCTCGGCGAGACGTCCCTGCGTCTGGTGGTGGCCCTGCCCACCGCGCTGATCGGCATGACCGTGCGCATGCTCGTCCACCAGTCGGCGCCGGCGGCGCTGGCCCAACCGCTGCGCCACGCGGCCAAGTGGCTGATGTGGCTGCTGTTCGCATTGGCGGCCACCGCGCTGTTTTCCCCCGAAGCCTGGATCCCTGCCATGTCCATGCTGGACGAGGCGAGCTTCTACGCGCTGTGCCTGCTGCTGACGCTGCTCGCCTCATTCATCGTCTGGCGCGGGGAACGCGGCGGAATCACCACCGTGGCCTGCGTGGTGCCCTTCGTCCTGCTAGGCGTGTGGGAGTTGTGCGCACCGCAGGCACTGGCGCTCTGGAAGGTCGAGGCCATGATGCTGTGCGGGTGCTGGTTGGCCATCACCTCGAGCATGTCCCTGACCCTGCGCATGGGCAGCCTGCGCCGGCAGCGCGACGAGATGCGCGCACTGGCCCAGACCGATGCACTGACCGGCCTGCATAACCGGCGTGCGGCCATGGAGACGCTTGCCGAGGCGGTCAACCAGGCCCAGCGCCAGGGCCACGCGCTGACCGTGGGCTTCCTGGACATCGACCACTTCAAGTCGATCAACGACCGCTTCGGCCACGAGACCGGAGACCGGGTCCTGCAGCATTTCGCACGCGCGCTGCGCACGGTGTTTCGCGACCAGGACTACGTGGCGCGCATGGGTGGCGAGGAATTCCTGGTCTTGCTTCCCGGCGTCGAGCCCCGTCACGCCGCCCAACGCATCCAATCCCTGGCGCCGCTTCTCAGCGGCATCGCCGCGGCGCTGGATCGCAGCGATCTGCACGTCACCGTGAGTGCCGGGGTCGCCGCACGGCGGGCCGGCGAGACCGATGCGAGCGGCCTGCTGCAACGCGCCGACGCCGCCATGTACGCGGCCAAGCACGGTGGTCGCGACCGGGTCGAAGTCGCGCCCTAGCGCGGGTGGTCAATGCGGAGCGGTCCGCGCCGTGACCGCGCGCGCCCGGGGTTCGGAGCGGGACGACGGGCCCTAGCCCAACCTGGTCAGCATGCCCCCCAGCGCCGCCGCGCACACCAGGAACACCACCCAGCCGGCGAGGCGGCGCCAGCCCAGCGAGGGCGCGGGCGGCCTTGCGCGCGGGCGCGCCAGATGGCGCGAGACCGGTCTCGCGTCGCGGGGCATGGGCCGCAACACATGCCCATGCAGGGCACGCGGCCGGTCCCGGTCGGAATCGCTGCTGTTGTAGGGGTCCGTCATGGACGTCGGCTCCGGTTCCGTGGATCGAGTGGCGAATCTAGCAGGCCCGCGCCGTGCCGGACATCAGCTGTCCAGCCGGTCGGCCAACGCATCAGTGGCGCGGACCAGCGCGTGGGTGATGGCCGGATCGAAGGCGCTGTGTCCGGCCAGCACCATCTCCAGGCGCGCCTCGGGCCACGCCGCCGCCAGGTCGCAGGCGGCCTTGGCCGGGCACAGCATGTCGTAACGCCCCTGCACGATCACCCCGGGCAGGTGGCGGATACGCCCGATGTCGCGCAGCAGCTGGTCCGGCGCCAGGAAGATATCGTGGCGGAAGTAATGCGCTTCGATCCGTGCGACCGCCAGGGCGGCGGCATCGGGCTCCGGCGCGGGAGGCACCAGCGGATCGTGCAGCAGGGTCGAGGCACCATCTTCCCAGGCGTTCCAGGCGCGCGCGGCGGCCAGGCGAACCTGCGGATCGTCGCTGTCCAGGCGGCGCCAGTACGCCTCGACCAGCGCGTCGCGCTCAGCTGGCGGGATATGCGCCACGTAACGCGCCCAGCCCTCGGGAAAGACCATCCGCGCCCCACCGTCGGCCTCGTTGAACCAGTGCAGTTCCTCGCGTCGCCCCAGAAAGACGCCGCGCACGATCAGCCCGGTCACTTGCGCCGGATGGGCCTGGGCATAGGCCAGGGCCAGCGTCGATCCCCACGAGCCACCGAACACCGCCCAACGCTCGATCCCGAGCAACAGACGGATCGCCTCGATATCGGACACCAGATGCGCGGTGGTGTTGTCCTCCACGTCCGCCGTCGGGGTGGAGCCGCCGCAGCCGCGCTGGTCGAACAGCACGATGCGCCAGCGCGCCGGGTCGAAGAAACAGCGATGCTCGGGGATCAGCCCACCGCCGGGACCGCCATGCAGGAACACCACCGGCAGGCCATCAGGCTGACCGCACTCTTCCACGTGGAGCGTGTGCCGCCCATCCACGGCCAGCCGGTGGGTGGCATAGGGCGTGATCGGAGGATAGAGCTTGCGCATGGCGGCATCGCAACCAACGGGGCGCTCCCTTTTACCACCCGGACGCGCCCCGACAAGAGGCAGCGGCCATGACATGAGCGCCGACCCCAACGCGCATCGCGTAACGGATGACGCGCGGAAACCTTCAGGTCACGCGAACGTGGTGCGAAGGTTTTGTATGCAGACGGGTTCGTGACCCGGGCGGACAGGTTGGCCGATGGCGACTCTGTAAGGTGGACATCGCAGCGCTCCCACAAGGAGAAACGCCATGAACCACCCCACTCCGCCCTGCTTCACGATCTATGGCCGCACGACCGACCGGCTCTATTTTGTCACCTCCGGTGACGACACCATCAGCGTGACCCCCGACGGTCAGGTCGAGGTCGGATACGCAGATCTCCTGTTGATGCGGTGCGCCCCGGTTTCGCATCTGGAAGACAACCCGCTCGCCCTGGCGGCCTGCCGCGCCGCTGTGGCCTTCGCCCGTACGCATGGTCTGGCCATCGACGCGGCGGACGCGTTCTACGAGTGAGATCCGCATGCCCGATATCGCAAGCACCGCGAACCACAGGCCACGCGCACAAGCATCGAGCGCCACCTTGGATCGATCGCATGCAGCGGGCGGTAGACCGCGGTCGCGCGATTCATTTCGTCACGCGGCACGACCGCTTCCTCACCCCGTCCTGCGCCCAACCTGACGCGGCCAAGCGCGCGGCGCGGATCACTTGCCCACGCCTTCCACACGGAACGGCAGATTGGCGTAGGCCGCATGGCCCTTGCCGTCGCCGACCTGGACGAACAGCCGGTAGTGACCGGGTGCTGTGGGCGCCTTGAAGCGCACCGATCCGCCGACGGTCTTGCCGAAGTTCATCGGCACCTGTGCCGGGATCGCCTCGGGGTCGCCGCCCACACTGGTCGCTTCGCTCTCGCGCAGTACGCGCCAGTGATAGTCCAGCGCATCGCCCTCCGGATCCTGCGCCGTCGCCTGCGCCCGGTGCGGACTGCCGGGTGCAAGCGTGATGCTGGCCAGCGCCTCCTGCCCGTCCACGGTCAAGGGCGCGATCGACGGGGCGCGGTTATCGGGCCAGCGACCGGTCCACAGGAACTGCATCGCGTCCACGCCGGGCGTGGACTGCCCATCAGGCAGAAACAAGCCGTACCAGGTCGGGGTGCGCTCCTGCTTGTGCCCCCACAGAAACACATAGGAGCCCAGTCCTTGCACCTGATCGCTGTCGATATAGCGGGTGTAACGCTCGCGCAGCAGGTCGGCCTTGCGCGTGGCGGTGTCCTCGATGGGCGCCTGCCAAGCGGTCAGCGGGCTCTCCCAGTGTCCGGTCGGCCCCCACTCGGTGACCACGTAGGGCCCGGTCCAGCCGCTGCTCACCAGCTTGTCGGGCAGGCTGACGATATCGCCGTAAAGCTGGATGCCAATCAGGTCCAGCTGCGGCGCACGTGACTTGATCGCATCGATCAGCGGCTTGTCGAAGCCTGCCAGGGTGGTCATCACCGGATGGTTGGGGTCGATCCGATGGATCATGTCGGCCAGCTGGCCGACCGCGTTCCAGACCCGGGGGTCGGTCGACTCCAGGTTCAACTCGTTGCCCACCACCCACATCAGCACGGCGGGATGATCCTTGTAGGCCAGGATCTCGGCCTGGATCCGCGCCTGCTGGGCCTGGACGGCCCGGGCATCGCCATAATCGAAGCCATGGCGCTCGCGCGCGACCTCGATGCCGACCGCGACCATGAGCCCATTGCGCTGGGCGCGGTCGAGCATGGCCCGCATGGCCGCCGGATCGGATTCCACGCGCCAGGTGCGGAACGAGTTGCCGCCCCGGGCGGCCAGGGCCTCCTGGTCGCCGCCTCCCGACAGACCCGCCCCCTTGATCCGGAACGTCTGATCGTTGACCAGCAACTGGTAGCTGCTGCCCTGGTGCGCGATCCGCACCCGTGCAGGCCCCTGGCTGGCCGCCGAGACCACTGGCGTCTGGCCTTGGGCCAAGGCCGCCACCGCCAGCAGCATCGTCGCCAGCCCCCATCGCTTGAACATGCATCACTCCACGTGCGCGCACGCACCACCGGATCCGGTGGTGCGGTCTGTGTGGGGGGAAGGGGATCATGCCACGTCCGGCATGGGTTCACCTTGCGGGGACACCCAAGCTGGCAGGCTCGCCATTGGTCTCAGATCCCCCGCCATGCATCACTGCCCGGCCCCCAAGTTGCCGGCCGCCCTCGAACGGCGCCGGCTGGATGCGTTGTATCGCTACGACGTGCTGGATACGGCACCGGAAGCGGCGTTCGACGACATCACGCAGATCGCCGCGCTGTTCTGCGGCACCCCGATGGCGTTGATCAGCCTGGTCGAAGCCCATCGGCAGTGGTTCAAGTCCGCCTATGGCTTGAACGAACACGAGACGCCGATCGAGGGTTCCATCTGCGCGCATGCGTTGCTGCAGGACGCGCTGATGGTCGTACCCGATACCCATCGTGACGCGCGGTTCCGTGCCAGTCCGCTGGTGCTGGGCGCCCCCCACCTGCGCTTCTATGCCGGGGCCCAGCTGCGCACGCCCGACGGCCTGCCCCTGGGCACGGTGTGCGTGCTGGATACCAAGCCGGGCACGCTGACCGAGGCACAGGGCCAGATGCTGCGCGGGCTGGCACGTCAGGTCATGACCCAGTTGGAGCTCCGCCGCCTGCTGGCAACCAGTGAACGCACCAGCCAATACCGCGCCGGGCTGCTGGCATCGGCCGGGCATGATTTCCGCACCCCCATGACGACCGTCAACCTGGCGCTAGACATGGCCCACCGCGCCAGCGCAGAGCGCTTACCGCGCATCCTGGCCATCGGCCGGGCGGCCCTGGCCAATGTGGAAAGCGGGCTGACGCGCATGCTGTCCAGCGCGAGTGGCCAGAACACCTTCGAGCTCAGCGATCTGGCGCCCACCTCCATCGGCGAGGTGCTCGACCGCGTCAGCCAGACGCATGACTGGACGGCACGACGCCAGACCGTGCGCCTGACGGTCGTCGGAACCACGCAGATCGCACCCAGTGACGGGCGCCAGCTGGAGACCTTGCTGGGCAACCTGGTCGCCAATGCGATCAAGTACACGCCGGCCGGTGGCCGGGTGCTGGTGGGCTGCCGGCGCCGCGAAGGCGCGCTGGATATCGAGGTGGTGGACAACGGCCCGGGCATCGCCCCGGACAAGATCGCGCACATGTATGGCGCGTTCCGTCAGACCACGCGCAGTCGCGATGGGCTGGGGCTGGGGCTGTGGATCGTCCATCGCATCGCCACCGCCCTGGATATCGGCATCACGGTGCGCTCGCGCCCCGGGCGCGGCACGCGGTTCATCTTGCGCCTGCCCGGCGCCACGCGACCAGACGCCCCGCTGCCCGCCTGAGGGCTAGTCGACCGTCAGCACCACCTTGCCAAGGTGCTGGCCCGCTTCCAGATACGCGTGCGCGGCGGCGGCCTGGTCCAGCGGGAAGGTCCGGTCCACGTGCGCACGCACCTTGCCCTGGGCCAGCCAGGGCCACACCACCCGTTCGATCTCGGCGGCGAGCCTGGCCTTTTCATCGGCCGGGCGTGGCCGCAGCGTGGAGCCGGTCAACACGGCCTGCCGGCGCATCAGCTCGAACACCGGGACTTCCAGCGTGCCACCACCGAGCGCGGCGATGTAGACGATGCGGCCGCCGGGGTTGAGGACCGACAAGGTGTCGGCGAACACGCTGGCGCCGACCATGTCCAAGGCGACATCGATGCCGCCGGCCTCCCGTGCGGCCTCGGCAAAACCGCCCGCGGAGGTATCCACCGCGATATCGGCGCCCAGCGCGCGCGCCTGGGCGGCCTTGTCGGCCCCACGCGCGGTGGCCAGGACCTGGGCGCCGGCGGCCTTGGCCATCTGGATCGCCATCACGCCGATGCCGGAGGTCGCGCCGTGCACCAGCAATCGTTCGCCGGCCTTGAGCAGGCCGTGTTCGAACACATTGGCGTACACGGTGAACATCGTTTCGGGCAGCGCCGCGGCCTGGACGAAGTCGTAGCCCTCCGGCAGCGGCAGCACCTGGCGCGCGTCGACCGCTACGTATTGCGCATAGCCGCCACCGGCAAGCAGGGCACAGACGCGATCACCGGCCTCCCAGCGCCCTGCGGGCACGACCACCTCCCCGGCGACTTCCAGGCCCAGCGTCTGCGGAGCGCCGGCCGGAGGTGGATAGTGCCCCTGACGCTGCAGCAGATCGGGACGGTTGATGCCGGCGGCGCGGACACGGATGAGGACCTCGCCTTGGCGCGTCTGCGGACGCGCCACCTGGACCGGATGCAGGGCCTGGGCGTCGGTCTGGCCGTCGGCAACGGCGATGGCGGTCATCAGGGTTTCGGACATGGTCGGACTTCAGTGTCGGGGAAGGGGTCATGCTAGGACCGGCCGGGTGAACCTGACGCATCGCTACCCCATCGCAGACGCGAACGGTGTCACGCCTGTCGTTCTTGACGGGCGCGTGATGCAGGTTCCCGGTTGTGGCCGGCGCGTGCCGCCGCGTATGGTCGTCCATCACTCGCGACCCGGAGGTGGGCGTGTCGCTGCTGCTGCCGTTGTTGTATCTGGCAGGCCACGCGCTGGCCCTGGCCTTCTCATCGCATGCGCAGGCGGCCTCGTTCGGTTTTCTCACCGTGGCCCCGCTGATGGCGGGCGCGGCCTGCCTGTGGCGCAGCCGCCGCGACGAGGTGGCCCCGGCCTGGATCGCCCTGGCGGTGGCCCTGTTGCTGTGGGCCGGCGGCATGGCGGTGAACATGGTGCAGACGGTGTGGATGCACAACGCCGATGTCACGGCCGGTGTCAGCATCCTGCTCTACGTGCTCTATGGGGTGCCGCTGATCTTCGCCCTGTCCAGTCCGGCGCGCGAGCGCTGGCAGGTGCGTGCGATCGATCTGGTGCTGGCCCTGGTGCTGAGCGCGCTGTTCTTCGTCCACACGTTTTCATTTTCCACCACGCGAACCACCAGCGCGGCCGGCCTGGACCAGCTGCTGCTGATGCTCGACATCGAGAATGGCCTCATCGCGGTGTTCTCGCTGATCCGCTACCTGGCCAGCCAGAGCCCGGCACGCCGGCAGTTCTATCGCACCCAGACCCTGTTCGCATGGGTGTATCTGGCCGTGGCCACCTACATCAACCATGGCGAGCCGGCCGACACGGACTTCGGCGGCTTCAGCGACCTGCTCATCGACCTGCCGTTCCTGCTGCTGACCGGTCTGTGCCTGCGTCCGCGCCGGACCGCTCCCCCGACCTGGGTCTCGCCGGCCCTGTCCCTGCTGGTCCAGGCATGCTGCCCCTTGCTGCTGCCGATGAGCCTGCTGGTCATGTCCGCCCTGCTGTCCAGCACGCATCTGTCGCTGGCCATCGCCGGCTTTGCCATCGCCACGCTGGGCTACGGCGTGCGCAGCGTGCTGATCCAGTTGCGCACCCAGGTCGAACGCGACCAGCTCGACGCCCTGGCCCGGGTGGATACGCTCACCGGCCTGGCCAACCGGCGCCAGTTCGACGACGTGCTGCAGCGCGAATGGCAGCGTGCGCGTCGTACCGGCGAGCCGCTTTCCCTGCTGATGATCGACGTGGATCACTTCAAGCGACTCAACGACGCCTTCGGCCACCAGACCGGCGATGTCCGCCTGCGTGCGGTGGCCAGCGCACTGGCCGCTGGCAGCCCCCGGGCGCTGGACCTGGTGGCCCGCTACGGGGGCGAGGAGTTCGCGGTGATCCTGCCCGCCACCGACGCCCCGGCCGCCCTGGCACTGGCCGAACACATGCGTGCGGCCGTGCTGGATCTGCAGCTGCCGGCGGCCGCACCGCAGCCCTGGGTAACCGTGAGCATCGGCGTGGGCACCGCCGCACCGGGCCGCCAGGACAGCCCCGATGCCCTGCTCGCACAGACCGACGCGGCGCTGTACGAGGCCAAGAGCGCCGGGCGCAATTGCGTCATCGCCCGCGCCCTGGCCAGCGACTGAGCATGTCTCACCGCCCCCCTTTCGCCGCTTGATCCTGCTGGCTGCGCACGTAGGTCATCACGTTGAGGAAGGTGTCCACCCAGTACACGTCGCGATGCGCGGCCAGGTACGCCAGCAGCTCGGCATGTGCCTGGCTGGAGGTGGTGAGATAGTCGCCGCCCACGCCGTGGAAGGTGAAGTTGATCATCGTGCCACGTCGCGCCGCCTCTTCCACCTGGGCGATCAGCTGTGCGCCGCTCAACCCCACCGGCGCCTCGACGGGCACCGCCAGCGGATCCAGCGTGTCCATGTCGGGAATCACCCCTCCCTCCCCGACCTTGATGCCGACGAACTGGTCGCGCACCAGCGGCAGGTAATCGCCATCGCGCGCCTGGTGATCACCGCAGGGCACGGTCAGTGTGCGCCGGGTCTTGCCGTCGATGGCATGAAGCATGGTGTTGGCCAGCACCACCTGATCGGCCATCTGTGCCTTGGTGGTGGTGTCCAGGTTGCGCTGCGGCTCGACCCAGGCGCGGTCCGGCAGCGAGGCCTGGCACTGGTGGAACAGGGTGTGGTTGCCCAGCTCGTGGCCTTCGGCCGCCGCCGCCCGCCACTCCGGCAGGCGCTTGAGGACCGGCTCGCGCGAGAGCTGCAGGTAGAAGCTGCCCTTGAAGCCATACCGGTCCAGCGCGGGGATGGCATGGTCCAACTGCGAATCCAGCGCATCGTCGTAGGCCAGGCTGACCGCCGCGCGCTTGCCCTCCGGCCAGGCGAACGGCTCAGACGCCGCGCGTGCGATCGGCACGGTCGTCAGCAGCGCCCAGGCCAGGCAGACGCCGGTCATCCCAACCCATCGCTTGCGCATCGGTCATCCTCGCGGTCCGGAAGGCCTGCAGCCTAGCGGACCGACCACGCGCTGCCATCAGGCGGCGCAACAACGCCGACTCACTGGGCGGCGCGGCTGCAGGTGAAAAAGCCATTGAGCGTCAGCCGCCCCTGGGCGAGGTCCTCGCTCAGCAGCGCGGGATGATCGATATGGCCACTGTGGAAGACGCTGGCATCGTAGAAGATCAAGCGGTTGAAACGTGCCGGCACGGTGGCCAGTCGCTGGAAATACGCGTTCGATCTGGTCATGTACGCCTGCGCGATGCCGTACTGGCGCTCGAAGGCCTCAGGATCCAGACGACCGGTGTCGGCCATCAGCCGGGCCACCTCGGCCGGCGCACGCGTGGGGGCGAAGAAGCTGGTCCCGCCCAGGCGTGGATCCTCGAACAGGTACAGCACCGAGGCGGCGACCAGTTCATGGCCCCGCACCCGATCACCGCCTTGTACCAGAAGCCGGTCCTGGTGACAGATCGACTGACCTGGCTGCAGCTGATCCGGGCGCAGGGTCACCATCGACAACCGGCTGTACATGGCCAGCGTCCGGCGCGCGCCCAGCGCGGCGCGCGCGTGCAGGCGGAAGGCGTCGTCCAGCTGCGCGGAGAACGCATCGGGCATGCGCAGCTCGCGGCCGGGATAGGCGTTGTGCGCCGGCCTGCTGAAGGCTTCCCGATGCGACAGCGCGTAGGCGCGCAGGCCCTCGGGATCGAGCAGGGCATCGTCGAGCACCACGACCGGCGCGCGGCCGGGGAGCGCGATCTGTTGAATTTTCGGATGCGGATTGAACATGGCCCGCATCCTCCCACACCTGATCCGGGCCAGGCAGACCAACCGGACCGCGTAACATGTCCGATTGCCGCACACGCGGCGTCCGACACGAGCAACACCATGATCACCAACGATGTCCTGCGCAGCGTGCGCTACATGCTCGACCTGAGCGAACCGCGCCTGATCGAGATCGCGCAGCTGGCCGACCCGGCCTTCACCGTGGACCGCGCCGACGTGCAGGCCGCGCTCAAGCGCGAGGACGAAGACGGCTATGCCCCGTGCAGCGACGCGCTGCTGGCCCACGTACTGGATGGCCTGATCGTCCATTGCCGGGGTCGCGATGAGAGCCTGCCGCTGCGCCCGGTCGAAACCCGCGTCACCAACAACATCGTGCTCAAGAAGCTGCGCGTGGCCTTCCAGCTCAAGGACGTGGACATGCACGCGGTGTTCGCCAGCGCCGGCTTTCCGGTCTCCAAGCCGGAGCTGTCGGCACTGTTCCGCCAGCCGGACCACAAGAATTACCGTCCCTGCGGCGACCAGTTGCTGCGCGCCTTCCTCAAGGGACTGACCACGCGTCTGCGCGGCGCGTGAGCCGGCCTGCCCCGCCTGGTGGCGTCCCCACCGGGCAGGGCCGGCGCGCGCAGCGGCTTTACGGGATCAAGCGCGCGGCACGCAGCTGGGCGAACAGATCGAAGAACGCATCGTCGCTGGGCTGGTAATCCAGGAAGCCCAGGCGTCGGCTCTTGGCCATGTCGGTCACCACTTCCAGTGGCCGGCCCAGGTCGGCATCGGTATGCCAGGGTGAGACCAGGCGGGTGATGTCGGCCTCGGCCAGGTCGTGGGCGGCGGCCAGCTCGGCCCAGCGCGGCGCGTCATCGGCCATCTGCTGCTCCAGCGGCCTGACCTGCCCGTCGAACGGGGCCGGCTCGAGCTCGAACCATTGCGCGATGCGCGACCACATCCAGCTCCAGCGGAACACATCGCCATTGACGATGTTGAAGGCCTGGTCGGCCGCGGCGGGGGTCTGGGTGGCCCACAGCAGCTGGCGGGCCAACTGGCGCGCATCGGTCATGTCGGTCAGCCCGTTCCACTGCGCGGCCGAGCCGGGGAAGTAGAACGACCGGCCGCTGGTCTTGCACAGCGAGGCATACACCGCCAGCGTGGTGCCCATGTTCATCGCATTGCCCACCGCCATGCCGATCACGGTGTGTGGCCGGTGCACGCTCCAGTGGAAGCCATCGCGCGCGGCGGCGGCGAAGACCTCGTCTTCCTGCGCGTAGTAGAAGTTCTCCACGTCCAGGCGCGGCTGTTCCTCGCGGAACGGCGTGGCCGGCATGCGGCCCTGCGCATAGGCCTCGAACGGCCCCAGGTAATGCTTGAGCCCGGTCACCAGGGCGACATGGCGCAGGCTGCCCTGCGGCCCCAGCGCATCGAGCAGATGCCGCACCATGGCGCTGTTGACGCGGATGTTCTCGGCCTCGTTGGCCTGCCGCGACCAGGTGGTGATGAACACATGGCTGGGCGCCAGGTCCGCCAGCGCCGCGCGCGTGGCGGCCGCGTCGGTCAGGTCGGCCGAGATGGGCTGGACGCCGGCCACCAGCGCCTGCGGGCGCCGGGCCAGGCCGTGCACGTCCCAGCCGGCCTCCAGCAAGGTCCGGGTCAGGGTGCTGCCGATGATGCCGGTCGCACCGACCACCAATGCACGTTGGGTCACACGCTGCTCCTTATGCTCTACGTCAGGGCGGGTACCTTAGGCAGGCGCGCCCGCGTGTGGAAGAAGGCACCAAATGGTCACCCCCTCATGAAACCCGGCAGTCCCGAAGAACAGTGGCGCGAGGACTGCGCGCCACGCCGCGTGCTGGAACTGTTCAGCACCAAGTGGACCTCGATGGTCCTGCACACGCTGTGGGCACGCCACGCCGGCTGCGCGCGCAGCGCGGCCCTGCACCGCAGCCTGCCGGCGATCTCGCAGAAGATGCTGACCCAGACCCTGCGCGAGATGGAGCACGCCGGCATCGTCACCCGCACCGTGCATCCCACCGTGCCGCCGGCGGTGGAGTACGCGCTGACGCCGCTGGGCACGCGCCTGGTCGAGCCGATCGAACTGATCTACGACTGGGCGCGGAGCAACAGCGAAGCCCTGGACGCGCTGCAACCGCGCCCGACCTCGCGCCGCCGCGGCGGGACTTGAGCGAAGCGGCGCAGGACCATCCTGCGCCCTACACTGCGGGATTTGCGCCCAAGCCCGGCCATGCCCTCCCTGTTTCGCCCCCGCTTCCTGGTCTTGCTGTGCGCGTGCCTGCTCGCCGGCTGCGCCACCGCACCCACCGCCCGTGCACCGATTCAGGTGAAGGTGTTTGTCGCGGCGATGTTCGAGATCGGCGCCAACACGGGCGACCGGGCCGGCGAATTCCAGCACTGGTACGAGCGCTACTGGCAGGACGCCACGCCCATCGCGGTGCGCGGCGCCCTGCACCCGGTGTACTGCAACGCCGATGGGGTCTGCGGCGCGGTGCTGGGCATGGGCAAGGTCAACAGCTCGGCCTCCATGCAGGCCATCCTGCTCGACCCGGCCTTCGACTTCTCGCACAGCTATTACCTGCTCTCCGGCGTGGGCGGGACCCCGCCGCAGCGCGGCACCATCGGCGAGGTCAACTGGGCCACCTGGCTGGTGGACTACGACCTGGGCCATCGCTGGGCGCCGGAGGAGAACACCCCCGGTGCGCCGACCTTCATGCCACGCAAGGGCTATGAGGCCTATCGCGTGTTCCGTCTCAATCCGGCGCTGGTGGCCTGGGCGATGCAGCTATCGCAGGACGTGCCGCTGCAGGACTCCGCCGCCGCGCGCGCCTATCGCCTGCGCTATCCGCAAGCCGCCGCGCGACGCGCGCCCTTCGTCGGCACCGGCACCCATGTGACCGGCGATACCTTCTTCCATGGCCCGGGGCTGTCCAGGCAGGCCCAGGAGATCGCCAAGCTGTACGGTGCCGACGACTACGTCATCACCGAGATGGAAGCCACCGCGGTGACCCTGGTCATCCAGCGCACCCACGGGACCGACCGGGTACTGAGCCTGCGCGGGGCGGTCAACTTCGACCAGGGCAATCCGCACGAAACCACGCTGCAACATCTCGACCCGGCGCCGGGGCAAACCGCGGGCGGCTTCCCCGAGACCGTGCACAACCTCGAAGCGGTCGGCGCGCGCGTGGTCGACCACATCGTCGACCACTGGCCGCAGTGGCGCGACGGGGTGCCTGCGCGCTGAGCCGAGCGCACGCCCGACACGCTGTGCCTTAGGCGGGATCACCAGCACGCTGGCGGACGGGCGCCGGTGGCGCGAGGCGGCGCATGCGGCTCAGCGTGCCGGCGTGAAGCGCAGTGCCCCCAGATCGAACGGCGCCGCATCGGCGCGCAGCACCAGGGTGTTGGTGCCCGGTTGCAGGGCCAGCGCCGCCAGGCCGGCCGAGGTGGCAGCCACCGGATCACCATTGAGCAGCACCGTCGCCTGGGCTGCACCCGCGCCTCGCGTTTCCAACGCCAGGTCGTAGCGTCCGCCACGCGCGACCTGGAAGGTGTACCGCACCCATTCGCCCCGCTGCAGCTGCGCCACCCACAGTCGCCCATCCGGATCGCGTGACAGGTCCACGCCATCGTTGCGATAGGCCATGGCCGGGTTCCAGGTCACCCCGCCGGCCTTGGTGGACTCATTGGCCGCCGTCAGATCGTGGTAGGCCACGCCATCGGGCCCCAGGTCGAAGTCCACCGCCGCGATGCGCCCGCCATCGGCACCGATCAGGTGCTGCTTGAACGGCATCGCGCGATCCGAATGCGGGGCGCGCATCAGGGCATCGACCACGTCCGGATGCTGCAGGTTGTGGGCGAACGCCACATCGTGGGTCGCCAACTGCATCAGCGCCGCTTCGGCCTGCTCGGGCGAAGGCTTTGGCCCCTCGCCACGCCAGTAGGCCAACAGCGCGCGATACCCGGGATTGGGCACCACCTGCAGCGGATTGTTGTAGCGGATCTTCTTCAGCGGCCACCAGCTCCAGCCGATGCCCTCGCCTTCGGCCAGCGCCACCGTGCGCGTGTACCAGTCGTTGGAGTTCTCGCCGGTTTCGCCCAACCACAGCGGCACCCGGTAGCGGTCGCGCAAGGCCAGGATGTCGGCGATGCTCTGGCGCGTGGCCGGATTCCAGTACTTGTGGAAGCTCAGGACCAGGTTGTCGTCCCACAGGCCGTCTTCGAGCATGCCGCGATAGTTGTTGCCCCAGCAATTGCCCTCGATCACGAGCATATGGTGCGGGTCGACCTGGCGGATGGCCCGGGTGATGCGCACCAGCAGTGCGCGCAGCGAGGCATTGTCCGCTTCCTGGCAACCATGCAGGTCGCCGGCGTCGGCGAAGCCCCAGTTGGGCTCATTGAGCAGGTCGTAGGCGGCCACGGCCGGCTCGTCGCGGTAGCGCTTGGCCAGTTCCACCCACAGGGCGACCAGCTTGTCCTGCGCGGCCGGGTCGTCCCACAGCGAGGGCCGGGAGGGATCGCGATCGGCGATATTGACGTCGTTGCCCTGCCCGCCCGGTGCGGCATGCATGTCCAGGATCACCCGCATGTCGTTGGCCTTGGCCCAACCGACCAGCGCATCGGTGCGCGCGAAGCCGTCCTTGATCCAGGTCTGCCGCCCCGGCACCGGCTCATCCTCCACCGGCAGCGTATACAGCGCGTAATGCATCGGCAGGCGCACAGAATTGAACCCCCAGGCGCCCAGCGCATCGATGTCGGCCTTGGTGGTGTGGTGGTCCAGCCAGGCGGTGTAGAACGCCTCGGTCTTCGCCTCGCCGATCAACTGTTTGATGTTGGCGCGGATCACCCGCTGGGTCCCGAACTGGGGCAGCTCCAGCATGTAGCCTTCCTGCAGCATCCAGCCCCCCAGGCCGAACCCGCGCAGCAGCACCTCACGGCCTTGGCCATCGACGATGCGCGTGCCCTGGGCATGCAGGTAATCGGGCGCGGGCGCTTGCTGGGCGGCGGCGGCACCGCTCAGGGACACCGCCAGTAGCAGGCAGGCGAGGCGGGAAAGCTTCATCGGCATTGGACTCGGTCAGGTCAAACCCTGCCAGCCTAGCCGCTCGGTGCGCCGCCTCGGTTTTGCGATGCAGCATCCAGCCCGTGACGGCCGACCCTCAGGCCGGCAGCTCTCCCATCGCCGCGCTCCACGGGCCCAGCACCCAGTCCGCATCCGGCGCCTGACTGTCGTCCACGCAGCGCGTCGGGTCGACCGTGGCGCCAATGATCGGCACTGCGCCCTCTAGCAGCGCCGGGCGCGGGATGACCACCGGCTGGCCGGTGAGATTGATCATCACCACCAGACTGCCGGGCGCGCGCTCGGCCGGGCTGTGCGGCAGGGCGCCGCGTTCGAACAACAGCACCCCGTCAGGCGCGTCGTGGAAACGGATGTCATCCACGCGCAGGCGTGGCTCGGCCCGGCGCCAGGCCAGCAGGCGCTTGGTGTGGTTGAGCGTGCTGTAGGGATCGTCCCGCTGGCGATCCACCGCGCGTTCGGCATGCGAGCCGCTCAGCGGCAGCCAGGGGATGTTGACGGTGAAGCCGCACTGCACCGCATCGGCGATCCACGGCATCGGCGTGCGACAACCGTCGCGGCCCTTGAACTCGGGCCAGAAGGCGATGCCATAGGGGTCCTGCAGCCGCTCGAACGGCACTTCCACCTCCGGCAGGCCCAGTTCCTCACCCTGGTACAGACACACGCTCCCGCGCAGGCACACCAGCAGGGTCATCAGCAGGCGGCTGAAGTTGTCGTCGACCACGCCCTGCGGCGCCCAGCGCGAGGCCACGCGCATGACGTCGTGGTTGGACAGCGCCCAGCAGCCCCAGCCGCCGGTGCGGGCCAGTTCGCGCTCCAGCGACTCCACCTCGTGGCGGATGCGCGCGGCCGAGCCATCGCCCTGCAGCAGCTGGAAACTGTAGGCCATGTGCAGACGCTTGCCGGCCGCGGTGTAGTCGGCCATCAGCGGCGGCGCGTTCTCATCGCCGATCTCGCCCACGCTGGCCGCGCCGTACTCGTCCAGCAGCCCGCGCAGGCGCTCCAGGAACGGCAGGTTCTCCGGCCGACTCTTGTCGTGCACGTGCCACTGCAGGCTGAAGGGATTGTCGCGCTTGACCGTGCTGGTGGCTGCGCGCTGGGCAGGTGTGGAGGGCGGGTTGTCGGTCAGCGTGGCGTCGTGGAAGAAGTTGTTGCAGGCGTCGAAGCGGAACCCGTCCACCCCGCGCTCGCACCAGAACCGCACTTCCTCCAGCACCGCGGCCTGCACCTGCGGGCTGTGGAAGTTCAGGTCCGGCTGGCTGGTGAGGAAGCCGTGGAAGTAGTACTGCTGGCGCCGCGATTCCCACTGCCAGGCTCCGCCGCCGAACATCGCCAGCCAGTTGTTGGGCGGGCCACCGTCCGGGGCAGGATCGGCCCACACGTACCAGTCGGCCTTGGGGTTGTCGCGGCTGCTGCGGCTCTCGGTGAACCAGGGATGCAGGTCGGAGGTGTGCGAGATCACCTGGTCGATCAGCACCCGCAGGTCCAGCGCGTGGGCGCGATCGACCAGGGCGTCGAAATCCTCCAGCGTGCCGAACAGCGGATCCACCGCGCGGTAGTCGGAGATGTCGTAGCCGAAATCGCGCATCGGCGACTGGAAGAACGGCGAGATCCACACTGCGTCGCAGCCCAGTTCGGCGATGTGGTCCAGGTGCGCGGTGATGCCGGGCAGGTCGCCCACCCCATCGCCATTGCTATCGGAAAAGCTGCGCGGATAGACCTGGTAGACGACGGCGCCGCGCCACCAGGCGTCCAGCACGTCGGGACGGAGTCGGGATCGCAAAGAAATTCCTTGTCAGTGGGGGCGGCCGGCGCGCGCCGGCCGGACCGCACACGCTAACCCACTGTGGCGCTTCTGCAGCAGGGCATGACCGTCCCCGATAAAGCACGCGCTCAGGAAGTTGAGCGCCTCGCGCGCCGTGTCTGCCCGCGTCGCGCTGCATGCAGAAAGACGCGCGTGGCGATGACCACACCGGCGTCGCCCAGGGCGCGTACGGAAACCGTTTTCCGATCAGTCAGTTGTCGGCGCACGACCCTGCTGTGCCGCAACACGTATCGACATGGGCGCCGAAGGATTTCATCTGGGTTGAACATGCGCCTGTGACGGACCCCTCCAAACGCGATGTCGGCGCGCGCGGCGTTTGACAGCGCTGTCATGGGTGCCGAGGGTGCGGCCGGCCCCACGGACCACCACCACCCGACAGGAGCTTCCCATGCAGATCCGTTCCCCCCTGGCCCTGACCGTCGCCGCGCTGCTCGGCACTGGCCTGGCGACCCTGGCCCCCGCCACGCACGCCCAGACCCTGGTCTGGCAGGACAACTTCGATGGCCCGAGCATCGACGGCGACAAGTGGCAATACGACGTCGGCACCGGCTGCCAGATCGGCAATTGCGGCTGGGGCAATGCCGAGCTGGAGTACTACACCAGCCGCCCCGAGAACGCCCGCATCGAGAACGGCCATCTGATCATCGAGGCCCGGCGCGAGGACTTCGGCGGCATGCCCTTCACCTCGGCGCGGCTGAAGACCGAGGGCCGCATGCACTTCAAGTACGGCACGCTGGAGGCCCGCATCAAGACGCCCGAGGTCGGCAACGGCCTGTGGCCGGCGTACTGGATGCTGGGCGCCATCGGCGTGTGGCCGGCGCGCGGGGAGATCGACATGCTGGAGGCCGGTTCGGCGCAGGCCATCGCCGACGGCATGGCCAACCGCCGGATCGGCGCGGCCGTGCACTGGGACTACAACGGCTCCCAGGCCGACTACGGCAGCGACTACAACAGCCCGGTGGACCTGCAGAACGACTTCCACACCTATCGCCTGACCTGGGACGCCAACTACATCCGCATGTCCATCGACGGGCAGCAATACTTCGAGTTTGCGATCTCGGACATCGAAGGCGCCTCGCTGCAGGAGTTCCACCAGCAGCAGTTCCTGCTGCTCAACCTGGCCGTGGGTGGAAACTATCCGGGCATCCATGACGTGGCCGGCATCACCGCGCCGATCCCCGGCCAGATGGAGGTGGACTACATCCGCCTCTACCAGGACACCCCTGGCGCCGAGCTGTACGTCGGCGCCGACCACGCCGCGCCGGCCGGCACCTTCGGGCTGTTCTCCGAGCAGGCCGGACTCGCCGGGCAGCTGGATTACAGCAACGACGCCAACCTGTACCTCTGGAACAACCTGAGCGCCAACGGCAATGCGCCCTACGCTGGCAGCCAGGTCATGGGCTACCACGCGGCCGCCGGCAACTGGTACGGCCTGGGCATCGCCACCGGCTATCACAACTTCGCCAATTACGCCGGCGGGTCGCTGAAGTTCCAGATGAAGACCACCACCACCTCGACCTTCAAGATCGGCATCAACACCTCCTTCGGCGACAGCTGGGTGGACTTCGTCAACGGCGGCAACAACCACGGCCTGGTCCGCGACGGGCAGTGGCACCAAGTCACCATCCCCTTCAGCGCCTTCTACGACCTGGACCTCAAGTCGGTGCGCCAGCCCTTCATGCTGGTCTCCGATGCACCGGCGAGCGATGTGGATTTTGCCATCGACGAGGTGGTCTACCAGAGCCCGTAACGCGGCTTGCGGGCCTGCCGCCCCGACGCGCTCACGCGCGCCGGGGTGCGGGTGGCAGGCCCAGTGCGGATGACTTATGCGACATGCGCTGCGCATGCGCAGCGGCTAATGTCCCCGGAACGGTCGGCGATGCCCGGCTCTGTGACGACACTGTTCCCGAGGGATTGATCCGATGACACCGCGCCGCCTTGTCCCGCTGCTGGGGCTCACCCTGGGCCTGCTGTGCGCCTGCGGCCTGCAGGCCGCCGAGCCCCCCGCGCCCCACCACTTCATCCGCGTCACCCTGGATGGGGCCAGCGACCAGCCTGTCTCCGGGCGCCTGCTGGTCTTCGCCGCCCAGGCTCAGGCCGCCCGCGCCGAGGCCAAGGACGGCAAGGTCGAGGAGGTGGACACCAACCCGTTCGACCCGACCGCCGTGGCCGTGGCCGGGCGCGAGGTGCGCGGGCTCACGCCCGGTGCCAGCGTGATGGTCGACCTGGACGATGTGGCCTTCCCGTCAGGCTTCTCGACGCTGCCGGCCGGCGACTATGTGTTCCAGGCGGTGCTGGACCCCGATCACAGCTACAACTACCTGGGCCGCGACGGTGGCGACCTGGTCAGCGCGGTGACCGAAGGCCCGTTGGCGGCGGGCAAGGCGCTGCCGAACCTGTCGCTGGTCAAGCGCCTGCCGGTGCACGATGACCCATGGCGGCTGTCCTCCCGTGCTCCGCAAGCGGTGCGCGATGCGCTGCCGCAGGCCAAGGCGCAGACCCACGACGCCTCCATGGTCAGCCCGGCGCTGAGCGCGTTCTGGGGCCGGCCGATCCAGGTGCGCGCGCGGGTGCTGGTCCCGCCCGGCTATGACGCCAAGGCGGCCACGCGCTACCCCACGGTGTATTTCACCCATGGCTTCACCGGCAACTACGACCGTCTGGCCGGCAACATCGCCACGGTGTGGCAGGCCATGGCCAGCGGGCAGATGCCGAAGATGATCTGGGTGTTCCTGGACGAGTCCACGCCGACCGGCACCCATGAGTTCGCCGACTCGGTGAACAACGGCCCGTGGGGCACGGCGCTGACCGAGGAGGTCATCCCCGCGCTGGAGCGTGAGTACCGCATGGACGCCAAGCCCAGCGGACGCTTCCTCAACGGCCACTCCTCCGGCGGCTGGGCCACGCTGTGGCTGCAGACCCGCTATCCAAAGCTCTTTGGCGGCACCTGGTCGACCTCGCCGGACCCCAGCGACTTCCACGACTTCACCGGCGTGGACCTGTACGCGCCCGACGCCAACCTGTACACGCGCGCCGACGGCAGCCCGGTGCCGCTGATCCGCGACCACGGCAAGGTCATCGCCAACATGGAGACCTTCGCCCGGCTCGAACGCGTGCTCGGCCCGTACGGTGGGCAAATGGGTTCGTTCGACTGGGTGTTCTCCCCGCGCGGGCAGGATGGCGCGCCGCTGCCGATGTTCGACCGTAACACCGGCAAGGTCGATCCCAAGGTCGTGGCCTATTGGCATGCGCACTACGACATCGCCGCGCGCGTGGCCGCGCACTGGCCGCAGCTCAAGCCTGACCTGGACGGCAAGATCCACCTGATCGTGGGCACGGCCGATACGTTCTACCTGGACGGGGCGGCGCACCGCTTCAAGGCGGTGCTGGACAAGCTGGGCGCGAAGAGCGACTTCCGCTTCCTGCCCGATCGCACACACTTTGATCTGTACAAGCAGGGCGACGACGACAGCGCGCTGTTGAAGAAGATCGCCTGGGAAATGTATGCGGTGGCCCGGCCAGGGCAGGCACGGACCAAGGTGCCAGGCCAGTAGAGCCACCGTCGAGACCTACCCCGGCGCGCCTGGCGGGCGCGCCGGTGGCATTGCGCTAGTCGTCGGACTTGCGCGATTTGCGCGACTTGAGCCGGTCGACGAAATTGTCCTTCAGCAGCGACTTGACCTCCTGCCCGCGCCCTTTCAGCACGGCCTTGGCGCCGTACAGCGCGGTGCCAGCGACCTGGGCGAACTCCACCTTGGGCGGCATCACCAGCTCGGTCGGGCTGGTGTGCACGTCCAGCAGCGCCGGACCGGGGTGGGCCAGGACGTCGCGCACGGCCTGCTCCAGGTCTTCGCTGCGGGTGACGGTGCGGCCGTAGAACCCGATCACCTCGGCCAGGCGGCCGAAATCGGGGTTCCTCAGGTCGGTGTAGTTGTCCAGCAGGCCCTCGACCTTCTGCTCGAGCTCGACGAAGTTCAGCGAACTGTTGTTGTAGACAATCACCTTGATCGGCAGTTGCTCCTGCACGGCGGTCAGCAGATCGCCCAGCAACATGGCCAGGCCGCCATCACCCGACAGCGAGATCACCTGCCGCCCGGGGAAGGCCTTCTGCAGGCCGAGCGCCTGCGGCATGGCGTTGGCCATCGTGCCGTGCAGCAGGCTGGTCAGCGTGCGGCGCCGGCCGTTGCCACGGATATGGCGCAGCAGCCACACCATCGGTGAGCCGCCATCGGCCGTGAACAAGGCATCGTCGGTGGCGTGGCGATCGATCAGCGCGGTCAGGTGCTGGGGATGGATCAGCTCGCCTTCGCCCGGCTGTTCTTCCTCGGCCAGGGTGTCCAGCGCCGCCTTGCGGTGTTCGAGGCATTCGTCCAGATAGGCGCGGTCGCTGCGTGGGCTCAGCAGCGGCAGCAGCGCCTGCAGGGTCGGGGCGATGTCGCCGACCAGGCCCAGGTCCACCGGATGGCGGCGCCCCAGGTGCGAGCCATCCCGGTCGACCTGCAGCAAGGTGGCCTTGTCCGGGTAGTACTGCGCCCAGGCGAAGTCCGCACCCAACAACAGCAGCGTGTCGCAGGACATCAGCGCGTGGTAGCCGCTCTCCACGCCGAAGATGCCGGTCATGCCCATGTTGAAGGGGTTGTCGTGCTCGACGAAATCCTTGCCGCGCGAGGTGTGGGCGATGGGCGCCTTGAGCGTCTCGGCCACCTGCAGCAGCCAGGGGTGGGCCGTCTCGCAGCCGGCGCCGGCATAGATGGCCACCTTGCCACCGGCATTGAGTTTGTCGGCCAGCAGCTGCAGCTCGGCGTCGGATGGGCGCAACACCGGCGCGGTGAAGTGCACGCCGAACGGCACGTCATGCTTGACCTCCATCGTGGAGATGTCCGACGGCAGGATCACCACCGCCACGCCGCGCCGGCTGATTGCCGCCTGGCAGGCCAGCGCGACCACGCGATGAGCCTGCTCGGCGCTGTGCACCTGCTCGCAGAACACGCTGCAGCTCTTATAAACCGCGGCGAAATCCACTTCCTGCGGAAACTCCATGCCCAGTTCTGCGGTGACGATCTGGCTGGCGATCAGCACCACCGGGGCGCGGTTGCGGTTGGCCTCGAACAGGCCGTTGATAAAGTGCAGGCCGCCGGGCCCGCACGAGCCAGCGCAGGCGGTAAGCCGGTTGGCGATGAGCGCCTCGGCGCCGGCGGCGAAGGCACCGGCTTCCTCGTGGCGCACATGCACCCATTGGATGCCACTGTCGGCGATGGCGTCGGTGACGTGGTTGAGGGTGTCGCCGACGATGCCGTAGCAGTGCTGGACGCCGGCCTGTTCAAGGGTGTCCACGACAATGCGGGCGACGGTGGGGTGGGCCATGGGATGCAAACTCCAGCGCGGGCCTCCCATGCTAGGCATCGCGCGATGAGGCGAGCGTCGATGGCATGTTGCGTCTCCGTCAACGACATGGGACGGGGCACGGCCGTGGTGCCCGATAGATCGTCTGCGGCCACGTTCCGTTCGGCCCTGGAGACGGCAGGGATGCATGCGCGGCTGCAGGGCCGGTCGCGTGGTGTCCACGCATGCCCTGGCTGTCACGCGCGCCGCCGTGGCGGCGCAATCCATGTTCTCCGATTGCGCAGCCGCCCGCACGAGCAGCCGCCAGACAACCAACGCAGCGCACATGCACCGCCTGCAGCGTGGGCGGCATCGTCATCGACATTCGGCGATCATGCCGGTCCCGCCTTCGGAACCTTCCGCCATGTCCGACAACATCCTGGTCTTCTACGGCTCCTACCGCCGCGATCGCATGGGCATCCGCCTGGCCCAGTACGTGGTGCGCACGCTCAACGCGCGCGGTGCCCAGGCCGAGCTGATCGATGCCAAGGCGGTCGACCTGCCGATGCTGGACCGCATGTACAAGGAATACCCCAAGGGTGAGGCGCCGCCGGCGATGGAAGCGCTGGCCGAGAAGCTGCGCAAGGCCGACGGCTTCGTGTTCGTCACCGGCGAATACAACTGGGGCCAGCAGCCGGGCCTGAAGAACCTCACCGACCATTTCCTGGAGGAATGGTTCTGGCGCCCGGCCGGCATCGTGAGCTACTCGGCCGGGCGCCTGTCCGGTGCGCATGCCGCGGTGGCCTGGCACGGCACGCTGTCGGAGATGGGCATGGTGGTGATCTCCAGCACGGTCACGGTCGGGCCGATCGGCAAGACCTTGGACGCCGAGGGCCAGCCCATCGAGGCCGCCGGCCAGTCGCTGGAGCGCAGCTTTGCCCGCTTCGCCGATGACCTGGGCTGGTGGACCGAGGCGGCGCGCGCCCAGCGCCAGCGCCGCCCGCCACCGTACTGACGGCCAAACGGCCATGCACTAAAGAAAAAGCCCGCACATGGTGCGGGCTTTTTTGTCCTCTCCGGCAATCGGTGGGTCAGGCCGGGATGGCGAGCGGTCCGCGTGCCGCCGACGAGGGCGCCCCTGCCTGCGCGCGCTTGACGGCACCCTTGCCCGGCTTGGTTCCACCGAAGCGGAACACTGCCACCGCCCGGCTCAGCTCGGCCGCCTGGTCTTCCAGGCTGCGCGCCGCGGCGGTGGCTTCTTCCACCAATGCCGCGTTCTGCTGGGTGCTCTCGTCCAGCTGCATGACCGTGCGGCTGACCTGCTCGATGCCCGAACTCTGTTCGGCGCTGGCCGCGGAGATCTCGGCCATGATGTCGGTCACCCGCTTCACCGAGGTCACCACCTCGGCCATGGTGCTGCCGGCGCGCGCCACCAGCACCGAACCCTGCTCGACCTCCTGCACCGAATCGGTGATCAGGGTCTTGATCTCCTTGGCCGCATCGGCCGAGCGCTGGGCGAGCGAGCGCACTTCGGAGGCCACCACGGCGAAGCCGCGGCCCTGCTCGCCGGCGCGCGCGGCTTCCACCGCCGCGTTGAGCGCCAGGATGTTGGTCTGGAAGGCGATGCCGTCGATCACGCTGATGATGTCGCCGATGCGGGCCGAAGCCGCGCTGATCGACGCCATGGTCGTCACCACGTCCTCGACCACCTGGCCGCCGGTCTGGGCCACCTCGCCCGCGCCGAGCACCAGCTGGTTGGCCTGGCGTGCACTGTCGGCGTTCTGCTTGACCGTGGAGGTCAGCTCTTCCATGGACGCGGCGGTTTCTTCCAGGTTGGCGGCCTGCTGTTCGGTGCGGACCGACAGGTCACCATTGCCGGTGGCGATCTCGCCGGCGGCGGTGTTGATCTGTTCGACCGAGCGCTGGATGCCCTGGACGATGGTGGTCAGCTGCTCGGCGGTCCGGTTGGCGGCCGCGGCCAACAGGCCGAACGCACCTTCGTAATGGGCCTCCACGCGCTGGGACAGGTCACCATCGGCGATCGCGCCCATGATCCGGCCCACGTCCGACAGCCCCGTATCGGCCTGCTCCATGAGCAGGTTGAGCGCACCGATCATGTCGGCGAAGGCATGCTGGTAGCGCGCCTGCTCGCCACGTGCCGAGAAGTCGCCACGCGCAGCCGCGTCGGCCAGGCGGGCGATGTCGCCGTTGATCGCCGACAGGTTGCCCTTCACCGCATCCAGCGCCTCATGCAGCGCGGCACGCTGCCCGGGCAGGCGGCGCATGTCGCGGCGCAGGTCACCGCGGCCGTATTCGCCCATGATCTCCATCGCCTCGATGATCGCGTCCAGATGCTCGAACAGCACCCGGTTCACGCCACTGGCCAGGGTCCCGTAGTCACCCGGGAAGTCCTCGGGCATCCGGTGGGCGATGTCCTCGCCCTGCTGCAGGCGCGTCAGGGTCTGCATCTCGCCATTGAAGCGCTGCAGCACCTGCTGCATCTGGCCCATGCTGGTCATCAGCTGCCCGGCCTCGTCGCGCGACTCGACCTTGATCTGGGTATCGAAGCGGCCGGCCGCGATGGCCTCGGCGGCGCGCGTGGCCGCGCGCAGCGGCGTCCCGATGGCCGCGGCGATCAGCCAGCACAGACCGACCACGATGGCGATCAGGCCGGCGCCGATCAGGGTCAGGGTGCGGGTGAACTTCCAGGCCTCGGCCTGGATGTCCTCGGCATACACGCCCATCGCCACGATCCAGTTCCACTGGGGGAAGGCGGCCGCGTAGCTGATCTTGGGCAACTGTTTCTTGCTGCCCGGCTTGGGCGCGCTGTAGTTGCTGAAGCCATCACCCTGGCTGACGGCCTTCTGGATGTCGCGATAGACGTATTCGCCGGCATCGCTCTTGTAGTCGCTCATGTCCGTCCCGGGCTTGCGCTTGGGATGCATGACGATGCGCATCTGCGGGTCGGCGACGAAGAAATAGTCCACGCCGCCGTTGGTGCGCATGTCGGCGAGCGCCGCCTTGGCCTGGTCCTGGGCCTGGGCGTGTGTCAGCGCGCCACTGGCCTCGCGCTTGGCATAGTGCTCCAGCACCGACAAGCCCATGTCCACCTGCGTCTTGACGCTGGCCTTGCGGGCCGCCACCAGGTCGAGATACTGCAACCGTGCCGCAGCGACCGACAGGACGACCACACCGACCGTGATCAAAGCACAGAGCAGCACGAACTTGCGTGTCAGCGGCAGGTTGGCGATATGGCGACGTAACGAGACAAGCGGGTTCATGGTGCGCTCCGGATTCCAATCAGCATTGGCATAAGGCGGTATCGGCGGGTCGCTGACAGCCTTGACCAGATTTTTCTGAACACGCATCCAGCCCCGTCCCTCAAGCCCACGCCCGTCTGGTCGATATTCGCTGTGACGCGGATGCTTGGGTCGTCCGTTCCCCGACTCCTCGCCCAGGTCCTGCGCAATGCCTCAACTGCCCGATCCGCCACCGCCGAAGGGAGGGCTGCGCCGGCTCCTGTCCAAGCTGGGCGAGCGCGGTGAGGACACCGCCACGCCCGGCAAGGCGGTGCTGACGACCACCCATCGACGCGTGTCCGCGAGCACGCCCTCGGCGGTCGAGGTGGCTGCCCCGCCAGTCGATGCGGCGGCCGCCACCGCCGCGCTCATGCGCCTGTTCTCCCATGCCCATCGGCCGGAGGAACTACTCGATGCCTTCGCCAGCGGCATGGCCAGCCTGCATGGCGAACTGGGCGACATGGGCCGGCGCCTGCGCGTGGCCTACGACGCCGGCGACTGGCCCGGCTATGGCCGCGCCCTGCGCCAGTTGATCGACAAGTACATCCGCACCATCGACGTAGCCGACCCGCTGGCCGCCGGCCGCACCCAGGCCGAATACCTGCGCGACCTGCTGCGCCATGCCCTGGGCAACGCCCTGGCCACGCTGCTCCAGCGCACCCCGGACCTAGTCGAGGAAGCCCAGTCGCTGGGCACCGCGCTGCGCCATTGGCGGCCGGGCCAGGACCTGGGCGCGATGGAGACCCGCCTGCGGGAACTCACCCACCAGATCGGGCTGCGCGCCGACGATGCCCACGAGCAGCAGAACCTGCTGCTGGGCCTGTTCGACCTGTTGCTGGAGAACGTCGGCGAGCTGATCGACGAGCGCAGCTGGCTGCAGGGCCAGATCGGCATGGTCCGCCAGCTGATCGCCGGGCCGATGGACGTCCCGGCCATCGAGCAGGCCCGCGGCACGCTGCGCGAGGTCATCTACAAGCAGGGCCTGCTCAAGCAGGGCATCGCCGAGTCCAAGCAGGCCATGCGCGAGATGATGGTGTCCTTCGTCGACCGCCTGGGCGGCATGGCCACCAGCACCGGCGAATACCACGACCGCGTGGCTGGCTATACCCAGGCCATCGGCGACGCCAACAGCATCGCCGAGCTCAACCGCCTGTTGCAGGAGGTGCTGGACGATACCGCCGGCATGCAGGCAGAAGCGGCTTCGGCACGCGATGTGCTGCTCGACGCCCAACAGCAGGTACAAGCCGCCGAAGCGCGCATCCAGGCGCTGGAACAGGAGCTCAAGGACGTGGCCGGGCTGGTGCGCGAGGACCAGCTGACCGGCGCGCTCAACCGGCGCGGCTTCGAGGAACTGTTCGAGCGCGAGGTGGCGCGCACCCAGCGCAGCAGCGCCCCGCTGTGCGTGGCGATGCTGGACCTGGACGATTTCCGCAAGCTCAACGAGACCCACGGCCATGCCGGCGGCGATGCGGCCCTGCGTCACGTCGTGGAGATCGCCCGCGCCACCCTGCGCGCTACCGACGCCATCGCCCGGTTCGGCGGCGAGGAATTCGTGCTGCTCTTGCCGGACGCGACCATCTTCGAGGGCAGCGCCGCGGTCACCCGCCTGCAGCGCGCGCTGGCCCAGCATTCGTTCCTGCACGAGGACATGCGCGTGTTCGTCACCTTCAGCGCCGGCGTGGCTCTGCGCAAGCCGGACGAGGCCCACGACGTGCTGCTCAAGCGTGCCGACCGCGCCATGTACGAGGCCAAGAAGGCCGGCAAGAACCGCGTCCTGAGCGCCGACTGAGCGCGAGACCTGCGCGCAGGTGGCGATGAAAGACTCGGCCGCGTGGCAGCGGACATCGCGCCTTGGGCCACACGATGTTGGGACAGGCAGGCGTCGACACGGCCAGCCGTGCCGACGGTGGGCGGCTGATGCGGACACTCACCGCCGTTTCATCCGCGCTGGCACTGCTGCGCGTTAAGGTCGGCGCCCCTGTCCCCTCAAGCGAGACCCGAGATGAGCCTGTTCTCCAGCATCGTCAACAAGATCTTTGGCCATGCCCAGCCGGCCGCGCCGGCGACGCCAGCCGCCGCGCCCGGCCCGCAGGTGACCATCGTCGATGGTTCCGAGGCCACCGCCGACATCGCCCCGCCGGCACGCAACCCGGCCCCGGCCGCTGCCGCCGCGCCGGTGGACGTGGAAGCCGTGCTCACCGACATGGCCGCGGCCAAGGGCGGCAAGAGCGACTGGAAGCATTCCATCGTCGACCTGCTCAAGCTGCTTGACCTGGATTCCAGCCTGGAGGCGCGCAAGCAGTTGGCCGAGGAACTGGACGTGCACGCCGGCGCCCATGGCAGCGCCGAGCAGAACATCGCCCTGCATAAGGCGGTCATGCGCAAGTTGGCCGAGAACGGCGGCAAGGTCCCCGCCGACCTGAAGGACTGACGCCCGCCCGCCGCCCGCCGCCCGCCGCGATCAGCGTCGGGCGGAACGGGGCGCGTTGCGATGGCCGCCCGAGGCGGCTGTCGCGATCAGCTCGCGCTAGCCAGCCCGCGTCCGCCGCCGAGCAGCCTGGCTGGCAGCAACAGTACGGCCCGCAGGAGCGCGAAGACCGCGCCGAAGGTCACCCCGACCAGGCGGAACGGCAGCGACAGCAGCCACACCAACGGCCAGGCCACCAGGGCCAGGAGCGCCAATGGCCAGCACAGCACGGCCAGCAGGCACCACAGCAGCAGCGTCGTCAGGGTCCGCATGGGGGGAGATTCCCGGCAGCCGAAGGAAACGCAAGCCTACGCCATCGGCGCCAGGCCCGGCGCAACACCGTACGGCTGAGCCACGGTGGGCGCTGGAAACCTGGTCACCGTGCGTCACGCCCTGGACGGAGGGCTCCAACGCGCCGAAGCACAGCATGCGCGCCACGGCCCGCATCACCTGGCGGGCAGTACGGCGGTCGTCGACGACCGGCGCGACCCCGTCGGCGGCGCGCAGGAGGACGTCGAGCAGCCCCCTGGACGTTCCCTGTCCGGTGGCGGGTCAAGGCGCGGGCATGTCGGCCGGTGCGACACGCGGCAACGCCGCGCAGCCCCTTTTCACTCCAGCGTATAGCCCACGCGGAAGCCGCCCCAGTGGCGGCGGCCGACCATCACCGGCACCGACAGGTCGAACATGATCTGCCCGGTGTCGCGGCGATAGACCTGCAGGCGATAGGGGTCGGTATGCGCGCCCACGCTGCGACCGACTCGGTCGGTGAAGATGCGCTTGGTGCGGTTGCCGACCAGATCGACCGCCGGGTCCCCGGTCAGCGGCTGGGTGAAGCACAGGTTATGGGTGGGCACATAGCCGTCCGGATTGGCGCAGATGGCGAAGACGATCCACGGCTGGGCGTCGAGCACCGGCTCCTGGAACGTCGGCAGCACCTGGTCGCACAGCCGGTCGAAGCCGCTGGTGTACTTTTCCGGCGAGGTCCCCGGGATGGGCGTGTAATCACGGCCGAACAGCGCGGCCGGCTCGATCCGGTGCTGGTCCAGCGCCTGCTGCAGGGCCATACCGATCCTGCGCGCGGCCTCCTCGGCCAGGGCGCGCACCGTGGCATGGCGCGGCTCGCGCATCGGGTCCTCGGGCAGGCGAAACAGGCCCACGCAGTCGCGCAGGGTCTCGGTGCCAGCCCCCAGCGCCTCGCTGCGGCGGGCGACCTGCTCGGCGTGCTCCAGATTGGAGCGGCCCAGTGCGACCACCGCGTCGACCGAGGATTCGATCGCCCGGATCTCGCCCCCCTGTGCGCCCAGCCGTTCGGCCACGGTGGCCATCGCCCCGCTGGCCCGCCCCATCAATGCGCCGATCCCTTCCAGCACCTCCTCGGTCCGGCGGGCGGACTGGGCACCCTCGCCCACCGCGGCGCTGGTCTCATCGATGATCACCCGCACGTCGCGCGCGCCGCTGGCCGCACGTTCGGCCAGGCGCCGGATCTCTCCGGCCACCACGGCAAAGCCCTTGCCGGCCGGGCCTGCGTGGGCCGCCTCGATGCTGGCATTGATGGACAGGATGTTGGTTTGGAAGGCGACCGAGTCGATGACCTCGATCACCTCGCTGGCACGCGCGGCGCGGCGTTCGACCTCCAGCATGGCCGCATTGAGCCCGCTGGCGGCCTCGCGGCCCTGGCGCGCGCGCTCATCGGCGCTGGCGGCCACGTCCATGACCTGGCGCAGTTCCTCGCCCACGCCCTGCAGACGCTCGGTCAGGCGGCGGGTCGCCTCCATGACCTCTTCCAGGGCCTCGCCCTGCGCCTGCGTCTGACGTGCGAGTTCGTCGTTCTCGGCCACCAGGTGCGGGACCTGGCTGGCGATCTGCACCGACAGCGCCACGGCCTGGCGGATCGCCTCGGCCAGGTTGCCGAAGCCCGCGCGCAGCTTGCCGCCGACCTCGCCTTCCACGTCGGCGGGCATCATCGGCGGGGTCAGCTCGCAGGCCGCCAGCGCCTGCCCGGCCTGCAGCAGCAGCTGGCGATCGGCGGCGGCCTGGGCCAGGCGCTGCACCAGCGGCTGCATCGGGGTGGAGACCGCCATCGGCGTGGCAGTGGTGGTGGTGGACAGTGCGCGCGCATCGCGCAGCAGGGCAGCGGTTTCCACATGTGGCAACGACAGCAGCCAGCCGCCGGCCTGGGCCTCGCGCTGGTAGCGCACCCGGCGCGCGGGGTCATCGCCGGGCGCGACCCACACCCCCTCGGTGCCCAGCACGGCCGGGTCGAGCCCCCACAGCTGCGAGGCCGACGCGCCGGCCAGTTGCTCGGCGCTGCAGCCCAGCACGTCCAGGGCCATGCGGTTGCCGGCGGTGATCAGGCCCTCGGCCGAGAGCCGAAGCAGGGCCACCGGCACCTCCGGCAGGGTATCGAGCGTGGTTCCGGCGGACTGCGCCGGCGGCGGAGACGACGACATGAGCTTCTCCCTACATCCTTGGAGCACTATCGGCCGCGGCAGCCCCGGGTTGAGCCTGACGCGACAGGCCGGCCCCGGGGTGCGCCGCGGGCTGGCGAACAGGCCGCGCGAAGGCCGTTTTAAACCCTTTGGCCAATCGCTGCATCACACTGGGCATGCTGACCACGGCCGCCACGATTCCCATGGACGTACCCGACATTGCCCAGGAGGACGTGGATGCGCCGCAGGCCCGCGCCGCCGCGCGTGGCGACACCCAGGCCTTCGAGCAGCTCTACCGGCGGCATGCCGGCCACGTGCACGCGGTGATCGTACGCCTGGTAGGCGGGCATGGCGCGCGCGCCGAGGACCTGACCCAGGAAACCTTCGTGCGGGCCTGGCGGGCGCTGCCGGAGTTCCGGTTCGAGAGCGCGCTGTCGACCTGGCTGCACCGGCTGGCGGTCAACACCGCGCTGATGGAACTGCGCAGCCGCCGCGGCGGACCGCGCTGGGAACAGGAAGCCGACCACGACGATGCGGTCATGGTCGACCCACGCGCGCAGGGACCTGCGCTGCGCATGGACCTGGAGCGCGCGGTGGCCACCCTGCCGCCGCGTGCACGCGCGGTGCTGGTCCTGCACGATGTGGAAGGCTGGAAACACGAAGAGATTTCCGCGCAGCTGGGCATGGCGGTGGGCAGCTCGAAGGCCCAACTGCACCGCGCCCGGCAGCTGTTGCGGACCCGTTTGGAGGCACACGCATGAACACCGACGACAACGACCTGCGCTTCGCCCTGCGCGGCCTGCGCCAGGACCTCGAACCCGGGCGCGACCTGTGGCCGGGCATCGCCGCGCGCCTGGAGGCCGAAGCGGCCGCCCGCGCGCCACGCCGGACCCACCGCTGGCGCCGGCGCTGGCAACCCCTGGCCCTGGCCGCCTCGGTCGCCCTGGTCGCGCTGGTCGGCGTGCGCATGAAGGCCGTGCTGGATACCCCGGCGCCCGCCGCGCCATCGCATATGCCGCTGCGCGCCGAAGCCGTGCGCATGACCCGCGATTACCAGGTCGCCCTGGCCCGCATGCAGGGCGTGGACATGCCGCTGGCGCTGGCCCCGACCGTGCAGGAGCTGGACCGCAGCGCCGACCAGATCCTGCACGCCATCGACCGCGACCCACGCTCGCCGCAACTGCTGCAGACCCTGCGCTACACCTACGACCGTCGCCTGGCGCTGACCCGCCGCGCGGCCCTGAGCTGAAAGAGACCCGACCCATGCGCCCGATCGCCCTGTCCCTGCTGTTTCTCCTCGCCACCGCCGCACAGGCGTCCACGCCCATCGACCAGACCCGCCCGCTGGATCCGCGCGGCAAGGTCGAGGTGCAGAACGTCAAGGGCCGCATCCAGGTCCGCGCCTGGGACCGGCCGGAAGTGCAGATCCGCGGCTCCCTGGGCGAGGGGGTGGAGAAGCTGGAGATCGACGGCGACCGCGGCAGCCTGGAGATCAAGGTACGCTATCCGCGCAATGGCGGCTGGGGTGGCAAGTCCAGCGAGCCCAGCGACCTGCTGCTGATGGTGCCGCTGCGCGCCTCGCTGGATCTGCACGCGGTCTCGGCCGATGTGGACGTGTCCGGCGTGGCCCCCGACAGCCTGTCCATCGAGAGTGTCAGCGGTCAGGTCACCGTGGCCGCCGCGCCCGGAACGCTGTCGGTGGAGAGCGTCAGCGGCGATGTCACCGTGACCGCCAACAGCCCGGAGGTCAGCATCAACACGGTGAGCGGCGGGGTCGACCTGCGCGGGCGCCTGGACGGCAAGGTCGAGGCCGAGACCGTATCCGGCAGCATCCGCGTGGCGGTGAAGGACCAGGCCCTGCGCGACCTGTCGACCAACAGCGTCAGTGGCGACACCCGGGTGTCCACGGCGTTGGCGCGCAACGGCAAGCTGTCGCTGTCCAGCGTCAGCGGTGGCCTGCTGGTGGTGCTGCCGCGCGCGGTCTCCGCGCACGTCACCGCCGAGAGCTTCAGCGGCACGCTGCGCGCGCCCGATGCCACGATCGAACGCCCGCGCCATGGCCCCGGGAGTTCGCTGGACGCCCGCTACGGCAGTGGCGAGGGCGAGGTCACCCTGGAGACCTTCTCTGGCGATGCCGAGCTGCGCCTGGAGTAAGCCACCGCGCATTCCAGGGCCTGCAAGGCCGGCCAGGCCCATCGTGGTAAAAGCTGCGTCCCATCCTAGTAATGCGATGCAGCCAGGACGCCCGCCATGGCCAACGATCCCCGCCTCGGCCAATACCTGAAAGACCGCCGCGCGCGCCTGGACCCGGCCGTGCTGGGCTTTGCCTCGGCCCGTCGGCGCACGCCCGGCCTGCGCCGCGAGGAGGTCGCACAGCGCGCCAGCATCAGTCCGACCTGGTACACCTGGCTGGAGCAGGGACGTGGCGGGGCCCCCTCGGCCGAGGTGCTCGAACGCCTGGCCCAAGCCCTGCTGCTGACCGATGTCGAACGCGAGCATCTGTTTCTGCTCGGCCTCGGCCAGCGCCCCGGCCCGCGCTACCCCTCGCACGAGGCGATCAGCCCGCGCCTGCAGCGGGTGTTGGACGCCCTGGCGCCCAACCCCGCCCTGCTCAAGACTCTGACCTGGGATGTGGCCGCCTGGAACCGTCCGGCCGCCGTCGTGCTCACCGACTACGGCCGCCTGCCGCCCGAGCAGCGCAACATCCTGCGCCTGATGTTCCTGGATGGGCGGGTGCGCAATGCGCAGCACGACTGGGAAAGCGTGGCGCGCTTTGTGGTGGAGACCTTCCGCGCGGACATCACCCGTGCCGGCGCGACCGAACGCGCGCAGCCGCTGATCGACGAACTGCTGCGCGGCAGCGCGGACTTCGCCCGGCTGTGGGCGACCACCGACGTGCGCCAGTTCGGCGGGGGTCGCAAGCAGTTGCACCACCCCGAGCACGGGCCGCTGTCGCTGGAGTTTTCCTCCTTCGTCGTCGAGGGCCGTGCCGATCTGTCCATGCTGGTGTACATGCCCAGCACCGCCGAGGACGCGGCGCGCATCCAGGCCCTGCTGGACGCGGCGCCGGCCTCCACGCGCGCCACCCCCAGCGCGGCCCTGGCGGCCTGAGGCCGCTCGGGGGATCAGACGATCCCGGCCTCGGTGGCCCACTCCCAGGCATCGGTCCCGGCCGGCAGGCGCCTGGGGCAGTCCGGATCGGTGGCCGCACGCAGGACCGCCTCGGCCACGTCGGTGGCATGGGTGATCGGCCGGTCCGCCGCGCGCAGGCTGTCGAAGGCCTCCTGCACCATCGGCGCGTAGGCGTCGGGGATGGCGCCCTGCATGCGCGGGGCGGCGTTGCGCCCGAACTGGGTGCTGGGCGCGGCTCCGGGCAGCACCAGCGTGGCGCGCACGCCGAACGGTGCGACTTCCACCGCCAGCGATTCGGTGAACGCGTTCACCGCCGCCTTGCTGGCCGTGTAGACCGACAGCAACGGCAGCGGGCGCACGGTGACGGTGGAGGTCACGTTGACCACCACGCCCTGCCCGCGCTCGCGCATCTGCGGCAGCACCGCGCGTGTCATGGCGATGGTCCCCAGGGTGTTGGTCTCGAACACCTCGCGCGCCGCCTCGGCGGAGGTCGCTTCCAGCGGGGTGAGCACGCCGATGCCGGCGTTGTTGACCAGCACATCGATGGGCCCGGCCGCCTGCACGCAGGCGGCGATGCTCTCGGCATCGGTCACATCCAGCGGCAGCACCCGCAGCCGCGGCGAGGCCGGCAACAGGTCGACCTGCGGCGTGCGCATGGTGGCCACGACCTGCCAGTCATGGGCCAGGAAGTGGCGCGCAGTCTCCAGGCCGAAGCCGGAGGAACAGCCGGTGATCAGGACGGTTTTCATGGTGAAACTCCTCTGCAAGAAAGACGAGTCTCAAGATAGGCGCCCGGATCAGGACGCAATACACTAGAAAATCCTGGATTCTTCCGCGAGCGTCCGATATGTCCGATCCACTGACCGAGGTGGTCAGCCTGCTCAAGCCTTCGGCGGCCCTGTCCAAGCAGGTCGTGGCGGCCGGTGCCTGGCGGGTGCGCCGCACCGAGGTCGGGCAGCCCTTCTACTGCGTGGTCCTGGACGGCAGCGCTCTGCTGGAAGCGCAGGACCAGCCGCCGCTGCTGCTGGAACGCGGCGATTTCGTGCTGCTGCCGGCTGCGCAGCAGTTCACGATGTCCTCGGTGTCCCCGGAGCCGCTGGAGGACAGCGACCCGGCGCACTTCGTCTTGCGCGACGGGCTGCTGCACGTGGGCGACCCGCAGGGGACGCCCAACGCGCAGACCCTGCTGGGCTATTGCGCCTTCGGCTCGCCCGATGCCCGGCTGCTGGTCTCGCTGCTGCCGCAGCAGGTGCATGTGCGCGACCAGCCCCGGCTGGCGACGCTGGTCGCGCTGGTCCGCGAGGAATCGCGCGCCCAACGCCCCGCGCGCGAGGTGATCCTGGCCCGGCTGCTGGAGGTACTGCTGATCGAAGCCCTGCGCGCCAGCGCCGACACCGGCGCCTCGCCGGGCCTGCTGCGCGGGCTGGCCGACCCGCGCCTGGCCCAGGCCCTGCGCGGACTGCACGCCGCCCCCGGGCATCCGTGGAGCGTGGCCGAGCTGGCCCGGACCGCCGCGCTGTCGCGTTCGGCGTTCTTCGAGCGCTTCCAGCGCGCGGTGGGCGTGGCACCGATGGAGTACCTGCTGTCCTGGCGCATGGCCCTGGCCCGCGACCTGCTGCGCCACCAGGGGCTGGGCGTGGCCGAGGTCGCCCAGCGCGTGGGCTATAGCTCGGCCAGCACCTTCACCGTGGCCTTCACCCGCCACGTCGGCCAGCCCCCGGCCCGCTACGCGCGCGACACGGCCCACGCGGCCTGAGCGATCGGTCTCCCACAAGACAACATCCCCGGCGGCGGGCCGGGGATGCGGAGGGTTCAGGCGGTCCGGGGAGCCATGCGGCAAAGAACCACCCACCCGCTGCCGGGGTTTTGATCGTGGCGGCACTCCCGGCTGATCCGCCTGGCGCGCAGCTTGGGCATCGCACGCGGCAGGGTGATGACAGCGGCCGAAGCAAAGTCCTGATCGCCGCGTTACATCCGCGCGTTCACCCTCGACGGTTCCCCCACATGCATGGAGACCTCCATGGACACCACACGCAAGCATTGGCGCTCCGGCCGCGTGGCCGACACCGCATTCCGGGTCGAGCTCTGGAGTGGCGAAGACGGCAAGGCCATGGTCCGCGCGATCCAGGTCGGCGAGTTCCCGCCCACGACCTATGGCGATGGTGAACTGCGTGCCGACTCGGCCGACGACGCCTTTGCCCTGGCCGAGCGGACCGTGCAAGCCGAGCTGGACGCACTGCCCGAAGACCAGGTCGGCGCCGCGCGCGACACCCATCGCGACGCATCGCGCGATTGACTGACAGCAGGCACAGTTGGGCACCTTCACAAGTCCCAACGCCGACCGCCGCAAGCGTCCCGCCCTCACGCGCATGGCACGTGCCATTAACGGCGCACTTCGCACAGTCGTTCCACACCCCGACGGCCCACCCCATCCCGTCCGGGCCCACGACTGGAGCATGAGCATGAGCGACATCAAGCGCGAGCACGACCTGCAGGACCACGAGAGAGCCGTCTCCGAAGAACAGGTCCACCCCAACCCCAATCGCGACCCGATCAGCGGCGCGCGAGGCGCGCATCCGGTCGGGGTGGGCGTCGGTGGCGTGGTGGGCGGTGCGGCGGCCGGTGCCGCGGCCGGCACCGTGCTCGGCCCGATCGGCACGTTGATCGGTGCCGCCGTCGGCGTGGTGATCGGTGGCGCCGCAGGCAAGGGCGTGGCCGAGAAGTTAGATCCCACCGTTGAAGCCGATTACTGGCGCGCCGCGCACAAGCATCGCCCGTACTACGACCCGTCCAAGGACTTCGACCGCGACTACGCCACGGTCTACGGATTCGGCTTGCAGGCGCGCGAAGCCGAACCCGAGCGCCGTTGGGAAGAACACGAGGCCGAACTGGCGCGTACCTGGCCCGAGCGCCGGGGCGATTCCACGCTGGAGTGGGAGCAGGCGCGCCCGGCTGCCCGCGATGCGTGGGAGCGTGCCGGCCGCAGCCACGACGCCTACGCACGTAGCGACGCGCATTTCCGCGAACGGTTCGAGCAAGCGTCCTATCGCCGCCCGGACGCGGGTTACGACGACTATGCCCCGGCCTATCGCTATGGCACCCGCGCGCGCTACAGCGAGACCTATGGTGGCCGGATGTGGGACGACACGGTCGAGGACGACCTGCGCCGCGAATGGGACCAGGCGCGCGGCCCGTCGCCGCTGGACTGGGAGCATGCGCGCAGCGCGGTGCGCGATGCCTACACCACCGATGAGCCGTTCGACGGCGGACGCCGCGGGTAAGCCCTGTGCCGGTCCTGATCGGCCGGCACGCCATCCTTTTGCGCCATGCGGTACCTCAAGCGTCGCTTGCGGGCCTCACTGAGGTCCGCTCCACGCGCGCGGGCCTGGTTGGCATGCCGCGTGTCGCGTCGTACCAGCAGACCCGATCTCGTCCCGCGTCCTTGGCCTCGTAAAGCGCGCGATCGGCCTGCGCGATGAGCTGACCAACCGAAACCGGCTCGGCGGCAGCTTGAATTCCGCTGCCGCCGATGCTGGTGGTCAGGGCAATGCGCGTTCCGACATGCAGGATCGGACGCTCGCTCAACGCCACGCGCAGCAGTTCGGCCAACACCTGCGCGCGCGCCGCCGCCACGCCGGGCAATAACACCAGGAACTCCTCTCCGCCATAGCGCCCCAATAGCGCCTCGCGTGGGAGTTGGCTGTGCAACCGCTGCGCGGCCTGTCGCAGCACCGCATCGCCTGCATCGTGACCATGCAGGTCATTGATGCGCTTGAAATGATCCAGATCCAACAGCAGCAGCGCGAAGGGCTGCGCGGCCCGGCGGCAGCGCGCCAGGGCCTGGGTGCCATCGGCGGTCAATGCGCGCCGGTTGCGCAACCCGGTCAACGCATCGGTCCGCGCCGCATTGCGCAGATCCACCATCTGCCGTTGGATGATCAGCAGCAGAAGGGAGAAGCACTGCGCCAGCGTCAGCGCGAACCCCGCCACGATCGTCGCACTGGTGGCCAGCCCGGTCTGAATCAGATCCTGGCTCGCGGTATCGCGTTGCGAGAGCATCGCCATGCGCGCCACGTAACCAAGCGCGTCGGCGAGGAAGAACCCCGCCGCCAGACGCCGGCTCAATCGCAAGTCCGCCCGCCCCCGTGCGAGCAGCAGCCAGACCGACCACAGGTCCCAGACCAGCATGTGCACCGAAAACAGGGTCATGCGCACGTAAAGGTTGGGGAACCAGGTGAAGATCGTGAGTCCCGCCGTCAGGGCGCCCACCAAGGCCAGCGGCCAACCCCACGGCATCCGCACCCCCACGAAGCGCGCCACGCCCACGAGCAGCATCGCGCTGGACAGGCTGAGCAGGGCATTGCCGACGTGGATGGAGAGCGGATCCGGGATGTGCCCGCGCAAGCCCACCAGCAGGGTGCCCGCGCAGATGCACCACAGCCCGCCGGTCCACAGACGCAGGACCGGTTCACCGCGCAGGATCAGCAGGATCAGGCTGAACCCGATCGCGATGCCGACGCTGGTCAAAAATGCGGCAAATCCCAGAGTGGTGAGGTCAAGCGACATCGTCGTTGGGCGGTCGGCGCGTGCGGTGTGGAGGGAATGCTAGCCCAGCGGTCCCGGACAGGCGCGCGGAGCGGCCTTGACCGGGAACGTCAGTGCAGCACGCTGGAAACGATCTGGTCGACTTCGTGATCACGCTTGGCGGCGGCCAGCGGATCCATGCGTGTCTGCGCGGTTTTGGCCAGGATGGATTTGATGGCCTCGCTGGCTTCGCCCAGCGGGACTTCCCCGGCCAGGCGCTGGAAGGTATCGCGACTGTTGTAGCCGCTGTTGTCCTTCAGGTAGCGGTCGTACATGGCCACCAGGTCCTCGCAGGCCCGGGCCAGCGCGCGCGGACTGCCTGCGGCCAGCGCGCGTCCCAACTGGTCGAAGCTATGCAGGCAGTCAGCCAACCACAGCAGGTCGTAGCGTGCCTTGGCCTGCTCGCTGCCCTGGTGGCCGCGGGTATAGGCGCTGTAGTTGCGGACCGCCACGGCCACCCGCGCGACGTGTTCCAGCAGCGTCCCGACCTCGGCCGACAGATCCAGGTGATCGAGCATGAGCATCGGCAGGGTCCGCTCCTCGCCGGGCGCCGACGCTTCCTGCGACTCGGCGGCGGCCTGCAGCTCGGCATAGTCGCGCTGCAGACGATCCAGCTCGCGCCGCAGGGTTTCGGCCTGGCTCTTGAGCTGCAGCAACGCGGCGCGATAACGCTCGATCCTGGCCTCGCTGTCCGCGTGCGCCTGCAGCGCTTCCTCGGCCGTGCGCCCGCGCAGCACGGCCAGCGCGGTGGCCACCACGGCCCAGAGCGACACGAGCGCAACGATCAGATAGGGCAGCAGGGCGCTCATGCGATTCCTTGGAAAGACACATCCAAGGTCGGCTGGCGCGGCGATGACTTGAGACGTCATGTGTCGATCTGTGACGCCCTTGACACGCGCAACCCGCGCGTCCAGGCAAGCGCCATAAAGTGACGCATCGCGTCGCCCGGCGCAGGCGCCGCGGGGTCCTGTCTTCCCGGGTCGCTTATCCTGGCAGGCGCGGCGGAGTGCCGCGCGCCAAATCCCGTGTTTCCAGGCCAAAAAGGAGCCTGTTTTGGACAAGCCACTGCGCTGGGGCATTCTGGCCACCGGCGGAATCGCCGAGACCTTCACCCGCGACCTGCAGGTCGCAGGCCTGCACGTCCAGGCGGTCGGTTCGCGGACACAGGACTCGGCCCAGGCCTTCGCCGCGCGCTTAGGCATTCCCACCGCGCACGGCAGCTATGCCGCGCTGGTCGCCGATCCGCAGGTGGACCTGGTCTATATCGCCACCCCGCACCCACAGCATGCCGATGCTGCGCTGCTGGCGATCGAGGCAGGCAAGCACGTGCTGGTGGAAAAGCCCTTCACCCTCAACGCCGGCCAGGCCGTGCAGGTCGTCGAGCGCGCACGCGCACGCGGGGTGATCGTGATGGAAGCCATGTGGACCCGCTTTCTGCCGCACATGGTGCGCCTGCGCGAGGTGATCGCCGCCGGCACCATCGGCGCGCTGCGCTCGGTGGTCGCCGAGCATCGCCAGCAGATGCCGACCGATCCGGCGCACCGCGCCAACGCGCCGGACCTGGGTGGCGGGGCATTGCTGGACCTGGGCGTCTATCCGGTGTCCTTCGCCGTGGATCTGCTGGGCGAGCCGGTGGAGATCATCGCCCGCGCGCGCATGAGCGCCACCGGCGTGGACGCGGAGATCGCCACGATCATGCGTCACGCCCATGGCGCGCTGTCCACGAGCGTCTCGGCCCTGGACGCGGCCGGGACCAACAGCGCCGTCGTGTACGGCGCGCGCGGGCGCATCGTGATCGATCCGCTCTGGTTCACGCCGACCAGCTTCAGCGTGTACGACGCAAACGGCGAGCGCGTCGAGCGCTTCGAACAGGCCGTGCCCGGCCACGGCATGCAGTACCAGGCCATCGAACTGGAAGCCCTGGTCCGCGCCGGCCGCGAGTCGCAGCGGATGCCGCCGACGCAGAGCGTGCAGATCATGCGGGTGCTCGACCAGATGCGCGCGCAGATCGGGCTGGTCTATCCGGGCGAGTGAGCCGCGCCCCGCCACGATCCGTTCGAAGTGTCGGATGGAGCAAGGCTCACGGGCCGTCGGCGGCCCACCGCAGGATGTGAATTCAACGCGGCGCCTGCGTCCCGATCCTGATCCGCATCCGGGCACACGGGGCGGCCCTCCCGATGCAGATCGCCCGCGCCGCCGACACCCTCCGACGCGACGATCGCAGGCGGATGTGCGCTACCCCAGCGCCTGCGGATTGAGCTGCCACACCGCGTAGTTGAGCGCGGCAGCGAAGCTCACCCAGGCCAGGTAGGGCAGCAGCAGCGCGCCGGCCACCGGACTGGTCCGCCAGAACAGCACGACCGTGGCCACGATCAGCATCCACAGCAGCCCGATGTCCAGCAGCGCCAGCGCGCCCTGGTGCCAGCCGAAGAACAGCCAGCTCCACAGCGCATTGAGCGCAAGTTGCAGCAGGAACACCCACAGCGCACGACGCTGCGCGGCGAAACCGCCGTGCCGCCACACCCGCCAGGCGGCCACGCCCATGCAGGCGTACAGCACGGTCCACACCGGGCCAAAGACTGAAGCAGGCGGCGCCCAAGCGGGCTGCGCCAGCTGGCCGTAGAACGCGGCGGCCTGCACCGAGGCCGCCGCGCCGATGGCCGCCGCGATGAAGACCATCACGATCCAGCCGAACAGGCCCGCCGCCTGCACCTTGCCCGTCATCGTGCGCATCACTGTCCGTCCTGCTGTCAAAAGCCGGGGCAGACCCTAGCGCAGGCAGGGCGAACGCCGCGTCAGTCGATGGCGGTGTAGTCCATCGCGGCCAGATCGGTGATCAGGTCCGGCCCAGTCGGCGTCCAGTCCAGGCGTTGTCGGGTGATGGCACTGGAGGCCACCATGGCCGTGCGGGCGAACATCGCCATCCAGCCGAAGTAGTCGGCCACCTCCGGATCGCCGCGCAGCGACACCAGCGGCAGGCCCAGGCCCGCGGACACGGTGCTTGCGATCTGGTAGAGCGGCACGCCCTCCTCGGCCACCGCATGGTGGCGCAGGCCAGGCTGGGCCCGATCCAGCGCCAGGGCGTACAGGCGCGCCACATCGCTCACATGCGCGGCCGACCAGCGGCTGCCGCCCTCGCCCACGTAGGCGACCTGCCCCTTGGCCCGGGCGATCGCGATGTAGGGCGTGATCAGCCCCTGCCTGCGGGTGTCGTGCACCTGCGGCAGGCGCACGACCGAGACGTTGATCCCCTGCTGCAGCAGCGCCTCGCCGGCCAGCTCCGAGGCCGCGCGCGGATGGTGGGAATCGGCATCGAAGACATCCTCCCGGGCGACATCGGTGGGTTGCAGCGCCCCCATGCCCACCCCGGAGGTGATCAGCAGGGGCCGATTCGATCCCTTGAGCGCCTCGCCCATTGCCAGGATGACGCGACGGTCCTTCTCGCAGTTGGCCACGAAGTTGGCGAAGTCATGGTCGAAGGCGGTATGGATCACCGCATCGGCCTGCTCCACCCCGGCGACCAGCGTGTCCGGTGCTTCCAGGGTGCCCAGGAGCGGCTCGGCACCGGCGGCACGCAGGGCCTGGGCGCCGGCCTCGGAGCGGGTCAGGCCCAGCACCTGGTGGCCTGCGGCGAGGAGTTCGGGGATGACGTGGGAGCCGATGAAACCGGTCGCACCGGTGAGGAAAACACGCATGGCAGCAACACCTGTTTGAAGTCAGCGTGCTTTATCCGCCCACCCGGCCTGGGCGAACAGCCGTGGCGTTAAAGGGGTATGCGCACTAACAGGCTGCGCGTGGCCGTGCACTCAGTACAGCAGTTCGGTCCGCAGCCCCTGGGCCTGCAGCGCGTCGTCGGCTTCCAGGTACCAGCGCTCCGGGCCGGCGGCCACCGCTTCCACGTACAGGCCCTCGCCGTCCTGCCGCGGGGGGCGATGGATCTTGACGATGGACACCCGGTGCCGGGGATCGCCCAGCGCCAGCAATGCACGCTGCACCGTGCTGGCCAGTTCCGCCGAACTCATCTGCGCGTCGAGCGGGCGGAAGGCGAGGCGGTAGCTGAAGCTGGGACGCGGTGCGGACATGACGGGCAAGAACAAGAGCCGGGGGGTCGATCAGGGTACAGGCGTCCTCGGCGGGACTGGCCAGGCCATCGGCCAAATTCCCGTCAAGCCGGTGCCTGGCCCAGCACCCGGCGCACGAATGCCGCCACCTCCCGGGCCAGCTCCTCGTCCTCCGGCGCGCCATTGAAGCCGCCATGCGGCATCGCCTCGAACACATGCAGCTGTGCGTCGACATCCGCCCGGCGCAGCGCGCGATGCAAGCGCACGGTGTTGGACAGGAACAGATCGCGCGTCCCACTCTGCAGGAAGGTCGGCGGGAACCCGTCGAAGCGGCCGAACAACGGCGACAACCGCGGGTCGGCCAGGTCCGCCCCACCCGCGTAGAGCAGGTTCTGCGCCATCAGCGAGCCGGGAAGCACCACATCCACCGTCCGGTTGACCTGGAAGCTGTCACCCGACTCGGTCAGGTCCACCTCGGGCGAAAGCAGCACCAGGCCGGCCGGCAGCGGCAGCCCCTCGTCGCGGGCGCGCTGGAGCATCGCCACGGCCAGGTTGCCGCCGGCCGAGCGTCCACTGATCACCACGCGCGCGGCGTCGTGTCGCGCCAGGACCGCGCGATAGACGGCCAGGCAATCGTCCAGCGCGGCCGGATAGGGATACGCCGGCGGCATCCGGTAATCCACGCCGTAGCAGGCCAGCCCGTGCAGGTCGGCCTGGACACAGGCGCCGATCCTGCACGCCCGGCCGCCACCGAACACCAGCGCCCCGCCGTGCAACTCGATCAGTGCCGCATCCGGGGCATGCGGCTCGACGGGTGTGGCCAGGTGCACGGTCGCCGTGCCCAACTGCAGGGTCCGCGCCTGGGCACGCACGCGCCCGGCGGCCGCGGCCAGCGCCTGGGCATAGTGCTGCTCCACCGCCGCCTGCATGCGGATCCATCCCTCGGTATCGTCCGCTGCCGGCACGGCGACCCTGGCGTTGTGCGGCATGCCATCGGCAGCGACCTTGTCACGCAGGTACTCGCGTGCATGCGCGCTGATCGAGGTCGGCACGGGGATGGTGCGCGCTTCGATAAGGACGCCGTGACCGTCATCCATGGAGACACCCTTTAGGGAAAGCAGTCGACCGACAAGGATAGCAACCGCGCCAGATCTAAAGTTTTAGCTCCACGCACCGCTATTTTTGACGCATCATCTTGGCGCCGCGCGATTCGGCGCCCCAGCTCGTCCCCCGAGAGAACGCTCCGCGCCCCGACATGCGTACCGACCTCCAACGCGAACTGCAGCACTGCCGAGGGCTGCCCAGTCCTCCAGGCGTGGCGCTGCAGTTGCTGCGGCTGGCGCAGGACCCGGACGCGATGATGGCAACGGCTTCGAACCTGATCGGCAAGGACCCGGCGCTGAGCGCGCGCATGCTGCGCGTGGCCAACTCACCGCTCTACGCCGCCCGCCAGCGTGTGGAAAATCTCACCCAGGCCTTGTCGCTACTGGGACTCAACGCCACCCTGACCTTGGCCCTGGGCTTCACCCTGTCGCGGCAGATGTCCCAGCCGGAGAGCAACTGCCCGCGTGAGCGCGTCTGGAAGCGCTGCGTGGTCGCCGCGCTGGCCGCCCGCCTGCTCGGCGAGCGTGTCGGCCAGCGCCAGCTGGAAGAGCTGATGCTCGCCGGCCTGCTGCAGGACATCGGGGTGCTGGCGCTGTGCCAGCTGTTTCCCGGGGAGTACCAGGCCCTGCTGGACCAGGCGCTGGACAATGCCGCCCTGTTGCTGAGCGAACGCGAGACCTACGGCGCCGACCACGCCGAGATCGGCGCCCTGCTGGCCCGACACTGGAATTTGCCCGAGCTGCTGACCGACGCCATCGGACAAAGCGAAGCGCTGGCGCAGGTACAGCTGCCGCCTTTCCAGGCCTGCGTGTGGATGTCCGGCCTGATCGCCGACATCTGGATGGGCCAGGACACCGAACAGGCGCACCTGGAAGCCCAGGCGGCCTGCATGACCCATCTGTCGCTGGGCCCGGACACGTTCAACGGCGTCGTGGAGGATGTGCGCACGATGTTGCCCGATGTCTGCGAGGTCTTCGATGTGCATATCTCCAGCCCCTCGCAGCTGCGGGCCATCCTGGACGATGCCCGGGAGCTGGCTCAGTTGCGCGCGCTGCGCGACCTGCAGGAGGCCGCGCGTGCGCGCGAAGCCGCCGAGGAATTCGAAGGCCGCGCCCGCCGCCTCACCGAGGAGGCCCGCCGCGATCCGCTCACCGGCATTTTCAACCGCGCCCAGCTCGAACACGTGCTCGGCAAGGAATTCGAGGCCGCCCAGCGCCATGGTTGGCCGCTGTCGGTCGCCTTCATCGACCTGGACGACTTCAAGCAGGTCAATGACCGCTGGGGCCACCTGGTCGGCGACGAGGTGCTGCGTAATTTCGCCCAGGCCCTGCAGGTCTACCTGCGCGGCAGCGACATCGTGGCCCGCTACGGCGGCGAGGAATTCATGATCGTGCTGCCCGGCATCGACGCGGCCACCTCGGCCAACGTGGTGCGGCGCATCCTGGCCGAGGTCGGCCGCCTGCCGATGACCATCATCGATCAGCAGCCGTTGCACGTGACCTTCTCGGCGGGCGTGGCCACCCAGGACAGTGCCCATGCCTTCCCCAGCATCGAAGCCTTGCTGACCAGCGCCGACAAGGCGCTCTATACCGCCAAGCGCGACGGCCGCAACCGCGTGGTCAGCGACTGAGGACATCCCGCTGGCGCCTGTGGCGCGCCAACGGCACAACGCCTGCGGCCTTGCGTCGCGTCATGCGTGCTACTGGGCCGGCGCCAGCTTGATCTCGTAAAGCGTGGGCCACTGCTTGCCGGTGACGAAGATGCGATCGTGCGCGGCGTCGTAGGCGATGCCGTTGGCCACGTCGTTGATCGGGTCTTCCAGCGTGTCGCGCGGCGGCACCAGCGGCGCCAGCTCGACCCAGCCCAGCACCTTGCCCGTGGACGGATCGATGCGGGCGATGCGCGTGGTCAGCCACACGTTCGCCCACAGCTCGCCCTTGATCCATTCCAGCTCGTTGAGATTGCGCAGTGGCTGTCCGTCGGCGGTGACCTCGATGGTGCCGGTCTGCTGCAGGGTCTGCGGGTCCAGCCGCCGGATCTGCGCGGTGCCATCGCTCATGTACAGACTGTGCCCATCACTGGTCAGCGCCCAGCCCTCGCCGCGATAGGCGAAGCGCGTCTGCGGCTGGAAGGTCTTGAGGTCGTAGACGAAGCCCTGCTGGCTGCGCCAGGTGAGCTGGATCAGCCGGTCACCGGCGGCCACGATGCCCTCGCCGTAATATGGCGGGGCTAGTTCGGCGCGCTGCAGGACCTGCCCGCTGTCCAGCGCGACCTTGCGGATGCCTGACGCCCCGATCTGCCCGGTACTCTCGTACAGCGCACCCTCCAGATAGAACAATCCTTCGGTATAGGCCGAGGTGTCGTGTGGATAGGTCTTGACCACGGTGACGCCTTGCACGGGCAGCGGTGCCTGCGCCGCACCGGCGGACAATACGACGCAGGCCAGCAAGGCCAAGCGGGACCATAAGCGGACATGGAAGTTCATGCCGCGATCATCCCATGATCGCCGCGCGCCGGCGCACCCGCGTGCGTGTGCCATGGCGCAGAACTCCGCCCCGCTTCAGGCCGCCAGCATCATCCACACGATCCACAGCACCACGCAGGTGAACACCAACATCGGCCCGAGCAGGATGAGCAGCCACAGCGGGATGCGCCGCACGGCCATCGCCAGTGCCGCAGCGGCCACGCTGCCGATCAGCACCGCGCACCAGAAGCTGGCATTGCCGTAGGCCAGGACTTCGTTGGGGAACAACAGGCTGAAGAGGATGAACAATGCCGCCGGCACCACCAGCAGGCCAGACAGGAAGGCCACCAGCGGACGGACGATGGACTGACGTGCCGCCTCGCGGCGAGCGGGCGCAGCAGGCGGCGTGTAGGGATCGCGCATCAAGATGTCCTGTCGGTCGGCCCGGGTGCCGCGTGGGCGCGTTCGCGTCGATCTTACGGATTCGGCAAGACACCGCGCACACCGCCCATAGGGATGGCGAGGCGGGGCGCACATGGCGACACCGCGCCCGCCCCGCTTCGTCACGCGCGCCTAGGCGCCCTCTTCCGACAGCAGGCCCAGGCTGAACCCGGAGACCGCGTTGATCTTGCCGCGCCACAGCACCCCGCGATTGCCCGGCAGCGGCTGCCCGCCCGGCGAGAAGCAGCGCGAGTCGATCAAGTGGATGAACTGCGGCGGCGGCGGATCCTTCCCTTCCTCGGAGGTGTAGATCTCCGCATAGCTGGCAAAGGACCGACGGATCTGCTCCTTGCCCGCCGCATCCCCCGGGAAGGCGGCTGCGAACTCCTCGGCGAAGGTCTCGAAATAGCGCTTGCCGCCCACCAGCAGGCCCGACACGATCGCGCCTTCGACAAACAGCGTGATCCCGAACTGCACGTCGGTACTGTTGACCGTGGTGACCAGACTCTGCAGGTACCAGTCGACGCTCTGTCCCTCGACGGTCACCACCATCTCGTCACTGCTCAACACCTTGCCCTGGTCATCGCTCATCGCACGCTCCTGCAGTTGTGGGTCGGAGGGATGATAGGCGTTCCCAGTGACAGTGGGCGCGCCGGTCAACCCGGCCTTGCTCCCATGCCCGTGGAAGCAGGCACAGCATCCTGGTGATCGAGTGCGTCACGGCGATGGCTTTCGCCGTGACATCGCCGCGCCTGCGGCCCTGCGTCACTCTCCATGCAAACGGCGCGCCGCTTCCACGTACTTGGCGGTTTTGGGGTTACTGGTGTTCCAGCGCGGGGCGACGGGATGGTTGGCGATGGTCCACACAGCCAGGGCCACCGCGCGATCCACCGCGGCCATGTTGGCGTAGTCGATCTTGTCCCAAGTGTCGGCCGCGCCGTGGTAGTCGGCGAAGTCATAGGCCACGCTGATGGTATGCGCCGGCACGCCCAGGTCGGCCAGGGCTTGGTTGTCGCTAAAGGCGAAATAGCGGTCGCTGTTGACCGGGTGCTTGGTCATGCGGATGCCGGTCTGTTCGCCCGCCTTGCGCAGCACGTCGGCCACCTCGGAATAGTCGGCGCCGGTGATCGCCGCGGCGCGTACCTGCGGGCCCTCGCTGTCGTCGGTGCGACCAACCTGCTCCAGGTTGATATCGGCCACGGTGTCGGCCACCGGCACCAGCGGATGGGCGCCGTAGTAGCGCGAGCCCACCAGCCCGTGCTCCTCACCGAACACGGTCATGAACACGATGCTGCGCTTGGGCCGCACTTTCTGGGCGGCGAACGCGCGTGCCAGCGCGATCACCGAGACCGTGCCGCTGCCGTCGTCATTGGCGCCGTTGAAGATCGGATCATCGCCCTTGTCCTTGCGGATCCCCAGGTGGTCGTAGTGCGCCGTGACCAGCACGTAGGTCTTGCTCAATGCCGGGTCCGAGCCGCGCAGCATGCCGACCACGTTGCGCACCAGCAGCGGCGCCGGCGCGTCGGCGAACTTGGCGCGCTCCTTCTCCGGCGCGATCTTGCGCCAGTCGGCCGTCTGGAAATACCCATCATCGCCCAGCGGCTCCAGCCCGGCCGCGCGAAACTGCGCGGCGATGTATTCGGCCGCAATATCCAGCCCGCGCGAGGGCGTACCCCGCCCTTCGAGCGCGTCGGACGCCAGAAATGAAAGATCCCCGCGCAACGCATCGGCGGAAATACTCGACAGCAGGTGCGCCTGCTGCGCCGGCAGTTGCGGCGCTTTGGCCTGCGCGCTGCCAAGTGCAAGTGCGATGGCCAATAGCGCAATGCGCGACACCCGGCGACCGGTCATCCTGTTCCCCTCGTGTTGATCTTGAGCCGCAGTCTAGCCTGCCGGCCGCGCCCCATAGCGGGCCGAAAGTCAGGTCTGCCACGCCGCGCCGGCCCCTCCGGCAAGGCCGTTCCAGCGGCTGCCTAGATCGACATGCCCACTGCCATGAATCCCGAGCCCAGCCAGATCGCAAGGCCAAGCAGGGCGCACGGCAGCAGGAGGGGGCGAACGCCGGCGCCGACAAGCGCCATGGCCAGAAACGCCAGTGTGGCGCCATAGAACATGGGCCGCGCCCCCGAGCCCCCAGGCCAGCCAACCGGGTGGGCCCACGAGCGATGCGGTGAACAGGGAACCGTGCGTGAGCCACCTGGGCCGATACGGCACCACCAGGCACAGCGCGGTCTAAGCCAGCGCCAACATCAGCAGCGATGCGGCCGCGGTCACGGCGGCGCCTGTCGTGGTGGGAACGCTCGGGGACTGGCGACGCATTGCGTCCTTCATGAGCGCCGTGCCCGCCGGCCGCGGCGCGTGTGAAGTCTCGACGGCTCGGTTCTTGCGGCCGTCAGTTGCACCATTGCTGCTCACAGGGCTCGCCGTCATGGTTGCCATCCATCCTGGCGCCCCGGGCAATGCGCCAGGAAGTATCGCGCCTCCTCGCAGGAGGTCATCTGCGAACAGCTCGTACGTCCGTCGCAGGCAAAGCTCGAGGGCGTCGCTGGTGCCTTGGGCATCGACGCTGCCGCAGACGCAGGTACAGAGGCCGGCGCGGGCGCCGGCGCGGAGTCCGGGGAGCGCCAATAAACATAGGCGCCGACGGCCGCCACCACGAGCACCACGAAGCCAGGTGCAACGCGCCGCGAGGAGCGGCCCTCATGCCTGCGCACCGGTCTCCGGGCAGCGGCGGCAGGCCGTCCGGGCCGCACGATGCGGACCGCCCGCACCTTGCCGTCTGGCGTCGTTTCGGTCTCGAAGGAAATCAGCTCACCGATGCGAGGACGCTCGCCATCCCTGGGAAACGCCGAGACATGGACGAAGATCTCCTGGTCACCCTGCGCCGGGGAAATGAACCCGAACCCCCGCGCATCGTTCCATTGTGTCAGGGTGCCGTGCGTTCGCATCGCCATGGTTCAGCCCGTCCTTGCCTGCGTCGGATGTCCGTCCGACCGCGCGATCACCGCGGCTGCGGCTCCGGTGTCGGCACCTCGAGTTCGCCCGCGACATAGGCGGAAATCTCGCGGGTGTTCTTCAGGAACTCGGCCTGCAGATCCACGCCGCACTTATCAGCCAGGACCAGGATCGATCACAGGGAGTTGGAATGCTCGTGCCCGAGCCTGGCGTGGCAGTCCTCGATCGTGCGGGACCCGGCGTGGGCCTGGACCAGTTTGGCCAGGTCGCCCACGTCCCTGACGAAGCCCAGCGCAAGCTCACGCATGGTCCGGACCCGACCCCAGCGCTTGACCTCAAGTCGCTCTTAGAGCGCGTTGAGCTGCAAGGCCTGATCCTCGAGATCGCTCAAGCCCAAGCATCACCACCGTGCGTCGAGGCCTGCGCAATACAGCCGACGCCCCCGTGTACGTAGAGGTCGACGCGGCCGCAGGATCGGCCGGCTGCCCGCTCATGCCAGCGACCGGTGACCGGGTCGGGTCAGAGGATCATCGCGGCGAACAGGGAAACCACCACCACGGTGGTCACCAGGAAGGAGGTCAGCACGAATCCGAAGGCCCGGAGGTGTCCCCCGCCGTTCAATTCGACGAAGGTCCTCGTGCGGGCCCAGAGATACCAGGCCACCGCCACCAGGCCGATCGCCGGGCCGACGAACGCCCATCCTGTCGACCACGCGCGCGACGCCTGGGACAGGGACAGCATCAGGACGAACGGGCAGGCGATGAATGCCTGGATGGAGAACGGCTCGCGCAAGGTGTCGCGGTCGACGCGGGCGCCCTGCCTCCACAGCGTGCTCAGGGCCGCGCCCAAGGCGTAGATGCAGAACACCGCCGACCTGGTGAGCAGCAGCCCCTGCTCGCTCCCGAGCAGGAGCTTTCCGACCGGCTGTGTCACCTCGGGTGCCGAGATCCTCAGCGCCATCTCGATGGCATGGGCCAGCACGACCGAGAGGATGAGCATCAGCACCGGACTGATGCCATCGCTGAAGCGCTGCTCCGGCGCCTTGGCGAGTTCCTGGCGGGTGTATCGGGCTGCGTCGCCTGGTCTTACCAGGACGCGCCAGAGGGTGCGCGGATAGAAGACCAGCCAGCCCACCAGTTCATAGAGGAACTCTTCCAGCGATCTGAGCAGTCGTATCAGATCCATCAGCTAGATACCCCGGGAACGGATCGAGCGCGGTGACGACACGTGAAGCGGCGGACGCCAATGCGGCGCTGGCATTCAAGCAAGGACGACGGCTGCCCCCCGGATCCCAGGCCACATGATGCCACGCAACCTGGCGTCGACCGCGGGCAGCGCCGGCGAGCCTGCACCCGCCATGTCCAGGCGCCCCCCTGGCTCCAGGCCGAAAGGATCGACCCGCCCGAACGCGCTGTCCAGGCGGGCTGTGCGGGCAGGCTGCAACGTCGCATCTTCCGTGACAGCAAGCGCAACCTGGGACGGCACGCTCGCTATGCTCCTCGAGGTGAGCGAGTCCACCAAGGCCCTGGGAACGCCTGCAAGGATCACCCCGCCAGGCCTCGCCGGCCGAGGGGCACCAAGGGGGTTGCTTGCCATGCAACATGCGCCATCGCAACGAGCGCCCGGGCGCAAGGTCGGCCGCCCGGTCGCGTAGTCCGCGCGCGTCATGCGCGTAATGTCCAGCCCGATGTCCACCACCGAGGAATTCGACGATGAAGCGATCAGTCAAGCGGCATGGAAAACTGGTATCTCCCGCGCTGTGCCTGTCGGCGGCGCTCGGCTTGGCGCCAGCCGTTTTCGCAGCCGAAAGGACCGACTTCGATCTGGTCTGCACGGGCACCGGAGAGCACATGGCCAGCCATGACACCTCCGGGTCCGAGTGGGATCCGGACAAGCACAAGTATGTGCACCGCGATGGCGTGCAATACAGCCGCGATCAGACCCAGGCGACCTTCCAGATTGAAATCCATGACGGCGCAGGGCGGATCCGCCCGCCCAGGAGCATGATTCCCCCGCTCTCCAGCGGAAGCAGCGATGGCTGGTGGCCACTGCATGACCTGGACATCACGGAGGATCGGATCCGGGGCGCATTCAAGTTCAATGGAATGAACTCGCCGAAGATCTCGGTGGATCGACACAGCGGGATCATGACGATGAAGGGCATGGAGACCTTCGAGGGGACCTGCACGGCGGTCGAGCCTGGCAGCAAGCGGTTCTAGCCCACCGCGAGATTGACCGAACCGCCGTGCTCCGGCCGGCGGTTCCGCTGTGCCGACATCGGGCGACGCCCTGGTGCCTGGCGCGGCGCGCTGTGATCTGGTGATGTAGTTAACCGAAACACTATATCCCCAGTCGACAGGCGTCGCAATAGGTAAAAGCGCATTGGCGGAATGGGTCGGCGCATCGGCACATTGCCGGCAAAGGCGCCCCCATTCAGGTGCCGACGCTGGAGTGGGACATGAAGAAAACCAGGACGCTGACCCTGGCCTCGGCGCTGCTGCTGGCCCACGGCTCCGGCTTGGCGGGGACCCCGACACGGGCCGCCACCCACGACGCCGACAGTGCACGACAGGTCGATGCCCTGTTCGCCAGATGGAACAGGCGCGACACCCCCGGTGCCGCGGTGGAAGTGCTCAGGGACGGCCAGGTGGTGTATCGCAAGACGTTCGGCATGGCCGACATCGAACAGGGCCGCCCGATCACCCCAACCACGCCCCTCTACGTCGCCTCGGTGTCCAAGCAATTCACCGCCTTCGCGATCCTGCTGCTCGCCCAGGAAGGCAAGTTGTCGCTCGACGACGACGTGCGTCGCTATCTCCCGGAGTTGCCGGATTTCGGCAAACCCATCCGCATCCGACATCTGCTTCACCACACCAGCGGGCTGCGCGATGCGCTCAATCTGCTGTCCATGGCTGGCTGGCGCATGGAGGATGTGATCACCGAGCAGGACGTGATGCGCCTGGTCCGTCGCCAGCGTGCGCTGAACTTCGCGCCCGGCACCGACTTCGAATACAGCAATACCGGCTACATGCTGCTCGGCATGATCGTCCAACGGGTGTCGGGCGAATCGCTGGCCGCCTTCACCAAACAGCGCATCTTCGATCCGCTTGGCATGCATCACACCGGCTTCCAGTCGCAGTACAACGCTCTGGTTCCCGGTCGCGCGCAGTCCTACCAGCCGGCCCTGGGCGGCGGTTACGAAGCGGTTCGGCTGTCCGACTCCACCGTCGGCTCCACCGGCCTGCTCACCACCGCCGAAGACCTGGCGCGCTGGGAAGACAATTTCGGCGATGGCCACATCGGCGGAAAAGCGCTGATCGCGCGGATGCAGACGCCCGGCAAGCTCGACGACGGCACCGCGCTCGATTACGGCGACGGACTGTTCATCGACCGCTATCGCGGTCTGGCCAGCATCGACCACGATGGCGCCGAGGCGGGCTTCCGCAGCGACGTGCTGCGTTTCCCCGATCAGCATCTGGACATCATCGTGCTCGCCAACGGCGCCGACCTGCAGGCGGCCCGATTGGGCCAGCGAATTGCCGACCTCTACCTCGCCGATCGGCTCGACCCGTTGCCGGCCCCGATCCCCGACGACTCGGCCAGCGCCGAGGTGCCGCTCGACCCGGCGCGCCTGGATGCTCTGGTGGGCACCTACGCCCTGGCCAACGGCTCGGCCATCACCTTCGCCAAGGAACAAGGCCACCTGGTGGGCTGGACCGCCGGCGACGACAAGATGCCGTTCTATCCATCCGGCGAGCGGGAGTTCTTCGTCAAGCTGCGCAACGCCCGTTTCAGCTTCGACCCGCCGAATGCGGATGGCATCGTCCCAAGTGGCACCTGGCACCGCGGGACGCGCGCCATCCGCGCCACACGCATCACCCGCCCGCAGCCCAGCCAGCGCGAGGTGCAAGCATTGGAGGGCACCTACTACAGCGATGAGCTGCGGGTGCTCTACACCGTCACTTTCAAGGACGGCGAGCTGGTTCTCGGCTCACCACGGGGCGACATCGCGCTGGCCCCCTTCGACAAGGACAGCTACATCGGCCCCTGGCCATTCGGCCTGGTGCGCTTCGCGTGCACCGCGCAGGCCGATTGCACGGGCTTCACCGCGACCGAGGACCGCGCGCGCGACGTGCAGTTCACCAAGGTCACCATCACGCCCGCCGACGCCAGCGTCGCAGCAGCTGGACAGAGGCCGCGCTGACGCTCAACGCGCCGGCTGGCCGGGCGAGTCGGCGCCCGCGGCCTTCACAGACTCTCATAGACGGTGCGTCCGGCCAGTGACTGCACCGGCCGTGCATTGAGCGGGAACATCTGGCGGAATGCGGCGATGTCGCGCTCCTTCAGCGTCACCGGATGCTTGAGGATCATCCAGCTCACGCCTTCCGCGCACGGCGGTGTGGTCAGCGAACCCTTCAACGCGTAATAGCCATGGTCCTGGGGCAGCAGCGCCGGCAGGAAGAAGTGCCCGGTCGGCTGCGGCGTGGCTCCGGCCTTGCTGATCTGCGCGAAGATCGTGTCCCAGGCCGCGTTGTCGCTTTTGCCAGCGTCGATCAGCAGCGCGACGACACCAAGCTTGCCATCGGCGTCCTTGTGCACAAAGTGCGCGACCATCTCATGGCGGCGGTCGCCGATCGATTCCTCGCTGGGCGTGTGGAAGTGGAACTGCACCAGGTTCCACCGTCGCTCGCCGACGGTGACGCTATTGCCCGGCGGCACGTTGACCTGGATGGTGTGACCGTTGTTGACCATGGTCGGCGCGATCATGGTGTATTCGAACATCAGCGGCGGCATCACCTTCTTGACCGTGCGCTGGATATCGACCGGGCTCTGCGCATGGCCCAGCGAACAGGTGGCGTAGTCCTCATCCAGATCGCCCCAATGGGTGGGCCCACCGGGGCCTTGATAGTCCCAGTGCATGGCATGCGCGGCAGAAGGCGTTCCAACCGGCGTGGCAATCGCTGCTGGCGATGAAGCGGCGTGGATGTCCTGCGCTTCGCGCGCACTTGCGCCAAGGCTGGCAAGCGCCAGTGTGGCAACCACACCGGCAACGGTGACGACGTGCATGAGTCCCTCCTGTCAATGATCGTGGCCTCGTGCCGTATTGCCGGCCGCGACCGGCAAGCCCTCCCGCCATGGCCTGCCTCCCCGATGGCGGCAGTACGGACGACGACGCCGTGTGCATCGGCATCGGCCGCGCTTGCGCGATCTGCAGGGAAATTTCAGGGGACGCGGGCAATCCTCTGACGGGCGGCAATCAAGGCAACCGTCCGCCGCGTCATCGCCCCAGGTGAGGCTGCCTGCAGCACCTGTCGTGGACCGCACGTCCGCATTTCGGTTGACGATGTTCTTTCCCGGATGCGCGGCCATCGCCTCGCCCGATTCACGGTTTGAGCGTTGACGGCGACCCGTTAAACGATAACAATTCTCATTCATTGGGCGCGCGGTCCGTCCGTCGACCCGCCTTGATCGGCCTCCAGGGCAAGCCTCGGAGCCCTCGGTTGCCCACCCCCACCCGATAACTCGCCATCACCATGCCGACCATCAACGCCGGGATCTTGATCTCAAAAAAGCCCGTGCCTTCCGGCACGACGCGAAGCATCGCTTGGCGGATGACCAGCGCCTTCGATCTCCCATGAGGACGCCACAGCCCGCGCCTGCGGCACGCCGGTCCGGCCGCGCCTGGCCCGGCGTCCTTTCGCGCAGCCTGGCGGCGATGCTGGGTGGCTACGCATTCGCCGCCAGCACCGGGGCATTGCTTGCCGTGGCGCTGCCCATCGCGCGCAGTCAGGCCGTGCTGACCGGCATGCTGGTGGCGATCGTCGCAGGCGCGTGCGCTGCGTTGTGGGCGTTTGCCTCCCGCAATGCATGGAAGGCCTGGGCCGGCCTGGTCATCCCCACGGCACTGATGACGCTGGCGGCCTCGCTTCTGCGGGGCGGGTCATGAAGCAGAGCTTTCGCCAGTCCATGGCCTGGCTGCATACCTGGACCGGCTTGCTGGTCAGTTGGCTACTGCTGCTGATCTTCATGGGGGGCACGGCCAGCTACTACCGCGAGGAACTCAATCGCTGGATGCGCCCGGAACTGCCGCGCACGGTGGTCGCGCCGGGCGTGGCGGCGACCAACGCGCTGCGCTACCTGCAGCGCGAAGCCCCCGACGCGACGTACTGGAACGTCACCCTTCCCGATGCGCGCAATCCGGCACTGGACATGTACTGGATGAACCCGGCCAGGGAAGGCGCCTCCAACGATCGCGCCTCGCGTCGCGCGCGCTTCGGTCAAGCGACCATCGACGCGTCCACCGGCGAGCACTCGCAGGTGCGCGAAACCCGCGGTGGCGACTTCTTCTATCGCCTGCACTTCGACCTGTACGCGATCCCGGTGCTGTGGGCGCGCTACATCGTCGGCTTCTGTGCGATGTTCATGCTGGTCGCCATCATCACCGGCGTCATCACCCACAAGAAGATCTTCAAGGACTTCTTCACGTTTCGGCCGCGCAAGGGGCAACGCTCCTGGCTGGACTTCCACAACGTCAGCGCGGTCATGGCCCTGCCCTACCACCTGGTCATCACCTACACCGGCATCGTCACGCTGATGGTGATGTACCTGCCGCTTGGGATCAAAGCCGCCTATCCGGAAGGCCCGCAGGCCTTCTACGACGAATCCTTCAGCGATCTGCCACCAGCCGGCGACGCCGCAGGCACTCCAGGCACGCCCAAGCCGATCGCCGAACTGCTGGCCAGTGCGCGCCTGGCCTGGGAGGGCAAGGCGGTGGAAAGCTTCCGCATCGACCATCCCGGCGACGCCGCTGAGACGGTCAGCGTGTACCAGCGCGACGGGCGCCGGCTGTCCTACGAAACGCCGGGCGTGCGCCTGAACGCTGCGACCGGCCAGATCATCGCGCACAGCGGCCGCGCAGGCGCGGCGTCGGAGACACGCGGCGTGCTGTACGGCCTGCACATCGCCCGCTTTGCCGACCCGGTCCTGCGCCTGCTGCTGTTCGCCTCCGGCCTGCTTGGCTGCCTGATGGTCGCCAGCGGCGCGGTCCTGTGGGGAATCAAGGAACGCGCCAAGCACCTCAAGTCCGGCAGGATCGGCGTTGGGCTACGCCTGGTCGATGCGCTGAACATCGGCGCGGTCGGCGGCCTGCCGCTCGCCTTCGCCAGCTATTTCTGGGCCAACCGGCTGGTGCCGCTGCATATCGAGGCCCGGCCGGACATGGAGGCCCGTGTGTTCTTCCTCGCCTGGGCCTTCGCCATCGTGGCGGGCTTCGTGCGCCCGCGCCGCCAGACCTGGGCCTGGCTGCTGTACATGGCCGCCGGACTGTTCACGCTGATCCCGCTGCTCAATGCCTTGACCACGCATGTGCACCTGGGTGTCACCCTGCCCCAGGGCGACTGGGCCTTGGCCGGGGTCGATCTGGTCACCTGTTGCATCGGTCTGGTGCTGGGGTACTGCGGCTGGCGAATGCAGCGCTGGCAACCGCCGGTGTCCGCGGCGGAGAAGCGTCGTCGCCAGGCACCACCGCGGCCCCAAATCGAGGGTGGCGCCGCATGAATCTGCTGATCCTCGCCCTGTGTTTCAGCGGCTTCGTCGCGCTGTGCATGTCGATGGAGCGGCATCAGGCGGTCCTGCCCTCCGCACGCATCGATGGGCCAGGGCTGCGCGGCCTGCGCTGGCTGGGATGGGCACTGACCGCCGCAGCCCTCGCCTGCGCGGTCAGCGCAGGCGCCTGGGGCGTGGGCGTGGTGCGATGGCTGGCGGCGATGACCATCGCCGGGAGCGCGATCACCTTCGGCCTGTTGCCGTACCGCCCGCACTGGATCAAGCCAGGCGCAATCGTCCTGCCGCTGCTGGCCACGATTTTGCTTTGGGTGCACTGATCGAACGGGCTGCGCATCACGACAACTGCGGCTTGTCACAAGGCGCGTGCGCTCCGAAGCGTCCTGCCATGTCTCCAGGAATCCCACACCGCTCAGTTGCACCATTGCTGCTCACACGGCACGCCATCGTGGTCGCCGTCCATCTTGGTGCCGGGGCAATGCTGGAGGAAGTATCGCGCCTCTGCGCAGGAGCTCATCTGGGAACACATCGTGCGGCCGTCGCAGACGAAGGTCGGCGGCGCAGCCGAAATACGCGGAGCCTGCACCGAAGCCGGCTCGGGTGGCGTGGGCGCGAAGCGCGAGTATCCGTAAACGCCCAAGCCGACAAACGCCAGCAGCGCGACCACCGCGCCAACGCCAAGGGACGGTGAATCTGGCTTGCGCTTCGCTGGCGGCCTGGCCGAGGCGGGGCGCTGTCCAGGACGCATGACCCGGACCGCGCGCAGCTTGCCATTCGGCCCGGTCTCGACTTCAAAAGAGATCAGCTCGTTGATCCGAGGGCGCTCACCGTCCCTCGGAAACGCGGAGATGTGGACAAAGATCTCCTGCTCGTCCTGGGCAGGGGCAATGAAGCCGAAGCCCCGGTCATCGTTCCATTTCGTCAGCGTGCCGTGCGTGCGCATCGCAATGATCCAGCCCGTCCCCGCCTGCATTGGATGTCAATCCGGCCGCGCGATCAACACGTCCGCAGCGCTTTTGTCGACCGCTCAAGCCGGCGCGCCACACAAGCGTAAATCCCGTGAATGGGCTTCGGGAACGCGGCCTGCTGCGGCGAGCGCAGGACAAGTACGACACCGCTCGACGCCCTGCGCGCCGGAAGGTCTTCGACATGGCTGAGCGGAGATTGAATGCGCAGCGACTCTCTTCATTGCCATCTTGAAAACTCGCTGTGACACACCTACTGACATCGCCGGACGGGCTGGCCGTCCCTTACCAATTGGAGACCTTGCCATGAATGAGATGGTTCGTTATCCCCAGTGGTCCGCACAGGGTTCGACGAAGGATTCGGTCAAGCAGATCATCGACCGGTTGTTCGAGGGAAGTTTGCTGCAAAGCGCGGCAGAGGAGTCTTCGGTGGTCACCAGTCAATGGGTGCCGCGTGTGGACATCAAGGAAGAGGCCGATCGCTTCGTGATGCACGCCGATATCCCCGGCGTCGATCCGCAGGCGATCGAGGTGCAGATGGATAAGGGTCTGCTGACGATCAAGGGCGAACGTCACGTGGAGAAGGTGGACGAGAACGGACGCTACTCGCGCGTCGAACGTCGCCACGGCGTCTTCCACCGTCGCTTCGCGCTTCCCGACAGTGCCGATCCGGACGGCATCACTGCCACCGGGCACAACGGCGTGCTGACTATCAGCATTCCCAAGCGTCCCGAGTCCACGCCCCGGCGCATCCAGGTGGGAGCCGCACTGAACTCCTGATCCGTCCGGAGAACGCCCATGGACAGAAGCACCGAGGAGGCCCTGTGCAGCCTGCAGGCCCAGGTGCATGTGCAGGCAGTGGCACTGCGCGCGCTGGCGGACACGCATCCGGATCCGGCCGCGCTGCTTGCGATGTGGCGGCAGCGCCTGAGCGATGCGCAAGCCGGGCCGGCGAGCGCACACGCGCGCGGAAGTGCCTATCTGGGCGAGCTTTGCCGGGCGCATGCGGAGGAGTGGACGGCCGAGCTGGTCGAGCTGGCATTGCCCAGGCTCGACTCCGACCAGATCGCAGCGAGCAAGGTGAGTCCCGATTCCACGGGCTCGCAAGCGCCAAGACGGTAGGTAAGTCCGCCCATGGCGCCGCACGAGGCGGAGGGACCGGCTCCCTCCGCCTCTGCTCTGGGCAGCGCTGCAATCAAAGGCCAGACGTCCGCCTGCCAACAACGCGATGGCGAGCGCGAGGACGCTGAGGTTGATGGGCACCGTGACGAGAACAGCGGTAGCGTCTGGCTGGCAACCCTTTCACCGAAAAAGTGGATGCATGTGGGTCCGACCTAGGAACCCGCCGGCGGCTCCCACAATTCCACCTTGTTGCCTTCCGGGTCCATGACCCAGCCGAACTTCCCATAGTCGGAAGCTTCGGTCTTTTCCAGCACCGTGCAGCCCTCGGCACGCAGCGCGGCCAGCAGCGCATCCAGGTCGGCGACCCGATAATTGACCATGAACGGCGCTTCGCTGGGAGCGAAGTTGCTGCCATCGCCCACCATCCACGCCGTCGAGCCCGGCGTTGGCTTGCCTTCTGCATCGGCCCAGTGGAACGCAGCGCCGCCCCACACCTGCACATCGATTCCCAAATGATCTCGATACCAGGCACGCAGCGCCTGGGGATCGCGGGCCTTGATGAACACGCCGCCGATCCCCGTGACCCGCTTGAGCGCAGGCGCCTGCGGACCGGGCTTGCCCGGTGTCGCTGGCGGGGTCTGGCCCGAGGCCCACAGGGGCGACAGGGAGAGGATGAGGACCCCCGCAGTGAACTGCTTACGCATCGCAACACTCCGTCCGAGTTGAGTTGCCGCAAATCGCTTCAGCCCAGCAGCTTGCACGACGCCAAGCTGCTGCGACGCGGATTGTCCGCGCTTGGTGGTCGAAAGAGAAGTGCCGATGCAGGGCAACGCGAACGCCGCCAGCGCACCGGGGGCCTTGCGTGGGTTGTCCATGATCCGTTCTTGAACAAGCCAGGCGGTTGATCAGGCCCACCCAGCCTTTCACTGTCGACAATGGCACATACCTGCTGATGGCCTGTCGCCGGCCCCTCAGGCAAGCGAAAAGCGAAGATCTGCGTAAGGCTCGACGTACCACCTAAGAAGGCTTCGGCGGGAGCGCCTCGAACCCTGCGCTCTGACCCTTGCTCTGCTGTTTTGCTGCCTCCCCACCTACTCCGTCAGGATCCGCGGTCATTCCCCGCTAGCGGTCTCCCCGCTCGGCGGGGATGGCCAGCGCCAGTGCGGAGCCGGCCAGCCGGGCCGAAGCCAGCAGTTGCTCCACGCCATGCCCACTGCGCGCGGCGGCCGACAGGCCGGACATCGTCATGACCATGAAGTCGGTGACCTGGCGGGCCATCGCCGGGTGGCGCGCCGCAATGTAGTCGTGGATCACGCCCTCGGCGGCGCGGCTGAATCCACACGCGGCCTCGCGCGCGTCGCGGTCCTGGCAGCGGGTTCCCTCCAGCACCAGGCAGCCCCTTCCCGTCGCCTGCGCCGCATAGCGCCGCGCGGCGTCTTCGAGAACATCGGTCAGCGCCTGCGCCACGTCCCGGTCGGGCCGCAAGAGATCGGCAAGCGGGATCGCCCCGGTGTGCGCCCACCGGTCCAGAACCCGCGCGTAAAGACCGGCCTTGCTGCCAAACGCCGCGTAGAAGCTGGGCGGGGTGATGCCCAAGGCATCGGTGACGTCGGCCACCGTTACCGCATCGTATCCGCGCGCATGGAACAGCGCCTGCGCCTTGGCCACCGCCTCGTCCGGATCGAACTGGCGCGGCCGCCCGCGCTGGCGCGCTGTTTTTGTAGTCATTGCTATAAATTCCTTGACAAGCACCAGGGACACTTATGTAATGATCCCTATATTAATCAACAAGGAACTGAAATGCCCACTTTTCAAGACAAGTCCGTCCTCGTCCTGGGTGGCAGCCGCGGCATCGGCGCGGCCATCGTCAAGCGCTTTGCGGCCGATGGGGCCAAGGTCACCTTCACTTATTCCGGCTCCCCGCAGGCCGCCGAGCAGCTGGCGGCGCAGACCCAAACCACGACCGTGCAGACCGACAGCGCGGACCGGGATGCGGTGATCGCTCGCGTGCGCGACAGCGGCCCGCTAGACATCCTGGTGGTCAACGCCGGCATCGCGATCTTCGGCGACGCGCTGGAGCAGGACCCCGATGCCATCGATCGCCTGTTCCGCATCAACGTCCATGCGCCCTATCACGCCGCCGTGGAAGCGGCGCGCCAGATGCCGGAGGGCGGGCGCATCATCGTGATCGGTTCGGTCAACGGAGACCGCATGCCGATTCCCGGCATGGCGTCCTACGCACTGAGCAAATCGGCGCTACAGGGCCTGGCGCGCGGGCTGGCCCGCGATTTCGGACCGCGCGGCATCACCATCAACATCGTGCAGCCCGGCCCCATCGACACCGACGCCAATCCCGCCGACGGTCCGATGAAGGACCTGGTGCACAGCTTCATGGCCATCAAGCGCCACGGCCGACCGGAGGAAGTCGCGTCCATGGTGGCCTGGCTGGCCGGCCCCGATGCCAGCTTCGTCACCGGTGCGATGCACACCATTGATGGCGCCTTCGGCGCGTGACTCCAGGGCGAGCCAGGGACAGGGCGCGATGTCAGACCGCCATAGACCGCGTGCCCTAGACCCAGCCTTCAGCCCCGTCCTGCCGCCACGTCTGCCCCTCCAATGGCAAATCTCTTTACCGCGTTGGCCCAGACCTCAGCCCCGCAAAATCATCCGGGAATATTTCAAAGATCTTCTTGCCATCGAACGTGTAGCGGATAGATGTCATGTGCAGACCAATGCTTTCGGCCTGATACATCACCCCCTCATTTAGCTCCTGCAGCTGCCTCTGAAGTTCAGGTGTAAAGTCCTTCGAACCGATCGGGATAAATCCCATCCCCAACTCAACGCTTACATCGGTGCCAGAGACGGCCACCCGAATCGCTGTTGGAAAGACTTGACCATGTAGTGGCTTATTACCCAACATCACGCGAAGCTGCGCGCCCATGGAAGCCAGCAATCGTTCTTGTTGGATCGCAGAAGCCGCCTCCCAGCCTCCAATTTCTGCAGCGGAAGCGCTCGACAGTAAACTCACTCCCACCAAAAGAACGGCGATCCATTTCTTTGCAATCTCCATTGCGAGAATCCCCAGAAGCCGCCGTCTTGGCGGCAACGCAATTTTCGAACGCCTTATCAGTCTAGTCAATTGAAGACCTCGCCCGGTAATCGCCCAGGGACGGCCTCTCTCCCCCTTAATCTCAGGCACTAGACCGCTCGCTGATGTGCGCTGGAATTGCCTATGATGCTCCGCACTTCATCGCTGTGCAGGACGCCCGATGCTCTCCTCCCGCGTTGCCCTTGGCCTGAATTTGCTGCTGCTAGCTGCGTGTTCGGCCGCTGGGGAGCCGAAGGTTCCGACTTGGACCAGTTACCCGAAGCCGCTTCATGGCAACTGGATGCCACAGGACATGGAGTGCCCGGTTCCAGTCAATCACGATAGCGACGTGCTCGTGGTGATCTCCGACAGGATCCTGAGCAACTACGAAGAATCCAGCAAGCCGGTTCACGTCGCCCCGATCAAGCCTGGCACAGCACCTGCCATTTGGTCCATAGACGCATATCTCACTATGGGAGAGGAAGGCTACGGCGCCAGGACCACGGAGATATTTCTGTTGGCCGGTGATCAACTGGTGATTGCCGACAAAGAGCGCGTGAGAACCTATCGCCGCTGCAAATAGCTCAAGGACCTGACTGACGATAAAAGTCCGTCTCTTGTAGAGCGGAGCTTGCTCCGCTGCACTTCGATCAGCCTGTTGGTCAAGCCCAGCGGAGCAAGCTCCGCTCTACGTTTCTCCATTCAGAGCGATTTGCGCTCTGAAAGAGTTCTGTGTTTTCCATCTCTTTCTTGGGAAGGCGCTTGCGGCTTTGGCCTTTGCCCAGACAAAAGTAGCTCGCACACATCGCGTGCGAAAGATCCTGCTTCGGCATTGAGGGCCAGGAAGTAACGCTGCCCAGGTTTTTGGACCCGGATTGGGCGGTCTCCATGTGGGCGGGACTCCCCGCTGGATCTATGCCACAGGCGATGCTGCAGGCCTGACCAGGCGCAAACAAGCTACGATGCGGCGGCCTTGACGTCATACACGACGACGCGTTGCCACAGGTGCTCGCAATCGGCGACGAACTGCTTGTGGATGGGGTGGACCTGATAGGCGTTCTGTCCGGCGACATCATCGAAGAACAGGAGTTCCGAGGCGCTGTAGCTGGCATCGACGACGCCGCGTTGCTCGGTCTCCGCCGGCACGCCGATGTGGATGCCTCGCACGCTGTCGATACCGGCCAACGTTCGCAAACCGGTGAGCAGCTTGGCGAGGTCCTCCTTGGAATCCGGATGCTTCAGCCAGAAGAACACGTGATGCACGATCGGCGGGAACGCTGCCTTGTCGGCGGGCATGGCCGCGCGGGAGCCTGTGGCGGTCACGCTGGCAGCCAAGGCGGTCGCGGCAACGATGAGGTCACGGCGCGTGCGATCGGTCATGATCCACCCTTCAGTACGTGGTCTGCGGGCCTGCGAGTATAGGGCGGCAAGCGCGCGATCGGGTTCAATGCCAAGCAGTGCCAGCGCGCAGTGACCGGTGCGCGGCCCTCCATTGAAACCGCACACCGTCCCTAGGCTTCCCTGCCAAGCGTGCTCAACCATGTCGTTTACCTGCGAGGGCTGGAGCGCGCGGCGACAGCGCCTCCGCGCTCCCCAACACGCTGAGCGGCCTCGGTCACCGATGCGCGGACCGGCGCGTGTTAGACGGCGTTGAAACGTCTGCGCGCACCCACAGCTGATGTACTCCACCGCAACGGACATCCCTCGATGCCGCAGCTTTTCAGGCTCCGCCCCTTAGCCCTTGCCTTGCTGGTCAGCGCCTCTACGGTCGCAGGCGCGCAAGAAAACCACTCCGACGTTCACGGCCTAGAGGACGCTATCGCCGCGTACACGGTTTCCGACTTTTCGTCTCACGGCCCGAGGCCGAACGGCTTTCGGCAGGTGAACCTGCGCTTCGTGGAGACCGATTCGGGTATGCGGAGCTACATGCTTTGCGGGCAGGTGCGTATCGGCACCGGAGCGAAGGCGGAGTGGGCCGATTTCGCTACCATCAAGACGGACCCGTATGAGCAATGGCTCGGTGACCAAGCCACCAGCATGTGTGCCAAGGCCACGCCGGTGACCGGGGGTCGAGACCTTGCGCCCCTGATCGAGAAACAAATGGGCTCCAAGGCCTCTCAGTCAACAGCGCCGTAAGTGGGGTCGCGGAACTGCGTTCCCACTATTCGCTCAAGCCGACGCCGCTTAGTGGCGCGGCCTAACTCGGGTGTCCTTCAATCCCATCTTGTGGACCGGCGCCAGCGGCGTGACTTGGCACCTCCCTGTGCCTCGCCGTTCTGCACGGCGCATCCCGTGCAGTGGCTACTTTTTGCCAAGACAAAGCTGGCTCGCAGGCACTGCTTGCTTCTGGCCCCAACCCTCACGCAGTGAACCTGCAGCCTGTTCCCCACGCCATCAACGCAAGCGCGAGAACGCACCAATCCCGGCGATCGCCAGCCGCTCGGCGGGCACCGCCGTTTCGGCGAACGACAGGCGCAGGTAGCGGATCTGGCGGACCTCGGGGAAATTCAGACGCTGGGTCGAGAGCGCATAGGCGATGTTGGACAGCTCGCCGGCACCGGCCGGTTGCCAGTGCTGGCCATCCTCGCTGCTTTCGGCGCGATAGCCCTTCGGTGGCGCCGCGCCATTCAACACCGCGCGCGAGGGCGTGAGACTGAAGCCGGCAACCTGACGCAGCGCGCCCAGGTCGATGGTCACCTGCGCGGGATGGCCTGGCGTGGGCGCGGGCACGATCCAGATCGTGCTGGCGTCATCGTCAAGCAGCTTTTCCGCGCCCGGTGCGCTGGCCTCGACAATGCGCCATCCGGCGGCGGACAACACGTCCGGCGCGTTCTCCGTCGGCCGCGCGACCGCCACCGGCGCCACCGCGCGGAACAGCGCGAATTCGCTGATTGCCGGGCAGACCGGCGCCTCAAGCACGACCAGCCGCACACGGCGCGCGGTGAGCGGGCGGTCGAGCCGCACGATCCGCTGTGCACCGATGCATTCGGCTTCGGCCAAGCGCTGCCATTGCCCATCGACCTCGGCTTCAATCGCGAAGCGGGTGACGCGCACGCCCAGCGGCAGGTATTCCCGCAGCCGGATCAGGTCGAAGCTGCGCGCCGCCGACAGTTCCAGCGTCAGCGTTGGTGTGGTGACATCGTCTGGCGTGGACCAGTAGGTGTCTCGCTGACCATCGAGCACGCGCGCCGGATCGAATCCAGGACCGCGCGACGCACTGGCGCTGGCCTTGGCGCCCTTGGCCAGATCGATGGCGAAGCTGGCGCGGATCGCATCGCCAAAACTCTGCAGCACCGCCACGTCGTGGTCGGCGATGCGGCCGCGTCGGTCGGGTGGCAGATTGAGGTTCATGTTGGTGCCGCGCGCGACTGAGGTGTCGAAATAGCGCACCAGATTCTCCGGGCTGCGCACCTTGCCGTCTTCATCGGCATGGTAGAACCAGCCCGGGCGGATCGAGGTGTTGGTTTCGGCCGGCCACCACAGGGCCGCCCCACGCACGCCGGCATTGCCGTTTTCCTGGGTGTAAGGGGCATTGGGCATGGTCGGCCAGCATGGATCGCCCGCGATGCCGTCCTCGTTGCCCACCCAACGGATATCGGCGCCGAGCGGGTCAAAGGTGCAGGCCATCGGCTGGTGCTGGTGGACCAGCGCGATCATCCGCGGCCAGTTGTAGTAGGCGGGCGCATCGATCTTGCGCGTTTCGCGCGCGCCGCCGTAGTAGCCATCGCCGCCATTGGCACCGTCGAACCAGAACTCGAACAGGTCGCCATAGCCGGTGCACAGCTCGACGATCTGCTTGCGGAAATAATCGAGATAGCCCGGACGACCGTACTCGGCGTGGTTGCGATCCCAAGGGGACAGGTAGATGCCGAAAGCCAGGCCAGCGCGACGACATGCCGCGGCCATTTCGCCGACGATGTCGCCCTTGCCGTTCTTGTAGGGCGAATTGCGGATGCAATGCTCGGTCAGGCGTGTGGGCCAAAGACAGAACCCATCGTGGTGCTTGGCCGTGAAAATAATCCCCTTCAGATTGCCGGCCTTGGCAGCGGCGACAATTTGATCCGCGGAGAAATCGCTGGGATCGAACTTGCGCGGATCCTCGTCGCCGTAGCCCCACTCCTTGTCGGTGAAGGTGTTCATCGCAAAATGCACAAAGGCGTATTGCTCCCGCCGATGCCATCGCAGCTGGCGCGCGCTCGGCACGGCACCCCACGGCGAAGGCCCCTTGGGGCGCGGCGCAGCGACGACCTGCGCGGTCGATGCGCTAAACCCTGCGGCGACAGCCACAGCCCCTGTGGCAAGAAAGGTACGACGATCGATCATTCGTGCATCCCACTGTGTACGAGTTCAGATCTTAGCGTCTCCAACAGCGCGAACGTGCTCCCACGAAGCCAATGACACCGGCGTGTTGAGCGGCTGAAGACAGGCAAGTCCACTGCGTCCCCTACGCTGCTGCGAGCCGGACACGGGCGGGACAAAAGAACCCCTCGTGACGTCGCGTCAGCGCAATGGGGCGACCTGATGATTTCGTTCGTGGACATCCGGCTGCTTGAACGGATCGTCAGATCCCTACCCGCTTTGAGCGAGCAGCAAGCGGCCCCTTGCGGAGCAGGCGCTCGGAACGCATGACATGCAGGACAAAGACCTTGTGGCCGTCATAACGATAGAAGACCCGGCATGGCGGCTCCACTATCTGGCGATAACGCGACTTTCCAAGTTCTGGCGGCCGACTGCCACTTTCAGGATGGTCTGCAAGCTGCTCGACATGACCGAAAATGCGTTTGACCAGTTCCGACGCAGCGACCGGGCTTTCCAGTGCGATGTAGTCGGCAATGGCGTCCAAATCCGCCAATGCCGGCTCGGACCAGACTATTTCAGCCATCTGGCAAGGCGTTTCCTGGCTTGAGCGTGTGTCGTCGCACGCCCCTCAGCGAGGGCCTGCTCTCCACGCGCGATGCCTTCAAGGATCGCCATCCGCTGTTGCATGAGCTGATAAGTCTCAACGTCCAGGAGATATGCGCTTGGAAGTCCATGCTGGGTGATGAGGATGGGCTCCTTGTCCCGCTCGATGTCAGCGAGGAGTTCGGTGGCCTGTCGCTTGAGCGTTGTGACGAGTTCGGTGCGCATGGAGTGACACTAGAGTATCACTCCAAGTTGCGCAAGTGCTCGGCCAAAGACCCGACCCACGCGTTGAGCGGGACCGGTTTGCGGCGGCGTTAGCGCCGCAGACTGGCGGGAATCTGCCAGTGGAACCGGTGATCGAACACCCGAAGCGGGAGCACCGGCTGGACCGGTGCTGGCGAGTCCTCCCTCGGAATGGTGTCTGCGGTCCTGGCTGCTTTTCCGAGACAAAAGCGGCTCGCACGCATCGCATGCGAAAGCTTTTGCTCCCGCACTTTGGCCAAGGAAGTAAACCCGACCCCGTTATCCGTTGGAGCTACGGACGGCAAAGGGCAACACAGGGGAGGCGCCGGAGACACGTCAAAGCTCACTCCACCGCCCTGCGGCAGGCGGCCAGCGCACGGCTCACGTGCTTCTCCACCATCTTCACCGAGATGCCCATGGCGGCTGCCACTTCCGGATACGTCAGACCTTCGAAGCGGTGGAGTTCGAAGGCCTGGCGGCATTTGGGTGGCAGCATGGCGAGCGTATGACTGGACAAGCGCGCCAGGAAGCGACGCGCAGCCACGATGTCGGCCACCGATGAACCATCAGCCAGCAGCGGCGCGACCAGGTCCAGCGATACATGGTCTGCCGCATGGCCTCGATGGCGCCTGCGCCAATGCTCCAGCAAAAGGTTGTGGGCGATGCGGTACATCAGCAATGGATAGCTCTGGATGCCGGGCGCGTCGCGGTAGCGCAGCATGCGGAGCAGCGTTTCCTGGGTGAGATCCGCGGCGGTGTGCGGGTCGCGCAGACGTTGGTGCATGTAGATGAGAAGCCGCGGCCGCAACTCGGCCACGGCCGCGTCGAACCGTTCCCTGCACGACGCTGTTTCCTCCTCCTCACGCACACGCCAGCGTCGAAGCGAACGACGAGGCGCGCAGAGATCGCTGGACGCTGCATAGGACGGCATGTCGCACGCGACCCGTACAGCCGCCCGTCTCCACGGGCGGCTGTACAGCGAGCAAGACGTCCTGTCACCCACGACCTGTTCGCGCGGCACCGCCTTGCATGCGCCACCGGATGCATCACGTGCGCCGCTACCGCCCCGTCGCGACCCGCATGACGCGCTGAGCAACCGCAACTCCAACGCGGATGGTGTCGTAGACATCGCAGGGGCACTCCTCAGTGCAAGCGCAGCCCGACTCGGCTTGGTTCGTACGCTTGCAATGACGAGGACAGCGCCGGCATCGCACGTGGTCCGTGATCCGCCTCGGATGTCGCCGGGACGCCATAAGCAGGTCGAGGCTCTTCCACCGAGAAGCCGGTGCCGGGGCGTGGGGCCAGCGTCTGCTCGTTGATGGCTGTCACCAGTTCGTCCAGCTCGTTGGCGCGGTCGAAGATGGTATGCCCAAGGGTCGCCAAAGTGCCGGGCGCGAAGTCGGCCATGTCGTCGGCGGACACCGCATCGCCATAGGCCATGATGCGATCGGCCAGCAGATTGAGTTCATCGATCTGCTCGGTGGTCACACCGAAGACGTAAGAGGCCGTCGCCGGTCAGGACAAAGCGTCGTGCTCCTACTCACCCCTGAGGCATCTCAGCGAGTTTTCGCTGGCGAACATGGCTGACATTCCCTCTTTGACTTGGCCGCATCAAGGACTTGGCCAGGCGCGCACTTGCTTCTATCCGCTCACATGCACTGTTCGCCGGACATTGCGCAGGCGCGTCCCCGCCTCCTGTTGCCTCTCTTGGATTGCCGGAGATCGCCTGTCAGATTATTTCGCCCTAGTCGAGATAGGGAGCCAGCACGTCCTCAGTCCATTTCATGAAGATGCGGACGCGACGCGAGAGATTTCGTCGATGGGCCACGACAAGAGACACATCGAGCGGTTCCGGACGCAGATCCGGAAGAATCTCCACCAACGCCCCACTCTCCAGGTGCCGGCTTATCCCGCTCAGCGCAGCCTGGATCAGGCCGATGCCGGCCACGCCAGCGGCTTCGTAGGTCTGCACACTGTTGACGTGCAGCACGCCTGGCAGCGGCAGCGTGGCATAGCCTTGGGCGTCTGGGTATTCCCAGCCATATGGCTTAGCGCCAAGTGTCCGGCTGTAATGGATTGTGCAATGGTTTAGCCGACGCAACTCCTCCAGCGAACGAGGCGTGCCGTGACGCGCGAGATAAACTGGGCTAGCGGCGTTCACCATGCGCAGCCTGCCCAGCGGACGAGCGATAAGCGTCTCGTCTCCGATCGGCCCAAGCCGCAACACGCAGTCGAACCCTTCCTCGACCAGATCCACCTGCCGATCCGTGCTCGACACCTCGAGTTCTAACTCTGGATAAGCGGTCAGGAAGTCCGGCAACGCCGGCACGATGGTCGTGCGCGCCAGTTCGGTCGGCAAGTCGACTCGGAGACGCCCCCGCAGCGCGGCGCCGTCTTGGGCAAACATGGATTGCAGGTCATCGACCTGGGCCAGCAACTCCCGCGCGCGCTCCTGAAAGCTCCGGCCGTCCTCGGTCAATTGGACGCTGCGCGTCGTGCGGTGCAGCAGCCGAACGCCAAGATCATCCTCCAGCTGCCGTACGACGGTCGAGGCGCGCCCTTTTTGGATGCCCATGCTTTCAGCCGCGCGACTAAAGCTTTGCATCTCCGCGACCCGGATGAAAATGAGGAGATGTTCGAGGTTGTACATGCCCGCGCCCGTTGTTCTTTTTAAAGATAACAATGGGTTTTCTTTAGCGCAATTTATTCTGCAACCACGGCCCAGTAAAAATTCTCTGGAGCCCTCTCCCGGCGGGACCAGCGCGACCGGCTTTTGTGGAAAAGCGATTCGCACACGGTCGGCTTGACGTTCGCGGATGGCCACCGTAACGCATCTCGCCACTGCTCGTCCCACTGGACAGGTGGCCTCGTCCGCAAGACCGGCGCCTCAACCCCCGCGGGTCCGCCATGCCGGCCCAACGCCATTGACCTTCGACATCAGGACCTCAACATGCATCAGCAAACCATCACCACCGCCGTCGTCTACCATTCCGGCTACGGCCACACCCATCGCGTCGCCGAAGCGGTCGCCGAGGGGGCGGCGGGCACGCTCATCGCGATCGACCCCGAGGGCAACATTCCGGAGCGGGCGTGGGAGACGCTCCTAGCCGCAGACGCCATCGTCTTTGGATCCCCGACCTACATGGGCGGCCCGAGCTGGCAGTTCAAGAAGTTCGCCGACGCCAGCTCGAAGCCATGGTTCGCCGACAAATGGAAGGACACGATCTTCGGCGGCTTTACCAACAGCGCCACCCTCAACGGCGACAAACTCAATACGCTGCAGTACTTCTCCCTGCTCGCTGCACAGCATGGCGGCATCTGGGTGAGCCTCGCGATGAAGGCGTCGAATGTGAAGGCTTCCAAGCGCGACGATCCCAACCGCATTGGCTCCTATCTTGGCCCCATGGCGCAGTCGGATGCCGACGCCGCGCCCGAGGAGATGTCCGAAGGCGACCTTGAAACCGCACGGCGCTACGGCGCTCGCGTGGCAGACATCGCACGCCGTTTCGCGGCCACGCGTGCTGCCTGAGCCTGAAATTCTCCATGACGACGGGAAGCACACCATGACCATCGCTGAACAATCTCTCTTCATCGCAGGGCGTTGGACGCCCTCCGAGCATGGGGCAACCTACCACGCCCTCAATCCCTACACAGGTGATGTCGCCACCAGGGCGGCCGCCGCCGCCGTGGCCGACGTCCACAGCGCTGTCGACGCCGCCCAGCATGCTTTCGGCCCGTGGGCTGCGCTACCGCCCCATGTGCGACGGCGTTACATCTTGGCCGCCGCCGATGCCGTCGAGGCGCGCGCGTCCGAACTGTCCGCCGCGATCACTGCGGAGATGGGCGGACCCGCCAGCTGGGGCACCTACAATGTCAAGGTGCTTTGTGAAAAGCTGCGCTTCGCGGCGGGCGCTGCATACCAGGGCTTGACGGGAGAGTCGATCCCCTCGGACAACCCGGGCCGCACGATGATGGCAATCCGCAAACCTGCCGGCGTAGTCGCAAGCCTAGTGCCGTGGAATGCCCCCGTCCTGTTGGTTGGGGCCTCGGTGCCCGCAGCCCTGGTCCTCGGCAATACCGTGGTCATCAAGGCTTCGGAACAGACGCCACGGACGCATGGGCTGGTGGCGCAGTGCTTTGCCGACGCCGGCATCCCAGACGGCGTCGTCAACCTGGTCACCAACGCACCCGAGGATGCCGCCGAGGTGGTTGACGCCTTGATCGCGCATCCTCATGTACGGCGCATCCACTTCACGGGCTCGACGCGGGTCGGGCGAATCATCGCGGAAAAAGCGGGCCGCCACCTCAAGCGCGCGGTGCTCGAACTCGGCGGCAAGGCCCCCTTCATCGTGCTAGCCGATGCCGATCTCGACCGCGCCGTCAGCGCGGCGGCATTCGGCTCGTTCGCCAACGCCGGTCAGGGCTGCCTGTCGACCGAACGCATCATCGTGGACCGCGCGATCGCCGAGGAGTTCTGCGAGCGCCTTGCCGCTGTGGCGGCAGAGGTTGCATATGGAGATCCGCGGAAGGAAGGCACCGTCGTGGGACCAGTGATCAATCAGGCCGCCGCGTCGCGCTTGTTGGCAATGACCCAGGACGCCGTAGCCAAAGGTGCCGAATGTCTAGCAGGCGGCACGGCCGATGGGCGCTGCGTTGCCCCTACCGTCCTGAAGGGTGTGACGCCGCAAATGCGGGTCTACCACGAGGAATCCTTCGGCCCAATCGCCACCGTCGTCATCGTCGACGGTCCCGACGAGGCCCTGCGCGTCGCCAACGACAACGATTATGGCCTGTCCTCGGCCATCTTCAGCCGTGACGTAACGCGGGCACTCGATCTGGCCAGGCGCCTGAATGCAGGGATGTCACACATCAACGGCACCACGCTCGATGACGAAGCCCAGATCCCCTTCGGCGGCGTCAAGGACAGCGGCTACGGCCGGTCAGGCGGCACGGCAGGACTTGAAGAGTTCACCGAGCTGCAGTGGATCACGATCGAGGGCCTGAGCGTACCCAGTTACCCGATCTCCGAGTGAGGTTACTCAAAGCGTCTTTTCCTCATGTCTTGCGGTTCGATCTTGAGAACGTCTTCGGCATGTCGACGCGAATCGCGCGGACGCCGCTAAGATAATGACAAGCGCGCCTCCCGGTCATGGTGCAATGTCGACATTGGCGGTCCACTTCGCTGCCTTTTATTCCGCCGCCCTGCGGCAGGCGGCCAGCGCACGGCTCACATGCTTCTCGACCATCTTCACCGAGATGCCCATGGCGGCTGCCACTTCCGGATACGTCAGACCTTCGAAGCGGTGGAGTTCGAAGGCCTGGCGGCATTTGGGTGGCAGCATGGCGAGCGTATGACTGGACAAGCGCGCCAGGAAGCGACGCGCAGCCACGATGTCGGCCACCGATGAACCATCAGCCAGCAGCGGCGCGACCAGGTCCAGCGATACATGGTCTGCCGCATGGCCTCGATGGCGCCTGCGCCAATGCTCCAGCAAAAGGTTGTGGGCGATGCGGTACATCAGCAATGGATAGCTCTGGATGCCGGGCGCGTCGCGGTAGCGCAGCATGCGGAGCAGCGTTTCCTGGGTGAGATCCGCGGCGGTGTGCGGGTCGCGCAGACGTTGGTGCATGTAGATGAGAAGCCGCGGCCGCAACTCGGCCACGGCCGCGTCGAACCGTTCCCTGCACGACGCTGTTTCCTCCTCCTCACGCACACGCCAGCGTCGAAGCGAACGACGAGGCGCGCAGAGATCGCTGGACGCTGCATAGGACGGCATGTCGCACGCGACCCGTACAGCCGCCCGTCTCCACGGGCGGCTGTACAGCGAGCAAGACGTCCTGTCACCCACGACCTGTTCGCGCGGCACCGCCTTGCATGCGCCACCGGATGCATCACGTGCGCCGCTACCGCCCCGTCGCGACCCGCATGACGCGCTGAGCAACCGCAACTCCAACGCGGATGGTGTCGTAGACATCGCAGGGGCACTCCTCAGTGCAAGCGCAGCCCGACTCGGCTTGGTTCGTACGCTTGCAATGACGAGGACAGCGCCGGCACCGCACGTGGTCCGTGATCCGCCTCGAATGTCGCCGTGATGCCATAAGCAGGTCGCGGCTCTTCCACCGAGAAGCCGGCGCCGGGGCGTGGGGCCAGCGTCTGTTCGTTGATGGCCGTGACCAGCTCGTCCAGCTCGTTGGCGCGGTCGAAGATCGTATGTCCCAGGGTCGCCAGCGTGCCGGGCGCAAAGTCGGCCATGTCGTCGGCGGACACCGCATCGCCATAGGCCATGATGCGGTCGACCAGCAGATTGAGTTCATCGATCTGCTCGGTGGTCACGCCGAAGACGTAGCGGCCCGCGTCGGGCCGGGCCTGCGCAGCCTGCAGCGTTTCTTCCTCTTCTTCTTCCTCTTCCTCCTCTTCTTCCAGCCCTTCCGCGTCCGGCGCATCGTCGCGCGGTGCCGGCTCGCCCAGGCGCGTCACGGCCGGAGCCTGCTGCGTGGTGTCGGCTGCCTCGGGCTTCATGTCCGGCGCGCCCTGGTGCGCCGGCCACGTCACCTCCTTCAACACCAGGTCCAACTGCTCGGCCAGATGATCCAGGCAGAACATCAACTCCGCCATACCCACGACCGGCGCCCACTCCTTCGCCTCGTCCGCAATGCGCGGCTGCGCCAGTCGCGCCAGGAACTTGATATGACGCCTGACTTGTTTCAGCAACAGCTGACTGTCGTCGGGCAGAAAGTCGCCCGTCATGTCCTTGTCGTCGAACGCATGCTCCACCATCGTCGCCTCTCCTTTCACCATGAAGTGACCGCCCGCCATGCACGGCGGACGGGAAGTCGGGAGGTTAGAAACCGCAGACAGACGGCGGGCGTATTCCCCTTGCGGGTGTTGTATTAGCCGCCCTCCCGACGCAGGCATCGCGTCGGCTTGCACCTGCGGAACGCAGGCACAAAAAACCCACCGGTTTGTCGGAGGTGGGTACCGCTGTCTGAGGAGTTTCTACGCTCCTTGATATGGAGATTGCTACGGCAAATTGCCTGTGTCAACCGCTGGATTGGGAAGCCAAAGCAACGCACGAACTAAGCCGATTCCAGCTACCTCACTCGTCTGCACGACCGTCTGGGCGACACGCCGTAGTGTCGTGGGCAGCAACCTGATGGTTAACGCCTTGGATGGCTGCGCGGCCCTGAAAATCTCCGGCAAGAGCGCCGGCCTGGACACCCTGCGCCACGGCCTAGCCACCCGCTTCGCCAACGCCTGACGCGCGGCCGCGCCGACCAGCGAAGCCGCCCCGCCCGCGACGTCGCAAGGCGCCACACTTGAAAGCCGGTGCAACCACCGCCGGCAACGCAATACACAAAAGTCCCGCGCAAGCGGGGCCTTTGTTGTCAGGACGATAAAAAGAAAAGAATGCCGGGAAGCGAACTTGGTTCGGTTACCTTCACCTCATCACAAATGGAGCTAGGCATACGACATGGCAACCCATCGGCTTCGTGTTCGACACATGGTGCGTCGCTTGCTTTCGCATCCTCAATTTCTTTGGGGCGTGGCAATCGGAGCGTTGCTCGGCATTTCCGTAGCAGGATTGCCGCTTTTCGCTTATGTACTTCCCGATAGCTCTGCGTCGCTCATGGGGGCAGCGCTTGGTGCCGCAATTGCGGTCCTTGGTGCTCGCGTAGCCGCAGATCGAACAGATCTGAAGTACTCAGTAGAACTGATCAACGCCACGCAAGAGGCCAGCCAACCCCTAGTCACAGCTACCACTGAATTTTTAGAACTTGTAAAAAGATCTGAGGGCTCAAGCAAGCAAATGAGCGCCCCGCATCGAGTACGAATGGGGAGCGTCATGCAACTAGCGCACGAAATCCGAACCAACATTTCGCAACTTAAGCCGGCGTTTGATCGGAAACCCGAGTTCTTGGTGGCATATGTGGGCCTCAACAATGCAGTCTACCGACTCATCAGTGCCATCGAGAATTTTGATCGCGAAGACACAGTCCGGCAGGACTACCAAAAACACATTTCAAGCTTTGGTCCGAATAATCCCCATCCAATATGACAAGGGCCGGTTCCAACGGCGGTATCAACCGGCGAGTTAGCCATCAGATTCAAAGATTTCGAGTGGGCCCGCGACCGTATTTATAACCTCGCTTGAAATTACCTCATCGCGTGCGAAAGCTCTTACCTTAATTACCTCCGTCCCCTTCTAGTTCGGTGGCACGCGCGCAGCGCGCTCGAGCCGCGCCTTTCGCCCACGCATGGTAGTCGAATGCGAGCCCGACATCCCTCTGCCGCATCGGAACTGACTTAATCTGCACCAAGACAAATGTCCCCGCGGCCGCGCCCAGCAGGGCGGCCCCCAGTCCGCGTGACCACGTCCAGCCGGCAGGAACCATCATTAGCAGCGCGCCGATCAGCGTGGCCGTACTCCACGCGGCGATCCACTTCCACAAGGACTTCAGGGGTAGTCCAGACCATGGGCTGATCCATACCCGCGTGTTCCCCCACTCGTCCCTGGCCCTCACGACATCCAGATCGACTTGCGGCTTCGGTCCGCGCCGGTCATCCGCGATTTTCGCGTGCGCGCGCCTGACAGCGGCTAACTCCGGGAACTCCGTCGGCCATCGTGATCGGACCAGCACTCCATAGGCCTGCAGGACAGGCAAGGCCCAAGCCGGGCTGGCCACGTGCTGGGCCCAACGGCCATCCAAGACGGCCCAGCACTGTGCAAATCCTGCGACCCTGACCAGATACAAGACCATCCGCTCGGGCGCCGGGTAGTCTTGGGTGCTGACGCACGCCGGGATCCACTCAGCACCGGCACGCTGAAATAGGCTGACTCGGTTCTTGCCCTCCCCTGCCAGGAACAGCCCCAGCGGCTTGATCCACGTGTAGGTCGCGCACTCCTCGTTACCCCACACGCCGCGGTCCGGGTGTTGCAGGTAGGCCAGCTTGGTTTGCTGTTGCTCCGGCGTCATGGTTTCCGGATATTGGCGATGCGCATCGCCGATGGTGCGACGTGCAGGAACCAGGGCGGAAATGCCAATATCCGTGCCGTCCCATCGTACGAATGGAAAGACCCTTGCGAAGAAGGAAAACCCATCCGGCGTGTGATACCAATCAGACCAGAAATCCAAGCCTTCCCCAGCCATGGCCGCAAGCGGATCGTGGCACCTGGCCAAGGCATCACAGACATGTTTGCTCGCCACCATTTGCGCAACGGCAGTTTCCAAGGCGGCAGAAGTGATGTCACCCAGTTTGGGTAGCGCATCTCGAGCGAAGCTATCGACGTGCATGGAGCATCTCCCCCTAAGAATCCATTCGTAAATAACATTGACGACAACAGGGGTCAGAGTGCAACTCTCGCTCGCTTACCAAAGTGCACTCTGCCTCCCGTTTCGGATCAACAACGTGTCGTCCGCGTGGTCGTCCTGACGGGAGGATTCAGGCGACTTAATTGCCTCCTTCCCCTTTTGGCTACGCACGATGTCCGACGGCCAATGATATTCAAAGCTGACACGAAGCAGAGAGCGCACTCTGACCATAATGTATCCGAGCCCCCTTGTCTCCAAGAACAATTTAACTCCGTGCCTTTAGCCCCCTCGATCTTGCGAAGTCCTGGGCAATGCGGTCCGCATTCTCTTCCAGCTGTCGCCCGATATTTATTAGATACAGCGTATGACCCTGAAGCTTTTCGAGTTCATCTCTTACGCTCTTAAGCGGAACCAGCCCATATTGCATATTGGCCCCCTCTACACTTTCGTACTTAATCGCGCCCTCAGGGATCTTGTGCCCGCCTAGATTCGCTGAAAAAAATATAAGCGCATCGTACTTCGGGACTCTGCGGCCGGCCCAATGCGCGAACACATGCCGAAGATGGCGATGGCCCCTAAGAATATCTACCACCATCAACAAACCCTCCTTCACCTCCATCTGCCCTTCCCACTCCTTTGCTCGCCGCTCCAAGTGATCTATAGCATCCTTATCGTTGAGTTTAAGAGCATAATCTGTCGGCACGCCGGTGTGCACGTGCGAAAGCGCATTTATCCCCCTTCGCGCCTCCAAATCAGCAACGCAATATGCCTGCACGAATTCACCAATTAATTCATAGTCTTGGGGCTCAAGATTTATGGAATCATTAAGCACGTGCCCCAACGAGCGTCGAGCCTGGAGAAGTTCCTCACTCATTTTTTCTCCTCTTGCTGTTGCTGTTGCTGTTGCTGTTGCTGTTGCTGTTGCTGTTGCTCATATTTTGATCTTCAGCGCCTTAAAGCGCGCCGAGCACCGGAGGGTGGCGGGGCCGGAGAGGCGCCCTTGTCTGAGCGCAGCGAGTTTGGGCGCCGTGCCCCGCCAGCCGAGGAGCGCAGGGGACCGATGCGCAGCATCGGCGCGCGTCCGGCGCTGGCGGTTTTGGCTACTTTTGCCAAGACAAAAGTGGCTCGCGCGCATCGCGTGCGAAAGCTCTTGCCTGCAAAGCCCGAGCAAGTACGAACTTAATTACCCCCGCCCTTTATTTTCGAATGAATTGTTATACCTCACGCGCGTACTCTGCGAGAGAGATTTGATACGCAGCAACCGAAGCATTAAAGTCTTGTAGTGCATCTGTTAGCGCATTAGCATGCTCTCTACGTAGTGTCCCCGAGTGCCGGTATAGCTCTTTGAAGTCACCCTCAATCTTCGCAGCTCTGTCTCGCGCGCCTCTTATTTCTGCGAATAGATAATGGCATTTAGGGAAGTAAAGATCGGCGAGGGTGAATAAACGGGCTGCATTGACAGTCTTGGTACTGTTGATAGTTATATCCAAAGCTTGATTGTAGGTAAGTTGTCCTTCCATCACTTTGCGATAGGTGATGTAGTGGCCAACGACCGCTCCAGACCATTGATCTACTAGTTGGTAGATCTCCTCTAGACGAGTTCGAAGTGCTTCTTTCTGTTGCTTCTGGTCTTCGTGTCCCAGTCGCATTTGCAACTGCCGTTCGGCCGCCCGATTAGCCAGCCGAATACCAGACAACGTCGATAGAGCCGTTACAACAGCGGCCAGGACTGCGACAAATGGAATGAGATCACTGGCAGTCAAGATGGATAATTCCGCGAGGTATAACTAGTTAATAGAGGGCTAGGGAATAAACCTGACGCCGTTGTTCTAAGAACCATAGCACAGCGAAAAAGTGCATTCCGGCCCTGCTCGGACTCGTCTTTCCGGACGCCTCACCCCCACGTAATGAAAGGTGTCGTCAGCTCACGGAAGTTTGGATTCTCATTAGCACGATAAGCGTTAGCAATGTCTCCAATTAAGAAACCCACTGCCTGTTTCAGCCTTGGCGCGAGTGCCACACTCTCTAGTACAGTAAGAATGGCGGCAAGGTGGCTTTGACAAATCGGGTTCTTTAATTTCGAATTAATTTCAGGCCTGAATAAGCAAATTATGACTTGAGCCACTCCATGATCATCGAGAAGCGCGAAAAACTGGTCATACAAAGGTCGCCCACCAGGGCTGACGCCTTGGCAATAATTAAGCCCTCGACCGATCCTGCAATAAATTACTACGCGAGCCAACTTAGGGAATATATCCGATGGAATATCCGAAGTACTTGCAAAGTACGAAAGCACCTCCCGCATCACAGGCGGCTCATTGTAGAAATTATCCCTACCAACGTGGGCGTCCATCAGTCGCTCTGCGAGCAAATCTAACGCAACTATCCGCGCCGATAAAGTCTCATAACGCCGTCCACCAACAATATCTAAGAATTCCGAACCACGAGCAAGCTTATCTTGATCGAAGTTTGTTCGGTAACCATCAATAATAATTCCGATCCTGGTTCTCGCAGCATCAGAAGCACTGGAAAAAACTGCAGGGGCAAGCAGCGAAATATTCTTCCTTAGAACCTGCGATGTAGCCGGCGAAACAAAAATTCCAAAAAGTGAAATAAGTAGATTGTTGGCATGCGGCAAAGACAGGTTTTTAATTTCTTGCGAAAATCTAGACACCGATGCGGCATCAACTGGCGCAATTGCAGCCTTAATATTCTCAACTATCGACTTGATTCTGATTGCGGAATCTGAAAGAGGATCCTGAAGGACATCTTTAACACACGTCTCAAGCCAACCGAGCAGCTCAAATCCACCAATATTCTCTACATTAGGATGGGACGCCGCGACTTCATTCCGCATTGTTAGGATAAAATCCAACTTTCGATAAACGATGTCAGAAATAAGTTCAAGCTTTCTAGAGGTATCCAAAAGAACCGAATCCTTCAGTCCCGCCAGATCATCTTCACTCTTGTAGAACTCCCGATTTTTCCCGCCCACTGCAGCATCGAAAAACAACTCGACACCATAGATAACTGACTTTTTACGCAGGCTAATTACAACCTCATTCCAGATATAATTTAGTGCTGCATCAAAAAGACCTATCGCGGTCGCACCCAGAAACTTTGACAAATACCTAGATTGCGCCCTCTCAGCTTCAGGGATGGAGGAAATAAAAGCCGGCAGATTTTGGGCAACCACTTGCCGCTGCTCACTGCTAGCTATGATATTTTCAGTCGGGAGCCCGAGGGATTGCAGATAGTTCGAGAAAGTGGAGCTATCTACCGCCAGATTCGTCCCCGTGGCGGGAACCATGTTTGAATTCATCACCGGATCCTTGGAATTAATTTCTCGATCGCACTTCGAGCAGCCGCAGTTCAAGCTGCCACAAAAAGTAGGTTCACAGCTGAACCACTTATCCCTTCTTAACTATAAATTTCTGACACCTAAATCACCCGCACTTCGAATACCCACAATTCAAACAAGTCGCACACCCATCCATGATCACCAGCGCCTTGGTATTGCACTTATGACACATGCTGGCGCTCGGCGGGAAGCTGGCCCCATCCCCGGTCACCGCAATATCTTCCTCATGATCGGCCGTGCTGTTAGCCACAACGGCAGGCGCGGCGGCCTTGGCCACCGGCGCCGCTACGACATCACTGTTTTTTTTTGACCGGTCCTCGTACTGCTTGCGCTTGTCGGCCAGCAGCGCGCGGGTGTGCTCGCTCATGTCCGGGTCGTGCAGCAAGCCGATGGACTTCATGTGCTGTTCGACAATGGCGCCCAGCTCGGCCACCAGGGACGGCATGTACACGCCGCCGGCCTTGAAGTAGCCGCCGCGCGGGTCGAACACGGCTTTCATCTCGTCGACCACGAAGGTCACATCGCCGCCCTTGCGGAACACGGCGGACATGATGCGGGTCAGGGCCACGATCCACTGGAAGTGCTCCATGGACTTGGAGTTGATGAAGATCTCGAACGGGCGGCGGTGTTCGTGCTCGTTGCCAGCGTTGAGCACGATGTCGTTGATGGTCACGTAGAAGGCGTGCTCGACCATGGGCGACTTGATCTTGTAAGTGCTGCCGATCAGGACGTCAGGGCGCTCGATGCGCTCATGCATCTGGATGACTTCGGCCACGGGCAGTTCGGCCTCGGCGGCCGGCTGGGTGACCGACGCTGCTGCCACGGGCGGCGCGGCATCGCGCGCCTTGTCTTCCGGGGTGAGGACTGCGTAGCCCTTGATTTTCTGATCGATCTTGACGGCCATGGCCTTGGGTCCTGAATTACGAATGTGGAATGCGAGAGGGACACCGCGCCGCGCCGGGCGCACCCGATGCGGCGTGGAAGGGCCCACCGCGCGCGGCAGGCCTTTGGTGGATCAGACGGTCTTGCGCGCCATCTTCTTGGCGGGCGCCTTTTTGACCGCCGGGGCCGGCTTGGCTGGGGCCTGCTTGGCCGGCGCGGGCTTGGCTGGAGCCTTCTTGACCGCCGGCTTGGCCACGGCCTGGGTCGGCGCGGCCTTCTTGGCGGGGGCCTTGGCGACCTTGGCAGGGGCGCGCTTGGCGCCCACGCCCTTGGCCTTGAGGGCGGCAGCCTCGGCCTTGGCCGACGCGCTGGCGACGGTCAGCTTGTCCTTGGTGGTGGCCACGGTCTTCTTGACCGCCTTGGAGGCCTTGGCGGTGCGCTTGTTGACGGCCTTCTTGGCCAGGGCGAGCTTGTGGCTGACGGTCTTGGTCGCCTTGGCCGCGCGCTTGGCGAGCTTGTCGGCGGTGGCGCTGGCCGAGTCGGCCACGTTGGTGGCCAGTTCGGTGGTCTTGCCCTTTACGCTGCCGGCGGCGTCAGACAGCGTGGCGGTGATATCCGTTCCCTTGCTCATGTGCCCTCCAAAGGGCTGGAAGTTGATGACGACCACGATGCTAGTGCAGCGACGGTGAAGCGCGGGCGGTGCCCGCCCCCGGCCCCTGCGCTGCGCGAGGGGTCGGGACAAGAGGGACCTCAGAACGTGCCGTGACCCTTCTTAAAACTTGCCGTAATACCCTTCTTTCAGCGCATCGAACAGGTTGGCGGCGGTGTGCATCTCGCCGTCGTACTCGATCTGCTCGTTGCCCTTGACCTCCACCACCTGGCCGTCTTCCAGCTCGAAGCGGTAGGTGGTGTTCTCCAGGTCGGCTTCCTTGACCAGCACGCCCTGGAAGGCGGCCGGGTTGAAGCGGAAGGTGGTGCAGCCCTTCAGGCCCTGCTGGTAGGCGTAGCGGTAGATGTCCTTGAACGACTCGTAGGGGTAGTCGGTGGGGACGTTGGCGGTCTTGGAGATGGAGCTGTCCACCCACTTCTGCGCGGCGGCCTGGACGTCCACGTGTTCCTTGGGGTGGATGTCGTCGGCGGCGATGAAGTAGTCGGGCAGCCTGGCCTCGGCCTCCTCGGAGAACGGCATGGCCTTGGCGTTGACCAGCTCGCGGTAGGCCAGCAGCTCGAAGGAGAACACGTCCACCTTCTCCTTGGACTTCTTGCCCTCGCGGATCACGTTGCGGCTGTAGTGATGGGCGAAGGAGGGCTCGATGCCGTTGGAGGCGTTGTTGGCCAGGCTCAGGGAGATGGTGCCGGTCGGGGCGATGGAGCTGTGGTGCGTGAAGCGCGCGCCGACATCGGCCAGCTCGTCCACCAGTTCCGGGGCCACGGTGGCGATGCGCTGCATGTAGCGGCTGTACTTGGCGTGCAGCACCTTGCCTTCGATCTCCTGACCGACCTTCCAGCCGTCCTTCGCCATTTCCGGGCGCTGGCGCAGCATGGCGGCGGTGACCTGGAAGCGCTCTTCCATGATCGGGGCGGCGCCCTTCTCCTTGGCCAGGGACAGGCCGGTTTCCCAGCCGGCCACGGCCATGTCGCGGGCGATCTGTTCGGTGAACTCGCAGGACTCGGCGCTGCCGTACTTCATGCGCAGCATGGTCAGGGTGGAGCCCAGGCCGAGGAAGCCCATGCCGTGGCGGCGCTTGCGCATGATCTCCTGGCGCTGCTGCTCCAGCGGCAGGCCGTTGACCTCCACCACGTTGTCGAGCATGCGGGTGAACACGCGCACGACTTCCTTGTATTCCTCCCAGTCGAAACGCGCCTGGTCGGTGAACGGGTCGCGCACGAAGCCGGTGAGGTTGATCGAGCCCAGCAGGCAGGCACCGTAGGGCGGCAGCGGCTGCTCGCCGCAGGGGTTGGTGGCGCGGATGTTCTCGCACCACCAGTTGTTGTTCATCTCGTTGACCTTGTCGATCAGGATGAAGCCCGGCTCGGCGTAGTCGTAGGTGGAGACCATGATCATGTCCCACAGGTGGCGGGCGCGGATCTGCCCGTACACCTTGCAGGCCACCAGGCCGTCGTCGCGGGTGACGTAGGTCTCGGCATTGGGCCACTCGCGCCAGACCACCTGCTCGGCGTTGGCCAGGTCGATGTCGGCCTCTTCCTTCTTGTTGACCGGGAACACCAGCGGCCAGTCGGTGTCGTTTTCCACGGCCTGCATGAAGCCATCGGTGATCAGCAGCGAGAGGTTGAACTGGCGCAGGCGCCCGTCCTCGCGCTTGGCGCGGATGAAGTCCTTCACGTCCGGGTGGGACACATCGAAGGTGCCCATCTGCGCGCCGCGACGGCCACCGGCGCTGGACACGGTGAAGCACATCTTGTCGAAGATATCCATGAAGGACATCGGCCCGGAGGTGTAGGCGCCGGCACCGGCGACGAAGGCGCCCTTGGGCCGCAGCGTGGAGAACTCGTAGCCGATGCCGCAGCCAGCCTTCAGCGTGAGGCCGGCCTCGTGGACCTTCTCCAGGATGCCGTCCATCGAGTCGGTGATGGTGCCCGACACGGTGCAGTTGATGGTGCTGGTGGCCGGCTTGTGCTCCAGCGCGCCGGCGTTGGAGGTGATGCGGCCGGCGGGGATGGCGCCGCGGCGCAGCGCCCACAGGAAGCGCTCGTACCAGTAGGTGCGCTTTTCGACCGTGGGCTCGGCATCGGCCAGGGCGCGGGCCACGCGCTGGTAGGTGCCGTCGATGTCGGCATCGATGGCCACGCCGGCCTTGCTCTTCAGGCGGTACTTCTTGTCCCAGATGTCCTGGGACGCGGGCTGCATCGGGATGACGCGGGCCGCGTGTTCTTTCTTGACCGCCTCAAGGCGCACCGTGCTCATGGGTTGGAGCTCTCCCTAGTGAAAATGATGCCGCCGCGCGTGGGACGCACGGGAGGCGTGTTGATGGTGGTGCCGGGGCGTGGACCGCGGCTGCAGGGCGGCGTGCCGTGCCTCAGGGGCGGGCATGTGCAGGTGATGTCGATTGTGTTGGCGGGCTGGAACCCCGCGACCACCACCTGCTGCATGCGCCGTCTCCCCTGTGGCGCTGGGGTTCCCAAGCAAAACCCTACCGCTTGGGGCCGTCACGCGACCCCTTCGCTACATCTTGGGGCCGCAGGCCGAGGAAGTTAGCCCTGCCACGGGGGCGTGTCAACCGCGAAAAAGCGGTTCTGCGTGGAACCGTCAAAACCCGGTTCCATGACCCCCGAAAGGGGTGGGATCGGGCGTTTTCATTGAGGATTTAAGGGCTGGACATCACACTCGTTCAGGTTCGCCCATGCGGCGGCGCGCCATGGGCGGGCCACGGATGCGGCGCCGTCTCCCCATCCACTTCCAAGCCACGCCATGCGTCCCTTGCCGACCCTGTTCGCCCTGACCGCTGCCGCCGCTTTCGGTGGCTTTGTCGCCCTTGGCCTGTATCAGACCTTGGAGCATCCCGCCCAGGCCCGCGAGGACGCCCCGCCGACCAGCTCGGTGCTGCCGGCCGCCGCCGGGGCCGCGCTGCCCTCGGCCGTCGACGGCCGCGCGATGCCCTCGCTGGCGCCGATGCTCAAGCGGGTCACCCCGGCGGTGGTCAGCGTGTACAGCCGCCAGACCGTGCGCGTGGCCAGTCCGCTGGGTCCGTTCGGCCAGCTGTTCGGGATTCCCGACATCCCGCGCGAGCGGGTGCAGCGCGCGTTGGGCTCGGGCGTGATCATCGATGCCAAGCGCGGCCTGATCCTCACCAACCACCACGTGGTGGAAAACGCCGACGGCGTATCGGTCACCCTCAACGACGGGCGCACGGTGGAGGCCGAGTTCCTGGGCTCGGACCCGGACACCGACGTGGCCCTGATCCGCATCCCGCCCAAGGACCTGACCCAGATCCCGCTGGGCGACAGCGACCAGCTGCAGGTCGGCGATTTCGTGGTGGCCGTGGGCAACCCGTACGGGTTGGGGCAGACGGTGACCTCGGGCATCGTCTCGGCGGTGGGCCGCAGCGGCATCCCGGTGGCCGGCTTCCAGAACTTCATCCAGACCGACGCGTCGATCAACCCGGGCAATTCCGGCGGTGCGCTGGTCAACCTGGAAGGCCAACTGGTCGGCATCAACACGGCCAGCTTCAACCCTTCAGGCTCGATGGCCGGCAACATCGGCCTGGGGTTCGCCATCCCGATCGACCTGGCCCGCAACATCGCCGAGCAGCTCTACACCAACAAGGGCGTGGTCAAGCGCGGCACCCTGGGCGTGACCACCCAGGACGTGACCCAGAAGCTGGCCGACGCGCTGGGCATGGACGCGCCACGTGGCGCCTTGGTGACCGGCATCTATCCCGATTCGGCCGCCGCCGCGGCGGGCATGCAGCCCGGCGATGTGGTGCTGCAGGCCAACGGCCAGCGCATCGACAACGGCGCGGCGCTACACAACTTCGAGGGCCTGCAGGGCGTGGGTAGCAAGGTGACGCTGACGCTGCGCCGCGATGGCAAGCCGCTCACCCTCACCGCCACGCTCAAGGAACAGCTGCGCGAGGCCAATGGCGCGGACCTGGATGCGCGGCTGGCGGGGGCGACCTTCGACGAACTGGACGAGGCCACCCGCCAGCAGTTGCGCGGCATGGGCGCCAACGGCGGCGTGCAGGTCAGCCAGGTGCAGCCGCGCAGCCGCGCGTGGAACAACGGCCTGCGCCAGGGCGACATCGTGTTCGCCGGCAGTGGCGGCAACTTCAGCGACCTGGCGGGCTTCCGCGCCAGCCTGCGCGACACGCCGCGCCAGTTGGTGTTGCGGGTGCTGCGTAATGGCGAGGACGGCCAGTTGCTGATGCGCTAAGGGCGCGGCCGAACTAACAGGGCGTTCATGCGGTCGTGCGGTAGATTCAAAACGTACCGTTGCATCCACAGACACGGAGAAGACCACCATGAGCGATCCCAATCCCACCCTCGGCACCGCTGCCCACAGCGCCGCCGCCTCCACCGCCGCCGATCAGATGAAGGCCAACCTGGGCGAGGCCGGTTCGCACCTGAAGTCCGCGGCCGCGGCCGCCAGCGAAGCCGTGCGCGGCGCCGCCGGCGTGGCCGGTGACGAACTCAAGCTGGGCAAGGCGCAGCTGAAGTCCGAACTGTCCGACAGCGCCCTGGCCGGCATCAGCGCGGCCGAATTCGGCGGCGAAGCCGCGCGCGAACAGATGGACGCGCTGATGGACAAGGGCCGCGACCTGATCGACAGCGCCGCCGAAGTCATTCGCGAGCGCCCCCTGACCGCCTTCGGCGTGGCCCTGGCCACCGGCTGGGTGATCGCCAAGCTGGGTCGTCGCGGCGACTGATCCGACGTCGACGCGAGGGGAACGCGTGAGCGACAACGCGCATCAAGAGCAGGCGTCGGCCGATGCGGCCACGCCATCGCTGGAAGACAGCCTGCGCCAAGTTGGCCGCTCCGGAAAGGCGGGGCTGAGCTCGGCGTGGGACACTGCCCGCGCCCTGCGCAAGCTTGCCATGGCCGACTTCGCACTGGCGCGCGTCGCCATGGCGCGCGCGATGGTGTGGATGTCGGCGGCCGCAGTCTTCGGCGTCTGCACCTGGTTGCTGTTGATGGGCGTGTTGATCGCCCTGCTCCAGCACAACGGGTTCTCGTGGTTGGCCTCGGTGTCCATCGCCGCAGGGTTGAGCCTGGCGATGACGATCCTGGGCGTGGTGCAGACCTTGCGCTATTTCGAGTTCACCCGCATGGAAGCCACCCGCCGTCAGCTCAAGGCGATGGGGATTGGTGATGATGACGAGGATGAAGACGAAGACACCCCTGGTGTGAGCGGCACGCCAGTCCCGCAGGCGCCCGCACCCGCGCCGGCCGGCGTGGCCGAGGGAGGCCGCCCATGAAGTTCGCCAAGCTGCGGCATCGCGTGGCTCGCGCCGAGACCCTGGTCGAGGGCCGGCGCCAGCAGACCATCGACAATGCCGGCGCGCTGGTGACCCACTGGAAGCGCAGTTGGACGCCCTGGCGCATCGTCCTGGTGGGCCTGGGCGTGGGCTATTTGACCGGCAGCTCGCGTCCTTCCCGGGTCATGGGCGCGACCAAGTGGCTGCGCGTGGTGAGCATGGTGTCTGGCATGTTCACCACGCTGCAGGCCTCGATGGCCGCCTGGCAGGCCGACCAGGCCGCGGACAAGGCCGACGAGGCCGCCGACAGCGCCCAGGACGCCGCGCAGGCCACCCAGAACACCCAAGCCGCCGCCGGTGTCGCCGCCGCGCAGGCCGCCCGCCACGCCGCCAGCACTGGCGCGGGCCCGGCACGCGACGTCCCACCGCGCGCCGCGCAAGGGCCGGGCTATGCCCCGCCTTTGGACGAGCACGGGGAAACCGAACGCTGGACCGCCCATCCGCCGCAGCCGGCGGAAGCCGCCACCCACCTCTCCGAGCGGTGAACGCCCTGGACGCAGATCTGGCGGCCCCCGAGGCCGACCCGGCGCCCGCGCCGCCCCCGCCCCGCCCGCGCGGTCCGTTGTCACTGGTGATCCTGGCGTTCCTGGCCTGCGGCTTCACCCTGTGGGTGGCGCAGGCGGTGATCCTGCCGGTGCTGCTGGCGTGCTTCCTGGCACTGGTGGGCAATCCGATGATCCGCGGCCTGCAGCGGCTGTACCTGCCCCGCTTCGTCGGGGCGGTGCTGGTGTTGGTGCTCGGCCTGGCGGCGGCCGGCGCGCTGGCCTACCAGCTGGTTCCGCCCGCCGCCGCCTGGGCCAAGGCCGCGCCACGTGAACTGCGCCAGCTGGCGCCCAAGCTACGCGCGCTGACCAAACCGGTCTACGACGCCAACGAGGCCGCCGAGAACTTCGCCCGCGCCGCCGCCGGCGACACCGGGCGCCGCCCGCAGGTGATGCGCACGGCCGAGGACCCGTTCCGCAAGCTGACCACCACCCCACGCATGCTGGCCTCGGTACTGGCGGTGGTGCTGCTGACGTTCTTTTTCATGGTCTACGGCGAGAACCTGCAGCGGCATGCCATCGCGCTGCTGCCCAAGCGCCAGCAGCAGAAGCTCACCGTCGGGATCCTGCAATCGATCGAACGTTCGGTCTCGCGCTATGTCCTGACCATCACCATCATCAACGCGGTGGTCGGCCTGCTGTTCGCCGGGGCGCTGTACCTGCTGGAATTCCCCATCGCCGACGCGCTGTTGTGGGGCACGCTGGTGGCCATCCTCAACTTCGCCCCTTACGTGGGGCCGCTGGCCGGCATGGTGATGATGCTGGTGGTCGGCCTGACCACCTTCGACGACGCGTGGACCTCGCTGCTGCCGGCGGCGATCTACCTGGGTCTGCACACGCTGGAAGGCCAGTTGGTCACCCCGATCATCCTGGGCCGGCAGATGCGTCTGTCGCCGCTGATCCTGATCCTGGCTCTGATGGTATTCGGCTCGCTGTGGGGGATCATCGGCCTGCTGCTGGCGGTGCCGATGTTGGTGTGCATCAAGTTGGTGCTGGCGCAGGTGCAGGGGTTGGAGGGTTGGGCGCGGTTGATGGAGTAGGCGCCGCTTCCGAGCGGCCCTGACCAGCACAAGGCTTGTCCCTTGCGGTTGCGGTTGCGGTTGCGGTTGCGGTTGCGGTTGCTGTTGCTGTTGCTCGTCAGCCTTTGCCTTTGCCTTTGCCTTTGCCTTCGACGTTGGCTCCACCTGACCGAGCCGTAAAGCGCGCCGAGCACCGCAGCAAAGCAGGGCCGAAGAGGCGCCCTGTTTGAGCGAAGCGAGTTTGGGCGCCGTGCCCTGCTTTGCGAGGAGCGCAGGGAACCGATGCGCAGCATCGGCGCGTGTCCGGCGAGAAGCGGTTTTGCCTTCTTTTGCCGCGACAAAAGAAGGTCGCGCCCGAAGGGCGTGAAAGCTTTTGATCCTGCTTGCAGCTTCAAGCCCGCACAGCGGAAGCATTGCCATTTGGCTCACGACTCAAAAGGGATCGCGCCCATGGCGCGACAGGTGCAAGGCTTTCGCGCTTGCAGCGCGACAGGTGCAGAGCTTTCGCGCTTACAGCGCGAGTGACTTTTGTCGCGGCAAAAGTCACCAAAACCGCTACTCGCCGGACACTCGCCGCCGCTACGCGGCGGTCCCCTGCGCTTCTCGGAAGTCAGGGCACGTCGCCCAAACTCGCTGCGCTCAAACAGGGCGACTCTTCGGCCCTGACTTCCTGCGATGCTCGGCTCGCTTTACGGCTCAGACAGGGAAAGCAAAAAGCCAAACCAAAGGCAAAAGCAAAGGCAAGGCAAGGGCAAGGGCAAGGGCAAAGGCAGATCAATGCATCCGGAACCGCCAAGCAACCTCAAACCCCCTTCAAGGCCCGCCTGCGCCCGGCAGGCTAAAATAGTGGGATGAATTTCGATATCCGCGCCGTCACCCTGGACCTGGACGACACCCTGTGGCCGTTCGCGCCGATCGGGGCGCGCATCGAGCAGGCCCTGCATGCCTGGCTGGAAACCCACAGCCCGGCCACCGCCCAGCAGTTCCCCATCGAGGCGATGCGCCAGGTCCGCGAACGGGTGTTTGCCGACAATCCACACCTGCTGCATGACCTGTCGGCCATGCGCCGGCTCACTCTGGAACACGCCCTGCGCGAGAGCGGTGCCGACCTGGCCCTGCTGGACCCGGCCTACGAGGTGTTCTATGCCGAACGCAATCGCGTGGAGTGCTACCCCGACGCGGTGCACGCCCTGGAACGCATCGCCGCGCGACTGCCGGTGGCGGCGCTGACCAACGGCAATGCCGACCTGGCGCGCTGTGGCCTGGACCAGCACTTCGTGTTCCAGCTGGGCTCACGCGAGCATGGCGCGGCCAAGCCGCAGGCCAGCATCTTCCATGCGGCCTGCACGCAGCTGGCATTGCCGCCGGCGCAGGTGCTGCACGTGGGCGACCACATGCTGATGGACGTGGCCGGCGCGGCAAGGGCGGGCCTGCGCGCATGCTGGCTCAACCGCATCGGTGCGCAATGGGCCATCGACGACGTGCGGCCGGACCTGGAGTTCACCACCCTCACCGCGCTGGCCGACTGGCTCGACGCCCACCTGGATACCAAGGACACTGCCGCCGCATGAGCCAGACCGCCTTCATCGAGGACACCACCACCGCCTGCCTGCCGCTGCACGTGCTGCAGCGCGAGCAGTTCCAGGACTGGTGCGCCACCCAGCCCGGCGCGACCGTGGCGTGGCTGCAGGCACAGGGCTTCAACGCGGCCCCGGGCACGCTGGCCCTGCTGCCCGGCGCCGATGGCCTGGCGGGCGCGGTGCTGGCCATCGGCGATGCCGCCGATCCGCTGTCCTATGGCCATGCGCCGATGGGCCTGCCGCCGGGCAGCTGCTGGCGGGTCGAGGGGAACGTGCTCTCCGACGAGGCGCGCGCGGCGCTTGAACTGGGCTGGGGCCTGGGCGCGTATCGCTTCGACCGCTACAAGACCCCGCTGCGCGCACCGGCGCTGCTGCAGGTCGCCGCTGGCGCCAGCCGCACCCGGGCGCTGCTGGCCGCGTGCCTGCGCGTGCGCGACCTGGTCAACACACCGACCGAGGACATGGGTCCGGCCGACCTGGAAGCGGTGGTCCGCCAGATCGGCGCCCATCACGCCGCCCAGGTGGAGGTGATCGAAGGCGCTGACCTGCTGGCGCACAACTTGCCGGCCATCCACGCGGTCGGCCGCGCCTCGCATCGCGCGCCGCGCCTGATCGCGCTGCGCTGGGGCCCCGACGACGCCCCCAAGGTCACCCTGGTCGGCAAGGGCGTGTGCTTCGACACCGGCGGGCTGGACATCAAGCCGGCCGACGGCATGCGCAACATGAAGAAGGACATGGGCGGCGCGGCGCATGCGATCGCCCTGGCCGAGCTGGTCATGGACCAGCAGTTGCCGGTGCGGCTGACCCTGCTGGTGCCGGCGGTGGAGAACGCCATCGGCCCGGACGCCTTCCGTCCCGGTGAGGTGATCGCCACCCGTGCCGGCATCAGCGTGGAGATCGACAACACCGACGCCGAGGGCCGGGTGATCCTGTGCGATGCGCTGGCCTATGCCGGCGAGGACCAGCCCGAGCTGCTGCTGGACTTCGCCACGCTCACCGGCGCGGCGCGCATCGCGCTGGGGCCGGAGCTGCCGGTGTTGTTCTCCAACGACGACGCGCTGGCCAACGCCTGGCTGGCGGCGGGCGAGCAGACCCGCGATCCGCTGTGGCGCCTGCCGCTGTGGCGTCCCTACCTGCGCTACCTCACCAGCCATGTGGCCGACCTGGCCAATGCCGGCTCGCGCATGGCCGGCGCGGTGACCGCGGCGCTGTACCTGGAGCGCTTCGTCCCGGCCGGGACGCCGTGGGCGCATCTGGACGTGTATGCATGGAACGACGGCGATCGCCCGGGCCGCCCGGCCGGCGGCGAGGCCATGGCCCTGCGTGCGGCCTTCGAGATGCTGCGCGCCCGCTACGCGGGCTGATCGCCCACGGCGGCGAAGGATTCTGGAAAGCGCTCAGCCCCCGGCAAGGCATTCGGGCGTGGCGCGATCAGACTCAGCTGGCGCCCGTGCTACTGGAAGGAGTCACCAGGGTGTGGACCGAGTGGCCGCTCTCGACCCGGTTACGGCCACGCGCCTTGGCCCGGTACAAGGCCCGGTCGGCGTGGCTCACCAAGGTCTCCGGGTCGCCACCATCGGCCGGGAAGCAGGCCAGGCCGATGGACACCGTCACCGCCGGCAGATCCTTGCCCAGGTGCTGGACGCGCAAGGCATGCACGGCCTCGCGGATCTGCTCTGCCCGCTCCAGGGCTGCCTGCGGTGAGGCTTCGGGCAGGATCAGGGTGAACTCTTCGCCACCGTAACGGCAGGCGATGTCTTCCTGGCGCGAGAGCGTCTGCAGGAGTTGACCGAAACCGGCCAGCAGCGCGTCGCCGCCTGGATGGCCATGGGTGTCGTTGAAGCGCTTGAAGTGGTCCACATCCAGCATCATCACCGCCAGCGGCAGGTTGCGGCGCTCGCAGCGGGCCAGCTCACGCGACAACGATTCCTCCAGATAGCGACGATTGAACAAGCCGGTCAGCGGTTCACGGATGGACTGAATGCGCAGGCGGTCCTGCAACTGCAGATTGGACAGCGCCATGGCCAGCTGTTCGGCGACGGTTTCGATCAGCTGGACGCGGCCCAGAAACTCGCCGTCGTTGGCCGATACATACAGGAAGCCCAACTGATTGCCCTGTGCATTGAGCGGGATGCAGGCGGTGGCTCCTTCGGTGGATTCGATGTGCTTGCAGCGCACCGTATCCGCTGGACCGCGTGCCAATTGCGACTGGCCGCGTCGCAAGGCCCAGCAGTGCTCGTGTGGCAGCATCTGCGCGCTGGGCACTACATGCTCGCCCCATTGCGCCATGGCTTCGGCGTAATCCTGCGAAGCGCGGATGCGGTAGATCGTGCCGCCGGTGCCAGGCAGCAGTCGCGTCATCAGCTGGATGGTCAGGTCCAGGGCTTCTTCGGGGCGCACGCAGCTTTGCAGCATGCTGGCGAAATGACTCAGCTCACGCAGGTCGGCGCCGGTATGTTCCAGCTCCTCCACCGTGCTGATCAAGCGCGCATTGCTGGCGATGGTTTCGCGTTCGGCCTGGTCGCGGCCGCGGATTTCGCGCAGCATCAGGACATACACCATTGCGATCACCGCGATGCCGGCAGGAATCCCCGCCAGGGCCAGGGCCCTGAGCAGCAGCGCGCTCCGGTCACTGGAAGCCGCGCGTCCGCGCAACAGCTCGCGCTCGGCCTGGCGGGCGGTCCGCATCTGAAGACGGATGGCGTCGGAGGTGGCCTGGGCGTGGGCACCAATGGCCTGCTGCGCGGCGGTCTGTCCCTGGGTCCGATAGATGTCCAGCACCTGGTCGGTCTGGCGCAGGCGCTGATCGATCAGGGCGCGCAGATCGCGGACTCGCCCAAGTTGCTCGGGATTGTCCCGGATCAGCCATTCAAGTTCGGCGAACTGATCCGGCAGCTGGCTTTTTCCCAGCTGATAACTCGCCAGGTAGTCCACCTGCCCGGTCAGCAGGAAGCCACGCTGGGCCGACTCTGCATCGCGCAATCGCGCTTCGATTTCGTCGATCCGTGCAATCACTTCGTTGGTGTGCGACACCCACCGGGCATCCTCGGCGAAGCGCTCGGTGCCACGCAGAATGCCCAGACCGACGACCACGAAGATGGCCGTGGCCAGCAGCGGGCCAACCTGATTGGTGATACGACGAAGAGAGATCATGAAAACGTCTTAGCAATGCGTGTGCCAATTTTAGGACGGGGCCAACGCGCCGGGCACCGAACAAACCGGCGCCGCATCACTGTTTCCGCAGAAAAACGCTTTCAGAGCCAGCCCTTCTGCCGGGCCAGGCGATAGGCCTCGATGCGATTGCCGACCCCCAGTTTGCTGATCGCTTCGGACAGGTAGTTGCGCACGGTGCCATGCGAGAGGTGCAGACGGATGGCGATCTCCGCGGCGGTCAGGCCCTCGCCGGCCAGACGCAGCGCCTGGCGCTCGCGCTCGCTCAAGGGATCGGTTTCCGACCAGGCTTCCAGCGCGAGTTCCGGGGCGATGGCGCGGCCACCGCGATGCACGCTGCGCAGGGCATCGGCCAAGTGCTCGGGCGGCGCGTCCTTGAGCAGGTAGCCAGCCACGCCGGCATCCAGCGCGCGACGCAGGAAGCCCGGCCGGGCGAAGGTGGTGACGATCACCACGCGCGTAGGCAGTGCATGGCGCTGCACCCGCTGGGCCAGTTCCAGCCCGGACAGGCCAGGCATCTCGATGTCGGTGACCAGCACGTCCGGCCGCAGGCGCTGCAGCTCACGCCAGGCGGCCTCGCCATCGGCCGCCGCCGCCAGCACGTCGATGTCGGCTTCCAGGCCCAACAGCGCAGCCAGTGCGCCGCGGACCATGGCCTGGTCCTCGGCCAGCAGGACGCGGATCACGGGGTGTTGTCGGTCATCGGCATGGTCGGATTCTAGCGTCCGGGGGTGTGGCGGCTGCTGTTGTGGGAGTCGCCATGGCGACGATGAGCTTTACCCGAACAGCTTCATCGCCGCCATGGCGGCTCCCACGGATGGGCCGTTGCGGCAACCGATGCCGGCCGTGGCACCCGCGCCAGCACCGTGGTGCCGCTGCCGCGCGCGGTTTGAGGCTTCTGTGGGAGTCGCCACGGCGACGACAGGCGTTACCCGGCCAGCTTCATCGCCGCCATGGCGGCTCCCACGGATGGGGCCGTTGCGGCAACCGATGCCGGTCGCGGCACCTGCACCAGCACCGTGGTGCCGCTGCCGCGCGCGGCTTGAGGCTTCTGTGGGAGTCGCCATGGCGACGATGAGCTTTAGCCGGGTAGCTTCATCGCCGCCATGGCGGCTCCCACGGCATGGTTTGCGGCAACCGATGCCGGCCGTGGCACCCGCGCCAGGACCGTGGTGCCGCTGCCGCGCGCGCCTTCGACCTGCAGCGTGCCGCCCAGCGCCTGCACGCGGGCGCGCATGCCGTCCAGGCCGTTGCCCGGCACCATGTCACCCCCGCGGCCGTCGTCGTGGATGCGCAGCGACAGGGCCGCGTCGTCGCCCGCCACGGCGACCTGCACCGCGCGCGCCCGTGCGTGCCGCTGCACATTGGTCACCGCTTCGCGCAGGACCAGGGCGAAGGCGGTTTCCACCGCAGGCGGGAGCGGCGCGTCGTCGAGGTGGTAGCGCAACGCCACACCACAGGATTCCAGCAGCAGCCGGGCCGAGGCCAGCTCGGCCGCCAGCTGGGCCGAACGGATGCCGCTGACCGCGCGCCGCACCTGGGCCAGTGCCTCGCGCGAGACACTGCTGACCTCAAGCATCTCGCGTCGTGCGGCGTCCGGGTCACGCTCGACCAGGCGCACGGCCAGGTCGGACTTCAACGCCACCAGCGAGAGCGTGTGGCCGAGCAGATCGTGCAGGTCGCGGCCGATGCGCTCGCGCTCGGCCACCGCGGCCAGGCGCCGCACCTCCTCGTGGCTCAGGCGCAGGGCGGCGTCCTTGTGCCGGTTGAGCTGCTGCACGCCGATCACCGCGCCGGTCCCCAGGACCGAAATCGGCAACCACACCAGCATCTGCCACGGATACCCCAGCCACAAGGCACAGGCCAGGAATGCCAGGTTGAGCAGGATCAGCAGACCGAGGTAGCGGCGCAGCGAATGCGGCCCGTCGATGGACAAGCTCAGGCAGCCGAACACGAAGTAGCTGATGCCGGAGGGATACACCGGCAGCAGGGCCGTGCTCATCACGATCATCGCCAGCGCATAGCGATTGCTGGTGCGCCGCGAACGCAGCAGGGTCATCGCATACAGGAACAGGAACGTGGGATAGGACAGCAGCGTCCACCCTGCCCAGAACAGGTTGTAGCCGCCATTTCCGAACAGCGGCACCACGAACACCCAGGCCGACCACAGCAGGTGCACCGCCTCGGTCCAGGGCGACTTGCCCTGGCGCATGCGCTCGGCGGCATCGGAATCGGCGTCCGGGGTGAACCAGGCGGGCAGCGGGCGAGGAATCATGGCGAAGGACGCACGGGCATGCGCCGATCTTGCCACCCAGATGCAGACCACGCGCGCGCAGCGCTCATGCGCGCTGCAGCCGGCGCCGGGCCAGGCCTAAGCAGGCGGCGGTCACTACGATCAGCACCAGCACATGCAGCCAGGCCGGGTGCCCCCCGTCCTGGCCCACCACTTTCAGCGCCAGCTGGCCCAGGTGCCAGGCCGGCCAGAGCGGTGCGATCTGGCCGAAGAAGGGCGGCAACACCGACAACGGCAGCCACAGGCCGGACAGCAGCGCCAGGGGCAGGTAGACCAGATTGACCACCGCCGGTGCACCACTGCCGCTGACCAGCGTGCCGATCAGCAGACCCAGCGCGCAGAACGGCAGCACGCCCAGCACATCGATCGCCAGCAACGTGGCCATCTGCGCCAGCGACAGCTGCACGCCGCCCAGCACGCGCCCGGCCAGCATCAGCAGGACGCCGATGCAGGTGGCAAACAACATCGCCATCACCATCTTGGCGGCCAGCGGCGCACCGGCCGGGACCGGCAATGCGCGCTTGAGGCTCAGCAGGCCGCGTTCGCGATCCAGCGCCAGGCTGACGCCGAAACCGAACAGGCCAGGTCCCATCACCCCGAACACGCTGTAGCTGGCCATCAGGTAGCGGCTGGCGTCGGGGTTGGCGCGATTGAGCAGCACGCCGAACAGCAGGTAGAACATCAGCGGAAAGATCAGTGTCGGCAGCGCGAACGAGGGCGTGCGCAACAGGCGCAGGCATTCGTAGCGCGCCTCGTGCAGGTATAGGCGCAGCGTGGAGGGTGCGTTGGGGACGGTGGCGTTCATGCGGCTTCCCGGGTGATGGCGAGAAATGCGTCGGCCAGGCCGGCGCGTTGGATTTCCAGGTCGCACAGCTGTGGATCGTCCCGCAGCAAGCGGGCGACCACCGCTTCGGCCGGTTCGGCGTGGATCTCCAGCACCGCGCCGTCGCGACGCGCGGCGCGCACGCCGGGCCAGTCCAGCACCGCTTCGGGATCGATCGCAGTCTGCGCGCGGATGCAGCGCTGCAGCACCCGGGCACGGATCTGGGCCACGCTGCCCTGGGCCACGATGCGCCCGGCCTGCAGGACCACCACCTCGTCGGCCAGGGCCTCGGCTTCCTCCAGGTAGTGCGTGGTCAGCAGCACCGCGCAGCCGGCGGCGGCCAGGGTGCGGATGCCGGTCCACAGCTGCTGCCGCGCCTCGATGTCCAGACCCGTCGTGGGCTCGTCGAGAAACAGCACCCGCGGCCGGCCGCAGATGGCCAGGGCGAACTGCACCCGCCGCTGCTGTCCACCGGACAGCTGCCCGTAGCGACGCCGCAGCAGGCCATCGAGCCCGGCCATGCCCACGCAGTCGGCCACGCTCAGCGGCGCGGCGTAGTAGCCGCGCACCAGGGCGAGCAGTTCGCCCACGCACAGGGTCTCGGGCAGCGCGGCCTGCTGCAGCATCACCCCGACCGCATGGCGCGCGGCCAGTTGATCGGGGGGCCGGCCGCACAGGCGCGCTTGCCCGGCATCGGGTTGTTGCAGGCCCAGCAGCAGGGACACCGCCGTACTCTTGCCAGCGCCGTTGGGGCCCAACAGCGCGAGCACGCGCCCGGGTTCCAACGCCAGGTCCAGCCCGTCGAGGGCCAGCTGCGCGCCATAGCGTTTATGCACCGCGGCCAGGCGGGCCGGTGAAGCGGTCATCTCGATCGAGGACATGGACGTATCTGCGGTTACCGGACGATGCGGGTAGCCTGCGCCCCGGGGAAGGGGTGACATCAGTGCGGGCCATCATCCAATCGAGATGACAGCTGTCACTGGCCCGCGCACGGGCCGCTGCGCATCCTGATGCCCGACATGTTGTGACTTCCGGCAACTTGGTGCGAACCATCCGGTCGGTCACATTCCTGCTTCGACGACGTCATCCATGGACCTATGAACGCTTCCGCCGAACTGTTGAAAGAGCTACGCATCGACCGCAGCAAGGCGCCGCCCCCGCCCTCGCGCAAGGGGCTGTGGATCACGCTCGTCGTCCTGGTGGTGCTGGCGCTGCTGGCGGCCATCGCCTGGTGGATGCTGGGCCGGGCCAAGCCGGTCCCGGTGCGCACCGCAACGGCGGTGGCCATGGGCAGCGGCGGGTCGCAGTCCGCCTCGGTGCTCGATGCCACCGGCTATGTGGTGGCGCGGCGCATCGCCACGGTGTCGGCGCAGATCACCGGGCGCGTGGAAGAGGTGATGATCGAGGAAGGCCAGCACGTGGACGAAGGCCAGGTCCTGGCGCGCCTGGATCCGATCAATGCCGATGCCGAGCAGCGCCTGGCGCGTTCGCAGATGGCATCGGCCCAGAGCCAGGTGCAGAACGTGCAGGCCCAGCTCACCCAGGCCCAGGCCGAGGCCGGACGCCTGCAGTCGCTGGTCAAGCAGCAGCTGGTCTCGCGCTCGCAGTACGAGCAGCAGGTCGCCACGCGCGATGCGCTGCGCGCCCAGCTGGAAACCGCGCGCCGCAACGTGCAGGTCGCACGCGACCAGCTGAAGATCTCCGACATCGGCAAGGACTACACCGTGGTGCGCGCGCCGTTCTCCGGGGTGATCACCGCCAAGGCCGCCCAGCCTGGCGAGATCGTCTCGCCGCTGTCGGCCGGCGGCGGCTTCACCCGCACCGGCATCGGCACCATCGTGGACATGGACTCGCTGGAGGTCGAAGTGGACGTGGGCGAGGCCTATATCGGCCGCGTGCAGCCCAAGATGCCGGTGGAAGCCACGCTCAACGCCTACCCGGACTGGAAGATCCCGGCCGAGGTCATCGCGGTGATCCCCACCGCCGACCGCGGCAAGGCCACAGTCAAGGTGCGCATCGCGTTGAAGGTGAAGGATCCGCGCATCGTCCCGGAGATGGGCGTGAACGTGAGCTTCCTGGAAGCCGCGCCAAAGCAGCAGGACGCCACCCCGCCGGGCGTGCGCGTGCCGGCCGCCGCGGTCACCGAGCGCGATGGCGCGCCGGCCGCATTCGTGGTGAACGCAGGCAAGGTGGAGCAGCGCACGCTCAAGGCGGGCGCCACGCTCGCCAACGACCGCCAGATCCTCGGCGGCCTGCAGGCGGGCGAAACCGTGGTCCTGGACCCACCGCCGACACTCAAGGATGGCGACGCGGTGGACACCACCGCCGGCGCCGGCACGTAACCATCGCGCCATTGCGCGGCGCCAGGATGTCGAGGCGCCGCATGTTCGACCGTCGTTCGTAACGCAGCAGTCGCGCCGGAGTCGGACCTTCCGTGCGCATGCCGTCCTTCCGATCGGGCCCGTCCACCCGAGCAGACCGCACGAGGCAACGCCATGACGTCCCTGGTTTCCATCCGCAACCTCACCAAGACCTACCAGCGTGGCCCGGAAAAAGTGCACGTGCTGCATGGGCTGGATCTGGACATCGCCGCCGGCGACTTCGTCGCGCTGATGGGGCCTTCCGGCTCGGGCAAGACCACCCTGCTCAACCTGATCGGCGGGCTGGATACGGCCAGCGCTGGCCAGATCGAGATCGACGGCCAGCATCTGGAGTCCATGTCCGCCGGGCAGCTGGCGCAGTGGCGCAGCGACCATGTCGGCTTCGTGTTCCAGTTCTACAACCTGATGCCGATGCTGACCGCGCAGAAGAACGTCGAGTTGCCGCTGCTGCTCACCCATCTGTCAGGCGCGCAGCGCAAGCGCAATGCGGAAATCGCGCTCACCCTGGTCGGTCTGGCCGACCGCAAGTCGCACAAGCCCAACGAGTTGTCCGGCGGCCAGCAGCAGCGCGTGGCCATCGCCCGCGCCATCGTGTCCGACCCCACCCTGCTGATCTGCGACGAGCCCACCGGCGACCTGGACCGCAACAGCGCCGAGGAGATCCTGGGCCTGCTGCAGATGCTCAACCGCGAGCACGGCAAGACCATCGTGATGGTCACCCACGACCCCAAGGCGGCCGAGTACGCCAGCCACACCCTGCACCTGGACAAGGGCGTGCTGGTCGAACAGCCCACCCACGCGTAAGGAGCCGGCCATGAAATACCTGCACCTGGTCTGGGCCGCGCTGCTGCGGCGCAAGACCCGCACGATCCTCACGCTGGTCTCGATCCTGGCGGCGTTCCTGCTGTTCGGCCTGCTCAACGGCGTGCGCGAAAGCTTCGCCCAGGCCGGCCAGAGCGCGCTGGGCGCCAAGCGCCTGCAGACCGGTTCGCGCCTGTCTTTCATCGATACCTTGCCGCTGTCGCTCAACGACCGCATCGCGCGGGTCGACGGGGTGACCAAGGTGACCTACGCCAACTGGTTCGGCGGCGCCTACCAGGACGCGCGCAACCAGATCTTCAGCTTTGCGGTGGCACCCAACTACCTGGATCTGTATCCGGAGATCGAGGTCGATCCAGCCCAGCGCGAGGCTTTCGCCAATACCCGCACCGGCATCCTGGTCGGGCAGGCGTTGATGAAGCGCTTCAACTGGAAGGTCGGGCAGAAGATCCCGCTGATCTCGACCATCTTCCCCAACAGTGACGGCAGCAAGAACTGGGCGTTCGACATCGTCGGCGTCATGCGCGGCGCCGAGAGCAGCACTTCGGGCTGGGACGACCAGATGATCCTGATGCACTACAAGTACTTCGAGGAGTCCTCGCCCTACGTCGACGGCGACGTGGGCTGGTACGTAGCCGGCGTGGCCGATCCCAACCAGGCCGATCGCGTGGCCAAGGCCATCGACGCGCTGTCGGTCAACTCCGACCACGAGACCAAGACCCAGACCGAATCGGCAGCGATGGCCTCGTGGATGAAGCAGACCGCCGACATCGGCCTGATCGTCGGCTCGATCATGGGCGCGGTGTTCTTCACCCTGCTCCTGCTCACCGGCAACACGATGGCGCTGGCCGTGCGCGAGCGCACCGCCGAGTTGGCCGTGCTCAAGGTGCTCGGCTTCCGCGATGGCGCGGTGCTGGCCCTGGTGCTGGCCGAGTCGGTGCTGCAGGTGGTGCTGGGTGGGGTGATCGGACTGGGCATCGCCGCCGTGCTGGGCCCGATCCTGACGGCCGGCAGCGGCGGGATGCTCAACCTGCCGCCAGTCGGCCTGCACAGCTGGGCACTGGGCCTGACGCTGATGGTGGGCATTGGGCTGCTGGTCGGCCTGCTGCCCGCGCTGCGCGCCGGGCGTTTGAACATCGTCGATGCCCTGGCCGGGCGCTGAGGAGACCTGACATGCGCTTCCTGAAATCCCTTGCTCGCGGCGTGGGGCTGTTCGTCGTCGTGCTGATCGGCCTGGCGGCCTGGCTTGGCCTGCCGTGGTTCGTGCTGCTGGCGCTGGCGGTGGTGTTCGCCGCGTGGATGCTGCTGACCCGACGCGGCCGCCAGGCCGGTTCGGTCACCCAGGTCGGTCTGAGCACGCTGCGCGAGCGCATCGGCTCCTCGGCGGTGATCGTGGTCGGCATCGCCGGCGTGGTCGCGGTGCTGGTGGCACTGCTGGCCATGGCCGAGGGCTATCGCGCCACGCTGCGCGCCAGCGGCAGCGAGGACACGGCCATCGTGCTGCGCGGCGCGTCCTCGGCCGAGGTGATGTCCACGCTCTCGCATGATGCCGTCAACCAGATCGCGCAGGCGCCGGGCGTGGCGCGCAGTGCCGACAACCAGCCGCTGGTCTCGCCCGAACTGGTGGTCGCGGCCAACCTGCCACTGCGCAAGGGAGGGCCGGACGAAACCGGCAGCGTGCAATTGCGCGGCGTCGGCCCGGCCGCTTGGACCGTGCGCCCCAACGTCAAGGTCGTGGAGGGCGGCAAGTTCACGCCCGGGCGGCGCGAGCTGATGGCCGGCGTCGGTGCCCAGCGCCAGTTCAAGGGACTGGAACCGGGCAAGCAGATCCGCCTGGGCAGCCAGCTGTGGACGGTGACCGGCATCTTCCGCGCTGGCGACGCCAGCGACTCGGAACTGTGGGCCGATGCCGAAGTGGTGGCCACCACCTACCGCCGCGGCAGCACCCGGGCCTCGGTCACCGCCAAGCTGACCAGCCCGCAGGCCTTCGCCGGGTTCAAGGCGGCATTGGCGGCCAACCCGCAGCTGGACGTGGAGGCCGACACTACGCTGGACTACTACAGCAAGCAGTCCCAGCAGATGACCACCATCATCCGCATCATCGGCATGGTGGTGGGCGCGATCATGGGCATCGGCGCGGTGTTCGGCGCGCTCAACACCATGTTCGCCACCGTCGCCGCGCGCGCCCGCGAAATCGCCACCCTGCGCGCCATCGGCTTCCGCGGCCTGCCGGTGGTGGTGGCGGTGATGCTGGAAACCATGTTGCTGGCCCTGCTTGGCGGCGTGTTCGGCGGCGTGCTGGCCTGGGTGATCTTCAACGGCTTCACCGCCTCGACCCTGGCCGGCGGCGTGGGCCAGCTGACCTTCGCCTTCGACGTGTCTCCGGCGGTGCTGTGGACCGGCATCAAGTGGGCGCTGGCGATCGGCTTCGTCGGCGGCCTGTTCCCCGCCCTGCGCGCCGCGCGTCAGCCGATCACTGTGGCCCTGCGCGAGGTGTGAACCACCCTCGCCGCGCGCCTGCCAGGCACACGCCCTGGCAGGCGCCACCGGTCGGCGCAGGTTGCAGGTGTCATGACATTGTCATGCCGGTGCGATAGCGCCATCACCGGCACATCGCTAGCCTGCCGGGCCATCCTGTCGTCTCCACGCCGATGTCCCGCCTGTTCCTGCTGGTCTGCGCCTGCTGCATTGTGCTGGCCGCCTGCATCCCGCCCACGTCCACCTCGCTGAGTGAACGCCTCGTCGCCCCCGGCGGCGTGTCGCCACTGCTGGATGGCGCACGCGTGGAAAGCCTGATGGCGCGGCTGCCCACCCGCAGCGGCCGACTGGCGGGCGCGGGCGATGTCCCGATCTTCTGGCGGGCGCTGGATCCGGGCGACTACGCGCTGGAGTACCGCTACACCGGCAATCCCGATGGCACCGCGATGCAGCAGGTGGCCTTCGGCATCGGCTTCAAGACCCCTGGCACGCACCTGGCGCCGCGCGGCACCGTGATCCTGCTGCACGGCTGGATGATGGATGGCGACTCGCTAATGCCCTGGGCGCTGCAGTTGGCCCAGGCCGGGTATCGCACCATCACCCTGGATCTGCGCAACCACGGTCGCTCCGGCCGTGGACCCACCGGCTATGGCACGCGCGAGGGTGAGGACGTGGCCAAGGTGGTCGGCGAGCTGCGCGCGCGCGGTGAGATCAGCGGGCCGCTGTATCTGTTCGGCGTGTCCTATGGCGCGGCCACGGCGATCTTTGCCGCGCACGACCTGGGCCATCAGGTGGCGGGCGTGGTGGCAATGGAGTCCTTCGCCAACGCCGGACGCGGCATCCGCGACATGGTCCCGCACATGCTCAGCGCGCGCCCTGACACCTGGAAGACGGCCGCCGCGACCCTGATCGCACAGGCCACCTACGGCCGCCAGGACCTGGATGCGGTGATCGCCGCAGCCGATGCACAACTCAACCTGGATCTGGACAGCGTGGACGTGACCAAGGCCCTGCGCGCCACCCCAGCCTGCGTGCTGCTCATCCACGGGCGCAACGACCACCATATCCCGGTAGCGCATGGCCGCACGCTCGCCGAGGCCGCGCCACATGACCGTTACATCGAGGTTCCGGGTGAAACCCATCTGAGCCTGCCGATGCGCCTGGATCGCCTGGCGCCCACGGTGGATGCATGGTTCGCGCAGACCGCCGATGCGCCATCGCAGTGCCCGCGCGCAGGCACCACGCTGCCCGCTCCCGCCTCCGGCTTGGTGGCGCGCGCCGCGCGCTGACCATCGTCCAGGCCGTGCCGCGAGCGCGGCGCGGTGGCTAGACGCTGGCGCGGTCGATCAAGCCCCGTTGCGCGGCGAGGTCCAGATCGGGGGGCGTATCCAGGTCCATGCACAGCTGTGGCGCCACGACCATGCCGGCGCACGCGGGCGGCATGGCGTTGAGGAGTTCGCGCAACCCGGCATCGCCATGGGGATCGGCCTGGCGCAGCTGCGCCAGGGACACCACGGCGGGGATGCCGATCCGCGCGCCGTGGACGATGCCGGCACAGCCTGCCGGCGCCTGCGCGGCGGCGTGCAGGAGCGCGGTCAAATGGTCGATCTCCAGTGCGGGCTGATCGCAGGCCAGCAGCAGGCACCCGGTGGCAGGGTCCTGTTCTTCGGCCAGTGCGGCACGCGCGGCCAGGACGCTGCTGGACAGGCCATCGCGCCAGCGCGGGTTGACCACCACCTGCACATCGTCGGCCTGGACCAGGCCGACGATCTCGGCGGCGCGTGCGCCGACCACCAGTAACAGGCGCCGGGGTGAGGTGGCCCGTGCCAGGCGCAGCGCACGGCTCACCAGCGTTTCGCCGTTACGTCGGATCAACTGCTTGGGACGTCCCAGGCGGCGGCTGCCACCGGCTGCGAGCACGATGGCGACATGACCGCTCACGCCACGCGCCCATGGTGCCAGGCCTGCAGCTGCGCGGCGATGCTCAGGGCAATGGCCTGTGCCCCGCGCCCCCCCAGGTCCAGGCCCACCGGCGAGCGCAGGCGCTTGCCCAGGGCCGACACCGCCGCGGCTGGCAGCAGCCGGAACAGGTCGTCCCGGCGACGGCGCGGACCGAGCAGGCCGATGAAAGGAATATCGGACGCCGCCAGCGCCTCCAGCGCCTCGCGATCCAGTTCGAAATTGTGGTGCATCACCAGCGCCGCATCGGCGCTAGCGACCGATGGCTGCATCACGCCGGCTGCAGGTGTCATGGCTTCCCAGTGATCGGGCATCGGGGTGATGCCGGTGTCAGGGGACCAACGCGGACGACGCTCGACCAGGGTGACGACCCAGCCTGCGTCGCGCAGCAACGGCAACAGCCAGGGGGTCTCCGGCCCGGCGCCAAACAGCACCATGCGCGGGGGCGCCTTGAGCAACAGACGCACGCCGGCCTGAACCTGGTCCGGCACCGGCGTGCTTGGAAGACGCCAATCGGTCTGACCCAGTCCCAGCGCGATGCGCTGCTCGCCAACACTGCGCAGGGTCAGCTCCAGGTCCGTCCCGTCGCGCCACGCTTCCACCGCGCGCGTCCAGCCCGGTAGCCAGGCCAGCGGCAGCAACGCCAGCAACAACCGGCCACGACACCCCACCGCCGAGCCGGAGAGCAGATCCTCATCCGCGCGGGTGTCCAGTTCCATCCAGTCCACTTGACCGGCCTGTGCAGCGGCCAGTGCCCTGGTCTCGATCTCCGGTTCCAGGCAGCCGCCGCTCAGCCAGCCAACCTGACCGCCCTGCCCGTCGAACAGTGCCATCGCCCCGGCCCGCACATAGGTCGAGCCCTCGGTGTCCACCACCAGGGCCAGCGCCGCGTGGGCATCGTCGGCCGACGCGGCCGCTTCCATCACGGTGCGATGTACGTCGGCCACCGGGGGGGCGATGGGAATCACGTCATCCTTCATGCTCCGCATGGTGCCCGCCCGAACCTCAGGGCGCTGTGAGGCTGCCAGTCTCAGGTCCGCACACGACGGGCCCGCAGCAGGGTATCGCCGATGAACGCCACCAGCCCGGTCCAGATCAGGACGAAGCCGATGGCCCGCGCCGCGCCGAAGGGCTCCCCGAACACCACCACCCCAAGCAGCAGTTGCAAGGTCGGCGCGATGTACTGCAACAGCCCCACCAATGACAACGGAATGCGCCGCACGCCATAGGCGAAGCCGACCAGCGGCCCGGCCGTGATCACGCCCCCCAGGACCAGCAGCAGGTCCGTGCCCAGGCCCCAGCCGGCATGGAAACCACCCCCGTGCCCGGCCTCGCCCCAGGCCACCAGCCCGAGCGCCGGCAGCAGCAGGTACAGGCTTTCCAGGCCCAGGCCTGGCACCGCGTCCACCTGCACCAGCTTGCGCAGCAGGCCATAGGCACCGAAGGAGGTCGCCAGGCCGATCGCGATCCACGGCGCCCGTCCGGTCTGCCAGGTCAGCCATGCCACGCCCAGTCCGGCCAGCACTACCGACACCCATTGCAGCCGGGTCAGCCGCTCGCCCAGCACCAGCACCCCCAGCAGCACGCTCACCAGCGGATTGATGAAGTAACCCAGGCTGCTTTCCACCACATGGCCGTTGTTCACCGCCCAGATGTACAGCCCCCAGTTGAAGCTGATCAACACGCTGCTGGCCGCCAGCGTGGGCAGCGCACGCGGCTGGGCGGCGATCCGCCGCAGCCACCCACCCCCTTGGCGCAGCATCAGCCATCCGACCACCAGCACGGCGCTCCACACCACCCGGTGGGCGATGATCTGCAGTGCCGGTACCTCGCGCAGCAGGTGCCAGTACAGCGGGAACAGGCCCCAGGCGACGAACGCAGCGACCGTCGCCGCGACGCCGCGCCGGTCCACGGCCGCGACCACCGTCATTTCCTGCGCACCTTGGCCAGGCTGATCACCACCACGCCGGCCAGGATCACCACCATCGCCCCCAGGTCATGCGCGGTGAAGCGCTCGCCCAGCAGCCAGGCGCCCAACGCCACCGCGATCACCGGATTGACGTAGGCGTAGCTGCCGGCCAGTGCCGGACGCACGTGGTGCAGCAGCCACACATAGGCGGTGAAGGCCACGATCGAACCGAACACGGCCAGATAGCCCACGGCCAGCACGCCCTGCAGCGGCGGCGGCCAATGCTGGAACCCCTCGCCGCGCAACGCGCCGACCAGCATCAGCAGGATCCCGCCACAGAGCATCTGCGCGGCGGCGGTCATCACCGGCGTCGGCAGGTCGCGCCCGCGCGACCACACCGAGCCGAACGCCCAGGCCGCCGGCGCGACCAACAGGCACAGCAGCCCCATCGGACTGCCGGTGAGCGTGCCCCCTGCGTTGAGCCAGACCACGCCGGCAAAGCCGAGCACGATGCCAATCCATTCGGCCCGCGTGGCGCGCTGCCCGCGCAGCATGCCGAACAGTCCCATCCACACCGGCATCGAGGCCACCGCCACGGCCGCCAGCCCCGAAGAGACCGTGGTTTCGGCCAGCACCACCAGGCCGTTGCCCATGCCCAGCAGCAGCGCACCCATGATCGACACGTTGCGCCACTGCGCCCGGGTCGGCCCAGCCACGCCACGCCAGCGCAGGACCGCGAACATCAGGCTGCCGGCGACCACGAAGCGCAGCCCGGAGGTCACCAGCAGCGGCGGCATGTGGTGCTCCAGCGCCACCCGGATCCCCAGGTAGGTCGACCCCCAGACCACGTACACCAGCAACAACGCCGTCAGCACGGCAAGACCGGCTCGAGGGGACGGGGCGGTGCTGGAAGCGGGGGGCGACATGGGGGCGGCCGGCGTGGGGGCCGCACAGTCTAGGGGAGCCGCAGGCCCCTTGACCGGCGCGCAAGGCCAGGACAGCTGGAAAGTGGCGTTGCACGACTGCACCACCACTTCGGGAACCCCAACGCACGACGGGCGCCCTCAGGCGCCCGTCGTGACGTGCTTGCGGTATGCGAGGCTCAGTCGGCCCAGCTGCCCGGCGCGGTGGACTCGGGCAGGACCACGGCCGACAGCTTCTGGTCCTGATCCAGGACCTGGATGGCGTCTCCCAGGATCGCAGCCGACTCATGCAGCAGCGGGTCCGGACGCTCATCGGCCAGCTTCTCGCGCTGGGCATCCTTGACGATGTCGCGCTCGCTGGCACCCAAGCCGTCATCGGCCAGGTCGCCGGCCAGCGGGTCCAGCGGCAGGCCAAGCTTCTTGCGCTCTTCCTGGCGCTCCTTGCGCTGGGTCTGCTGCTTGTCGCGCTCGCCACGGCGATCGGCCTCGTTGAGCGAAACGTACTTCTTGGCCGCCTCGGCGCGGAAGGTCGCCACGTCCTCGGACCACCACTGGTACTCCTTGTCGGTCTTGACCCGGGTGTCGTGCATGGCTTCCAGCTTGGGCAGGATTGGCGCGAAATTGCCGTACTGGGTGTGCTGGACCGGGGCGATCTTGGTCCACGGCAAGGCGTTGTCGTAGGTGTCCTCACCGTATTCGGTCGCATCCACCGTCACCGGGAAGGCGATGTCCGGCACCACGCCCTTGTGCTGGGTGCTGCCACCGGCCACCCGGAAGAACTGGGCGATGGTCAACTTCAGCTGGCCGAAGCGCTGCCCGCCTTCATTGGCCGGCCACCGGTCCAGGTCGATCAGGTTCTGCACGGTGCCCTTGCCGAAGCTGGTCTCGCCAATCACCAGGCCACGACCGTAGTCCTGGATGGCGCCGGCGAAGATTTCCGAGGCCGAGGCCGACCCGCGGTTGATGAGCACCGCCAGCGGACCATCCCAGGACACGCCCGGGGTGGTATCGCCGCTGACCGAGACCCGGCCGCCGGATTCACGCACCTGGACCACCGGGCCCTGGTCGATGAACAGGCCGGTCAGGTCGACCGCCTCGTCCAGCGAACCGCCGCCGTTGTTGCGCAGGTCCATCACCACGCCGTCAAGGTGCTGCTTCTTGAAGCCATCCAGCAGCTTGCGCACGTCGCGCGTGGCCGAGGTGTAGTTGTTCGGATCGCGACGACGCCCCTCGAAGTCCTGATAGAACGCCGGCAGCTTGACCACGCCGATGCGGCGCTCGGGCTCATCGCCGCTGGCCGGCAGGGTCATGATCTCGCTCTTGGCGGCCTGTTCGGCCAGCTTCACCTTGTCGCGCACGATGGTGACCATGCTGTGCGCGCCGTCCAGGCCGCCCTCCGGCGGGATGAACTCCAGGCGCACGCGGGTGCCTTTCTTGCCGCGGATCAGGTCGACCACGTCGTCGGTGCGCCAGCCGATCACGTCGGTGATCGCACCATCGCTGCCCTGCCCCACGCCGACGATGCGCGAGCCGGGCTGCAACTTCTTGGACAGGTCGGCCGGGCCGCCGGGGACGATTTCGCGGATCACCACGGTGTCGTCCTGGCGCTGCAGCACCGCGCCGATGCCCTCCAGGGACAGCGACATCTGCTGGTTGAAGTTCTCGGCGGTCTTGGGCGTGAAGTAATCGGTATGCGGGTCGATCGCCGAGGTATAGGCGTTCATGAAGGACTGGAAGACGTCCTCGCTATCCAGCTCGTCCACACTGCGCTGGATGTTGGCGTAGCGCTTGTCCAGGGTCTGGGCGATGGCATCTGGCTTCTTGCCGGCCAGCTTCAGGCGCAGCCAGTCGTTCATCACCGACTTGTACCAGATGTCGTCCAGCTCCTTGCCGTTGGCCGCCCACGGCGCCTTCTCGCGGTCGTAGTACCAGCGCGCGTCGGTGTTGAAATCGAAGTTCTGGTGCTTGACCAGATTGCGCGCGTAGGCGACGCGCTCGGCGACGCGCTTGCGGTACACGGCGAAGATGTCGTACGCCGGCGCCAGTTGGCCGCTCTTGATGGCGTCGTCCAGCTTGGTCTCGTAGGGCATGAAGCCCTGGATGTCCTGCGCGGTGAAGAACTGCTTGCTGCCATCCAGCGCGTCCAGGTAGCGCTTGTAGATGTCCGCCGAGAGCGCATCGTCCAGCTGCCGCGGCCGGTAGGCGTAGCGGCTGTCCGAAAGCAGTCCGTACACCAGCTTGGAAGTGGTCTGCTGGTCGGCCGTGGGGCCCATCGGCACCACGCTGGTGTCGGTGGGGGCCGCGGGTTTGGCGGTGTCCGCCTGCGCGATGAGCACGGCGGGAACCGTCAGGGCGAGGGCCAACAGGGTGTAGGAGAGCTTGGCTTTCATTCAGTGGACTCGCGGCGCGGACGCCGACTGTGACGTGTATGGGGAATGGCTGGACGTATCGACAACGTCACAGTGCCGAAAGTTGCGCGCACTGTCACCTGCGATTCCAGCCTAGCGGGGCATTGGTAGCGAAACGTGAACGAGACCTGCGCCCGGGCCTCGAAACAAAACGCCGCCGGGCCTCGGGGCCGGCGGCGTCACGATCACGCAGCGGGAGCACATCGGCACGTTCAGCCGGCGACACCCGCACCCATGGCCTGCTGGTCGGCGTGGTAGGACGAGCGCACCATCGGACCGGAGGCGACGTGGCTGAAGCCCAGCTCGTAGCCGTAGCGCTCCAGCGCCTTGTAGTCCTCAGGCGTCCAGTAGTGCAGGACCGGATGGTGGTGCGCGGTGGGCTGCAGGTACTGACCGATGGTGATCATGTCCACATCGTGCGCGCGCAGATCGCGCATCGTGGCCTGGATCTGTTCGAACGTTTCGCCCAGGCCCAGCATGATGCCGGACTTGGTGGGGATGTCCGGGTGCTGCGCCTTGAAGTTCTTCAACAGCGTCAGCGACCACTGGTAGTCGGCACCGGGACGCACGTTGCGATACAGGTCCGGGACGGTCTCGATGTTGTGGTTGAACACGTCCGGCGGGTTCTGCGCCAGGATCTCCAGCGCGCGCTCCATCCGGCCCTTGCCGCGGAAATCCGGGGTCAGGACCTCGATGCGCGTGCCCGGCGAGCGCTCGCGGATCGCGGTGATGCAGTCGACAAAGTGCTGGGCACCGCCATCGCGCAGGTCGTCGCGGTCCACGCTGGTGACCACGACGTACTTCAAACCCATGTCGGCCACGGTGTTGCCCAGGCTGGCCGGTTCATTGGCATCGGGCGGCTTGGGCCGGCCGTGGGCCACGTCGCAGAACGAGCAGCGCCGGGTGCAGACCTCGCCCAGGATCATGAAGGTCGCCGTGCCGTGGCCGAAGCACTCGTGGATGTTCGGGCAGCTGGCTTCCTCGCAGACGGTCACCAGGCGGTTCTCGCGCAGCTTGGCCTTGAGGTTGGCGACCGCGTTGCCGGAGGGAATCCGGACGCGGATCCAGGAGGGCTTGCGCAGCGCCGGCGCGTCGGCGAACTGGACCGGCGACCTGCCGATCTTGTCGCCACCGAGCTGCTTGGAGCCGGCTTCCAGCGGAGCGGTCGGCGCGGCCGTCACGACCTGCAGCGGGATCTGGCGGGGAGTGGTGGTATCCATCCGGTCATTCTATCGCCTGCCCCCTGGCGATGGGCCCGCCGGCGTCCCGTCGAGCGGAACGCAGCGATGCCAGAGGTGCGGGCTTGAACCGCGGTGGCAGGCTGCCATGGCCGCAGCTGGCGAACGACAGGCAATAAAAAGCCCGCAATGGCTTTCACCAGTTGCGGGCCTGCTCCCTCCCCCACGTCGGGATGCGGGTCAATCCTGCGCCCGCTTTTCGGACAATGCACGCTGCACTGCAAAACAAATTGCGGCTGAAACTGAACGCCCGCTATGGCAGGTATGACGGCTGGGCCTCGTACCAGCGCTTGGCGCCAAGCACATGAAATTCGTGTTGCCCATCGCGCAGTTCAACGGCGGTACCCAGCACGCCCCAGCGCGCGTACAGATCCCCCTCGGCCTGGCGCTGGTCGCGCAGGCGGAAGCGGCCGACCAGATCGAATCGATCGTTGCTGGCATCGATCTGGTCCAGGACCAGCGCATCGCGCCGCCAACGCACTTTTGCCTTGGCCTGCACCGTGCCGGCATCGACCAGCTTGACCATCCACTTGGGGTAATCGTGGTCCTGCGAAAACAGGTCCAGCAGAAAGCCCACGTCCTTCATCCGGGTCTGCACCTGGCCTGCGACCGACAGCCGCCCATCATCGACATCCAACCGCGCGCGCGGCAGGTCCACCTGTGCCCACCAGCCGGCGCGGGCATTGCTGCGCTGGGTGAAGCTGACGTTGCGCAGGGCCACCTGGCTGCCATCGACCTCGAAGCGCTGGCGCTCCAGGTCGGCGCGCTTGAGGCGCAGGTCGACGTCCACGTCGGCGCGCAGCGCCAGCCCGGCCGCCGTGACCTGGGCATGCCGGCCCGCCACGCGCACCCGGCCACTGGCGGCGTTGCCCGAGGCATCCAGGGCCAGGGTCCCGCTCAGCGTGCCGGCCCCGTCATCGAACCGCATGTGATCGTTGGGCAAAAAGCGGTTGTACGCGCGCAGGTCCGGCACCCGCGCATCGGTAAAGTCCAGCCGTGCCTTGAGCGATTGCCGGGCCTTGGCCAGATCCGGGTCGCTTTCGGTCCGCAGGCGCAGGTCGTCGCCGCGGATGTAGGGCCGCGACAAGGCATCCAGGGCGGCCACGCTGAACTCGGTCATGCGCACGTCCACGCGCGAGCGCTTGCGCCCGTCGGCCTCCTCGGTCAGCGCCGCCTTGGCGCTGGCCGTGCCGGTGATCCGCTGCCCCAGCACGTCCGCGCGCGCGTCGATGTGGGGAATCTCCAGCCGACTGCCCGGGGCCAGCACCCCGTGATCCAGGGTGACATCGCCCTGCACCCGCCCGGCGCCCTGCAGCGACAGCCACGGCACGTCGATAAACAGGGCGGTGATCCACTTCAGCGAACTGAACTGCCACTGGCCGGTGACCCGCCCCGAGGTGCGCGGCAACAAGGTCCGGAAGTTGTCCAGGGGAATCTGGGTTCCATCGGCGCGCAGGTCCGCGTCGATGTCCAACACACCGTCGGGCTGGGGCGGCAGCGTCGCCTTCAGATGCAGGTCGCGATCGACCGAAAGCTGCGCGGCCAGGGTGCTGCGATGCGACTTCCCCTGCAGGTCGATGAGGGTCACCGGCATGCGCCAGGACAGGACGCCACCGGAAGCCAGCGCCGCTTGCTCCAGCGCCAGGCTGCCCTGCACATGCCCCTGCCCGGGCTGCAGGGTGAGCGCCAGGCGCCCGGTGTCAGTCTGGCGCGCGGACAGGGCCGGGGTCGCGCCCTCCACGGTCACCGCGATCCGCGTGTAGCGCAGCTTCTGCGCGCCTTTTGCCTGCGAGCGGGCGACCGGTGTCATCCCGAAGTCTGCCTTCAGGGAGGCGTCCTGCAGCAAGGCCACCTGGTCGCGCGCCAGCCGCAGTTGCTCGAAATGGGCGGTGGAAGCGAGCAGTTCGGCCGGACCGCCGCGCAGGCGCTTGGTGAAACCGACCTTTGCCCTGCCCTGCCCTTGAACGGTCAGGGCGCCCACCTGCCCTCCACGGATGCTGTCGCTGGTGATCGCCGGGAAATTCAACAACCAGCCGCCCGGGCGCACCGGTGGTGGTGGCATTTCCTGCGCGACGTGTTCGACCCGGCCGGTCACCTCATCGGCGCGCACCCGCGGCACATAGACCTCCTTGTGCAGCAGATTGAGCAGCGACACATGCCCGCTGGCACGCGCGGCCTGGATCGACCACACCGTGCGGCTGACGTGGCCGCGCATGGAGACCTTCCACAGCACCACCTCACCGGGCCACCAGGTCAGCGCCGGACCCCAGTGCATGGCGAATTTGTCCGGCTTGCGGTTGACGCTCCAGGGACCCAGCGCGGTATTGAGGAAGAGGTTGCCGGCGAGCAGGTAGAGCACGTACAGCGCCAGCAACGCCAGGGCGATGCGGCGCAACCAGTGCGGGACGGGACGGCGCGAAGCCGCCTGTATCGGACGATCCATCGGGTGCAGGATGCCCGATGCCCCTGTGCACTGCGTGTCCTCGCCCGCAGCGCCCCGACCAAACGCTCAGGCGGCCTGCGAGACCTTGCGCGCGCGACGCGCCTTCACCGCCACGGCCAGGCGCTCGAGCACGGCGACCGAATCGTCCCAGCCGATACAGCCGTCGGTGATGCTCTGGCCGTAGGTCAGCGACTGTCCGTCGACCAGGTCCTGACGCCCGGCCACCAGGTGGCTTTCGACCATGACCCCGACGATCCGACGCTCGCCGACCTCCACCTGGCCGGCGATATCGTCGATCACCCTGGGCTGGTTCTCCGGCTTCTTGCTGCTGTTGGCGTGGCTGGCATCGACCATCAGCCGCGGTGCCAGACCGTTCTTCTCCAGCACCCCGCTGGCCGCCTGCACGCTGGCCGCATCATAGTTGGGCACCTTGCCGCCGCGCAGGATGACGTGGCAATCCGGGTTGCCGGTGGTCGAGGCGATCGCCGACTGCCCGTCCTTGGTGACGGCCAGGAAATGATGCGGATGCGAGGCCGCGCCCACCGCGTCCACGGCGATCTTCACATCGCCGCTGGTGCCGTTCTTGAAGCCCACCGGGCAGGACAGGCCGCTGGCCATCTCGCGGTGGATCTGGCTTTCGGTGGTGCGCGCACCAATCGCGCCCCAGGCCACCAGGTCGGAAATGTACTGCGGGGAAATCACGTCCAGATATTCGCAACCGGCCGGCAGGCCCAGCAGGTTGATCTGGCGCAGCAGGCTGCGCGCGGTGGCCAGCCCTTCGTTGATGCGGAAGCTGCCATCCAGGCGCGGATCGTTGATCAGACCCTTCCAGCCCACGGTGGTGCGCGGCTTCTCGAAATACACACGCATGATGATTTCCAGTTCGCCGCCCAGCGCATCGCGCAGCGGGCGCAGGCGACGCGCGTATTCCAGAGCAGCGGCCGGATCATGGATCGAGCATGGCCCGATCACCACCGCCAGGCGGTCGTCACGCCCATGCAGGATCTCATGCAGTGCGGTGCGGGCGGCGGCCACGGTATCGGAGGCGACGTCGTCGCAGGGGAATTCGGCGATCAGCTCGGCGGGCGTATGCAACGGCTCGATTTTGCGGATGCGCAGGTCGGAAGTGAGCGGGGCCATCTTGGTATCTCGTGTCGGGTACGGCGTGGATTGCGGTGGAGCGGACTGGCAACAAAAAAGCCGCCAGTGTCGCTGGCGGCTTTCGGGATGCGTCTGAAGGGTCTCTTCAGGGTGAACGCGCTCCTTCCTCCGCCGTGGGCGTCGGAAACCAAAAGTAATAGCGGGCGCGGTGTGCGTTCATGGGCAGCATTGATAACACGACTTTCCAGCGCGTGCGAATGTTTCATCGGCAACTCACCGGGTCCTGCGCAAAAAAAGAAGCCCCGCCGAGGCGGGGCTTCTTTCATGCAACAGCAGCCAGGCTGCGCGGCGGGCTTAGAAGCCCATGCCGCCCATGTCACCCATGCCACCGCCCGGCGGCATCGCCGGCTCTTCCTTCTTCGGGCTATCGGCCACCATCGCTTCGGTGGTGATCATCAGACCGGCGATCGAAGCGGCGTTCTGCAGCGCGGTGCGGGTCACCTTGGTCGGATCCAGGATGCCCAACTCGACCATGTCGCCGAACTCGCCGTTGGCGGCGTTGTAGCCGAAGTTGCCCGAACCTTCCTTGACCTTGTTGACGATCACGGAGGGCTCTTCACCGGCGTTGGTGACGATCTCGCGCAGCGGGGCTTCCATGGCACGCAGGGCGATCTCGATCCCGTGGTTCTGGTCTTCGTTGATGCCCTTGATCTCGCCCAGGTTGGCCTTGGCGCGGATCAGCGCGACGCCGCCGCCCGGGACCACGCCTTCTTCCACCGCAGCGCGCGTGGCGTGCAGGGCGTCCTCGACGCGCGCCTTCTTTTCCTTCATCTCGATCTCGGTCGAGGCACCGACCTTGATCACGGCCACGCCGCCGGCCAGCTTGGCCACGCGCTCCTGCAGCTTCTCGCGGTCGTAGTCCGAGGAGGTCTCCTCGATCTGCGCCTTGATCTGCTTGATGCGCGACTCGATGGCCGAGGTGTCGCCAGCGCCGTCGATGATGGTGCTGTTTTCCTTGGTGACCTGTACCTTCTTGGCGCGGCCCAGATCCTTGATCGTGGCCTTCTCCAGCGACAGGCCCACTTCCTCGGAGATCACGGTGCCGCCGGTCAGCACGGCCATGTCTTCCAGCATCGCCTTGCGACGGTCGCCGAAGCCCGGGGCCTTGACGGCCACGACCTTGACGATGCCGCGGATGGTGTTGACCACCAGGGTCGCCAGCGCTTCGCCTTCGACTTCCTCGGCGACGATCAGCAGCGGCTTGCCGGCCTTGGCCACGCCTTCCAGCACGGGCAGCAGGTCACGGACGTTGGAGATCTTCTTGTCGTGCAGCAGAATGAACGGGTCGTCCAGGTCGGCCGACTGGCTCTGCTGGTTGTTGATGAAGTACGGCGACAGGTAGCCGCGATCGAACTGCATGCCCTCCACCACGTCCAGCTCGTTCTCCAGGCCCGAGCCTTCCTCGACGGTGATCACGCCTTCCTTGCCGACCTTCTTCATGGCTTCGGCAATGATGTTGCCGATCGACTCGTCCGAGTTGGCCGAGATCGTGCCGACCTGGGCGATGGCCTTGTCATCGGCGGTGGGCTTGGAGATGTTCTTCAGCTCGGCGACGGCGGCGGTCACGGCCTTGTCGATGCCGCGCTTGAGGTCCATCGGGTTCATGCCGGCGGCGACAGCCTTCATGCCTTCGCGAATGAAGGCCTGGGCCAGCACGGTGGCGGTGGTGGTGCCGTCACCGGCGTTGTCGGAGGTCTTGGAAGCGACTTCCTTGACCATCTGCGCGCCCATGTTCTCGAACTTGTCGGCCAGTTCGATCTCCTTGGCGACGGACACGCCGTCCTTGGTGATCGTCGGGGCGCCGTAGCTCTTCTCGAGCACGACGTTGCGGCCCTTCGGGCCCAGGGTGGCCTTGACGGCATTGGCGAGCACGTTCACGCCGCGCACCATGCGCGAGCGAGCGTCTTCACCGAAACGAATGTCTTTGGCAGCCATTGCTAATACCTCGGATGTCTAATGCGAATGATTGGGAAACGGGAATGACGCGCCGGGCTCAGCCCAGGGTCGCGAAGATGTCGTCTTCCTTCACCACCAGGTAGTCGGTGCCGTCCAGCTTCACTTCCGTGCCGCTGTACTTGCCGAACAGGACCTTGTCGCCCACCTTGACCTGCGGCGCGCGCACGCTGCCGTTGTCCAGGGTCTTGCCGGCGCCGACGGCGACGACTTCGCCCTTGATCGGCTTCTCGGTGGCCGAGTCCGGAATCACGATGCCGCCCGCGGACAGCTTTTCTTCTTCCATACGCTTGATGACCACACGGTCGAACAGCGGCTTGATGTTGCTCATGTCAATCCTCTTAAGTGATTGATTGGACTAGGAAATGGCCGGCGATGTTAGCACTCTGCCGTAGCGAGTGCCAGCAGCGCTGGCGACAAAAACCCGGCATCGGCAAGGATGCGAGGGGCTGACTGGGCAGATTGGGTGGTCGCGACGCCCTTTCAAGGCCGGCGCCGCAGATTTTTTCAATCGAGCAAGGCAGAAACGCGAGGCTTGCGCGTACGGCGCACATAAAAGAAGAGCACGCATGTGCGGCATGCGTGCTCTTCAAGGGAATGGTAAGGGATTCCTTCCGTCGAGTCCTGACTTGCGCCAACTCCCCCCGCCGACGTCCTGTCTGTGCCGGCTTCCGTGCCGACGGACATAGAGATACCAACCCCTGACACGTGGCGCAAAGCCTGAACTCACGCAAAACCCCGCTTGACTAGTGACCTGCGGGGTCATGAATCCCTACACACGCCGTGCTGATTGGAACTGGCAGGCAAAGGGTGACCAATAGCGGACAACGTATGCCTATTTTTGGTCACCACGTTAGTATTGTTGTCAATTTCCATTCCGCTCCTTTCAACGTTTGGCTATGGTCACAAAAGTTTCTGGATGGCGATCGCCACGGAGAGGTTTGATGGATGCACCCGAGCGAATCCGCATGGCACGTCGCCTTGCGGGACTTTCGCAAAGTCAGTTGGCAGAAGCGGTGGGGGTGCAGCGAAGCGCAGTCAGCCACTGGGAGTCGCCGAAGGGCAAGAGCCCCAGCGTGTCCCACTTGCGCGAGGTCGCCCTGGCGACCGGCACGCAGTTCGAATGGCTGGCAACCGGACGCGGCGGCATGACGCTTTCGCGCGAGGTGGAACTGGATTCGATCGCCACCGCCGAGGCGATCCTGGTGGAAGATCCATTGGAGTTCCGGCTGGTGCGCGCCTTCCGCGAAGCGCCGCTCAAAGCACGCCTGTCATTGCTGGAGGTCATGGAAACCCTGGCCTCGCAGCGCACCGGTCGGGTGCGGCCGCGCGGCGCTGGCCGCACGAGCGAATCGCGCAGCTGACCTCGCGCGCGGCGACAGGCGCCTGGATGCAACAGCGTATTGCCCGTCTGGTGGCGCTCGCGGGGCCGCCGCTCCGCTAAGCTGCGCGCCATGTCACTGATCCTTCGTCTGGCCGGCGTGCTGGCCCTGCTGCTTCCGACCCTGTCCGCCACAGCCGCCGATCCGGCCAGCCTGCTCCCCGTCGACCAGGCCTTCGTGCTCCGCGCCGACGCCACCGACCAGGGCATCGCCGTCCATTGGAAGATCGCCAAGGGCTACTACCTCTACCGTCACCGCACCTCGGTGTCTGCCGAGGGCGCGGGTTTCCAGGCCGGCGCGCTGCAGCTGCCGGACGGTGACAAGCACACCGACGAGTTCTTCGGCCCGGTGGAGACCTATCGCACGCAACTGGACGCCCTGCTCCCTGGTCAGGCCTCCAGCGACGGCACGGTGGCGCTGACGGTGCGCTACCAGGGCTGCGCCGACGCCGGGGTGTGCTACCCCCCGCAATCGCGCACGCTGCAGGTCCCGGTGCATGCGGCCGCCGGCAATGCCGGCAGCGGCCTGGGTCTGGGCGCAAAGCGCACGAGCTCCCTGCTCGGCGCCACGCCTGGCGTCGCCGGCGCCACCGATGCGGCGCCGCTGCCCGAGGCGCAGGCCTTCGGCTTCGAAGCCATCGCCTACGATGGAAATCAGCTGCTGCTGCGCTTCACCCCGGCCAAGGGGTATTACCTGTATCGCGACCGCACCTCGCTGTCGCTGACCGGTAGCGACGCGCTGGAGCTCGGCCGGCCGACCTGGCCAGCCGGCCAGGCACATCATGACGAGCACTTCGGCGATGTCACGGTGTACTTCGATCAGGTCGAGGTTCCCGTGCCGGTCCTGCGCACGCGCTCCGAGGCCGCCAAGGCCACGCTCCACGTCATCTTCCAGGGCTGCCAGACCAACGGCATCTGCTATCCGCCGATGACCCGCTCGGTGGACCTGTCGATCCCCGCCGGCGCGGTCACCCCTGCCGCCGAGCGCGCCGCCCTGCAGCAGGCCGCGCCCATCCCCCTCGAGGGCGATGCCGGCCCAGCGACGCCGGCTGAAGTCCCCCGCTCGACGCCGCCACCGGACGTATTGGCACGCGCCCAACAAAGTGGCGGCGCCTCGACCTGGCTGCTGGCCTTGCTGGCCGCGTTGCTGGGCGGACTGATCCTCAATGTGATGCCTTGCGTCCTGCCCGTCCTGTCGCTCAAGGCGCTGTCGCTGGCCGAAGGCGGCCGCGGCCACGCCCATGCGCGGGCCAGCGCGCTGAGCTACGCGGCTGGCGTCATGTTGAGCTTCCTGCTGGTCGGCGGTATCGCGCTGGGGCTGCGCGCCACCGGACAGGCGCTGGGCTGGGGCTTCCAGCTGCAGCAACCCCTGGTGATTGGCGCGCTGGTCTATGTGATGTTCGCCGTGGGCCTGAGCCTGTCGGGCGTGTTCGCGGTGGGCTACGGGCTGGCCGGCACCGGCCGCGGGTTGACCGAGCGCGGCGGCCTGGGCGGGGATTTCTTCACCGGTGTGCTGGCCGTGGTCGTCGCCAGCCCGTGCACGGCGCCGTTCATGGGCACGGCGCTGGCCTTTGCCTTCGCCGCGCCCCTGCCGCTGGCCCTGGCGGTGTTCGCCGCGCTGGGCCTGGGGATGGCGCTGCCCTTCCTGCTGATCGGCCTGGTGCCGGCGCTGGCGGCACGCCTGCCGCGCCCAGGGGCCTGGATGGAAACACTCAAGCAGATCCTGGCCTTCCCCATGTACCTGACCGCGGTATGGATGCTGTGGGTCCTGGGCCAGCAGCGCGGCGTGGATGCGGTCGCATTGGCGCTGGCCGGGCTGGTGGTGCTGGCGCTGGGCCTGTGGGCGTTTGAGCGCGTGCGCTTCCAGACCGCGCCGCTGCGCCGCACGCTGGCGGTGGCGATCGTGCTGGCCTCGATCGTGCCGCTGGCGCTGCTGCACCGCGTCGCGCCGCCGGCCCGGGAGACCGCCAGCGCAGCCGATGGCGTGGAGACCTTCTCGCCGGACCGGCTGGCCGAACTACGCACGCAGGGCAAGGTCGTGTTCGTGGACATGACCGCCGACTGGTGCGTGACCTGCAAGGCCAACGAAAAAGCCGTGCTCGATCGGGACGCCTTCCGCCAGGCCATGCAGCAGGCCGACGCCGTGTTGATGCGTGGCGACTGGACCAATGTCGATCCGCAGATCACCGCCTTCCTGCAGGCCCATCACGCCGTGGGCGTCCCGCTCTACGTGGTGTTCCCGCGCGGCGGGGGCGAGGGCGAAGTGCTGCCGACCGTGCTGACCCCGGCCCTGGTCCAGGACGCCCTGAAGCGCGCTTCGGCCCCCTGATGGCCCGCCCCGGCGTCCGCTTGCTGATGGTGGCGGTGGTCGCTGGCGTGGCCGGCATCGCGGCTGGCGTGTGGACACAGGCCGGCTGGCATCGCACCGACACCGGGCAGCGTGCCCTGCAGGCGGCACTGGACGCCAGCGCGCCGGCGCCACCGCCGGGCGTGACGCCCGCGCGGCGCGGCGACCCGATGCCCTCCCTGCGCCTGCCCGATCTGGAGGGCCGGCCTATCGACCTGCGCGAGCTGGCACCGGGCCGACCGCTGCTGATCAACGTGTGGGCCAGTTGGTGCGCACCGTGCATCAAGGAAATGCCCGAACTGGACCGTTTTGCCCGCAGCCAGGGCGCCCACGGTGTTCAGGTGGTCGGCCTGGCCCTGGACCGGCCCGCGGCGGTGCGCGCGTTCCTGGAGCGCGTCGCGGTGCGCTACCCCATCGTGCTGGACACGCCAGGCCCCGCCGACGCGAGCGTGTGGCTGGGCAACCGGGCCGGTGTCCTGCCCTACAGCGTGCTGGTCGGGCGCGACGGCCGGATCCTCAAGCAGCAGGTCGGTCCGTTCGCCGACGGCGCGCTTTCCAGCTGGGTCGGCGCTACGGCGACATCGCCCGGGCAAATTCAAACGCGCGATTAAATCACTGAAAAGTTCGGCGAACTGGACAGCATTGCCGGCTTCCTCCAGACTGCCGCCTTCTTCGCGGAGCGCTTGATGATCCACCCGCCGTGCCGGTCGATGCCTCCGGCAGCACATCGCTTGCCCATGCGCCGCACCGTCGGCCGCCCCGACATCACCGCACCCGACCGGACACGCCCGTTTCCACACGCCGGTCATCGCGCCGTCGCTCCAATTTTTCGCACCAACGCATAACCACAGAGGCCTTTCATGGACCTGCGCAAGATCAAGAAACTCATCGACCTGCTGGAAGAATCCAATCTCGCCGAAATCGAGATCAAGGAAGGCGAGGAGTCCGTCCGCCTGGCCCGCGTCCCGCAGGGCAGCTTCGCTGCGCCGGCCGCGGCCCCGATGACCTATGCCGTCCCCGCCGCCGCGCAGGCCGAGGGCAAGCCGATGCCGATGAGCTCGCCCACCGAGGCCTCCACCGGTGGCACGGCCAAGGCCGCCAGCGGGCTGCCCGAGGGTCACGTGGTGCGCTCGCCGATGGTCGGCACCTTCTATGCCTCCCCGTCGCCGGACAAGCCGGCCTTCGTGACCGTCGGCCAGCAGGTCAAGGCCGGCGAGACCCTGGCCATCATCGAGGCGATGAAGATGTTCAATCCGATCGAGGCAGACCAGTCGGGCACCGTGGTCGCCATCCTGGGCGAGAGCGGCCAGCCGGTCGAATTCGACCAGCCGCTGTTCGTGATCGGCTAAGGCGCTGGCCATGCTGGATAAAGTCGTCATCGCCAACCGGGGCGAGATCGCGCTGCGCATCCTGCGCGCCTGTCACACCCTGGGCATCCGCACGGTCGCGGTGCATTCCACCGTCGACCGCAACCTCAAGCACGTGGCCATGGCCGACGAGTCGGTCTGCATCGGCCCGGCGCCCTCCACCGAGAGTTACCTCAATGTCCCGGCCCTGATCGCCGCGGCCGAGGTCACCGACGCGCAGGCCATCCACCCCGGCTACGGCTTCCTGTCGGAAAACGCTGACTTCGCCGAGCGTGTGGAGGAGTCCGGCTTCGTGTTCATCGGTCCCAAGGCCGACACCATCCGCCTGATGGGCGACAAGGTCGAAGCCATCCGCGCGATGAAGGCTGCCGGCGTGCCGTGCGTGCCCGGCTCGGGCGGCCCGCTGGGCGATGACATCGTGGCCAACACCAAGATCGCCCGCGAGATCGGCTACCCGGTGATCATCAAGGCCTCCGGCGGCGGCGGTGGCCGCGGCATGCGCGTGGTCCATGCCGAAGCCGCGCTGAAGTCCTCGATCGAGACCACCAAGGCCGAGGCCAAGGCGGCCTTCGGCAATGGCGAGGTCTACATGGAGAAATACCTGGAGAATCCGCGCCACGTGGAGATCCAGGTGCTGGCCGACGGCCAGGGCAACGCCATCCACCTGGGCGAACGCGACTGCTCGATGCAGCGCCGCCACCAGAAGGTGGTCGAGGAAGCCCCCGCGCCGGGCATCACGCCGGAACTGCGCGAGCAGATCGGCAAGGTCTGCGTGGAAGCCTGCATCCGCATCGGCTACCGCGGCGCGGGCACCTTCGAGTTCCTGTTCGAGGACGGGCGTTTCTACTTCATCGAGATGAACACCCGCATCCAGGTCGAGCATCCGGTGACCGAACTGGTGACCGGCATCGATCTGGTGTGCGAGCAGCTCAAGATCGCCGCCGGCCAGAAGCTGTCGATCAAGCAGAGCGACGTGGTGCTGACCGGTCACGCCATCGAGTGCCGCATCAATGCGGAAGATCCGGAAACCTTCATGCCGCATCCGGGCCTGATCCAGCACTTCCATCCGCCCGGTGGCCCGGGCGTGCGCGTGGATACCCATATCTACGAGGGGTACCGCGTGCCGCCGAACTACGACTCGATGATCGGCAAGCTGATCGTGCACGGCCCGGACCGCGCCACCGCGATCGCACGCATGCAGGTGGCGCTCAACGAGACGGTGGTCGAAGGCATCAAGACCAACGTGCCGCTGCAGCAGCGGATCATGCGTGACAAGGGCTTCCAGGCCGGTGGGCAGAACATCCACTACCTGGAAAAGCGCCTGGCCGAACGCAAGACTAAGTCGATCTCGCTGACCTGATCGGCGCCTCGGCGCTGGTGGCTTACGACAGGGCCGCGTCCTCCCCGGACGCGGCCCTGCTTGGTTGGATTCCCTTACCGCGCCGGATCGGACGCCGGCTGCTGGGTCCCGGGCACCGGCACGGTGCCGGCCGCGGACGTCGGGTCGACGATCATCATCGTCTCGGTCGACCCATCGGGCCACACGATCTGGAAGGTCGCGCCCGCCGGCAGCGTGGAGAACGGCATACCGCTCTGCGCGCGGTACACCGCGGCGACCTGGCTGGCGCCATTGCGGCGCGCCTGCGGTTCCTGCTTCACCGAGGTCAGCTTTACCTGCGACAGCTGCTGATAGCGCAGGTCCGAGGCATCGATGACCACCACGCCGATCGCCGTGGCCGAATACGCCACGAACAATGCCGGCCACAGCCAATGGCGGGCCTTGTGCAACCTCTGGCGGATCTTCATGAGGTCTCTCCCTCGGTCTGGATCAAGGTGTTCACCAGTTCATCCATCTTGTCAGCTCCCTGCCCCGGTACGGCGGCATCGAACACGAAATTCGAAAAATTCTGCGTGGCATCGCGCGAGCAGATCCCGGCATTGGCGCAGTAGCCGGTCATCAGCGCACTGTCCGCGCCACAATCCAATCCCAGCCGGCAGGCGGCCAGCTGCCAGGCCAACAACGCAAACTGGTCGCCGGCGACGAAACCGCGATAAGCCGCATCCCCGTTGGCTGCCGCGCCCATCGCCGGCGCGATGGCGGCAAAAGCCTGCGGATCGCGCGACGCCAGTACCCGCTGCACCAGCCCACGCCGATAGTCGGCCGAGTCCTGCAGCGGACGGCCCAGCGCCAGCAGCGATGCCTCGCTGGCCAGACTCCCCGCGCGCGCGGCCTGCACGCGCTCGTCCAGCACCGCCTGCGCGCCCAGCCCATCGGCCGGTGAGAAGCCGGCGCAGCGTCGCGCCACCCGTGCCCGGGCGCGGACCATGGCGGCCACGCCGGCATCGGTGCTGGTCTCCAGGCGCATGCTGTCCGCCGCGTAGCCCGATGGATCCTGCGCATAGGCCGCGCAGTAGTCGTAGACGCGACTGAGGGTCCAGGCCGCCTGTGCATCGCCCTGTTCGGCGGCACCGGCCAGGGTGCGTGCGTACTGGTAGAAATCGCGCTGGGCGTCGAACCCCGAGGCGGCGGTCGGCACGGCCAAGGCATTGCTGCGCTCGGCCAGGAATCCATCGCCCACCCGCATTGCCGGGATGTCTGCGACCTGGGGATCGCGGTGCGCGGTGCGTGTCGTGACCCGCCCCCCCAGGCCCTCGCCCCCATGCCACGCGAACGCCGCCAGCGCGAGCGCCGGGAGCGACAACCACCACAGCAGACGAGAGCGGGCGAGCGGCATGCGGTCGGAAGGATCCAGAGAGCCACGGCCCGGCCCGAGGGCGCGCCATGGCGAAGGCGGCATTCTATCGCAGGGCCTGCCACCCGCGGCCGCGTCTGTGCTCGCGCTGGACCTGCGCGCTGAACCGCGATGCGCTGCACGACACCCGGCACGTCATGGCCGAGTCGTCTAGGATGCCCGCTCCTCGAAGCCGACCGACCGCGCCATGCCCTTCCTCGAACTCTCCGTCCCCTGCACCGAGGCCCAGCAGCCCCGCTACGAGCACGCGCTCGAGGACGTCGGCGCCCTGTCGGTGACCCTGGTCGACGCCGACGCCGAGACCAGCAATGAGCGCGCGATCCTCGAGCCGGGCGTGGGCGAGACCCCGCTGTGGAATGCGCTGGTGCTCACCGCGCTGTTTCCCGCCGAGGCCGATGCCCTGGTCCTGCTGGCGGCCCTGGAGTCCTTCGACCCCGGGCTGGACTGGACCGGTGCCTCGTTTCGCGCCGTCGAAGACCAGGACTGGGAGCGCGCCTGGCTGGACCAGTTCCAGCCGATGCGCTTCGGCGCGCGGACCTTCATCGTGCCGTGGAACCACGCACTTCCGGACGAGGCGCAGGACCAGGCGGCCGCGGTGGTCCGGCTCGATCCCGGCCTGGCCTTCGGCTCGGGCACTCACCCGACCACGGCGCTGTGCCTGACATGGCTGGACGAGCTGGCCGCCGCGGGTCGGCTCGAGCGGCAGCCGGTGCTCGACTTCGGCTGCGGCTCAGGGATCCTGGCACTGGCCGCCCTGAAACTCGGCGCCGCCCAGGCCATCGGCGTGGACAACGATCCGCAGGCGCTGCTGGCCACGCACGACAACGCCGAGCGCAACGGCGTCCAGGACCGGTTGCAGGTGTTCCTGCCGCAGGACGAACCGGTGCAGCGCTATCCGGTCGTGGTCGCCAACATCCTGGCCTCGGCCCTGGACGCGCTGGCCGAGACGCTGGCCGCGCGGGTCGCGCCCGGCGGACGCATCGCCTTGAGCGGCATCCTGCACGGACAGGAAGACGCCCTGCTCACGCGCTATGCCGCCTGGTTCGACGACTTGCGTGCAACCCGGCAGGACGACTGGATGCGGATCGACGGCGTGCGTCGCGACGCGTGAGTCAGCCGGCTGTCGCCCACGCGCGCGGCCATGGTTGAATACGCCGATGCCGGACCTCTGCCCGCACTGCCAGCACCCGCTCGCTGCCACAGCGGGCATGGCGCCAACGCATTGCCCGCACTGCGGGCATGCCCTGCCACACGAGTCGGCCCGTGGTCCCAGTCTGGCCAGCCTGCTGCGCCCGGACACCGATCCCATCTCACCTCTGCCTGCGCCGCGCGTACAGGCGCCACTTGCGGCATCCCCCGAGCCGCAGGCCAACATCATCGACCATGGGGGGACCGTGCCAACTGCTTCTTTCGAAGACACGACCGAAGACGCACCTGCCCTGGATCGAGCCGAGCAAGCCGAGCCAGCGACGCAGGCGACGCAGGCGACGGCATTGCCTGAAGCAAGCACCGACGAGGTGGCGCTTTCCCCGTCAGCGCCGGAACCGGCCCCCGCCGTGCCCAGCTTCACCCGGACCCGCACCAGACCGCCGCCGCGCCGCGTGCCGGCGTGGCAGTGGGGCGCGCTGGTCGTGCTCACCTTGTTGCTGGGGCTGCAGCTGTTGATCGCCAACGCCTCGCGCCTGGCTCAGGACGCACGTTGGCGACCGGCGTTGGCGTCGATGTGTGGCCTGCTGCGCTGCACGCTTCCCACCTGGCACGACCCGCAGGCCTACACGATGCTCGCGCGCGACGTGCGTCCCGTGCCCGGGCGTGCCGGCGTCCTGCAGGTCCGTGCGACCTTCCGCAACGACGCGGCATGGCCACAGCAATGGCCGTCGGTCGGCCTGTCCCTGTCCGATGCCGATGGACGCGTGGCCGGCGCGCGGATCCTGGTGCCCGATGATTACCTGGACAAGGATCAGCAAAGCACAACGCTTGCGCCAGGACAGAGCGGCCAACTCGCCGTCCAGGTGCACGAACCACGCGAAGGCGTCGTCGCGTTCGCGTTCGACTTTCAATGAATGCGACAGATTTGGAAGTTGGGTGATGCGCGTGGGGCGACCACGCGCTAGACTCCCTCCCCCGCCGCGTTCCGCCACAAGCGTCGATCGCTGGCCGGGCCTCCACTCCGCTGCATCCAGATCCCGGGGACGCCTTGAACGCCGCTTCGACCCGCCAGGACTCCAGTCGTGGCACGCCCAAGTCGCCGTTGCGCGAACACGTTGCACAGTCGGTGCGTCGTTACCTGCGCGACCTCAACGGCTGCGATGCAGACGATGTCTACGAGATCGTCCTGCGCGAGATGGAAATCCCGCTGTTCGTCGAAGTGCTCAATCACTGCGAAGGCAACCAGAGCCGCGCCGCCGCGCTGCTGGGCATCCACCGCGCCACCCTGCGCAAGAAGCTCAAGGACTACGGCCTGGCGTGAAGCCCTGTCGCAATGCCCTTCGGCATTGCGCATCGGCCGCTATGCGCCGCCTGCCACCAACACCAACGCCATCACCAGGCATAACGCCTGTAGGCCGGTACAGGCCATCTGCCAGGACAGCCAGCGCTTGAGACGCGGCCAGGGCGCCACCAGCAACGGCAAGGGCTCAGGCGTCCCGCCGACCTCGGCCAGCATCAGGTCCACTGACAGCGCCACGTCATCCACCGCGTCATGCGCCTGGATGGCTTCGCGAAACAAGGCACCGGCCACGTCGGTCCCGAACTGCACTCCCAGCGCGCATCCGAACTGCATCAGCCCGAGCGCGGCGCTGAACACCAGTGCCCAGCCCACCGCCCCCGACAAGGGGGCCACGCCGGCCAGCGACGGCAACAGCAGCGCCGCGGCGGCAAGGGCCAGCAGCAGCGCCGACAGCGAGCGCAACGGTGCGGACAACCGCAGCCAGGCCAGCATGACCTGGGGAGAGGCGGCAGGCGCCGGCGCGGACGCCAGCACGGCAAGCGATTGACTCGCCGGCCGGGGCGATGGCGCGCCCTGAGACGAGGCCCCCTGAATCCGGTCGGCGCTGTGCTTGTTGAGTCCTGGCATCGCATTCCCCCTGGCAGCGGGCCGGTCGGCCGCCACTCCGCGCGAGCCTAGCGCTTCGCACGCAAAAAGCCATGGCGCGGTGCGCGTCGCGTGCCCTGCGTCTCATTCCCGACCTGGCGGGGCCTGCGCCACCTCGCCGGGCCCGGCTCGCACGGGCCTTACACTATGCGGCCGCTCCGTCACCCTCCGCTCCCATGTCTTCCGATTTCCTGCCCGTGCGCCGGGCCCTGTTGTCCGTCTCCGACAAGACCGGCCTGGTCGCGTTGGCCAAGGCCTTGGCCGCCCGCAACATCGAACTGCTCTCCACTGGCGGCACCGCCAAGGCGATACGCGAGGCCGGCCTGCCGGTCAAGGATGTCTCGGAGGTCACCGGCTTTCCGGAAATGATGGATGGCCGGGTCAAGACCCTGCACCCGCTGGTGCATGGCGGCCTGCTCGGTCGCGCCGGCACCGATGACGCGGTAATGGCCGAGCACGGCATCGGCGCCATCGACCTGCTGGTGCTCAACCTGTATCCGTTCGAGGCAGTCACCGCCAAGGCCGACTGCAAACTCGAAGACGCCGTGGAAAACATCGACATCGGCGGCCCGGCGATGCTGCGCAGCGCGGCCAAGAACTTCGCCCGCGTCGCCGTGGCGACCTCGCCCGACCAGTACGCCGACCTGCTCGCCGAACTCGACGCCCATGACGGCCAGCTCTCGGCGGCCAAGCGCTTCGCACTGTCGGTCGCCGCCTTCAACCGCGTGGCCCAGTACGACGCGGCGATCAGCAACTATCTGTCGGCCGTCACCGACACGACGCAAGACGTCCCGGCGCGCAGCGCGTTCTCCGCGCAGGCCAATGGCAGCTTCGTGAAGGTGATGGACCTGCGCTACGGCGAGAACCCGCACCAGCAGGCCGCGTTCTACCGCGACCTCTACCCGGCGCCGGGCTCGCTGGCGACCTTCACCCAGCTGCAGGGCAAGGAGCTGAGCTACAACAACATCGCCGACAGCGATGCGGCCTGGGAATGCGTGCGCCAGTTCGACGCGCCGGCCTGCGTCATCGTCAAGCACGCCAATCCCTGCGGCGTGGCCGTGGGCGTGGCCTGCGGCGATGCCTACGAGCTGGCCTACGCCACAGATCCGACCAGCGCCTTCGGCGGCATCATCGCCTTCAACACCAAGCTGGATGCGGCCACCGCCAAGGTCATCCTGGACCGCCAGTTCGTCGAGGTGCTCATCGCCCCCGACTACGAGGACGGCGCGCTCGAATACGCCAAGAAGAAGGCCAACGTGCGCGTGCTGCGCATCCCGATGGCGCCGGCGTCGCAGCACTTCATCGACACCAAGCGGGTCGGCTCGGGCCTGCTGATGCAGACCGCCGACGACCGGGTGGTGACCCGCGACGAACTCAAAGTGGTGACCCGGATGGCGCCGACCGAGGCGCAGTTCACCGACCTGCTGTTCGCATGGAAGGTGGCCAAGTTCGTCAAGTCCAACGCGATTGTCTATGCCAAGGACCACCGCACCATCGGCGTGGGCGCCGGGCAGATGAGCCGCGTGTACTCGGCGCGCATCGCCGGGATCAAGGCCGCCGACGCCAAGCTGGGCGTGCCCGGCTCGGTGATGGCCTCCGATGCGTTCTTCCCGTTCCGCGACGGCATCGACGCGGCGGCCGAGGCCGGCATCAAGGCGGTGATCCAGCCTGGCGGTTCGATGCGCGACAGCGAAGTCATCGCCGCCGCCGACGAGCACGGCATCGCGATGGTGTTCACCGGCGTGCGCCATTTCCGGCATTGATTCCGGCTGCGCCGGCATCAATCCCAAAGTTCGCTGCGCAAACATCGGGCCCCGGCCTTGCGTTTCCACACCCCCATTCGCGCCATAGGCGCGAATCGCCCCCTCACTCAGGGGGCTCAACTTTCGGAGACATTGCGATGAAAGTCCTCGTCATCGGTGCAGGCGGCCGCGAACACGCCCTGGCCTGGAAGCTGGCCCAGTCTCCTCGTGTCAGTGAGGTGCTGGTCGCGCCGGGCAACGCCGGCACCGCTACGGAAGATCGCTGCCGCAATGTGCCGGTCAAGGTGACCGACATCGCTGGCTTGCTGAAGCTCGCCCAGGACGAAAACGTGGGGCTGACCGTGGTTGGTCCGGAAGTGCCGCTGGTGGCCGGGGTGGTCGACGCCTTCCGCGATGCGGGCTTGCGCATCTTCGGGCCGACCGCCGCCGCCGCACAGCTGGAAGGCAGCAAGGCCTTCGCCAAGGACTTCCTCGCCCGCCACGGCATCCCCACCGCGTTCTACCAAGTGCATACCGAGCTCGATGCCGCGCTGGCCTATGTGCGCGACAAGGGCGCGCCGATCGTGATCAAGGCCGATGGCCTGGCCGCGGGCAAGGGGGTGGTGGTGGCCATGACCCTGGAAGAAGCCGAAGCCGCCGTGCGCGACATGCTCTCGGGCAATGCGTTCGGCGATGCCGGCGCGCGCGTGGTGATCGAGGAATTCCTCGAAGGCGAGGAAGCCAGCTTCATCTCCATGGTCGATGGCGTGACCGCACTGCCGATGGCCACCAGCCAGGACCACAAACGCGTCGGCGACGGCGATACCGGCCCCAACACCGGCGGCATGGGCGCGTACTCGCCCGCGCCGGTGGTCACCCCCGAGGTCCACGCGCGCGTCATGCACGAGGTGGTCAACCCGACCGTGGCCGGCATGGCCGCCGATGGCGTGCCGTTCACCGGCTTCCTCTATGCCGGGCTGATGATCGATGCCAGCGGCGCGCCGAAAGTCATTGAGTTCAACGTGCGCTTCGGCGACCCGGAAACCCAGCCGGTGATGCTGCGCCTGCAGTCGGACCTAGTGGACCTGGTGGACGCGGCCATCGACGGCAAGCTGGAGGTGACCGAGGCACAGTGGGATCCGCGTCCGTCGCTGGGCGTGGTGATCGCCGCGGCGCCCTACCCCGAAACGCCGGTGACCGGCGAGATCATCACCGGTCTGGACACCGTGCCGGCCACGGCCAAGGTCTTCCACGCCGGGACCGCCTTGAACGCGGACGGCGAAGTGATCAGTGCCGGCGGCCGGGTGCTGTGCGTGGCCGCGCTGAGCGACAGCGTGTCCGACGCGCAGCGCGCGGCGTATGCCGGTGTCGCGGCCATTGCCTGGCCCCATGCCTTCCATCGCACCGACATCGGCTGGCGCGCGGTCGCACGCGAACGGGCGCACTGAGCGCCACGTCCCCGCCGCTGGCTTGTGGAACGACGCGCCTTCGGGCGCGTCGTCGTTTCCGGGCGGTGGATCAGATGCCCTTCGGTCCGACCGTCCGGCAGGATCGATTCCGCTTTTTGCGCGCTGGATGCTTTGCAGTGCAGCAAATGCACAACGCCGCAGTGCATCACGAATTCCCCTAAAACGCTGAAATAAAGGGTTTTTTCAATTACTTCCCCCATGTGATCGGATACTCCCCCCGACTATGTTGGCAACACCGGTTTGACGGGACTAGGCTCGCCCCCACGCCATCGCGCCATGCATGGCGACTAGCTGGTCCACATATCACCGGAGGGGTGTATGTCCATGCTTTCCAACGCGTCTCGAATCGCCGCGCCGCTCATCCTGACGGCCGCCGCACTCTCCCTCGCCGCCTGCGGCAAACACGACGAGCAATCCACCGCACAGACCCCCACGGCAGCGCCGCCGGCCAGCAGTCCGCCGCCGGCCGCCGTGGTCGATACCGATGCCGAGTTCCAGGCCAATGCGGCCAAACCCGAGAACTGGGGCGGGATCGGGCGGGACTTCGCATTGACCCGCCATAGTCCGCTGTCGGACATCAACACCGACAACGTCAAGAACCTCAAGATGTCCTGGGAGATGAAGAGCGGCGCGACCCGTGGCCACGAGGGCCAGCCGCTGGTGATCGACGGGGTGATGTACACCGTCAGTGCCTATCCCAACATCGTGCACGCCATCGACGTCTCCCAGCCGGGCGAGCACAAGGAGCTGTGGAGCTATACCCCGGACCAGGACGAGCGCTCGGTCGCCGTCGCCTGCTGCGACACGGTCAACCGTGGCGGCTCCTACGCCGATGGCAAGTTCGTGTTCAACAGCCTGTCCGGCGAGGTCATCGCCCTGGACGCCAAGACCGGCAAGGTGGCCTGGAAATACAAGGGCGCCGACCCGGGCAAGGGCGAGACCATGACCATGGCGCCGATCATCGCCGACGGCAAGGTGATCGCCGGCATCTCGGGCAACGAGTTCGGCGTGCGGGGCCGCGTGGAAGCGCTCAACCTGGCCGACGGCAAGCCGGTGTGGACCTGCCATGCCACCGGCACCGACAAGGACATCTGCCTGGGCCCGGACTTCAACAAGGCCCACCCCGAATACGGCCAGCTGGGCGATCTGGGGGTCAAGACCTATCCGGACGACGAATGGCAGCGCGGCGGCGGCGCGGCATGGGGCTGGTACAGCTACGACCCCAAGCTGAAGCTGGTCTACATCGGCACCGGCAACCCCGGGCTGTGGAGCCCGAGCTATCGCTGCGGCGCCAAGCCGGTCACCCAGGAGGCCTGCAACAACGGCGACTGGGACAACAAGTGGTCGATGACCATCTTCGCCCGCAACGTGGATACCGGCGAGGCGGTGTGGGGCTACCAGATGACCCCGTTCGACCAGTGGGACTACGACGGCATCAACGAGCCGATCCTGGTGGACATGGACATCGACGGCAAGCAGGTGCCCTCGCTGGTGACCTTCAACCGCAATGGTCACGCCTACGTCCTGGACCGGCGTGACGGCACCTTGCTGCGCGCCCATACCTATGGCCCGGTGGACTGGGCCGAGCGCATCGACATGAAGACCGGCCGCCCGGTCAAGGTCGCCGCGCATTCGCCGCTGGAGGTGGGCAAGATGGTCTCGGCCTCGCCCTCGGCGATGGGCACCAAGGACCAGCAGCCGTGCTCGGTCGATCCCAAGCAGCCGAACATCTTCTTCTGCGGCACCAACAACTGGTACATGGAGCTGACCCCGCAGGAGCGCGGCCGCACCATGCAGGGCATGCCGTACGTGTTCGCCAACGTGGCGATGAAGCCGCACAAGCCCGGCGCGCTGGGCATCGTCAAGGCCTTTGACGTGCTGACCGGCAAGGAGAAGTGGAGCATCGAGGAGAAGTTCCCGACCTGGAGCGGCACCCTGGTGACCGATGGCGGGCTGGTGTTCTACGGCACGCTCGATGGCTGGTTCCGCGCGGTGGATGAGGAAACCGGCAAGAAGCTGTGGGAGACCAAGCTGCCCAGCGGCGTCATCGGCAACCCGATCGCCTACAAGGTCGGCAACGAGCAGTACGTGGCGGTGTACTCGGGCATCGGCGGCTGGATCGGCCTGCCCATCGCCGGCGGTCTGGATCCCAGCGACCCGTATGGCGCCCTGGGCGCGGCGGGCCTGGCCTTCAAGAATGGGTTCGACAAGATCCCGCTCGGCGGCATGGTCCACGTGTTCCACCTGGGCACCGATGGCGTGCCGGACGGTGCAGCGTCCAAGGCCACCGCCTCGACCCAAGCCGCGAAGGGCACCACGCCCGCCTCCTGATCCGCACCGACGGATCGTTCGGAAGCGGCGGCCAGGCGCCGCCGCTTCACCCCCCATTGTTCCAGGCTCGCACCATGCGTACTCCCCATCTGATCCTGGCCGCCGGCGCGCTCGCGCTCGGCGCCTGTTCGCCATCCTCCTCTTCCTCCGACGCCGCCTCGACAGGCCCCAAGCAAGCCCCCGCAGCGGCCGCCTCGCCTGCCCTGGCGCAGACCGACACCAGCGGCCCGGCGCTGCGCATCTGCGCCGACCCGGGCAACATGCCACTGTCCAACCAGGCCGGCGAGGGTTACCAGAACAAGATCGCCCAAGTCCTGGGCAAGTCCATGGGCCTGCCGGTGAAGTACTACTGGCGCACCTACTACGAACGCGGCCTGGCCCGCGGCACCGTCAACAGCGGCAAGTGCGATGTGCTGATGGACATGCCGGCCGATTACGAGATGGGCCTGACCACCAAGCCCTACTTCCGCTCGACCTACGTGCTGGTCAGCAGCGGGGACGCTCCGCTCAAGCCCACCTCGCTGGATGATCCAGCCCTCAAGCAGGCCAGGATCGGCGTCTTCCAGAGTTCGCCCGCGCGTGGTGCGCTGTACGACCACGGCATCAAGGGCGAGGTGCAGTATCTGTTCTACGACTCGGCCCGCAATCCGGAAGAACACCCCGCACGCCTGGTCGAACAGGTCGCCAAGGGCAAGCTGGACGCCGTCGAATCCTGGGGCCCGGTGGCCGGCTACTACGTCAAGCGCAACCAGCTGACCATGGTGCCGCTCAATCGCATGAGCGATACGGTGCTCGAATATTCCATGTCGCTGGCCGTGAGCAAGGACAACAAGGCACTGCGCGACAGGCTGGACCAGGCGCTGGTCGAGAATCGCGATGCGATCCGCGCCATCCTCACCGAGTACGACGTCCCGCTGGTGGCCTGCGCCGACTGCGTGATTTCCGGCGATGTGCCCACGCATGGGCCCTACGCGCCGCCTCCGCCGTTCCAGGACCAGCCGGTCTCCGATCCGCAGGTCCTGGCGCAGATGCAGGCGCGCATCCGTGCAGGCGCCTCGCCAGAGGCCGAGTTAGGTGCGGCGGTGGCCGCCAACGATCCGGACCGGGTGCGCTGGCTGCTGGCCCATGGCGCCAACGGCGACGCCCTGGACGATCAGGGCCGGCTGCCGCTGCAGCACGCCATCCGCCTGCGCGAGCTGGCCGTCGGCGATGCCCTGCTCGACGGCGGCGCCAAGCTGGAGGCACGCGACGGAGATGGTTGGACACCGTTGATGACCGCACTGTGGACCGGCGATGCCGACACCGTCGACTGGCTGCTGCGCAAGCGGCCCAGGCTGGATGTGGTGTCCACCGATGGCTGGACCCCGCTGTCGGTGGCCATCCATAACGGCGATGAAGCCCTGGTGGCCAAGCTGCTGGATGCCGGGGCGCCGCCGGCGCAGGTCAATCCCGCGGGCTTCACCCCGCTGATGTTCGCCGCGGTGGAAAACCAGCCTGGCACCGTGCAGCGGCTGCTGGAGGCCAAGGTGCCGGTCGACCACGCCAACCAGGCCGGCATCACCGCCCTGATGCTGGCCGTGGCCGCCCATCGCCAGGACCTGGCGCGCACGCTGATCGACGCCGGTGCCGACCCCAACCACCGCGATGAAAAGGGCGACAGCGCGCTCAGCCTGGCCCGCCAATCGGGCGATGCCGACTTGCTGGCTCTGGTCTCCGCGCAAATCCCCCACTGATCCCTGTCCCACGTCCTGCGCAAGCGAACAGCAACAGAAAAGGAATCTCCATGTTCGACGCAACACGCAAAGCGTTCAAACCCCTGCTGATCTTGCCGGCGATGGTCCTGGCGCTGGCCGCCTGCGGTGAAAAGGCCCAGCCGGCCGCCGCCGCGCCGACGGCCTCGGCGCCTGCCGCGCCTGCAACCACCACACCCGCGGCTTCGGCACCGGCCGCGCCCGAGGCCAATGCCACCGCGCCCGCCGCACCAGCCGCCGCGCCCACGCCGGTCCCGCACATCGACAACATCCAGGTCAATCCAACGCTGGTGGCCGAGGGCAAGAAGCTGTTCTTCACCGCAGGCTGCAACGCCTGCCACGGCGGCACCGGCGGGGGCGGCATGTGCCCGCCGCTGACCAACAAGGTCTGGGTCTACGGCAGCGACGACAGCACGCTGCACGCGCTGATCAAGGAAGGTTCCCAGGCCATGCAGACCACCCACGGGCTCAAGCGCGTGGGCCACGAGAACGTGGTCGGCATCATGCCTGCGTTCGGGCCGATCCTGAGCGATGAGGAGATCAACAAGATCATGGCCTTTATCCACTCCATCAACCCCGACGCCGGCAAGGGCCAAACGCCGACGGCCGCGGCCGCGGCGCCGGCCGCTGGCGGCAGCGGCTCGTGAGGGTCGACCTGCGGCGCCCGGCCGGCCTGCTGGCCGCGGCCGGGCTTGCCCTGCTGGCCGGCTGCCAGCGGCCGGCGGCGGAGACATCGGCACCTGCCCCGGTCGCATCCACGCCTGCATCGACCGCGGACACCGCCCCGCCGCCGGCAAGCGCCGTGCACGCCTACGTGCCCAATCAGAAGAGCGGGACGATTTCGGTGATCGACACTGGCAGCGATACCGTGGCGCGCACGCTTTCGGCTGGCGGCGGACTGGGCAACCGCCTGCAGCAGATCGCACTGGGGCCTGACGGCAAGGCCCTGTACGTGGTCGATGCCGAGCAGCATCGCCTGCTGCAGCTGGACATCGCCAGCGACACCGTCCAGCGCACGCTGGACATCGGCGAAGGCGCCGAGGGCGTGGACCTGTCGCCGGACGGCCGGCAGATCGCGGTGTGCGTGGAGCAGCAGAACCAGGTGATGTTCGTCGACATCGCCAGTTTCAAGGTCACCGGGCGGGTGGACACCCAGGGCAAGGCGCCGGAGCACTGCGCGTGGACGCCCGACGGCGCCCAGGTCATCACCAGCAACGAGGCCTCCGACAACCTGGACGTGATCGACGTGGCCGCCGGCAAGTCGGTGGCCAGCATCGCGGTCAGCGGCCACCCGCGCGACATCGCCTTCGCCGCCGATGGCAAGCGCGCCTACGTGGCGCAGGAGTCGGCCAACGTGGTGGACGAGGTCGACCTGGCGGCGCGCAAGAAGATCCGCAGCTTGCCTGCCGGCCTGCGCACGGCCGGCGTGGTGGTCGCCTCCGACGGAAGCCGGATCTACGCTTCCAACGGCGGGGCTGGCAGCGTGACCGTCACCGATGGCGATACCGGCAAACTGCTGGCGGAGATCCCGGTCGGGCAGCGGCCGTGGAACCCTGCCCTCACGCCCGACGGCGCCAAGCTCTATGTCGCCAACGGGCGCTCGGACAGCGTCAGCGTGATCGACACCGCCACGATGAAGGCCATCGCGCAGATCCCCGTGGGGCAGATGCCGTGGGGCGTGGTGATGGGCCGCTGAGCGCCGTGGCCTGGCGCGCGCTCAGTCCGCGCGCGCGTTGGCCAGTGCGTAACCGGCATTGGGGACGTGCTCGATCCAGTCCCCGCTGCCGCCAATGCGGATCAGCTTGTGGCGCAGGCGGTGCACCAGCTGCTTGAGTGCATCGCGGTCGGCGCTGTCGCGATCGGACCAGACAAACCCGATGATCCGATCCGGGTCGACCGGGCGCCCACGGTGGTTCATCAACAGTCGCAGCAGGCGCAGTTCCAGGGTGGATAGCCGCGCCACCTCGCCGTGCTCGATGCGCATCTCGCTGCGCTCCGGATCCAGGGTCAACGCGCCACTGCTGAGCAGGGGCACCTCGCCCTCGCCTTCGCTGCCCCTGCGCAGCAGCGCACGCACGCGCGCCAGCAGCGCGCGCGGACTGAAGGGCTTGCGCAGGTAATCGTCCGCGCCCAGGTCCAGCCCGCGCACTTCGTCCTCCTCCGAGGCGCGTACGGTCAGCATCATCACCGGCACCTCGCTGTGCCGACGCAAGGCCTCCAGCACCGAGAACCCATCGCGGCGCGGCAGATTAACGTCCAGCACCACCAGCTCCGGGGCGTGCTTCTCGAACTGGCTCAGCGCGTGTTCGCCGTCGAACGCGCTCACCACCTCGTAGCCGGCGCTACTGAGCGCGAACTGCAGCAGGCCGACCAGTTCGACATCGTCGTCGACCACCAGGATGCGCATCAGGCAGGCTCCAGCGGCAGCACCACGCCAAAGCGCGCGCCCTGCCGATGACGGGGCTCGGCCAGCACCACCTCGCCGCCATGCTGCTCGACCAGGGCGCGCACGATGGCCAGCCCCAGGCCGGTCCCGCGCTGGGAGGGCTCCTGGTCCGGCGCGCGCCGGAACGGCGCGAACAGGTCGGCGCGGTGGCGCAGCGGCGGCAGGCCCTGGCCTTCGTCCTCCACCCACAGTGAGACCGTCTCCTCGCCCCAGACCAGTTCGATCCAGATGGTGCTCTGGTCCGGCGCGAATTTGTTGGCGTTGGCGAGCAGGTTGATGGCCACTTGGGACAGCCGCTGCGCATCGCCCATCAGGCGACGCGTGCTGTGCGGCAGGGACGCCATCACATGCTGGTCGCGCTGATCGGTCAAGGGCCGCATCAGTTCCACCGCATCGCGCACCAGCGCCGGCAGGTCGACGACCTCCCGACGCAGGCGCATCTGCCCGCTCTCCAGGCGCACGCTGTCCAGCAGGTTGTCCACCAGTTGCGACAGCCGCAGCGCGCCACGGTACTGCGCATCGACCAGCCGGATCGCGGTGGTGTCGCCGCCAGCGTGGACATGCTCGCGCAGCATCTCCACCGAAGCGATTTGCGCGGCCAGCGGGGTCTGGAACTCATGGGACAGGTTGGCCAGGATGGCATCGCGCATGGCCCGCGCGGCCTCGGCGCTGGTCTCCTCGCGCACGATCGCCACCTGGCGCCCGTCCGGCGGCGCACTGGAGCGGATCACCAGGTTGCGCACGCGGCCACGCAACAGATAACGACCCGAGGCCTGGGCCAGGCCGTGCCGGCGCGCGTCGTGCATCGGGTCGGCCGCGTGGGTCGTTCCCGTCTCGCTGGCCGCCTCCGGGGTCAGCACCGCTTCGTAGGGCTGGCCCACGACCTGGTCCTCCTCGCGCCCGACCAGGGCCAGGAAGCGGCGATTGGCGTACTGGATGCGGCGATCGACACCCACCGCGATGATGCCGTCCTCCACCCCGTCCAGGATGGCATCCAGCTCCTGTCGCTGGCGGCGCTCGCGCTCGGTGGAGGCCCGCAGCTGCAGGCGCATCGAATCCAGGCTGCGGGCCAGGGCCACCGGCTCGGCCAGGTCGGTGGGCGGCACCACCACCGGGGTTTCCAGATCGCCCACGCCCAACCGCTCGGCCGCGCGCGCCACCTGGCCGAACGGCGAGGCGATGCGCCGCGCCAGCCACACCGCGATGCTGGCGGCGATCAAGGCCAGCAGCAGACTGCCCACGGCGAAGGCGGTCAGCCAACGCACGCCATCGCGAGCCACCACCTCGCGCGGCAGGGTCACCAGCAGCAGCGACTCAATGTCGCCATTGGGGCCGCGCACCGGCTCCAGCCGGGAAACGTCGCCCTGGCTGTCCGCTGCCAGGGTCTCGCCGATGCCGGTATTGCGCACGTGTCGCCACGAGGCCTGCAGGTTGGCCTGGTCCGCCCGGGCCACCGCCTTGGCGTCGCTGTCGGTGTCCAGCAGCATCACCCGTTCGCGCTGGCCGCCATGCCCGGCCAGCTCGGATGCGTCCAGGCGCCGGGCCGCCACGACCTGGCCGTGGTCCAGCTGCGCCATGGCCTGCCGCTGCACCAGCCAGTGGTGCCCGCTGCCGTCGGCCACCAGTCCACTGCCCACGCCGTCCGGCGGCGCCTGCCCGACTTGGGCGAGCAGGCCGTCGCCACGCATGGCCAGCAGGTAATCCACGCGCCCGGTCTGGCGAAAGGCCTCCAGGAAATCCGCTACCGCCTGCATCCGGCCCTTCTGCATTTCCGCGTGCAAGGTCGGGCGCTCGGACAGCAGCACCGCGACCACGGCCAGGTCCCGTCGCGCGTCCTCCAGTCGCGCCAGCGCATCGGCGCTGGCCTGCGCGACCTGCGCCTGGGCACGCTCGCGCAGCACCGCACGCAGCGTGCCCGCGCCGGTGGCCAGCAGCAGCGCACACAGCAGCAGCGCCAGGCCGACATGGCTGAGCACGAGCAGGCGGGAGAGATTTCGGGGGCGGGGCATGCGCGCGTGCTCCTCAGTTGCGCGGACGACGACGGTCCTGCAGATGCTCGATCCAGGTCTTGGCCAACAGCGTCACCAGGCCCAGCATCGCCAGCAGCGAGGCCGCGGCGAAGGCGGCGGTGAAGTCGTACTCGTTGTACAGAACCTCCACGTGCAGCGGAATGGTATTGGTCAGGCCACGGATATGTCCGGAGACCACCGACACCGCGCCGAACTCGCCCATCGCCCGCGCATTGCACAGCAGCACGCCGTACAACAGGCTCCAGCGGATCGAAGGCAAGGTCACGTGGCGGAAGGTGGCCCAACCTCCAGCGCCCAAGGTGAAGGCGGCCAGCTCCGGGGCGGTGTCCTGCTCCTGCATGAAGGCGACCAGTTCGCGCGCCACGAACGGGAAGGTCACAAACAAGGTGGCCAGCACGATGCCGGGCACCGCGAACACCACCTTCCATCCCGTGGCCGCCAACAGCGGCGCAAACCAGCCCTGGCTGCCGAACAACAGCACCAGCAGCAGGCCGGCCACCACCGGCGAGACCGAGAACGGCAGGTCGATCAGCGTCACCAGCAGCGACTTGCCGCGGAAGGCAAAGCGCGACAGCGCCCAGCCGGCGACCACCCCGAACACCACGTTGAGCGGCACGGCGATGGCGGCCACGGTGAGCGTGAGCCGGATCGCCGCACGCGCGTCAGGATTGGTCAGGGCGGCGACGAAGGTGTCCCAGCCGCCGGCCAGCGCCTGGCGAAACACCAGCACCAGCGGCAGGCCCAGGAACACCACCAGGAACAGCATCACCACGCAGATCAAACTGCGGCGCAGCCACGGTGGGTCGCTGCGGGCCGGGGCATGGTCCAGCTCGGCCATGTCAGCCCTCTCCCTTGCGCCGACGCCCGCTCCAGCGCTGGGCCAGGTTGATCAGCAGCAGCATCAGGAACGAGATCACCAGCATGGCCACCGCCAGCACGGTGGCGCTGGCGTAGTCGTACTGCTCCAGGTGCACCACGATCAGCAGCGGCGCGATCTCCGAGACCATGGGAATGTTGCCGGCGATGAAGATCACCGAGCCGTACTCGCCGATCGCGCGCGAGAAGGCCAGGGTGAAGCCGGTCAGGGCCGCCGGCAGCAGCTGGCGGATCAACACCCAGCGCAGCACTTGGGCCCGACTGGCGCCCAACGTGGCGGCGGCCTCTTCCAGCGCCGGGTCCAGGTCCTGCAATGCCGGCTGCACGGTGCGCACCACGAACGGAAGGCCGACGAACACCAGCGCCAGCGCGATGCCCGCCGGCTTGAACGCCACGTCGAGCCCAATCGCGGCCAGTGGCGCGCCCAGCCAGCCCGAAGGCGCATACAGGGTGGCCAGGGCGATGCCGGCCACCGCGGTGGGCAAGGCAAACGGCAGGTCGATCATCGCATCGAGCAGGCGGCGCCCGGGAAAGCGATAGCGCACCAGCACCCAGGCGGTGAGCGTGCCGAACACCAGGTTGACCAGCGCCGCGCCCAGCGCCAGCCCGAAGCTGAGCCTGTAGGCGGCCAGCGCGCGCTCACTGGTGGCGATGCGCCACACCTCGGCCCAGGGAATCCCGGCCACCTTGATCAGGGCCGCGGCGATGGGCAGCACCACGATCAGCCCCAGCCAGGCCAGGGTCAGGCCCAGGGTCAGGCCAAAGCCGGGATGCACGCGGTGCACGCCTCGCCCACCGGCGCGCGGGGCGCCCGGGGCGACTGAGGAAACGGCAGTGATGTTCATGGCGAGCGCGGCGGCCTGCAGAGCACGGGCCTAGGGCGCGCGCGCGGCGAAGATGCGATCGAACTGCCCACCATCGGCGAAGTGCTCGGCCTGGGCCCGCTTCCAGCCACCAAACATCTCATCGACGGTGAACAGGTCCATCTGCGGGAATTCGGCCGCGTGCCGGGCCAGGACGTCGGCCTGGCGCGGACGGAAGTGGTGCTCGGCGGCCAGCTCCTGCCCTTGCGGCGAGTAGAGGTATTGCAGGTACTCGCGCGCCAGCGCCTCGGTGCCGTGCTGGCGCGCGACCTTGTCCACCACCGCCACGCTCGGCTCGGCCAGGATGCTGGTGCTGGGCCGCACGATCTCGTACTGGTCGCTGCCGAACTCCTGCAGCACCAGCAGCGCCTCGTTCTCCCAGGCCAGCAGCACATCGCCGATGCCACGCTGGACGAAGGTCGTCGTCGCCCCGCGCGCGCCGGTGTCGAGCACCGGCACCGACTTGAACAGGCGGGTCATGTAGGCCTGCGCGTCGGCCTGGCTGCCGCCGCGCTTGAGCACCGAGCCCCACGCGGCCAGGTAGTTCCAGCGCGCGCCACCGGAGGTCTTGGGATTGGGGGTGACCACGGCGACGCCGTCGCGGCCCAGGTCGGTCCAGTCACGGATGTGCTTGGGATTGCCCCGGCGCACCACGAACACCACGGTCGAGGTGTACGGCGCACTGTTGTCGGGCAGCCTGGACTGCCAGTCGGCATCGACCAGGCCGTGGTCGACCAGGGCATCCACGTCCGAGGCCAGCGCCAGGGTGACCACGTCGGCCTCCAGGCCGTCGATCACCGAACGCGCCTGCTTGCCCGAGCCGCCGTGGGACATGCGCAGCGTCGGCGCGCTGCCATGCTCAGCCTGGTAATGCTGGATGAAGGCCTTGTTGAAGGCCGCGTAGAACTCGCGGGTGGGGTCGTAGCTGACGTTGAGCAGGGTGACGTCGGCCGCCGCCTTGGTGGCCGGCTTGGCCGCTTCGCCAGGGGCCGGCGCATCCCCGCCGCAGGCGGACAGCACCAGGCTCAGACCGGCGCCAAGCACGGCCAGGGAGAGGCGACGGATCAGGGGGAAGGTCATGGGGTATTCCTGTCGACAAGCGCCGCCTGCGCGGCAAGAGGAACAGCGGTGCGCCCGTGCAGCGCGCTGCTGGTGGGGGCCAGCCCCAGGTCGGCTTCGTCGGGCTGCACGATCAGCCAGGTCCAGCGCCCGGCCAGCGCCTGGATCCAGGTCTGCTGACGCGGACCCAGGCCGGCACGCGGCCCCAGGTCCAGCACGGTCAAGGCGGCGGCGGGATCCAGGGCAGCGCCGGGGCCGGCATCGACCTTGGCCGTGGCCGTGGTGCCCAGGGTGGTGAAGGGAATCCGGCGCAGGGTCAGGGCATCGCGCCAGCGCTGCGGCGGCGCCGTCGCCGCCGGGGGCGGCAGGTGCCCGTCCAGGTCGCGCACCTCCACCCGCGCGCCCAGGCGCTCGGCGATCTCGGCCGGCAGCTCCAGCTCCGGCTGGGCGCTGGAGAACGCCCGCAGCAACATCGACCAGTGCCCGCCTTCCGGCCAGGCCGCCGGCGCGTCGCCGGCCAGCAGGACATGGCGCAGGTCGCCTTCGGCCAGCAGATCCAACAAGCGCGGGCCATGGGCCAGGCTGGCCGGCAGCACCACCAGGTCATAGCGCTCGCCGTCCAGGTGGGCGCGCGCGGCCTGCCACAGGTCCAGCCCCGTCGGGCCGGTGTCCACCAGCTTCAGATCGCCGGCGAAGGACTGGCGGAACTGTTCCAGCGGCTGCCGCAGCTGCGCATCGCTCACCGCGCCGCCCAGCACGGTGAGCAGCGCGTGCTGGCGCTCGCCCCAATGCAGCAGCGCGGTGGCCAGCGCGCGTCCCTCGCGGGTCGCGTCGGCCAGGACCAGCACGCGCAGATCCGGCTGGGACACCGCGTGCAGGGCGCGCGCGCAGACCGACACCCGGTCGCCCGGCTGCACCGGCATCAGGCGTGCTTCCTCCATCGAGCGCAGGGCCTCGATGCGATAGCGGCGCCCGCCCGCCTCGGGCTGGACCGGGTCGATGGCATCCAGCTCCAGGTAGACCCGCTCGCTGGCGCCCAGGTACTCGGCGCGCTTGACCAGCGCCTCGCGCACGAACCGCCCCGGCGCCGAAGCCGGCTCGCGGTCCGGCTCGTCCAGCCATAGCTCCTCCGGACGCAACAGCACCTTGACCCGCTGCGGGATCGCATCGTCGGCCGGCCGGTCGCCTTCCAGGCGCACCCGCACCCCGCCGGGGGTCAGCTCGCCAGGCAACAGGTTGGCGCGCCCGACGAAGCCGGCCACGAACTCGGTGCGTGGCGCGCGATAGAGCTGCTGCGGCAGTCCCTGCTCCAACAGGCGACCGCGGTGCAGAACCATGATCCGGTCGGCCACCGAGAACGCTTCTTCCTGGTCGTGGGTGACGAACACCGCGGTGGTGCCGATGCGCTTGAGCACCTCGCGCAGGCCCTGGCGCAGGTCCTGGCGAATGCGCGCGTCGAGCGCGCCGAAGGGCTCGTCCAGCAGCAGCAGGCGCGGCTGGTGCGCCAGCGCCCTGGCCAGTGCGGTGCGCTGGCGCTGGCCGCCGGAGAGCTGGCCGGGATACTTGCGCGCGCTGCCGCCCAGACCGACCAGCTCCAGCAGTTCGTCGCGGCGGCGCTGGCGGGTGGGACGGTTGACCTTGCGCACGCGCAGGGCGAACTCGACGTTGTCGGCCACGGTGAGGTGCTCGAACAAGGCGTAGTGCTGGAACACGAAGCCCAGGTCACGTTCGCGCGGCGGCAGCGTGGTCACATCCTGCCCGTCCACGCGCACCGTGCCGCGCTCGGCGCCGGCCAGCCCGGCAATCACCCGCAAGATGGTGCTCTTGCCACTTCCCGAAGGCCCGAGCAGGGCGACCAGTTCGCCATCGTCCACGCGAAAACTCACGTCGTGGACGACCGCGCGGCCCGCGTAACGCTTGGTCAGATGGGAGACGTCCAGGGACATGGGCCGTCCAGGCTTGGCGTGGGGGATGGCCAGTGTCGACAGCGCCGGTCACGGCGTCAGTCGCGGCCCGGTTACGGCGCGGTCACGGGTGCGCGCAGCGCCGATGGCAGAACGCGCCTTCACGCGGGCGCCGCGGTGCCGGGATAATGCCGACTCCCTTGTCGCTTCCGCCCGCATGTCCCGCACCGAATCGCGCCTGAGCCAGCTGTGGGCACACGAGAAGGCCAGTTATGGCCTGCGTGTGTTCATCGCCCTGGGCGTGGTCATGGCCGTGTGCTGGAGCCGCGGCACGCTGCTGGCGATCCCCTCGCTGTTCCTGGGCATCATCGCCAGCGCCCTGGCCGAGACCGACGACAACTGGTGGGGGCGAACCAAGTCGGTGCTGCTGTCGCTGTTGTGCTTCGCCCTGGCCACCAGCGCGGTCAAGCTGCTCATGCCCTACCCGCTGGCCTTCGTGTCCAGCATGGCGGTGGCGACCTTCCTGCTGACCCTGCTGGGCGCGCTGGGCGAGCGCTACGCCTCGGTCGCGGTGGGCACGGTCAGCCTGTCGATCTACACGATGATCGTGATGGACCACGGCGCGCCGGTGGGCGAAAGCGCGCTGGCCTCGTGGCGCAACCCGGCCCTGCTGATGATCGGTGCGGCCTGGTACGGCGCGCTGTCGATCGCCTGGGCCGCGCTGTTCGCCAACCGCCCGGTGCGCGAGCGCCTGGCCCGGCTGTTCCGCGAGCTGGGCCTGTTCCTGCGGCTCAAGGCCGACCTGTTCGAGCCAGTGCGCCAGGCCGATCAGCAGGCGCGTCGCCTGGCCCTGGCCCAGCAGAACGCCAGGGTGGTCGAGGCGCTCAACGCGGCCAAGACCGCGATCCTCAGCCGCTTCGGGCGCTCGGGCCGCCCGGGTGTGCAGTCCGGACTGTATTTCCGCCTGTATTACATGGCCCAGGACTTCCACGAGCGCGCCAGCTCCTCGCATTACCCCTACGAGGCGCTGACCGAGGCGTTCTTCCACAGCGACGTGCTGTATCGCTGCCAGCGACTGCTGGCGCTGCAGGGCAAGGCCTGCGCGGCGCTGGCCACCGCCATCCGCATGCGCATCCCGTTCGAATACGGCGAGCGCACGCGCACGGCCACCGCCGATCTGGGCGAATCGCTGGCCTTCCTGCGTGCCCAGCACAATCCGCGGTGGAACCGCCTGATCGGCTCGCTGGAACTGCTGGGCACCAACCTGCAGAGCATCGAGCGGCGCCTGGCCGAGACCGCGCTGGCCGACACCACCAGCGAGGGCATCGACACCCGCCTGCGCGATTCCTCCCCGCACACCCTGCGCGAGATGGCCACGCGCTTTGCGGCGCAGTTCACGCGCAAGTCGCTGCTGTTCCGTCATGGCTTGCGCATGGCCATCGCGCTGGCCGTGGGCTATGGCGTGCTGCGCGCGGTGCATCCCGAACACGGCTACTGGATCCTGCTGACCACCGCGTTCGTGTGCCGGCCCAGCTACGGGGCCACGCGCCTGCGCCTGGTCCAGCGCGTGGCCGGCACGCTGGTCGGCCTGGGCGTCACCTGGGCGATGATGCAGCTGTTCCCGGACACCGAACTGCAGCTGCTGATCGCCCTGGCCTCGGCGCTGCTGTTCTTCGTCACCCGCACCGACCGCTACATGGTGGCCACCGCCGCCATCACCGTCATGGCATTGTTGTGCTTCAACCTGCTGGGCAACGGCTTCCTGTTGCTGTGGCCGCGCCTGCTGGACACGCTGATCGGTTGCGCCATCGCCGCGGCCGCCTCGCTGCTGATCCTGCCGGACTGGCAAGGCCGGCGCCTGCATCTGGTGATGGGCAGCGTGGTCCAGGCCTGCCAGCGCTACCTGGACGAAGTGCTGGCCCAGTACCGCGGCCGGGGTGGCGACGACCTGGGCTATCGCATCGCCCGGCGCGATATGCACAACGCCGATGCCGCCCTGTCCGCGGCGCTGGCCAACATGGTGCGCGAGCCAGGCTTCCTGCGCGGCAACCTGGAGGCGGGCTTCCGCTTCCTGGCGCTGTCCAACACCTTGCTGGGCTATCTGTCGGCACTGGGCGCACATCGCGCCGCGCTGGCACCGCATCCCGACGATGCGTTGGTCGACCGGGCCGGTCAGCGCCTGCATCTGGCCCTGGTCACCCTGCACGAGGCCTTGTCCGCCCGACGCCCGCTGCCGCAGGACCTGGAAGCAGGGACGTCCGAGCTGGCCGATACGCTGGAACAGGTGCCCGAGGACATCGACGGCAAGCAGCGCCTGCTGCGCACCCAGTTGGCCCTGGTGCTGCGCCTGCTGCCCAAGCTGCGCGCGGCCGCCGACGAGGTGATTGCCGGCCCGGCCGTCGAGCCTGAAACCCCGCCGAGGGCCGCGACGGTCTGAAGCGTCGGCAGCTGCGGCGCATCATCGGACGGTCCGAGGTCGCGCCACTGCTCCTGCGGCTTTGGGCGAGGCGGGCGCGAGTGTTCTGAGCGACTGCGATGTTCTTGCGGCCCCAGCACCACGCTTTGTCCTGCTGCACGGCCAGGTGATCGACGAACAGCCGCCCAGCCTCAGGTCATCGCCTGCGTGATCTGTACCTGGCCTCCACCGCGGATGCGACAGGCTGGGCCGTCCTGGTCGATGGTGGCGGCGCCATCGCCTGCTTTCCCACGCCCTTAAAGGAGTTCCCATGAACATCGATCTTTCCGGAAAGACCGCGCTGGTCACCGCCTCCACCGGTGGCATCGGCCATGCCATCGCCTACGGCCTGTCCGAATCCGGCGCCCACGTGATCGTCAACGGCCGCAGCCAGGCCAGCGTGGACGCCGCGCTGGACAAGCTGGCCAAGGCGCTGCCCACCGCGCGTTTCACCGGCCTGCCCGCCGATTTGTCCGATGCCGCGCAGACCGAGACCTTGATCCAGGCGTTGCCCAAGGTGGACATCCTGGTCAACAACGCCGGGGTCTTCGGGCAGATGGATTACTTCGCCACCGATGACGCCGAGTGGGAGCGCTACTGGCAGACCAACGTGATGAGCGGCGTGCGCCTGTCGCGTGCACTGCTGCCGGGCATGGTCGAGCGCGGCTGGGGCCGGGTGGTGTTCATCTCGTCCGAGTCGGCGCGCAACATCCCGGCCGACATGATCCATTACGGCGTGTCCAAGACCGCCCAGCTCTCGCTTTCGCGCGGCCTGGCCAAGCGCGTGGCCGGTAGCGGGGTGACGGTCAATGCGGTGCTGCCCGGGCCGACGCTGTCCGATGGCTTTGCCGCGATGATGCAGGACGAGGTCGCGCGCACCGGCAAGTCGCTGGAGGAACTGGGCAAGGCGTTCGTCATGACCCACCGGCCCTCCTCGGTCATCCAGCGCCCCGCGACGGTCGAGGAAGTCGCCAACATGGTGGTCTACGTCTGTTCCCCACAGGCCTCGGCCACCTCCGGCGCGGCGCTGCGCGTGGATGGCGGGGTGGTCGACGATATCGTCTGATGCCCAATGCCGCACGGCGGCTTTGCCGAAGCCGCCGCGATGGCCTAGGCTGCGCCCAGCTTTCGCACGGAATCGCGCATGTCGTCGGGCCACAACCAGTTCCAGCTGCTCCGGCAGCGCCGCTTCCTGCCGTTCTTCGCCGTTCAGTGCTTCGGCGCCCTCAACGACAACGTGTATCGGCAGGCGATCATCGGTCTGCTGTTCTGGCTGGGCATCGACCCGGCCCAGCGCACGCTTTACACCAACCTGGCGCCGGCGTTGTTCATCCTGCCGTACTTCCTGTTCTCCTCCATCGCCGGCCAGTTCGCCGAGAAACTGGAGAAGCAGCGCCTGATCGTGATCACTACCACGATGGAGATCGCCATCATGTCGCTGGCGGCGGTCGGCTTCTTGACCCAGAACATGGTCGTGCTGCTCATCGCGCTGTTCTGCACCGGACTGCAGTCCACGCTGTTCGGCCCGGTGAAGTATTCGATCCTGCCCTCGGTGCTCAAGCCCGAGGAACTCACTGGTGGCAACGGGCTGGTGGAGATGGGCACCTCCATCTCGATCCTGGTCGGGATGATCTTCGGCGGGCTGATCTTCCAGCTGGCCGGCGCGCATGGGCCGATCGCGGCGGCCACTGCGGTGATCGCCCTGGCGGTGACCGGCAACCTGGTCGCGCGCCAGATTCCGCACGTGGATGCCGGCGCGCCGGGGCTCAAGCCCAACTGGAACCTGCTGTCCGAATCGCTGGCGATCATGCGCCTGGCGCGCAAGCAGCTGGCGGTGCGCAACGCGATCCTGGGCGTGTCGTGGTTCTGGTTCATCGGCACGGTACTGACCGCGCAGCTGCCGACCTATGCGGAAGTGAACCTCGGCGGTCAGCCATCGCTGTACATCTTCGCTCTGGCGCTGTTCTCCATCGGCACCGGCACCGGCTCGCTGCTGTGCGAGAAGCTCTCCGGGCGCACCGTGGAGATCGGCTTGGTGCCGCTGGGCGCGTTCGGCATCAGCGCGTTCCTGCTCGATCTGTACTTCGCCCGGCCCGGCGCGGCCACGCAGAGCGGGCTGACGGTGATGCATTTCCTGCAGGCACCGGGCAGCTGGCGCATCTGCATCGACCTGGTCGGCATCGGCCTGTTCACCGGCTTCTTCGTGGTGCCGCTGTTCGCGCTGATCCAGAGCCGCACCCCGCGCGAGGAACTCTCCCGCGTGATCGCCGGGGTCAACATCCAGAACTCGCTGTTTATCGTGATCGCGGCGGGGCTGGGCATCGCGTTGCAGCGTTTCCTGGGCTGGTCGATCCCGCAGGTGTTCCTGGCCCTGGCCATCGCCAACGCGGTGGTCGCGGTGTGGATCTTCTCGATCGTGCCCGAGTTCCTGATGCGGTTCCTGAGCTGGGTCATGGTCCGCGCGCTGTATCGGCTGGAGCTGCATGGCATCGAGGACCAGGTCCCGGACGAAGGCCCGGCGGTGATCGTGTGCAACCACGTCAGCTACATGGACGCACTGATCCTTTCGGCGGCGATTCCGCGTCCTGTCCACTTCGTCATGTACTACAAGATCTTCAACATCCCGGGCATGCACTGGATCTTCCGCCACGCCAAGGCCATCCCCATCGCTGGGGCGCACGAGGACCCCGAACTGATGCGGGCGGCCTTCGAGAAGATCGACGCAGCGCTGGCCGAAGGCGAGCTGGTCGGCATCTTCCCCGAGGGCGCGCTGACCCGCGATGGCGACATCGCCGCGTTCAAGTCCGGCGTGGAGAAGATCCTGCAGCGTCGGCCGGTGCCGGTGGTGCCGATGGCCCTGCGCGGCATGTGGGCCAGCATGTGGTCGCGGCGCGACTCGCGTCTGCGCCGCATGCGCGTGCCGCGCCGCTTCCGCGCCCACATCGAGGTGGCCGCCGCGCCGCCGATGCCGGCCCAGAGCGATGCCGCGTCACTGGAAGCAGCGGTGCGCGATCTGCGCGGGGATCGCGCCTGAGTCAAGCTGAATGGGTGGGCGAACTCGAGCTGCTGCTCTAGACTCGGACCTTCACTTACTGGGGAGTTAAGAGGATGAGCACGATTCCGCCGCCACCCGGCCCGCCGATGCCGCCGAGCGATCCGCCGCCGGTCAGCCCACCGCCGCAGCAGCCACCGCCGTACACCCCGCCGCCGCAGGCGGCCGCGCCGGGGCCGATTCCCAACCACCTGGTGTGGGCGATCATCGCCACGGTCTTCAGCCTATGCCTGTGCTGTGGCATCCCGGGCCTGATCACCGGCATCGTGGCCATCGTGTTCGCCGCCAAGGTCAATGGCCTGCTGGCCGCGGGCGACTTCGACGGTGCGCTGCGCGCTTCCAAGAACGCCAAGACCTGGGCCATCGTCACCACCGTCCTGGCCGCGATCGGCCTGCTGTGGACGGTCTACAGCCTGACCCTGGGCCACGGCATGGCCGAGTACCAGATGATGATGGAACAGATCAAGGCGCAGTCCGGCCGGTGATCGCCTGGACGCGCCCGCGCGTTGCTCTGCTGGCGGCCACCGCTCCGGTGGCCGCCGCGGGCGCTTGGGTGCTCCAGCGTGTCGACCCGAACCAACCGGGCAATCTGCTTCCTAAATGCCTGTTCCATGAGCTCACCGGCTGGTGGTGCCCGGGCTGCGGCATGACCCGCGCGCTCCATGCACTGGTCCACGGCGATGCAGGCCAGGCCCTGCACATGAATCCGCTGGGCGTGGTGATGCTCGCCGTGCTGCCGGCGATGCTGCTGTGGTCCTGGGGCTGGCAGCCGCGCTGGCTGCGTCCGTTCATGCGCTGGGCGATGGACCCGCGCCTGTGGTTGATGCTGATCCCGGCCTACTGGTTGCTGCGCAATCTGCCCTGGGCCCCGTTTACGTGGATGGCGCCGCCCGCCTGAGGACGCGCCGGCCTGCGGTAGAGCGGACCTTGGTCCGCTGGGGCTTTCCTCGCAAGTTGACCGAACCGCGCAGCGGAGCAAGCTCCGCTCTACGGACCCCTGAGACCTGCGCGCGCAACGGTGATCCACGCTTCACCGTAGAGCGGACCTTGGTCCGCTGGGGCTTTCCCGCATGTGGACCGGACTGCGCAGCGGAGCGAGCTCCGCTCTACACACACTGAGATCTGCACGCGCAACGGCGACCCGCGCTACACCGTAGAGCGGACCTTGGTCCGCTGGAGCTTTCCCCGCATACGGACCGAACCGCGCAGCGGAGCGAGCTCCGCTCTACGCGCACCCGACGTTCGCTGACAGGTGTGGCCGTTCCGCGGGTCAGCTCACCCAGCCGGCGATGACGAACAGCGCCATCAGCGCCAACCACAGCAGCAGGATGCGCCACACCAGGCTCATCGCATCGCGCAGCTCCGGCATCTCGCGCAGGGGCGGTTGCGGAATACCATCGTCCAGGTAGTCGCGCGCTTCGTCCGCCAGTTCGGCGCGGACGCTGGCCCGCGCCGCCGCGCCAAGAAAGCCGGTCTGCAGCTGCAGCCGTGCCCCGTCGGCCGCGCGCCAGGCCGCGTAGACGGCATCGAAATGGCTCATCAGCGCCATCGACAGCGTCATCAGTTGGGCGACCGGCCACTCCATCATCAGCAACAGGCGCTGGGCCGCGGCCCGATGCCCAGGGGGAAGCGACTGCGCCGTCACCCCGGTGGCCGAGATCGCGCACAGGCGATACAGCACCGCGCCGAACGGGCCCAGGACCAGAAACCAGAACACCACCGAAAACCAGCGCGCCAGCGCGCTGCGGAACACCGCCTCGACCAGCAGGCCTGGATCGCTCGGCGCGGCGCCGGGCTCCGGCCACAGCTGCGAGATCGCCACGCGCTGTTCGACGCTGTCCTCGGCATCGAGCACGGCGCGGACATCCGCATCCAGGTCACGGGGTCCCCAGGCCCAGACCAGGACCACGATGCCGAACACAAACCCCAACACGCCAAGCAGCGGCGCATGCAGCCACCACTGCAGCAGCCCGACGATCGCCAGCCAGGGCAGCATGGCCAGCACCAGCCCGGCGGCCCCGCCCCAGCGCGGCTGCGCGCGCAGGTGGACATCGAGCCACATCAGCCAGCGCGCATAGAGGTCGTGACGCCGCCACGCCGACACGGCATGCGGGGCGAACTGGCCCAACAGCACCGCCACCACGACGGCCACCAGGGTATTGGACATGATCGATTCCTCCGCGGGCGAGTTTAGGACAGGCCCGCGACGGCGCGGCACGGCGCCCTCATGCGGTCATCTTCCGATACCAGTGCTCGATCAGCGCGCGGGCGATGGACAACGGCGGGGACAGCAGCAGTTCGCCCTCGCCTCGCATCGCCGCGCCGATCTCCTCGACCGTGCACCAGCGCGCATCTTCGAGTTCATCGTTCACCACCGGCGGGTCGGGCTCGGCATCGGCCTCGAAGCCCAGCATCAACGCCCCGGGAAACGGCCACGGCTGCGCGCCCAGGTAGCGTGCCGCGCGCACCCGCACCTGGGTTTCCTCCAGGACCTCGCGCGCAACGGTCTGCTCCAGGCTTTCGCCGGGTTCGACGAAGCCGGCCACCACCGAATAGCGCCCCGCGGGCCAGGCAGCCTGGCGCCCGAGCAGCAGGCGCTGCCCGTCGCTGACCGCCACGATCACCGCCGGATCGACGCGCGGATAGTGCTCGGTCCGGCATTGGGTGCAGCGCGCGGTATAGCCGGCGCGGCGGAACTCGACCCGGCCACCGCAGACGCTGCAATAGCGATTGCGGCGCTGCCAGTGCAGCAGCGCACGGGCCTGGGCGAAGGCAGTGGAATCGGCGTGGGCCCACTCGGCCGCGGCCTGGCGCAGCTCCATGCGCCCGGTGACGTCCAACGCGATCAGGTCGGCGGAGATCGCGAACCAGCCGACCTTGTCGCGCAGGCCCAGGAAGATCGCCTGACCCGGGCCGCCCCCGATCTCCTCGCCGGTCGGCGCCAACAGGTTGCCGTGCCCATCGGCGAAGCACTGGCCATCGGCGTCGATCACCAGCACCCGGGCCTGCGGCCACAACGCGGCCAGCGCCTTGCCGTCGTCACGCAGCGCGTCGGCGCGGTCCAGCGGCTCGGCCACGAACGAAAAACCGGACAACGGTCCGGTCTCGATCGGGAAAGGACGGGGCGGGCGGCCTGTCTGCGCCGGCATCAGACGCTGAAGCTGCTGCCGCAACCGCAGGTGGTCTTGGCGTTGGGATTGCGGATCACGAACTGCGCCCCGTGCAGGCTTTCGGTGTAGTCCACCTCCGCGCCCACCAGATACTGCAGGCTCAGCGGATCCACCAACAAGGTCACTTCATCGGTCTGCAGCGCTAGGTCGTCCTCGGCCCGGTTCTCGTCGAACTCGAAGCCGTACTGGAAGCCCGAACACCCGCCCCCTTCGATATAGACGCGCAAGGCCAGGTCGGCATTGCCTTCCTCGGCGATCAGCTCGCGCACCTTGGCGGCGGCGGCATGGGTGAAGTTCAACGGCCGGTCGAGGGACTGGTAGTCCGGCGTCGGCGCAGTGGTCGGCAGGGAGACAAGCGTGCTCATGGGTGCAGGATGGGGCCAGCGCAGGGCCAGTTCAACCCGCCACGGCCGTCGGCTCGGGCACATCGGCCGGTCCAGGCTCGGTGGCCTCGGTCCAGGTGAAGGACTGGTCCACCCGGGCACCGTCATCGGGCTGCAACCGAGCGGTCACGCGCAACGGCTTGAACGCGGGCGGCAGCACCACTTCGCCCTCGAGCTGCTGGAAGTACTTGAACGAATACGCCATGCCATCGGCACCTGGCTGCTGGCGCAGGCGTGGCCAATCCAACGTTTCCAGCTTGCCGTCGTGGGTTCCTTCGACCACCAGCTGCAGGCGCCCACGATTGACCGCACCGCGGTTGAGGTTCTGGGTCAGCGTCGCAGTGAAATGCCAAGCCTGGTCGGTCTGCGGCACCAGGGTCAGCTGATGGACCGCCAGCCCGCGGCGCTGGGCGGTCGAACCGACGAAGCGCTCGTAGAAGGCCACATCCGCACGTAGGCCGGCGATCTGCTCATCGCGCTCCCCCAGGGTGTCCTGCAGGTCCCGGTTGGCCTCGCGGCTGATCTGGTCCGAGCGCGACAGCGTGGCGACCTGCTGCTCCAGGGCGCGGGCATGCGCCTGCGCGGCGCGCCACTCGGCCGGCGTGGGCAGGGCACTGGCCGCCGGCGAAAACACTATCCACGCGCCCCATGCGCCGAAGGCCAGCGCGACCAGCATTGCAGCACCCAAGCCGATCACCAGCGCACGGGCACCGCGGCTGATCGGTAGCAGGTGCGGCCCTTCCGGGCTAGGCGGCGGACCGGCGGGTTCGGACGGGGACATGGCCGCAGCATAGCCAGCCCCGCTTGAGAGCGTTCTGAATGCCCGGCGCAGGGGCCGGGCCGCGTTCAGCCGTTGGCGGCCAGCGCCAGCGAAGGCGACGCATTGGGACGTTCCTCCCCGGGCGCCGCCTGCTCCTGGCCCTGCAGGTGGACCAGGTTGCCGCTGAGCACGGCACCCGCCCGCATTTCCACGATCTTGTAGTGCACGTTGCCGTTGACCCGTGCCTTGGGCGCGAGCTCCACCCGCTCGGCGGCGCGCACGTCGCCCTCGACCCGCCCGTTGAGGATCACGACCGGCACATCGATCTGGCCTTCGATCACGCCCTGCTCGGCCAGGGTCAGCATGGCCGGCTGGCCAGGGGCAGCGAAGACACGCCCGTGGATGCGGCCTTCCACCACCAGCCCGCCGCTGAACTGCAGGTCGCCTTGCAGCACGACCTGGGCACCGATCAGGGTGTCCACGGCCTGACCATCGTGAAAGCTGCTCTTCTTGTTCTTCAACATGACATCTCCAAGCGGGGATCGGGGTGGGTCGCGCCTGCGGCTCAGGCGTCGGCGGTCGTCCAGTCGAATTCGCGCTGCAGCGGCGCCTGCTCGGGCACCAACAAGGACACCCGCACCCGGTGCGGGGTGAAACCGGCCGGCAATACCACGTTGCCGCTCAGCTCCTGGAAGTAGCGGAACGAAAACGCCTGCGGGCTCGCCGCGTGGCCGGGGTGCAACTGCGCCCAGTCCAGCACCTCGCGCTTGCCCTCGCGGGTGCCTTCCACGCTGAACTGCATCTTGCCGCTGCTGATCGCACCCCGGTTGAGGGTCTGGGTCAGCACCACGCGATAGCCGAAGGCGCCATCGCCGTGATCGGAAAAGCGCGTGGAAAACGCCCCCAGCCCCTTGCGCTCCGCGGTCGGTCCGACCAAGCGCGCATAGAAGGCCACGTCACTGCGCAGATCGGCGATCTGGGTCTCGCGCTGGGCCAGCGTGTCCTGCAGGTCCAGATTGGCGGCCCGGCTGATCCGATCGGACTGCTCCAGCAGCGCGACCTGGCGACGCAGCCGCTCCAGCTCGGCCTGCACCTGGCGGGAAGGCGCGCCCACGACGGGCGCCGGTGCTGCCGCGGAGGCGGTGGCGGTGGCGGTGGCGGCGGACCCCGCATCGGCGCACCACCACACCGCCGCGCCGGTGACCAGCAGCGATAGCAGCCAGGCCAGCACCCCGGCGCTGCGACGCCAGTTCGAGCGTCGGGGCTGCGCGGTCACGATGCGGTACTGCGGGAAGGTGGAATTCATGGGCGGCAGGCAGATGAAACGGACGAATCGGGCGCCCGGTCGGGCCAGTACTCCACGCGCGGGCGCGACCCCGGCGGGGCCTATACTTGGGACGAGCTGACGGGCCCCCGTGCATTCACGCCCCCGTCACGACCCAAGTCTAGGGGATCTGGCGCCATGACCGAAGCCCACCTGTTCGTGATCGGGATCCTGTTGGCCTGGATGGCGGGCATCCGCGTGTATCTCACCGTGTTCGGCATCGGCCTGGCGGGGTTGCTGGGCTGGGTGGATCTGCCCCCTGCCCTGCAGCCCACCGAGTCGTGGTGGGTGCTGGGGACGTCCGGGGCCCTGGCGCTGACGGAGTTCTTCGCCGACAAGATCCCCGGCGTGGATTCGATCTGGGACCTGCTGCAGACCCTGGCCCGCGTCCCGGCCGGCGCTTTTTTGGCCGCGGCCACGCTGTCACCGGATGGGCAGTTGGGGACCGGCGCGCTGGCGGCCGGCGCGGGCGTGGCGCTCACCAGCCACGTCCTGAAATCCGGCACGCGCGCCCTGCTCAACACCTCGCCCGAACCGGTCAGCAACTGGACCGCCTCGCTGACCGAAGACGCCATGGTCACCGGCGGCCTGGCCCTGGCCCTGCTGCATCCCTGGCTGGCGCTGGCCGTCGTCGTGATCCTGAGCGTGTCGGTGGGCTGTCTGCTGGTGTGGATCGCCCGCGCGGTCTGGCGCCGTCTGCGCCCCGGTCCCCGCATGGCAGCCTCGCCCCCCTGAATGCGTTCTTGACAGCGTCAGGTGCGGTCCGTCGCATAATGCAGCCTCAGTCTTCCAGGAAGCACGATGTCCGCAACGCCATCGCCCGCCCCATCGTTCCCCGCTGCCGCCCCCTCGTTGGTGCGCGCGGAGATTCCGCCGCCGCACTATTGGCGACGTTGGACCGACGATGTACCGACCATGCAGGCATCCTCGGAGCCGGCGGACGATGCGCCAGCCGCGTCCGATGCCGGTGCTCCTGGCGCGCCGCCCGCGCCAGCCGGCTCGGCCTCCACCGGCCAGGTGGAATCTCCGTACCGCGTGCTGATCGTGGAGGACGATCGACCGCAGGCCCTGTTCGCGCAAAGCGTACTGCATGGCGCGGGCATGCTGGCCGAGGTGGAAATGGATGCGGAAAAGGTCATCGACAGCATCCAGCGCTTCGTGCCGGATCTGTTGCTGATGGATCTGCATATGCCCGGGCGCGACGGCATGGCCCTGACCGTGGCCATCCGTGAGCGTCAGGAGTACCTGGACCTGCCCATCGTGTTCCTGACCGGCGACCCGGATCCGGAGCGCCAGTACGACGCCCTGGACAGCGGCGCCGACGATTTCCTGACCAAGCCGATCCGCCCACGCCATCTGATCGCGGCGGTCTCCAACCGCATCCGGCGCATGCGCCAGCGCGTCCCGGCCCAGCTGATCACCGCGGCGCCCGCGGCCGTGGCCGTCACCCAATCCCAGGATCTCAATCCCGATACTGGCCTGCACACCCGGGCCTACGTCCTGCAGCAACTGGAGTCGGCGCTGGAAGAGCATGCCGAGGGCGGGCTGTTCTTCGTCGAGATCGCCGGCGCACTCGGCCTGCGCGAGCGTTACGGGTACGCCCAGTACGAACAGTTGATGATGCGGGCCGCCCAACAGCTGTCGGCCTTCGCCGCGCCGCAGCCGCTGGCCCGCCTGAACGACAACAGCTTCCTGACCATCGCCCGCGGCCTGCCCAAGGACGCACAGGAGGGCTTCGCCCGCTCGCTGCACGACCAGTTGGCCAAGGTGTCCCTGCCGGTACGTGGCACCGAGACCATCCAGCTGCGCGCGATCATTGGCTATACCGCCTTGGGCCTGGGATTTCCCAACCAGGGCACGGCGATCGAGGCGGCCGAGCAGGCCGCCGTCGAGGCGCGTGGCCTGCCCGGCCACGTGGCCGCCCACGTGCCCGCGCCGACCGCGACCGAAAAGGCCCGCGCCGCGTTGGCCGACACCACGCTGGAGCTGCTGTTCCAGCCGATCGTCTCGGTGGCCGGCGGGGACCAGGCCCAGTTCCAGGTGCTCATGCGCCTGCGTCAGGCCGACGGCAGCCTGCTGCCGGCCGCCCAGGTCGTGCCGGCGGCGGAACTGTCCGGCGATATCGTCGACCTTGATCGCCAGATCGTGGGCCGCGCGCTGGATCTGATCGCGCGTCGCCAGGTCGAAGGCAACAGCCTGCGGCTATTCATTTCGCAGTCCCCGCAGACCCTGGCTCGCGACGATGCCGCGACCTGGCTGCTTGGGGAGATCTCGCGCCGCGGGATCGAACCCAGCTCGCTGGTGATCGACATCCGCCTGTCCGACGCGCTGATCCACACCATGTCCCTGCGTGACTTCTGCCACGCCCCGATGCAGGCGGGCGTGCAGTTCTGCCTGAGCCAGTTCGAACCGGGCACCGAGGCCGAAGCGATGCTCTCGCTGCTGCCGCTGAGCTACCTGCGCGTGTCCAGCCGCTTTGCCGGCGCGCACAAGGACGCCAACCTGCGAGGCCAGCTGCGCGCCACCATCGACTTGGCCCACCGGCAGAACCTGCTGGTGATCGGCCAGCAGATCGAGGATCCGCAGGCCGCCGCCGCCATGTGGATGGGGGGCGTGGACTTCATCCAGGGCAACCTGGTGCAGGGCGTCGGCCAGGACCTGGGCTTCGATTTCCATAACGCGGTCCTGTAGTCGTGTCCGCACCGGGACGTGCGGCCCTGATGTCCTGGCTTGCCGCCGCGGCGGCGGCCCTGCTGCTGGTCGCGCTGTGGCTCGATCTGTCGATGATTCCCGGCCCGTGGCTGTTGGTCGCCTTCTCGGCCGGCGTGGCCGCCCTGCTGGCCACCGTGGCCACGCTGGTGATGCTGCATGGCGTGGCGCGACACGCCGAAGCGGCCGATGCGCGTGCGGCGATCGCCGAATCCGAGCGTCAGATGACCCAGCGCGAGGTCGAGCGCCTGGGCCGCATGGAAGGCGAACTGATCAAGGCCAAGCAGGCGGCTGAATCCGCGGTCCTGGCCAAGGGCGAGTTCCTGGCCACGATGAGTCACGAGATCCGCACGCCGCTCAATGGCATCGTGCCGATGCTGGAGCTGCTGTCGCGTTCGGCCCTGGCCCAGGAGCAGCATCAGCTGGTGCAGACCGCGACCAGCTCGTCGCAGGCACTGCTGCGCATCGTCGATGACATCCTCGACTACTCCAAGCTCGAGGCCAACAAGCTCGAACTGGAAAGCACTCCCTTCAACCTGCGCGAAGTCCTCGAGCAGGTCATGCAACTGATGCAGCGCCCCGCCGAAACACGCGGGCTGCGCCTGGGCCTGCAGCTCGATCCCGCCGTGCGCCTGCCCGTGCGTGGCGATCCCCTGCGCCTGCGTCAGATATTGACCAACCTGATCGGCAACGCAATCAAGTTCACCGAACGCGGCTCGGTCACCCTGGTGGCCCGTCGCCTGGGCGAGACCGGCGCCCAGCACCTGTTGCGCTTCGAAGTGCGCGACACCGGCATCGGCATCGACCCCGAGGCCCAGACGCGCCTGTTCAACTCCTTCAGCCAGGCCGACGCCTCCACCACACGCCTGTTCGGCGGCACCGGGCTGGGCCTGGCGATCTGCAAGCGCATCGTCGATCTGATGGGCGGGCGGATCGCGGTGGTGTCCGAGCGGGGGCGAGGCTCGACGTTCTGGTTCGAGATCCCGCTGCTCAAGGCCATCGGCGACCTGCCACCCACCGACACCGCGACGGGCCTGGCCCGGGTCCTGCTGGTCAGCCCGGATGGGCGCCTGCGCTCGCGGCTATCGAGCCTGATGACGCAATGGGGCCTGTCGCTGCAGTGCGTGGATACGACCCAGGAGGCCCTGGAACGCCTGCGCGCGACCTCCAATGGCTTCACCACCTTGGTCGCCGACCTGTCCAGCGTGCGGACCAGCGCGCGCGCGCTGCATCGTGTGGTCGGCCGGGCCACCACCCAGAACGGGATGCAGTTGGTCTGGCTCTACGGCGACGAGCCGGTGCCCGAGGAGCTGCGCCCCGGCGCCACCCTGCTCCCCCGCCAGGCGCACGAGTCGGACCTGCGGGCCCTGCTGAGCCTCATCCCGGCGGCACCGACGAGCGCCGAGCACACACCGATCATTCAGCAGTTGCCGCTACCAGAGCCGGAGACCTACACCGGGTTGACGCTGCCCACGCCGGCCATGCCGACGGTTGCGCCGGTGGAGACGGATGGACGCAGGTTGCTGTTGGTCGAGGACAACCCGGTCAACCTGGCGGTCGCCGAGAAGATGCTCGAATCGCTGGGGTTTGCCGCCGACCATGCGGTCAACGGCGTCGTGGCGCTGGAGAAGATGGAGCGCACCCGCTATCCGCTGGTGCTGATGGACTGTCAGATGCCGCTGCTCGACGGCTATACCGCGACCCGACGCTGGCGCGAGCGGGAGGCCGAGCGTGGCCAGGTGCGGCTGCCCATCGTGGCGATGACCGCCAACGCGATGGCCGGCGACCGGCAACGCTGTCTGGATGCCGGCATGGACGACTACCTGGCCAAACCGGTGGCCCGCCACCTGCTGGACGCCTGCCTCAAGCGCTGGCTGCCGCAGGCGGACGATGAGCATGGCGACCCCGCGCGATCCGAGGTGACTTCGCAGCCCACGGCTTCACCGGAACCGGCAGCACCGGCGCACCCGACGCCCCCCGAAGAGATGCCCCCACCCGCGAGCTCTGCTGCCGCCAGCGCCATCGCCGCGCTGGACACCAGCCTGCTGGACGAATTGAGTGAGATCACCGGCCCCGATACCGCGCGCATCATCCAGGTGTTCCTGGAGGATGCCCCGCGCCTGATCTCCGAGCTGGAGGCCGCCTCGGCCGTGCCGGACCTGCAGGCCATGCGCGCGGCCGCGCACTCCCTCAAGTCCTCCAGCGCCAACATGGGCGCCCTGGCCCTGTCGGCCGCGGCCAAGCGCATCGAACTGGGTGCGCGCGAGCAGCGCCTGGACCGCCCGGCGGTGGCGGTGGCGCTGGTGATCGCGGAGTTCGCCCGGGCGCGCGTGGCGCTACAGGCCTATCTGGCGCGCCCGCAAGGCGCGGGCACCGATCAGTCGTCGAGCTTGGTCAACAAATAGTTCGGCTCGCCGATGCGGCCGATCAGGTCCAACTGGGTCTCCAGCCAGTCCACGTGTTCCTCTTCCGAATCGAGGATGTCCACCAGCAGCTGGCGGCTGACGTAGTCGCCGATGGTCTCGCAGTAGGCCACGCCCTCGCGCAACACCGGCAGCGCATCCATCTCCAGCGCCAAGTCGCACTCGAGCATCTCGCGCGGATTCTCGCCGATGCGCAGCTTGCCCAGCGCCTGGAAATTGGGAAGCCCCTCGAGAAACAGGATGCGGTCGGCCAGCTTGTCCGCATGCTTCATTTCGTCGATGGATTCCTTGTACTCGTGCTCGGCCAGTTCTTTCAGGCCCCAGTTCTTCAGCATCTTGGCGTGCAGGAAGTACTGGTTGATCGCGGTCAGCTCGTTGTAGAGCACCTTGTTGAGGAATTCGATGACCTTGGCGTCGCCCTTCATCGTCATGGCCCGTGCAGGAAAGATGCGCGGCAGCATACCGGGCCGCGAGGCGGCGTGATGGAACGCGAATCGTGATCAATCACGTGCCGTGCGCACGCGCGGGGCTCGCTCAGGCCGCGTTGGCCAGATCGGCTCTCAAGACAGGCAGCGGAAAGCTCGACCCGTGATGCTCGGCGAGCAAGCCGGCAGCCAGCTCCAGGCAACTGCCACACGTGCTGCCTGCGCCGGTGCGCATGGTCAATTCGGAGGTGGTCCGGCAACCGTTGGCGGCGGCCTCACGGATCTGGTGGTCAGTGACCCCATTGCAGATGCAGACGTACACGGCGATGGCTTGGGACTGCTGCAGGCCCGAATGGCCCGATAGCATTCAAGCGTGAATGCGAATGATTGTCAATTTCCCGAGGAGGCCGGATCCGAGTTCCCCCGCCGGCGGCCCGAGCGATTGCGCGGACGCTGCGAGGTGCGCACCAGCACGTCCGGGCCCCGCCGCTCCAGGCGCGGCGGCGGCACGGCCGCCAGCCCCGCCACGACCCGGGCCATCGGCGCCAGATGCCCAAGGGCGCGGGCATAGACCCCGCGCTTGAAGACCACCACGTGCTCCATCGGATACCAGAAATCCACCCAGCGCCAGTGGTCAAACTCCGGTGTTTCGGTCAGGTCCAGACGCACGTGGCGCTCTTCCCCGACCAGCCGCAGCAGGAACCAGACCTGCTTCTGGCCGATACAGACGTGGCGCTCATTGCGCCGGATCGCACGATGCGGAAGCCGATAGCGCAGCCAACCCGGGGTGGCGCCCAGCACTTCGACGTGCTCGGGCAGCAGGCCGGTCTCCTCGCGCAGCTCGCGGTACATGGCCTCGACCGGCGTCTCGTCGGTGTTCATGCCGCCCTGCGGGAACTGCCAGCCGTCCCGGCGCACTCTGCGCGCCCAGAAGACCTTCCCATCGGGATGCATCAACACGATGCCGACGTTGGGTCGGTAGCCGTCCGGATCGATCACGACGCGGACTCCTGAAAATCTACTGGGTCCGAATGTGCCACGCCCCGCCCGGCCACTCAACTGCACCAATCACCCGTTGACAGAACGCCAGGACCTGCCCAGAATTACCGGTTCACGCGCGGCTATGTAGCTCAGCCGGTTAGAGCACAGCACTCATAATGCTGGGGTCGGTGGTTCGAGTCCACCCATAGCCACCAGGTTTCCTTTGGAAATCAGCGCGTTGACGAAAACCCGCCGGATGGCGGGTTTTTTGTTGGCTGCGGGAAGGCCGTGCGGGGTTGCTGAGGTCGGCTTCGGGAGCTTAAACCCGCCCCGCCTCTGCGCTCGGGTGAGCGAGCTACTTCATGACTTCAAACGGAATCAGTGCGAGCCAGATCACCGCCAGCAACAGCCATATCCAGCGCCAGCGCCCCATGGCGCGCCAGGCCAGTCGCCAGGGACCAGGGCTCATGACGCTCTCCGTCGACGTGCCTGGCGCAGGGTGTCGGCGATCCGCAGTCCGTACAGGTACACGCCGGTCAAACTGAGCGTGGTGAGCGCGGCACCAAACAGGAACCACAACAGCCGCACCGGCCACCTGCCGAAGGCGCCGAAATGGAGCGGGTCGGCCATTTCGGCGACACGCTGGTGAAAGCTCATGTCGCGTCCGTCGCGAAGCCCCAGCAGATGGCCATCGCGCAGATCGAAGCCCGCCACGTTGGCGCGATCACGCACCAGCCATGCCTGCGCCTGTCCATCGATGAGAATGCCCTGACCTGCGGTGCTGGGCTGGACGCCCGCGACACACAGTTCCGGCCACCGCTTTTCCAGCTGTTCCACGGCACGATCGATGGCGGCGGGATCGGCCGGCGCGGGACGCTCATCCTTGCCATCGCCAGGCAAGGCGATCTTGGGGGGAGGCGTCGCCTTGCCGCCCAGCGATTCGATGAGATACCACCCACCGGTCACGGCAATCAGGGCGACGAACCAAAGACTCCAGACCCCGCACAGCCGGTGGATGTCACCCCACAAGCGGCGCGGCCGATCCCCCCTGGGCCACTTGAAGAAGCCCCGCCACCAGCGCTTGTAGATGAACAAGCTGCTGATCAGCGAAAGCAGCAACGGGATCGACAGCGCGGCCACCAGCGGCACGCCGTACTTGACCGGCAGCATGAGGTGGCGATGCGTGTTGCGCAGGAACCGGTGGACGTTGAACCAGTGTGTATCGCCGGTCACGCGCGCGGTGGAGGGATCGACCCAGACAAAGCGCAGCCTTCCTTCTTCCGTCCGCATCTGGGCCTGGGCGGCAAAGCGCGACGCATGCGGCGCGCTTAGTCCCTGCAGTACCCAGGTGGGATGGGCGCGCTGCACCGCACCGACCAGTTGCCCCCAACTGGCGCGCTGCTCGCCGGGCTCCACGCGCATTTCCGTATGCACGAGCCAGTCGATTTCCTGCGCGAACACCGCCAGGGTGCCGGTCAGGAAGACGAAGCTCATGAACAGACAGAGCTTCAGTCCGATCCAGCTGTGCAGATCGAACCAACGTCGCCGCCCCCGCGCTTTGGCGGGCGGCGTTAGTGGGGACGAAGTTCCGGTCGCTGGCAATGGCTGGCGCATGAAACCCTTCAGAACGTGTACGCCGCCTGCAGGTAGAGCCGTCGCGGCTCACCGGGGAAATGGCCATCGCGCTCGATGAAGCCGCTGGCCGCGTAGACCTTGTCGAACAGGTTCTTGATGTTGGCCTGGAACTTCCAGTCCTGCCATTGCGTCTGCCAGCTCATGTCGAAGACCGTATAGGGCTTGACCCGCTGCCCGTCCAGGCTGATGCGCTCATCCATGTAGTCGGCACCGAAGCCAATGGCCGATGCAATGGCGGGAAGGTCATAGCGGGTCCACACGCCCAGCGTGTTGCGCGGCGCGTTGGCGAACCGATCGCCCGAGGCGTTGGTGATGCCGTCACTGCCTGCATCGACCACCCGAGCATCGTTGTAGGCGTAGGCGACGCTGACCACCCAACGGTCAGTTACATCCGCCAGCATGTCGAGCTCCAGACCTTCGCTGCGGACCAGCCCCAGGGCCCCCAGCTGGTTGACGCCATCGACGGCCTCGCCGGTCGCCTGCACGATGTTGCTGCGCTCGATGCGATAGAGCGCGGTGTTGAGCGTCACCCGGCCGTTGCCGAGCAGGGTTTTCAGCCCGAGTTCCCACTGCTTGCTCTGCTCGGCGTCGAAGGGGCCGCCCGCTGCGGGGTCCTGGTCACTGGTCGCCTGGGGCACGAACCCGCTGGCGACGCTGGCGTATGCGTTGATGCCCTGGCGCAGCACGAAAGTACTGCCCAGACGCCAGCTGAGGTCATGGCCGACCACGCGATTGCCGGCCAACCGGTCCTCGTCCTCGAATCCGTCCCAGCGCAAGCCAGCCAGCACGTACCAGCGAGGCGTCAAGGTCAGCTCGTCCTGCACATAGCCACCGTAGCGAAGCCCGCGCGTGCGGGTTTGGCGCCAGGGCAGCGCGGCCAGGTTGTAGTCGTGGTAGGAGGTCACGCCATAGACGGGATTGAACAGGTCGATGCCGGGCACCGGACCGGCGTTGCGGGGCAAGTCCGCGCTGTTGGCGGTTTGCGCCCGGAAATCCGAGTCGCCGCGATAGTAGTCGGCGCCGAACAGCAGCTTGTGGTCGATGCCAGCCGTGGCGAAGCGCCAGACGGCATTGGCATTGGTGGCCAAGGCGTCATTGTCGCGGTACTGGTTGCGCAGCTGGCGCGTCATCCATTCGGCCGTGCCGTCGCCATCGCGGTCGATCAGGCCCATCGGCTCGTGATAGATCTGATGCTCGCTGTTCTCGAACCAGCGCGCGGCGAAATCCACGTCCCATGCCGGCGCCGGCGAGAAGCGGTACTGGGCCAACACCACCTTGGCCCGCATGTCGAGGAAGTCGCTGGCCTCGTTGTGGTTCCAGCGGCGACTGGTGAGGAACTGGCCATCGTCATTCACCGGCACGCCACGCAGCCGGTTGCCGCCCAGGTCCTGGGTGATGTCGGTGTATTGCAGGGTCAGTTCGCCCGTCTCGCCCACGTCGAAGGCGACCGAGGCATCGCCGATCATGCTCTGGCTGTCCGCATTCCAGCGCACGCCTTCCTCGCCGTCGGCATAGGCGCCAAGGCGGTAGCGAACGTCGCCCGACGAGGTGAGCGGCCCTGTGGCCTCCACGGAACCCGCCGCGAAGTCCTCGTTGCCGACCTGGACTTCGACCCGGCGCTGCGCCTTGGCCTGCGGTTTACGCGTGACGTAGTTGATCACGCCACCGGCATCGCCACCGCCATACAGGGCGCCGGCCGGCCCCTTGAGGACCTCCACGCGCTCGATGTTGAACAGTTGCGGCACCGAGAAGCCCGCGTATGGATCGCCGCGCAGTCCGTCGTAAAGAACGTTCTCCTGACGGAAGCCCCGCAGGGTGACGCCGGCATAGCTGAAGAAGCTGATGCCGCTGATGCTTCGGTACAGGTCGGTGACCTGGCGCGCGGCCTGATCGTCGATCAGCTCGCGCGGCATGACCTGCACCGACTGCGGCACCAGCGCCAGCGGCGTGTCGGTGCGCGTGCCGACCGCGGCGTCCTCGGTCTTGTAAAGCGTCAACGCCCGGCCCCGGACCTGGACCGAATCCAGCTCGGTGACCTCACTGTCAGAAGATGCGGGAGCGGGATCTACCGCCTGAGCCCGCGCTTGGCACATCGCCACAGACAATGCGGCGGTCAGGAAGAGGGGCGTGATGCGGTGAGGGGGCATATGTATTTAATGCGAATGATTCTCAAGATCATCAGTCTACCGAGTCATGGCTTGCACGGCTAGTCGGCCGCACGCATCACGCATGCCACTGCACCATCGGCAAGGACGACAATCTGGTTTCAGGCGAGCGCCCGATATCGTCCAACAGCCCCATCCGGGGGCCGTGCACACAGCCCTCGTGCCGGTGCAGGCTCCCAGCCGCGCCTTTGTCCAGGTGGTCGTGCCGACGATGTCGCTCGCGGTTACAAGGACATTCTTGGGCGGGTCATCGATGGCAGGCAGCTTGCGGCGACGATGCGGCGCGCAAGTCATCGGCGCATGCGGCTCGTGCTACAGGACAGGTTGTCGCTACGCAGCAGCCTCGGCGAGTGCACAGATCAACGCGTCTCGGAAGCAGCGCATCATGCTGTTCCTGCTCGCAGGGATGCATCGGACACGGCCAGACAGGTTTGGCGTCATCGCATGTCCCGACCGCGCCACGCTGTGCTGCGTCGCAACGCTCACGCATCGTGATGTCGTTGACGCTTTCGATAGCAGCGAAAGCAATATCAGTCAGAAACAAGGGAATTTCATGCTTACCCGCCCCCGACCGCACGGGACATGACCGCAGTACGGATGCGACACCTGCGGACAAGTTGACACCTTTGTCAGCGCCTCCCTACCGTGCCGCGCATCGCATGCGCGATGGCGATTGCTGGTTACGGGGGGCGTGCCGGCAGCGGATGGGACCATCGTCCACATGCGTGTCCGTGCTGCTTTTGAATGCCGTGGAACCACATCGTCCGGGAGGGGAACCATGCAACGCACCTGGTTGACGCGCTATGCGCTGTCGGCGGCGATCGCCGCCAGCTTGAACGCCACCGCCTTCGCGCAGGAAGCCGCGACTGCTCCACCACAGGATCCAACGCCTGGCGCATCGGCGTCCCAGGACAACGCCACCACGCTGGATACCGTCGTGGTCTCCGGCACCGCGCAGGCCGGCGGTGTGAAGAAGCTGGAAGCCAGCTTCAACATCGTCACGGCCAATGCCGAGCAGATCAAACAGGCCAATCCCAAGAGCACGGCCGACCTGCTGAAGATCTCCCCGGGCATGTGGCCGGAAACCAGCGGCGGCCAGACCGGCGCCAACATCGAGATCGCCGGCTTCCCCGGCGGCGGCGATGCGCCCTACTTCTCCACGCTGCTGATGGGTTCGCCGCTGTACGGCATGCCCACGCTGTCGTTCTTCGAGACCACCTCGATGTTCCGCCTGGACGACACGGTCGAAGCGGTGGAGATCCTGCAGGGCGGCCCGTCGGTGGTGTTCGCCGATGGACAGATGGGCGCGTCGGCCAACTTCTTCCTCAAGACCGGCACCGACGTGCCGACCGGCAGCGTCGGACTGACCTACGGCGACGAAGGATTGTGGCGGCTGGACGGATTCTCCGGCTTCAAGCTGGCCGACAACTGGTACGGCAGCGTGGGCGGCTTCTGGCGCGAATCAGACGGCGTGCGCGATCCGCAGTTCAAGGCCGACAAGGGCGGCCAGCTGACCGCCACGCTGTCGCACGAGACCGACGCGGGCAAGTTCACCCTGTACACCCGCTACCTCAACGACAAGAACCAGTTCATCACCCCGATCCCGCTGATCCAGCGCGGCACCGACAGCTTCAGCGCCTATCCGGGCTTCGACCCGCTCAAGGACACGTACTACAGCAAGGCCATGCAGCACGTGTACCTGCCCAGCTATCCCAACGGCGGCACCAACGCCGACCTGGCCGATGGACGTGGTGCCAAGATGTTCTTCCTGGGCGGCAACTTCGACTATCAGTTGGACAACGGCTGGTCGATCAGCGACCGTTTCCTGTTCGATGAAGGCGACATGGACACCAACGCGCTGTTCTCGGGCAACAACCCGGCCAGCCTGGCGGACATGCTCTACAACCCCGACACACCGGGCGGCTTCGCGCTGCCGGCCGGATCGGCCACCGCCACCTACACCACCGGCGGGGCGGTGCCGCTGGACCAGAGCGTGATCCAGCAGGGCTGGTGGCATATCCACAAGCACCTGAAGAGCTTCAACAACGACTTCCGCCTGAGCCGCGAACTGTTCGAGGGCAACACGCTCACCGTCGGCCTGTACTACGCGCACTACACGATGGACGACAAGTGGTCGCTGGGTAACCAGATGCTGATGACCAACACGCCCAACGCCACGCCGATCGTGGTCACCTACCTCGATGGTGGGCAGACCTCCTACCGTACCGATAACCAGGGCTTCGCCGATTTTGGTGGCTTCCACATCGTCCAGCGCGGCAGCGCGACCAACAAGGCGATCTATCTGTCCGATTCGTGGCGGGTGGGCAACTGGCTGCTGGACCTGTCGGGGCGTCTTGAGAACCAGGACGCCGAGAGCGACGTGTGCAACCTGACCAACCAGGACCTGGACGGCAATCCGCGCACGCTGTACGACAACGCCGTGCCGGTGTGCAACGGCACCTACGCGCACAACGACTACGACAAGACCCATCCCTCGTGGACGGCCGGCGCCAACTACACCTTCAACCAGCACACCTCGGCCTACGGACGGGTCAACACCGGCGGGCATTTCCTGGATTTCGACAACGGCATCCGCGGCACCACCAACGACAACTTCCCGCCTCTGCAGAAGATCCGCAACTACGAAGTCGGCTTCAAGTACCAATCCTCGCTGCTGTATGTGGACCTCAGCGCCTACCACCGCACGTTCACCGGCCTGCAGTACCAGCCCACTGATGGCCTGGGCACGCCGGTGGGCAGCCCGCAGATCTATGGCTCCAAGTCCAACGGCGTGAACCTGCTCGGCGCGCTGACCCCGGTGGAGAACCTGCGCCTGCAGGTGGTGGCCAACTACCTGGATGGCGAGTACACCGATTACGACGCCTGCTTCCGCTACACCAACATCAACGGCGAGGATGCCTGTGCTTCGATCGAGGGCAAGCAGCTGCAGCGCCAACCGAAGTTCCGTGGCATGTTCACGCCCAGCTACCGTTTCGTGATGGCCTGGGGTGACATCCTGCCGTACGTCACCTATACCTACGTGGGCGACCACACCCAGGATCAGTCGGGCCTGCAGCAACTGGGCTCGTACCACACGCTGGACTTCGGCGTGACCAGCAACATCGGCGATCACTGGCAGTTGAACCTGCGCGGCACCAACATGACCAACGAGCTGGGGCTGACCGAGTCGAACTCGCGCATCTTCGGCAACGCGGCCAGTGCCGGCGGCGTGCTGCTGGCCCGTCCGCTGGAAGGTCGCGAGGTCAACTTCCAGGCCAAGTACCTGTGGTGAGCCGCAGGTGCGGTACCGCGTGACGCGACAGGCAATACGCACGACGACGCCCGGGCAGGTCCCGGGCGTCGTCGTTGATGACCCAGGACAAGGAACGATCGGATGACCCAGACCCTGACTCCCACCGGTGCGCGCCTGCCGGCGTCGCTCGGCCGCTCTCTGCGACGGCTTGCCCTCGCCGCGCTGCTGACCACGCTCGCGCCCGCCACGGCCGGCGCGCAGGCACTGCAGTTCCGCATCGACGAGGGCGCCACCACCAACGCCTTCTACCAGGATGGGCCGGTGGCCGCGCACGTGCTGGCCACCAGCGGCACACGCCCGCGCCTGCTGGTCGCGTTTCCGGCCGGCAACAGCGGCGTGGCGGTGTGGTTCGCACCGACCACCGCACCGGTGCAGTGGACGCTGCAGTCGGTGCGGGCGCAGCCGCCGGGCGACGATCCGGCGATGCACGGCGTCGTGGCCGAACTCGCACTGCGCGGTGGCCCGCTGACCCTGGACAAGGCGGCGCTGGGCAGCATCCGCGTACTGCGCGATGTGCAGCTGGGCCAGCCCATCCCCGCGCAGGTGAAGACCGCGGCTGAGGTCGCGGCGCAACGCATCAGCTGGGCGCGGCGCCGGCTCGACGGCGCCCCCGGCTACCGCGTCGCCCTGGAGATCACCCAGGGCCGTGTCGTGTCCCGGGCGGGCACGATCACGCTGGAACCGGAGCGCTCCAACGACACCGTGCACCTGCGCCTGTTCGCCTCGACCGGCGAGACGCCGTTGACCCCGCTGGCCGGTGGGGAGTTGCTCAACGCCAAGGCAGCGCACGATCCGCGCATGCGCGATGCGCTGCAGTTTCTGAGCTATCGCCAGAAGTTCCTCGCCGGCTCGTGGCGCTTCGATACCTATTTCGGCCGCGACACGCTGATGTCCACGCGCCTGCTGATGCCCGTGCTGCAGCCCGCGGCGGTCGAGGCCGGCCTGGGCGCGGTGCTCGCGCGCCTGTCGCCGCAGGGCGAAGTGGCGCACGAGGAGGACATCGGCGAGTTCGCCATCCTGCGCCATCTGGCCAGCGACGGTACGCGTTCGGATGCGCCGATCTACGACTACGGCATGATCGACGGCGACTACATGCTGGCGCCGGTGATGGCCGCCTGGTTGGTCGAGGATCCGCGCGGCCAGGCGCGCGCCCGTGCCTTTCTCGCCGCCCGCAACGAGCTGCAGCACAGCAGCAATGGCCAGGCGCTGCTGCGCAACCTGCTGCATGTCGCGCGCAGCAGCGAGGCCTTTGCCGCCGCGCCGACTTTCGACCACCTGCTGGCGCTCAAGCCCGGTCGCATGACCGGCCAGTGGCGCGACAGCGAGGAAGGCCTGGGCCGTGGACGCTATCCCTTCGACGTCAACGTGGTCTGGATGCCGGCGGCGCTGCGCGCGATCGGCGCCTTCGTCGACAGCGGCCTGCTGGATGGCGTCGCCGACGATGCGCAACGGCAGGCCCTGCGCGCGGCGGCCGCACGCGCGGACGCATGGGAACGTCAGGCGCGCGCGCTGTTCGACGTGCGCCTGGATGCCACGCGGGCCGACGCCGCGCTGCGCGCCTATGCGCGACGACTCGGCGTACCGGTTGAGCCGGCCCTGGCATCGCTTGGCGACGATGGACTGACGTTCGCGGCCCTGTCGCTGGACGCGGACGGGCGACCCGTGCCGGTGCTGCATTCGGATATTGGCTTTGGGCTGCTGTTTGGCCGGCCCGATCCGGACACGCTGGCGCGCGAGGTGGCCGCGGTGATGCGCCCCTTCCCGGCCGGGCTGATCACCGAGGTGGGCATGGTGGTCGCCAACCCGGTCTTCACTGGCCAGGCCACTTGGGCGCGCCTGGGGCCGCAGGCCTATCACGGCACCGTGGTGTGGGCCTGGCAGCAGGCGGTGATGCTGGCCGGGCTGCGTCGCCAGCTGGCGCGCGATGACCTGCCCGCGCCCGTGCGCATGCAGCTGCAGCAGGCACAGGCACGGCTGCTAGAGTTGATCAAGGCGGCCGGCGCGGTGCGCACCTCGGAACTGTGGTCCTGGCGCTGGGAACAGGGGCGCTACCGGATCGAGCCCTTCGGCGCGCAGGGCGCACACGAGGACGAGTCCAACGCCGCGCAGCTGTGGAGCACGGTGTTCCTGGCCGATCCGTCCACGCACGAGTGAACGCGTCCGGCGCCGCGCACGTCGGGCCGGCGGCCGACAAGAGAACAGATGCTTGGCATGCGTGCGGGACGCGAATCAGTTGACGGCATGAGCCGCGGATCGGCGAGCGGACTTCGCCCACCAGCCTCGACCCGGCCGGGCGCTGATCCTCGGCCAGCCTCCATGGCCGATGCGTGGAATTGACCGAGGCTCGCGTTTCGGTGGGAGCTGCCCTTGTGGCCTTTTCGGCCAATGGCGGCGATGCGGCTCTACCGGGAAAGCCACATCGTCGCCATGGCAGCTCCCACAGGGATTGCGTCGGTCCGCAATGACCTCGCGCACACCCGCGCGTCGTCACGACATCCAGTCCACTCTGCCCCACGCCCGCCGGACCGATGCCCGTCCGAAGCTGCAGGCCCAAGCGCTACCACGCTTCGATCAGGAGAAGCCAAAAGGAAGGCCCGCCTCACGGCGGGCCTCGCTTCACCTGGCGCCGAGGATCAGCGCTTGCGCGCGTCCTCGCGCATTTCGAACCACATGCCATTGAGGATGGCGAAGAAGCAGGCCAGGCTCACGCCCAGGATCCATGAGAAGTACCACATCGTCGTTGCTCCTAAGGTTGGGCGCCGTCAGTAGGCGTTGGGATTGCGGGCCACGGCATCGTCGCCGACCTTGCCGCGCAGCACGCGGTAGACCCAGGTGGTGTAGGCCAGGATGATCGGCAGGAACACGGCCGTCGCCACCAGCATGATGAACAGGGTCATGTGGCTGGACGAGGCGTCCCACAGGGTCAGGCTGGAACGCGGATCCAGCGAGGACGGCAGCATGAAGGGAAACACCGCCACGCCCTCGGTCAGGATGATCGCGGCGATGCCCACGGCCGACGCCAGGAAAGAAGGCATTTCGCGCCCTGCCCGCAGCAGCGCCGCACAGGCCAGGAAGGCCACCACGCCCACCACCGGGAAGACCCAGGTCCACGGCAGGGCGTGGTAGTTGCTCATCCAGGCACCGGCGGCCACGTCCACCTGCTTGGCCAGCGGATTGGAGGGTCCGGCGTGGTCGAGTGCGCCGGTCAGCTGATAGCCCTTGATGCCCAGCGCCAGCCACACGCCGGCCAGCGCGAACAGCACCGCCGCGGCCAGTGCGGCCACGCTGCCCAGGCGACGCGCGCGGGCCTGGACCTCGCCGCTGGTCTTGATCACCAGCATGCCGGCCCCGTGCGCGGCCAGCATCGCCACGCTCACCAGACCGCAGAGCACCGGGAAGGGCATCAGCAGGCCGAACAGGTCGCCTTCGTAGATCGTGCGCAGCGCGTCGTCGAAGCGGAACGGCGCGCCGACCAGCACATTGCCCATGGCCACGCCGAACACCAGTGCCGGCACCAGCCCGGCGACGAACAGCAGCCAGTCCCACGTCGCGCGCCAGGTCGGATTTTCCAACTTGCTGCGGAACTTGAAGCCGACTGGCCGCAGGATCAGCGCGAACAGGATCAGGATCATCGCCAGGTAGAAGCCGGAGAAGCTGACCGCGTACAGCGCCGGGAACGCGGCGAAGATCGCACCGCCGCCAAGGATCAACCACACCTGGTTGCCTTCCCACACCGGGCCGACCACGTTGATGACCTGGCGACGCTCGTTGTCGGTGCGCGCCACGCCGGGCAGCAAGGTCGCCACGCCCAGATCGAAGCCATCCATGATCGCAAAGCCGATCAGCAGGATGCCCAGCAGCAGCCACCAGATGAAGCGCAGGGTTTCGTAGTTAAGCGGAATCGTATCCATGGGGTGACCTTCAGGCGTTGACGGCGGCGAGCGGGGCGCCGGTGGTGTCGGGCTGGCGTCCACCGGAGACCTCGGTGGGGCCCTTGAGGATGGTCTTGCGCAGCAGGTAGACCTCGATCACCGCCAGGGTCGTGTAGAGACCGACGAACACGCCCAGGCTGATCAGGATCTGGTGCAGCTTCAGACCGGAGGCGGCAAAGAAGGTCGGCAGCACCCCGTCGATGATCCAGGGTTGGCGGCCATACTCGGCCACGATCCAGCCGGCCTCGATCGCCACCCACGGCAGGGCCAGGCTCCAGAACGCCAGCTTCAGGAACCAGCGCTTCTCGTGCAGCGTGTGCTTGCTGGCCAGCCAGAAGGCCACGGCGAAGAAGGCGATGAAGTAGAAGCCCAGCCCGGCCATCGCACGGAACAGCCAGAACAGCGGCGCCACGCGCGGGACGGTGTCGAAGGCGGCCTTGTCGATCTCCTCGTTGCTGGCATTGAGGATGTCGTCGCGATAGCGCTTGAGCAGCAGCGCATGGCCCAGATCGTCCCAGTGCGCGTCGAAGGTCTTGCGCGCGTCCATGTCGCTGCGATCCGCGCGCAGGGTCTGCAGGGCCGCGTAGGCCTGCTGGCCGCTGCGGATGCGCTCGCGCGCCCGGTCCACCAGCGGCAGGATGCCCGGCATCTCGGTATTGAACGAGCGCGTGCCGATCAGGCCCATCACCCAGGGGATGTGCACGGCGTAGTCGTTGGTGCGCGTGTCCTGGTTGGGGATAGCGAAGGCGTTGAAGCCGGCCGGTGCGGGTTCGGTCTCCCACATGGCCTCGATGGCGGCCAGCTTCATCTTCTGGTTCTCGCCGGCCACATATCCGCTCTCGTCACCCAGCACCACCACGCTCAAGCTGGCGGCCAGGCCGAAGCTGGCGGCCACGGCCATTGAGCGCTTGGCGAACTCCAGGTGCCGCCCACGCAGCAGGTAGAAGGCGCTGATGGCCATCACGAACACCGCGCCACAGACATAACCCGCGCTGACGGTATGCACGAACTTGGCCTGCGCCACCGGGTTGAACAACACCGCGGCGAAGTCGGTGACCTCCATGCGCATGGTGTCCGGATTGAACTTCGCCCCGATCGGGTACTGCATCCAGCCGTTGGCGATCAGGATCCACAACGCCGACAGGTTCGAGCCCAGCGCGACCAGCCAGGTCACCACCAGGTGCTGCACCTTGCTCAGCTTGTCCCAGCCGAAAAAGAACAGGCCGATGAAGGTCGCCTCCAGGAAGAAGGCCATCAGCCCCTCGATGGCCAGCGGCGCACCGAAGATGTCGCCGACGTACTGGCTGTAGTAGGACCAGTTGGTGCCGAACTGGAACTCCATGACGATGCCGGTCGCCACGCCCATGGCGAAGTTGATGCCGAACAACGTGCCCCAGAACAGGGTCATCCGTCGCCAGACATCGCGGCCGGTCATCACGTAGACGCTTTCCATGATGGCGATGAGGAAGGACAGTCCCAGCGTCAGCGGGACGAACAGGAAGTGGTAGAGCGCGGTGAGCGCGAACTGCAGTCTGCTGAGTTCGGCGACGATCATGTCCGGCATGGCGGCATCGACTTGGTGGGATTGGCGCCAGGATGCCCTCGCCCCGGAGGAATGACCTTGATCTGGATCAAGGTGGCCGGCCGCCGTTTTCCGGCACACTTTCGCCATCGCCCGGTGCCGGGCACGACGCGACCTGCCGTGAGTCCCTCTGCCGCCCCGCCCGATCCTGCCAAGCATGCTGGCCAGCGACTGCAGGCCCTGGCCAAGCCGGTGCGCGGTCGCCTGCGCCTGGCGGGCGCGGCCACCGTGATCTCGGGAATCGCGTTGGCGGCCCAGGCGGCCCTGATCGGCCTGGCCGCGCAGCGCGTATTGGTCGACCAACGTCCGCTGCAAACAGTGCTGCCGCTGCTGGCCGGACTGCTCGGCGTTGCCGGTGCACGGGCCTTGCTGGGCTGGTTCGCCCGGCACCAGGCCGACGAAGCCGTCGAGACCCTGCGCCACACCTTGCGCATGGACGTGGTGCGCCGCATGCAGGCGCGCGGGCCGCTGTGGCTGCGCCACCAACGCGCCGGTGCACTGGCCGAGCTGCCCGGCACGCATGTCGATGCCCTGGATGGCTACGTCGGCGGGTTTCTCCTCGCACGCACCGAGATCACCTGGGTGCCGCTGGCGCTGGTCGCCGCCACCTTCTGGGCCGATCGCATCGTGGGCACGCTGTTGTTGGTCACCCTGCCGCTGATTCCGGTGTTCATGGCGCTGGTGGGCTGGGGCGCACAGGCCGCCAGTGATCGCCAGCTCGGGGCGCTGGCACGGATGGGCGCGCGCTTCGGCGACCGCCTGCGCGGACTTGGCCTGATCCGCCTGTACGGCCGCGCCGCGCAGGAACTGGAAGGCGTGCGCGAGGCCGCCGACGGCGTGCGCGAAGGCAGCCTCAAGGTGCTGCGCATCGCCTTCCTGTCCTCGGCCGTGCTGGAGTTCTTCGCCTCGATGGGCGTGGCGATGGTCGCGCTGTACCTGGGGCTGAGCTACCTGGGCATGCTCGACCTGCGCGGCACGCCGCTGAGCCTGGCCACCGGGCTGTTCTGCCTGCTGCTGGCGCCGGAGGTGTACGCGCCCTTGCGACGCCTGGCCGCGCACTACCACGACCGCGCGGGCGCCCTGGCCGCCGTCGCCCAGATCGACGCGGCGCTGGAACCGGACGCCTCGCCCCTCATCGCGCAACAGGACGACGCCGCGCTGCCGGCGCGCGTCCAGGTCCGGGCCGCGGGCCTGAGCCTTCAGCACGCCGGGGCCAGCGCAGCGGTGCTGCGGGACCTGTCCTTCGACCTGCAGTGCGGCCAGCGTCTGGCCCTGGCCGGCCCCAGCGGCTGCGGCAAGAGCACCCTGCTGGAAGCCCTGGCCGGCTGGATGCAGCCGAGCGAGGGCCAGCTGTTGCGCGCGCCGGACCTGCGCATCGGCTACGCGCCGCAACGCCCCCATCTGTTCTGCGGCACCATCGAGGAGAACCTGCGCCTGGGCGCGGCGCAGGCGACGCCAGAAGAGGTGCAGCGTGCCGCACGCGCGGCCCAGGTGCTCGCCTTCACCGAGGCCCTGCCCGAAGGCCTGCAGACCCGCATCGGCGAAGGTGGCTTTGGCCTGTCCGGCGGACAGGCCCGGCGCGTGGCGCTGGCCCGGCTGCTGCTGCAGGATCCGCAGGTCCTGCTGCTGGACGAACCCACCGCCTTTCTCGACCCGCGCACCGAGGCGGCGCTGCTGGAAGCGCTGCTGGCCTTCGCGCGCGGCCGCACGCTGGTGATCGCCACCCACAGCGAGGCGGTGATGCGCCGCGTCGGCCAGGTGCTGTGGCTGCCGCAGGGTCGGCTCGAATCGGCAAGGGAGGCGGCATGAACGCGATCCTCGCCCCGCACCGCCGCGGCATCGCCCTGACCCTGGCGTTGCTCACCCTGACCCTGCTGGCCGGCACCGCGCTACTGGGACTGGCCGGACATTTCCTCACCGCTGCCTCGCTGGCGGGTGTGGGCGCATTGGGCTTCAACCTGTTCGGCCCGTCGGCCGGCATCCGCGGGCTGACCTTCGTGCGCATCCTCTCGCGCTATTTCGAAAAGCTGGTCGGCCACGATGTCACCCTGCGCATCGGCCGCGACCTGCGGGTGGATTTCTTCCGCAAGGCCCTTCCGCTGGCCCCGCTGGGCCTCGGACGGCTGCGCACCGGCGAGCTACTGTCCCAGCTGGTGGCCGACATCGAGCGCGTCGAAGGCGGGCTGGTGCGCGCGATCGGCCCGCTGCTGGCCCTGGGCGTGCTGATCCTCATCGCCTGCGGCGTGGCCCTGTTCGCCCTGCCGGCGGCCGGCCTGGTCCTGCTGGCCGCATGCCTGGCCCTGGCCGGCCTGCTGCCGTGGCTGACCACCCGCGGCGCGCATGCCCAGGAGCACGCGCGCGCCCAGGCTCGGGCCACCCTGCGTGCCGACGTGCTCGACGGCGTCCAGGGCGCCGGCGACCTGGCCGCCCTGCACGCCCAGGCCGAATGGGACGCCCGGATCGAGGCCTCAAGCCTCCAGCTGGCCGAGCGCGAACGCGAACGCAAGCGCATCCTGGCCTACGGCACCCTGGCCCACGGGCTGGGCAACGCGCTCACCCTGGCCGCGATGCTGGGGGTCCTGCTGGCCGCCGCGGCCGCCGGACAGCTGAGCGCGTCGGCGGCCGCCGGCCTGTTCTTCATGACCGTGGCCACCCTGGAAGCCTGCGCGGGCGCCGCGCTGGCCTGGCGCGAACTGCAGGCCGCCCGCAGCGCGCGGTCCCGGTTGCGCACCAGCATTGGTCATCCGCCGCTGGTGCACGAACCGGCCGTGCCTGCGGCGGTCCCGGCCGCTGGAACGCTGTCGCTGGAGGGGGTCGGCCTGCGCTGGCCGGGGCAGCCCCGCCACGTCCTGCAGGACCTGCATCTGGACGTCCCCGCCGGATGTCGTGTCGCCATCGGCGGCGACAGTGGCGCGGGCAAGAGCTCGCTGGTCGCCCTGCTGCTGCGCCTGTGCGATCCGGACGGCGGGGTTGTGCGCTATGCCGGCACGGATGTGCGCCAGCTGGCGCAGGACGACTGGCACCGCCAGATCGCCTGGCTGCCGCAGGATGCCCCGGTCTTCGCCGGCAGCGTGCGCGAGAACCTGTGCCTGGGCGCGCCGGAAGCCGACGACGCACGTCTGTGGGAGGTGCTGGCCCAGGTACGGCTGGACACGCTGGTGCGTGGGCTGCCCCGACAGTTGGACGCCTGGCTGGGCGAGCATGGACGCACCCTGTCCGCCGGCCAGGCCCGGCGCATCGCCCTGGCCCGGGCCCTGCTGCGCCAAGCCCCGGTCCTGCTGCTGGACGAACCCACCGAAGGCCTGGACGTGGATACCGCGCACCTGCTGCTGGCCGATATCGCCCGCACCACGGCCGGGCGCACGGTGATCGTCATCACCCACGACGCCCTGCCGGTGGGCTGGGCCGATGCGCGTTACCAGCTGGAAGGCGGCCGCCTGCGCCCGGTGGCCTAGGGCGCCCTAGCCGCTGGCCTCGGCCAGGGCGTCCAGGCGCTTGCGATCGAGCAACTGCACGGTATGCGGCTCCGGCGTGGCAATCAGGCCTTCGCCGCGCAGGCGGGTGAAGCAGCGGCTCACCGTCTCGATCGTCAGGCCCAGGTAGTCGGCGATGTCCGTGCGGGTCATGGGCAGCTGCAGGACCGCATCGTCCAGCCCCTGCCGGCGGCGGCGACCGGCCATGTCCAGCAGGAAGCCGGCCAGGCGCTCGGGCGGGGTCATGCGCGCCAGCGACATCAACTTGTCGCGGGTGGCGTCCAGCTCGACGCAGGCGCGTTCCATCAGCTCGTGCTCCAGGCCTGGATGCGCCTCGCACAGCGCGCGCATGTCCTCGCGCGAGACCGCGCACAGGGTGGAGCCGACGATGGCCTCGATGGTGTGCCGGTAGCGCGGCGCCCCACTGAAGCCGATGTAGTCCCCGGGCATCAGGAAGCCGGCCACCAGGCGGCGGCCATCGGCCAGGGTGCGGGTCCGGCGCAAAGCCCCGGCCGTCACGGTGAACACGTACTTGCGTGCCTCGCCTTCCCGGGCCAGGAGCTGCCCGGGCTCCAGTTCCACGTCGCCGGACATCTGCTCCAGCGCCTGGGCGCGGTCGGCCGGCAGGGCGGTACAGACGGCCAGGTGGCGCACGACGCAGGCGCCACAGCCATGTTCGGCGGCGTGGCGCTCGGCCACATCGCTGCGTGTGGTGCCGGCCTCGCTGGCGTGTCGATGGATGCGCAGGGTCATGGACGCGGCGGCTCCCCGTTGCGGCGAAGGCACCATGATAACGCCGCTTTGACACCCCGACCTGTGTGAAAAGCCCCCGTGCGCCCGCGGATCGGTTAACATGCGCGGGCTTCGCTTTAGCGGCAGTCGTGTTTCCCCAGAAGGGACCTGCGGCGCGGACCGGCTCCAACGCCCCGTGCCAGCCCATCCTCCGACGCCTTCTCGCTTCGCAAAGACGGTCTTGCCACTACCGGCAGCGCCGCCATCCAAGGTTACTCGCAGCGCGGTTCGGGAACGCTTCGGGCAACACACGCTCTATCCAACGGCTTTCGCGGCCCGTGGCGCCTGGTGCGTCGCGGGCGTGGCGTTTTCCGCGGGACCGGGCGTTCATCCGGAGCTTTCCAATGTCGTTTGAAACCCTGGGGCTTGCCCCGTTCCTGCTGCGTGCGCTGGCCGAGCAGGGCTATGAAAATCCCACCCCGATCCAGGAGCAGGCCATCCCGCCGGCACTGGAAGGTCGCGATCTGCTGGCCGGCGCGCAGACCGGCACCGGCAAGACCGCCGCCTTCGGCCTGCCGCTGCTGCAGCACCTGGGCACCACCCCGCAGGAAGTGGGTCGCGGCGCGCGCCGGCCGCGCGCGCTGATCCTTACCCCGACCCGCGAATTGGCCACCCAGGTCCACGAGAGCCTGCGTGACTACAGCAAGTACCTGCGCATTCCCTCGGCCACCATCTACGGCGGGGTGGGCATGGGCCCGCAGCTGGATGCGCTGCGTCGTGGCGTGGACCTGGTGATCGCCTGCCCGGGCCGCCTGCTGGACCATCTGGACCGTCGCAGCGTGGACCTGTCGGGCATCGAGGTCCTGATCCTGGACGAGGCCGACCGCATGCTCGACATGGGCTTTCTGCCCTCGATCAAGCGCATCCTGGCCAAGCTGCCCCAGCAGAACCGGCAGACCCTGCTGTTCTCGGCCACCTTCGCCGAGCCGATCAAGGCGCTGGCGCGCGAGTTCATGGACGACCCGCTGGAAATCCAGGTCACCCCGAAGAACACCGTGGCCGAGACCATCACCCACCGGGTGCACCCGGTCGACGCCAGCCGCAAGCGCGAGCTGCTGCTGCACCTGCTGGCCGAAGACTCCCGCGTGCAGACGCTGGTGTTCGCCAAGACCAAGCACGGCAGCGACAAGCTGGCCACCTTCCTGGAGAAGTCCGGCATCCAGGCCGCGGCCATCCATGGCAACAAGAGCCAGGCCCAGCGCCTGCGCGCGCTGCGTGACTTCAAAGCCGGCAAGGTGAGCGTGCTGGTGGCCACCGACATCGCCGCGCGTGGCATCGACATCAACGAGCTGCCCAAGGTCATCAACTTCGACCTGCCGATGGTGGCCGAGGACTACGTGCACCGCATCGGCCGCACCGGCCGCAACGGGTCCACCGGCGAGGCGGTGTCGCTGGTCGCGCAGGAGGACGCCAAGCTGCTGCGCCAGATCGTGCGCCTGCTCGACCGCGACCTGGAGATCAAGGATGTGCCCGGCTTCGTACCGCAGACGCCGATCCGCTGGGGCAACAGCGCGCCCGGCAAGGCCGAGCAGCCCGGCGGCAACCGGCCGCCGCGCCGCCACGGTCGCCGTCCGCACGGCGACGCCCCGCGTCATGCCCATGCCGGTCCGAAGAAGCATGGCGGCGGCGCGCCGAACAACGGCGGGCGTCGCGATGGCGGACGCCGCCAGGGCAGCCCGCGCCCGGCGCAGTAAGCCAAGACGGCGGACGTGCCGGATTGCCGGCGCGTCCGCCCCCTCTTCCCCTTGCCGGTGCCTTGGCGCCGGTTCGAGAATGTCGCCATGGACATCTTCAAGGTCTTCACCCTGGAAGCCGCGCACCGGCTGCCCAACGTGCCCGAGGGCCACAAGTGCGCACGCCTGCACGGCCACTCCTTTCGCATCGAACTGCATCTGAGCGGCCCGCTGGACCCGCACACCGGCATGGTCATGGACTTTGCCGACGTCAAGGCCGCCTTCAAGCCGCTCTACGACCGGCTGGACCACCACTACCTCAACGACATCCAAGGCCTGGAGAACCCGACCAGCGAGCGGATCGCCGAATGGATCTGGGACCACCTCAAGCCGGCCCTGCCGTTGCTGAGCCAGGTCGTGGTGCACGAAACCTGCACCGCCGGCAGCCGCTATCGCGGGCCCGCTGCGGGCTGATCGACGAGATTTCGTCAGGTTCGTGACGTGATTTCGTCCTGCTGAAACGAAATCGAACCGTTCGTCGGTCATGCGCACTGAGTGTGTTGCAATGCACCAGAACGCCCGATATGCTGCGTCGCAACATCGAGTCACCGGCCACTTCTTCGCCAGCGACACGATCCCGATTCAGCGCAGGCGTTTCGCGCCACGCCCCCCAATTTGTGCGGGTCCCTCCCCCCGCACAAATCCGGCCCGACAGGTCCCTCCCCCTGTCGGGCTTTTTTTATGCGCGCGTGGCGGACCCGGGCGCGCCGATGCCACCACGAGCGACCGCCTGCGCATGTCCCGGGCGCCACCGCGCCACCGCGTTGATGCGCAACGCCAATGACGGCCGGAATCCAGAGGCGCGGCGTAGAATCGCGCCATGTCATTTGCCAGCCAGACCCTTTCGGGCACCAAGCCCGAGCAATACGCCCAGCTGCTGGAGCAGGCGCGCGGCCTGATGTACGGCGAAGCCGATCGCATCGCCAACGCGGCCAACCTCTCGGCCCTGCTCTTCAACGCGCTGCCCGACCTCAACTGGGCGGGCTTCTATTTCTTTGATGGCACCGAGCTGGTGGTCGGCCCGTTCCAGGGCTTGCCGGCCTGCGTGCGCATTGCCCTGGACAAGGGCGTGTGTGGCGCAGCCGCCAGCACCGGCCAGACCCAGCGCGTGCACGACGTGGAAGCCTTCCCCGGCCATATCGCCTGCGACGCGGCTTCGCGCTCGGAGCTCGTGGTGCCCCTGGTCAAGAAGGGCGCTCTGATTGGCGTGCTGGACATCGACAGCCCGCTGGTGGGCCGCTTCGACGAGGACGACCAACGCGGCATCGAAGCCATCGCCGCCGCCTGGGTCGAGGCCCTGGCATGAGCATCACGCAGCTGCGCAACATCGGGCCCAAGTCCGCCGCGTGGCTGCGCCAGGTTGGCCTGCGCAGTGAGGAAGACCTGCGCGCGGCCGGTGCGGTGGACGCCTTCATGCGGATCAAGCGCGCCGGCTTCCGCCCCAGCCTCAACCTGCTCTATTCCCTGGAAGGCGCGCTGCGCGGCTGCCAGTGGCAGGACGTGCCCGAGGCCCGGCGCCAGGAGATGGTGGCGCAGGTCGAGGAAGCCGCCGCGGCTCTGCCGCCCCCGCGCGGCCGCCCCGCCGCCGCGCCGGTCACCACCACCCAGGGCAGCGACGAGAGCGACAGCGCGCCCACGTTCGACTTCCTCGACAGCCCCGGCGGACACGACGACTGAGGTCGTCCGGCCTCGGATCGCGTACAATCCGCGCCGCTTTCAGGTGACCTGCTGCGCGCACCGCGCCGCGGGTTGAAACGGGAAGCCGGTGAGCCCCACGGAGGGGACGATTCCGGCGCTGCCCCCGCAACGGTAAGCGAGCCATGCCAACGCATCGGCCACTGTGTGCCCTCGGGCGCACGGGAAGGCGCGACGGCGGAAGTCCAGCACTTCCAGCTCGCAAGCCCGGAGACCGGCCTGACAGCACGGGTCCCTTTGGGCCCACCACCGGTTGCGATGCGGAGGGCGTCGCGCGTACCGCGCGGCCTTCCCAGGCGCGTGCCGTCCGCCTGTCTTCCTTCGTGTGCAGCTCCTCCCCTGCTTTCCATGCGCGCGGGGCGCGCGACGGAGTACACGACACCATGCAGTACCGCTTGCTTTCCCTGGCCATCGCGCTGGGGCTTTCCGCCAATGCCGGCGCCCAGACCGCCGAGGCGGCCACCGATCTGGATCAGGTCACCGTGACCGGCACCCGCACCGAGGTCGCCGTGCAGGACAGCCTGGTTCCGATCCAGGTCATCTCCCGCGCCGAGATCGAGCGCAGCCAGGCGACCTCTCTGCCGGAACTGCTGGCCGGCCGCGCCGGCATCAACATCGCCAACCAGGGCGGACCGGGCAAGCTGACCAGTGTGTTCCTGCGCGGCACCGAATCGGACCACGTGCTGGTCCTGGTCGATGGCGTACGCATCGGCTCGGTCACCGCCGGGCTGGCCGCATTCCAGGACCTGCCGGTGGCGCAGATCGACCACATCGAGATCGTGCGCGGCCCGCGCTCGAGCCTGTACGGCTCCGAGGCCATCGGCGGCGTCATCCAGATCTTCACCCGTGACGGTGGCAAGGGCCTGACCACCTACGCCCAGGCCGGCTTCGGCACCCACGACCTGCGCAACCACAGCGCCGGCTTCAGCTACCGCGGTGATCGCGGCTGGCTGTCGGCCAACGCCGGCTACCAGGAAACCGACGGCATCAACGCCTGCCGCGGCACCGCCGGCAATGCCGAGGCCCCGTTCGGCGCCGGCTGCTATGCCGACGAGCCGGACCGCGACGGTTACAAGAACACCTCCTTCGGCTTGCGCGCCGGGTACCGCCTCACCGACACGCTGGCCCTGGAAGGCAACTTCCTCAACGCCGACAGCACCAACGAATTCGACGGCAGCCTGTTTGGCGGCAACCTCGCCGACAACCTGCAGCGCGTGGCCGGCGGCAAGCTGACCTGGACGCCGTCGGAGGCGTTCAAGCTGACGGTGCAGGCCGGGCGCAACGACGACCAGGCCGACAATCACTACGTCGATGCCGGCACCGGGACGCGCACTTATGTCAGCACCTTCGACACGCGTCGCGACACCGCCTCGGCGCAGGCCGACTACCAGTTCGCCGAAGGCCAGACGATCACCCTCGGCGGCGACTGGCAGAACGACCAGGTCACCAGCACCACCGACTACGAGGTGGCCGACCGCGACAACACCGGCGTGTTCGCCGAGTACCAGGGCACCTTCGGCGCCCAGTCGCTGCAGGCCTCGGTGCGCAACGACGACAACGAGCAGTTCGGCTCGCACACCACCGGCAGCCTGGGCTATGGCTTCGGCTTCGGCGACGGGTTCAAGTTCACCGCCAGCGCCGGCACCGGCTTCAAGGCGCCCAACTTCAACGACCTGTACTACCCGGGCTTCAGCAACCCGGATCTCAAGCCGGAGAAGAGCAAGTCGCTCAACCTGGGGCTGGCGCAGTACGGCCAGGGCTGGAACTGGACCTTCAACGCCTACGAGACCCGCATCGAGGACCTGATCGGCTACGACACGGCTTTCAACGTGGTCAACGTGGACAAGGCGAAGATCCGCGGCGCCGAGCTGACCGGCTTCGTCACCCTGGCCGGCCTGGACATCAACGCCCAGCTCAGCCACGCCGACGCGCGCGACGACGGCGATGGCGCCAATCACGACAACTGGCTGGCGCGTCGCGCACGCGACACGGCGCGGCTGGATCTGGACTATGCGATCGGCGACTTCCGCGTGGGACTGACCGGCAACGCCGCCGGCAAGCGCTACGACAACGCCGCCAACACCGACCGCCTGGGCGGCTATGCCACGCTGGACGTGCGCGTGGCCTATGCGCTGACCCCGGAGTGGACGCTGCAGGCCAAGGCCAGCAACGTGTTCGACCGCGACTACGAGACCGTGGCCTGGTACAACCAGCCCGGTCGCGAGTACATGGTCAGCGTGCGCTGGCAGGCCAAGCAGTAAGCCAGACGCGTTCGGCCACACAGCAAAAAGCCGGCAGGGATGCCGGCTTTTTGTTTGCGCAGGCGAACCGGGCCTTCAGGCCAGCTGCAGCAGCTCCGGGAACGTCTCCAGCACCGCCACGGCGCCGGCCGCGTCCAGGTCGTACTGCTTGCGATAGCCATAGCGCACCATCACCAGCGGCATGCCGGCGTTGTGCGCCGAAACCGCGTCGCTTTCCGAATCGCCCACCATCAGGCAGGTCTTCAACGCCGCGCCGAACTGCTCGACCAGATGCCACAGCGGCTCGGGCGCGGGCTTGCGCTGGGGCAGCGTGTCACCGGCGACGATGCCGTCGAAATACTGCAGCACGCCGCGCGCCTCCAGCAGCGGCTGCACGAACTGCCCGGGCTTGTTGGTGCAGACCGCCAGCTTGACGCCCTGCGCATGCAGCGCGGCCAGGGTCTCGGCCACGCCGGGATAGAGCTGCCCGTCCAGCGCGGTGTCGCCGTAGTGCTTGAGGAAGCCGGGCATCACCTCGTCGATGTCGACCTCGCTGCCGGCCGCGCGCATCGCGTAGGTGATCAGCTGGCGCGAGCCCTCGCCGATCCAGTTGGTGATCTGGTCGAGGTCGAAGTTGCGCAGCTTCCAGTCGGTGAGCGTGCGGTTGACGGCCTCGGCGATGTCCGGCGCGCTGTCCACCAGCGTGCCATCCAGATCGAAGATCACCAGCGGGTGTGGAAAGGACAAGGCATGGACTCCGGCAGCGACATGGGAGCGGCATTCTACCGCCGCGCTGCTCCCGGCCCCGGACCCGGGACGTGTGGCTGCAGTGCATCCAGCACGCGGCAATCGGCGATCCTGCCGCCCGGGCACGCGCCGATCATGCGCTCCAGCTGGGCCTGCAGCGCCTGCAGATCGCGCACCTTGCCGCCAATCTCGTCCAGGTGCTGGCGCACCACCTCATCGACGGTGGCGCAGGCGTCCTCACCATGCGCGGCCAGGCCGAGCAGTTCGCGGACCTGCTCGATCGAGAAGCCCAGTTCGCGCGCGCGGCGCACGAACCCCAGCCGCTGCACGTCGGCATCGGCGTAATGGCGGTAGTTGCCTTCCGAGCGCAGCGGCGCGGTGAGCAGGCCGATCCGCTCGTAGTAGCGGATCGTCTCGGCCTTGGTGCCGGTGCGCGCGGCCAGCTGGCCGATGGTGAATGTGGCGCTCATCGCTTGACCCTCTAGTGGCTACAGGGTTGATAAACGCCACCGTCCTGTTTTTCAAGCCGGTCTGCCGGCCACCTTTCCATGGATCATTGCTGCAGTCACAAGCGCACCGAGCTGGAAGTCCTGGCCCGCCAAGCGTCGCAGCGGCGCGTGCTGGTGGCGGTGATGCTGATCAACCTGGCGATGTTCGTGCTTGAGTTTGGCGCGGGCGTGGTGGCGCACTCCAGCGCGCTACAGGCCGACGCAGTCGACATGCTGGGCGATGCGGTGGTCTACGCGTTGAGCCTGTATGCGGTCCAGCGCGGCGCCCGCTGGGAAGCCGGCGCCGCGCTGGCCAAGGGCCTGCTGATCCTGGCGTTCTTCGTGTTCATCGTGAGCGACATCATGGCCAAGATGCAGCACGGCGTGCCGCCGTCCAGCCGGCTGATGCTGGCGTTCGGCGCGCTGGCGCTCATCGCCAACGGCGCGTGCCTGGCGCTGCTGTGGCGCTTCCGCCGCCTCAACCTCAACATGAAGAGCACCTTCGAGTGCTCGCGCAACGACGTCATCTCCAATGTCGGCGTGCTGGTCGCCGCCGGCGCGGTGGCGTTCAGCGGCTCGGGCTGGCCGGATATCGTGGTGGGCGTCGTGATCGCGCTGCTGTTCCTGCGCTCGGCGCTGCGCGTGATCGGCGAAGCCTGGCCGGCCTGGCGCCACGCCTCGGCGGACTGAAGCGCAGCGGGCCCCCACTGGCCCGCTGCTTCGTCCGGCTCAGGCCGCCTCGCGCCGATGCGCCCAGCGGTACAGCAGCGGCAGTACCAGCAGGGTGAGCAGCGTGGAGGACACGATCCCGCCAATCACCACCGTGGCCAGCGGCCGCTGCACTTCCGAACCAGCGCCGGTGTTGAAGGCCATCGGCACGAAGCCGAGCGAGGCCACCAGCGCGGTCATCAGCACCGGACGCAATCGACCCAACGCCCCTTCGCGCACGGCATCGGCCACGGCCGTGCCTTGCGCGCGCAGGTCGCGCACGAAGCTCACCAACACCAGTCCGTTGAGCACGGCCACACCGGACAGGGCGATGAAGCCAATGCCAGCCGAGATCGACAGCGGCAGGCCGCGGATCGCCAAGGCCAGCACGCCGCCGGTCAGTGCCAGCGGCACCCCGGAGAACACCACCGCCGCATCACGCGCCGAGCCGAACGCCCAGAACAGCAGCGCGAAGATCAGCACCAGCGTGGCCGGCACCACGATCGCCAGGCGCCGGCTCGCGGACACCAGTTGCTCGAAGCTGCCGCCGTAGGCGATCCAGTACCCGGTCGGCAGCGTCACCTGCGTGTCGATCGCCGCACGCAGGCGCTGGACGAAACTGCCCAGGTCGCCCTCGCGCACGTTGGCGGTGACCACGATGCGGCGCTTGCCGTCCTGGCGATTGATCTGGCTGGGTCCCTCGCTGGCCTGGATGCGGGCGACCTCGCGCAGCGGCACGGTGCGTGGTGCCGCGCCGGAGCCGCGCGTCTCGTTCCAGCCGCCGACATTGCCGGTCTCGTCGGCGTTGTCGCCGGCCAGTGCCGGCGCCAGCGAGACCGGCAGGTCGGCCAGCGCCGCCGGGTCGGACCGCAGGGCTTCGGGCAGGCGCACCACGATATCGAAGCGGCGGTCGCCCTCGAACAGCTGCCCGGCCACCTCGCCACCGACGGCGGTCGCGACGGTCGCCTGCACATCGCCGGCATTGAGGCCGTAGCCGGCCAGGGCGACGCGATCGGGCAGCACCGACAACAACGGCAGGCCATCGGTCTGCTCCAGGCGCACATCGGCCGCGCCGGGCACGCCCCGCGCGACCGCCTCGATGCGCGCGCCGACCTGACGCAAGGTGTCCAGATCATCGCCGTACAGGGCGATGGCCACGTCGGCGCGCACGCCGGAGATCAGCTCGTTCATGCGCATCTGGATCGGCTGGGTGAACTCGTAGTTGTTGCCGGGCAGTTGGCGCACGGCCGCTTCGATCTCTTCGACCAGCGCGGCCTTGGGCTTGCGTGGATCGGGCCAGTCCGCGCGGTCCTTGAGCATGATGAAGGTGTCGGCCACCGAGGGCGGCATCGGGTCGGAAGCGACCTCGGGCGTGCCGATCTTGGAAAACACGTGCGCCACTTCGGCAAAGCGCCGCACGCGGGCCTCGACCTTCAGCTGCATGTCCACCGACTGGGTCAGCGAGGTGCCGGGGATGCGCATGGCGTGCATGGCGATGTCGCCTTCGTCCAGCTGCGGCACGAACTCGCTGCCCAGCCGCGTGGCGAGCAGGCCACTGAGGACCACCAGGGCCGCCGCCCCGATCACCACCCCGCGCGCATGCCGCAGGCTGGCATCGAGCAGGGGCATGTAGCGCCGTCGCAGCCAGCCCATGACCGGATTTTCCCGGGTGTGCACGCGACGCCCCAGGCACAGGGCGATCATCGCCGGCACGAAGGTCAGCGACAGCAGCATCGCCCCGCTCAGCGCCAGCACCACGGTGATCGCCATGGGGTGAAACATCTTTCCCTCCACCCCAGTCAGCGCGAAGATCGGCAGATAGACCGCGGTGATGACGCCCAGGCCGAACAGGCTGGGCCGGATCACCTCGGCGCTGGCCCTGGCGGTTTCCTCGAAGCGCTCGTCATCGGTGAGCACCCGCCCCAACGCCTGCTGCCGCTCCACAAAGCGATGCAGGCAGTGCTCGATGATGATCACCGCGCCATCGACGATCAGGCCGAAGTCCAGCGCGCCCAGGCTCATCAGATTGGCCGACACGCCGCCGCGGGCCATGCCGGTCAGGGTGAACAGCATCGCCAGCGGAATCACCGCCGCGGTGATCAACGCCGCGCGCAGGTTGCCCAGCAGCACGAACAGCACCACGATCACCAGCAGCGCGCCTTCCACCAGGTTGCGGGCGACGGTGGCGATGGTGCGGTCCACCAGGGCGGTGCGGTCGTAGGTGGGTGTGGCGCTCACTCCCGGCGGCAGGCTGCGCTGGGCGACCTGGAGCTTGTCGGCGGCGGCCTGGGCCACGGCGCGGCTGTTGGCGCCCACCAGCATCATCACTGTGCCCAGCACCACCTCATGGCCGTCCTGGGTCGCCGCGCCACTGCGCAGTTCCGGCCCTTCGGCGACCTCGGCCACGTCATGGATCTGGATCGGCACGCCCTGGCGACGCGCCAGCACGATGTCGCCCAGCTGCCGCAGGCCGTCGACCTGGCCGGGGATGCGCACCAGGAACTGCTGGCCGTTGCGCTCGATGTAACCGGCGCCGACGTTCTGGTTGTTGATGCGCACGGCCTGGACCACGTCGTCCAGGGTCAACCCGAGTGCCCGCAGCCGCGCCGGGTCCGGGGTGATGTGGATCTGCCGCGCGTAGCCGCCGACGGTGTTGACCTCGGTGACGCCGGGCACGGTGCGCAGCTGCGGACGGATCACCCAGTCCTGCAGGGTGCGCAGGTCGGTGGCGGTGTAGCGGGTGCCATCGGGCTTGCGCGCATCCGGCGCGGCATCGACCGTGTAGGAGAAGATCTCCCCCAGGCCGGTGGCGATGGGGCCCAGTTGCGGATCCAGCCCGTCCGGCAGCTGCGAGCGGATCTGCTGCAGGCGTTCGGCCACCTGCTGGCGGGCGAAGTACAGGTCGGTGCCATCGTTGAAGGCGACCGTGACCTGCGAGAGCCCGTAGCGCGACAGGGAGCGGGTGGATTCCAGACCCGGCAGACCGGCCATGACCGTCTCCACCGGGAAGGTGATGCGCTGTTCGGCCTCCAGCGGCGAATACCCCGGCGCACCGGTGTTGATCTGGACCTGGACGTTGGTGATGTCGGGCGTGGCATCGATGGACAGCCGGGTGAAGCTGTAGCCGCCCACGGCGATAAGCACGCCGGTCAGTGCCAGCACCAGCCAGCGGTGGCCGATGCTGGCGCGCAGGATGGACTCAAGCATGGAGGCGTCCTCCGCACGGGGTGGTCAGACCCGCTTCGGGCAAGGGAAACCGCGCGCTGCGAAGGCCCTGCGACAACCTGTTGGGCTCGATGGAAGCGGGCGACGCGTGGGGATCAATGCGCATGACCGGCACCCGCCTTGCCGAGGTCGGCCTTGACCACATAGCTCTGTTCGACCACGACCTGCTCGCCTGCGGTCAGACCGCTCAGCACCGCGACCTTGCGTCCGTCGCGCTGGCCGAGCCGAACCGGGCGCGCGAGGTAGCGCTCGTCCCCTTCGCGCACGAACACGACGTCCCGCCCCTCCATGGTCTGCAACGCGGTCAATGGCACGACCAGCGCGGCGGGCGTGGAGGCCACCACGATGCGCGCGGTGACCGCCGCGCCGGGTCGCCAGCGCCCGTCGGTGTTGCGCAGCGTGGCGCGGGCCACCGTGCTCTGGCTGGCGGTCGCCGTCCCGGGCAGGATGCGCGCCAGCGTGGTGTCTGCGCTGACGCCATCGCTCATGCGGGTCACGGTGACCGGCACCCCGGCGGTGATGTGCTGGGTGTCGCTGCCGAAGATGTGCAGGTCCACCCACAGTGTGGACAGGTCGGCGATCTCGAACAGCGCCGCGCCTTCGCCCACCGCGCTGCCCACCTGCACATGGCGCGCACTGATCACCCCGGCAATCGGCGCGGTCACCGGGTAGGAGGTCAGGCTGAGATTGCTCTCGACCGTGGCCAGGATCTGGCCGGCGCGCACGCTGTCGCCGACGCCGACCCGCAGGCTGCGGACCGGACCGGGAAAGCGTGCCGTCGCCTCGGCGATGTGGCCATCGACCGGGGTCAGCAGGCCCTGCACTTCGTGCGTATCGGCGATCGTGCCAGGCCCCGCGGGCGCGATCCGGATGCCGGCCTCACGTGCGATGGCCGCGGGAATGACGGTCGCCTCGGCATGTTCCTCCTCTGCCTGCTCGTCATGCGCTGGGTCGTGGTCTTCATCGGCATGTGCGTCGGGTGCGGCCGGTGGGGTCTGGCTGCATCCGCCCGCCAGCAGCGCGGCCAGCAGCAGGAGCAGCATCGGGAAACGGAAGACGGAATTCATGGCGTGGGCTCCTGCGGTGCACGGGCAGCGACGAGCGGCTGCCCGGTCAGCCGCTGCAGTTCGATCAAGGCGGTCTGGGCCTGCACGGCGGCGTCGAGCTGGCGCCGCAGTGCCGTCACGCGCTGGCCTTGCAGCTGCGCCCACTCCAGATAACTGGTGGCCCCGGCGCGCCAAGCCTGCTCGGCGGCGCGCTCGGCCTGCTGCAGCCTTGGCAGCACCTCATCGTCCAGACGCTGCACCTCCAGGCGTGCGGTGAGGTAGCGGCCGTGCGCCTCGGCCAGGGTCGCGTGCAGCTGCAGCAGGACCGCGTCGCGCTGCAGCGCGTTCTGCGCCAGGTCGGCTTGCGCGGCGCGGATTCCCGGCGCGGCGCGGCGTGCGCTGCCCAGCGGCAGGCTCAGGCCGGCGACCAGCGCGGTGTCATCAGTGTCCTGCAGCCGGCGCACGCCAAGCTGCCATTGCAGGTCGGCCTGGCCCTCGCTCCGGGCCAGGCGCAGCTGAGCCTCCTGCACGCGCGCCTGGCCGGCGACCTCGGCCAGTTCCGGCGTCCGTTCGAGCAACTGCGCCAGCGCGTCGAAGGATTCCAACGCGGGCAGGCGGTCCAGCCTGCCGCTGACGGCCGCGAAGTCGGCTTCGCGCTTACCCCACAGCACGGCCAGGGCCAGACGGGCGGCGCGATCGGCCTGGCGCGCGCGATCGCGATCCAGCTCGGCCTGGGCCAGCTGCGCCTGCGCTGTGAGCAGGACCGACTCGGGCGAGGCACCGGCCCGCAGCCGGGCCCGCGCGGCCTGCACGGCGCGCTGACGCTGGTCGATGTCCAGCCGGGCGATGGCCTCCTCGCGCTGCGCCGCCACAATCGCCTGGTAGCGCCGGGCCACCTCGGCCAGCAGGTCCAGGCGCGCGGTCTCGCGCCGCGGCGCCAACGCGTCGAGGTTGGCCTGGGCCAGGGCGCGGCGGGCTTCCAGCTTGCCGCCGCGCTCCAGCACGCCGGACAGGGAGACGGTCAGTTCGGCCGCGTCGAAGGCGCGCGTCTGGCCGGTGCCAAGCGCGTTTTCCAGATCGACGCCGAGCGTCAGGGGCGGCTTCAGCGCCGCGGCCCGCGCGCGCGCCTCCAGCGCGGGGCGCTCAGCGGCCAGCAGGCGCAGGGTGGGATGGGTGTCGGACACGCGCATCAGCGCGTCGTCCAGGCTCAGGGGAGCCGGCGACCGGTCCTGCGCGAACGCACAGGGCACGACCGCGAAGACGGCCAATGCCGCCAGTCGCAACCACATGGGGAATCTCCGAAAGGGCGATGACGAAACGCGCGCGGTGCCCGTCAGGGGCGCGGCGCGCGGCAGCGCATCAGGCCGCGATCGGCGGACGCAGGGTCAGTGCGGGCGCATGCGAGCGGGTAGACAGCACCACGCCCTGAATCCAGCCACCGGGCATGGCCACGGCCGGCGGGATCGCCACATGCGACGGGATGGCGGTCGGATGCCCGCAACAGTGCGCGGCATGCATCAGCGCGTGCAGCAGGTCATCGGCATCGTCGTGGTCCTGCACATCATCGGCCAGCGCGTGCGCGTCGGCCTGGTGCAAGTGCTCGGCCGCCCCACGCGTGGCCTCGTGCAGGTCGCCCACCGCGGCCAGGACCGGATTGGCCAGCACTGCCCACAGCAGCAGCGCGAGCGCGGGCAGGCGCAGCCAAAGGGAAACCGGACGGGCGGAACGCAGGAGCATGGCCGGCGATGCTAGTGCGCGGCCACGGCGTTAGACAATCTCACCTGACCGGATGGTCATCGCCCATGGCGAGCGCGTCCTCGTCGAACAACGTGCCCTGCAGCGCCACTTCGTCGCGCTCGCGGAAGCCGCCCAGGCCCACGCCCACCAGCCGATAGCGCGTCTCGGCCGGCAGCTCCACGCGCTCGCGCAGCGACAGGGCGATGCGGGTGAACTCGGCCAGCGAGGCCGGCGGCGCCTCGGGCGTGAAGCTGCGGGTGAGGATGCGGAACTGCGCGGTCTTGAGCTTGAGCACCACGGTATGGCCGATGCGGTCGGTCTTGCGCGTCGCAATCCAGGCGCGCTCGGCCATGTGCACGATCGCCGGTTCCAGCGCCGACAGCGGCAGATCCTCGGCAAAGGTGTCCTCGGCCGAGATCGACTGCACCGGCTGGTCCGGCTCGACCGGGCGCTCGTCGATGCCGCGTGCGCGCCGGTACAGCGCCTCGCCGAACCGGCCGAAGCGCTGCTGCAGGTCTTCCCGGGTGAAGCCGCGCAGGTCGCCGACGGTGGCGATGCCCATCTCGGCGAGCTTGCGCTCGGCCACCTTGCCCACCCCGGGGATGCGACCGACCGGCAGCGGGGTGAGGAAGGCCTCGACCTGGGCCGGCTTGATCACGAATTGCCCGTTGGGCTTGTTCCAGTCCGAGGCGATCTTGGCCAGGAACTTGTTGGGAGCGATCCCTGCCGAAGCGGTCAGCTGGGTGGCCTCGAAGATCTGCGCGCGGATCGTCTGCGCGGTGGCCGTGGCACTGGGCGAGGCGATCTTGGGCTCAGTCACATCCAGGTAGGCCTCGTCCAGCGACAGCGGCTGCACCAGGTCGGTGTGCTGCAGGAAGATCTCGCGGATCTGCCGTGACACCGCGCGATAGCGCGGGAAATCCGGCGGCACGAAGATCGCGTCCGGGCAGAGGCGCCGCGCCCGCACGCCCGGCATGGCCGAGCGCACCCCGTACTTGCGCGCCTCGTAGCTGGCCGCGCAGACCACCCCGCGCAGCGCGCTGCCACCGACGACGACCGGCTTGCCGCGCAGGGCGGGGTCGTCGCGTTGTTCGACCGACGCGTAGAAGGCGTCCATGTCGATGTGGAGGATCTTGCGCATGGGATGCGCAGTATCGCGCGGAGGGGTCTCGGGGGGCGAGACGCTTTGTTGACGTGGCTGAGCCTTGCCCGGTTTGCGCGTGGTCGTCTTGGACCAATGGCAAGCGTTTTCGTGGAGCCTCGCAGCCAATCAACTTGCTTTGCTTGCGCAAACAGAGGTCGACAAAGAAGCGCTTCTCAGCAGACGAATGTCTGGACACACGCCCTGAGGGGCCGAAAGATCTTTGGGAAGAGCATCCATGTCCTGTGCCAAGACACCGTGCATTTTGGGCGGTGCTCGGCATCTTGCTTGTTTGGCTTTGCGAAGCGAGAACAAGAGCCCTCGTGCGGCTTCGCCACCCGACCTACTTTCTTTGCTCGTGCAAAGAAAGCTAGGCAAAGAGGTGCGTTTCAACAGACGCATGTCTGGTCAACACGCCCCGGGCGGCACGCCCGCTTCGCGGGTCCGCTGCGGGCCGAGGGATTTTTGGAAGCGACATCCATGTCCCTTCCAAAAACACCGTGCATCCCTGCACGGTGCCCTACGGGTCTTGTCCTCGCCCCTCCGCCGTGCCTCACGGGGAATTGAAGGCGACAGCGCACAGCAAAAGCAAAAGCAAAAGAAAGCGCAGAGGCGTCGAGCAAGGCGTTCGCTGAGCCTGCCCACCGCGGCGCAAGCAGATTCACGAATCTACTCGACGCACCTAATGCAGTTGCTGTTGCTGTTGCTGTTGCTGTTGCTGTTGCTGTTGCTGTTGCTTGCAGCTTCTCCTGTCTGAGCCGTAAAGCACTCCGAGCACCGCAGCGAAGCAGGGCCGAAGAGGCGCCCTGTTTGAGCGAAGCGAGTTTGGGCGCCGCGCCCTGCTTCGCGAGGAGCGCAGGGGCTCGACGCGTAGCGTCGACGTGCGTCCCGGCGAGTAGCGGTTTTGCTTCCTTTTGCCAAGACAAAAGGAAGTCGCGCCCGCAGGGCGTGAAAGCTCCTGCTCATGCTATAGCTCCTGCTGTAACTCCTGCCGTACCCCGCCTCACCTCTCTGAGCCGTAAAGCGAGCCGAGCATCGCAGAAGAAGACGGCCGAAGCGTCGCCCTGTCTGAGAAAAGCGAGTCTGGGCGACGCGCCCTGCTTTGCGAGGAGCGCAGGGGATCAACGCGTAGCGTCGACGTGCGTCCCGGCGAATAGCGGTTTTGCTTCCTTTTGCCAAGACAAAAGGAAGTCGCGCCCAAAGGGCGTGAAAGCTCTGCTTCAAAGCTTCAAGGCAAACCCACGCAGACCAAGAAAACCCAAAAAGGAAAAGCCGGACCTGTCCCCAGGCCCGGCCTTCCCCAACATCAATCCCTCAACCGCCGATCAATCCTTCGGCGCCTCGAGCTTGAAATCCTTCGGCGGCGTCTCCCCCGCCAGATAGCGCACGAAATAATCCCAACGCCGGCGCGCGATGTACGCCGACATCGCCCCGTAGCCGTGGTGCACGTTGGGGATCATCAGCATGTCGAAGTCCTTGTTGGCCTTCATCAGCGCATCGGCCACCAGCAGGGTCAGGTACGGCGGCACGTTGTCGTCCATCGTGCCGTGCACCAGCATCAGGTGGCCCTTGAGGTTGCCCGCCAGCGACGCGTTGGCCTGGCTGTCGTAGTTGCCCTTGCCATCCTTGCCGACGATCAATTCGCCCTGGTAGCGCTCGGCCCAGTCGTCCTCGTAGCCCCGGTTGTCGTGGTTGCCGCTCTCCGACCAGGCCACCTTGAAGAAATCCGGGTAACGCAAGATCGCGGCAGTGGAGGCGTTGCCACCGCCCGAGTGGCCCCAGATACCAGCGCGCGACAGGTCGATCCACGGGTACTTGGCGCCCAACTCCTTCATGCCGGCCACCTGGTCGGGCAGGGTGTTGTCGGCCATGTCGCCATACCAGGTGTCGTGGAAAGCCTTGGAGCGCCACGGCGTGCCCATGCCATCGATGGCCACCACGATGAAGCCCAGCTCGGCCAGCGACTGGTTGTCGCCATGCGTGGCCAGGAAGCTGCGCCCGCGTACCGAGCCGGTCTGCGGACCGGGGTAGATGTAGTTGACGATCGGGTACTTCTTGGACGGATCGAAGTTGGACGGCTTGAACATGATCCCGTACAGATCGGTCTTGCCGTCGCGCGCCTTGACCGTGAACGGTTCCGGCGGGACCCAGCCGATCGCTTTCAGGCGGGTGATGTCGGCCTTGGCGACCGGAGCCACGTCCTGGCCATCGGCCGCGCTGCGCAGCACGGTCACCGGCGGCACCGTGGTGGTCGAGTACGCATCGACGAAGAGCTTGCCGTCCGGCGACAGCGACACGGTGTGGTCGCTGGCTTCCGGGGTGAGCAGGGTCGGCTTGCCGCCGTCCAGGCTGACCTTCCAGAACTGCTGGTAGTAGGGATTGATGCCGGCGGTGCGGCCCACGCCGCGGAACCACACCGTGCGCGTGGCCGGGTCGACCTTGAGCATCTCGGTGACGTTCCCCTCACCGGTGGTGATGGCGTGCTTGAGCTTGCCGGTGGTCAGGTCGTACAGGTACAGCTGACCCCAGTTGGAGCGCTCGGAGAACCACACCGCTTCATTGGTCTGCGGCAGGTAGGCCCAGTTGGCGGTGCCATTGCCGCTTTCGTACTGGGTCTTGACGTGCTCGGAGAACACGGTGCGCACCGCACCGGTGTCCGCGTCGGCGATGCGGAACCAGGCATCCTTGTGGTAGCGCGAGGTCGACACGAAGGCGACGGTCTTGCTGTCCGGCGCCCACTTCACGTCGTCCCAGCCGCCGTCGGGGCCGCAGCTGATGTCATCGCACAGGGTGGAGCGGTGCTGGTCGGGCTCCATCTTCAGCCGGGTGACCTTGCGCGTGGGCACGTCGATGATGACGCGCTCGATCATGGTCACGTCCTTGTCGCCGGGCAGCGGGTATTTCCACGCCTCCAGCTTGGGCGCGCCGACCTGGGTGCTGACCAGGTACATCTCGCTGGTCTTGCGCTGATCCTGCTGAAAGGTGGCGATCTTCTTCGAATCCGGCGACCACTCCACGATGGCCATGTCGGTGTGCTTCCAGCCGGCGTTGTCGGTGGCGTAGCCGTAGTCGGTGACGCCATCGGTGGTCAGCTGGGTTTCCTTGCCGGTGGCCAGGTCGCGCACCCACAGGTTCCAGTCGCGGATAAAGGCTTCGGATTTCTTGTCCGGCGAGAGGGCGCCGGGCTCGGCCTCGGCCTTGGCATAGACCTTGGCGCAATGCGCCTGCGCGTCGCAGGCGACCTCGGTGCCGCGCACGGAGAAGCGGTAGCGGCCGTCGGCGGTGGTGCTGATGCCGCGGATGCCCAGCTTGTCGGCCTTGATCGGCTTGTCCTTGGCCTCCAGCAGGGTGGTCAGCGCGGCGGCCAGCGCATCGGCATCGAACAGCGGCGCGGTCTTGCCGGTGGCCGTGTCGGTCTGCAGCAGGCGATCGCCGCTGGCGTCGTGGTCGGTGTAGACGAAGTGGCTGGCGTCCAGCCAGGTCACGCGGGTCACCGCGTGGTCGACCAGCGGCTGGGCATAGGCCAGCTTGGCGGCCCGGGCGTAGTCGGCCTCGGTGACCGCACCGGCGCTGGCCGCCGCGGCGGTCAGGACCAGGGCGCCGATCAGGCGCGGGGCGATGGAGTTCAGGAGCATGCAGATCCCCAGGTAAGGGTGGGACGGGCGCCGCGGCCCAGAGGCCAACGCGCGTGCGAACACGCGATCGTACCGCCCGGGGCACGCCCCCCTCCCCTGCCGAAGGTCCCGGTCGCCCCCCAGAGCCGCCGGGAGACACGGAGCCGAGCGGCTAGAATGGCCGTCCCCACGTCGCACCGCATCGCCATGTCCTCCACCCCGACCGCGCCCGCCGCGTCGGCGCCCTTGCGCGTCGCCCCTGCCCGCCATTCCTGGCTGGATAACCTGCAAGGCTTCACCTTCGGTGTGGTGATGCTGGCGTTCGGCACGTCCATGTTCAAAGCCGCCGGGCTGATCAGTGGCCAACTGGCCGGGTTGTCGCTGCTGGGCGCGCACGTGAGCGGGCAGTCGTTCGGGCTGCTGTTCCTGATCGTCAACCTGCCCTTCTATGCCTTCGCCGTGCGCGTGCGCGGCTGGGCGTTCGCCGCGCGCAGCCTGGCCGCCATCGTCGCGGTCGGCCTGCTGGCCGACCACGCCGGCCAGTGGATCGATTACGCACGCCTGAGCCCGGTCCTGGCTGCCGTCGTTGGTGGCTTCTGCGCGGGCATCGGCCTGATCGCCCTGTTCCGCCATGGCACCAGCTGCGGCGGCATGGGCATCCTGGCGATGTACGTCCAGGACCGCACCGGCTTCCGGGCCGGCTGGCTGCAACTGGGCTTCGACCTGACCCTGATGGCGTGCGCCTGCGCGGTGCTGCCCCTGCGCGCGGTCGCGGTCTCGGCGCTGGGCGTGGTGGTGATGAACCTGAGCATCGCCTTCAACCACCGCCGCGACTGGTACACCGCCGGCTGAAACCGCCGCGGTGGCTCAACCCACCGCCCGCAGCTTGGCCTTGACCGGCTCGGGCTGGACGATGAAGGCCTGCGCCGCTTCGCTCAGATGCCCGGCCTGTTCGAGCAGGCTGCGCGCCGCCGCATTGGACTCCTCGGCCAGGGCGGCGTTCTGTTCGGTGCCCTGGCCGATCCCGCGCAGCAGCCGGTCGACGCCGCCCACCGCCTCGCCCTGGCGCTGCGAGGCGGCGTTGATCTGCTCGACCACGCCGACCACGCGCTCCACGCGCGAGAGGATGTCGTCCATGGTCGCGCCGGTGGAACCCACCAGCTTGGCGCCCTGCTCGACCTGCTGCAGCGAGCCATCGACCAGCTTGCGGATCTCCTGCGCCGAGGCCGACGAGCGCTGTGCCAGGTTGCGCACCTCGCCGGCCACCACCGCAAACCCGCGCCCGTGGCTGCCGGCGCGCGCGGCTTCCACCGCGGCGTTGAGGGCCAGCAGGTTGGTCTGGAAAGCCAGGCCGTCGACCGTGGCGACGATCTCGGCGATGCGCCGCGATGAGCCCCGGATGTGATCCATCCCGGCCACCGCGGCGTGGGCGATCTCCCGCCCCTGGCGCGCCGCCTCGCTGGCCTCGACCGCCATCGCCACGGTGTCGCGCACGCGGGCGATGTTCTGTTCGACCTCGCCGGAGACCTGGTCCATCAGCTGCATGGCCGCCCCCAGATCGCTGGCCTGGCGCTCGGTGCGGGCCGACAGGTCCGAGGTGCCCGAGGCCATTTCCTCGGCCGAGGCGCGCACCTCGCCGGCCGAGCCCTGGATGCCGGTGACGATGCCACCGACCTGCTCGATCGCCGCATCCAGGCCCTGGCGCAGACTGGCGTACAGCCCCTGGTGATCGCCGCGCATCCGCTCGCGCAGGTCGCCGCGCGCGAAGGCCTCCATGACCCGGGTGACCTCCAGCAGGCGCGTCTCGACGCTGTCGAGCAACAAGTTGATCTTTTCGGCCAGGACCCGCACGAAGCCCGCCTTGCCGTCCAGTCCGATGCGCTCCTCCAGATGGCCGCGCGCGGCATCGGCCACCAGCGCGGCCACCTCGTGCTCGATCACGCGCTCCAGGCGGCGATCCTGCCATTCCATTGCCAGGCCCAGCAGCTGCCCGTTGTCCAGCACCGGGCTGACCTGCAGGCGGAAATGACTCATGCCCAGTTCGGTCTCGCCCGCCTGAGGTTCGGCGCGCTCGCACGCGGCGGTCAGCATCGCGGCCACCTGCGTGCCCAACTCGCCCGCCCGGGTGCCCAGCAGGGTCTCCCCTCCCAGCCCGGCACGGGCGACGTCATCGGTGAGCGCGTCGTTGACGTAGACCACCATGCCCTGTGCATCGGTGACCATGACGCTGGCCTGGACCGCGTCGAGCGCCTGACGCACGCGCGCGTTCTCCCGCGCGGTGGCGCGTTCGCCTTCGATCCGCTGCCGCAGGCTGGCCTGCATGTGCTGCAACGCGGCCCCCAGGGTCCCCAGTTCATCGTTGGGGTTGTGGATGGCCAGGCGGCTGTCGAGGCGATCGTCGGCGATGTCCCTGGCAAAGGCGACGGCCTGCTCCAGCGGACGCACGATGGCGCGCAGCAGCAGGACCAGCATCACCACCAAAACAACCGCGACGGCGACCAGGGTGATGGAGAACATCGCGTTCATCCACGCACGCTCGTCGGCCTGCGTCTTGCGCCCCTGCTGCAGCAGCGCGTCCTGCTGCCTGTTGAGCGCGGCCAGGGCGGGCACCACCTTGGCCGCGGCCGCGTCCAGCGACTGGACTTCGCTGTCGACCCCGTAACGGGCCGCGGCATAGGCGATGAAGCGATCCTGATATTGCTGCATGAGCGTGCGGATCTGTTCGCGCGCGGCCTCGGGGATCCTGGATTTCTGCAGCAGCAGCTCGAAGGGCATGGCCTCTGCCCCCAACTGGTCGGCGTACTTCTGGTCGCGACGCAGGATGAAGTCCTTCTCGTGCCGGCGCATGGTCAGCATGGAGACTTGCAGGGCCGGCGCGTCGTACTGGCCCAGCACGTTCTCCACGCCATGCACCGCCTCACGCAGTTCGCCCTGCAGTCCGGAATCGGCATCGTGCCCCAGTTCGGCGATGCGCTCGTCCAGCGACTCGGCCGAGGCGAGGTAGTCCTTGACCGTAGCCTGGAACGTCGCCGCCGGCCCGGTGCCAGACGGTTTGCCCAGCGCTGCCTGGGCCAGGTCGCGGCGCAGCGTGGCGCGCGCGGCGTTGAAGCGCTTGCCACTGTCCACCGAGAAAGACAGGGCATACTCGGCCTGCAGCCGGCGCGCCTCGTTGAAGGCCTGGGCCAGCCGCTGGACGGTGGCGTTCCGCTCCTGGAAGCGCTGCAGTTCGGTATCGGCCGCCGTGGTTCCGGCACTGACCCGCCAGTAGGCAAAGCCGACCACGGCAAGTCCAAGGACAACGGCGATCAGGCTCACGCGGAGCTTGGTCGCAATGGTGAGCATGGGGAGTTTCATCGAGGGGCACCAGGCGCAATGACGCCCCTGTATCGGCCCGGCCAGCGCGGACTTGAGCGCTTTTTTTCAAGCGCAGCCAGGCAAGGCCTGGCGCGGATGCGCAAGCACATCACCCAACGATGACGGCGCCATGACAGGCACGGGGTCCGGCGCGCCGCGGCGCATGCGGCGGTTGACGCGCGACGGGCCGACGCCTGTCGCGCGGGAGGCGTCAGTCGGCCGCTGCCGGGGACGCTTCGACCAGCGGCGCGTGGACCAGGGCGAAGTCGGCGGCCGGCATCTTGGGCACCTCGCGGTCGTAGGTCATCAGGCCGTTGATCTCGCCTTCCACGTCGGTGGTCTGGGTATAGACCGCCGCGCTCAGGCCCACCTCGCGCGCCTGGCGGATGATCTCGGCGAACTTGCGCTGGTAGCGCTGCCGGTAATCGTCCTGATCCTTGGCGGTTTGGTAGCCCCAGTTGCGATTGGCCGGGAACCACAGATGGCCCTCGATGGGCAGGCCGATGCCGCCGTATTCGCCAATCACGATGGCCCGGTGCGTGTGTCGCTCCGGCACGTGCGGCACGTCCTCGTAGGTGTGGATGTCGAACAGATCCGAACCGGCATCGCCGGTGTCCAGCCAACCGCTGGTCTTGTTCACCACGCGGCTCGGGTCCAGCGCCTTGACCGCCTGGGCCAGGCGCGTGGAAGCGTACTGACCCCAACCTTCGTTATTGACCACCCAGGTGACGATGGACGGATGGTTGCGCAGGTCGCTGATCATGCGCAGCAGCTCGTACTCGAATTCATCGGAGACGCGCGCGGGGAACAGCACTTCGTCGTTGGAGGCCTGCCGCACGAACTGATCCAGGCTGTCCTCCTCCTCGCCCGAGGGCATGTCCTGCCAGATCAGGATGCCCAGCCTGTCGGCCATGGCGTAGTACTGCGCCGGCTCGACCTTGATGTGCTTGCGCAACATGTTGAAGCCGGCACGCTTGAGGAACTTCAGTTCGAAGGCGATCGCCTCTTCCGACGGCGGGGTGAGCAGGCCGTCGGGCCACCAGCCCTGGTCCAGCGTGCCGTTCTGGAACAGCGGCTGGTTGTTGAGCAGCATCACCGGCTGGCCCGGGATGGGGCCCGGCCCAATGGAGCTCTTGCGCATGGCGAAGTAGCTGCGTACCTGGTCACGCGGCGTGCCGACCACCTTGGCCTTGGCATAGGCCTGCGCCTCGACCTCGGTGAGCAGCGAATCGTCGCGTCGGCCATTGGGGCGGTGCTGTGAGGCGTCGGCCTGGTCGAAGGGCGGCTGCACCGACACCAGTTCCACATCCAGGTCATAGAGGAAGGGTCGGTCCGGCGACCACAGCTTGGCCTCGGGGATCGCCAGGCGCGTGCGGCGGTTGGCACGCACCACGCGCGTGGCCACCACGCGCTTGCCGTCGCGCGCGGTGATCCGCACCGCGTCGGCATCGCTCGCGCTGCGGTTGAGCGCGACGTTGACGTCCAGCATGCCGGCATCGATGTCCGGAGTCATGTTGACGTCTTCGATGTGCAGCTTGGGCACCGGCTCAAGCCACACCGTCTGCCAGATGCCGCTGACCGGCGTGTACCAGATGCTCTTGGGGTCGAGCTGCTGCTTGCCACGCGGCTGGGCCCCGTCGGAGGTGGGATCGGTGACCTGCACCACCAGCTCGTTGTCACCGGGCTTGAGGTAGTCGGTGATGTCGAAGGAGAACGTATCCGAGCCACCACGATGCGAGCCGACGACACCACCGTTGACCAGCACGTGCGCCTCGTAGTCGACCGCACCGAAATGCAGCAGCACCTGCTGCCCGGACCAGTCGGCGGGAATGGTGAACTGGCGCCGGTACCAGATGCGGTCTTCGGGTGTGACCTTGCGCGCCACGCCTGACAGCTTGGATTCCACCGCGAACGGCACCAGGATCTTCCCGTCCATCGCAGTGGGCTGAGCTTCGGTCTTGGGCCGGATTGCGTAGTTCCATTGGCCATTGAGGTTCTGCCATTGCGCGCGTTGCATCTGCGGGCGCGGATAACTGCGCCAGGCATTCTCTGCGGTGACCTGCTTGCCCCAACGCGTGATCAGGTCGCTGGTATAGACGTGGTCGTCGCCGATGGCGGCGGGCTGCTGCGCCAGCGCAATGCCGGGAGCGAGGAAGCACAGCGCGGCGAGGGCCAGCGGGACGCGGACGGCCTTGATCGTCATATGTACAGATCCTTCAATGGCGTGCAGGCGCCAGACGCCGACACGGATGAGCCGGGCGGCGCCACCGGGCGTGATGCCGCAGCTAATGTCCGACAATATGACGAACGCGACCGATCATTCCACGCGCCTGCAAGTCATGGCAAGCCGCAGTGCAAGTTAAAAATTTTAGGTGTGACCCGGGACGGGTTGGCACGCGCCGAAGCGATCGCGCTAGCGCTGCAGGATCGTCAGAGGCGTGTTGCGTTTTCACGCGGGACCGGCCGTGCGCGCAGGTGGGAAGACGCGGAGATCGCGGTGCTGCGGATGCAGGCGAGGCGCTGCATCGACGCGGGCTTCGAGCGCCAGGATCAACCCTGCGGCAACGGCCTCAGGCACAGCCAGATGGCGATCCAGTGCGCCAGCGCGCCGCCCAGCACGTGCGCATGCCACAGCGCGCGGTTGTAGACCATCGCCTTGCGCACGTAGAAGCCCACGCCGATGGTGTAGATCAGGCCACCGGCTGCGATCAGCCACAGCACCGGCTCAGGCAATCCCGCGATCATCGGCTTGATCGCCACGATGCCCACCCAGCCCAGCAACAGGTAGATCGCCACCCAGAAGCCCTTGCCCAGCCCGGGCAGGCACAGCTTGGCGAACACCCCGAACAGCGCCACGCCCCACACCACCGCGATCATCGTCCACACCCAGGCGCCGGACAGCGCCAGCACCAGGAACGGCGTGTAGGAGCCGGCGATCATCACGAAGATCCCCGCATGGTCCAGCTTGCGCAACACCGGCTGGCGCGCGGGCGCGGCGAAGTTGTACGCGGCCGAACAGGCGAACATCACCAGCAGCCCCAACGCATACACGCAGGTGGCCAGCAGCAATGCCTCGTTGGCGAGTGCGCGCCACACCATCAGCGCCCCGCCGGCGATGGCCAGCGCCAGCCCGGCGATGTGGACGATCAGGTCGGCGCGGCGTGCGGCGGCGGTCTTGTAATGCGGCGCGGAAATGGGGGAACCGGGCACGGAACTCATCGGGACAGCAGTGGGGCCGGACAGGATACGCGGTGGCAACGTGCGCCATCGCCCAGCGCCGCAAGATGCCGGTCCAGACCTCGCCGTAGCGCGGACCTCGGTCCGCTGCCCTCTGCCGCTGCTTCCCTGGGAGAGCCACCGCCGAGCAAGCTCGGCGCTACACCAGGCTTGCCCGTAGAGCGGACCTTGGTCCGCTGCTCTCCGCCGCTGCTTCTCCGGGAAAGCCCCGCCGAGCGAGCTCGGCGCTACACCGAGCTTGTCTGTAGAGCGGACCTCGGTCCGCTGCGCTCTGCCGCTGCTTCCCTGGGAGAGCCACCGCCGAGCAAGCTCGGCGCTACACCAGGCTCGTTTGTAGAGCGGACCTTGGTCCGCTGCCCTCTGCCGCTGCTTTCCCGGGAAAGCCCCCGCCGAGCAAGCTCGGCGCTACACCAGGCCTGTCTGTAGAGCGGACCTCGGTCCGCTGCCCTCTGCCGCTGCTTTCCTGGGAAAGCCCCCCGCCGAGCAAGCTCGGCGCTACACCGGGCTTGCCCGTAGAGCGGACCTTGGACCGCTGCTCTCTGCTGCTGCTTTCCTGGGAAAGCCCCCGCCGAGCAAGCTCGGCGCTACAACCATCGCGCGTGGGGTCAGGCGGCCATGCCGTTGTGTCGCAGCAGTGCGTCGATGCTGGGCGCGCGGCCGCGGAAGGCGGTGAAGTTCTCCAGCGCCGTGCGGCTGCCGCCACGCGAGAGGATTTCGGCACGGAAGCGCGCACCGGTGTCGGCCAACTGGTCCGGCGCCTCTTCGAAGGCGGCATAGGCGTCGGCGCTGAGCACCTCGGCCCACTTGTAGCTGTAATAACCCGCGCCGTAGCCCCCGGCGAAGATATGGCTGAAGGCATGCGGGAAACGCCCCCACTTGGGCGCGCGGTTGACCGCGACCTCATCGCGGATCCGCTCCAGCAGGTCCATCACGCTATCGGTGGACGGGTCGAAGGCGCTGTGCAGCTCCATGTCGAACAGCGCGAACTCCAGCTGGCGCACGGTCTGCATGCCGCTCTGGAAGTTCTTCGCCGCGATCATCTTGTCGAACAGCGCGCGCGGCAACGCCTCGCCGGTCTCCACGTGCCGGGTCATGCCCTCCACGCGCGACCATTCCCAGCAGAAGTTCTCCATGAACTGGCTGGGCAGCTCCACCGCGTCCCATTCCACGCCGTTGATGCCGGCCACCGACAGCTCGCCGACTTCGGTCAGCAGCTGGTGCAGGCCGTGGCCCATCTCGTGGAACAGGGTGATCACATCGTTGTGACTGAAGGTCGCCTGCGCGCCGCCCACGCCCTTGCCGAAGTTGCACACCAGATACACCAGCGGGGTCTGGTCACCGTCCGCGCGCTGGCGCCGGTTGCGGCAATCGTCCATCCACGCGCCGCCGCGCTTGCCCTCGCGCGCGTACAGGTCCAGGTAAAACTGCCCCACCAGGGTGCCGTCGGCGTTCTGCAGGCGGAAAAAGCGCACATCCGGGTGCCAGACCGGCGCGGTATCGGCCACCACGTCCACGCCGTAGAGCGACTTGATCACGCCGAACAGGCCAGCCAGCACCGCGTCCTCGGTGAAGTACTGCTTCACCTCCTGCGCCGAGAAGCTGTAACGCGCCTGCTTGAGCTTCTCGCTGACATAGGCCACGTCCCACGGCTCCAGCGTCTCCAGGCCCAGCTCGGCACGCGCATAGGTTTCCAGCGCGGCGCGGTCCTGCCGCGCATAAGGCAGCGCGCGGGTGCCCAAATCGCGCAGGAAGGTCAGCACCTCGGCCGGGCTGCCCGCCATCTTGGTGGCCAGGGAATACTCGGCATAGGAGGCAAAGCCCAGCAGCTGGGCCAGCTCGGTGCGCAGGGCCAGGATGCGGTCGATCAGCGGCGAGTTGTCCAGCTTCTCCTCGCCGGCCTCCGAGGCACGTACCGCGTAGGCGCGGTACAGGGTCTCGCGCAGCGCACGGTCGTCGGCGTAGCTCTGCACCGGCAGGAAGCACGGCATCTGCAGGGTGAACTTCCAGCCCGGCTCGCCATCGGCCTTGGCCGCCGCGCGGCAGGCCGCGATCACGTCCTCCGGCAGGCCGGACAGGTGCTGCTTGTCCTTGATCCAGAACTCGTACTCGTCGGTGGCGTCGAGCACGTTTTCGGAGAATTTGGCCGACAGGCTGGCCAGTTCCTCGCGTAGCTCGCCAAAACGCGCCTTCTGCGCCTCGGGCAGCTCGGCACCGCCGAGGCGGAAATCGCGCAACGCGTTGTCCAGGGTCTTGGCGCGCGCCGGGTCCAGCGTGGCCGGGTCCAGGCTTTCGGCCAGGGCGCGGTACTGCGAGAACAGCGCCAGATTCTGCCCCAGCGCACTGCCGAAGCGCGTCACCTTGGGCAGGTTGTCGTTGTAGGCCTTGCGCAGCTCGGGCGAGTTGACCACGCCCTGCAGGTGGTTGACCTGGCCCCAGGCGCGCCAGAGTTTTTCGGTCGCATCGTCCAGGGGCACCACGAAACTGTCCCAGGTCACCGGGCTGACGGTCTCGGCGTGCTTCACCGCCGCCTGCGCATCGGCCAGCAGCGTATCGATGGCCGGTGCGACGTGCTCGGGCTTGATCGCATCGAACTTGGGCAGGCCGGAAAAATCGAGCAGCGGATTCATGGTGGAGGACTCCAAAAGCGTGGGGCAGACGACCGATCTGGGGGCGCGACGGCCCGCGGGCAAGCGCGCTCGCGCCATGATACGGCGGCGCCCCGAATCCCGGGATCGCGCACGGCGGGGCGTGCCCCCGAGGATTAAGATGGCGGCCTGATCTTTCGCACCGGCCTGCGCCTGTCCATGACCCTGACGCCCGACAAGTCCACCAGCTCCCGCCGGCGCGTGCCGATGTACGAGGAAGTGGCCGACACCCTGCGCCAGAAGATCTACGACTACGTGCTGCCGCCGGGCGACTGGATCGACGAGCCGGCCCTGGCGCAGGAACTTGGCATCAGCCGCACGCCACTGCGCGAGAGCCTCAAGCTGCTGGCCGCCGAAGGTCTGGTGCAGATCGAACCCGGGCGCGGCGCGCGCGTGACAAGGCTGACCCTGGAAGACCTCAACGAGCTGTTCCCAGTGATGGCGATGCTGGAAGGCCGCTGCGCCTTCGAAGCGGTGCGCAAGATCGACGCCGATGGCCTGGCCCGCCTGGAATCCCTGCATGCGGCGATGGAAGCGGCCGCCGAGCGCGGCGACATGGCCGAGTTCTACCGCAACAACTACCTCATCCACGAGGCCGTGCAGGACCACGCCGACAACCCCTGGCTGATCCGGGTCACCCATGACCTGCACCGCATCCTCAAAATGCACCGCGGCCGTCAGCTGCTCACGCCCGGGCGCATGGCCATGTCGCTGAGCGAACACCGCGAACTGATGGTGTGTTTCCGCAACGGCGATGCCGCCGAAGCCGAGCGCACCATGAACCGCCACCTGCTCAGCCAGGGCGACGCGCTGGCCAAATACGTCGCCGCCGGCGGCAAGCTCAACGTGCCCGCACCCTTGCCGCGCAGCGGCGCGCGCTGACGCACCAACGCCGACGGCCCGCCATCACTGGCGGGCCGTCGGGCCGTCTTTCAAGTTGCTGTAGCGAAAACTAGCCGCCCATCACCGCGCGCGTGGCCAGGAACAGGATCGACGGACACATCAGGCAGCCCAGGCCCGTGTAGAAGGTCGCGGTCATCGCCCCGTACGGCATCAGCCGCGGATCGGTCGCCGCCAGGCCACCGGCCACGCCGCTGGTGGTGCCCATCAGCCCGCCGAACACGATCGCGGTCTGCGGGTTGTTGAGCTGGATCCACTTGGCCACGAACGGCGTGCACACCATCACCAGGATCGACTTGATCAGGCCGGCGGCGATGCTCAGCGCCATCACGTCCGAACTGGCGCCGATCGCCGCGCCGGTCACCGGACCGACGATGTAGGTGGCCGCACCGGCGCCGATGGTGGTCATGCTCACCGCATCGGTATAGCCGAACGCGTAGGCGATCGCCGCGCCGATGACAAAGCTCACCACCACGCCAAGCAGCAGCGAGATCACGCCGGGAATGCCCGCCCCCTTGAGCTCGCGGATATCCACGCCGAAGGCGGTGGCGATGATGGCGAAATCACGCAACATCGCGCCGCCCATCACCGCCACGCCGGCAAACAGCGGGATGTCGGCCATGCCCTTGCTGCCACCGGTCTTGAGCCCGCCGAACCAGGCCAGCACCAGGCCCATCGCAATGGCGATGGCCGAGGCATGCACGCGCCCGCCGGTGAGATATTTGGAGATCAGCTGGGCGACCAGCATGATTCCACCGATGATGGCAAAGCCGGCCAGCAGGCTGTTCTTGTCCACCACCTTCATGAAGGCGTCGATGATCATGGCAGTTCTCCTTCCTTGATCGGCGGCAGCGGCACGATCGGCGTGCGCCGCAGCTTGTTGAACACCACGATCAACGCCCCGCAGGCCACCGTGGCCAGCAGGCCGGCCAGCAGCGCGGCCGGCCCGCCCTTGAGCGCGCCGATGACGTTCTGCTGCGCCGCCATCGCCACCACGATCGGGATGTAGATGGCATTCCAGAAGTTGACGCCGTAATCGGTCAGCGGCGTGCGCCCCCGCTTGTGCAACCACGTGGAGGCGGCGATCAGCAGCACGATGCCGAAGCCCACCCCGCCCACGTTCGCCTTGACCCCGAGCAGCTGGCCCAGCAGCTCTCCCAAGAACAGCCCGACGATCGTACAGATCGCCAGGATTGCCACACCAAAGATCACCATGAAGCTGCCCTCCCGAGCCTAGCCGGACGCCGTTGCGTCCTGATGTTGAAGTCGGCTTGCGCCATCCACCCGCCTAATGCATCACGCGCTCGCGCGCGCCCTCCACCCACTCCGCAACGCCTTCCAGCGTCTGGAATTCCTCGACCGCGCGCGCCTCGCACCCGGCCCATCCATCGCGCGCCATGCGCGCCAGGGCCGTCCCCGGGCCCAGTTCCAGGAACACGCGCGCCCCGCGTTCGACCGCCTGGGTCATCACGCTGTGCCACTCCACCGGCTCGGCCAGTTGCCGGGCCAGACTGTCGATCACGTCCGCGCGATCGGCGAGGCGATGACCATCGATGCCGGCCAGCACGTCCAGCACCGGCGCCTGGAGCTGCGCCTTGGCCAGCGTGTCGGCAAAGTCCTTGGCGGCCGGCGCCAGCCAGCGCGTATGCGCGGGCACACGCACGGGCAGGCGCACCGTCCGGGCACCAAACCCGTCGGCATCGCGCTGCATCGCGCGCAGGCCCGCCTCGCGTCCGCCCAACACGACATGGTCGTCGTCGTTGACGATGGCCACGGCCAGGTCGTGCGTGTCGCACAGCCGCTCGATCGTGCGTCGCGACAGGCCGATCACCGCCAGCAGGCCGCCGTCGGCGGGACTGGCAGCGTCCATGCACGCCGCGCGCGCCTGGGCCAAAGCCAGGCAGGCCTGCGGCGTCATGCTGCCGGCGACGCCGTGCGCGGCCAGCTCGCCCACGCTGTAGCCAAGGACCAGGATCGGCTTGGGCAGCAGTGGCTGTAGCGCGGCCCAGGTGGCCAGGGTCGCCGCGCACACCAGCGGCTGGGCGATGGCATTGTCGAAGCGTGTCTCGTCGGCTGCCAGCGCCTGCGGCGCGGCCTGCAGGAGCGAGGCGGCCTGCTTCAGCACCGCGTCGGCGGCCGCCTGCCCACGCAGCCGCGCAAACATGTCCGGATGCTGTGCGCCCTGCCCCGGACATAGCAGCGCCAGGCTCATGCGCACGCCTGCCGGTCGAGGAACAGCGTGCAGGCGAGCAGGTCGGCGCTCCCGCCCGGGCTGAGCCGCCGCGCGACGAAGGCTTCACCCAGCGCCTGTAGCTGTGCGTGCCAGTCGGGCTGCCACACGCTGCCGCGGGCGAGGAAGGCACGGGCCTGCTCCCTGGCGAACCGCAGCCCCTCCGCGCCGCCACGGTGCAGCAGGTTGAGGTCATCCACCTGGGCCATCAATGCCATCAGCACATGGGACTGCACCGCCTCCGATGGCAGGCCCGTCTCGCGCGCCAGCCGTAGGGCGGGCAGCGCAACCTGGCGCAACAGCGGGAAACCAAGCGCCGCCTGCTCGCGCACGCCGGCCACGCCATGCGCCCGGCGCATGCGCTGGCCGGGGCTGTCCGGATCCAGCGGAGCGGCGCCCAGTTCGGCGCGCCAGTCACGGACCGCAAGGCAGACCGCTTCGGCCTCGGGCGCGCTGCCTGACATCGCGCGCAGGCGCGCGGCCGCAGCGGTCAACAGGCCCAGGCTGAAGATCGCGCCGCGATGGGTATTGATGCCGCCGGTCGCGCGCAGCATCGTCGTTTCGGCCTGCACCCCCAACTGGCGCAGCGTCGCGAACGGCGCCTGCGCCTGGCCGGCGCGGGCGATCGCATCGAAATAACCGCGCAGCGCCATCAGGCTGCGCCAGAAGGTGCGCGCATCCATGTCGGCATGGCTGCCGGCGTCCCAGGGCGTGACCAGTCCCGGCTTGGGAGACAGCGCGAATTCGGCGTGCAGGCTAGCCACCGCCAGGCGGCCCAGGCCTGCCACTCGGGCATCGCCTGCCCGCTGCCCCACGAAGGCGGAGACGCGCTGTGAGTCGCGCATGCTCATGCGGCCACCTGGCGGGTGTTGAACAGGTCCAGGCGCGACTCCAGGCGGGCGTCGTCGTCGGTCTTGACCAGCACGCGCGGCGCACCGGAGGCCAGCTCGCGCCAGCTCATCGCACGTCCGTCGCGCAGGCGCAGTTCACCGTCAACGCGCTGCCCACTGCCCTGCTCCCAATCGGCGAGCAGCGCCACGATGGCCTCGATCCGCTCGGGCTGGTCGATGTCCCAAAGCAGGTCCAGGTCGGAGGCTGCGTGGACGTAGTCCAGGCCGGTGAGCGTCTGCCAGGCGAAGGCGCCGAACACGCGCGGCGTACAGCCCAGCGCCTCGGCCCGCGCACGCAGCGATGCCAGCGCCGGCTGCAGGGCGCGCGGCGCCGCGTCGATCACCTGCGCCAGTGGCGGCAGCGGCGCGGTCCGCACCACCGCGCTCGCCGCGGCGCGGGCCGCCAGGCGCTGCTTGCCCTCGGCCGGCGGCAGCGGCACGCCCAGGTGCACCGGATCGCCCGGCGTGCCGGGTGGACGCCGGGCCACGATCATCGGATGCCCCTGCGCGCACCATGCGCGCAGGCGCACCGCCTGCGCCGGCGAGACCGCCTGCACGGCGTCTGGCGGCAGCCAGACCAGCGTATGGCGGCGCAGCGGCTCAGGCATCGCCGGCGGCCACCGCAGCGGAGACATCGGCGGCCAGCGTGCGCCCACCGCGCTGCGCGCCCAGCGCGCGCCGGGTATCGCCTTCGCGCGGGGCCTGCAGCGCATCGACCAAAGCCTGGGCCAGGTCGCCCTCCCAGATCGCGCGCACCGCGCCCATCGCCACGTAGTTCTCCACGCCCGGCGCGAACACCGGCGAGCTCTGCGACAGGGCCTGCAGCTTTTCCAGCGGCTGCTTGGTCACCCGCGCCATGGCCCGCAGGTCCATGACCCGCACCTGCGCCTCGGGCAGTGCGTAGACCGCATCGGCCATCAGCCCGAAGGACAGGAAGCCACCACTGACCGATTCGCCGTAGACCAGCGAGACCAGCGGTGCGCCACGGCCGCGCGCCAACTCCAGCGACTTGGCCAGGTGCGCGAAGTAACCATTGATGCCCAGCAGCTCGTCGCGCCGTGCCAGGCGCTGGCCCGCGGTATCGACCAGCATCACGATCGGGCGCTGCGGATGGGCCTTGGTGCTGGCGATGACGGTGGCGGCCAGGGCCAGGGCGTGGTCGACGCCGACCTCCAGCTTGTTGGCCGTGCCAATAACGGTGACCTCGCCCAGCGCGGTGGTGGCCGTGCCGGTCAGCACATCGTCGCGCACGCGGACGCGATGGCCCAGCGGGAACAGTCGCTCCAGTAGTTCGTTCAATACCATGTGATCCTCCGGCCGGCGGTGGCTTCCAGGAAGGCGTCGGTATCCAGCAGTGGCAACTGCTGCGGCTGCGCGATTCCCAACGCCTCCCACACCTGCAGACCATCGCGGCAATCGCCAAAGGCCGCAATGCGCTGAGCCAGGCGCGCGTGTTCGCCTTCCAGCGCCTGCAGCTGTTGCGCTTGGTCGTCGGCGGGACGCAACTGGTCGAGGACTTCGATCGCGGCCTGGACGAATGCATCGATGCGGTCGGACACCAGCAGCGCGGCTTCGCCCAGCAGCACGCGGTGCTTGCCGCCGGTCACGCGCCACACCAGCGCGCGGTCGCGCGCGTCGAACTCCTCCACGCCGCGCACCGTCTCGATCACCTCGGGGCCGGACAGCGAGAGCCGTCCTTCCTCGGACATCAGCACCGCGCTGCAGCAGCGCGCGACGATACCCATCCCGCCGAAGGCGCCGTTGCCGCTGCCGATCAGCGCCAGCACCGGCACCCCGGCTGCGCGCGCGGCCAGGGTGGCGCGCATGATTTCCGAAATGGCGATCAGCCCGGCGTTGGCCTCGTGCAGGCGCACACCGCCGGTGTCGAGCAGCAGCAGCACCGCCTCGGGCTTGACCTGGACGGCGCGCTCCAGCAGGCCGACCAGCTTGGCGCCGTGCACTTCGCCCACGCCGCCGCCCATGAACTGGCCCTGCTGCGCGGCGATCAGGACCTTGCGCCCCTGCAGCAGGCCTTCGCCGACGACCACGCCATCGTCGAAGGCGCCCGGCTGGTCCAGTTGGGCCAGGTGCGGGCTCATCATGCGTCGGCGCGGACCGACGAATTCGCGGAAGCTGCCCACGTCCAGCAGGCCATCGATGCGCTCGCGGGCGTCGGCCTCGTAGAAGCTGCGTGCCGTGCTCATGCCGCGCCCTCCTGCAGGGTTTCCGCAGCCTGGTCCAGGCGCAGGGTGACCACCGCCGGGGTGGCACCGACATCGTGGATGGAGATGCGCACGTCCTTGAGCGGGTGGCGCGCGGCGAAGTCGTCCAGCACCGCCTGCCAGATCTGGCCGAAGCCGCGTGCGGCGGTGACGATCTCGATCTCCATCGCCCCGTCCAGCGCGGCCGGTTCGATCATGACTTCCAGGTTGCCCGAGGCGACCACGCCGACCAGCACGTGATCGAGCGTGTCGTTGGGCGCGGTGCGGCCGTCGTAGCGGTAGCGCAGGGTTTCCATCGCGTGCCTCTTACCAGTTGCGGAAGCGCTTGGGCGGGTCGTACAGCCCGCCGGACCAGCGCACCAGGTCCTTGACCGTGCGCGCGGCCAGCAGGTCGCGCGTGGCATCGCGGGTGCGGATGCCCAGATCGTCGGGACGTTTGATCACCCCGCGGTCGCGCAGGTTCTCGACCATGCGCTTGTCGCGGCCCAGGCCCACGGCCGTGTAGCCGGCCACGCCGCGGATGGCCTGCTCGCGCTCCTCAGGCGTGCGGCACAGCAGCAGGTTGGCGATGCCTTCCTCGGTCAGCACGTGGCTGACGTCGTCGCCGTAGATCATCACCGGCGGCAGGTCGAGCTTGGCGCGTTCGGCCAGTTCCCACGCGTCCAACGTGTCGACGAAGGCCGGCGCCATGTGCTCGCGGAAGGTTTCCACCATCTGCACCACCAGCTTGCGCCCACGCGGCATCTCACCGGGGCGGGCGGCCTCGCGACCGGCCTTGAGCCAGGCTGGACTGCCGTGGCGACGTCCACGCGCGTCCGAGCCCATGTTGGGCGCACCGCCAAAGCCGGCGATGCGGTCGCGCGTGGCGGTGGAGCTGTTGCCGGCCAGGTCGATCTGCAGCGTCGAACCGATGAACATGTCGCAGGCGTACAGGCCGGCGGTCTGCGAGAAGGCGCGGTTGGAGCGCATCGAGCCATCGGCGCCGGTAAAGAACACATCGGCGCGCGCGGCGATGTAGTCCTCCATGCCCAGCTCCGAGCCGAAGGAATGCACCGACTTGACGAAGCCCGATTCGATCGCCGGGATCAGCGCCGGATGCGGGTTCAGTGCCCAGTGCTGGCAGATCTTGCCCTTCAGGCCCAACGACTCGGCATAGGTGGGCAGCAGCAGTTCGATCGCCGCGGTATCGAAGCCGATGCCGTGGTTGAGGCGGTTGACCCCGTACTCGGCGTAGATGCCCTTGATCGCCATCATCGCCATCAGCACCTGCACCTCGCTGATCTGCGCCGGGTCGCGGGTGAACAGCGGCTCGATGTAGTTGGGCTTGGGCGCGTGGGTGACAAAGTTCACCCAGTCGGCCGGGATGTCCACACGCGGCAGCGTGTCGACGATCTCGTTGACCTGGGCGATGACGATGCCGCCCTTGAACGCGGTGGCCTCCACGATCGCCGGGGTGTCCTCGGTATTGGGGCCGGTGTAGAGGTTGCCGTGGCGGTCGGCCGCATGCGCGGCGATCAGCGCCACCCGTGGGGTCAGGTCGATGAAGTAGCGACCGAACAACTCCAGGTAGGTGTGGATCGCGCCGAGTTCCAGGCGGCCCTCGCCCAGCAGCCGGGCCAGGCGCACCGACTGCGGGCCGGAGAAGGAAAAATCCAGCTTCCTGGCGATGCCCTTCTCGAACACGTCCAGGTGCGAGGCCAGCGACAGTACCGACTGCACCATGTGCAGGTCGTGCACGCGCGCCGGATCGACTCGGGTCAGGCACTCGGCCAGGAAATCGGCCTGCTTCTGGTTGTTGCCTTCCAGACAGACGCGGTCGCCGGGGCGCAGCACGGCCTCCAGCAACGCCACCACGTTCTCGCTGCGCACCAGCCGGCCCCGGGCCAGCTTCGCCGCGGCCTGCAGACGCTGGGTCCGGTCGGCACTGAGGGTGTTCCAATCCGCCATTGCATCACCAGGAATTACTTCGTAATTACAGAGTAATGATTCGACTGCCTACGTGCATGCGGCGACGCAACAGATCGCCCAATCCGGGTCCGTAGCGGGCGGAAGGCCCCTTAGCCAGCGGCCCTCGCCGCCGTCGCCCCGGCCCCGGACTCAGGCCTGGGCGGTGGCCAGGTCAGGCAGTGGCGCGCCGCTGACGGCGGCGCTCCAGGCCGCGTCGCTGTCGACGGTGTCGATGCCGCAGCGCGTGTACCAGGCCGGGTCGTAGTAGCTATGGGCGTAGCGATCGCCGGCATCGCACAGGATGGTGACGATGGACCCGGCCTGGCCGGCGGCCTGCATGGCCTGGGCCACGTGCAGCACGCCGACCAGGTTGGTGCCGGTGGAGCCGCCCACGCGCCGCCCCAGGGCCGTGCTGGTCCAGCGCATCGCCGCCAGGCTCAGGGCGTCGGGGATCTTGGCCATCGCATCGACGCAGGTCGGCACGAAGCTGGCCTCCACGCACGGCCGGCCGATGCCCTCGATGCGCGAGCCGCAGTGGTGGCGGCGCGTGGCATCGGCGTTGCCGGCCAGCGCGTCGCGGTAGTAGTCGAAGAACACCGAATGCTCCGGATCCACGCACAGGATCTGGGTGGGATGGCGCCGGTAGCGCACGTAGCGGCCCAGGGTGGCGCTGGTGCCGCCGGTGCCCGGGCTGCACACGATCCACGCCGGCACTGGGTGCGGCTCGGCCGCCATCTGCTTGAAGATGGACTCGGCGATGTTGTTGTTGGCCCGCCAGTCGGTGGCACGCTCGGCGTAGGTGAACTGATCCATGAAATGCCCGCCGCTCTCGCGCGCCAGACGGTTGGACTCGGCGTTGAGCGCGCCGGGGTCGTCGACCAGATGGCACTGCCCGCCGTGGAAGGTGATCGCGGCGATCTTCTCCGGCGAGGTACTGGCCGGCATCACCGCGATGAAGGGCAGGCCCAGCAGTCGCGCGAAATAGGCTTCGGACACGGCCGTGGAGCCACTGGAGGCCTCGATCACCGGCGCGTCCTCGCGCAACCAGCCGTTGGCCAGCGCGTACAGGAACAGCGAGCGCGCCAGCCTGTGCTTGAGGCTGCCGGTGGGGTGGCTGGACTCGTCCTTCAGATAGACGTCGATACCGGGATAGCCCGGCAGGGCCAGCGGGATCAGGTGGGTATCGGCCGAGCGGTTGAAGTCGGCCTCGATCTTGTGGATGGCGGCGGCCACCCAGTCGCGCTGCGACATGGGACCTTCGAGGGAAGCAGAATGGGCGCCCCCGATTCTACCGGGCCATGCCCGGCTCCCGCCGCAGCGCGCCCAGGCCGGCCATCGCCCAGATGCCCAGCAGCGGGCCCGGGGCCAGTACCAGCACGGACCAGCGCCAGCTCCCGGCGGTGCTCGCCAACCACGGCAGCAGCCACAGCGTGGCGGCGGTCAGCACGTAGCCCAGGCCGACCTGCAGGGTCAGGGCGGTGCCGACGAAGCGCGGGTCGGCGTTCTGCGAGACCAGCGCGGAGAACTGCGCCGAATCGGCGATCACACTAATCCCCCACACCAGCGCCACCGCGATGAACAGCCACGCCGGTCCGACGAAGGCCAGCGGCGCGGCCACGCAACAGGCCGCCGAGACCGCCATGGCCACTGCCGCCGTGCGTGCACTGCCCCAGCGTGCGGACAGCCGCCCGGCCAGCACACAGCCCAGCGCGCCAGAGGCGATCACCGCGAAGGCCACCGCGGCGGTGTTGAAGCCGGCCAGCGCCGGCGCCTGCCGTGCGTAGGTCGCGAACCAGCCCCACATCGCATACAGCTCCCACATGTGGCAAAAGTAGCCGGCCATCGCCAGCAGCACGCCACGATTGCCCACCGCGCGTAAGGCGTCGCCCGCGTGGAACGGCGTACGCGGAAACGGATACGGTCCTTCGCGGACCAGCCCGGCCAGGATCAGCGCACCGGCCAGCGCCGCCACGCTGGTGGCCACGATCACCGCGCGCCACTGCGCCCCGCCACTGGCGTTGACCAGGTGCGGCGAAGCCGAACCGATGGTAATGGCGCCGATCAGCACGCCCAGCGCCAGCCCGCGCCCCTGCGCGAACCAGGTCGCCACCAGCTTCATCGACGGCGGATAGACCCCGGCCAGGCACACCCCGGTCGCCACCCGCAGCAGCAGCCACTGCGCCGGCGTGTGCGCCAGCAGCAGCGCGCCATTGCAGGCGGCCACGCCCAGCGCCGCCACGCCCACCACCGCCCGCAGCCGATAGCGGTCGGCGATGCCCAGCACACTGGCGCCGACCGCACCGACCACGAAGCCCAGTTGCACCGCGATGGTCAGCCACGCGGCCATGCCATCGCCAAAGCCATATAGCGCGCGCAGCTGTGGCAGCACGGCCGTGGCCGAGAACCAGGGGCTCATCGACAACACCAGGGCGAGGGCCAGCAGCGCCAGTGCGCGCCAGCGGCCCGCGTCGGCGGCAGGCAGGTCGATCGCGGGGCTGCTCATCGGCCGGCGAGCACGATTGTGCCGGTGCTGGCCTCGCCCTGCCGACAGGCCTCGCCGTGCGGGTTGGCGCGGGTGCGGATCGGCGTGTTCGCGGGCACGGTCAGCCCACCAAGCGCGCGGCCCTGGCGACCGCGTCCTTGTCGTGCAGCGGGTGGCGATTCCCAGTGGCGCGGGTCAAGTCGCCCACAGCCTGTATCGAGACTGTGCGGCGGTACTGGGCGCGGACGCCTGGTGCGGACATGCCGGCGCGCGCGCCGGCCCAGCCATCGGGCGTTGCCATCGGATGCTCCGCTTGGAATCGCCGCCATTGTCGGCCGGCGCATGCGCGCGCCACCACCCAACGATGGGCTAAGCCAACCGTATCCTGTCCGCCCTCCCACAGACGAGCGCTTCATGTCAGACCTGCCCGCCCTGCCCGACACGCCGCCCGGCCTTTACGTCCATTACAAGGGCGGTCGCTACGAGGTCATTGGTGGCGTGCGCCACAGCGAGACGCTCGAACCGCTGGTGCTGTACCGCGCCTTGTATGGCGAAGGCGGCCTGTGGGTGCGGCCCCATGCCATGTTCTTTTCCACCGTGGAACTGGACGGCCGCGCAGTGCCGCGCTTCTGCCGCGAGGATGCCACCCCGTGAGCAGCGCCGGCGCGATCGCGCTGCGCCAGGCGGTCTTCCCGCAGGACACCGCCATCGCGCAGGCACTGCTCAGCGAGTACGCCGCCTCGCTGACGGTGGACCTGGCCTTTCAGGACTTCGACGCCGAGCTGGCCGACCTCGGCCGGCAGTACGGCCCGCCGCGTGGGGCGCTGTTCCTGGCCGAAGGTGACGGACAGGCCCTGGGTTGCGTCGGCCTGCGCGGCACCGATGCGCCCGGCATCGCCGAACTCAAGCGCCTGTACGTCCGCCCAGACGGACGCGGCCACGCGCTGGGCCGGCGCCTGTCGCAGGCCGCGATCGAGGCCGCCCGGGTGCTGGGCTACCGCGCCGTGCGCCTGGATACCCTGCCGGACATGCGGGCCGCCCAGGCGCTGTACGCAGGCTTGGGGTTCGTGGAGATCGCGCCGTACCGGCACAACCCGGTGCCCGGCACGCGCTACCTGGAGCTCCGCTTGCCCACGGCCTGATCGGCGATCAGGCCCACTGCAGGTCCGGCGGCGCGGGACGCATGGCGCGCAGGGTGCCGACCAGGCCCAGGTAGCCCGCGGCCAACTGCGCGAACAGGTCGGCCGTGGCGCTGCGTCCGCTGTCGGCCACCTCGGCGTAGGCCCCGCGCCCCAGGTCGATGAAGTAATCCGCGCTGACCCGCCTGCGCCGGGCCAGGCCAGGGAACAGCCCGGCGATCAGCAGGCAGCGGTCGCCCACGTCGCGCAGCGCATCGGCGCGCTGCTGGCCGATCTGCTGCTGGGCATGGAGCCACTCCAAAGCCTGGGTGCGCGCCAGCAGGCCGTGCTCGCGCTGATAGCGCAGCAGCACGAACACCAGGTACGCCTCCTGTGCCTCGGCCAGCGCCTGCCCATGGCGATCGGCCGCCTCGCGCACCAGTGCCTGCCACAGCTCCAGCGCGGCCCCCTGCCGCAGCTTCGCCTCTGTCATCGCGCATCCTCCGTTGACCCCGTGCTCCGACGCTAGCGCGACGACCCGGCCACGTGTTGGCAGCCCATCGCGCACAGTGCCAGCGCGGCATGATCGAACCGGATCAGCACGCTAGAATCGGGGGCTGTCTTCCCCCGCGCCCTTTCATGCAGCGACGTCCCATCCCGCTCCTGCTGGCCGCGCTGGCGATCAGCGCCTGCACCGGACAGCCCGCCCCTTCCGACCGTCTTGCCGAAGCGCCGGCTTCCGGCCCACCCGCGGAGATGGCCGTGCCCGCCGGACAGGCGGCCATGGACGTCCAGAATCTGCCGGTGCCCGATGGCGACACGGTGCGCTACTTCGTCCGCAATGCCGAAGACGGGCAGGCACGCACGCTGACGGACTTCTGGTTCGGCTTCCCGTTCGAGCTGGAAGGCAAGCACTACTACACCGGGTTTGCCTGGGACCTGTCCGACGAGGGTCCGGCGGGCGCGGGGCTGGGCCTGAGCCAGGCCACCTTCGTGGCCAACCCGGGCGACACGCGCGACCCCTGGAAGCTCCTGAGCGCCTGGCGCGTGGGCACCGTGCCCGATGTGCTGGCACCCAGCGAACTGGATGGCACGCGCGAACTGAAGAGCTTCCAGACCCCTTCCGGCGACCTGCTGCTGGCCGTGCCCACCGTGTATTCGCGCGGCGAGCGGCGGTTGCGCGACTTCGACCTGATCCTGTTCGATCCGCACCCGGCGCACGCACGTAACCGACAGGCCTGGCGCTACGTGGGCAGCCTGCATGCCGGCCAGGAAGGCAATGCGGACTGCCCGGCCAGGCGCGCTCATCCGGAATGCGATGACATCACCGGTCAGCTGAGTTTCGCCATGGAGCGCGGCCAGGACCTGCCACTGCTGCAGGTGGCGCTCAGCGGCCCGGCCGCGACCAGCAAGACCACGCAGTTTCGCTATGACGGGCAGGCGGGCCAGTACCAGCGCGCCACGCCCTGAACGGCCTGGCGGCCGCTAGGACGCGGCGACCGCACGGTCGCGCCCGTCCGCCTTGGCCCGGTACAGCGCGCGATCGGCACGCTCCAGCAAGGCCCGAGGCGATTGCGCCGCCTCTGGAATCCATTCGGCAAAACCGGCGCTGAGGGTCACGATGCCGGCCTCCACGCCCGCGTGGCGGTGCTGCAGTGCGCGCACTCGCTGGACCACCTGTTGCGCCATCTGCTCGGCGCCGATGAATCCGGTATCGGGCAGCAGGAAGACGAACTCCTCACCGCCGTAGCGCGCGGCCAGATCGTGCGAGCGGCGCAGGGTCTGACCGATCACCGCGGCGACCGCGCGCAGGCATTCATCGCCGGCCGGGTGCCCATAGGTGTCGTTGAAGTGCTTGAAGTGGTCGATGTCGATCATCACCACCGACAGCGGCTGGCCCGAGCGCTGGCAACGCCGCAGTTCCTCGCCCAGGCGCTCATCGAAACGCTTGCGGTTGCACAGCCCGGTGAGCCCATCGAGCCAGGCCAGCTCGCGCAGCTGGTCGGCCTGCTGCTTGAACAGCAGATGCACGCGCACGCGGTTGAGCAGGGTCTGGGCATGAAAGGGCTTGGTGATGAAATCCACGCACCCGGCGTCCCAGCACTTGGCCTCGTCATCCAGTGCACTGAGCGCAGTGACGAAGATCACCGGGATATCGGCCGTGGCCGGGTCGGCGGCCAGCCGGCGGCAAACTTCCATCCCGCCCATGCCCGGCATCATCGCGTCCAGCAGAACCAGGTCCGGCGGGTTGTCGCGGCACAGCGCCAGGGCCTGCTCGCCACTGGTGGCCATGAACAGCTCGTGCCGCGCACCGGACAGCATCCGGTGCATGGCATGGATGTTGAGCGCCTGGTCGTCGACGATCAGGATCCGCGCCGGCAGTGGCTGCAGGCTGGCCGCGCGCGGGCCAGGCTGGGTTTCATCGATCAAGTCGCACGTCTCTTGAGTTTCTCGAGCAGTTCGGTCACGGCCTCGGCGGCCTCCTGGAATTCCATGCGCGCCAACGCCTGATCGATGCGCGCGTGCTGCTCGGGGTCGTGCCGCCGCAGACTGGGCCCGATTTTCGCGAAATCGCTCAAGGCGTCCAGCCGCGATTGTCGCAACTCGCGCAGCAGGGCCTCCAGGGCGGGCACGTCCAGCGCCTCCGCCACCGCCTCGGGCGCACCGCGGCTGGCCGGCGCCAGCTCGGCCAGCGCCACCTGGGCCTGGGCCAGCATCGGCAGGGTCTGCGCCCGCAGCGCCTGCAGGTCCACATGCCCGCGCCAGTCCTCGTCGTCCAGGGCGACCTCCGTTTCCATGGCGCGCGCCATCTGCGACAAGCGCATGGCGCCGAAGGTGGCGGTCACGCCCTTGAGCGTGTGCAGCTGCAGCGCGGCCGCGTCGCGGTCGTTGGCCTGCAGGGCGATTTCCAGGTCGGCCAGCACCAGCTGCAGATTGCCTTCGAGCCCCTTGAGCGTGGAGTGGAACGCGTGTCGGTCGCCACCGAAGCGCGCCAGCGCCCGCTGCCAGTCCAGCGCCGGAGCGGCTTGTTCCTGGTCGACCTCGCTCGAGGCGGCAGACACGGACTCGAAGACCGGGGTCGACCCGGCGACGGCCTGCACTTCGCCGTGGGCACCCATCCCGACCTGCGCGCGGATCGTGGCAACCAGGACGTCCAATTCGAACGGCTTGCTCACATACCCGTTCATTCCGGCGGCCATGCAGGCTTCGCGGGCCGAGGCCAGGACGTTGGCGGTCATGGCGATGATCGGCAAGGCCTGCAATCCCAGGTCGCCCCGGATACGGCGGGCAGTCTCGTAGCCATCCAGGTCGGGCATCTGGATGTCGGTGATGACCAGGTCGAACCCCTCAGGGTCGGCGCGCAGCGCCTCCAGCGCCTGCAGGCCTCCACCAGCCATGTGCACCGCGGCGCCCTCTGCTTCCAGCAGGGCACGAGCGACCTGTTGATTGGCCAGGTTGTCCTCCACCACCAGCAGGCGCACCCCGGCCAGACGCAAGCCGTGCGCGGACCGCGTCGCGGCGCCGTCCTGCCGGCCATGCACGCGGGCGGCATGGGTGTCGGCCAGGGCGTCGACCAGCAGCGAGGTGGTCACCGGCTTGACCACGAACCCATCCATCGTGCCCTCGTCCTGGGCCGTGCGCGCGGCCAGGGCCTCGCGGCCGTGCGCGGTCACCATGACGATCAGCGGCGCGGACGCGGGCGCGGCCCCCATCAACGCCCGGATTCGTTGCCCGGTCTGCCAACCATCCAGGCCCGGCATCCGCCAGTCCAGGAAGATCGCCTCGAACGGCCTCCCGGCCGCCAGCGCCTGCTCGACCAGCACCAGCGCTTGCTCGCCACTGGCCGCGGCCTGGACCTCCCAGCCCAGCGTGCGGGTCATGCCGCAGACCGCCTCGCGCACCGCGGCGTTGTCGTCCACCACCAGGGCCTTGATGTGCGCCAGCGCCTCGGGCAGGCGGCGGATGGCGGGCGCCCCGCCCGATGCGGACTGCAGCTCGATCTGGAAGCGGAAACAGCTGCCCCGGCCCAGCTCGCTCTCCACGTCCAACTGGCCGCCCATCATCGCCACCAGACGCCGGCTGATCGCCAGGCCCAGGCCGGTCCCGCCGAAGCGGCGATTGGTCGAAGCCTCGGCCTGGGTGAATCCCTCGAAGATCTTGTCCAACTGTGCCGGGGCGATGCCGATCCCGGTATCGCGCACTTCGAAGCGCACCGTCGTGGCGTCCAGGCCAGTCTCCACCGCCACCGCGCGCACCAGGACCTCGCCGGACTGGGTGAACTTGACCGCGTTGCCCGCCAGGTTGACCAGCACCTGCTGCAAACGCACCGAGTCGCCCAACAGGCCACGCGGGATGCGCTCATCCACGTCGAACACCAGGTCTACGTCCTTGTCGCCCACCGTCCCGGCCACCGCGGCGGCCAGGTCGTTGAACAGCCCCTCGATGGCGAACTCGTGCAGCTCCAGCTCCTGGTGGCCGGATTCGATCTTGGAGAAGTCCAGGATGTCATTGATGATCGCCAGCAGCGCGCGCGCACCCGTTTCGGCCTTGCCCAGGTAGTCGCGCTGGCGAGCATCCAGGTCGGTGCGCTGGATCAGCTGCAGCATGCCCAGCACCGAGTTCATCGGGGTGCGGATCTCATGGCTCATGTTGGCCAGGAACTCCCCCTTGGCGCGGCTGGCCGCCTCGGCCGCCTTGGCCGCTTCGCGCAGCGCGGTCTCCACCTCGCGCTGGCTAGAGATGTCCTCCAGGATCGACCAGGCGAATACACGCCCCTCCATGTACATGGCCACCCCATTGAGACGCACCGGCACCGCGCGCCCGTCCTTGCGCAGGTAGGTCGTCTCGAACGGCCCATAGCGCCCGACGCCCTGGAGTTGCTCGCGCACGGTGGCCTCGCGCTGCAGCTCGGCGCCTTCGGGACGGGTGAGCTGGCGATAGTCCATGCCGGTCAGCTCGTCCTGCGTATATCCGGTGATCGCGCGAAAGGCTTCGTTGAACTCCACGAAGCAACCGTCCTGATCGGTCAGCACGATGCCCAGCGGAGACAGTTCGAACAGCCCGCGCAGCTTGGTCTCGTTGACCTGCAGGGCCTGCTGGCTGCGACGCAGCTCGCGCAGGTCCGCGGCGATGCCCAGGTAGCCCAGGCCGCGTCCGTCGTCGGTGCGCAGCTCGGTGATGGTCAGCAGCACCGGGATGCGCTCACCGTCGGCAGCCAGGTAATCGCACTCGCGCACCATGACCTGCACCGGGCCCGGCACCGCGGCCAGCAGCGCGCCAAAGCCGGCCTCCTGGCCGTCGCTGACCAGGAAACTGGCCGAGTTGCGCTGGTCCACCACCGATGCCTCGGCGATGCCCAGCATCCGCGCCGCGGCCGGGTTGAACAGGGTCACCCGGTCCTGGGGATCGGTGGCGATGATGGCAAAGCCCGCATTGAACAGCGTCGCCTGCTGCAGCGCCGAGGTTTCCTGTAGCGCGCGGGTGCGCTCGGCGACCTGTCGCTCCAGGCCGGCGTTGAGCCGCAGCACCTCGCGCCGAGAACGCACCCGCTCGGCCACATCGCGCAGCGTGGTGGCGACGCCCTCGACCTGCCCGCGATCGTCGCGGATGGGCGCGGCGGTCACCTCCACATCCAGCACGGTGCCATCGCGATGGCGGCGCTGGGTCTCCTGTGGCTCGACCTGCTGCCCGTCGGCGACGCTGCGCAGGATCGCCGCGTCCTGGCCGGCCACGGCCGGCGGCACGATCAGATCGGCCAGGACCGCGCCCATCGCCTCCTGCGCCGGGTAGCCGAACATGCGTTCGGCCGCGCGGTTCCATTCGATCACCCGCCCGCCCAGGGTGGTGGCGATGATCGCGTCCTGCACGCTGTCCACGATGGCCGCCGTGCGCGCCTGCTGCTGCTGGCTGCGGCGCTTGCGCGCGCTCAGCGACATGAGCAGGTACACCGCCAGCGCCAGCAGCATCGAGAACAGGGCGCCGGTCGCGCCGACCTGGCCTGGATTGGCAAGGCCCAGGCTCTCCTCGAAGGCCGGGCTGGCCTTCAGGTTCACCTGCCAGACGCGACCGAAGATCTCCGTCTGCCGGGTCCGGTGTAGTCCGCTCCCCGGCCCGCCGGCTTGGGAGGACTGGAAAATGTCCTGCACGTGCCGCGGGTCGGTGACGTCCTGCAGGCTGAAACCATAGGCCGAATGGGCCTGCTCGAAGTCGGCCAGGATCTCATCGGTGACCAGCGGCGCATACACCCAGCCCAGGGTGTGCTCCATCCCGGTCGAGCCCGCCGGCGCGTTGCTGGTGTAGACCGGCAGCAGCAGCAACATCGAGCGGTTCTGCTGGCCGGTCGTCTGGACCAGGGTGATCGGCCCGGTCAGGGTCGGCCGGCCGCTGGCGGCGGCGGCCAGCGCGGCCTGCCGCCGGTTCTTCTCAGAGCCGATGTCCAGGCCGATCGCCGCCTGGTTGCGGCGCGCGGGTTCGATGTACTTGATGACGAAACGCTCGCCGTCGTAGCGGGAGAGATGACGGATGTCGAACTCCGGCGCGCCGTCGGCCCGCGCAGCCGCCACGAAGGCGTCCTCGCTCCCCTGCGGCACCCGCGCGATATAGCCGAAGCCGCGTGCGCCGGGGAACTCACGGTCGATTTCGCGCGATTGCGCGTAGCGCAAAAACCCCGCGCGGGTCTCCTGATGGTCGCCGGCGCTGATGACCGCCCCGCGGGCACCGCGCAAGCCGTATTCATACAGGCCGAACCGGCCCTTGAGGTCGGTGGCGGCGCTGTCGGCAAGCGCATCCAGGCGCGTGCTGACCTGCTCCTGGTTGAATCGATGCTGACGGCTAGCAAGTATCGCGCTCAGGAGCATGCCCAGCACGAGAACCAGCACGCCGCCTGCCACAGGCAGCTTCCACACTCGCATCGTTACCCTTGGCGCACGCTGGACGCGGCCGAGTATAGTCTGGCCCGCGTGTGCGCCAATCCCTGAACCGGCCTGTTCGCAAAAGCGTCATCCAAAGCGTGACGCCGGTCCACGCGCGCGACGGCTCAGCCCTCCATCTGCTCCAGCTCGCGCCCGTTGGTCTCGTGCACGTAGCGCAGCACGAAGAACACCGACACCAGCGCCGCGGCGGCATAGCAGCCATAGGCGGCCGCCAGGCCGACCCCGGCCAACATGATCGGGAAGGTCATGGTCACCGCGAAGTTGGCGCCCCACTGGAACAGGCCGGCCACCGCCAGGCCCGAGCCACGGATCTGGTTGGGGAACATCTCACCCAGCATCACCCACATCACCGGTCCCCACGAGGCGTTGAAGAACACCACGTAGGCGTTGGCCGCCACCAGCGCGAACACGCCCATGCCATCGGACAGCTGCAGGCGACCGTTGGCGTCCAGATGCCCACTTGCAAAGGCGAAGGCCACCCCCGCCAGGGTCAGGGCCATGCCGGCCGATCCGATCCATAGCAGCGGCTTGCGCCCGACCCGGTCGATCAACACCACCGTGACCAGGCAGGCGCCGATGCTCAGCGCACCGGAGAGCACGTTGATCAGCAGCGCATCGTTCTCGGAAAAGCCCACCGCCTGCCACAGCACCGCGCCGTAATAGAACACCACGTTGATGCCGACCAGCTGCTGGAACACCGCCAGGCCGATGCCGATCCATACGATCGGCCGCACCTTGCCGGTGGTCTTGCTGATCAGGTCCGACAAGCGCGGGCGATGCGCCTCGCCGGCGCGGCTGGCATCGATCTCACGCACCTTGGCCTCGGCCTGGCGCGCGCCGTAGAGCCGGGCAAGCACGGCCTGGGCGCGCTGCAACTGGCCCTTGACCACCAGATAGCGCGGGCTTTCCGGAATGAACAGCAGCGCGACCAAAAACAGGCCCGCCGGCAGGATCTCCACCCAGAACATCCATCGCCAGGCTTCGAAGCCGTTCCACAACGGCTGGGTGGACGCCCCGGCCACGCGCGCCAGCAAATAGTTGCTGAGGAAGGCGGCGAACAGCCCGCTGATGATGGCGATCTGCTGCACCGTGGCCAGCCGCCCGCGATAGCGCGCCGAGGCCACCTCGCTGATGTAGGCCGGCGACATCACGCTGGCCGCACCGACCGCCAAGCCGCCAATGATGCGGTAGATCACGAACTCCAGCGAGCCGGTGGCCACACCCGAGCCCCAGGCCGAGATGATGAAGCACACCGCCGCCACGATCAGCACCACCCGCCGACCGTAGTAGTCGGCCAAACGCCCGGCGAAGAACGCGCCCACCGCGCAGCCCAGCAGCATGGAAGCCACGTTGAAGCCGGTGCCCATGCTGTCCGAGCCGAAGGCCGTGCGCAGGCCGTCGACGGTGCCGTTGATCACTCCGCTGTCGAATCCGAACAGGAATCCGCCCAGCGTGGCCACGCAGCTGATCAGAATGATGAAGCCGGTGTTTTCTTCTTGGCGCGATGCGGCGTCGTTCATGACAATCCTCGGGAATGGGTAAGCGCGTCGCACGCGCCCGCGCCGGACGCACGCGACGCCGGACAACGGACCATGGACGGCCCTGAAGAAACGTCGCCTGCCGTGCCCCTCCCAGATCCACGGCGGCGACCGGCGGCGATCATAGACAGACGGCGCGAAGAAGGAACGCTGCGGCGCCGCACAATGGACTGTAAGTGGTGTGCGCGTCGCCGCTCACCGCCACCGGACGGGGAGACCAGGTTCCCCGCGCGCGCCTGCCTGTCGCCGATGCGTGCTGCGCGGCAGCGGCCGCGGAGAGCTCGAGCAGCCCGAACTGGAGCGGCGGCGCGGCAGCCAGGGATGCACACACCACGTTTCTTGCCTCTACACCAGCGCGCGCACCGCCATGAAGCCGCCGACCAGCACCAGGGCCACGAAGAACCAGAAGCGGAATCGCGCCGGATCCATGCGCTGGCGGGTGCGCTGGCCCAGGGCCACGCCCGCCAGGGCCGGCAGCACCGCCAGGCACGACTGCCAGGCCACGCCACCCGGATAATGTCCACGGACCGCCAGCGCGGCCCCGAGCGTGGCGCTGCACACCAGGAAGGACAGGCCCATGGCCTGGATCAGGGCGTCGCGGCCCAGCCCCAGCGCCGTCAGATAAGGCACCAGCGGCACGCTGAAGACCCCGGTCGCGCCGCACAGCACCCCGGTGCACGCCCCCACCACCGGCGCGGCCCAGCGCGCTGCGCGCTGCGGCAGCGACAACGGCGGCAACCACAGGCCGACCACGCCAAAGGCGGCAAGCGCCAGGCCCAGCGCAAAACCCGGCCAGGGCGAGCCGCGCGCGGTCAGCAGGCCGATCCCGGCGCAGGTGCCGGCCACGATCCCAGCCAGCATCCAGCCCAACCGACGCACCAGCGCGCCCAGCGCCGGGCCAGAGAATGCCTGCCAGACATTGGTCAATACCAGCGGAACGACCATCAGCATGGCCGCCTGCACGGGCGACATCATCAATCCCAGCGCGGCCATGCCCACCGCCGGCAGGCCCATGCCGGCGACGCCTTTCACCCAGCCCGCCAGCACCAGGACGGCGCACACCAACAGCAGGGTCAGCGGATCATGCGACACGCGCTGCGACGCCTACTCGACGGTCACCGCCTTGGCCAGGTTGCGTGGCTTGTCCACGTCGGTGCCGCGCGCCAGCGCGGTGTGATACGCCAGCAGCTGCACCGGGATGGTGTGCACCACCGGCGAGAGCACGCCGGTATGCCGCGGGGTGCGGATCACGTGCACGCCCGCCGATTCGCTGAAGTGGCTGTCCTGGTCGGCGAACACGAACAACTCGCCGCCACGGGCACGCACTTCCTGCATGTTGGACTTGACCTTCTCCAGCAAGCGGTCGTTGGGCGCGATGAACACCACCGGGATGGTGTCGTCCACCAGCGCCAGCGGACCGTGCTTCAACTCGCCCGCCGGATAGGCCTCGGCATGGATGTAGGAGATCTCCTTGAGCTTGAGCGCGCCTTCAAGTGCGATGGGATAGCTCAGGCCGCGACCGAGGAACAGCGCGTTTTCCTTGGGCGCAAAGCGTTCGGCCCAGGCGGCGATCTGCGGCTCCAGGTTGAGCGCGTGCTGGACGCTGCCGGGCAGGTGGCGCAGCTCGTCCAGGTACTGGGCCTCGGCCGCGTCATCGACCTTGCCATGCAGCCTGCCCAGCACCACCGCGAGCTGGAACAACGCCGCCAGCTGGGTGGTGAAGGCCTTGGTCGAGGCCACGCCGATCTCGGCGCCGGCGCGGGTGTAGCAGACCAGTTCGCTGGCGCGCGGGATGGCACTCTCGGGCACGTTGCAGATCGACAGCGTGTGCAGGTGGCCCAGCGACTTGGCGTATTTCAGCGCCTCCATCGTGTCCAGGGTTTCGCCGGACTGGGAAATGGTCACGACCAGGTGCTTCGGGTTGGCGTAGGCGGCGCGATAGCGGTACTCGCTGGCGATCTCCACGTTGCAGGGCAGCCCGGCGATGGCCTCGATCCAGTAACGCGCGGTCATGCCCGCGTAATAGCTGGTGCCGCAGGCCAGGATCTGTACCCCTTCGATCTCGCCCAGCACGCGTTCGGCGTGTTGGCCGAACAGCGTGGCCGGGAAGCCGTTGGCATCCACGGCCGCCTCGATGGTGTCGGCGATGGCGCGCGGCTGCTCGTGGATTTCCTTCTGCATGAAGTGGCGATACGGGCCCAGCTCCAGCGAGGCCAGCGACACGTCCGAGACATGCACCTCGCGCTCGATGCGTGCATCGCCGGCATCGAACACGGCGACCGATTCACGGCTGACATCGACCGTGTCGCCTTCCTCCAGGAAGATCACCCGGCGCGTGGCCTGGATGATGGCCGAGACATCGGAGGCGACGAAGTTCTCGCCCTCGCCCAACCCGATCAGCAAGGGGCAGCCCATGCGCGCGGCGACCAGGCGCCCGGGCTCGTCCTTGGACACCACGGCCAGCGCGTAGGCGCCAGTGAGTTCCTTCACCGCGGCCTGCAGCGCGCCCAGCAGATCCAGGCCCTGGCGCTGGTGATGGTGGATCAAGTGGGCGATGACCTCGGTATCGGTCTGCGACTCGAAGCTGTAGCCCAGCGCGGCCAGCTGCTCGCGCTGTGCCTCGTGGTTTTCGATGATGCCGTTGTGGACCAGCGCCAGCGCGCCGTGGCTGATGTGCGGGTGGGCGTTGGCCTCGGTCACCCCGCCGTGGGTGGCCCAGCGGGTATGGCCGATGCCCAGGGTGGCGCTGAAGTGCTCGGCCTGCGCGGCGGCCTCCATCTCGGCCACCCGGCCGGTGCGGCGCACGCGGCGCACGTCATCGCCGGCGACCACGGCGATCCCCGCCGAATCGTAGCCGCGGTATTCCAGGCGCTTGAGGCCCTCGATCAGGACAGGGACCACATCGCGATCCGCGATCGCGCCAACGATGCCGCACATGGAGCACTTCCTTCGAACGAACAGGGATAACCGCGTAAGTGTAGCCGGGCCCTCGGTTGAGGGCCCTGTAGAGCGGAGCTCGCTCCGCTGGGGCTTCCCCGTAACGCCCCTGTAGAGCGGAGCTCGCTCCGCTAGGGCTTCCCCCGATGACCGGACGGAGAGCAGCGGAGCAAGCTCGGCTCTACAGCTGAGGGGCCTTCCTGGCGACCGGACCGCAAGGCAGCGGAGCGAGCTCCGCTCTACAGGAGTGGGCGGGCGGCGGGCTGTCCGGGCGGACGCCGGCACTGTCCGGGCGGACAGTGTCCGCAGACGGACACCGTTGTTTTTCAATCACTTGCGATTGGCACGCGATCTGCTTCAGCTCTCGTTGAACTCCGCCACGCAGCCCCCGATATGCAGAACGACTCCCCCTTCCGCATCCGTGACACCGCCGCCCAGGACATCGTGGTCGAGACCGGGCGCGGCGCCCACTGGAAGCGCTGGGGCCTGATCGGCGCCGGCGTGCTGATCGTGCTGGTGGCGCTGGGATGGGTGGTCAGCGGCTGGATGTCCGGCGGACGCTCGTTCGATGCCAGCCGCGTGCGGATCGCCACCGTCACCCGCGGCGACCTGGTCCGCGACCTGGCCGCCGACGGCCGCGTCATTACCGCCAACAGCCCTACCCTCTATGCCATCGCTGGCGGCACGGTCACGCTCAAGGTCGTGGCCGGCGATGTGGTCAAGCAGGACCAGCCGCTGGCGGTGATCGACTCACCCGAGCTGCGCAGCAAGCTGGCCCAGGAGGAATCCACCCTGGCCGGCATGCAGGCCGAAGCCAGCCGCGCCACGCTGGATGTCTCCCAGGCGCGCTCGGACGCCGGCAAGCTGGTGGACCAGGGCAAGATCGACCGCCAGGCCGCCGCGCGCGACGTAGAACGCTACCAGCGCGCCTTCGATGCGGGCGCCCTGCCGCAGGTGGACCTGGCCAAGGCACAGGACACGCTGAAGAAGGCCGAGATCGAGCTGGGCCATGCCCAGCAGGATGCCGCGCTCAAGCAGCAGGCCGCGCAGCTGGAAGCCCGCAACAAGCAGCTGCTGGCCCAGCGCCAGCGCGCGGTGGTGGAGGAGCTGCAGCGCCAGGTCGATGCGCTGACCCTGCGCGCGCCCTTCGATGGCCAGGTCGGCCAGGTGCAGATCGCCCAGGGCACCAACGTGGCGATCAACGCGCCGATCCTGAGCGTGGTGGACCTGAGCGAGTTCGAAGTGGAGATCAAGGTGCCGGAGAGCTTCGCCCGCGACCTGGCCATCGGCGTGCCCGCGCAGCTGACCACCGGCAGCGGCCAACCCTATCCGGGCAAGATCTCGGCGGTTTCGCCCGAGGTCGTGTCCGGCGAGGTCACCGCGCGCGTGCGCTTCGATGGCAAGCAGCCGCCGGGCCTGCGTCAGAGCCAGCGCATGAGCGCACGCATCCTGCTCGATACCCGCAAGAACGTGCTCAAGGTCGAGCGTGGTCCGTTCGTCGAGCAGTCCGGCGGGCGCTACGCCTACGTCATGGACGGCTCCAGCGCGGTGCGCCAGCCGGTGCAGTTGGGCGTGTCGAGCCTGTCGGAAACCGAAGTGCTCTCCGGCTTGAAGGAAGGCGACCGCGTGGTCGTCTCCGGGGCCGACCAGTTCGGCGACGCCGAGCGCGTGACCATCCACTGATCCAGCCACCCAACCAACTCTGTACAGCGGAGCTTGCTCCGCTGGAGCTTTCCCGATCCCCCCTGTAGAGCGGAGCTTGCTCGGCTGAAGCTCTCCCGCCAAAGCCACAGCGGAGCAAGCTCCGCTCTACAGCTCTCCCGGTAAGGCCATAGCGGAGCAAGCTCCGCTCTACAGGTCACGCATCACCGCTTTCGTTCCATCCGTTCAATTCCAAAGAAGGAATCCACCATGCTCGACATGCACACCGTCTCCAAGGTCTTCCGCACCGAGCAGGTGCAGACCCACGCCCTGCGCTCGCTGGACCTGCACGTGAAGGAAGGCGAATTCGTCGCCGTTACCGGTCCGTCCGGTTCGGGCAAGACGACCTTCCTCAACATCGCCGGCCTGCTGGAGACCTTCACCTCCGGCACCTACAAGCTCGATGGCGAGGATGTGTCCAACCTGTCGGACAACGCGCGCAGCAAGCTGCGCAACCAGAAGATCGGCTTCATCTTCCAGAGCTTCAACCTGATCCCCGACCTCAACCTGTTCGACAACGTCGATGTGCCGCTGCGCTATCGCGGCATGGCCGCGGCCGAGCGCAAGCAGCGCATCACCGAGTCGCTGGAGCGCGTGGGCCTGGGCTCGCGCATGAAGCACTACCCGGCCGAACTCTCCGGCGGTCAGCAGCAGCGCGCCGCCATCGCCCGCGCCCTGGCCGGCAGCCCGCGCCTGCTGCTGGCCGACGAACCGACCGGCAACCTGGACTCGCAGATGGCCCGCGGCGTGATGGAACTGCTGGAAGAGATCAACGCCGCCGGCAGCACCATCGTCATGGTCACCCACGACCCGGAGCTGGCCGCCCGTGCCCAGCGCAACGTGCACATCGTCGATGGCCAGGCCACCGACCTGGTGCGCGAAGCCGGGCTGATGTCCGCCGCCGAACGCACCTCGGCCCAGGCCTGACGGCCACCCCGGCAAGGAGGCGTCTGCGCCCATGTTCGCCTACTACCTGCAACTGGCCCTGCGCAGCCTGCGCCGCAACCCGGTGCTGACCGGGTTGATGGTGCTGTCCATCGCGGTCGGCATCGGCGCGGCGATGACCACGCTGACGGTAATGCACCTGCTTTCGGGCGATCCGCTGCCGGGGCGCAGCCAGCACATCTTCTATCCGCAGGTGGATGCCTCGCCGGCAGGCGTGCAGAACACCGAACCGTTCGACATGCTCGACTACACCTCGGCGATGGACCTGTGGCGCGCCCAGCATGCCGATCGCCAAGCGCTGGTGGTGAACAGCGAGATCAAGCTGCGCGCCGCCGATAGCGGCACCAATGCGCTGATGTCCACGATGCTGTCCACGCACGCAGACTTCTTCCCGATGTTCAATGTGCCATTCGCGCACGGCTCCGGCTGGACCGCCGAGGACGACGACCGGCATGCACGAGTGGCGGTGATCTCCGCTGATCTCAACGACAAGCTCTTCGGCGGGGGCGACAGCGTGGGCCGCATCCTGCACGTGCGCGACGCGGATCTGCGCATAGTTGGCGTGCTGGCACCGTGGCGGCCTTCTCCGCAGTACTACTCGGTGGCCGGCGGTCGCTTCGCCCAGGGTGATACCGCCGGGTATTACGCCAAGCCGGCCGATGTGCTGGCGCCGCTCTCCACAGGACTGGACATCAACGACGGTCACTTCCAGCCCATGACTTGCTGGGAGGTGCCCTCGATCCCCGGCTATCTGAGACAGTCCCCCTGCGTCTGGCTGCAGTTGTGGGTGCAGTTGAACGACGCCGACAAGGTGGCCGCCTACCGCCGCTTCCTGGACGGTTACGTCGCCCAGCAACACACCCTGGGGCGCATCGCCCACGTCGACCGCACTCGCCTGCGCAGCCTGATGGGATGGCTGGACTTCAACCGGGTGGTGCCGCGCGACGTGCGCCTGCAGAGCTGGCTGGCGGTCGCTTTCCTGGCCATCTGCCTGTTCAACACCGTGGGCCTGCTGCTGGCCAAGTTTTTGCGTCGTGGCGGCGAGATCGGCGTGCGCCGCGCGCTGGGCGCCAGCCGTGGCGCGGTGTTCGGCCAGCTGCTCACCGAGGCGGTGGTGATCGGCCTGGCCGGTGGGGTACTGGGGCTGCTGCTGACCCTGGCTGGGCTGTGGGCGGTGCGCCTGCAGCCGGTCGAATACGCCCCCCTGATCCATCTGGACGTGGCGATGTTCGCGGCCACCTTCGCCCTGGCGCTGGTCGCCAGTCTAGGCGCCGGCCTGTTCCCGGCCATACGCGCCAGCCGCATCGCGCCCGCCATCCAGCTCAAGAGCCTGTAGGGGTGCCCATGACCATCGGACCGATCCTCTCCGCGCTGGCCCGGCATCGCATCGCCGCGATGCTGATCACCCTGGAAATTGCGCTGGCCTGCGCGGTGCTGTGCAATGCGTTTTTCCTGGTCAGCTCGCGCCTGGACCTGATGCGCATCGACAGTGGGGTGGACGAAGCCTCGCTGGCAACGCTCAAGCTGCGCGGCTGCGAGGAATGCAACGCTGCCGATCTGCAGGGCCGGGTGATGCAGGCGCTGCAGTCGGTGCCGGGGCTTCAGTCGGCGGCGATGGTCAACACCGTCCCGTTCGGCGAACCCACCGGCAACGCCGGGATCTGCCTGGACAGCGAATGCAAGCAGTTCGCCGGGGTGCCGCACTTCTATGCCTTCACCCGGGGCGCGACCGACACGCTGGGGCTGAAAGTGGTCGCCGGGCGGAACTTCACGTCGGCCGACTACCAGAGTTCGGAGGGCTTCTTCCCGGCCGACTCGCAGGTGTGGATCACCCGCGCGCTGGCCGAACACCTGTGGCCCGGGCAGGACCCATTGGGACGCGAGTTCTGGCTGGCTCAGTTCCACTTCCGCGTGGCCGGAGTCCTGGCGCACTTCGCACGTCCGGACCCGGGCCGCAGTGAGAACGGCGTGGTCAGCGCGGAGTGGTCGATCATCGTCCCGATCGCGCCCGATGCCTGGCAGGGCGCCTACGTCCAGCGCGGCCTGTTCGTCCTGCGTGCCGATCCGCTCGACCTGCCCCGCGTGCTGGCGGCGGCCAAGGCAGCCGCGGCCCGCGCGGTGCCCGAGGCCGTCATCGACCAGGCGGCTAGCGCACCGCTCGTGCAGCTGCGTGAGCAGTACTTCCAGACCGACCGCACCATGGCCGGCCTGCTGGTCGCCGTCATCGCCGCGATGCTGCTGGTCACCGCGCTTGGCATCGTCGGCCTGGCCAGCTTCTGGGTGGCCCAGCGCACCAAGCAGATCGGCATCCGTCGCGCCTTGGGCGCCACGCGCACCGACATCCTGCGTTACTTCCAGACCGAGAACTTCCTGCTGGCCAGCGGCGGCATCGTCCTGGGCATGCTGCTGGCCTACGGCGGCAACCAGTTGCTGATGCGCTACTTCGAACTGGCGCGCCTGCCCGTGTCCTACCTGCCCATCGGTGCGCTGCTGCTGTGGTTCGTCGGCCAGCTGGCCGTCCTCGGCCCGGCCCTGCGCGCGGCCGCCATCCCCCCCGTTGTCGCCACTCGCAGCACCTGAGCGAAGGACTGCCGCATGTTCGCCTACTACTGCCATCTCGCCCTGCGCAGCTTCCGCCGGCACAGAGTGCTCACCGCGCTGATGGTGCTGGCCATTGCGCTGGGCATTGGCGCGTCCATGACCATGCTTACCGTCCTGCACAACCTGTCTGGCAATCCGCTGCCCACACGCAGCGCGGTGCTGTTCCATCCGCAGGTCGATCCGCGCCCGGCGCGGTTGGCCGGAGCCGATCCCGAGCCACCGGACGATCTGACCTGGCAGGACGCGGTCAATCTCTACGCGTTGTCCGGCGCCACTCGGCGTGTGCTGACCAGCACCAACTGGCTGCCCACCCGCGCCGACGCACCAGGCAGTGCGCTGGCGATGATGGATACGCGGGCGACCACGGCGGACATGTTCGCCATGTTCGGCGTGCCCTTCGTCTACGGCACCGGTTGGTCGCAGGCCGATGACGACCAGCGCGCGCTGGTGGTGGTGCTGACCCGCTCGCTCAACGACGCGCTGTTCGGCGGGGCCGACAGCGTGGGCCGCACGTTGGTGATCGCCACCAAGGTGTTCCGCGTGGTCGGCGTGGTGGAGGACTGGAACCCACAGCCGCGCTTCTACGACCTGGGTTCGGGCGCCTTCAGCGAACCAGCCAAGCTGTACATGCCGTTCTTCACCTGGCTGGACCTGCCCCAGGACTACGGCTACGGGCCGATGGCCTGCTGGGACCACGGCGATGGCACCCACGATCCCAAGGCGCCCAACTGCACCTGGGCACAATTCTGGGTGCAGTTGGACGATGCGACCCAGGTCGCCGCCTATCGCCAGCGCCTTGAGAACTACAGCGCGCAGCAACATCAGCTAGGCCGCTTCCAGCGCGCACCCAATGTGCGCCTGCGCGGGCTGGTGGAGTGGCTTGATTACAAGCGCGTGGTGCCAAGTTTGGTGCGTATGCAGGCATGGATCGCATTGGGCGTGCTGCTGGTGTGCCTGGTCAACGCGGTCGGGTTGCTGGTGTCCAAGTTCAGCCGCAAGGCCGGCGAAGTCGGCGTGCGTCGCGCGCTGGGTGCCAGCCGCCGCGCGGTGTTCATCCAGTGCCTGGTCGAGGCCGGGCTGATCGGCCTGGCCGGCGGGCTGCTGGGCGCGCCCCTGGCCTGGCTGGGCCTGTGGATGGTGCGCCAGCAGCCGGTGCCCTATGCCGCGCAGGTTGGGCTGGACGCGCCGATGCTGGGCCTGGCCCTGGTCACTGCCGTGGTCGCCGCACTCGCGGCCGGCGTGTGGCCGGCGTGGAGAGCGGCGCGCATCGCCCCTGCCGTCCAGGTGAAGTCGCTATGAGCCCGATCGATTCGATCCGCCCCATCGTGCGCGCGCTGCGCAGCCACCGCGCCGCCGCGCTGCTGCTGGCGCTGGAAATCGCCCTGACCCTGGCGGTGCTGTGCAATTTGATGTTCATCGTGGCCGGTAACCTGCAGCGCGCCCGCACGCCCACCGGCACGGACGAGGCCGACATCGCGGTGATCCAGAGCATCGGCGTCATCGGCGAGGACAACCCCGGCACGGCCGGCAGCAACCTGGCCACGCTGCAGTCGGTACCCGGCGTGGCGGCCGCGGCGTTTGGCGCGCCTCCGCTGTGGCGTGTGGACCGCGCCGCGCTGTTCGCCTCGCTCGATGCCGAGCAGCCCCTGGCACGCCCCTACCTGCTCAACGGCAGCCAGGGGCTGAATCGCACGCTGGGCACGCGGGTCATCCAGGGACGCGATCTCCAGGACGCCGAGCTTCCCGGGCTCATGTCGACGTTCGGCGATACGTCGGGCGGCTCGGCCGACACGCGCCAGTTCCCGGCGCTGCTGACCCAGGCACTGGCCGAGCAGCTGTACCCTACGCAATCCGCGCTGGGCAAGGTGCTGTACACCAACATGTGGGGGACGCCGATCAGCCTGCGCGTGGTTGGCGTCATTGCGCCGCTGCGGGCTGCCATTACCGGCCATCCCGACGATGCGATGGCGGTCGTGACCGAATTCAAGGTGGCCGGCGAAGGCCTGGGCGGGGGCTACATGCTGCGCAGCCAGCCTGGACAGCTGGCACAGGTGCTGCCGCTTGCGGCCAAGGCAATGCAGCAGGCCAACCCGGGCCACGTGCAGCAGATGGTCAAGACCATGGCCCAGCTGCGCGAGGACACCTTTCGCGGCGACACCGCGCTCAATCGCATGCTGGCCGGGATCATGGTGATCCTGTTGACCGTGACCGCGCTGGGCGTGGGTGGGTTGGCGAGCTTCTGGGTACAGCAGCGCACCCGGCAGATCGGCATCCGTCGTGCGCTGGGCGCCACGCGCACCGACATCCTGCGTTACTTCCAGATCGAGAACTTCCTGATCGTGGGCGCCGGCGTGGTGGCCGGGGCGTTGCTGGCCTTCGCCCTGAACCAGTGGCTGATGCAGCGCTTCGAGCTTGAGCGCCTCAGCGCCGTCCCGGTGCTCATCGCCGTGGTGGCGATGTGGTTGCTGGGCCAGCTGGCCGTGCTCGGCCCGGCCCTGCGCGCGGCCGCCATCCCCCCTGTTGTCGCCACTCGCAGCACCTGACTACCGGAGCACGCCGATGTTCGCCTACTACTGCCAACTGGCCCTGCGCAGCTTCCGCCGCAACAAGGTGCTCACCGCGCTGATGGTGCTGGCCATCGCGCTGGGCATTGGCGCGTCGATGACGATGCTCACTGTGTACCACGTGCTGTCGGGCGACCCGATCCCGGCCAAGAGCACCCGCCTGTTCCACGTGCAGCTCGATCCGGAGCTGCTGGCCGGCTACACGCCGGGCGACGAGCCCCAGGCCGATCTCAACCGACACGATGCGGAGACGCTGCTGCAGCAGGCACGCGGGCAGCGCCAGGCGATGATGTCCGGCGGCAGCGTGACGGTCGAACCGGCCGGCGGCGCGCTCAAGCCCTTCATGCTGGATGCGCGCTACACGACGCGGGACTTCTTTGCGATGTTCGATGTGCCCTTCCTCTATGGGCACGCCTGGTCGGCGGCCGAGGACGAAGGCCAGGCCCGGCTGGTGGTGATCGCCAGGCGCCTCAACGACAAGCTGTTCGGCGGCGCGGACAGCACCGGTCGCACCCTGCGCCTGGATGGTCATGACTTCCGCATCGTCGGGGTGATCGATCACTGGAGCCCCAAGCCGCTGTTCTATGACCTCAACCTGAGCACCTACGGCACCGAGGAGCAGGTCTTCGAGCCGTTCCAGACCGCCATCGGCCTCAAGCAGTCGCGCTCGGGCAGCATGAACTGCTATGGGCAGGAGGCCACGGTGGACGGCACCGAGCGCGAGGCGTCCTGCGCCTGGATCCAGTACTGGGTGGAACTGGCCAGCGCGGGACAGGCCGACGACTACCGCAACTACCTGACCCAGTACTCACAGCAGCAGCACGATGCCGGCCGCTACCAGCGCCCGCCCAATGTGCGCCTGCGCGATGTCATGGACTGGCTGGATTTCAACCAGGCCGTGCCCGGAGATGTGCGCCTGCAGCTGTGGCTGGCGCTGGGCTTTCTGCTGGTGTGCCTGGTCAATACGGTGGGCCTGCTGCTAGCCAAGTTCCTGCGCCGCAGCGGCGAGATCGGCGTGCGCCGTGCCCTTGGGGCCAGCCGCGTGGAGATCTTCAAGCAGTGCCTGGTCGAGGCGGGAACCGTGGGCCTGAGCGGTGGCGTGCTGGGCCTGGGCCTGGCCGAACTGGGCCTGTGGGCCGTGCGCCATCGTCCCACCCAGTACGCCGCGCTGGCCCACCTGGACGCGAGCATGCTCCTGCTGACCTTCGTCCTGGCGCTGGTGGCCAGCGTCCTGGCGGGCCTGCTGCCGGCCTGGCGGGCCATGCAGATCACCCCCGCCGTCCAGCTCAAGACCCAGTAACCGGAGGACTGCCTGATGGAAATCCGACCGATCCTGTCGACCCTGCGCCGGCACAAGACCGCCGCGGCCCTGATCGTGGTGGAGATCGCGCTGACCTGCGCGATCATCTGCAACGCCTTGTTCATCGTCGGCCAGCGCTGGGAGTCGCTGCACCAGACCAGCGGTGTGGCCGAACACGAGCTGGTGGTCCTCTCGCTCAGTGGGGTGGGCAAGCAGGTCAACGCCGATGCCCGGGCGCAGGAAGACCTGGCCGCGCTGCGCGCCGTGCCGGGGGTGACCAGCGTGGCAATGGTCGACCAGTTGCCGTTCCGTTATGGCTCCAACAATTCCTCGCTGGGCACTCGCCCCGACCAGCCCACCCCGACCCTGAGTGCGGCGATGTACGTGGGCGACGAGGGCACGCTGCGTACGCTGGGTCTACGGCTGGCGGCCGGGCGCGACTTCAGGCCGGATGAGTTCATGAACTGGTCCGAGTTGATGGACCAGCTGGGTACCCACAACGGCATGCCGCTGAAGACCATGCCGCTGATCGTGACCAAGGCCACTGCCGAAAAGCTCTTCCCCGGACAAGCCGCCGTCGGGCGTCAGGTGTACATGGCCAACATCCCGCTGATCATCGTCGGGGTGGTCGAGCAGCTGCGCCGGCCCAACAGCTGGAATGGCAACACCAGCTATTCGATGCTGATGCCGCTGCGCAAGCATTACGACCAGGGCGGGCTCTATGTGCTGCGCGTGAGCGACCCGGCGCGCCGCGCGCAGGTTCTGCGCGATGCGGTGGACGCCGTCAACCGCGTCGATCCTAGCCGCCTGGTGATGCAGAACCAGACCTTCGACGAGCGTCGCGCCGACTACTTCAGCAACGACCGCGACATGATGGGCCTGCTGATCACCCTGTGCGTGGCGCTACTGGTGGTCACCGCGCTGGGCATCGTGGGGCTGGCCAGCTTCTGGGTAGGCCAGCGCACGCGCCAGATCGGCGTGCGCCGCGCGTTGGGCGCCACACGCGGGCAGATCCTGGGCTATTTCCAGACCGAGAACTTCCTGCTGGTCACCCTGGGCATTGCCCTGGGCATGGGGCTGGCCTTCGCCCTGAACCAGCTGCTGATGCGCCATTACGAACTGCCGCGCCTGCCGCTGGCCTACCTGCCCGTCGGCGCGCTGGCGCTATGGGTGCTGGGCCAGCTGGCGGTGCTCTACCCGGCCCGCCGCGCCGCCGCCATCCCGCCTGCCATCGCCACCCGCAGCGCCTGACCCACTGGAGCCGCCATGCTCGCCTACTACTTCAATCTCGCCCTGCGCAGCTTCCGCCGCAACCGGGCCTTGACCGTACTGATGGTGCTGGCTGTTGCCCTGGGCATCGGTGCGTCGATGACCACGCTGACCGTTTTCCACGTGGTCTCCGGCGATCCGATTCCAGACAAGAGCGACCGGCTGTTCTACGTGCAGCTGGATCCGCGACCGCTCAATGGCGCCAAGCCGGGCGAGGACCCCAGCGACCAGCTCACCCGCTTCGACGCCGAAGCCTTGCTGCGCGAAAAGCGCGGCGACCTGCAGGCGATGATGTCGGCCGGTGGCGCGGCCATCGAGCCGGACACGCCGGGCCTGACGCCCTTCCTCCTGCATGCGCGCTACACCTCGGCGGACTTCTTCCCGATGTTCGAGGTGCCGCTGGTACACGGCCATCCCTGGACCGCGGCCGATGATGAGGCGCGTGCACGCGTGGTGTTGATCAGCCAGCCGCTGTCACAGAAGCTCTTCGGCCAGGCCGACCCCACCGGGCGCACGCTGCAGCTGGGCAAGACCGCCTTCCGCGTGCTGGGCGTGGTCGATGGCGACTGGAATCCCAACCCGCGCTTCTACGACCTGACAAATGGCCGCTACAACGAAGGGCCGGAAGACGTGTACGTCCCCTTCTCCACTGCCATGGATCTGCACTGGGGCAACAGCGGCAACACCAATTGCTGGGGTGATACCGGCGATGACGCTTTGGCCCTGAACGCACCTTGCGTCTGGGTCCAATACTGGGTGCAGTTGGCATCCCCGTCCAAGGCCGCCGATTACCGGGCCTACCTGGAGAACTACTCGGCGCGCCAGCACGACGCCGGCCGCTTCCAGCGCGCGCCCAACGTGCGCCTGAGCGATGTGATGACCTGGCTGGACCACAACCAGGTCGTGCCGAGCGATGTGCGTCTGCAGGCCTGGCTGGCACTGGGCTTCCTGGGCGTGTGCCTGCTCAACACCGTGGGCCTGCTGCTGGCCAAGTTCCTGCGCCGCGGCAGCGAGCTGGGCGTGCGTCGCGCGTTGGGCGCCTCGCGCCGGGACATCTTCATCCAGTGCCTGGTCGAAGCCGGCACGGTCGGCCTGGCCGGTGGCGTGCTGGGCCTGGGCCTGGCCTTGCTGGGCCTGTGGGCGGTGCGCCAGCAACCCACCGACTACGCCACCCTGGCACACCTGGACGCCCCGATGCTGCTGGGCACCTTTGCCCTGGCCCTGGTCAGCAGCCTGCTGGCCGGCGCATTGCCGGCCTGGCGCGCGATGCAGGTCACTCCCGCCATCCAGCTCAAGACGCAATAAGGAGCCGCATCATGGAACTGCGCCCCATCCTGTCCACCCTGCTGCGCCACAAGACGGCCGCGGCCCTGATCGTGCTGGAAATCGCCTTCAGCTGCGCCATCGTCTGCAACGCGCTGTTCCTCATCAACAACCGCCTGGAGCGCATGCACCGGCCCAGCGGCCTGGACGAGTCGCACTTGGTGTTCCTGCGCATCAACGGCATCAGCCACGACGCCGAGGGCAACGCCGTCACCCGCGCCGACCTGGACGCGCTGCGCGCCATCCCCGGTGTGCGCGCGGTCACCACGATCAACCAGGCCACGTTCGCCAACTCCATGTGGATGAGCAGCATCAAACTGCGCCCGGACCAGGAGGACAGCACCATGGCCACCACCAACTACATGGTCGGTGAGGGTGGCCTGGATGCGCTGGGCCTGAAGCTGGTGGAAGGCCGGGACTTCAAGCCCGACGAGTACCGCAATGCGGACGACAACAACTATCCATCGGTCATCCTGACCCGGGCACTGGCCGCGCACCTGTTCCCCGGCGCGTCCGCACTGGGCAAGTCGATTTACGTCTTTGGCGACCAGCCGCATCACGTGGTCGGCATCATCGAGCACCTGGCCAAGCCGCGCGATGCCGGCCCCGGGGCCGAATACGACATGTCCATGCTGTTCCCGGTGCGCTTCAGCTACATGGACGGCGGCATCTACGCGATCAACGTGGCCGATCCGGCCCGGCGCGACGCGGTGCTGGATCAGGCCAAGCAGGTGCTGTCGCACATCGGCCCGACCCGCATCGTCAGCGTCAACACCAGCCGCACCCTGGAAGACCTGCGCACCCGCTACTACCGCAACGACCGCGCCATGGCCTGGCTGCTGGTGGCGGTCAGCGCCGCGCTGTTGGTGGTGACCGCGCTGGGCATCATCGGCCTGGCCAGCTTCTGGGTGGCCCAGCGCACGCGCCAGATCGGCGTGCGCCGCGCCCTGGGCGCCACCCGCGCCCAGATCCTGCGCTACTTCCAGACCGAAAACTTCATCCTGGCCACCGTGGGCATCGTGCTGGGCATGGGCCTGGCCTACGCCATCAACCAGCTGCTGATGAGCAAGTACGAACTGCCGCGCCTGCCGCTGACGTACCTGCCCGTGGGCGCGGTGCTGCTGTGGGCGCTCGGGCAGGTCGCCGTGTTCTGGCCTGCGCGCAGGGCTGCCGCCGTGCCGCCAGCGATTGCCACGCGCAGCGCCTGACCGCCCGCACAGGAGCTCCACATGCTTGCCTACTACTTGAATCTGGCCTTGCGAAGTTTCCGTCGCAACAAGGCACTGACCGCGTTGATGGTGTTAACCATAGCGCTGGGCATCGGTGCGTCGATGACCACGCTGACCGTGTTTCACGTGCTGTCCAGCGACCCGATTCCAGGCAAGAGTGAGCGGCTGTTTTATGTTCAGATGAACGCCCTGCCCGATAGCCAATACGACCCTGGCGACCGGGACGAGCTGCTGCAAATGACCCGCCTGGATGCCGAAAGCCTGCTCAAGCAGGGCCACGGCAAGCGCCAGGCGATGATGTCCGCCGGCAGCGTGGTCATTCTCCCGGCCGCGGCCGGACAGAGCGCGTTCCGGGTCGAGTCGCGTTACACGACGGCCGACTTTTTCCCCATGTTCGATGTGCCGCTGAAGCATGGCCATGCCTGGTCAGCGCGCGACGATGCCGATCGCGCACGCGTGGCGGTGATTTCCTCAAAGCTCAATCAGCAGCTCTTCGGTGGTGCCGACGGCACCGGCCGCACCATCCAGGTCAGCGGACAGTCGCTTCAGGTGATCGGGGTGTTGAACACGTGGGCGGTCAATCCACGCTTCTACGACTTGACCAACAACGAGTTCGGCAACAGCGAGGAGATCTTCGTTCCCTTCTCCACCGCGATGGACCTGGCGTTCCCGTTGAGCGGTTCGATGTGGTGCTGGGGCGATACACCAGAAGGCAAGACGGCCCTGTCCGCGCCCTGTGCTTGGCTTCAGTACTGGACCGAATTGGGCGCCGGTTCGGATGCAGCCGATTACCGCCGCTATCTGGACAATTACATCGCCCGCCAGCACGACGCGGGGCGATTCAAGCACCCCGGCGACCTCAAGCTGCTCAACGTGATGCAGTGGCTGGATCTCAATCACGTGGTGCCGTCGGATGTGCGCCTGCAGCTGTGGCTGGCGCTGGGGTTCCTGGTGATCTGCCTGCTCAACACCATCGGCCTGCTGCTGGCCAAGTTCCTGCGCCGCAGTAGCGAGATTGGCGTGCGCCGCGCCTTGGGGGCCAGCGGCATGACCGTGTTCGCCCAATACCTGGTCGAAGCCGGCATCGTCGGTCTGACCGGCGGCAGCCTGGGCCTGATCCTGGCGCTGCTCGGCCTGGCCATCGTCCGCAAGCAACCGGCCGATTACGCGCCCATGGCACACATGGATCTGACGATGCTGCTGGCCACCTTTGGCCTGGCGCTCCTGAGCAGCCTGTTGGCCGGCGCACTGCCGGCCTGGCGGGCCATGCACGTCACACCCGCCATCCAACTCAAATCGCAGTAACCGGAGATCCCCATGGAACTGCGACCGATCCTTTCCACCCTGCGCCGCCACAAGATCGCCACCACGCTGATCGTGCTGGAGATCGCCTTCAGCTGTGCAGTTGTCTGCAATGCACTGTTCCTGATCGGACAGCGTCTGGAGCGCATCCAGCGGCCGACGGGGCTCGATGAATCCCACCTGGTGGAGCTCAATGTCAGCGGCATTGGCAAGGACAGCGATGCCTTGGCCGTGACCCGCGATGACCTGAGCGCGCTGCGCGCGATTCCAGGTGTGACGGCCGCTTCCATCATCAACCAGACCGTGTTCGGCTCAAATTTCGGGGTCAGTGGCATCAGCCTGCGCCCCGATCAGGACAAGCCCACGGCGACCGAAACCCGATACCTGGGCGGCACGCAAGTCATCGAGACACTCGGCCTGCGCGTGGTGTCAGGACGCCCGTTCAACGCCAATGAATTCACCGACTTCCAGACCAACCCCACCTCGACGCCTGAAAGCAGCAGCACCCCGGTGATCCTGAGCCAGGCGCTGGCCGGGCGGTTGTTCCCAGGACAAAACGCGGTCGGCAAGACGCTCTACATCGATGGAACCAACCCGGTGGTGGGGGTGGTTGACCGACTCGTGCAACCTCGCGACAACGGCAGGTCGGCCCAGTACGACTACGCCGTGTTGATGCCGTCGAACCTGCCCTATTCGCGCGGTACCTATCTGCTGCGCGTGGCCGATCCCGCACAACGCCAGGCCATCCTCAAGACCGCACTTCAGACACTACGCACGCATGGGCCCACCCGACTGGTGTCCAGCGATGATGCACGCACGCTGGAGCAGGCGCGCCACAGCTACTACAACAACGACCGCACCATGGCCTGGCTGCTGGTGACCGTCTGCGTGGTGCTGTTGTTGGTCACCGCCGGTGGCATCGTCGGACTGACCAGCTTCTGGGTGCAACAGCGCACCCGACAAATCGGCATCCGCCGCGCGCTGGGCGCCAGCAAGCGTCAGATCCTCAACTACTTTCAGACCGAGAACCTGATGCTGGTCAGCGCCGGCATCGTTCTGGGCATGTTGCTGGCCTACGCCATCAACCAGCTGCTGATGAGCAAGTACGAGCTGCCGCGCCTGCCGCTGATGTACCTGCCCGTGGGCGCGGTGCTGCTGTGGGCGCTGGGACAGGTCGCCGTCTTCTGGCCCGCGCGCAGGGCTGCCGCGGTACCGCCGGCAATTGCCACGCGCAGCGCCTGAAGGCCTTCAACGTAACCATGCACAGGAGCGAACCTTGATCGGCTACTACTTCCGCCTGGCCCTGCGCAGCCTGCGGCGCACGCCGGTGATGACCGCGCTGATGGTGTGCGCCATCGGCCTGGGAATCGGCGCCAGCATGACCATGCTCACCGTACTGCATGTCATGACCCAGGATCCGATTCCCGAGAAGAGCGGGGTGTTGTTCTATCCGCACCTTGATCCGCTGCCGCTGAAGTATCCCGATGGTGGCAGGTGGGGAAATCCTTCAAACAACTTCACCTATCCCGACGCGATGGCGCTGCTCACGCATGGCAAAGCGACGCATCAGGCGGCCATGGCCGGCGGCAGGCTATTGGTGTGGCCGACCAAGGCAACCGCCCGCCCCAACTACTACGAGGGCCGCTTCACCACCGCGGATTTCTTTGCGATGTTCCAGGTTCCCTTTGAGCATGGCCAGGGCTGGACCGCGCACGAGGACGATGAGCATGCGCGCGTGGCGGTGCTGGGACACGACCTGGCGGTCAAGCTATACGGAACGACCGATGTCGTCGGGCGCACGGTGCGCCTGAAGGACACGCTTTTCCGGGTGGTGGGCGTCACCGCACCATGGTCGCCACAGCCGCGCTTCTACGCCGATCTGGGCAGCAGCGATTCGTTCGGCCAGAGCGATGCGTTCTTCCTGCCTCTGTCGGTCGCGGTCGAACTTCGGTTCGACATTTCCGGCAACCAATCCAGTTGGGCCGAGTCGGACATGGAAGACTTCCTGAAATCGCCTTCGTCGAGCTGGCTGCAATTCTGGGTGGAGCTCGACACCCCGCAGCAGGTCGCCGACTACACGCGCTTCCTGCACGACTATGCCGCCCAGCAGCATGCCAGCGGGCGCTTCGAGCGCGATCCGCAGACCGTGCGCCTGTATCCGTTGATGGACTGGCTGGCCTATCGCAAGCTGGTGCCTTCGGAAGTGCAGTTGCAGCTGTGGCTGGCACTGGGCTTCCTGCTGGTGTGCCTGGTCAACATCATTGCCCTGTTGCTGGCCAAGTTCCTGCGCCGCGGCAACGAGATCGGCGTGCGCCGCGCCCTGGGCGCGCGTGGCCGGGACATCCTGGTCCAGCTTGGGACCGAAGCCGCCTTGATCGGCCTGAGCGGAGGGCTGCTGGGCATCGCCCTGTCCCAGCTCGGACTTTGGAGCGTGCGCCAACGTCCCGACGACTACGCCCGGATCGCCCAGATGGACGCGTCGATGTTGTTGTCCACCGTCACGCTGGCCGTGGTGGCGACCTTGCTGGCCGGCCTGCTGCCGGCATGGCGCGCGAGCCGGATCTCACCTGCGCTGCAGATCAAGGGAGTCTGAATCATGCCGTTGCCCCTCATGCCCATCCTGTCGGCGCTGCGTCATCACCGGCTCACCGCCGCGCTGTTGACGCTACAGGTCGCATTGACCTGCGCCATTGTGATCAATGCGGGCTTCATGCTGGTCGGACGCATCCAGCAGATCACCGCGGCCTCCGGCCTTCCGGAAGACCAGTTGTCCCTCATCAGCGTCAGTGGCCTGGACGACGCGGCCAATGCACAGGCGCAGCGGCAGACCGACCTGACGGCGCTACGCGCCATCGATGGCGTTCAGGCCGCGGCGGCGCTGGACAATGGCAGCATGCCGCTGTCGCGCAACTATTCCAGTACAGGGGCGTGCACATCGCAGGAGGGATTTGATCGCGCCAAAGCCGCCCGCGGTATCGACGGCATCAGTGGCTGCGTTTCGTTTCCCAGCTATTCGGGCTCGTCGGACCTGTTGAAGGCCATGGGCCTGAACCTGCTCGCCGGGCGCGATTTCACCGATGAGGAGCGCGCCGCCGAAAAAGCCGGCCAGGCCGTCATCGTGACCCGCAGCATGGCCCACCGCCTGTGGCCTGGGCAGAACCCGGTAGGCAAGCTGCTGTACGGGTTCAATGGCCCGGTTCCGGTCGTGGGCATGATCCAAGACGTGCTGGCGCCCATGGTCTCCGGCGAGCCAGACGACACGATGCTGCTGCTGACCTCCACCAGCAAGGGGCAGATTTCCTCGACCTATCTGTTGCGTAGCGCCCCCCAGGACCGTCAGCGCGTGCTGCGCGAAGCGGCCGCCGCGCTGGACAAGGCCGGCCCGGTGCGCCTGATTCCCGAGGAGCAGCGACGTACCTACACCCAGGTGCGCCGCGAATACTTCCAGCGCGACGTCACCATGCTCGGTCTGCTCATCACCTCGTCGCTGGCGCTGCTGTTCGTCACCGCGCTGGGCATCGGTGGGCTGGCGAACTTCTGGGTTGGGCAGCGCACGCGGCAGATCGGTATCCGCCGCGCGGTGGGCGCCACGCGCGGGGACATCCTGCGCCACTTCCAGGCCGAGAACTTCCTGATCGTCGGCGCCGGCGTCGTGCTGGGCATGCTGCTGGCCTACGGCCTGAACCAGCTGTTGATGCGCCAGTACGAACTCGCGCGCCTGCCGCTGCTCTACCTGCCCGTCGGTGCGCTGCTGCTGTGGGCACTCGGCCAGGTCGCCGTGCTCGGGCCTGCCCTGCGCGCCTCGCGCGTCCCGCCGGCCATCGCCACGCGGGCCGGCTGACGTTCCATGAAGATGCATATGCCAACCTCACGACGCTTGCTCATCGCCACGGTGCTGTGCGTCCTGTGCGCACCGCTTCAACCCGCGTCTGCCGAGGTGAAGTTTGGCCAGCTGCAGGTCGATGACCATCAGCTCCGCTGGCAAGGCCTGGAGCGTCGCCTGCAGCTGCGTGACGTCCAGACGGGCATCGTGGTGGAAGATGCGAAGGGACTGCCGCTACACGCCGGCGAGGTGATCCGCGCGGTCGACGGCAAGCCGGTCCAGACGGTGGCTGCGCTGATTTCGGCCCTGCGCGCCCTGCATGGTCACAGCACGGCGCTGCAGGTCGACGCGCGCGATGGCAGCGTGCGTCTGGCGCATCTTTCGGCCACTGATTACGTGGACCTGATTCCTCCCGCGCCCCCGCCGCCGCCGTTGCCACCACCACCCCCGCCGGCACCCGGCGCGTGAGCCGGATCGCCTGCTGCCGCAGGCCGGTATCCTGTGCCGGTTCACCCACCACCCCGGAGCATGTGATGTCCGTCCGCCCGTCCTCCCTGCTGGGCATGCTGCTAGCCCTTTGCTGCGCCGGCACCGCGCTGGCCCACCAGGCCGCGCCGGCCGCCGATGGCGTGCTGGTCTCCGAGGGCACGCTGGATGGCTACACCGGCCGCTATGCCGCCGTGGACGGCCTGGCGCTGGAGGTCTGGCACGAAGGCAGCAAGCTGATGCTGCGCCCGGCCGGCAGCAGTGCCGTGGCGCTGGTGGCCGACTCGGAGACCGTCTTCCATGCCAGCGGGCAGCAGGCGCGCGTGGAGTTCGTCTTCGGTGCCAACGATCGTGTCAGCCACCTCTTGCTCACCCAAGGCGGCACCACCCTCAAGGCCATCCGCCAGTAAGGCGAAGGACCCATGCCGACCCTGCTGATCATCGACGACAACCCCGCCGTAGCCCACGCCCTGGACGTGCTGTTTTCGCTGCACGAGATCGATACCCTGCACGCGGCCAGTCCGGACGCCGGCCTGGCCATCCTCGACCGCGAGGCGATCGACCTGGTGATCCAGGACATGAACTTCTCCGCCGACACCACCAGTGGCGAGGAGGGCCAGGCGCTGTTCGCGCAGATCCGCGCGCGCCATCCCGACCTGCCGGTGGTGCTATTGACCGCGTGGACCCATCTGGAAGCGGCCGTGGAACTGGTCAAGGCCGGCGCGGCCGACTATCTGGGCAAGCCCTGGGACGACCGCCGCCTGCTGGCCACGGTCAACACCCTGCTGGAGCTGGCCGAGGCGCGCGAGGAGCTGGACCGCCGCCGTGCGCGCGACCGGCTGCAGCGTGCGCAGCTGGAGGAGAAGTACGACCTGCGCGGCCTGGTGTTCAATGACCCGGCCAGCGAGCGCGTCCTGGCGCTGGCCTGCCAGGTGGCGCGCAGCGACCTGCCGGTGCTGATCACCGGCCCCAATGGCAGTGGCAAGGAAAAGATCGCCGAGATCGTGCAGGCCAACTCCTCGGTGCGGCACGGGCCGTTCGTGACGCTCAATTGCGGCGCCTTACCCAGCGAGCTGATCGAGGCCGAGCTGTTCGGTGCCGATGCCGGCGCCTATACCGGGGCCAATAAGGCACGCGAGGGCAAGTTCGAAGCAGCCGATGGCGGCACGCTGTTCCTGGACGAGATCGGCAACCTGCCGCCGGCCGGACAGATGAAGCTGCTGCGCGTGCTGGAAACCGGCCGCTTCGAGCGGTTGGGCTCCAACCGCGAGCGCAGCGTGCGCGTGCGCGTGGTCAGTGCGACCAATGCCGACCTGCAGACGATGATCCGCGAGGGCAGCTTCCGCGAGGATCTCTACTACCGCCTCAACGCGATCGAACTGGCGCTACCGCCGCTGGCCGAACGTCCCGGCGACATCCTGCCGCTGGCCGCGCACTTCGCCGACAAGCCCATTGGCGAATCGGCCCGCGCCGCGCTGCTGCGCCATGCCTGGCCGGGCAACGTGCGCGAGCTGCGCAACGTCATTCAGCGCGCCAGCCTGCTCAGTCCCGGCGCGCATATCGAGGCGGCCGACCTGCAGCTGCCGGCCGCCGCGCCGGCCGCACGCGTACACGCGCCCTCGGCCGAGCCGGACAAGGCCCAGATCGAAGGTGCGCTGGCGCGCGCCGGCGGCGTGATCGCCCAGGCTGCCGCGGAGCTGGGCCTGAGCCGACAGGCGCTGTACCGGCGCATGGACCGGCATGGAATCAAGCCGCAATGAGCGCGCGGCCATGAAGCGCTCGCTGGCCGGTCGCCTGATGCTGTGGCTGCTGCCACTGGGCGTCGCGGCCATCGCCCTGCCGCTGGCCATGCAGACCTGGCTGGATGATGTGTGGCTCAGCGCCATCATCTCCGCGGTCGTGCTGTTGCCGTTGGCCGCCTGGGTCATTCGCCAGGCCCTGATGCCGGTGAACTCGCTGTTCCGTGCCTTGTCCGGCGCGGTCAACAGCTATCGAGATGGCGAGTTCAACTTCGGCGTGCACTGGTCCGGCAACGACGAGCTGAACGATCTGGTGGTCTCCCACGAGGAACTGGGCCAGGTGCTGCGCGACCAGCGCCAGGGCCTGGCCCAGCGCGAGCTGCTGCTGGACAGCATGATCCAGCACTCGCCCGTGGCGATGCTGCTGCTGGCGCCCGGCGGCGATGGGGGCATGCGCGTGGTGTTCGCCAACCTGGCCGCGCGTAACCTGCTGTTCGGAGGGCGGCGCATGGAGGGGCAGCGCTTCGAGACCCTGCTCGAACACGCCGAGCCGGAGCTGGTCGAGGCGATGGAACGGGGCGGGGACAGCCTGTTCGCCGTTGGCGCGGAGGAAGAAGGCGGCGAGGAGCAGATCTATCACCTGGCACGGCGACGCTTCCAGCTCAACGGCCGCCAGCAGGAGTTGCTGCAGCTGTGGCGGCTGACCACCGAGCTGCGCCGCCAGGAGGTGCAGACCTGGAAGAAGGTCATTCGTGTGATCAGCCACGAGCTCAACAACTCGCTGGCACCAGTGGCCTCGCTGGCGCACTCCGGCGGCGAACTGGTGCGGCGCGGGCGGCACGATCAGCTCGAACATGTGTTCGCCACCATCGAGGAGCGCGCGCGCCATCTGGAGGAATTCATCCGCGGCTACGCACGCTTTGCCAAGCTGCCGCAGCCACAGAAGCAGGCCATCGAATGGTTCGCCTTCCTGCGCGGGCTGCAGCAGCAGATCGGCTTCACCATCGAGGGCCATGCCGAGGGCATCCGCAGCCGCATCGATCCTGCGCAGCTGGGCCAAGCGCTGTTGAACCTGGTCAAGAACGCGCACGAGGCAGGCTGCGAAGGCAGCGAGGTCATCGTGCGCGTCATCCCCCTGCACGGACAGGTGCGTGTGGAGGTGCTCGACCGCGGCAGCGGCATGAACGAGGCGGTCCTGCAGAACGCGCTGGTGCCCTTCTACTCGACCAAGCGCAACGGCACCGGCCTGGGGCTGGCGCTGACCCGCGAGATTGTCGAGGCGCACGATGGGCGCATCGCCCTGCACAACCGCGAGGGCGGCGGACTGTGCGTCAGCCTGCACCTGCCCAGCACCTGATCGGCCTCGCCGACCTCAGCGCTGGCTAGCGCCCGACGGGGTGGGCGCCTTTGGTGAAGCGTCTTCGCCCTTCGCGTCGAGCGCAGCCCGTAAGGCGCGCTGCAGGGCGGCGGTGAGGCGTCGCAGCTCCTGGAGTTCGCGTTCGAGTTGGCGCAGGCGAGCGCCATGCACGTCGTGATGCACATTGCCGCGCTGCTGGCTGGCTTCGCGTCGCAGCCAGGCATTGAGTGTCTCGCTGCGGCAACCCAGGCCTTTTGCGACGTGTTGGACCGCGCCGCGTCGCGAGTAACCGTTGGCCGCCAGCGCATGCACCTGCTGGAGCGCCCGGGCCTTGGCCGCCTGCGAGTAGCGCATTGCCGCCATGTCGTCAGCGCCGCCAGGCCGGGCGCGCGCGCAGGCCCCTCGGTGCGCCGGCGTGGCGATGCATCCGGCCGATGCGGCGGAAGACGCGGCAGGTTGTGTTTCCATCCATGAGGTCATTGAATGCCAACCTCCGGCACAACACGTGTGCCAGAGGTCAGCAGCACTGATGGCGCCTTTGTAGTCCGCTCGCGCGGACAGGTCGCCTGCCGGGTCAGCCGGCCGGCGCGTAGGCCGTGCAGCCTACTTCCAGCGCGGCCTGCATCGGCAGGGCGCTGACAGCCATCGCGCTACGCGCGGGCAGGTGATCAGGCTTGAAGGCGGCCACGTAGAGCTTGTTGAACTCGGCCCAGTCCTTCATGTCGGCGATCATCACCGTGCACTGGGTCACCTGGTCCATGGACGCGCCGGCCGTGCCCAGCACCTTGGCGACATTGGCCATGGTGTTGCTGGCCTGGGTCGCGAAATCGGCCGGGAGCTTGCCATCGGCGCCAACACCGAGTTGGCCGGACACGTACACCGTGTCGCCCGCGCGCACGGCGGCCGCATAAGGTGCCTTGCTGCCGGCGGGACGGTGATATTCCAGATCTGCCGCCTGGGCGGAAAGCGCGACGCCGAGCAGGCAGCCAAAACCCAGGACACGGAGCGAAAAGCGATGCGACTTCATGCGACAACCTCTGCGTGGGGAAAGCGTGCGCCCGGATCGCGTGCATCCAGTCGCGGGCATGTCCTCGGCCACCCGCGCGCATCAAGCGCAGCAGCGTGCGACCAGGAACTGCCAGGTTCGATCAGGCGCCCCACTCCCCGTGTATCGCCCATGCACCCGACGTTAACTCCTGGCGCGCGCAACCGCCAGCCCGATCAGGAAGTTTTCTTCTTCGGCCGTTCCCAGTTCTCGATGGTGTTCTGGCGCGCGCGCGCCACGGTCAGCTTGCCGGCCGGGGCATCGCTCACCAGCACGGTGCCCGCTCCCAGGGTGGCGCCATCGCCCAGCGTGATCGGGGCCACCAGCGCCGAGTTGCTGCCCACGAACACGTTGTCGCCGATGGTCGTGGTGAACTTGTTGATCCCGTCGTAGTTGCAGGTGATGGTGCCGGCGCCGATGTTGGTCCCGCTCCCGATCACGGTATCGCCCAGGTAGGTCAGGTGGTTGGCCTTGGTCCCGACGCCGAGGACCGCGTTCTTGGTTTCCACGAAATTGCCGATATGCACGCCGTCGGCCAGCACCGTGCCCGGCCGCAGGCGCGCGAAGGGACCGATCATCACGGCTCCTTCGGTCACCACGCCTTCCAGGTCGCAATGCGCGCGCACCTCGGTGCCGGGGCCGAGCTTGACGTCTTTGAGCCGGACGAAGGGCCCGATCAGCACGCCATCCCCCAGTTCCACCTCGCCTTCCAGCACCACATTGACGTCGATCTGCACATCGCGGCCCACGCGCACGCGGCCGCGCTGGTCCACCCGCGCCGGGTCGATCAGGCGCGCACCGGCCAGGCACAGCGCCTTGGCCTGGCGCAGCTGCCAGGTGCGCTCCAGGTGCGCCAGCTGCCAGGGATCGTTGGCGCCTTCGGCCTCCAACGGATCGGCGACCACCACCATCTCGGCCGGACTGAACTCGGCCGCGGCCATGCCGAAGATGTCGGTGAGGTAGTACTCGCCCTGCACGTTGTCGTTGTCCAGCTGATCCAGCCAGCGGTGCAGCGCGGTCGATTCGGCGGTGAGGATGCCGGTGTTGACAGTGTGCAGGCGGCGCTGGTCGTCGTCGGCGTCCTTCTCCTCGACGATGGCACCGACCTTGCCGTTGGCGTCGCGCACGATGCGGCCGTAGCCGGTCGGATCGTCCGGTTCGGCCACCAGCACCGCAAGGCGTCCGGGCGCGTGCAACAGCCGCAGCAGGGTCTCGGGGCGAATCAGCGGCACATCGCCATACAGCACCAGCACGGTGGCGGCATCGGGCACGTTCTCCATGGCCTGCTGCACGGCATGGCCGGTGCCCAGGCGCTGGGCCTGCTCGGCCCAGATCAGGTCGGGCTGGCCGGCGAACGCATCGCGCACCTCTTCGCCGGCATGCCCGTAGACCACATGGATGGCGGCGGGCTCCAGGGAGCGCGCGACCTGGATGACATGCGCCAGCATCGGCTGCCCCGCCACGGGCTGCAGCACCTTGGGCAGCGCGGACTTCATGCGCTTGCCTTCACCGGCGGCCAGGATGATCACGTGCAGGGGCAGGGCCATGGAGGTACTCATTGCGTCACGAACGCGAGAGTTTAAGTCACCTCCTGCCACGTGCTCGTCATCTGCTGGGGGTCCCAGTAGCATGACGCCCATGCCAGCCCCATCCGCAACATGTCATTGATCCGCCAGAGCCGGAGTTTCCTGGTCATCGGCATCGCCCAGCTCGTCCTGGATTGGAGCGTGTTTGTCGGACTCAGCGCCTTGGGCGTGGATGCCACGCCCGCCAACCTGACTGGCCGCGTGGCCGGGGCCGTCCTCGGCTTCTGGCTCAATGGGCGCTATACCTTCGCCTCGCACGAGGAGGGCGCGCGCCTGGGCTGGCGCCGCTTTGGCCGGTTTCTCGTGGTGTGGCTGATCGCCACGGCGCTGAGCACCTGGCTGATCGTGCTGGCCGAACATCATCTTGGCCTGCGCCTGACCTGGCTGGCCAAGCCAGTGGTCGAAGGCGGCCTGGCGGTACTGACCTTCCTGGCCGGACGCTACGTGATCTACCGGTAAGAGACGGACGCCGTCACGTTCTCCATGGACGAGGATTGCTCGACCACCGTCGAAATCCGCGATCCCACCACCAGTTGGCACGGTACAGGCCGATAAGTCGTGCCGACGAGATCATCTGCGCCTCGCAGAAGCCAACGCCGACCCGCACCAGGCCGTTGGCCCGGACCCGCGCGGCCAGCACGTGAAACCGGAAACAGAAAAACGCCGGCTTGCGCCGGCGTTCTCTCGCGGAAAATCAGGTCGGGAGACCGCAGGTTTCCGCTTCAGTGCTTGAGCGTCTTGCGCAGGCGCTCCAGCGCCTGTAGCTGGACCACGGCTTCCATCAGCTTGCGCTGGGCTTCGGCCAGGTCTTCGGTCTCGCCGCGGTTGGCCAGCACGCGTTCGGCTTCTTCCTTGGCGGCCTTGACGGCGGCCTCGTCGATGTCCTGTGCGCGGATGGCGGTGTCGGCCAGCACGGTGACGACCTGCGGCTGCACTTCCAGGATGCCGCCGGAGATGGCGAAGTCCAGCTGCTCGCCGCCCGCGGTGGTCACCACGACCTTGCCCGGCTTCAGGCGCGTGATCAGCGGCGCGTGCTTGGGCGCGATACCCAGTTCGCCCAACTCACCGGTGGCGACCACCAGGGTGGCTTCACCGTGGTAGATCTCCTGCTCGGCGCTGACGATGTCGCAACGGATGGTGCTCATGCAATGTCCTCTGCCGCGTCAGTGGCGAGCCGGTCGGCTCGCCCTCGACGCTGTGCGGATCAGGCCTTCTCGGCCAGCTTCTTGGCCTTTTCCACGGCCTCGTCGATGCTGCCGACCATGTAGAACGCCTGCTCGGGCAGGTGATCGTACTCGCCGTCCAGGATGCCCTTGAAGCCGCGGATGGTGTCCTTCAGCGACACGTACTTGCCCGGGGCGCCGGTGAAGACTTCGGCCACGTGGAAGGGCTGGCTGAAGAAGCGCTCGATCTTGCGCGCGCGCGACACGGCCTGCTTGTCCTCTTCGGACAGCTCGTCCATGCCCAGGATCGCGATGATGTCCTTGAGCTCCTTGTACTTCTGCAGGGTGGCCTGCACACGACGGGCGACGTCGTAGTGCTCGTTGCCGATCACCAGCGGATCCAGCTGGCGGCTGGTGGAATCCAGCGGATCGACCGCCGGATAGATGCCCAGCGAGGCGATGTTGCGGCTCAGGGTCACCGTGGAATCCAGGTGCGCGAAGGTGGTGGCCGGCGACGGGTCGGTCAAGTCATCCGCGGGCACGTACACGGCCTGGATCGAGGTGATCGAACCGTTCTTGGTCGAGGTGATGCGCTCCTGCAGGACGCCCATTTCCTCGGCCAAGGTCGGCTGGTAGCCCACCGCCGACGGCATACGGCCCAGCAGCGCGGACACCTCGGTACCGGCCAGGGTGTAGCGGTAGATGTTGTCGACGAACAGCAGCACGTCCTTGCCCTTGCCCGACTCGTCCTTCTCGTCGCGGAAGTACTCGGCCATGGTCAGGCCGGTCAGCGCGACGCGCAGGCGGTTGCCCGGCGGCTCGTTCATCTGGCCGTAGACCATCGCGACCTTGTCCAGGACGTTGGAGTCCTTCATCTCGTGGTAGAAGTCGTTGCCCTCGCGGGTACGCTCGCCCACGCCGGCGAACACGGACAGACCTTCGTGCGCCTTGGCGATGTTGTTGATCAGTTCCATCATGTTGACGGTCTTGCCGACGCCGGCGCCGCCGAACAGGCCGACCTTGCCGCCCTTGGCGAACGGGCACATCAGGTCGATCACCTTGATGCCGGTTTCCAGCAGCTCGGTGGAGGAGGACTGGTCTTCGTACGAGGGCGCGGCGCGGTGAATTTCCCAGCTGTCGCTGCCTTCGACCGGACCGGCCTCGTCAATCGGGCGACCCAGCACGTCCATGATGCGGCCCAGCGTGGCCTTGCCAACCGGCACGGAGATCGCCTTGCCGGTGTTGGTGGCCACCAGGTTGCGCTTGAGGCCATCGGTGGAACCCAGCGCGATGGTGCGGACCACGCCGTCGCCCAGCTGCTGCTGGACTTCCAGCGTGATCTCGGTGTTGTCCACCTTCAGCGCGTCGTACACCTTCGGCACGTCGCCGCGCGGGAATTCGACGTCGACGACCGCGCCGATGATCTGAACGATCTTGCCCTGATTCATTGCTGCATCCTCTAGATAAAGACCTGTGGCCGCGCGCGCTTAGACCGCCGCTGCGCCGCCGACGATTTCGGAGATTTCCTGGGTGATCGCCGCCTGGCGCGCCTTGTTGTAGGACAGCTGCAGGGTGCCGATCAGCTTGCTGGCGTTGTCGCTGGCGGCCTTCATCGCCACCATGCGCGCGGCGTGCTCGGAGGCCACGTTCTCCAGCACCGCCTGGTAGACCAGCGACTCCACGTAACGCACCAGCACATGCTCGAGCACGGTCTTGGGATCGGGCTCGTACAGGTAGTCCCAGTCGTGCTTGGCGACGGTCTCCTCCGCCGGCGGCAACGGCAGCAGCTGGTCGAAGGAGGCCTTCTGCGACATCGTGTTGACGAAGTGGTTGTAGACCAGGAACACCCGGTCGACCTTGCCCGACTCGTAGGCCTCCAGCATCACCTTCACCACGCCCACCAGCTGCTCCAGGTGCGGCACATCGCCCAGGTGGCTGATGCTGCCGACCATGTCCACCTTGAGCCGGCGGAAGAACACCGCCGCCTTCTGGCCGATGGTGACCACGTCGACCTGCGCGCCCTTGTCCTGCCACTGGCGCATTTCACCCAGGGTCTTGCGGAACAGGTTGTTGTTCAGGCCGCCAGCCAGGCCGCGGTCGGAGGAGATGACGATGTAGCCGACGCGCTCGACCTTCTCCCGCTCCACCAGGTAGGGATGCTGGAAATCGGTGTTGGCCTGGGCCAGGTGCCCGATGACCTGGCGCATCGCCCGCGCGTAGGGGCGCGAGGTCTTCATGCGGTCCTGGGCGCGGCGGATCTTCGCGGCCGAGACCATCTCCAGGGCGCGCGTCACCTTGCGGGTGTTCTGCACGCTCTTGATCTTGTTCTTGATTTCGCGTCCGCCAGCCATCTTCCGTTTCCCGTAGAGCGGAGCAAGCTCCGCTGCTTTGTAGAGCGGAGCTTGCTCCGCTACACGTAAAGCGGAGCAAGCTCCGCCCTACACCAAACCGTCGCTTACCAGCTGCCGGTCTGCTTGAACTCTTCGATGCCCTTCTTGAACGCCGACTCGATCTCGTCGTTCCAGGCGCCGGTGCCGTTGACCTTGCTCACCAGCTCGCCGGCGGTGTTGATGAAGTGGGCATGCAGGCCTTCTTCGAAGGACAGCAGCTTGTTCACCGGCACGTCGTCCAGATAACCCTCGTTGACGGCGTAGATCGACAGCGCCTGCAGGCAGATGCCCATCGGGGCGTACTGCTTCTGCTTCATCAGCTCGGTCACGCGCTGACCGCGCTCGAGCTGCTTGCGAGTGGCTTCGTCCAGATCCGAGGCGAACTGGGCGAACGCCGCCAGCTCGCGGTACTGGGCCAGCGAGATACGGATGCCGCCGGAGAGCTTCTTGATGATCTTGGTCTGGGCCGCACCACCGACGCGCGACACCGAGATACCGGCGTTGACCGCCGGGCGAATGCCGGCGTTGAACAGGTCGGTTTCCAGGAAGATCTGGCCGTCGGTGATCGAGATCACGTTGGTCGGCACGAACGCGGACACGTCGCCGGCCTGGGTTTCGATGATCGGCAGCGCGGTCAGCGACCCGGTCTTGCCGGTCACCTTGCCCTCCGTGAACTTCTCCACGTAGTCCGGCGAGACGCGGCAGGCGCGCTCGAGCAGGCGGGAGTGCAGGTAGAACACGTCGCCCGGATAGGCTTCGCGGCCCGGCGGGCGCTTGAGCAGCAGCGAGATCTGGCGATAGGCCACGGCCTGCTTGGACAGGTCGTCGTACACGATCAGCGCGTCTTCGCCGCGGTCCAGGAAGTACTCACCCATGGTGCAGCCCGAGTAGGCGCTGATGTACTGCATCGCGGCCGACTCGGACGCGGTGGCGGCCACCACGATGGTGTGGGCCAGCGCACCGTTCTCTTCGAGCTTGCGCACGATGTTGGCCACCGTCGAAGCCTTCTGGCCGATGGCGACGTACACGCACTTGATGCCCGAATCCTTCTGGTTGATCACCGCGTCGATGGCCATCGCGGTCTTGCCGGTCTGGCGGTCGCCGATGATCAGCTCGCGCTGGCCGCGGCCGATCGGGATCATGGCGTCGACCGACTTGTAACCGGTCTGCACCGGCTCGTCGACCGACTGGCGCCAGATCACGCCCGGTGCCACGCGCTCGACCGGGGCGGTCAGCGGGGTGTTGATCGGGCCCTTGCCGTCGATCGGCTCGCCCAGCGCGTTGACCACGCGGCCCAGCAGTTCCGGACCGACCGGCACTTCCAGGATGCGGCCGGTGGTCTTGGCGATGTCGCCTTCGCGCAGGTGCTCGTAGTCGCCCAGGACCACGGCGCCGACCGAGTCGCGCTCCAGGTTCAGGGCCAGGGCGAAGGTGTTGCCCGGCAGCTCGATCATTTCGCCCTGCATCACGTCGGCCAGGCCGAAGATGCGCACGATGCCGTCGGACACGCTGGTGACGGTGCCTTCGTTGCGCGACTCGGCGGCCAGCTTGACCTGCTCGATGCGGGTCTTGATGAGGTCGCTGATTTCAGAGGGGTTGAGCGTGGTGGCCATGATGGTTTCCCTTGTGCAGCCGGTGCGCGGCTGCGGATAAATGAAAGCGTGTGCCTGTCGCCGGCCGCTGCGCGTCGTGCGCGGGGCGGCGGCGCCTGGAATCAGCCCGCCAGCGCCGTCTGCAGGCGCGCCAGCTTGCCCTTGAGCGAGCCATCGATGACCACGTCGCCGGCATCGATGATGGCGCCGCCGATCAGCGAGGCATCGACCTCGGTGGTGACATCCACCTGGCGACCGAAACGCTTGGCCAGGGCGGCCTTGATCACGTCCAGCTCGCCCGGCGGCAGTTCGCTGGCCGAGGTCACCTTGGCCAGCACGATACGCTCGGCTTCGGCGCGCAGCTGCTCGTACAGCGCGGCGATCTCCGGCAGCAGCGGCAGGCGACGCGCATCGGCCAGCACACCGAGAAACCGGGTGAAGGCTTCATCGACACCCTGCGGCGACAGCAACATCAGGGCCTGCTCGCGGGTCAGCTGCGGATTGAGCAGCAACGCGGCGACCTGCGGCTCGCTGGCGATCTGGGCGGAAAAGCCCAGGGCCTGCGACCACGCCGGCAGCTGCTGCGCGTCCTGCGCCGCGCCGAAGGCGGCGCGGGCGTAGGGGCGGGCAAGCGTGATGGACTGGCTCATGATCGGATCATCCGGGTCAGATCTGCGCGGCCAGTTCGTCCAGCAGCGCCTTGTGGGCGGCCGGATCGATCTCGCGGTGCAGCAGCTTCTCGGCACCACTCACGGCCAGCGCGGACACCTGCTTGCGCAGCTCCTCGCGGGCCCGGTTGGCGGCGGCGGCGATCTCTTCCTGGGCCAGTTCCTTCTGCCGGTTCGCCTCGGCGACCGCTTCATTGCGGGCGGCCTCGACGATCTGGTTGGCACGGGCGTGGGCCTGGTCGATGATCTCGTTGGCCTTGACGCGGGCGTCCTTGAGGGCCTCGTTGGCCTTCTCCTGCGCCTGCGCCAGATCCTTCTGGCTGCGATCGGCAGCGGCCAGGCCTTCGGCGATCTTCTTCTGCCGTTCTTCAAGCGCCGCGTTCAGCGGCGGCCAGATGAACTTCATCGTGAACCAGATCAGGATCACGAAGGAAAGCATCTGGCCGAAGAAGGTCATGTTGATGTTCATGACGTGTCCTCAACGGGTTCGTTCAACCCGCCATGCGCGGATGCATGGCGGGTATTGCTGCATGGGCCGCGGCTGCGGCCCAGGACCTGGGCGCGATTAGCCGCCGGCAGCGTTCAGGACCGGGGTCAGCAGCGGGTTGGCGATACCGAAGAACAGTGCGATAGCCAGGCCGATGATGAACGCGGCGTCGATCAGGCCGGCCAGCAGGAACATGCGGCCCTGCAGCACCGGGATCAGCTCCGGCTGACGGGCGGCCGATTCCAGGAACTTGGAACCCATGATGGCGATGCCCAGGCAGGCGCCCAGTGCACCGAGGCCGATGATGAGGCCGATGGCAATGGCGGTCATGCCCTGCAGGTGTGCGACAAATTCCATTGAAATCTCTCCAGCGAGTTGTTGGTTAAGAACGAAAGGGTGAAGCGAAAAGTGGGGCGATCTTAGTGACTCTCACGCGCGCCGGCGATGTAGACGACGGTGAGGATCATGAAGATGAAGGCCTGCAGCAGGATGATCAGGATGTGGAAGACACCCCAGGCCGCGTTGGCGATGACGCCCGGCACGAAGGTGATCCAGCTGCTGAGCAGGCCGGCGATGAGCATGAACACCAGCTCGCCACCATACATGTTGCCGAACAGTCGCATGGCCAGCGAGATCGGCTTGACCAGCCACTCGATGATGTTCATGCCCAGATTGACTGGGGCCAGCACGATGGACAGCGGGCCATGGGCGTGGAAGGGCGCCGTGAGCAGCTCCTTGCCGAACCCGAAGCCGCCCTTGGCCGACAGCGAGTGCCCGATCAGGATGAAGAACACGGTCACCGACAGCGCGGCTGGCGTCATCAGGTCCGCAGTCGGGACCAGGCGCAGGTAGGAGTGGTGCGCCGCTTCATGACCCGCCGTGGCCTGGACCACGAAGGACGGCAGGTCCAGCGGGATCAGGTCCATGGTGTTCATGAAGACCACCCACATGAAGATGGTCACGGCCAGCGGCGTGACCGAGCTGCGGTTGCCGTGGAAGGTGTCCTTGACCTGGCCATCGACGAATTCCATGACCAGCTCGACAAAGGCCTGACCTTTGGACGGCACGCCCGAGGTAGCGCGGCGCGCGAAGAACGCGAACCAGGCCACGAACACCAGGCCCAGCACCAGCGCGATCAGCCAGCTGTCCAGATTGAAACGACCCAGCGCGCCATCGCCCACCAGCTGGACGCTGTTGTGCGTCAAATGGTGGTTGATGTATTCGGTCAAACCGCCCGAACTATTCGATTCATTCACGAAGCGACACCTTTCCGTCGAACCACATTGGCCAGCACCAAACCCAGTGCGGCACCCAAAACCCCGGTGATGACCGGCAGGCCCGGTAACCGGAACCCTGCCAACGCCGCCACCAGCACCAGCAACACCACCACCCACTTCGCCGCCATTCCCATCAGCAGCCGCGCGAAGGCGGTGCCGGCTGGGGCGACCCCGCCGCCCAGCGCCACTTTCGCGGCAGCCCAGGAACCAGCGGTGAGCCCCATGCCGCCCAGCCAGGCCCCAAGGGCCGAAGCGGGTGACGCTGCAAGCCAGGCCAGTGCGACCAGCACGGAGGCGGCAGCCTGCCAGGCTGTCGCCCGCTGTGCCAGTTGCCGACCCGTGTAGACGGAGTTCAGCACGTGCGATGGCCTTGGCGGGGTTGCGGGAACGGGCGTGCGGGTGGCCCGTCAAGCGGCGAAAGTATAGCAGCGCGCCTCTTGCACCGACAACCTCCAAAAGTTTGATTTGCCTTGGAAAAACCCCGGAACAGCGCAAAGCGCGTCGGCTCCGGCATGGAAGCGGTTTCGCCAGCGGCTTCTTGTCCCGACCGGTACAGGAACTTTCCGCTGTCCGGACGGTCCATCTGCATGAGGTCTGCGCCTACTTCCTCGTCGATGCTCCGCCGCAGACCTCCCCGAAGCCCCGGCCTCCTCGCCGGGGCTTCTCTCTTTAACGATGCCGCCTCAGGCCTCGAGGATCCGGCGCAGGGGTTCCAGATGGGCGGCGTAACGCTGCCAGCGGCCGATGCCCTCGCGGTTGAGGGTTCCGCGCACCTGGGTGGCGCTGGCGGTGGCCACCGGCGCCGGATTGTGATGAAAGTCCAGGCAGGCCGGATCGTAGGGCAGTCCGCAGAACGCCAGCAGCGTCCGGGTCTGGGCCTCCTGGTCTTCGACCAGCCGCTCGTACCCCAGCCGCAGGAAGCGCCCCGGCAGCACGCGTTGCCAGTGCGCCATCAGGCGTTCGAAGCGCCTCACGTAGCGCGCGGTATCCAGCGGATCGCTGGCGTAGTGGAAGTACGGAGTGCCCATGGCGAACAGGGTGCGCAAGTTGCCCAGGCACACGTCCAGCGGATCGCGCTGCAGGCAGACGATGCGCGCGCGGGGCAAGGCACGGGCGATGAAGCCGGCATAGAGGAAGTTGTGCGGCAACTTGTCGGTGAAATGCGCCTCGCCGCCATGCAGCATCGGCGCGGCGCCGTGCAGGTAGTCCTGGCCCAGGGCAGCCCAGTCCAGCCCGGCGGCACGCGTGATGGTCTCCGGATCGAGCAACGCCCGCGTGGGACTGCCGCTGGCTCGCTTGAGGGCAACGCCGAAGACCTGCAACTCACCTGCGGCCTGCACCTGCGGGTGGCTCGACAGGATGCGGTCAACCAGGGTCGTGCCGCTGCGCGGCATGCCCACGATGAAGATCGGCCCCGCCGGCGCGTCATCGGGGGCCGCGATCACGTCGGGGAAGGCGCGCTCGAGCGCGTCGAACAAGGCCGCGTCGCGCCCCGCGACATCGCCGAGCCGGGCCCGATGCTCGCGCTTGCCGTCCAGCAGATGCCGCCAGGCCCGGTCGTACTGGCCCAGGTCCTCGTACTGTCGCGAAAGCGCGTGATGCACATGGGCCAGGGCTTCGGGTTGGCCCGCCGCATCGGGCAGCAGCGCCGTCAACGCGTCGATGCGATTCTGCTCGGGCCGCGCCCTGCGCAGCAGCGCCAGCGCCGACTGCGCACGCCAGTGTGTCGGCTGCGCCGCGATGCAGGCTTGATACGCCTGCTCGGCACCCTCGAAGTCCCCCAGGAACTTGCGCGCCGCCGCCAGATTGAACTGATGACCGGGATCGTCTGGGTCCAGCGCCGCGGCGGCCCTGAACACGCGCTCGGCCTGTGCATGGTCGCCGGCCCGGCTGAAGACCACGCCCAGCAGTCCCAGCGCGCGCGGCGCGGCGGCACACAAGGGCAGCGCGCGGCGCGCCTCTTCCAGGGCCTGCGCCTGTCGATGGGCCAGGGACAGCGCGCGTGCATGCTCGGCCGCGATGTCACCCTCCCGCGGTGCCAACGCGACCGCCCGTGCGAGCTGCTCGAGCGCAGCGCGCAGCTGGCGCTGTTCAAGCGCGGCGACGCCACCAAAGTAATGGGCGCGGGCCAGGTCCGGCGCCTGGGCCTGCCATTGCCGGCACAGCCCTGAGAGTTCCACCCATCGCCCCTGCCCGGCCAGGCGCCGGGCCTGCGCCTCAGGGGGCTGCGGAAAAGACGAACTCATCGTGCCTGGCAGGCGTCCCGGACGCGCGGCAACCACGCCGCGCGTCCGAGTATAGACAGCCCCTGGAGCACTACTGGAAGTAGTAGGTGAAGCTCGCCCCGACCCGCAGCGGCGCGATCATCGCCTTGCTGTAGCTGCGCACCGCGAACGAGGTGCCGTCGCCCTCGACGGTCTCGATATAGGCAGGCGTGTTGCGCACGGCGGTCTCGGCATAGCGGTCGAAGAGGTTCTTGGCATAGAGGTTCACCTTCCACGCCACACCGGACAGGCTGATCGAGGCGTTGTGCACGGCAAAGCCCGGCAGCACCTCGCCCCCGTTGCGCAGGCCCACGCGCGAGTCCACGTCGCTCTGCGCGGCCACCGAATAGTTCGCGCCCAGGATCAGGCCGCTGGACAGCGAGTGCGTGTACTGCAGCGACACGTTGCCCATGTGCTGAGGCGAACCCGGCAGGCGGTCGCCGTCGAAGGCATCTTCGCCGGACACGATGCCCGGCGCATCGGCGGCCAGTTCGGCCTTGTTGTAGGTGTAGGAGGCGGTCAGGCGCAGGTCTGGCAGCAGGCGCGCCTGGGTGGTCAACTCCACGCCCTGGCTGCGCGCCTTGGCACCGTTGACGGTGATGGGAATGGCGCCATTGACCGTGGTGCCGGCGACCTGCACATCGTCCCAGTCGATGTAATACAGCGCGCCGTTGACGACCAGCCGGTTGTCCAGCCAGCTGCTGCGCAGGCCCAGCTCGTGGTTGGTGGTCTTGTCCGGCTTGATCAGGCGCTCGTTGGGCAGTGCGCAGACGTTCTGCCCATCCGGCAAGGGGTCCAGGCAGGCCGGGACCGCGTTGGCGCCGCCGGAGCGGTAGCCCTCGCTGACCGTCGCATAGCCCAGCAGCTTGGGCGTGAACTGGTAGGAGGTGTTGAACTTGAAGATCGAGTCCTTGTCCGAGACGTTGACCGGGTCGTAGGTCACCGCGATCTCGTCCGGAGCCGAGCCATCGATCAGCGGCAGGGCGAAGCCGACCTTCTGCTCGTCGTCGTACTTGAACCAGCGCCCACCCACGGTGACGTTCCACTTGTCAGTGAGGTCGTAGCCGATCTCCCCGAACAGGGCCTTCTCCTCGGGCTTGTCGAAGGTGGCCTGGAAGTACTCCAGGTTGTCGGGGCGGTCGATGCCCCAGAATTCCGGAATGCCCGGGACGAACTCGCTGGAGTAGGCGGTCAGGTCCGAGCGATCGTAGAAGCCGCCGACGATCCAGGTCAGTGGGCCGGTGTCGTTGGAGACCAGGCGCACCTCCTGGGTGAAGCGACGCGTTTCCACTTCCTCGCGGGTATAGGCGGCGAAAGTGGGGAAGTCCTCGTAACCGTACTGGAAGTCCAGCAGCAGGTCGGTCTGGTCGCGCTGGCCCAGCTCGTCGTATTCGGAATAGCCGCTGGCCGAGGTCAGCGTGGCAAAGCCCAGATCGGCGGTGACTTCCAGCGCCAGCAACTGGCTCTTGCGGTCGTTGGGCTCCAGGAAGCGATACGCCGACTCGTAGCGCCCGGTGCCGAAGGAATCGACCTGGTTGACCGTGCGCCCGCCGGACTCCTGGCGCTGGTAGTAATAGGTCAGGTTGGCATCGACCGCGTCGCCGAACATCCAGCGCAGGCCGACACGCGCGCTGCTGGTGGTCAGGTCGTTGGCGTCGCGCCGGCGCTTGAGGTTGGCCGCGACCGCATCCGGATCGGATAAGTCCGGCTGCGGATTGGACACGCCCGGCTCGCGCACCAGGAAGTCGTAATCGACCCAGCCCGGATCGTGGTATTTGCCGAACGAGGCGCGCAGGGCGCCGTGCTGGCCGATCGGCAGGTTGAGGATGGAGCTGACCTCCATGCCGGTATCGCCGCTGTGGCTGCTGCTGGACAGGCCCGTGGTCGCCTGGACGCTGGTTTCGCCCAACTGCGGACGCACCGGCAGGTAGCGGATCGCGCCGCCCAGGGTGCCGGCCCCATACAGAGTGCCCTGCGGCCCGAGCAGGGTCTCGACCCGCTCGATGTCGGTCAGGCGCAGGTCCAGGTACAGCGGGATGTCGCCCAGGTACTGGGCGACCACACCGCCGCCGTCCTGGCCGACGCCCTCGCTGCCGGTGAGCGAATTGGTGTTGAGCCCGCGCACGGTCAGCAGGTTGGCATCACGTCCACCCTGGTCGACCAGATACAGGCCCGGGACGGTCTTCACCAGGTCGGCCAGGTCGGTGAGGTTCTGCTGCTCGATGTCCAGCCCGGTGGTGGCGGTCAGGTTGAGCGGCACGTCCTGCACGGTGGCCGCGCGCCGGGTCGCGGTCACGGTCACCGTGTCCAGGTCCTTGGCGCTGCTGGACGGATCGGCCTGTTGGGCCAGGGCGGGGAGCGCCAGGCCGGCCAGCATCAGGTGGGTGGCGAGCGCCAGCGGGTGGCGTCGCAGGCGGGGGAAGGGTGGGTTCATGCACAGGCTCCAGCGAATCAAACGGACGGCGTGGCATGCGCCCGGGCCAGCCGGCGCGCACGATCGGTCAAGCATTCCCACGTTCGGCACTCGCCATGCGCGCGCTCCCGCCCCGCAGGAGGTGCATTACCCCCCTTGGGCCACGGCCGTCCGCATTGCTGCGGTGCGTGCCGTTGGCCTGCCAGACGTCCCTCTGACGCCTGCCCGGGAATGCGGGACGCACGTCCTCCACGACGCGTGCCAACCCCTCCCACGCACCGAAATAGCATCGCCGCCAATGCAGCGTCAATTGTCGGCACGTGGCGGCGCCCGGCACGCAAGCAAAAGCGGGCTCCTGTCACGACTTTCGCAAGACTGAACATCGAAGTCTCACTTCTTCACCGCGCCTGCACCGTGCCGGGCGCAGCGTGGCGCCCCTTCGCCGGCCAAGCGGGCCGGTCTTTCAAACCCCGCAGGAGAAGTTCCGATGAAAGCCTTCGCGTCCCTGGCCCTGGCCGGCCTGTCCGTTGCCATCCTCACCACGCTTGCCGCTCCCGCCCATGCGCAGACGCCGGGCAATGACACCTTCACGCTGCGCCTGGGCGCGATGAGCGCGGACGGCAGCGGCCGCCTCAAGGGCAGCGGCGAGCTGATGGGCAATGACGTCGACTTCAGCCAGGACTTCGATTTCGGCAGTAACGAGGTGTCGCCGCGCGTGGACGGGGTCTGGCATATCAGCCCGCGCAACCGGGTGATCTTCGACTACTTCCGCTATGACAAGGACAACACCCAGACCCTGGGTGAGGACATCAGCTACGACGGCACCACCGTCCCGGCGGGAAGCTACGCCAAGCTGGAGACACGCTTCCAGTTGGCCAGCCTGATCTATGACTTCTCCGTGGTCGACACCGAGCAGTTCTCGTGGGGCCTGCAGCTGGGCGCCGAGTGGGCCAAGCTGGACGGCAAGGTCACGGCCGACGCCGGCCCGGACGTGGGCAGCTTCTATGGCGATGCCAAGGAAGACGGCGAGGCCCCGGTGGTGGGCACCCGCCTGACCTTCACCCCCGGCGATCGTTGGCTGATCAATGTGCAGGGCCAGTACCTGGACGCCAGCTGGGGCAGCTTCGACTACGACGGCAAGATCAAGCGCGCCAACGCGATCGCCGAGTACCGCATCACCGACAACTTCGGTGTGTTCGCCGGCTACGACTGGTTCAAGATCAACTACAACGAATCCGGCCGCGACGCCTCCGGCGGCATCGACCTGGAGTTCAAGGGGCCGATGGCGGGCGTCACCCTCGCCTTCTGATCCGCGCCACCCTGACTGGCACGAGGCCGCGCATCGTCGCGGCCTCGTTGCGTTCGGGGACTTGCGCTAGTCCGGCGCCTTCTCGACCACCCCGCCCTTCATGACGAACTCCACGTGCTCCAGCACGCTCACGTCGGCCAGTGGGTCTCCGGACACGGCGATCAGGTCGCCATAGCGACCCGGCGCGATGGCACCGACATCGCCTTCCTTGCCCAGTACCTTGCCGCCGGTCACGGTCGCGGCCTGGATCGCCTCCATCGGGCGCATGCCCCACTGCACCATCTTGGCGAACTGGCGCGCGTTGTCGCCGTTGGGATAGACCCCGCCGTCGCTGCCAAAACCCAGGGTGACGCCGGCCGCATGCGCGGCCTGGAAGGTCTGGCGTTGCTTCAACCCGACCTGGCGCTCCTTCTCCAGCGATTCGGCGAACACGCCGTTTTTCTCGCCCTCGGCCAGGATGTAGTCGTCGTTGTAGATGTCCATGTCGAACACCGTGCCGTGGGCCTTGGCCAGCTTGAACGATTCGGCATCGGCCAGACTGGCGTGCTCGATGGTGTCCACACCGGCGCGGATGGCGGTATCGATGCCGGCCTTGCCATGCGCGTGCACGGCGACCCTCATGTCCAGCATGTGCGCGGCCTCCACCAAGGCCTGCATCTCCTCCAGCGAATACTGCTGCGCGCCGACGCTGTCGGTCTTGGACAGCACCCCGCCGGTGCCGCAGAACTTGATCACCTCCGCGCCGTACTTGCGCAGCGTGCGCACGGCCTTGCGGATTTCTTCGGGCCCATTGGCCACCGCTGGCGAGGGCACGCTGACCGAGGGCGGGAATTCGGTGGTGTCGCAATGCCCGCCGGTGGCGCCGATGGCATAGGTCGCCGGCACGATGCGCGGGCCGGCGATGTAGCCGGCGCCGATGGCCTGCTTGAGCGCCACGTCGTCGTAGTTGGCCGAGCCGACGTTGCGCACGGTGGTGAAGCCAGCCAGCAGGGTCTTCTTCGCGTTGGCCACCCCGACGATGGTCCAGAAGTTGTCGGTGTACTCCAGGCCGCGATAGCCACTGATGGTCGGGTCGGAGGTCAGGTGCACATGCAGATCGATCAGGCCCGGCAGCAGCGTGCGTGGCCCCAGGTCGATGCGCTGCGCGTCGGCCGGGACGGCCTCGCCCTTGTGGCCGACACGGGAGATGCGGCCGTCGGTGATGACCACCTGCGGATCATCGACCACCGTCCCCTTGAGCACATCGACCAGATGCGCGGCGGTGACCACGACGGTCTGCGGCGCAGGCGCCGGCGTGGTCTGGGCGAAGACGGCGACAGGTGCGCTCAGGGCGAGGCCCAGCACGCAGGCAGCAAGCGATTGCATCGATGATCCCCGAAGAAGACAGGCGACCGTCCCTGGGACGGCCGCCTGTCTGTTTAATCCGCAGTGCGGCGCGCTGGCAAGTGCTTGTCTACTGCTGAGCGGGCGGCTGGAACATTTGGCGCGCCACGCAGAGATAGTCGGCCAGCGGCATCTGACCAACCGCCGCCCGCCGTGCGTCGACATGGGCGGGATCTTCCAACGGCTTGGGCACCCACTTTCCATCCCGAGGGATGAGCTGACTGCCGTAACGTTGTGGCTTGCCCTGATTGGTCAGCACGCGATCGGTCAGCAGGATGAAGTCTTGACCCCTCAGGCCACCGTGGCCGACACGCGACTGCACCTGATCCAGCACCCGCGCCTGGAAAGCCGGATCGGCGTCGGCGTGCTGAACCAGCAGCCATGCCGCGTCGACACCGTCCTGGCCCACTTCCGATGGCAGGGGCAGGCCGGCGTGTGCTTCCACAATCCGTTTGATCCGCGGCAGGTTTGCCGCGTCCACGCGCGACATCGCCTCCACGCTTTCGCGTGACCACCCTGCGGCATTGACCGCATCACGCGCCTGCTGGTCGGGCGCCACCATGTCCAGCAACTGCTTACGCAGGGCGGGGTCGGTCGATGGCGCGGCCTCCTGTTCCGGCGGCGCATCCTCATGCGGATGGTGTTGACGAAATTGCGCCGCCCCGGGGCATTTGGCCAGCGCAGCGGCGAGCTCGGGATCGTCTTCGGCCAGGGCCGGCATCGCCAGAACGAGCAGCAGCGCACCCGGTAGCAGCATCCTGATCAACACAACACTCCATCAACCCAGCGGAATACGGAAGTTACCGCAAGGCCACGATGTCCCGCCATCGCCACATGACAACGCCCCGGCGAGCGGGGCGTTGTCACGGCAGGCGTTGCAGCGAACGCTTACTTCTTCTTCGGGATGTACAGATCGGTGATGGTGCCGTCGTAGACCTCGGCGGCCATGCCGACCGACTCGCTCAGGGTCGGATGGGCGTGGATGGTGTGGCCGATGTCCTCTGCCTCGGCGCCCATCTCGATGGCCAGGCCGATCTCGGCCAACAGGTCGCCGGCATGCACGCCGACGATGCCGCCACCGACGATGCGATGGGTCGCCTCGTCGAAGATCAACTTGGTGAAGCCCTCGGTGCGGCCGATGCCGATGGCGCGGCCGCTGGCCGCCCACGGGAATTTGGCCACGCCAACCTTGAGGCCCTTGGCCTTGGCCTCGGTTTCGGTCACGCCCACCCAGGCGATCTCCGGATTGGTGTAGGCCACCGACGGCACCACGCGGGCCACCCATTCCTTCTTCTCGCCCGAGGCCACTTCGGCGGCCAGCTTGCCTTCGTGGGTGGCCTTGTGGGCCAGCATCGGGTTCCCGACGATGTCGCCGATGGCGAAGATGTGCGGCACGTTGGTACGCATCTGCTGGTCGGCCGGGATGAAGCCGCGGTCGGTCACCTGCACGCCGGCCTTGTCGGCGCCGATCTTCTTGCCGTTGGGCGCACGGCCCACGGCGACCAGCACGCGGTCCCAGGTGCCCGATTCCAGCTCTGGCTTGGCGCCTTCGGTGGCCGATTCGAAGGTCACCGTGATGCCCTTCTTCTCGGCCTTGACCCCGCTGGCCTTGGTCTTGAGGTGAACGACGACGCCCTGTTTCTTGAGGCGGTCGGCCAGTGGCTTGACCAGGTCCTTGTCGGCACCGGGCATGAGCTGGTCCATGAACTCCACCACGGTGACCTGGCTGCCCAGCGCGCTGTAGACGGTGGCCATTTCCAGGCCGATGATGCCGCCGCCGACGACCAGCAGCTTCTTGGGGATTTCGGCCAGTTCCAGCGCGTCGGTGGAATCCATCACGCGCTTGTCGTCCCACGGGAAGTTGGGCAGCTTCACCGCCTGCGAGCCGGCGGCGATGATGCACTGCTCGAAGCGCAGCAACTGGGTCTTGCCGTCCTCGCCGGTGATCTCGATCTCGTTGGGCGAGACGAACACGCCGGTGCCCTGCACGACCCTGACCTTGCGCTGCTTGGCCATGCCGGCCAGGCCGCCGGTGAGCTTGCCGACCACCTTCTCCTTGTACTCGCGCAGCGTGTCCAGGTTGATCTTGGGCTTGGAAAACTCGATGCCGCACTCGCTCGCATGCGCGGCCTCGTCGATGACGTTGGCCGAATGCAGCAGCGCCTTGGACGGGATGCAGCCTACGTTGAGGCACACGCCGCCCAGCGACGCGTAACGCTCGATCAGGACGGTGTCCAGGCCCAGGTCGGCGGCACGGAAGGCCGCCGTGTAGCCGCCCGGGCCGGAGCCCAACACGACCATGCGGCACTCGATGTCGGCCGGCTTGCCGGTGCCGGCGGCGGCCTTGGGCGCGGCGGCGGCATCGGGCTGGGCCAGCGACGGGGTGACCGGGGCCGGGCGCGGGGCCTCGGCCGCCGGGGCTTCCGGCGAAGCACCAGCAGATGCTTCGCCACCCTCGCCTTCCAGGACCAGCACCAGGTCGCCCTGGCTCAGCGTGTCACCCACCTTGACCTTGATTTCCTTGACCACGCCGGCGGCTGAGGACGGCACCTCCAGGGTGGCCTTGTCCGATTCCAGCGTCACCAGGCCCTGCTCCTTGGACACGGTGTCGCCCACCGAGACCAGGACCTCGATCACCGGTACGTCGGTGAAGTCACCGATGTCGGGCACCTTGACCTCGATGGGACCGCCACCGGATGCCTTTGCCGGGGCCGGGGCGGAGGCCTGCGCTGCCTTGGGCGCTTCGGCCTTGGCCGGTGCGGGCGCGGCGGCCTTGGGGGTCTCGGCCGCGGCCGGCGATGCGGTACCTGCATCACCTTCTGCTTCCAGCACGATCACCAGGTCGCCCTGGCTCAGCGTGTCGCCCACCTTGACCTTGATTTCCTTGACCACGCCGGCGGCCGAGGACGGTACCTCCAGGGTGGCCTTGTCCGATTCCAGCGTCACCAGGCCCTGCTCCTTGGACACGGTGTCGCCCACCGAAACCAGGACCTCGATCACCGGCACATCGGTGAAGTCGCCGATATCGGGAACCTTTACTTCGATCGTGTTTGCCATGTCATTGCTCTCCTGTTTCCGGGGCGGCGTCGGGATGGCGTGCCTGCTCGTCCCGGATCGCGCGGTGTACGTCGTCCACCGCGTCGTTGCCTGCGGTGGAAGGTTGAAGGGGGCGTGCGTCGGCCTCGTGCGCCGGCGCGGTGTCCAGGCGCAGCGCGCGCAGGGCCTGCTCGCCATCCAGGCCGAACACGCTACGCAGGTGCAGGTCGCGCTGCGGGAAGGGGATCTCCAGCCCATGCCGCGCCAGGGCCGAGTGCAAGGCCCAGAAATACGCGGCCTTGACCGTGGAGGGACGCTTGGTGGCTTCCGGCGTCAGCCAGATCACCAGCTCGAAATCCAGGCTGCTCTCGCCGAAGTTCACCAGCCACACCTGCGGGCGCCGCGCGCCTTCCAGGGTCAGGGTGAAGGGCACCTCGGCGGCCGCCTCCAGTGCGGCCTGTTTGACCGTGTCCTTGTCCACGCCGTAGGCCACGCCGAACGGCACCTTGATCCGTCGCGAGCCATCGCCATGGGTCCAGTTGACCACCCGGCCGCTGACGAACTCCGAGTTGGGCACCAGGATGTCGATGTTGTCGTTGGTGACAATGGTAGTGGCGCGGATGTGGATGTCGCGGACCTCGCCGTGCACGCCGGACTCCAGTTCCACAAAGTCGCCCACGCGCAGGGACTTGTCGAACAGCAGGATCAGGCCGGAGATGAAGTTGTTGAAGATCGCCTGCAGGCCAAAGCCCAGGCCCACGCCGATGGCCCCGGCGAACACGGTGAACTTGCCGACCGGCATGCCGATCGCCGCCAGCGCGATCAGCAGGCCCGCCGCCAGCAGCGCGTACTGGACGATGCGCGAGACCGTGTACAGCGAGGCCTGGCTGGTGCGCGGATGCCGGTCGCCATAGCGGGCCAGGCCGCGCCGGGCCAGCTTGGACACCACCCAGGTCAGCAGCAGCACCACCGCGGCAGCCACCAGGCCACCGACCGTGATCGGCACCCCCGAGACGGTCAGCAGCTTGTAGTCCAGGACCGGCAGCAGCCCGGCCGAATGCTCGCGCGCGGCATCGCGCACCCAGTCGCCAGCGCCGCTGGCGTCCTGCGGGGCAGCGGCGGCGGCGAGCAGCCCCGGCATGGGGCTCAGCGTGCCCGGCGGCGCGGTGGACAGGCCAGGGTCACAGGAGGACCCGGCGCATGTCGCCCAGCACGCGGGCCAGATCGGCGGTGAAACGCGCGGCCAGCGCCCCGTCGATCACACGGTGGTCGTAGCTCAGCGACAGCGGCAGCATCAGGCGCGGCTGGAAGGCCTTGCCGTCCCACACCGGCTGGATGGCCGACTTGGACACGCCCAGGATCGCCACTTCCGGCGCATTGACGATCGGCGTGAACGCGGTGCCGCCGATGCCACCCAGCGAGGAGATGGAGAAGCAGCCGCCGGTCATCTCGGCCGGGCCCAGCTTGCCGTCGCGCGCCTTCTTGGCCAGCGCGCCGGTCTCTGCGGCGATGTCGTTGACGCCCTTGCTGTCCACGTCGCGGATCACCGGCACGACCAGCCCGTTGGGCGTGTCGGCGGCAAAGCCGATGTGGAAGTACTTCTTCAGCGTCAGGTTCTCCCCGGCCGCATCCAACGAGGCGTTGAAGGTCGGGTACTTCTTCAGCAGCGCGGCGCTGGCCTTGATCAGGAAGGCCAGCATGGTCAGCTTGACGCCGGACTTGGACTTCTCGGCCTCCTTGTTGAGCTGCACGCGCAGGTCTTCCAGGTCGGTGATGTCGGCCGAGTCGAACTGGGTGACGTGCGGGATCATCGCCCAGTTGCGCGCCAGGTTGGCGCCGGAGATCTTCTGGATGCGCGAGAGCGGCTGGACCTCGGTCTGGCCGAACTTGGAGAAGTCCACCTTCGGCCAGGCCAGCAGGTTCAGGCCATTGCCGCCGCCGGCCGCGGCGGCAGGCGCGGCTGCGCTGGCACCGCCACCGGCCAGGGCCTGCTTGACGTAGCCCTGCACGTCTTCCTTGGTGATGCGGCCCTTGCGGGCGCTGCCGGACACCTTGGACAGGTCCACGCCCAGCTCGCGGGCGAACACGCGCACCACCGGGCTGGCATGCGGGACCTTGTCGGGCATCACCCGGTCGGCATCGAAGGCCACCGGCGGGGTGCTGGTCGGCGGGGACGGCGGCGCATCCTGGCCGGCGGTGGCGCCGGAGGCCACGCGCGACTGCGACTGGGCGATCTCGCGCTGGGTCAGTTTGTCAGGGGAACCGGTCTGGACCGGCTCGGCCGGGCTGTCCGGCTCGGCCGCCTTGGCCGGCGGGGCGGCAGACGCCTTGGCCGGCGCCGGCTTGTCCTCGGCCTTGGGCGCCGGGGCCGAGTCGTCCTGCGGCTCGATCATGGCCACGACCGCGCCCTCGGAGAGGGTGTCGCCGACCTTGACCTTCAATTCCTTGACCACGCCGCCGAAGGCCGCGGGCACTTCCAGGGTGGCCTTGTCCGACTCCAGGGTGATCAGCCCTTGGTCCTTCTGTACCGTGTCCCCGACGGAGACCAGCACCTCGATCACAGGCACGTCGCTGTAGTCACCGATGTCGGGGACGCGTGCTTCCTGGGCTTGAGCCATCTGCTGAACTCCGGTTGGATTCTTGTGGGACTGGGCCGGCCATTGTACGACCGTCGCGCGCGTCGCCAAGCTTCGCGCATGGCAACTGGCCGAAATCCTGTCAGGATCGGACGAAATTTCGTCTTTGCTCGACCAATTGCCTAGACACCTGCTTCAACACTGCGTGTTCACCGGCGTCCGCGAACAATGCGCTGCAACGTTTTCATGCGGAAGACGCCTGCAAAGCCCCCATGCCCGCTTCCCCCAACCGCTTTCCAGCCCCGCCACACCTCTCGGGCGACCACGCCCTGTTCCTGGACGTGGACGGCACATTGCTTGAGTTCCAGGACGACCCCAGCGCAGTCGCGCTCCCGGAAGGTGGGCTGGACACGGTGCTGCGCCTGTCCGAGCGCCTCGGCGGGGCGCTGGCCCTGATCAGCGGCCGCCCCCTGAGCGAACTGGATGCGGTCTTCACGCCCCACGCCCTGCCCGCTGCGGGGATGCACGGTCAGGAACTGCGCGGCGCCCCCGACTCGGCGCGCGCAGTGCCGGCCGAGGCCCTGGAGGCGCTGCGCCGTGAGGCGACGATCCTCTCGCACCGCTATCCCGGCGTGCGGGTGGAGAACAAGCACAGCAATATCGCCCTGCACTGGCGCGCCGCGCCGGCCGCCGCCGATGCCCTGCAAGCGCTGGCCGCCCGCCACCTGCCCGATCTGCCGGGCTACCGACTGCAGCCAGGCAACCAGGTGATAGAGCTGGTGCCGGACGATGTGGACAAAGGCCGCGCCATGCGTAGGCTGCTGGAAGCATCCCCCTTCGCCGGCCGCAGGCCGGTGTTCGTGGGCGATGACCTGACCGACGAGTACGGCTTTGCGGCGGCCAATGCACTGGGCGGCTGGAGCGTGCTGGTCGGCCGGCGCGCCAACAGCCATGCGATGTACGCCCTGCCCGACGTCTCGGCGGTCCACGCCTGGCTGCGGTCCCACCTCTAGCGGTCCCCACCCCCACTACCCCACGGAGCAAGCATGAGCCACCCCACCCTGGACATGGGCGTCATCGGCAACGGCAGTTTCGGCGCCCTCATCGACAAGCAGGCACGGGTGGTCTGGAGTTGCATGCCCGCCTTCGACGGCGATCCGGCCTTCTGCAGCCTGCTCTCGCCGGTCCAGCAGGAAGGGGGCGACTTCGCGGTGGAACTGGAGGACTTCGCCTCCAGTGAGCAGCACTACCTCACCAATACCGCGATCCTGCGCACCGTCCTGCGCGACACCCACGGCAACGCGCTTGAGATCATCGACTTCGCTCCGCGTTGGCGCGAGAACCAGCGCTTCTACCGACCGGTCAGCATCATTCGCCAGGTGCGTCCGATCAGCGGCACGCCACGCATCACCATCCGCGCCCGTCCGCTGGCCGATTGGGGCGCGCGCAAGCCGGAGACCACCTGGGGCAGCAACCACATCCGCTGGCTGCTGCCCGAGTTCACCCTGCGCCTGACCACCGACGTCCCGGTGCGCTTCTTGCGCGAGGAGACGCCCTTCATCCTCAGCCACCCGGTGCATCTGGTGCTGGGCGTGGACGAATCCCTGCGCCGCTCGCTGGCAGGGTACGTACGCGAGGCCGAGGAGAACACCCGCCATTACTGGACCGAATGGGTGCGCTACCTGTCCATCCCGCTGGACTGGCAGGACGCGGTGATCCGCAGCGCGATCACCCTCAAGCTGTGCCAGTACGAGGACAGCGGCGGCATCATCGCGGCGATGACCACCTCCATCCCGGAGGCCGCCGATACGCCGCGCAACTGGGACTACCGCTATTGCTGGCTGCGCGACGCGGCCTTCGTGGTGCGCGCGCTCAACCGCCTGGGCGCGACCCGGACGATGGAGCAGTTCCTGTCCTACATCTTCAACATCGCCACCCACGACGGCACCTTGCAGCCGATGTACGGCATCAACTTCGAGGTCGAGCTGCACGAGCACGATGTCCCCAGCCTGGCCGGCTACCGCGGCATGGGGCCGGTGCGACGCGGCAACCTGGCCTGGATCCAGAAGCAGCACGACGTGTACGGCTCGGTGGTGCTGGCTTCCACGCAGCTGTTCTTCGACCAGCGCCTGGCCGACCCGGGCGACGTGCACGCCTTCGAGCGGCTCGAAGCGCTGGGCGAGCGCGCCGCGGCGCTGTATGAGATCCCCGACGCCGGCCTGTGGGAGTTCCGCGGCCGCGCCGAGGTCCACACCTATACCGCGGCCATGTGCTGGGCCGCCTGCGACCGCCTGGCCAAGATCGCCCAGCGCATGCAGCGCGACGACCGCGCCACCTACTGGCGCGAACGCGCCGACACCATCCGCGCCACCACTCTGGAACAGGCCTGGCGCGAGGAGCAGGGCTGGTTCAGCGCTTCGTTCCAGAGCGATTACCTGGATGCGTCGCTGCTGCTGCTGGCCGATATCGGCTTCGTCGCGGCCGACGATCCGCGCTTTGTCTCCACCGTCGAGGCCATCGGTCAGACCCTGAAGAAGGGCGACGCGCTATTCCGCTACGTGGCCCCGGACGACTTCGGCGAACCAGAGACCAGCTTCACCATCTGCACCTTCTGGTACATCGACGCGCTGGCCGCGATCGGCCGCAAGGACGAGGCGCGGGCGATGTTCGAGCGCATCCTGGCGCGGCGCAATCACCTGGGCCTGCTGTCCGAGGATCTGGCCTTCGAGGACGGCGAGGCCTGGGGCAACTTCCCGCAGACCTATTCGCACGTGGGCCTGATCATCGCCGCCATGCGCCTGTCGCGCTCCTGGCAGGAGGCCTCGTGAGTCGACTGGTCGTGGTCTCCAACCGGGTGGCACTCCCGGGGGAGCCACAGACCGGCGGCTTGGCCACCGGCCTGCGCGCGGCGCTGGCCGAACGCGGCGGCCTGTGGTTCGGCTGGAGCGGCAAGGTCAGCCGCGAAGCCAGTGGCACGCTGCACGAGCACCGCGAAGGCAACACCACCTACGTGACCATGGACCTGTCGCGCCCGGACCACGATGCCTATTACCTGGGCTTCTCCAACGGCGCGCTGTGGCCCTTGCTGCATTTCCGCCTGGACCTGGTGAACTACGACCGCGGCACCCGCGAGGGCTACCGACGGGTCAACGCGCTGTTCGCCGACCGGCTGGCGCCGATGCTCAAGGACGATGACATCGTCTGGATCCACGACTACCACCTGATCCCGCTGGCGGCCCTGCTGCGCGAGCGCGGCATCGGCTGCCGGATCGGCTTCTTCCTGCACACCCCGATGCCCTCGGCCGACCTGGTCTCGGCCATGCCAGACCATCAGCGATTCTTCAGCACGCTGTATGCCTACGACTTGGTGGGCTTCCACACCCGCCGCGACATGGAGCGCTTCCAGGCCTACGTCCGTCTTTACGGTGGCGGCCGGGTGATCGCCGATGGCGAACTGGAAGCCCCCGGCGGGCGCCGGTTCCGCACCGGGTCCTTCCCGATCAGCATCGACACCGCTCTGATCGCACAGCAGGCCCGCATTGCAGCCACCAAGCCCGCTGTGCGCGACCTGCGTGGCAGCCTGCGTGGGCGGCTGCTGGCCATCGGCGTGGACCGGCTGGACTACTCCAAGGGCCTGCCCGAGCGCTTCCATGCCTTCGAACGCTACCTGGAGCGGCACCGCGATCAGCGCGGCAGCCTCACCTTCCTGCAGGTCGCGCCGGTCTCGCGTGGCGAGGTGCCCGAGTACCAGATCCTGCGCAGCCAGCTCGAGCAGATCGCCGGCCACGTCAACGGCGCCTATGCCGAGGCCGACTGGACCCCGATCCGCTACGTCAACCAGAACTACAGCCACACCCAGCTGGCCGGCTTCTATCGGACCGCGCGGCTGGGCCTGGTCACCCCCCTGCGCGATGGCATGAACCTGGTCGCCAAGGAGTACGTCGCCGCGCAGGATCCCGAGGATCCCGGCGTGCTCATCCTGTCCATCCTGGCCGGTGCCGCCGACGAGATGAGCGAAGCACTGATCGTCAATCCGCACGACCTGGACGGCGTGGCCGACGCCATCGCCACGGGCGCTGACATGCCCAAGGCCAAGCGCATCGAACGCTGGCGCGCGATGATGGACCACCTGGAGCGCCACGACATCAATGCCTGGCGGCAGTCCTATCTGCAGGCGCTGGAAGCGGCCTGAGGCGCGTCCCGGGGCGTCGAGGTTGACGTTCTCCAACGTCACGGATTCCGACGTGGACTGCCTCCGCGCAGCGAAGCGCGTCCCACGCACAGGGGCGTGCCCTGCCCTGTAGGTGACGGGCATCAGCGATGCCGGCCTTCCGCGATGCCCGGACCGGCGATGGCGGTTCCGGTCTCGCCGCACTGGCCGGACTTCGGGTCGGCGGCGGCGTCGAATCGACACCATGCTGCGAGTGAGACATTGGCAAGCACCGCTCCCTGCGCGCTCACGGCGTTAAGGCAATGACCTCCCAAATCGCCGAAACGCGACACACGCCAGCACGAGGCGGGGCGGCGACCGACATCTCGAAGTGCAATTGAGAAGTCGTCGCCTTGCGCACAAGGCGCCCGAATCGTGCCTGCCAGCTGAACCGGGCCTCCGCATCGGCAACCGCGTCAGCGTGAAGAAAATTGCCGTCATTTAACGTTTTTCTACGCCGTCATTGGCCTTGCGCGGGACGGCGCGTGCATCAACATGAAGCGTCCCTGTTCGTGAGCCTGAACCGCACTCGGCATGCCGGGAAGTGTTCATCTGCGAATTCCTACGGTGTGCTCCGTCCCGCCGCTGGTGGGCCTACCGCAAACAAGAAACGAAGAGGTACACCCCATGAATTCGATTCGCCTCATTGGCCTGGCCCTGGTGCCGCTGCTCGCCGCTCCCCCCGTTTTCGCGCAGGACATGGTCGGTGCCGCCACCGACGACGGCACGCCCCACGGCGTGGCCACCAACAGCACCACCGGCGGTGATGCCGCGGCCGCTTACAAGAAGTGGGCCGTGGTCGGCAGCGCCACCATGATGAAGCCTTCCTCGCGCCCGCTCGATGGCTCCAGCCTGGACGTGGACGGCGACACCGCGCCGACCATCTCGGCCAGCTACTACGCGACTCCCAACATCGCCGTGGAGCTCTGGGGCGCGGCCGACAAGTTCAAGCATGACGTCGGCGACAACAACGGCAAGATTGGCAGCGTGTCGCAGCTGCCGGTGGCCATCAGTGGTCAGTACCACTTCGGCACTTCGGACCAGGTGTTCCGTCCGTTCGTCGGCGTGGGCTACTACCAGTCCAACTTCAGCAACGAGAAGCTGGGCAGCGTCCCGGGTCAGCACGTGGCTGTCAATGACGCCAAGGGTGCGATCGGCACGGTCGGTGTAGACATGAACATCAACCCGAACTGGTTCGCCCGCGTTGACGCGCGCTACATGGACAGCTCGCCGGAGATGACCGTCAACGGTCATGGTACCGGTCAGGATCTGGACCTGAATCCGTGGACCGTAGGCGTGGGTATCGGTGCGCGCTTCTAAGCACTGAACAACGACGTTGACACCAACGGCGGCGGGCCCTGTGCCCGCCGCCGTTTTCGTTTGCGCGTGGGTGCGGCAGAAGCACGCGGTGCACACGATGCGCTCACCACACCTTCGCGCGAGGCTGGTCAGCATCGTCTGCCTTGATTCCGACCAGGAGATTTCCATGCCCATCGTCCGCCTGCGCATGACCGGCGACCAGGACGCTACCCTGCAACTGACCCACGCGCTGGAAGCCATCGAAGGCATCGAGCACGTCGAGGAAATCGAAGACCTGATGCCGCACATGGACGACGAGGATTCCAGCTCGGCCGGCCTGAGCGACGATGCCGCCCCGGGTTATTCGGTGATCGAGGTCGAGGCACCCAACGACGAAGGCGTGCGCCGCGTGCGCGAGGTGGCCGAGCGCGTCGCGCGGGTCACCGGCAGCGCCATCGAAGTGCTCAACGACGAAGACGACGAAATCTAGCGCGCGCCACCGCGCCGAGCGCGCGGCAATCGCCAGCGCAAGCCCCAGGCCGTGGCCAGCCCGTGTCCCAGCAGCAAGCCACCCAGCGCGAACAGCGTGGTGTGGTCGAACGCAGGCAGCCACGGCAACGCTTGTTGATCGCCGATGCGACGCCAGGCGTCGACCACGCCGGCCGCAAGGCGGACCAGCACCAGCAGCACCAGGGCCGCGGCGAGCCACGGGCTGGGCGTGTGGAAGCTTCCCTGGGACGTATGCTCCACGCGGCCCAGGACAATCCCCAGCCCGCCTGTACACAGGCCAGCCCCCAGGCCGATCGCCGCGTGGTTCAGCGCGCCCGGCCACCAGTGCCCGGTGACCGCCATGCCCATCAGGTAGAGGACGGTCGACGCAAGGGCGAACCAGGCATTGAGCCGCACCAGCCAGGGCAGCAGGCGGCGCCTGGCCTTGCCCTGGCGGAACCGCAGGTACAGCCACAGCGGCAGCAGCAGGACCCAGGCCAGCAGGACCACCAACACCACCACGGCCACGATCAGCAACGGCACGCGGCACGCTCCTGCATCACCCCGGGCGTGGCGCGCCTCACGGGTGCACCTGCCCGTCCGCGGCGACACGACGCTCTCGCCGCAGCAGGTACAGGCCACTGGTCACGATGATGCCCACGCCTAGCCAGGTCACCGCGTCGGGCAGCTGCCGCCACAGCAGCAGGTCGGCCAGCACGCCCCAGATCAGGGCCGAATACTCCAGCGGCGCGATGCGCGAGGCCTCGCCATGGCGGAAGGCCTCGGTCAGGGCCATCTGTGCCAGCGCACCGGAGATGCCGATGGCGATCACCGGCCACAGGTCCGCGCGTACCAGCGGCGTCCAGTCCGCCCACGCCAGCACGCCTGCGAACACCGCCATCATCGCCACCAGCCAGACCACCATCGCCTGGCTGCTTTCGCGCGGGGCCATCGCGCGGGTGGTGAGGATGCTGGCCGCATAGCACGCCGCCGCACCCAGCACCGCCGCGCCAGCCGCCGTCCACAGGCCCGCACCGGTCGGCCGTAGCACCACCAGTACGCCCAGCAGCCCCAGGACAATGGCGGTCCAGCGTCGCGGTCCCACATGCTCGCCCAGGATCGGGCCGGCAAGTGCGGTGACCAGCAAGGGGGCCGCGAAGGTCAGTGCGTAGGCGGTGGACAGCGGCATGCGCGCCACGCCATAGACGAAGCCGGCCATCATCCCGATGCTCAGCACGCCCCGCAGCAGGTGCAGCGGCCAGCGCACCCGCAGCAGCGCGCCCGGTCCCACCGTGACCAGCGCCCAGGCCAGCACCAAGGGCAGCGAGGATGCTCCACGCAGCGCGGCGACCTGCAGCGGGGCATGGCGGGCGGCGAGCAGCTTCAGGCCCACGTCCATCACCGCGAACAACGCCACGGCGCAGAGCATCAGCCCCGCGGCGCGCCATGGCGGAGCGTGGGAGTCCATGGCGGGCGATTATGCCCCGCAGCCTGGCATGCAAGGACGTTGGCGCGGGCTTCGCGTTACCCTTTGCGACCCATTTTCACAGCAGGTGCGCCCATGCCCTCTTTCGACGTGGTTTCCGAGGTCAACAGCCACGAGCTCACCAACGCGGTGGACCAGGCCAATCGCGAGCTGTCCAACCGTTTCGACTTCAAGGGCGTGGACGCCGAGTTCGTGCTGGAGGACAGCGTGATCAACCAGTCCGCGCCCAGCGATTTCCAGCTCAAGCAGATGGAAGACATCCTGCGCGCACGCCTGATCGCGCGCGGCATCGATGCGCGCTGCCTGGAGTTCGGCGAGGTGGAGACCAACCTGGCCGGCGCGCGCCAGAAGATCACCGTCAAGCAAGGCATCGAGCAGAAGCTGGCCAAGCAGATCGCGGCCAAGATCAAGGAATCCAAGATCAAGGTCGACACCCAGATCAACGGCGACAAGCTGCGCGTCAACGGCAAGAAGCGCGACGACCTGCAGACCGCCATCGCCCTGCTCAAGCAGTCCGAGTTCGAACAGCCGCTGCAGTTCGACAACTTCCGCGACTGAGCGACAGCCTGGCCTGAGCGGCAGGACGACGAAGACCCGCGTCACGGGGGCCCTCGTCATTCGGACTGCGGTGTAGGCGTGATTGGACGGCCGCGCGCGGGCGCTCGACCCGCGGGTTGTCCTCTCAGCGCAACTCCCAAGTCAGCTCGACGTTGGACGCCATCGGCGCGTTGACGGCCCGGCATCGGCCTACAATCTGGCTCATGCACTCCGACCTGCCAGAACCCAATTCCGAAAGCGCCCTGCACGACCCCATCGCCGATACCCGCCATTGGCTGGAGAAGGCGGTGATCGGCCTGAACCTGTGCCCCTTCGCCAAGGCGGTCTACGTCAAGCAGCAGGTGCGCCTGGTGCTCAGCGACGCGACCACGCCCGAGGCACTGCTGGAGCAGTTGATGGAAGAGCTGGTGCTGCTGCGCGACACGCCGGCCGAGGTCCTCGACACCACCCTGATCGTGCATCCGCAGGTGCTGGAAGACTTCCTGGACTACAACGATTTCCTGGACAACGCGGACATGGCGGTCGAGCAGCTGGACCTGCAGGGCATCCTGCAGGTGGCCAGTTTCCACCCCGGTTACCAATTCGCCGGGGCCGCGCCCGACGATGTGTCCAACTACACCAATCGCTCGCCCTGGCCCACGCTGCACCTGCTGCGCGAGGACAGCGTGGAGCGTGCCGTGGCCGCCTACCCGGACCCGGATGTCATCGTGGACCGCAACATCGCCACGCTCGATGCATTGGGCGTGGAGGGCTGGCGGCGCCTGCTGGAGTCCTGATCGGTCCACGCCGCGCTGCACGCGCCGTGCATGCGTTCGTGGCGACACTGGGGCTTTCCACACAGGATCGCCTCCATGTCGCTGACACCGCCGATCACGCTCTGGAACCCTGCCCCGCTGGCCGGACGCGTGGTGATGATCACCGGCGGCGCGCAGGGCATCGGCCGCGGCATCGCCCAGGCGGTGCTGGGCGCCGGCGGTCGGGTCGCCATCGGCGATCTGGACGCCGAGGCCGGCCGGGCCTGCCTGGCCGAATGGGGGCGCGGTAAAGACGCGTTCTTCCGCCGCCTGGACGCGGCCAGCGAGCGCAGCGTGGCCGCCTTCCTCGCCGCCGCGCTCAAACACTTCGGCCAGTTGCATGGGCTGGTCAACAACGCCGGCCCGCCGGACCCGCACGTGCCGCCGCTGGACACGCTGGACGCGGGCGAATGGAACCAGCGCCTAGCCAGCCTGCATGGCGCCTTCCTGTGCAGCAAGCACGCGCTGCCGGCGTTGCGCCAGGACCAGGGCGCCATCGTCAACATCGCCTCCACCCGCGCAACGCAGTCCGAGCCGCACAGCGAGGCCTACGCCGCCGCCAAGGGCGGGCTGGTCGCCTTCACCCATGCGCTGGCGCTGAGCGAGGGTCCGCAGGTGCGGGTCAACTGCATCAGTCCAGGCTGGATCGCCACCGATGCCTGGCGCGCGCCGCAGCGTCGGCGTCAGCCCAAACTGTCCAAGGCCGACCACGCCCAGCATCCGGTCGGGCGCGTCGGGACCCCGGAGGACATCGCCACGCTGGCCGTCCAGCTGTTGGCGCCGACGCTGTCCGGCTTCGTCACCGGACAGGAGTTCCTGGTCGATGGCGGCATGACGCGCAAGATGCAGTACGCCTGATCGCCGGCCGTCGTCCGGCGCGCCGGCTTACCAGGCCGGCTTTTCGGCCGCTTCCATCTCGGCGATGCGCGCCTTCAGGCGGGTCACTTCCTGCTGCAGCTGGTCCAGGCGCAGGCGCAGCTGCGGCAGGGTTTCCTCGGCCGGGGAGGCCGCTTCGGCGGAGGCCTCGGCAGCACGCTCGGGCTTGGCCCGGCGCTTGGATTCGCGCACGCGCTTGGCGGCTTCCTTCAGCTCAGCCACCCCGCCCTGTGCGGCGGCCTGCTGCTCCTCGGCCGGCAGCGTGGCGACCACTGCGGCGGTGTTGATCGACAGTTCGCCGGCACGCACGGCGGCGATGACTTCCGGCGCGGCCTGCTTCTGGATCTTCTCGATCGCCGCGACCTGGCTGTTGCTGAGCTTGGCGGCCTTGGCCAGCTCCTCGCGGGTGGGCATCGCGGCCGAGGCCACCGGTGCGGTGGACGGCGCCGCGGTGTCCCAGGGCGGGTTTCCGTCATCGGCGGCTTCGGCCGCAGGCGCCTCGGCCGGCGCCTGGCGCGTGCGCTCGAGCAGGATGTCGCGCCGACGCAGCGCCAGCACGCCGCGCTGGAAGTCCGACACGCTGCGCCGGCCCAGGTGCTGGTCGATCATCCATAGGTGGACGTCCTCGATCGAGGTGAAGCGCGTGTTCTGCACGGTATTGAACGGCAGGCCGTGCTTCTGGCAGATGCCGTAGCGGTTGTGGCCATCGACCAGGATGTCCCCCCACAGCACCAGGGCATCGCGGCAGCCCTCTTCCAGCAGGCTGCGCTCCAGCGCGGCGTGCTCGTCGGGGGTCAACGGATCGATGTAGGCCTTGAGGTCTTCTCTGACGACGATGTTCATGCAACTGCCGGGCGTGCGAGGGGGCGGCATTGTAGGCAGCCCGGACGCCCGCGTCGCCCTTGCATTCACCGCGGCTTCAAGCGTCGCGCCGGGGCGTTGGCAGGTGGGCCTCCAGCAAGCCGCGCGCGTCGTGCAGCGAGGCCACGATGCGGTGGCCGCGCGCGCGCAGCGCCGCATCGGGCACGACCAGGTCCGGTACCTGGATGACGGTCAGGCCCGCGGCCAGCGCGGCGGTCACCCCGGCCGGCGAATCCTCCAGGGCCAGGCAACGCGCCGGATCGGCCTGCAGGCGCTCGGCGGCCAGCAGGTAGATGTCCGGGGCGGGCTTGGGGTGGGCCACGTCGTTGCCGGCGGTGACCGCACGAAAATACGGCAGCAGCCCGGCAGCCTCCAGCTTCTTCGGCGCCAGCGGACGTTGGGTGGAGGTGGCCACCCCGCACGGCACCCCGTGCGCGGCAAGCAGTTGCAGCAGCTCATGGATGCCCGGGCGCAGCGGCACGCCGGCCTCGACCACCGCGTGGTACAGCGCGTAGCAGCGCTCCAGCAGGCGGTCGATCTGCACATCCTCCAGCCGTTCACGCAGGATCGCGCGGCAGGCCGGGCCGCTATGACCGACCATGCGCAGCCAGAAGGCCTCCTCGATCCGCAGCCCGGCCTCGGCCGCCGCCTGCTGCCAGCACTGCAGCGAGGCGCGCTCGGTGTCGAGCATCAGCCCGTCCATGTCGAAGATCACCGCCTCGGGCAGGAAGTGCAGCGCAGCAACCTGGCTCATGCGCCGCGCCCCACGAACAGAGTCTGCAGGTCGCCGGCATCCAGCGCCCGCCACTGACCCGGCGCCAAGTCCCCCAGGCCCAGCCCGCCCACCTGGCTGCGATGCAGCGCCTCCACATGGTTGCCCACCGCGGCGAACATCCGCCGCACCTGGTGATAACGGCCCTCGTGCAGGGTCAGGCGCGCCTGGCGTGGGCCCAGCGCCTCCAGTTCGACCGGCAGCAGCGGTTTGGTCTCCGATTCCAGCAGCAGCGTGCCGCTGGCGAACGTCGGTGCCTCGTCGCCGCGCAGGTCCTGGGCCAGCGTGGCCTCGTACACCTTGGGCAACTGCGCCTTGGGCGAGATGATCCGGTGCAGCAGGCCACCGTCATCGGTGAGCAGCAGCAGGCCACTGGTGTCGCGATCCAGCCTGCCCACGGTGGACAGCACCGGATCGCGCAGACGCCAGCGCGCGGGCAGCAGGTCGTAGACCAGCCGCCCGGTGTCCTTGGTCGAACAGGTATAGCCGACCGGCTTGTGCAGCAGCACGCACAGCCCCGGCGCGGGATCCAGCGGTTCGCCATCGACGCGGATGGCGTCGTGATCGACTGGATCGTCGGTGTAAAGCACCTCGCCGTCCGCGTCGGTGACACGCCCCTCGCGGAACAGCGCCTGCACCTGCTTGCGGCTGCCATAGCCCAGGTTGGCGATGTGACGCACGATCTTCATGCGCGCGCCCCGGTCGCGGCGATCACCTTGAAACCCGCGCCCTCCGCCGCCACGCGCACCTGCTCGAACCGCGACTCCAGCGCCGCTTCGTAGGGCAGATGGCGGTTGGCCACCAGCCACAGCTGGCCATGGCGCCTGAGCGAAGCGGCGGCCACCTCGATGAAGCGCCGACCGATGTCGGGCCGCTCGCTGCGCCCGAGCGCATGAAACGGCGGGTTGCTGACGATCACGTCGTACTGCTTCGGCAGGCCGCTGGCCACGTCATGCCAGTGGACGCCCAGCGGCAGGCGTGCGGCGTGTGGGGCGAGGTTGTCCTCGGCCAGGTCCAGGGCGCGCTTTTCGGCTTCGAACAGGTCCAGCGCGGTGATGCCGGCGCAGCGCGTGAGCAGTGCATCGGCCAGGAAGCCCCAGCCAGCGCCCAGGTCGGCCGCCGTGCCACGCAGGGTCGCCGGCAGGGCATCGACCAGCAGTTGCGAGGCCGGATCGACGCGGTCCCAGGCAAACACGCCCGGTCGGCTGCGAAAGCGTCCGCCCAGGATCGAACGTACCCGGTCCAATTCCTTCCACTGCGCCAGCAGCGCCGCGTCATGCGCCCCGTCCAGCGGCGGGCTCCAGAACACACGGCAATGGTGCTTGGTCAACGAACCGCCCAGCCCGGTGAGCCGCGCCAGATCCTTTTCCAGCGACTTGGCACCCTCGTCATTGGCCACGCTGGCCACCACGCGCCCACCGGGCGCGCACAGCAAGACCGCCTGCGCCAGCAGTGCCCGGGCTTCGTCCTTCTGCCGCGGCGGCAGCAGCAGCACCAGCGGCGCGGACGCCAGCGATGAGGCATCCGCCGCGACGGTCAGCCCTTCGCGCTGCAGCGCATCGAACGCCGGCCGGAAGCTTTGGGTGCAGTGCAGTTGCATGCCGCGCACCTCGCGCAGGGCCGGGCCCGGCCGGGCCCGCAGGAACAGCGCCTGCGGCACTGCGGTGGCAAATGCCGCGGTTTGCAGCGCGTAGGCCAGGGCATCGAGGGGAAGGTCGTTGGAGGCCAAGGCACTCACCAGGCAACAGCAGGGCGCAAAATTCTACAGCGCGGGGCACGGGGCTTCAGGCGCACGCGGGTGGGCTGCCATCGCCGTGTGACCCGATGACGAGCGCGGCCACCGCGCGCGGCCACCAGGCGACCAGCCCCGGCCGCTTCACCGGATGGCGCGCGCGGCGAAATTATTTTCGATTAAGTGCTTGCACTTTTTATTTTACCCCATTATCTTTCCCGCACCTCGCCGACCGGCGACCCATTCTGTTTCGACGACCGCCATGAAGCCCTCCTTCATCCAAGCCAAGCCAAACGCCCTGTGGCCCTGCCACGGCAGCGCGGCCGATGGCCTGCGCGACCGTCGCAACCTGCGGGCAATGGCCCACTGACCTGACCGGATCCTCCTGACGGAAGATCGGTCACTCCGATCTTCCGAGGCAACGCAGACGCCCTCGGATTCACGCCGGGGGCTTTTTTTCAGGCGTCTGCAAAGGATCCGGGGCTGCATACCCTGCTTCACCCTACCCCCTTCCAACGTTGGAACCCGACAGGTTCCGCCCCGGGGCATCCGGGCGTGCATCCGCGCGCCTGATGCAGGGGCGCGGCTGCAACCGGCGCATGTGCGCCGCGTCCCGATGCCCCGATGCGGGCGGCGCAACGTGGATCATCATTAACTCCATCGGATTAACTCCGACGGAAAACATTATCTGCGCAGCAACGCAGGTAATCGGGTTCGTTTTGCCTGGCATTTCCAGCGGCGTGGGTTGAGTCCCCACCCGGTGCGCGCGGCGCTGCCGTGGCGTATGCCGGAGATGCACAGCGGGACGGACACGACGCGGGCGGTAGCTCACATGGAGAGAGCACCGGAACACACCGGAGGGCCAGGTTCGAGTCCTGGACGCCCACCACTGGATAGCTCAGTTGGGTAGAGCAACGGATGGTTAATCCGTCGGTCGCGGGTTCGAATCCCGCTCCACGCCCGAAAGGGCACATGACCTGTCACGTCATGACACCGGGCGCAAGCCCACCAGGAAACACCCCGTGCGCAAGCGGGGTCGCCTCGGCGAAGGAATGCCGGGCGACAGGCGCAGCGCAGCGGCGGTCACACCGGGCCGATGCCCGCGTGGCTCGCGGCGACGGAAGCGGAAACGCAGGCATTCGCAGCCCACCGCGGTGCCCGGCGACCCGATCCGCCCGCCCCGACCCATCGCGCGCACCACGCTCCGTGCGATCGACGTGCAGGGGTGTTTCCACCTTCTTCCTTCTGCCTGCGGCGCGGTGTCGCAGGCGAGGTCCGCAGGTCTTCGTCGATCCGGCGTGCGGACCATCAGCAGAGATCGACGACACCAGACCACAAGGAGAAAGTGCCATGTTCTGGACCAAGCGGGTCGTGATCGGTGACGGCGAGCGCGGCCTGGTGTTTGCAAATCGTCAATTCCAGCGGGTGCTCGGCGCCGGCGTGTATCGCCTGTTCGACCCCTTCAACAAGATCGAGGTGCGCGTGCATCCGACTGTGCCCGCAGAGTACGCCGGCAAGGACAGCGAGGTGCTGATCGCCGCGTTGGGCGCGCGCCTGGACGAAACCTTCGTGCTGGCCAACCTGGGCGCCGATAAAGTCGGCCTGGTGCTGAAGAACGGCAAGCTGGAAGACGTCCTGCCGCCCGCCACGCGCAAGCTGTACTGGCGTGGGCCGGTCAACGTGGAGGTGCGCGCACTGCCGCTGACCGCCGACTTGGAAGTCCCGGTCGAGGTCATGCGGCGCCTGCGCCAGCTGGGCGTGTTGTCCAAGCTCGCGGTGGTGGCCGACGTGCCGGCGGAATTCGCCGGCCTGGTCTTCATCGACGGCAAGCTGGCACGCACGCTGGCGCCGGGCAGCACGGCGTTCTGGAACTTCCAGAAGAACGTGGCCGTGGATCTGGTCGACCTGCGCGTACAGGCGGTCGAGGTGCAGGGCCAGGAGTTGCTGACCCGCGACAAGGTTTCCTTGCGCGTCAACCTGGCCGCGAGCCTGCGTGTGACCGATCCGGTCGCTGCGCGCACCCAGGTCGCCAAGTACGCCGACCAGGTGTACCGCGAGCTGCAGTACGGCCTGCGCAAGGCGGTCTCGTGCAAGTCGCTCGACGAACTGTTGGGCGACAAGGCCGGGCTGGATGCGGAGATCTTCGCCGCCGTGCGCGGCAAGCTCGATGCATTCGGCGTGGAGGTCCTGGGCGTGGGCATCAAGGACGTGATCCTGCCCGGCGAGATGCGCCAGATCCTCAACGCGGTGGTGCAGGCGGAGAAGCAGGCGCAGGCCAACGTCATCCGTCGTCGCGAGGAGGCCAACGCCACCCGGTCGCTGCTCAACACGGCCAAGCTGGTGGAAGAGAGCCCGGTGCTGATGCGCCTGAAGGAGCTGGAAGCCCTGGAGAAGGTGACCGAGAAGATCGAGCGCCTGACCGTGTTCGGCGGCCTGGATGGCGTGCTCAAGCAGCTGGTCACACTGAAGTAGCAACACCCCGCGCGCGCCACATGGACATGGCGCGCGCGGATTCAAACCAAGGATCAAGGTGAAACACATGAACACCCATTACGAATTGCTGCATGCCGAGGGCAGCGCCACGCCGATCAAGGGCTGGGTGCGCGGCGTGCCGTTGGATGACAAGGCCCACGCGCAGTTGCGCAACATCGCGGCCATGCCCTTCGTGGGGCCGTGGGTGGCGGTGATGCCCGACGTGCACCTGGGCAAGGGGGCCACCGTGGGTTCGGTCATCCCGGCGCAGGGGGCGATCATCCCGGCCGCGGTCGGCGTGGACATCGGCTGCGGCATGGCCGCGGTGCGCACCACCCTGCGGGCCGAGGACCTGCCCGACAGCCTGGCCCAGCTGCGCAACAGCATCGAGCGCAGCGTGCCGGTCGGCAACGGCCGCGGCGGCGAGCATCACAAGCTGCCCGACAGCATCGGCACGCGCGTGGCGCAGTCGGGGTTGGTCGAGCGGCTGGACGCCATCAAGGCCAAGCACCGCAAGATCCGCACCGACAAGCTGGATGGCCAGCTGGGCACGCTGGGTGGCGGCAACCACTTCATCGAGCTGTGCCTGGACGAGGCCGGCGCGGTGTGGGTCATGCTGCACAGCGGATCGCGCGGCACCGGCAACCTCATCGGCACGTACTTCATCGAACGTGCGCGCGAGCAGCTCGCACATCGCGTGCTGGGCTACCACGTGCCGGACAAGGACCTGGCCTTCTTCATGGAAGGCGAGCCCCTGTTCGACGACTACGTGGAAGCCGTGTCGTGGGCGCAGGACTACGCCCGCGAGAACCGCGAGGCCATGATGGCGCGGGTGCTGGCCGAGATGCGTCACCGCCTGCCGAAGTTCCAGCTGGAGAAGCTGGCGGTGAACTGCCACCACAACTACGTGCAGAAGGAGACGCACGCGGGGCAGGCGCTGCTGGTTACCCGTAAGGGCGCGGTCAGCGCCAAGGCGGGCGAGCTGGGCATCATCCCGGGCAGCATGGGCACGCGCAGCTACATCGTGCGTGGGCTAGGCAATGGCGAGAGCTTCCACAGCTGCAGCCACGGCGCCGGCCGCGTGATGAGCCGTACCCAGGCGCGCGCCTGCATCACCCTGGCCGAGCACCGCCAAGCCACCGCGCATGTCGAATGCCGCAAGGACGCGGCGGTGATCGACGAGTCACCGGCCGCCTACAAGGACATCGACGCGGTGATGGCCGCCCAGACCGACCTGGTGGAAGTGGTTCACACCCTGCGCCAGGTGTTGTGCATCAAGGGGTAACACCCCAGGGCGTCACGGATTCCCTCCGTGGCGCCCTTTTTTTATGCCTGTTGCGAAGATCCGCTTGGCTGCTGCACGCGTCACCGGTGTGAATTACTATCAGCCGATGCAGGGACCTCCTCTTCGCCCGGGAGATACCCTGACCAAGGACCCTAGCCACGAAGGAACGTTCACCATGAAAAAGCGCCTGCCTGCCGCTGTCCTCACCTTGCTTGTCGCAGGCCTGACGGGTCGGGCGAATGCCCAGAATCAGAAGACGATCTTTGACGTCGCTGACACCAACCACGATGGATACGTGGATCTGGCTGAGCACAACACTGCGAACTACAAAAGCTTCAAAAAGTACGACACGAACGGGGATGATGCGCTTTCGACGCCAGAGATGATCGCCAAATTCAAGAACGAGGGACTCCCTCAGACCGAGATCGCGCGCGGCGTCAACGCCAACCTGATGTTGATGGACAGCAACAAGGATGGATCCCTTTCCTGGGCGGAATTCAAGGCGTGGTACGAGGTGCACATGTTCGGTGCCATGGACAAGAACCACGACGGCATGCTCAGCCGAGAGGAATTCATCCTCAACGAGAAGGCACCGTGAACTGCATCGCGCCAGGCGGCTAAGGTTTCATGCAGGACAATGAATCGCCAGATGGGCAACCGTTGCGACTGGCGCCACCCACAGGACGTGACATCAATAATCGAGAAACGAAATGGAACTTCGAGCAAATTTTTCGGGCGTGCTGTTGATCGTATTGTCGGTCTTGGGACTTCCCATGACAGCCTTGGCTCAAAGCAACACTCCATCGGTGTCGGAGCTATTCAACACCGTCGACAAAAATGACGACGGTTACATTGATGCCGAGGAAGACAAAGCCGCTAACCGCGCGCGCTTCGTCAAATTCGACGTCAATGGCGATGGGCAATTTTCGCGTGCCGAAATGCTGGCCGCGAACCACAAGTTCGGTCAGTCAGAAATCGTTGCCCAACAGGTGGCACACCTCTACTTGACCCGCATGGATACCAATCATGATGACGCTGCGAGTTGGGAGGAGTTTCAGACATGGTTCAAGAAGAACATGTTCGACCCAATGGACATGGATCATGATGGCAAGATATCCAGGAAGGAATTCATCATGCAGGCATCACCCGACGCCCCCTGATCGCGTGCTGCGGCAGGCGCTTGCCGCAGCGCATTGATGGCGCCGGCTTCCGCGAAAGTTGAAGGCCTCACGAGCAGACGACTGGAGGCCCTCACTTATGCGAAGCGCCAGCGCGACTCATGGCGCTGCCCAGGGCGCCGAGTCGTAAACCGTCATTTCTTTCAGGCCGAGCCGACCATCATGATCTTGGTCTAAACGAGCAAATGACTTGACGAGATCCTCGCTGAACTCCGCGAACGAAAGACGCCCATCCCGGTCAAGATCCTTGCTCTTGATGCTTCTGTCAGCGACTTGATTGACTGCGACAAGCGGCAGCTGCATGGTGCCCCTCGTGGCCGCGCACGTTCATCGACAGCCATTTCCCCATCTCCGCGCGATCGACGAATCCATCGTGATCTTCGTTATATTCCGCAAACATGGCTGGAAACATCTTCTTGAACTCTTCCAGCGAAACATAGCCATCCTTGTCCAAGTCCGTTTTCTTAAAAACGTCAGTCAGATGGACTCATCGCATACGCTTCAATAGACGCACCGAGAAGAATCAACACAGCACCATACGAGATGCTCAATATCCTGGCACGTCTCACGTTACATTCCTTCTTCAAGAGAACATTCGGCGATCGGTCGGGACGACAGCCTGAACAACACGACATTCAATGTCATTCTGGTCTGATTGATACCAGGTTTAACCACTGAGCCATCATCACCGCGCCGGATTGACGCATTGACCGGCTTCTTTACACCTGATTAGCACGCACTTTCAGCGGTGAACATGGGTACATCGCGCAGCGCCCGCTCCGTCCAGGGCTTGCTCGCGGCTGCGGTGGTCAGCAAGCTGGGCACCAGCTGGGTCAGATCGAAGCGGCGG